>ERZ1673782.1-NODE-1-length-917229-cov-18.660019_pt1 | contig 917229 bp, 939 predicted proteins | sample MGYA00580134_ERZ1673782 | MGnify/ENA primary metagenome ERZ1673782 (study PRJEB41219, sample SAMN04549594) | soil metagenome | isolation source: soil | place: USA: Texas, Big Bend National Park | collected 2009-03-17 ...
ATTAATACGATTCAGGGGGTGTTTTTTCCTTGTCTCATTTATTTGGGTCTCTCCATTTAACCGAAATAAGGTTTTTCTTTTGTAAAGACTTCTTTCACTTTTTTTGCAGGGTAATTAGCCTGATTATCATTCCTCAAAAAATGATGTTTTTCTTCTTTTTGTGACATTTTGTTTACAAGTTGGTCGAACTTCTGCGATATCTTCCTCTTATATTTAAAGAGCATCCTTCTTATAGAACTTTGTCTTCAAAAATAGCAGCTTAAAAAATTGTCACTTGTGAGTGACGAGTTTAAAAGAAACCTAGTGATTGTTAATTAAAGTCTAAGGAGTTGGAAAAAGTGTCAAATTCACCAAAAGAAGATCATAAATTGAGCGCACTAGGAAAATTAGTGCTAGGTATGTTGATTGTATTCGGTGTGACTTTGTTATGCATTTCTTGGAATGCGCTTGCCGGCCCAAAGCAGGAACCGATAAAAGAAAATTCCGCGGCTTCAGCATCGGTGCCGGGAGGCAAACATAAAGCAGAGAAAAAAGAAAGTAAGCAAACAGCGCCGGAAATCGGAAAGGTCGTCTATTTGTCATTTGATGACGGTCCGAATCCTGCGGCTTCAGATAAAATCTTAAGTTTGCTCGATAAGTATCATGCGAAAGCTACATTTTTCATGTTAAAACCGAATATTGAACAAAATCCCGATATTGTGAAGAAAATGGTTGAAAACGGCCATTCTGTCGGCTCTCACGGAGTGACGCATCAAGTATCGAAAATCTATAAATCTCCTGAAAGCTTCGCGGCAGAAATGAATGATACGCTTAAAGCCATCAAAGAAACGACCAACGTTGACACACATTTGATCAGATCGCCTTACGGATCAAAGCCCTATATCACCGGTCCATTTCAAGAAGTCATTAAGCGCGACCATTTTAACCTTTGGGACTGGACTGTTGATTCAGAGGACTGGAAATCTGCAAATACAAACGGTCAATTCGTGAATAATGTGATTCAGCAAGTCAATAACCTTTCCGGTGTTGAGCCGCTAGTTGTATTGATGCATGAAAAACCGACAACTGCGGCCCATTTAGAGAAACTATTGAAATACTTCCAAGAAAACGGATATGAAATGAAGCCCATTCATGATTCGATAAAACCGGTTCATTTCAGATGGAATTAAAAAATATGAGATGCATCAACAAGGAAGGGATACTATGGTAAAAATGAGAAAAGGAAAACTAAAGATGAAAAATGTGATATTGTTTGTCCTCGCGCTAGTGATAACGATCGGCAGTGTGGTGTCATACGGGATTTACCGTACAGTCGCCAAATCAATAAATGGAATGTACGAACCTCTTCATCGGGATGCCGAGCAGAAGGATACTGCTCCGCACGATCCTATATCCATTCTTTTATTGGGGATAGATGAGCGCCCCGGTGATAAAGGACGCCCGGATTCTATGATTGTAATGACTGTTAACCCGAAGACAAAGAAAACGACAATGACCAGTATTCCGCGTGATACAAGGGTGTTTATCAAATCAAAAAATAAATTTTCGAAAATGAATTCGGCTTATACGTATGGCGGAATTGAAGGAACCGTTGAAACTGTAGAACAATTTTTGAACATTCCAATCAATTATTATATCAAAATCAATATGGATGGGTTTAAAGATATAGTAGATGCGATTGGCGGCGTAACGGTGGATAATCGGATTGATTTCACCCTTGAAGGCGTGCATCTGTCAAAAGGGAAGCAGCATCTTGACGGCAAAACAGCATTGACATATGCCCGGATGAGAAAAGACGATCCCCGCGGTGATTTTGGGCGTCAAGAGCGTCAGCGTGAGATTATCAACGAAATTATTCATGAAGGTGCACAATTAAAATCATTAACAAACTATCAGGAGATTTTGGCAGCATTAGAAAAAAACATCAAAACAAACTTAACACTGGACAAGATGATCGATATTCAAAGTTCTTATAAAGAAGCTGCTAAAGATATTAAGCAGGTAGAAATTGAAGGTGAAGACAAAAAAGTTGACAGCTTATGGTATCACCTAGTGACTGACGAAAAGAGAATGGAGATTTCCAAAAAGCTTCGCCAACAATTGGACTTAAAGTCATAAACGGATTGAAATCAGTTCATTTCAGCGGATCCGCAACGCTCCGGTCAGGAGAACGAAAGCCTTGTAAGGGCACAGCTTAGTGAAAATGTGGGCTCCTATAACCTTGGCACCTGTTCATTTAGAACGGGTGCTTTTGTGCTTGTTAAGTTAAAATTAAGCTTAACTTTCGCAAAACCCCCTTTCCATTTTCATATGTTCGTAATATAGTTGTAATAGTTGTAATGTAACCTTTTAAGATTGACAAACGACAATAAATTGAACGGAGGGGTTTCAGGTGGAAGAAACCTTTCAGAAAATATATGATCAGTATCATCAGGATTTATTTCAGTTTTTATTTTATATGGTAAAAGACAAAAATCAGGCGGAAGACTTAGTTCAGGAAGTATACATCCGCGTCCTGCATTCTTACGAAACATTTGAAGGCAGGAGCAGCGAAAAAACCTGGCTTCTTTCGATTGCGCGGCACGTTGCGATCGACTGGTTCAGAAAGCAGCAGACGATCCGCCAGCGGATTTTGGGGACGTTTGACTGGGAGAAACAAGATGTAAAAGACCGCAAGCCTCTGCCTGAGGACATCGTGATGCAAAATGAAAACCTAAAGGAAATTTTCGAGGCCCTAGACAAGTGTACGCTTGACCAAAGATCAGTTATCGTCTTGCGTTTTATTCAAGGATATTCGATCAGTGAAACAGCAAAAGCCTTGAATTTTTCCGAAAGCAAGGTAAAAACCACTCAGCACCGCGGTCTGAAAGTGCTTCGTAAACAGATGGAGTTTTTGAAGGAGGATCCAAAGAATGAAGAAGTCAGAATGGAACGAAGAACGGCTGAAGGCGTTACTAAGCCAACTTCCAACGGTTAAGGATAATCGTTCGGCAAATCAGATCTATCAAAAGCTGATTCTCGCACCAAAGCGTAAATCACCGAAAAAACGGGTCGGCGCATTTGCTGCTACAGTTTTGGTTCTCTTTCTTCTGATGCTGATCACTCCCCAGTTAATCGAACAGATCAGATCTCAAAACAGCGCCGACGCCAACATTTCTTCTGACGGAAAATTGGTGCAGACGGAGGCTGATGCTGCCAAGTCTGAACCTGCAAATACGTTTGTCGTCTCACAGAATCAAAAAGACGACTATATCACCTTCGCTTTCCTTGACGAGTCCAAGTCTGTCGTTGTCCCGGTAAGCCTCGAGAAAAGCACTGGCATGACAAATCTTGAAGATGCGCTTCACGCTTACAGCCGGCTTGGAGTGGACCAGTTTACATCATTTGACACAGCTTACCTTGATAAGGTGAAGTTCAAAGAGCAGAAAAACAATAAAAAACTGAAGATTCAAGTTGATGAGAAAATACCGGAGCTATCAGTCGAAGATTTCGAACGGCTGAAAAATGTGATCAACGAAACCTTTAAATGGGGATCGTATGATTCTGTTCTGTTTATTTCCAATGATAAATCGGGTGTTGAATTTGAAACATTCGGAATGCTCGCCGATATGGCGATTATGCACCAGACGCAAAAATGCTACTATTTATATGAAAGCTCAGACGGGCGCCGGTTCCTTGCACCTTCAAGCGAATCTTACGAATCGGTGCAGGAAGCGATTAAGATGATGAAAAACGAAGAAAGCGGCACTCATTTAAAACCCATTTTATCCGATGATACGCCGATTGAAGATATTCAAAAGAATGGAAAAGAACTGATCATTCAATTTTCTTCCTCCGCGAATATTGAAAATAAACCCGAAGATGTCTTGATGGTGGAAGGCCTTCTATTGACCGCGAAAGATTTCGGCTTCACAAAAGTGAAATTTAAAAACGCATCCATAACCAAGGTCGGCGCCTATGACCTGTCGAAATCTGTACAGGTTCCGTACGCACCGAATCCGATGACGATAGAAAACTAAAAGACTCCCTGTGCGGAGTCTTTTTTTAATGTATAAATTGTATTGATTTGGAAGTATACTAAGCTGTCTCCGAATAGGGGGCAATTTTACCGAAGATGCATGTAATAGGAGGATATGGAAAACCTTGAAGAAACTCAGACATCAAAACTTCCTGTTCGCGATCGCATGGCTTTCGGGATTGGCGCTTTTCGTCAATGCCCCGGGGGCGGAAGCCTCAGAGTGGATTGAACCGATTAAAGGAGAGATCACAGATCAATTCGGTACGAGAGGCGGAAAGCATAAGGGGCTTGACATCGCTGCTCCCGAAGGGGAAGCAGTAGCGGCAGCCGCAGACGGAACGATAAGCAAATCGTATCAATCCGACTCCTACGGCCAAGTGATATTTATTAAACATGACAACGGATATGAAACCGTTTATGCCCACTTAAGCAAACGCCTGAAAAAGGAAAAGGAGCGGGTGAAAAAAGGCGAGCAAATCGGAATCATCGGCAATACGGGAATATCGACCGGAACCCACCTGCATTTTGAAATGCATCACGGTTCATGGACTGAAGATAAAAGATATGCAATCAATCCGCTGACGGTGCTTCGTGAGGAGGCGTTCCGGCAAAATTCTATCCACGTTCATCAAAACGCCGGGACAATGAGCGGTGCGGTGACCGTTCAAAAAGGGGACACGCTCTGGAGAATCAGCAAGGATAGCGGTATATCCATCGAGGAGATCATGAGAATAAACGGGTTGAAACATTCAAATCTCAAGGCCGGCCAAACACTCCGCCTTCATGACGATGAATCGAAGACCGGTACATATGTAGTGCGGAAAGGGGATACGCTTCATCATATCGCCGAAAAAATGGGCGTAACTGTACAGCGCCTCAAAGAATGGAACGATTTGAAAGGAGAGCGGATTTATCCCCGCCAGATGCTTGAGATCAGGGAGAATTCCTAAAAAAAACGGAACCTGAAAGGAATTCTTTTCAGGTTCCGCAGCTTCTGTTTAAGGAAGGTCGATGGCTTTAACAGACACGATATCCGGGATGTTTTTCAGCTCAGCTAAAATATCGTCCTCAAGGTGGCGGTCAAAGGAAAGCATCATGATCGCTTCTCCGCCTTTTTCTTTTCGGCCTACCTGCATAGTGGCGATATTGATGTCATGGTCTCCTAAAATTCGTCCGACATGGCCGATAGCCCCTGGTTTATCCTGGTGGTGAATGTAGACAAGGTGTCCAGCCGGATAAAAATCAATATCAAAGCCGTTTAAGGCAACGATGCGTCCGCCGAAGTGCGGAATGTACGTCGCTCTTAAAGAGAATGTTGTTACATCTCCCGTGACAGTCACAGAGATGCAGTTTTCATAGCCTGACTCATTGGAAGAAATTTTTTCGCTGAAGCTGATGCCGCGCTCTTTCGCAACGGTGCCGGCATTCACTTCGTTAACGGTAGCCGCGACCCTCGGCTTCAGAAATCCGGCCAAAAGGCTTTTCGTAATAAATGACGTTTCAAGTTTGGCGATGGAGCCTTCATATTGGATGGCTACATCTTGAACAGGCTCATTCATGCACTGAGACACAAGGTTTCCGATCGTATTGGCAAACTGATGATAAGGCTGGATTTTTTCGAATGAATCCTTTGTCATGGCCGGAAGGTTGATCGCGGACATCACAGGGTTTCCTTGCGCATACTGAAGGACTTCTTCGGACACTTGTGCAGCGACATTCAGCTGGGCTTCTTTTGTTGAGGCGCCCAAGTGAGGAGTCGCGACTACAAGCGGATGATCGATCAGTTTTGAATCGACCGGAGGCTCGACTTCGAATACATCCAAGGCAGCGCCAGCGACATGTCCGCTTTCCAGAGCTTCCAAAAGCGCTGCTTCATCGATGATGCCGCCTCTTGCACAGTTAACGAGACGAACGCCTTTTTTCGTTTTTGCGATGGTTTCTTTGTTCAAAAGTCCCTTCGTTTCTTTCGTGAGCGGGGTATGAACCGTAATGATGTCGGCGCATGCCAGAACTTCTTCAAAGCTGTTCGCGTTAACGCCGAGCTTGCTTGCCCTTTCTTGGGTCAGGAACGGGTCAAATACATGAACGGTCATACCGAATGCTTTTGCGCGGCTCGCGATTTCGCTTCCGATGCGGCCCATTCCGATGATGCCGAGCGTTTTTCCGTAAAGCTCTGAACCGACGTAAGCCGAACGATTCCACTCCCTTGATTTCACGGAGATGTTTGCCTGCGGAATATGTCTCATTAACGCTGAAAACATTGCAAAAGTATGTTCAGCAGTTGAAATTGTATTTCCGTTTGGCGCGTTTACGACGATGACACCGTGCTTTGTCGCTTCGTCAATATCGATATTGTCGACGCCGACACCTGCTCTGGCAACGATTTTTAGCGAAGTCATCTTTTTAAACAATTCTTCGGTCACCTTCGTGGCGCTCCGCACCAAGAGAGCGTCAAACGTATGAAGCTCGTCTTCCGCTTCCGCAACATTCTTTTCTACAATTTCAATAAAATCTGCTTCCATTAATGGTTTGAGGCCGTCGCTGGACATTTTATCTGAGACCAATACTCGAAACATGTAAGATTTCCTCCTAAATAAGCGTCATAAATATCTGATAATTTACCATATTCCATAAAGGGTGTCAATGAGTTTCGTGCGGAAAGACGAAAATTAAAAATGAAATAACTGTGAATGTGCGGTTTTTAGTGTGTGGAAAAAGTGAGTTTGCCGAAATATCCTGAAGGACGCCCCAAAACAGCTCAATAAGCTTTGAATCTGTACATTTTTTCACAATTCATTTATAATAATATCAGTATTAAAAATAAATAAGATCAATCTTCGGGGCAGGGTGAAATTCCCTACCGGCGGTGATGAGCAAGCGCTCTAAGCCCGCGAGCCTTTTTATGGGCAGGATTCGGTGCGATTCCGAAGCCGACAGTATAGTCTGGATGGGAGAAGATGGAGGTTCCGCGCGTTTTGAAATGAACATTTTCAAACGTTTATTTGACCTGTCTGTAAAACAGCCCCGCTTTTTCAATAAAGCGGGTTTTTTGTTTAGGACAGGGGAAAGAACCATTCCTCTTTTCGTGAGATGTGATCGAAAAGGAGAGAGTGACAAAATGAAACACAACAAGGTGAGACGTCTCGTCTCTATCAGCATGCTGAGCAGCATCGCATTTATTTTAATGATGCTGAGCTTTCCGATCCTGGGGGCATTCCCGTATTTAAAAATCGATTTCAGTGATATCCCGGCATTGCTCGCTGTTATTTTGTACGGTCCGGGAGCCGGGATTGCCGTTGAAGCGATCAAAAACGTGCTGAATTACTTTATTGCAGGAAGCGCCTCGGGCGTTCCGATTGATCAGGCGGCTAACTTCATTGCCGGAACATTGTTTATCCTGCCGGCAGCTGTACTGCTGAAAAAATCAAGTTCTGCCAAAGGGTTTGTCACAGCTCTTTTCGCAGGGACGCTTGTGATGGCCGTTTCGATGAGCATTTTAAATTATCTGCTGTTTCTGCCTGCCTACACTTGGTTTTTAAATGCTCCAGCGCTGACTGGAGAGGCGCTCAAGACAACAGTTCTGGCCGGAATCCTGCCTTTTAATTTCATTAAAGGCATCGCTGTGGCCCTCGTGTCCACGCCGATTTTCCTTTCGCTGAAACCGCGGCTGAAGGAAAACGTCCGCATGGCCAAATAAATAAACATGACAATATCGGGTGCATGTTCCCGGATATTGTCAGCTGCAGAAGAAGCCGGATGTCTTTAGCCGGCTTCTTTTTGCTTGTTGGTAAAGCCGTGCTTATCTCATAAAAAAACATCCGGCACTTTGTGCACCGGATGTTTTTTGGCTTTATTCGTGTTTAAGCGGGTCGCCTTCGAACGGCTCATCCGCAACTTTGATCGAATCTGTAGGACAGCCTTCAAACGCGTCCATCATGTCTTCTTCTAAGACGTCAGGGACTTCGACGACACCCTGATTGTCGTCAAGGGTGACAAATGCGATTCCCTCATCGTCGTAATCATAAATATCAGGAGCCGCAGCACCACAAGCTCCGCATGCGATGCACGTATCTTTGTCTACAATTGTATATTTTGGCATGAATAAAAAACCTCCCAGATTGTTCTTCGTTGGAACAAATGGTTTAACCCTCTATCTATCCGATATGAAACCTATTCCCATTCCTTATTGTAATGGTGTTAATCTTACATTTCAACTCAAAAATATTGAGAATGCTTATCACACAAGGGTTCTACTGCTAACATACCCCTTTTATATGAGTTTAAACGTCGATTTCTCCGCAAAATCTGTTAAAATAAAAGGAAGAAATGATCGAATGTTGCCGGAAGATTGCAGGTGATGATATGCCGGTTCATTTTTTTGACGCGATTGTGCTTGACATTCTGTCATCCATGAAGGGTGAGCGTTCTCCAAGCGCGGTCTATCATTTATTAAAAGGAAAAAGGTCGTCACAGACGATACAGGACGCCGGTTTATTTGCCGTTTCAAAATACTTCGGCTTTTGTTCGGCTCTGTCGAGAGAGCAGGTGGCAGCCAGCGTTCAACGATTGAAGCAGGAGTCTTTGGTCAGAGAAAAAGCGGAAAGCGGCGCTTACACCGTCACCGAAAAAGGAGAAGCGGAACTTGCCGGCTTTTTTGCCCTTTATCCGTGGCCCCGCCATTTTCACGGCGGCTATTATCAGGCGGCAGCCAAAGTGATGTGGGCAAGGATGTCGCTTTTGATCCAAGTGCTCTCCAACAAGCTTTACCGCGAACGCGTGTATTTGCCGATCGTAAAAGATTATCAGATTCAGAACTGGGTTAAACAGTATTTAAGAAACCGGAATGCTGCTGAAACAGCGGCCCAGTTTCACCAAGAGCTGAAAGAGAAGCTGTCTGTTTTAAATCATGATGAACAGGCCGCTATTTTTGTTCACTCCCTGACATCCAGAACAAAAGCGGGCTATACATTCAGACAGCTTTCCGAAAAAATGAACCTTGATGAGTGGTACATATATGCACTGTTTTGGGATGTTCTGCACCATTTTATTCAATCCGCCCAAAATGGTGAAAGTCCGCTTTTTCAAACGCTCATTCATGACATTCCTTTGAATGATGGTCTGACACAATCGACGAGAAAAACGCTCTTTCTTATAAAAGAAGGGTATACAATAGACCGGATCGCAAAAATTAGAAAGCTGAAATTGGCGACGATCGAGGATCACATTGTGGAAATCGCCATTCATGATCCGTCTTTTTCCATCGATCAGTACGTGTCGAAAGAGGAACAGAAAATTATTGCCGATTATGCGATAGCGAACCAAACCAATAAAATCAGACAAATTAAAGAGGGACTCGGCGGCCGATACAGTTATTTTAAAATCCGCCTGGCCCTGTCGAAAACGGTGATCAGGAATGGATAAACTTCATCAGGCGCTCCGCAGGTATTTTGGTTATCATGCTTTTAAAAAAGGCCAGGAAACGATCATCAAAAGCGTGCTGGAGGGACGGGACACGGTGGCGATGCTTCCGACAGGAGGCGGGAAATCGCTGTGCTATCAGCTCCCAGGGCTTTTGTTAGACGGCACCGTCCTGATCGTCTCGCCGCTTTTGTCTTTAATGGAAGACCAGGTGCAGCAATTGAAGATGCGCGGAGAGAAGAGAGCTGCCGCCTTGAACAGCGCTTTGACACACAAAGAAAAAAATGACGTATTAAACCGGCTTCACCGCCTCAAATATCTGTACATTTCACCAGAAGCGCTTCAGTCCGGCCAAATGCTGAAAAAGCTTCAATTGCTCAATGTCAGCCTTTTTGTCGTTGATGAAGCCCACTGCATCTCACAATGGGGGCATGATTTCAGGCCTGATTATTCGAAGCTTGGAGACATCAAGGCGCTCCTCGGTCATCCCGTCACTCTGGCGCTTACAGCAACGGCAACCGAAGCGACATTAAAGGACATTTCGGAAATCCTGGGGCTTAAAGCCGCCAATTATTTGATTCATTCGGTCGACCGTCCGAACATTGCGCTTCATATTGAAAAGCTGAGGGATACTGCTGAGAAGACGGAGCGGCTGACAGGGCTGGTTCAAAAGCTGCAAGGTCCTGGCCTTGTTTATTGCCCGACGAGAAAATGGGCTGAAGAACTGGCTGACAAGCTCCGTAAAGAAGCAAACTTGAGAACGGGATTTTATCATGGCGGGATGGAGGCAAGCGACAGGATGCTGATCCAGCAGCAGTTTATCCGCAATCAGCTTGATGTGGTCTGCTGTACAAACGCCTTCGGTATGGGAGTGGACAAGCCGGATATCAGATATGTGATCCACTTTAGCCTCCCGCAGACGATTGAGGCGTATCTGCAGGAAATCGGACGTGCCGGCAGGGATGGAAAGCGGAGCGTCAGCATTTTGCTGAAGGCTCCGGGAGACGAGGAAATCCAGGAGCAGCTGATTCAAATGGAAGCCCTCTCCCAAAGCGATATCGGCTTTTTATACGAAAAGCTTGCAGGAGTGAAAGATGAACGCTGCCGGCGGGAAGCTCTGCAGCTGGCCGGTTTATCGGAAACGCAAGCCCGCCATTTTCTCCATCTTTATGAGAAGGTGCATCATCTGGGCGGCGATGGCCGGGCGGTCATTCAGAGGGAGATGGACAGCCGCAGGCAGCTCAAATTGAAAAAAGCGGCGGGATTCGCCGCCGTCACCGAAACAGAAGGGTGTTTTAGGGAAAGCTTGCTCGCTTATTTTAATGAACAAAAAAAGCCGCCGAAAACGGATGAAACAGCGTGCTGCACATCCTGCGGTTTAAGTCTTGAAGCATACGAAGTCAAAGGAGACCGTCCGTCTATGAACAAATTGACAGCGTGGGAAGAAGAATTGGATACCATATTTGCCGCCAGCTGTGATCGTGTATGCTGAAAAAACAGTCGGAAATCATACGTCGCCTGTCAGACGGGGAAATGCTGAAACAGCTCTATTTTTCCCAGACGCTGATGCTTTTTACCGCATTATTGATGGGCATCTTTTTATTTGATGATGCAGACGCTTTTCTATCGCTTTGGAATCCATCGGACTTGAGCATCCTGAAGTACGGGGCGCCGCTCGCGGCTCTCGTGATCATCGCCGACCTGATGGTGATGAAATGGGCTCCCAAGCATATGTATGACGATGAAGGGATAAATGAAAAGCTCTTTCGTGAACGCTCGTATCCGCATATCGTGATTCTTACCCTTTTCATTGCATTTGCAGAGGAAATATTGTTCAGGGGCGTTATCCAGACGCATTTCGGTCTCTGGGCGGCGAGCATTATTTTCGCGATATTGCATTTTCGTTATTTAAAAAAATGGCTGCTGTTTGTAATGGTGGTGTCCATCAGCTTTTTGCTCGGATTGAGCTTTGAACGGACAGGGAATTTATTTGTTCCTGTCACGGCACATTTTTTGATCGATGTTGTATTTGCGTGCCAGATTCGTTTTCAACACGTAAGGAGGAGTTCACATGACGGAGATGTCAAGAATAGAGAGGAAGAAGAGGGAACAGGAGAAGGCCAGCGCTGAAATGAACCGGGAGGCGGCCGCGGCTGTTGAACTGGAGACACTTGATGAGGAGATTCCTTCCAGACGGACTTATCATAAAAAAAAGAAGTCCAGCAAAAAAAAGAATAAAGACAGAAATCCACTATTCACGTCTCTTGCAGTCATGTTTGTTTTCATTCCGATCATCGTCTTCGTGGTGTTCATGTACATGCTGAATCAAGGAGGCGATACCGACCCTGATCAATATGATAATGTGTTTTATGAAAACAAAGGTGAAACGGGAATGACGAATGAAAATCAAAACGGTGAACAAGAAGCGGATCAAAAGGCGGCTTCGCAGCATACAGCCGCCGCCCTTCAAGAAGAAAAGCTGAAAGAGAGCAAACAGCCGGAAAATAAAGAGGATGAACCGTCAAAAAAAGACGAGCAAAAGCAAAAAGAGCGGCCTAAAGAGGCAAAAAAAGCAGATGAGCAGCCTGTCGCTGCAAAGAAGCCCGCCGCATCGAAGCAGCCTGCGGAACAAGAGAAGAAAACGGCAAACGCGCCTCAAACGCCGCCAGTTCAGCAAGCACCGCAGCCCAAAAAGGTGCTGAAGCACACGGTTGGCGAAAAAGAGACGCTTTTCCGGATTTCGATGAAATATTATAAGAACCGGTCAGGAGAGGAAAAAATCCGCAACTACAATCAATTATCAGGCAACAATGTCTACGCCGGCCAGGTCCTGAATATCCCGATTTATTAACAGTGGCATGATTTTGCCCGCGAATACATATACATTGTACTAACAAATAGGACAAGGTGTGAGGACTGTGGGAAGCGAGCTTGAAGAGCTGGACCGTTTTACGGACGAACCGACGAAACAAATGCTCCGCGCCTTAATTAAAAGGAAGAAAAAGTACGAAAACTATGCCAGACAGACATTCAGGTGGCAGGCGGTGGCGGCGATATGCGCGGTTTCGTTTTGTGTGTTTGCAGCGTCAAAGGGGATTGGGCAAAACGGCTTCCTTTCCGGCTTGCTGAATGACTCCGTCTATCTGCTGTGGATCTTGTCGGCCGCTTTTGCATACAGCACCGCTTACTATTTTAAAAAGAAGGAAGAAAAAGCAGAAGGGGAATATCATAAGCTGAGATGCGAGATTATTCAGAAAAGCACGGATCTATGGCCCCAGCCTGAAGAGTGGAAATCAAGGGAAACGGTTTTTAAGATCATGAAACAGCAGTATGACATTAATCTTTATTTCGAAAGCAAATAAAAGACGTTTTCTTGTTAAAAGAAACGTCTTTTTGCATCAAGCCGTCTTATCATAAACAAAACAGATTGGAGAATGCACATGATCTATTGGCTCAGTCTGGCTTCGGCCGCTTTCATCGGCCTTGCTGCTTTAGTGTGGAAAATGTCAGCCATCGCGCGCGAAAACCGGGTGTTGAAGGCTGAATTTTCACTCGGGCGCCTGAAAAAGGAATTGAATGTCTTTTTTATTTCAGATATTCATAGGCGGACAGTCAGCGAAGACATTATTTGTGAAGTGAAAGAACGCGGGGTTCAGCTCGTCATCATCGGCGGCGACTTAGCAGAGGGCGGCGTCCCTTATACGAGAATTGAAGAAAATATCAAAAGGCTTTCAAGTTTGGGAAAAACGTATTTTGTATGGGGAAATAACGATTATGAAGTTGATCAGGAAAGGCTGCTGGAAATATTCAAGACATACGGTGTAACGCCTTTGCGCAATGCTTCGGTATTGCATGACCATCAAGGACAAACTGTCAATATTTGCGGAGTGGATGACATCAGACTCGAATTGGATGATTACCCGGCAGCTCTCGGCGGCGTGCAGCCGGGTTTTCCGACTGTCCTTGTGTCACATAATCCGGAGATTCATCATCAAATACAGGAGGCGGACGGTATTGACCTGATATTGAGCGGTCATACCCACGGAGGACAGATTCGCTTCGGCAGATTCGGGCTCTGTGAAATTGGAGGAACCGGCACTGTTTTCAAGGCTCCGTACTTGATCAGCAACGGCTATGGAACGTCGAAGCTTCCTCTGCGGCTCGGAGCGAGGCCGGAAACCCATCTGATCAAGCTGGTTCCGGGCCCCCGTATGGAAGGAAACTGATGCTTTTTCACTGAAAAAAAACGAAAAGGCGGCATTGTGCTTGTCTTCCTCTCAAACACAGTGTAAACTGGTATCAAAATTAAGAACCTATGACTCATCATCTCCATATAATAAGATATATGATGTGTGCAAGAAGAGGCAGGAGGGAACGTTATGCGGCTTGAGCGTCTAAATTATAATAAGATCAAAATCTTTCTGACACTTGACGATCTGACAGACCGGGGGCTGACGAAAGAAGACCTTTGGAAAGACTCATTTAAAGTTCAGCAGCTGTTTAAGGACATGATGAACGAAGCGAATACAGAGCTCGGGTTCGAAGCGAATGGCCCAATCGCTGTTGAAGTGTATTCTCTTCAAGCACAAGGAATGGTCATCATTGTCACAAAAAATCAGGAAACAGATGAAGACGATAATGAGTATGATGAGGACTATATTGAAATGCAAGTCAAACTTGGCGAAAGTGTTGACATTATATATGAATTTCAAACGTTTGAGCATCTGATTGAACTTTCCAAAAATCTGGACCGCATCGGTATTCAAGGCGGGACAGTCTACCACTATGAGGGCAGGTATTTCTTAAGTCTCGACGATTTTGACTCCCTTGAGGTTGACGGCGTGATTTCGATTTTAGCCGAATATGGGAATCCGACGACTTTAACGATTTACAGGCTTCAGGAATACGGAAAGAAAATCATGGAGAACAATGCCGTTCAGACCATTCAGACATACTTTAAATAGCGCGCATTCAAAAAAGATATTCTGCTGTGTTAAACAGCAGTTTTTTTCTGCCGAAAATAAGAATATAACAAAAATGATTTTTCTTGAATATTTTCACGAAAAATGGTTGATTGTTCTTTGCATGATTAGTGCAAGGGTGTATACTATTCTCTGAAAGGACAACATGCCAGAAAGACTTTAGGAGGTTAACTTATAATGGTAGCCGATCAAAACACCGGTCATACTGAAGAAAACACACATGACGTTTTGAAATCAACGCAAACGGTGATACATAAGGCGCTTGAAAAATTGGGATATCCTGAAGAGGTGTATGAATTACTAAAAGAACCGATTCGTTTTTTAACGGTGAAAATTCCGGTTCGCATGGACGATGGATCTGTTAAGATTTTCACGGGCTACCGAGCCCAGCACAATGATGCAGTAGGGCCGACAAAAGGCGGCATCCGTTTTCATCCGGGAGTTACAGAAAAAGAAGTTAAAGCGCTTTCTATTTGGATGAGTCTGAAATGCGGCATCATCGACCTTCCATATGGAGGCGGAAAGGGCGGGATCATCTGTGATCCGCGGGATATGTCCTTTCCTGAACTGGAACGTTTAAGCAGAGGGTACGTTCGGGCGATCAGCCAAATTGTCGGACCGACAAAAGACGTACCGGCTCCCGATGTATTTACCAATTCTCAAATCATGGCATGGATGATGGACGAATATTCAAGAATCGACGAATTCAACTCGCCGGGCTTCATTACCGGCAAACCGCTCGTTTTAGGTGGTTCTCACGGCAGAGAATCTGCGACAGCAAAAGGGGTTACAATCTGCATTAAAGAGGCGGCGAAAAAGAAAAACATCGACATTGAGGGAGCTTCTGTCGTCGTGCAGGGGTTCGGAAATGCGGGAAGCTACCTTGCGAAATTCATGTATGACGCAGGTGCAAAGGTTGTCGGCATTTCTGATGCATACGGCGGCCTGTACGATCCTGAAGGGCTTGACATCGATTACCTGCTTGACCGCCGAGACAGCTTCGGAACGGTCACAAAGCTGTTTAATGACACCATTACAAACAAAGAACTGCTGGAGCTGGAGTGCGACATTCTTGTGCCGGCTGCCATAGAAAATCAAATTACCGCGGAAAACGCCCATAACATCAAGGCGAAAATCGTTGTCGAAGCTGCCAACGGCCCGACGACGCTCGAAGCGACGAAAATTCTTTCCGACCGCGACATTCTTCTTGTACCGGACGTGCTGGCAAGCGCCGGCGGTGTAACGGTATCCTATTTTGAGTGGGTGCAAAACAACCAGGGATTCTACTGGACTGAAGAAGAAGTTGAAGAACGTTTGGAAAAAATGATGGTCAAATCGTTCAACAACATTTACGAAATGGCGCACAACCGCAGAATTGACATGAGGCTTGCAGCCTATATGGTGGGCGTCCGCAAGATGGCGGAAGCATCCCGCTTCAGAGGCTGGATATAGGCTCAAACATTTGCAACAACCCAAAAAATCTCCTATCATAAAATAGGAGATTTTTTGATTTGCCGGATATGACAGGAGATGAACGGAACATGAAAGAAGAAAAAGTGATCATTATCGGCGGCGGCCCCTGCGGGCTTTCAGCAGCTATTCACATGCAAGAGATCGGAATAGATGCACTCGTCATTGAGAAAGGAAACATCGTCAACAGCATTTATCAATATCCTACTCACCAAACCTTTTTCAGCTCAAGCGAAAAACTGGAGATTGGCGATGTGGCTTTTATTACTGAAAATCACAAGCCGGTCAGAAATCAGGCGCTTTCTTATTACAGGGAAGTCGCCAAACGAAAAAATCTGCGGATCAACGCGTTTGAGAAAGTTCAATCCGTAACAAAAACAGAGAATAACCAATTTATCGTGGAAACATCAAAGGACACGTATTTGTCTTCTTTTTGCATTGTCGCAACGGGATATTATGACAATCCGAACTATATGAATGTACCGGGAGAAGACCTTCCAAAAGTATTTCATTATTTTAAAGAGGCTCATCCGTACTTTGATAAAGATGTTGCAGTTATCGGGGGCAAAAACTCAAGCGTCGACGCGGCAATGGAGCTCGTTAAGGCGGGCGCAAGAGTGACCGTATTGTACAGAGGGAACGAATATTCCTCCAGCATCAAACCGTGGATCCTTCCGGAATTCCTTTCGCTTGTCAAGCACGGAAAAATCAGAATGGAATTCCGGGCGGTCGTCAAAGAAATTACGGAAGACGAGCTGATTTTTTCTGTCGACGGAAAAGAAACCAGGATCAAAAATGATTTTGTATTTGCCATGACCGGCTATCATCCAGATCATAGCTTTCTTCAAAAAATGGGAGTCAAAATCGACGCAGAGTCGGGCCGTCCTTTCTTTAATGAAGAAACGATGGAGACGAACGAAGAAGGCATCTTTATCGCCGGCGTTATTGCGGCCGGGAACAACGCAAATGAAATCTTTATTGAAAACGGCCGTTTTCACGGCGGCTTAATCGCAGCTGAAATTGCTAAACGGATATAAAAACCGGATGTTTTATGATTTGTATCAGGCAAAAGAGAGCATATTCTATATATAGATGTGCTCTCTTTTTTATCGGCACACAGATCAACGCGAAAAGGGGCATCTTGACATGAATAAAAAAGTAGCTCTCATTACAACGGGAGGAACGATCGCCAGCCGGAAAACCGAAAGCGGCCGGCTTGCGGCAGGGGCGATCAGCGGCCCTGAATTAGCCGAAATGTGCAGCCTGCCGGAAGATGTACAGATCGATGTCTACCCGGCGTTTCAGCTTCCAAGTATGCATATTACATTTGAGCATTTATTAGAGCTCAAGCAAACCATCGAACGCGTGTTTCAGAACGGCGGCTATGACGGCGCGGTTGTAACGCATGGTACGGACACGCTTGAAGAAACCGCCTATTTTTTGGATTTAACAATAGAGGATGAGAGGCCGGTCGTTGTCACAGGTTCACAGCGAGCACCGGAACAGCAAGGCACAGATGCATATACAAATATCAGGCATGCCGTATATACAGCTTGCAGTCCGGATATAAAAGGAGCCGGCACGGTTGTTGTTTTTAACGAAAGGATTTTTAACGCGCGCTACGTTAAAAAAGTGCACGCTTCGAATCTGCAGGGTTTTGACGTATTCGGTTTCGGCTACTTAGGGATCATTGATAACGACAAAGTATACGTTTATCAAAAGCCGTTAAAGCGGGATGTTCACCAGCTGCAAAGGCCGCTTCCTGCAGTGGACATCGTCAAATGCTATCTTGATGGAGACGGCAAGTTTATCAGAGCCGCCGTCCGCGAGGGTGTCGAAGGGATCGTCCTTGAGGGAGTCGGAAGGGGGCAGGTGCCGCCGAATATGATGGCTGATATCGAACAAGCTTTAAATCAGGGCGTTTATATCGTCATCACGACGAGCGCAGAGGAAGGCGAAGTTTATACGACCTATGACTATGCAGGCAGCAGCTATGACCTCGCGAAAAAAGGGGTCATTTTAGGCAAGGATTATGACAGCAAAAAAGCGAGAATGAAACTCGCCGTCCTTCTTGCAAGCTATAAAGAAGGCATAAAAGACAAATTCTGCTATTAGGCGGCCTGTTCTTTTTCAATTTCAAAACAATCCGAATCATGGTAGGATAGAATGAGATGAAAAGGAAAGAGGTTTCCTCATGTTCGGAATTATCTCAGCAGGCCTAGCTCCCGGAATCGCACTGTTAATGTATTTTTACTTAAAGGAAAAATATGAATCCGAGCCCATTCATATGGTCATCCGCCTCTTTATACTGGGGGTTTTGCTCGTTTTTCCGACGATGTTCATCCAGTATGTATTGGAAAAAGAACACATTTCTGAGGGCAGTTTTGTCGTTTCGTTTTTAACTTCCGGCTTTTTGGAAGAATTTTTAAAATGGTTTTTGCTGATGGTCAGCACCTTTCAGCATATCGACTTTGATGAACACTATGACGGAATCGTATACGGGACAAGCCTTTCATTGGGGTTTGCGACGCTTGAAAATATATTGTACCTCATCGGAAACGGGGTGGAGTACGCCTTTATGCGCGCTTTGCTTCCGGTTTCCAGCCATGCTTTATTCGGAGTGATCATGGGCTTTTACATCGGCAAAGCCCGTTTTTCGGATAGCAAAACAAAGATGAAATGGCTGCTATGCTCGCTTTTTATTCCGGCTTTGCTTCACGGTCTATACGATTATATTCTGCTCGCCTTAAAAAACTGGATCTATTTTATGCTGCCCTTTATGGCGTTTCTTTGGTGGTTCGGCTTGCGCAAAGCAAAAAAAGCCCGTTCCGTCAAAACCGGCGGGCAGCCTCTTCAGCAATAGCCGCCTTGTAAAAGGGCGGTTTTTTTATTTTTCTTGTCAGGCATATTTGCCTAAAGATGAAACAGAAAGGAAAGCGTGTATAAAATCTGCCTCGCTACAAAAGATATGGTTACAAAAATGCTGGAGGAGGCTTAAAACATGAAGTCGAAAGGTTCTTTTTGTTTGAATGTCATTTTATGTACCATTATGGCAACCAGTCTTTCACTTCCATTCAGTCAAAAAAGCGCTGCCTTTTCTGAACAGGTAATACAGCGGGGGGCGACAGGGGATGATGTGATTGAACTGCAGGCAAGACTTCAATACAATGGCTATTACAATGGCAGAATTGACGGAGTATACGGGTGGGCGACATACTGGGCCGTCCGCAATTTCCAAAATCAGTTCGGCTTAAGGGATACAGACGGCCTGGTCGGGCCGAAAACAAAACGATTATTAATCAATCATACTAAATATTACAGCGACTACGTGCACAGACAGCTTCGAAAAGGAAACCAATTTACACATTACGGCGGGCTGCCGCTGAAGTATCAGACGAAGCCTTCAAAAGAAGTGCAGCAGCAGGCGAGAAAAAAGGCGGAAGCAAGACAGCGGCAGGGCGCACAACAGCGGGGTACCGCCCAAAAACAGCCGCAGCAAAAGCAGCAGGCCGCTCCTGCACAGCCGAAAAAACAAGCACAGCCAAAGGCTGCACCTAAACAAGCCGCGCCTAAAAAACAGGATGCCGTTGCAGCCAATATGCCGGGCGGATTCTCGAACAACGACATTAATCTGTTGGCCCAAGCGGTTTACGGTGAAGCGCGCGGAGAACCGTATGACGGCCAGGTTGCCGTTGCAGCTGTTATATTAAACAGGCTCGATAGCCCTACGTTCCCGAATACGGTGGCGGGCGTTATCTTTGAACCGCTTGCATTTACAGCTGTCGCGGACGGACAGATTTATATGACGCCGGATGAAACGGCGAAAAAAGCCGTTCTTGACGCCATCAACGGCTGGGATCCATCAGAAAATGCCACTTACTATTTTAACCCTGACACGGCCACTAGCTCATGGATTTGGGGCAGACCTCAAATTAAAAGGATCGGTAAACACATTTTCTGTGAATAAAAGCGAGGTGCTATAAATGATCAGAGGAATTTTAATCGCCCTTTTAGGTGTCGCCATCGTCGGAACAAGCTATTGGGGCTATAAAGAACATCAGGAGAAAGACGCCGTTTTGCTTCATGCCGAAAACAACTATCAAAGGGCATTTCACGACTTAACTTATCAGGTGGATCAGCTGCATGATAAAATCGGGAGCACGCTTGCGATGAACAGCAAAAAAACGCTGTCTCCCGCTTTGGCGGAAGTCTGGAAAACGACTTCTGAAGCGCATAACAATGTCAGCCAGCTGCCGCTGACCTTAATGCCGTTTAACAAGACCGAAGAGTTTTTGGCAAAGGTCGGAGATTTCAGCTACAAAGCAGCCGTGCGCGATCTTGACAAAGAGCCGCTCAATAAAAAAGAGTACGCTTCTTTAAATCAGCTATATGAAAATTCAAAGGATATACAAAATGAACTGCGTAATGTCCAGCATTTGATTATTGACAAAAATTTGAGATGGATGGATGTAGAACTTGCGCTCGCGTCCGGCCAAAAACAAAGCGACAATAAGATTATTAATGGCTTTAAAACCGTTGAAAAAAGCGCAAGTGCATTTTCGGATACGGATTTAGGCGCGACAGAGATGACGAACACGAAAAAAGAGCAGCAAGGGTACGACCATTTACAAGGCAAAAGAATAACCGAAAAAGAAGCGCGCAAGATTGCCCAAAAATTCGCCCAGGACAAAAATTACAATATCAAAGTATCGAAAAGCGGCAAGAAAACGAACAGGGATGTATACAGCATCAGTATGCAGGACCCTGATCAAAAAGCGGATATTTATATGGACATTACCGAAAAAGGCGGATATCCGGTTTATCTGATTCAAAACAAAAAAATTAAAGATGAAAAAATCAGCTTAAACGATGCGTCAAACAAAGCCCTTCAATTTTTGAAAAAAAACGGCTATAAAACAGAAGACCTGAAGATGGATGAAAGCTCGCAATACGACGGCGTCGGGGTGTTTTCATTTGTTCCGGTCCAGGACGATGTCTGGCTCTATCCGGACAGCATCCGCATCAAGGTCGCACTTGACGACGGCGAGATTACCGGGTTTAATGCAAAGGATTTCTTAATCTCCCATAAAAAAAGAGACTTGCCGAAGCCCAAACTAACGCCTGAAAAAGCGAAAGCAAGCCTGAATCCCAACGTAAAAGTTCAGGAGACGCGCCTTGCTTTAGTCACGAACGAGCTTTCACAAGAAGTGCTCTGCTACGAAATTCTCGGCACGATTGAAAACGATACATTCCGCATGTTCATCAATGCCAATGACGGCACGGAAGAGAAGGTTCAGAAAATGAAAAGCGCAGAACCGATATACAACGACTTGTAAAAACGATAGATCAAAGGGAAAAGGCGATAACATGCCTTTTCCTTTTTAGCATTCGGAATAATTCGCCCTAAACATTTCCATACTGAACATATGGGCGGAACGTCCGCCGGTAAATTGAAAATGCCCGGGGCCATAAATTTTCCGGGCAGCGGAGGAATAATATGAAAACAATCGAACGGTTATTATTTAAGATACTCGTCGTACAGACGGTCATTTTAATCAGCGTGCAGCTTCTTTTTCATTTCTCCAAGGCTGAGCCTTATCTGTCAAAGGTCGTGCAGTATGAAGGCGTGAACAACATGAAAATCGGCGAATGGATCGAGACATTTAAGCCGTAATTCACGCTAAAATCTCCCCTTTTTCGCCTAATACATGATACAATCCTATAAGGAGTACCAGATAGCAAGGAGAGGAATTATGGAAAAGAAATTATGCATTGCAATAGACGGCCCTGCGGCAGCCGGAAAAAGCACCGTGGCGAAAATCGTGGCCAGAAAAAAGTCGTATATTTATATTGATACGGGTGCCATGTACAGGGCGATTACGTATCTAGCGCTGGAAAAGGGCGTTGATTTAAACGACGAAGCGGCGCTGACGGCCTTGTTAAAAGAATCTGCCATCGATCTCACGGTTTCGCCTGAAGGAGAGCAGAAGGTTTATATCGCAGGCGAAGATGTAACAGAGGCGATCCGCACGGATAGCGTGAGCAACCAAGTCTCCATCGTCGCCAAATACGCCGGGATCCGCGAAGAAATGACGAAAAGGCAGCAGCAGCTGGCTGAAAAAGGCGGAGTCGTCATGGACGGCCGCGACATCGGAACCCACGTTCTCCCGAATGCGGAAGTGAAAATATTTCTCTTGGCGTCCGTCGAGGAGCGGGCAAAACGCCGCTTTGAAGAAAACGTCAAAAAAGGGTACAATGTAAATTATGAAACGCTTGCAGAAGAAATCAGGCGCCGTGACAAACTCGATTCAGAGCGCGAGATTTCCCCGTTGAAAAAAGCGGACGATGCGCTTGAAATCGACACGACTTCATTGACGATCGATGAAGTGGCCGAAAAAATTCTGCAGATTGTAGACAAAAAGGCTCAAAAATAAAAAATCCGGGCAAATTACTTATTGTCTGCATGTTTTGACTTGACAAACACAGGCTTTTATTAGAAGTTAGTAATAATAAATCATGTTTTAGAACATTCAAATATCCATTTTTGAATGGTTCTTTAATACATATCGGCTGTCCGGAGCGGATATCATTTCGTCCGGAATAACCGTTTTTACAAAAGCTGTGTAGGTTTGGACCAAGGAGGTTATTGAAATGACAGAGGAAATGAATCAAATTGATGTTCAAGTACCAGAGGTTGGAGATGTGGTGAAAGGTATTGTAACGAAAGTTGAGGACAAGCATGTCGATGTTGACATCCCCAACTGCAAGCAAACCGGAATTATCCCAATCAGTGAATTATCAAGTCTTCATGTTGAAAAAGCATCAGATGTCGTCAATGTTGACGATGAGCTTGAATTAAAAGTGACAAAAGTGGAAGACGATGCATTGATTTTATCAAAACGTGCTGTTGATGCAGACCGCGCTTGGGAAGACCTAGAGAAAAAGTTTGAGTCAAAAGAAGTGTTTGAAGCCGAAGTAAAAGACGTCGTTAAAGGCGGTCTGGTCGTCGATATCGGCGTGCGCGGATTCATTCCCGCATCGCTTGTAGAGGCGCATTTTGTCGAAGATTTTACAGATTATAAAGGAAAGACGCTTACTTTAATCGTCGTTGAACTTGACAGAGATAAAAACCGCGTGATTTTATCACACCGTGCGGTTGTAGAAAAAGAGCAGTCAGAAAGAAAACAAGAATTTCTTCAAACGCTGGAAGCAGGACAGGTGCTTGAAGGAAAAGTACAGCGCCTGACAGACTTCGGTGCTTTCGTTGACATCGGCGGCATTGACGGTCTTGTTCACATCTCCCAGCTCTCGCATTCACACGTTGAAAAACCGTCGGACGTCGTCGAAGAAGGCCAGGATGTCAAAGTCAAAGTGCTGTCCGTCGACCGCGACAATGAACGAATTTCGCTATCGATCAAAGAAACGCTTCCTGGACCTTGGTCCAACATCGGTGAAAAGGTGAAGCCTGGAGACGTATTGGACGGAAAAGTTCAGCGCTTGGTGAGCTTCGGTGCATTTGTCGAAGTGCTTCCTGGAGTTGAAGGCCTCGTCCACATTTCGCAAATCTCCAACAAACACATCGGAACGCCTCATGAAGTGCTTGAGGAAGGCCAGGACGTAAAAGTGAAAGTGCTTGATGTCAATGAAGAGGAAGAGCGCATTTCTTTAAGCATGAAAGAGCTTGAAGAAAACACCGATAAAGCAGAGCAGGAAGATTACCGTCAGTACCAGGCGAAGGAAGAGTCTTCAGGGTTCCAGCTCGGTGAAATGATCGGAGACAAACTGAATAAATTAAAGTAAAATTTGGTGATGATGGTGACGCGAGCAAAAAGAAAAAAAGAACACATTGATCATGCCCTGTCCACCGGACAGAAACGTCAGACCGGGCTTGATGATATCACATTTGTTCACGTCAGCCTTCCGGAAACGGAATTGTCACAAGTTGATACTTCAACCAAAATAGGCGAACTGTTTTTAAGTTCGCCTATTTTTATCAATGCGATGACAGGCGGAGGCGGGAAGGCGACGTTTGAGATCAACAGGGCTTTGGCGAGGGCGGCTGCACAAACAGGCATACCGGTCGCTGTCGGCTCGCAAATGTCCGCTTTGAAAGATCCCGATGAGCGACCTTCATACGAGATCGTCAGAAAAGAAAATATGAAGGGGCTTGTATTCGCCAATTTGGGGAGCGAAGCGACAGTGGAACAGGCCAAGCGGGCGGTCGACATGATTGAAGCCGATATGCTTCAAATTCACCTCAATGTGATTCAGGAAATCGTCATGCCTGAAGGCGACCGCAATTTTACAGGACGCCTGCGCCGGATTGAAGACATCTGCCGGAGTGTCAGCGTACCAGTCGCCGTAAAAGAGGTTGGCTTTGGGATGAGCAGGGATACCGCGGCCCGGCTTTTTAACGTCGGCGTTCAGGCGATCGATGTCGGCGGTTTCGGGGGAACGAATTTTTCGAAAATCGAAAATTTGCGCAGGGATAAAGCAGTTGAGTTTTTCGATCAATGGGGCATATCGACAGCAGCCAGCCTGGCCGAAGTCAGTTCGATATCCGGCGATCGGCCGATTATCGCATCCGGCGGCATACAAGATGCCCTTGATTTGGCCAAATCGATAGCGCTGGGCGCGTCTGCGGCTGGGATGGCAGGCTATTTTCTCAAGGTGCTGACAGCTTCGGGAGAAGAGGCGTTAGCCGCCGAAATCGAGAGCCTGATAGAAGATTTCAAAAGAATTATGACCGTCTTGGGTTGCAGGACGATTGAACAGTTGAAAAAAGCGCCGCTCGTCATCAAGGGCGATACATATCATTGGCTGAAAGCGAGGGGTGTTGACCCCTTTGTTTACAGCATGCGTTAAAAAAACCGGCTTCTCTTGAGCCGGTTTTTTTACGGGTTTCGCTTGCGCGCGTCCTCCGCACTTTCGAGAGAGGCGGCGCCATTGTAGCTGATCGACTGGTCACGGTCCGATTCGGTTCGCTTCTGCTGTTTCAGCTTCTTTTCCTGTCTGTCTTTTCCCAACGCTGTTCCCTCCTTATCGCACGTTTAAAAAATCTTAAGTCGCTCCATACTGAAAATGGAGGACGAAAACATATGGAAGAATTCTATTATTATTGGTCAATGTGGTTTTTATGGGTGCTGACGACTTTTATCCTCGAGAAAAACAGGTTTCGCTTTTATGCGTCAGCATTTATTTTGCTCAACATCATTTTAAGTATGTATCAGGTCAGGCTCTTTATGTATTTTAATGCCGCCTATTTGTCGTTTTATATCGGAGCCTTCATGCTGTGCGGTTTTTTGAGGCTTCATAAAAGTGTCAAGCGGCTGCTGCTTCATCTCTCGATGGTGTCCGCCTACGGTTTTTTGTTTCTGTTTGCATTATATGACCCTGTTTGGTTTATCCTAAAGCCTGAATGGCTGATCATCATCTTGTTTGTCATCATGACAGCAGCTTTTGAAAGAAGCTTCGCCGTCCGTCTCGGGGTGTTTGTGCTCGGGATGTGCCAGGGGGAGCTCTTGTATACATTCGTCATCAGAAAGCTCTATGGAGACATTGCAGCGGGCGGTTATTCATGGCTGTCAATGTGCGCTGCGGGGATCGTTCTCGTTTACGGAATATCCCAGTATGAACAGCTGATGCATCAAGTCTATCATAAATTGAAGCGATTGAATAAAGGAGCAGCAAAAATGTCATGAGCCAATATACTTATCCGATCATCTTGGGAATTGTCGCAGGTATTGTTGTCAGAGTATATATGCTCCGAACCGACTACCGCCAGTACCCCACTTATCTTCATGGGAAAACGATACATATTGCGCTGGCTTTGATCGCTGCCAGCATTGGCGCGATCATTATTCCGTCAATCTTGAAATCGGATTATACAGCGATTACGTTTTTAACGCTGGCTGCAACCCAATTCAGGGATGTCCGGAACATGGAACGGGAAACATTGACGCAGCTTGACGGCTATGAACTCGTTTCAAGAGGCAGCACGTATATCGAAGGAATCGCGATCGCCTTTGAAAGCAGGAATTACATTGTCATTTTTACATCGCTCCTGACGACCCTCGCATACATTCTGTTTTCATCGGTATGGGCAGGCCTTGCTGCTGCTTTGATCTGTTTTATCGCGGGCAGAATCTTAATGTCCGGAAGCTTTATTAAGGATATCGCCGATATAGAGTATAAAAAGCCTCATTTTGAAGGGGCCGGACTTTATGTCGACAATATTTACATTATGAATATCGGGCTTCCCGAAAAGCGGAAGCTGATTTTGGAACACGGCATGGGGTTTATTTTGAAGCCGAAAAATTTTAATTCCGCAGTAACGATTGCCAATCTCGGGCAAAGACAAGCGATTTTATTTGACGTTTCAAATGTGCTCGGCGTGTATCGAGATTCTGGAGAACCCTCTCTTTCGCCGCTTGCGAAAAGGGATTTGAATGACGGGCGGGTCGCGGTTTTTGTCCTTCCGGTCATCAAGGACAAAGAGACGGCGATCAGGGTCATCGGCGATGTTCCGACGCTGGAAAACGCCATCCGCGTACCGATGGAATTCATTAAAGAAAAGCACAGCAAGGTGATAAAATGAGCGAATCAATCGAAAAATTCATTCTCGCCGTCGTCACAACGAGGCGAGACAGAGTGATCGGCGGGACGGCTGCATTTTTCTGCGACACCCCCGAGGAAATGAACACGTACGCCAAAAACCTTGAAGCCATTCTCGACGGAATCGCCCACGGAATAGGAGATGACCTTTATTTGATTGTGAAACATTTTTAATTACAGTTGTGATCTCTTTAGAAATTGATATAATATATGAGTTAAGCCCTTCTGTATGGAATAAGAAGGGTTTCTTTCTTCAAACTGATTTTTTGAAAAGAGAAACAAATGATCATTCATTTAAAGATGGAAAAGCTTTACTGAATTGAAAGGAAGGGTACTATGGGAAAACCTGTCGTAGCCATAGTTGGAAGACCCAATGTGGGGAAGTCCACGATCTTTAACAGGATCGCGGGCGAAAGAATTTCGATTGTGGAAGATACACCTGGCGTGACGCGGGATCGGATATACAGCTCTGCCGAGTGGCTGAATCACGACTTCAACCTGATTGATACAGGCGGAATCGAAGTCGGCGATGAGCCGTTTTTGGCGCAGATTCGCCATCAGGCCGAGATCGCCATGGAAGAAGCAGATGTGATTATTTTCATGACGAACGGCCGCGAAGGCGTCACAGCCGCTGATGAAGAAGTGGCAAAAATTTTATACCGTACAAAAAAACCCGTCGTTCTGGCGGTTAATAAAGTGGATAATCCTGAAATGAGAGCAAACATTTACGATTTTTATGCCCTCGGCTTTGGCGAGCCGTTCCCGATTTCAGGGACGCATGGCCTTGGTCTCGGCGATCTGCTTGACGCGGTCAGCGAACATTTTAAAAACATACCCGAGACGAAGTATGAGGATGAAGTCGTTCAATTTTGCCTCATCGGCCGGCCGAACGTCGGAAAATCCTCCCTTGTAAACGCCATGATTGGAGAAGAGCGCGTTATCGTCAGCAATATTGCGGGAACGACGCGCGACGCCATTGACACGAGGTTTACATACAATCAAAGAGACTTTGTCATCGTGGATACAGCCGGGATGAGAAAAAAGGGGAAAGTGTATGAGGCAACTGAAAAATACAGCGTCCTCCGAGCTTTAAAGGCGATCGACCGTTCAGAAGTCGTCTGCGTCGTCTTGGACGGCGAAGAAGGCATTATTGAGCAGGACAAGCGGATTGCCGGCTATGCGCATGAAGCAGGAAAAGCTGTTGTCATCGTCGTAAACAAATGGGATGCAGTCGAAAAAGACGAGCGGACGATGAAAGAATTTGAAGAAAAGGTTAGAGACCACTTTCAATTTTTGGACTACGCGCCTGTTTTGTTTATGTCCGCTTTGACTAAAAAGCGCATCCATACGCTGATGCCTGCGGTCATGACGGCGAGCGAAAACCATTCGATGAGGGTGCAGACCAATATTCTTAATGATATCATTATGGATGCGGTGGCTATGAACCCGACGCCGACGCATAATGGAAACCGGTTAAAAATTTATTATGCGACACAAGTGGCTGTGAAGCCGCCGACATTTGTCGTATTTGTCAATGACCCTGAGCTGATGCATTTTTCTTACGAACGCTTTTTGGAAAACCGGATACGCGACGCCTTCGGATTTGAAGGAACACCAATCAGGATTTTCGCAAGAGCAAGAAAATAAAGAGGTGTAGTAAAAATGACAAAAGTATCGATTTTGGGAGCCGGAAGCTGGGGAACAGCCTTGGCGCTCGTTTTGGCGGACAACCAGTACGATGTGTGCATATGGGGCCATCGTGAAGAACTGATTCAGCAAATCAATGAACATCATGAAAACAAAGATTATCTGCCGGGTGTCAAACTTTCTGAAAACGTGCGTGCCACAACAGATCTTGAAGCTGCAGTGGCTGATGTCAAGACGATCATTGTCGCCGTTCCGACAAAAGCGATCCGCGAAGTTTTGGCACAGGCTGTTTCCTTCATCAACCAAAAGGCGATTTTTGTACATGTTTCAAAAGGAATTGAGCCTGACACACTGCTTCGAATTTCTGAAATGATGAAAGAAGAAATTCCGGCTGAATTAAGGGAGGACATCGTCGTTCTGTCCGGACCGAGCCATGCGGAAGAAGTCGGTTTAAGGCATCCGACGACAGTAACGGTATCTGCCGACAGCAGCATTGAATCGGCCCAGGCGATCCAGGATATGTTTATGAACCAGAATTTCCGCGTGTATACGAATCCGGATATGATCGGCGTAGAGATCGGCGGCGCGCTGAAAAACGTCATTGCGCTTGCCGCGGGCATTACAGACGGTTTGGGATACGGAGATAATGCGAAAGCCGCGCTGATTACAAGGGGCTTGGCAGAAATCGCCCGGCTCGGCACAAAAATGGGCGGAAATCCGCTGACATTCTCGGGTCTTACTGGAATCGGGGACTTGATCGTCACCTGCACAAGCGTCCATTCACGAAATTGGCGAGCCGGTAATATGCTGGGTAAAGGCTTCAAGCTGGATGAAGTTCTGGAAGAAATGGGGATGGTCGTCGAGGGGGTCCGCACGACAAAAGCCGCTTATCAGCTTTCAAAGAAATTTGATGTAAAAATGCCGATCACCGAAGCACTGCACAAAGTATTGTTTGACGGCGAAAAAGTTGAGACGGCAGTCGAATCATTGATGGCAAGAGTCAAAACACACGAGATGGAAGATCTTGTGAACACATTCGAAAATCAAATGAAATGACCGCCCCATCATCAACTGCTTTTATACTCTCCTCTAAGTTCGTTTTAAAAAAACCAAAACATTTTGGAGACTTAGGCAAGAGAGGATACATTTGTCCGAAGACTTGCATAAAATAGAATCGAAGTCTGGAAGAGCTGTATCTTACAAATTGGGTTATATAGTCACAATCATTATGCCTGAAGCAAAGCCCCCCTCTTTGCTTCAGGCTTTTTTTTGCGGCTTTTTCCGTTTCGAAATATTGGAAAAGCTGTTGAACTTCTGGTTTTTCTTATATAAAATGAAATATAACGCTTACATCACAAGAAAAGGTAGAAGGAGGGCTTCAATGTGAATGTCGGTCTGTTAAAAATGTGGTTTGCCTTGGGATCAATGGGCCTGATGTTCTTAGCGGTGATTGCCATATACATAAGCAGATATAAATTTAAAAACCGTTTTTTAAAAATTATCACGTCGTTTGTCGCCTACACATGTATGCTCATCTCCGGCGTGATCGTCTTTTTTGTCGTCTTCAGCGGCCCCGTCAACGAATAATGCATAAAAAAGGAAGATTCATATGAAAATCGTAAACGTTCTGCTCGCTATTTTATTGACCGCAATCATGTTAAGCGGTTGTTTGTACCCTGAAGAAAGAAAGGCGAAAAACAGCGCACCGCATCAGCACCAGCTCAAAGAAGTGCAGGCGGCCGTTGATGAATTCAGGGAGGCGACGGGAGGGCTTCTGCCGATTAAGACAAGGGATATGGGCGTGCCAATCTATCAAAAATACCCTATCGATTTTAACAGGCTGTCCCCCCGGTATATGGCTGAGCCGCCGGGCACATCCTATGAAAACGGCGGAGAGTACTTGTACGTTCTTGTCGATGTGGAAAAAAAGCCGACGGTCAAGCTCATTGATGTAAAAATGTCGGAAATGATCAGGGAGTTAAAGCTTCGGGTCGAAATGTATAAAGATCAGCACAAGTATCCGCCGTATAAAAAAGTCGTATCCAAGAACTTATTCATGCTTGACCATGAAAAGCTCGGACTGAAAGAGGCGCCTTCTGTCACGAGTCCGCTTTCGGGCACCTCGCTGCCGCTTCTCGTCGATGAAAAAGGCGACATTAAAGTGGATTACCGGATGGATTTGGCCAAGCTGATGAAGAAGTCGAAAAAAACGGTAAAGCCGGGCGAGGAAGTCCAAGATTTGATGTGGGAAGAGACGCCTTTCGTTCCGGCGTTTTCGGTAAAGTACACAGTGAATGACAAACAGGAACCTGTTTTTCTCGAATAGAATATCGGTCAAAATGCAAGTATCAGTCATGAACCTTTCTCCTCGGCATACAATGAGGAGAAAGGTTTTTTCATGTATGCCGAAAAAATTTCCCTAAGCTGTCATATTGAAATAGGACAACGTCATACACTATAGTGTCCTGTTTTTGATTGATGAAGAAGTAAAAAATTGAAAAGGATTGGAAGTCCGGGAGGGGATCACTTGGAAAAGGTCGATATTTTCAAGGATATCGCTGAACGAACAGGAGGCGATATATACTTAGGTGTCGTAGGAGCTGTACGTACAGGAAAATCTACGTTTATCAAAAAATTTATGGAGCTAGTGGTGCTCCCGAATATCAACAATGAAGCAGACCGGGCGCGCGCACAAGATGAGCTCCCCCAAAGTGCCGCTGGCAAAACCATTATGACAACTGAACCGAAGTTTGTTCCGAATCAGGCAATGTCAGTTCATGTCAGTGACGGACTCGATGTGAATATAAGGCTTGTCGACTGCGTCGGCTATACTGTACCCGGGGCAAAGGGATACGAGGATGAAAACGGGCCGAGAATGATCAATACTCCTTGGTATGAAGAGCCGATTCCGTTTCACGAAGCTGCCGAAATCGGCACGAGAAAAGTCATCCAAGAGCACTCCACAATCGGTGTTGTGATTACGACTGACGGCACGATTGGAGAAATCGCCAGACAGGATTATGTCGAGGCTGAAGAACGGGTGATCGACGAGTTGAAAGAGGTTGGAAAACCGTTTATCATGGTCATCAATTCCGTAAGGCCGTATCATCCGGAAACAGAAGCGCTCAGGCAAGAATTGATGGAAAAGTACGACATTCCGGTGCTGGCGATGAGCGTTGAAAGCATGAGGGAAGCGGACGTTCTGAGCGTTCTCAGAGAAGCGCTTTACGAATTCCCTGTGCTCGAAGTCAACGTCAATCTTCCAAGCTGGGTGATGGTATTAAAAGAGAATCATTGGCTCAGGGAAAACTATCAAGATTCCGTTAAAGAAACCGTCAAAGATATTAAAAGACTGAGAGATGTCGACCGCGTCGTCGGACACTTCAGCGAATTTGATTTCATCGAGCGCGCAAGCCTCGCCGGAATTGAAATGGGCCAGGGGATCGCGGAAATCGATTTATACGCGCCGGATTACCTGTACGATGAAATTTTGAGGGAAGTCGTCGGCGTTGAAATCAGAGGAAAAGATCACCTCCTTCAGCTCATGCAGGATTTTGCCCATGCCAAGACCGAATATGATCAAGTCTCAGATGCATTGAAAATGGTGAAACAAACCGGCTATGGAATCGCAGCTCCCGCATTAACCGATATGAGCCTGGATGAACCGGAAATCATCAGGCAGGGTTCAAGATTCGGAGTCCGGCTGAAGGCGGTGGCGCCGTCGATTCATATGATCAAAGTCGATGTAGAAAGCGAGTTTGCGCCGATCATCGGAACAGAGAAGCAGAGCGAAGAGCTTGTCCGCTATTTAATGCAGGACTTTGAGGACGATCCGCTGTCAATCTGGAATTCCGACATATTCGGAAGAAGCTTGAGCTCGATCGTCAGAGAAGGGATTCAGGCGAAGCTGTCACTCATGCCTGAAAATGCGAGATATAAGCTGAAGGAGACGCTGGAGCGCATTATCAATGAAGGCTCAGGCGGCTTGATTGCGATCATCTTATAAAAGGGAAGGCCTCTTATCATACGGGAGGTCTTTTTTTATGCCTGAAAACAGGCTGAACGGGCGCGGTGAAAGGGGGTTGGACGGCAAGGGCTTGCGGCTGGAAATATAGGAAAGATTATGATTAAAAAAGAAAAAACAGGAATATTTGTTCGTTTTATTCTGCTTAAACCTTGACGAATAAGGGATCATCGCTTTAAAATGCTTGATATGGCTATTCAGATGTGTTAATCTACAAACAGAAAATCTTCACTTTACTGGACAAACGTTCCTCTCAAAGTGAAATTTTCGCTGGAAGCCGTGAAATGCCTTTTCTATATTTATTTGAAATTTCTGTTCAAACAGGTATAGAAACAGGTTGAACTGTGAAGAAATGATGATAATCTATTGATTGATACCTTTTGGGAGGAGGTGAAAGGCATGAACAAGACAGAACTAATCAATGCGGTTGCAGAAGCAAGCGAACTATCTAAAAAAGACGCTACTAAAGCAGTTGATTCTGTTTTTGATACAATTTTAGATGCACTTAAAAACGGTGAAAAAATTCAATTGATCGGTTTTGGTAACTTTGAGGTTCGTGAGCGCTCAGCTCGTAAAGGACGCAATCCTCAAACAGGTGAAGAAATCGAAATCCCTGCAAGCAAAGTACCTGCTTTCAAACCAGGTAAAGCGCTTAAAGACGCTGTAGCAGGAAAATAATTGTATGTATATGCCGTTTTCGCGCGTAATACATACCATGTTGTTTCTTCACAGGAAAGCCCCTTTTCAAAGGGGCTTTTCATAATTTAAAGGCCTTTTTTAGACGGATAACATTTTGCCGGCAAAAAACCTTTCATTTTGCTTTTATAAGCTGAAGTGTGCTAGAATCTGAATTAAATGTATGCGTTTCTGGAGGATATAAAACAATGAGAGAAATCAACAAAGACCAAATTGAACAAGCCGTCCGGCAAATATTGGAGGCGATCGGAGAAGATCCGAACCGCGAGGGCCTTCTTGATACACCGAAAAGAGTCGCAAAGATGTACGCTGAAGTATTTGCGGGTTTAAACGAAGATCCGAAAGAGCATTTCAAAACGATTTTCGGCGAGGATCACGAAGAGCTTGTTCTTGTTAAAGATATTCCTTTTTATTCAATGTGTGAGCACCATTTAGTTCCTTTCTACGGGAAAGCCCATGTAGCCTATATCCCTAAAGGCGGAAAAGTGACAGGACTCAGCAAGTTGGCGAGAGCCGTTGAAGCGGTGGCAAAACGTCCGCAGCTTCAGGAGCGGATTACGTCAACAATTGCCGACAGCATTGTTGAAACGCTGACTCCGCACGGTGTAATGGTGGTTGTTGAAGCCGAGCATATGTGCATGACGATGCGCGGCGTGAAAAAGCCGGGTTCAAAAACTGTCACTTCAGCTGTAAGGGGAACGTTTAGACAGGATGTGGCTGCTCGCTCTGAGGTGTTGGAGCTTATCAAAACATCATGATTAAAAATGAGAAGGTGTGCGATGAACATGACCAATAATCAATCGAATGATTTTGTCGTTATCAAAGCCGTTGAAGACGGCGTCAATGTGATCGGACTGACAAGGGGGACGGACACGAGATTTCATCATTCAGAAAAGCTTGATAAAGGAGAAGTGATGATCTGCCAGTTTACCGAGCATACCTCCGCGATCAAGGTCCGGGGCGAGGCCCTTATTCAGACGGCAAACGGCGAGATGAAGAGCGAATCGAAAAAATAGCAGGCTGGCTTTTTATGCCCGTCCGCGTGGCATAAGACAATATCTTTCAACATATTATGGTATAATTAAACTTTCTCCGCTCAAAAAAGATACATAATCAATCAAAAGAAAAACTGCGAATTTTGGGACAAGGGTGATATCTTTGCAAGACATCTACGGACAATTATCTTATTTGAAAATCAAGCTGAATCAAAAGCTTTCACATCCATATTTGGCGAAGCATCTGACTGCGCCGAAAGTTGATGAGGATAAGCTGTTTCTTTTCTACGCTCTGTTTGAGGAAACGGATTTAAAAGAAGCTGACAAGGAAAGTTACATCTTAACGGCGATGCTTGTTCAAACAGCCCTTGATACCCATGATGAAGTCACGACCGCAGCTTCAATTAAACAGGACGATTATAAAAACCGCCAGCTGACCGTATTGGCCGGTGATTACTTCAGCGGCATGTACTACTCGCTGTTATCGGGTATGAAGGATATTTATATGATTCGGACGCTCGCTGCGGCCATCAAAGAAATAAACGAACACAAAATCAGGCTTTACGACCATTCCGCAAAAGATGCAGACAGCCTGAAAAAAAGCGTCAGCATAGTGGAAGCTGCACTTTTTCACCATCTCGCCGACCACTTTTACCTGCCTCACTGGAAAACAGCCGCCAATGACTTTCTTGTCTTTAAAAGGTTTGCGGCCGAAGAAAAAGCTTCAGATTCCCGGCTGCTGGAGACGATCATACAGAAAGAGTTTCCGGAAGGACAGGCTTCATGCGGACAGCTGGCTGCTGCGGCTTATAAAGAAGCCAAGCTTGCGATCAACCAGTCGCTTGCCAAAAAGCCCGCCGTCCAAAAATGGCTTCTGAAACGCCTGCAGGAAATTCGGCCTGAAAAACGAACTTATCATCAGAAAGTGGAAGAAGGGTAATCATGGTGCAGTCAAAAGAACAGCGCGTACATGGCGTGTTTGAAAAGATTTATAAAAATTATGACCAGATGAACTCCGTCATCAGCTTTAAACAGCATAAAAAATGGCGCGACAAAACGATGCAGCTCATGAACGTTCCAAAAGGAGCCACAGCGCTTGACGTCTGCTGCGGGACGGGAGACTGGACGATCGCGCTCGCTGATGCGGCAGGAGAGACAGGGGAAATCAAGGGCCTTGATTTCAGCAAAAACATGCTGAGCATCGCCGAACAAAAAACGGAAAGCTACAGCCAGATCGAATTGATCCACGGCAATGCGATGGAACTGCCCTTCCCGGATAATACATTCGACTATGTCACCATCGGCTTCGGGCTTCGCAATGTTCCCGACTATTTAACCGTATTAAAAGAGATGGCGCGCGTGGTAAAACCCGGCGGCCAGGTTGTATGCCTTGAGACGTCCCAGCCTGAAATGTTCGGGTTCAAACAGCTATACTTCCTGTACTTCCGCTTCATTATGCCTATGTTTGGAAAGCTCTTTGCCAAAAGCTTCAAGGAGTATTCATGGCTTCAGGAATCGGCCAGGGAATTTCCTGGTATGAAAGAGCTTGCCGCGTTGTTTGAAGAGGCTGGATTAAAAAATGTTCAATATCATCCGTTCACAGGCGGCGTAGCGGCAACACATGTCGGCTGGAAGCGATGATGACTACAGAAATACTCGGGTGAATCGATATGAAATTGACAACGTTTTATTCTTTTTTGAATGACGATATTGAATTAATAGAAAAAGAGCTTGAAAAGACCGTGCACTCCGACTATCCATTGCTCAGTGAAGCGAGCCTGCATTTGCTGCAGGCCGGAGGCAAGAGGATTCGTCCCGTGTTTGTCCTGCTTTCCGGCATGTTCGGCGAATACGACATCAGCAAAATTAAAAATGTTGCCGTTTCGTTGGAATTGATACATATGGCTTCGCTCGTACACGACGATGTCATCGATGATGCGGAGCTGAGAAGAGGACAGCCGACAATCAAAGCGAAGTGGGATAACCGGATTGCGATGTATACAGGTGATTATTTGTTCGCTCGCTCACTTGAAGCGATGACAAAAATAAACGAACCGAAAGCCCATGAAATCTTGTCCAAGGCGATTGTCGAAGTCTGTCTTGGAGAAATTGAACAAATTAAAGATAAATATAATATGGAGCAAAATCTCAGAACCTATTTGAGAAGAATCAGGCGCAAGACAGCACTTCTAATCGCGTCGAGCTGCCAGCTAGGGGCCATTGCTGCTGGTGCGGGTGAAAACATTCATAAAACGTTGTACTGGTTTGGCTATTATGTCGGCATGTCCTATCAAATTATTGATGACATCCTCGATTTCACCTCAAGCGAAAAAGAGCTTGGCAAGCCTGTGGGCAGCGATCTGCTTCAGGGGAATGTCACGCTTCCCGTATTATATGCACGGAAATCGCCTGAGCTAAAAGCGCGCCTGATGCTGGTCAACAGTGAAACCACTCCAGAACAGATCAAGCCAGTGATCGAAGAGCTGAAGAAAACGGATGCCATTGAACAATCGTTCAGGGTCAGTGAAATGTATTTAAACAAGGCTTTCGAACTGCTTGAAACGCTCCCGAAAAACCGGGCGCGGACGGCACTGGGCCAAATTGCGAAATACATCGGCAAGCGAAAGTTCTAAAAAACGTCAAATGAGTCGAAAGTATGAATATTCTCCACCCTTTATTGATTAATTGTTTGAAAAATGCTATATTTCTGTTGTAGTGTTGAAAGCCTATACATATTAGCGGGGTGGAGAATCGACTATGGAAAAAACCTTTGTGATGGTAAAACCTGACGGCGTTCAGCGTCAGCTGATCGGCGAAATTTTGTTAAGATTCGAACGTAAGGGCTTACAATTAATCGGAGCCAAGCTGATGAAGGTCTCAGAAGAGACGGCAGGCGAGCATTATAAAGAACATAACGGGAAACCGTTTTTCGGCGAACTTGTCGACTTTATTACTTCAGGCCCGGTATTCGCCATGGTATGGGAAGGCGAGGACGCAATCGCGGTCGCCAGACAGCTGATCGGGAAGACGAACCCTAAGGAAGCGCTTCCAGGTACAATCCGCGGAGACTTCGGCATGTTTGTCGGAAAAAATATCATTCACGGTTCAGATTCTCCTGAAAGTGCAGCACGCGAAATCAACTTGTTTTTTAAAGAGGACGAACTTGTTGAAGACGAGAAATTAATGAATCAATGGATTTACTAAAAATCAGCTGAAAAGCTGATTTTTTTATATGGAATAGAATGGCTGCCGGCGGGCGGGCTTTTTTCTTTTAAAGATACAAATTTAAAAGAAAACAAGCTATAATTGTACTCATATCAGCACGACGATTAGGAGAGAAAACATGGACAATTACAGTTTCTTCGTTGATAAATGGAAAAAAATGACTGGTGTGGATTTGGCATTGTACAAAGAGGCGCAAATGAAAAGAAGACTGACGTCTCTATATGAGAAAAAAGGATACGGCGATTTCCGCGAGTTTGCGCTCGCTTTAGAAAAGAATGAAGCTCTTCTGCAGGAAACATTGGACAGAATGACAATCAATGTTTCAGAATTTTACAGAAACTATAAGAGGTGGGAGGTTCTCGAAAAAACGATCCTGCCGCTTTTAAAGCCTGCGAAAACGCTGAAAGTTTGGAGCGCGGCTTGTTCAACCGGGGAAGAGCCTTATACATTATCAATGATTTTAAGCAGACAGAAAGGCCTCACAGACTATCAGATTATCGCAACAGATATCGATGACAAAGTCCTTCAGAAAGCGAAAGAAGGCGTATATCAGGAAAGGTCCCTGCAGGAAGTGCCGAAAGAGATGAAAGAACTTTATTTTACGCAAGACGGAAACCGCTTTAAAGTCAAAGACGAGATCAGGAAAAACATCCGCTTTCAAAAGCACAATTTACTGGCTGATCCGTATGAGAAAGATTTTGATATCATCGTATGCCGCAATGTGCTCATTTATTTTACGGAGGAAGCAAAAGAGAAGATCTATCATAAGTTCAGCGGCAGCCTGAAGAATAAGGGGGTTTTGTTTGTCGGAAGCACGGAACAGATCTTCAATCCGGAAAAATACGGTTTTCAATCGACAGATACGTTTTTCTATCAAAAAAGTTAGCTGACTTTTTATAAAGGGTTATGTTATAGTTTTACTTAAAAGCGTTAATGTGATGAAGGGAGAACGAAAGCATGAGGTATTTAACAGCCGGTGAATCTCACGGTCCGCAGCTTACGACAATTATCGAAGGAGTCCCAGCGGGGCTTTATATCACAAAAGAAGACATCGATTACGAGCTTCAAAGACGTCAAAAAGGCCACGGCCGCGGACGCCGGATGCAAATCGAAAAAGACCAGGCGCGGATCACAAGCGGTGTAAGACACGGGCGTTCTCTTGGATCGCCGATCGCTCTCGTCGTCGAAAACAATGACTGGAAACACTGGACGAAAATCATGGGTTCAGAGCCGATCACGGCTGAAGAAGAAAGCGAAATGAAACGACAGATTTCAAGGCCGAGACCGGGGCACGCCGATTTGAACGGCGCGATCAAATACGGGCACAGAGACATGCGCAACGTGCTTGAACGTTCATCTGCCAGAGAAACGACCGTCCGTGTAGCGGCAGGAGCCGTCGCCAAAAAGATCCTTTCCCAGCTCGGCATTCAAGTGGCCGGCCACGTGCTGGAGATCGGCGGAGTAAAAGCTGAAAAAACAAATTACGAATCTATCGAAAACTTGAAAAAAGTAACCGAAGAGTCCCCTGTCAGATGCTATGACGAAGAAGCGGGCAGGAAAATGATGGACGCGATCGATGAAGCAAAAGCAAATGGGGATTCGATCGGCGGAATCGTCGAGGTGATAGTTGAAGGGGTGCCGGTAGGAGTCGGCAGCTATGTCCATTACGACCGAAAACTCGACAGCAAGCTTGCAGCCGCCGTACTGAGCATCAATGCTTTTAAAGGGGTTGAATTCGGCATCGGCTTTGAAGCCGCACGCAAAAACGGCAGTGAAGTCCATGACGAAATCATCTGGGACGAAGAAAAAGGCTATACGCGGGCAACAAACCGTCTCGGCGGTCTTGAAGGCGGAATGACAACGGGAATGCCGATTGTCGTCAGAGGTGTGATGAAGCCGATTCCAACGTTATACAAACCGCTTAAAAGCGTTGATATCGAGACAAAAGAGCCGTTTACAGCGAGCATCGAGCGTTCCGACTCCTGCGCTGTCCCTGCCGCAAGCGTGGTGGCTGAAGCGGTTGTTGCATGGGAAATCGCAAATGCGATCGTCGAGCAGTTTGGCGTTGACCAAATGGACCGGATCGCTGAAAATGTTGAGAAAATGAGAAAGCTTGCGAGGGAGTTTTAATGAAATCACTTCAAATCGAAACCGCTTCTTTGTCCTACCCGGTATTCATCGGGGGAGGCATTAGAAAAAACGCGGCAGAGCTTTTGTCATCCTTGAACCTTCCGATGACGAAACTGCTTTTGATCACCGACGAAGAAGTTGATAAACGCTATGGAGAAGAGCTGTTCAGTCTTCTCCGCAGCAAATGGCCCGTCAAAAAGGTTGCGGTGCCAAGCGGCGAGCAGGCCAAATCCATCGATATGTTTATGAAGCTCCAGACGGAAGCCATTCAATTTCACCTTGACCGCTCGTCATGCATTGTGGCGCTGGGCGGCGGTGTTGTCGGCGATCTTGCAGGATTCGTCGCTTCAACTTTTATGAGGGGCATCGATTATGTGCAATTCCCAACGACTCTGCTGTCTCATGACAGCGCAGTCGGAGGGAAAGTGGCCATTAATCACCCGCTCGGAAAAAACTTAATCGGCGCTTTTCATCAGCCGAAGGCGGTGGTATATGACACCGAATGCCTGAGCACGCTTCCGGAAAAAGAAATGCGTTCAGGTCTTGCGGAAGTCATTAAGCACGCATTTATCCGTGATGAATCTTTCTTGAACGAATTGCTTAAACTTGATTCAATAGAAGCGATTACGACCGGCCAGCTCAGTGAAATGGTTTACAAAGGCATTTCGATTAAAGCGGAAGTTGTCTCACAAGACGAACGCGAACAGGGAATCAGGGCCTATTTGAACTTCGGGCATACGCTTGGCCACGCCGTTGAAGCCGAATACGGCTACGGAGAGATCACCCATGGCGATGCCGTCGCTTTAGGCATGCAATTTGCTTTGTTTGTCAGCGAGAAGGTGCTGAATTGTCCTGTTGACCGTACGAAAATCGCCGCCTGGCTGAAAAATCTCGGCTATCCGGAAAGCGTGAAACGCGAAGTTTCAACAGAAGCCCTTATCAATCGAATGATGAACGATAAAAAAACACGCGGAGGCATCATTCAGTTTGTCCTTCTGGATAAGATCGGCAGTGTGCGGCTGCACTCCTTTAAAGCCGAAGAAATCGAACGATGGCTGAATATGTGGAGATTGGAGGGAGACAAATGATGATGCGCGGTATTCGGGGAGCGACGACCATTGACCGGGATACAGAAAAAGACATTACGGAGCGGACGAAGCAGCTGATCGGAAAAATGATCGATGAAAATCGACTCAAACCTGAACAAGTCGTACAGATCTTAATTTCTGCTACTTCCGATATACACGCTGCTTTTCCCGCGAAGGTCGTCAGAACGTTTGACGGCTGGCAGCATGTGCCCGTCATGTGCATGCAGGAAATGGATGTTGAACACGGCCTTAAAAAATGCATCAGAGTGATGATGACGGTACAGACGGATATGCGGCAGGATGAAGTCCGCCATGTTTATTTGGAAAATGCAGTAACGCTCAGACCTGATTTATCATTGACAAAAAATACTGAATTGTAATACGATTGTAGAAACCTTGAAATACACAGGAGTGTGTATGGGTTTTAGTTTAGAAAAGCTGAGTATGAGACTAGGGTAGATTGAGAATGAGTTGAGATGAGCTGAGTTGAGACAAAACGTTTATTCATTCTACCCAAAAGACGCTGTTCTTTTGGGTTTGTTTCGTTTTCCCCTCGTCAATTCAATCATTTGTCCTCTAAAGGCCTTCTTCTCATTCTCTCCGCCTGAAAGGGAGTGAGAGATAGTTGAGTCTGCAAACCGATTTTGCCTCTTTTTCAGAGGATTCTTCACACTTTAAAACGATACCGATTATTGAGAGTTTTTCCGTCGATACGCTGACGCCCGTTCAATTGGTCGAGAAGCTGCAGGAAGACATCGTCTATTTGCTGGAAAGCCAGGATGAAACCTCTGCATGGTCAAGATATTCTTTCATCGGCCTTGACCCCTTTTTGACGATCAAAGAAGAACGCGGCCGGTTTCACGCCTGCGATCAAAAGCAGAAGAAGCTTTATTCGGCTTCACAGTTAAAAGACGTTCTCGAATGGATGTCGGAGACGTATTCGATCAAAGCGCCTGAGCTCGACATCCCGTTTACAGGAGGAGCGGTCGGCTATTTAAGCTACGATTTAATGCCGCTCATTGAACCGTCCATCAAAGGGCACAGCAAAGAAACGGAAATGGCAAAATGCCTCCTGTTTGTCTGCCGGACGATGATCGCTTATGATCACGAACTGAAAAAGCTGCATTTCATCCACTATACAAGGCTTGAAGGCAGTGAAAATAGGGAGGAAAAGCGCCGCATTTTCAAAAAGGGGAAAGAAGAGCTCAAGCAGCTTACACACAGGCTGTCAGACCGGAAAACGCCGAAAGAGCTGTTTCTTCCGCAAGGACGGCACACGGCCCCCAGCTTTGAAGGGATTCAATCAACATATGAGAAATCCCGGTTTTTGGCCGATGTCGATCGCTTGAAAGAATACATTAAAGCGGGAGACATTTTTCAAGGCGTCCTTTCGCAAAGGTTCGACATTCCGGTGAAGGTCGGTTCTTTTGAGTTATACAGAGTGCTGAGAATGATCAACCCGTCCCCGTACATGTACTACATGAGGCTTCCTGACCGCGATCTCGTCGGAAGCTCGCCCGAACGTCTGATCCATGTTCAAAACGGCCATCTTGAAATCCATCCGATCGCCGGCACAAGGAAAAGGGGCGGTGATCAGGCTGAGGATAAGCGGCTTGAAAGAGAACTATTGGCTGATGAGAAAGAAAAAGCGGAGCATTACATGCTTGTCGATTTGGCGAGAAATGATATCGGCAGAGTAGCTGAGTACGGGTCTGTCCAAGTGCCCGAGTTTACGAAAATCGTTTCCTTTTCGCACGTCATGCACATCATTTCGATCGTAACCGGCACTTTAAAAGCGGGTGTCCACCCGGTTGACGCTTTAATGAGCGCATTTCCGGCCGGAACTTTGACCGGCGCTCCGAAAATCCGCGCGATTCAGCTTTTAAATGAGCTTGAGCCCGAACCGAGGGAAACATACGGAGGATGCATTGCTTATATCGGATTTGACGGAAATATCGATTCGTGCATCACGATCCGGACGATGAGCGTGAAAAACGGAGTGGCGTCCATTCAGGCCGGGGCGGGCATCGTAGCCGACTCCGTGCCTGAAAAAGAATGGGAAGAGACCTGCAATAAAGCAGGGGCTCTGTTAAAAACGATTCAAATCGCAGAAGAAACGTTTCTCGAAAAGGGGGAGGACGGCAATGAACGAACTGCTGAAATCATGCGTTAACGGACGGACACTGAATGAAACCGAGGCACACAGCATCATGCGCGACATGATGACCGGCTCGCTGAGCGCTGCGGAAATCGGAGGCCTCCTGTCCGTTCTCGCCTACAGGGGAGAAACGGCTGAAGAGATTACGGGATTTGTCAGAGCCATGCGGGAGCAGGCGCATACAATAGACGGACCGGAACATGTTGTTGATACGTGCGGAACCGGAGGAGACGGAAGCTCCACCTTCAACATTTCCACAGCGGCTGCGATCATCGCTTCATCAGCCGGGGCAAAAATCGCAAAACACGGTAATCGATCCGTTTCTTCAAAAAGCGGGAGCGCTGACGTTCTCGAATATCTCGGCGTTTCTATTCAGACGTCGCCTGAAGAAACGATTAAGAGCATTGAACGCCGAAATATGGGATTCCTGTATGCGCCAAGCTATCACTCTTCCATGAAGCACGTGGCAGGCGCGAGGAAGGATCTGGCTTTTAGAACCGTATTCAATCTGCTCGGCCCGCTCAGCAACCCGATGAAGGCCAAACGCCAGGTGATCGGCGTCTACTCGATCGAAAAAGCAAAGCTTATGGCCCGCGCTCTTGAAGCGTTTGAACCGGAACACGTATTGTTTGTTTCGAGCCGGGACGGTCTTGATGAACTGTCGATCACATCGCCGACAGATGTAATTGAACTGAAAGGCGGCAAAACATACGAATACACCGTCGAGCCGGGCGATGTTGGACTGCCTCTCGGAAGGCTGAGAGACATTCAGGTGGCGACGCCTGAAGAAAGCGGCCGTCTGATCGTCGATATTTTGAAAAACCGCGGTCCGGACTCGGCTGTTCATATCGCAGCGTTTAATGCCGGAGCCGCTTTATACGTCGCAGAACAGGCAGCGGATTTAAAAGAGGGCGTTGCGCTCGCTTTAGAAGCTGTTGCTGGCGGTGAAGCGCTCAATCAGCTGGAGCGATTAAAACAGAAAGAGGAAGAGTTGTATGCTTAATCAAATTATTGATAGAAAACGAGAAGACATCCTAAAGATCAAGCTGCCGGAAGATTTAAAACTGCCAAAGCGGTCATTTAAAAAAGCGCTCCTTTCTCCGAACCGGTTTGTCGCTTTAATTGCGGAGGTGAAAAAAGCTTCTCCGTCAAAAGGCGTGATTCAGGAGGATTTTGAGCCCGTCAAGATCGCAAAACAATACGAACAGGCTAAAGCCGATTGTTTGTCTGTTCTGACAGATACACCTTTTTTTCAAGGGAAGAACAGTTATTTGTCAGATGTGAAACGCTCGGTTTCCCTGCCTGTGCTGCGCAAGGATTTTATCATTGATTCCATTCAGGTTGAAGAAGCGGACCGCATCGGAGCGGATGCGATCCTGCTGATCGGTGAAGCGCTTGAACCGCAAAAGCTGTTTGAACTCTATCAGCAAGCCGTTGAAAAAGGCATGGATGTGCTCGTCGAAGTACATGGCGAAGAGACGCTTGAGGGCATTTTAAATGTCTTTACACCCGAAATCATCGGCGTAAACAATCGAAATCTAAAAAACTTTGAAACGACCGTCGGACAAACGGAGCGAATGGCGAAGCTCGTTCCGCCGGGGACCGTTCTCATCAGCGAAAGCGGCATCGGAAAATCGGAAGACCTGACTTTTGTAAAAACGTGCGGAGCCCAAGCCGTGCTTGTCGGCGAATCGCTGATGAGAGAGACGTCACAGCTGAAGGCTGTCTATGCGTTATTCGGAGAGGACGGCTGATGAAGAAACCGAGTCTAAAATATTGCGGGATTCATTCATTGGAAGATTTAAAGGTGACAGCCCGCTCGAAAGCCGATTATCTCGGATTTATTTTCGCCGAAAGCAAACGGTCGGTAGACCCGGCGGATGTGAAACGGTGGTGCGGCGAAACGGATACGCCAGGTAAAAAGCTTGTCGGCGTTTTTGTTAATGAAAACATGAGCCGAATGGCTGAAATCGTAAAAGATGCAGGCTTGGACGTGATCCAGCTTCACGGAGATGAAACGGCGGCAGACATCAAGCGGCTTAAAAGCATGACAGACTGCGAGATATGGAAGGCGCTCCCTCACGGGAATGATACCGTACAGAGCATGGCTTCTTTCGCACCTTACATCGACGGGTATGTCATCGACTCGTCTGTCAAAGGGATGAGAGGGGGAACGGGTGTTTCGTTTTCGTGGGACAGCGTCCCGCTGTATATAGATGCAGCCCAAAGAGAAGGCAAGCGCCTGTTTATCGCCGGAGGCGTGAACCCGGACACAATCGCAGATCTTTTAAAGCGGCGTCCGCCGGGAATCGACTTGGCAAGCGGAATCGAAGAAAGAGGCAGAAAAAGCGAAAAGCTGATCAGCCTTTTAGAAGAAAGGATGTTCGAACATGTATTCATATCCGAATGAACAAGGCAGGTTTGGTGATTTTGGCGGGAAATTCGTCCCGGAAACACTCATGCAGCCTTTGGAAGAAATCGAAAAAGCGTTTCTTGAACTGAAAGACGACCCTTCATTTCAAAAGGATTATCAAAAGCTTTTAAATGACTACTCAGGCAGGCCGACGGCTTTGACGTTCGCAGACCAGCTCACTAAGCAGCTGGGCGGAGCGAAGATTTACTTAAAAAGAGAAGATTTAAACCATACAGGCGCCCACAAAATCAACAATGCCCTCGGCCAGGCGCTCCTGGCCAAGAAAATGGGAAAAACAAAGCTCATTGCTGAAACCGGTGCAGGCCAGCACGGTGTGGCGGCGGCGACTGTCGCCGCGAAGTTCGGCTTATCATGCATCGTCTTCATGGGGGAGGAAGATGTTGCCAGACAATCGCTGAACGTGTTCCGGATGAAGCTCTTGGGAGCGGAGGTCGTCCCGGTGTCAAGCGGAAACGGGACATTAAAAGATGCTACAAACGAAGCGATCCGCTACTGGGTTCAGCATTGCCAGGACCATTTTTACATGATCGGTTCCGTCGTCGGGCCGCATCCGTATCCTTATATCGTCCGCGAATTTCAACGGATGATCGGCGAAGAGGCGAAAGCGCAGTTTTATCAATTGGAGCAAAGCCTCCCCGATAAAGTTGTCGCCTGTGTCGGAGGCGGAAGCAATGCGATCGGGATGTTCAGCGCGTTCATTGAAGAAACTGTTGAACTGATCGGAGTCGAAGCTGCGGGAAAAGGTGTTGACACACCTCTTCATGCGGCCACGATCACAAAGGGTACAAAAGGCGTCATCCACGGTTCTTTGACCTACTTGATTCAAGACGAGTACGGACAGATCATCGAGCCTTATTCCATCTCAGCCGGACTTGATTATCCGGGAGTCGGCCCCGAGCACGCCCATCTTCATCAAACAGGGCGCGTCACGTATGAATCTGTCACAGATGATGAAGCGGTCTCGGCATTAAGGCTGCTGACAGAGACTGAGGGCATTTTGCCGGCTATTGAATCCGCCCATGCATTGGCAAAAGCATTTGAAATCGCTAAAGAACTGCCGAGAGAGAAAAGCGTTCTCGTCTGCCTTTCAGGCAGGGGAGACAAAGACGTCCATACCTTGATGAAGGTGTTGGAAGAAGAGGTGAATCAAGATGTTCAATCTGAAAAAACAGCCGTCCGATAAGCTATTTGTTCCGTTTATTACAGCGGGAGACCCGCTGCCAGAAATCTCGATCGAGCTGGCAAAATCTCTTCAAGAGGCGGGAGCGTCCGCCCTTGAACTCGGGGTTCCGTATTCTGATCCGCTCGCTGACGGCCCGGTGATTCAGCGCGCATCAAAAAGGGCGCTTGACAACGATATGAACATCGTAAAAGCGATCAGGCTTGGCGGTGAAATGAAAAAAAACGGCGTCCATATTCCGATTATTCTCTTTACGTATTATAATCCTGTGTTACAATTAGATACAGATCACTTTTTCGCTTTACTGCGACAAAATCAGCTAGACGGACTCCTTGTACCGGACCTTCCTTTTGAGGAAAGCGTATATTTGCAGCAGCAGTGTAAAAAACACGGGATTACCTATATTTCGCTGGTCGCGCCGACAAGCGAATCGCGCATTCAAAAAATAACGCAGCAGGCGGAAGGTTTTGTGTATTGCGTTTCTTCGCTCGGTGTCACAGGTGTGCGCAATGAATTCGAAGATTCTGTTTCTTCATTTATCAGGTCTGTTAAAGGAATGAGCTCCGTCCCGGTTGCCGTCGGGTTTGGGATTTCCAGCTCCAAACAAGTGGAGATGATGAATGAACTGGCGGACGGCGTTGTCGTGGGAAGCGCCCTTGTCAGAAAGATCGAGGAGCTGAAAGACGAACTCGTCGCCCCTGAGACAAGGGAACAAGCCTTAAAGGCGTTTGAGGCATACGCTAAGACATTTAGCGGATCGTACATGGTAAAATGAGGTGACAGAATGTTGCAAATTAAAGAACAGTTAAAACAATTAACGCCTTACCAGCCGGGCAAACCGATTGAAGAGGTCAAAAAAGAGTTCAACCTCGACCGGGTCGTCAAGCTCGCTTCAAATGAGAATCCTTACGGCTGTTCAGAAGCGGCAAAGGAAGCCCTCCAGATTGAGGTGCAGCAAATGGCTCTCTATCCTGACGGCTATAGTGCGGCATTGAGAACAAAGCTTGCCTCCCATCTCGGCGTAAATGAAACGAACATCATCCTGGGAAACGGAACGGACGAAGTCATTCAAATTATTTCCCGTTCTTTGTTGGACCCTGCCTCAAACACTGTAATGGCGAATCCGACATTTTCACAATACAAGCACAACGCTGTCATCGAAGGAGCGGAAGTCAGAGAAGTCGGCCTGCTCGAAAACGGCTGCCACGACCTTGATGCAATGCTGAAGGCGATCGATGAACAGACGAAGGTTGTCTGGGTTTGCAGCCCGAACAATCCGACCGGAACGTATGAATCCGGCCGCAACTTGATCCGTTTCCTTGAAAAAGTGCCGGAACATGTCCTTGCTGTCGTTGATGAAGCTTATTACGAATACGTAACGGCTGAAGACTACCCCGAGACCATCCCGCTTCTGGAGCGCTTTCCGAACCTGATGATTCTCAGGACGTTCTCAAAAGCCTACGGTTTGGCGTCTTTAAGGGTGGGCTACGGGATTGCTTCTGAACAGCTGATTCAGGCGATTGAGCCGGCGAGACAGCCGTTTAATACAAACCGGCTCGGCCAGGCGGCCGCGCTTGCCGCCCTCGGCGATCAGGCATTTATCCACGACTGTGTGAGAAAAAACAATGAAGGGCTCAAACAGTACTACGATTTCTGTGATGAGCACGGGCTAAATTACTATCCTTCACAAACGAACTTTGTGCTGATTGATTTTAAACGGGATGCAGACGAACTTTTCTCAGAGCTGCTGAAAAAAGGCTATATCGTCAGATCCGGGAATGCGCTCGGCTTTCCGACGTTCCTTAGAATATCGGTCGGTACGAAGGAACAGAACGAAGGCTTTTTGAAAACGTTAGCCGGCATGTTGTAAGAGGTGATGATTCAGTCACCTCTTTAGTCTATTGATGAACTAGGTGATAAAAAATGACTCAACCGAATGAAACGATTTTGTTGGCCGGTTTGGGCTTAATCGGCGGTTCGATCGCCCTGGCCATCAAAAAGGAACACCCGGGCAAACGGATTATCGGGTTTGACGTGTCAGAAGAGCAGGCAAGGGCTGCACAAAAGCTTGGCGTAATTGATGCTCCGGCCGCTTCTTTTTTAGAAGGGGTGAAAGAAGCGTCGACTGTTTTCTTAGCGGCGCCGGTCGAACAGACGCTTCACATGCTTGATGAGCTTGCCGCTTCAGGCATCAAGAAAAAGCTGCTCATTACAGATGTCGGCAGCACGAAACAAAAGGTCGTCAGCCATGCCGAAAAAGTGCTGCCGGATGACTACAGGTTTATCGGAGGCCATCCGATGGCAGGCTCGCATAAATCGGGCGTCGCTGCCGCCAAAGACTTCCTTTTCGAGAACGCGTTTTATATTTTGACGCCATCCGGCTCCGCCGGCAAAGAAGCGGTTGCTTCTTTAAAAGATCTGCTCAAAGGAACAAATGCAAAGTTTGTGGAAATGTCTCCTGCTGAACATGACGCTGTTACAAGCGTGATCAGCCATTTTCCGCATATCGTGGCGGCGAGTCTCGTCCACCAGACCGTCAAATTCGAAGATCAGTACCCGCTCGTCAAGCGTTTTGCCGCAGGAGGCTTCCGCGATATCACGAGGATTGCCTCAAGCAGCCCGGCGATGTGGCGCGATATTCTCTTGCACAATAAAGATAAAATATTGGAGCGGTTTGACGAATGGAAACAAGAGCTGGACAGAATCCAGTCTTTTGTCGAAAATGAAGATGCAGACGGGCTGTTTGAATTTTTTCGGCAAGCCAAGGAATACCGCGACGGTCTGCCTTTGCGGCAAAAAGGCGCGATTCCTTCCTTTTACGATCTTTATGTCGATGTCCCGGACCATCCGGGGGTCATCTCGGAAATTACGGTGATCCTCGCCGACGAGCAAATCAGCATTACGAACATCCGGATTATCGAAACAAGGGAAGACATAAACGGTGTTCTCAGAATCAGCTTTCAATCCGATGAAGATCGAAAACGCGCCGAAAAATGCATCCAAACCCGCGCAAAATACGAAACATTTTATGCTGATTGAGGTGGAACACATGAAAAGAGGAAAAATCAGTTCACTAAAGGGAGAGCTTCATATTCCGGGAGATAAATCCATCTCCCATCGTTCTGTTATGTTCGGAGCCATGGCAGAAGGGAAAACGGTCATCAAAAACTTTTTGCCAGGAGCCGACTGCTTGAGCACGATCGCCTGCTTTCGGAAAATGGGTGTCGAAATCGAACAGAATGGCAGTGATGTCACCGTCCGCGGCAAAGGGCTCGATCAGCTCGCTGAGCCTGCCGAGCTCCTCGATGTGGGGAATTCCGGAACGACGATCAGGCTGATGCTCGGCATTTTGGCGGGGCGTCCGTTTCACAGTACGGTTGCCGGCGATGAGAGCATCGCCAAAAGGCCGATGAAGCGTGTTACAGAACCGCTTCGAAAAATGGGGGCGAAAATCGACGGCCGCGCCGGAGGGGAATACACACCGCTTTCTGTCCGCGGCGGACATCTGAAGGCGATCGATTTTCAGTCGCCTGTTGCAAGTGCGCAGATCAAATCGGCCGTTCTGCTTGCGGGTCTGCAGGCCGAAGGCACCACAACGGTGACGGAGCCTCATAAATCAAGAGACCATACGGAACGGATGCTGTCTATGTTCGGCGTCAGCCTTCGGGAAGATGAAACGAGCGTGTCCATTGAGGGCGGGCAGCAGCTGAAAGCAGCAGAAGTCTTTGTGCCGGGTGATATTTCATCAGCTGCGTTTTTCCTGGCAGCAGCATCGCTTGTTCCTGGCAGTGAAGTCGTGCTTCGCAATGTCGGACTCAATCCGACCAGGACGGGAATCATCGATGTCTTGAAAGAAATGGGAGCCGATCTTGAAATCGAAGAAAAGGACACAGGAAATACCGAGCCGTACGGCGATCTGAGAATCAAAACGTCCTCTTTGAAGGCAGCCGAAATTTCGGGCGATTTGATCCCGCGCCTCATCGATGAAATACCGATCATCGCGCTTCTAGCAACACAGGCTGAAGGGACGACGGTCATTAAAGATGCGGCTGAACTCAAAGTAAAAGAAACGAACCGGATCGATACCGTCGCCTCAGAGCTGAAAAAAATCGGTGCGAACATCGAACCGACGGAAGACGGGATGAAGATTCACGGCAAGACGCCTCTTACAGGCGGCGCGAAGGTCTCAAGCCATGGGGACCACCGGATCGGAATGATGCTGGGGATCGCCGCCTGCATCTGCGAGCAGCCGATCGACATATTACAGCCCGAAGCTGTGAGCGTCTCATATCCTTCATTTTTTGAACATATCGAAAAGCTTGCAGAAAAAGCCTGAAGCATTGTGCTCAGGCTTTTTCTGCCCGGAAAATCATGAAAGCCGGGCATTTGCTCATAAAACGAATGTTTTCGGCATAGCTTGTCTTAACAGAATCAATCTGCTTCCATACAGCTGTGCGGGCAACATATTTGCCGGAAACCGCCGCGTGAATTATGATAGTAAGTAACTCACCGCGATATGCCGGCTGATACGGCCGGTGATGAATTGACGAAAGAAAGGGACGTTTAGATTTGAATACTTCTATTCAAGAAGCCATAAAATTAGTTGAAGCAGGCCACCCGGAAAGCGGATTGAAAAAACTTGCTGATATCGAGTCTGACCTTCATGATGAAGACAAAGCCATAGCAGCCCAGCTGTATTACGAATGGGGAATTGTCGATAAGGCTATCGCCATCGTGACTGACCTCCATGAACTGTATCCGGATGAAACAGAACTGACATGCTTTTATGCCGAACTCCTCATCGAAACCGATCAGGAAGAAAAAGCGCTCAGCGTGCTCGAAACGATTCCGGAAACAGACGAGGCGTACCCGCAGTGCCTGCTTTTAATGGCTGATCTCTATCAGATGCAGGGTCTGTTTGAAGTCAGCGAGCAAAAGCTGTTAAAGGCGCAAGCCATTTTGCCGGATGAGCCGGTTATCGATTTTGCTTTGGGAGAGCTGTATTTTACTCAGGGAGCTTACGGCAAAGCGGTCCGTCAATTCAAAAAAGCGGCCGAAGAAGAAGCCGTCATCGGCGGCGTCAATGTGTACCAAAGGCTGGCGGAATCATTAAGTTCATCCGGAGCGTTTGAAGAAGCGCTTGAATGGTATGAAAAAGCCGTCAAGGAGAACCCCGAGCCCAACACACTGTTCGGCTTTGGTTTTACGGCACTGAAAGCGGGGTATCCTAAAACTGCGATTAAACAGCTGACAGAGCTGAAGGAAATGGATCCCGCTTATTCTTCGCTTTACAAGCCTCTGGCCAACAGCTTTGAAACAGAAGGGCTTTATGAGGAAGCATTCGAAACGGCAAAAGAAGGAATCCGTGTCGATGAATTCAACAAAGAGCTTTATCTTTCTGCTGCAAAAGCAGCCTTAAAAACGAAAAGGCATTCGGAAGCGAAGGAGCTGCTTCGTGAAGCGCTGGCGCTGGATCCCGGATATCTGGAAGCCGTTCATACACTGCTTGCCCTGTTTCTTGAAGAAGAAGACGATGAGAGCATCATTGAACTCGTTCGGGAAGTGCGCAAATACGGAGAGGATGATCCGAAGTTCAGCTGGCATCTGGCATCGGCGTTCGCCCGGACCGAAGCGTACGACAAAGCCCGCGAGGAATATGAGAACGCATTTTTGCACTATCGGGATGACGCCGATTTCCTTTACGAATATTCCATGTTTCTGCTTGAAGAAGGACGGCGGAAAGAAGCGCTGCCTCTGCTGAAAAAACTGGCAGAGCTCGACCCGGCAAACGAGGAAGTCCAGGAGACGATTTTCAGAATCGAAGATGAAAATTCCTTTGAATAAGCAGGATATGATCGGTTTGTGTGGAATTTATAAAGTAATACACAAGATGCGATAGAGGAGGGAATAACATGCAGACCCCTGTTTCTGTCAATGAAAAAAAAGATTTTATCCGCTGGTTTCTCAACCATTATCAGCTGAAACGAAGAGAGTGTGTATGGATTCTGAATTATTTAATGAGCCATGACTCGCTGATGGAAAAAGTGCATTTTGTCGAGCAGGCCGAATTTTGTCCGAGGGGCATTATCATGTCTACCCACTGCGTTGAGGAAGTGCCTTTTCGTTTTTATAAAGAAAATGTCATGACGACCGATGCAGAAAAATCATTTCATGATATCAGGCTGAATAAGCAGCAGGATCTCTTTATCCAGCTGAACTTCCGCTCAGCCTATAATTCTCCGGAATATGCGGCTGTACTCGAAGCCAATCCGCATATTCCGAAAGACCTATATGAAAATGAAAAAGATAAAATTGTCGCTGAACAGATTTTGGAGCATTCCATTGCCACTTTTCAGAGACAAAAGCTGCTGCGGGAAATCGACGAAGCGCTTGACCGCCAGGATAAAGAAAGCTTCGAAAAACTAGCTAAACAACTGAGCCAGCTGCGATAATCCGCTGCCAATCAAGCCTTGCCGAAAGCAAGGCTTGTTCAGCTCTGAGAAAGCGCTGTCAAAACGGGGAGGACGAAAGCCGTGAAATGGAATACGCACGATGCGGATGTTTACTTGAACGCGAAAGAATACATCGATACAGCTGTCATCCCTTTAATATCGGTTGATCTTGGAGATCAGTTTAAATCGGCCGTATCAAAAGGGGAATTTACGTCTATACTTGCAGAAGAACTCGAAAGGCAGCTGAAGGGCAGAATCTACCTGTTTCCGCCCTGTACATATTTAGAAGCGGATGAAAAATCGGCGCAGCATATCGCCGATTTAAAAGAAATGGCCGAAAAACATTTTCGCCACATCGTTTTTTTAACGACGGATGAACGCTGGAAGCAGATGCTCGACAGCGAGCAAAAGCTGCTGTGGGTTCCGGCGATTCCTCTCGAACATATGAAGGATTCGTTAAAGCAGAAGCTGCTGGAAGATCAAATTGAGCAAATATTGAACATTTTGTTACAATATTGGAACTCTTGATAAAAACACTTACATTTCCTTTGTATAATGATTTTGGGAATGTTGACCTTCCTAAAATATTGATATATTATGAGGGTGTCCTAGTTTCATGAATTTTTTTCTATTTCAGTTATATTGTAGCTGGGGACTTGAGGGGGGATATGAAGATGAGCGAAAAAAGACATCGGGTATCCAGACGTCAGTTTTTAAACTATACGCTGACCGGAGTCGGCGGCTTTATGGCGGCGGGGATGCTCATGCCTATGGTTCGCTTCGCGCTCGATCCGGTTTTAAGGCCGACTGAAGATCAGGACATGGTTCAGGTTGTCAGCGTTGATGAATTGACAAATGAACCGCAGCGCTTCGATTTTAAAATCAAACAAGTGGATGCCTGGTACGAATCGGAAGAATCGAGATCGGCGTGGGTTTTCAAAAGTGGGGACGAAATTGTAGCTTTATCACCGGTTTGTAAACATTTGGGGTGTACGGTCAACTGGAACAGCGATCCTAAAAATCCGAATAAGTTCTTTTGTCCGTGCCATTACGGACTTTATGAAAAGGATGGTACCAACGTGCCCGGAACTCCGCCTCTTGCTCCTTTGGACCGCTATGAGCAAGAGGTTAAAGACGGCTACCTTTACTTAGGGAAAGCCAAGCCGAGGAAGGATGGGTGATCATGCTAAACAAAATTTATGACTGGGTGGATGAAAGACTTGATATTACGCCGCTCTGGCGGGACATCGCCGACCATGAAGTTCCTGAACACGTAAACCCGGCTCACCATTTTTCAGCTTTCGTGTACTGCTTCGGGGGATTGACGTTTTTCGTGACGGTGATTCAGGTGCTGTCCGGCATGTTTTTGACGATGTACTACGTTCCGGATATTAAAAATGCCTGGGAATCTGTTTATTATTTGCAAAATGAAGTGGCGTTCGGACAGATTGTAAGGGGAATGCACCACTGGGGTGCAAGCTTGGTCATCGTGATGATGTTTCTTCATACGCTCAGGGTTTTCTTCCAGGGGGCTTATAAGAAGCCGAGAGAGCTGAACTGGATTGTCGGCGTTTTAATCTTCTTTGTCATGCTTGGTTTAGGTTTTACAGGCTACCTTTTGCCTTGGGATATGAAAGCTCTGTTTGCGACAAAAGTAGGTTTGCAGATTGCTGAGGCGACGCCGCTGATCGGCTCGGAAATTAAAACATTGCTTGCCGGTCATCCGGATATTGTCGGGGCTCAGACGTTGACGCGCTTTTTTGCCATACACGTCTTTTTCCTGCCAGCCGCTCTGTTCGGACTGATGGCTGCACACTTTATCATGATTCGCAAACAAGGAATTTCTGGGCCGCTGTAAACGAGCGACTCAATTGAGAAGGAGGGGATGGCATGAAAAGGGGAAAAGGGATGAAGTTTGTCGGTGATTCACGGATCCCGGCGGAAAGAAAACCGAATATTCCAAAAGATTATTCCGAATTTCCAGGGAAAACGGAAGCGTTCTGGCCGAATTTCCTGCTGAAAGAATGGATGGTCGGAGCGGTTTTCCTTGTCGGTTTTCTCGTGCTGACCATCGTGCATGAGCCTCCGCTCGAGCGGATGGCAGATCCGACCGATACCGGCTACATACCTTTGCCAGACTGGTATTTTCTATTTCTTTACCAATTGCTGAAATACGAATATGCTGCCGGACCGTATACGGTTGTCGGCGCGATTATTATCCCGACAATTGCGTTCGGAGCGCTTTTATTGGCGCCGTTTCTTGACAGAGGCCCTGAAAGAAGGCCGTTTAAACGCCCGGTTGCCGTAGGGTTGATGCTTTTGGCGATTTCAGCGACGGTTTTCTTAACGTGGCAGTCCGTTGTCACTCACGACTGGGCCGCTGCAGAAGAGCAGGGTAAAATCAAGGAAGAGGCCGATATTGATACGAGTGCGGAAGGCTATAAGATTTATCAGGAGCAGGGCTGTATCTCGTGCCACGGAGACAACATGCAGGGAGGAGCGGCAGGCCCGTCTCTCGTTGACAACGGCTTGTCTCCTGAAGAGATTGCGAAAATCGCCAAGGAAGGAAAAGGCGAAATGCCTGCCGGCGTTTTTAAAGGATCTGACAAAGAGCTTAAAGAACTGTCTAAATTCATCTCCGAAACAACGGCGAAATAAAACGGTTGTCAAGTTGATGAAGGCAGGCTATACTCTTGATAGAGCTGAAGCTGACGGCAAGTCAGCCTCTCGGGCTGTCGACAATGTCGATGGCCTTTTCAATTTTGACCGCTGCTGACAGTGAACCGGCACGGAAGCTGGAAAGGCCGCCGCTTCTCGACAGGTGTTCTGCGGTCAATCTGTGAAGCTGACCCGGCGGCGGCTTTTTTTATTTAAAGAGACTGTGAGTTGATTGCTTTGAAACTGATTTCCTACATGCTCGCTCAAAAGCCGATGCTTCTGCTGCTTTTGATCATTAATTTCTTCGGTACGGTTTACGGGTATTATTGGTACCTTCCGCAGCTGACGAATACGCCAGCGAAGTTTCTGATCTTCGTTCCCGACAGCCCGACGGCGACCTTGTTCTTTTTATTCGTTCTCATCGGACTTTTATTGGGAAGGAATGCTCCGCTTTTTGAGGCGCTTGCGCTTGTTACGCTTGTCAAATACGGGCTGTGGGCGGTTGTAATGAATGTTCTCGTGCTTGTGGTGACCGGAAGCCTTCATTGGACGGGGTATATGCTGATCGCGTCGCACTTCGCAATGGCTGTGCAAGGCGTGCTGTACGCCCCGCATTTCCGGTTCAAAGGGTGGCATTTGGCGCTTGCGGCTGTTTGGACGCTGCATAACGATGCCATTGATTACTTGTTTGGAATGATGCCGAATTATTCTATGCTCGATCAATATATGCCGCAGATCGGCTATTTTACATTTTGGCTCAGCATCGCTTCGATCGGTTTGGCCTACTACCTTGTCTTGTCCCGAAAAGCTTTTAAGCTGTAACACTGCTTCACAATCTTGGTCTAACCTTGTCCCTCTCTTCATACGCTTTAATAGAAGGAGTGGGAGGGACCGTAATGATACGAAAGGTGATCCTTTGCATGATGCTTGCGCTTGTTTTTCCTGCGGCCGGTTTGAAAGCGAAAGAATCATCGGCTTTGCAGGAATTGACGGAACTGTCGGATACGGTATTCCAGCTAACAAGGCAGTCTCAATATGAGGAAGCGGTACAAATTCTTCAATACTTTGAAAAAAGGCTGAAAGCTGCGGAGAAAGACGGGACAGAGGATATGATGACAGGCTCGGAAATCCGCCAGGTCAGTCTGGCCTATCATGATACGCTGAAAAGTCTGGAAAGCGAAGAGGTCGCACACCAGGAGAAATTTAAAGCCGCCGCCCAGTTTAGAATGCTGATGGACGCCATTAAATCAGATCATGATCCGCTGTGGAGCAGTTTGAAAAAGCCGATCATGGATTCTTTCAGCGCTTTGAAAGCCGGGATTCAGAAAGAAGACAACTTGACATTCAGGGAAAAGTGGAATCATTTTTTATCCTTGTATGATACGATTTATCCAAGCTTAACGATCGATGTTTCGCCAAAGCAGTTAAAAAGCGTCTCCAACCATATTGCAGTCGTGGAAAACGGAGGCTTCCAGCAAATGACGGAAAGCAGCAAGCTGGAAAGGCTGACGCTTTTGGAAAAAGATTTGGAAGATGTGTTTGATCAAGTAGAAGAAGATGATGCAGACCCTTCCCTGCTATGGGTCATCCTGACGACGGGAAGCATTATCCTCTCGACGCTGACATACGTCGGTTTCAGAAAGTATAAAGCCGAAGAGGACAGGCGCAGAAAAAGAGAAAAAGATTGGCCGAAATAAGAAGCTCCGCTGATCGCGAGCTTCTTTTTTGCTGACCTTCAATCAGCGGGTGATGGGATTTTTGTTCTCATCAAGCGTAAAACCCTCTCCCAGCACGTCGTGTACGTCGCTTACGGCTACAAAAGCGTGCGGGTCGACCGAAGTAATCACATTTTTCAGCTGGAAAACCTCATTTTTCGGAACGACGCAGTATAAAATGTCCCGCTCCGTCTTCGTATAAGACCCTTGACCTTTTAAAACTGTGACGCCTCTTTCCATTTCTTCAATGATTTTGCGCTGAATCTGGTCGTTCTTTTCAGAGATGATGGTGGCGCCTTTTGCGGCATAACCGCCTTCCTGCATAAAGTCGATGACCTTTGAGGCGACAAATACGGCAACAAGCGTGTACATTGCTTCCTTATAGGAAAGGTAAAAAATAAGGGATAATGTAATGACGCAGGCGTCAAACACAAACATGGCTTTGCCCATCGGCACTTGAAAATATTTGTTGATCAGCCGCACGATAATATCAACGCCGCCCGTTGTTCCGCCGTATCTGAAAATAATGCCCAATCCGGTGCCGATAAACACGCCTGCAAAAAGTGCCGCGAGCGCAAGATCGTTTTGAAGCGGCATATGAATCTGGAAGCGCTGAAAAATCCATAAAAACACCGACAGGCTGACTGTGCCGAGAATGGTGTATGAGAAGACCGTTCTGCCGAGGAGTTTCCAGCCGATGAAGAAGACCGGGATGTTCAGCACCAGATTGGATATGGAAGGATCGATATTAAACAGGAAATAAAGCAGCAGGGTAATGCCGGTAAAACCGCCTTCCGACAAGTTGTTCTGCATATTAAAATGAACGAGTCCAAAGGAAAAAACAGCGGCGCCTGCTAAAATAAACAGGACGTTCTTCATTCTGATGTCTCCGAACATAAAAAAACTCCTTTCCTTCCATAAGCTGGCGTTAATATTATAGTGTATCCGTTTTAAAACAGCAAACTCGTCTTAAACATTTGTCAAACTTGTTTGAATTCGCTAACATGTAAGAGATGACAGGAGGTTTTGCCAGCATGACGAAAGAAAAAACGATGAAAGATATACAGCGTGAAGTCGACGAATATATCGGCCAGTTTAAAGAAGGCTATTTCAGTCCGCTTGCCATGATGGCCAGACTGACGGAAGAGCTTGGCGAACTGGCGAGGGAAATCAACCATCATTACGGAGAAAAACCAAAGAAAAAAACCGAATCGGAAAAAAAGATCGAAGAAGAAATCGGCGACGTATTGTTCGTTTTAGTTTGTCTTGCGAATTCGCTTCATATATCATTGGATGAAGCGCATGATATGGTCATGGAGAAGTTCAACACCCGTGATAAAGATCGCTGGACAAGAAAAGAAGAAGGAAAGTAGAGGAGAATCAAGATGCAAAAGGATACCATTAAAATCGCAATAGCAGGACCGCGCGGAAGAATGGGAAGCGAAGCGGTCAAACTTGTTGAAGATACCGCACATTTTGAACTTGTCGGTGCAATCGACCGTACATATAACCGTGAAAAGCTGTCAGATGTGATGACGTCAAGTTCAGATGCTGTCATTTACACCGATATCACGGAATGCTTTTCAGAAACGTCTCCGGATGTTCTGATTGATTTGACAACGCCGGAAATCGGCAAGCTACATACAAAAATCGCGTTGGAGCACGGCGTCCGTCCTGTTGTGGGAACGACAGGATTTTCTGAGAGCGACTTGAACGAGCTTATGGAACTGACCGATGAGAAGGGAATCGGAGCTATCATCGCGCCAAACTTCGCGCTCGGAGCCGTGCTGATGATGAAGTTTTCGCAAATGGCTGCCAACTATTTTACCGATGTTGAAATCATTGAACAGCACCATGATCAAAAACTTGACGCGCCAAGCGGAACGGCCTTGAAAACGGCGGAAATGATTTCGGCTGTTCGCGAAGCGAAAACGCAGGGGCACCCGGATGAAAAGGAAATTCTGCCGGGAGCAAGAGGCGCCGATCAAAACGGAATCCGTCTCCACAGCGTTCGTCTGCCGGGATTGATTGCCCATCAGGAAGTGATGTTCGGCGGAGACGGCCAAACCCTGAAAATCCGTCACGATTCATACAATCGCGCATCTTTTATGTCTGGTGTGAAACTGGCTGTTGAACAAGTGATGAAAATCGATCAGCTTGTCTACGGCCTTGAAAATATCATAGAGTAACAAGAAGGGGGAAATCGCTTTGAAAATCGCCTTAATTGCCCATGACCGAAAAAAACAGGATATGATTCAGCTGACGACCGCTTATAAAGACATTTTAAAAAAGCATGAGCTGTTTGCGACAGGAACGACCGGTTTAAAAATCACTGAAGCGACAGGGCTGCCCGTCGTGCGCTTTCAATCGGGGCCGCTTGGCGGTGACCAGCAGATCGGCGCTTTGATCGCGAAAAATGACATCGATCTTGTGATTTTTCTGAGAGACCCGCTGACGGCCCAGCCGCACGAACCTGACGTGTCAGCGCTTATCCGCTTGTCTGACGTTTATGCCATTCCGCTCGCCACCAACATGGGAACTGCGGAAATCTTGATCCGTTCTGTCGAGGAAGGCGCGTTTGAGTTCAGAAACATTGTCCACGGCAGGGATCGCGATGCTTGATATACTTGCTTTCGGTGCACACAGCGATGATGTAGAAATCGGCATGGGAGGAACCATTGCCAAATATACTAAAAAAGGCTTTCAAATTGGAATCTGCGATTTAACCCAGGCTGAACTGTCTTCAAACGGAACAGTCGAAACGAGAAAAAGCGAAGCGGCGCTGGCGGCCGAAATTCTCGGCGCCAGTCCGCGGATTTCCCTCACGCTGCCGGACAGGGGGCTGTTTCCCAGCCAGGCGGCGATCAGGGACGTTGTTGCCGTCATTCGGAAACATAAACCGAAGCTTGTCTTTGTCCCTTATCCAAAGGACCGGCATCCCGATCACGGGCACGCAGCGGAAATCGTCGAAGAAGCGGTCTTTTCCGCTGGTATACATAAATACGAAGATGCAGAAAAACAGCCGGCCCATAAAGTCCAAAACGTGTACTACTATATGATCAACGGTTTTCACAAACCTGAGTTTGTCATCGACATTTCTGAAACGATCAATCAAAAAAAGGATGGCCTTGCTGCTTATCAGAGCCAGTTCACCCGTTCCCGGCAGTCGGTTGAAACACCGCTGACAAACGGATATATTGAAACGGTCGAAGCCAGGGAAAAGCTTTTGGGAAAAGAGGTCGGCGTCGCATACGCGGAAGGGTTTTTTTCAAAGCGGACTCTTCTGTTAAACAACGATTTATTTGGGGGCGGATGATGAAACAGTTAAAAATCGGAATCACATGTTATCCGAGTGTCGGCGGATCAGGAATTATCGCCACCGAGCTCGGCAAGCTGCTTGCGGAAAAAGGACATGAAATTCATTTTATTACATCAAGTGTTCCGTACAGGCTCAATAAAGTGTATTCCAACATCTATTTTCACGAAGTCGAAGTCAATCAATATGCCGTTTTTAAGTACCCGCCGTATGATTTGGCTTTGGCCAGCAAAATGGCGGAGGTGGCAAAGCGGGAACAGCTTGATGTTCTGCATGCCCACTACGCGGTGCCTCACGCGATTTCCGCTTTTTTAGCGAAGCAAATGCTGAACGGAAACATTAAAACGGTCACAACGCTGCACGGCACAGATATAACCGTGCTCGGCTATGATCCGTCTTTAAAAGACCTGATCAAGTTTGCGATCGAATCGTCTGACCGCGTTACCGCGGTTTCTTCGGCTCTTGCCGCGCAAACGTATGATTTGATCAAACCGAACAAAAAAATTGAAACGATCTATAATTTTGTGGATGATCGCGTGTATTTAAAAAAACAGGAGCATCATTCGCTGAAAGAGCAGTACGGCATTGCACCTGATGAAAAAGTGATCATCCACGTATCCAATTTCAGACAGGTGAAGCGCGTACAGGATGTCATCCATGTATTCAGCCGCATTGTCAAACAAATGAAATCGAAGCTGATTCTCGTCGGCGACGGGCCGGAAATGACCGTGATCTGCCAGCTTGTCAGACAGCTCGGATTAAAAGACGACGTTCTTTTCCTTGGCAAACAAGACAGCGTAGAAGAGCTTTACGCCATCAGCGATTTAAAGCTGCTTTTGTCCGAGAAGGAAAGCTTCGGTTTAGTGCTGCTTGAAGCGATGGCCTGCGGCGTTCCGTGCATCGGCACAAATATCGGGGGGATTCCCGAGGTGATCAAAAACGGAGTATCCGGTTACTTGGTCGATGTCGGAGATATTGAAGGTGCAGCTAGTAAGGCGCTTCATTTACTGACTGATGAAAGCCTGCAGCGCCAGTTTGCGGAAGCGGCGCTGCAAAGCATCAAGGAACGCTTTTCTTCCAACAAAATCATCGCGCAATATGAAGAAATTTATCAACAATTAACAGACTGGGAGTGTGACAATGGAGGATCTCTTTTTGAAGGCTCTTCCTCTCCTTCGTGAGCTGAAAAAACACGGCTGGCAGGCCTACTTTGTAGGCGGAGCCGTCAGGGATGCCCAAATGAACAGAGATGTCGGCGATATTGATATCGCTACAGATGCATCCCCGGAAGAAATCGAAGCCATTTTTCCGAAAACCGTTGATGTCGGAAAGGAACACGGAACCATCATCGTCCTCTTTGAGGGAGAATCCTACGAGGTGACGACCTTTCGCGCAGAGCTTGAATATGAGGATTACAGAAGGCCGAGCGGCGTTCAGTTTATCAAATCGCTGAAGGAAGACCTGAAGAGGCGGGATCTGACGATTAATGCGATGGCGATGGATGAAGAAGGCAGACTGATCGACTATTTCGGCGGGCTCCGCGACATACGGGAAAGATTGATTCAAACGGTCGGCGACCCGGCGGAGCGTTTTCACGAAGATGCGCTTCGCATGCTGCGGGCGCTCCGTTTTATGAGTCAGCTCGAGTTTGAGCTTTCTCCAAATACAAAAAAAGCGATTTGCGAAAACCGTCCGCTCCTGGCCCATATTTCTACAGAGCGGAAAACGGTTGAATTCGAAAAACTTTTAAAAGGAAAAGCAGCAGGCCGGGCTCTGGAAGCAGCGGCTGAAACAGGGCTTTACAAGGAGCTTCCGGGGCTGGACGGCAAAAAGGAGCGCGTTCTGGCTGCCCGAGCTTTTCCTTTTTATCAACTTCAAAAAAGTGCCGATATATGGGCGGCTTTCATTCACATGATATCGATCAATCCCGCTGAAGCGCACCGGTTTTTAAAAGGGTGGAAGCTTCCGGGGAAAGTCATCAGACAGGCGCTCCATACGGCTGAACGGATCGATCAAAAATGGGATGCCGTCTCGATGTATGAGGCGGGGGAAGAGACGCTGCTGGCCGCATCTGCCATTCGCAGCTTGAGGGACAAGCAGGCAATCGATGAAGAGCAGCTGGCTGAAATCAGACAGTCGTACCAGGCGCTTCCGATTAAAAGCCTGAAAGACCTGGCGGTATCTGGAAGCGATCTGCTGAATTTCAGAAAGAAGCCGGCCGGAAAATGGGTGTCCGATGATTTGAAACGGATTGAGCGGGCCGTGTTAAACGGGGAGCTTGCCAATCAAAAAAAAGCCATAGAGGAGTGGCTGGATTCATGCAGTCAAATTTAAGAAAGAAACTCATTCAATTGTTTACCGAGGCAGACGGCGAATTCATTTCTGGCCAGAAAATCAGCGAAGAGCTCGGATGCTCAAGAACCGCCGTTTGGAAGCATATCGAAGATCTGAGAAAATCGGGATATGAACTTGAAGCGGTCCGAAAGCTCGGCTATAAAATGATAAAAAAACCCGACAAGATCACTGAAGATGAAATCAGGCTCGGGTTAAAAACGAAAAAAATGGGACAGACGATCCATTTTCAGGATGTCGTTTCATCAACTCAAAAAATCGCCCACGAACTTGCAAACAACGGTGCGCCCGAAGGAACGATCATCGTTGCCGACAAGCAGACTGAAGGAAGAGGAAGAATGGCGAGAGCATGGCATTCCCCGGAAGGAAACGGCATTTGGATGAGCATCATTTTAAGGCCTGAAATTCCCGTGCAAAAAACGCCGCAGCTGACGCTTTTAGCCGCTGTAGCGATCGTTCAGGCAATCGAAGAGCAAACCGGCATCGCAGCCGAAATTAAATGGCCGAACGATATTTTGATCAACGGCAAAAAAGTGGTCGGGATCTTAACGGAACTGCAGGCGGAAGCTGATCAGGTCCATTCCGTTATTGTCGGAACGGGGATCAACGTCAATCAGCTTGCAGCCGACTTTCCGGAGGAATTACAAGAAACAGCGACAAGCCTTCGTCTCGCAAGCGGTGAAAAAATCGACAGAGCGGCTTTGGTCCAAACAATAATGTCGACGTTTGAAAAAAGGTATGAAGACTATCTCGCCTACGGTTTTGAACCGATCAAGCTTTTGTGGGAAAGCTATGCTTTGACCCTGAACCGCGAATTGACGGCCCGGACGCTGAACGGAACGTTTCACGGCAAAGCGCTCGGAATCGACGAAGAAGGCGTATTGATCCTGGAAACGAGTGACGGCATCAAAAAAATATACTCCGCTGATATCGATATTAATCCGTCATAGTTGGAACGATCCATGCGTTTTTGGTATACTTCGGATGGGCAGTATCCTCTGGGAACTGCACCTGGAAAGCATGCAACTTATAAAAAAACAGTCTGCCTTGATCCAAAAAGGACTGGGACAGAGGGATGATTCTTGCCGAACACGGACGATACGAAATCCTTCTCCTTGCCGGAAGGTTTTTTTGCTGTCCGAAAAGATGCAGATGCAAGCACGGCAGCTCATCTCCTCTGAAAAAGAGGAGGAGAAAACATGAAGACAAAAACTGACTTTCTAAAAATGAAACAAGAGGGAGAGCCGATCGTCATGCTGACTGCCTACGATTATCCGGCGGCAAAGCTTGCCGAACAGGCCGGCGTCGATATGATCCTTGTCGGCGATTCACTCGGCATGGTTGTACTCGGCCTTGACTCGACCGTATCTGTTACGGTTGCTGATATGATCCACCATACAAAAGCTGTCAAACGCGGGGCAAAAGATACGTTTGTTGTGACGGATATGCCTTTTATGTCATATCACTGCTCTTTGGAAAGCGCTCTGAAAAATGCCGCGGCGATCGTTCAAGAAAGCGGGGCAGATGCTTTGAAGCTTGAAGGCGGCGACGGTGTGTTTGAGACGATCACGGCTTTAACACGCGGCGGAATACCTGTTGTCAGCCATTTAGGCTTGACTCCTCAATCCGTCGGTGTTTTGGGAGGCTATAAAGTTCAAGGGAAAGATGAAGAAAGCGCCGGCAAGCTGATTGAAGACAGCAGGCGCTGTGAAGAAGCAGGCGCGATGGCGCTCGTTCTGGAATGCGTCCCGGCAGCGCTCGCTGAACGGATTTCAAAGGAGCTCACAATTCCTGTCATCGGCATTGGAGCAGGTGCTGGCACGGACGGACAGGTTCTCGTTTACCACGATGTTGTCGGACACGGAGTAAGCCGGACGCCTAAATTTGTCAAGCAGTATGCACAAATCGACCAGCCGCTTGAACAAGCGCTTCGGGGATATGTTGAGGATGTCAGAAGCCGCGTGTTTCCTGAAGATGCTCATTCGTTCCGTATAGATCAGCAAGTTCTTGAAGGATTATACGGAGGGAAATAGGCATGATTCAGATCTATACAGCAAAAGATATACAAAACTTAACGAAAAATTACCGCAAGGAAGGCAAAACCATCGGTTTTGTGCCGACAATGGGCTTCCTTCATGAAGGTCATATGTCGCTAGTAGAAAAAGCGCGAAAAGACAACGATATTGTCGTGATGAGCATTTTTGTCAATCCTATGCAGTTCGGTCCGGGAGAAGACTATGAAGCGTATCCGAGAGATATTGAAAGAGACCGTCAGCTTGCGGCCGGCTCAGGAGTGGACGTCTTGTTCACTCCTGAGCCTGAAGAAATGTACGGCCAGGAGCCGACGGTTACCGCAAGCGTGAAAAAGCGGACGGATGTCCTTTGCGGCCGTTCAAGAGAAGGGCATTTCGACGGTGTCGCAACAGTGCTCACAAAGCTGTTCAATCTCACGTCTCCGACAAGGGTTTATTTCGGCATGAAGGATGCCCAGCAGGTTGCCGTCGTCGACGGGCTGATCAACGACTTTTTCATGGATATCGAGCTGATCCCTGTCGAAACAAAACGGGAAGAAGACGGGCTTGCCAAAAGCTCAAGAAATGTCAATCTGCGAGCTGAAGAACGGCAGGAAGCAACCGCTCTTTACCGAGCTCTTCAGCGCGGCGCCGAGCTGATCCGCAATGGAGAGAGAGACCCGGAGGCCGTTAAGCGGGAGATTCGGAGCATTCTGGAAAAAACGAGTGGTGTTATTGATTATGCCGATATTTATTCATATCCCGATCTGGAGATCAGGGATCCATTGACTGGAAAAGTCATCATAGCGGTTGCCGTTCAGTTTTCCAAAGCCCGCTTAATTGACAATATCATCGTCGATATCCCGGCAGATCAAAAGGAGGATTTGTGATGTACCGTACGTTAATGAGCGCAAAACTTCACAGAGCGAGAGTGACGGAAGCCAATTTGAACTACGTCGGCAGCGTGACAATTGATGAAGATTTGCTGGATGCTGTCGGAATGATGGCAAATGAAAAAGTGCAAATTGTGAATAATAATAACGGGGCCCGGCTGGAAACGTACATTATTCCCGGTGAAAGGGGCAGCGGCGTCGTTTGTTTAAACGGAGCTGCCGCCCGCCTTGTCCAGGTTGGAGATGTCGTCATCATCGTGTCTTATGCGATGATGTCTGAAGAGGAAGCAAAGACCCATAAGCCGAAGGTTGCCGTTTTGAACGAGAGAAACGAAATCGAGGAAATGCTGGGTCAGGAGCCAGCCCGTACCATTCTGTAGCCCCCTTGCCTTTAGGGGGCTTTCATATCGTTTGGAAAGAGCGAAAGAGAAGAAGCCGGTTTTGAAGCTTTTCCCCCGCGCCTTTTTAAAACGTGTTACACTTTTGTCGAAGGTATCGAAATTGAGGTGTCCATTGAATGAACAATCAACGATATGTGGTCATTGATGTGGAAACGACAGGGAATTCTCCGAAAAAAGGCGACAGAATCATTCAAATTGCAGCGGTTGTGATTGAAAATGGACAGATAACCGAACGTTTCTCCAAATATGTGAATCCCAATCAGCCGATTCCCGCTTTTATTGAGCAGCTGACGGGCATTTCGAATGAAATGGTTGAAAATGAAGAACCATTTTCGGCGATTGCCGAAGATATTTTTGAGCTGCTTCATGACAGCTGTTTTATCGCTCATAACATTCATTTTGATCTTGCTTTTGTCAAGCATGAGCTGCAGCTGGCCGGCTTTGGTGAGATTGAATGCAGCGTTCTCGATACGGTGGAGCTTTCGAGAATCGTCTTTCCGGGTTTTGACGGCTATAAATTGACAGAGCTGAGCGAAGAGCTTCAGATTCGCCATGAAAACCCGCACAGGGCTGACAGCGATGCGGAAGTGACCGCTTTGATCTTTTTACATATGATGGACAGACTGAAAAGGCTGCCGATTCCCGTTTTGAAATCTATCAGACGTCTATCCTGGCATTTGATCAGCGACGCGCAGGAGCTTTTTGACGGCTTGATTGCTGAAAAAGGCGCCGATGCTGAACTTGAGGCCGGCTTTACGAAGGTCGGTTCTTTTGTGATCAGGACTCCTGAAGTCGAGGATGAAGAGGCCGGCCATAAGAGCCGGGTTCCGCAGACAGAGCCGCTCATTTGGGAAAGAGACGGCGGGCTTTCTTCATTGGACGACCGGTTTGACAAGAGAGAAGGTCAGACAAAAATGATGCGGGAGGTCTGGACCGCTTTTCAAAATCATGAGCATGCGTTAATAGAAGCCGCTACTGGAATCGGAAAATCGCTCGGATATCTCGTGCCGGCTGCAATTCACGCCAAGCAAACAGGCAAACCGGTCGTGATCAGCACATATACGACATTGCTTCAGCAGCAAATGATAAACCGCGATATCCCGCTTTTGGAAAAGATTTTTCCATTTCCGGTAAAAGCCGCGGTTTTAAAGGGCCGCTCCCATTACTTATCCATTCGCAAGTTCAAGCATATTTTACAGGAAGATGATGACAATTATGATAGCGTCCTAGCAAAAGCGCAGATTCTCGTCTGGCTGACAGACACGGAAACGGGCGATTTATCCGAAATTAATCTCCCGTCAGGCGGAAAGCTTTTATGGGACAGACTGGCATATGATTCGCATTCATATGCAGAAAGCAGCAACATGAGGAAATTGTGTTTTTATGAAAGAGCCAAAGCGAGGGCCCAGAAGGCTGATATGATCATTACCAATCATGCGCTTCTGTTGACTGACGAAACCAATCAGCGAATCCATACCGGAGATGCCGATATGTTCATTATTGATGAAGCCCATCATTTTGAGCGCGCGGCGGGCGAGCAGTATGGAGCTAGAGCAGACTATGTCTTTCTTCACAAAAGATTGATGAGGCTCGGCACCCTCAAGCAGAGGGGTATTTTGAAAAAAGCCGAACGGCTCTACCGGTCGGCAGGCATTTCATCAGAATCCTTTTTCCAAATGGACGAATGGCTCGCTCAGCTTCTTGAAGAAAGCGATCTATTCTTTACGGCTGTTCATTCTTTTGTCAAGAGGAGGAAACCAAGAAACGATCTAAACCGTCTCTTATATAAGATCGGCGAAACCGGTGAAAGCAGAGCATGGAGCAGGCTTGAAGAAGGCGCACGAAGACTGTGTTCCATGCTGTATGACATGCATCGGCTGTTTATGGATCAAAAGAAAAGCCTCGCTGAAAAACAGGCTTCTTTCACAAGCCGTCAGGCGTTTTTGTTAGAGGAATACGATTCGTGCATGAACGACCTTGAAGAATATCGAAAGACGCTCGGCCGCTTGATGTTTGACCCTGTTGAAGATGAGGTCGTCTGGATTGAAATTGACGCGAAGGGCGCAAAAAACGCCGCTGCTATTTACGCTCAGCCGCTTGATACAAGCGAAATTCTGGCCGACCGGTTTTTCACCGAGAAAAAAAGCGTTGTCCTCACATCGGGGACGCTTGTCGTCGAGAACTCTTTTGACTATATGATCAAAAAGCTTGGTTTAAGCGATTTCTATCCGAGGACCTTGCAAATCGAGTCGCCTTTTTCTTATGATAAACATATGAATATCATGATTCCGACGGATGTCAGCCCGATTCAAAACGATCCGGGAGACTATATTCAGGATGTCTCGCGTTACGTCAAGGCGCTTGCAAAACAGAAAGATGCCAAAGTGCTCGTCCTGTTTACGTCTCATGATATGCTGCGAGACGTCTACCATACATTGAAAAATGAGGAAGACTTTCCTTGTCAGCTCCTTGCACAGGGGATTTCCGGCGGAAGTCCCGTTAAGGTCATGAAGTTGTTTAAATCGTATCCTCATGCGGTTCTTCTCGGAACGAACCATTTTTGGGAGGGCGTTGACTTTCCGGGTGATGAGCTGACGACGCTGATCATCGCAAGGCTTCCGTTCAGACCGCCTGACCATCCGGTTGAATCAGCAAAGTGCGACCGGGCAAAGAGAAGGGGAGAAAGTCCGTTTCAAGCGGTATCTCTGCCGGAAGCTGTCCTGGCCTTCAGGCAGGGAATCGGCAGGCTGCTCCGCTCAGAGAAAGACAGCGGAACGGTCGTTATTCTTGACCGCCGCATCCGAACCTCTTCCTACGGCACGGTGTTTATGAAGGCTCTGCCCCCTGCAAAAGTCATGGAGCCTACTTTCCTTGAGCTTGAAGCCTACATAGCCGGGAAAAACGGCTAAAAGCCGCATAAAGCGGCTCTTAAATGGTGTGGATTAAGGTTTTATTTTTTAGGCTGTTTATTTAAACGGATATCCCGTTGTAACAACTAGTATGGCTTTTGCTACAAAGAGTATGAATTACAATTATTGTTTCGTTCGGAGGTATTTGAAAAATGGAAAACAAAATCGAAATTCTATCTACTGTAAGCGTCGAGCACTCAGAAGACCTGTATAAAATCGTTGATCTTTTGAACCGTACGCTCAAACGCGATGATCTCATGTTCGGCCTCGCTCTCGATGAAGAAGACCAAAAACAGGCCATTTTTACGATTTATCGTACTTAGGAGCAGAAAATGGGCAAAAAAACATTAATTTTCATACTGATATTTGGTATTATCTTTTTAACAGCACTTCTTGCGGGAGCGAATGTCTACCGTACGGCAATGGATCAGAAAGAAAACGGCCACGAGCAGGCTGCCGAAACAGCCAGGCAGGAAGCCGGCTTAAAACAAGTTGACAGCGTGGAGACGTTTGTCGGTAAAGAAAAGCAGTACATTGTTACAGGGGCAGACAAAAAAGGCGACAAAATGTATGTTTGGGTGCCTGCTGACAAAAAGCAGAAAACGCTTTACAAAAAAGCATCAGCCGGCATTACCGGCCGCCAGGCTGCAAAAGCTGTTCAGGATGAGGGCCTGATGTCTGAGCTTAAAGAGGTGCACCTTGCAAGGGAAGGCAATGTTCTATTGTGGGAAGTTACATACTTAAATAAAGATGGGCAGTACAGTTTAAGCTATGTGGACTTTATAAACGGAAAAATTCACAAAAATATTACGCCTTAGACGAAACAGGGGGAAATCGAGTTGAATCTAGCTAAAAGAGTATCAGCGTTAACACCATCTGCAACATTGGCAATCACTGCAAAAGCAAAAGAATTAAAAGCGGCAGGGCACGACGTCATCGGTCTTGGGGCAGGTGAGCCGGATTTTAATACGCCTGAGCACATCATTGAAGCGGCTGTCCGTTCGATGAACGAAGGACATACCAAATACACGCCTTCCGGCGGTCTTGCGGCGCTGAAAGACAGCATCCGCGATAAATTCAAGCGCGATCAGGGAATTGAATACAGCCAATCGGAAGTTATTGTGTGCACAGGTGCAAAGCATGCTCTTTACACCCTATTTCAAGTGCTCCTCGACGAAGGGGACGAAGTGATTATTCCGACTCCGTACTGGGTCAGCTATCCTGAACAAGTCAAGCTTGCAGGCGGCAAACCTGTGTTTGTGGAAGGCCTTGAGGAAAACAGCTTCAAGATTTCTCCGGAGCAGCTCGAAAAAGCCGTCACAGAAAAAACGAAGGCTGTGATCATCAATTCCCCAAGCAATCCGACAGGGATGATGTATACGGAAGAAGAGCTCAAAGCTCTCGGTGAAGTATGCCTTCGACGCAACGTTTTAATCGTATCTGATGAAATATATGAAAAGCTGATTTACGGCGGAAAAAAACATGTATCCATTGCACAGCTTTCTCCAGAACTTAAAAACCAAACCGTGATCATCAACGGGGTTTCCAAGTCACACAGCATGACCGGCTGGAGAATCGGTTATGCAGCAGGCAGCGAACCGATCATTAAAGCGATGACGAACCTAGCCAGCCACAGCACGTCAAATCCGACATCTGTCGCTCAATATGGAGCCATTGCCGCTTACAATGGGCCAAACGAGCCTGTTGAGGAGATGAGAAAAGCTTTTGAAGAACGGCTGAACAAGGTGTATGAACTGCTTGTTGACATTCCGGGATTAACATGCCTGAAGCCTGAAGGAGCCTTCTACTTGTTCCCGAATGCAAAAAAAGCGGCAGAATCGTGCGGCTTTTCAAGCGTTGATGAATTCGCCGAAGCGCTTTTGGAAGAAGAAAAGGTTGCGATCGTTCCTGGTTCAGGGTTCGGCGCACCGGACAACATCCGTCTGTCGTATGCGACATCCCTGTCACTTTTGGAAGAAGCGGTTGAACGCATCCGCCGCTTTGTCGTGAATCGCAGCCGCTAGAAATTAAAAAGCGTCCGCAGGCGGACGCTTTTTTCATGCACACAACCTGCATTGACCTGATCGATTTAAAAAAGGTATAATATACGTTATGGACGTTAGAAAGAATGAGGGCTTGACCGAATTCTTTCGTGTTTTGGAGGGAAACGATAGTGAAAACAACAATAAACCAAGTGTACAAGCATGTTGGTGAAGAAGTAACAATCGGCGCTTGGATCGCCAACAAACGTTCAAGCGGCAAAATTGCGTTTTTGCAGCTTAGAGACGGGACAGGCTTTATCCAAGGAGTCGTCGTCAAAGCGGAAGTGGACGAAGAAACATTTCAAACCGCTAAGTCTGTAACACAGGAAACATCATTATATGTAAAAGGCGTCGTCAAAGAAGACGAGCGTTCGCCTCTCGGCTACGAGCTTGCTGTGACGTCGCTTGAAGTCATCCATGAAGCGACAGATTATCCGATTACACCTAAAGAACACGGAACAGAATTTTTGATGGATCACAGACATTTGTGGCTCCGTTCAAAACGGCAGCATGCAACGATGAAAATCCGCAACGAGATTATTCGCGCTACATACGAATTTTTCAATAAGGAAGGCTTTGTTAAAGTCGATCCTCCGATTTTGACGGGAAGCGCACCCGAAGGAACGACAGAGCTTTTTGCGACAAAGTATTTTGACGAAGATGCCTACCTTTCGCAAAGCGGCCAGCTTTACATGGAAGCTGCTGCAATGGCTTTAGGAAAAGTCTTTTCATTCGGACCGACTTTCAGAGCTGAGAAATCAAAAACGAAGCGCCATCTGATCGAATTCTGGATGATCGAGCCGGAAATGGCTTTTGTCGAATTCAATGAAAACCTTGAAGTTCAAGAGAACTATGTCTCTTTTATCGTCCAAAGCGTGCTTGAAAACTGCAAAATAGAACTGAATACGCTCGGCAGAGACACTTCCAAGCTGGAGCTTATCAAAGCGCCTTTCCCAAGAATCACGTATGATGAAGCAATTCAGTTCTTAAAAGAGAAAGGCTTTGACGATATTGAATGGGGCGATGACTTCGGCGCTCCTCACGAAACGGCGATTGCTGAAAGCTATGACAAGCCGGTATTTATTACACACTATCCGACATCATTAAAGCCGTTTTATATGCAGCCTGCACCTGACAGGGAAGATGTCGTATTGTGCGCTGACCTGATTGCGCCTGAAGGCTACGGCGAGATTATCGGCGGATCTGAACGGATTCATGATCTCGAGCTTCTCGAAGCGCGCCTGAAAGAGCACGGTTTAGAATCGGACGCTTATCAATGGTATGCAGAGCTGAGAAAATACGGCTCAGTTCCGCATTCAGGGTTCGGACTCGGACTTGAACGGACGGTTGCCTGGATCTGCGGCTCTCCGCACGTCCGCGAAACGATTCCGTTCCCAAGACTGTTAAATCGCTTATATCCTTAAGAAAAAAGTCTCCTGATTGCAGGAGACTTTTTCACAGTCATCCATGATATACTGGAAGGTAAGAGGTGTATCGAATGAAAAAACAGCACTTTATTAAGATGCAGGATATGGGAGCTGTCACCATTCCGAATCTGCTCTTTATGAACTATCGGGAGCTTGGCTTAAACGAGACAGAATTCATGCTGCTCTTAAACATTAAAATGCATGTTGAAAGAGGTTCTTTTTTTCCGACGCCGGAGGAATTAAGCAAGACGATGTCGATTGAAACCGAAGAATGCATGAATATGCTGAGAATGTTCATTCAAAAAGGCTTCATCTATATAGAAGAATGCGAAGACCAGAACGGCATTAAATTTGAAAAATATTCGCTCGAACCTCTCTGGGGCAAGCTGTTTGAGCTTTTAGAAATGGCCGAGCAGAAAAAACTCGCCGAACAGAATGAAGGCGAACAGAAGAGCCTTTATACAATCTTTGAAGAAGAGTTTGCACGACCGCTTTCTCCGCTGGAATGCGAGACGCTCAGCATCTGGCTTGACCAGGATCATCACGATGCACAGCTGATCAAACAAGCTCTCAAAGAAGCCGTCATATCAGGAAAATTAAATTTCCGCTACATTGACCGGATTCTGTTTGAGTGGAAGAAAAACGGCGTTTCAACAGTCGAACAAGCCGTAAACTACAGCCAAAGATTCAGGCGGAAGACTGCTCCGCGGCAAAATGAGCAAAAGGAGTATACAAGACAGGTTCCTTTTTACAATTGGCTTGAACAATAAAGTGAAAGGTGAAGACATGCTAACAAAAAAACAGATCGAGTTTTGTTTAGACACAATCGGTGAAATGTTTCCGGATGCAGAGTGCGAATTAGTCCATGACAATCCGTTTGAACTTGTCATCGCTGTCGCTTTATCGGCCCAGTGCACAGACGCGCTTGTCAATAAAGTGACGAAAACGCTTTTCCAAAAATACAAAAAACCTGAAGATTATCTTGCAGTTCCGCTTGAAGAGCTGCAGCAGGACATCAAATCGATCGGCTTATACCGCAACAAAGCTAAAAATATTCAAAAGCTGTGCAAAATGCTGCTGGAAGACTACGGAGGTGAAGTGCCGAGAGACCGCGATGAGCTGGTGAAACTTCCGGGTGTCGGAAGAAAGACCGCTAATGTCGTCGTTTCCGTGGCATTCGGCGTTCCTGCCATTGCCGTCGACACCCATGTGGAAAGAGTTTCAAAAAGGCTCGGCATTTGCAGATGGAAGGATTCGGTCATGGAAGTTGAAAAGACGCTGATGAAAAAAGTGCCTGAATCAGAGTGGTCCGTCACTCATCACCGCTTGATTTTTTTCGGCCGCTATCACTGTAAGGCGCAAAGACCGAAATGCGAAGAATGCCCGTTGTTTTCTCTGTGCAGGGAAGGGCAAAAACGATATAAAAAAGGGCTGGTGAAGCTGCTGTGACAAGCGTTTCACTGTTGGACGAATACGAAAAAACGCTGCGGAAGAAAAGGCCGGAATCCGGCGAAAGGCTTGCGGTACTTTCTGAAAATCCGCTCTGCTATGATTTTTTTCAAGACGCAGGAGAGGACAAGCCTTGGGAGCATGCGGAAGAATGGGTCCCGCTTCTGTTTGCAGAATGGGAACGCACAAAAGAAAAGCTTCTGCCCGTCTTTAAAACGAGAAAATCAAGGTGCAGCCAGGATGACATGCTCAACGGGGTGTGCTGCTTGATCGCAAGCCTCCACTGGACGATGGGGGAGCCTGTCAAAAGTCTCAACTGGGAGATCATCACCCGGAAGGATTTTGGAGCAAAGCCGATGAACTGGACGGAACGGCTCGAGTTCATCCTGCTGAAACCGACGCAGTACCATTGTTTTATCCAGCTTGACGAATTGTTTACGGAAATGAAAAAGCAATTTTATAAATATGTTGCCATGAATCATAAAAAAGCCACTCACTAAATTGTGAGTGGCTTTTTTGATCAATTGGTGCCGGTTGATTGACCGTTGGAATTTGTTTGTTGATCACCTGTGTTGGCGCCTTGATCCGGGTTTTTGTTTTTGTCTTTATCTTTATCTTTATTTTGATCGTTGTCTTGATCATCGGCGTCATCATCTTTTCTGCCGTTGTTTTGGTCTGAATTTCCCGGATTTTGATTGTTTTGATCGGAATTTCCTGGATTTTGATCATTCGGCTGATTTGAATTGCCGTTATTTTGTTTGTCTTTGTCCTGATCATCATCAGCATCCTGCTTCTTCTCGTCATCGTCTTTCTTTTCATCGTCCGTTTTTGACTCATCCTCATCAGCCGCGTTGACTTTAAGCGTTACAGAAGCAGGGTCGCTTTCACCATCTTCGGTAACGGCAGTGACTTGGAATCTGTAAACGGATCCTTCTTTTGCATTCGGTATGACGGCTTCTTTCGCACTGCTGTTTTGAATTTCGCTGTATCCGCCTCCGTCAACAGACTGTTTGACTTTAAAGGATACATCACCGTCTCCGGAATATGACCATGAAAGCTTAATGCTCTTTGATGCTTCATCATACTCTGCGCTCAAACCTGACGGCTTGTCGGCATCTTCTTTTTCTTCATATTTTTTCGAAACGGTCGTCGGCTGTGTGCCTTTTACAAAGTACTCAGTGACTTTTTTATCGCTAGGCGTGTTGCTGCTGGCGAGCACCGGCGGGTTCGAGCCTTTTAGAACGGTCGCTTCAACGACGCTGTCAGGCTTTTCAAATGAGCCGCTGCCGTTGTCCACCTTGGCAATCAGTTTTTTGAATAGGAGCTTGGCGACTTGCTGTTCGCTCTGGCTCAGCGAATTAAAGCCTTCTTTACCGGTCCAGACCGCTGCGGTATATTGCGGCGTATAGCCGACGAACCATGAATCTCTCGCTCCGTTTCGATTTATGCCGTGTTTTCTAATGTCGTCCTCGGTAAAGTTCGTCGTACCCGTTTTACCTGCTACAGTGACGCCGGGGACTTGAGCCGCTGTTCCTGTTCCTCGCTGAACAGCGCTTTTCAGCATATCCGTTATCATAAATGCGGTATAATCGCTCATGGCAGCCTTTGATTCAGGCGTCAAATCAAGCTTAGTGCCGTCATTGAATTCCACCGCGGTAACAGTATGCGGCTCATTGTAGTAGCCGTTGTTGCCGAAGGCGCTGTACGCTCCGGCCATTTGCAGAGGCGACACACCATTTCCGAAGCCGCCGATTGCATAAGCTTCCACTAAGTCATCTGAATTTATGTTAAGGCCAAGGTTGCCTGCAAATTTTACAATATTGTCTTTGCCGGCTGCCTGGAACGCTTTTAAAGCCGGGATGTTTCGAGAATCGACCAGCGCCTCTCTCATCGATATCCAGCCTCTGTAGCTTCTGTCATAGTTGTTAATCGGATCTCCAGTTGAATACGTGTATGCTTCATCTTTAATCTGTTCATACGTCGACCATTTCTTGTTCTCAATGACAGGGCCGTAGTCAAGGATTGGCTTAATCGTTGAACCGGGTTGACGTTTAGTATCTACTGCATAGTTAAAGTCGCCTGCTTTCCGGTCGCGTCCGCCGCCGAGCGCGCGGATCTCTCCGGTTTTCGTATCGAGCAGGGTGAGGCCGGCCTGCATTTTTTCGGTATACTGAATAGAATCGCCGTCCATCAGCTCATCCACATAATCCTGTGCGTCTGTATCAATCGTCGTGTAAATCTTCAGTCCGTCCGTTCCCGGAGTGACGTTCGCTTTTTCTTTCACTTCGGCGACGGCCTGCTCGATAAACGCGCTGTATTTGTTGGACGTTGTTTTTGCGTACTCTTTCGGAGATACAAGGCCTTTTGTGACGGCTACTTTTTTCGCTTTGTTGTACTCTGCGTCAGAGATAAAGCCGTGTTTATTCATCAGGCTCAGCACGACATTGCGCCGTTTCTCGGCTTTTTCCGGATGTTTGATCGGGTTGTAGTTATTCGGGCTTTGCGGCATGCCGGCAAGCGTTGCGGCCTGCTCGACCGTTAAGTCGTTTAGATCTGTAACCCCGTAGAACTGCTCAGCCGCTTTTCCGACACCGTAGGCCTGCGGCGAGAAGTAAATCCGATTTAAATACATTTCAAGAATTTCGTCTTTTGAGTATTTTCTTTCCAGCTGGAAAGACAGCCAGACTTCCTGGACTTTCCGTTTCAGCGTTTTTTCATGTGACAGAAGGGAGTTTTTGACGACCTGCTGTGTGATCGTACTTCCGCCTTCAGAACCGAATCCGCCTTCGAAGTTTGCCAGAAGCGCTCCTCCGATCCGGATCGGGTCGACGCCGTGGTGGTCATAGAAACGGGCGTCTTCCGTTGCAAGAAATGCGTTTTTGACGGAATCCGGGATGTCTTTAATCGACACGTACGTCCGTTTTTCCGAACCGATTTCGGCGATTTCTTTTCCGTTTTTGTCATAGATGGTAGAAGAGTACGGTGTCTTCAGTTTTGCTTCATCAAGGGACGGCGAGTCCGCTACCATCACCGCAAAAGTGACGCCCCCGGCAATCAAGCCGATAACACCGATGATTAAAATGGATAAAAGAATTTTCTTAAACAATCCTGCTTTTTTCTTTTTCTTGGGTTTAGAATGAGTATTAGACCTGCTTTTGCCCTGCTGGGCTTTTCGCCGTTCCTGGCGGCTGTTAAATTGATCTGACATAACATCTCAACCTTTCGTAGTTAAACCTTTCCGCTCACATGACTTTAAAATCATAATTTATGATGGCGAAAAATACAACTGATCAATAATCTTAATATAATCAATTCTTGGCGAGTATCCAAGTGAAATGGGGTGAGCGGCTTCCTGAAGCTCGTCTTTTCGGATCGATTTTCTGCCGTTTTGCTTTTTCCGCTCCCAGAAATAAAATAATTTTTCTGCTTCCAAAAAATAAATTTCTTCAAAAGCGGATATGATAACAAAACAAATGCCGTCTTGCGCCACAACCTGCTTCATATGCTCGATCTGATGATCGTGGAAATTCTGAAGCGGGAACGAGGTTCGGCTCTTTGTTTCTTTCGCTTCAAAATCGATGTAGCGGCCTTTATAAACCCCATTATAATCAGTAGTTGACGACTGCTTGAAATATGCTTCTTTGATAACCGCAGCGCTTCGCTTCGGATAATCGACCTGGACAATCTGTACAGGTGTCGGTTTTTTATGGATGACCGCAATCGAATGAGATTGATAATACATATTCGTTTCATTCAGGTCATCTTCGAGGGTCATGCCGCGATTGGAATACGACGGCTTCTTTTGCAAGGATGAGGCAGCTGTTTTCGGCTGATAGGATTTGCCGTTCGGGTAACGAATCACTTTCTTCATCCTCCTTTTACAAAAAATCTGGATACTAACGGAAGTGGCTGATCTTGCACAACACTTTTTCCGCGGCGGAGCTGACGAGCCGCATTCAAGAGCTGACCGCAAAACTGAACAAGGACAATATCTCACGGACAAATGCCTACAAACGCTACTTTGACCGCCATCCTGAAATCAAGTGGTCGCTTTTGGCTTCATTTGTTTCCCGGAATGCCGGCTGGTCGATGACCGATTTAAAAGGGCGCTTATTCGAGCTCGGACTTACGGCTTTTCAGCAGAAATGGCTATTTTTAGCGTATGAGAGAGCGAACTGGCTGATCTTTTCAGACGCCTATCCGCAGCTCCTGCTATACCATTGGTCCAAGCAGCTTGGCCAGCCGCTGTTTCATTTGCTCTCCTCATTTGGCGTGTCTTCATTTATGAAAACGGAGTGGGAACGGTTCTGGCATGAGCGCGATCAAAAGCGGCTCATGTACGCTCTCATTATAAATGAACAAAACACTATCCAAACTCCTATTATACAAAATCCTTTGTTTAAAAAGAATGTTTTTCAGACGATTCCTTTTCAGCTGTGTGAATGGTTTCACTTCAACACGGTCATTTTCCCGACGGTTGAAGGCGTTTTTTACGGTGTGTCTGTCAAACGCTTCACCAGTTTAAAGGAAAGGATCAAGCTCGGCAAGCAATTAAGCGAGCTGCTGTTTTCGCCTGAGCTTTTCCCCGGTTTTTTTCATTTTACATCATGTGTTCCGCATACCGGGTCGCGCTTTGATATGGAGCGCTGGGCAGGGGTTAAAATCAGAACCTCGCCGTTTTTGAGAACGTGTTATCCCGTTGTTGCCCATTCATTAGACGGATTAAAATGCGATTGGTTTCGCGGAGGAAAGAGGGAGGCGATGTTCAAAGATGAAAAACTGCCGAAAACGATCGAAATCACCGATTGGTATTTTCAAAAAAGAAGGCAGCTGCAGGCATTGTTTTCGCTGGAGCATTGGCTGAATAAGAGGTGAAAACAGAAAAAAGCAAGGGTTCTCCTTGCTTTTTAAGTAGACGGGCGGTTAGGTCCGCCTAATTTCTTATCCAGTGTGTCTGTTTGTTTAGCATCTGGTTTTGTTTTCGCAGGTGATTTCTTTTTATTGTTTTCCACAGCGGGCACCTCCTTACCTTTTTAGATTTTGCAAAAAAGCGCTGATCATACCATTTTTCGCAAGATCACTTGTCGAAAGCGGCGCGTTTGGCTGGAAAATGAGTTTCTTTGGCGGTTTGCTTCTAGTTTTGTCAGCTGTGGAGGAGAGAGTGCGCATAAGGGAGAATGCATAGAAGGCCATCAAAAAGGAGGGAAGCAAATGAACGGATTTGCAAGCAAAGACTCGGTCCTTCAAATGCTTTTGGAAACGGAATCAGACATGTCGTCTGCGGAGAAGGCTTTGACAGAAGCCGTACGCCGGACGGAGCAGGAAAAGCAGTCTGCCTGGAACGAACGGCTCGATCTGATTGAAAAAGAGCTGGCAGAACTCAGCTCATGTTTAAACAGCACGTTAATGGGAGTGGAGCCCGGGGTAGAGACGGCTTAAGCCGGATTCGTTGTAACGGCCGTCTTCCTTTGGTACGATAAACCCGAGGTGAAAAAATTGGATACACAATCTCTTCTTATACAGACACAGGATTTAATCCGCCTTGTAAAAGAAGCGGAAGAACGATATAGAAAGGGAAAAGAGGAAGGGACGGAATACGATTTTTTCGAGGTTGTCAAACCTTCTGTCGAGAGGTTCGAACAAACAGTGAAAAGCTGGCTGGCGGAAAGCCTGTCTTATATCAAGGCCAATCGGCCAAAATACATTTACGAAGAACAGCTCAACTCGGTTGAGGAAAATGCGAATGAAATTTTCATGCAGTCCTATTTCTGCAAAATTCATAAAAAACGCTTTAAAGATCTGACGGAATCCGTCCTCTACACGCTCAAAAACGTAGAAGACGATATATTAAAAGAAGACCGGGCCTAATCCCGGTCTTCTCTTTTTATGAGGGCTGTTATTTAGCTGGCGTCCGTATTCATATCATAAGCAGGGTGCTGTGCGCCATTCGCTTCAAGAACTTTCATACTTGTGCGAAATTCGTTTAATGTCAGATGTCCCTGGATATACAAAAACTTAGCGAAATCCATCAGTTTGTTCATGCAGTCTGTCTCATACTGTTTCATCTCGGCAAAACAATTTCTTAAGTATGATACGTTCATATGGTGCATCCCCTCTCCTTTTATATTAATAATATAGTACCATAACAATTCGACTTTTTTCTGTTTTTCAAATATTAAAATTTTCGACACTTTTTGACAAACTTGTGACAGAACCTTTGGAACGAGAAATGCCTCTATATCATACACTTATAAAAAAGGGCTATAGGAGGAGAGGAAAGATGGAAGAGAGGAGATCCGCCGTATATCCTTATTCCGGCCCTGGTGCGCATATTCAAGCCTATCAGCAAAACCATCAGGCCTATCATCCCGTTCAGCTGTACTTCAGCCAGGAAACCGTTCCGTACGCCCATCCTGCACAGCGGCCGCAGCCATATCAGCAGCCGATTGAGCAGAATTTGGACCCGTTTTCAGTCTATCATCAGCCTGTTCAGCAGCAAATGCAGCCGCTTCCGCCGTTTCAGGGATTTCCTTATCAGCATCCATACCCTTCGCCGCGGCCTAATCTCCATCAGCCGTCACAGTTTCAAAGCTTTCTGTCGCAATTCAAAAAAAAGAACGGGCAGATTGATTTCAGCAAAATGATGGACACCGCAGGCCAGATGGTGAGCACGGTCAATCAGGTCGGAGCGCTTGCCAAAGGGTTTATGGGATTCTTCAAATAAAAAAAGCATGGATGAAGGTCATTCATGCTTTTTTTGCTCCGAAAATGAGACCGTGAGGACATTTCGGTTCCACGACGTCTTCATTGTTTCTTCACGGACAGGGTATGGGAGCAGAACGGTTCTGGACAGGCTTGTAAATGATGAAGAACCGCCGCTTTCTTGTTTCTCCTTCAAGGCGATATGAAGATACCGTGATTTCGCTTCAATCATAATATCTCCATTTTGAAACGATTCAGGAACGGCGATATCGACGTAAAGCGCCCCATCATCCTCTCTGATATTCATGGAAATCGTGGAATTCTGAAGCTGGTCTGATATGAGTTTTTGGAATGAATTTAAAATATCGTGGAAAGGCGAGTTGTAAAACAACTGTTCAACAGCTTCTTGAATTTCGTCCTTTTTGCTGAGCGAGTGATTGTCGTTTTCCTTAAAATCCATTCTTCATCACCCTCGATTTTTTATTTTCAGCTTATGCAGGGGCTCTTCATATGGTTATTCATTGATGGGAATTTGAAAGTGTGGTTAAATAGTGGGGAATCCAACGATTTGGTATTTAACCTGTTCCTCTTTTAATAGCCATCATAAAGAGGCGTTTTGAAAGGAGCCCACTGTATTGCTGAAAAAATTATTCGGTATTGGTCAAAAACAAGATGAAGTGAAAGAAGAAACCGTTTTTTCACCGGTTGACGGACAAGTTTTGGAACTTTCAAAAGTTCCTGACCCCGTTTTCTCTCAAAAGATGATGGGTGACGGAATGGCTGTCGAGCCTTCCGCGGGCGAGATCGTATCGCCTGTCGACGGGGAAGTGATCCAGCTGTTCCACACAAAACACGCCATCGGCATTCGTTCATTGTCCGGCGTGGAGCTCTTGATTCACATCGGTCTGGAAACCGTAGCAATGGAAGGCGAAGGTTTCACAGCCCATGTCAAAGAAGGAGACAAAGTAAAAGTCGGCGATCCTTTAATAACATGCGATTTGGAACTGATCAAGGAAAAAGCGAGCAGCACAATTACGCCGATCGTCATTATGAACGGCGATGTGTTGGAACGCGTCACAAAACATGAAGAGGCAGCAGCGAAAAAAAGCGAGACAAAGCTCATGGAGCTTAAAGTAAAGTAAAGTAAAAGAAAAAAGCAGAGAGCGCTTCTCTGCTTTTTCATTTTGTCAGGAAATCACCTCTTTCAGAACGAACGGACATTCGCTAAAATAGAAGGGAGAGGTGACAGCGTTGTTTCAAAAACGAAATTTGACAGATATGATTCAGCTTCTGAAAGAAGACCAAGCTTTCAGCAGGCAAATTGTTCATTGGCATACAATCGAGGGAAAAGAAGCGGATTACCGCGATTTTCCTGAAGGTTTAGATAAGAGAATCGTGCATGCTTTACAGCAAAGAGGGGTAGAAAAGCTGTATTCCCATCAGGCCGACGCATTTCTGCACAGCGCCGCCGGCAAAAACGTGACGCTTGTGACGCCGACGGCATCTGGGAAGACGCTTTGCTACAATCTGCCCGTCATTCAGAGGATCACAGAAGACCAAGATGCGCGCAGCTTATACCTTTTTCCTACTAAAGCATTGTCGCAGGACCAAAAAAGCGAACTGAATGAATTAATCGATGAAATCGGTGCGTCGATCAACTGTTATACATATGACGGAGATACGTCGCCTTCGATCAGGCAGAAAGTCAGAAAAGCGGGCCATATCGTGATTACAAATCCAGATATGCTGCATTCGGCGATCTTGCCTCACCATACAAAATGGGTGTCATTGTTTGAAAATCTGAAATACATCGTCATCGATGAGCTTCACGTATACAGGGGAGTCTTTGGCAGCCATGTAGCCAATGTCATCAGACGGCTGATGCGGATTGCTGAATTTTATGGAAGCAAGCCGCAGTTTATCTGTACATCCGCGACGATCGCCAATCCATTGGAGCTCGCTGAGACGCTCACGGGGCAGCCGATGCACCTGATTTCAAACAACGGCGCCCCGTCGGGAAGAAAGCACTTCTTATTTTACAACCCGCCGATGGTCAACCGTTCCCTTAACATCAGAAAAAGCGCGACCCTTGAAGTGAGAAAGCTCGCATCCGAATTTCTAAAAAACGGCATTCAGACGATTGTGTTTGCAAGAAGCAGAGTTCGGGTGGAAATTATATTGACATACTTGCAGGAAGTGATGAAGCCGATTGTCGGCCCGCATTCGATTCAGGGGTACAGGGGCGGCTATCTGCCGAACGAGCGGCGCGTCATTGAAAAAGGCCTTCGCAGCGGGGACATCAAAGGCGTTGTCAGCACGAATGCACTCGAACTGGGCGTTGACATCGGACAGCTGCAGACATGCATCATGACCGGTTATCCTGGAACGATCTCAAGCGCCTGGCAGCAGGCCGGCCGCGCCGGAAGAAGGCACAACGAAGCGCTGATTGTCATGGTGGCAAGTTCCGCCCCGCTCGATCAGTACATCGTACAGAATCCGGACTATTTCTTTAAACAAAATCCCGAGACTGCCGTCATTAACCCGGACAACCTGGTCATTCTCGTCGATCATATCAAATGCGCGGCCTTTGAACTGCCATTCAAAAGAACGGACACATTCGGCGGTATCGAAATTGAGGATATTCTTGACTACTTGGCAGAAGAAAGGGTCCTCCACTTAACCGGGAATACGTACCACTGGATGAATGACGCTTTTCCCGCGCACGGCATCAGCTTAAGATCGGCTTCTCAGGAAAATGTTGTGATTATTGATCAGTCAAGACGCGAGAAGGCGAAAGTAATCGGGGAAATGGACAGGTTCAGCGCCATGACGCTTCTTCACGATGAAGCCATTTATTTGCATCAAGGCATCCAATACCAGGTGGAAAAGCTTGACTGGGAGGAGAAAAAGGCGTTTGTCCGCGAGGTTCAAGTTGATTACTATACCGATGCCAATCTTGCCGTCTTGCTGAGAGTTCTCGAGGTTGACAAGGAGAAAAAGACGGAAACCGCAGCGTTCGGTTTTGGGGATGTGACCGTTCAGGCAAAAGCGACGATTTTTAAGAAAATAAAATTTGAGACGCATGAAAATATCGGTTCAGGACCGATTCATCTGCCTGAAGAGGAGCTGCATACCAATGCGGCTTGGGTGCAGGTGAACGATAGTGAGCGGCAAAATTGGAATGACATCAAATTGGAAGAGGCTTTGCTTGGGACTGCAAACGTTCTTGGGCATGTAGCCGCCTTAAAAGTGATGTGCGATCCATCTGATCTGCATGTTTTTCCGCAAATCAAAGCCGTTCATAACGAAAAGCCGACGATCTTTTTGTATGATCGCTATCCCGGCGGAGTGGGTCTTTCACAAAAAGTGTATGAACAAATGCCCGAGATCATCAGTGAAGCGCATCGGCTGATTTCAAGATGTCCGTGTGAGTCAGGATGCCCTTCCTGCATAGGAGTGAGCGGCGGCGATCAGACAAAAAACAATGCTCTGCGCCTTTTAAAAGGCTGGAAAGGTTGAGCGGAATGTCTTTAAAACGAAAACTTAATCGCTATAAGCATCACCTGGGAAATCAAGCGAAAGAAGAAAAAACGGAACCTCCCGCAGATAAGCTGACTTCCTTGTCCGTCAGTTTTGAAAAAGAATGGGCCGAACTCGGTGTTAAACCATATGTGTTTGAGGAATGCTATTGCCTGATCAGGGAAGTCGTTTACCCGTTGACTCATGTTCATGGTCATTACGCGTTTTCTGAGCTGCATGAGACGGTTAGGCGATGGAACAACAGCGCCGTTTCCCATTCGCTTTCAAGCAAAGGGTACACACCGAGCCAGCTCTTCTTCTTTGATACGGAAACGACCGGTCTCGGAGGCGGGGCCGGCAATGCGATCTTTTTGCTCGGCCATGCAAGGGTGTATGACGACCGCGTAGTCGTCAAACAGCATCTGCTGCCAAAGCCGGGGTACGAAGCCGCCCTCTATCACAGCTTTCTGAGTGAAGTCGATATTCAGTCTCTTGTCACCTATAACGGCAAAGCGTTCGACTGGCCCCAGGTGAAAACGAGGCACACGCTGATCCGCGACAGGGTCCCAAAGCTTCCGGATTTCGGCCACTTTGACCTGCTGCACGGATCCCGCCGCCTTTGGAAGCATAAATTTGACCGCGTTTCCTTAGGGACGGTGGAAAAGGAAGAGCTGGGCGTTGTAAGAACTGAAGATACGCCGGGCTATCTGGCGCCGATGATGTATTTTCATTTTTTAAAGGAGGAACGGCCGGAAATCATTGAAGGCGTTTTGCGCCATAATGAGCTTGACGTGCTTTCTTTAATCACTCTTTACATCCATTTATCGAAGAAAATCCTCACTCCGGAGCAGACAGCGGAAGCAAACGAAAAGTACGCGATGGCAAAATGGCTCCTCGCCAACCGGGAGACAGAGCTTGCGACAGCGCAATTGCAAGAGCTTGAAAAAAAACCTTTTGAACATTCTGAACGCGCATCATTCGATTTATCCATGCAGTATAAAAAACAAGGCATGCTAAAAGAAGCCGCAGCCCTTTGGCTGAAGCTCCAAAATGGAGAAGACGGAAAAACCGCCTGGCGCGCAGGCATCGAACTTGCCAAATACTTTGAACATCGAAAGCGGGATATTCGGGCCGCTCTTGAGGTAGCGGAAAACCTGCTGGAGCAGCACGGTTCACAAAAGTTTGAGCTGACCGAAAAAGAAATGGCCGGCCTCTTGAGAAGGCGCGAGCGGCTGGAAAGGAAATACGGACGAAATATTCCCCGGGCAAGCGCAGAAAACGACGATCTTCGAAAGCCAAACATTTCAAGCACGTTATGAATTGTAGAAACCGATCGCTTCTTGTAAAATAGCGTTAGAATCGTTTGAAGGGAGCGTCGATATGTATAAGGGGCTGTTTTATCTGTTTTTTGTCGTCGTATTGTTTATCGTATTGATCATGACGAATTTCAAGGAAAGCTTTATGGCTTACTTTTAAAATAGGTTTTTATATTAGTACATGTTTACCCCCTGCTTCATAGTTTAATAGTGTATATAGAAGCTTAAAGAAAGGGGAATTTTCATGCACTGTAAACCGCATGTAATGGCGCCGATTGTTCATCCTACTCAATGCTGCTACAACCATACGCACAGCAAAACCGTCGTACCGCACATTCACCCGCAGCACACAACGAATGTCAACCATCAGCATTTTCAGCATGTTCATTACTACCCGCAAACTCAATCAGCTGTCAACAAGGCGTCACATCAGCACTTCGTGAGCCCTGGAGCAGGAATGATGCCTGGGCCTGGAGGGATGCCGGGACCTGGAATGGGCATGGGGCCTTACTAAAAAGGTTTTTCGGAAGTTTTGTCAGGATGAACGAGCGCCGGATTGAACGTGACTAACAGAATATTTTTAAAAAAATGGGGCGGAATACGGCCCCATTTTTTAGCAGGTGATCATAATGAAAGTATTGGCCGTTACAGGGTACAAGCCGTTTGAACTCGGGATTTTCAAACACGATGACAAGGCCCTGTTCTACATAAAAAAAGCGCTTGAAAACCGGATGATCGCTCTCCTTGAGGAAGGCCTGGAATGGGTCCTTATCTCGGGCCAGCTCGGGACTGAACTATGGGCGGCGGAAGTCGCGTTTTCGCTGCAGGAAGAATATCCCGACTTGAAAGTGGCGGTCATCACTCCGTTTTTGGAACAGGAAAAGAAGTGGAGCGAGAAAAATCAAGAGCAGTATGAAGCCGTGCTCGCAGCCAGCGATTTCACTGAAAGCTTGACACACAGGCCGTACGAAAGCCCGGTGCAATTCAAACAAAAAAACCGGTTCTTCATCGAAAAGGCGGATGGATTATTGATTCTGTACGATGAAGAAATCGAAGGCTCGCCTGTGTATATGCTGAATGAAGCAAAAAAGGCTCAGGAAAAACGCGATTTTCCGATCTACACGATTACGATGGATGACTTGAGAGTCACTGTTGAAGAATGCAGCTTTTACGAAGAGTAAAAAGTGCAAGAGAAAATTTGACATTGCACACGTTTTCTGAAAAAATATAAGATGATGATTCACGATATGAGGTGAAAAAGATGCTTGCTGATAAAGTGAAGCTTTCTGCTAAAGAAATTTTGGAAAAAGAATTCAAAACAGGAGTCAGAGGCTACAAGCAGGAAGACGTTGACAAATTCTTGGACATGGTTATTAAGGACTATGAAGCCTTCCATCAGGAAATCGAAGAATTGCAGCAGGAAAACCTGCAGTTGAAAAAACAGCTTGAAGAAGCCAACAAGCGACAGCCGGCTCAATCAAATACGACCAATTTTGATATTCTAAAACGACTTTCCAATTTGGAAAAACATGTATTTGGAAGCAAATTATACGATTGATGAAAACCGCTTGCCCTTTAGAACAAACTAAGCTATAATAGTGGATGTCTTAACGTTCGGGTAATCGCTGCAGATTTTACATCTGTAGAGGAAAGTCCATGCTCGCACGGTGCTGAGATGCCCGTAGTGTTCGTGCCTAGCGAAGTCATAAGCTAGGGCAGCCTTGCAGAAGGCTGACGGCAGGAAAAAAGCCTACGTCCTTTATGGATATGGCTGAGTATCCTTGAAAGTGCCACAGTGACGAAGTCTCACTAGAAATGGTGAGAGTGGAACGCGGTAAACCCCTCGAGCGAGAAACCCAAATTTTGGTAGGGGAACCTTCTGGACGGAAATGAACGGAAGGAAGGACAGAGTTGACTCTGTAGATAGATGATTACCACCCGAGTACGAGGCTTAGCAGCCGACGGCAGTACGACGGAACAAAACATGGCTTACAGAACGTTACACACTATTATGATGATGACAATGTATAAGCTCTCCGCAGGTAGGAGAGCTTTTATCATGTAAAAAACATACATAAAAACAGGTGATATAATGAAAACCTATACATTAATCGCAACAGCGCCGATGGGAATTGAAGCGATCGTCGCCAAAGAGGTGCGCGACCTTGGATATGATTGTACAGTTGACAACGGTAAAGTCGTGTTTGAAGGCGATGCCCTCGCCATCTGCAGAGCCAATCTGTGGCTGAGAACCGCTGACAGGGTGAAAGTGCAGGCTGCCGAATTTACAGCCAAGACCTTTGACGAGCTATTTGAGAAGACAAAAGCGATCGACTGGAGCGCCTATCTTCCTGAACACGCGTCATTCCCCGTGACGGGAAAGTCTGTTAAATCAGTGCTCGCAAGCGTGCCGGACTGCCAGCGCATCGTCAAAAAAGCGATCGCCGAGAAGCTGAAATCAGAATATCAGACACAGGGCGAGTGGCTTGAGGAAACAGGGCCGGAATACAAAATTGAAGTCTCTCTTTTAAAAGACAAAGCGGTCATAACGCTTGATTCATCCGGAGCCGGGCTTCATAAACGGGGATATCGAACCGGCCAAGGGGAAGCGCCGCTGAAAGAAACCCTTGCTGCAGCTTTGATTCTATTGACAAATTGGACGCCTGACAGGCCTTTCGTCGATCCGTTTTGCGGTTCGGGTACGATACCGATCGAAGCCGCTTTGATCGGCCAAAATATCGCCCCGGGTTTCAACAGGGATTTTGCATCTGAAAGATGGGAATGGATCGGTAAAGAAGTGTGGGATCAAGCGAGGCTGGAAGTCGAAGAAAAAGCGAATTATGATCAGCCGCTTTCAATCTCGGGGTATGACCTGGATCATCGCATGATCGAAATCGCCAAGGCAAACGCCGAGGAAGCTGGACTCGCCGATTTCATCGAATTTAAGCAAATGCAGGTAAAGGATTTTCGGACGAAAGAGGAATACGGCGTAATTGTCGGAAATCCGCCGTACGGGGAACGCCTCGGTGAAAAGAAAGCAGTCGAAGCCATGTATAAGGATATGGGCAAAGCATTTGCCGAGCTTGATACATGGTCTGTCTACATGCTGACATCAAACGAGCGTTTTGAAGAGTGCTACGGGAAAAAAGCAACGAAAAAACGGAAGCTCTTTAACGGTTTTATTAAGACGGACTATTACCAGTATTGGGGGAAAAGGCCGCCAAAACCGAACAAAGAAAAGTGAAGTTTAAAGGCTGCCATGTAAAACGGCAGCCTTTTTTCTTTCCATAGCCGGAACCGCTGAACGGCGTATTGAATTCGCGCCCGCTCGGAGTTAGCCCCTTAAAAGCGCATGGCAAAACATCGACTCACTAATAAATCCATGAATCATTTTTCTTTTTATAAGACGAATCATAGCATTTTTTGCGCGGCTCATAATAGCAGTCTTTTTTGCAAGGCTTGTGGTAATCATAGTCTTTTTTACAAGGCTCATGGTAGTAGAAGTCCTTTTTGCAGTAATCGTAATCCTTTTTGCAAGGCTTGTGGTAATCGTAGTCTTTTTTGTAATCCTCATGGTAGTCATAATCCTTTTTGCAATAATCGTAATCCTTCTTGCAAGGTTCATGGTAATAGAAGTCTTTTTTGCAAGGCTCGTGATAGTAGTAATTCTTCTTGCAAGGCTCATGATAGTAAAAGTCCTTTTTGCAATAGTCGTGATCCTTCTTGTAAGGATCATAATCATAATCCCAATAATCTTTCTTTGCCGGTTCATAATAATACATGTACTCTCCACCTTTAGTCTATAAATTTTAAGTCCCTACAGGATATGATAGAAAAATGGAATAGACTGGGTTTTTATGATGGATAAAGAGCACATTGTCTAACACAGTCCTTGTTATCTGGTGTTAAGCTTTTTGTTTGACTGAAAAAAGGGTGTTTGACCGCTGCGAAAACGGTCCGCCCTAAGAGTATAGAAAGAAAAAACATAAAATCAGCCTGTATAAAAACGATTCATCCTGCATATACTCGGGATTATTCGATTTGAAAAGAGGTGATTTCATGTTGAACAGCGATCATATTCAAATGATTCAAAAAGCGCTGGAGACGTCAGAAAGCCAGCTCGAGGACATTGGCGAAGAGCGCCTTACATATGCAAAGGAAGAATTGAAAAACGCGATCAGCCATATGGAATCGACAGATCATCCGTTTTTGACGCATTCGATTTACCGGAAATAGTTGAGAGAGGCTTCCTGCTCCTTTTTTCAAATCTTTCTTGTTGAATTTCTTGAATCATAGTGATAGGATAGAAGTTCTGAAAACTCGATAGTTGGGGGTTGGAGCAGGGTGACAGCATCTCGTCTGCCTTTTTCATTAACAAAAACAAAAAACTTTTATGAAGAACTGAACAATTGGATCGGTGATGTATTTTACGATATTCTTCCTGAAAAAGGCTTTGATTTGCGCGATGAGCAAATATTCATGGCTTTTCAATTAGAGCGGGCATTTAAGGAAAAGAAGGTCATGTTTGCGGAAGCCGGCGTCGGCACCGGAAAAACGCTCGTCTATCTTCTGTTTGCCTTGAGCTATGCCAGGTATACGGGCAAGCCGGCGGTCATCGCCTGCGCGGATGAGACGCTGATCGAACAGCTCGTCAAAAAAGAAGGCGACATTTATAAAATTTCCGAGCATTTAGGCCTGACGATCGACGCAAGGCTCAGCAAGTCGCATGATCAATATTTATGTTTGAAAAAACTGGAGAAAACGATGCAGCGCTCTGATGATGAAAAATGGCTTGACCTTTACGAAAGTCTGCCGTCTTTCGTTCACGAATCGCAGGGCATGCAGGCTTTTTATCCGTACGGCGACCGAAAAGAGAATTCGTCTTTATCAAACGATGAGTGGTCTGAAATCGGTTACGACTCTTTTCAGGACTGTCTTACATGTGATATGAGGCACCGCTGCGGGCTCACACTGTCAAGAGACCATTATCGAAAATCAACCGATTTCATCATCTGTTCCCATGATTTCTATATGGAGCACGTTTGGACGGAAGAGGCGAGAAAGCGGGAAGGCCAGCTTCCGCTTTTGCCGGAGCACAGCGCAGTGGTTTTTGATGAAGGGCATCTGCTCGAGTTTGCGGCCCAAAAAGCGCTGACATACAGGGTGAAACAATCCACGCTCGAAATGTTCCTTGAGCGCCTGCTCGGCAATGACATCAGAGAAGAATTTGCAGAGCTTGTCGAAGAAGCGCTTCGCGCCAACGACGAATTTTTCGGTTTGCTTACGGAAAATGCCGAAAAAGCAGAAGGCTCTGAGCGCATGCGCATCAAAGACGATACCGATGTGAAAAAAGCGGCCGCCGAGCTGTATGATTTGCTTGAAAAAATCGGAGAGGCGCTCGTTTTTGAGGGCGAGCTGTACACGATCGACCAGTACGCTTTAACTGTTGTCGAAGAGTATTTAGAACAGATGGCTTACTCCCTTTCGCTCTACAGGAAAAATGCGATCAGCTGGCTTGAACAAAAAGAGCTTGAGTCGACATTCGTCGTCATGCCGAGAACCGTCTCTGAAGTTCTCGGAGAAAAGGTGTTCTCCAAGCAGATTCCGTTTATTTTCTCATCGGCGACATTATCGGAAAACGGATCGTTCGATTATTTGGCGACCAGCCTCGGGATCCGCGATTACTTATCATTTACCGTCGATTCGCCGTACGATTATGAAGAGCAGATGAAAGTGTACATCCATCAAATCGAGGAAAAAGAAGCGAAAGAAGAAGCGGCAATCCGTGCAATCAAAGAATCTGGAGGGAAGACGCTGATCCTGTTTCCGTCTTTTGAAGAGCTTCTGTCCTTCAAGCGCCGGACTGCACAGGAATCATTTTCGTTTCCCGTTTACTTTGAAGGGGATGAAGAAATCAGTACAATCGTTGAAAAGTTTCAAACGGTAGAAGAATCCGTCTTGTGCTCTGTCCATCTATGGGAAGGGCTCGATATTCCCGGAGACCCGCTTCAAAATGTCATCATCTGGTCGCTCCCATTTCCGCCGCATGATCCCGTGTTTGAAGCGAAGCGGAGCGGCGTGGAAAACGCCTTTCGCGAAGTAGACATTCCTTACATGCTGCTAAGACTTCGCCAAGGGATCGGACGTCTGATCAGATCAAACAGCGACAGCGGCACGATCAGCATTTTTGCGGGCGATGAAAAAGAATGGAATGTGATAAAAGAAGTCGAATCTGTTCTTCCTGTTCAGCCAGTCTATGTATAAGAAAAGCGGACATCCCGCTTTTCTTTTTTTGGCTGCATAAAAGTTGACTTTCGTAAATATTTCCATTAGTCTGATTACAATTCGCATCATATACGGGAAGAGGAGGATGAATGATGTCGATCAATACATATGAAAAAGAGTTTTTAGAAACATTAAAGAAAATCAGCCGGTATGAGCAGGCGATTAATGTCATGTACTGGGATATGAGAACGGGCGCGCCGAGAAAAGGGGAGGAAAGCCGCGCTGAAGCTATCGGCCAATTGTCGGCAGACGTCTTTCAGATGAGAACGTCCCCGCGGATGAAAGAGCTTTTGGATACCTTAGCCGGGCAAAAACAAGATCTGCCTTTTGATACACAGAAAGCGGTTGAAGAAGCGAAAAAAGAGTACGATTTAAACAGCAAGATTCCGGAAGAGGAGTTCAAAGAATATACGACACTGACTTCCAAAGCGGAATCCGTCTGGGAAAAAGCGAAAAAGGCGTCCGATTTTTCTCTCTTTGCTCCGTATTTAGAAAAAATCATCGACTTTAAAAAACGGTTTATCTCATACTGGGGATATGAAGGCCATCCTTATAACACGCTTCTGGACCAATACGAACCAGGCGTTACAGTCGAAAAGCTCGACGCCCTTTTTTCTGAATTGCGGGAGGCTATCGTTCCGCTTGTGCAAAAGATTGCCGCCAGTGATAAAAAGCCTGATACGGGCTTTGTTCACGATCATTTCCCGAAAGAGCGGCAGCGCGATGTTTGCCACTTCTTCTTACAGGAGCTGGGCTATGATTTTGAGGCGGGGCGCCTGGATGAGACGGTTCATCCTTTCCAGGTGACGATCAGCCAAGGGGATGCCCGGGTGACCACAGCATACAATGAAAACGATTTTCGGTCGGCTGTTTTCGGAACAATTCATGAATGCGGCCATGCCATTTATGAACAGAACATTGATGAAGCGCTGGGCGGAACCAATTTATCAGACGGCGCATCAATGGGCATTCATGAATCTCAATCCCTTTTCTATGAGAACTTTATCGGCAGGCATCAAAGCTTTTGGACGCGGTATTTTGATAAAATAAAGGAAGCAAGCCCTGACCAGTTTGCAGGCGTTACTGCCGAAGGGTTCTACAGAGCCGTTAATGAATCAAAGCCGTCGCTGATTCGGATCGAGGCTGATGAACTGACATATCCGCTGCATATTATGATCCGCTATGAAATTGAAAAAGCGATTTTCAGCGGCGAAGTATCGGTCGGAGACCTTCCAAAACTATGGAATGACAAATATGAAGCATACCTGGGCATTACGCCTCCCGACGATGCTAAAGGAATCCTGCAGGATGTCCATTGGTCCGGCGGAGATTTCGGTTATTTTCCTTCATATGCGCTTGGATATATGTATGCGGCTCAACTGAAGTCAAGCATGCTGAAAGATCTTCCGGAGTTTGACCGTCTGATTGAAAACGGCGATTTTCAACCGATCAGAAAGTGGCTGACAGAGCATGTACACATCCACGGCAAAAGAAAAAAACCGCTGGAAATCATTAAATCTGCGACAGGCGAAGAATTAAACGTCCGTCATTTAATCCGCTATCTGGAAGAAAAATATACAACACTCTATTTGTAAAAGAAAACCCCTCCCGTCTGTATGGGAGGGGTTTTCGGGTCAGAATTTTCTGTTAAATACGAACGTTCAAATGAAAAAATGTGTGCAGGTTCGTCTTTTTTTGTTTTATCCCTTTTCATTCGGAACGAAAGTTGATATAATTTGATACATTATATCACTCATATAATCGCGTGGATATGGCACGCAAGTTTCTACCGGGCACCGTAAATGTCCGACTATGAGTGGGCGATAAGAAAACGAACGTCTTTTAGTCAAACTGACGGAATTCGTCTTTTTAAGCATTGCCCGCTCGCATTTCAAATCCGAGCGGACAATGCTTTTTTTTATGAAGGGCAATTGATGAACGGAGGGGTTTAATGGAAAAGCTAAAACGAAAAATTGCAGAGCAGGGCACGGTGTTGTCTGACGAAGTGCTGAAAGTTGATTCATTTTTAAATCATCAAATCGATCCGGAATTAATGCTTGCTGTGGGTGAAGAGTTTGCTTCGCTTTTCCGGGAGGAAGGCGTCACAAAGATTGTGACGATTGAATCCTCAGGCATCGCACCTGCCGTGATGGCCGGCTTGAAGCTGGGCGTGCCGGTAGTATTTGCAAGAAAGCGTCAATCGCTTACCTTGACGGAAAATCTGTTGACGGCTTCTGTCTATTCATTTACAAAGAAAACGGAAAGTACGGTTGCCGTATCAGCCAGCCACCTTTCAAAGGATGACAAAGTTCTGATCATCGACGATTTTTTGGCAAACGGACAAGCAGCTAAAGGGCTCGTTTCCATCATTGAACAGGCCGGCGCTAAGGTGTGCGGAATCGGAATCGTCATCGAGAAATCATTCCAGACGGGCAGGGAGGAACTTGAAAATCTTGGAATCAGAGTCGAATCCCTTGCGCGTATTGCCTCTCTTGCCGGTAGAAAAGTTACCTTTTTACAGGAGGTTGGGTCATGAAACTTACAGCCGGTAAAACTGTTTCATTAAGCATTCAGCACGTCCTTGCCATGTATGCAGGAGCCGTTGTCGTACCGCTGATCGTCGGCGGTGCTCTCGGTCTGACGCCGGCTCAGCTGACATACCTTGTATCTGCCGACATTTTGATGTGCGGTGTGGCGACGCTGCTGCAAGTTTGGAAAAACCGCTTTTTCGGTATCGGTTTGCCTGTTGTATTGGGGTGTACGTTCACAGCCGTTTCTCCGATGATTTCGATCGCCTCGACATATGGTATTCCAGCGATCTATGGAAGCATCATAGCAGGTGGTGTGATTGTCGTCATCATTTCTTTTTTCTTCGGAAAGCTTGTTAAGTTTTTCCCTCCCGTGGTCACAGGATCTGTCGTCACGGTGATCGGTATCACCTTGATTCCCGTTGCGATGAACAACATGGCCGGCGGTGAAGGCAGCAGCGATTTCGGCGAGCTGTCCAATCTTGCTTTAGCTTTTTCCGTTTTACTAGTCATCGTCCTTTTATATCGTTTTACATCAGGATTTATCAAGTCAATTTCCATTTTAATCGGCTTGATCGCAGGAACAGCCGGCGCCGCTCTAATGGGAAAAGTTGATTTTACAGAAGTCGCAAACGCTGGCTGGGTGCAGATGATTCATCCGTTTTACTTCGGCGCCCCTGTTTTTGAAGTTACCCCGATCTTGACGATGTCCCTCGTGCTGATCGTCAGCCTTGTCGAGTCCACAGGCGTCTACTTTGCATTGGGCGATTTGACGGACCGCCGCCTGACAGAAAAGGATTTAGGAAAAGGATATCGCGCCGAAGGGATTGCCGTGCTGTTGGGCGGGGTTTTCAACGCCTTTCCTTATACGGCGTATTCGCAAAACGTCGGTCTCGTTCAGCTGACAGGAGTTAAGAAAAACAGCGTGATCGCGCTTGCCGGAGCTTTTCTCATTTTGTTGGGGCTGTTTCCGAAAGCCGCTGCTTTAACGACGATCATTCCTAAACCTGTGCTCGGCGGCGCTATGGTAGCGATGTTCGGCATGGTGATCGCCTACGGGATCAAAATGCTGAGCAGGGTTGATTTCGGCAAGCAGGAGAACTTGTTGATCGTAGCGTGTTCAATCGGAATCGGCCTCGGCGTGACGGTTGTACCGCAAATGTTTCAAAACCTTCCTGACGCCGTCAAGCTTTTGACAGAGAACGGAATTGTTGCGGGAAGCTTTACCGCCATTCTCTTGAATGCGATCTTTCACATTCATCCGTTTTCTCGTCATGCTGAACAGCCTGAAGCAGTTTCTGCTGAGAAATCTGCCGTTTAAAACCTCACGGATTGTGAGGTTTTTTTGTTGTGTTTTCTCATTGCGGATAAGCCATACTACCGGTATGAAGAGGAGGCGTAACGAATGGAAACTGTGAATGAGCTTGTCGAACGAATCAGGACGAAAGACGGCGGTGAAGCTGTCATCCGTCCCGTCAAAATGGCGGATGCCCCTGACATCATCGAGGCGGTGAAAGATGTGATTCAAACGGGCGTTTACATCCAAAAAGAACGGCCGCGCACACTTGAGGAAGAGCGTGCATTTATCAGCGATATGATGAAAAAAGACAACATGTATGCGGCGGTTGAAATCGATGGTACGGTGTACGGAATTGCCCGGGTCATACGCGGCGAACTCAAAATGAAGCGGCACACGGGTCTGTTCAGAACTTGGCTCCACAGCAAGGCGCAGGGGCTTGGGATCGGCAGGGAAATCATGTCCTACACCCTGAAATGGTGCAGGCTGCATCGCCTGCATAAGCTCTGCTTGACCGTTTTTTCCGAAAATGAAGCAGCGCTGTCGCTCTATAAGAAAAGCGGCTTTATCGTTGAAGGGGTTCAAAAGGAACAGGTTTTGTCGGACGGGAAATATGAAGATGAAGTGCTGATGGCCTATTTTTTCAACGGGTCCACATAAGGCCGCCAAATTCGGGAGAAGCTGTAAACAGAGGTGGTGTTATGGCCTATGTCATTTCGGCGGGGACAAGCATTCCGCGCTGCCATGTCGACCAGAAGGAAGCAGCCGTTTTTGCGAGGGAGATGTTCAAAGATTCATTTAAAGACATTGATCGTCTGCTGTCAGCTTTTCAAAATGGCGAAATCGCTTCACGGCAATTTGTCATGCCTTTGGATTGGTACAAAGAGGCCAAGAGCTTCAAGGAGAAAAATCAAACGTACATTGATATGGCTGTCAGACACAGTGCTGAAGCCGTTTCGAATTGTCTGTCGGACGACCGTTTTTTGAAAAAAGAAATCCCTTGCGAAAAAATTGACGCGATTTTTTTTATTTCCTCTACAGGCATCTCGACTCCCAGCATTGAAGCGAAGCTTATGAACATTCTGCCTTTTTCAAAACGGGCGAAGCGGATCCCGATCTGGGGGCTAGGCTGTGCAGGAGGGGCTTCAGGTATAGCGCGGGCATTCGAATACTGCAAAGCGTTTCCAAAAGCCCATGTCCTTGTGATTGCGGCGGAGCTGTGCAGTTTAACGTTTCAAAAGGATGATCAATCGAAAAGCAATCTTATCGGCACATCTTTATTTGGCGATGGAATCGCCGCGCTTTTAATGTGCGGCAAGGAAGCGGATTTCTCAGAAGCCAGATTTGAGGTTCTTCCGGAAGTATTGGGCTCACAATCCAGCACCTTGGAAGATTCGGAAGAGGTCATGGGATGGGAAATCAATGACAACGGTTTTCGCGTCGTTTTTTCCAGGGACATTCCGACATTGATCAAAACACACTTAAAGAACGATATCGAAGCATTTCTGAATAAAGAACATATCGCTTTGGAGAACATTCAAGTATTTCTGGCCCACCCTGGCGGAAAAAAAGTTCTCGACGCTTATATGGAAATCCTTGGCTTTTCCGAAGCGCACATCGACTGTTCACGAAAAATTTTGGCCAGGCACGGCAATATGTCATCGGCCACTGTGATGCATGTTTTAAAGGAATATTGCTTGCATGGCGGCCCCGTGCCGGGAAAATACGGTCTCTTAGGGGCGCTCGGACCGGGCTTTTCATCGGAGCTGCTGCTCTTGAGATGGACAAAAAGAGAGTGACTGACACATGTTTTGGACGATTTTAAGCATTTTTGCCGCCCAGCGCCTGCTTGAGCTGGCAGTCGCGAAGTTCAACGAAAAAAACGCTCTGAAAGAGGGAGCGGTCGAATACGGGAAACGTCATTACCCTTACATCGTCGCGATGCATGTTTCGTTTTTCGTATCTTTGATTTGGGAAACGACCGCTTTTCAACGCGGAACCCTTCCGATGGCGCTTGTCGTATTGACAGGCCTCATCTTCACGCAGGTTCTCCGGTATTGGGCGCTCTTTTCACTGGGGAAATGCTGGAACACGAAAATCCTTGTCATCCCTGGAACGAATCTTGTCCGAAAGGGGCCCTATCAATGGATTAAACATCCGAACTATTTGGCGGTCGCTCTTGAATTTCTGCTTTTGCCCCTGCTTTTTCAGGCATACGCCACCGCACTTTTATTTACGGTGCTCAACGCTGCTGTCATGTACATCCGCATTCGTACGGAAGAACAGGCATTAGAAAAATTACACCATTGAAAATGATTATCATTTCATTTATAATGATGATAAACATTCTCATTATAGGATGGTGAGTCGCGTATGACGATGTTTTTTCTACTGGCGGCCGTCAGTACATACAGTTTATTGATTGGATATGTCTTAAAAGGAATCGCAGGAGCGAATCCGCAAAAATAAATAGATACACGTGCTGAAGCTGCCGAAACCGGCAGCTTTTTCTCGTTTTTCTTTCCGATTGTGAAGAAAAATACAGCAAGGTTGTGTAAAATGGGAGAAAGGGCTAAGATGGCAAACAACAACGCATAAAAGGGGTAGGAAACATGGCACAAATAAACACGAAAGACGATCTGATGAAAAGAGCCGGAGCGGTTTTCGGGGAGCTCACAAAAAACGGGGATGACAAGCGGTCGGCGCAGCTTGCGGGCATCATCCGAAAATGGCTGAGAAAAGAAGTGTACATCGCGTTAACCGGACACTATTCAGCAGGGAAATCATCGCTTTTGAACGCGCTGCTTCAGGAAGAAGTCCTGCCGACAAGTCCGATTCCGACGAGCGCCAATCTCGTGCTGGTCCGCCGGGGAGAAATGAAAACAACACTCCATACGGTCGATGGAAGATACGCTCAGATGGACGGCTCTTATGATAAAGAAAAAGTGCAGGCGTACTGCAGGGACGGCAGCCAGATTGAAATGGTGGAAATCGGGGGGCCTTTTTCAGGAATAGCGCCTCAGGCCGTCTTAATCGACACGCCTGGAATTGATTCTACAGACGATGCTCATTTTCTATCGGCGTCTTCGATTCTTCACCAGGCGGATGCCTTGTTTTATGTCGTGCACTACAATCATGTCCATTCCGAAGAAAATGTGAAATTTCTTCGATCAATAAAAGATAAGATACCCAATATTTTTTTCATCGTGAACCAGATTGACCGCCATGACGAAGCTGAAACAGACTTCCACGCCTATAAAAAGCAAGTTCTAGATATGCTGCTGAAAGAAGGGATCAGTGAAGAACACCTCTTTTTTACATCGGTCACCGCAGCCGATCATCCGCTCAACGAATTCAACCGGCTCCGTGCTGAGCTGGAAAGACTGCAGCATCAATCCGAACAGCAGCTGCAGGCATATACGGAGCAAAAAATCAGCAGCTTGATTCATGAACATATCAAAATGCTGATCAGTGACGAAGATACGGCTCTGTCTGAAGAAACCGCTTCCTTAAGAGAAACCGTCGAGACTTTAAAATCACAGCTTGCCGATTTGACAGAACAGGAAAAACGGGCGGAGGAACAAATCAAAAAAGACATCCAAACGATTGCCCAAAACGCAAATATAACGCCGTTTGAGATGAGAGAGCTGGCCAAATCGTATTTGGAATCAATCGAAAAGGGCTTTAAAAAAGGAATTCTTTTCAGTAAGGCCAAAACGCTTGAAGAAAAACAAAAACGAAAAGAAGCTTTTCTTGCCGACGTCCAAAAAAGGGTTCAAGCCGAAATCGATTGGCATGTCATTGAAGCAATCAAGGCATTCATGAAATGCTTTAACGTCCAGAATGATGAAATGCTTCGGGAAGTTCTTCAATTTCGGACCGTGATAGATGAAAACGACCTGCTTCGTTCCCGGAAAAAAGGGGCTGAGCTTACACCGGAATACGTGCTGAACTACACGAAAGAACTGGCTGAAAACATCAGAAGAAAGGCGAAGAGACAAGCGCAGCCGCTCATCGACCAGCTCAAAACCTTTATTAAAGAAAGAAGCGTCCTGCAGGCGGAAGCGATAAAAGCTGAATATGATGCGGAACAAGCGAAGCTCGCCGAGCGCGAAAGACGGTTGATTGAGCAGCAGAAGTCATATGAAAAAGCAAACCGTCTCTGGGATCAATGGGAACACGGCAATCAGAGCGATCTGCCGGCGAATTGGTATGCCGCCGAAAGAAAGCCCCTTGAAAAAACGCTTGATGCGAAGCGAGCGGAACCGGTCCGTGCACAAGGGGAAAACAGCAGCCGTAAAGACGAGGCTCTTCATCCGAAAAAGGGCGTTTCTGAGTCCATTGAGCACTTTTTCGAACTTGCCCGGATTTTGGCGGATATCCCGGCTTTAGAAAAGCAGAGAAAAGCATTCCTGCACAAAACGGAGCGCCTTCATACAAGGCAGTTTACCCTGGCGCTCTTCGGCGCATTCAGTTCCGGCAAATCGTCTTTTGCAAATGCGCTTTGCGGGCGGAAAGTGCTGCCGTCATCTCCGACGCCGACAACGGCAACGATTAATAAAATAACAAAACCGTCGGGAACCAAAAGGGACGGGACAGCCGAAGTCGCTTTTAAAACGGAAGGGGAAATCACAGCTGAACTGGATCAGCTTTTAGATGGAAAAATGGCTTCAGCAAAAGGCTCCGCTTTTGGCGAAAAACTTAAAAACCTCTTGAAAAAAGAGGAACTGCACGATGATGAACGGCTGCTGATCAAGAACTTCCTCAAGGCTTATAAGCGTTATGGTTCATATATCAATGATCAGGAAATCCTGACGATTTCCGCTGACGATCTGCATCCGTATGTCGCTGAAGAACAAACGGCCTGTGCCGTCCGCGAAGTCACCGTTTATTTGAGCACACCGGTCACGGAGAAAGGAATAACAATCGTCGATACACCGGGAGCCAGCAGCATGAATAAACGGCATACTGAACTTGCGTTTCAATACATGAAAGATGCTGATGCCCTGCTTTACTTAACATACTACCAGCATTCATTTTCCAAAGCGGACCGGTCGTTTTTGCGCAAGCTGGGGCTCATTAAAGACGCTTTCAGCATGGATAAAATGTTTTTTATTTTAAATGCGGCTGACCTCGCGAAAAGCCCGGTCGAATTACAGACGGTTGAAGACTATGTAAGGGGAGAGCTCTTGAAAGAAGGCATCCAAAATCCGCACCTGTACCATGTATCGAGCAAGCAGGAGCTCAACAAAAAAACTTCGCCGTACAACGACTTCAGCAGGCTAAAGCGGGAGCTCGACGATTTTATCGAAAACGGTTTGGCCAGAACAGCTGTCGAAGAGCTGCTTGATGAAGGCAAAAAACTGTGTGAAACCGTCTTTCAGCTCCGCGGTTCACTGCACCGTTCCGCTGAAGAAAAGGAAGCGGAGCAAAAGCGCGTCGCAAAAGCTTATCAAGAGGCTTTGGCTGCGATTGAAGAAGCAGAGAAGGGGTCATCAATCCTTCAAATGACGGAAAAGGATGTGGAAGAGCAATTTTACCACATGAAGCAGCGTCTGGCCTTTTTTGCACACGATTTATTTAAAGCTGCGATACACCCCGGGCTTCAGAACGGAGATTGGCGCGCCAATCTGCAAACCGCTTTGAAAAGCTGCTTAAAGGAGTATGAATTCGAATTTTTGCAGGAACTAAAAGCGCTTGATATCAGAATGGAAAATTTGATGCTGAAATTTGCGGGCGAACAATGGGCAAATGCCGTAAAAGAGCGGCTTGCCGGCAATCCTTATTTTTCGGTTCATATCCAGGCTGACCGGCCTGAGACCGAAAGCTGGGAAACGACTGAAGCGTCAGCGGATGAAGGGGAGTTTACAGATGAACTGAAAATGTTCAAAACACCTAAAACGTTTTTTCAGCAAAATGGCAAAGCCCGGCTTGTCGAGGCGTTTACTGCAAAGCTTTCGGCGATCACGGACAATTGGATTCAACGTGAAAAGCAGACATTTTTAAACCGCTGCAAAACGAGCGCCGGTCAATTACAGAAAGCGGCTGTTCTATCCGCAAAAGCTCAACTCGAAGAACAAAAAGAAGCATATTTTCATGAGGCGCTGGAGAGCGCAGAGCGCGAAAACATTGAAAAAGCGCATGCCTTGGCAGGCGAATGGCTCCGCTCATGTTGAATCAGATTGATATTGGTATGGATATCTGGCTGGCAGGCATGATAGACTGAATAAAAAAAGAAGGGAATTAGACGATGACAAACGTTCATGAAGCGATTACAGCACATTCAAAAAAACAGCACCAGCACATCAAGCAGTTCGTGCGTCTCGAACAGGAGAGGGAAAAAGCAATCGATGATGCGGTCGATAAGTGCCGGCGTAACGAAGCATTTTCAACCGACCTCATCAACCAAATTACAGTGCAGATGAACGAATTGGCCAAAAAAGGCATCGTTCCCACAAGACGGCTCGTCTCGAAGGAAATGGTTGCCGAATACGTCAGCCGAAAATATCCGCAGGCCTAGCTGGTGGATCCTTCCGCGTGTGGCGTCATGTGTTTTTGCAAAACATAAACCATGACCCGCCCGCTGGAGGTGAAGTGTAATGGGAAGAACAAAGCTTGGCAACGCGAATGCACAGCGAAACAACAACGCTAAAAAGAAGAACGGCTTTAACACTGAATTTGCGACTGAATCCTATTCGCAAATGGAAGCCGCAAAATTAATCTCAAGCAAAAAACAGCACCAAAAATAGAAACAGCGTCGCTAGACGCTGTTTTCATCATTTTTGCTCCTGTGGTACAATAAGTGCATTGTATGATGAAAGGAAGTTTCCATAATGAACAAGAAGCTGCTGCTTGTAGACGGGATGGCTTTATTATTCCGGTCTTTTTTTGCGACTGCGGTGCACCGCAATTTTATGCTGAATGACAAAGGCGTGCCGACAAACGGGGTTCACGGTTTTTTAAAGCATCTGTTAACCGCTGCGTCTGCGTTTGAACCGAGCCATGTCATCTGCTGCTGGGACATGGGAAGCAAAACGTACCGAAACGATTTATTTAAGGACTATAAAGCGAACCGGAGCGAGCCGCCTCTAGAATTGATTCCGCAATTTGACATGGCGAAGGAAGCGGCGGAAGAGCTCGGGATTTTAAATATCGGCCTTGCGGGCTATGAAGCCGATGACTGCATCGGCACCCTGACAGCGATGTTCAGCGAAGAAGCGGACATCACGATCGTCACCGGTGATAAAGATTTACTTCAGCTTTTAACAGTCAATGTTAAAGTTGCCCTGCTTCAAAAAGGAATCGGCAATTATAAGGTATACACAGAAGAATCATTCAGTGAAGAGACAGGTATCGAACCGAAAGCTTTGATTGACATTAAAGCGCTGATGGGCGATACAAGCGATAATTATCCGGGTGTAAAAGGCATCGGCGAAAAAACGGCCTACAAGCTGATCAAGGAATATTCGACTGTTGACCGGCTGCTGGAAAACATCGGTCAGCTGACGAAGGGCCAGCAGACGAAAATAACCGAATGTCTAGAAGATCTGAAGATGTCCAGAATTCTTGCAGAAATTAAATGCGATGTACCGCTTTCCTGCTCATTGGACGATGCGGACTTCACCTTGATGCATGACAGGGCAAAGGAGATGCTGAGACTTCATCAAATACGGGGAATCGAGCCGCTGCTGATGAAATTCGAAAAAAGAGAGATCGGATAAACCGATCTCTCTAATGTTTTGTATTGCTTTTTTTCGCCCGGTTTTCAAGCTCGGTTTTTGGGTCTGTATGACGGTTATCCCGGTTCAATACAATATCACCCTGGGGCGTGACACCGCCTGTCAGACGGCCTCTTCCTGCTGAATGCTGTTTTTCCACATGAACCACCTCACTCGTTATGATGTGCAGCGGGAATGGAATTTACTCGGGTTGGTTCAGCAATATCGCTTTTTTCGCAAGCTTGTCAGCCGCTTGATTTGACTTCGAAGGAATCCACTTGATAAAAAATAAATCAAAATCCTTTTTTAAGCGGATGATAGCATCCAGATAAGGCTTGAAAGCCTGATTTTTGACAAACTCCGAATCCGCCGTGCGCTCGACGATCTGCGAATCGGTCCGAAACGAAACGATCCGGTAGTTTCGTTCGGCGCACAGCTTCATTCCTTCGATCAGCGCCATGAATTCTGCTTCATGGTTGCTCAGTGAGCCGGCGGGAAGGGAGAAGGACTCGGTCTTCTGGCCGTCTTTGATAAAAATGCCAAGTCCGGACGGTCCGGGATCCCCGGCGCTTGCTCCGTCAATATACACCTCAACCGGCATTGTTTTCGCTCCTTTCATCCAAAGGGGTGATCCTTTTAGCGGCATAAGCGTACGGCGCTGCGAATACGGCTACAACGAATTTCAAGACGTATGTCGTGATAAAAATCTGAATCCATACATCCAGCGGATAAGCGCCCATAAACGCGACGCTCGTAAAAATCAACGTATCAAGCAGCTGGCTTAAGGCTGTACTGCCGCTGTTGCGAAGCCACAGTGCCCGGTCGGAAGGAAATAACCTTCTGATTCCCGAATATACATAAACATCAAGCGTTTGGCTGATGATATAGGCGAGCAGGCTGCCGAGGGCCACGCGGGGCAAGAAGCCGAATATCGTCTCCAGCGCAGGCTGTGCGATGTCTTCGGGATGCGGCTTGAATAGGAGCGCTCCCTGCATGACGAGCGTCAAGGTAATCAGAATGAAAAAACCGATTGAAACGGCTTTTTTCGCTTCTTCCTTTCCGTATCTTTCATTGATGACGTCGGTCGCAAAAAACACGCTTCCGTACAGGATGTTGCCGAGCGTCGCAGTCAAACCGAACAGCTCGACCGTTTTGACTACCTCGATATTGGCGGCGGCTGTCGCAAAACCGATCCAGACAAATAAACCGGTCTTGCCAAATCGTTTAAAAAAGAAGAGAACAATGATAAAATTAATGATCGCAAAACTAATCCATAATATTTCGTTAAACAAGAACGGGTACTTCCTTTCTGAATAAACTGTTTTGATTATAGCATAACAAGCCATAATTTGAATAAAGGTGATTTTGTGAAACTGAGAGCAGGAATGAAAATCAAGATTAAAGGGTCTTCACCCATTCAATTTACAGCCGATGAATGGATCGAAGTGAAAGAGGCAGTGGCGGCGGGGCGTCAGCTTTCTCAAAGCCCGTATGTCACTGAACTTGAATTCGAAGATGAGAAGGGCAGCTTTTGGACCCTGAAAGAACTGGAAAAGCTGAAAGAAGAACTTGCGGCTGAACCGGATGAGATCACCGTGTATTTTGACGGCAGCTATGATAAAGAAAGTCAGCTCGCCGGTTTAGGCATTGTGATTTATTACTCCCTCGGCGGGGAAAGGTATCGATTGAGAAAGAATAAGAGCTTTCGGCTGACAACGAATAACGAAGCGGAATATGCGGCTCTCTACGAAGCCGTTAAAGAGCTTAGAGACCTCGGGGCAAGCAGGAACTCCGTCGTCATTAAAGGGGATTCGCTCGTCGTTCTGAATCAGCTTGAAGGCAGCTGGCCATGCTATGATCCCGTTCATTCGAAATGGCTGGACAGAATCGAAAGCCAGCTTCAAAAATTAAAGCTCACGCCCACCTATATTCAAATCAGCCGTAAAGACAATAAGGAAGCGGACCAGCTCGCAAAAAAAATGCTTGAGCATACCATTGTGGAAAGCACAATCAAACTAGATGAATAACGGAGATGAACGTTTTGGATAAGAAAGAGATCTTTAAGGAACTGACACATTTGCAGGACACCTACTGTGAAGGGTGCTTCATCAAAAAACACTTCAGAAAAGAATACGGAAAAACGTATGCCCACGCATTTTGCATTTCAAAATGTACGGTCGGAGAAAAGCTCCGCACCTATGGAGACGTGCTGACAAACAAAAATTGATCCCCGAAAATTCCCCTATAGGCCATAATCCATGCAATCTGGGGTTTTCGGGCCACGCTAAAAAACCGCGTTCAGCGGTTTTTTTAATGCTGTGATTCATCAAGCTGATGCTGGCAATCATTTAGTATGTTGAGCTGTTCGTTTAAAAAATCTTCATCCAGTGCGGCTAATTCCTCAGCCTGTGACAGCTGTCTGGCATCTTCAATGGATTGATACGCCGATTTCAGCAAAGTGGAGCTCTTTTGCCTCGTTGCCATTCCCGTCGTTTTTTGAGCAGTTTCTACGGCAATTTCAAGCTGCTTGCGCTGATTAAATCCGGTTTCGAGATCATCGCGATGGTCTGATTTCATGATCATACACCTCCGACAAGTATTTTTTCTAAAAAGGCATTTTTATGTGTAAAATAGAAAAAATAAAGTAAAATTAATCCGATATAACTATTGAACCTAAAAAATATAAGTCTTTATTACTAATTTAGGTAATCATAAAAAAAGGAGTCTGAGGAACAGTGGAAAGCAATGAACTGCAAACCGTTCTTCACAAGACATTTGTGGAGGTATATAAAGATCTTGAACAGCTCGTTGATATCGCGAAAAAGGGGCGTCCATCTCTCGAGAAGAACATTGAGGAAATCGAGCAAAGGCTGAAGCAAAATATACTGGCGATCGAAATTCAGCTGAAAATTAAATAGGAGAGGCAGAAATTGCCTCTCCTCTTATTTGAAGTCTCATTTTGTCTTGATTTTGTTAAAGCTTCACAACGTTAGATGCTTGAGGTCCACGATTACCTTCAACAATTTCGAAAGAAACTTCTTGTCCTTCTTCTAGAGATTTGTATCCTTCACCTTCGATTGCAGTGAAATGAACGAATACATCGTCTCCGCCTTCAACTTCGATGAAGCCGAAGCCTTTTTCATTGTTAAACCATTTTACTTTACCGTTTTGCATATTGCTTAATCCTCCTAGTACTGTAGCACAATGTGCTAAAAAAAATTTTCATCATCTAACGGTGTTCTGCTAAATGATGGTTTCACTATACACTATCCATGGATGCTTCGTCAAGCTGTCAAGAGAAAAAAATGAACTTTAATGCTTTTTTTAGGAATTTCTTTGAAATCGTTTTCAATTTATGGTTATTCATCATCAAGCGGGTGAAACATTTTAAGCGTCGGTCCGTATATAATAAAACCAATATCAGGAATGCGAACAGGAGTGTTTAGAGATGAACCGTTATTCAGTTGATGAGTTTGTATCCAAAACCCAGCAGGAAGACAAAGGGGAGGGGCTGTTTGAAATGGAAACGCCCCGTCTCTTGGAAGTCAATCTCGACGGAAAAGTGTGGGCAAAGGCCGGTTCAATGGTTTCCTATAGAGGAAGAGTCAAATTTAAGCGAGAAGGGGTATTTGAACACGGAATTGGACGGATGGTGAAAAAAGTGTTCAGCGGCGAAGGGGCTGCCCTGATGAAAGCGGAAGGAAACGGAAAGGTGTATCTAGCGGATCAGGGAAAGAAGATATCCATCTTAAACTTGAAAGATGACTCCATATTTGTAAATGGACATGATCTGCTCGCATTTGAACCGTCGATCCATTGGGACATTAAACTGATGAAAAGAATTTCCGGCATGCTGGCCGGCGGACTGTTTAACATTAAGCTTGAGGGAACTGGAATGGCTGCCATTACAAGCCACTACGAGCCGCTCACTTTGATCGTAACCCCGGAAAGCCCCGTCTATACCGATCCAAACGCAACGGTTGCCTGGTCTGGAAGCCTTCAGCCTGAATTTGTGACAGATGTTTCTTTTAAGACGTTCATCGGCAGGGGAAGCGGGGAATCCATCCAAATGAAGTTTTCAGGGAATGGGTTTGTCGTTGTACAGCCATTTGAAGAAGTTTATTACTCGGAATCTTAGCATCAAAAAAACACTTGCAGAGCAAGTGTTTTTTTGAATCGGGCGTTTTTTAGGACAGCGCCCGGACAGTCTGTTTTTTGTTCATGATGATTTCAGACTGCTCGATAATGTCCGTCAGGATGACTTCTGATGAATTGGATAAATGCAGGCTTTTAATGTTTTTCTTCATTTCGTTTAATTTTTTCTCATCAGCCAAAAGGGAAGAGACTGACTCAAGAATCTCCTCATGCCTGTTGACGACGATGGCAGCCCCTCTGTCTTCGAAGAACAGGGCATTTTCCTTTTCCTGTCCGGGAACAGGCTTGTAAAGGATGACGGGAACGCCGATTGCCGTGGCCTCCGTCAGGGTGATTCCGCCCGGCTTTGTGATCATGCAGTCTGCCACCCTGAACAGCTCGTCAATTCTTTCGATGTAACCGAGCGTTCTCAGCTTGTTTGGATAAAGGGCTTCAATGTCTTCCAATGAAGATTTCAGCATCGTATTTTTTCCGCACACGACAACGACTTGAACATCCTCTTTCGTCACCAGAGATTCACACAGTTCTTTTACGTTTTTAAGAACCCCGTGGGCGCCTGCCATGATCAGCAATATCTTCTTGTCGGGAGACAGCTGATACTTCTCGTAGATTTTATCTTTGTCCATTTCTTCTTCAAACTGCCTGCGGATCGGAATGCCCGTGATCTTGACGTTGCTAGGGTGAGTGCCGATCTCGAGCAGCTTTTCCTTCACGTAATCAGTTGCTACGTAATATTTATCAATATGTTCGTGGACCCAAATTTTATGAAGACAGAAATCCGTCATGACGTTAAAAGTCGGAATGACTTTTCCCATTCTCCGTCTGTATTCGGGCACGACAATCATTGGAAACGTATTGATGATAATGTCTGGCTGATGTTTTTTAACCAGTTGGTCCAGCCGTTTATTTCCCATTTTGAAATAAATATTAAACTTCCTTTTATTGTAAATTTTATCGACTCCATAGTAGAAAAGGCGATAAAACTGTTTGCCGATTGAGAAGCTTTTCAAGTAGAGATACTGCGTAATCTCTGACACAATCGGATTTGATTCTTGATACAAATTCGAAACAGTTACATTCTTAAAACCGAGCCTTTCGCACTCTTGGTAGAGCGTTTTGGCTACTTGAACATGGCCATTTCCGTAATTTGCAGTCAAAATTAATATATTTTTATTGGTATTCAAGCATATTCACCTCAATTAATTCAAACAGCAAGAGCTAAAATGGTAAAAAAACAGGAGTCAAAGTCCACTCATACCATACCATAAATATTATTTTAATTATAAATGAAGAACAAAAATTAAGGTATTTTTAAAGTATGGATCGGCAGGAAAGCGCTGGGTTCCTTATTATTCCCGCTTTCGCGGCAAAGCCGAATCCCCATTGTGGAAGACTAACCCAACTGTATTTTAACACATTTTGAATGTCTTGCATCAGACCAGGGCATGAGAATTTCATTTCCACTCATACGGCGTTTCCTGGTAAACGTAGTAGTTCAGCCAATTCATGAACAAAAGAGTCGCATGGGCTTTCCAGCGGTTTACAGGTACCGCGCCATCCGGCCCTTCTTTAAAATAATTCACCGGCGGATCAATCTCCATGTTCCTGGCTAAATCCCTTTCATACTCTTCTTTAAGAGTATCTGTATCATACTCAGGATGTCCAGTTAAAAAAACTTGTTTTTCATCCTTTGAAGCAATTAAACAGACGCCCGCTTCATCGGATATGCTGAGCACTTTTAAATGGGAAACGGCTTTAAGGTCATCCATATTGATATCTGTATGCCTGGAGTGCGGGACATAGTAGAACTCTTCAAAGCCTCTGACCAGTCTTTCATTTTTCTCCATTATTCTGTGTTCAAAAACGCCAAATGTCTTTTTCGGCAGTTTGACTTTGCGAATGCCGTAGTGATGATACAGTCCCGCCTGCGCTCCCCAGCAGATGTGAAGCGTTGACGTGACATGCGTTTTGCTCCAGTCTAAAATCTCCCGGAGTTCTTCCCAATAGGATACCTCTTCGTACTCCAAATGCTCGATCGGCGCACCGGTAATAATCATGCCGTCGAATTTTCGGTCCCTGATTGAAGAAAAAGTTGTATAAAACTGTTCCAAATGCTGCCTTGGTGTATGTTTTGGCGTGTGTGTAGACGGTATTAAAAAAGTGAAATATACCTGTAAAGGAGAATTCCCGAGCATCCTGAGCAGCTGTGTCTCGGTCTTGATTTTCTGCGGCATCAGATTAAGAATCACAATATTTAAAGGTCTGATGTCCTGATGAAAAGCCCGTTTTTCATCCATGACAAAAATATTTTCACTTTCAAGAATCTGCTTTGCTGGCAAATTGATAGGTATGTTGATAGGCAACACGCCACCTCCGGTTTTCTCCGCTGATTTTTCTTCATTATAGGAACTTTTTGGCGATATTTCAATGTGTGAATTGTGTTACAATAAAAGAAGTGTGTGAAAAATATGGAAAATCATCGTGTGATGAACCAAAAGGAGGCTCCTCTTGCAAATGAAATCCCATTTATCAGACATAGAAATCGCACAAAGAACGGAATTAAAACCGATTACCGAAATTGCACGGAAACTCAATATAAATGACGAAGAAATAGAGTGTTTTGGTTGCACAAAAGCGAAAATTTCTTTGAAAATTTTTGAGCGTTTGAAAGAAAAACCCGATGGCCAGGTGATTTTGGTAACCTCCATCAACCCGACACCGGCCGGCGAAGGGAAGTCGACTGTCACCGTCGGATTGAGCCAGGCGCTCTGGCAGATTGGCAAAAAATCGATCGTGGCGATGAGGGAGCCTTCACTCGGTCCGACAATGGGCTTGAAAGGCGGGGCTGCCGGAGGAGGGTATTCCCAGGTTCTTCCGATGGAGGACATCAACCTTCACTTTACGGGAGATATGCATGCGATCACAGCTGCAAACAACGCTTTGGCGGCTTTCATAGACAATCATATTCATCAGGGAAACGAATTAAACATCGATATCAGAAAAATCGTCTGGAAAAGGGCGCTTGATCTCAATGACAGGGCGCTGCGTGAAACCGTTGTCGGCCTGGGCGGAAAAGCGAACGGATTTCCCAGGGAAGACGGCTTTGACATTACTGTCGCTTCGGAAATCATGGCCGTTTTATGCCTGGCCAGAGACTTGGCCGATTTAAAAAAGCGCCTGGCTTCGATGATCGTCGCCTACACAGTCGACGGACAGCCGGTAACGGCCGGCATGCTCGGTGTGCAGGGAGCGCTTGCCCTCCTGTTAAAAGATGCTATCAAACCAAACCTTGTTCAGACTGTTGAAGGAACACCGGCGCTCGTCCACGGAGGACCGTTTGCAAACATCGCCCACGGGGCAAACAGTCTGATCGCGACAAAAACGGCTGCGAAGCTGGCTGACTATGTCGTGACTGAAGCGGGATTTGGCGCTGATTTGGGGGCGGAAAAATTCATGCACATCAAAACGAGAGCCGGCGGGTTCACACCGGGGGCGGTCGTGATCGTCGCCACCGTCAGAGCGCTGAAAATGCATGGCGGAACGCCTCTCGCCGATTTGAAGCAAAAAGACCTGGAAGCATTAAAAAGGGGAATTGCCAACCTTGCGAAGCATATCGAAACGATAGATGCCTTCGGTCTTCCATACGTTGTGGCTGTCAACAGATTCGTACAGGACACGGAGGACGAGCTTGAGGCCGTTCTTGGCTGGTGCAGAGACAACGGACATCCGGCTGCACTTTGCAATGTTTGGGAAGAGGGCGGAAAAGGCGGGACTGATCTCGCAAGGGAAGTCATTCATGTCATGGAGCAAAAAGACAACAGGTTTTCCTATTTATACGAATTAACCGACTCGATCGAAGACAAATTAGCCAAGATCTCCCGCACCGTTTATGGCGCCGAAGGGGTAGAGTTTACCGAAAAGGCGAAAAAACAGCTGCTTGAATTGAAAAAGAACGGGTTGGACGGACTGCCTGTCTGCGTGGCGAAAACTCAGTATTCTTTATCAGATGACCCGGGTAAAATCGGCAGGCCGCAAGATTTTAGCATCACCGTCCGCGAATTAAAACCATCGAGGGGCGCGGGATTTATCGTCGCTTTGACAGGCAGTATTTTAACAATGCCGGGGCTGCCGAAACACCCTGCCGCGCTTAAGATGGATGTCGACGAAAGCGGCAGAGCCAAAGGTTTATTCTAAAAAGGAGGGACCGTCATGTCCATTTACGATATCAGCGTCAAGACGATTAAAGGCGAGGACACGACACTGCGGCCGTATAAAGGCAAAGTGCTGCTCATCGTCAACACCGCCTCGAAGTGCGGATTTACACCTCAATATCAGCAGCTTCAAGACTTGTATGAAACATATAAAGACCGGGGGCTTGAGATTCTCGGCTTTCCCAGCAACCAATTCATGAATCAGGAGCCGGGCGATGAAAAAAGCATTGAAGAATTTTGCAGCGTCAATTACGGTGTCACGTTTCCGATGTTTTCGAAGGTGAATGTAAAAGGGGATCAAATCCACCCGCTGTTCCGCCACTTGACGAACAAGGCGAAGGGCATGCTTGGAACAAAAGCGGTCAAATGGAATTTCACAAAATTTCTCGTCGATCAAACCGGAGAAAACGTTGTGCGCTTTTCACCGCAAACCAATCCAAAGGAGATGGAGGAGACCATTCAGAAATGGCTGGGCTGAATCAGGAACAAACAGAACAGATCCGCTTGATGTCCGAATGGGTAAAAGAGAAGCTTTCTGCCGAAGGCACAGGTCATGACTGGCTGCATACCGAAAGGGTGAGGAACGTAAGCCTTCAGATCGCAAAAGAAGAGGGTGCAGACCTGTTTATGACCGAAGCTTGCGCACTTCTCCATGATGTGATTGATGAAAAGCTGTCCGATGAGCACCGGGTTCCGCTGCAGGAGCTGAAAAGGCGCCTGTCCGAAGAATGGAAGGTCGATCCGGAAACGGTTGACGGGATTTTTGCTATCATCACAAGAATTTCATTCAAAGACAGAGAGAAATATAAAGACGAACTTCTTTCAAAAGAAGGAATGGCTGTCCAGGATGCCGATCGGCTTGATGCGATCGGCGCCGTCGGGATCGCCAGGGCTTTGATGTATGCGGGTGCAAAGGGCCATCTCCTCTATGGGGGCGGCAATGCACCTACTGCAGTCGGCCACTTTTACGAGAAGCTTCTCCTTTTAAAAGATTTGATGAATACAAAGACGGGACGGATGCTCGCAGAAAAAAGGCATAAGCTGATGCTCGAATTCCTCGGCGAACTGGAAAATGAATGCGCCTTCTCTAGAGAAAGCCGCCTTGATAGATCAGGGCTGGGGGTTATGGTAGAATAAGACCGGATCTTTAAACAGAGGGGGACAATGATGAAAATTAAATCGATAGAACCGACACCGAGTCCGAATACAATGAAGGTGATTTTGACCGAGGAACTGCCGGGTGGAAAAAGCAATAATTATAAAAAGGATCATGCGGAAGGCGCACCTCCCGTCATCCAGGAAGTTTTAAACATAGACGGAGTAAAAGGCGTCTATCATGTGGCCGATTTTATCGCTGTCGAGCGCAATGCGAGATTTGATTGGAAAGACATCCTTCCTAAGGTGCGCGCTGCATTCGGAATGGATGAAGCCGAAGAGGCGGAGGGCCGTTCCGAAGAAAAAGAATCGTTCGGCGAGGTTAAAGTTTTCGTGCAAATGTTCAGCGGAATACCGATGCAGGTGAAATTGACCGACGGCGAGCGCGAGGAGCGCTTCGGCCTTCCAGAACGTTTCCAGGAAGCGATCTTGAAGCTTAAAACCGCGTCTTCCAACGTCGTGCTCGAACGGTCTTGGAAAGAGCAAGGCGTCAGATTCGGCGATTTTTCAGAAATCGGCCGCGAAGTAACGGAAGAGCTGGAGGCGGCTTACGATGAAGAGCGCCTGCGGAAGCTGACGGAATCAGCTGCATCAAGCGATGCTGAGGCTAAACGTACGGCTGTGCAGCGAAAGTCTTACCGGGTAACGCTTGAAATGATGGATGAGGAAGATTGGCAAAAACGCTATGCGCATCTTGAACAAATGGATCCTACTGAAGAGGATATTCCAGTACTCGAAAAAGCGCTCAATGACCCGAAAACATCGATCAGAAGGCTTGCTGTCGTTTATTTGGGCATGATCGAAACGCCTGCGGTGCTTCCCCTTTTATATAAAGCGCTCGAAGACAAAACCATCACGGTCAGAAGAACGGCCGGCGATTGTCTGTCAGACATCGGCAACCCGGAAGCGATTCCGGCGATGATCAAAGCGCTGAAGGATCCGAGCAAGCTTGTGCGCTGGAGAGCCGCCATGTTTCTGTACGAAGTCGGCGATGAAAGCGCGCTTCCCGCTTTAAAAGAAGCTGAAAACGATCCGGAATTTGAAGTCAGCCTTCAGATCAAAATGGCGATCGAACGGATCGAATACGGTGAAGAAGCAAAAGGCTCCGTATGGAAGCAAATGACGGAAAGCCGCAAAAAAGACAGCTGACAAAGACGCTGGAAACAGCGTCTTTTTTTATGCTTCAAAAGCGGCGATCGATCCGGGAATTCTGAAAAAAGTCACGCGTCTTGTAATAAAATATCACTTTTTCTATAAAAATATTTCGAATATTGTTGAAAAACAAGCTGAAAATATATATAGTAGTTAGCAATCATATGGAATGTGGAGGTTCTGATTCATGGGGAATGATTTACAGTTGAAGATCAAAACAGCCGTCATCTTGCGGATCAGTCCGGCAAGCGGTTAACAGACAATTTTTAAAACTGAATATTCAGAATATATAGAATGTAAATACGAAGATGTTTAGGAGGATCACGATGACAGGTTTACGCAGTGACATGATTACAAAAGGGATCGACAGAGCGCCGCACCGCAGTTTGCTGCGCGCGGCTGGGGTAAAAGAAGAGGACTTCGGCAAACCGTTTATTGCCGTTTGCAACTCATACATCGATATCGTACCGGGTCATGTCCATTTGCAGGAGTTTGGAAAAATCGTCAAAGAGGCGATCAGAGAGGCCGGCGGTGTTCCGTTTGAATTTAATACAATCGGGGTCGACGACGGAATTGCGATGGGGCACATTGGAATGAGGTATTCTCTCCCGAGCCGCGAAATCATCGCAGATTCAGTGGAAACGGTTGTATCGGCGCACTGGTTTGACGGAATGGTATGTATTCCAAACTGTGATAAAATCACACCGGGCATGATCATGGCGGCAATGCGGATCAACATTCCGACCGTGTTTGTCAGCGGGGGGCCGATGGAAGCGGGAAGAACGAGCGACGGACGAAAAATCTCGCTTTCCTCTGTATTTGAAGGCGTTGGCGCTTATCAATCAGGCAAAATCGATGAGAAAGGACTCGAGGAGCTTGAACAGTTCGGCTGTCCGACTTGCGGATCATGCTCGGGCATGTTTACGGCGAACTCGATGAACTGTCTTTCTGAAGCTCTTGGCATCGCCATGCCGGGCAACGGCACCATTTTGGCGACATCGCCCGACCGCAGGGAATTTGCCAAACAGTCGGCCCGCCAGCTGATGGAGCTGATCAAGTCGGATATCAAACCGCGCGACATCGTGACCGAAAAAGCGATCGACAACGCGTTCGCTTTAGACATGGCGCTCGGCGGATCAACGAATACGATCCTTCATACGCTTGCGATCGCCAATGAAGCGGGTGTAGACTATTCGCTTGAACGGATCAATGAGGTAGCGGCAAGGGTTCCGCATTTATCGAAGCTTGCACCGGCTTCCGATGTGTTTATTGAAGATTTGCATGAAGCAGGAGGCGTATCGGCAGTCTTAAACGAGCTGTCGAAAAAAGAAGGCGCGCTTCACTTGGATACGCTGACTGTAACGGGGAAAACGCTTGGCGAAAATATTGCCGGACGCGAAGTGAAAGATTACGAGGTCATTCATCCGATCGATCAGCCGTTTTCAGAGCAAGGCGGACTCGCCGTCCTGTTCGGCAACCTGGCTCCTGACGGTGCGATCATTAAAACGGGCGGGGTCCAAGACGGGATTACCCGCCATGAAGGACCTGCGGTTGTCTTTGATTCACAGGAAGAAGCGCTTGACGGCATCATCAACCGTAAAGTAAAAGCGGGAGATGTCGTCATCATCCGCTATGAAGGCCCTAAAGGCGGACCGGGAATGCCTGAAATGCTTGCGCCGACTTCACAGATCGTCGGAATGGGCCTCGGCCCGAAAGTCGCCTTGATTACCGACGGCCGCTTTTCAGGAGCCTCCCGCGGTCTTTCGATCGGCCACGTTTCACCGGAAGCAGCCGAAGGCGGCCCGCTTGCTTTCGTAGAAAACGGCGACCATATCGTTGTCGATATCGAAAAGCGGATTTTAAACATCGAAATCTCCGATGAGGAATGGGAAAAAAGAAAAGCAAACTGGCCCGGCTTTGAACCGAAAGTGAAAACGGGCTATCTCGCCAGGTATTCAAAGCTTGTGACATCTGCCAATACCGGCGGCATTATGAAAATCTAGCGGTTTTTTCGCCCGGCGTTTGAAATTCAGCCCCCTCTGTAGTATCCTTGAAAACATCAGTAGTCAAGGTTTATAGAGGGGGCTTTTTAATATGTCAACAGCTTATGAAGAATACATGCGCCAGCTTGTTCTTCCGATGCGTCAGGAATTGGTGCAGGCCGGCTTTAAAGAGTTAACGACCGCGGAAGAAGTGGAGACATTCATGGAAGACGCAGAAGGCACGACTTTCGTCGTCGTCAACTCAGTCTGCGGATGTGCCGCAGGGCTGGCGCGACCGGCAGCCGTTCAGGCCGTCTCCGGAAGCGAAAAAGGGCCTGACGAGACCGTTACAGTTTTTGCCGGACAGGATCGTGAAGCAACGGCAAAAATGAGGGAATACTTCGAAGGATATGAACCGTCTTCACCTTCAATGGCACTGCTGAAAGGCAAAGAAGTCGTTCATTTCATTCCGCGTGAACAGATTGAAGGCCGTGAAATGACGGAGATTATGAAAAACATTACGGACGCTTTTGAAAAACATTGCTAAAATGCCCTTTGAAGGGCATTTTTTACGGAGAAAAACATGATTGTCACAACAAGCTACAGACCGACTGAAAGCACGATTTTAACAGCAGAAAAAATCAGCCGGACGCTCGGCGCCCGCTTTTCCGAGCGGAGAAAACGGCCGATTCGCCAAATTCGGCAAACAGAGCAGGATGATGTTCTCGTGGTTGGAAAAGAGCGCTTTGAGCTGTATCATTCAGAAGGTGAAAAGTTCTTTTTCCATCCGAACTCTGCGATGTTCCGGGCCAAGCGTATGTTAAGAGGCGAACCGGACCCTTTTGTCGAAGCTGCACAAGTTGAACCGGGGGACAAGGTGCTCGATTGCACGCTCGGTCTTGGATCAGACGCGATCATTGCGAGCCTTGCCGCAGGCGAACAAGGCGAAGTGCGCGGAATTGAAAAAAGCCCGCTTCTCGCTTTTCTTGTCGAGGCGGGGCTTCAATCGTGGGAGACCGGCCTTGACGTTTTGGATCAGGCGATGAAAAGGATTCGGGTTCATTCAGGCGACAGCATTGATTACCTGCTGGAACTTGATGATGCTTCAGCAGATATCGTCTACTTCGACCCGATGTTTGATGATGGAATCAAAGAATCAGACGGCATCGCCCCTTTAAGAAAGTGGGCGCATTCCGAGTTTACGCTTGACGGCGCTTTACATGAAGCCCTTCGGGTCGCCAGAAAAAGAGTGGTTCTGAAAGACCACTGGAAGAGTCCGCGCTTTGAAAAATACGGATTTTCCGTAAAAAAACGCAAAACGGCCCTGTTTCATTACGGTGTCCTCGAAAAATGAAAACCCAAGGTATATACCTTGGGTTTTTTTAATCTGCGATTTCCATGACGATAAAATAAGCGAGGGTAATTAATGAAGCGGCTATAAAAAGACCTTCAACCATGAACGATCACTCCCAAATTTGGAATTTTCATCTTTGATTGTAAACGTTTTATCGCTAAAAGAAAAGGCGTTTTGTAGATCAGCATCTCCACTTTATGAATGACTGAAAATTCAACCTATGATAGAATAAGAGAAAACGAAAAAGCGATCAGAAGGGAACTAATCAGTCATGAAGATGTGGATGAGAAAAGCGCTTGTCGCATTATTTACAATTGCAACGTTCGGCCTTGTATCTCCTCCTGCGGCATTGATGGCGGACAAGCCGCAGGAGCATCAGAGCGTGAAAGAATCCGGATATACGGCTGTTTATCAAAAGCAAGAAGAGCCCGAGCTTGATGAAGACGGCGAATCCAAATCTTCATTTGACACCTACAGGGATGAACTGCTCAATGAAGCTGAAGATCTATCATTCGTAAAATTCGGCAGCAGGATATCGCCGGTCATTGAAGACGAGTACAGGGAAGAAGTGCTTCCAAAGATCGAGGAGATCATCGTCAGCCATCTCATGACAATGCAGGACAATGACGCTTACCAGGATCTTGTCATTTCCAAAACGCCGACGGCGGGGAAGTCGGAGAGAATCTTCCACGTTTACAATCGGAAAACGGGGGAAGATGTGCTAAGGTTCCATGTGCGCAGGGACAAGCCGCCGCATAAAGGGTACTGGTTTAACTTTCATTACCATACTGCCGAAGACGGCTTTCAAAAACATCACGATCTCGGAAGCATTTACTGGGACCGCAATACACCGCCTAACTGGATGAGTCACTAAAGGAGATTGATGCAGATGAAGAAGTATACGATGAATGAAATGGTGCACTTAACGAAAAATATGCTGAATGAGCGCGGGGTTGCGATTGAGGATATCGCGCTGATCGTACAAAAGCTGCAGGAAAAATACCATCCTGATCTCCCGCTTGATGTATGCATTGAAAATGTCGAAAAGGTCTTAAATAAGAGGGAAATCGTTCATGCCGTTTTAACGGGGATAGCGCTTGACCAGCTGGCCGAGAAAAAGCTGTTGCCTGAACCGCTTCAATATTTGGTCGAAACGGACGAACCCCTTTACGGGATCGACGAGATTATCCCGCTATCGATCGTAAACGTCTACGGTTCGATCGGCTTGACGAACTTCGGCTATCTGGATAAAGAAAAATTCGGCATCATTAAAGAACTGGACGACTGTCCGGACGATGAGGTTCATACGTTCCTTGATGATATCGTCGCAGCTTTGGCGGCAGCGGCGGCAAGCCGAATTGCCCATTCGCATCAGGATCTTGAGGATGAAGTGCAGGGAGAGAGAACAGACGGACAGAGCGTTGCGAAAAGCCGCTGAAAGACTCGCCCGTCCCCGCCATCAGGCGGGTTTTTTTATGCGGCATATTTTACGCCTTTTCTCGAAAAATGTCTTGTTTTCGAAAGGTTAAACAAGATACACTACAAAAGGATGAAAAAAATGAAACATCATGCGGATATGTGCCGTCATATGTAAGAAAACCGGAATTGAACAAAACGGGGAATGAGACAAATGCATTCGGGCGGCCTGATCAGAATGAAAACCTCGAAGAAAGGTTCCTCTCATCACAGCTTTAACCTCCATCTTCATGCATCATGTTCACAGATGATCACACAAAAAGATGAGCATCATCCGGCATTATTTCGCTACAAACATCATAAGGAGGCATTAAACAATGATCTCATTGATTGCTGCAATGGACAGAAACCGCCTGATCGGCAAAGACAATGATTTGCCATGGCATCTGCCGCAAGATTTGAAGTATTTTAAAGAGGTGACGAAAGGGCACGCCGTAATCATGGGGAGAAAGACGTTCGAGTCCATCGGCAGACCTTTGCCCCACCGCGAGAACATCATCGTCACATCCAATAAAGAACTGGATATCCCGAATTGTCAGGTGATGCACTCGGCAGAGGAAGCGGTGCGGTTTGCGAAAAACAGAAACGAAGAATGTTTTGTCATCGGCGGTTCAACACTATACACGGAGATTCTGCCTTTTGCGGACAAGCTGTATGTGACAAAAATTGATGAAACCTTTGAAGGGGACCGGTACTTTCCTGAATTCAGCGAAGCTGAGTGGGAAATCGTTTCGAGGCGGAAAGGCCTGAAAGATGACAAAAATCCTTATGACTACGAATTCCTCGTTTATCAAAGAAAAGGATAGAGGAGAGGATTTTCATGTTGCGCTATTGTTTTTTATGGATTTATTCGGCCTATATGCTCATCAAGCATATCAAGCTTCTGCAGGCGCTGCAGACACTTGATCCGCGCCTTTCGTATGCCAATCAGATGGAAGCTGTCTTTGATAAGCCGAAAGCTTTTTTGCGGGGGTGCATCGGCTTAACCGGTTCAACCGTTTCCATCCATCAGAACGGAAGATCGCCGGCTGGCCCCGTGCTTTATGTGCACCCAAAGCTCGGCCTGTCAGAGCTTGCCGTGCTGCTTGGACACCTTGACAAAACCGCTTCGTTTTTTGCTGATCCGCGCGCCTTTCGTTATCCGCTGATCAGCGGCTGGCTCAATAAAATGGCCGCGGTCAGAAAAAGCGTTGACAAGGAAGCATCGCTAGAAGAAGTGGAAGAGATTCTCCGGAAAGGCCAAAGCTTTATTATGTCTGAAGATGACGGACTCGATTACAAATCTTTATCCAAAAGGCTCGGCATTCCGATCGTTGCAGTCGAAACAGCCGGTACGGAAGACATGAAAAAAGGCACGTTGTTCAAGAGGCTGAGACCTGTTGATATCGATTTGACGATCCACCCGGCATACGTCATGACTGAAAACAAACAGCTTCGGGCATAAAAAAACCAGGCTCCCATAATGGAAGCCTGGTTTTCGCCGTTTACGATACAAACGGCACTTTTGCCACGTAGAAAAGCACGCAGAAAAACATTGAGGCGCTGCCGCCGAGCACGAAAGTGTGCCATATCGCATGATGATATGGAATCTTTCTCCATAAATAAAAGATGGTTCCGACAGAATACAAGATTCCCCCTAAAAGCAGCAGGGCGAACCCTTCTCCGGTCAAGGCCGTATAAAGCGGCTTGATCGCAATGATCGCCATCCAGCCCATCACAAGATATACCAGTGTGCTGACAACGATAAACCGTTTCACAAAAAAGATTTTAAACACAACCCCGCCAATCGCAAGCCCCCAAACGACAGCAAGCATCGTATAGCCTAGCGCGCCTTTCAAAGGTCCGAGGAGCAACGGTGTGTATGTCCCTGCAATCAGTACGTAGATGGCTGAGTGATCGATGATCTCCAGAATATCTTTTGTTTTTTGGTGCTGAATGCTGTGCAGAAGGGTCGAACTTAAATACAGGAACAGCATGGAAGCGCCGAAAATTGAAAAGCTGACAACATCAACCGGACTTCCGTAGCGGATCGCAAATATCACCAAAAATACGATGGCAGGTATTGACAGGAGGACGCCGAGTCCATGGGTTATTGCATTAGCAATTTCTTCTTTAATCGTGTACATACCAAGACACCCTTTCTAATCTTGAATAATGTGATGCTTTAAAGAGCTTAAAAAGCGGAGGCCTTCAAGCGTGATTTTTGTCCCGGCTCTTCCGCGGCCCTTTGTAATAAGCTCTCTTTTTTCCAAATAATCCAATCTGCTTCTCACTTGCTGGGGTGTAAGCTCCGACTTGCCGCTTTTGCTCAGCTCGGACAGAACCCTGCGGCTGGCAGGCTCTCCTTTTTCATTTAATTGCTTGATTGCATCGAGCAAAAACGCAAACTCCTCTTTTTCCATTAAGGTAAGTGATGCCGAAGCCGTTTTTTTGTCCTTAGGCTTCTTTTTTTTGATTTGTTCTCTTAACGAGGGCGGTGTGTCGTAAAGCTGAATCGTTTTTCCGTCTGAGACGGTTATCATATAATCCGTCATGTTTTTGAGTTCTCTGACGTTCCCCTCAAACTCATGCTGCTCTAAAGCTTTCCAAACGACCGGTTCGACATATATGTCATGATCCCCGCTTTTTAAAAAATGATGCACGAGAAGGGGGATGTCGCTTCGCCGTTCACTAAGAGAGGGAAGCGGAAGGTCGAGCACATTGAGCCTGTAGTACAGGTCCTTGCGGAATTCGCTGCTATCAATCCGTTCAATGAGAGGCATGCTTGAAGAGGTGATCAGTCTTTTTTGCATCCCTTTTTCAATGGCTGCCAAAAGCCTGCCCTGGAGATGCAAGGATAGACCCCACACTTCGTCGAGAAACAAGGTTCCGGGCTCATTCAGCTCTGAAAGAAAAAAATCTTCAGCCGTTTCATCTTCATCCAGCGTGCTGCAGCTTACATGTGTGAAGGGATCATCCTTGAAAGATGATCCGGAATGAATGGCTTTGGCGAACAGCTCTTTGCCTGTGCCTGTTTCCCCATGAATCAGAATCGGATGGGAAGATGCTGCAAATTGTATCGCTCTGTTTTTCGTTTGCAAAAAGGAATCGCATTCCCCGATCAGCTCGGAGAAACCTACGGACGGATATGTGTGTTTAATCATGGCGGCTCTCCTTTTGGTTCTAATTGGTTCTATTATAACACCCAATTAGAACAAATAAAGAGTTTTTTGAAAAAAAGTGCATGTGGCCTGCACATTAAGAATCGAAAAGAACCCCGTATATATTGAGAAAGTGTATAATATTCTGTAAATAACAAAGAATTGCCCTTTAAATTTTGAATATTCATGATATAATGGCGTATTAAATAAAGCTTTATACAGAAAGGATCTTATACATGAAACCGTTGCTTAAAGAAAACTCTCTCATCCAAGTCAAAGACATTTTAAAAGCCCACCAAAATGTAAAAGATGTTGTTATTCATACCCCTCTCCAAAAAAATGAGAGGCTGTCCGAGAGGTACGATTGCAACGTATATTTAAAAAGAGAAGACCTGCAGGTTGTCCGCTCTTTTAAACTGAGAGGCGCCTATTATAAAATGAAGCAGCTTTCAAAAGAAACGACGAAAAACGGGGTGGTCTGCGCCAGTGCAGGAAACCATGCGCAGGGAGTCGCTTTTTCCTGCAAACATCTCGGTATTCACGGAAAGATTTTTATGCCGTCGACGACCCCGAGGCAAAAAATTTCCCAAGTCGAATTGTTCGGCAAGGAATACGTCGAGATCATCCTGACAGGCGACACGTTTGATGATGCTTATCAAAGCGCAGTCGCCTGCTGCGAGGAAGAAAAGCGCGCATTTATCCACCCGTTTGACGATCCTGCCGTCATGGCTGGCCAGGGTACGGTCGCGGTCGAAATCTTAAACGATATCGAAACGGAACCCCATTATTTATTCGCAAGCGTAGGCGGAGGGGGTCTGCTTTCAGGAGTGGGAACCTATATGAAAAACGTGTCCCCGGATACAAAGCTGATCGCGGTTGAGCCTAAAGGCGCGCCGGCTCTTTTTGAATCAAACAAAAAAGGCGAAGTCGTCATCCTTGAGAAAATCGATAAATTTGTCGATGGAGCCGCTGTGCAGAAAATCGGCGAAGAGACATTTAAAACGCTTGAAACCGTTGTCGATGATATTTTGCTCGTTCCTGAAGGAAAGGTGTGCACCGCGATTCTTGAGCTGTACAACCAATGCGCGATTGTCGCCGAACCTGCGGGAGCGCTGCCGATCGCCGCTTTAGATCTTTACAGGGATGAAATTAAAGGGAAAAATGTCGTATGCATTGTGAGCGGAGGAAACAACGATATCGGCAGAATGCAGGAAATCAAAGACAGATCGATGATGTATGAAGGACTCCAGCATTATTTCATCGTGAACTTCCCGCAAAGGGCGGGAGCTTTGCGCGAATTTTTAGATGAAGTGCTCGGGCCGACCGACGATATCACCCGGTTTGAATATACGAAGAAAAATAATAAAAGCAGCGGCCCTGCGCTCGTCGGCATCGAATTGAAGCAGCGCGAAGATTACGAGCCGCTGATCGCAAGAATGGACAGGAAAGGCTTCCGCTATGTCGAAGTCAATAAAGATGAAGGGCTCTTTCATTTGCTGATTTAAGAAATTTTTTTGAAAACAAACCTAAATCACAGACAACGGCTTCAGAGATTATGTATAATAAAGAAAATATCTCATAAATGAGGATTGATAGCTTGTTACTTAAAAGCCTGGAGTTCAAACGTTCGGATGGACAGAAGGTGAAGGTGACGGAAATACCTCTGCTGAAGGAGGACGACCCGCATTTTTTTATGGCCAATCTGAGGCTTGAAATCTTTTTAAAGACGCTCTATTGCTCAAAGCGGAAAAAAAACGTCTACTCCTTTAGGGACTACTTAAAGAGAGCATTGAAATGGCAGGATTACCTGGCCATTTATCAACATGATGAATTGAAGCATAATGCATAAATATTTATGGCATTCTTTGCCGGCCCATGAAGAGAGCCTAATCCGCTTTAAAAGAGCGGAAGACGGCATCCGCCGGCAAAGAATTTTTCATGCGGATTTGGCCTCACTAGAAAATACACCATTTGAACCGACAGGATGTGAAGGGAATTGACAAGCATTAAAATTGTAACGGACTCGACCGCTGACTTGAGCGAAGAACTGCTCAGAAAATATCATATTTCCGTTCTTCCGCTCTCGATATCGATCGACGGCACTGTATACAGAGACAGATTCGATATTCAGCCGGACGAATTTATTGAGAAAATGGAGAGCGCCGCAGAACTCCCGAAAAGTTCACAGCCGCCTCTAGGCGCTTTTATCGAACTGTATGAAGAGCTGACCGCTGACGGAAGCGAAGTGATCAGCATCCATCTCTCAAGCGAATTGAGCGGGACATACCAGACTGCTGTAAGCGCTTCAAATATGGTCGGCGGGAACATTACGGTGATTGATTCCATGTATATTTCAAAAGGCCTCGGTTTTCAGGTCGTGCGGGCCGCCTTGCTGGCCGAAGAGGGCATGACGGCCGAAGCGATTGTAAAAGACTTGGAGAACTTGCGCGACCGGACTTCCCTCTATGTGACAATTGATCATTTTGACAACTTGATCAAAGGCGGCCGCATCGGGAGGGGAAAAGCGCTGCTCGGCTCATTGCTCAAGGTTAAGCCGATCGCGAGGCTTGAGGACGGAATCTATACGCCTGAAAAAAATGTCCGGAGCAGCAGTCAGCTTATCCGTTATTTAACTGGTCAATTTGTTTCAGCGGTTAAGGGAAGGACGGTGCAGGCGATCGGAATCGCCCATGCCGATGCGCTCGATCTCGCCCATCGGCTGAAAGACTCCTTGCTTGAACATATCCCGGGAATCGATATTGATATTGACTACACCACACCGATTATCTCGGTTCATACCGGAAAAGGAGCGATCGGTTTTACCTTTTACACCGATTGAAAAAGGGGATGGAAGGATTGAAAAACGTTTTTGGCATTTTCCTTGCAGGTATTCTCACAGTGTTTCTTTCGTCCTGCGGAACTAGCAAGATTGATAATCCTTTGAACTATGATGTACAGTCTTTTTCTTTTCAAAATCAAGACGGGAAAGCGGTGACTCTTGAAAGTTTAAAAGGCCAGGTGTGGGTGGCTGACTTTATATTTACGAACTGTGAAACGATCTGTCCGCCGATGACTTCACATATGGCTGAACTGCAAAAACAAATGGAAGAGGAAAACCTGCAGGCCCGCATCGTCTCATTCAGCGTTGATCCCGAAAATGATACGCCTGAAAAATTGAAGAAATTTGCGGCCAACTACCCGCTCAGTTTTCAAAATTGGGACTTTTTAACCGGATACTCGCAGGAAGAAATCGAAAAGTTTGCGCTGAAAAGCTTTAAATCAATCGTGAAAAAACCTGAAGATGAGGATCAGGTGATTCACCAATCGTCATTTTATCTAGTCGATCAAAACGGCAAAGTCGTCAAGGATTATGACGGTGCAAGAAATACGCCGTACGATGAAATCATCGCCGATATTAAGACGCTGGAAAACCGTTGATAAAAACGGGCGACCTGCCGCTAAAGCCTGTTTCCTGAACACCGGAAAACAGGCTTTTTTTTACATCGGCCAAATGATTTTCAAAAGAATCAAAACATGGTACACTTTTTTTTAGGTTATCAAGAAGGAAGGGGCATCATTATTGAACATACGTTTTATTACAGTCATGATGGCCCTCGTCTGTCTGCTTTCAGCCTGTACGGAGTGGAATGCGGGCGTTGAAAAAACATCGGTCTCCCCTAAGCGCGATATCGTGATTGCAGCGGTGGGCGATTCTCTGACAGAGGGGGTAGGCGATCAAGAAAAGAAAGGCTATGTCGGCATGGTGGCCGATGAGCTTGAAAGCCGGAGCGATGTGAAGTCCGTAACGGTCAAAAATTATGCCGTTAAAGGCTCCCGGACTGATCAGCTGCTTGAAAGATTAAAAGACAAAGAAGTACAAGAGGGCCTGAAAGATGCAGACTACATTTTGTTTACAATCGGGGGCAACGACCTGATGAAAGTCGTCCGCCAAAACTTCGCGCACTTAACGCTCACACCTTTCCGTGCTGAACAAAAACTGTTTGAAAAGCGGTTTTCGAATATTTTAGCGGAAATCAGAGAGCAAAACGCCAGCGCTGAATTGATTTATGTCAGCATGTATAATCCGTTTAAGTTTACGCTGTCTGAACTGCGGGAAGTTGACCAAGTCGTAGACGAATGGAATGAAGGCGCGGAAAAAAGGCTGAAGAAGGTCTCCAACACGAAAATGGCGGATATCGCTGATATTTTTGAGGAATACAGCGATGAAAAGAAGATTGCAGAAGACGAGTTTCATCCTAATCAATACGGGTATTCTTTAATAGCGAAACGCGTTTACGAACAAATTAAAAACGAAGACCTCCCAGCAGAATAAGGTGAAAAAAATGAAGAAATGGAAGAGCTTATTTTTAATTTTAGCAGCAGTCAACGTCATGATACTTGCCGGGATTTTCATTCTCATTTCCCTGCCCGGCGGACAAAAGGAGCCGCCGCGTCCGACTCCGAGCGAATATCAATTGAACGTGACGAGCACGAAAGATTCATTGGCCGCATTCATCAACACGTACTTGGAAAAGGAGTCTTCGCCTGATCTTGACTATCAAATCGAAATCGATGATGAATTCCATATCGTCGGTGCGATCCGCGCCTTTTCCTCGACAGTCGATGCGAGGGTGTCCTTTCGGCCGACGGTGGAAAAAAACGGAGACGTGGTCCTTGACGTGACGAGATTTTCGATCGGCAAGTTGAATGTTCCGATATCGATGGTGCTCAACTACATGGATCAATTTTATGACCTTCCTGATTTTGTACACGTTCGTTCAGACGCTAAAGAAATTCAAGTTCGTCTGTCAGAGATGCCGCTTAAAAACGGAATGTATGTGAAAGCAAAAGACATTGATTTAGAAAAAGATCAAATCGAATTTGTTTATTACAAGCCTGCACAAACAGATTCATAAATCGTGCAGCGGGGTTTACAGGGGTGAACATATGGAACGTATCTACACATATTTCAGCTTGTTGTCTATGTTGTTTTCACTGTACTTCGGCGGTCTCGCCGCCTTCAGTTTCGTTGATGAAAACATGGACAAGATGTATTTGAACATCGGGTATTGTGCGTTGTTTTTAAGCATTATGATTTTTACTCTTGATGCAAAAAAACACAAAAAAACTGACCATCACAATCAATAATTGCCGGCAAAATCCTAAAACATGAGATCGTTTTAGGATTTTGTTGTCCCTGCATTCAGCAGACTGTAAAAGAGACATCGGGTCTCTTTTTTTTCGCTATGAAGGCGGAGCTTTGACGGGAAACGGCGCCGCTTTTATTTCGAGAGAAGGAGAGCCGTTGACGAAACCGAGGCCATACAACGTTGTGGATTCGCCGGCATGAAGCGTGATCCTCGGGGCCTTCAGCAGGACTGCTGTTGAACCGGCCCCCCTCAGCTCGACGTCCATTTTCTGTGAACGCACCGGGATGTACCGGGTAACAGATTGAAAGGGGACGCCGGAAAACAGGACAGGTCCGTTTTGCACTGCAAAGTCAAGAGCGGGAGAGTCCGGCGAGAGATGGACGCATCGAATGCTGCGGCTTTCCGGATCAGCCGCAGGCTGGTCATACATTCCGACGGGAACGAGCTTTGCGGCTGTGCCTGTGACAGCAACCGTGCAGTACCGGCCGTGGATCAGGTGATACTGTACCGTAAGCAGGGGACCGTTCGCCCAGCCTCTTCGAAAAACGTCGATTTGAATACGGCCGGCAGGAAACCGGACATAAGAAGATAAATCTGTATAGGAGACGTTTCGAAAAACGGATATCCCGTTTACGAAAACGTCGAGATTGTCGGTATGAGGAGCCGCGTGGAGCAGTCTGATCATCACTGCTTTTCCGCTGTTTCGAAAATAAAAGGGCGCCTCGGCAGGCAGAACATCATAGCGGCTCCCCTGGAAGCCTTCCGCCATATAACGGGCATTATGAACTGCAGAGAACATCTTGTCACGCCCCTTTGCATGCTTTCTGACATCATATGAGGCTGCGAAGCCATCGGTCACATGTGATCAAGACGACAGATGAAAAGGAGAAAACAATGAAAACGGACTTTACATACGGAAATGTATTTAAACAGCTGGTCTATTTTTCCGGACCGATCATTTTAGCCAATCTTTTGCAGATTTCATTCCAATTCGTCGACAGCTTGTGGGTCGGAAATCTGCTCGGAGCAAAAGCTCTTGGTGCTGCGGCCGTCTCAGGAACGGTTTTCTTTACGGTGCTGTCGTTCGTATTGGGCGTCAACAATGCGGCGCTGACGATTCTTGCGCAGCAAAAAGGAAAAGGGGATAAAAAGGGACTGGCATCATATGTAAACGCGTTTGTCGTTCTGATGACGGCGATGAGCGTATTGCTCGGGGTTATCGGCTATTTTTTCACAGAGCCTTTGCTCTCGCTACTTCAAACGCCTGGCAATATGATGGATTTGGCCGTAAGCTATTTGAGGATTCATTTTATCGGGATTATATTTTTATTCGGCTATAATTTCATCAGTACAGTATTAAGAGCGGTCGGCGACAGTCAAACACCTTTGCGTTTCGTCCTGTTGGCCGTCATCCTGAACCTGTTCATGGATCCGCTGTTTATCTCGGTATTCAACCTCGGAATTGCCGGAGCGGCCTATGCAACCGTCGTGTCCCAAGGGATTGCTTTTATTTACGGAGTGGTCTATACGGTGAGAAAGCAGCTTGTTCCATTTTCAAAGCCGGCGCTTCCATCGCTGGCAGAGACGTCCGTCATTTTGAAGCTCGGAGTGCCTGCCGGCTTGCAAATGATGGTGATTTCAGGCGGCTCGATGGCGATTATGAGCGTTGTCAATTCATTTGGAGAAAGCGTCGTGTCAGGGTTTGGCGCGGTACAGCGGCTTGACAGCCTGCTGATTCTCCCAGCGATGGCCATCGGCACGGCTGTCAACAGTATGGCTGGCCAAACCTTCGGAAGCGGCGACATGGAGCGTACGAAAAAAATCGCCAACTACGGCGTCATTTATGTCCTGCTGTTTATGGCTGCCGTCAGCACCGCGATATTTCTGACAGGCTATCACGCGGTCAGGCTGTTTATATCGGAAGCCGATTCAGCCGCATTCGGGGAAGAGTATTTAAAAACGATTGCTTTTTTCTATCCGTTTATCGGAATTAACTTTGTGTTGAACGGTGTTGTAAGGGCAGCCGGAGCGATGTTTCAAATTTTGGTGCTGAACGTGATTTCTTTTTGGGCTTTGCGCTATCCGTTTACATATCTATTTTCAAAGTGGCTTGGCGAGAACGGCATAGCGCTGGGCATCGGAATGAGCTTTATGCTGAGCAGCCTGACCGCCTTTTTATATTACCGCTACGGGAAGTGGAAGCACCTCGTTCTATTTGAAAAATGAAAGCAAGCTCCTCCGGCAAGCCTCGGAAACCAGATCCCGCCGGGCGTCTGAAGAAAGGAACAAAAATGCTTTTAACGTCTTAATAATTGACGATATATACAATATAAAATGAGTTTGGCGCTGGGGGCTTGTCATGTTTTTAATCGATTTATTTTTGAATTTGTGCATTTTAATTACTTCGCTCTTTATTTACACTCAGCTAAAGTGGAATATTTTTTCCCGAAAAGCTACAAACAAACAACTTGATTGGATTGACGGCATTCTTGGCGGGGTGCTCGGAAATGTGCTTATGTTCTTTTCGATCCAGGCAACCGATGAGACGATCGTCGACTTGCGTTATGTCCCCGTCATGATTTTGTTTTTATTTACGGGCGCCTTTCCGGCCTTTATCTGTTCTCTGCTGATTATAGGAGGAAGGTTTGTTTACGGGACGAATACATCCTCGATTGCAGCGCTTATAGGTATGATCGTGATATTCGCAGGATATTATCTCATTCTTCGGATCATGGATAAAGACGCCGGCACTTATCGAAAGACATTTGCATTAGTTATTTTTGCCAATGTGGCGATTTCAATTGTGATCTTGATGATCCTTCATGATTTCTTCTTAATGAAAATGTTATTGACGTGGTTCTGGATTTTATCTACTATCGGCGGCTTTACGTCAGTATACATCGTCTCATATTTAAGAAAATCTCATTTTCTGTTAAAAAAGTATGAAGAGGAATCGTCGATTGATTATTTAACGGGATTGAATAATGTCCGGCAATTTGATGCGATATGGAATGCTCATATTTCAAACGCAAAAGAGAAGAACGAGAAACTGTCTTTGCTTTTGATCGATATCGATTATTTCAAAACGATTAATGATACGTACGGACATTCAAATGGAGATGCGATTTTAAAAGAATTAGGAACGATTTTAAAAAAGTCTGCCCGATCGGAAGATATCGTATCAAGAAACGGCGGAGAAGAGTTTTCGGTCATATTGCCGAACTGTTCCCATTCGCAGGCTGCAGAGATTGCTGAGAGGGTGCGCAAGGAAGTGGAGACACACACTTTTTTCATTTCTCATTCAAAAAAGATTCATATTACGGTTTCGATTGGAGTTGCGGCATTTCCGGAGGTGATTCACAGTACGGGAGAGCTGATTGAAAAAGCCGATCAATGTTTGTACAGGGCTAAACACCTTGGGAGAAACAGAGTGTGCACCTCCGTTTGAACTCGCATTCAGCTGAATGAAAAAGGATAGATGAAACGAGGTTCATCTATCCTGTCTTTTTTATGTTCGTTTATCGAATTCAGCAAGTTTGATAAAAGTCTTCTCATCCTCAATTAATCCGCACGCGCCGCACTGCACTTTTATGGCAGGGCCGCTGTACGGCAGGTGAAAAGGCGAAAGCTCGTCATCTGAATACGTTTCCACTATTTCCCCTGTTGCCGGATCAATCTTAACGGATGTCGGGGACTGTTCGATTAAGTTGAACCGTGTTCGGTTTGTTTTGCAGTTTGGACAAAGGTAAGGAGCAGTCATAGGTCAGTACACCTCTTTTTTATTTTAAGGTGCACGGATTCAGGCCAATTTATGTAAAGTCCGGGTTAGCGCTGTTCCCGTTTTTTGTCCAATTTGCTGAACAGTTCAATCAGCGTTTTCAGCTCTTCATCACTGTAGCTGCTGAACCGCTTGAAATAATATTCCGTTTTCTTTTCTTCGAAATATCTGATAATTTCTTTTCCTGCGTCTGTCAGATGGATTTTGATGATCCGTCTGTCTTCTTTTGACCGGACTCTCGTGATCCAGCCTTTTTCAACCAATGCATCGGTTACAGCTGTGATATGGCTTGCTGAAACGCCTAAAATCGTTGCAAACTCCGTGACTTTCTTTGGACCTTGCTCGCTCAGCAGGCGGAGAATCATGAATTCATTGCGGGACATCTCTTTTTCGAGCAGCTCATTTATCTCATCACGTATCTGTTTAAATACTGTGCGAAGCAGTGCTTCCATATCATACATCATTTGTTCTCTAACTTTCAAAATTTCGCCCCTCCATATAATTAGCAAATTTCAGCTTTGTTTAAAAAGGAATGACCGAATCAGCATGATTATCATTTTTCATGAACATGATATCACTATGATACCATAATTTTTGCTTTTCAAGTGTATGTTTCAGAAGATTTTTAGTTCATTTGACCATCAATTGAACAACGGTCTATGGCAATTATATATGAATACAGCTGTTTCTTAGAATATGCCGATGGCAATGACATATTATTGTCATAATTTTCTTTTTAGCCAGCGGCTGATGAATGTGTTAAAAGTTGTTTCCTGTGAGCGGGAGCGGGCTTAAAAATGAGCATGCTGTGATATAATGGTTCCCAACAAGTGTTGAAGAGAAGGAGGCAGAACAGATGGCTGAAAAACGCGAACTCGCCACATTTGCCGGAGGCTGCTTTTGGTGTATGGTCAAGCCTTTTGACGAACAGCCGGGCATTCTAAAAGTCGAATCCGGCTATACCGGCGGCCATACGGAAAATCCGACCTATGAAGAGGTGTGCAGCAATACAACGGGACATAGGGAAGCGGTGCAAATCACATTTGATCCCGATGTCTTTCCATACGAAAAACTGCTGGAACTCTACTGGCAGCAAATCGATCCCACTGACAGCGGAGGACAATTCGCAGACCGCGGAGAGTCTTACCGGACAGCGATTTTTTACCATAATGACAAGCAGCGGAAACTCGCTGAAGAATCGAAGAAAAAGCTCGGAGAAAGCGGCATCTTTAAAGATCCAATCGCGACCGACATTCTGGAGGCCGGGCCATTTTATCCGGCTGAGGAGTATCACCAGGACTATCATAAAAAGCACCCTGAACGCTACACACAGTATCGGATCGGAAGCGGAAGGGAAGGATTTTTACAACAGCATTGGGGGCGAAAGCATGACGAACAATAAAGAAGAACGGCTGAAACAGCTGACCCGGATGCAATATGAAGTAACGCAGAAAAACGGGACGGAGCCTCCATTCCAAAACGAGTACTGGGACCTGCATGAAGACGGGATCTATGTCGATATCGTTTCAGGGAAGCCGCTGTTTTCATCGCTTGACAAATTTGACGCACACTGCGGCTGGCCAAGCTTCACAAAACCGGTCGATGCCGGAGAAATCGAAGAAAAGCTGGACACTTCACACGGCATGATTCGGACTGAGGTGAGAAGCAAGTCTGCCGATTCCCATCTTGGACACGTGTTTCCGGACGGACCCGGACCGGACGGCCTGCGCTATTGCATCAATTCAGCCGCCCTCCGGTTTGTGCCGAAGGACGACCTTGAGAAAGAAGGATACGGCGAATATGTCAAACTGTTTGAACGCAAGAAATCCGGAGAGGAAAGCTGAGGAGAGCAGCATGCAAGATGATCCTTTTTTCAAAGGGTCATCTTTTTTTAGAGGATTTTCTGCTCTGAAAGCGAAAAAACATTACAATAGATCATCTTGAGAAAAGAGGCAGCCGTTGTGACATCCATTTCAAACACAGAAGACCGTTATTTAATGCTGACATGCAGCAAAAAAATTGAATCCCATTATCATATATACACAGATGAGGAGATCCCGCAGATGTTTTCCTCTCATTTTCTGCAGCTGCAGGACGATTTTCCGCTGACAGAGCTGTACTCCCTGCTCGTTCGGACACCCGAAATTTTAAAACGAAATTATGTTCATGTGAAAAGCTCTTATAAGCGGGATCTGCCTTTTACGATGAAAAAGTCGCTCTTTGATCTTGGCTATATTCTTGATGAAGAATTGTTTTATTCCATCAGGCTTGCAGATTGGAAAGGAGATTCCCCTGGTGTACGGGCAGAGTGGGGGACGGAGAAATCGCTCATTGACGGCTGCCGCATGATGCAGGCTTATGATACATTGTCTATCAATGAAGCGTTTGCGAAGGAAAAGCTGCTGCGCAAGTATCCTTTTTATGAGGAAGGCATCATTCAGCTGTGTGTCTGCTACTCGGAAGAAGGCGAACCGATTGGATGTGCTGAGCTTTATCTCGATCACGACGAAAACGTTGCTAAAATCGAAGAAGTCGCCATTTTGGAGCCATACCAGCGGAAAGGCTATGGATCGGGCCTTATCAAGCAGATGCTCACCGCCGCCAAACAATCGGGCATGGAATCGTGCTATCTTGTAACTTCGGGAAGCGATCAGGTGAAAACGTTTTATGAAAAGCTGGGCTTTCAGCAGAAGGAAAAGCTCACGACAATATTTAAATATTTGTTCGTATAAAGTAGGCAGGTGCACATACCAATTGGGACTTGGCCTGCATAGGCTGGGGTGTAGACTTTATACGAAAGGATGATAAGCCTGTGCATTACTCCCATTATTGCTGTCCTACTGGAGGATACGGCTACGGGTTTCACGGAAGAAACACATTTGTACTCATCGTTGTCCTCTTTATTTTGCTCATCATTGTCGGTGCGGCTTTCATTTGCTAGCTAAAAGCCCGACGCCCGGCGCTTGACATGCTCACAAAGCCTTCCATCCGGAAGGTTTTTTTTGTTTTTGTTGTAAAATTTTGCATTCGTATGTAATATGGTCATGAGGTGAAAATATCGGACAAACGGGGGAGAAACTTTGAAATATGCTTGGGTCATAAAAGGGGACTTTTTCAGACTGTGGTCTGGAACTTTTTTATCGCTCTTTAGTTCGATTCTTTTCTATTATTCATTGGTATGGTGGTCCTTATCTGAAACCGGGAGCGCCCTTTCGGGAAGCGTCGTGATCGGCATCGGGCTGACTGTCTCGATTTTGGTATCGCCGTTTACAGGCTGGCTGTCCGACAGGTTTCACAGGGGAAAGCTCATTGCGGCTTCGGATATGATCATTTCAGCTGTATTTTTAATGATCGGATTTTTGGCGCTGTCAGGCATGAATTCGGTTTTTTTGCTGGCCGCTTCAAGGGTGATCGTATCGGCATGTTTGACCGCAATCGAACCCGCTGCAAGATCGCTCTTGCCAGATACATTGAGAAAAGAACAAATTGAAAAAGGAATCGCATTTCAAGAAGTGCTCACACAGCTCATCCAAGTGATTGTTCCGCTTGTCACAGGGGTTCTGTTTTCCTTTTTGCATTTTGGCTGGTTATGGGTGCTGTGCGGAAGCCTTTCCTTCTTGTCGATCTTTTTGGAGTGGAGAATCAAAGATGAAAGGGGCAGCCAAAAGCGTATTCCTTTTACCAATAAACAATTGTTCAGCGGTTTTACAAGCTTGTATCAAAATAAGCCGCTCAAGTATTTGTTGTATGGGACGAGCATACAGCAGCTTGTATTCAGCGGTTTTCCGATATATATCGTCATTTGGACTTCGCTGCTTTTAAAAGATCAGGCCTGGCTGGGCGGCGCTTTCCAATCATTTTGGGCGTGCGGGACGCTGTGTGCGGCGCTTTTCTTGTCCTTTATCGCAAAACCGGAGCACGCAAAAGCAGCTGTGCCTGCTTTAATGCTGATTTTCGGCCTGCTTTTGTCTCCTCTCGGCTGGATTGATCATGTCGTGCTGGGCGCTGTGAATTTGATCGTCATCGGAATGATCAGCGGCGTCGTCAACATCTATATTGAAGGTTACTTGCAAAGGGTAACGGAAGGTGAAAATAGAGGCAGATCGCTGGGCGCTTTCTTTGCGGTCAACAGCTCTTTTATGCCGCTCGGCTATGCTGCCGCAGGGATGTTGTCGGAGGCCGTCAGTCCGGAATATTTATTCCTCATCGTCGCACTGCCCGCGCCGTTCGCTGCGTTTTCAATGATGAGATCATTTTATTTATGGGAAAAACAGACGAAGGAAACGGTCGCTTTGCAGGATGAAACGTCAATATAAACCAGCGCGCCCTGAAAAAAAGGAAGGACATGTCCTTCCTTTTTTTGTTTGCGAAAACGGCGTTTGCTCCGAAATCAACCATTTCCGCGTGAAAAGAGAATGCCGCCTTTTCCCGACTCATATAATGTAAAGAAAAACCTCTCATTGGGGAAGGGGGGATGTTTTCATGTCGTTTTTGATTAAGCCGGATCTGCACGCAAGCTATCCGGTCGTTCAGTATGCAAAAGGAAGCTGGATTGTCGACCATTCCGGAAAGCGTTACCTTGACGGTTGTTCGGGGGCTGTTACCTGCAATCTCGGGCACGGTGTCCAAGAAGTGATTGAGCCTCTCAAAGAGCAGCTTGATGCTGTTTCATTCGTCTACCGTTCGCAGTTTACAAGTGAGCCGGCCGAACAGCTTGCCGAACTCCTGGCTGAATGGCTGCCGGGTGATCTGAATTGGTCTTTCTTTGTCAACAGCGGATCGGAAGCAGTTGAAACCGCCATGAAAATCGCCGTTCAATACTGGCAGGAAAAAGGACAAAACGACAAAACGATTTTCCTTTCAAGATGGAACAGCTATCACGGAATTACAAATGGAGCCCTGTCGCTGTCGGGATTTTATGAGCGCCGCTACAGGTTTACGCACATGCTGCACAAGTATCCCGCCGCTTCAGCGCCAAACTGCTACAGATGCCGGCTTTCTCATCCTGAATGCCAGGAAGCGTGCGTGAAAGAAATCGAGCTCGCCGTTAAAAGGATCGGAAAGCAATTCATCGCGGGCTTCGTTGCCGAACCCGTTATTGGGGCTGCTGGAGCAGCTATTACGGCACCTGCTGGCTATTATAAAAAAGTAAAAGAAATATGCGAAGATAATGAAATTCTCTTTATCGCGGATGAAGTCATGAGCGGGATCGGCCGAACCGGCCGGATGCTGGCGATTGAACATTGGGGTGTGACTCCGGATATTGCCGTACTCGGCAAGGGGCTGAGCGCAGGCTATTCACCGATTGCCGCAGCGGTCATGTCCGACGGCATGATGGAAACGGTCAAAAACGGCTCAGGGGCCATCATGAGCGGGCATACGTACAGCGCAAACCCCTTTTCAGCCCGTGCTGCGCTCGCCGTTCTCCGCTACATCCTGAAGCACGATCTTGTCAAACAAGCCGAGATAAAAGGGGAAAAGCTGAAAAGAATGCTGAAAGAAGTTATGAAACAGTCGAGCATTATTGGCGACGTTAGGGGCAAGGGACTTCTTCTCGGGATTGAATTTGTCGCCGATCAAAAAAGCAAAAAGACATTTCCTTCTTCAATGCCGGTGTCGGCTCTCGTCATTTCCGAAGCGAAAAAAAGAGGACTGCTTCTTTATCCGTCCCAGGCGGGTATTGACGGCGGCGGGGGAGATGCGGTCATCATTGCGCCGCCTCTTACGATATCGGACAAAGAAATGGAAGAGCTCATTGAAATATTTAAACATGCCGTATATGAGATTGAAAAACAAGCGGAAAAGGTGATGCGCGAAAGATGACGATGCCGAACAAACGTATTGCTGTTGAAGATGCCATTGCCGATTTGAAAGACGAAGCGACCGTCATGTTTGGCGGATTTGGGGGAGTCGGTTCACCGCCTTCTTTCATCCGGGCGATTTTGAAAAAAGGCGTAAAAAATTTAACGGTCATATGCAATGATGCAGGATTTCCCGGCATCGGGATCGGCCCATTAATCGTCAATAACCGCGTAAGGCGGCTGATCGCTTCTCATATCGGTTCAAATCCCGTTGCGGGAAAACAAATGACCGACGGTTTTCTCGCCGTTGAATTTTCTCCGCAAGGTACGCTGGCCGAACGAATTCGTGCGGGCGGCACAGGTCTTGGCGGCATTTTGACCGATATCGGGATCGATAATGACATGGTGCGCCAAGGAAAGAATATCGTTTCATTAAACGGACGCGCATACCTTGCCGAGGAAGCCTTGAGTGCGGAATACGCTTTCATTTATGGAAAAACCGCCGATGAATTCGGCAATATCATCTACGACAAAACGGCTCGCAACATGAACCCGCTTATGGCGATGGCTGCTGATCGGACATTTGCCGAGGTCGAGCGGATCGTTCCCATTGGAGAGCTCGATGAAGAAGAAATTGTAACACCCGGTGTTTTTGTCGAAGGTGTAGCTGAAACGGAAGGGGTGAACTGGAAATGGGTTTGGGAGTCATAGAGCGGGAGAGAATCGCGAAACGGGCGGCCCGCGAAATCAAAAGCGGAATGATTGTCAATCTGGGCATTGGCATTCCGTCTTTAGTTCCCAACTTTTTAGACCCGGGCACTTCCGTAATGATCCAATCTGAAAACGGGCTTCTCGGCATCGGCGGATCGCCTGAAAAAGGAAAGGAAGATGAGAATCTTTGCAATGCGGCAGGCTGGCCTGTCACCGTAGTAAAAGGCGCTTCTTATTTTGATTCAGCTCTGTCGTTCGGCATGATCAGAAAGGGTGCGATTGATGTCACCATTCTTGGTTCTCTGCAGGTCAGCCAGTCAGGAGATCTGGCCAACTGGATCGTCCCAGGCAAAAAGGTTCCTGGAATGGGAGGGGCGATGGAGCTTGCCCAAAAGGCGAAAAAAGTCATTGTCGTGATGAGCCATACCGATAAAAACGGTGCACCCAAACTTGTCGCTGACTGTACTCTGCCGCTGACAGCAAAAGGCTGCGTCGACATGGTAATTACAGAAAAAGCCGTGATCACCATTGACAGCGGCGGTTTTGTATTACAAGAGCTGATGAATGAAGAGGATCTTGATGATGTGCTGCGGCTGACGGAGGGAAAGATCCGGATCGACGGGCCGCTTTCGTAAGAGGAGGAATTGGATGGAGAACATAGAGAGAAAAGTGTGCGATTGGATCGATTCGCATGAGCAAAAAGCGATTCGCCTTTTGAAAAAACTCGTCGGAGAAAAAAGCACGATGGGCCGAGAATTTAACGCCCAGGCCGTCGTCCTGGAGAAATTGAGGCAATTCGAAGCTGAAATCGATGTCTGGGAGCCAAGCATAAAGCAGTTGGAACAGCATCCGCTGTTTAAATCAGACAGAACAAGCTTTAAAGAAAGCCCGAATATTGCGGCTGTTAAAAAAGGAAAGGGCGGCGGGAAATCGCTGATCTTAAACGGACACATCGATGTCGTGCCTGAAGGAAACAGAAAAGACTGGGAGACGGAGCCTTTTCAGCCGGTTGTGAAGCAGGGGCGGATATACGGCCGAGGCACAACTGACATGAAAGGCGGCAATACCGCTCTTTTAATCGCGATGGAAGCGCTGGAGCAATGCGGGGTTCAACTAAAAGGAGACCTTATTTTTCAAAGTGTCGTAGACGAGGAGTGTGGCGGAGCCGGGACGCTTGCGGCCGTAATGAGGGGCTACAAAGCGGACGGCGCTTTGATTCCCGAGCCGACAAATATGAAAATGTTTATTAAACAGCAGGGCTCAATGTGGTTCAGAATCACGGTCAAAGGGCTTTCTGCGCACGGCGGCACAAGATATGAAGGCGTCAGCGCCATCGAAAAAAGCATGCTTGTCATTCAATCGCTCCGCCAGCTTGAACAGGTCAGGAATAAGAGAATAACAGATTCTTTGTATGACAATATCCCGATTCCGGTCCCGATCAACATCGGCACGATCAACGGAGGCGCCTGGCCTTCGTCGGTTGCCGACACGGTGACACTGGAAGGAAGGTGCGGAATCGCTCCGAACGAATCCCCTGAAGCCGTCCAGTCCGAGCTTGAAAACTGGCTCAACGATCTTCAGTACCATGATGAATGGTTTAAGCACTATCCTGTTGATATAGAATGGTTCGGCGCCATGTGGCTTCCTAACGATTTGGCTGAAGACCATGAACTGACGAAAGTGCTGAAATCCGCCTATCAAACCATCACGGCAGAGGCTCCGCTCATCGAAGCTTCCCCGTGGGCGACAGACGGCGGAATATTGTCGCACGCCGGAGGCACCCCTGTCATCGTCTTCGGGCCGGGAGAAACGAAAATGGCCCACCAGGCAAACGAATACATTGAAAAAGACGCCCTGATCCAGTCAGCCAAGATCATCAGCCTGTTTATTATGAATTGGTGTGATTATGAAAGGTGAAAAGATCAGCCGTTTCGGAGGTTAAATCATGGTGAAAAAATGGAGCAATGACAGCTGCACGCTTGAAGCGGATGTCGACTTGTTCAGCAAAAGGATCAGAATTGTCAATTATGAAGGCAATGTGTGTTCATTTTTTCCCGACATACTGAAAGAAGCAAAAAAACATGATATAGGGAAAATTATCATTTTCACCAAAACGACTGACAGAGACGCATTGCTTGAGCGGACGTTTGAACCGGAAGGGAAAATCGACGGATACTTTAACGGGCATGATGCTGACGTGTTCGTAAAATATGTAAAAGAAGACAGGCGAAAAACCGCTGACTGGCTTATGCAGGATCAAATGCTGGCAGAGCTGTTCAGCACACCCCGCATCGCCGAGATCCAAAACGCTTCCTTTAAAATCAGGCGGGCCGTCTCTGTTGATGCGCCTGTTCTCGCCGACCTCTACAACAGCGTCTTTCCTGTATATCCCGCACCTGTTTCAGATTCGGCATATCTCAAGGAAGCGATGGGAAAGGGGGCTGTTTACTACCTCGCTTTTGACGGCGAAAAAGTCATTGCATCAGCAGGCGCAGACGTTAATCCCGCTTTGGGGAATGCGGAAATAACCGACTGCGCCGTCCTGCCGGAATACAGGGGCTTTTCATTGACGAGGCGGTTGATTGCCGAGCTTGAAACCGACTTGAAGCAATCGGGCATCTTTTGCGTTTTTTCAATCGCAAGAGCGGCTTCTTTCGGAATGAACGCCAGTCTTTATCATTTATCATACTCATACAGGGGCCGGCTTTTGAACAACTGCCTCATTTATAGAAGCATTGAGAATATGAACATCTGGTGCAAAAATTTAAGCCGGTCTTAAAAAGTGGTCTTCCGCGGGTTTTACATTTGAAGAGACACTTTTCATGCCGGTCACATAACCTGAAAAGTATAGGGAAAATGCTGATAGGGGGATGGAAGATGGAAAACGGTCTGTTTAAGCCGAAAAGGCACTGGAAGGATATTGAGCTTTGGAAAGATGTTCCCGAGGAAAAATGGAACGACTGGATATGGCAGCTGACCAACACCGTCAGAACGCTTGAAGATTTGAAAAAAGTCGTCAATCTTACGAAAGAGGAAGAAGAAGGGGTGCGAATCTCCACAAAGACGATCCCTTTAAATATCACGCCGTATTACGCCTCACTGATGAATCCGGATGATCCGCGCTGTCCGATCAGAATGCAGTCGGTGCCGCTCGCAGAAGAAATGCACAAAACAAAATACGACCTTGAAGATCCCCTTCATGAGGATGAAGATTCGCCTGTCCCCGGCTTAACCCACCGCTATCCGGACCGGGTTTTGTTTCTCGTCACTAATCAATGCTCGATGTATTGCAGATACTGTACAAGGCGGCGTTTTTCCGGGCAAATCGGCATGGGCGTGCCGAAAAAGCAGCTCGATCAGGCGATCGGCTATATTCGGGATACGCCTGATGTCAGGGATGTGCTGATATCAGGCGGGGACGGCCTCCTCATTAACGACCAGATCCTTGAATATATTTTGAAAAACCTCCGCGCCATTCCGCACGTGGAAATCATTCGGATCGGCACAAGGGCCCCAGTCGTCTTCCCGCAGCGGATTACCGACAAGCTATGCAGCATTTTGAAAAAGTATCATCCCGTCTGGCTGAATACGCATTTCAACACGAGCATTGAAATCACGAAGGAAGCGAAGGAAGCCTGTGAGAAGCTGGTCAATGCCGGGGTGCCGGTCGGCAATCAAGCCGTTATTTTGGCAGGCATTAATGACAGCGTTTCCATTATGAAAAAGCTGATGCATGATTTGGTGAAAATCAGAGTCCGTCCGTATTATATTTATCAATGCGACTTGTCTGAAGGAATCGGCCATTTCCGAGCGCCTGTATCAAAGGGGCTTGAAATCATTGAAGGCTTGCGCGGCCACACGAGCGGCTATGCAGTGCCGACCTTTGTCGTTGACGCGCCGGGCGGAGGCGGGAAAATCGCCATCCAGCCGAATTACTTGATTTCGCAAAGCCCCGATAAAGTCGTGCTCCGCAATTTTGAAGGCGTCATTACGTCGTATCCTGAGCCTGAAAACTATGTTCCGGGGAGAGCGGACGACTATTTTGCCGAAATCTTCCCTGATGTGATGAAGGAAAAAGAGGAGATCGGCATATCGGCAATCTATGCGGATCAAGCTCTTTCATACACACCGGACGGCTTAAAACGGCTCGAGAGAAGAGAAAGCTATTCCAAGAGGCCTGATCATGAAACATTGAAAAGCCGCCGGGCAAAGCGCGATGAATTGAAAGAAAAGAAATTCCTTGCCCAGCAAAAGAAAGAAGGCGAAGCTGAGGGGCATGCGCAATGAAGAAGTGTGAATGGTGCAATGAAGAAAAAGCCGCGGCAGCCCGCACGGCGGTATATTGGGAGCTTCCCGACGGGACGAAAGCGATTGAAATCACCGACACACCTGCGGTGGAATGCGAAGGGTGCGGGATGGTCTATCAGGAGGACAGTGTCACCTGGGAAATTGAAAATCAGCTGCTCTTGATTGATACAAAAAAACTGCCATCGTCCGTTTCATATGATGCGCTGATGAAAACAGAGCGCATACTGAAGCGGAATTACTTTGACTTTTCCTCATGAAGCCGGCTTTTGCCGGTTTTTTTGCGTGTTTCAACGGGTTTTTTGTTTGTATTTTTTCAGACGGCCTGTATAATAGAACATCAAAAGAGGACAGGAGGGGAGACCGTGAAGTCTTTTTACCATTATTTAATGAAATACCGCCATCCGAAACCGAAGGACGCGATCAGCGAATTCGCGAACCATGCTTACCTTGATCACGGATTTCCCAAGGCATCAACTCATTACGATGAAATCAGCTCTTACCTTGAGCTTAATGGGGATTATTTATCGTCAATGACGACATTTGATGAGGCTTGGGAACGATATATTTCGGAAACAAAGCGATAAAAAAACCGCAGTTGTTCAGAACTGCGGTTTTTTTGCGTTCGTTCGAGCCGACTGGGCTTTTCGGAAAACTCATCGGGCCTTGTAGCCTTAGCCCATGCGAATTGACAGCACTCAGCATACGATAAGCGTAACACGGAAGCTTCAAGGCAAGGGGGAATCCAAATGAAGTCAAACGCGCCTAAATTCAAAGTCGGGGATGTGGTCGTCGTCGTGATGTACGGGACGGTCGGAACGATTACAAAAGTTCATAAAATCGATAAGCATTTTTTGTATGAAGTCAATCATAATGAAGTGCTTTATTTCGAGACTTCTCTTCAACTTTACAAAGATTATGACGGGGTCATTGTCGATACGGAAAAGCTTGACATCGAATATGAATTTTTAATCGGAGATGTCGTCTATGTAAAAGATTACGGCAAAGAATTGTTTAAAATCACCGGGCACAGAACGGAAATTTGGAGATATGTGGAGGATGGCTGGGAAGATATCATTTACGAGCTGACCCGTTTGAAAGACGGAGAATGGCTTGAAACTGAAGAAGAAGATTTAACGCTCGTGCTTAGAACCTACGAAATGGACCAGTTCGTCCATCAGCTTCTGTTTGTTCATTATGTCGGCGAAGCCGGACAAGAGCTTGATGAACCGATATCTGAAAAAGTGTTTTTGCCATTTTCTGGTGATTCCGAGGAGCAGGATCATGAGCGCAATATGGCAGTTACTGTCGTGGATGAACTGCTTGATATCTACAATGACTATAAAGTATTGTATGAAATGTTTCAGGATGCGGAATATAAAGATATGATGGAGTTTGTGTTAAGCAGCCTGAAAGAATATTTCAAATGATAAACAACAAATATAAGAAATAAGGAAAACAGCCGAACACAATAAGAGCGAACATGGCTTTCAAGACCTTCCCCAATACCAGGTCAAACCCTTCTCCGTCAAGTGCTTCAAGCGTTTTTTGGATCATTTTCTTTTCCCCTTCCGGCTTTTGTCTTGTTACGACATGTATATGAAAGAGGACAAACATTATGACAAACCGGTTATAAAACCGAATGCCAGCTCATACATCAGAATAAGGAGGCGATCACAATGAAAGAAATTGAACTGATGATAGATACAGAAGAAATCGCTGATTTTTTTTATCTAGAGCTGACAAGAAGAGGCTACATACCGAACGAGGACGAACTGTTCGAAATTGCCGATATCACCTTTGATTATCTGATTGCAAAATGTATGATAGATGAGCATATAGAGGATTGAAAATGGAGACCGGGGCGGACCTGCTCCGGTTTTTCCTATATTATTTGCCCGGCAGGGGAGCCGGGTGTAAAATGTTTAAAAACAATGTCAAGGAGGCACTGACTTTTCTAATGTATAAAGCACTATTTTCAGCAGCTGTCTTTGTCATCATGGCCATTCTTATCCGCATCCCGGCGGTTCAATCATTTGATGTGAGCGTGATACAGGCTCTCGAGTCTGTCAGACATCCGGTTCTCACAGCGGTTTTTAAAGCGCTGACAGAGCTGGGGTCAAGCGGCTTCATGCTGCCGCTGATGCTTGCTTTAACCCTGGTTCTCGCCGTCTATAAAAAAGCAGCGGCATCACTGTATCTTTATTTGCTGTTTTTTGTTGAAAGAACGGCCAATGAAGCCTTAAAAGGCTGGATTGCCAGAGAGCGGCCCGCGATAAACCCGCTCGTGCACGAACCGTCATACAGCTTTCCGAGCGGCCATTCGATGAATGCGGCGAGCATGTATCCGTTTATCGCATTTCTCCTTTTGCTCTGCATTCCTTTTTTTCAAAAACACAGTCGCGCGGTTTACGTGTGGACGGGCCTTCTCGTCGGACTCATCGGAATCAGCCGCATGTATCTCGGCGTTCATTACATGACTGATGTTATCTCAGGTTTTTCGCTCGGTCTCGCGCTGTTTTTCATCTTCAAAAAAATTGGCGAAAAGTACCCGCTTGTTCGACAAAAGTAGTCAAAGGGATTGAGCCCCGAAGCGCCAATTTTATAAAAAAAGGAGGGATCTGTATTGCCGTTAATGTTTCAACTGTTTAAAAAAAAGCTGATACCTTATGATGTGACGATTTTTCAAACGCCTTGCTTTGGTGAAGATAAGGGATACGAGATGGTTTACAGAACGGAAATAAACGGCAGAACCCATGAAGATGTGCTGGAACGGACGTTTTCCACTTTCAATGTTTATGACACGGTGCCGAATGATTATAAGGCGAGATTTCTTGCAACTGGCGACATCGTTTTAATCGATGAAGGAAGAAAGGGAAAAACCTATTATAAACTGCTGTCTACGGGGTGGAGCAAAATCAACCGCATTTTGCTGCAGTCTTCGTAAGAAGTGAAAAACTGCGGAAGCGCTGTCCGCAGTTTTTTTATGTTGTATTTTTTCTTTTTCTGGCGCTGTATTCCTTTTCATGCGCATCCTCTGCCGCGATGACGTCCTTTGTCGGGATGTGGTTGTTTTTTTTCAATCCGGTGACTCTGTTTCGCTGTTTTTTGCCCATCATTTATGACCTCCTTCCTAAAAAATAGGATGACTAAACGCCCCGTTATTTATCCAGGAGAAAGCTGTCTTTAATCTGTCATACTAATCGCGGCCGGATAGACATACGGCTGCTCCGGCTCGCTGATCTCCTTCCATCGCTTCGTGCGGATGATCGGGATGACAGAGCCGTTATAAGACGCTTTGCCAAGCGTTCCTTCCAATTCAATCCATGTGTCAGGCTGCAATTGCTCAGCACCGTTCCATTCGGCGAGAAATCCGATCAGGCTGGCGTCTGCGATGCAGTGCGTGATCATAAATCGGGACAGCACGAGCTGGCGTGCGCTCAGCCCCGCTTCCTTATGGACGAAGCCTTTGACCGTGATCTCCTTTCCAATATAGTGATCAAGATTGCTTGTCACTTCATCATAATAGTCTGCAAACATGTCGTCATTCATGACAATCCGCTTTTCCTGTTTAAACTGATCCATCTTCCTGTCATACGCCGACTTCGTCATCGCTGAATCGGCGAGTCCTTGCTGAATCTCCGGTGTCATGACATGTTCCTTTTCGCCTTCAGTTTGAGGGGCGATCTCCGTTTTGGTGAGCATCGTCCCTTTATTGGCGGCGACAGACGAATTCAGTACAGCCGGGGAAAGGGTGAATCCGGTGATGAGGGGAAGAGCGATGACGGCATAATGCATCAGCCTGATGAAAAAGGGCTTTGACTCGCCATGATCATGCCCGCAGCCGCAATCCCCAGCGCGGTCATCCTTCACCGTCCAGATCCTGGTCAGCTGAATGATGAACAGAAACGCGAACACACCTGCGGCGATGAGGCTGGTGTAATCGTATTTAGGATTAATCAGCTTATCAATTTCCCCTGTGTAATGGAGCTTGAAAATAAAGACGGAAAAGGCAGCCAGCACAAGTGCGCGCAAAAATTGCCGAAGCTGAAAAACCATTGGTAAAACCTCCTTTCTACAGCAAACTGACAACTTTGATACAAACAAAGACAACAACGGTGATCAGGACAGACAAACAAATGACGAACTTCGGCTTAAACGCATGCAGCATCATGACCGTATTTTTTAAGTCGAGCATCGGCCCGTAAACGAGAAAAGCAAGGATGGATGAGGAAGGAAACAAATTGGTGAAGGAAGCGCCGATAAATGCATCCGCTTCAGAGCACAGCGATAAAAAGTAAGCCAGCCCCATCATGACCAATGCCGAGTCAAGCATGCCCCCTCCGAACACAAACAGCGATTTTAACGGGAGGTATGTTTGCACAAGCGCTGCAACTAAAGCGCCGATAATCAGAAACCTCCCCATATCAAAGAATTCGTCAACAGCATGTTTCAGCATATCAAAGAGCTTTTCCGAAAAAGGGGATGGTCTGCCGGAATGGGCGCAGTGTGCAGCTGTCTGCCGGCTTTCCGTTTTCAGCTGGCTCGAGCGGAACATCATGCTGATCGCAAAAGCGATGATGACCGCTGCGGCAAAACCGACGGCAACCCTTAAAACGGCCATTCGCAAGTCATTGCCAAAAGCCATATAAGTGGATAAGACGACAATCGGATTGATCAGCGGACCTGTCAACAGAAAGCCGACGCCTGCATAGATGGGAACGCCTTTTGACACGAGTCTTCTCACGATCGGGACAATCCCGCATTCGCAAGCCGGAAAACAAGCGCCGAGTAAACAGCTGACAATCACTCCTGAAAACCTGTTTTTCGGAAAAAGGGAGCGAATATGCTCTTCAGTCACAAAGATCTGGATGAAACCGGCGATTAATACTCCGATTAACACAAAGGGAAGGGCTTCGATTAAAATGCTGATGAAAATCGTATTCAGCTGCAGAACGGAAGCCGGAATCTGGAAGGGGAGGCCTGAGGCGAGCGACCCGCCGGCTGACACAAGGCATATCAGAACACTGATGACAACAAGCCCGGTAAAGTCGATTAAATAACTGTTAAGTGAACGAAACATCGCTTTTCCTCCATCCTGAAATAGCTAATCGTAATGATTCTTTTTTAAAGGTATGCCTGTCCTTTTTTAAACATGACAAGAAAAAGAATGATGCCGAATCGGAGCAGGGCTTTATTTTCTTTTTCCGCGATGTTGGTTTATAATACATATGCGAGTGGATGTTGCAATCATCATCACCAATCAGCTTTAAAAAGGCAGGAGGAATAATCATGAGCGTACATATTGGCGCAGAAAAAGGACAAATTGCAGAAACGGTGCTGCTTCCAGGAGACCCGCTGCGCGCAAAATATATCGCTGATACATATTTGGAAAACGTTGAATGTTATAACGAAGTACGGGGAATGTACGGGTTTACCGGCACTTATAAAGGAAAGCGCGTTTCCGTTCAGGGGACGGGCATGGGTGTGCCGTCTATTTCAATTTATGTCAATGAACTGATCAGAAGCTATGATGTGAAAAACCTGATCCGCGTCGGATCGTGCGGTGCGATCAGAAAAGACGTCAATGTAAGAGATGTCATTCTTGCGATGACTTCATCAACTGATTCACAAATCAACAGAGTGGCATTCGGCTCGATCGACTTTGCGCCCTGCGCGGACTTCGGCCTGCTAAAAGCTGCTTATGACGCTGCAAGTGAGCGGAACATCCCGGTTACGGCAGGGAATGTGTTTACGGCGGATCAATTCTATAACGACGACAGCCAAATTGAGAAGCTTGCCAAACACGGAGTGCTTGCGGTCGAGATGGAAACGACGGCGCTTTATACATTGGCTGCGAAATTCGGCCGAAAAGCCCTCTCCATTTTAACGGTCAGCGATCACGTCATTACCGGCGAGGAAACAACGGCAGAAGAAAGACAGACGACCTTTAATGATATGATCCTGCTGGCTCTGGATACTGCTTTGTAAAAGCATACATGCACTGAAAAAGGATGGATTCGAATGAACGGAAAGTACAAATACGTGACGATTGCTTCATTGCTGAGTGCAGCGGTCCTGCTTGGCACAGGATGTACCATGACCGAACAGAAGCAAAATGACACGGCTAAAACACAGAATACTGCAAATGCAAGCAAGGATGCAAAAGACCAAAAGTCAGACAGCAGCCTGGAAGATCAGGACTTCATACTCGAGAGCAAGTACTTTAATCAAATAAAAGATGTAGACGGGCTGCCGACGATTCAAAATCCGGAAAACATAATGGCGCTTGTAAATAAAGAATACGCGCTTCCCGGCAACTATGCACCGAGCGACCTGACAGTGCCTGATGTCGCGTTTTCTTTTACCGAGGATATCGACAAGCGTTATATCAGAAAAGAAGCCGCCAAAGCGCTTGAAGAGATGTTCAGCGCCGCTAAGAAAGAAGGCTATGAACTCGTTGCAGTGTCCGGCTACAGATCCTATGACAGACAAAAAGCGATCTATAACAACGAAGTCAGCCAAAAGGGAGAAGAAAAGGCGAAAGAAGCTGTGGCATATCCGGGCCAAAGCGAGCATCAGACAGGACTTGCGATGGATATTTCCAGCAAAAGCAACGGCTTCGCCTTATCAGAGGAATTCGGCAATACGAAAGACGGACAATGGGTCGAGAAGAACGCCTACAAATACGGCTATATCATCCGCTATCCGAAAAATAAAGAAGACATCACGAAATATAAGTATGAACCTTGGCACCTGCGCTATGTAGGAAAAAAAGCGGCTAAAGCCATCCAAGAACACGACTTGACGCTTGAAGAGTATTTTAAACAGGTGAAAAAGATATAAAAATGAAAGGGCCGATATCAATCGGCCTTTTCATATTACCAAAAAAACAAGCCTGCAAGAGCCACACCGGCAATTAGACCGAGGCCAAGTCCGTATACAGGGCCCCAACCCCACCAGCCGCCGTAATATCCGTAGGCGAACCCGCGGCCTCCCCGTCTGATCATCGGGGCAATATATACTTTGCTTGGTGAAACACGGACGATTCTTCCGACATGGACGCGGCCTCCTTTGTCGGTGATTCTCGCAACTCTGCCAATATTTTGGTGGCAAAACCTATAATATCGGTCCACTTGAATGCTCCTTCCATCATCTAATCTATTCCTAGTCAGCTTATGACGGATTTAATAGAAAAGGTTGGACGAAAGAAGGAGGACAAATGATGATTTATAGATGTGATATAAAAATAATATGATCGAGAGAGTCCCGGTATTTTTCCAGGTAATGCAGGTGTTTTTCCATCGTTTCATAGTCTTTGTCGGAAATTGCAGGCGACAGATCCATTTCAACGGCGTCATCCGGGTCTCCTGCATCTTCCAATACGACAGGAATGATGTCAATCTTTGAAAATCCTTCTTCTCGAAGGACATTGACCCACTCATCCTCGTCATATAATGCGGTGAATCCGTAAAATTCCGTGATTTCTTTTTTTGCTTCGTCTGTCAGTGCGTTTCCTTCCTTAAGGCAGACTTCGATCGCGACCAGCATCCCTCCGGGTTTTAAAATCCGCCGGATTTCCTGTAAAGCAGACCGGATATTTGTGAAGCTCAGCACAGATTCAGTTAATACACAGGCAAAGCTTTCAGACTGAAACGGCATTTCCTCAAGTGGAGAGCGGACAGCCGGAATGGAAAGCTGTTCTTTTTTAAAACGCTGTCGGGCTTTATCGATCATGACCGGGTCGGCATCAAGGGCAGTGACAGGAAACAGAAGCTGACCCAAATAAACGGCGGTCTGGCCGGTTCCGCAGCCTGCATCAAGAATCGGCTGCTCAGGGTCGATGCCGGCTTTGGCGAGCACTGCCTTTGACAGGGACATCCCGCCGGGATGAGCGGATGAGACGCCGAAGCTGGCGAGCATGTCTAAATAATCGCTCAAATTGAGATCCCTCCTTTTTTGTATGCATATGCAAAAGCGGAATAATGGTTGAAAACGATCGAATGCCAGCATCCCGGAAAAATCGGTATTTAAGTGATTCGAGTTGACGAATAAAGATTCGTCCATGATAATATGGTAAGAAGAAAAGGTGGTGTTCGTTTGAAACAGCAGTTGAAACTCTTTTTGGCTGTATTGATTACGGCCGTCGCCGCCTCCGCACTGACGCTTTATCTGGTGGGCAAAGGCAGCGGCGGTTCAGTATATTCCGCTTCAGATTCCGAGAAATTCGAAAAGCTGATGGCGGCGTACGACAAAATCAAGAGCGACTATTATCAAAATGCAGACGATGAAAACCTGACTGACGGCGCGATTAAAGGGATGCTTGGAGCTTTGGATGATCCATATTCTACATACATGGATAAGAAAGAAGCTAAAAGCTTTGAAGAAAGCATTACATCTTCTTTTGAAGGAATCGGCGCCCAAGTAGAAGAAAAAAATGGACAAATTCTAATCGTCGCGCCTATTAAAGGATCTCCCGCAGAAAAAGCCGGCTTAAAGCCGCATGATGAAATTCAGAAAGTGGACGGCAAAAGCGTAAAAGGCAAGACCGTCAACGAAGCGACAGCGATGATCCGCGGCAAAAAAGGCACGAATGTCAAACTTGTTCTCAACAGGGAAGGCGTCGGCCAAATCGATGTTACGATTAAGCGCGATACGATTCCGATCGAAACGGTTTATTCCAAAATGATCGACGGCAATATCGGTGAAATCCAAATTACGTCTTTCTCTGAAAATACCGCAAAAGAACTGACAAAAGCCATTGATGACTTGTCTGAAAAAGGTGCGGAACGATTCGTGCTGGATCTCAGAGGAAATCCAGGCGGGCTGATGGACCAAGCGATTATGATGAGCAACATGTTTGTCGATAAAGGCAAAACCATCATGCAGGTTGAATCCAAAAACGGAAAAAAAGAAGTGTACAAAGCTGAGAAGGAGCGAAAAGTGAACAAGCCGACCGTTGTTCTCGTCAACGGAGGAACGGCAAGCGCCGCTGAGATCATGGCCGCAGCACTTCACCAGTCTTCAGGCATCCCGATCGTCGGTGAAAATACGTTTGGGAAAGGGACGGTTCAAAATGCGGAGAGCTTCTCCGACGGATCGACCGTCAAGCTGACGATTGCCAAGTGGCTGACGCCGAATGGGGACTGGATTCACGAAAAAGGAATCAAACCTCAATATAAAGCGGAGCTCCCAAGCTATGCCAAACTGCCGTACCTGGATTCCAAAAAAGAGTATAAGGCAGGCAGCACCGGAGACGAAGTGAAAGCCGCCCAGCAAATGCTTCAAGCGCTCGGCTATAAGCTGAATGCGACTGGAGCTTTCGACGCACAGACGGAAGCTGCCGTTAAGGCTTTTCAAAAAGACCAAAAGCTGAAAACGACAGGCATCCTAACGGGCGAGACGACAATCAGCCTGACAAGCAAGCTGCAGGATAAGCTTTCCGACAATGATACGCAGTTGGATAAAGCGATTGAGATCTTAAAAAAAGAGAAATAAAAGAAACCCTTGCGCTCACACGGAGCACAAGGGTTTTTTGGTGATCAGGCGCTTTTTTGCACATTCTTCTTAGTATGAAACAAATAGTTGATCACAGAATTGTGTTTTACATTTTTCACAAAAAACGGATTCAACAAGACAACAGTCAAAAGGTTGGCTGCAAGGCCCCAGAATCCTTCGTAAATGCCGAAAGTGGCCCCTGTCAAATAAACGGTAAATGTAACGGCAAGGCCGATGAGAAGACCGATGATCGTCGCTTCCTTCGTCTGGTTTTTCCAGAACAGGCTGATGACGATGGCCGGGAATATCTGCACCATGCCTGAAACGCCGAGAAGCTGAAGCGTGACAAGCGCTGCGGGGAACAGCATTCCAAATAAAAGGGCCAGGCCGATGACGACAAATACCATTGAGCGCGTAATGATCGTCAGTTTTTGCCCCGAAACGCGGGGATTGATCAAATCGCGGTATAAATTGTTGGCGAATAGATTAGACGCCCCGATCGCCATGATCGAACACGGGATCAGACTTGCCAGGGCAATTGTTGAATAGGCGAATCCTTGCGTGACGCCGCCGTAGGAACTTTGGATTAAATACAGCAAGGCAAATCTCGGATTAATGTCATCGGGAAGTACGAGAAATGCGATAAAGCCTAAGAAAATGACTAAGATCAATACGATATTGTACAGCGGCAGAAACATGCTGTTTTTTCTGAGCGCATCCGCGCTGTTCGCCGTGAAGACGCCTGTCGCCGCATGGGCCCACATGAACAGGGCAAACGCGGAAACGATCGATGCCGTGATGAACCAGGCGATCCCGCGCGGTCCGTCAGAAGGGATCGTCAGCATATGCGGCGCTTCATTTGCAAGCTTGTCAATCATCGGCGTCCAGCCGTTAAAATGGATGAGCGGCAACGAAACGACCATAAACAGCATCATCACCCAAACTAAAATATCTTTAATAATGGCGGTATATGTAGGACCTTTGATGCCGCTGAAAAACGTATAGAGCGCGACAAGGATGAATGATATGATCACGACGGCATTGACGTTAATAAACCCTGTACCCGCGACTTGAAGCGTATCCTGGATTCCGCTGAGCTGCAGGCAGATATACGGGATCAGCATCAAGACGCCGACAATGGCAACAAGCGAAGACAGCAGCTTGCTGCTGAAACGTTCCCTTGCGTAATCGGCCAGCGTCGTCAGCTGATGTACTTTCGCCACCTTCCAAATCTTCGGCAGAAAAAAGTACGCGATAAAATAGGCCAAAACCGAATAAGGGATCGCGAAAAAAGCAACGCTTCCGCTTGTAAAAGCGGTGCTTGTCAATCCTAAAAACGTGTAGGCTGTATACAAGTCGGCGCCGACGAGAAACCAGACGAGCAGCCCGCCGAACCGCCTTCCGCCGACCGACCATTCTTCAACCGATTTCCGCGACTGTTTATTGCTGCCGGCGATAAATCCGATACAAACTACGGCCAAAATGATGCCGGCGGTAATGAGGAGCGCTGTTAGATTTCCCTGCATCACTCATAACCTCCGTTTCTTTTCTCAAATCTGTAAATCGCAAATGTGATCAGCGGTGTCAGCACAATCCACAGCACCAGCCAAAAATGAAAAAACGGAAGTCCGAAAACGATCGGATCGATCCGGTTTACAAACGGCAGCAAGGCAAGCTGTCCGATAAAAGGGATGATGAACAGAACCCATTTGAAAAGCTGTTGATTCACCTTTTTTCCTCCTTAAGCCATTTTGATGTTCATAATCATAGCAGTTGTCAGATTTAATCACAAGATAATTATTAGAAAAAAGTGATTTTTTAAATTATTTAAACAATAGTTCTGTCTTGCATATTCGAAAACATAACTTTACAATAATTAATATCTTGAATTCAAGATAAAAAGATGATGATGGAAACAGAAGGGGTGCACCATATTGCAGGAGGCTCCAAAGTAATGTATGGGAAAGAGACAGTGAACAGGGCTCTTTGATTGATGAACAGTTGGAGAGTCTCTTTCGGTGAATTGAAGCTTTCCGAAATGATTGCAGGCCAATTGAAGGCATACTTCCAAAATGGAAAAGGAGTGAAAGGAAATGAATTATATATATGAAAAAGGGGACTCTGATCTCACCCTGTTGTTATTGCATGGAACAGGGGGAAACGAACACGATCTTCTGCCGATCGGCAAGATGATTGATCCCGATGCAAATTTGCTCGGGGTCAGGGGAAATGTGCTGGAAAACGGAATGCCCCGTTTTTTCAGGCGGCTGAGAGAAGGGGTGTTTGACGAAAAAGATTTGATCGAACGGACGGATGAATTAAAAACGTTTCTAGATGAAGCAGCCAAGGAACTTCACTTTGACAGAAGCCGGGTGGTCGCAATCGGCTATTCAAACGGCGCCAATATCGCGGGAAGTCTGCTGTTCCGTCATGAACATGTACTGAAAGGGGCGATTTTGCATCATCCGATGGTTCCGTTTAGAAATCGCAAGCTCCCTGATATGACAGGTCTGCCCGTGTTTATCGGGGCCGGCAAAACAGATCCGCTCTGTCCGCCGCAGGAATCAAGCGAGCTTGCCGGCTATTTCACAAACGCCGGCGCCAAAGTGCTCCTTCACTGGGAAGGCGGAGGCCATCAGCTGACACACGGCGAAATTGAAAAGGCGAAAATCTGGTATGAAAAGCATATAAAAGCATAAAAATAAACCTTAGTCCTTTTTTGGGACTAAGGTTTTTAACATGTTTACAGCCATGTAGATACGTCAGACACATCGAAACGATTGCTTTTGTGCGCAGGTTTGACCGGCTTTCCGACCGAAATCAGCATAACCGGTACATAGCGTTCATCGATGTTGAATTCTTTCACAAATGCTTCCTTGTCAAAGCCGCCCATTGCGCATGTGTCATAGCCCATTGCTTTGGCTGCGATCATCAGCTGCATGGCTGCTAGAGATGCGTTTGTAAACGCGGCGTCTCTTGCAAATCCGCTGTTTTGATAAGCGCCGTTGATTTGTCCGAGCAGCGTGTTTTTGATTTCTTCAGTCATATAGCCTGCTTCTGCCAGAGGGCCGTATACGGCTTCACCGTTCAGATTCGCTTGTAAGTCCCCGAGCACCGCTACGACCGCAGAGGCCTGACTGACTTGCTTTTGGTTGAACGCGATCGGAAGGAGCCTATCTTTTGATTCCTGGCTGTGAAAGACTGTAAAATGCCAGTGCTGCAGATTCCAGGCTGACGGAGCCTTTGTGGTGATGCTCAGCAGCTTTGTCAGCTCCTCTTTGGAAATCGAAACGCTTGTGTCATATTCTTTAATCGAAGTACGCTCTTCCAGAATGTTGAGAGCGGTGTTTTCTTGTGAAGACATGTGACTTCCTCCTTTGGGCTAAACGTGTTATGATAGAGTTAGATAAAAAGTTAGAAACTTACTTTTTGTAACTTTAATGAGTATTTTAATGGCACACATTATATTTGTCAACTGGATATGGAGGGGTGAGAGAATTGGGGTTTACAATGTGTCCTAGAATGGAAGCCGCCTTTTCTTTACTCGGCAAACGATGGAATGGACTGATCATCCATGTATTATTGGATGGACCTAAACGATTTAAAGACTTGACTGAAATGATACCGATGATCAGCCAGAAAATGCTGGCTGAACGTTTAAAAGAGCTCGAACACTGCAAAATAGTCGAGCGTCAAGTGCTCCCGGAAACGCCGGTAAAAGTGATCTATCAATTGACAGACAAGGGAACGGCGCTGGAGCCTGTCCTCAAGGAGATACAAACCTGGGCCGAAAGCCATTGTGATCCGGAAGGGAGCTGACCGGATTGAACAGTAAAGAAACTGTCGTCATTACAGGCGGGGCAAAAGGCATTGGAAGAGACCTCGTGGCCGCCTATGCTCAAAAAGGTTTTATCGTCGTATTCGCCGACGTATTGAAGGAAGAGGGTGAACAGCTTGAAAAAGAGCTGACCGCTTCCGGTGCGCGGGTCCAATTTGCACCTTGTGATGTAGCTTCTGAAGAAGACGTGAAACGGCTGATGCAGGAAGCTTCCCGAAACGGCCGTTCGATATCGGCGCTCATCAATAATGCGGGCCGATCAGTTTGGAAGTCCCCTTACGACTTGACGGCTGAAGAATGGGACGGCGTCCTGAATACGAATTTGAAAGGCGCGTTTCTTTGCGCAAGAGAAGCGGCCAAAAGAATGAAAGAGGCGAAAACAGGCGGTGCCATCGTCAATATCGCTTCGACAAGGGCATTTATGTCCGAACCGGACTCAGAAGCCTATGCCGCGTCAAAAGGGGGCTTAATAGCTTTGACTCACGCATTGGCCGCGTCTTTAAGCAAAGATTCAATCGTGGTCAACAGCATTTCCCCGGGCTGGATTGAAACCGGTGATTATACTGCCCTGCGGCCTATTGACCACGCGCAGCATTTGTCAAACAGGGTCGGCCGCCCACAGGATATCGTCAAAGCATGCTTTTATTTGACCGATCCGGACAATCGCTTCGTCACCGGTACAAACATAACGGTGGACGGCGGAATGACAAAAAAAAATGATTTATGAAGAATAGCCCAAACGTTTCCCGACTTTATGAATACCTTTACTATAGGCAGACATAAAGGAGGATAAAAGCCAATGAACCCTCATATGCTTTATTCGAGATCAGGTCCTGCCGGATACCCGGCCAGATTCCCGTTATTCTGGGGTTTTGGAGCGCCGCTTGTCGGCGGATTGCTGGGCGGATTTCTCGGAAGCGCGATTTTTAACTACCCAAGACCTTACGCTTACCCGCCGCCATACCCGGGACCTTACGGCGGCGCGCCTTATTACGGCTACGGGGCAGCTCCTGGGGCTTTTCCGTACGGAGGTGTTCCGGGCGCAGCTCCATACAGAGGAGCAGGACCGGGCTATTGATCAATAAGCCAATTGTTGCTGGCGTCTAAATGCCGGATGTCAATATGAAGCGGCGGCCAAAGCCTGCGAATCTTTTCGCCTTTGGCCGCCGTCTCATTCTTTCCGGATCGATCAGTCAGGGAACTGTACTTTTCCCGGTACGGTATATGCGCTTGACGTCCCGTTTTCCGGAAGCTTTTTTATCGTGTCTTTGACGACTTTTCCTCGGATATCTGTGATCCTGACTTTAAGCGGACTTGTCCCGAGATTGGTGCTGACGAAATGGTTGTAATCCGTTTTCTCCATGTTGATCCACTTTCCGTCTTTGTAATATTCCATTTTCATGACGGGATATTTGTGGTTTCTGACTTGGATCGCCGCCCACCATTGGCTGCTGCCTTCTTTGATCCGGTAAGTGAAATTGCCGGTAATCGGCGCTTTGACTATACGCCATTTAATGTCGATTTTGCCGTCTTTCATATCGCCGATCTCGCGAAAAGCGTTCGGTGAAAGGTCAAGGGCTCCCGGCGCTCCTTCAGGATACAGATCGGTAACATAGACGGTCGTTTTTCCTTTCGGCCCTTCAACCCGCAGATAGGCGCCGGCAAGAGCAGCTTTCACACCGCGGTAATTCATATCTGTCGGATTTAAAGCGGTGATCTTCATATTGGACGGAATAGGGTCCAAAAGCAATGCGCCGCCGGAGTAGCCCGACCCCGTATAAGTGGCATAGCCCGTATGCAGTGAGTTGTACGCAGCGGAAGCTTGAGGCGAAAAACAAAGGATTGTCAAAAACATTGCTGTGATCAATATGCTGATTTTCTTTTTCATATACATCCTCCTGTTTTATAAATTGAGAACCATTATCATTATAAGGACAAATCGACAACAGCCGAAAGAGGAAATAGTTACAGAGACTTTTTAAGGAATAATGACTAACACTGTCAAAATTTAAAGGCGCGGCCGAATGTCAGGCAAATGAGATGATCATCCTTGAGGAGTAGTGTTAAGATGATACAGGAAGAAAAAAAACAGCCTGCTTTTTCAAGCTGGCCGTTTTCAAAACGTGATGTCGATTTCAGACAGGTTAAAGTCCTCATTTTTTAAGAACATCACTTCCAAAATGCCGTCTTTAAATATTGCTTTCGTACCCTTTCTGCGCACTAGAGAGGGGAGAACGACTTTTTCCTGCCGCCCTTTTTCAGGGTAGTTTTCTATGATCAGGGTTTGTGAAGTATGTTTAATTTTCAGAAGGTTAAGCTGTTCTTTGGTGAGCGGTATTTTAACAAATACATGGCTTGTCGTTTCAAAAATATCAATCGGATCAGATTCATCTGCCGCCGATGTTTCTTTTGAGAGAGGGTCACGAAAAGGAAATTGAACTGCATACCCCGGTCCGAAAACGCTTTTCATCATGTGGTGGATATATTGCTCCACATCTTTCGGGTCAGCGTTTTTTAATCCGTCCTTGGAAAACTGCTGAAATGGAAAAAAGCGTTGCCAATCAAACACGATCACACTTCCTTTCACATAGACGGTACAGTATATGCAAAAAAGTGCGGAAAGTGATGAAGAAGAAAGGAAAGAAACAGACATGAATCATTCATCTCAAACGAAAGGAATCATTTACACAGCGCTTTCTTATTTGCTGTGGGGGCTCCTTCCTTTATATTGGAAAGTGCTCGATCAGACGGCCGCGCTCGATATTCTGGCGCACCGGATTATCTGGTCATTTGTTTTTATGTGCGGGGTGCTTCTCGTTTTGCGGCAGTGGAAAAACGGAGTCAAAGCATTTCGCTCGCTTTCGGGAAACCGAAAGGAATTTGTTCCGCTCATTTTGTCGTCCGTTCTGATTTCGATCAATTGGTATGTCTACATATGGGCCGTCAGCAACGGCTATATTCTTGAAGCGAGCCTGGGCTACTACATCAATCCGCTCGTATCGATCGTTCTCGGAATTGTCTTTTTAAAGGAAAAGCTAACGCGGATGCAGGGAGCGGCAGTTCTTCTCGCTGCCCTCGGCGTGCTTATTTCAGCTTTTCAGTACGGGTCCGTGCCGTACATCGCCCTGATGCTCGCATTCAGCTTCGGGCTCTACGGACTGGCGAAAAAGCGCACATCGCTCTCAAGTGCCATAGGACTTACTTTGGAAACGATGATGATCGCTCCGGTTGCAGCGATCTACCTGCTGTTCTTCAGCCATCCGGAGAAGGCTCAGGCAGCCTCAGGGAGCATCGGCATGATGGTGCTGCTGTTTCTGGCGGGGGTGCTGACCGCGATTCCGCTGCTTTTATTTGCGGAAGGTGCAAAGAAACTGCCGCTCTATCAAGTCGGCATTTTGCAATATATCGCTCCGACCATTACATTATGTTTAGGCGTTTTCGTCTACCATGAACCGTTCAACAGCAGCAAGGTCTTTACGTTTTCCTGCATATGGGCGGCGCTGATATTGTTTACACTTTCGCAATTTCAATGGAAGAGACCGGAGAAGGTATTTTTAAAAAGAAAAAAATCCTTTCATCCGTAAGCCCTTTTTCTTTTCAAGAAACACCGATTATGTATAATTAAACATTATTGAAGCAATTCGGAGGTTGTTCCGTCATGGCAGATGAACTGGAGCTTTTCCAGGCATATAAAACCCTTTGGAAAAACCGGACGATGGAGGGGGAAGGCAGGGAGGCGCTTCATCAGGCGGTTGATGATGAGCTGAACGACCTCGGCACCCATCCAAGGCTCAGAAAGACGAAGCACGAAAAATACTATCAATCAATCCGGCGCATCGTGAATTCACAATTGGAATCAGAAATGAAGCTCAAGCTGATTGAATGTCATACGGAACGATTGGAGTTATTAACAAACGAAGAAAGCAGGGAGTAACATGAAAGCAATAAAAAAAGAAGATGTGCAGGCTTCTTTGGAAACATTTTTAAATCAGCCTGTTTACATTCATTTGGAAACGACAACCGGATCGTATTCCGCGCATAAAGATGAGCAGAACATGACCGTGGTGGCATATATCAGAAACGCGAAGGTAGCCTGCTCCCGGGCCAAAATCACGGGCGAGGGACCATTTCGCGCCGGTTTGAAAACCGAAGACGGCTGGATCTACGCCGAAGGCCTGACGGATTATACGGTTGACGATGAAGGAAGGTTGCTTCTTGCCGGCTATTTGCCGGGCGGCAAACTCGCCATTTCGCTTCAAATCAGCAAAAAGCCATTTGCAGTCTAAAAAGAAGGTGTTATAAGATGAAAAAACATTTACTCGTGATCCTGCCCCATCCTGATGATGAATCTTTCGGAGTCGCCGGCTTGATCGCCTTAAACCGAAAAGAAGACATTCCTGTAACATACGCTTGCCTGACGCTGGGCGAGATGGGAAGAAATATGGGAGACCCGCTTTTTGCCAACAGGGAAACCCTTCCGCTGCTCAGAAAGCAAGAGCTGATCGACGCCTGCAGGGAAATGGATGTACAGGATTTGCGCATGCTCGGATACCGCGACAAAACGCTCGAATTCGAGGATGAAGAAAAACTGGCCGATCAAATTGAGGCTGTCATCGATGATGTAAACCCGAGCCTTGTTGTGACGTTTTACCCCGGACACGGCGTTCATCCTGACCATGATGCATGCGGTGCCGCGGTCATCAGGGCATTATCGCGGAAAAAGAAAGAGGACCGGCCGCGCGTCTTATGCATGGCTATCACTCACCACAGGGAAGAGGTTCTTGGCAAGCCTGACGTCGTTCTTGATATCAAAGAAGTCGCGGATATTAAAATGAACGCTTTAAAAGCGCATAAATCCCAAACAGGCGGCCTTTTGAAAGAAATAGAGAAAAAACTCGCCAATGGCGAGCCGGTTGTTGAGACATGGTTTGAAAAAGAAGCATTTTGGACCTATCAATGGAATGATTAACATGATCAAAAAAGGTGTCGGGCATTTGAGCCCGGCACCTTTTTTACATGCTTTGAGTGTGAATATAGCGGTTTTGAATGCGTTTGAGCCTGAAGAACAGCCCGACTGCACCGGCCGCTAGCCCCGTGATCAGCCCGATCCAGTATCCGAAAGCTCCGAATGAAGTATACGTTCCGATTACAAAACCGACCGGAAGCCCGATAGTCCAATATGAGACGAGAGCTGTGACAAGCGTGTAGTTGACATCTTTATATCCTCTGAGCGCTCCTTGAATCGGCGCGGCAATGGCATCTGACAGCTGAAAAAACAACGCATACAGCAAGAAGTCCTTGGTCAGAAGCAGGACATCCCGGTCAGCCGCGTACAAACCGGCGATCTGCTCTCTGAACAGTAGTATGATGAGTGCGGTGAATAATGAAAAACCGACCGCTATTGAAATGCCGAGATAGCTGTAGGCCCTCGAGTCTTTAAACCGTTTGGCCCCGGCTTCAAAGCCGACGACAATCGTCAGCGTCATCGATACGCTCAATGGAAGCATGTAAAGAAGCGAAGCAAAATTCATTGCCGCCTGATGGGAAGCGATCGTGACCGTGTCAAAGTGGCTCATCAGCAAGGTGACAGCTGCGAATATACTCGTCTCAAAGAAGATGGCGAAACCGATCGGGATGCCGATCTTCAGAAGTTTCATACTTTCAGCAAAAGAAAATGAATAGAATGTTCCAAAAATCCTAAACTGGTGAAACGGCGTCTTTTTATGAACGATGTATAAAGAGATCAGACAAATGCACCAATATGTGATAGCGGAAGCCAAACCGGCTCCTGCTCCTCCAAGCTTTGGAAACCCGAAGTTCCCGAAAATAAACAAATAGTTCAAGACAAAATTAATGGGCAAAGAACAAAGCGTAATCAGCATCGTCACCCGCGTTTTCCCGAGTGAATCAATAAAGCAGCGCATCACATTGTAAACAAACAGCGGCAATATGCCTAGCCCGATGCAGATTAAATATTGCTTTGCGATGACAGCTACCTTCCGTTCAAGATCGAGATTCTCCAGCACCGGATCAATCAGAAAATATCCGGAAACGATGACGGCAAGGCTGATGATTCCGGCCACATAGATCGATTGAATAACAGTATAAGGGACATCCTTTTGCCGCTTGGCACCCATCAGCTGGGCGACCATAGGTGTTACAGCCGTCAAAATGCCGGCAAGCCCAGTATAAACGGGGGTCCATAAACTCGAGCCGATTGCGACGCCGGCGAGGTCGGCGGCGCTGACTTTGCCTGACATCACCGTGTCGAGAACCGTAATGAGCGACAGTCCCGCTTGCGTAATCAAAATCGGAATTAAAATCGTTAAAAACTGTCTTGCTTTCTCCCGCAAATCCTTTGTTTCCCTCATATCAGTTCCCCGTTTCTTTTGGATAACGAGAGAAATTATAACACGTTATGTATAAAATGCAATAAATGTCTGTTCAATCTTTTTTCGTCTGTTTTGTTTTTTTAAACATTTGCACATAAATAAAGGAAAGAGAAAGGATCCCTAAACACGTACATAAATATTGACATATTTTTTGAATGGCCAAGAAGATTCACCTCCATATCTTAAAATGCGCCATAAAAGGAGGAAACATGCATGAAAGCTGCGGTGATAAAACAGAACCCTTTTTTACATGTTTTGATAGTATATTAGATCTATTAATATATATAAATGAGTGAGCATTAAGTTTTATGTTTCTGTATATCGTTATATTAAGATAGGAAATAAGAATCTATAGGTGAAATAGTAAAACGCCGTTCGATCTAAAAAAAAGATACTCCCAATTCCGGATGTTGGCAAAAAAAATGTATGATATAGTCAATTTATGGTTTCGTGGAGGAATTTGTGCTGAAATGTAGAATTGTATAAATGATCCTGATCTTTGCTTTTCGATTAGGCAATAGATGAGGATAGATCGGCGATTTCCGGAAAAATAAAGAATATGAACACGCAGTTTTCACACCCTCAACATGAACGCTGGCTTGCCTACCTGTTTCCGTTTGATCCGAGAGAAAGAGAAATCGGCAGTAAAACGGCACGGAAATCCGCATGTTATGGCGTCTATTCTGGCTGTTTCGGCACATGCAGCATATCTGGTCAACTCCCTTCTCGCTGTTTTCACCATGAACCTCTGATTTTAAAACAACTGATCATCGTATTTCCGAAAACTTGAAACTCAAAACCTTTGCAAAAAAGCATCCGGCACCTCGAGTACACAGAAAAAAGTGTTGATTTTTGTCAATATGTCTATCAGTCTGTATTTTTAATGAGAAATTTGTAAAAAAACAAAAAAGCTATTAAAAAAATATAAAATAGACCGATACAAATCGTGAATTGCATTTTTTGCTTAAGAGTATAAAAGGGGGATTTCGGCCAAAGGCATACATATGGTGATCAGATCACCCGCCTGATCGGCTGGATAAAGTCTTAAGCAATGGCAAATGTAATGGCATACATAGAGAGAACGAAAATGAAACGGGAGGTTAAGAGGTTATGAAGAAGAAGATAGCAGCAGGTTTGGCGGCCTCTGCGGTAGTTGGAACTTCATTGGCGGCGTCACCGGTCGAAGCCCAAACCATCAAGGTGAAAAGCGGAGACTCACTGTGGAAGCTTTCAGCTGAGTACAATACGAGTGTTTCGGCACTTCAATCAGCCAACAATCTTTCATCGACGGTTATTTATGTCGGACAAACTTTAAAAGTTCCGGACGGCAAGTCGAAAAGCAGCTCACAGACAAAATCCGCAAGTTCCAGCTCAAGTTCAAGCGCTGCCAAGTCCACTTACACGGTGAAATTGGGAGATTCCTTGTGGCTGATTGCCAGAGACTACAAAACGACCGTACAAGAGATTAAAAACTTAAACGGGCTGAGCAGCGATATGATTTATCCGGGACAAAAGCTGGTTATTAAAGGAAGCGCAAAAAGCGCCGGTTCCAGCTCTGGATCAAGCTCCAAATCATCCGGCTCATCATCCGGCTCACAAAGTGCAAGCAGTTCAAGCAGCACATACAAAGTCAAATTGGGCGACTCTTTATGGAAAATTGCCAATAGTTTGAATATGACAGTCGCCGAAATTAAAACGCTGAACAACTTGAAGTCGGACACGATCTACCCGAACCAGGTCCTTAAAGTGAAAGGAACAGTTTCCAGCGGAAGCAAACCATCTTCTGGTTCGTCTTCAAGCTCTTCATCAAGTAAAACGAACACAGGCAGCAGTTCAAAAACGACCACTTACACGGTTAAACCGGGCGATTCTCTGTGGAAAATCGCGAATTCGATGAAGGTAACGGTACAGAGCATCAGAGAGGCTAATCAATTAAAAACAGATGTATTGCAAGTCGGCCAGAAGCTTAAAATTTCTGGTGCATCGTCTTCAGGGTCATCTGGCAGCCCATCTTCCAGCTCGCCGAACTCTTCAGTTTCAACCGGCACTTCGACAAGCGCAAAAGTCGAGCGGATGATTGCAGAGGCAGAAAAGCATATCGGCGTGCCTTACAGATGGGGAGGCAACAATCCTTCCGGTTTTGACTGCAGCGGATTCATCTATTACACGTTGAACAAAGTTACATCTGTCTCAAGGCTGAGCGCAGCAGGATACTGGAACATCATGTCGCCAGTCAGCCAGCCTTCAAGAGGTGATTTTGTTTTCTTCTCAACATATAAAGCGGGCCCTTCACACGTCGGCATTTATTTAGGAAACAACAAGTTTATCAATGCCAACGATTCCGGCGTCACCGTGAGCGACATGAACAATTCCTACTGGAAGCAGCGCTATCTCGGCGCAAAACGGTATTCATTTTAAAAAAGCCATTTTATATGGCTTTTTTTTGCGTGGTTTCAGGATGGGAAGGACAGGTTTAATGCCCCTCTTCATTGTCTAAACTGAAAAGAAAAGCGAAGGGGGAAGCTGTTTGAGAACATTACATTACATATTGCTCGCATGTATGTCCGTTTGTTTGGCAGCTGCATGCACACAGCAAAAAGAAATCGAGCAAAAAAATGCCGAACAGGAACATAAAGAAACTTTTGAAACGATGACACAGCCATTAAAAGTACCGCTGATCAAACGCGACGGGACGGAGACCGGTTTTATAGAAGTGTATGAATCTGCTGCAGAAGGCCTTGATATTAGAGTGAGCGCCCATGATCTGCCGCCGGGCATGCTTGCTTTTCATATTCATGAAACGGGCGTTTGCAAAAAGCCTGATTTTGAAAGTGCGGGTGCTCATTTCAATCCTGATCAAAAGGAGCACGGCTTTAACAATCCAAAAGGGCCGCATGCCGGTGATTTGCCGAATATTGAAGTCGGAGCAGACGGCAAAGTCGACGTCATCGTCAATGCGCCGGCAGTCACCCTCGATCAGAAAAGCAGGTTCAGTCTGCTGGATCATGATGGAAGTGCTTTTATTATTCACGAGCATCAGGATGACGATTTGACAAATCCATCAGGTAACTCCGGAGCCCGGATGGTTTGCGGAGCGCTGACGAACAGCGGAAAAAAGTGAATCGGCGCCTGGAAGCCGTTTATATTGAGGGCAGCGCGTCTTTTCTAGTATACTTAAATATAGAAGACGCTTTTAGAAAGGAATTTTACAACACATGAAATATGATCTGCACGAACTAGAGCTGCCTGAAAAGATAAAAGAGCGGCTGATTCAGTCTGCCGCTAAACCTGTTGACGCGGAATACCAATCATTGATTGGGACGCCCGGCTATGAAGCGGAAGACAGCGCCATTCTCTATGACGCGATGATCGCGTTGTCACTCGGAAAAAACGTTTTGTTAAAAGGTCCGACAGGTTCCGGAAAAACAAAACTTGCCGAAACGCTCTCCGCTTATTTTCAAAAACCTATGCACAGTGTCAACTGTTCTGTGGACCTTGATGCAGAGGCGCTTGTCGGTTACAAAACGATTGAAAACACCGGCGGGAACGCCTCTATTGAATTTGTCGAAGGTCCCGTGACAAAAGCAATGAACAACGGCCATTTCCTATATATTGACGAAATCAACATGGCGAAACCGGAAACGCTGCCGATCTTAAACGGGGTGCTGGATTACCGGAAAATGATGACCAATCCGTTTACAGGGGAAGTCGTCAAAGCGAAAGAGGGATTCGGCGTAATTGCAGCAATAAACGAAGGGTATGTCGGAACAGTCCCATTGAACGAAGCGCTGAAAAACCGGTTTGTGATCATCGACGTGCCATACATTAAAGGCGACCTGCTGAAACGGGTGCTTGAAACACAATCCGAACTAAAAAATCAGAAGCTGCTGGACCGGTTTGTCACCCTGTCATCGGATTTAATGACGCAAGCCCACAACGGACAGGTATCTGAAGAGGCTGCTTCCATCAGAGCGCTTCTCGATACTTGCGATCTGTCGACGTATATTCCGCCGCTGCGAGCGATCGAACGGGGCATCGTTGAAAAGCTTGATGATGAACGCGAAAAAGCGGCGGTCCGAAATATTGCCCAAACTTTGTTCGAATGAGGGTTTTTTATGAAGTTTATTAAATTCAATGACAGCAAGATTGACTCTTTGCTATTTATGGAGCTGACAGATCTGGCGAAAACGCTCGCGAAAAGCGATCAGGTTGAAGTGGAGTACGGGGTTCAGTCTTATTACAATCCTTTTGAGAAAAAGATCTACATGAGCCACTTTTGGAAAGACAGGAACCACCGCGATATGGTAGACGGCTTGAAGAGCGATGTATACTTGCGGTCAATCGGCTCCCGCTACAGCTCGATGAAAGACTTTTCCCGCATGCTGGACTCGGCTCGGAAATATCAGTTTAAGAGTTTGGCAAAACAGTTGTTTATGCTTTTTGAGGATATCAGAATTGAAGAGTCCATCAAGAGGGAGCGCCCCGGTACAAAGCAGGTATTTTCAAACCGGAAATCGATGTACCGCAAACACTTTGCGACACAGCTGACGCTGAATCTGGAGCGGAGCATTTTTACAGATGCTTTGTTTTGCGCTGTATATCTTAAGCTGACCGCGGAGTCGCCGCTTGAAGAGATACCGGCTATCCATGAATCGGTCGATCTGATGAAGGGGTTTATAGAAGCCGAGCTCGCCCGCGTATTCGAAGCGCGTTCAACTGCTGACATCGTTTCGTTTGTAAACGGGTTAATGGAAGGTTTTGAAGAAGTGCTCGAAAAAGATATGCTGAATACGTACTTCTTTTTTCCGGAACTTGACTACGAACAAGTTGACGAAGAAGCGCTCTTTCAAGATTTAAAAGCAAAACCGAAGCTGAGCGAGGATCTGACGCTGGAAGAGAAAAGTGCGGGTGACGAGGAAGTTCATGAAGAAGAAATGCCGACTTGGCACAGAGAAACGGAAGCTCCGGCCAAAAGCTTTCTCCAGTTTGATTTGGAGCACGGCGCAAAATCCGATATTTCCGGCGGCGCTTTAAGAGAAGGAGAAGACGGCGACCAAGCGCTCGGGTCTGTTCAAGGAACGGCGAAGCAGACGAAAAGGAAAGACTACTCAAAACTTGAATCGCTTGAATCTGTTCAAGATGAACCGAACGCCGGAACAGCCCAAGCCGGTAAAGAAAACCGCTATGCCTTTTCGGTGATGAAGCCGCCGGAAAAACCTTCGAATGAAGATATATTAGACTACCAGGCTCAAGCCAAAACAATCGAATCATATCAAAAACGGCTCAAACAGATGATTCAAAAAACGCTTGAGCATAAAAAAACACTCCCGAGAACCGATTTGCATGCAGGCAGATTGAACAATAAACTGCTCCGTTACTTTACAGAGCGCAATCCGCGCCTGTTCTATAAAAAGCAGGAGCCGTCAACAGAAATCGACGCCGTTTTCACATTGCTCGTCGACTGTTCGGCAAGCATGCATGACAAAATGGCGGAGACGAAACGGGGCATTGTGCTGTTTCATGAAGCGCTTAAATCAGTTGCTGTCCCTCATCAAATCGTCGGTTTTTGGGAAGATACAAACGATGCGACAGAGACGAGCCAGCCCAACTACTTTCATACGGTCGTTTCTTTTGCGGATTCCTTAAAAGCAGGAGCCGGACCGCACATTATGCAGCTTGAACCGGAGGAAGACAACCGGGACGGATATGCGATCAGACAGATGACGAAGATGCTTGTTCAAAGAAGCGAAGCTCAGAAGTTCCTGATCGTCTTTTCAGATGGAGAGCCGGCCGCATTCGATTATGAGCAAAACGGGATCGTCGATACACATGAAGCGGTGATGGAAGCGCGGAAACGAAATATCGAAGTCATCAATGTATTTTTATCAAACAGCGAAATTGAAGAATCGCAAATGAAGACGATACAGGACATGTACGGAAAGTACAGCCTTTTTGTCCCAGACGTCGATCAGCTTCCCGATGTTCTGTACCCGCTTTTAAAAAAGCTGTTGAACAAAAGTATAGGATAGATATGACAGATGGCAGCAATACTCGCGGCCATCTGTTTTTTATCGTGAAAACACAGTGAAATAACGAAATTTTTATTATTTTTATCAACTTAATTTTTTAAGGAGCACATCCGGATGTTAAAAAATAGACGGCCAGGGGAAATATGTGAATAAATAAAGATCAGGTCCTGAAAGAAAGGGATCTGAAAGTTCGAAATTATAAATTTTTTTATTTTTCAAGACGATTTTTTAATTTTATTTGAACAATCTGTGTAGAAACAAATGAGAAACAGTGGTAAAATGTACGTGGAAGCGTTTTTATTACATATTTCTGGGCGCAAGGTTCAGAAGATATATTAAGATAGTGAATCATTCACTTGATTATTAGGTTGGGGGTAATGTTCAAATGTTTCAAAATAGTATGAAACAAAGAATGACTTGGGAAGAATTTCACGGTCCGAACCTCGGCTATGTGCTGGAGCTTTACGATCAGTACGTCAAGGATCCAGAAAGCTTGGATGCTGATTTAAAAGAGATGTTTGACGAACTTGGAGCTCCCCCGGGCGATATTAGGGCCGCCTCTCAAAAAAACGAAGAGGCAGATTTCACGGCTGGATCTATTCAAAAAATCGCATCAGCGGTAAAACTTGCAGAAGATATTAGAACCTATGGCCATTTAAACGCTTCCGTCAATCCACTGAGAAAAACACAAGAGAAACAGGAGCTTTTTCCTCTTGCTGAGTACGGGTTAACTGAGCAGGATGTGAAAAAAATCCCGGCGTCTGTCATATGCAAAGATGCCCCTAAAGAAGTAACGAACGGTTTAGAAGCCATCCAGTACTTAAGAAACACATACAAAAAATCGATTTCTTTTGAATTTGACCATGTGCACATTTTTGAAGAGCGCAACTGGCTGATGAAAAAGATCGAATCCGGGGAATTATTCACCCCGAAATCGAAAGAAAAACTGGTAGAAGTTTTAAGAAGGCTTACAGAAGTGGAAAGCCTTGAACAGTTTCTCCACAAAACCTTTGTCGGGCAAAAACGCTTTTCAATAGAAGGACTTGATGCGCTTGTGCCCATGCTGGATGATATTATCGCCAAGTCCGTTTCGGCAGGTACGACAAACGTCAATATCGGAATGGCGCACAGGGGCCGCCTGAATGTTCTTGCGCATGTGCTCGGAAAACCTTATGAAATCATTTTTTCTGAATTCCAGCATGCGCCGAACAAAGATCTCGTTCCGTCGGAAGGTTCGACCGGGATCAATTACGGCTGGACGGGCGACGTAAAATACCACCTCGGCGCCAACCGCCAGATTCAGGATGAGCATACGAAAACGGCGCGCATTGCGCTCGCGAACAATCCGAGCCACCTTGAGTTCATCGATCCGATCGTTGAGGGATCGACAAGAGCCGCCCAGGAAACGAGAACGGAGAGCGGCTATCCGGTTCAAGACGTCAAAAAATCGATGGCGATTCTGATTCACGGCGATGCGGCATTCCCAGGGGAAGGCATTGTCGCGGAAACGCTGAATTTAAGCCAGCTTAAAGGGTATCAAGTGGGCGGAGCGATTCACATTATCGCCAATAACATGATCGGCTTTACGACGGAAAGCAATGAGTCAAGATCGACGAAATATGCAAGCGACCTTGCGAAAGGTTTTGAAATTCCGATCGTCCACGTCAATGCTGATGATCCCGAAGCATGTCTTTCAGCGGTTCAGCTCGCTGTTGAATACCGCATGACTTTCAACAAAGACTTTTTGATCGATCTGATCGGCTACCGCCGTTTTGGCCACAATGAAATGGATGAGCCGTCCGCAACGCAGCCGATGCTGTATGATGCGGTCAGAAAGCATCCGACCGTCAAAAACATCTTTGCTGAAAAGCTGATTCATAAAGGGATCGTCGATAAAGAAACCGTCGGCAAAATCAAGGACGCTGTCCAGAAGCGTTTAGAAGAAGCCTATCGCAAAGTGCCGGCCAAAAAGGAAGACATGACGCATGAAATCGTACTTCCAGAGCCGGTCTCCAACGGTTTTCCTGATGTTGACACATCGGTTGATTTTGAAACTTTGCGCAAAATCAATCAGGAGCTTGTTTCATGGCCGGAAAACTTCAACGTTTTCGATAAGCTAAAACGAATCCTTGAAAGGCGCGCCAAAGCTTTCGAAGATGACCGAAAAGTCGACTGGTCGCTTGCAGAGGCGATGGCGTTTGCGTCGATTTTGAAAGACGGTACGCCGCTAAGGCTGACCGGGCAGGATTCAGAACGCGGCACATTCGCACACCGCAACCTTGTCCTTCACGACAGCAAGACAGGGGACGAATTCATCGCGCTGCATCACCTTGCCGATACGAAAGCGTCATTTGCGGTTCACAACAGCCCGCTTTCTGAAGGGTCCGTCCTCGGCTTCGAATACGGCTATAACGTGTCTTCGCCGGAAACGATGGTGATCTGGGAAGCGCAGTTTGGAGATTTTGCAAATGCGGCGCAAGTTTACTTTGACCAGTTCATTTCTGCAGGAAGAGCGAAGTGGGGTCAAAAATCAGGGCTGGTTGTTCTCTTGCCGCACGGCTATGAAGGGCAGGGGCCTGAGCATTCAAGCGGAAGAACAGAGCGATTCCTTCAATTGGCGGCGGAAAACAACTGGACTGTCGCCAACCTGACGAGCGCTGCCCAATACTTTCATATTTTAAGAAGGCAGGCGAAGATGCTCCTTCGCGAGGAGATCCGCCCGCTGATCATCATGACGCCGAAAAGCCTGCTGAGAAATCCGAATACCGTGTCAGAAGTGCAGGAGCTCAGTAACAGCAGCTTTAAGCCGGTCTATGAAATGTCAGGACTTTCCCATCAATATGACAAAGTGACGCGCCTCGTCCTTTCAAGCGGCAAAGTTTCGATTGACATCAGCGACCATTTCAATAAAATGGAAGGTGAAAAGGATTGGCTGCACATTGCACGGGTTGAAGAGCTGTATCCTTTCCCTGCAAAGCATATTAAAGCGATCTTCAGCAAACTTCCGAATTTGGAGGAGATCGTCTGGGTACAGGAAGAACCGCAAAATATGGGCGCATGGAACTATATCGAGCCTTATTTAAGAGAGGTAGCTCCAAAGGACGTGAAGGTCCGCTATATTGGCAGAAGAAGACGTTCAAGTCCGGCAGAAGGGGATCCGACGGTTCATAAAAAGGAACAGGAACGCATTGTATCTGATAGCTTGACTCGCAAAAATTAAGGGGGAACTATAAAATGGCGGAAATTAAAGTACCTGAATTAGCGGAATCAATTTCAGAAGGAACGATAGCCCAATGGCTGAAACAACCGGGAGATTATGTAGAGCAAGGGGAATTCCTGCTTGAGCTGGAGACTGATAAAGTCAACGTGGAATTGACGGCAGAGCAGTCCGGCGTTCTTCAGGAAGTGCTGAAAGATTCCGGTGACACGGTTCAGGTCGGCGAAATAATCGGAACGATTTCAGAAGGCGAAGGAGAAGGAGGCAAATCAACGGCTCCGCAAGCTGACGCTCAAGAAAGCGCCGGCGCTTCGGAAGAGAAAGCAGCCTCGTCTGAAAAGACAGCCGAACCTCTCGAAGGTGCGAGCGATGAGGCGGATACAGCCAAAACAAGAACTATCGCTTCTCCGGCTGCCCGAAAGCTCGCCCGGGAAAAAGGCATCGATTTATCGGAAATCCCTACCGGTGATCCGCTCGGAAGGGTCAGAAAACAGGATGTTGAATCTTATCAAAAGAACGAGCAGCCGCCAAAAGCTCAGCCTGAACCAAAACGCGCAACACAGGCGCCGGCCGCTAAACAAACCGAAGATGCTGGTAAACCTGTAGAGCGTCAAAGAATGTCCCGCCGGAGACAGACGATCGCCAAACGCCTCGTTGAAGTTCAGCACACCGCCGCTATGCTGACGACATTCAACGAAGTGGACATGACGGCGGTCATGAACTTAAGGAAGCGCCGAAAAGATCAATTCCTGGAGCAGCATGACGTGAAGCTCGGATTCATGTCATTCTTTACAAAAGCTGTTGTCGCCGCGCTGAAAAAATATCCGCTCCTCAACGCGGAAATTCAAGGCGACGAGCTTGTGATCAAAAAATTCTATGACATCGGAATCGCTGTTGCTGCGCCGGATGGCCTCGTCGTACCGGTCGTGCGCGATGCGGACCGCAAAACCTTTGCCGATATTGAAAGGGATATCGGAGAGCTTGCGAAGAAAGCGAGAAACAACAAATTGTCGCTCAACGAGCTTCAAGGCGGGTCCTTTACGATCACAAACGGAGGAACGTTCGGTTCATTGTTATCGACTCCGATTTTGAACAGCCCGCAAGTTGGTATTTTGGGCATGCACAAAATCCAGCTGCGTCCTGTAGCAATTGATGAAGAGCGCTTTGAAAACCGCCCGATGATGTACATTGCATTATCGTATGACCACCGGATCGTCGACGGAAAAGAAGCGGTCGGCTTCCTGGTTACGATTAAAAATCTGCTTGAAGATCCTGAACAGCTTCTGTTGGAAGGTTAATCATAAAAAAGCTTTGGCCGTAAGTACGGTCAAAGCTTTTTATTTATCATTTGCGGGGCAGGAGAATGATTGTCATTCTTCTGTTTATTTGTTTTTTTGGCCCAGTATGTCGCAAGCCATGAACCTGAAAGATTATGCCAGACGCTGAACACAGCGCTCGGAACAGCTGAAAGCGGGGAGAAGTGCGCCGTCGCCAATGCCGCGCCGAGACCCGAATTCTGCATGCCGACCTCAATGGACACGGCTTTTTGCGACGCATAATCCATTTTAAAGCACTTTGCCAAAACAAAGCCGAGGAAAAGTCCGAGGCCATTATGAAGAACAACTACCGCAAAAATCAGCAGCCCTGATTGAATAATGTTTTCCCGATTGCCTCCGACGACTGCGGAGACGATGGCGACGATGCCGAGAACGGAGACAAGCGGGAGCACCTGTACAGCTTTTTTCACTTGTTTTTTAAAGAAAAATTGAACGATCAGCCCGGCGATAATCGGGAGCAGCACCGCCTGTAAAATCGACACGAACAGAGAGCCCGGAGATACCGGAAGCCATTCCTTCGCGAAAAATAAAATGAGAAACGGCGTTAAAAAAGGGGCAAGCAGTGTGGAAAGCGTTGTGATCGCCACAGACAGGGCGATATTCCCCTTTGCCAGAAATGTCATGACGTTTGATGCTGTTCCCCCGGGGCAGCATCCCACTAATATAACCCCCACTGCTATTTCGGGGGGGAGAGCGAGTCCATAGGCCAGTCCAAAAGCGAGCAACGGCATCACCGTATATTGAATCAGCACACCGATCAGCACATGCAGGGGACGTCTCAGCAGCTCTTTAAAATCGTCCGCTGACAATGTCAATCCCATGCCAAACATAATCACGCCAAGCAGAATCGTAATATAAGGGACGATCCAAGTGAACTGCGACGGAAAGGCAAAGCCGAGAATCGCAAATAGAATCACCCAAATGGCGAACGTTTTTCCTGCAAATTGACTGATTTTGATCAAATAACTCATAAGTCCAGCTCCTCACATCTGTAGAAAATGTAACATTCTCTTATTATAATTAATATTCTGAATAATTCAATACTAGTAAAATAAAGAATTATTTAACATAATATTATTATGTAAACTGAAAGAAATGTTTGAAAACCTTGACGAATTCGTTTATGCTTTTTAAAATGATAGTTTGTAGCCATGTGCAATTAGACCGAGAAGAAGAGGTGCTTAAGTGGAAAATAAACAAAATATATGGTCATCAAAGCTTGGATTTATCTTAGCTTCGGCCGGTTCGGCAATCGGGCTCGGCGCGATATGGAAGTTTCCTTATGTTGCCGGAACAAGCGGCGGCGGAGCATTTTTACTTATGTTTATTCTTTTTACTTTATTGATTGGGCTTCCTTTATTAATGGCGGAGTTCATTATCGGCAGAAAGACTCAAAAAGATGCGGTTGAATCCTATAAGGAGCTTGCTCCCGGCTCGCTCTGGCACTGGGTTGGGCGCCTCGGCATTATCACGTGTTTCATTCTGCTGTCTTTCTATAGTGTTGTCGGCGGCTGGATCATCATTTATATTGTCAAAGGGCTGACCGGTGAACTGTCAAGAAGTACGGATTATGCCGGTCTTTTCGGGGAGACGATTGCAAATCCGTATCTCGTTCTAGGGAGCCAGTTTGCATTTATCATCATAACGATCCTTGTTGTTGCAAAAGGAGTCAGAAGCGGAATAGAAAAGGCGAGCAAGTTTATGATGCCTGCTCTGTTCATTATTTTTCTGCTTTTGATCGTTCGTTCGCTCACACTTCCCGGTTCAATGGAGGGCTTGGAGTTTTTCTTAAAACCTGATCTTTCACATATCAAAGCCGAAACGGTGCTGTTTGCGCTTGGACAATCCTTTTTCTCGCTAAGCGTCGGTGTTTCCGTGATGGTAACGTACAGCTCTTATTTATCGAAAAAAGAAAACCTTGTACAGTCAGCCGTTTCAGTGACATTGCTCAATGTATCTGTAGCGATTCTTGCCGGGTTTGCGATTTTTCCGGCCGTTTTTTCATTCGGATTATCTCCTGATGCCGGCCCGATGCTGTTATTTAATGTGCTGCCGTCAGTCTTTCATAAGATGCCTTTAGGAATCATCTTTTTATTGGCGTTTCTGCTCTTATTTTTATTTGCTACACTGACGTCTGCATTTTCAATGCTTGAAATCCTTGTTTCTTCCTTGTCAAAAGGGGATCCTAAGAAAAGACAGGCTTTCGCTTGGGCGGGAGGAATTGCGATTTTCCTATTCGGTATTCCTTCAGCATTGTCATACGGCGTGCTTCAGGATGTGTCGATTTTTAATCTATCCATTTTTGATGCGGCGGATTATCTTGTCAGCAATATATTAATGCCGCTCGGCGCTTTGCTAATTGCCGTTTTCGTGCCGCTCAAAATTTCGAAAGACGAGCTTTTTGCCGAATTGAAAGAAGGCTCTAAAATCAGCAGAAAATGGTTTGCAGCCTGGCTTCTGCTGATCCGCTACGCAGCTCCAATCGTCATTTTTGTCGTCTTTTTGGATGCTATCGGGGTATTTTAAGAATAAATTGTTTTTAAAAGGCCGGACCATCCGGCCTTTTTTCATGCAGACAGTTGCGTGTCGCTTAGGTCAGCCGCACTTTCATCTCTCGGCGGTATAACCGGCAAGGAAGTGTGTGATGAAAGGGGGGAGAGGAAGGGAAAAAGCGGTTGTTTTTCTGGTCAGAAATTTAAAAAAGCTTGCCGGTTTACCGGCAAGCAGAAGAGGGGATACATGGACTTTGATTAAGGCTTACGGAATGTTACTGTTTGGCCGTTTCGATCAAACCAGCCTTTAAAGGCCCAGTTAATCCAGCCGCCGTCTCCTTGGTTTGTAAATTGTCCGCTTTCAAATACCCAAATGCCGTAAATCACGCCATGATAGTTGGCAGATCCATAAAATTTAACTCCTCTTAAACCATTGTGATAGCCTTGGCTTAAGTTGAACACCATGACATTGTATCTTTGCCCTGCAGAATAAAAAGCGGTTTCCATGCAGTTTTTGACGAAACCGCTGCGGTTATTGCTTTGAACGATAGCGTCTCTAATCGAGTTTCCGATTCCTAAGAGGTCGAGGCTGATGCTGAGATCAATAGCGGAAGTTTTAAACTGCTGTTTTTCCTCGTTCAATGACTGATTGAGAGATGTAGGTATAGACATAGAAGGCAAGCTTGTAACAGAACTGTCCGTATGTTTTGATTCTTTCGCTTCCGATAAGTATGGCAGACAAGTCAAACCGAGCATTAAAGCTGTAAAGAAAGCAAACATTTTTTTCATGATTAACCCTCCTAATATAAATTGCCATTTTTCAAAAAACTGACCAGCTGAATCAGACAAACATCGACAGTTTGTTTCATCTATTACCTCCCTTCTCATAGAATAGCTTAACGATTTTTGGAATTAGAAGAATGAGGAAAATAGACTATTTTCCAAATAAATCAAAAAATGTTCACATTTCATACTTAAGGCTCGATTTTGGGATATATTGATAGAATTTGCAGTCGGTATTTTATTTGCGGCCCTTTTCAAACAGCATGTCCGAGAGGGCGAATGGCAAGGGATTTCTCTGCCGACTATTTGAAAATCCTCAAGATAAACTGGGATATATAAACATTTATTGGTTATCTTCTTATATACAATAGAGGGTTGAAGAGAAAGCATAGATGCGCACGACCTATGTCGACGGCTGCCAGGCGTTTTAGAAGCATTCATGTAAGGAAAAGCGCGAGAGGATTTTAAGGCACGGCTTATTCATCTCTGATGACGGGGAATCCGGAGGAGAAATTTCGGCGACATCAGGCCAATGTCCGGCGCAGCAAATGGGCATGATCTGCCGAAACGCAAACAGGACTTCAACTATTGAAGTCCCGCCAGCGAATTTGAATCAGAACGGCTCCCATAAAACGCGCTTTGCTGACGCAAATCGCCTTTCAGGCTCTCTCCAGTCAACGACATTCCACCAATTATCGACGTATTTTGCCTTTTCATTTTTATATTGAAGGTAATATGCGTGCTCCCATACATCGAGCGGGAGCAGGGGGATCACATCCCATTGGCTCATCAGCTGATGTTTTTCTGCGATCAGAATTTCCAAGCGGTGCGAACGCGGCGCCCAGACGAGGATCGCCCAGCCGACGCCTTCCACTTTTTTCGCCGCTTCGGAAAAGTGTTCTTTAAAGGCCGAATAGCTGCCGAATGAACGGTTGATCATCTCCAGCAATTCGCCTGTCGGCCGTCTTTTTCCTTTTGGGTGCATCGCGTACCAAAATATCGTATGCAAATAGTCCCCGGCTCCGTGGAAGGCGAGCTCTCTTTCCCAATGGTTAACGAGGTCAAACTGTTTGGTTTGCCTCGCTTTCTGCAGTTCTTTTTCAGCTCTGTTCAAACCGTCGACATAGCTTTGGTGATGTTTTGTATGATGAAGAAACATAATTTCTTTTGAAATATAGGGCTCAAGGGCTGAATACGAGTAGGGCAGGCTTGGCAGGCGATGGCCTCCGATCGGCACTGTTCTGAATGGCTGCCGGCCTGCTTGAGACGCATCACTGCGGGAGATGGCTTGATACACGGCTTCTGCCTGCTCATACCATTCCTGTTCGGTCGCACGAGGATCATCCAATGATTGAAAAAGTTTTTCTAAATGGCTTTCTAAAGAAGGATCATCTTTCATCTGGTCTTTCAGGTCTTTGGCCCATGACGATATTTTTTCTTTGTAAGCATCTCTGTTCAATATGTCTCCCTCATTTCCGCTTTTTTAATAAATGCGCTTGAAGCGAGCAATGAAAACACAAAAGGATAACTGTGATAGCGGATGTAGAATTGGTTCGGCAGCCCGATTCCCGTCGGGTATTCGAGTCGCTCACGCGAGCTTTCGTGTTCATCGATGAGAAAACGGATCCCTTTTATGATCTGTGGGTCATCCGGACGCTCATATTGCAAAAGCGCCTCCAGCGCCCATGAAGATTGAACAACTGTTCCAAAGTGAAGAGGGACAAAACGCTTCGCTTCACAGCTTTTGCAAGATTCTCCCCAGCTTCCGTCTTCACGCTGGATCGATTTTAGCCAGGAGATCGCTTTTTTGACAGACGTCTGGTTGGCGGAAACCCCGATAGCTTTCATACCGGTGAGTGCGGCCCATGTACCGTAAATAAAGCAGACGCCCCATCTGCCATACCAAGAGCCGTCCGCTTTCTGATGATGATCAAGCCACATGAGGGCGCGCCGGACCGCAGGATGGTTATCTGTGAACCGCCCTTTAAGCCCGAGCAGATGAAGAACGCGTCCGGTCAAGTCTGCCGTTGACGGATCGACTGCTGCCTCAGCGGCAGATTCGAGCGGCAGATTTCGAATAAGCGGATGGTCAACATCTTTTTCAAATGCCGCAAACCCTCCGTCCTTGTTTTGCATGGATAAAAGCCAGGCGAGCCCCCGGTTCCATGCATCCGGACGCCGTTGAAACGGAATAGCTTTTAATGCCGCAGCGGTATCGTCCAAATCGGGATTGTTTGTATTGATGTGTGAAAAACCCCACCCGCCAGGGACCGCTTGAGGATTTGAGACAGCCCAGTCCGCTTTTTTCACATGCTGTCTTTTGAGAAGGTAGTCGGCTGCCGATGAGGTGGAAGAATGTTGTTCAGGCACTCCGGATTCCTGCATGGCATAGCTGATGAGGGCCGTATCCCAGACGGTGGAAGTTGAGTTTTCCAAATGGGCCCCTTCCTTTCCGCATGATGAAATAAGACTTTTGATTCCGCTGACTGCTTTTTTGACAACGGGGGCGTTTTTAGATATTCCCATCGCAAGCAGGCTGTAAATCATGAACATGGTCGCGCTCGCATAGCTGTATAGCGTTCCGTCTTCTTCGATTCTGTCCAGCATATATTTTTTGCCGGCCTCAAATCCGAGCTGATGGACGTAAGCCGGCCATTGAAAGAGCTGTTTCCATTGCAGATTGAAAGAATAGAAGGTTCTTTCGTCAAAGGCGCGGATGTTCAGCCATTCGAGAGGGTTTTTTGACATGGCTTCATCCAGGTGCCGAAGCGAGCCGATTTGGTTGTTTTTTAAAGAGAATCGCCGATTAAACGTAATGGCCATGGGGACAAAATGAATTCTTGCGTATGTGCTGAAATGGTAAAAATGCAGCGGGAAATAGGACGGGATCAGCAAAAACGAGAGCGGAATATAGGCTCTCGGCCATGGATACAGACCGTTGGCGGCGAGCATCCACTTCGTCATAAAGTGGACGCCCTTCAATCCGCCTGCGTCCTTAATAAAAGCTTCGGCTTTCTGCATATGCGGAGCTTTCCGGTCATAGAGCCCCGAAGCCAGCATTCCGGTATAGCCCTGGACTGTCGCGGTCAGATTGCCTGCTCTTTCATCCGGGTGATTGCGAAACGCGCCGTCTTCGCTCTGCCTTGAACGGATTCGTTCAGCAAGACTTGCGATGAGAGAAGAGTCCTGATCGCCGAGTGATGTCAGCATCAGAATGAAAAAACTGTCCGTCATCACGGGCCCTTCAAAACAAAACCGCCACGAACCATCAGATCTTTGTCTGTTTTGAAGCTCTGCGAGCGTCTTTTGCCTGAAAGCTTTCACGTCTTCTAGTATAGATCGCAATCTTCTCATCTCCTTCATCTTACTGTATTCATTTGGGAAATGTGTCATGCCAATCGGGTGAAAACAGAAGAACATAGATTTTAAATAAGTGATGAGGATACAGTCGTCAAGTCAGCATGGGCACGCCGCGCTTTTATTAGGCGGTGGGCATCATCAGGGAATCGTGAGTGTAGTGATTTGTCTTTAATAACTTCATTTACCCCCGTTCCAACATCAGGTATTGTATAAAGAGAGACTTTAGATTAAACAATGGTTGGGAGATGTTGATGAATGAATATTGAACAGATGCTGTATGACACCGCAGTCGAATTGATCAAAAAGAGGTATCCGACCGGATGGGGCGGGGCAGCCGCCATGTATACCGAGGACGGAAGAATCTTAACGAGCGTAGCCCCGGAAGTAATCAACGCTTCAACAGAATTATGCATTGAAACGGGCGCCATTCTCGAAGCCCATAAGTATCAGGCGAAAATAACGCACTCTGTTTGTGTTGCAAGAGACGACGAACATTCCGAATGCAAGGTATTAACGCCGTGCGGGGTATGCCAGGAAAGACTTTTTTATTGGGGTCCTGATCTTAAAGCAGCTGTAACTGTACCGGATGGGCGCCTGGTTTATAAAACTTTAAAGGAAATACAGCCATACCATTGGTTTGCCGCGTATCAAAAGTAGCAGGGGAGGGGCGTTCGATGTTCAAGAGCCGCAAGGTTTATCTCAGACCTGTTGAAAAAGGCGATATGGAGAGCTTTTACAAAGCCGTTCAAAATGAAGACATCAGGTATATGACGGGCACGACGCGCGAATATACGATGGAAGACCTTTATGAGCACTATGAGAGAATCACGAGTGATGAGACGCGCTATGATTTTGCCGTCTGCTTAAAGGAGGACGATCGTTTGATAGGCGATCTGTCCATTATGGACATTGACCGGAGGAATCGAAAAGCGGGGTTTAGAATTGCTTTGCACAGCCCCGCTTATTTGAACAAAGGCTATGGGATTGAAGCGGTGCGGCTGGCCATGCAGCTTGCTTTCGAAAGGCTCGATCTTAACCCCCTCCAGCTCGAAGTCTTTTCACACAATATCCGCGCGCTGAAAGCATATGAAAAAGCGGGATTTAAAATGGAAGGAAGGATCAGGGAGGCTCTTTATATGAATGAGCAGTACTCGGATGAAATCATTATGGGGATATTGAAGCGGGAATACGAAGAGCTGATGTCCCGCTGAATCGGAGGACGCGGGAGCATTTGATTTTTTGATCGCCGCTTTGTTTGTTCTTATTATTCAATCTTTGCTGAACAGCTGCAAATGCCGCCGAAGACAGGCCGCCGCCGATCAGCGCCGCTGTGCTTCTTTTATTTCAAAAACGATCACTCCAAATATCCCGTTAATGAGAAAAAACCGCAGCAGCTTCATCCTTCTATTTTCCCTTTCGTCTGCTGCCTTGCAGATTGGCTGTACGTTCTTAAATCCCGGACGAAAAATGTGGCAGCGGCTGTTCCGGCATATAATACAGCGGCAGCGATAAATACGCTTCGTACCCCGATCAAGTCTGCCAAAGCCCCCATGATGGCGATTGTTATGATAGACCATGCAGTCAAAATGGTATTTTTGGCGGCGGTAACCGGTGCGCGCTCTTCATCTGTCAACGTATCTTGAAGGATAACCGTCTGGCTGACGTCTCTTACTTGATAAAGCGGACCCATCATGATACAGAGGATGACCGAAAGGAGGGGATTTGACGAATAGGCGAATAAAAGCGTTGTGATTCCCATTGAAACAGAACCCAAGACAATCATGAGGCCAAGCCTTTTTTTGAGCTGGTTGGAAAAGAGCACAGCGAGAATGCCGCCCAAAATCGCTCCCAAAAAATAACCGGCATTGATGAATCCCCACCAAGCCTCTCCTTTATTTAGCGCCTCTTTAGTAAAAGCCAGCAAAACGGCGGAAGTCCAGACTGCATTTGCTAAACCTTCCGACATGTCCATCATCGTAAGCAGCAAAACGGTTTTCTTCCTGTAAACAGTGCGCCAGACCGATTGTGCGCGGGCTTTTTGACGAGGGATAATCGCTTTTTTGAAATCCGGCAATCTGATTAAAAGCCCTGATATGAAAAAGAGTGCTGCTGTAAACACTGTCAACGTATAAGTCTGGGCCAAAACGGTTAAAAAGCCGCCGAGACCCCAGCCTGCCGCCTGGACAAACTGGTTGACCGTTACGATGCTTCCCGATGCAGCCACGTAATCGCGCTTTTTAATGGCTTGGTACAGTAAACCTAACTGTGCGGGAGTATACCAGGAGCCGACAAAGCTTTGCAAAAATAGCAGCAGATAAATGATATAAGAGGGTAAGCCAAGCGATTGGCATAAGCCGATGCATAATGCACAGACCGCTCTGAACCATGTTGACCAGGCCGCTGTTTGCAGCAGATCGAGACGCTGAATAGCAAAAGCAGCGATCGCTCCGCCTAATACACTGCCGAACGAGGATAAAGCCAAAACCAGACCGGATCCGAATACAGAGTTCGTTTCCTTAAATACATCGACCATGACAATGATCGTCATCAAGATTGATCCGACAGCCTGCGCTGTTTGCGACGCCCATATGTATCTAAAGTTTTTTTGTTTCCAGATGGTTATGCCAAGAGAGGAAGAATACACGATTCTATCATTCCAGTCGACTTGAATTGTCATCTATTTTACCATATGTATCTATAAATGTTTATTTCTATAAAAAAGAAAACCGCCCTGATCGACAGGGCGGCTGCAGAAGCTCATGTCGAGTTATTCGCCTGTATGAATCCAGACGCTCTTAACCTCTGTATAGTTATCCAGAGCGTATGAGCCCATTTCACGTCCGAGTCCAGACTGTTTGTAGCCGCCGAATGGGGATGCGGCGTCAAAAGCATTATAGCAGTTGACCCAAACGGTACCGGCTTGCAGACGGTCGGCGATATAGTGGGCGTTTTTCAAATTTTCCGTCCATACGCCCGCAGCGAGGCCGTATTCGCTGCGATTGGCCCGTTCGATGACTTCATCAACCGTTTCATAAGGAATCGCCGCCAAAACAGGACCGAAGATTTCTTCTTTTGCTATTGTCATCTCATCCTCGACATTTGTGAATACAGTCGGAGAAACAAAGTATCCCTGTTCATAAGGGCATGTTCCGCCGGCCGCGATTTTCGCACCCTCCTGGCGTCCTTTTTCAATATACGAGAGGACGCGTTCATGCTGTTCTTTGCTGACAAGCGGTCCCATTTGCGTGTCTTCATGAAGGCCCGCACCTTGGCGGAGCGATTTTGAATAAGCGGCCATTTCATCAACGACTTTGTCATATTGGTCTTTATGGATGAAAACGCGCGATCCCGCACAGCAAACTTGGCCCTGGTTGAACATAACGCCGGTTAGTGCGCCTGGAATCGCTTTCTTCAGGTCGGCGTCAGGGAGGATGATATTCGGCGACTTTCCGCCGAGCTCAAGGGTAACACGTTTGACCGATTTGGCCGCTTTCTCCATTATCTTTTTGCCGATTTCAGTTGACCCTGTGAATGCCAGTTTGTCGACAAGGGCATGGTCGGTCAGAGCTTCTCCGGCCGTCTCCCCAAAGCCAGGGATGATGTTGATGACGCCTTTCGGGAAGCCTGCCTCATCGATCAGCTCAGCTAAATACAGAGCGGAAAGCGGCGTTTGTTCAGCCGGTTTTAAGACAACCGTACATCCGGCTGCAAGGGCGGCTCCCATTTTCCACATAGCCATCAGAAGCGGGAAGTTCCAAGGGATAATTTGCCCGACAACTCCGACAGGCTCATGCCGTGTATAGTTAAAATAAGGTCCGTTAACAGGAATTGTCTGTCCGGTTATTTTCGTCGCCCAGCCCGCATAATAGCGCATATGTTCAATTGACAGCGGAATATCGCCTGCGGTCGTTTCGCTGATCGGCTTTCCGTTATCCAGCGTTTCAAGCTGAGCCAGTTCCGTTTTATGTTCCTCCATCAGATCGGCGAGTTTGTACATCAGCCGGCTTCTTTCGGCAGGGTTCATCATCCGCCACTCACCGCGGTCAAAGGCTTCCCGCGCAGCTTTTACAGCTTTGTCCACATCCTCGGGACCTGCTTCATATAACGTGGCGAGCGTTTCACCAGTCGCCGGGTTTGGGGTCTCAAACGTTTTGTTTGAGGCGCTGGCTACAAATTCCCCGTTAATATAGAGCTTCTTTGTTCCCTGCAAAAATGACTCCAGCTTCTTACTGACCTGCATCGTTAATGAACTCATGTTTGTCAAACAAACCTCCTTTAAAATTTTGGTCTGTCTTCAGGTGAGTTGTCTTGGTGCTGGTTTGTCTTTTAGTTCGGTCATTACGCGGATGAAAGAGGGATATATTTCTGATTTTGGAACTATACACCACCATTCTATAACAGGGAATGAAACCAAATCAATATTCATGTTTGGCAAAAACCACATTCGCCGACAGAGCGCATTGCATTTCGGCGAAAAAACGCTACAATGGAAACTATACACGTATGAAAAAGGAGACATCCACATGATTCATGAAAAATGGCAGAACAATAAAACCATTAAAAAAGTAAAGTGCATACATACCGATGCCAAAAAGTATATCGTCAACAGAGCGCTGACCGTCGGTAACATATACGAGGTCAAAAACGAAACGGGAGAATTTTTGTTTATCATCGATAATACAAACAAAGTCGGCGGCTATTACAAAGAATACTTTGAAGAAGTAAAAGCCTGAATTCATTCGCATAAAGTTTCAACAAAACCGAACACTTTCATAAAAAATCGGCTGGCTGAATCGGAAGTGTGACCAAGTGCCGACGTACATAAAAGGCATAATAACGTCAGAGGAGAACCGCAGAAGCAGAACATCTTGCTGCGGTTTTTTGCTGTATCCGCTATGCACCTTTTGATTCATAGCAAACGAAAAATAAGCTGAAAAAACTGATGAAAAGTTGAAACCTCACGCGTCCGCCGGGCGTATTAATTGATAGTAAAAACAAACATATAGAGTTAAAGAAATGTAATCTGCTCGTAATTGTTTATAAATCAGGGTTATCGTATCCTTATTATTAACTGACAGCATACTTTGCCTTGTGCATAAACATAAATTGGACACATAGAAAGAGGGGTTTTGATTGGGCGTTTTTTCAGCAAGCAAAACAGCAGACGGCAAAAAATTTGAACCGCTGCTTATAGAAGGAGAAAAAATTGAATCGGTTTGCAGACTAAGAATGGATCAAATATGTTTTACGAACAAGCGGATTATTTTTTTTGATAATAAACTGTTTTCTAAAAAGAAAGTCCGCGTCTTCCTGCCTTACAGATCGATTGAAGGCTTTGCGATTAGAGAAGTCAGCATGTTCAATCCAGACAGTTCTCTTTCTCTGATGACCAGCAGCAAAATCTTTGATCTGGAATTTACGAAGGATACCGACATGCTTGAAATTCAAGCGCTGTTATCAAAATACTTATGTGCATAATCTCAACAGGCTGTTCAAACGCTCCTTTGCGAATGAACGGTCTTTTTTTGCGGAGAAATGCACGTTTTCCCTTTTGGCAATCGGGTAATGAAAAAGAAAGGAGGATGATCAACATGCCATTGACAGAGGAACAAAAACAGCACCTTTACGATAAATTAATCAGCTTAAAAAACGAAATCACAGGTACAAAGTCTGAGGTGCAGCCGATGAATGAAGAAACAGGCGAATTGTCAAACGGTATTGACAATCATCTTGCCGACCATGCCGGCGTGTATACCGAACGAATGAGGGACCAGGCTTTCCGGCAATCGGACGATGCTTTGCTGAAAGAGATCGAAGACGCTTTAAATAGGATGAAAGACGGCACATACGGCACGTGTGAAACAACGGGAAAAGAAATCCCCTATGAACGCCTTGAAGCGATTCCATATGCGCGAAGAACCGCCGAAGCTCAAGCGGAAGCAGAAGCAAGACAAGAAGACCGCACAGAGAATGATCGGCAATTTACACGGCAAATGAAGGATTTGACGAATAAAGAAACGATGGACCAAAAACATTCATACGTCTATGAACGGCTTGACCAGGAACAGGACTCCAAATAAAGCGCCCAACGGGTGCTTTTTTTGGTTAGAAAAATAAATGAGTTGACTTTCTATTTAAATGAAAGTAACATACTATTTGTAAGTAAATATTAAAACGTTAGCAACGGGAGGAAAATAGAATGTCTAAAGTATTGTTTGTTAAAGCTAATGACCGTACAGCTGAAGAAGCTGTATCTGTAAAACTTTATAAAGCGTTTCTTAACAGCTATAAAGAAAATCATCCAAACGATGAAATTGTAGAGCTTGACCTTTACAGAGAAAACCCGCCGTACCTAGGCAGAAATGCCATTAACGGGACATTTAAAGCAGGAAAAGGCATGGAATTGAACGAGGATGAAAAAGCTGCCGCCGCTGTAGCGGATCGTTACTTAGACGAATTCGTCAAAGCCGATAAGGTTGTTTTTGCTTTCCCATTGTGGAACTTCGCCGTTCCAGCTGTACTTCACACTTATGTGGACTACTTGTCCCGCGCAGGAGTGACGTTTACATACACTCCTGAAGGACCTAAAGGCCTGATGGGAGATAAGAAGGTTGCTCTGTTAAATGCAAGAGGAGGCTTCTATTCTGAAGGACCGATGGCTGCAATGGAAATGTCGTTGAACTACATGAAAACCGTCATGGGCTTCTTCGGTGTTCAAGACTTGCATACCGTTGTCATCGAAGGACACAACGCTGTTCCTGACGACGCTCAAAAAATTATTGAAAACGGCTTAGCAGAAGCTAAAAAGCTTGCAGCATCATTTTAATTGTGAAACCCTTGTTCCAAAGACGGAACAAGGGTTTTTTTATTTATGTCGTTTGCTTCAGGCTTAATAAATAATAAATATAGTCCGTTGGCACACCCGCTTCACCCATTTGTCTCAGCATCGCTGAAATATTGCCTCTGTGATAAGTGCCGTGGTTGACTACGTGATGAAGGATTTCGCTAATAGGCGTTTTGATTTCGCCTAATATTGGATGGGCAATCGTGATTTCACCATCGGGGTCTTCAAGATTTTCAAAAAACGCTTCATATTGAAGCGCCGTGTCATGAAAGATGGAAATGAAGTCATCGCTCTTTTTCCTCTTTAATCCTTCTTTCAGACGCATGCCTGTTTCCTTTGCTTCCTCGTAAGCGGCTCCGGATATGATCTTCAGCCATAAGGCGTCAGCCACGCACATATGGGTAACAACCTCAGATACAGTTTGAAAAACGCTTTTGATTTCCCGGGTGAACAGCTCTTCAGGCAGGCTTTTCAGGTGGGTGAGCACCCTTTGATTCGCCCAATTGTGATAATCTAAATGCTTTAATGCGCTATGTGTCATTTTTTGTCCTCCTCACTTTTTTATATCAATTCGTGAAAAAGACGGATATTCCTTTAATCAATGAAAAATGCCTCTGGTCATAAACGTAAAAAAACCTGCCGGGTCGGCAGGCTTTCATGCTTATTCTTCGTCCTGTTTTTTAGAGGGGGTAACCGGATAAAGCTCCTCTGATGATTCGCTTTGATACTGCAATGAACCAGGCTTTTCTCTGTTTTCCCGTTTTCCGTTTTCTGTTTCGTTCAAGACGTTGGCTTCCATATAGCGGTGGAAAAAATATTCGAACACTGTGACGCCGATCGCTGACACGATTGAAGCTGCAGCAAGCGTACCATACGGGGGATTATTTTGCATGGCGAGAATCACCCAAATCAATACGAGTGAAAGGCCAAAATCTCCCATTGTCGCGGTTGTATTGTTTGTTCTCGGCAGCAGCAGAAGATCTCCGACCAGATAGGATATCACACCCAGAAACAATGTCAAAACAAACATTTCACCGAATGGAACGCCAAAAAACAGAGTTAGGACCACATATAAAAGGACAAGGCTCACAATGAATTTTAAACACAATGCTCTAACATGCTTCATTTCGTTTCCTCACCTTTCAGCTTATTTTAAAGCATTCCTGTTTTGTTGCTGTTTATTGTTTTTGTCATCCTGCTGGAATGCGCTTTCTGTTTCGTGATCGTTTTTCAGCTGCTCAAGGCTGCTGTTTTGAATACCTTTCTTCTGCATGGTCTCACCACCTTTTTCACTATATTTTGGATTGTTTTTGATTTCTTATACATAACACGAAAAAAGCAAAAAAGAGGGTTATCCCTCTTCCTGAAAGCCGGTCATTTTTTTCTCAGCCCTGCCGCATATGCAGGGCCCATTCCGGTTATTTTTGATAAAATCAGCGCCATATCATGCGGCGTCTCTTTCATCCCGTTCTCAAGCCATTGCTGCATAACGCTGATATGAGCGCCGGTTATGTAGGAAATCAAGTAGTCTTCCGGTACAATCGGATCCGTTCTGATCGCTGTTTTCAGCCGTTTTAAATTGCTGATCAAAACCGATTTGAATTTTAAACGGAAAGAACCCGGGCCTTTAGGGCCTAAAACTGCCTTCATAAAAACTTCGTTTTCTTTTATATATTGAAAAATGTCGACGACGAATGTCAGCGGATGGTCAATCACATCCTGATTTAATACATCCATTGAGTGAATCGAGCGTTTAGCAATTTTATTGATCTCTTGGATGATTTCCTCCTCGCTTTGGTCCAGCAAATCGTATTTATCTTCGTAGTGCAAGTAAAACGTGCCGCGGTTAATATCGGCTTTCTTCGTAATGTCCGTAACGGATATCTCTTCAAACGCTTTATTTTTCATCAGTTCAGAGAGTGCGTCTCTAATCATTTTTTTCGTGCGTTTTACCCTGCGGTCTTTTTTCTGCTCAGTCATTCAAATCCTCCTGACGGTTCATGAAAATCAACAATTTCCATCTTTGTGTTGAGAACTTAACATTTGCCGATTGATTGTTCATTGCGTTCTCCTTTTGCGCAATTATAATAAACATGATGAATATTAATCAACATAGTGTTTATTTTATTCGTATAAAGAAGGTATGCCGCGTTAGGCATCTGCTCATGGTTTGAGCTGAATATTGATGCATGTCACGCTGGAAAATGCGGTGTAAAGTTGCTGCAAAAAGCGGATTTTAAGGAGAGGATAGAATGGAGAAATACGTGCTGTATTTCAATGAAATCGATCAATTTGACTTGCCCTCTGTCGGCGGGAAAGGGGCGAACCTTGGGGAAATGACAAAAGCGGGCTTTCCCGTTCCTCAGGGATTTTGCATATCAACTGAAGCCTACCGTGCGTTCATACAAACAAGCGGCATCATCGACAGTCTGTTCGATCAGCTTGAACAGCTCAAACATGATGATCTTGAACAGATTCGGACTGTGGGGAAACAAATTCGTGAGCATCTTGCTCAGATCTCCATGCCTGACGAGATCAAATCGGCGATATTGGAGGGCATAGATACGACCGGCAAAGATAAAGCCTATGCCGTCCGCTCCAGCGCAACGGCTGAAGACCTGCCAGATGCTTCATTCGCGGGACAGCAGGACACCTTTTTGAACGTCTGCGGGAAAGATCAGCTTCTTGAAGCGGTGAAACAATGCTGGTCCTCGCTGTTTACAGACAGGGCGATTTCCTACCGAGCGAAAAACGGTTTCGACAACCGCTCTGTCTTTCTTGCGGTTGTCGTTCAAGAGATGGTTTTTCCCGAGGTTTCCGGAATTATGTTCACGGCGGATCCGATCACGGGGCACCGCAAAACGGTATCCATCGATGCCAGCTTCGGCTTGGGTGAAGCGTTGGTGTCCGGCGTCGTCAGCGCTGATCTGTATCAGATTCGGTCTGGTGAAATCGTTAAAAAACAACTCTCTAAGAAAGAATCGGCCATTTACTCCGTACCAGAGGGAGGAACCGTCCAGAAAACCCTCTCTCCGGAAAAACAACAAACACAGGCTTTGCCGGATCCAAGAATCATTGAATTAGCAGAACTGGGGCGCAAAATCGAGGCTCACTATGGCAAGGAACAGGATATCGAGTGGGCTTTTGCCGGCGGCAGGTTTTACATTCTTCAAAGCCGGCCGATCACATCCCTTTACCCGGTCGTACGCTTTTTTGATGATAGGCCGCACGTATTGATTAATTTTGGCTACATCCAAATGATGACCGATCCGCTGAAACCATTGGGTGTATCGGTTATCAGCCAAGTCCTCCGATTTTTAAAAAAAGATCCTTCGGCACAGCCGATTCTTCGCGAAGCGGGAGGAAGAGTCTTTGCCGATATTACGGGTGCTCTCTCCCTCAAATTCGTCCGAAGCCGGCTGCTTAAAGTATTGAGCGGCATGGATCAGTTGATGGCATCAGCTGTATCGGAGGTAGTCAAGCGCAAAGAACATCAGCTATATTCCACATCCAGAAAAGGCATTTTTCATATTGCCGGGAATTTGGCGCCGATTTTGATTCCGGCAGCATTAAAAGTTGCCGGAATCCTGCTCATGAGAAATCCGGATAAAGCCGAGAAAAAAGCGGAATTGATCATTGAAGCGATCGTGACGGACACCGAAGAGCAGCTTAGCCGGACTTCCGGTGCTGAGACGATCCGCGTCATCCAAAAAGGAATGGGAAACATGTTGCAAGACGTGCTTTCAAAAGTCGCTGTGTATGTCTTGAGCGGAATGATTGCAGCCGGATTGCTCGAAAAAAAGCTGAAAAAGAAGCTGGGGGACGAGAAAAGCGCTATTTTGCTGGGGAAATTGTATAAATCCCTGCCCCATAATGTCACAACGGAAATGGGTCTAGAGTTAGGAGATCTTTCCGATCAGGCGAGAAAGTATCCTGCTGTCATTGACTATTTCAAGCGTGCAAACAGCGAAAATTTTATGGAAGAACTGCTCAAAATCCCCGGCGGCGCCGAAATGAAACGCAGTTTAGACGATTTTCTCAAAAAGTACGGGATGCGGTGCGTGGGAGAAATCGATTTGACAAGGCCGAGATGGGCCGAGGCCCCGGTTCAGCTCGTTCCGTCCATACTCAGCCATATTCGGACGATTGCCGCCGGGGAACACAGAAGGAAATTTAAACAAGGTGAAACCGAAGCGGAAGAGGCAAAAAAGGAGATCATCTCTCAATTTCGTTTTCCAGAAAAAAAGAGAGTCTCCCGGCTCGTTCATATGTACCGAAGCTTGATGGGAATGCGGGAGCATCATAAATTTACACTTGTAAAACTGATGTTTTTATACAAAAAAGCGATTCTTAAAGAAGCCCGCACCCTCGTTGGAAAAGGGATTTTGAATTGTGAAGAAGATGTCTTTTACTTTACGCTTGAGGAGCTTATCGCCCTATTGGAGAATCGCGGCATCGGGGATATTCCGGAATTGTTAGCAGACAGAAAACGGCAGCATACGTCCAATCAAAAGCTCACATCTCCACGCGTGATGACGAGTAAAGGGGAGATCATCACAGGAAAGCTGCGAAATGAAAAAAGTCCTGAAGGCGCTCTCACAGGTACCCCTGTTTCCGCGGGAATCATCGAAGGGACCGCCAGAGTTGCAAAGAGTCCTGAAGACGCGAAGCTGAATCAAGGGGACATATTAGTGGCGCCGTATACTGATCCGGGCTGGACTCCGCTCTTTACTTCAGCGGTCGGACTGATTACGGAAGTAGGCGGCATGATGACCCATGGTTCAGTAGTGGCAAGGGAATACGGCATTCCTGCTGTCGTCGGGATCGACAAAGCGACAGAAATCATAGAAGACGGCGCTTACATCCGAGTCGACGGAACAAACGGGTTTGTTCAAATATTGGACGGCAACGGCTCCTGAGTTATTTTAAATAAAGGCTTTATATAGGAAAATTGATATTTGATACCTATACGAATCCTTGATATAACCAGAATGGGAACGTGCGTTCGATATCGTTGTCAAGGCGAGCAAAAACAAGGCGGTTATTGATAGAAGAAGCGAATCAGATATTATAGAGATAATATCATTTCCAAAGAAATTGAGGAGAAATGGATGTCGCAAAATGGAATTGTTTTAGTAGCCAGTGTATCTATCTTTAGTGATGATAAAGTCTTGATGATAAAAGAGAATAAACCTACTTCTGTTAATAAGTGGAATTTTCTGGGCGGACGTATCGAATATGGAGAGGACATTCTCTATTCAGCCCGAAGGGAAGTTAAAGAGGAAACTGGATTCGACGTAAATCTGATTGCCACTACAGGTGTTTATAATTTTATCAGTAGTACGAACAATCAAGTTATTTTATTTCATTTTATCGGCGAAGTTACTGGAGGTTCTTTAAATCTCGAAGAAGATGAAATTTCAGACAGCAAGTGGATAACAGTAAATGACCTTGTAACATTTGAAAACGAAGGCTTACGAGAACCGAATGTAATAAAGCAAATCACTGATAGCTTATTAAAAGAGAATTTACACTCAATTAGTGTGTATAATGAGCAACTGATTAAATCGTTCTTATTGAGCTGAAGGGATGTTGAACAAAAGTATTAATATTAAAATTTAACAGAGCTAAATAAAAAAAGCCAGCCTCTTGGGCTGGCGAAATCGTTTTACCAGCTTGCTTTTTTAACGCCGGGTATATGCCCTTTGTAAGCAAGCTCGCGGAAGCAGATGCGGCACAATTTAAACTTCCGAATCACGGAATGCGGTCTGCCGCAGCGTTCACAGCGGGTGTACTCTCTGACTTTGAACTTTTGTTCCCGTTTTTGCTTGACAATCATTGAAGTCTTGGCCATCTCTTTTACCTCCTTTTACATTTATCGATTTATATAAATAAAAATAGATTTTATTTTTGTAAACAATTTATTATAACATTTAAAATATCATTTGTAAATAAATTGAAAAGACTCGCTGTTCGAGTCTTTTTTGCTGATAAAAAGCGAAGACTTTATAGCAGATATGCCAATCAACGATCCCGTTTTACCTCAGGCAAACGGCATTTTCTATCAAAAAAGACCCAGACCTATCGTTTGACTGATCTGCCGTCCCTAGATCAATGAGTCCGCTTTATTCGATCTGATCATTTAGATTGAGCGGAAAATAACCGATTTGCATCATTACGCAGCGGCTGTAAATTTGTATACTGGCATCAAAGAAAGGGGGGAGTATAGAGAAAAACGGTATTTAAATTTTTGTCTCATTGTCTGGCACTCCACTATGCAATGAAACGAAGAAGGAATCAAACATAGTAAGAAAGCGCTGTAGAATTTGACAGCCTTGTGATCTACTCCAGCTGAAGAACAAATCAATTCGTTTCCGCAACACCATTTCCCGCCCAAACGATCAAACTTGAAAACGAAAACGGAATGCAGGGCTGTTCATTTTCACTGAACCTCGATGTTTTAAGGATGAGATGCCGCCGTGTCATTGAGACCGTTTACTAACGAAGACGACGGCGGAAATGGTAAACGCGTCACATTTATAAGCAATAAAATCGGGAAAAGGTGTGCAGGCTGCATACCTTTTTTCAGCGGTTCTACCTTTGGCTGACCGCTATTTTAAGCCCGATCAAAGCGAACAAAGACCCTTCCAGCAAATGAACTTTTTTGGCGGCTTGCGGATTTCTGCGCAGCCGGTCTCCGACTTTTTCCGCAAACAGGCTGATCATCACAAAGATAGCGAACGCTTGAATCAAAAATAACATGCCGTAAACAAGCATTTGCGTTGTCACATTGAAGGTGCCGGGGTGGATAAATTGCGGAAGAAAGGCAAGGAAGAACAATGAGACCTTCGGGTTTAATAGGTTCATCACCACGCCTTTTTGATATAAAGCCCTGCGGTTCAATGAATCTTTGGCTTCAACGTTGAAACCGGCGCTTTTTTGCCGAAAAGACTGGTAAGCTAAAAACAGCAGATAGGCTGCACCTGCATATTTTACAATCGAGAAGGCGACAGCTGATTGATAGATCGCAGCAGAAATGCCTGCTGCAGCCGCGGTGATGTGGACGATTAGCCCTGTGCATAGTCCGGATGCGGTTGCTATACCGGCCGATTTTCCCTTTGATATGCTCTGTGCCAAAACGAACAGGTTGTCAGGGCCCGGCATAAGTGTTAGCAGTACGGCCGCACCCAAAAAAGAAACGATCGATATCGCGTCCATCTGTCCAGCTCCATTTTCAATAGTATTTTTATTATTATAGCATCTGAGAAACACTTTTTAGCAAAAAGGCGGGGAAAATGGACGGATTTTTAGTTTCTTGTATTAGTACAAGTTTGTGCTAATCAACATAATCTGATAGTGAAGAATGAAACCTAAGGAAGGGAGAAGTGCTTATGTCTTACTGCAAACCGCGCGTTCTGCCGCCAGTTGTGCATCCTACTAGATACTGTGAGGATCACAGATTCTCTAAAACGATCGTTCCTCACATCCATCCGCAGCATATTAAAAAAGTGGATCATCATAAATACGAACATGTTCACTATTATCCGCACTCTTATTCAAGCTATAAGCCGGTTTATCATGACCACTCTTACTGCGGTAAACCTTGCGATCGCTACGAAAAATACTAACCTTTCCGGAAGAAAAAATTCTTCACATGAAAAAAGGCCGTAGAAGCGTCCCCATGGAGCTTTTACGGCCTTTTTGGTTAGCTCCTGCATCCTTGCAAATTCCCACGCAAAACAGCTTCGCCGGCCTTTTTCGTCTTCGAATTGAAAGGGCGCACTTCGACTTGGGTATTCACAGTCAGCTCTGATGATATTTCGTCAAATTTGCCCGCCCAAGGACTTCCGCCAAACCAGCTCGGCGCGTCTTCTTGGACTTGATGCATGGTGAAACGCCAGCTGATCTGGTCAGGTATCCGGGCAATTCCTTCAAATTGATCATAATCTCCAAATGAAGCAGGGTCCGGAAGCCAATCAGCGTAGATGCCGACACTCTGCCTTTCCCTGACAGGACTCCCGGGGGCTTCGGTATACGGTTTCTTCACTTTCGCAATTAAAGCCGTTCCGCGGGCATTGGGAATATCTCGGACTGGATCAAGAACGACGCTGCATGGATAAGGTACTTGTGCGTAGGCCGCTGCCGCAGGCAGAATGAGGACAAACGATATCGCCAGACTTCTCAGAAGTGCCATCATTGAACAACCCTCCGTTTCTTGAAATAGTTTAACCAGTCACGCCTTTTCAAATTCTTCATGTTCAGCCCTCGGAGACATTCACCTATTTACATCTTGGGAGTATCTTATGGTAAAGACATGATCGGGGGCGACGGCATGGGATATTTTATCGAGGCAGAACCAAGCGTTAATCTGTACGTTGAAGACATCAATCCTCAAAGCGGCAAAGCCATTGTATTTTTGCACGGCTGGCCATTAAGCCATCTCCAGTTTGAATATCAATTTGACGATCTTTCGCGAAAGGGATACCGCTGTATCGGCATTGACTGGCGTGGATTCGGGCGTTCGGATAAGCCGGCGACGGGCTATAATTACAACCGTTTGGCTGATGATATCCGCGCTGTCGTTGAGGCGCTTCAATTAAACAACTTCACGCTTGCCGGTCATTCAACCGGCGGCGCCATAGCACTCCGCTATATGTCCCGATATAGGGGCGCTGGGGTCTCAAAGCTGGTTTTGATCGATGCGGCGGCGCCTGTGGGATTTACTGAAGAAACGGCAGCCAAATTGCTTCAGCAAGCGTCTAACGATCGTCCCAAGATGATGCGCGAAGTGACCGACACGTTTTTCTTTCAATATATTACACAACCGTTCTCAGACTGGTTTTTTCAATTGGGATTGCAGGCGGCAGGCTGGTCGACAAAAGCGGTCATCGAAATGCTGAGAGATGAGAAACTGTATGATGATCCGGAAAAAGTCGCTGCTCCAGCCTTAATCATTCACGGTATTCAAGACAAGGCGATTCCGTTTGCACAAGCAAAGGAGCTCAGCCGCAAAATCAGAAATTCATATCTTGTTCCGTTTCAATACAGCGGACACGGTCCATTCTGGGAGGAACGCAAAATGTTCAATCGGATTTTAACGCAATTTATCGGTTGATTTTATATTGAGGAGCTGCCACATAATGTTCAAAAAGCAGAGAGGAATATTTTGGATAATCATGTTATGATGATAATCACCGAGACTGCTTCTGCACCCTGAAACGTGAAAAATACCCGAAGTGCAAGTATTTTTATCGGGGTGTATCTCCGTTTGGCACAGAAGCAGAGGGGAGCATGACGTTTCTGAGGGGGAATGGAATTTAATGAAGTCAATCCAATCAATCACCGTTCATTCAAAGCAATATATCGTCGGTGAGCGATGCCATCCGCCAGGATTTAGAGACGAAGCGACCGTAATGAAAATTACAGAAAAAAACAAGTTCTATGGATTAATCAGAGGCTTTGTTGTTCATTTTGATACAAAAACAGAGCTGCATATTCATACAGAGCCCGTCAATGTTCATTGGAGGTGAAGGACTTTAAGCGAACATTTAAAATATTCGTTTAGTGTCTTTTTTTTAACTCTGGAAGCAATGGGATTCAACCGCAGATGCTTCATAGTCATAAAACAGATTTTCCAAAAACGATATTTAGAAAATGAACGGGCGAAATTAGGGACAAAGCATAGGTGCTTATGCAGTCGGGCTTTAGCTTTTCAGCATAATGTACTAGTGAATCTATAAAACAAAGGGAAAGGAGAATGTACGAATGTATTGCAAACATCATGAGCCGCATGTTTACCCTACGAAATATTGTGAGGATCATCATTACTCAAAATCTGTCGTTCCTCATATTCATCCACAGCATACAAAAAAAATAGACCACCACAAGTATGAACATGTTCATTACTATCCGCACACTTACTCACATCATAAAGATGTTTCACATGAACACTATCATTGCGGAAAACCTTGCAAAAGCTATGAAAAAAAATCGGATTACGGCCATTGTTATTAATTAAGGCTTAATTGTACTTTCACAGACCATATAAATACCCGGCAGGGGTCTTTTATGGTCTGTTCCTATTTTATAAGGGAGCTACCATGTATATCAACGTTTAACATAGGTTATAGCGAACAGCAGAAAAATAGTATATGGCAAAATGAAAAATGCAGACGAAGTTCGAAGTCGCGGAATGCTTATTAATATCATTTATACCTTTTTTATATTAATATGGTACATATAGGATGTTATTTTCTCTAATCGGTTGGGAAGAAAGGAGAGCCGTTATGCAAAAAACGCTTTTTCAAAACGCTACGATTGTGACGCTTGATCCGCAGCTTCATACGCTCGAAAAAGGGGACATGCTGATTGAAGGCTCCGTCATTCTGGACGTTGCCGAGTCGATTGAAGCCGGAGACGCTGAGATTGTGGATGCCTCCAATATGCTGATCATGCCTGGATTTGTTGATACGCACCGCCACGTATGGGAATCTGTGATCCGCGGAATCGGAGCCGACTGGTCCCTGCAAACCTATTTAAACCGGATTTATTATGGGAATTATGGGTCGATGAGAAGACCTGAGGATGATTGGGCCGCGAACTATTTAGGAGCGCTTGAGGCGCTCGATGCAGGCGTCACGACTTTGCTGGACTGGACGATGATTGAGTCGCCTGATCATACGGACCAGCTGATTGCCGGACTGAAAGACGCCGGCATTCGCGCAGTATTCGCCTTTGGAACATCTGGTGACGCCGAATATTGGGACAGAGACAGCGATCTTTCGAATATGGACGAAGCGAAACGGGTAAAAAAAGCATATTTTCAATCGAAGGATCAGCTTCTGACGATGGGGCTTGCAATTCGAGGTCCGGAGTTTTCTTCATGGAAGACATCTGTCTTTGAAATCGAAACGGCCCGGGAACTGGATGCCTTATGCAGCATGCATATTGCTTTTGGCAACTGGGGAGCGAAAGATCGTTCGATTGAAAAGCTGAATCAAGCCGGGCTGCTTGGTCCCGATTTAAACATGGTGCATGCCAATGCGATGAGTGAAGAAGAAATGAAAATGCTTGCGGCTCACGGAAGCTCGATATCTGTGACACCAGAAATTGAGATGATGATGGGGCACGGCTATCCTGTTACAGGGCTCTCTCTAAAAAACGGGGTTCTTACTGCGCTTGGGGTTGATGTTGTCACATCGACCGGGGGAGACCTTTTCGCACAGATGAAATTTGCTCTTCAAGCAGAACGCGCAAAGCACAATGATGAACTGCTGAGAGAAGGAATTATGCCGGGGCCCGAATTGAGCATATCGGCCGAACAAATCCTGAAAGCGGCTACCATTGACGGGGCGCGCGCCCTAAAGCTCGATCATAAAATCGGCTCGCTTTCCCCAGGCAAAGAAGCTGACTTTATCATGGTGAAAACGGACAGCGTCAATTTGCTCCCTTTCACTGATGCGGCGGGGGCCATCGTCCAATGCACGCACACCGGAAATGTAGATTCCGTATATGTCGCAGGAAAAGCGGTGAAACGAAACGGCCGGCTGGTTGATGCAGATCTTGAAAAGGTGAGACAAAAAGCGCTGGAAGCAAGAGATCATATTTTATTCCGATCCCCTGAGGGCGCCTTTTAAGAAAAACAGTTTCATGATGCGCCTTTGCAAATAAGACCCCAGATTGGTTATGCGAAAAAACGGATATCTGACCAATGAAGTAAAGGCCTCATAGACAGCCGCGTATCATCTGGAAACTAAAACGTTAGGAAACAGATGCTCAAATGCTAAAAAGACCAGCCCTTGATATAAAGGGGCTGGCTCTTTTTAAAATAAGTCGTCAATTTGGGATAAGTATATGTCTACAGTAGAGTCATTCAACTTCTCTAATATCACCAAGATATCGCGGACTGACCTTCTTGTTTGTTCATCCTCAAACGTTAAATTTTTATAGTAAGAAATGACGGCTTCCAAAGCGCCGGCAAGTGCCAAACCAGTGTCACGGTCTGCTTTTAAAGCGGATTTTTTCATTTTTGTCAAAAGCCATTTTAAATCATCAATACTTTCAATAGGGTAGTAATTAAGCTGATGCAGCTCGGCTGCCGAATTTTTAGTCAGAATTTGTTCAGCTTCTTCTTTTGTAATGGCATCTTCCGGATAGACATAGGGAATGTCAGGATGCACGCCTTCGATAAGCTGGCAGTCGTCATCATCCATGGGATTATCTGTATAAAGTTTAGAGAGAAATTCTCCAAATGAATCCGCTAATTTATAATTCTCTTCAAATTCTGAATCGAAATAGTGCACGGGCGGATTTTCTTTCGTTTCTCTGTAGTCAAGCGCTATCCATGTATGGCCGTCACCGTGAATAAGGATCAGGTTGTCGGGCAGTTCCCATTCTTTAATGATGTATTTGCTCTCGAGAATCCCTGCCTTTTTCCCTAAGCCTAATAAGTAGTCAAACTGGACATGATCTTTAGCCCAGGAGGTAGGCCGTTCAGAAGGGAAGGCGTTAAAATTGATATACCCGCCGTTTTGTTCAAGAATAAGCGCTTTGTATTCCTCCGGAAGTTTCACACCTAACTTTTTTTCAGCTTTTTGAATATCTCTCTCTGATATGCTTTTTAATTTGTATGGATCTTCGTCTTCGTATGTCCAAAAGTTTTTCAAATGCGTCCCCCCTCATCCGTTTGTTGTTCGTATCTATTTGGCAAAAAGGGTTGTCCTTCCCGGAGTCTTTTTGAAGGCCGAGAAATAATCATAAGTTTGCGGAATGGCCCCGTATGTTCCTTTAATGCGAATATCCTTACATTCGCCTTCGGAATTTTCAAAATAAAGCCTGTAGGTTCGAGGCATCAACGTGATGACATCCTGAGCGGTTCGGTCAGGCCAGTCCCCTTCAAAATCTTTAATGCTTAAACTCATAAATCTTCCTGATAGGTGCATCATCTGAATCTTAATCGTTGTTTTGCAGTTTTCTGCATTGAAAATCGTAAACTTATAGCCAATATGCCAGTTAGAAACGTTTAAGTCGCTGCTATCGGGAATGTCCTCCACATGAGTCCCCGTAAACGTTAAATTCAGCTTGTGCGGGAACGAATAGGCTTCAGCGCGGCTCACAAAACTGAAAAATCCACAAATCAACACCATCATCAGCAAAAAGCGTTTCATTTAAGATCCCCTCCTTTTTCCATTTCCATTGTAGCATAGACGAGTTGAAAAAGATGGAAATTTTTTCAGAGGATAAGCACAAGCCGAAAACTAAATCACTCCGCACGGTTTGTTAGGTTTAGCAGCCTCTTGAATATGGTTTTAATTACCGTATATATATCAATTGATTCAAGGGAAAAATAAGATCAGACCTTGAATCAGGCTAATTCCTCGATTTTTTTCATGGGAGGAGCGGAAAGATGAAGCTTAGCACTTATAAGATCTGCTTTTTATTCCCTATCATAATTCTTTTTTTAGCTGGATGCTGGAGCAGCCATGAAATTGAAGAACTTGGCTTGACTTTTGCTATAGGGTTTGATGAAGGCCGAGAGACAGACCTTGAAAAAAAATTTAATAAAATGGGCGGGGATTATCCAAAAAAAAATCGAGTAACCTTGACATACCAATATGTCAATCCGTACACAGCAGGGGCTCAGATTGCCGTGGGAAGCGGCAGCAGCCAACAACCTTACATTAACGTATATGGAACGGGTGATTCCTTACAGCAAATAGGCAGTGAAATAGCACTCAGGCAGGACAGGCCGGTCTTCAGCTCCCACTTAAAGGTGATCGTCATTGCTGCAGATTTGCTTCGTACTTATTCACTAAAGGAATTGCTTGATCAGACGCTTAGGGACAATGAAATCAGACTGAGTACGCTTGTCCTTGTAACAAGAGGAAGAGCAAGTGATACACTTGAACTGAAAGACGGCACCGGTAAAATACCCGCATTTCACCTTACCAGAATTATTCACAATGACTTTAGGGCGAAAAAAATTCTGCCTCCGATCACTCTTGCCAAACTGCCGGGCATGATGAAGGCCGGAACCAGTTATTTGCTTCAAAACATCATCGGTGCCGACGGGGAAGTCAAATATGCAGGAGCTGTTGCCATTAACGGAAAAACAAATAAGCTCCTTGGTTTTTTAGATGAAAAAGATTTAGACGGGATCATGTGGATCAAAGGACAAGGGGTAGGGGGCACTGTCAAAAACTATGATCAAAAAACAAAAAAATTGACGGCCATGTCAGTCGATCACCTTAAGAGTGAGATCAAGCCAGTCTTCAAAGGAAACCGCCTCTCATTTAAAGTGAATATTAATTCAGAGGCACACCTGGCTGAAAACTGGAATACAACCGAAACGGCAATTGACAAAAAATATTTGAAAAGAAAGGAAGAAAGTGCGTCACAAACAGTGAAACAGCTGGTAGAGCAGATCACAGAAAAAATGCAGAAGGAATATAAAGCCGACCTTGCCGGCTTCGGTGATGAAGTGAGGATCCACTATCCCTTTCTTTGGAGAAAGCTGAAGAAAAATTGGGATGAAGTATTCACAGAAACCCCCATTCAATATGATGTGAACATCACGTTTGAAGAATTTGGATCACAAAGTAGACATTAGCTTAATCATGACTTTATAAAGGTGCACAAATAACAGCGAGGGGATAACGGGGAATGGGTGAGAATGCTTGGTCATAAACGGTAAGTGTGTGTTTTATCAAACTTTTTTCGCGGATAAGTTATATATATATAGATAGGCTGTAAAAAGACAAATGTCATCTGATCAAACAGACGCATTTTTATAATTCGGCTATAGCTTTTGGAGTTGACCGAATAATTGATTAGAGGACAGTCATTTTTTGTTAATTTCAAACGGAACTAACTTTAAAGAGTTAGTTCCGTTTGAATCGCTAATCCAAATTTTGATCGATCGTTCCTTCAAAATAGTCATCACTGACCTGTTCATGAGTTTCAGCTAATCCTTTTTCCAATTGAGTAGCCCCTTCATAATCCGAAGGGTCGAAATATTTTCCGGCCACATCGGTAGTGTCAGTTGTGTTTTCTTTGTTATCAGTTTCAGTGTTTACGTTTTCTGTCTTAGCATTGCTGTCTAAAGATTGCTGAGAATCATATTCCTTGTCTAGTGAAGAAAATCTTTTGTAATCATCCGGTCTGTCTGCTCCATTTTTTTGAGGCACGTTAATCACTCCATATCAGTGAAATTTTGTTCTTTAGGTAAAAAGGTCATCTGAAAGGCATTTCAGTCTCATATTCATTTCTCATTTGATCAATACAACGATTTCACTCCTTTCGCCCAAAATATGGTGGAATACCAACTCTTCTTATTCTGTCTGTTGAGAAGGTATTCATTCGCTTTTTTTCGAGTGAATCAAACTGCAAGCCTATTCAAGGGAAGAGAACAAGTGAAAGAAGGGGCGAGAACTCCCCATTCAGTGATTTAAGGCTTCAATTTTCTTCTGTTACAAGCGGCTGACGGAAGGGGCTTATTCGTTAGGCGAACACGCTGGAGAGCATGATACCTCTTCTGGGGAGAAAAGCGGAAATGAACCAGGCAAAGGAGCAAGTATAGCTGCTTCTGATTTAACCGGTGAAGCGGGAAAAAGCGAATTGAACTCTGGAACCAATCTTTTCATGCCTGTTTATGCTTTTTTGTTTCTATATGATGAAATTGTCGTTTTCAATGATGCATATGAACCAATAGCTGCGCAACCATAGAATCCGCCCATAAATACTCCAGCTATGAGGCTGTGTCGATGACTTATGCAAACAGATATGATTAAGCCTAGTGCAAGTGCAATTGATGGAACATACTTTTTGGGAACCTTAAGAAAGATTTTAATTATCTGTGTGACGATCAAAATAATCGGCACTGCCGTAACAGCATCCCAAAAGTTTGTATGAATGATTGGGAAATCCATATATAGCACCACCTTTTTTTATCAGTATTTCTTGATTCGGTGAAAAATATTTAATGCGAACACCCAGGGATCTCATAATTCCTTTGGAAAGGGATAGTGAACCACCTTTATAAACTGCAAGAGCATTTTACTCACCTAAAATCGACCTCATTAATCTATAGTTCTTAATCTTTACCGCAGATTGCTATGTGCGGTAGTCAGAACGTCTTTTTCGAGTAAAAAGCAGCGATTGTTAGGCGGCACTCGTATGGATTATAATGTGAAAAGAGGGAAGCCTCATCTGTATTGAAGGGGGGATGTATGGAGTCTAAAATGAAGATCGGTTTAGGTGTTTTGATAATTGGACTCGGCTTTCTCAGTCATTTTCGATTTTCGAACAACAATGATATGAACACAGCTTCAAGAAACACCACAAGCGCACCCAGTCACGATTTTATTGTTTAGCTTAAAAAAGAGTTTTGAATTATCTTTTTGCAGCCGTTTCATTAGCGGCTTTTTTTTATTCAAAACAGGTTTATTGGACTGGTCTTAAAGATTCATTTTGTTGGATTGAAAGGATTTATTCACCAATTCCCTTCCGTATAGTGGTAAACTCTTAGTTGGTCATTACTTTTGTCATGCATTTTTTGGGAAGCGAGGTATTGCAAATGATCGGTTCAATCCTGGGAGAAACGCTGGCTTTAGATATCATGAAAGTTGATTTATCGATGAAGAAAGAATTTTTGGCAGAGCTGAAAGCTTGCCGCAAAGAGCTGGAAAAAGACAAAACAGAGTTCTCTGATTCGAAAAAGACGATCACCGAACCACAACTGTCGTCTCATACGTGGCAAGGCAGTCTTGCTGACTCCTTTGACCGTATTCGAGGTCTGATGAAGACTGCTTACAATGACATAAGCGGAAAACAGCTTTCTGATGTTTTAAGCAAAATCGATGAACGAATCAAATCTTTACAAGAAGATATTCACTCGCTCAGCCAGGAAGTTCGTTCTTTAGAGAAAAAGATTGAGAACGCGAAGCGGGAAGCACGAGACAAGGAGTAAATGAAAAATGGATCAAGAAATAAAAGTGAATACCGGAGAAGTCAAACAAGCGCTCTCTAAATTAAAGCATTCCAGCCATTCAATGAAAGCGACGATTCCGACAGATATCAAGGGCCAGAATCACCTTGATGCGACAAAGAAGATAGAGGAACTGAATCAGACGATTAATAAGATCGCTTCTTCCTATGCCTCTGCTTTCTCAAAACAAGTCGTCCAAACGGAATCAGCAGTCGAAGCAATGATGGACACCGACAAACAGCTGGCTTCATCGATGAAAACAAAATAGAAGAGAAAGCCATGAAGACATTGGATGTTCAGGCGCTGCACAAAGCGCTGGAACATTTAAAACATCAATCAGACGAAATTGCTAAAGTCAAAAGCAAAAAACATATTATATATCGACTGGAATATAATGTTATTTAGGCGGAAAATATATTAGAAAAAATTCCTAATGAACTAAGAGAGTTTTATTTAAGAGTATGATATGGTTTTATTTGTAATCTTGATAAAACTCATGGAGATAGAGTAATGGATTCTCATAGTGTAGCTGATTTTATAGATCCAAGAATTAGAGAACTATACCCATGTTAGTGTTTTTTGAAGTCGGTGAGGGGACATATCTGACTCTAGATTTAGATCAGGAAGAAGAGAACGGTATTTGTCCAGTATACTATTTTGACAAGATAATTGCGGCATCACTCGAAGAGTTTTCAAGAAAATGGATGAAGAAGAACCAGACTATTATATTCATGCCTAAATTGACTTGAGAATTGATTAACTTTGAAGAATGACCTTGATTGGCTATTGCCTTTCAAGGTTTTTTATATTTAATCCGAAAAAAGGGCATAGAATGGGAGACACACCTATCCCTGAACTGAATGATGATAAGATCGTCAGTCTCACAAGAGAAGCGGTCCGTTTACGTAATTTCTCAATGCTTTCTCCTTTTCTTTTTTAAATTTATGTGTCATAGTACCGATATAATGATTAAGTAGAATTGAAAGAGTGATGTCCATTGTTATCTTTAGGAAATATTTTAACAATAGAATTTGAAAACGAAATTCAAGAGTATGTCCTCGCGAAAAGCAAAGTGCTATCCATTGAGGACAATGTTTTAAGAGTACATTATCCTGTTGATGAAGAAACAGGGAGAACTGTTATTATTCCAACAAATACAGTAGCAATAGTTCACTTTATAAATGAGCAACAAGTCCCATATAAATTTACCAGTGTAATACAGGGACGAGAGATCTATCAGGATATACCTGTATTAAATATGTATTTACCCGAAGAAGATCAAATGACAAAAATTCAAAGACGGCAATTTTTTAGAGTAAATACAACGATTCCTGTCACTGTCCGCCCATATGGATCTGGTTCAATGTTTAAAACATATACAGCAAATATCAGTGCTGGAGGCGCTGCGTTAATTATTGAAGAGACGCAAATACACGAAGCGGAAGAGGATTTAAATTTAAGCATTCATCTGCCAAATGAGGGACATGATGAAAATGTGATTGACGTTTATGCTCAAGTCAAACGCACTTACATAGATCGGAGAACAAACAAACAGATCATGACAGTTGAATTTATCAAGATGGATGAACATGATGAACAAGCACTTGTACATTATTGCATAAAATTGCAATTGGAAGAAAGAAGAAAACTGAAATCTGATTAGAATATTAATTTTAACCTGTTATATGATGCAGCTTACAGTAGGTGTCATCCCCCAAAAGTTGAGAAAGACCTGAAATCTGCCTTTTTTTCTTTCTCGCCACATCTATTGAAATGGAAAGCTGTTGGTGAGATGATGTCGAATACTTTGCAAATATATAAAGAATAGGAGGAGAAGCTGATCGATTTGCTTTAGAAACAGAGGATAGTCTCATCTGTCTTAAAAAGATGGTCTATGCTCAAAAGCAAATATTGAATGGGGAATGTTTGTATGAAATCTAAAATGAAGATCGGTTTAGGGATTATGATAATTGGACTTGGTTTTCTCAGTCATTTTTCGAACAACGATGATATGAACACAGCTTCAAGAAACATCACAGCGCACCCTCCAGTCATGATTTTGTTGTTTAACCTAAAAGAGTTTTTGGAATATCCTTTTAGCCGTTTTAATAGCGGCTTTTTTTTATGTATTTCAAACCCTCAACAAAGGTTTAATGACCTGATCCCAAGGATTCATTTTCACGGATTGTCAGGATTTATTAACCAATTCCTTTCCGTAAAGTGGTAAAACAGTTCGTGGTATGTCACTTTAGTATTAGAGGAGAATGCTATGAAAACTCTTGATGTTCAGGCGTTGCACAAAGCCATTGATCAATCGAACTTAAATCAAAAATAGATAATAGGACTATTACTCGAGAAGAATACAAGGTATATACTTGGAATAAGAAATTTGCAGCTAAGCGAGATAAAGGTGCTAAGACTTTTTAAACAAGAATACTTAATGGTGAAGCTCCAACAAGAAATTGGTTCAAAGGAGCAGGCGCAAGATATTATAAACAATAAGAGAGCAAAGTATGAAGGGAAAACTATGCAAGGACATCACAGTTATAGCGCTTCTAAATTCCCTCATTTAAGTGACAAAGGTGAAGTTATATATCCAGCAACAACAAGTGAACATTTACACAGATGGCACGGAGGGAAATTACAAAAATAGCCTTCCGGGAAAGCCGATTAAGGATATTAAAGATTTTTAATTTAGAGGGGAGTTATCTTGATGGACTTCATTTATGTGGAAGTACTCAATGATTCAAATATTACTAAGTACATTTCGTTATTAAGAAAAACATCATCTAAACCTATTAACGAACTAAAGCAGGCGATTGAAACAGGAAAACCAGTTATTGAATGTGATTACTATGACACAGAAGAATTGAAATCACTAGTAATCATTATAGAACAGTTACTCTCATTGGGAGCTAGCATTAAAATTTATGAAAATGATAGAGAAATAACACTTGAGATGTCTTGATCGAAACCTATGAGGGCATTGCAAAAGACCGAGAAGAATTGGATGAGTTATTATTTGGTGATGATGATTAATATTTAATGAAGAATGAGTTGAAAATATAAACAATATTCACCTTTTCTACCTTGATTGGCTTTTGGCCTTTCAAGGTTTTTTTATATTCAAACCCGAGAAAAATCCGACAAAAAGGGGGATAAAATAGGGGACTTTTTCTTTTCCACTTTGTCATACGATAGAGACAAGAAAACGAACGTGGAATATCGAGTCCAAGACGGAGAGCCTGCGGACACTGATCTTTTGCATACGGATGTTATGCGGCTGATTGGTTTGTGTTTTCAGAGAGCGAGGTTGCTTGAGTTACGGGGTTTGCCGATGTTGAAAAGGACGCTGCTCCAAAGCCGGAAATAGAGCTTGTCAATGCTGGTGCCGCGGTTAGAACAGGCATTGTTTTTCATGCTGATCCCTCCTTTTTCATCTATCCTCTCGTTTCCCGGTGATGAAGCAATAAAACATGTGAGTGCGCTTTGTATGTTTTATTGCTCCCTTGTAAGGGAAGAGAAATGGATAATTCGGTATATACACAAGCAAGAAAGGGGAATGGAGATGGCTGAACAGAAAAAAATCACAATAAACGGCGTTGAAATGGAAGCGTCCGAGGAACAGACGGTGCTTCAGCTTTTGAATAACAGTTCGATTGAAGTGCCGCAAATTTGCTATCATCCTAGCTTAGGGCCGATTGAAACATGTGATACGTGCATCGTCAGCATCAATGGCGAGCTAAAGAGGTCGTGCTCCGCTGAAGTAAAGGATGGAGACGTCATTGATACGCTTTCACCTGATGTGAAAAAAGCGCAGGTCATTGGGATGGACAAGATTTTATATAATCATGAGCTTTATTGTACAGTTTGCGATTACAACAACGGGGGATGCGAAATACATAATACGGTGAAGGAAATGAAGGTCAATCACCAAAGCATCCCGTTTGATCAGAAGCCTTACCATAAGGATGAATCAAATCCGTTTTACCGGTACGATCCGGATCAATGTATTTTGTGCGGGCGTTGTGTTGAAGCGTGCCAGGACGTTCAGGTGACTGAAACACTGACCATTGACTGGGAGCGGAAACGCCCGCGCGTCATTTGGGATAATGATGTGCCGATCAATGAGTCGTCGTGTGTATCATGCGGCCATTGTTCTACCGTCTGTCCATGTAATGCGATGATGGAAAAAGGAATGGAGGGAGAAGCCGGATATTTAACAGGAATCGATGACGAAACGCTGCGTCCGATGATCGAGATCACAAAAGGCGTAGAAACAGGTTACGGCTCTATTCTCGCCATTTCTGATATGGAATCCGCCATGCGTGACGAGCGAATTAAGAAAACAAAAACCGTCTGCACCTATTGCGGTGTCGGCTGCAGCTTTGATGTCTGGACAAAGGGCAGAGATATTCTGAAAGTCGAGCCGCAGGAGGAAGCACCGGCCAACGGCATTTCTACTTGTGTAAAAGGAAAATTCGGCTGGGATTTCATCAACAGCGAGGAGCGCTTGACAAAGCCGCTGATCCGCGAAGGCGACCATTTCCGTGAAGCGGAATGGGAGGAAGCGTTAACGCTGATCGCCAGCAAGTTCACGGATTTAAAAGAGGAGTTTGGCCCGGATTCACTTGCCTTTATTACATCTTCTAAATGTACAAACGAAGAATCCTACCTCATGCAAAAGCTGGCGAGAGGGATCATCGGCACAAATAATGTCGACAACTGCTCGCGCTATTGCCAATCTCCTGCGACTGCCGGCCTGTTCCGGACAGTGGGCTATGGCGGTGACTCAGGGTCGATTGCAGATATCGCGCAAGCGGACCTTGTGTTGATTATCGGTTCGAACACGTCTGAGTCGCATCCGGTCTTGTCCACTCGCATTAAACGGGCTCATAAGCTGAGAGGGCAGAAAGTGATCGTAGCGGATATCAGAAAACACGAAATGGCAGAGCGATCTGATCTGTTTGTTCAGCCGCGTGCCGGATCAGATATCGTCTGGCTGAATGCCATCGCCAAATATTTAATTGAAAACGGCAAGGCCGATGAACGCTTTTTGCAGGAAAGAGTGAACGGACGGGATGAATATGTGAAAAGCCTCACGCCGTATACCCTTGAATATGCCGAGGAGAAAACCGGGATTGATCAAGAAACCCTCATCCAAATGGCGGAGATGATTGGCCAGGCTGACAGTGTGTGCGCATTGTGGGCCATGGGGGTGACACAGCATATTGGCGGAAGCGACACGAGCACAGCAATCTCTAATCTGCTGCTTGTGACAGGAAACTACGGAAAACCGGGAGCGGGCTCTTACCCATTGCGCGGCCATAACAACGTGCAGGGAGCAAGTGACTTCGGAAGCATGCCTGACAGACTGCCGGGCTATGAAAAAGTGACGGACGAACAAGTCCGCCAAAAATACGAGCAGGCATGGGGTGTACCGCTGCCGAAGGAGCCGGGCATGACCAACCACGAAATGATCGAAAAAATCCACTCTGGCAAGCTGAAAGCGATGTATGTAAAAGGTGAAGAAATGGGTCTGGTCGATTCCAATATCAATCATGTACACGCCGCATATGAAAAGCTTGATTTCTTTGTGGTGCAGGATATTTTCTTTTCACGTACAGCCGAGTTTGCCGATGTTGTTCTTCCTGCGAGCCCGAGCCTTGAAAAAGAGGGAACCTTTACAAACACAGAACGCCGGATTCAGCGGCTTTATCAGGTGTTTGAACCGCTGGGCGAATCAAAGCCGGATTGGCAGATTATTATGGAAGTTGCCAATAAGCTTGGCGCTGACTGGCACTATGAGCATCCTGCTGACATTATGGAGGAAGCAGCCAAGCTGTCTCCGATTTATGCGGGTGTCACCTATGAACGGCTTGAAGGCTACAATTCCCTGCAATGGCCTGTAAGCGCTGATGGAAAGGATTCGCCTTTACTTTTTACTGAGCGCTTCCCTTTCCCAGACGGCAAAGCCATTCTCTATCCTGTGCATTGGACAGAACCTGAAGAGTTCGGAGAGGAATATGATATCCACGTCAACAATGGGCGGCTCTTGGAGCATTTCCACGAAGGGAACCTGACCTACAAATCAAAAGGCATTTCAAAGAAAACACCGGAAGTGTTCTTAGAAATTTCTCCTGAACTCGCGGCAGAAAGGGGGATTCAGGACGGAACCCTTGTCAGACTCACATCGCCTTTCGGAAATGTCAAAGTGAAGTGCTTGATCACTGATCGTGTCAAAGGGAAGGAAGTATATCTGCCAATGAACGATTCAGGAGAAGCAGCGATCAACCTGTTAACAGGCAGCCATGCTGATAAGGATACCGATACGCCTGCGTACAAAGAAACATCAGCCAAGATGGAAATTTTGAAGCGCGACGGAAGCAATCCGCTGCCTAAGATCAATCACCGCAACGGCAATCCGCAGCCGCAAATCGGTGTGCAGGTACAAAAGAAATGGGCGCGGAAGGATTATATTTTCCCTGGCGACGCTGTGAAAAGGGGGATTGGGCATAATGGCTAGAGCGATTAAACGAATTCAGAAAATCGAGATAACCGAAGAGGACCAGAGAAAGCGTGATATGAAAGAAATAGAGGATGCATTAGTCGAAAATAAGGAAGCCATTCTTGAAATGCTGCATATGATTGGCCACATGAACGAGCGTGGTGTATTGCCATTGCTGCGCGGCCTTTTTGGCCAAGGAGATAAAGTTCTTGACATCTTAGTGAAAAAGGCAGATACAGAGGAAACGGCCAATACACTGAAAAATCTGCTTCTTCTGTTCGGAACGCTTGGCATGCTGGATGTAAAACAGCTTGAACCTCTCATTTTGAAAGTGAATGCGGGGGTGGCAAACGCGGTGGAACAGAAGGACAGCGAAGAGAAAACAGGTTATTTTGATATCATCCGCTCGCTCAAAGACCCGGAAATCAACAAAGCAGTTACGCTGCTTTTCTCCTTTTTAAAAGGAATGGGACAAGATACAAAGGAGCTGGAACGCACGACTCAGCCTCCAGAGCACCAAAAACATCATCAGGAACCCCGAGAGAAAAGGGGGATGAATAAGAGGGATTGACCACCCGCCCCAGGTGTACTCCTAAGGGAGTACAGACACATTACAACTGGTATATCATCCGTTTTTAGCTGATACAAATAGCAGTAATACTGAAGAGAGAGTTAAGGACGATATTGATTACTTGGTGAAGTTAGATTAGAAGTTGATTTACAGTTGCACGTTTTCATCATCTGGAAACGTGCTTTTTTAATAGCGGAAAATAACTTGAAGGGATAAAAAGGAATTCGATTTGTTTTTTTCTCTGGACTCTTCAAAAAAAGGTTTATTTGTAATAAAATGTAGAATCATATTCTGTCTAGGAGGAGACCGGTGTCTACATTAGCTATTATTGTTCTTCTTGGCTTTTCTGGTTATATGATCTGGAAATTAAAAGAGACAAAAAAAATTCATCAAAACAATTTAGAACGTGAATTAAAAAATCTAGAGCAAACATATCAAGATCACCTGGTGCAAGCTCATAAAGAGGCTTCCGCTGCTTTACAACAAGCTGAAGTCATGAATATTAATCAAAAAAATGAATTCTTAAATGAAAACGATTTTCTGAAGAACAAGATTGTAAAGATGGATGAATATATAAACAATCTTAAAAAGTATTCAAGAAATAGCGGTGAAGTTATTACCCACACTATTTTAACGGAATTAAAAGAAAAGCTTATTTCTGAGGGGAAAATAAATGAAAACGAGATGGTTATAATGGGAAACGTATTTGTACCCTATGAAGAAAATGGGGAGACAAAAACCAGGCAAATTGATCATTTAGTTATTTTGCCATCAGATATCTATATTATAGAAACCAAGTATTGGCGTGGAACAGTTATCCATGGGATTAATCGTAAAAATGCGGAATCAATTGCAAATGATTTTTCATTTGTCTTTGAACAATTATTTCCGAAAGCGAATAGTGATACAGAGAAGACAATCATTTTTATGAAAAATAGCAATATAGATAAGGATTCTGAGCAAAAAAATTCTATAAATATTTCTTATTATGATAACCCGAGAAATCAAGTCATGGACACAATGTATAAACTCAGGAATTTTCTCATAACCTATAATAATAAATTCAACTATGTTGAGCCTATAGTCTATTTTGGTTATCCGGAGGACAAAGAAAATCGTGTAATAGATTATTCTACAAAAGATAAGAATAGATTTACCTCAAAAGCAAGTTTGTGCGAGTATTTTAAGAATGAGGTTTTAAAGCCTGCTAAATATACAGTCGATGAGATACAACAAATAAAAAGGATCATGCAAAAAGTTAACTATCTATCATAAATAAATATCAATTTATAAAGTATCTCAATGGATGCTTTTTTTCTTGGAGGTCATGAACATTCGTGAAATTCCATAGAAAAATTAACCCGGCTCCATACAATCCACACTTGCAGCCGGGTGCTTCAGAATATGAAACACTGAAACAGTCTATGAAACGCTTTTGAACAGTTGAACCGTTAGTCTGGAATGAAAGGATTGGCAACCTTGCAGGCGGCAACCAACGCTTTAAAATCCTCATGGAAAAAGGACCAAAGACTCTCCTGGTTTCAGTTGTAAATCTGGATGAGGCTGAGGAAAAATAAGATCTGCGGCGACTGGGATGAGGAAAAGCTCCAGCTGCATCTTGCTGAATTAAATAACACTTTTAATGACAGGATTTTCGGGAGAAGAATTAGTGGAGCTCCTTTTAGATTTCTCGGGAGATTCAGAGGTTCTTCATGTTGAGGAAGACGATTCTGAATGATGAAATGGCAGCTGATCAATTTGATGAATTTTTAAGAGACGTCTTTCAGAATTACTCAAGAAATGGAAGATAAAGCCGCGATTTATGTGTTTCATCCTTCTGCCTATCAGATAGCATTTGAAAATGAGATGAGGAGTGCCGGTTTAGACATTCGCACTCAATGTATTAGGGTGAAAAATTCGCCTATGTTTGGATAGAATATGTCAAAAGGGTTTCTTATTGTAAAAGAAGTATATACGGCAAAGGGCCAAATTGTTTAATATAAAAGAAAAATGAAGTTGGATTCCAAAGGAAATAACAACAGATCAAATTAAAAGCCTTAATATTGACGGTTAGTAAAACATGTCCACCTTCACATCATGACTGCAAAAAATTCACCATTGTTCCCTCTGGATCGGCAAATGCCGAAAATCTATTTGAGTTGTTGGAGGAATGATTCAGTATGTTAACAAGAGAAGATATCTTTAAGCACGTCAAAGAAAAATTCGGGACATCGCCAGATTACCCATTTCAAAAATTTCCAAACTATGCCGCTTTAAGACATGAAACTACCGAAAAATGGTATGGTCTTGTAATGAATGTTCTTCCGGAAAAGTTAGGCTTAGATGGAAATGACGAAATAGATATTCTGAATTTAAAATGCCCTCCAGAAATAAGTGGCAGTTTAAGAAATGGAAAGAGTATTTTACCTGGTTATCATATGGATAAGGAAAATTGGATATCAATTGTTTTAGAACGAATAGATTCAGAAGAAGTTTATAACTTAATTGAGCAGAGCTTTAATTTAACCAAGTAAATCGTGAAATTATCTTTTGCAAAAGCAACCAGAAAATGTTTTATGCAACCGAAACTTAAATTCGTTGGATAAGAATCCGTTTTGATCAACTTTATTTTAAAGCACCAACAACACGGCCATTAACAAAAGAGGCAAACCCTTGGCATACAAGGGCTTGCCTCTTTACATTTGAAACGTCCCAGGAGAGATTCGAACTCCCGACACACAGCTTAGGAGGCTGTTGCTCTATCCACCTGAGCTACTGGGACACAGAACAATATTATAGTACAAAAACCTGAAAAAATAAAGAGGTTGCAGCGGTTTTTTTCACAAATTTCTTCGGGAAAACATACATCCGGCAGACTTCGCAGCCTGCTGAATGTATGTTTCGGCCTTAGCCTTTCAAGTCAATATGATGTCCTGAAACGGGATGTGGCGCCTGCACCATGTCTACGAGCTGCTGTGCGCTTTGTTCGGCGGTATCCAAAGCCGTCTTTGTCAGCGACATTTGCACGTTTTGATAAAGAGCCGCCTGACTCATGGCCATTGATAAAACAGCAATATCCAACATAACCACCTCCTTAACATGTGTATCGGTTAGAGAGGTGAGGACTTTACTCATATTTACTAATCTGAATATTCAATTTAATATAGTTGTAAACCGATCCATCGCCATCTTAGGCATCATAAAAAAGAATCCGCCTCTCAATACGGAAAATGATCGGTTCCTTATTTGTCCCGAATTAGGGAGAGTGGCTGTTTTCAGTTCGTTTGTATCTTCTGCGATTTCTCCATTTCCTGGGCATTTGTCTAATGGTTTTTGTTGATTTCATTCTCAAAGAGGCTGATGATTCTATCATTCTGCATTACAATCGTTCGCAACATGGCAACGATGTTTCCTGCAAATCCAATCAAAATGATCATCAGTATGATGATGAACCACATGGTATAACGACACCCCTTAATGTGCAAAATTTTCCTTTCGATTCAACATTACCACCTGGTCTTTCACAAAACAACTTTCCTTTTGAAACGGAGGCTGATTTTATGGATTGGCTTGAATTTGTTTCTGCGATGGTTCAATCATTGGCATGGCCAGCTGCCTTGATGATTTGCGTTTTGCTGCTAAAGGAGCCTTTGTCCGATCGAATGAAGGAATTGATCAAACTGAAATATAAGGATTTTGAATTGGAGTTTGACAAAAGGCTTCAGGAGCTCGTCTCCGTACGGGAAAAAAGATTGTCGGGACTGATTTCTGTACGGTCAGCGCAGCGAGGGGATAACTTGATCGAAAGCGCTTGGTCAGATGTTCACAATGTTCTGCGGGAAACAGCCTCAACATTTGATCAAGATGCGATCCGCCTCGAAGGCGATGAATTGATTCAAATGCTGCATGACCGCGGAATTTTACAAGACGACGCGGCATCTGTGCTGTCAGAGCTATCCGCTCTGCGCCGCGATGCATCAGACGGAGCGAGTATTGCCGGAGCTTTGGCATACAAAACGCTTTGCCGGGAGGAAGCGGAGCGGTTGCGATTATCAGCTGAACAACAGACCGGAATTTAATGATGGCGAGTCCCACTTCATTTGATTTTCTGACGCTTTACATCTAAAAATGAATTTTCTTTATCGATTAGACGATTTTACGGGGAGAGGCTGATTGCCGGTTTAAATATGATATCATGGGGGACAGGAAGAAGTTTAATGATAAGAGAGGGTTTCATTTATATGCTAGAGAAAGCCGAAGCACTATTGCAGCACTATTTTGGCTATCCTTCACTGCGCCCGGGGCAGAAGAAAGCCATTCAATCTGTCGTTTCTGAAAGGCGAGATACAGCATGCATTATGCCGACGGGCGGAGGCAAATCAATCTGCTACCAAATTCCCGCGCTCCTTATGGAAGGGACAACCATTGTGATCTCTCCTTTAATTTCCTTGATGAAGGACCAGGTGGATGCTTTAAATCAGCTTGGAATTCAAGCTGCGTACGTGAACAGTTCTTTAGGCCATAACGAAATCGCTGAGCGGCTCTCCGTATTTAAGGAAGGCGGCTACAAGCTCTTTTATGTAACACCTGAGCGGCTGACGTCTCCCGAATTCATTCGCGCGATTTCCCACATTCATATTCCGCTGGTAGCCATTGATGAAGCTCATTGCATTTCACAGTGGGGACATGATTTCAGGCCGAGCTACAGACATATTGAAGGCTTTTTAAATAGCCTCGGCACCCGCCCGGTTGTATTGGCGTTGACGGCTACCGCAACGCCCGAGGTTCATGAGGATATTTGTACACAGCTCGGGATCGAAAAAGAGAACACGGTTTTTACCGGTTTTTCACGGGATAATTTGACGTTTAAAATTTTAAAAGGCGAAAACAGGGACCGTTTTATCGAATCATATGTGGAGAAAAACCGCTCAGAGGCGGGAATTATCTATACAGCGACAAGAAAGGAAGCCGAAAGAATATCAAGCCGCCTCTCTCAAAAAGGAATTGCGGCCGGGTGCTATCACGGCGGGATGGATGATGAAGAAAGAGACCGGCAGCAGGATCTCTTTTTAAATGATGAGATCAGTGTAATGACAGCGACCTCGGCGTTTGGAATGGGCATCGATAAATCCAATATCCGCTATGTGATTCATGCCCAAATTCCAAAAAATATGGAGAGCTACTACCAGGAGGCGGGACGAGCCGGACGCGACGGCCTTGACAGCGAGTGCATCCTGCTGTTTTCCCCTCAGGACATTCGGCTTCAGCGGTTTTTAATCGAACAGTCGACAGAAGATGAAGACATTCGGGCGCAAGACGTGAAAAAACTGAGGCAAATGGTTGATTTTTGCCATACGGAAGGCTGTCTCGAACGGTTTATTCTTTCTTATTTTGGCGAAGTTCCAACCGAAGACTGCGGCAGGTGCGGCAGCTGTCTCGACACCCGAAGCATCACCGATGTGACGAAGGAGGCACAGATGGTGCTGTCCTGCATCATCCGCATGGGAGAAAGGTTCGGAAAAACCATGGTGGCGCAAGTTCTGGCAGGTTCGAAAAATAAGAAAGTGACCGAAAACGGCTTCCAGCAATTATCGACTTACGGAATTTTAAAGAAACGGTCTATTGCCGACATAAGCGATTTTATAGAGTTTTTAATCGCAGATGAGTACATCAAAATGTCCGACGGGACATATCCTGTTCTCTTTGTCGCCAACAAGGGGCGAAACGTTTTGCTCGGCCGGGAAGCGGTGATGCGCAAAGAAAAAATGCAAACAAATCAAATCGTTAAAGATGACGAATTGTTTGAACGGTTAAGGGCGCTGCGCAGAAAGCTTGCTCAGGAACAAGGCGTGCCTCCTTTTGTTGTATTCTCTGACGAAACGCTGCGGGAAATGAGCGGGAAAGTCCCTCTGACAGACGAAGAGCTTTTGTCAGTCAAAGGAGTGGGAGAACAAAAAAGAGTAAAATACGGAGCTGTATTTCTACAGGAGCTTCAAGCCTATAAAACTGAGAAAGAAGCATAAAAACCCAAAATTTATATATGTAAAATTTTTTTTAGTAAATCTCCTATTTCAGTTGAAAAACGATTGGAACCCTTGATACATCTGAATTTCGGCCGATTTTAGGGCGGCTGAAATTCCTCCTCGTAAAACAACTGTAATCAAAAACAAATTGTTTTGTTATTGATTTGACATTTTCATATGTTACGATTGCTCCTGTTAGCCGGACAATAAAAAGCTAACAAGGGAGGATTTACTTATGAAGAAGACGTTTATGTCCTTTGTTGCAGTTGCAGCATTATCTTCAACTGCATTCGGAGCGAGTGCCTCTGCAAAAGAAGTAACAGTCCAAAAAGGTGACACCCTTTGGGGAATCTCGCAAAAACAAGGGGTAAATCTGCAGGACTTAAAAGAATGGAATCAGCTTTCCTCTGACTTGATTATTCCGGGACAAAAGCTGAACGTTTCTGAAAAACAGACAGAAGAAAAGAAACAATATACCATTAAAAAGGGAGACACTCTCTGGAAAATCGCCCAAAAATTCGGCGTTTCAGTGAATGACCTTAAAAATTGGAACAACATAAAATCAGATATCATTTACCCGAATACATCCATAACTGTTGACGGACAGGCGACGGTCCAGGCTGCTGCGGCGCAACCTGCGGAAACAAAGCCTGCCGTACAAAAAGAAGCGAAAGTCGAGAAGGCTGCGCCTGCCCCTGCACCTAAGCAGGAAAAAGAACCGGCTTCCCGTTCAAACGTATCTCAAAGCACTGCCAAAGAACTGACGGTTACAGCAACGGCATACACTGCCAATGACGGCGGTATGACAGGCGTGACAGCCACGGGTATCGATCTGAAGGCCAATAAAAACGCCAAGGTTATTGCGGTGGATCCAAACGTAATCCCGCTTGGATCCAAGGTGTATGTGGAAGGCTACGGAGAAGCGACCGCTGCCGATACCGGCGGTGCGATCAAGGGGAACAAAATCGACGTATTTGTTCCAAGCAAATCCGCAGCAAAAAACTGGGGCGTTAAAACGGTTAAAGTTAAAGTTTTAAAATAATAGGTTTACCATTGATGGACACTGACCATGAAGATGATCAGTGTCTTTTTTCTGTTTTCTGCATCTTTTTTTCTATTTTGATGTTTTTTTAGATTGGCAAATGGGTAGTTCAATAGATAAATACATATCAGCTGATCTAAAAAGGAGTTGCAGAAGTATTGGTGTGGATTATCATGACATTTTTATTGATTAATGCAGGAATTTTTATTTTTTCTTATTTGAGGACAAAAGATATTGATTTAAAAACGTCAGACGGCTATTTTCTCGGCGGGCGCAGTCTCACTGCTCTCTATATCGGAAGTTCGCTGCTTTTAACCAATTTGTCAACGGAACAAATGGTTGGATTAAACGGGCAAAGCTATTCGGGAACCATGAGTGCGATGGCGTGGGAGGTTACAGCACCGCTTGCGCTCATTATGCTGGCATTTGTCTTTTTACCGAGGTATCTCAGTTCCGGAGTCACGACGATACCCGACTTTCTTGAAAAGCGCTATGATCAAAGAACGCGGCAAATCGTCTCGATCCTGCTGCTTCTGGGATATGCGACCTCGTTTCTGCCAACCGTTTTGTACTCCGGGGCGCTCGTTCTCGATCAAGTATTCAACATTTCATCCGCGCTTGGGATCAATACGTTTGTGACTGTTTTTTTAATCTCGCTTGTGATCGGCGCCGCAAGCTGCTGCTACATATTTTTCGGGGGACTCAAAGCCGCGGCCTCGGCTGATGCCATTTATGGCGTCGGTTTAATTCTTGGCGGTCTGTTCATCTTTGTGCTCGGAATTATGGCAATAGGAGACGGCAGCCTCTTGAGCGGCTATACAGAGCTGACGAGTGTACATAAGGAAAAGCTGAATGCCATTACAGCGGACAACTCTGCAGAAGTGCCGTGGCCGACGATTTTTACAGGACTGCTTGTGAACAACTTATTTTATTGGGCTGTTAATCAGTCGATCGTTCAGCGGGCGCTCGGAGCCAAAAACTTGGCTGAAGGGCAGAAAGGCGCATTGCTGGCCGGTGTATTTAAAACGATCGGTGTGTTTTATCTCGTTCTACCCGGCGTTATTGCTTATCACCTTTACGGAGGCCATATTCAAAACGCTGACACCGTTTATCCGAGGCTGATCGTTGATTTGCTGCCGACTGCACTGATTGGCGTCTTTGCCGCGATCTTATTCGGAGCGATTCTCAGCTCGTTTAACGGTTCGCTGAACAGTACGATCACGTTGTTTACATTGGATTTATACAAACCGCTCTTCAAGCCAGAGGCAAAAGAGGAAGAGCTCGTGAAAACCGGAAGGATCTTTGTGGTGATCCTGGCCGCGGTATCGATTATCATCGCACCTTTTATTTTGTTTGCGCCGTCTGGCCTTTACAATTATCTGCAGGAAATGTTCGGTTTTTTCAATGTTCCTGTATTGGCTGCCGTCGTCGTTGGATTTTTTTCGAAAAAAGTGCCGGCGCTTGCAGTGAAATGGGCGATATTTGCACACATTGTATTGTATACCATCTCAAAAATCTATTTCGGCCATATTCATTTTCTATATATATTGGCTGTTCTGTTTCCGTTTTCCGTCCTCTTGATGCTTTTCATCGGAAGATTGAAGCCAAGGCCGTCGGAATTCAAGCTTGAGAAAAATGCCAAGGTAGATTTGCAGCCATGGAAGCATGCCAAACTTGCTTCTGTTCTTGTGATTTGCCTGATGGCCTGCATTTACCTGTTATTTTCGCCTTGGGGGCTTGCCAAATAAAAAAGGCAGGGGATGTGCGTTCATCCTCTGCCTTAATGTTTTGTCCTTTGCGTTATTTGCCTTTATTTCACCTTAAAGATCCTGCCACTGAATTTCGCCGGATTTTGAATCAGGATCGATCGTTACTTCAAAATGATGCTTTTCGTAAAAATGGATCAGCCGGTCCACATGGTCCCAATCCCTTTTAGCAATGTCCCCGGTGATGACGGGGATGTTATGCTCGCGGGCTTTTTCCTTTAAATACTTCATACAGATTGAACCATATCCAAAGCCTGCCGGTCCTTTAATATCCCCGATATGGATCGCGCGTTTTTCTTCTGTGTAGGAAGCGACGAGAGAAAAATCACACCTCCCGCGGTACGGCGACTGGCAATCGCTTAACATGATCTTGCATGTCCGGCCATCATCAATCGAATGGACAATCATCCATTCATCGTCTTTCGATTGATCAATACCGAGCACTCGCGAATCTTTGGAGATATCCTTCATATTTTCACGCATCCGAAACAGTTGAAATTGCAGGTCGTTCAATTCCTTCTGCAAGCCGGAGCTGTCTTTTTGCAGTTCTTCATCCGTTATCATAGAACTTGCTCCTTTCCATTTAAACATACAGTTTTCGATTATAGTAAAAAGAACGGCAATTTGCAAATGGGTTGCTAGAATTAAATTTTAATGTAATTTTAAACAAATATTTCACATTCTACGATTTTTTTGTGATAGAATTCATATGACTTCTGGTATATTTACCTAGGATACGAGACAATGGATCCTCCTAATCCCAGAAAAATCATGACAAAAGGAGCGTACGATTTTGAAGAAAAGAATTTTTTCTCTATTGATGCTGATGTCAGCTTTTGTTCTTGTATTAGCTGCATGTCAGCAGGCTGATCCAAAAGGATCTTACGCAGCGGCTTATAAAAAGCTGATTTCTGCGAAATCATACGAATTTTCAAGTGATATCGGCTTGAAAGTTGACGCATCCAACCTTGGTGCGGAAGATAAGCAATTCGCTGACATGCTGAATGATGCAACATTGACGATCAGCGGTAAAACAAATGCTGAAACGAAACAGTCTGAGGCCGTTATTAAAGCGAAGCTGAAAGTCCAAAACATGTCTCTTGATTTCGATATTCCGGTTTATATGGATGAAAAGAAACAAGTCGGCTACATCAAAATTGACAGCGTTCTTGACAGCTTCGGCATCTTCCTTGGAACAGCCGGCATGAATTTTGACAGCGTCAAAGGCAAATACCTTGAATTCCCGCTTGAAGATGACAAATCTTCATCTAAAGACACGGATGAACTTCAAAAACAATTGATGGAATCCATCAAAGAAGCAGCGGACAATCTGCCTGCAGATAAGTTTGAAAAAGCTGATCTGACGGATAAAGAAAAAGAGCAGGGTGCTTCTCAAAAAGTCGCTTTCAGCTTTAGTGACAAAGAAATTAAAGCTGCGGTCGTCAAGTTCATCGAAATCGCCGGAAAAGCGAGCGGAGAAGCTGTTCCGAAGAGCGAGCTGAACAAGATTAAAGACGGACTGAAAGACGTCACATTTAAAAAATTCGATGTGACATCGACAATCGATGACAAAGAAAACCTTCTGACAGAAAATGCGGATATCTCTTTCTCGGTTGACAGCAAAAAAGCGCCTCAATCTTTCGGCATCACAGCATCAACGACTTACAAAAATATCGATGGTGACGTAAAGTTTGAGCATAAACCGAATAAAGAAGATATCGTAACTGAAGAAGAATTCGAAAAATTAATGGCTCAAGATGCTATGAATTTCTAAGGCACCCGCCTGTGTTCCCTTCCTCGTTCAAGAGGAGGGGAATTTTTGTATATTCTGTGACTAAATTCTGACGAAAAGCCGAAAACGTTGACATTCCTCCTGAATTTGAATACGATTTTGATAGCTTGCACAAATAGGAGAGATTGCCCGATATGACCCATACAAAAAAAAATAAAAACTACACAGGAATTGTTGTTGCTCTGACGATTATCATAAACGGCGTCATTGCCCTCTTGTTTTTTATGCCGAAAAGCGACAAATTCGCTCATTTGGATTTGACTTTTCTGCCGCTTTTGAACGCAGTCTGCAACAGCTTCACATTCATTTTCTTAGTGGCTGCACTGATCATGATTAAACAGAAAAACATTAAAGCGCACAAACGGTTTATTTTTGCCGCTTTTACGACAACGTTCATCTTTCTCGTCTCATATTTGACCTACCATTCATTGATGCCTGACACTCATTTTGGCGGGGAAGGGATTATAAGACCGATCTACTATTTTATTTTGATCACACACATTGTCTTGTCCGCTTTAATCGTTCCCTTGGCATTGTTCACGCTGTTCAGAGGCCTGAGCATGCAGGTGGAACGCCACCGCAAAATCGCCCGCTGGACGATGCCGCTTTGGCTGTATGTCAGCCTGACAGGCGTTCTCGTCTATATGATGATTTCCCCATATTATTAAAAGAAAAAAATCCGTTCCCTTATACAAGGGGAGCGGATTTTTTCTTTTAGCAGCTTCTTCAAAAATAATCTTTCTTAATTGGATATCCGTCCTACACAAGATATAGCAATCACCAATATAAATAATTAGAGCATTGGATAGAAATGAAAAGGGAGATGCTTATGAAAATTCTTCTTGCCACTTATTGGAGTATTCCGCACGTAGGTGGTGTGTGGACATATATGGTCCAGCTGAAAGAATCGCTTGAATCTATGGGACATGAAGTCGATCTGCTTGGATATGGAGAAGAGAACGAGATTGTTCATATTGTAAACGAAGATCGCAAGGTGAAAAAAGAACAGCTTTTGCCTATGATTGAGCAATCAGTCGATCAACAGTCTTTTCCGCAATTATATGACAATCAATTGGTCCACTTTACTGAGATCCAGCGCTATGTATACGAACTTGCAGCTATTTATTTAGGGCTGGAAAAATACGACCTGATCCATGCCCAAGATGTCATCTCAAGCGGCTGCCTGAAAAGAGTGAAGCAAAAAGACACGCCGCTTGTTGCCACGCTTCACGGGAGTGTAGCCCATGAAATCAGACATCAGCTTACAACGATCCACAGGAAGTCTAATTCTGACATCGCAAGGGCGTACTTTGACCATCTTGAACGGGTCGGCGCTGTTTCGGCTGACGCTACAATTGTTGCCAACAATTGGTTGAAGAATCTGTTGACAAAGGAATTCGATACACCGGAGGAACAAATCAGCGTTCTCCATTATGGCTATGATATTGACAGCTTTCTAAAACGAAAGGATACAAAGTCAGCGGAAATACCGCAAACAGATAAGAAAATTATCCTTTTCACAGGAAGGCTCGTTGAAAACAAAGGTGTTCAGCATCTGCTTGCCGCACTTTCGCATTTAAAAGAGGTTCGGGATGATTGGGTATGCTGGATTGCCGGCGACGGGGAGAGAATGGCGGGACTGAGAATTTTATGCGGGCAGCTCGGTTTGGAAAACGATGTCGTGTTTATGAAAAAGCGCGATGATGTCCCATATCTTCTGTCAATCGCTGATGTGTATGTTTTGCCGAGTCTTCTCGAAAATCAGCCGCTGTCTGTTATTGAAGCGCAATTAGCCGGACTTCCTATTATCGTCAGCGATGCAGGGGGACTTCCCGAAATCGTTGAACATAATGTGACCGGTATGGTGACGCCTAAAGGAGATGCACAGGCAATTTGCAACTCTATCAATCAGTTGTTGGAAGATGAGACGCTTAGAAAAACTTTAGGGTCCAATGCACACAAATTTGCAATGGAGTATTGGAATATGGATGAAGCTGTCAACAAGGTTTTGGACATTTATCAACAAACTTTAAAATAAAGGAGACATGTCGTATGAAGTCTGAAATTAAAAAGCATTTGTTTGAACTTCTGACAAAAGAGGAAATCGATGTCGGTTGGTGGGATAAATATTTGGAATTGCTTTTCGAGTTCCGAAAAGAAAGAGTTGAAGCACTGGCAGAAAAGGCAGCTCAGACGAATTCAGCAGCAGGCTCAGAAGCTGTATCAAATGAACAGCCGGCTGAATCCGGAGAGGCCTTAAAGAACGAAAGCTCAACCAATGTAAACAGCAAAAATGAAGTCTTAGACGAATTAACAGCCAGCTTTGAAGAAATGAACAATAAAATTATAGAAAGCAATAATAAAGTGCTTGAAGCGATCAAAGAGTCACTTCCTGAAAATTACACACTTCCAAATGATACTACATTAAAATTCTTTCAAACACAAAATGAAACCAAAACAGAATAGTTATTTCTCAATCAACCTTCGGTGCTCCGAAGGTTTTTATTAAGTCTTTCAATCTATCAATATTGGATTGAATTTTAGGAGCCGATCTTAGGTTGTTGTCTTTTACCTTTTTATTACACCGACATACTATGTTATAAAGACCAGATGCTCTACTTATAGCGAGAATGTTCCGTCAGTAAGCACAAGGAGTGAGTATATGAATTTAAAAGAGATACAAGGCGAATATGATGCGGTTTTCAGCCTAGGGCATTTGTGCCTGACAGCTCTTCAGCTGAGAAAAATGAATAAAAGACCTTATGCAGGACCTTTTGATTGGGTCGGCACCTCGTCGCTGCCTGATCTGTGCCGCTTGATACGAAACCGGTTTGAAGGGTTTATGAATCCTATAAATTTGAGAGTGACGGGCTATTCTACAGGAGTTGCCACTAAAGACCCTTTTATCTCGGTTACGGATGATTATTACTGCATTGACTCGGCACACGATTTTAAAGCGGATCGAAATACACTCGACAACCTGGCTACTTATCATGAAGTAATAGAGAAGTTTAATAGGAGATTTAACAGATTTTTAGAAAAGACCTCGACTGCAAAGCGCGTGCTGTTTGTCAGAACGAGCGGCACGATGCAGGAAGCCAAAGAGCTTGAAGAGGTGCTCTCTGATTTGGTTACAAACGATTTCAGCGTTCTTTTGATCAATCATACAAATGTATCCGGTATTGTTGAAAATCACTGGCCGCTGAAGAACGTATGCGCTGTTGAACTTCCTGATCAAGAAATTTGGCAATCAAACGACCCGTATTGGAGAGAAATGTTCCAAGGCATAACAATTCGTTAGTTTTTCGCCGATGAGAATGATTGACTAAGGCACAAAGGGAGAGAAAAAGCGGATGTTTGAAAATAAAACGATATTCATTACTGGGGGAACAGGCTCATGGGGTCAGGAACTCATACTTCAGCTGCTAGCCTCAAGCCCTAAAAAGATCATTGTATTTTCCAGAAATGAAGAAAGACAAGTTCAAATGAGAAGGCAGATTGAAGATCCGAGGCTGACGTTTTTCATCGGGGATATTAGAGATCGGAAAGCGCTCAATACAGGATTAAAAGGTGTCGACTATGTCTTCCATTTAGCAGCGCTGAAGCATGTCCCGGTTTGTGAAGAACAGCCGCTTGAAGCATTAAAAACAAATGTCACAGGGACCGAAAACGTCATTGAAGCAGCGATCGAAAACGGCGTTAAAAAAGTCATCAACGTCTCGACTGACAAAGCGGCCGACCCTGCCAACTTCTACGGAATGACGAAAGCGATCGGCGAGAAGCTGATCGTATACGCGAACCATCTGTATTCAGACACGGGTTTTATTTGTGTAAGGGGAGGAAATGTGCTTGGAAGCAGCGGAAGCGTTCTTCAGCTTTTTAAAGACCAGATCAGGGAAAAGAACCAAGTCGCCATCACAGACAAAAGAATGACCCGTTTCTTCCTTACGAAGGAAAAAACGATTCAGCTTTTATTAAAAGCGGCTGAAAGCGGCCAAGGCGGGGAAATTTTCATTATGAATTCGCCGGCCTGCAAAATTTTAGACATGGCTGAGGTGCTGATCGAAGCTTATGGAAACGAAATAACGTCCATCGCAGAAACGGGGGCAAGGCCGGGGGAAAAGCTTCATGAACTGCTGATTTCACCTCATGAACGGCAGCATGCTGTCTCATTTACAGATGACCTCGCGGTGGTGCTTCCTGCAATCAAAATGCCCGAGCTTCATAAAAAGTATGCGGATTGCCAGCCTTTAGAAACAGATAACTTGAGCTCAAAAGACTTTTTAATCTCAAAAGAGGAAGTAAAAGAAATGCTGAAAAAAGGCGGTTTTTTGGATTAGACGGATGGATCGAAGCGTTCACGGGGAATATGCGAACTGATGACAAGCATGGCATGCGTCTGCAGGCGATGCTTTCGTTCGCTCCTCCAAAACAGGACAAGCCGGGCGAAAAATCACCCAGCCAGCCGCTTTGTCAATGTTCAAGTGTTAATCCTTCGATATGTTCTTCGACTTTTTTTGTGCGTTCCATTACTTTTTCCGTGTAAGAGTAATCCCCGTAGCAATAAGGATAGCGGAAATTGTTTGTATCCCCGCCGCAATTGTACAGGTCGGGGTTCTTTTTGACTTGTTCTTCGGAAAATGCCTTTGCCAGCTTCTCAGAGTGCTTTCCGCCGTGTTTTGAGACATAGTCGATATAACCGGCCCCCATATTATAGCTTTGGATAATCGTTTCAATATCGACGCCTTTTTTCTGTCCCTTTTGATACATTACTGTAAAATGGCGCACACCCTGCTTAATGCTTGCTTTTGGATCGTCAATCTCATTTCGCTTCATGCCGAGAGATTCCGACGACTGCATCGGATCACCGCCTCTGCCTTTTGACTCTTGATACATCATGCCCAATAAAAGACCGGTGTATTGTGAAAGACCCTGTTTATCGAGTTCTTCTTCAACAAGAGGCTTGTAATCTTTTAATCTCTCAAGAATATTAGATTCAGTGTCAAGAGGAAGCCATTTTAATTGTTCCAGACCGGAGATGGCAAAGAAAATGATCAATGGAACAAACACAAAAAATGACAAACAGCCAGCTCCGGCTAAACATCCTGATTTCTTTTTCTTCAATGGTTTCACCTCTGTAGCGCCCTGATGCAAAACAGTATACAGTCTCATTTATTATGACATATCTCTACAAGAAGACCAAGCGATATACCATTCTAGCGCGGATCGCGATCAAAGCCGAATGTGACGTCCGGAAGAGAACGGATCCTGAACAAAAAGTATATAAAACCGGCAATCAGCCAGCCGGCTCCAATTATTAGCGCATTTTTGCTGATGCTAAGCAGCAGCCAGCCGCAGAAAGAGGCCCCTAAAAAGGGCATAACCAAATAACGAAGCGTTTTTAAAAAGCCTTTTTCCTGCCTCCGAATGTAGTAATGGCCGATGACAGACAAATGGACAAAAATAAATCCGATCAGCGCGCCGAAACTGATGAATGAATAGATGACCTCTAATTCCCCGATCATGGCCGTCAAAGAAATCAGCCCGATGAACAAAATATTAAATACCGGCGTCTTTAAAGTCGGATGCACGTAGCCGAAAAAGCGTTTCGGAAGAGAGCTGTCACGCCCCATTGCATACAAAAGCCGCGAAGCGCTCGCATGCGAAGAGAGCGAGGATGAAATGACTGCGACCATCGTTCCCGCCAGAAAGAAGGACTTTAAAAAAGCGCCTCCCGTATATAGGGCTATTTCCAGCGATGCCGAATCGGCATGCCGGAAGTTATCATAGGACGGATAGATTTGCTGCATCAAATAAGAAATCGCCGTGAACAGCGTTCCGCCGATCGCTACTGTTAGAAAGATGGCTAACGGAATGTTTTTCTTCGGGTTGACCGTTTCTTCAGACATTGTAGAGATCGCATCAAAACCGAGAAACGAAAAACACAAAATCGTCGCCCCTGACACAATCAGGGAAGGTTCGATATCAGAATGGAAAAACGGATCGGCAGAAATCAGCTCGCCCGTCCCGAGGCCGCCTGCCAGCCCGGCGATCATAAATCCGGCAAAAGTCAGGGCGACGATCACTTGAAAAGCGACGAACAGCCCTGTAATATTTGCCGTTAGTCTGATGCCTAAAACATTGACGACAGTGATGGATAGAGCGAGCAGAACGACCCAAAAACCATGCGGCACTTCTGGAAAAGCCGCCGTTAAATAAGCGCTGCCGATCGCAAAGTTGACCATCGGCAAAAACAAATAGTCCAGCATGATCGTCCAGCCGGCTAAAAATCCCGCATGCGGATGAATGCTTTCATATGCATAAGTATAAACCGATCCCGCTTTAGGGTAAGCTTTGACCATGCTGCCGTAGCTCAAAGCGGTCAAAAGGAGGGCGGCAACAGTGAATACGTATGCCGCCGGAACGTGTCCCTTTGTCAGCTGTGCGACAACTCCGTAGGAATCAAATACGACGAGCGGGTCCATATAAGCAAGGCCGATCACAACGAGCGGGCCGAGTGTAAGGCTTCGTTTAAGCGCAGTTTCGTTTTTCAATGACTTCTAAATCCCCTTATGTAAAAAATACAGAAATTAAGACATATTTTATCTGTTTTTTTGTGCTTGAGCAAGCGTATGAAAACCTCTTTTTTCGCATAAAAATAACAAATGTTGCAAACCCTTTGAAAAAAGGCAAGGAGTATGAAGATATGGATATATTGAGAGGCTATGTTGAAGCCGTCAAAAGAAATATGGAAACGATGAATGCATCTGATTATGATGGAAAAGAAGAGGATTTAAGAAGACAGCAGGAAGAGCTCGAACGCTATGAACAACAGTTAAAAGAGAAAAGCGCTTCGGCCGAAAGCTTTGATCAGGTAGTCAATGCCGCTGTAGATTGCGCGGCCGGCGACATTTCCTATTCACAGCTTGAACAAATGTTTCAACCATAGGCAACTGGCGTCCAGGATCATCGGACGCTTTTTTTCGCTTTCAGAAAATTGCCGGACTCTTCGAATGACAGGTCATTCTGAATCTTTAGAGCATACCGACACATAAAAATATTTGTATACATGAAGAGGATGGTAAAATATAGTTTAAAAGGGGAGGGGCAACTTTGAAAAACCATATTTGCACGACGTGCGGCGTTCAATATAACGCTGCTTCGAAAGAGCCGGCAGAATGCATTATTTGCAATGAAGAAAGACAGTATGTCAGTTTATCAGGGCAAACCTGGACAACACTGGAAGAAATGAAGCAAAGCGGGAGGTTTCAAAACGAGATCACCTTTGTAGAGGAGCGCCTATACAGTTTGACGACAACACCCGAATTCGGCATCGGTCAATCGGCGTACCTGATTCAGGAGCCCGGCTTTAACTTGCTGTGGGATTGTATTACATACCTGGATCAGCGTACGACTGAGAACATCGAGCAGATGGGCGGAATCCAGGCGATTGCTTTATCACATCCGCATTATTATTCTGCACAGGCGGAATGGGCTGAAATGTTTGATGCTCCGATCTATATTCATGAAGATGACAAACAATGGGTGCAGCGGCCGAGCAGCCGGATTGTTTTTTGGTCCGGCGAAACTCTCAAGCTATCAAGCGGGTTGACCTTGCACAGGCTTGGCGGCCATTTTAAAGGGGGAGCGGTCTGCCATTGGGCAAACGGGAACGCAGGCAAGGGAATCCTCCTTTCAGGAGACATTATCCAAGTTGTTCAAGATCGCAGGTGGGTGAGTTTTATGTACAGCTATCCGAATTTGATTCCTCTTCCCGCCGGCAAAGTGCAGCAAATGGCTGATCAAATAAAGGATGTTCCATTCAACAGGCTGTACAACGCTTTTCGCCGCTCAGTTGAAAAAAACGCCGGAGAATGTGTGCAGAGGTCTGCTGCAAGATATGTAGAAGCGCTTCAAGGAACGCTGTTTTCGACTTGATCCGTTAAAACTTTTCAACCGGTATGTTTTGGTATATGATATGGAGGTAAAAGTCGCGCGGAAAAGGTGAAAAGCATGAGTGAGCACAATCAAGAAACAACAGAAAAACAGGTGCGGGCCGAGTTAGATGAAGAAACTTTATTTCTCGTTTCACAGACGTTTAAAGCGCTCTCTGACCCAACGAGAATCAAAATTCTTCACCTGCTCTCACAAGGCGAGCATTCGGTTAATGAAATAGCAGAGAAGCTGAGTCTCCTGCAGTCAACCGTTTCTCACCAGCTCAGGTTTTTAAAAAACCTTCGTCTCGTCAAATCAAGAAGGGCAGGGACTTCCATTTTTTATTCTCCGGAAGACCAGCATGTCCTCGATGTACTTCAGCAGATGATCGATCATACACAACATGACTAAAGTTTAAAAGGCAAACTCAATTTCCCGAGTTTGCCTTTTTAAGCTGAGCGCTTTTCTTCGGTTCTGCCTTTTTTTAAAACAAAAAAAGAGAAACCGACATAATAAACGGCCAGTACAAAAAAACCGATCATCGTCGCCGGGTCCTGCGCAAAAAGGGCGCCGTAAGCTGCCGAACCCCCGTCTGAAACCGCAGTCTGCAGCTGGCCGATCTCGGCGATCCGGTACAGAAACCGGTATAAAAATAAAAAGAGTACGATCAATTCAACCCATAAATGCGTTCTGAAATAAAGGACTCCGCCCCGATTTTCGATCGACACATGCTTCAGCGCATAGACGGTCAAGATGAGTCCGAGCGCGATCCCAATCAGATCATAAAAGTATGATAAAGGGTGAAGTGCGCTCATCGTCAGCAGAAAAACGAAAATTCCCGAAAAAAGGATGATCCGGAACAACATGCGTGCCGGCTTTAAAGGCTGATAACCGACCGACCGTTTGAACTTGATATAGACGATGGACACAATGATGAAAAACTGCAAAAAATAAAATATGATGTTTTTAAAACCTCCTTTTTTAAGGAGTATATGTCCAAACTGTACAAATCGTAACCTGAAAAGTGGTTTTCTAGATAAATGGGTGATGAGATCCTCTTTTTTGTCATGATATCCCAGAATGGTGTGTGCTATGGAATGAAAATAGCAGAAAAAAAGAGGCTGCACAAGATGAATGTGAGGGATCTGCAGTGAAAATTGACCGGCTTTTGGCCATTGTGATTTTATTGATTAATAAACGCCAAGTGCAGGCAAAGGAGCTTGCCGGCATGTTCGAAGTCTCTGTCAGAACGATTTATCGGGATATTGAGGCGATCAACCAGGCGGGCATTCCGATTGTCACCTCACAGGGAGCAGGAGGCGGGATCAGCATCATGGAGCGGTTTCGGCTCGAAAATAAGCTGCTGTCAGCAGACGAACTGGCGGCCATTACGACGGCTTTGGAAAGCGTTTCCTCGACGTACGAAGTGCTCCATCACGGGTCTGCACTTGAAAAAATCCGGTTTCTCGTTTCGGAAGAAGAAATGCCGGAATTCCGCAAGAAAACGGAAAAATGGTTTGTTGACATCTCTTCCTGGGGAGAAAGTCCTGTCATCAAAGAAAAGATCCGCTTGCTGGATGAAGCGTCAGACAGCACGCGGGCGGTCTCCTTTAATTATGTGGACAGAGAGGGGCAGACCGGAAAAAGGAAAGCGGAGCCGCATACCCTCGTCCTAAAGGGAAGGCACTGGTATTTGTATGCTTTCTGCCTGAAGAGACAGGCGTTTCGCTTCTTTAAACTGTTGCGGATGAAAGACGTGCGGATGCTTGAAGAAAAGTTTGAAAGAAAGGAAGTCGATCTGTCTTCACTTCCTTGGGAGACATCGTGGTACAAACCGGACAATATGACCGAGGTGACCCTTCTCATTAAGCCGTCGGGAGAGTCTTTGGCAAGAGAATGGTTCGGCTCAGAAGCTCTCACTTATGAAAACGGACAATGCGTGGCAACCATTTCTTATCCGGAAGATCAATGGCTGTACGGATTTCTGCTCCAATTTGGAACCCATATCGAAGTTCTCGATCCTCCTCGCATCCGTCAAAAAATAAAAGACTTGGCAAAACAAATTGTACATTTATACGAAACCTGACACGATGCTGTCAGGTTTCTTTTTGTATGATGAAGAAAAAGGAGGAATGAAACATGGAACATTATTTTTGCCAAAGCTGCGGCATGCCGATGACAAGCGAACTTTTCGGCACAGAAAAAGACGGGGGGAACAGTCGTGACTACTGCATTTACTGCTATGAAAACGGAGCTTATACTCATCCAGATGCGACATTGAAAGATATGATCGAAATCTGTGTGCCTTATATAAAAGAAGAGGGAAAAACCGAGGCCGAAGCGAGAGCGCTTTTGTCGCGGACACTCCCTTATTTAAAACGATGGGCGGCGGCGCAAACGGAAGGCGGGCAGGGAAGATGAGCTTTTCTCATTTCGAAAAACAGAAGGCAAAGTTATTCAGCGGGGTATCCACCGTAACAAGCAACCAAAATGAAGCAACCGAAAAAGGTAAAATTCCTTCCATGTGGAGTTTATACCGTGAAAGATTTCCGCATAAGGAACGCCAGGACATGAAGAGAGATACGATTGCGCTTTATTCAGATTATGAGTCGGAAGAATATGGGGCGTATACATTTTCAATCGGTACGTTCGCTGATCAGCATGAAAAAGCGGCCAATGTGATTTCGCTCCCTGCATCCGAATATGCCGTTTTTGTTTCAAGGCGGGGGAGGATCGAAGAGGTCGTGTTTGAGACTTGGCAGGAGATTTGGACATGGGCTGAGAAAAATCTCCGTACATATACCGGAGATTATGAAGTTTATGGTGAACAAGCAGTGAATCCCGAAAATGCTCAAGTTGCCATTTATATTGCTGTCGATCGAAAAAAATAAAGCTTGTAAAACTAATGCTGTTAGTTTTAAAATGGAAACTAACGGTATTAGTTTTTTATTTTGATGGAAGAGGTGGAAGTTATGAGGATGACCCGATTTGAATCTGTTTACCAGCTGACTTTTTTTCCGCACATATTTCCTGTCAACTGTTATTTAGCCGATGAAGAAGACGGTCTAACATTAATTGATACAGGGATTCCGATCAGCAAAACCGGGATTTTAAAGGCTGCGGATCACCTCCGCAAGCCGATTAAGCGGATTTTGCTGACCCATGCCCACAGCGACCATGTCGGTTCGCTTGACGCGCTGTACCACAGCCTTCCGGGTGTGAAGGTGTCAATATCTGAACGGGATGCACGTCTGTTAAAAGGCGATACAAAGATGCTGGAAGGGGAGCGCGGAATAATCAAAGGAGGCGTTCCGAAAAACATCAAGACAAATCCTGATATCTTTTTAAAGGAAGGAGACAGAATCGGTTCATTGCTGACTGTTTCATCACCCGGGCATACGCCTGGCAGCATTTCGTTTTTTGATGAAAGAAGCGGCCTTCTCATAGTCGGTGATGCGTACCATACGCGAAGCGGCATGACGGTATCGGGGCATTTAAAGCTTTCATTTCCTTTTCCGGCTTTGGCCACATGGGACAAAGAAATCGCTTTAGAAAGCGCACAAAAGCTGTTAGATTTAAAACCAAAGGCGCTTGCCGCCGGCCACGGCGATCTTGTCCATGATCCGGCTCAAGCGATGAAAAAAGCGGTAAACGAAGCATACATCAAATTAAACAGGAAAGGATGAAGGAATCTTGTCTCCGCGAATCGGTTTGAATAAAGACGCAGTATTGGAAGCTGCTGCAGCTCTGGCTGATGAGGAAGGCATTCATGAAGTGACGCTTGCTTCACTTTCCAAAAGGCTGAATGTCAAATCTCCGTCTCTGTACAATCATATAAAAGGATTGAACGACTTACGGAAGGAACTCGCACTTTACGGCTTGACGATTCTTTATGAAAACATGGCTTCGGCTATCCAGAGAGCCGAAGAGAATCAGGCTGTCAGCCAAATGGCTCATGCCTATCTCGCTTTTGCCAAAAACAGACCGGGGCTTTATGAAGCAACTTTTATTGCAATGCCCGATGAAGATGGACGGCTTGACGAGGCGGGAGACAGAGTCCTCGCCTTGGTGCTTTTCGTTCTGAAAGACTATCATTTAGATGATGAAGCCGCGATTCATGCGGTCAGAGGCTTGAGAAGCATCCTGCATGGATTTGCCGCACTCAGGCAACACGATGCGTTCGGTCTTCCTTATGATGTAGAAGAAAGTCTTGATCTGACAATCCGCGTCTTCTTAAAAGGCATTGCTGTCTATCAGACCGAATAAACAAGAGAATTTTTCTTAATTGTTTACATTTTTTTGAAAATTTAGTATGATTGTCGTATGGCTCTTCCATTTTTTGAGTCATAGGTATGAGAAGGCTTAACCAGCCACTAATTGCCTTGGCCTAACAGCCGAGGATTTTTTTATGTCGGCAAAGAGAGACTTGATATGCAAAAATTGGTTCACACATCGTGTGTTCCATGTTATGCTATCATTGTGAATATATTCACAAAAGGGTGTGCACAATGAAAAAAACTCCAATTTATGTAGAAATATCCATCCAGACAGAAATGGAGCGGCTATGGCGCTATACCCAAGACCCAACCCTCCATCGGCAATGGGACTTGCGATTTACGGACATTACCTATTTAAAGCGCAGACCGGGTGAACCTCAGAGGTTCTTATACGAAACGAGAATCGGCTTCGGCTTAAAAATCTCCGGCACCGGGGAGTCTGCCGGAAACGTATTTCAAGATACTGGAGACAGAGTCTCGTCACTCAAGTTCGCTACAAACCACCCGCTTTCTGTCATTCGCGAAGGAAGAGGATATTGGAAATACAGCGAGAGCGAAACCGGAATCACGTTTATGACACAATACGATTATGACACCCGTTACGGTAGGCTGGGCCGGCTTGCAGATATGGCATTCAGGCCGCTCCTCGGCTGGGCGACGGCCTGGAGTTTTGATGCACTGAGGATTTGGCTTGAAAAAGGGCTCCATCCAAGGCTGCTTTTTCAAAAAACATTGGTCTATTGGCTCGTTTGTCTGCTGTTTTCTTTCGTCTGGATTTACCAAGGGCTTGTTCCAAAGCTCATCATGGCTCACCCTGGGGAAATCAGCATGCTTTCGGCTTTTACGGGCGGCCGTTTCCATCCCGAAACGCTCCTGAGGCTTATCGGTTTAGCCGAGGTGATGGTCGGCGTGTTATGGCTTTATCCTGTTTGGAAAAGGAAGTGGTTTCTTCTGCATATCGTCCTGCTTGTGCTGCTTTCTGCCTCCGCGGGAATGGCTGATATCGCATCTTTTGCCGAACCTTTTAACCCGGTCGTGCTCAATGCCGCACTTATCATCTTGTCCGTTATCGGCTATGTGAGCGCTTGCGGCATTCCAAACGCGGGAAATACGATCAGAAAGAGGCGTTGATTTGATTTCGATGTATGAACGGGTGATCGAGGATTTTCACCTTCTCCACCCAAAACTCAAGGAGCGGTATCAGCTCACTCAAGAAAACGTGTTCAAAGGAAAAGGAGTGATGACGGAAATTTCCGGCGGTTCATACTGGGTCAGACTGTTGTTCAAAGCGGGAACGGTCTTCCGCTGTTTTTTTCCCGAAAGGGGGAGGAACGTTCCGTTCACGATTGAAAATCACATTCGGCTGACGAAAAATGATACACCGGCAGCCGTTTGGAACAGGACTTTCTTTTTTCAGGATAAACAAAGGCATTTCGATGCTGTCATGATCTATGATAAAAGCCGTGTTGAAATCATCGACTATTTCGGGCATCCGCCAATCTTAATCTCAAGCCTGCGGTTTAAGGCGGAGGCCGACGGCTCATTATCGATTACTTCTGTCAGACAATGGCTGCCTTTATTCAGAAAAAAGCTGCCCCTTCCAAAGTGCTTATACGGTATTTCCAGCGTGAATGAATCGTATGACGAAGAAAAAGGCTGTTTTACAATTGACGTTCATGTGAAAAACCCGCTGTTCGGAACGCTGTTTGCCTACAGAGGAACGTTTAACAGGGAGGAGGAGACGGCATGAAAGCCCGCCGTTTTTTTGTAAGCGTTCTTTGCTACGCGGTTTTTTTCATCGGCAAAGCGCCGGATATCCCGGCGGCAGAGGCGCTTCTTTTATTATCAATGCTGTTTTTTGTTCCGGCTGCGCTCGATCTCATTCAGCATGAAAATGGGATGTTTCGGCTGATCAGCGTCTGTTTTCCTTATGCGGCTTGTTCGGCATCGCTATCACTGCTGTTCCATTCCCCGCTTTTTTCATTGGTTTGGCTATGCTATACGGGGATGATCGCCTTATACGGGGCACTTCGCCTCTGGGAGAGAGAAGGAAGGAGCCTTGAAGAGGCATCGATTGACAGCGGCCTGCTTTACCTTCCTTTTGGAGGGGGGTGGCTTTTTGCTTATACGCTGAATCTCCAGGTCATGGATTTCAGCCCGCTGATTGTGCTGCTGACAGCGGTACATTTTCATTATTCTGCATTTCTCATTCCGATTTTTAATGGAATGCTCGGAAGGAAGCTGAAAAAGAAGGGCATCCTTTATGCGGCGGTGACATGGCTCATCATGCTGTCTCCGCTGTTCATTGCCATCGGCATATCGTTTTCGAAAACCATTGATGTCATCGCTGTTGCGCTGTATTTGTCGGCCCTATACGGAAGCGGCTTTCTCGCCTCGATTACGGCCTTCAAAAACAGCGCGGCTCGCCGCTTTGTTATCTTTTCGTCTTTTACATTAATGATCACCATTGCTTTTTCACTCATTTACTCTTACGGCGTTTTTCGCGGCCGGACGACTTTTACAATCCAGGAAATGATTTGGATTCACGGGCTTGTCAACGCCTTTGGCGTCATCATTCCAGCGCTGACCGGCTGGCGCCTTGAATCCCCTGGGCCGGGCTGTGAAAGGAGGCAAGGCGAAACGATGAGCAACATTTACGGAACTTGGAAGATCGGAGCCGATTTTTTACACAGACACCGATTACAAACCGATTCGTCTTACCAAGGTCTTGCCGATGATATGAGCGCATTTCAGAGCAAAGGATTTCAGCCTGAGAAGGTTTCTCCTCTTATTCTCGATTTCTATGAGCATACTGCCGATTATTCGTTAACAGCGGAGATCTCCTGGCGTCCATGGTTTAAACCGCTCGCGCACATGTACCAGCTGATTTCAAGAAAGACAGGACAAATTCATTTGGGGACTAAGACCGGACGGCAAACGATGGACGGAGAGATTATCGGTGTTGATTCAGCCAGAGACGGAAGGAAGAATGTGCGCGCCTGGATCAGAACGAACGAGGTAGGCGAGACTGTGTTTGTGGCGCTTTATTCTGCTCATACCCACGATCACATCACATATATGAATATCGCGCTGCCATTGCCGTTTTCCAATATGACAGGCATTTTAAAGCCGAAAGCAGAGGACGGCTGCCTGATTTTGACGAGCAGTGATAAACGATCTGACCGTGGGGATGAAGGCATCTTCCTTTCGACCGGAACAGGAACGTTTAAACTGCCGCTCGCCGAACGCTTTATCATTAAAGAGCAGGGACGAAAGAGGCTCTGCGCCCATCACCGCATGTGGCTGTTCGGCATACGGTTTCTCGACATTCAATATCATATTGAAAAAAAGGATTCTGCCGTGAAAAGGGCGAAAATAGCAAATGAAAGCTAGGCAAAAATCGAATCGAACTGGAGGGTCTTTATGCTAAAAAACGTTTTGCTTGAACAGTTTAAAGCATGCTATAACGAAACGACTTGGTTTGTTTGTTTTCAAACGGCTGCCGCTGATCTCACGGAAAGCCAGGCAAGGCAAAAAGGGGAAGGTTCGGAAAATTCGATTTTAGAAATTGCCAACCATTTGATTTTTTACAACGAGCGCTATTTAAAGCGGTTTAAAGGAATTCCCGTTCCGGCTTTTGATTATACGATCGATGATACGTTTGTAAACAAAAGCGGACTTGGCTGGAAAGAAAGCCGGCAGGAACTGAATACGATCTATGCCGAATGGATCGATGCGCTTTCGGAATGCGAAGAGGAGATGCTGAAACAACCGGCTCAGCACGATCCGCATTCTACCTGGGCGGAGATTTTGTCCTGCCTCATTCTTCATAATGCTTATCATTTGGGGCAAATCGTCCATATGAGAAAGCAGCTGAAAATCTGAGATGCTTCAAAAGGCGTGAATTAACGGAGTTACAAGTAAGATTGCGGCTTAAGGCGGTCACCTCTTCAAGCCGTAATCTTGCCTGAGGTCAAGCTTCGATTTTTGCTTTTAGGTGGTAATAGGCATCTTTCAGCCAGGGATGGACAACTTTCAGTTTATCTTTTTGTTTCCACAAATGCTGAATATAAACAAACGCCCCGTGCTCCAGAGAAATTTCAAGCGCTTCATGAAGCTCCTTGATGTAAGGCGGAGTCCCCGTCTGATCCCATTCTATTTTGTCCGCTGAAAACAGGACAAGGTCGAGCTGGGAGGGATTTTTTTAAGCGTCGTATGGCATTCTATTGCATTTAAAATATCTTCATCCGCCACCTGAAACAGGTCCCGCGCCATCACTTTCGACAGCTTTTGATGGATGATCATCGGGAATATCCGTTCTTCGGGCAGAATATCAATACCGAGCGCTTCAGCAGCCGCAATTCTTTTTTCATTAGGGATGACACCGCTGATGTCGTGCATCATACCGGCTATACCAGCTTTTTGTGCAGGAACATGAAAACGATTTGCCAATCTTTCTGCCGCTTGTTTCACCCTTATCGAATGTTCGGCTGTTTTTTCGTGGTTATGGCGTCTCAAAAATTCAAGGGCATCTGAACATACATCGCCTGTGCAGCGAACTTCCATCTCTATTCCTTCAATATTCATCAGCGATTCTCCTTTTTGGTGTTGTTTCATGATAAACAAAACACATTTGTTATCTGATTTCACCTTATCATAATATTGACAAATCCTGAAATTAACTATTAAAATATTTTGTTAACCGGAAAATAAAAAGAAGGGACTGTCCATTGACTATGTCTGAACTGACAAAACAGCTGATCTATGATATGTATGTTAAACTCCTGCACCTGAACGAACAAAAAGCGGATACAGATCTCAAAGCATTTTTAAAGCAGGCGGCAGAATCTGATGTTAAATGGCTCCCGGGGAATATGACTACCATCCATGTCATCAGCTGTATCGGTCATGATGAACCGATCAACAACACCGGCATTGCAAAAAAAATGAATTTATCAAAAGCAAATATTACAAAAATCAGTTCAAAGCTGTTAAAAGAAGGCCTCATCAAACGGTTTCAATTGACGGACAACAAAAAAGAGATATACTTCAGGCTGACGCCCAGCGGAAAACAAGTGTTTGAGCTTCATGAAAAGCTCCATCAGCAAAAAGCGGATCAGTTTAGCAGATTTCTCGATTCGTTTTCAACAGCAGAACAGGGAGCGATTTTGAAATTCCTTCAAGGGCTGACGTTTATGACAGAAACGGATAAGAAGCATTAATTCAATCTAACAATAATATTATTATGTAAACTTAAAAATCTATGGCTGAGAGAAGAAAATCGATTGACAAGAAATATTTTCCATATTATAGTTAAACCATCAAGTTAGTTATTTGAATAACTAAGAGGTGAACCGAATGGCAAGGCCAAATGTGACATCAAAAGAAACGTTGATTGAGGCGGCTAAGCGCCGCATTGCCGAACATGGCCTGGACAAACTGACGTTAAAAGCGGTCGCTGAAGAAGCAAAGGTCACACAGGGAACTGTTTACTATCATTTTCGGACAAAAGAGCAGCTTGTTTTTGAAGTGGTCCGCGACCTATGCCGCGCGTCGTGGGAGCGATTGAAAGCAAATGAAAAGCCCGCTGCCGAAAGGATAAAAGACGGATTGTCTTCCGCGAAATCAAGAACACTGAAGGATGCGTATTATCATCAGCTTTTTTTAGAATTGGCCGTTTTAGGGTTTCGAAATGAAAAGATAAAAGAACAGCTCGGCGAACTTCTCGAAGAGGAAAATGCGGTGTTGGCAGAACAGCTTTCCGACCTGTGGAAGCGTTCTCCTGTTGACGGGGTTTCTTTCAGCACGTGGGGCATTCTTTTAAACGCACTAATCGACGGTCTTGCACTTCAGTCGCTTATGTCTCCGGGATTTTCCCCTGAAAAAATCTACGGGGAATTAGAAACTGTGCTGCAGATGCTGACGGAAACCGCTGTTAAACAGCATGGAGGGGAGTAAAAAGGGATGGGTAAGTTGACTGAAAAGCTGGGTTTGGCTCTTGTTTTTTCAATCGTTGTCTGGCTTGGCGCCACCGTATTTTTTATGCTGTTCGGCAGTGCGGTTCTTACAGAACCCGGCCAAGATGGTTTTATGCTCCGCTTTTTGCTTCTTGAAGCCGGAACTTTTGCCCTTTTATATGCCGTGATGCTCGTTTATCGGCGGGTTGACAAAACGAGGTTTGCGGCGGTTAAGCTTGGCATTGTGGGGTCGGCTGTCGGTTTGTTTCTCGACGCTTTTTCTTTATGGAATCATTCGCTGATCTTCCCGGCGCTTTCAGATGGCCAGATGATTGGGTTTGCGGTTTGGATGGTCTTCGCGTATGCCATGTATTTGACGATACCGCTCATCCTTGAAAAAAGAAGGTCTGCAGTTTAAATATTTTTATGTAAGATTCGCCCGCTTATTGCAAAAACGGGCGAACGGTCTTTAGTCTTGCGGCACCGATTGTTCTGCGTTGATGTACCCTGCACCGTAAACATTTGGATCGCGATCTTTCCATAAATCGGTACCGTCCATTAGCAGCTGTTTGACTTCATCAGGTTCTGTGCCCGGGGCTTGCTGAAGGATAAGTGCGGCAATTCCTGCGCAGATCGGCGTAGCCATCGAGGTTCCGGACAATGTCATATATTTTGTGCCGACTCTGTTTGTTTTTTGCAGCTTATCGAGAAAAGATCCGGGTGAACGAAGCGACGTAATTTTTGTGCCCGGTACCAGCAAGTCCGGTTTGACTTGACCATAGATTGTCGGCCCTCTGCTTGAATAAGAGGCGACATCGTCATCCTCCCGGCTGACTGTATCCCTGTCATCCAAGGCTCCGACTGTAATAATCTTGCTGCTGACACCCGGGCTGGCAATCGTTTGCGCATCAGGACCGGAGTTGCCGGCTGCCGCACATACAACAATGCCTGCGTCCCATGCTGCATGAACAGCTTTAACGACTGGATCTTCTTCTTCATTCTCGTAGCGCAAGGCTTCTGCACCCAATGACATTGAAATAATGTCGATCGGATCATCAGGATTTTCCTTATTGAATTGAATGCACCAATCTACGCCTTGAATGACGGTTTCGAGCGATCCGGATCCCATTTTGTCCAATACTTTTACACCGACAAGTTCTGCTTCAGGAGCAGGTCCGCGGTACTGACCCGATGAGGCCGCTCCGTTTCCGCAAGCATCACCGGCGCAGTGTGTGCCGTGCCCATTGTCATCATAGGGTTCTGTTCTCTGGTTGATAAAGTCTTGAAAAGCCCTGATCCTGCCTTCAAGATCTTCGTGAGGGTATACGCCCGTATCAATGACAGCGACTGTCACTCCTTTGCCTGTCAGCGTCTGATTGTTTCTGATCACTTCTTTAGCATGGCTTGATTCAAGCGCTACGTCGAGGAGCGCTTTTACTTTGCGATTTAAATAAATTTTGCGAATGTCGCCGCACTCAGATAGAAGCGATTGCAAAGAAGAAGGGGTGACTTCAGCGCTGCAGCAGCTAACGTTGGAGAAGCGATGCTTAATTTTGTTTCTTCTTTTGCTGCCGATCATTTCATTGACTAATTGATAGCCTTTATGCTGACAGTCTTTTTCAAATTCAATAATGACTGGTATTTTTTTGTTTTTCATTAATATTTTTTCGAAAAAACCGTGTAAAAAGCAAGGCGTCCATTTAAAAGGTTTATAGAGTTTCAGCACGCTTTCTCTCAGCGGCCGGTCCAGCTTATGGGCGTTGGACCTTACCATTTGAACCATGTAGGAACCGAACATTCTAGCTCCACCTCATCTCTTATAGTTTATTCTTCCTCTTAATCTATGAATGAGAGGCGGTTCCCGTAAAGTTGGCTGTCCTAAAACGGCGGCAAAAAAGGCCTGTTTACTACTCGATTCTATAAAATGCAGCGGAAGTCCAGGGTTTAAACGAATCAAAATACATGATATTCTAGTCATGTCAATATCACCCTTTAGAAAGCGGCCAAAGGAGCTGAGTTCATGGCAACAATCGAAGATTTTTTAAAGCTTGATATTCGGGTTGGAACAGTTTTAAAAGCAGAAGAGTTTCCGGAAGCGAAGGTACCGGCCATTAAGCTTGAAATCGATTTTGGCGGAGAGATTGGCGTCAAGTGTTCGAGCGCTCAAATCACAAGGCGTTATACGCCTGAGAAGCTTGTAGGCCGGCAGGTGACGGCAGTCGTCAATTTTCCGCCGAGGCGGATTGCCGGGTTTAAATCGGAAGTTCTCGTTCTTGGAGGCGTACCGGAAAAAGGCGATGTTATATTGCTGGCCCCTGATCAAGAAGCGCCCAATGGAACGAAGATCAGCTGATACATAAAAGAGAGGCTCCCTCTAAAAGAAGGAAGCCTCTCTTTTTTATTTCACCTTGAATCTTTTCGTCAATTCTCGCAGATCTTCCGCCATCTGCTCAAGCGTGGCAGAGGAGGTACTGATTTCTTCCATTGAAGCCAGCTGTTCTTCCGCTGATGCTGCAATGTCCTGGGTTCCAGCTGTACTTTCCCTTGATACATCGGCGATTTCCTGAACGGCACCGGAGACTTCCTGCGAGCCTTTCGACAACTGTTCGACCGCCGCATTGAGCGTTTGCAGCTTGCCTGCGATCTCATTCGTCATGCCGCTGATTTCGTGAAAGCTCGATTCTGTTTTCTCGGTAATTTTAAGTCCGGACTGCACTTCATGGTTGACCGATTGAAACATGCTGAGAGAATGTTCGATTTCTTTGACGATTTCCTGAATCAACGCTTCGATTTCTTTTGCCGAGTCCGCTGACTGCGCGGCAAGCTTTCGAACTTCTTCGGCGACGACGGAAAATCCTCTGCCTGACTCGCCGGCGCGGGCTGCTTCAATCGCGGCGTTCAATGCCAATAGATTCGTTTGATCGGCAATTCCGTTAATGACCCTGAGAATTGATGTGATATCCTTCGATTTGCCTTCGAGGCCTTTGACGACGCTCTCAGCTTGTTTGACAGATTGGTCGATTGAGCTCATCTGGCCGACCGTTTTCTGAACGAGTTCTCCTCCGGTTTCGGCGATTTCTGTCGATTTGATCGATGCTTCGGTGATTGATTCCGACACTTCGGTCATTTCGCTCAGATGATCATTCATCTGGCTGAGCTGCTGCGAGCTCGTTTCGACTTTTTCATTCTGGCTTTCAGCCCCGTTAGAGAACTGTTCGATCGCAGATGTAATATGTTCTGTCGCTTGGCTCGTCTGTTCTGCGCTTGCTGTCAGCTGCTCAGAAGAGGAGGCGACATTCTCAACCGATTCCTGAATGGTGCCGATCAGTGTGCGGAGCGATTCCGCCATGTCATTGAAGCTTTTGCCGAGCTGCCCGAATTCGTCATTTGAACGCACTTCGATTTGCTGTGTCAAATCGCCGTTGCTGATGTTCTTTGCAGATAGAACGAGCTGATTCAATGGTTTGCTAATCGCGCGGACAATAAAGAAAATGAGAACTCCGCCAAGCACCAAAGCCCCTGAAAAGACGATGAGAGCCATATAAAGGACGGGCTTTGTTGCGTTTGTTATCTCATCGGAAAACATCGTCCCGGCGATTTTCCAGCCTGTCAGTTTGTTTGTCGTAAAAGCCATTTGCTTGGCTTTTCCTTCAAAAGTATACTTGAATTCGCCTTTTCCTTTGCCGTAAACTTGATCAACCCAGCCGCCTTCACCTTCAGTTCCGGCTTTAATCGTCGGGTGGGCGATATATTTTTTGGACGCACTTGAGATAAAAGCAAAGCCGTCTTTTCCGACTTTGATATCGTTTGTCGCTTTAATCAGCTCGTCGATATTCAAGCTGAGCGCAGCGACGCCCGACCCGTCTTTATTTTGTTTGGCGATGGTAATGACCGTGTTGCCGGTAGCGGCGGATGTGTATGGATCGGTAACGATAATTTCGCCTTTTTTCTCAACCGCTTCTTTAAACCAGGGCCTTTCCGCCGGATTATAGCCGTCAGGCATTTTCGTATAAGGGTGCTGCACGTATACACCGTCTTCAGAGCCTGTGAAAACGGCTTCTACATCTTTGTTTTGCCTGGCGTATTGTTCAAACTTTTGCCTTAGCGATGTCTGGCCTTTTTCCTTGTATGTTTTTTCTTTGATCTCTTCACTGAAATATGTAACAGCATCCGCTTTTTTCTCAATGTTTTGATCGATCATTTCGTTTAATTGATCCACGCTGTTTCTTGCGCTTCTCATGATTTCATCTTCAATCGATCCTCCTGCCGTATAATAGGAAACACCTGAAAGGATTAAAACAGGGAGCGTTAAAATCAATAAAAATGAGACCGCTAATCTTTTTGAAAGAGATGGATGCCTGATCCAGTCCAATATTTTTTTCATTAGCCAAAACTCCTTTTTCTAGGTTACGAGAATAATATCGGACAATTTTCACACTTTTGCATTAAATTTAAAAATTTTGGCTTCAAAACAAAATCCTCAACAAAGCCGAAAGTATCTGTATTGACGGAAAATGGGCTGGATAACTGTTGACAAAGTTTCCCTCCGTTTATATACTTATCGGTAAATACAGTGAAAGGAATAGGTATAGGGGACATGAAGCAGTAATCTTATTTTCCATCGTTTTTTTAATATGAAAAAACGGAAACTTGGAGAATAGGATGAGTATGCCCTTTTATACCTTGCATCATTTTCTGACTTTGCATGTTTTTTGTCGTGCAATGGAATGGGATCGGTTTATACCGCTTTCACGATGCATATTTTGGCATGATATCCTCTCCGGGTTTCCGCGAGAGGTTTTTTGTTGTCAGCCAAAAATAAACAGAGGTGAACGGTATGACGATTTTAATGAAAATAAGAGGCTTGCAAAAAAGCTTTGGAGAGCAGACAATTTTAAAAAACATCGATTTTGACATTTCCAATCAAGAGCGGATTGGTTTGGTTGGATACAATGGAGCGGGGAAAACAACGCTTGCAAATATATTAAGCGGTCATGCAGAAGCCGACAAAGGCACTGTTCAAACAGACCGGACGCTTAAAATCGGCTATCTGCTCCAGTCGATTGAGTACTCTGTTCATGATTTCAACAGCATATTAACAGGCGATGAGGGGGGGGAATTATATCAGTTGACGAGCAGTCTTGGCTTATCAAAGGTTCAAAGCTGGAATTCCGAACGGCTCAGCCATTTGAGCGGAGGAGAAAAACTGAAGCTTGCACTGGCACACGTCTGGAAGACGATGCCTGATCTCCTCATCTTAGATGAGCCGACCAACCACTTGGATTTAAAAGGGATCAGTTGGCTCCTTGAAGAACTGCAGCAATATCAAGGGGCAGTATTGATTATTTCTCACGATCGTTATTTTCTGGATCAATCCGTCTCCAAAATCCTCGAACTGGAAGATGGGAATTTGCACACCTATCAAGGAAACTATAGTGCATACCGGCGGGAGAAAAAACGGTTATATGAAGCACGCCTGCACCAATACGAAGTCCAGCAGAAGCAAAAAGAAAGAATCGAGTCACAGATTGCCACTCTTCAAAATTGGTCGCAGAAAGCCCACCGCGACTCAACAAAACAGGGATCACAGTCAGAACGAAGGCAGCTTGGTTTTAAAGAATACCATCGGGTAAAAGCCAAAAAGCTCGACAACCAAGTCAAATCAAAACTGAAACGCCTTGAACAGGAACTTGAAAAAAACAAAGCTGAAAAGCCAAAGGAAGCGGCATCTGTCAATTTTCAGTTTTCATCAGGAGAAAAAAGGGGCAAGCGGATTATCGAAGCTAAAGGCCTGGCAAAAGCGTTTGACGGACGTACTTTATTCAAAGACAGCCATTTTTACGTCAAGCATGGCGAGAGAATAGCGCTTATCGGAGACAATGGGTGCGGCAAAACGACCCTTGTTAAGATGATGTTGGATGCTGAACCTGCAACAGCCGGAACGCTATGGAAAAGCCAGTCTGTAAAGGCCGCATATTTAAGCCAGGATGTCAGTGATCTAAGGGTTGACCAAACAGTTGCTGAAGTGCTGAATTTGTCTGACAGAGCCGAAATCGCAAATGCGCGGACGATTTTGGCCAATATGGGGATCAAAGAAAACCGCTTTCATGATGGAATCGGGACGTTCAGTCTCGGGGAGCGGACCCGAATCAAACTGGCAGGCATGATTTTAAAGGATTATGATCTGCTGATTCTGGATGAACCGACCAACCACCTCGATTTGCCAAGCAGGGAGCAGCTTGAGCAGACATTGCTTGAGTTTCAGGGAACGATCATCATTGTGTCGCATGACCTGTACTTCACAGACAAATTGTGTGAGAAGCTCCTTGTATTTGAAAACGGTCGTATCACCCGCGTCGAAACCGGATTAAAAGATTATCGGAACAGACAGAAACAGCCCCATGCAAAAAGCGATGAAGAGGAGCGGCTGCGCATCGAAAATCGGATGACCGCCGTTCTTGGAGAGTTGGCCGGACTCACGCCTCAAGATCCGAAATATCATGAATTGGATCAGGAGTTTTCAGAGCTGGCCAAACGCAAACGGGCGTTTTTAGAAAAAGAATAAATGAACAGAACCATTTGTGTTTTTAACGCAGATGGTTCTTTTTTGTTTGACGTGGTTTAAATTACCACCAATTATAGCTGGCACCCAAGGTAATAATAGGATAAAAATGATGGACTTACTACAGCAATGAAAAAGGGTGATCAACATGTGGAAAACCATTGTTTCCTATTTTCCGGACTGGCTGGTCCTGATGCAGGCTTTTTTTGTCTTTTTTGTCCCGTTTGCCATATCAAAAGTATTTTTGTGGCTTCGCACGGCAGGGGATGAGTGAGTGGCATGAGATGGTGGAAAGCAAAAACGCGAAGAATGATACAGTCGTCCAACAAGCCGGAAAAACCTAAAAATGAAGTGCCGTCTGTGGAGTCAACTGGGTATTTTACCGGCGATTTTGATCACGACTTGAAACTGGCCAAAACGGCTATGGAGAATAACTCAGACGTTCATTTCCGCGAATTCAACTTAGGCCGCACCGGCATCCGCGCGGCGATTGTATTTGTCGAAATGCTTGCGGATCAAGACCTGATTGACAAGCATATTATGAAATCCCTTATGGATGATTTTTCCAAAGGATATAAAGTTGAACTTTCTTCATTAAGCAGCAATGTGACCGACTTAATTAAAAAGCAAATTTTATCAATTAGCGGCGTATCAGAGGTAAACCATGTCAACGAAGTGGTGCCCGAAGTGTTATCCGGTACGGCCATGCTGCTGATCGACGGTTCAGCGGAAGTTTTACTGCTGGGAACTGTTAAAAGAAATACAAGGAACATTGAAGAGCCCGTATCAGAATCTTTGGTAAGAGGCGCGCGCGTCGGCTTTACAGAAACGATCGGCACCAATACAGCCCTTTTGAGGCAGCACGGCAAAAATCAAAACTTGTCTATGGTTCAATTTCAAGTTGGGAAGCGAGCCGTCAAAAATCTTGTCGTCGCTTATATCAAAGACATTGCGGAACCAGGGCTGGTGGAAGAAGTCAAAAAAAGAATCGAAAAGATTGATATAGATGATGTCCTTGAATCAGGTTTTGTCGAACAGCTGATCGAAGACAATTATCTCAGTCCATTTCCGCAGGTGCAAAGCACTGAACGTCTTGACAGGGTGATGAGTGCGTTAATGGAGGGAAGAGTGGCCATTTTATTGGACGGAACACCTTTTGTTTTAATCGTTCCGGTTACATTCAGCATGCTCCTCCAATCGCCCGAGGATTATTATGAACGCTGGCTGCCGAGTTCCCTGATCCGCATCATGCGAATCGGCGCAGCCATGATCTCGCTGCTTGGACCCGCTCTATATATTTCCTTTATTTCGTTTCATCCCGGGCTGATTCCGAGTGAACTTGCGATTTCCATTACCGGAACGAGGGTAGGTGTGCCTTTTCCATCGCTGATTGAAGCGCTCATTATGGAAGTGGCAATTGAAATTTTGCGCGAGGCCGGCCTGCGGCTTCCAAAACCAATCGGTCCCGCGATGGGAATCGTCGGCGGTATCATCATCGGGGAGGCTGCCGTGCAGGCAGGCATCGTCAGCCCGATTATGGTCATCGTCGTTGCCGTCACCGCGATTTCTTCATTTGCGATTCCTCAATACAGCGCCGGCATTTCGCTGCGAATGCTGAGGTTTGTGGCGATGTTTTGCGCTGCTGTATTCGGTTTGTACGGGGTGATTATGTTTTTCCTCATGCTTGCCAGCCACGCGGTGAAGCTGAAAAGCTTTGGCGTTCCATATGCGAGCCCGGCCGTTCCTTATCGTTTGCGCGATTGGAAAGATTTCATCGTTCGCATGCCGATACAGATCATGAAAAAACGGCCGAAGCTGTTAAAAACAGACGATTCGTCACGCCAGTAGCATAGAAAGGAGGGCGATGCTCATGATGGTCAGGCACGAAGAGCGCATCACCACTTTACAAACAGCAGTTCTCATCACCAATTTCCTGCTTGGGACAGGGATCCTGACGCTCCCGCGAACGTCTGTTGACGCAGTGGGGACGCCTGATGTTTGGATTACGCTTGTATTAGCCGGCTTGGTCGCTCTGACGGCCGCAGTCATCATGGTAAAGCTCAACCACCAATATCCTGATAAAAGCTTTTATGAATACAGTCAGGACATCATTGGCAAATGGACCGGCAGCTTGATCAGCCTGTTTTTCGTTTGTTACCTATTGGCCCATTCCGGTTTTCAGGTCCGCTCAACGCTTGAAATCATCCGCTTTTTTTTACTGGAAGGAACCCCCCGCTGGGCAATTGCGATGGTTTTTTTGTGGGTGGGCTTATACTTGATCGTCGGCGGCTTAAGCGCGATCGCCCGCTTGTTTCAAATTGTTTTTCCTATCACAGTCATTCTTTTTTTACTGGTCGCTTTAATGAGTATCGGAATTTTTGATGTGGACAACTTGCGTCCTGTACTGGGAGAGGGAATAGGGCCTGTTTTAAAAGGAATAAAGGTGACCGCATTGTCTTTTTCAGGTATTGAAATCATTTTGATCCTGATGCCTTTCATGAATCAGCCACGCAAGGCCATTCATACGATTATGATCGGAATCGCCATCCCTCTGCTTTTCTATATGATCACCGTCGTTATGGTGATCGGCGCCCTGTCTATAGACGGGGTAGTTTCACGGACCTGGCCGACGATTGATTTGATGAGAAGCTTTGAAATACCTGGTCTGATATTTGAACGGTTTGAGTCTTTGCTGCTGGTCATCTGGATCATGCAGCTGTTCTGTACCTTTGTTATTTCTTTTTATGGTGCGGCATTAGGCCTGGCCCAGCTCTTTAAAACAAATATTCGGCCGATGATGTTTGCTTTGCTTCCGGTCATTTATCTGATTGCAATGATTCCGAAAAATATTAACGCGATGTTTGCATTTGGAGACTTTATTGGAAACAGCGGCGTTTATTTAGGCGGCTTGACTCCGCTCGTGCTGCTGGTGATTTCAAAAATAAGAAGGAGAAAACAGGGAATCAGCTGATGCTTGAAAAAGAAAGGGGGGTTCTCCATGATGGTGAGTCAGCAGGATAAAATTACCGTTTCACAAACCGGCATCGTCATTACGAATTTTCTGTTGGGAACGGGCATCTTGACGCTGCCGCGGACATCTGCGGAAGCGGTTAAAGCCCCGGATGTCTGGCTTTCTGTTGCATTCGGAGGGCTGGTTGCCATATTAGCCGGTTTCATCATGGTGAAATTAAGCATGGAGTCCCCCGACAAAACGCTATATCAATATAGCCGGGATCTCATTGGCAAGTGGCCGGGAGGACTTTTCACCCTGCTTTTGATTTGTTATTTTCTCGCAACATCAGGTTTCCAAGTCCGGTCTGTCACAGAGGTTATGGGATTTTACTTACTGGAAGAAACGCCGCTTTGGGCGACAGCGATGGTTTTTTTATGGAGCGGAATCTATTTATTAACCGGCGGTATTAACCCGATCGCCCGACTTTATGAAATCGTCTTTCCGATTACTGTTCTCATTTTTCTGATCGTCATTTTTATGAGCGCAAGCATATTTGATATCGACAATTTGCGCCCGGTTCTCGGGAAAGGGATCATGCCGGTGCTTGAAGGAGTCAAGACAACGTCTTTTGCTTATACAGGCATAGAAATCATACTGATCATCGTTCCTTTTATGAGAAAGCCCGAGCAAGCGTTAAAAGCTACTTTGATGGGAATTTCTTTTCCGGTTGTCTTTTATATGATCACCGTCATTATGGTCATCGGTGCACTGTCAATCGATGGAGTGTCGTCACGGACATGGCCGACGATTGATTTGATGCGTAGTTTTGAGATACCGGGTCTGATTTTTGAACGCTTTGAGTCCTTGCTGCTAGTGATATGGATCATGCAAATGTTCTCCAGTTTTACGATCAGCTATTTTGCTGCTGCTTTAGGTCTGTCGCAACTCTTGAAGAAAAGGATGGAACCGATATTATTCAGCTTGCTTCCGGTTATTTATCTCATTGCGATGATGCCTAAAAATATTAATCAACTTTTTCAACTGGGAGATCTAATCGGCAACAGCGCCATCTATTTAGTCGGCTTCATCCCGCTAATGCTTCTGGTCATATCGAAAGTGAGGAGGGGAAAGTTTGAAAAAAACTAACACCATCCGTTATTTAACGATTGTTTTACTAATGTTTCTATTAACCGGGTGCTGGAGCAGCCACGAAATTGAAGAGCTCGGCTTAACATTTGCAATGGGGATTGACAAAGGCGAGGAAACCGAACTTGAAAAAAAGTTTGACAAAGCGGGGGGCGATTATCCGAAAAAAGACCGGATCACGATGATCTATCAATACGTGAACGAACAAGCGGCCGGTTCAAAATCGACTGGAGGAAGCACTGATCAAAAGACGTATATCAACGTTTATGAAACTGGAGACTCGCTTCAGCAAATTAATGCTGAAGTAGCATTAAGACAGGACAGGCCTGTATTCAGTCCTCATTTAAAGGTGATTGTCATCGCCGCTGACCTCCTCCGCACCTATTCGCTGGCGGAACTGCTAGATCAGCCTCTCCGCGATAATGAAATCAGGCCGAGCAGTATGGTTCTTGTCACAAGAGGGCGTGCAAGAGACACGCTTGAGCTGAAGGAAACCGGCGAAATGCCGGCGTTTCGTCTGCGTAAAATCGTTGAAAATGAGTATAAAGCGAAAAAGATCCTTCCCCCTGTGACACTTGCCAAACTGACAGGCAAAATGAGATCAGGAACAAGCTATCTTCTTCAAAATGTCATCGGTACCGACGGAGAAGTCAAATATGCGGGAGCAGCTGCGATCAATGGAAAAACCAATAAGCTGATCGGCTATTTGGATGAACAGGATGTAGAGGGCGTAATGTGGATTACCGGAAAGGGGACCGGAGGTACGGTCAAAAGCTATGATCCGACAGAAAAGAAGGTGACCGCATTTGGCGTTGAATCGATTAAAAGCAACATAAAGCCCATCGTCAAAGGTAACCGCCTGTCTTTTGAAGTGAACGTAAAGTCAGAGGGGTATCTTGCGGAAAACTGGAACACGAAAGAAAAAGCTTTTGATGACAAATTTTTAGAAAAAGTCGAAAAAACAACCGCGAAAACAGTGAAAAAATCGATGGAGGACATTACAAAAAAAATGAAAACCGAATACAAAGCAGATCTGGCCGGATTCGGAAACGAGTTGAGGATCAAGCATCCGAGGATTTGGGAAAAACTAAAGAAAAATTGGGATGAGACCTTTACCGATATACCGATTACATTTCATGTTCAAATCGCGATTAAAGAATACGGAACCGTTGGGGATCAGTAACAGAAGAACTTCTAATCACGAAAGGCGGAGAAACGCGCAATGATCTGTTCCGAAGATAAAATCACGACTTCTCAGGCAATCGTTGTCTTGGTCAGTTATATTATGGCGGCCGGGATTCTCACCCTGCCAAGAACCGCCGTAGAAGAAGCCGGTACGCCGGATGTATGGATTTCCGTCCTATTAGGCGGACTTGTCACAACGGCAGCCGGAGTGGTTATGACAAAGTTAAGCCAGCATTATCCCGGGCAAACATTTTTTCAATACGGGGGAGACATTGTCGGAAAGTGGCTCAGTATTGTGATCAGCCTGCTTTTCATTGAGCATTTTGTAGCGATTGCTGCTTTTGAAGCAAGAATTCTGGCGGAGGTGATCACCTTTTTTTTGCTGCAGCAAACGCCGATTTGGGCGATCATCATGTCAATGATGTGGATCGGATTCTATTCAATAAAAGACGGAATGGGGTCGCTTGCCCGTTTGTTTGAAATCATCTTTCCGATTACAATTCTTTTCTTTTTAACCGTGGTATTTATGAGCTTTGGCATATTTGAACTGGATAACCTGCGGCCTGTCTTAGGGAAAGGCATCATGCCAGCATTAAAGGGGACAAAAGCAACAACGCTTTCGTTTATCAGCGCAGAAGTGATGGTATTCCTTTTGGCGTTTATGAAAAAGCCGAAAGATGGTATCAAAGTCGTTGTCATGGGAATCGGCATCGCAATGCTCTTTTATCTAACAACGATCGTATTCGTGATCGGAGGGCTGTCAGTTGACGGGGTGACAGCGATGACATGGCCGACGCTTGACCTCATCCGCAGTTTTGAAATGCCCGGCTTAATATTTGAACGTTTTGAATCGCTGCTTCTTGTCATCTGGATTATGCAGCTGTTTGCGACTTTTTCCGTCTCATATTACGCTGCATCCCTGGGGCTCTCGCAAATTTTCAAGAAAAAGAGCAGACCGATCATGTTCGGTCTGCTCCCGGTGATGTATTTGCTCGCGATGACGCCAAAAAACATTGATGATGTATTTTCTCTCGGCGACATGATCGGCTATATTGCGGCCGTTTTATTCGGCATTGTGCCGATTCCGCTTTTATTGGTTTCGAAAATGAGAAAAAAGAAGGCAGTGCAAAGCTAGAGGTTCAGCCGGCTTTGTTCACTTCCTTTTTTGCGTTCACTTTCACCCTGTCATTCGGCATGAAGAACACCAGTAAAAAGGCGGCCGCTGCTGGGGAAATCGCCCAAATGAACGTGTGAACAATCGAATTTGATAGCGCTTCGGTGATGTTATGTAAAACATCCGGCGGCAGTGATGCCCGTGCACTTGATAAAATCTGGTCGGCGTCATTCGTTGAGGCGAAATTTGAAGCGCCGCTGCTTTTAAACATATCTTCCAGCTGTTCTGAAAATTGGTTTTTTTGAATCATCCCGAACATACTGGCGCCGATCGTCATGCCGAGAGAGCGCATAAAGTTGCTCGTAGATGTCGCTGAGCCGCGCTGCTCCGGGCCGAAATGATGGATCGCTGCCATGCTTAATACAGAGAAAGAAAAACCGACTCCCAAGCCGACGACGATCATATACATGGTTAATAATAAACGCGGAGTGTCAATGTTAAGCGTGCTTAATAAAGAAAATCCGCTGACGAGAACCAATCCAGAGATGAGCATAATGTTCCGATAGCTCATTTTTGTTGTTAAGAATCCGCCAAGCTGGGCTGATACGACAGAGCCGAGCATCATCGGCAAAAGCACAAGTCCGGAGTTTGTCGCCGAATCTCCGTAAACGCTCTGAACAAAGATTGGAATCTGGATGGTCGCTGAAATAAATGTCCCTCCATAAAATAAGGCGACAAGCGTACTGCCGGCAAACAGCCGGTTTTTAAACAGATGAAACGAAATGATCGGTTCACTGGCTTTGCGCTCGATCATGAGGAAGCAAACCAACAAGACGGCTGCACTTCCGAAAAGGGTAAGGATGACATTCGAATCCCAGGCGTATTTCCCGCCGCCGAGCTCCAACGCAAACATGAGGCATACGACCGCCCCTACGAGCGTAATCGCCCCGAGCCAATCAATGCGATGCTTTTCATGCTGTTTCGTCTCTTTGTAAAATAGAAGAATGAAAATAAAAGAAACCATACCGAGCGGCAGATTCATATAAAAAATCCAGTGCCAGCTGATGTAGTCAGTGACATAGGCGCCGATGAGCGGTCCGAAAATGCTCGAAAGGCCAAAAACAGCACCGAAAAGTCCAGTGATCTTGCCGCGCTTTTCCAGCGGAAAAATGTCAAAGATAATCGTAAAAGCAATCGGAATGAGCGCGCCTCCGCCAATTCCCTGGATCGCGCGGTAAATGCTGAGCTGCTCAATGGTTGTAGCCGTTCCGCACAATGCTGATCCCGCCATGAAAACGATGCTGCCAAAAAGAAAAAAACGTTTTCTGCCATACATATCCGACAGCTTGCCGAATATCGGCATACCGGCCATTTCAGCGACCATAAAGGCAGATACAACCCAGACAAAGCTGTCTAGTCCGCCAAGATCGCCGACAATTGTTCCCATTGCCGTAACAACGATGGTATTGTCCATCGAAGCCATCAGAATGGCAAGCAAAAGTCCTGCTACAACAAATCCTAATTTTTGATTTTGAGTTTGTGACAAATCAATCTATTCTCCTTTAAATAAATTCGTTCTAAAGCAGCGTTTGGCATCGACGCTTCATCCTGTTATGATGATTTATATCAGGAAATAAATATCTTAGCTGCTAAGACATAATGATTTTATAGAAGGGTGTTACAGATGTCAAGAACAAATCATATTGAAGGAAAAGGGCTGGTCAACGAGCTGATACAGCAGTTGAGGTTTCACAGCACAGCAACCGTTTTTCTGCACCAGGCGATCGGCGAGAAAATCGGACTGAACGGAACGGATCATAAATGCCTTGAGATCATCTCGCGGGAAGGTCAAGTAACAGCGGGGGAGCTCGCCGCAAAAAGCGGACTGACAACGGGAGCGATCACAGGAGTGATCGACCGTCTTGAGAAAGCGGGCTATGTCAGACGCATCAGGGATTCGTCCGACAGAAGGCGTCTTTTAGTCGAACTGATCCCGGAAAATCTGGAGACGATATCACATATATTTCATGACTTGGCGCAAGAGTCTGCCGAATTTCTAAGCCGATATTCAGAGGAAGAACTGCAAACCATTATCAAGTTTTTGAAAAGCAGCACGGCGTTTGCCGCCGATTATGCCAAAACCTTAAAAAAGACGAAGTGATAAAAGACCGGTTTTGCTGCAACCGGTCTTTTTTGATGTTCATATTTTTTCAATTTGAACTCTTCCTGAAAAGAAAGTTGCACCACCGCCCATATCAGCTAAACGGTCGGGCGTCAGCGCATTGACGAGATAATGCTTCCCTTCTGCATCCGCCCACAATCCCTGGCTGACGGCCACGCCCGGAAGGACGTTTTCTCCGACGGCAGCGGGCAGGATGCATGAGCCGCGGTCATTCCAAACTTTCACCAAATCTCCATTTTCGATGCCCTTTTCTTCGGCATCTTTTATATTTAAGTGAAGTTTCGGCTCCTTTTCTAATTTGATATGTTTTTCATTGTTTGAAAAGGTCGAATTTAAAAAATTGTGATTCGGGCCGGGCACAAATAAAAATGGATACTTGTCCGTTTCAATGAGCGGGGTATGAGTCGGCAGGCCCGGATAGCCGTGCTGCTCCATCATTTTTGAATACAATTCAATTTTTCCGCTAGGCGTCGGCAGTTTATCAGGAAAAACCGTTTTTCGATTTGCTTTGACAAAATGCTTTTCAGTCAGGCTGTCATAGTCAATGCCATCGAGCCACGGATTATCAGGGTAGTCAAGCGCCTGTCTGATCATCTCTTCGTCGGAATCTTTCAGCGGCTCATCATCAAAGCCCATCGCCTCAGCCAAAAGCCTGAATACTTCTGTATTTGACTTGCTCTCGCCGTATTTCTCAATCACAGGCTTCTGAATCTGCGCATAATGGTGCCAATATGATGTATAGAAATCCGTATTTTCGAAAGCGGAAGAAGCCGGCAGGACGATATCGGCGTACCGTGCCGTTTCCGTCAGAAATAGATCGTGAACAACCGTGAATAAATCTTCGCGCTCAAGTCCTTTTCTGACTTTGTTCGCCTCAGGCGCGACAACGGCCGGATTGCTGCTGTACACAAACAGCGAACGGATCGGTGGTTCGGTTTCTAAGAGAGCTTTGCCGAGCTGATTCATGTTGATGACTCTCGGCGTTCTGCCTTTTAATAAATCGGGGCGCTGCAATGCTTTTGTATTATAGGCCAAAAATGCCGTGTTGCCTTTGATCGCTCCGCCTCCTTTTTTCGTCCATTGGCCCGTGATCGCGGGCAGGCACGAGATGGTGCGAACGATCATTCCTCCATTATCATGATGCTGAAGACCGTTGCCGATCCGAATCAATGAAGGGGAGGTGCGGCCGTACAGGCGGGCAAGCTCGATAATATCATTCCGGGATACGCCGGTGACCGCCTCTACTGCGGCGGGGTCGTATTGCCGCACATGGCGGCGCAGCTCTTCGTGGCCGACTGTAAATTCTTTCAAAAATGATTCATCAGCCAAATGTTCCTTGAATAAAACATGCATGATGCCAAGTGCAAGCGCGCTGTCCGTGCCGGGGCGAATCGGAATAAACCAGTCGGCCATCCGGCCGGTCTGATTTTTATGAACATCGATTACGACGATTTTTGCGCCGTTTTTCCGGGCTTTTTGAGCAATGGTGATTTGATGCATGTTGGTTGAGACCGCGTTGATTCCCCAAAAAATAAACAGTTTTGTCTCCGTTGTATCTTCAGGATCAGTGCCGATGCTTCCGCCCATCGTGTATTTATAGCCGACAGAACCGGCAGGGGTGCAAATCGCCCGGTCAAGCTGGCTGGAACCGAGGCGGTGGAAAAAGCGCCTGTCCATTCCTTCAGCCGTCAAGTTTCCCATATTTCCGTAAAAGCTGTAGGGCAGAATGCTTTCGGGGCCTTCCTGTTCAATGAGCGACTGCCAGCGGGTGCGAATCGTTTCAATCGCTTCATCCCAGCTGATCGGTTCAAACATCCCGGCTCCTTTTGGACCCGTCCGTTTCAGCGGGGTTTTCAGCCGTTTGGGGTCATAAATACGCTCCGTCATATTGCGGACTTTATTGCAAATATTGCCCTGTGTGACCGGATGGTCCGGGTCGCCCTGTATTTTAACGATTTTTCCGTCTTTTTTATGAACGAGCAGCCCGCATTGATCCGGGCAGTCGAGCGAACATACGGATTTGAAAATCCCGTCTTTTTGATCAACATATGACTCCATGGAATCCGTTCCTTTCCGATAAAATGAATATGATTCTAGCATTATATCACAAAATGTCGTCAATTCTGAAAATAAGAGCGGAAGAATCCCGGCAGAAAAAATGATAAAAAGGATGCCCCGAGGAAGGACATCCTTTAAGTTTTTGGTTATTCTTTATCAAAATCAGGCGCGACCGCTTTTTTAATAAATAAAGCGGTAAAGAAAGCGATACAGCTTAAAGCGAGCGCAAACCAGTAGGCATGGTGAACACCATGAGTCATCGCTTCATGCACGATTTGTTTGCCGGCTGCTTCTTGGCCGGCAAGATAGCTTTTCTGTCCCTGGCTCATGATGCTGACGAACACCGAAACACCGAGTGCGCCTGCAACAGGCTGAAGAGTATTGGAAATTGCCGTTCCATGAGGATATAAATGCTTCGGCAATTCGTTTAATGCATTCGTCTGTGCGGGCATCATGATGGCCGAGATGGACAGCATCAAGATGATGTACACAATAATGAACGCCCAAAGCGGCACCGAAGGATTGATCCTGCTGAAGAAAAACATCACGCCGACGAGAACGATCGTACCAGGAATGATGAGTTTTCTCGGGCCGAACTTATCGAACAAAGCGCCCATAGCCGGCGACATGAGACCGTTTAGCAAGGCCCCGGGCAAAAGCAAAAGACCTGCTGCTTTTGCTGAAAAACCGAGCGGCCCTTGCAAATACATCGGCATCACAATTTCGGAAGCGAACATCGCCATAATGACAATCACAAAAAGGCAAACCCCGCGCGTATAGTTTTTATAGGCGAACACACGCACATCAAGCAGTGGTTCTTCAAGCTTCAACTGACGAAGCACGAACAACACGATGCTGATCAGGCTGACGATGATCACACCGATGATCAGAGGGGACTGAAATCCTTCCTGAGCTTCTCCGGCACTGCTGAATCCGTATACGATTCCGCCGATCCCGATGGTTGACAGGATGATCGACAAAAAGTCAGCCCGCGGGCGCGTCGCTTCTCCGACATTTTGCAGATACTTCACCGCAAACAGGATTGAAAATACTGCAAAAGGAATGACGATGATAAACAGCCAGCGCCAGCCGAGGATGTCAACAATGACGCCCGAAAGAGTGGGGCCGATCGCCGGAGCAAACATGATGACCAGCCCGAACGTCCCCATGATTTTCCCTCGGACTTCAGGCCGGTAAATCAGCAAGAGGGCGTTCATAATGATGGGGATCAAGAGCCCCGTACCGACTGCCTGAATCATGCGCCCCGTCAAGAGCATCGGAAAATTCACTGCACAAGCGGCGATGACGGTTCCCAATAAAAAGATCGACATAACACCGATAAACATCTGTCTTGTCGTGAACCATTGAATCAATAAAGCGGATATAGGCATTAACACACCCATGACAAGCATAAATCCGGTTGCCAGCCATTGAACAGTCGGGGCATCAACGTGAAAGACGTCCATCAGCTCTGTTAATGCTATGTTCAACAGCGTTTCGTTTAATATTGCAAAAAATGCACCAATCATGAAGGTGACTAATATTGCTTTGGAATTAAATTTTTTCTCCATATCAAACCTCCTGTAATACAATTTACCCAAAAACATGACAACAAATGATATGTAGGACTCCCGAATCTTCGGGTCTCCAATTTGCTTTTTTCGTTTTTCATCTTATATAATAACGTGTCTCCACCGCCGTTCATCGTTTTTCTTCATGATTGGCAACTATATGAGTATACTCGGTTTCACCCATATTTACAATAAAATTGTCAGGTTCATCTTTTGTAGTTAACGTATGGATGATTATGAAATGGCAGGGAAGCGCATGTGAAAAGGCGGGGGAGGAAGGGCATTGATGATCCTTTCGTCAAACCATTCCGTTATTTACAGGTATATTTCACCTGTTTCGCCGGCGGATGTTCTGACTGAAAAGAATCATGCCCGAATCCTTCCCCTGATGGATAAAAAGGGAAGAACTCTCCAAATCCGAAGAGTTCTTTTCATGCATTGCCGACTCCCTTATTTTTTGGGCAGCAGCCAGCATTACAATAATTCGATATACCCTTCTGTGCCGTGCACGCGAATTCGCTGCCCATCTTTTATCAGTTGGGTAGCATTCTCCACTCCGACCACTGCAGGCAGGCCATATTCGCGTGCGATAACTGCTCCATGGGTCATCAGTCCGCCAACTTCAGTGACCAGGCCTTTTATGGATACAAATAATGGTGTCCAGCCAGGATCGGTAAAGGAGGTGACTAATATATCTCCATCTTCAAGATCGGCATTTTCCATGTTTAAAATGACACGCGCTCTTCCTTCTATCACTCCGGAAGAAACAGGTAGACCCACAATCGCATTAGCCGGCAAACTTTCTCGTTTGTACTCACCTGTAATGATTTCACCATCAGACGTGATCACACGTGGCGGGGTTAGTTTTTCATATAATTTGTACTCGTCTTTTCGTATGCTGATGATCTTGTCATTTATTTTTTTTGTGCGAACGGCTTCGTGAAATTCTTCAAAAGTGAGGTAGTATATATCTTCCTTTTCATGAATAACGCCCGCTTGTACGAGTTGATCGGCTTCTTTCAGTAAGGCCTGCTTATAAATGAAGAAGCGGCTGACCATACCGTATTTTGGATATTCCCGGTAGCCGATGAAATTCCGGATGAGGTCGATCATTCGTTTTGTTTCTTTGGCTTTTTGTTCACCATCCCGTAATGGCTTCAATCGCTCTATTAACTCTTGTTCTTTTTCCAAAGCAACACGCCGCCCTTGCTCAAACTTTCGATTCCCGGCATTAGGCTCAAAGTTCTTCATGTTATTCAGAATCATGGGAACAAGTGTCATTGGTTTTTCACTCCAACGAGCTCTTGTAATATCGATTTCTCCGGCACAGCGCATTCCGTATTTGTCAAGATAAGCATAGATGGCGCCCCTAGCTTCCTGTCCGCCATCAACCTTCACCAGCTCATCCAAAAAGTTATCATCTTTTGCATGCTGCAAATAATCAATCACTTCTGGATAAGGGCGAATCACATCCGCGACATCCATTAGCGCCAGACCCATTTCCGAAGTAATATTACCCGGTACAGATAGAGAAAGAGTATCTGCTGCGTTTTTTTCGCCTAACCACTCGTTCATGTTTTCATTGATCCATGATGTAGCATTTATAGCAGCCATAAACACTGCCGTACTTTGCGGGTCAAATAATATCTTCTTTAATTGCCGGATATCTTCCAGAATAAAATCAAACAAATCCGATCCCGATTTCGCTTGGATATTTTGTTTTAACTCTTCTATCGATGTTTCACTGCGCTTAATCAAATCAGAAACGATTGTCGGATCGTTCTCGAATTGCGCCAGCATATCCGTATTCCCTCTGTCAGGAATCGGTGCTGTTTGATCATTTGGTGACAATTTTATATAATCTCGCTCTATTACGGTCATGAGTGCGCCTTTTATGAGCGGATCGGATCCTACGGTATTTAATAAAGTTTCCCGGCCGATACGTGTAGTAAGCCTAGGCGCAACATCAACAAACAACCTCCCGCCGGCCTTGCGCATAGGTGCTGGAGTAATGAACAGGTAAAAAGACAATCCCAGTGGTTTTATGGGATCCGTCATCATTTGCTGATGACCGACAGATAGATAGACGTGATTTTCTTGATCATTCGCTTCAGGGATCGGGTATAAAGTAGTGATCGGCCGGCTCTGGACAATATAAAATGTATCGCGGTCCAAACACCATTCGATATCTTGCGGCTGGCCGAAATGTGCTTCGATCTGTCTTCCAATGTGTGCCAGTTGTAAAATTTGCCCGTCAGTAAGGGCTTGCGTCTTTTGCTGATCAGGCGTAATCCGCTTTGTCTCTGTTCCGCCTTGTTTTCGCCCATAAATCGCCAATTTCTTGGCTGCTATTCTCTTATCGACGATTTGCCCGTTTTGCACTTTATAACAATCGGCAGAGACCAAGCCGGAGACCAGTGCTTCCCCAAGACCAAAACCGGCATCGATGGATAGCAGTTTTCGGTTTGAAGTAATGGGATCAGCGGTAAATAATATCCCTGAAGCCTGCGGGAAAACCATTCTTTGAATGATAACGGATGAATAAACTTGACGATGGTCAAATCCATTTTGCATGCGGTAGATGACCGCTCGATCCGTAAATAGAGAAGCCCAACATTTGCTGATATGCTGCAAGATCGCATCTTTTCCGATGATATTTAAATAAGTGTCTTGTTGACCGGCAAAAGAGGCGTGCGGCAAATCTTCAGCTGTCGCGCTGGAACGCACAGCATAAGCATGTTCATCGCCAAGCAGGGAGAGATAGCGAGCCACTTCTTTCACAACATTGGAAGGAATTTCGATTTCCATAATGGTATGTCGAATCTTCCTGCTGATTTCACCGATTTGATCTCGATCCTCAACTTTAAGCATTGTCAGTTGATCCAACAAGGCTTGGAACGATTTGTTTTGTTTGATGGCTTTTTGAAATCCTGCTGTTGTGACACAAAATCCGTCTGGCACTTGTATCCCTTGAATTTTTGATAATTCCCCTAAATGCAATCCTTTTCCCCCAACGAGTGGAAGCTGTGTTTTTTCCATTTCGTGAAAACCGAGAACCAAATGACTCATTCTGCATCTCTCCTCCGAAAAAAATTTGACAAGAGCTTTTTAATATGGTAGACTTAAAATGTAAGATGGGATATTTATGTCGTTTAATTGAAAACATGCGTGATTTGATTATATCATCGCGTCTGTTTTTGTGCAATACCAAAAGAACCTGGATGTTATTACCAGGTTCTTTTTTCTTTTCCTCGTGCGAGCAGAAAAAACCTCGATGTCGGCCGGAAAAGTTTGCTATTCGACATAACTTAGGGGCAATTGAATTCATGCGTCCTGCGGATTAGTGCCAGCTGCACCGGCCATTCATTCTTCGCAAGTCGTAATATTTGCAAAAGCGTATTTTATTTTCCTATAATTTAAAACGTGCTATACATAATAGAAAGGAAGTTTTTCATATGCAATCCTTACAAAACAAAACCGCTCTGATTACAGGAGGGGGAAGAGGAATCGGCCGCGCCACAGCGATTGCCCTCGCAAAAGAAGGCGTACATATCGGCCTTATCGGCCGTACAGCTGCGAATCTTGAAAAAGCGGCAGAGGAATTGAAGGCGTTCGGTGTAAAAGTATCTGTAGCCGCAGCTGACGTAAAGGATTTAACAGCTGTAGAACGTGCAGTCCAATCCGTCAAAGAAGAGCTTGGACAAATCGATATTCTCATTAACAATGCCGGGATCGGCGGGTTTGCAGGATTTCTTGAGCAATCTCCCGAAGAATGGGAAAATATTATCCAGGTTAATCTGATGGGGGTTTACAATGTAACACGCGCCGTTCTGCCTGAAATGATTGAAAGAAAAGCCGGCGATATCATTAATATTTCTTCTACAGCCGGCCAAAGGGGAGCAGCCGGCACAAGCGCCTACAGTGCGTCTAAGTTCGCTGTGCTCGGGCTGACCGAATCGCTGATGCAGGAAGTCAGAAAGCACAATATCCGCGTGAGCGCCCTTACACCAAGCACGGTTGCGACGGATTTGGCAATCGACTCAAAATTGACAGACGGCAATCCGGAACGCGTCATGCAGCCTGAAGATCTGGCGGAATACATGGTTGCCCAGCTCAAACTGCATCCGCGCATTTTCATTAAATCAGCCGGCATGTGGTCTACAAATCCTTAAACAGCAGGGAAAGGACAGGTTTGTAACAGCCTGTCCTTTTTTTTCGCGCTATTTTTGTGAAAGTTGTACGGGGAGATGGCGGACGCCGAAAACAAACGGACTTTGAATCGCTTCAAGCTCCTTAGAGCTGTCCCTTTCCATGTATGCGCGCCGCAGCAAGTAATCGAGCGCGACTTTCGCTTCAAGCCGGGCGAGGGGAGCGCCGAGGCAAAAATGGATGCCGAAGCCGAAGCTCATATGAGGGTTTGATTTGCGATCAAGCTTGAAGCTGTCAGGATCGTCAAACTTAAGTTCGTCACGATTCGCTGAAGCGACCCAGCTGATCACTGTAGAACCCTTTGCAATCCTCACGCCTCCGATATCAACGTCTTCTGCCGCCGTGCGGCCGATCGCTTGCACGGGCGGATAATAACGCAGCATTTCTTCAACAAAGACAGGGACGAGGGACGGATCTTGTCTTACGGCTTCCTGTGTGATTTTATCTTCTGTGAGATAGCGGACGCTGTTTGCGATCAAGTTGGTTGTCGTCTCATTGCCTGCGACCAAAAGAATGATGCAAAAATGAAGCAGTTCTTCTTCTGTCAGCGATTTGCCGTCAACTTCCGCCCGCAGTAAAAGCGAAATCAGGTCGTCTTTTGGCTCTTTTTTGCGCTGCTTGATAATGTTTTTAAAATAATCCGCCAAAAACCGATTGCCTTCTTCACGTCGTTTGTACATCCGTTCGGCGGCTTCAGCCGAGCGGTCTTCCGCACCTGCGACAAGGATGTCTGAATAATGTTTAAACATGAGGCGGTCTTCAGCCGGAACGCCTAAAAGTTCAGCGATGATAATGACGGGAAGAGGAGCAGCCAAGTCGTCCACCACATCAAACAATTCTTTCTGTTTCGCTTCGTTAAATAAAAAAGCCGTCACTTCTTCGATATGCGGTTCAAGCTCTTTCACCGCTTTCGGCGTAAAAGCTTTATTAACGATGGCTCTCATTTTTGTGTGTCTCGGCGGGTCCATTGTTAATATACTTTTTCCTTCCATATTACCGCCGCGTTTTGAAGAGAAGAGCTTCGGGTTTTTTAACACGAATTGAACGTCTTCATAAGAAAAGATATCAAAGCATTTTCGCTCATCATCGTAACGCACAGGAGACGTCTTTCTGATCCGGTTATAAATCGGAAACGGAAACAGCCGGTCATTACTCGAGCTGATTTCTTTCATCGGAATCCAATTGGCATAATGCTTGCTTGATTGAAGTGAATTTGAATTTGCCACAGTCAACTCTCTCCTTTAAATGAAACGTTTATACTTTATGAGCCGGTTCAATCTTAACGTTATCACTATTTTTATAACGGTTTCAACGGACATACAATGAAAAAATTGTCAATTGGCCGAAAGTATCGGATCTAAAAAAGGAAAAAAGGCGAGGTATGCTTAAAAAAGCGGGAATATCAGCTAAAGAGATGGATGAAAAAAGAGGCCGCACCTGATCAGGTGCGGCCTCAATGTTAGCTGACGGCTTCTTCCCGGGAGAACTGGCTGTTATACAAATCGGCATAAAATCCGTTCTTGCGGAGCAGCTCTTCGTGGCTGCCTTTTTCAATAATATCTCCGTTTTTCATCACAAGAATCATGTCGGCATCTTTAATGGTAGAAAGACGGTGGGCGATAACAAAGCTCGTACGGTTGGCCATCAGTTTGTTCATCGCTTTTTGAATATTCATTTCCGTCCGGGTGTCGACACTGCTTGTCGCTTCATCTAATATTAAAATCTTCGGATCAGCTAAAATGGCTCTCGCGATCGTTAAGAGCTGCCGTTGCCCTTGCGAGATGTTTTGGGCATCTTCGCCAAGTACCGTATCATAGCCGTCCGGCAAGGTGCGGATAAAATCGTCGGCATAGGCGCCTTTTGCCGCTCTGATGATGTCTTCTTCGGTCGCGCCTTCACGCCCGTAAGCGATGTTTTCCCGGATGGTGCCGTTGAACAGCCATGTGTCCTGTAACACCATCGCAAACATGCTTCTCGCCTGTTCGCGCGACAGCTCGCTGATATCTGTGCCGCCGACCTTGATGCTGCCTTTGTTTAGTTCATAAAAACGCATCAGCAAATTGATGATCGTCGTTTTTCCAGCGCCGGTCGGTCCGACGATCGCAATCGTCTGGCCTTCTTTGGCGTGAAGGCTTAAGTCGCGGATGACCGGAACGTTTTTATCATAACCGAAGGCGACATGTTCAAACGATACATCGCCTTTTAATTTGCCGGTATCGATGGAAGCCGGCGTCTCCCCGGTTTCTTCTTCTTCGTCCAAAAGACTGAACACCCTTTCGGCGGATGCGATTGCCGATTGGATTGTATTCGCGATTCCGGCAGCTTGAACGAGCGGCTGGGAAAATTGCTGCGTATATTGGATAAAAGCCTGCACGCCTCCGATCAAAAGGGTGCCGTTAAGAACGAAAATACCGCCGGTTATGCTGACAAACACATAGCCGAGGTTGCCGATGAATGTCATCATCGGCATCATCAGACCGGAAATAAACTGCGCTTTCCAGCCTGACTGGTAAAGACGCTCATTTACTTCATCGAATTGCTGAATCGCTTTTTCTTCATGCCCGAATGCCTTTACTTCCTGATGCCCCGTAAACATTTCTTCAACGTGTCCGTTGATGTCGCCGAGTTCTTTTTGCTGCGCGGCGAAGTGTTTCTGCGAAAATGAGGCAATGAATCGGACGGCCAGCATGCTGAGCGGGACCGTGATGAAGACGACGAGCGTCAGCACAGGGCTGATCAAAAGCATCATGACGATGATTCCGACTATTGTAATGACAGACGTAATCATTTGCGTCAGCGCCTGCTGCAATGACGTATTGATATTGTCGATATCATTGACGGCGCGGCTGAGCGTGTCGCCGTGCGAATGCTTGTCATAGTACTTTAAAGGGAGCCGCGTCAGCTTTTCATTCACTTCCTGGCGCATTTCGTATATCGTTTTCTGGGCTACCCCGGCCATCAGGTAATGCTGCAAGAACGTAAACAAAGCAGAAAGCAGATACAATCCTGCCAGGATCAGCGTGATCCGGCCGAGAAAGCCGAATTGAACACCGGTGCCTTCTTTAAAGCTTGCGAAAAGGGAAGAGGTCGCGTCCCCGAGAAGTTTTGGACTGATGACATTAAATAATGTCGCCAATATTGCAGCGAAGACAACGAGCACCAGCTGGAAGGTCCGCGGTTTTAAATAGCGGGCCAATCTCAAAAGGGTCTTTTTAAATTCTTTCGGTTTTGTCTTGTGCATTCCTTTGGGTATAGAGCCGTGATGCTTTGGTTGTTGGCTCATGCGCTTTCCTCCTCAGCCTGCTGTGATGCGACGATTTCCTGGTAAATGCCGTTTTCAGCAAGCAATTGTTGATGAGTGCCGATGCCGGCTATTTTTCCTTCATTTAAAACGATGATTTGATCCGCATCCGTAATCGTGCTTACCCTTTGGGCAACGATGATGACGGCGGCATCAGCGGTTGTTTTCTTCAGCGCTTTTCTCAGCTTTTGATCCGTTTTGTAATCAAGCGCCGAAAAGCTGTCGTCAAATAAATAAATTTCCGGTTTTCTGACTAATGCCCTGGCGATGGAAAGCCGCTGTTTCTGGCCGCCTGAAAGATTGGCTCCGGCCTGCTCGATTTCAGATTCAATTCCGTTTTCCTTGCCTTCTACAAACTCGGCAGCCTGTGCCGTTTCAAGTGCTTCCAGAATTTCTTCATCTGTTGCATCTTCTTTGCCAAAGCGGATATTGTCTTTAATCGTCCCGCTGAATATTGAAGCTTTTTGCGGGACATAGCCGATTTTCGCGCGAAGCTCCTTTTGCGCCATCTTTCTGACATCTGTTCCGTTGACTAGCACAGTTCCTTTTTCAATATCGAAAAATCTCGGGATCAATTGAAGAATCGTCGTTTTTCCCGCTCCTGTGCTGCCGATGATCGCAGTCGTCTCACCCGGCTTTGCCTTGAACGAGATATCTTCGAGAACGGGCTTTTCGGCCCCGGCATAACGAAAAGTCACATTCTGAAACTCAACATAACCGCGCAAGCCGCTGTCTTTCTGCGGCTCTTTCGGATCGGTAATCGAAGGCTCTGTTAACAGCACTTCATTAATGCGGCCGGCAGATGCCTGAGCCCTTGGGATCATCACGAATGTCATCGCAAGCATGATCAGCGCAATTAGAATCATCGATGCATATTGAAGGAAAGCCATTAAGTTCCCGACCTGCATGCTGCCTTGATCGATGCGGATGCCTCCGAACCAGATAATCGCGATGTTCGTGAAATTCATCATAATCATCATGACAGGGAATAGAAAAGCCATGATTCTGTTGACGGCGATGCCTGTATCGCGAAATTCTTCGTTCGCTTTTTGAAACCGGACTTTTTCTTGATCAACGCGGTTAAACGCGCGAATGACACGAACGCCCGTCAAACCTTCCCTGAGAACAAGGTTGAGACGATCCGTCTTTTTTTGCAGGACGCCGAATAAGGGGACAGCTTTTCTTGTAATGAGAAAAATCAGCCCTGCAAGTATCGGGAGAGCGGCCAGAAATATAATCGACAGCTTGGCATCTCTGGAAACCGCAAGCACAATACCGCCGACCAGCATTAACGGCGCTCTCGTCATCAATGAAAGCATCATGTTGAGCACATCTTGGACCTGCTTGACATCATTGGTGGTACGGGTAATGAGAGAAGCAGAACCGATTTTTCCGAATTCATCCATTGAATGGTGTTCAACTTTGACAAACAGCTTGCGCCTGATATCTCTTCCAAAGCCGAGGGCTGTTTTCGAAGCGAAAAACGCTTTTCCGACAGTCATCATGATGGCCAGAAGGGAGCAGGCGATCATCCAGCCGCCGGTTTTCAAAATAAATGGCATATCACTGTTTACGATTCCGACATCAACGACATCAGCCATCAACGTCGGCAAATAAAGCTCAAGCACACTGCTCAGCAAAGTAAAAACAGCGACGAGAATCACTTGCAGCTTATAGGGCTTTAAATATTTTAAGAGTGAGATCATTTTTCAACCTTCTTTTCACTTGTTTTTTCTCCTTGTTCGATAAACTCGGACAGCTTATGAATCAGATCGGCGAAGTGCCTGCTTTCAGCCTCGCCCAGAAACCGCGAGAGCTGCAAGAACCATCGGTTCAGGCCTTTAAGCGCATCGTCAGCCGCTTTTTTTCCTTCATCGGTTAGAAAAATCCGGACGATCCGCCTGTCATCCTCATCTATGCGCCGTAAAACAAGTCCTTTTTTTTCCATTCTGTTCAACAGCTGCGTGACGAAGGGGGAGGTGACATGCAAAGCGCGGCTGATTTCGGATGCCATTTTTCCTTCACCGTTTGCTTCATTTAAAAACATCAGCGCTTTCGCCTCAGTCTTTTTCCATTCAACTGAAGGAAATGACTGTTTCATTTCCGCATAACGCAGCCTGTTGAAAGCTTCGATCAACTGCTCAACGGTCTCGCGGCCGACTTTATCTTGTTTCATAAAAGCACCTGCTTCTCCATTTTAATTAATTAAGTAAATAAACTAAAACACGGTATTATCATACATAGAACAACAAAAGAATGTCAAAGAAGAAACCTAGAAAAAAAGAAAAAACCCGATCATTGATGACATGACCGGGTCATTGTACGAGCTTCATTAAAAAATCCTTCAGTTCAAGGTGGCGAAGGTGAGCCGGAACTTCTTCGGAACCGACGATGATCATCGGAGCCAAGCTATCCGTTTTATAAAGTGAGCCATGGCCGCCTCCGCCAAAATGGAGGGGAGACTTTTCTCCGGCAAATTGGAATCCGGGTTTCGCATCGGCAATTACAAACCGTCCGCGATGCGAATGCATGGCGCTGTACAGGCGGGCAAGAGCATCCGGGTAATCGCCATACATGATCGATGCACCGTCCGTTTTAATGTCCAATAAGGAAAAATCTCCGCTGATCGTCCATGACTGCCCGTAAGGATCTTGATAACCGCCTTGCGGACGAAACCGCAGCGGTTTTAAGGAACGCTTCGAATCGACGTATATCCAGCCGTCTTTTTTCCACGCTGTGAAAGCGATCCGTCCGTCTTTTTTCAATTCATTGACGGCATCTTGCAGCGGCGTGTTTTGATCCGTTACGTAAATGTATGCCATTCTGTCGTTTACCGCAAAAAGAAGCTGGTCTTTTCGATCTGGGCCTTCGTTTATTTTAGCGATCCGATATCCTTTAAAAAGCGAATGGAGCCGGATGGCTGCCTTATCTTTATCGCGTCCGATCGATGTCTGTCCGCCGTCTCCCATGACGACCCACACCGCTTTTTCGGCAGCATCGCGCCAAGAATCATATGCATTCAATATACGCTGCAGCTGACGGTCCATTTTTTCGAGGCCTTCCATATCCTTCGGGCCTTTTTTGTGTGCATCGTGGTCGAAATCGGGCAAGTAGGCGACAGTCAGCGCAGGAAGCTTCCTCTTTTTAATCAAATAAGCCATTTCCTGCGCCGTGAACTTGTCGTTAACGCCATAACCCTGCCAAATATGGTGGTAGGAGTTGTCGGGATCAAGCTGGGCAAAGCGGCCGTACGAAAAAAGAGCCGGCCCGTTTACCGTCATATGTTCAGGCATCAGTCTAAGCTTCTTGAGCGGGGGCGGTATGTTTAATTCGCGGCGGTCAGGTCCCCTGTATATGAGCCCGTTGATGGATGCCGACTGTTTTCCTTGCTTTTGCAAATCTTCATGTACCGTTGTCACCTTTCGGTTTAAATGGCGGTGATTGAGAGAATATATCCCGTCTTCGATCGTTTGTTTGAGGCCGAGCGCGGCGATTTCTTTTTTATCGCTCCCGTAATTCACAATTCTCTGTTCATCCTGATTATACCAGACAAGCCCGGGAACGCGGTGGATATTCGGATAAGTTCCGGTGAGCAGCGTGCTGTCAATCGCGACCGACATGGTCGGATACGCGCTCGCCACTTCAGGTTCATAATGACCGTTTTCAAGAAAGAATTTTAATGCCGGAGCGCGGCCTTCTTGAATCGCTTTTTTCAAAGGCTGATCCATCAAAGAGTCGATGATCAGGACAATGACCGGTTTTTTAGAGGGTTTGACGGCCTCTGCTTCTTCATCTGAGAGCCCCAATTTTTCATCCCCGGCATTCAGCCATATGATGAATGAAACCAGCGCACATATGAAAATGACAAGTACAATGCTTAGCTTTTTCAAAATGGCCTCATTCCTTTAATCCCATTGTATGCATATTCTGGCATGGGGCGCCGGAAGTTATAGCTGGTAATAGGTTCTAAATGAATTACGCCAGCTCTTGGGAAGCCTATTCAATTAGAAAGGAGGAAAAATGATGAATAAACATAAGTGGTTAGCCGCAATTGCTATCATCGCAATTTTAGCCGTTATTGGCTATTTCACGGTCAGACACCTTGAACCGGAATATGCCTATATGCCTCCTAAAGAAAAAGTCATCTCAAAAGAAAAACGATTGCACGGATACGATTTATGGGGGGCATTTACACCGGATAAGCCCGCGTCCGCAGGGGAGGGAGCTGTAAAGGTTGATGACCGCCTTCTCGACTTGGGACGTGAGACATTTTATAAGGAAACATTCGGAAACGAGGTGTTTTTGACGGATATCGTCGGACTGCTTGACGGTCCCATTACAGCTGCCAACATGACGAAAGCCATTGCTGGATTGAAAGGGAAAGGGACGACAAACTTGCGCATCGAATTGGCGGAAACGGTTAAGGTCGGCGGGAAAACCTTTAAAAAAGGCGAGAAGATCGACACCGGCATTGATGTTGCAAAAGGGGCATACGCGCCCCTTGGCATGCCTTTTAAATACGCTGACGGAAAAATCAAAGCCGGCATCAGCTGTGCGGCCTGCCACGCCACAGTTGATTCGAAAACGATGAAGGTGATGGAAGGCGTGACAAACTCAGATTTAAATACAGGGCTGATGCTGGCGCTGGCGACGAACTCAGCTGCATATTTTACACATGCCGAAATTCATAATATTAAACAATTTATGAATGATAAAAGCCCTGTGATCACCGCAAGAAACGGCAAAAAAGAACGCCTCCCCGATCCGGACCGCCTCGAAGATGCAGTCGATCGTATTTTCCTGAAGTGGCCGAGAGGTTTTTTCGATTCAACGATCGATATGAAAAGCAATCCCACGCAGATTCCAGATGCCTATACATTGGGCGACCATCCGTACAGCTGGAGCGGTGTGGCAATGGCCGGGCCGTTTAAAGGCTTGACTGTGTTCAGCAATAATGTTCATGCGCAAAATTCGGACAGCCTCTCACAATCTCCGGCAAGCCGGGCGCTTTTCGGAATGAGCGAAGATGTTTATATCGGGACGATCCTGCAAAGGGCTCCCGCCTCAACATACAGGTATCAGCCGAAAAAAGGGGAAAGTCCGACCGCGTTTTTCAAAAAAGCAGACCCCACTCCCGGAGTACCGGGCGTCAACCAAATGGTCAAGCCGCCGAGCTTTCCTAAAATCACTCTGGCGGCGCCCGACGGCGTGCATGTGAGCTCGCCCGGACGAAATGTAAATGAAGAAAACAACGCTGTGTCTGCCTGGCAAAATACACTTAGACCGCCTGAACCGCGGCAAAAAACCGACGGCCAAACCATCAGGCGCGGCAGGCGCGTTTTTGAACAAGCAGGCTGCATATCCTGTCATGCCGGCCGGTATTTGACGAACAACAAGGTCATCTCGGCTGAAACGATCGGGACCGAGCCGACAAGGGCGCAGTCTTTTAAGAAAGCAGAAAGCATATTCGGGAAAAGCCTTGTCCATTCGCCTGACACACCGGTGCCTCTGCCGCGCAAGCCGGAGGTTCTGAAAGTCCCGACAGCCGGATTTGACCCCGAACAGATCAAGCTTTCGTGGGCGCAGGGTGATTCCAAAGGCGGGTATAAAGTGCCGAGTCTGATTGGCGTTTACTGGCGCGCTCCTTATTTGCACGACGGAGGGGTTGCAGTTGGGAGCTCATTGAAAGAAACAGGCATACCAAAGACGATTATCAAAGGTAAGCCGGCGAACCCTTATAACAGTTTATTGGCGATGATCGACAGAGACTTAAGACAGAAGGTCATCAAAAGCAATTCGGAATCGCCCGACTTAAAAGCAGTCAGAGTAACCGGCAAAGGGCATGAATTTTGGATCGACGCCAAAAGCGGCTTTTCCAAACAGGAGCAAAAAGCGTTGATCCATTATTTAATCCATGCCGATATGCCTGAAAAGCAAGAAATAAAATGAAAAGAAAAGCCGCCTGACTGGCGGCTTTTTTAAAACCTCGTCACCGCGGCGGCGCTTAAACCCGGAAGATGATCGCCTTTTCTGTCCTTGTAACGGAGCAGCGCGGATGCAACCCGCCTTTTGCTTCAGCTGTTTTGACAAGCCCAAGGCCGGCAACGGCTGCGGCCGGTGCGGCATGTCCGTTCCAAGAGAGGAGACCTTCATGAGCTGCGTTAAGCGCAATGTAAAGAAGGGCAAACCATTTGATAAAACAGGGATGAACATACATCTGTAAGACGCGCTCATTATAATAGAAGAGACACGGCCGCAAACAATAAAGGGCAGAAAATTCAGACATTTATCTTTATTTATGATAAAATAAAATCAGCCAAGCTTTTGCGCCCGGCTGATTTCGTTGCAAGACTGTTATTGATATTGCTGAAGGCGAGAAAAAAACTTCTTTACGAACTGATAAAAGACTTTTGCAGAAGGGGAAAGCTCCCTGTTTTTAGGGGTGATGATCCCGACCGTGCGCTTTACCTGCGGATAATCAATCGGAATCTTCTTTGTAAAACGGGGTGCCGTTTCATTAAAGGCGCTTTCCGGCAAAAGCGTCACCCCCATATCAGCAGAAACAAGCCCTTTGATCGCATCCAAATCTTCGCCCTCCGAGGAAATTTTAGGCGTATATCCGACTTGCTTGCATGCGTCAACAGCCATTTTTCGGAGAATGTACCCGTCAGGAAACAGCACATACTGATCATTTCTGAGATCGCCGAGATGAAGACTTTTCTGGCCTGACAACGGATGATTGACCGGCACGAGCGCCAGAAGGCTCTCCGAAAACAAAATGTCTCCTTTAATCTCGGCAATGTTTGACGGGACGGGACCGAGAAAAGCCAAATCGATATCCCTGTTTTTCACCGCTTCGATTAAAAATTTATAAGATCCCTGCCTTAAAAGAAAAGCGACATTAGGATGCTCCTCTTTAAAAGCGGAAATGACGGTCGGGAGGAACTGGCCCGCAAGGCTTGTCGGGAAACCGATTTTAACGGTCCCGCGATTCGGGTCCAAATACTCGTCGATTTGTTCCTTCGCAAAATCGATCGCTTTCATCGCCGTTTTAATATGGTCTAAAAACTGCCTCCCAATCGGAGTCAGCTTCACATTCCGGCCTTCGCGCTCAAACAAATCAACGCCGAGCTCTTCCTCTAGATTGGCGATCTGCCTGCTGATCGCCGACTGAGCGACATGAAGGTGCATGGCCGCTTCCGATACATGCTCTCTTTCCGCAACTTCCATAAAGTAATGCAATTGGCGTAATTCCATCGTTGTTTCACCTGCTAATCTCAAAATGAGATAGTTTTAATCTAAATTATATATTGTTTGTATAGATTTGAAAACCTACAATAGGATTAGAGTTTGTAAGATTTTATGACCGGGGACAAACGGGAAAAATGAACGGGGGAGAGGAACAATGACTTATAATCAACTACCAAAGGCACAAGGTCTCTACCGTCCTGAATTTGAACATGATGCATGCGGAATCGGCCTTTATGCTCATTTGAAGGGCCTTCCTACTCATGATATTGTCAAAAAAGGATTGCAAATGCTTTGCCAATTGGACCACCGGGGCGGTCAGGGCAGTGACCCGCATACCGGAGACGGGGCAGGCATCATGATGCAGATTCCGGATGCTTTTTTTAAAAAAGTCTGCGCCGATTTCAACTTGCCTGAAAAAGGACGCTACGGCGTCGGGATGATCTTCTTTTCGAAAGACGACAGCGGGCGCGAAAAATCCGAAGCGCGCATTAACGAGCTGATCGAACAGGAAGGGCAGACGGTACTCGGCTGGCGAACTGCACCTGTAAATGTCGGAAAAATCGGAACAGTCGCACAAGAAAGCGCGCCAGTCGTCCGCCAGGTATTCATCGGAGCAAATGAAGCGCTGAAAGACAATTTGGCATTTGAACGCAAGTTGTACATCATTCGCAAACAGGCCGAAAATTGGGCAAAAGAACACGAGAAAACGTTCTATTTCGTCAGCCTCTCGAGCAATACCATCGTATATAAAGGTCTTTTAACGCCCGAGCAGGTTGATGCCTTCTATGAAGATTTGCAAGACGAGGACTTCGTCTCGGCTTTTTCTTTGGTTCACTCCCGTTTCAGCACAAACACGTTTCCGAGCTGGGAAAGGGCGCACCCGAACCGTTATTTAATCCACAACGGGGAAATCAATACGCTGCGCGGCAATATGAACTGGATGAAAGCGAGGGAGCAGCAGTTTGTTTCTGAAGCGTTCGGTGAAGACTTGCCGAAGGTTTTGCCGATTCTCGATGAAAATGGAAGCGACTCCTCGATACTGGATAACGCTTTTGAATTCTTTGTACTGGCTGGAAGAAAGCCGGCCCATGCTGCAATGATGCTGATTCCGGAGCCGTGGAACGAGAACCCGTACATGTCAAAAGAAAAGAAGGCATTTTACGAATATCACAGCTCTTTAATGGAGCCTTGGGACGGCCCGACTGCGATTTCTTTTACAAACGGAAAACAGATCGGAGCCATTTTAGACCGGAACGGACTCAGACCCGCTCGCTATTATGTCACTAAAGACGACTACCTTATTTTTTCTTCCGAAGTCGGCGTAATTGATGTCGAACAGGAAAACATTTTATATAAAGACCGGCTGGATCCCGGAAAAATGCTGCTTGTTGATCTTGAAGAAGGACGTATTATCTCCGATGAAGAAGTCAAATCCGAAATCGCCGGAGAGTTTCCGTACCAGGAATGGCTCAGTAAAGAACTGGTTCATGTCTCAAACGACATTGAGGAAACCGAAGAAAAATCTGTGCCTGATCTGCTGACCCGCCAGAAAGCATTCGGTTTTACGTACGAAGATATTCACAAGTATTTAATTCCTGTCATTACAGAAGGCAAAGACCCGCTCGGTTCAATGGGTCACGATGTCCCGCTGGCGGTGTTGTCAGACCGTCCGCAATCGCTGTTCAACTATTTTAAACAGCTGTTTGCACAGGTTACCAATCCGCCGATTGATGCAATCCGCGAGCAGATCGTCACATCGACATTGACATGGCTCGGAGCGGAAGGCGATATTCTCCATCCGAACGAAAGCAGCTGCCGCCGGATTAAATTGTATACACCGGTCTTGACGAACGCGCAGTTCAATTCTTTAAAGGGGCTTGTACACAAAGATTTCAAAAGCAAGACGATTCACACGCTCTTTACAGACGACTTGAAGAGCGGACTCGAAGATATGTTTAAAGAAGCGGACAGAGCGATCGCCGAAGGCGTGACACTCCTTATCTTATCCGACCGCAAAATGGACGGTCAAAAAGCGCCGATTCCTGCGCTGCTAGCCGTCAGTGCCTTGCATCAATATTTGGTCCGTGCAGGAAAGCGCACGAAAGTCAGCATTATCGCCCAATCTGGTGAAGCGCGCGAAGTTCATCATTTTGCCGCCTTGATCGGCTACGGAGCGGATGCCATTCATCCGTACCTCACATATGCGACATACAAGCAGGCGATTGAAGACGGAGCGCTCACCATCAGTTATGAAGAAGCTGTAACAAAATACAGCAAAAGCGTGACAGAAGGCGTCGTAAAAGTGATGTCAAAAATGGGTATTTCCACAGTCCAAAGCTACAGGGGCGCACAGATTTTTGAAGCGGTCGGAATCAGCAAGGACGTCATAGACAGCTATTTCACAGGAACGGCTTCACAGCTCGGCGGAATCGGTTTGGACACGATTGCCGAAGAAGCGAAGCGCCGCCACAGGGAAGCTTATGAAGATACATTCAGTGAAACGCTTGATTCTGGTAGCGATTTTCAATGGAGAAAAGGCGGGGAGCACCACGCTTTTAATCCGAAAACGATTCACACGCTGCAATGGGCCTGCCGCAAAGGTGATTACAGCCTGTTTAAACAATATTCGAAAGCGGCTGATGAAGAAAGAATCGGTTTTCTCCGCAACCTCTTCTCGTTTGATGAAAACCGGAAGCCGCTGCCGCTTGAAGAAGTCGAATCCGCTGAATCAATTGTACGCCGCTTTAAAACAGGGGCGATGTCATTCGGCTCTTTAAGCAAGGAAGCCCATGAAGCGCTGGCGATTGCAATGAACCGTCTCGGAGGAAAAAGCAACAGCGGGGAAGGCGGAGAAGATCCGGCGCGCTTTACGCCTGACGCCAATGGTGATAACCGCCGCAGCGCGATCAAGCAAATCGCTTCAGGCCGTTTCGGTGTGAAAAGCCACTATCTCGTCAATGCCGACGAGCTGCAAATTAAGATGGCGCAGGGTGCAAAACCGGGGGAAGGCGGACAGCTCCCTGGCAACAAAGTGTATCCATGGGTTGCCAATGTGCGCGGATCTACGCCTGGGGTCGGCTTGATTTCACCGCCGCCGCACCACGATATCTACTCGATTGAAGATTTGGCGCAGCTGATTCATGATTTGAAAAACGCCAACCGCGATGCACGGATCAGCGTAAAGCTTGTCGCTAAAGCCGGAGTAGGCACGATTGCAGCCGGAGTCGCCAAAGCGACGGCCGATGTCATCGTCATCAGCGGCTATGACGGGGGCACTGGAGCATCACCGAAAACAAGTATTAAGCATACCGGCCTCCCATGGGAGCTTGGACTTGCAGAAGCTCATCAAACACTGATGATGAACGGTTTGCGCGAACGCGTCGTATTGGAAACAGACGGCAAATTAATGACGGGCAGAGATGTTGTCATGGCTGCGCTTTTAGGAGCCGAAGAATTCGGTTTTGCAACGGCACCGCTCGTTGTTCTCGGCTGCGTCATGATGAGAGCCTGCCATTTGGATACGTGCCCTGTCGGGGTAGCGACGCAAAACCCTGAGCTTCGCAAAAAGTTCATGGGCAATCCAGATCACATCGTGAATTACATGCTCTTTGTCGCAGAAGAAGTTCGCGAATTGATGGCCCAGCTCGGTTTCAGAACGGTTGATGAAATGGTGGGCCGCACGGATGTCCTGCGTGTCAGCGAACGGGCCAAAGCGCATTGGAAAGCGGGTCAGCTCGATTTATCAAGCCTGCTTTACCAGCCGGAAGGCACACGTACATTCCGTACGCCGCAAAACCATAAAATCGATGAATCGCTCGATGTTACGCAAATCTTACCGGCCGTGCAGTCAGCTGTTGAAAACGGCACGCCTGTAGAAGCGTCTTTTGAAATCCGCAACATCAACCGTGTAACAGGAGCCATAACCGGAAGCGAAATTTCTAAGCGCTACGGCGAAGAAGGTCTCCCTGAAGATACGATTACGCTCCGATTCACAGGTTCAGCGGGGCAAAGCTTTGGAGCGTTCGTACCAAAAGGAATGACGATGTATTTGACAGGAGATGCCAATGATTACATCGGCAAAGGTCTTTCAGGCGGAAAAATCGCCGTCAAAGCGCCTGACGAATTCAACCCTGCATTCCGTGAAAATGTTATTGTCGGAAACGTCGCGTTTTACGGCGCTACAAGCGGAGAAGCTTATATTAACGGACTCGCGGGCGAACGGTTTGCCGTCAGAAACAGCGGAGTCAGCGTTGTCGTTGAAGGCATCGGCGACCATGGATGCGAATACATGACCGGCGGGCGCGTCGCCATTCTCGGAGACGTCGGCAAAAACTTTGCCGCAGGCATGTCAGGCGGAATCGCCTACGTATACGCCGAAGACAAAAAAGCCTTTAAACGGAAATGCAATCCTGAAATGATCGAGTTTGAAACACTTGAAGCACCTGAGGAAATCGCTGAACTGAAAACGATGATCGAAAACCATTACAAATATACCGAAAGCTCAAAAGCAGCTTCGATACTGGATCATTGGGAAGAGGCCGTCGGTCGGTTTGTGAAAGTGATTCCGAAAGACTTCAAGCAAATGATAGAGCGGATTAAAGAGCAGAAAGAAGCCGGCTTGTCTGATGAAGAAGCGTTGATGTACGCGTTTGAAGCCGGTACGAAACAAAAGATTGAACCATCTGCGGCTGCTTCATCAAAAGAAGCGGTGGCACAGTAAGAAAGGGGAGGGGAAAATGGGCAAAGCAACAGGATTTATGGAATTCAAGCGGGAAAAGCCTGCTGAACGCGATCCTCTCACACGGATAAACGACTGGAACGAATATTCGTCTCCATTTTCTGAGGAAGCATCAAAAAGACAGGGAGCGCGCTGCATGGACTGCGGCACCCCCTTTTGCCAAATCGGCATGGATATAGGCGGTTATACGTCAGGATGTCCGATTCACAATTTAATCCCTGAATGGAACGACCTCGTTTACAAGGGAAGGTGGAAAGAAGCGCTTGACCGCCTTCTAAAGACAAACAATTTCCCTGAATTCACTGGGCGGGTCTGTCCGGCGCCTTGTGAGGGCTCTTGTACGGTGGCGATTTCCGATCCGGCCGTATCCATCAAAGGGATCGAACGGACGATTATTGACAAAGGATTTGAAAACGGATGGATTCAGCCGCGAATTCCGAAAAAACTGAGCGGCAAGAAAATCGCGATAGTCGGCTCAGGGCCTGCCGGTCTTGCAAGCGCCGATCAATTGAACCAGGCGGGGCATTCGGTCACTGTTTATGAGCGCAGCGACCGCCCGGGAGGCCTGTTAATGTACGGCATCCCGAGCATGAAGCTCGAAAAAAGCGTTGTCGAACGCCGCATCAAACTGTTGACACAGGAAGGCGTCGACTTTGTCACCAATACGGAAATCGGCAAAGATATTACAGCCGACGAACTAAAAGAACAGTACGATGCGATTATCCTTTGCACAGGGGCCCAAAAACAGCGCGATCTCTTGATTGAAGGCCGTGAAGCAAAAGGTGTCCACTTTGCCATGGACTATTTAACAGGCACCATTAAAAGCATGCTCGATTCGAATTTTAAAGATAAGCAGTTTATCAATACGAAAAATAAAGACGTCATCGTCATCGGCGGCGGTGACACGGGGGCAGACTGCGTTGCAACGACCCTGCGCCAAAAAGCGCGAAGCGTCGTCCAATTCGGCAAGCATCCGAAGCTGCCCGATACAAGGACCGCCGAAAATATGTGGCCGGAACAGCCGCATGTCCATACGCTGGACTATGCCTATGAAGAGGCGCAAGCAGTATTCGGAAACGATCCGAGACAATATTCGATCCAAACGAAAAAGCTTGTCGCAGATAAAAACGGCCATTTGAAAGAACTGCATACGATTCAAATGAAAAAAGTAAAGAATGATCAAGGGAAATTTGAGTTCCACGAAATTCCGGGAACGGAAAAAGTATGGCCTGCTCAATACGTCTTTATCGCCATCGGCTTTGAAGGAACGGAACAGCCGCTGCTTGAGCAGTTCGGGGTAAATACGGTGAGAAATAAAGTTGACGCAGCATACGGGGAATTTAAAACAAATGTCGATGGAGTCTTCGCAGCAGGGGATGCGAGAAGAGGACAAAGCCTGATCGTTTGGGCGATTCACGAGGGACGCGAAGTCGCCCGTGAAGTTGACAAATATTTAATGGGGAGCTCTGTACTGCCTTAAAAACAAAGGGGTATTCACATCATATAAATGAAAGCCTGTCCCGCGACCTTATTTTTAGGTTGACGGGGCAGGCTGTTTTGTTTTTTTGATTCAGTGCTTTCGCCTTCTGGCTGATCTTCGGACTGCCGCCCAAAGTTATCTGTGAAAAATTGTGTACTTACTCCATTTTATGGGATATAGCATAACCTAAAGTATGAAAAGCAACTAAAGGAGGCTATAACAGTGGAAGAAACTTATCAAAATCAAGATAACTGGGCGGATCCGGATAGACAGCAGCCTTTTACTTATGGGGGCTACCCTTATCCGCGGCCAAGACCGCGCCCTAGACCGAGGCCGCCGTTTTATCCGTATCCATTCTTCTATCCGTTCTTTTATCCTTTTTATCCTTTCTACCCTTACCCTTGGTAATTTGTAAAACGAAGCTGTCTGGTGAAGCAGGCAGCTTTTTTCATTTTGATGAATTTTTCAAAACGCTTCCACGAATAATAACAGCGATATGATAAAAGCTCTCTATATTTCCAAAAGAGAACAAAATGGATGTGGTATTCGTGTCGTTATTCGTCAAAAAGTTGAGCAGAGAAAAGCGATATTTGATTTTCGCATTCAGTGTCATTCTTCTCTATGTCCTTCCGCTTTACATATTAAATGAAGACGCTCATATCCGTGTGCATGACAACCTGGATTCCAATATCGCCTGGTATAAGGTGCTGGCCGAAAGCGGGCAGCTGCTCGGCGGCGTTAAAGCCGTCATTCCGCAAATCATCAACGGGTTGCCGCGGGACGCTTACGGAACGGAATGGAGCGGCATTGTCTGGCTTCACGCCTTGTTTCCTTCGATGACCGCATATGCTTTAAGCCAGACGATCACGAGGGTGTTTGCCTTTGTCGGGATGTACCTGCTGCTGAAAAGCCATGTGATTCGCGATGAAAAGGCGTATTTCATCAGAATCGCCGTATCGCTGGCATTTGCCCTGACACCCTTTTGGCCTTCAGGAATGCTTAGCACGCTTGGTCACCCTTTGGCCTTATGGGCTTTTTTAAACATCAGGGCAGGGAACGACTCATGGAAAGAGTGGTCAACCCTTGCGCTTTTACCGCTTTACTCAAGCTTTGTGCTCGGTTTCTTCTTTTTCCTTGCCGCCGTTTCGCTGATTTGGCTTTATGATTTGGTCACAAAGCGCAGCTTTAACCTTGGCTTTCTCGGAAGTATCGCTCTTATGACAGGCATATTCCTGGCGATAGAATACCGGCTTGTTTATTCGGTTTTCGCTTCAGGCGAAACGATGCATCGCGTTGAATTTATTTCGTCCAGGCATGACATCCTTCATTCGTTTCGGTTGTCCTTTAAAAATTTCGTGCTCGGCCACAATCATGTCATGACCGTCCATACGGCAGTGATACTGCCTTTGATTGTGCTCACTTTCGGGCTCGTCGTTGCTAGACAACGCAAAAAGCGGCCAAGCGAAGAAAAGCTGTTCATCTTTTTATTCATTTTAAATTATGCGCTTTCTTTATGGTATGCCCTCTGGTTCAACAAGCTGTGGGCGCTTCCAAAGGAAAAGATCAGTCTGCTTTCGGCATTCAATTTCGCCCGTTTCCACTTTTTGCGCCCTCTTGTGATATACGCAAGCTTTGCCGTTGCATGCTACATATTGTGGAAAATGGGGAAGAGATGGCGGCGTTTTGTTCATGCCGCACTAATCGCCCAGCTGCTTGTGCTTATTCCGTTTCATGAAGAGCTGACTTACGGCGCATACCACCACGCCCCAAGCTTTCGGGAATTTTATGCATCAGATCAGTTTAAACAGATCAAACGATTCATCGGCCGTCCTACCGATTCCTACAGGGTGGCGAGCATCGGCCTGCATCCGGCGATTGCGCAGTATAACGGCTTCTACACACTTGATACGTATGCCAATATTTATCCGCTGAAATACAAGTATCAATTCCGGAAAATCATCGCCAAAGAGCTTGATAAAAATCCGGCCCTGAAGCGCTATTTCGATGAGTGGGGGAGCCGCTGCTACCTGTTTGTTGACGAGCTTGGAAAACATTACGCGTTCAAAAAGAGCACAAAGAAAAAAATCACGAACCTGGAGTTAAACACTGAAGCATTCAAAAAAATGGGGGGACAATATATTTTTTCTTCAGTTCCGATTATGAATGCAGAACAAAACAAGCTTGCGTTATTAAAGCGGTTCAGCCACCCGCAGTCCGCTTGGAACATCTATGTATATGAAGCGAAATAAGCATCGATAAGGAGGAAGCAAATTGAATCTTCAACAGCCTTTGCTGACGATCGTCGTACCCTGTTATAACGAAGAGGACGTGTTTGCCGAAACCGCAAAACAGCTGACTGCGGTATTGGATGATCTCACAGCAGATAAACTGATTTCTTCAGAGAGCAAGCTTTTATTTGTCGATGATGGATCGACAGACCGCACATGGCCGCTGATTGCCATGGAAAGCACAAAAAACCGCTATGTGACAGGCTTGAAGCTGGCCCGTAATTCGGGACATCAAAAAGCTCTGTTAGCCGGACTCGATAAAGCAAAGCAAAAATCCGATTGCGTTATTTCAATCGATGCCGATCTTCAGGATGACATTTCGGCGATTCGCCGGTTTATCGAAAAATATCATGAAGGCTATGAAATCGTCTACGGTGTACGCCGAAGCCGCCAGACGGATACATGGTTTAAACGAACGACAGCCGGATGGTTCTACAAGATCATGAATAAGCTTGGCATCCAGCTGGTCGATAACCATGCCGACTTTCGGCTTTTAAATAAACGGGCGCTTGAGGAGCTCAGCCGCTATGCAGAAGCAAATGTTTTCCTGCGCGGTTTGGTGCCCCTGATCGGCCTTCGGTCGGCAAAAGTGTACTATGACCGAAAAGAGCGGATGGCTGGAGAAACGAAATATCCGCTGAAAAAAATGCTGTCTTTCGCTTTTCACGGGATTACGTCTTTCAGTATCGCTCCGATCCGATTTTTTACCCTGATTGGCTTCTTCTTATTTTTCCTAAGCTGCATCGCGGGTATTTATGCAATGATTCAAAAACTGCTCGGGTATACGAATGCAGGCTGGGCTTCGCTGATCATTTCGATATGGTTTTTGGGCGGTCTGCAATTGATGGGGATCGGCATTATCGGCGAATATATCGGAACGATTTTCACCGAAGTGAAAAGAAGGCCGAGATATGCGGTGGATATCGATTTGTATACTGAACGGCTCGGCCGGCGCGAACCTGAAAAACGGCCGGAAACGAAGCTCAGCTGATGACGGATGCAACCCGAGCAGTTAACTCCAATTTTATAGTTCATTATGAATAAGGAAGGATGTACAAACTTATGGCAGAAAAACAAAACTCTGGCATGACGGTTGTTGCTATCGGGTCGATCCCGTTGATTATGACGTTGGGAAATTCGATGCTGATTCCGATTTTGCCGAAAATGAAATCCGAACTCAATTTATCGCAATTTCAAGTCAGCCTTGTCATTACAGTGTTTTCGATCACTGCAGCGCTCTTTATTCCGCTGCTCGGTTATTTGGCCGACCGCTTCTCACGGAAAGTGGTGATTATTCCGTGCCTGTTCCTTTATGGGGCAGGGGGGATTCTTGCAGGGTTTGCATCGACGACCTTTGCGAATGCCTTCCCATGGGTGCTGTTCGGGAGAGGACTGCAAGGGCTCGGGGCAGCCGGTACAGCGCCGATCGCAATGGCGCTGACAGGAGACCTTTTTAAAGGGGCCGACGAAAGCCGGGTGCTCGGTCTTGTTGAAGCCTCGAACGGCTTCGGAAAAGTGCTGTCTCCTATTTTAGGATCATTGATTGCATTAATCGCTTGGTTTTGGGTGTTCTTTGCATTTCCGGCTTTTTGTATTGCGCCGATCATTTTGACTTGGATTTTTATTAAAGAAAAAGACAAGAAAAAAGATCCGCCGCCTCTTGGAAAATATGTAAAAGGGCTGACAAGCGTTTTTAAACATGAGGGCAGATGGCTTTTCACCGCATATCTCGCAGGAGCCGTCTGTTTGTTTACTCTGTTTGGCATCCTCTTTTACTTATCCGATGTTTTGGAAAAAGAATATCATACAGACGGCGTAAAAAAAGGGCTGATTTTGGCGATCCCTCTGCTTGTGATGTGTACAACATCATATATTACGGGCAGCAAAATCGGACAAAATCAGCGGCTGATGAAAAAAATGATGGTCATCGGACTCGCTCTGATTACGGTTTCCTACGGCACACTGTCTTTTTTCTCCGCGCTCATTCCTTTTATTTCGATCCTTGTCATCAGCAGCATCGGCACAGGCTTTGTTCTGCCATGTGTCAACAGCTTCATAACCGGGGCTGTCGGAAAAGAGAGGCGCGGCTTTGTGACATCTCTGTACGGTTCGGTCAGATTTTTAGGAGTCGCCATCGGACCGCCGATTTTCGGGAGACTGATGGAATGGTCGAAACTCGGCATGTTTATGTCCATAGCGGGCCTGACGTTGATTGTCGGTGTACTTGTGCTGACCATGATTCACGTCAAAAAGGAAGACACGACAAAAAAAGGGGACAAGGGGCTGCAGCCGGCTGACGCAAGATAGGAGGAAAGGAAAAAACATGCGCATAGAAAAGGTTGACACATTTCCGCTGTTCCACAAGCTTTCCTCCCCTTACGGCGATGCGAACGGATTGAAAAGCTACAGAACATGCTATCTGATTCGGATTACGACAGCTTGAGGTCTGACAGGATGGGGAGAATGCGCGGATTGGCTGCCTGCTTTGGATGCAGGCTTTAAAAAACGGATCATTCCTTATTTAATTGGAAAAGAAGCGAGCAATCGAACGGAGCTGATCACTGTCATCAAAAAATGGCATCAGCGGGCCGCCTCTGCTGTAAGCATGGCTTTAACGGACATCACGGCGAAAAAAGCAGGCCTTTCGGTATGCGAATTATGGGGAGGAAAACTGCGGGAGCAGATCCCGGTATATGCGTCATTCCAATCGTATTCAGACAGGCCGGATTGGAGCCGCCATTCCCTCCGGCTTATCGAAAAGGCAGTTCGGGCCGGATTTAAGGCAGTCAAGCTGAAAGCGGGAGGCAAGATGTTTTCAGAAGACTTGGCACATATTCAGGCCTTCCAGGAGATGACAGGGCAAAGCACCGGACTGATCCTCGATGCAAACCAGAGTTATGATCAGGCCGCCGCGCGCAAGTGGGAAACGTGGTTTTCCGGCTGGCAAAACGTGCTTTGGTTTGAAGAGCCCATGCCGTTTGACGACCTAGCTGAATACCGGATGCTGCGCTCAGCGCTTTCTGTTCCGGTTGCCGGAGGAGAAAACGTAAAAGGCGCAAAGCCGTTTTTGCCGATTTTTCTGGAGAACGCAGTCGATATTGCCCAGCCCGATGTTATGCACTGTGAGGGCACGGACGAATTTCAAACCGTTCTGAAGCTCGCCAGGCATTTCGGAAAAAGGGTCTCTCCCCACAGCTATGACGGCGGACTTTCAAGAATATACGCCGCTTTCGGACAAGCCTGTTTACCGCATTGGACCAAAATGGACGGAGAAGATATCGAACCGCTTGAATGGGATGCGATGGAGAATCCGTTCGCACAAATCGTGCCCGTCAGCATAAAAGACGGCTGCATTCAAGTCCCCGACAAAATCGAAATTGATACAGAGCTCGTAGAAGCGTATGTGTGGGATGGCTCGTCTTACATCTGATCAGCGTCCACCCCGAAAAAATGTGATATTTTTCATTTCCCCTTACATATAGTAGGAAAGAGGACAAGTTACTTTAAAGGGGATTATATCCGTATGGGAAGAAAACTCAAAATCGTACATGCTATTGTGTTGGGCAGCGTGTTGCAGGGTCTCGGTATGGCGCTGTTTTTGTTTCCGAACCATATTCCTTCAGGGGGCGCAGCCGGCATCGCTGTTTTGCTCAATTTCTGGTTTCAGGTTCCGCACGGATTAACCGTCTGGGCTGTCAACTTCTCGCTCCTTTTGACGGCCGTTAAATGGCTTGAACCCGTGACAGTCTTCGGGACGATAGGGGCGATTACCATGACGTCCGTTTCGGTGCAGATCTTCGAATCCTATATGCCGGTTATGACGACGAACAATATCTGGCTGGATTTATTTTACGGCTCCGTCCTTTTGGGAGCGGGGGTTGGACTGCTATATAAATATAATATTTCTAACGGCGGTTTTGGCGCATTGGCTTTAATGATATCGATTTACCGCGGCGGAAAACCGGGAACTGCGCTGTTTATCATGAATGCATTCATTTTTCTTTTGACCGCGTCTGTCATCGCCTGGGGAATCGTTATCCAGGCCTTAATCTGCCAATGGATTTCTACGAGGATCATCGATGCGATTTATCAGATTCGCTTCCGGCCGTTATTGATGCCTATCGCCGGTTTCCGCAGCAAAAAATAGGCCGCTATTTAAGCGAACCTAATCAAATAAATAAAATGTATCTGATCGAAGTCCCAGTCTCAGCGTTTCAAGCGGAATGGCATCTTGAAACGGAATATTAGCCAAATTGGCGTCAGGACCGATTTTTTCAATGAAACACGTCTGCAGCTGTTTTGTCGGCGCTTCAAAAATTAAATCCCCTGAAGCGATACCGGAATGAAGGATCTCCTCAATAAGCTGGGACCGCATTTCTCCATCGCTTTTGCACAGCCCGCTCGTGCCGCTTTCCCTCGTTTCCGTGATTACTTTCTCGGCTCCGGCTTCAAGATCTTCGAGGATATAATCGATCCATTCGGCTGACTCCAGCTCGCTGCTGAGGGCGCTGTCTTTGCTGCCGACTTCGCTGAACACGTGAAATTCTTTCGAAAAGTCGGAAATAAAGCTTGCTTTATCTTTATTAGAGAGACGGACCGTTCCGTTTGATATTTCGACATAACGGCATCCATATAATTTGCAGTAGCGGTAGTAATCTTCAATTTTATCCTGGCTTAAAAACTTCTCAAACAACGTTCCCCCAAAAAAGAATTGAACGTCATTCTGCCTAAGACTATCGATTTTTTCCTCCAAATATTTCGTAATCAAAGACGTTCCCCATCCAAATTTCACAAAATCTATATAATCTGCCGCTCCGTGAATCGTATCTTTAAAAAAGCTCAAGGGAACCCCGTTATCGATCAGGATGGTGATCCCTTTCTTTCTTGGTTTAAGCTGCCTGTCGGGCAGTATCAGTTCAGAAGAAATCATTGATTACCCCTCACAATCTACTGTATCTTTCTTGCTTTCAGGTAAATGTCTGTTGGCCATTATTCAGCTGTCACGATAAGAATTCACTTTCCCCGTTTATCGTTTTTCTCATTCATGTGTTGCCGTTCGGCAAGGAGTGATCTTCGCCCACCTCCCCATTAGGCAGCATGTTAGCCCCTTATCGCCTGACTTGCTTATCACTAGGTATCTATCCATTTTGTGAAGTCAAAGTAAGTATATTCGCCGTCCTTTCATATGGTTCCTCACTTGTTCTCCATGACAGATTGCGAAATACTTGCTTAACATCTGATAATATTTCGGTATATCAAATTGGGCTCTATTAATTTAGGTCCACAAGCAGAGAATATGATTGATTTCGATCTTGCGCACCTGGTCTTTCGGATATTCACAAAATTGCTGAAATAATAACATTTTCCAGATCACATTTAGTCTAAAAAGTGAATAATCTGCCTATATGTTCTTTTAGTTCATGTTTCGTATCAGAGGATAAGAAAACAAACCTTTAGGACGTATTGGGGGAAAATCGATGAACGATGTTTTAACGTATAGCACATGGGATGAAAAAGCTTCTGAAGAGGTGATGGATACTTTCAGCGGCGAGATGGACGTTTTGAAATGGGCGTACAGCACGTATCAAAAAATCGTTTACGCCTGCAGCTTCGGCGCGGAAGGAATCGTTTTGATCGACTTGATTTCAAAGGTTGTGAAAGAAGCGGACATCGTGTTTTTAGATACAGGACTGCATTTTCCGGAAACATATGAGCTGATCAATGAAGTGAAAGATCGCTATCCCGGTCTGTCGATCCACTTTTTAAAACCCGGCCTCTCAGTTGAAGAGCAGGAAAAACGCTATGGCAGCGAACTTTGGAAGCGCCAGCCGGACCAGTGCTGCCGCCTTCGCAAAATCGAGCCGCTCAGGGAGCATCTGTCAGGCATGGAAGCCTGGATTACCGGGCTGAGGCGGGAGCAGTCGGAAACACGGAAACATGTCCGATATATCAACAAGGACGACAATTTTAAACTGATTAAAATCTGCCCCCTTATTCACTGGACATGGGAGGATGTCTGGACTTACATTAAGCTGAATCAGCTGACGTATCACAAGCTTCATGATCAAGATTATCCGAGCATCGGCTGTGAGGTGTGTACGCTTCCCGTGACAGACAGCGGCAATTTAAGAGCGGGAAGGTGGGCCCACCAGGAAAAAACAGAATGCGGGCTGCATCAATTCCGGTAGGAGCTGGGTAAAAAATGACGATTACAATTTTGGCATTCATTATCGCTTTGTTTTTTGCCATGAACATAGGAGCGAGCGGAGCAGCAGCGTCGATGGGAATAGCATATGGCGCAGGCGCCGTCAGGAAAAGGCAGGCGGCCTTGTGGATCAGCGGAATTGGCGTATTTCTGGGCGCCATGATAGGCGGAGGAGAGGTTGTGAAAACAATCGGTTCAGGCATCATTCCCGCGTCTATTCTCAATGTGCATATTGTCGTGATTATCCTTGGATCATCCGCGATTTCGCTGTTTATCGCGAACATCGCCGGGATTCCTCTTTCAACCAGCGAGGTGACGGTCGGCTCGATTGTCGGGGTCGGCGTCGCGTTTCAGGCGGTATTTACCGATAAGCTTTTGGTGATCGTCATGTATTGGCTGATCATTCCGATTGCCGCATTTTTTCTCGCTTTTTTAATTGGACAATTGCTGAAAAAGACTGAGGCGAAGCTGCGGTGGCTCAAACAGCAAAAATGGGCGCGGCTGCTTACTGCGCTGGTGATTTTAACCGGGTTTTTAGAAGCTTTTTCGGCGGGAATGAACAATGTCGCCAATTCCGTTGGACCTCTCGTTGGAGCAGGCCTCTTGTCAGTCGGCAGCGGAACGTTTCTTGGAGGGCTGTTCGTGGCTATCGGGGCCATTTGCCTTGGAAGCCGAGTCATTGAGACGAACGGAAAAAAAATCACCGAGTTTTCGCTTTTGCAAGGGTCCTGTGTTTCAGGGCTCGGTGCGTCCCTGGTCATCGGCGCTTCGCTATTCGGCATTCCCGTGCCGCAAACTCAGATTACGACTTGCAGCATCATCGGGATCGGCCTTTCTGAAAAGGGAAGGGCAATTTTTCGTAAAAGCGTCATTTTGAAGTTAATGAAAGTATGGGTTGTGTCACCGGTTTTTTCACTTGTCATTTCCTACAGTCTCGTGAAAATCTTTCTCGATTTTGATTTATATTCAGTGGCAGTTGTTTTATGTGTTTTTCTTGCCACTTTAGGATCTATAAGCCTTATGAAACATGCCAGGCAGAAACAATCAGATGTCCGAAGAAATAGGGATCATGTGAAATCAATCGTTGGAGGGAGGGGACGTAAAAGAGAACCTGCCGCATGGAGGGACTTTTAGTTAACCTGGCCGCCTGCTTTGGATGATATGGAGCTAAAGCGCTGCCGAACTGCCCGGAATCAAATACAAGTCTGTCAATGCAGTGCACCTTTTCAACAGTGCATCACATCGGGAAAAGGCGCCCGTGCAGCTGTATCTGTTTCATTGCCGGAAGTGATCGTGCAGAAGCCGAGAGCGGTTACGGCACTTAACAGCCGTTTGACCGAAGAAGAGCTCGGCTGACGCCGCTCTTTTTTGACGATTGTTTTGGCTGATCCCCGACGTTTCAGAGGATCATCAGTCGGTCCATTTCTCAGGAAAAGTATTCCTCTGGTTTAAACTGCATCCCGATTGTTAACAATGAGGAGAGAGATTCGGGAGGGAACCTTGATGGAATATGTACACTTGGTAGTCGAACTGACGATAGGGTTTGCAGCATTGTTTCTGATGACGAAAATTCTGGGAAAAACCCAATTTGCCCAAATTACGCCGTTTGATTTTATTTCGGCTTTAATATTGGGCGAGATGGTTGGAAACGCGATTTTCGATGAGGATGTCACCATCTGGAAAATCCTTTTCGCCATCCTCATTTGGGCCGTTCTAATCTATTCAATAGAAGTTTTATCGCAAAAAGTGCAAAACATTAGAGGTTTTCTCGAAGGCAGGCCGAGCATTGTCATCAATAAAGGAAAAATCGATTACAACGCCCTTAAAAAGAACAAATTGGACCTGAACCAGCTGCAGACATTGGCACGTGAAAAAGGCTGTTTTTCCTTACACGAGATCCAATACGCCATCTTGGAAACAGACGGTTCGATCAGCGTCCTCCCAAAACACAAATACGGGATGCCGACAAAAGATGACTTAAACATTCCTTACAAACCGGTTCAGCTCCCGGTGCCGGTAATCCTCGACGGCCAGCTCGAAAAGAACAATCTGCACGAAGCCGGATTTGATGAGCTTTGGCTGCAAAATCAATTATCAAGTCAGGGTATCACTCAGTATCAAGAGGTGCTGTATGCGGAATGGCGCGGTGATGAGGGGCAGCTTTACATCACAACATATTGATGTTGGCAGGCGCGGGTTCGACAAGCTTCGAACCCGCGCTTTTTCAATTGCATTCACAAGGCTCGAGGAACATACTTTTTTACCGGTCCGAAAGGCTGTTGATCTCCAAAAAATTCCGTTAAATCATTCAAACGGCCTTCAAATGGCCGGATGACAAACGACAAAAGGTGCACATGAAGATGAAGAATCTGCCTTCAGCCTCCTTTTCTTTTCCTTTTTTCTTCAAAAATCTCCATTTTTCACATGCTCTGCGCCGTCCAAGCAAAACACGCAAACTTGACATAATGATCTAAAGTGTTAATATACTAACCGTGTTCGAAAAATACGAACAGAAATGCGAACAAAGGGAGATGTTAAAGATCTTTAATCAAAAAAACGTAGCTTTTATAGGGGCGGGATCAATGGCAGAGGGAATGATCTCAGGCATCGTTCAATCCAAAAAACTGCCTGCTTCGCAAATCTATGTTACAAACCACACGAACCACCGGCGTTTAGAAGAACTCCAGCAGAAATATGGAATACAAGGCGTCAAAAAAGAACAACTTGACTATCAGAACATCGATTGCTTCATCCTGGCGATGAAGCCGAAAGATGCAGAGGGCGCTCTTAATTCCATGAAACCGCATATCAAACCCCATCAGCTTATCGTGTCAGTTTTAGCTGGCATATCAATATCATTTATTGAAAACACGCTGCACGACATGCAGCCGGTCATCAGAATCATGCCTAATACCTCAAGTGCAATCGGCGCATCTGCAACCGCCATGGCCGAAGGAAGCCATGTAACGGCCGATCTGTCAAAAACCGCGAAACAACTGCTTCAATGCATGGGAGAAGTCTATTCCATCGAAGAAAGCAAAATGGACATTTTCACTGGCATTGCCGGCAGCGGGCCTGCTTACTTTTATTATTTAATGGAGCACATCGAAAAAGCGGGAGCCGAGGCTGGATTAAGCCAAAAATTAACAAGGGAAATCGGCGCGCAGACATTGTTAGGCGCCGCCAAAATGCTGTTGGAAAGCCCTGAGGATACAGCTGTTCTCAAAGACAACATCACTTCCCCTAACGGTACGACTGCCGCCGGTTTAAAGGCCTTGGAAGAAAGCGGCGGAGGCGAAGCGATCGAACAGGCGGTCAAACAAGCCGCAAAACGATCCAAAACGATCAGTCTCGAACTGGAACAATTAGTCGCAGCAAAGTAAATGCCCGTAACGAAGAAAAATACTACAGGAGTGATAAAATGACCTCTAATCAACAGAGGGTAGTTGTCAAAGTGGGAAGCAGTTCTTTAACAAGTCTTCACGGCGAAATCAGCAGCAAAAAGCTCGAAAAGCTCGTTGAGCAGATTGTCCGCCTCAAAGATGAAGGACACGAAGTCCTCCTTGTTTCATCTGGCGCTGTAGCAGCCGGTTACCGGAAGCTCGGCTTTATCAACAGGCCGGATACATTGCCTGAAAAACAAGCATCCGCTTCTGTCGGCCAAGGCTTATTAATCGAAGCGTATTCCAAGCTTTTTTTATCCCACGGCTATATCGCTTCACAAATTTTAATCACAAAAAGCGATTTTTCAGATGAAAAACGGTACAACAATGTGAGAAATACGATGAACGTGCTGCTGAAACGCGGCATTATTCCGATCATCAACGAAAATGATACGGTTACCGTCAATCGGCTCAAATTCGGAGACAATGACACGCTTTCTGCTAAAGTGGCGGGTCTGATCGACGCCGACCTGCTGACCATCCTCTCTGATATAGACGGCCTTTATGACGCGAATCCGCGAAAAACGCCGGACGCCGCACTCGTCCAGGAAGTAACTGAAATCACGCCGGAAATAGAAGCTTCAGCAGGGGATGCAGGAAGCGAAGTCGGAACCGGCGGCATGAAGTCCAAACTGGACGCTTTTAAAATTACAATGGCTTCAGGCATCAAAGGGTTTTTAGGGCGCGCGGACACCCCCGGCATTTTGCACGAAGCGATCTGCGGGACTGCGAGGGGAACGTATTTTATACCGAATGCGGATTCACACGCCCTCAACCATAAAAAGCAATGGATAGCATTTAACTCTGGACCTGAAGGAGACATCGTCGTCCACAACGAAAGCAAAGAGTTTATTATCGACCGTAAAAAAAGCCTGTATCCTTCTAGTATTTACGACATCAACGGCCGTTTCAGCAACGGATCCGTCGTTCGAATCCTTGATCAGGAAGGAGAGGAAATCGGCCTCGGCGTCGTCAACTTTTCCTCATCCCAGCTTCGTAAATGGAAGAAGGATACGAATCAGGAAACAGCCGCTTCCTCACAGGCTGTCGTTGACAGAGAAGCGTTTGTCTGTCATTTAGAGCTATCCGTTCCGCTTTAAAAAACAAATCAAAGGAGGAATTGACATGACTGCGACGAGCGAGAGCATCAGTGCACAAATCGAAGAAAAAGCGATAAAGGCAAAAACGGCCGCAAAATCTTTGCGGCTGGCAACTGAAAAAGAAAAGAACGAGGCGCTTGCTGCATTGGCCGACCACCTGAAACAAAACATGAGCTATATTCTCACTGAAAATGCCAAAGATATCGAAGCGGGACGAAAAAAAGGCTATGATGCAGCCTACATCGACCGCCTGTCGCTCAATGAAGACAGGGTTCTGGATTTTGCCGATGGGCTGCTGGAAGTCGCGGAACTTGATGATCCGGTCGGAGAAACGCTATCAAGCTGGACGCTCGACAACGGGTTAAAAGCGGAAAAAGTCAGCGTTCCTCTCGGCGTCATCGGCATGATCTATGAAGCGCGTCCGAACGTAACTGTCGATGCGACCGGGCTTGCTCTAAAATCAGGCAATGCGATCGTTTTGAAAGGCGGCTCTTCCGCCATTCATTCGAATACAGCGATCGTATCGGTCATGCATCAAGCGCTTGATTCGACAAACATCCCCCGCGATGCCGTTCAATTCATCGAAAGCACAGACCGAAGCGCAACGAAGCAGCTCTTTAAGATGAAAGAACATATCGATGTACTCATCCCCCGGGGAGGCGGGGCCCTCATTCAGGAAGTCGTTGAGAACGCAACCGTTCCGGTCCTTGAAACGGGAGTCGGCAACTGCCACATCTATATTGACCGGGAAGCGGACCCTGAAAAAGCGATCGATGTCATGATCAATGCGAAAACAGACCGCCCCGCCGTCTGCAATGCACTTGAAACGCTGATCGTCCACGAAAAATGGCTTGAGGAAAACAGCGCCGCGCTTATCAATGCTTTAAACGAACACGGGATTCAAGTTCACGGGGACGAAAAGGCTGTTCAAATGATTCCAGGCGCAAGACCAGCAGGGGAAGCCGATTGGCAGAACGAATATTTAAGCCTTGATCTCGCGGTTAAAGTCGCAGGAAGTCTTGAAGAAGCCTGCGATCATATCGAAACATACGGAACAAAGCATTCAGAAGCGATTATCACCGAAAATCCGGAAACAGCCAAAGCTTTTCTGAATACCGTTGATGCTGCAGCATTGTACCACAATGCCTCAACCAGGTTCACCGACGGCGGCGCACTCGGATTCGGCGCTGAAATCGGAATTTCTACACAGAAGCTTCACGCCCGCGGACCTATGGGTCTGAAAGAATTGACCACATGCAAATATATCATGAGAGGCGACGGCCATATCAGAAGATAAATAAAGAGACCTGTACTGAAACTGCACCTGGTTTGTCAGACACCATCTGACAATCCGGAGGTGCAGTTTTTTTCGGCTGAATTTACATCCTCATAAAACATGCAGGCGCAGAATTTTTTTACCAGGCACCTTTCAAACTCCTCCCTTTACATCCTTTCAATCACATTACATAATGATCTATGATATAAGAGTCAGAAGGAGAGTGTGCGTTATGCAAATCCCATCCGGAAAAACCTGCGTTCCGACCGGTGTGGAACTTAAAGACACCGGCTTTGGCTATACGTTGTCATTGATAAGCGGCAAATATAAAATAGTCATTCTATATTGGCTGTCTGAACGCGAAGTGATGCGGCATAATGAATTGAAGCGAAGCATCGGCACCATTTCCTTCAAAACGCTAAGCATCATGTTAAAAGAGCTGGAAGCAGACGGCCTTATCATTCGCAGAGAATTTCCCCAAATCCCCCCAAAGGTTGAGTATTCATTATCTGAACGCGGACGCTCCATCGTGCCTTTGTTAAATATGATGTGTGAGTGGGGGGAGAAAAACAGGCTGGGCTGACAGCCTGTTTCAGCCCGAATGATTTTCAGCAAAACCCCTTGCTACATATGATCAATAAAATGCAAATAATCTCGTGCGCTTTTCTCCAATTCTCCTGCTCCCGGCTCATTTTCTTCTTCCTCGTTTCCGCCAGGCTCTTTTTCCTTGCCGTAAAATGCAAAAAATGAACGATAATCTGCGCGGCAATACCGGAATGTCGTTTCAAATGGAACTAATATTTGTTCAAGCGTATACCGGTACCTTCCGTTTTCACGATAATCTTCCTCTTTAATTCCGGCGGATACACCTAATGCCACTTTACGATTGTTTAATCGATCTCCTCCATTTGAACCATAAGCCCAGCCGTAAGCTAATACATCATCAAGCCATTTTTTAAGAAGAGGCGGACAGTTAAACCAATAGATAGGGAATTGCAAAACAAGATTGCCGTGCGATTCCACCAATTTTTGTTCTTTTTCCGCGTCTATGTTTCCATCCGGGTAAACGTCGGACAATTCGTGAACCGTATACTTTTCCGGATATTTTTTGAGTTCCTCTACCCAGCGCTTATGAACCACTGATGTTTCTAAATTTGGGTGTGCAACGATAACTAGCGTTTTCAAAGATTTGCCCTCCTTCAGCATGTTTTCATCTTGAGTATAAAGTTCACACTGCCAATTTGTAAGTATGCACTTTTAGTTCAGGTACTTACATAAAGGTAAGTACCTGTTGGCGATCAAACATGCAATTTACCTGTCCAAAATCCTCTGGCATGAAAAATGCACTTTTTTAATATAATGTTACAAAGCTCTGCTGCCTAAGGAATTTGACGATCCAAAAAGGGGGGCACTTTATGAATTTTGAACTAACCAGAGAACAGCAAATGATTCGTGAACTCGCAAGAGATTTTGCGAAACAGGAAATTGCACCGCACGCCGAACATGTTGACAGGACGGGAGAATTTCCGATTGAGACATTTAAAAAAATGGGGGAGCTCGGCCTCTTGGGGATTCCGTTTCCTGAAAGCTACGGCGGTTCAGGCGGAGATACGATTTCCTATGCACTTAGCGTCGAAGAAATCGGCAAAGCGTGCGGAAGCACCGGTCTTAGCTATGCTGCGGCTGTATCGCTCGGGGCTGCGCCGATTTATTATTTCGGCACTGAAGAACAAAAACAAGAATATCTCGTCCCGCTTGCGACGGGCCGGGCGCTCGGAGCATTTGGGCTGACCGAACCGAATGCAGGTTCCGATGCGGGCGGCACCCGGACAAAAGCCCGCTCGGAAGGGGACAGCTATGTGATCAGCGGTGAGAAATGCTGGATCACAAATGCAGGATTTGCCAGGACCGTCATCGTCACCGCCGTCACCGGAATAGATGACAACGGAAAAAACATCATTTCCGCCATCATCGTTCCGACAGATTCGGAGGGCTTCACCATTAAAAGCGAATATGACAAAATGGGTGTCCGCGGCTCCAATACATCACAGCTCATATTGGACAATGTCCGCGTACCAAAACAAAATCTATTGGGAAGCCCGGAAAAAGGGTTTAAACAATTTCTCAATACACTTGACGGCGGCAGAATTTCGATCGCAGCGCTGGCTGTCGGTATTGCCCAAGGCGCATTTGAGGCGGCGCTCACATACGCGCGCGAACGAAAACAATTCGGCCGACCGATCTCTTATTTCCAGGCGATTCAGTTCAAGCTTGCCGACATGGCCATGGAAATTGAGCTCGCCCGCAATATGGTGCTGAAGGCCGCCTGGCTGAAAGATCAAGGACGTCCGTTTACAAAAGAAGCGGCTTTTGCCAAGCTTTATGCCTCAGAAATGGCGTTCAGGACATGCAATCAGTCCATTCAAATACACGGAGGATACGGGTATATGAAAGAGTATGGAGTGGAGCGCATGCTGCGGGACGCAAAATTAATGGAAATCGGTGAAGGCACTTCAGAAATTCAACGGCTCGTCATCGCAAGGCAGCTCGGCATCGGCAAACAAGCGCTGAAATGAAAACGCTTTCTATCGGAAGGGAGGGACAACGTTGGCAGAGCTGCTCCATTTGACAATTGGAAAGTTATTGGAGAAAACCGCGGCAGACGCCCCTGATCACGAGGCTGTCGTCTATCCGGACCGCGGCCTGCGTTATACGTACCGGGAATTTGACCAGTTGTGCAGAAAAGTCGCAAAAGGACTGATGGCGCTCGGTATTGATAAAGGTGAACATGTCGCAATTTGGGCTTCCAATACTCCGGAATGGCTCACCGCCCAGTTTGCTTCGGCAAAAGCGGGTGCTGTACTAGTCACAGCCAACACGAACTATCAATTATCAGAGCTTGAATATGTGCTGAAACAGTCAGATGCCACAACACTCATTTTAATGGAATCATACCGGGGCACTTCCTACATTGATATCCTTTGCAAACTGATTCCTGAATTAAAGGAGGGCGAACCGGGCAGGCTTGCATCTGAAAGACTGCCTTTCTTAAAAAATATTATTTTGCTGGGGGATCAAAGGCATCCCGGCATGTACCTATGGGATGATTTATTAAAGCTCTCAGGGTCAGTAAGCGAAAAAGCGCTTGATCGCAGGATGGAACGGCTCAAAGAGCATGATGTCATTAATATGCAATATACATCAGGTACGACAGGCTTTCCGAAAGGCGTGATGCTCACCCATTCCAATTTGGCAAACAATGCGGCAAATATTGCGGAATGCATGAATTTATCGAAAAAAGACAGAATGTGCATCCCCGTTCCGTTTTTCCACTGCTTCGGCTGTGTACTGGGGACTCTCGCTTGCGTCACCGCCGGCGCGACGATGGTGCCGGTACAAGAATTCAGTCCGAAAGAAGTGCTTTCAGCCGTCGAAACGGAAAAATGCACGGCGCTTCACGGTGTACCGACCATGTTCATCGCCGAACTGAATGATCCAGATTTCGCATCATATGACCTGTCTTCTTTAAGAACGGGCATCATGGCCGGTTCAAACTGTCCGATCGAAGTCATGAAAAAAGTGATCGATAACATGGGGATGTCTGAAATAACGATTGCATACGGACAGACGGAAGCCTCACCGGTCATTACCCAGACTAGGGTCAACGATTCGCTCAAAAGAAGGGTCGAAACCGTAGGGCGCGCTTTGCCGAATGTAGAAGTCAAAATAACTGAACCGGGTACGAACCGGGAGGTTGAAAGAGGCGTTCAAGGCGAGCTGTGCACACGCGGCTACCATGTTATGAAAGGCTACTACAAAAATCCTGAGGCCACGGCAGCGGTCATCGATGAGGATGGATTTTTGCATACGGGAGATTTAGCCGTAATGGATGAAGAAGGCTACTGCCGGATTACCGGGAGATTAAAAGACATGATCATCAGAGGCGGTGAAAACATATATCCGCGGGAAATAGAAGAGTTTTTATACAAGCATCCCGACATTCTCGACGTCCAAATTGTCGGAGTGCCTGACGAAACATTCGGCGAAGAGGTATCGGCCTGGATCAAACTGAAAAGCGGAGCATCGATGACGGCTGACGAATTAAAAGAATACTGCAAAGGCAAAATCGCCCGCTATAAGATTCCGCGCTATATCGCATTTGTAGAAGAGTTCCCGATGACGGCATCAGGGAAAGTGCAAAAATTCAAGTTAAGGGAGCAGGCGCTTGAGCATTTTCAATTGTAATTTTCTCTTTCAAGCGCGACTAACATAAAAGGAGGGACCTTTTTGTTTAAGAAAGTACTGATTGCCAACCGGGGAGAAATCGCCCTCCGGATCATCCGAACTTGTCAACGGCTCGGTATTCAGACGGCTGCTGTCTACTCTGAAGCGGATGCGGAGTCCCTGCATGTCAAAGCTGCGGATGAAGCCTGGCTGATCGGCAAACCGCGGGTCAGTGAAAGCTATTTAAATATTGAAAAAATCATCGAAACCGCTAAAAAAGCGGGGGTCTGTGCCATTCATCCGGGATACGGCCTGCTTTCCGAGAACAGCCGTTTTGCCGAAAGGTGCCTCAAGGAGAATATTACGTTTATCGGTCCGCCGCCTGACGTTATCGCCAAAATGGGAAGCAAAATTGAAGCAAGACAAGCGATGGAACAAGCCGGGGTTCCCGTCGTTCCCGGCGTGACAAAAAGCTTGTCCGGTCTGAATGAAGCCCGGGCTCTTGCCGAATCCATCGGCTATCCCGTGATGCTCAAGGCTTCTTTTGGGGGCGGCGGCATCGGAATGCAGCTGATCCGCAATGAAAGCGAATTAGAAAAAGCATATGAAGGCAACCAAAAACGAGCCGCCGATTTTTTCGGAGACGGGGCTATGTACATCGAGAAATATATCGAACAGGCAAGACATATCGAGATTCAGATTTTAACAGACAAATACGAAAATGCCGTCTATCTTTGGGAGCGGGACTGTTCGATTCAGAGACGCCAGCAAAAAATCATCGAAGAAGCACCTGCTCCGTTATTCGATGAAACCATGCGCACAAAGCTCGGTGAAGCGGCCGTGAAAGCTGCGCTGTCGATCGGCTATGTCAACGCCGGGACAATCGAGTTTTTAGTAGACAAGGAGAATCATTTTTATTTTCTTGAGATGAATACCCGCCTGCAAGTCGAACACCCGGTGACAGAGGAAATTACAGGGCTTGACCTTGTCGAAGAACAGCTCAATATCGCAGCGGGAAAACCGCTTTCCCATAAGCAGAAAGACATTCGGCGGGACGGACATGCGATCGAAGTCAGAATCTGTGCCGAAGATCCGAAAACATTTTTCCCTTCGCCGGGGCGGATTACCGACCTTAAGCTGCCTGAGCAACCGAATGTCCGTCATGAATGCGCAGCAGCCCCGGGTATGACTATCACCCCGTATTACGACCCGATGATTGCCAAGATGATCGTCAAAGGAAGCAGCAGAGAAGAAGCCATCTGCACATTGGCCGAAGCGCTTTCACAATATCAAGTGAAAGGCATTAAAACGAACATTCCGCTCCTTGAAGACATTGTAAGTTCTGACGAATTCCGAAAAGGCGGGGTCCAAACCGATTTTATCAGTCGCTATCAGTCAAAATGAAATCAAGGAGGCGTACTATGAATACTGTTGTCACCAATATGGCAGGAAACGTGTGGAAAATATTAGTGAAAGCGGGGGACAAAATCGAAAAGGGGCAGGAAGTCGCCATTTTAGAATCGATGAAGATGGAGATTCCGATTGTCGCCGAAACGGCCGGAACAGTCAAAACCGTCAGAAAGAACGAAGGTGATTTTGCCGATGAAGGGGATGTCTTATTGGAGCTTCAATAAGGTCTGGAGGATGGCAAATGGACGTACCGAAGAACATTTTCATTAAAGAAGTCGGGCCGCGCGACGGTCTGCAAAATGAACAAACCGCACTTTCGACAGCTGATAAAATTACCTGGATCGACATGCTTTCTGCCACAGGGCTTTCGTATATCGAAATCACTTCATTCGTCCATCCTAAGTGGATTCCTGCACTGTCTGATGCCCTTGATGTCGCCAAAGGGATCAACCGGAAGCCGGGCGTCACCTACGCAGCCCTGATTCCGAACCGAAAAGGGCTGGAACGGGCTCTCGAAGGAGGGATCGATGAAGCTTCTGTTTTCATGTCGGCAAGCGAGACACACAACCGGAAAAATATTAACAAATCGATCGGGGAAACGCTTCCCGTCCTGAAGGAAGTCATCGGAGCGGCAAAACAAGCGGGCCTCACCGCCAGAGCATACCTGTCCACAGTATTTGGCTGTCCTTATGAACATCACGTGCCATTGGAACAAATTATACGGACATCTGAAACGCTGTTCGACATGGGGATCAACGAACTTTCCCTCGGAGATACGATCGGCGCAGCAAATCCCGTACAGGTTCAAAGGGTGCTTGAAGTCCTCTTAAAGCGCTTTCCAAAAGAGAATATCGCCCTTCATTTTCATGATACGAGAGGGATGGCGCTCGCCAACATGATCGCAGCGATGGACATGGGAATCACCGTATTTGACTCATCATGCGGCGGGCTGGGCGGCTGTCCTTACGCACCGGGAGCCACGGGGAATGCGGCAACTGATGATTTGATCTACATGTGCGCCCAGATGGGCATCGAAACCGGAGTTGATCTCAGCAAGCTGCTTTCAGCTGCTAAATGGATCGAAGACAAAACCGGAAGAGAGCTGCCAAGCCGAAATTTGCAGGCGGCTAAATCAAAGAACTGTTTTCATTGATGAAGAGGAGGAAGACCGAATGGAGCCCAATGTTCTTTATTCCATAAACGAGCAGTCGGTCGCCGTGTTGACGCTGAACAGGCCGCAGGCTGCAAATGCCCTCTCGCTTGGGCTTCTCGACGACTTTCAGCGCATCCTTCGAGATATTCGTTCAAACCCGGCCGTCCGCTGTGTCATCATAACGGGAAAAGGGGACAGGACGTTTTGTGCAGGCGCCGATTTAAAGGAAAGAGCCCGCATGAGCCAAACAGAAGCGAAGCAGGCTGTTTCCCTGATTCAACGCGTGGTCAGCGAAACGGAAAAACTGCCGCAGCCCGTCATCGCTTCATTAAACGGAAGCGCTTTAGGAGGGGGGCTGGAGCTTGCATTGGCGTGCGACATCAGGATCGCAGCCGAACATATTGAACTCGGCCTCCCCGAAACAACGCTCGCAATCATTCCAGGGGCAGGAGGGACACAGCGGCTGCCCCGCTTGATCGGCAGGGGAAAGGCGAAAGAAATGATCTTTACCGGCTGCCGCATCAGCGCCGAAGAAGCGCAAAAGATCAGCCTGGTTGAACATGTCGTTCCGCTTTCGAAGTTAAAGGAAGCGAGTGAAAGCATCGCGGCGAACATCGCGGCGAACGGACCGGTAGCCGTCAGACAAGCGAAGTTTGCCATCAATCAAGGCCTTGAGACAGCTATCGAAACAGGGCTTGCCATTGAACAAAAAGCCTATGAACTGACGATTCCGACGAAAGACAGGACAGAAGGGCTGAAAGCTTTTGCAGAAAAGCGGAAGCCGGATTATACGGGAGAATAAAACGAACGGAGGGACAGCCGATGCCGGCCGAAAAGGAATTGTATGAACGCATCCGCCGGATTCAGGAGGGCGGCGCGGAGAAATACCATGAAGCTAATAAGAAAAAAGGGAAATTATTTGTCAGAGACCGATTAAAGCTGCTGCTTGACGAAGGACTCGACCTAGAGGACGCGTTTTTTGCCAATTGCATGGCTGACGGGCTACCGGCAGATGGAGTCGTCACTGGAATCGGAAAAATCGGCGGGCGAACCGTTTGCGTCATGGCCAATGATTCAACTGTCAAAGCAGGATCATGGGGAGCGAGAACCGTTGAAAAAATCATCCGCATCCAGGAAACAGCCGAAAAACTGAATTGCCCGCTTCTTTATTTGGTCGATTCGGCAGGCGCAAGGATTACGGATCAAGTTGACATGTTTCCGGGGCGAAGAGGAGCGGGGCGGATTTTTTATCAGCAAGTCAAATTATCCGGGCGCATCCCGCAAATCTGTCTCTTGTTCGGGCCTTCAGCGGCAGGAGGCGCCTACATACCGGCTTTTTGCGACATCGTCATTATGGTCGAAGGTAACGCCTCGATGTATTTAGGCTCGCCGCGCATGGCGGAAATGGTGATCGGCGAAAAAGTATCGCTTGAAGAAATGGGCGGCGCGAGAATGCACTGTTCTGTTTCAGGCTGCGGAGACATTCTTGCCGACACGGAAGAAGATGCGATCAAGTCGGCGCGCCGGTATCTTTCCTACTTTCCGTCGAACTACACCGAAAAAGCGCCTGTCATTGAAGCAAAATCCGCCCGTCCGTTTGACCGGTCATTGGAGGACATCATTCCGAAAAACCAAAACGCTCCGTTTCAGATGATGGATTTAATCGATCGGATCATTGATGAAGCGTCTTTTTATGAGATCAAAAAATTGTTCGCGCCAGAGCTGATTACCGGTTTGGCAAGGATTCACGGGCAGCCTGTCGGCATCATTGCCAATCAGCCGCGGGTCAAAGGCGGTGTTTTGTTCCACGATTCGGCAGACAAGGCCGCAAAGTTTATCAATTTGTGTGATGCCTATCATATCCCGCTGCTGTTTCTGGCTGACATCCCCGGTTTTATGATCGGAACGAAAGTCGAGAGGGCGGGTATCATCAGACACGGTGCGAAAATGATTTCAGCGATGGCCGAAGCAACCGTACCGAAAATATCCGTCATCGTCAGGAAAGCTTATGGTGCAGGCTTGTATGCGATGGCCGGTCCGGCCTTTGAACCTGACTGCTGTCTGGCGCTGCCGACGGCGCAAATTGCCGTCATGGGCCCGGAAGCAGCGGTAAATGCCGTTTACGCTAAAAAAATCGCAGAATTGCCTGAAGAAGAACGGTCCGCATTCATCGCCGAAAAACGGAAAGAGTACCAAAAAGACATAGACATTTACCGGCTTGCTTCAGAAATGATTGTCGACGGGATCATTCCGGCCGACTCGCTGCGAACGGAACTCATCAAACGGCTGAATGCATATATGACCAAATACATGACATTTACGGAACGGAAGCATCCTGTTTATCCCGTCTAAAGGCCAATGAAACGAAAAGGAGGAAACGGCATGGGCGAAAAAGCGGTTTGGCAGCCTGATCCGGAATTTGTAAAAACAACCCGGCTGTTTCAATGGATGACAGCCCTCGGTTTTTCCGACTATGATGATTTTTTGAAAGCAAGTACAAACGATATCGCCTGGTTCTGGGAAGAGGCCGAAAAAGCGCTCGGGATCAGCTGGTACAAGCGGTACAGCCAAACATTGAATCTCGACAAAGGCATAAAATGGCCGCAATGGTTTACCGGCGGCCGCTTAAATGCCGTTTACAACGCCGTGGAAAAATGGGCCCGCCGGCCTGATACGGCCGGCAGGACGGCACTCATCTGGGAAAGTGAAGACGGAAAAACAGAACAGATCACCTATTCTTCTTTACACCAACAAGTCGCCCGTGCGGCGGCAGGCTTTAAAAAGCAAGGCATCTCAAAAGGGGATGTCATTGCGATTTACATGCCGATGATCCCCGAAACGGTCATCGCCATGCTGGCCGCCGCTAAAATCGGAGCGGTATTCTCACCGGTTTTTTCAGGCTACGGCGCCCATGCAGCAGCGGCGAGACTTACCGCTGCCGGAGCGAAAATCCTTGTCACAGCAGATGCCTTTTTGCGAAGGGGAAAGAAGGTCTGCATGAAGAAAGAAGCTGACAAAGCCGCGGACCGTTCCCCCACTGTTCAAAAAGTCGTCGTCTGCAAGCTTCACGGCGGCGATCAAGATTGGAATTATAAGAGAGATATCGACTGGAATGAATTGATGAAAAACGAGCCCATGCAAAACACCGAAGAAATGGACAGTTCAGATCCGCTCATGCTGCTATACACATCAGGGACGACAGGACAGTCGAAGGGAGCGGTTCATACCCATGCCGGTTTTCCGCTGAAAGCTGCATTTGATGCGGGATTCGGGATGGATGTCAAACAAGGGGACACATTTTTCTGGTTTACAGACATGGGCTGGATGATGGGGCCGTTTTTAATATTCGGGGGCCTCATAAACGGAGCGGCTGTTTTGCTGTTTGACGGAGCACCGGACTACCCGGCCCCGGATCGGCTGTGGGAGCTTGTCAGCAGACACCGGGTGACGCATCTCGGCGTCTCTCCGACGCTCATTCGCTCGCTGATGCAGCACGGCGAAGATTTTCTCTATCAATACAATCTGAACAGTCTGAAGGCAATCGGCTCAACGGGCGAACCATGGAATTATGAGCCGTGGATGTGGCTGTTCCGCCATGTTGGAAAAGAACGGATTCCTATATTTAATTATTCAGGAGGAACAGAGATCTCAGGCGGAATTTTAGGCAATGTGCTCCTGCGGCCGATCACGCCGATGACGTTTAATTCGCCTCTTCCCGGCATGGCGGCCAATGTCTTCAATGAAAAAGGAGAGGAAGTCGTCAATGAAGTCGGAGAGCTTGTCCTGACAAAGCCCTGGGTCGGCATGACGAACGGTTTTTGGAAGGAGCCGTCAAGATACGAAGAAGCATATTGGAGCCGCTGGACCGACGTCTGGGTGCACGGCGATTGGGCAAAACGGGATGAAAACGGCTACTGGACGATCAGCGGACGCTCTGATGATGTGATCAATGCTGCCGGGAAAAGGATCGGCCCCGCCGAAATAGAGTCCGTTCTGGTCGGCCATCCAGCGGTGGCGGAAGCAGGCGTCATCGGCGTTCCGGATAAGCTCAAAGGCCAGGCTGCCGTCTGCTTCGTCGTCCTCAGACAGTCGGAAAAGCCGTCGGAAGAATTAAAAGATGATTTGCTGAACCTTGCATCTGATGCGATCGGTAAAGCGGTCAAGCCCAAAGCGGTTTATTTTGTCAGCGGTTTGCCGAAGACGAGAAATGCAAAAGTGATGAGACGGCTGATCAGAGCTGCCTATATGAACGAGCCCGCAGGCGATTTGTCAACTTTGGAAAACCGCGAAACATATGATGAAATTGCCGGTCTTTCAGTGCGAAAAAATCTGTAGTATACTGGATAAGGCTTACAAACAAAGAAGAAGGACACGTCCTTCCTCTTTTTATTTTGATGAAGCTCGATCGACCAACACTCACATCCTGACGATAACCGAACCGCCGCCGGCCGTGCAGACGCGATTCTGCTGCTCTTCAATCGAACGCAGCAGCTGATTGTTGCTTTCCATGAGCTTGATCAGCAATTCCATTTGATCTTCGAGATTTTTCAGCCTTTGGTTCATCTGCTGCGAAGATTGACCGGTATGCATTTGCGGGGCTGAAGGCGGATAAGACGTTTCAGAATTCCATTTTGAATACATAGAATAGGCCTCCATCATCTAAACTGATATACCTTATCGTATGATCCTACAATCGCAATGTTCGCCTAAATCAAAACGAGAGGAAACAAAACATGTACTTGACGATAAAGGAAACCGCAGAATATTTAACGCTTTCAGAAGCATATGTTGAACAGCTTGTCAGAGAAAAGAAAATCCGCACCGTCTTTGACGGACAGCAGCATTTAATCAACAAAGAGCAATTCAATACGCACATGGAACAGATGGAAAAGTATAAAGAGTGGGCGGAATCCGTTCTGAACGAGCCCATCCCCGAAGATCCGGACGTCAAAGATGAAGATTAACCCGGGATAACAATAACTTTATTATGTAAACTGACAGATACGATTCTATGAAAGTTTCGCACGTTTTCCGTCTCTATTATCCCGTGTGAATGGGGCGTTTCGTAAAAAAAGACACAATATAGGAAATGAAAGGGATGAAAGAAGCCCTATATATAAAGTTTTCTATGATTTTATTTCATTTCCGAAACAATCACGTTCATTTTTTGTTCAAAAAGTGTTATCATTTAGTAGTAAAAAATACAGCGTGTTTTGAGATTGCGGGTTTTCGGGAGTTCCAGACCGAAAACAGCAAAACAAACACAAAAGGGGAGAGCCTTTTTGCGGACTTGTTTGTGCATAAATTCACAAACTATAAAAAGGGGCTTCCTTCAAAAAACAGCACATCGCTTATTGAAAAGGAGAATTGGTTATGCCGGAAACAATCGATCAAACAGCTGATCAAACAAACGAATCTGTAAGCCAAAGCCAACGCGATCTTATCGATCAACTGCTAAAACCTGAAGTACAGGAGTCTTTGACTGTTTTAGTCGACCAGCTTCCAAAGCTGACAGAACTGGTCAACATTTTGACAAAGTCTTACGACTTCGCACAATCCGTTGCAACTGATGAAGTATTAAAAAATGATACGGTCGGTGCCATTACAGAAATTCTTGAGCCTGTCAAAGATACGGCAAAAGAAATCGCGGCTACCGCCATTGAAGCAAAAGACCGCGCTGACGAAAGCAATGAAGTCATCGGACTTTTCGGTTTGCTGAAAATGCTTAAAGATCCGCAGGCCCAAAAGCTGTTCCGATTTGTTCAAAGCTACCTGCAAATCATGTCAGAACGCGAAAAACAAAAATAATCACTATACATTCAGAATAAGGACGGAGGATTCACGATGTCAAAACATATCGTCATTTTAGGCGCTGGTTACGGCGGATTACTGTCTGCTCTAACAGTTCGCAAACACTACACAAAAGAAGAAGCAAAAGTCACAGTGGTTAACCAATATCCGACACATCAAATCATCACGGAATTGCACCGCCTTGCTGCGGGCAACGTGTCAGAACAGGCAGTTGCGATGCCGCTTGCAAAGCTTTTCAAAGGAAAAGACATCGATCTTAAAATCGCCAAAGTCAACTCTTTCTCAGTTGACAAAAAAGAAGTCGCTCTTTCTGACGGCTCTACCCTGACATATGACGCACTTGTCGTCGGTCTTGGTTCTGTCACTGCTTACTTCGGCATTCCGGGACTTGAAGAAAACAGCATGGTGCTCAAATCTGCAAACGATGCAAACAAAATCTTCAAGCATGTTGAAGAGCGCGTGCGCGAATACGCGAAAACGAAAAACGAAGCTGATGCTACGATCTTAATCGGCGGCGGCGGACTAACAGGCGTCGAGCTTGTCGGTGAACTCGCCGATATCATGCCGAGCCTTGCGAGAAGCTACGGTGTCGATCCGACAGAAATCAAGCTGAAGCTTGTTGAAGCCGGTCCGAAAATCCTGCCGGTTCTTCCGGATGAGCTGATCGAACGTGCGACAAAGAGCCTTGAAAAACGCGGCGTTGAATTCTTGACAGGACTGCCTGTCACAAATGTAGAAGGAAACGTTGTTGATTTGAAAGACGGACAAAAAATTGTTACAAATACATTTGTCTGGACCGGCGGTGTTCAAGGCAATCCGCTGATCGGCGAATCAGGTCTTGAAGTCAACCGCGGACGCGCAACTGTAAACGACTTCCTTCAATCTACATCACATGAAGACGTGTTTGTTGCAGGGGACAGCGCCGTTGTCTTCGGTCCGGATGGCCGTCCGTACCCTCCGACAGCTCAAATCGCATGGCAAATGGGCGAGCTGATCGGCTACAACCTGTATGCATACTTAGAAAACAAATCAATGGCGACGTTCAGCCCTGTCAACTCAGGTACGCTTGCAAGCCTGGGCCGCAAAGACGCAGTTGCCGTTATCGGCGCGAACAGCACATCTCTTAAAGGCCTGCCTGCTTCATTGATGAAAGAAGCGAGCAACGTCCGCTACCTGAGCCACATAAAAGGTCTGTTCAGCCTGGCTTATTAATGGAAATGAAGCGCTACTTATAGTTTAAACTATAAGTGGTGCTTTTTTTTGCTTTAAATTTGACGGGCAAATGAAAATATTGTGGTAAATTTGAACCAAAATATACTGACAAGAACGGAATCGCAGCTCGCTTTTTACGGACTGGCGCCTTTTCTGCTCATCATCGTGACTGCAGCAGGCGTTCCTTTGTCAGCGGAATTGACGGAATTCAATATCACCCCATACCGTCATTTGATCATGAGCCTTGCCATGCTTTTCATCCCCCTGATTCTCGGTGTCATGTCGGGGTTTATCCTGCTTGATGAGCGCGACGAAAATATGATTCAGTATTTTGCCGTGACGCCCTTGTCGAAGCGCGGATATGTCATGATCCGGCTCATCCTGCCGATGGCGATGACATTATGCTACAGCATTTTGCTGTTTGCCTCCGGCGGTCTAATGGCGCCTGGCGCTGTGAACCTATTGTTCGTCCTGATCATGGTCACGCTTGAAGCCCCGATTTACACGCTGCTTTTAGCCGCCTATGTCGCAAACAAAGTGGAAGGACTCGCTTTAATGAAAGGATTCAGCCTGCTCACTCTCATGCCGGCCGCGGTTTATTTTATTCCTGTGCCGTGGCAGCTTTTCGGTGTTTTCACCTTATTGGACAGCGAAAACGTACTTGGCGGGAATATCCCACGAAGGGCTTTTTCTCGTTTTCGGGATCACCGGAATTGCGCTGCACATTATGATACTGCTGTTTTTATACCGGAGGTTTTTGGTGAAAACCGACCAATAGGAGTATATCCCGCCCCGTTTTGCAATAAAGTATTAAAACATAAGCGGGAGGCGGGATATCCGATGAAGAAACATATGAAGCTTTGTCTGTGTATGATGATGATCTTTGTATTGACTTTGGCCGGCAGCATGGACGGCTTGGGCGCTGAGGAAAAAGGCGGGCTCAAAGAGCAAATCGATCAGCTGTTAAAGACCGAACCTGATTTAAAAGGAGCGCTCGCAGGCATCAGCGTCAGGTCTGCGGAAAGCGGGAAAATGATATACGGACATATGGGCGATACACGGATGAGACCTGCGTCCAATCTGAAGCTTTTAACGGCAGCAGCTGCCTATTCCGTCCTGGGCGAGGACTATACCTTTCCCACAGAGGTAATGGCTGATGGGGCGCGAGCCGCGGGCACACTCAAAGGCAGCCTTTATATAAAAGGAAAAGGCGATCCGACGCTTTTGACAGCGGACTTTCAGCAAATGGCCAAAGCACTCCGAAAACAAGGGATCACAGTTATCCGGGGAGACTTGGTCGGCGATGATTCCTGGTACGATGAAATCCGCTATTCTCAAGACCTTTCCTGGACCGATGAAGACGCATACTATGGAGCGCAGATTTCAGCTTTAACTGTTTCGCCAAATGAAGACTATGATGCCGGAACGGTCATAATCGACGTGAACCCTGCCGGAAAAACCGGAAAAAAACCTGCTGTATTGCTCACCCCGCAAACAAACCATGTCAAAATCAAAAACGATGCCAAGACTGTTGCTGCTGACGGAAAAAAAGATATCACGATTAAAAGGAAACACGGAGGAAATACCATCCAAATCAAAGGGACGATTCCACAAGGCGCTTCAAGGGTCAGACAATGGGTTGCGGTTTGGGAGCCGTCAGAATATGCACTCGATTTATTTAAACAGGCTTTACATCAACAAGGCATTCGAATCCTGGGAAAGACTAAAATCGGCAAAGCGCCAAAAACAGCGCACCGCATCACCACACATCAATCCATGCCGCTGTCAGAGCTGATGATTCCCTTTATGAAGCTCAGCAACAACGGCCATGGCGAAACGCTGATCAAGGAAATGGGAAGGGCCGCGAGACGTGAAGGAAGCTGGGATCAAGGGCTAGAGGTGTTAAATACGGAACTGCAGAGATTTGGACTGGACACGGAAAAAATCGTTCTCAGAGACGGCTCAGGCATCTCGCATATCAATTTGATTTCTGCACATCAGATCACAAAGCTATTGTATTCCGTTCAAGACGAGAAATGGTTTCCGTCGTTTGCCCGTTCACTCCCAGTTGCAGGTGAAAGCGACAGAATGGTCGGCGGCACATTAAGAAACCGGCTGAAAGACCCGGCTCTAAAAGGAAAAGTCAGGGCGAAAACTGGCTCTCTTTCAACCGTCAGTTCCTTGTCGGGCTATGTCGATACTGCAAGCGGAAAGACATTGATTTTCTCCATTCTCCTCAATCAGCTCGTGGATGATGAGAAAGGAAAGGATATTGAAGACAAAATCGTTCAAATATTAGCTTCTTCATGACTTCTCCCATTGCAGCAGGCAATGGGTTTTCTTTAATTCATGTTTTGCTGCCGGCGGATTTAAAGGCTCTTGAGCTCTCCGAGCGGAAATGCTTCCTCGCTCAGATCAGTGAAAAAACGTCATGCAATAGCGGTCTCGTCAAAAGACTGCTATGTTTGCCACCAGCTCCCAAAGCACCATCGAATCATTCGGCAATCAGACTGTATCGATAGGCTGATGATCAATATTTCTCTGTGCAAGCCGGCCATTTTGCCGGCTTTTTTATATAACAGTTTTCGTTACCTTTGACTTTATTATAATACAGATTTAAATAATAAAAATTGCTTCAAACAACAGTCTATATTGAAAAAAACGCGATGTTCAAAGAACTTTCTCAAATTTGTTAACTATTTCACAAAATATGTGATGTTTATCACATTCAAACCTGTTATATTCAACATAAGATATAAATGCAACAACTGTTATATCATTTCAACTTGAAAAAGAGGGGGATTTAAATGGAACAATGGAAAGGTTTCACCACAAACGTTTGGCAAAAAGAAGTCAATGTCCGCGATTTTATTCTCTCGAACTTTGAGCCATATCAAGGTGACGAATCGTTTCTCGAACCTCCGACGGAAGCTACATCGGCATTATGGGATCATGTAATGGATTTGACAAAAAAAGAGCGTGAAAACGGAGGCGTCCTTGATATGGATACAGAGATCGTCTCAACGATCACCTCGCACGGTCCCGGATATTTGAACAAAGACCTGGAAAAAGTCGTCGGCGTTCAAACCGATGAGCCGTTTAAACGGTCGCTTCAGCCTTTCGGCGGCATCCGAATGGCAAAGCAGGCATGCGAATCCTATGGTTTTAAACTGAATGAAGAAGTGGAAAGGATCTTTACCGATTACCGCAAAACTCATAACCAAGGCGTGTTTGACGCATATACGGACGAAATGAAGCTCGCCCGAAAAGTCGGAATCATTACCGGACTGCCTGATGCTTACGGGCGCGGGCGCATCATCGGTGATTACCGGAGAGTGGCGCTTTACGGCGTGGATTTCTTGATCGATGAAAAGAAAAAAGATGCGGCCGGCACCTCTCGGGTGATGTCTGAAGAAAACATCCGCCTTCGTGAAGAACTGTCAGAACAAATCCGAGCATTGAACGAACTTAAAGCGCTTGCAAAAAGCTATGGGTTTGACATTTCCAAGCCTGCGGCGAATGCAAGAGAAGCATTTCAATGGCTGTATTTTGCCTATTTGGCTGCCATTAAAGAGCAAAACGGAGCAGCAATGAGCCTTGGCCGCGTGTCCACGTTCCTTGATATTTACATCGAAAGAGATTTGAAAACGGGCGTATTAACAGAGCGTGAAGCCCAAGAGCTTGTCGACCATTTCGTCATGAAGCTGCGTTTGGTCAAATTCGCGCGCACACCTGACTACAATGAACTGTTCAGCGGCGATCCGACGTGGGTGACAGAATCAATCGGCGGAATGGCGCACGACGGACGCGCCCTGGTGACGAAAAACTCGTTCCGTTTCCTGCATACGCTTGACAATTTAGGCCCGGCGCCTGAACCGAATTTAACCGTTCTTTGGTCTGTCAGACTGCCGCAAAAGTTTAAAAACTACTGTGCCAAAATGTCGATTAAAACAAGCTCGATCCAATACGAAAATGACGATATCATGCGTCCAGAATACGGTGATGACTACGGAATCGCCTGCTGTGTATCGGCAATGGCAATCGGCAAACAAATGCAGTTCTTCGGAGCACGCGCCAACTTGGCGAAAGCTCTTTTATATGCGATTAACGGCGGAAAAGACGAAAAGCATAAAATGCAAGTCGGTCCGGAAATGCCGCCGGTTGCTTCCGACGTGCTGGACTATGACGAAGTGATGCATAAATTCGATCAGACGATGGAATGGCTCGCAGGCTTGTACATCAACACGCTCAATGTCATTCACTACATGCATGATAAATATTGCTATGAAAGAATTGAAATGGCCCTGCACGACACGGAAATTTTGCGGACGATGGCCACTGGGATCGCCGGCTTGAGTGTTGTCGCCGATTCATTAAGCGCTGTCAAATATGCCAAAGTCAGCGTGGTCCGCGATGAAAACGGCATTGCGGTCGATTTTGAAACAGAAGGCGACTTTCCTAAGTACGGAAATAACGATGACCGCGTCGACGCGATCGCCGTTGACATTGTCAAGCGCTTTATGAAAAAACTGCGCAAGCATCAGACATATCGCCAGTCCGTTCAGACCATGTCAATTTTAACGATCACGTCAAACGTCGTTTACGGCAAGAAAACCGGAAATACGCCGGATGGACGCCGCGCGGGAGAACCGTTTGCTCCAGGTGCGAATCCGATGCACGGCCGCGATACTAAAGGGACGCTTGCATCGCTGTCTTCAGTGGCAAAGCTGCCTTACAGCTATGCGCTCGACGGCATTTCCAACACCTTTTCAATCGTCCCGAAAGCGCTTGGCAAAGACGAAGAGAGCCGCGCCGCCAATTTGTCAAGCATCCTTGACGGATATGCCGCAAAAACAGGACATCACTTAAATGTAAACGTATTTAACAGAGAGACACTGCTCGACGCCATGGAACATCCAGAGGAATATCCGCAGTTAACGATTCGCGTCTCAGGCTATGCGGTCAACTTTATTAAGCTGACGAAAGAACAGCAGTTAGACGTCATCAGCAGAACCTTCCATGAATCGATGTAGCGAGCAATAAGCGGAGCGCGACCAAGGCGCTCCGCCTCATAAAAAGAGGTGATCTCCATGGATGGAAATATTCATTCGATCGAAACATTCGGCACCGTTGACGGTCCAGGCATCAGGTATGTCGTCTTCACACAAGGCTGCCTGATGCGCTGTCAATTTTGCCATAATGCTGATACTTGGGAAATCGGAACCGGAAAACAAATGACGGTTTCCGAAATCGTTCAGGATGTCCAGCATTATCTCCCGTTTATTCAATCATCGGGCGGAGGCATCACCGTGAGCGGAGGCGAGCCGCTTTTACAACTGCCGTTTTTAATCGAGCTGTTCAAAGCATGCAAAAGCCTCGGCATTCACACGGCACTCGATTCGTCCGGCGGATGCTATTCGGCTGCGCCGGCATTTCAAGAGCAGATCAAAGAACTGATCCAGTATACAGACCTTGTTTTGCTTGACCTCAAGCATCACAACAGAAAAAAACATATCAACCTGACAGGAATGCCGAATGACCACATTTTAGAATTTGCCCGGTTTCTCGCTGAACATCAAGTTCCCGTCTGGATCCGCCACGTACTGGTTCCGGGGATCTCCGATATCGATGCCGATTTAACGGCCCTCGGCACGTTTATCGGCACGCTTGCGAACGTTCAGAAGGTGGAGGTTCTTCCTTATCACAAGCTCGGCGTCTACAAATGGGAAGCGCTTGGCCTGGATTATCCGTTAAAAGGGGTTGAACCGCCAAGTGCCGACAGGGCCGAAAATGCGTACAGACTGCTCACCGCACACTTGCAAGGCGGATCCTTGCTGCAAGAGACATAAACGCTTTTGCCGGACAGACTTTTTCTAACAAGAAGCTGTCCTTTTTGTCTTACCTCACAACTGTATAAAAAATCCGTTTCTTTACAATAGTAAGATGAGAAAGATGCGCCTGCTGCGGCAGGCCGACAATAAAACAGCAAGGTGGGCGGGAAGCATGTATCATTTGTATACTCACAACGACTTGGACGGAGTCGGCTGCGGAATTCTCGCAAAAGTGGCTTTTGGCGAACGGGTCGAGGTCCGCTACAATTCGGTCACCGGACTCGACATGCAAGTCGGGCGTTTTTTGGAGCGGACAAAAGGCAAAGAAAAACAGCATGAAGGCCTGTTTATCACGGACTTGTCCGTTCATCAAGAAAATGAGGAAAGGCTGGACCAATATGCGGAAGCGGGGGGAAAGGTCAAACTGATCGACCACCATAAAACTGCGCTTCATTTGAATGAACGCCCTTGGGGCATGATAAAAGTTCAATATGAGGATGGCAGGCTCGCTTCAGCGACTTCTCTTTTCTATGAATACTTAATAGACAACGGCCACATTCGAGAGACAAAAGCGATGGATCAGTTCGTCGAACTCGTACGCCTCTATGATACATGGGAATGGGAACAGACGGGCGCTCTCGAAGCGAAACGCCTGAATGACCTGTTTTTTATGGTATCCATCGACGAATTTGAGGAAAAAATGATCCGGCGCCTTAAAGAAAGCGACGCGTTTTCATTTGATGAATTCGAAGAAAAAATCTTGGATATGGAAGAAGAAAAAATTGAACGGTATATCCGCAGGAAACGGCGGGAAATCGTTCAAACCTTCATTAATGCGCACTGCGTCGGCATCGTGCATGCCGAATCCTATCATTCAGAGGTGGGGAACGAACTCGGGAAAACGTATCCGCACCTAGACTATATCGCCATCTTAAATATGGGCGGCAAAAAAGTGAGCCTTCGCACCATCCATGATGAAACAGATGTATCAGAAATCGCCGGCACGTTCGGCGGAGGCGGCCATGCCAAGGCAGCGGGGTGCCCGCTGACAGATGAAGCGTTCAAGCTGTATGTAACTGAACCGTTTCCGCTGGAGCCCTTGAGAGCAGATGCCTTTAAAAACGTCTATAATGTAAAAAAGTCCGACTACGGCAGCCTTTATGTCAACAGGGACGAGGACCAGTTTTTTCTCTTTCCTAGCGCAAATGGCTGGAACATTCAATTAAACGGCGTGGCTCAGCATGAGACATTCACTTCATTCGAAGAGGCAGAGCGGTTCATTAAAAGAAATTACGCTGCATGGCTCGCGAGGGATGAAGCATTTGTCCAATATTTGATGCAGCAGGTGAAACTGGCGATTCAAACGACAGGCTAAAGACAGCGACATGTCTTGGCCTGTTTTTTCATATACAAAAAAGAACATCCGGCATATAATAACAGAAAGTTCTGATTTTTCCAAAAGGGGAGATGTTCATGAAAGAAAAGAGCGCAGGCTGCGAAACTAAAGAATTCCGGGCAGTGTGGATCGCCACCGTCACAAATATTGACTGGCCTTCAAAAAAAGGACTGACAATCGAAGAGCAAAAAACGGAGTATGTGAAGCTTTTGGATGATGTGACAGCAATGGGGATGAACGCGGTCGTCGTTCAAATTAAGCCGGCGGCGGATGCTTTTTATCCTTCCGCATACGGGCCGTGGTCGGAATACTTAACAGGGATTCAAGGAAAAGACCCTGGATACGATCCGCTGGCATTTTTGCTCGAAGAAACCCACCGGAGAAAGCTTGAATTTCATGCATGGTTCAACCCTTATCGGATCACGATGAATCATACCGATTTGAACAGGCTGTCACAGGATCACCCGGCCAGAACGCACCCCGACTGGGTCGTTGCCTACGGCAGACAGCTGTATTACAATCCCGGCATCCCTGAGGCCCAGGAATTCATTGTCCAAGGCATAGCGGAAGTCGTCAAGAATTACCCGGTCGACGCCGTTCATATGGATGACTATTTTTATCCGTATAAAATTGCGGGAGTCGAATTTCCCGACTTGAGCACATATGAACAATATGGAAAAGACCGTTTTTCAAATATTGAAGATTGGCGAAGGGACAACGTCAACCAGCTTGTCAAACAAATCAATGATGCCGTCAAAAAAGAGAGGGCCTCAGTCAAATTTGGAATCAGCCCCTTTGGTGTATGGCGAAATATAGCAGATGATCCGACGGGATCGAATACAGCCGCCGGAATGACAAACTATGACGACCTTTACGCTGACACGAGGGAATGGATCAGACAGGGATACATCGATTACATCGCCCCGCAAATCTACTGGAGCATCGGCTTTGCCCCAGCTTCCTACGACATTTTAGTGGACTGGTGGAAAAATGAAGTCAGCCATCGCCCCGTTCATTTATACATCGGACAAGCAGCCTATAAAATCAATCAAAACTCAGATCCCGCCTGGTCAGACCCTGAAGAATATCCGCGGCAGATCGCATTAAACCGCGCCTCAAATGTGATGGGAAGCATCCATTTCAGCCTGAAAGATTTAAACCGGAATCCGCTCGGCATTAAAGACAGACTGATCCAGGACTTGTACAAAAAACCGGCAGCTGTTCCCGATATGCCTTGGCTTGGCAGCGTAAACAGTGAAAACTGATATTTTGCGGTAACAGTACCAATCCATTTTGAACGTTGTTCAAAATGGATTTTTTGTGTTAAAAATCGCATCGATAGTGCACCTTAATAGATAAAAACAAGGAAAGAAAGGTTTAAATCAAATGGACATTTTCTTAGCGATTTTACCAGCGATTTTCTGGGGAAGCATCGTGCTCTTTAATGTAAAGCTTGGGGGCGGACCGTACAGCCAGGTGCTCGGCACAACATTCGGCGCTTTAATTTTTTCAATCGGAATCTACTTCGTCGTCCAGCCTGAATTATCCCCCCGGATATTTGCCGTCGGCGTCGTTTCCGGACTATTTTGGGCGCTCGGCCAGACCAATCAGCTGAAAAGCATCGATCTGATCGGCGTGTCTAAAACGATGCCGATCTCAACAGGGCTTCAGCTCGTATCCACTTCTCTGTTTGGGGTGCTTGTTTTCCATGAGTGGGCGACGACAATCTCGATCGTTCTCGGCGTTCTGGCGCTGATTTTTATCATCGTGGGAATCGTGCTGACATCGCTGGAAGACCGCAGCCAAAAAACAGAGGAAAAAACCGGCGACATGAAAAAAGGAATCGTGATTTTGCTGATTTCAACATTCGGCTATCTCGTGTATGTCGTCGTCGTCCGGCTTTTTGATGTCAGCGGCTGGGCGGCTCTTTTTCCTCAGGCTGTCGGCATGGTTGCCGGCGGTTTGATCTTGACATTCAGGCATAAGCCGTTTAATTTTTACGTCATCAAAAATATCATTCCTGGTTTAATCTGGGCAGCGGGAAACATGTTTTTATTCATCTCCCAGCCGCGGGTCGGCGTAGCGACCAGTTTTTCGCTATCACAGATGGGGATCGTCATCTCAACGCTCGGCGGCATTATTCTGCTCGGCGAAAAGAAAACAAAGCGGCAGCTGATCGGTATCGCCATCGGCATCATACTGATCGTCGCAGCCGGCGTTTTGCTGGGCATCGCAAAAGCTTAAGGACGGCTTCTAAAGCCGTCATCAGATTGTTGACAAAATCCCAAAACGACTTTTAGTTTTGGGATTTTGTCATCCTTTCAGCGTGATTGAAAACCCTTGCAGTCTAGGAAGGCCGAGCATCGGAGCGGAGCGAATGTTGGAATTCGTGAGCACCGACGCGCAGGCCTGACAACGAATGCGAGGGTTTGTCGACACGCTGAGGACGGCTTCTAAAGCCGTCCTTTAATATGTGATGCTGCCCTTAAGCGGCAGATGGTCGGAAGCGTTCGGATCAACGGCGACAATTTCAGCCGCTGACACATGAAAAGACGGACTGAGAAAGATGTAGTCCAACCGCCGTCTCGGGCGGTGGGAAGGGTGGGTGAACCCCTGTCCGTATTGACTTTCATCCCACAGGTCGGCCAGTTTTTCCGCGACCTTTTTCCATCCCCGTGAATAAGGTTTCATATTAAAGTCTCCCGTGACGATCACAGGCAGATCGCTCTCTTGAACCTTCTCGATTAAAAAATCCGTCTGCTTGCCGTGAAGCCACGGATTCAGGCTCAAATGCGTAACAAAAACGCGAAAGAGCCGGTCACCGATCCGGACATCAGCCTCAAGAAGAGACCTTCCTTCGATCAGCCCTTTGACAAAATTGAATGAATGATGCCGTTCTTTCTTAATCGGAAAACGCGTTAATAGAGCGTTCCCGTATTGCCTTTTCTCAGAAGAATCGCCGGAACTCAATGAAAGGGAGGGGCAGTACGCATAGTGCATGTTCAATTGTTCTGCAAGCCGGCCGATTTGGTCTTCGTAATCGCTTCTATTTGAGAAATGCCGATCCACTTCATTCAGGCCGATGATGTCGCAGCCGCTTTGAGCGATCACACCGGCTGTTCTACCTAAATCAACGCGGCGGTCCCTTCCTTTTCCATGATGGATATTAAACGTCATGATGCTAAATTTCATAATCATCCCGCCTCTTCTTTTGCTAAGCATATTGTATCTCCGTAACGCTTAAAATATTTCAGCTGTCGGCAGAGCAAGTTTAGGTTAAAATGACATTATGAAATAAAGAGGGGTGGTCCTTATGACAAATAGCAGAACGAATCCAAAGGTTGATGAATTTTTAAGCAAAGCCGAAAAGTGGAAGGAAGAATTTAAGAAGCTCCGTCAAATCGTACTTGAATGTGAGCTGAACGAAGATTTCAAGTGGAAGCATCCTTGTTATACGTTCGAGAATAAAAACATCGTTTTAATCCATGGATTTAAGGAATATTGTGCGCTTTTGTTTCATAAAGGCGCATTGTTAAAGGACCCCAACGGGATTCTTATCCAGCAAACGGAGAATGTACAAGCCGCGCGGCAGGTTCGATTCACCAATGTACAAGAAATAGCTGAAATGGAGACCATTTTGAAAGCTTATATAAATGAGGCCATTGATGTAGAAAAAGCCGGCCTGCAAGTGGATTTTAAACAGGCTGCAGAATATACAATTCCAGAAGAACTTCAAAAAAAATTCGCTGAAATCCCAGCTTTAAAAGCGGCTTTTGAAGCATTGACGCCGGGCCGGCAAAGAGCATATATTCTTTATTTTTCCAAACCAAAACAATCCAAAACCAGAGAGTCGCGGATTGAAAAATATACTCAGCAAATTCTCGATGGAAAGGGATTGAATGACTAGTATATTACGCAACTACCTTTCATGGGAGATGCGAATCATAATCATGCCGAAGAAGCGGCGAAATGATGAGTGAGAATAAAAAAGCTTCCGAGTCCTCGGAGGCTTTACTGTTCTAGTATGATGATAATTTGAAGGAACCTATTGCAAAACGTACATACGTATATTTCATTGTCTTTGGTCATTATCATTTGGGAATCCTTCATGTCTGGCTTTTTCATTGGGAACTGCTTGCTACAGAAACCGGATTTTTCATTTGGGGCTGTTCGATCCTCATGGGCCTCATCCTTTATTTGTCCGGCCGCAAAAACGCAGTGACACGCCGATTTTTGCCTCAACTCTAGTGTCAATCATTTTAGCGTGTTTCACAGTGACAATCGATGTTGTCACGAGTTCCGCGCCTTGATGATCACCGCTTGATTATATAAAAGGACATTTATATAATGGATGCAACATAACGTCTGCAAAACGCCTGATATTGGAGGAATGTCATGTCCGTACAAACAAAGCTTGATTCGAAAAGCACGGTGAGCTGCATGAAGATATTGAGCGATTCTACCCGACTCTTAATTCTGAAACTGCTTCAGGAGAAACCATATTGCGTCTGCCAGCTTGTCGATATGTTTGAAACAAGCCAGCCCGCAATCAGCCAGCATTTGCGAAAGCTGAAAAGCGCAAATATGATCAAGGAACAGAGAAGGGAACAATGGCGTTTTTATTCGCTTCATGACGACTTTCCGGAACGCGAATTGGTCCTTGCCGTTCTCAATCAGATCGATGCACACGACGAGGTTCTTCAAACCGTTAAAAGAAAAGAAAGACCCGTTTCGTGCAGTTAAAACAGAAGAGGGTGGACTGTTCCCTCTTTTTCATTTGCATTCCGAATATAAGCATTGACTTATATAACAATTTTATTATAAGATGTGTCCGGAGAGGAAACCTATGAAGGAGGCGTACACGCGATGACGACAGTCTTAGCCACTTTGATTTTTCTGCTGACGCTCACGCTCGTGATTTGGCAGCCGAAAAATCTATCCATCGGCTGGTCGGCCTGCGGAGGAGCGGTGCTGGCTTTAATTGCCGGAGTCGTCAATTTTCAGGATGTATTAGACGTAACGGGAATCGTATGGAATGCGACTTTGGCATTTGTTGCGATCATCATTATCTCCCTGATCCTTGATGAAATCGGATTTTTCGAGTGGGCCGCCCTGCACATGGCCAAGGCAGCTAAAGGAAACGGCATTCGGATGTTTGTCTATGTCACCCTGCTGGGAGCCGTAGTAGCCGCGCTGTTTGCCAATGACGGAGCTGCTTTAATTTTGACGCCGATTGTGCTTGCCATGGTACGCGCGTTAAATTTTCAAGAAAAGCTCGTTTTTCCTTTTATTATCGCAAGCGGATTTATCGCGGATACAACATCGCTGCCGCTTGTTGTCAGCAACCTTGTCAATATTGTCTCAGCAGACTTTTTCAACATCGGATTTATCGAATATGCAACAAGAATGATTGTTCCAAACCTGTTTTCGCTTATTGCAAGCATCATCGTGCTTTTTTTGTTTTTCAGAAAAAGCATTCCGCGGCATTATGACATGACAAATGTAAAACAGCCAGCGGAAGCGATTAGAGACAGGAAAATATTCCGCTTGTCATGGCTCATATTAGCCGTTCTGTTGGCCGGTTACTTTATCAGCGAGCTGTTCTCGATCCCTGTCTCGATCATCGCGGGCGTGATCGCCGTCATTTTCTTAATTACAGCGAAAAACAGCCCCGCGGTGCAAACGAAGAAAGTGCTGAAGGGAGCGCCTTGGGCGATCGTTTTCTTCTCAATCGGGATGTATGTCGTGGTATACGGTTTGAGAAACGCCGGCTTAACAGATGTTCTCTCACAGGTCATCCAGACCGTCAGCGATCAAGGGCTGTTTGCCGGAACAATGGGAATGGGCTTTATCGCAGCCATCCTGTCTTCATTAATGAACAATATGCCGACGGTGATGATTGATGCGCTTGCGATTCAGAATACCGATACACACGGGATTCTCAGAGAAGCGCTGATTTACGCCAATGTCATCGGCTCTGATCTCGGTCCGAAAATCACGCCGATCGGCTCCCTGGCGACGCTCTTGTGGCTTCACGTCCTTTCACTGAAAGGCGTAAAGATTTCTTGGGGAACCTATTTTAAAACAGGTGTCATTTTGACCATTCCAACCCTGTTCATCACGCTTGCCGGACTTTATGTGTGGCTGCTGATCATCCATTAAACATGATAGGAGACGATGACCAATGTCAAAAAAGACCATCTATTTTTTATGCACAGGCAACTCCTGCCGCAGCCAAATGGCTGAAGGCTGGGCGAAGAAACATCTCGGAGACGAGTGGAACGTCTACAGTGCAGGGATTGAAGCGCACGGTTTAAACCCGAACGCAGTCAAAGCCATGCGAGAAGCAGGCATCGATATTTCTGAGCAGACGTCCGATATCATTGATCCCGATATCTTACACAACGCAGACCTCGTCATTACGCTGTGCGGGGACGCGGCTGATAAATGCCCGATGACACCGCCGCACGTCAAGCGCGAGCATTGGGGTTTTGACGATCCCGCCAAAGCAGAAGGGACAGAAGAAGAAAAATGGGCATTCTTTCAGCGTGTACGCGATGAAATTGGAGAGCGGATCAAGCGATTTGCGGAGACAGGAGAATAAATGCAAAGCTCAGGTAACAATACCTGAGCTTTGCATTTATTAGAAACATATAAAAACACGTCTGCAACATATATTTTCTATAAAGAAAGAACGTCCCCTAAGGCATGCGGCCGTTCATGTAAAAATTCAGAAATCAATGTACCGAGGAATTCTGTAAAATCCATTGCCATCAGCTTTTAAAAGAAAAGATGACCTGAAAAACTCGTCTTAAATGTTACTTGTTTTCTTCACCTAAAACTGCTGGAGAAGCGCATGACATTCTTACGTTTAATTCAGGGTCCATTTTTTGAGTTAATGGTATTGAGCCCGGCTCACGAATAAGAGACAGCAGAGAATCGACCATTTTGTGAGCCAATTGATCGATTGGAACCCCTACGCTCGTCAGCGGGGTTTCAAGGCTTGCCATTTGAGGGATATTATCATAAGAAATTAAAGATAGGTCTTCGGGTATACTGAGCTGTTGTTCCTTTACGGCTCGTAAAATCCCTACACTGATATCGTAGCTTCCGCTAATGATTGCTGTAGGTTTTGGGGTTTGTTGTAATAGTTTTTTCGCAGCGGTATAACCGTTATACCAGCTTAACCCATTAGTATTTAAAATACTGTTTCGACTTAATTTCAAACCGGCTTCCATCATAACCTCTTCAAACCCTTTGCTTTTTTCAACCTGACGCTTGTCGGCAGGGGAGAGGTCGCCGACGTAGCTAATGTTTTTGTGGCCAAGTTGATACAGATACGCAACGGCTTTGTAAATTGCTTTTTTATGATTGACATCGATAATAGGATGTGTATGTTCACCTGACACTCCGTAAGATAAGATAGGAATAGTTAATCCAGTATCATCACTAAGCTGAGTTTCGCCGCCTTCTTCAAAAATCATAATTCCATCCACGCGAAAACTCTTAAACAAATCCACTGCCTCTTTAGCTCTGTTAACAGATAAAATCATTGAATAGTTGTTCTTTTCGACCACTTCATTTATTTTAGTAACAAGTGCTGATAAAGCGATTCTTTCAATGGTAGGCCAGACAAGACCGATCGTTTGACTTTTTTTAGATGCCAAGCTTCTCGCTGCAAAATTCGGACTATACCCTAATTGTTCGGCAACTTGCAAGACCTTTTTCTTTGTATCCGGTTTTACAAGAGGGCTGTTTCTTAAAGCCTTTGAGACTGTTGAATAGCTTACTCCGGAAGCATTGGCGATGTCTTTAATGGTTACAGTCATTTTGGACCCTCCAAAACATCTTTAAAAATATAATATTGCAAATTTTCAAAAATAATTTTATGATAATAAATAACAACGTTGTTATTATAAATGATACATCATAAAATAACAATCATATACATCTTCCGAAGAAAATAACAACGTTGTTAAAGAATTTTTCGGATGATGAAGCAACGTTTATTTTTAACAACGTTGTTAAACTTATCGTAAAGGAGGAGATGTGTGAGAAAAACGATCATCTAATGCACTAAAATATTACACAAATTGTTACAGAACATAATTGGAAACGGGATTCAGGGGATAAACCGAAACATACAATGCAAAAATTTCACATATTCGTTCACTATTCGAGCGGAATTGTAAACGCTACCAAAAAAATATGGCGATGAAAGAAAACATGAATCGCAATCAATCATTGGTTAGAAAGCAACGGTTATGAGATTCAAGGAGGGTAGTTCATGAGAAATATGCTATCCGTGTTTTTTGTATGCGCTTTAATCTTTGGAATGCTTACGGGGTGTAAAAGCAGCGATGTAATAGGCGTCGATAAAACCGTAACGTTACGGCTTGCTCACAACCATAATGAGGAACACCCCATCCACAAGTCTTTACTCAAATTTTCAAAAGACGTAGAAAAGAAAACCAATGGCACCGTTAAAGTGCAAGTGTATCCAAATGCTCAGCTCGGTTCAGAACGTGAAGTGATTGAATTGACACAGACCGGGGCTGTCGATCTGGCTAAAGTAAGTGCAAGCGCTTTAGAAAGTTTTTCAGAGGTCTACTCCATCTTCAGCTTGCCTTATTTATTTGACAGCAAACATCATTTCTATGAAGCCATGGACAGTGATATTGCAAAAGAAATGTATGATACAACGAAAAACATAGGGTTTATTGGATTAACCTACTATGATGCGGGATTACGGAACTTTTACACAAAGAACAAACCGATTATGCACCCAAATGACCTTAAAGGTTTAAAAATTCGGGTGCAGCCGAGTGCTACAGCGATTCGAATGGTGGAACTCATGGGTGGAGCACCTACTCCAATGGCTTATGGAGAAGTATATACAGCATTGCAGTCAAGTGTAATCGATGGCACCGAAAACAACGAAATGGCTTTAACAAGCAGCAATCACGGGGAGGTGGCAAAAGAATATTCATACTCAGAACATGCAATCGTTCCGGATATTTTGATCATGAATTTGGACAAAAAGGATCAATTAAGCGAAGAACAGCAGAATGCGGTGATCGAAGCGGCGAAAGAGTCTACTGAGTATCACAAAATCGTTTGGGCTGAAGAAACTGAAAATGCGGTTGAGAAAGCAAAGGAAATGGGAGTGAAGTTCCACAAGCCAGACAAGACTCCATTCCGGGATGCGGTAAGCCCGCTTCATGATGAGTTTGCCAAAAAAGAATTGATCGGAAAATACTATAGGGAAATTCGAAAGCTAAAAAAGTAAAATGACTCTGGATGAATGAGCGACTCGAATATTTTTCGATAAGGGAGGGGTGTATATGCTAGCTTTAAAAAAAGCAGTGAATAAAACGATTGAATGTTTGACTTGCACACTAATGGCCATCATGGTTTTGGTTGCGATATGGCAAGTATTTACGCGCTATGTACTGAATTCTCCCAGTACGTTTTCAGAAGAATTTTTACGCTATTCACTGATATGGATTTCTATGTTAGGCGGTGCCTATGCATTTTGGAAAAAAAAGCACTTGGCGATTGAATTTATCGTTCGAAAACTTCCAATAAAAGCAGCTGTTTTCGTTCATACTTTCATTCAGATTCTTTTGATTGCTTTTGCTCTGATTGTGTTGGTGTTAGGAGGTTCGAAAGCAGTGATCACCACAATGGAGCAATCTTCAGCAGCATTAGGGATACCGGTGGGATTTGTTTATCTATCACTTCCTGTTGCAGGCATACTCATCATTGGATACAGCTTGGCCGGTTTATATGAATCTTTACATGAATTCAATTCAAAACAAAAGTCAGGTGATGATGTAAAAAAAGCAGCAAAGATGTGACTGAGGCTTTTTGAAAACTAAAAAAGAGGTGAAATGATATGGCCATAGCAGCCGGTCTCATTTTATCGGCGGTATTCTTCATATTGTTGTTTCTCGGCGTTCCGATTTCTGTAAGTATTGCGGCGGCATCCATTGTAACAATGCTTACCATTTTTCCTTTTGATGTTGCCATTTTCACTTCGGCGCAAAAAATGGTCACTGGAATCGACAGCTTTGCTTTATTAGCGGTGCCGTTCTTCATTTTATCAGGCATTATTATGAATAATGGCGGTATTGCAATGCGGCTCATTAACTTCGCAAAATTGATCAGCGGCAGGCTGCCCGGTTCTCTGGCCCATACAAATGTTGTCGGAAACATGTTATTCGGTTCCATTTCCGGTTCGTCTGTAGCTGCTGCTGCTGCAATCGGCGGGGTCATGTCGCCGCTTCAAGAAAAGGAAGGATATGACCGGACTTACTCTGCCGCAGTAAATATTGCTTCAGCACCAACTGGTTTGCTTATTCCGCCTAGCGGTCTTTTGATCATTTTCTCATTAGTCAGCGGCGGAACATCTGTTGCCGCTTTATTTATGGCGGGCTATTTGCCGGGAATCTTGTGGGGGCTGGCTACGATGGTTGTCGCCTGTATGATTGCAAAAAAGAAAAAATACCCTGTTGCGCCAAAGATTACGATTAGTCAAGGTTTTAAAGTGCTTCTCGATGCGATTCCAAGCCTGTTGCTCATTGTAATCGTAATCGGGGGTATTATCGCCGGTGTATTTACAGCAACTGAAGGAGCAGCAATAGCGGTGGCTTATTCCTTATTGTTGTCGCTCTTTTATAGGACATTGAAATGGAAACAGCTCCCCAAAATGCTGCTGGAAACGGTAGAAATCACAGCCGTTATTATGTTTTTGGTTGGGACATCAACGATGCTGTCATTGGTCATGGCGTTTACAGGCATACCGACGGCAATCAGCAATGGAATTTTAGGGATTACAGATAACCCAATTTTGATCCTGCTGATGATGAATATCATCTTATTAATAATCGGTACATTTATGGACATCACTCCGGCTGTACTAATTTTCACTCCAATCTTTCTGCCAATTGTTGAAAGCTTTGGCATGGATCCCGTGCATTTTGGAATTATGATCGTATTTAACCTTTGTATCGGCAATATCACTCCTCCTGTAGGAAGTGCTCTGTTTGTAGGATGCAGCATAGGTAAAGTTGATATTGAACGAGTGGTTAAACCGATTCTGCCATTTTATGCTGCGATCATGATCGTCCTTTTAATTGTTACCTACATTCCACAAATCAGCTTAGTGTTGCCTCAATTATTTGGACTTTAAGACAGGAGGCGTCTGTTTAATGTCAATTAAAGAAACCTATATGTTTACATTTATGAAAGAAGAGAATAATGTGCTGGATTTTCATTTGAATGACGGTCATGCACATGCGAAAATATTCATTCTTGAAGAAGATATAATTCGGATTTTGCTGACGGAGGGAGAAGCGTTAACGCTTGAAAAAACGTGGAGTGTCGCGCCTGGACAGATCGATGTGCCATGGGAGGGACGCCATCGTTTAGACATGAGCGGATTTACATTGCCTCAATACGAATTCCAGCAAGTCAAAGATGTTTTTATCGTGAAAACCGGCAAGGTCAAGCTTCATGTTCAATTGAACGGCTTTAGGATCAGCTGGTTTTATCACAATGGTTCTGAATGGATCAATGTTGCAAACGATCGGCAAACACAAGGGTATAATTTTGAAGGGGCTTTTGGAAAGGGCGTGTACCATTATTTACAACGCGATGTCCAGGAACAATATTTTGGATTTGGCGAGAAAACGGGAAACGTCGATAAACACGGGAAACGCTACCGGATGTTAAATATCGACGCGATGGGGTACGACGCAGAGCGGTCAGATCCGCTATACAAACATATCCCATTCTATATTACACGTCATAAGAAAACAGGCATCTCCTATGGAATGTTCTATGATAATCTATCAGCTTCCATTTTTGATATGGGTTCAGAGCTTGATAACTATCATGGACTGTACCGCTATTATCAGGCCGAAAAGGGGGATTTAGACTACTACTTCATAGCCGGTCCGAAAATAAAAGATGTAGTCGAAACATTCTCTTGGCTGACAGGCAAAACGATCTTGCCGCCAAAATGGAGCCTGGGCTATTCAGGCTCTACGATGAGCTATACCGATGCGCCAAATGCACAAGAACAATTAAAAAATTTCGTTCGTCTTTGTGAAGAACATGATATGTTATGCGATTCGTTTCAGTTATCGTCAGGATACACATCTATCGGTGATAAACGTTATGTCTTTAACTGGGATGAGATCAAAATTCCTGCTCCAAAAGAGATGGTGCAACACTTCCATGAGAAGGGCGTCCGTTTATGCGCCAACATTAAACCGTGTTTGCTAAAGGATCATCCGTACTTTGATGAACTACAAGAAAAAGACATGTTCATTGTAAACAGAGAAACACAAAAACCGGAAATGGCCCAATTTTGGGATGATATCGGAGCTTATTTAGACTTCACGAAGCGCCAAACGTTCGACTGGTGGAAGGCTCAAGTAACAGAAAAGCTGTTGGAATACGGAATTGATTCAACTTGGAACGATAATAACGAATTTGAAATATGGAGTCAAAATGCCAAGTGTCACGGCTTCGGCAAAGAAGTGGAATTTGAACTGATCCGAGCGCTTCACCCGCTTTTGATGATGAAAGCGTCTTTCGAGGCGCAGCTAGAATACAACCCGGAATTACGCCCGTACCTGATCTCAAGATCCGGCTGTCCCGGCATGCACCGTTATGCACAAACTTGGACCGGTGACAACCGAACAAGCTGGAAAACATTAAAATTTAATATTAAAACTGGCATCGGTTTAAGTTTATCAGGCATTTACAATTTCGGCCATGATGTCGGCGGATTTTCAGGACTGGCCCCTGAACCGGAGCTATTCGTAAGATGGGTGCAAAACGGTATCATGCATCCGAGATTTACCATTCATTCGTGGAACGATGACGGGACAGTTAATGAACCATGGATGTTTCCAGAAACAATCGATGAAATCCGTGAACTCATTAAGTTTAGACATAAGATCATCCCTTACATTTACACCGCGCTATATGAGGCGCACGAACATTATCAGCCGATCATTCGACCGACATTTTATGATTTTGAACATGATGAGAAAACATTTGAAGAGAACGATGAATTTATACTTGGTGAATCTTTGCTCGTTGCATCTGTCGTCGAAAAAGGAATGACGGAGCGGGAAGTATATTTACCGAACCATGAAAAAGGCTGGTATGATTTCCATACGGGAACATGGTATGAAGGAGGGAAGACAGTCGTTCTGCCGGCACCATTACATTATACTCCGCTATTAGCGAAAGCGGGAGCGATCGTTCCGGTAAATGATGCAAAAGTGACATTCCAAACAAAGAACCAAGATGAAAGAGGATTTTTGTTATTCCCATTCAAAGGAAAAGGAAAATCGACTTATCGTTTGTATGAAGATGATGGGTTAACAAATGAATATACTCATACATTTGCCTTTATACATGTCGATATGGAGACAACAGAAGACGGGATCAGACTTTCAATACAAAAGGAAGGAACATACGAGTTATCGTATGATCAACTCACTTTTCACGTACCAAATGGAGAAAAGAGAAAACTGATCGTAAATGGCACAGAACTGGAAAGCAAAAACGGAGCGTTTTCTTACAGTTTGCCGTGTGATTAAAAGATTAAGGCCACATGATGAAGATGTTTCCATTAATTCGAGCAGGAATCTTTGTCCGCGGTTACATCCCGGCCAGCTGAATTTTGTCATCGAGCACGATACATGAATCATGATCATGAAAATTTTATGTAAGCGGATACTAATCGGCAAATTCTTTGAAAAAAATCGTTCCAATATATTGTTATTTCATGCGAAATGATGATATCGAATGTTAAATAATAAGAGGGAAGAGGATGGGGGAACCATGCAAATGACGTTTCGATGGTATGGAGACAGCGACCCGGTCACATTAGAGTATATTCGCCAAATTCCCGGCGTTACTGGAATTGTTTCGGCCATTTATGATATTCCTGTAGGGGAAGCATGGCCTTATGAGAAAATTGTAGAGTTAAAAGAAAAAATTGAAAATCATGGTTTATCGTTAAGTGTCATTGAAAGTGTACCTGTCCATGAAGATATTAAATTAGGTCTTCCGACAAGAGATCAATATATTGAAAACTATAAAACGACGATACGCAACTTGGCAAAAGCCGGTGTTAAAATCGTTTGTTATAATTTCATGCCGGTCTTTGACTGGACCCGTTCTTCTTTAGACTATGCACTAGAAGACGGTTCTACAGCATTAATTTATGAAGAAGAAAAAGTTAGACAAATGAATCCATTACATGGTGAACTAAAACTTCCCGGTTGGGACACAAGCTATGAAGATGGACAGCTAAAGAATCTTTTTCAACAATATCAGCACATGACGGAAGAGGATTTATGGGAAAATCTTTCGTATTTTATTAAAGCGGTTATACCGGCGGCAGAAAATGAACAAGTCAAAATGGCGATTCACCCGGATGATCCGCCATGGCCTATCTTTGGACTGCCTCGAATCATAACGAACAAAGAGAATTTGGAGCGATTGATTCATCTCTATGACAGCTCCTTTAACGGTTTGTGTTTATGCAGCGGGTCACTGGGTGTGAAGTCAACAAATGATATTCCGGAATTGATTCGTTATTTCGGAAAAAAAGGAAAAGTTAACTTTGTGCACCTGAGAAACATTAAGATCATCGGGGAAAAGTCATTTCAAGAATCCTCCCACCGTTCAGAAGACGGTTCTTTAGATATGTATGAAATCGTAAGAGCATTAAGAGATATAGATTTTGCCGGACCAGCCAGACCGGATCATGGAAGGATGATTTGGGGAGAGACCGGAAAACCGGGTTATGGTTTATATGACCGGGCGCTTGGTGCAGTGTATTTAAATGGAATGTGGGAAACATTGACGAAAGAAAAGAAGCGGATAGCCTTAGAATGCAATAAATGAACAAGCACTAACTAAAATGCAGAGACGAGGGATAAATGTGCAGATTCCTTTTCATGTCAACTTGAAAGATAAGGTGGCTGTAGTGACAGGGGGAGGCGGTATTTTATGCAGCTGTTTCGCTAAAGCATTGGCTCAATGCGGGGCAAAAGTAGCAGTAGTCAGCCGAAGAGCTGAATCGGCAGACAGAGTAGCGAGAGATATCCAAGAAAACGGAGGCGAAGCACTTGCCGTTACAGCAAACGTCCTTGATAAACAAAGCCTTGAACAAGCGAAACAACTCATTAACAGAACATTCGGCAGATGCAATATCCTCATTAACGGAGCAGGCGGCAATCATCCAATGGGAACAACAGATAAAGAATATTTATATAAAAAAGACTTGAATACTAAAGAATTGACTACGTTTTTTGATTTAGAAATAGAGGGTGTAAGGTCTGTATTGGATTTAAACTTTCTTGGTACACTGTTAACCACTCAAGTATTTGCAAAAGACATGGCTGATCACGACGGAAATGTGATCGTTAACATCTCATCCATGAACGCCTATACGCCGCTGACGAAAATTCCCGCCTACAGCGGTGCAAAAGCGGCCGTCAGTAACTTTACACAATGGCTTGCTGTGCATATGTCAAAAGTCGGAATTCGTGTCAATGCCATTGCCCCAGGCTTTTTTCTTACCGCCCAAAATAGGAGCCTATTGCTCAATGAAGACGGAACATATACGGAGCGAGCACAAAAAATTATCAACCAGACGCCGTTGGATAGATTTGGGGTTCCGGAAGATCTAATCGGAACGTTATTATGGTTGGTAAGCGATAAAGCCTCGCGATTTGTCACTGGAACCATCATACCGGTCGATGGAGGATTCTCCGCCTATTCTGGAGTATAACTAACGGGGTTAGCTCCAAAAAGCTGATTTTCAACACTGATAAAAATCCCAATTTCTCTGTGTCACATTGAGAAATTGGGATTTATTATTTCAACTTTTCCGTTTTACAAACAAGAAGATAAACAACATTTTTGTATGATCTGCCATGCTGGAAACAGGAGGTTTTCTGCTGCTACGTAATACAAAACCATCGCAAATAATATGCATTGTTTTGTGATGGTTTGACAACAGTGTTATAACTGTTTATATTGTATATATACAGTTATAACGAATAGAGGGATGTCATGCTTTGAATATCATCATTTCAAATTCATCTGATGAACCGATTTATTTGCAGATCGTCAACCAATTAAAAGATCAAATTGTCAAGGGAGAACTCTCAGAGTCAGAGGCGCTCCCGTCGATCAGAAACCTGGCCAAAGAGCTTAAAATCAGCGTAATTACAACAAAAAGAGCCTATGACGAGCTGGAGAGAGAAGGGTTTATCGTCACAGTCGCGGGAAAGGGCTCGTATGTCGCAGCCATTAACAAGGACATGCTGCGGGAAACAAAAGTCAAATTAATCGAAGAACACATAGCAGAAGCCGTTACTGAAGCGAAACAAATCGGCTTTACATACGAAGAACTCCAAGAGATGCTCAAACTGGTTTATGAGGAGTGGTAAAAGTGACCAGCATACTGGAATTAAAGAATGTAACAAAACACTATCAAGATTTCTCTTTAAAAAACATCAACTTCTCGCTTGAGAAAGGTTATATTATGGGTTTTATCGGCCCGAACGGAGCCGGAAAAAGCACGACCATCAAGCTGATCATGAACCTGATCAAAAAAGACGAAGGGAACATCAGCATTTTCGGTCTCGACAATGAAAAACACAATATCGAAATCAAGCAGAGAATCGGCTTTGTATACGATGAAAATCATTTTTACGAAGAACTGACACCAAACGAAATGAAAGGAATCATCAGACCGTTTTACAAAAAGTGGGACGAAGCTGTTTTTCAGCGGTACGCAAAAGACTTCCAGCTCCCTTTAAACAAACAGATCAAAAACTTGTCAAAAGGGATGAAGATGAAATTCTCATTGGCGGTCGCGCTTTCCCATCATGCCGAATTATTGATCATGGATGAACCGACATCAGGACTGGATCCGCTTGTCAGGTCCGAGCTCCTCGACGTGCTGCAAACATTGCTGCAGGACGAGAACAAGTCGATTTTCTTTTCGACGCATATTACCTCTGATTTAGAAAAAGTAGCGGACTATATTACTTTCATTCATAACGGCCGGCTCGTGCTGAGCAAGACAAAGGATGAGCTGTTGGAGGAGTACTGCATTGTGAAAGGAGACCTCGATACGCTGCGCAAAGGGAACGAAGACGCCTTAATCGGCATCAAGAAAAACCGCTATGGTTTTGAAGCGCTCTCCAGAGATAAGCGGGAAGTCGTTCAGCATTTCGGGGATTCCGTCATGATAGAAAAACCCACTTTGGAAGATATTTTGGTATTTTCAACCGGCAGGAGTGATCATCGTGTATCATCTAATTAAAAAAGATATTTTAATGCAGAAAAGGGCAATGAAGCTATCGCTGTTATTGATGATTTTTTTCACTTTTACATTGTCGCAGCTTGAGCTTGTCGGATATACGGTCGCTGTATTGGCTGTCACGTACCAGCTGGCATTAGGCGCAAGCTCCTTGGAAGACAAAAACAACAGTGACAAAATCCTGATCAGCTTGCCTATTAAAAGAAACATCATCGTATTATCGAAATATGTATCGGTTTATGTCTATGCGGCTTATGCCATTCTCTTCTATTCTTTGATCAATGCGGTCGGACATTTGCTGCACTTGCCGCTTGATTTCCCATTGACATTTTCAGGAGCGATGGGTGCTGTTGTGGCTGTCACTTTATTTAGCTCGATCTCATTTCCGCTGATTTTTAAGTACGGCTATTTGAAGTCCAAAATGGCGAATATCCTCATATTTTTCTTCATTATTTTTGGAGGAACAGCCTTTTTTAAATTTATAGACGCGGACGAGAACCTTGCATTGAGCCAAAAATTAACGGCTTTTCTGAGCGGAATGTCAAATGCGGGTACATTCATCCTTTTGGTTGGTGTACTGCTCGTGATGATCTCCGTTTCATACGCGATATCGCTCAGCTTTTATAATAAAAGAGAATTTTAATGTTTAAGGATCGGCGGGAGCAGCACCGTTGATCCTTTTTCCGTTGCTCAGAACCGTGCGGCTGTTTTCATTCTGCCGTCTGCTTTTCTCTTTCCCCTCACTATCATCTATTATAAAAAATTCCTATAAAAGAAAAATTTCCGAGTTGATTAAAAGCATTTTTTCCGGAAGTTTCGGTAAAAAACGAAACTTTTGGCCCTTTTATTTCACTGTATAATGTAAACGGTTACGTATATAGTATACTTATACTAACATTTCTTTTAAGTGAAACTGACGGGAAGGATAGAAAAACAGGTGAGAGAGATATGAATACGAGGCAAAAAGACATTCTGAATCTGTTGTTATCTGAACCTGATGACTATTTAGTCGTACAAGATTTCGCAGACAGGGTAAAGTGTTCTGAAAAAACGATCAGAAATGATCTGAAAACGATTGAAGACTATCTCAATCAGCATTCTGATGCTCAATTAATTCGCAAACCGGGATTGGGCGTTTATTTGAATATTGAAGATCAAGAAAGAGTCCGTTTAAGCCGGCAATTATATACCGAACATCACGCCGCACAGCAGCTACCCGATGAAGAAAGAATGCTGCAAATCGCTTATCAGCTATTAATGAATCCAAAGCCGGTTTCTGCAAAAGAAATGGCTGCCGAGCATTTCTTGAATAAGTCTTCCATCAAAAGGGATTTGAATAAAATTGACGTTTGGCTGAAGCGGTTTGGCCTCACACTGGTATCCAAGCAGCGCCTCGGTTTAAAGATCGAAGGAAGTGAAAAAAATAAGAGAAAAGCGCTGGCGCGCATCTCGGAGTTGATTGACAACCCGGAGTTTACAAGCCGATTTATTAAAAGTAAATTTTTAAGCCATGAAGTGGAATTTGTTAAAAGTGAGATCAGATCATTGCAAAGGCGGCATTCTTTATATTTCACTGATGAAACGTTCGAAAATTTACTGTTGCATACATTGCTGATGATCCGCCGCATCAAAATGAAACAGCCGATCACCATTTCGCCGGGGGAAATCGATGCAGTCAAAAAGAAAAAAGAATTTCAGTGGACGTTTGCCTGTTTAAAACGGCTGGAAGCTGTTTTTGCGATCCGCTTTCCTGAAGAAGAGGCCGTCTATTTAACATTGCATATATTAGGCGGAAAAGTTCGCTACCCATTTGGAAAAGAAGGGGACAGCGGACTGGAAAACCCTTTGCTTCCAAAGGTTGTCGAATATTTAATCAATCGCGTATCAGAGTTGAAAATGATGGATTTCCGCGAGGACCGGGTTTTGATCAATGGATTGAAAGTTCACCTTAATACCGTTTTAAACCGGCTGAGCTATGACCTTTCCGTATCAAATCCGATGCTCAATGATATCAAAAAAATGTACCCTTATCTGTTTCATATTGTCATTGATGCTCTTGAAGACATCAACCAAACGTTTTCACTTTCGATTCCCGAGGAAGAAGCCGCCTATCTGACATTGCATTTCCAAGCGGCGATCGAGCGCTTCAGCTATGGAAAAGACAAGCATAAAAAAGCGATCATCGTTTGTCATATGGGCATCGGAATGTCACAGCTGCTGCGGACAAAAATCGAACGGAAATTCCACCAAATTGCCGTGATGGACTGCATCGCGAAAGCAGATTTGGCGGACTATACTGCAAGATATAAAGATATCGAGCTTGTCATATCAACGGTCAGCCTGGAGGATTTATCAATTCCTCATATTGTTGTATCACCGCTGCTCGAGTCGGCTGATGAGAAAAAGCTCAGCGACTTTATGGATCAGCTCGGTGAATCGACCCGCCAAAAACAAAAAACGTTTAAAGTGCTGAACGACACGACTCCTTTTCTCGTTTTCTTGCAGCAAGAGTCAGAACACCGCTACAAGCTGATTGAACAGCTGGCAATCGCTTTATACGAGAAAGGCTATGTGGAAAAAGAATATGCCGTACACGCCGTCTTGAGAGAGAAAATGTCGGCGACAAACATCGGATCGGGCATCGCGATTCCCCACGCGAACGCCAAATTGATTAAACAATCAGCCATTGCGATCGCCACATTAAAGGAGCCGCTTGACTGGGGCTCTGAAAAAGTATCGCTCGTCTTTATGCTGGCTGTCAAACATGAGGATCAAAACATGACAAAACAATTGTTCCAAGAGCTGTCCAGCTTAAGCGAGCAGCCGGCCTTCATCCAAAAGCTGACGAAAGAAACAAATGTGATGAAGTTCTTATCTTATTTGGATTATTAAAAGCGGGGCGCTGACCTTTATCAAAATTCAATTAGAAGGCCTTTATCACTTCATTTCCACCGTGCCGCCCAACTGAAAAAACATCATATCTTTTTCTAAAGGTAGGGTTTCCTAATGAATTATGATGAAGCACAACATCTACATATTAGTTACAATAAAAAGGGATTAGATCTTGAAGCGGTAGGATTAAAACGCCTAGATATCGATGTGTGGGACGTGTATTTTAACTTTCAGGATCATGGGATAGATGAGCCACCTTTGAGTTTTTCAAAAATCGATCCATTCGGTTGCAATATACTTTCAATAACAAGCAAAGATTTAAAGATTAATGAGGCTACTCAATACTTCGAACTTTGGATTAAACATGAGTTATATAAAGATCTCTAATTTATAGCTCCCCACTGAAAAAGAAGTGGAGTTTTATAGTGCAAGTAGACCGTTGAGAAAGAATAAACACATTAGCAATAGGGAAAGGAGCATTCCAAAAAATGAAACACAATCATTAGGATGATGATATAATCAATAGAAAGGGATGGACGAATTGGATAATCAAGTTTTGCAAGCGATCTACGAAATGCAAAAGGAAATGAAAGAAGACTTCAAAAGCGTAAACGAGCGGTTAGATACAATCAACAAAACATTAACACGCATAGAGGAAAACGATCCTGAAAAAGTCATATCCATGCTTAAACTAATCAATAAGAAACATTGAACGTGATCATAGATACAACGACAAGAAGTTCTCTGAGCTTGAAAGAAGGATTCATGAGTTAGAGGAACGATTAAATAATTATTCTGTATTATAAAAAGAAATGATGAAATCTGTTTCAGCATCAACGAATATATCGTCTATTTCGGCGTCCTTTATAATCTTTTGAAATATTTGTCCAGAGCCATGAATTAGTGAGGAGTAGATTTCTTTCTAATTCAACAGGTTTGGACACTTTTTTATTTCTCCAATAGGATGATTAATTTTTCACAATGAAACGAGCTGAATACTGGTTGATGAAGAGCATAGAAATTGTTACTTTTTTTGTCTAGTTTCTGTATAACAAGCAAAAGCTGAAAAAGAGAAAGAAAAGGTGTCCTGATGGATGTCTTTTTATTTTGAATTTGAAGGTGAAAAACATTGCGGACACCGGAAAAAGAGTCTGCCGAGATGGTACGAAAAAAGCAGGCCGCCCATCTGCTTAGTCTGTCTTAGCTTTCTTCCATCTACTCTTAATAATCACCATAAACAAAATGTGAATCAATACAACGATGATATTATACTTAGGGTCAATTTTTACAAAGACGGTATTAAGAGTCATCACTAGAACCATGAGAATTGTTGCGATCCACCATATAAACTCATACTTTTTATCATTCTGATCTTTGCTCTTTTTACGTTTAACCAGGTCAAAATGCAAACAAGCAGCCACAAAAACCACTAAAACAATTGTTGTCACAGGGAAAGAAAAGTTTGATTTTATGTTATACATTATAACTGCCCCTAAAGCCCCGAATATAAAACTAATAAGTAATCTCATCATTGATATCATACCTTTCTTAATTTTTTATTAAATCATAATCAGAGCTTTCGGGCACTAGGAATGAGATATTTTTTAAAGAAGCATCCCCATTTCATCAATACCATCAGATATTTTCTTTTCACTGGGGTTTTCTTCGAATACCCTCATCAAAATAACCTTCATAAAGAGGATGTCCTATGTTTACACCCCCTCGACAAATTTCAGCTCCCTATTGCAATACGGCACATTTTTTTCAAATTCAGTCCCATATGTTTTTACAAGTCGCCGCTCACTGCAGTCCTGCTTTAAAAAAACCGATTTTTCCGGAGCCTGCGGTAAAAAACAACGCTTTTACACGCACGTTTTTATTATAAAGTAATGACAAGAGCTGCTCACTACTTTAGTTTCAGAAGGAGGATTCGCATGAAACTGTTAGCGATTACATCATGTCCAAACGGCATTGCCCATACGTATATGGCTGCGGAAAATTTGCAAAAAGCGGCCGATCGAATGGGCGTTCAAATGAAAGTCGAAACACAAGGCGGCATCGGGGTGGAAAATGAGCTGACCGAGCAGGAAATCCGCGAGGCTGACGCGATTATTATAGCCGCAGACCGCTCGGTCAACAAAGACCGTTTTATCGGAAAAAAACTTCTGGCTGTCGGTGTTCAGGAAGGCATCCGAAAACCGGAAGAATTAATACAAAAAGCGATCGGCGGCGATATACCTGTCTATCGTTCGGCTGTGAAAACGGAAGCCTCCGCTCAAACGGAGAAAAAGCAAAATCCGATTTACAGGCATTTAATGAACGGTGTATCGTTTATGGTTCCTTTCATTGTCGTCGGCGGATTATTGATTGCGGTCGCATTGACGCTTGGAGGCGAAAAGACGCCGAAAGGGTTAGTGATCCCTGATGATTCTTTTTGGAAAACGATTGAGCAAATCGGGGCAGCCTCATTCTCATTCATGATCCCGATTTTAGCCGGTTACATCGCCTACAGTATCGCCGATAAACCGGGGCTTGTGCCGGGAATGATCGGCGGATACATCGCAGCGACGGGAAGCTTTTACGGCAGCGGGAGCGGTGCAGGGTTCCTCGGCGGCATTATCGCGGGCTTTCTAGCCGGATATGCGGCGCTGGCCATCAAAAAATTAAAAGTGCCAAAAGCCATACAGCCGATCATGCCGATCATCGTCATACCGGTGGTTTCCTCGCTCATTGTAGGCTTGGCGTTCGTATTGCTGATCGGCGCGCCTGTCGCGCAAATCTTTGAATCATTGACGGTTTGGCTGGCTGGTATGCAGGGCTCAAGCTCGATTCTGCTGGCATTAATTTTAGGGGCGATGATCTCATTTGATATGGGCGGCCCCGTCAATAAAGTGGCATTCTTGTTTGGCTCGGCCATGATCGGTGAAGGCAACTATGAAATTATGGGACCGATCGCCGTCGCCATTTGTATTCCTCCGATCGGGCTTGGAATCGCAACGTTTTTAGGGAAAAGAAAATTTCAGGCGCAAGAAAGAGAAATGGGAAAAGCAGCATTTACAATGGGATTATTCGGCATTACTGAAGGCGCCATCCCGTTTGCTGCACAGGATCCGCTCCGCGTCATACCAAGTATTATGGCGGGTTCAATGACAGGTTCCGTGATCGCCATGATCGGTAATGTAGGGGACAGAGTCGCCCACGGCGGACCGATCGTAGCGGTGCTTGGCGCTGTCGATCATGTGTTGATGTTCTTTATCGCTGTTATTGCCGGATCCCTGGTTACCTCTCTTTTGGTCAATGTGCTCAAAAAAGAGGTCACAGCTGCACCCGCAGGGATAAGTGAAGCTGCTGCAGGGAACGACATTCCCCAACCGAACATCGAAATCGAAGCGGAAAGCAAAAAAATCGAAAAGCCGGAAATTACAAAGCTCACAGACATCATCGATACAGATTTGATCGAACCTCATTTGTCAGGAGATACGAGAGACGACATTATTGATGAAATGATCCAAAAATTGTCCCGGAAAGGCGTACTGCATTCAGAAAGCGAATTTAAACAAGCTATCATCAATCGCGAACTTGAGGGTACAACGGCGATCGGTATGAATATCGCGATCCCGCACGGGAAGTCTGATGCCGTCAAGAAGCCGAGTGTAGCATTCGGCATTAAACGTTCGGGCGTAGACTGGAGGAGTCTTGACGGAACTGACGCCAAACTGATTTTTATGATCGCCGTCCCGAAAGAAAGCGGAGGAAACGAGCATCTGAAGCTTCTGCAAATGCTCTCCAGAAAACTGATGGATGACACCTACCGGGACAAGCTTCTCTCTGCCCAAACAAAAGAAGAAGCATACAAACTTCTGGATGAAATCATCTAAAAAAGGAGGACGCCCGTCATGACTGAACCGTTATTTTTCGAGCCTGTTTTTAAAGAAAGAATATGGGGCGGAACGGCTTTAGCCTCTTTCGGCTATGACATTCCATCCGAACAAACAGGGGAGTGCTGGGCTTTCGCCGCACATCAAAATGGACAAAGCGTCGTGAAAAACGGCTTGTATAAAGGGCTCACATTAAGCGAATTATGGGATGAACACCGTCATTTATTCGGACATATAAAGGGAGACCGCTTTCCTCTTTTGACAAAAATTTTGGACGCCGACCAAGACCTATCCGTACAAGTGCATCCAAATGATGAATATGCAAAGCTGCACGAAAACGGGGAGCTTGGAAAGACGGAATGCTGGTATATCATTGATTGCAAGGAAGATGCGGAGATCATTTACGGCCACCATGCCAAGACGCGGGAAGAACTGGTCTCAATGATCGAAAACGGAAAATGGAATGAGCTTTTGCGCCGCGTCAAAGTGAAGCCGGGAGATTTCTTCTATGTGCCGAGCGGAACCGTCCATGCGATCGGAAAAGGCATTTTGATTTTGGAGACGCAGCAGAATTCTGACACAACCTACAGACTATATGATTATGACAGAAAAGACGCTGAAGGAAACCTGCGCGAGCTCCATTTGCAAAAAAGCATAGAAGTGATCGACGTTCCGTCTTCCCCTGATCGCGAAACCGTTCAATACGAAACATCGGGCGACGTCAAGACTGCCGCACTGATTGATTGTCCTTATTTCTCAGTAGAAAAATGGGATGTAAAAGGATCGGCCTGTTTCAAACAGGATAAACCGTTTCTTCTTGCCAGCGTCATAGAAGGGGAAGGGCGCATCGCATCTGGCGGCCATAACTTTTCATTTAAAAAAGGAGATCACATGCTGCTGCCCTGGGGCTTTGGAGAATTTACGCTCGCCGGCCATGCGGAATGTATCGTCTCAAGCTTATCAATTGAATAAACGATCAGCGGCGCCCTTTCTGAACAGACCATAAAACTATGGTCTGTTTTATTTTTGCAAAAAAAATAATCTCGACTTGCCAAGACGTGTTCACAGAGGGCTGACAATGCATATTCCCAAGCTTTCACAAGTAAAATAGAGTAAACCAAAAAAACATTTGGAAATCTTCCAATTATTTGATAAGCTGATATTAAAAGCTTCATATCTTTCATCAGCTGCACTGCCCGGGACTTTTCGCGGAACAGCTGCTTCATGAAACAAAAAGGCGGTCCTATGTTCCGGCGTCTGGCAAGAAAAGCCTGCTAAATGACCGAAACAACCGTGCCCTTCATAATTGGTTGGTCCTTATCTGGATGAGAAAAGGAGACGATGATTCGTATCAGCAAAAATGTAAGCGGATTCATCGTCTTTTTATCTCGGTTTATCACTCTTTTTAGCGGAAGCGAGGAGGTAAGCAATGGGGAAAGCAAAACTTCGATGGAATGAACCCTTGATTTCTCAACACGAATCGGCTGCTGAAGGATTTACACCGGAAGATTTCACAGAGGAAGATCGACTGATTTCAAAAACGACAGAATCATTTGTCAAAAACGAAGTCATGCCCCTTCTTGAATCGATTGATCAGCAGGATCACGAAAGCGTGAAAAAATTGTTTCAAAAAGCAGGAGAGCTCGGTTTGCTCAGTATCGAAGTTCCGGAGGATTGCGGCGGCCTTTCACTCAGCAAGAAGCTTTCCGGGTTGGTGGCAGAGAAAATGGGAGCCGGCGGATCGTTCAGCGTCTCCTTTAATATTCATGCGGGAGTCGGGACACTGCCGTATATTTATTATGGAACAGAGGAACAAAAACAAAAATACCTTCCAAAACTGGCATCGGGCGAATGGATCGGAGCATATGCTCTGACAGAGCCGGGCGCAGGATCGGATGCTTTAAACGCAAAAACGACAGCCGTCTTGAATAGGGAAGGGACAGCCTGGATTTTAAATGGGGAAAAGCAGTGGATTACGAACGCGCAAGTAGCTGATGTATATGTTGTCTTTGCAAAAACGGCGGAAGGCATGACAGCATTTATCGTCGAACGCTCGTTTAAAGGTGTTTCCATCGGACCTGAAGAGAAGAAGATGGGAATCAAAGGGTCTTCGACAGCAACCTTAATCTTGGAGGAAGTCGAGGTGCCAAGCGACAATGTTCTAGGTCATATCGGGAAAGGTCATCACGTCGCTTTGAACATTTTAAACATGGCCCGCTTAAAGCTCGCGTTTTCGAACATTGGAACGGCAAAACAAGCATTGAACCTTGCTGTTAGCTACGCCAAACAGCGAAAGCAATTTAACAAGCCGATCATCGGTTTTTCAATGATTCAAGAAAAGATTGCCGACATGGCGGTCTCGATTTTCGGCGCGGAAAGCGCTGCTTACAGAACGGCAGATTGCTTGGACAATGTTTTAGATTCGGCTCTCCCATTAGACGATAGACTGAGAAAACTCACAAACTATGCATCCGAATGTGCGATCAATAAAGTTTACTGCTCCGAAATCCTCGGCCGGATCGCAGACGAAGCGGTGCAGATTCATGGCGGCTACGGATACATGCAGGAGTACGAAGTCGAACGATTGTACCGGGACGCGAGGATCAGCCGGATTTTCGAGGGGACAAATGAAATAAACCGCTTAACGATCGCCAAACTGCTCATGAAAGAAGTGCAGCAAAACGGCATCTCAGAGCCGGAAGCTCAACTAGTCAGCGAGGGAAATCGAAACCGGCGATTTATTCAGCTGTCCAACAGGCTTTTCGGCAAGACACTGAAAGCGCTTATCCGCTCTCGCGTGAACACTCAAGAAGATCAGGAATACGCACGGCTTCTCGCCGACATGAAAAAAGAAATCTATGTGATGGAATCCGCCGCCCGCCGAACCGAAAAAGCTAGGCAAATATACGGTGGTGAAAAAGCACGGTTGAAAGAAATGATGACGAATGTCATTTGTGAAGAAGGCTACCGCAGAATCGAAGAGATGGCGGTGACCGCCTTATCAAGCATAGCATCTGATGAAGCCGAAAGAAAACTCGCATTTGAAGAGGCTCGCAGCCTTTCTTTGCCTCTTTTCAGCAATCTGTTTACTCAAAAACGCGAAATCGCAGAAAAAATAGCCGCTCATGAAAAATATACGGTGTGATCGGAGGGAAACTGTTTGAAAAAAATCGGATTTATCGGTTTGGGCAATATGGGTCTGCCAATGTCGAAGAATCTGCTTCAGGAGAACTTTACGGTTTATGGAATGGACCTTAACAAAGAAGCTGAATTGGCCTTGCATCATGCAGGAGGAACGATCGGGATTTCAGTTGAAAAAATGGTTGAAGAGTGTGACGCCATCCTCACAAGCCTTCCTTCCTCAAACGCTGCAGAGGAGGTTTTTCTGGGAAAAAAAGGGCTCGTACACCTGGCTGAACCGGGCGTCCTCCTGATCGATACAAGCACGGTCGCTCCTGAACTGAATATCCGAATTGCGGAGGAAGCGAAAAGCAAAGGTATCGATTTTCTTGCGGCGCCGGTCAGCGGCGGTGTGATCGGGGCGGTCAACCGGACGCTGACCTTTATGGTCGGGGGTCCGAAGTCCGTTTTTGATAAAGCGTTGCCTGTTTTCAATGCATTGGGCGAGAATATTTTTCATGTGAACGAAAACATCGACAGCGGAACGAATACAAAGCTGATCAACAACCTCTTAATCGGTTTTTATACAGCCGGCGTCAGTGAAGCCTTGCACCTTGCCAAAAACAGCAATCTCGACCTCGACCAATTGTTTGAGATGCTGAACGTCAGCTATGGGCAGAGCCGGATCTATGAGCGCAACTATAAAAGTTTCATAGCGGATGAAAACTATAAACCTGGCTTTTCTTTGAAGCTGCTGCTGAAAGACCTTGGCTTTGCATTGGATTTGGCTGAGAAGAACAACGTTGAACTGCCGGTGAGCAAGATTCTCTTCGGCATTTACGAAGAAGCCGATCAGAACGGATACGGGGAAAAAGATATGTCTGTTTTATACAAAAAAATAAGCGAACAGAAGACAACTTATCAGTAAGGAGAGGTGAGAAATCAAATGATCACAACCAATGCAAAAAAAATGATGAACCATATCGACGGGGAATGGGTCAATTCTCTAGGTGCGGAATCGGAAGAAGTCGTCAATCCTGCAAACGGAAACGTCATCGCTTATGCGCCTCTATCTGTGAGAGCGGATGTAGATCGTGCCGTGCAGGCTGCCAAGCACGCTTATCAGACCTGGTCGCTTGTGCCCGTCCCCAATCGGGCAAGGCTTTTATACAAGTATTTACAGCTTCTCCAGGAGCAAAAAGAACAATTGGCAGACATTATTACGACGGAAAACGGCAAAACGTTAAAAGACGCCCGCGGCGAAGTGCAGCGGGGAATCGAAGTTGTTGAGCTTGCGACAGCCACACCTACTTTAATGATGGGAGAATCCCTGCCCGCGATAGCCGGGGGCATCGACGGATCGATTTGGCGCAATCCTTTGGGAGTCGTCGCCGGCATTACGCCGTTTAACTTTCCAATGATGGTTCCCCTGTGGATGTTTCCGCTCGCCATCGCCTGCGGAAACACGTTCGTCCTGAAACCTTCGGAACGGACTCCTATTCTTGCCGGGAAGCTTGTTGAGCTGTTCTATGAAGCCGGGTTTCCAAAAGGTGTGTTAAACCTCGTCCATGGAGGAAAGGATGTTGTAAACGGAATATTGGAGAACGATGATATTAAAGCCGTCTCCTTCGTTGGTTCAGAACCGGTCGCAAAATATGTGTATCAAACGGGCACAGCCAACGGGAAACGCGTTCAGGCGCTGGCCGGCGCTAAAAACCATGCGATTGTTATGCCGGATTGCCATCTTGAAAAGACTGTTCAAGGCATCATCGGTGCGGCATTCGGCAGCAGCGGGGAACGCTGTATGGCCTGCTCCGTTGCGGCGGTCGTTGATGACATCGCCGATGACTTCATGGAAATGCTCGTCTCTGAAACACGGAAGCTGAAGACAGGAGACGGCAGATCCGAGGATCACTTTGTCGGCCCGCTGATCCGCGAAGTCCATAAACAACGCGTCCTTGACTATATCGACAGCGGTATAAAAGAAGGGGCCGCACTCGCCGTAGACGGACGCAATCCGGATGTTCGAGAAGGATACTTTGTGGGAGCCACGATTTTCGATCATGTGACACCAGAGATGAAAATCTGGCAGGACGAAATCTTTGCACCGGTCTTGAGCGTCGTCCGTGTACAAGATCTTGACGAGGGGATCGAGCTCGCCAATCAATCCAAGTTTGCCAACGGCGCTGTCATCTACACATCGAGCGGGAAAAGCGCCCAGCAGTTCCGCGACAAAATCGATGCCGGAATGATCGGCGTCAATGTCAACGTCCCGGCTCCGATGGCGTTCTTCTCCTTCGCAGGGAACAAAGCCTCTTTCTATGGAGATCTTGGGACAAACGGAAAGGACGGCGTCCAGTTTTACACGCGTAAAAAGGTCGTCACCGAACGCTGGTTCTAATCCTTAACATAAGGCTCCCTCTCATGCACAACTGATTTTTTTTCAGAGGGGCCTTTTTTATTTAATCAGGGAGGGATCAATATTGAACTTGAAATATGCCACACTTAAAACAGAACATGGCATCACAACCGTGACGTTGAACAATCCGCCGGCAAATACACTTTCTTCTTCCTGTATCGCCGAATTGCGCTCTCTTTTTCGGGAATTGGCCCGCGACGAGGAGACAAAAGCAATCATCATTACTGGAGAAGGCCGCTTTTTTGTGGCGGGAGCGGATATAAAAGAATTCGTTTCAAAACTTGGGGACCAAAAACAAGGATTGGCGCTCGCACAAGGGGGCCAGGCGCTCTGCGATGAAATCGAAGCTTCCAAAAAACCCGTCATTGCGGCGATAAACGGACCGGCTCTTGGCGGAGGCCTGGAACTCGCGATGAGCTGCCACTTCAGAATCGTATCAGACGATGCAACAGTCGGTCTTCCCGAATTAAAGCTCGGCTTGATTCCTGCATTTGGTGGTACACAGCGGCTTCGCAACATAACGGACACAGCGACAGCACTCGACCTTATCCTGACGGGCCGATCGCTTTCAGCTCAAGAGGCGGTAGAGCTGAAAATTGCACAGATGGCTGTAAAGGGAGAGGAACTGATGAAGACGGCAGCTGCTGTCGCGTCGTCTTTTATCGAAGGAAAAAGCATGACCAGCGTGAGGCGCGCCGTCGAATGTGTCGTACAGGGCGCCAGCGAAAGCATGGAACAAGCACTGGAGAGGGAGCGAAACAGATTCGCCGAGCTGTTTGTCACTTCAGATGCCAAAGAAGGAATTCACGCATTTGTCGAAAAGCGCAAACCAAACTTTCATCATTCATAAAAGGAGTGGATCAAGATGTCCGATGACGTGCTGTTTTCCGTCAATCAAAACGGCGCCGCAGCGATTGTTCTGAATCGCCCGAAAGCGCTCAACTCACTCACATACGACATGGTCCGTCTGATTGGTGAAAAGTTAAACGAGTGGGAGACAGATCAAAACGTTTCTATCGTGGTCATCAAAGGTGCAGGACCAAAAGGACTATGTGCCGGAGGGGATATTAAGGCACTCTATGAAGCTCGTTCGTCAAAACAGGCCCTGCAAGATGCCGAGCGCTTTTTTGAAACAGAGTACGAAGTCGATATGGCAGTCCATCGATTTTCGAAACCGATCATCGCCTGCTTGGACGGGATCGTCATGGGGGGAGGCGTCGGCCTGACGTACGGGGCCAGCCACCGGATCGTCACGGAGAGGACAAAATGGGCGATGCCCGAAATGAATATCGGCTTCTTTCCGGATGTCGGGGCAGCCTATTTTTTAAACAAAGCCCCGGGCCGCTTAGGGCGGTATCTTGGATTAACGGCGTCTGTCATCCATGCAGCCGACGTGCTGTATATCAATGGGGCAGACGCCTACATGGAGAGCGGCGCTTTAGAACGATTGCTTCAAGCAGTGGAACAAACCGATTGGCGCCTTGCAAGCGTTGAAGAAAAGCTCGATCAGCTGATCCGCGAATCGAAAACGGAGCCCTCCCAGGAGAGCACGCTCGCCCGTGATCAGCAAGCGATTGACCGTCATTTTAAGTATGATAAGCTGGAAGAGATCCTTCAATCGCTCGAAAGCGAGGGAAGCACCTTTAGCTCGAATGTGAAAAAAACAATGCTTTCCAAATCGCCATTTTCATTAAAAATCACATTGAAACAGCTGGCGGACGGACGTCAAAAAACACTGGAAGAATGCTTTGCCACGGATCTGGTGCTGGCAAAGAACTTTTTGAAGCACAATGATTTCTTCGAAGGCGTCAGGTCCGTCCTGATCGACCGTGATCAATCACCGAACTACAAGTACCGGAACGTTTCAGATGTAACCGATGAAGCGGTGGACCGGTTTTTCCAACCCTCTGAATCTGTCCGGTTTTAAAAGCGGGAGCTGACCATTAGCGTCAGCTCTTTTTTTGTAAGAACCTTATTATAGAGGTATATATTTCGATATGGAGAATATGTATACTGACAATATTTAGTTGGAGGTTGACAACATGAACATCGGAAAATTAAGCAAGTATTTCTTGTCACTAGCCATTGCCCTTGCGACGATTCTGTCCTTTCATGCCGTTTCTGCAAATGCTGCATCAGTTGGTACTATTAAACCAAGCGAATGCTCAACTCACATCTTCACCGTATACGACGAAACAGTTGGCATTGGCGGTTCCGGCCGTGCGCATTTCTATTGCGGCAGTATAAATGGAGGTCCTCAAATTGAATTTTCGGACGAAGATTTAGAGGTTGCGGTCGATGACCCCTTTATTCTCCATGCATATGCTAATCCGAGCATGAACTCGGTAGACTACGAAGGACGCCAAAAGGGAGATGCGGAGGTAACGATTTATTGGAAAAACAAGCCGGAGGGCACCAAATACACATTTTTATTAGTGCAAAATAAATAATTCCTGCATCCTGCCTGAGAAGGCTATGGCGGTGGTCTGGAATCGCCGGCTGAGCATTTACACAATAGCCGTTTTACGCGGCACTATTAAAAAGAACTCTCCAAATTCGGAGGGTTCTTACATTTTATTCATTATACTGGCGACGAAGCAGCTATAATCGGTAGAATAAGAAGAAGCAAGATATCATCCTGAAAAGGAAGGAACAAGGAAAAAAACCATGATGTTTTTATTCATTTTTATCATCATCTTAGCTGCGGCTGTTTTATTGTTCATCAATTTACATCCTGTGTTTGGAGGAAATCCAAGCAAGGAACAAAAAAAGCTGTATCAAAGCTTTGACAATTATGCCGATGGCAAATTTCTTAATCAAACACAAGAAAAGATGGATATGGGCGGAATATCCGGAGTTTTCTCAATGATGAGAGACGCTGTTTCCGGCGGCAAGGAGCGCAATCCTTCCGATCAAATCCCTGTTTCTGAGATTGATTGGAACATCGTTAAAAGTAACGAAGACAGCTTAACATGGTTTGGACATTCCGCTTTTTTACTGAGCATCGACCGCAAAAAAATACTCGTAGACCCTATGCTGGGTCCAATTGCTTCACCCGTATCATTCATCGGAAGCAGACGCTACAGCGAAGACATCCTGCATACGGTCAATGATATGCCGCCGATTGACGCCGTCTTGATTACACATGACCATTATGATCACTTAGATTATCCATCCATCTTAAAGCTGAAGGAAAAGGCCGGTCATTTCTTCGTTCCTTACGGAATCAGCGCACACTTGATCCGGTGGGGAATTGAGAAAGAAAAAATCACCGAACTCAATTGGTGGGATAAAACGGAGTTTCAAGGTTTGACAATAGCCCTGACACCGTCCAAACACTTTTCAGGCAGAGGATTATTGAATCGAAACACGACCCTGTGGGGCGGCTGGGTCATCCTCGGAAAACATACGCGTTTTTATACGAGCGGTGACGGGGGATATGATGAACACTTTAAGGAAATCGGCAAAAAATACGGCCCTTTCGATATCACATTAATGGAAGGCGGCCAATATGACAGACGCTGGTCCGGGATTCATATGACACCCGAACAATCTGTACAAGCCCATAAAGATGTAAAAGGAAAGAACATGATGTTGATTCATTGGGGAGCCTTTACCCTCGCATACCACGGCTGGAAAGAGCCGATTGAACGCGCATTGAAAGAGGCCGAGAAAAAAGGCGCCAACATGATTGCTCCGGCGATTGGCGAAACGGTTCCGTTAAACAGCCAATACTCGCTTCCCGAAACCTTTTGGTGGGATATATAAGCAGGTCGTTTATCTGTATATAAAGCATCCTTTTTAAATTAAGAAAAAAGCCGTTTCCAGCGCAGGCCGGAGACGGCTTTTTCTCAGCAAATTTCACAAAATCCCTTGCGTTAAAGTGGGCTTTAACGATTATTCTGTAGATGCAGCTTAGAAAAGAATTTCGTAGCCTTAATCGAAAAAGAAGCAAGGAGAGAGTTATGGTGTTAGTAACAAAATCAACAGTTCGGCTCCCCCGGGGGCTTCAGGCCAGGCATACGACCCTATTTGTCCGCAAAGCGATTTCATTCAAAAGTGAAATCGTACTCGCTAAAAACGGGCAGACAGCAAACGGGAAAGATCTGATGGAAATCCTTCAATTAGGAGTGCAAGAAGGGGATGAGATCACGTTAATGGTCTATGGTACGGATGAGCAAGCCGCAAAGGAGACTTTGGAAAAATTTCTTTTGAATGTAGTGCCATAATTGAAAGCGCGCCGGCACTTATCAAATTACTTTTCATCCGCTTTCAAGGACATTGCCTGATTCTTTTTTTCTAATCCATCATAGTACATGATTTTCTCATCGATTTTTAAAAAGGCGCGTTCCAGGACTCTTTGCTTTTCAAGCATTTTTTCTTTATGTTTTTCAAGTATTTGTTTGCGCTTCGAGATGGTCCAATCTCCTTCTTTTGTTAAATTGACGATTTCCCGTAATTCCGAAAGCGCAATGTCAGTTTTCCGCAAGCATATCACAAGCTCCAACCATGACAAGTCTTTTTCTTCAAAAATGCGGTTTCCATTTGCGTCTCTTTTAATAAAAGGCAGAAGACCTTCTTTTTCATAATATCGGAGTGTATGTGTAGGCAAACCTACTTTTTCAGCAACTTCTTTTATAGAATACCCCATTTTGAAACCTCCATCATATTCATCAAAATTCTAATTGGATGTGTCACAACACACAATGATTATAGACCTTAAAGTGGACTTTAACGCAAGCCGAAGAAGATTTCAGAAAAACCTCTTGCCTTAAAGCGAACTTTAAGGTTTAACCTTAACTTGCACCTCTTCTCTATGAATTGGCGTAATATAACGTAAGAAAGGATCGATATGGATGTGTAATCTGCATAAAACCATCTCAACCCGTGTACTGAGTGCTCCGAGAGCCAAGGCGAAATTTGAACAGACCACAATTGAAAGAAGGGAATTACAACCGAATGACGTTTTAATCGATATTAAGTACAGCGGCATTTGCCATTCGGATATCCATAGCGCGTACGATGAATGGGGAGGCGGAATCTTCCCAATGGTTCCGGGACATGAAATCGCCGGCATCGTCAAAGCAGTTGGGACAAGTGTTAAAAAATTTGCTGTCGGCGACCGCGTGGGGGTCGGCTGCTTCGTTGACTCTTGCGGCGAATGTGAATACTGCCAGAGCGGAGAGGAGCAATTTTGTACGAAAGGCGTGATCCAAACGTATAACTGTTTAGACTACGATGGAAATCCGACATATGGCGGTTACAGCCAATACATCGTGGTTAAAGAAGATTTTGTTGTCCGCATTCCGGACAGCCTGAACTTGGATGTTGCAAGCCCGCTCTTGTGCGCAGGCATCACCACGTACTCTCCTTTGAAGCATTGGAACGCAGGCCCCGGCAAGAAAGTTGCCGTTGTGGGAATGGGGGGACTCGGCCACGTCGCCATCCAATTTGCGCATGCCATGGGGGCAGAAGTAACGGTCTTAAGCCGCTCTTTGAATAAACAGGAAGAAGCCTTGCGTTTTGGCGCAGATCATTACTTTGCAACTGGCGACCCTGCAGTATTCACTGAGCTGGCCGGACGCTTTGATCTTATTTTAAACACGGTGTCCGCCAATCTGGACGTTGATGCATACTTATCGCTTCTTCGCGCCGATGGAACACTTGTTAACGTCGGCGCGCCGGCAGAACGGGATCAGTACAGTGTGTTTTCCTTAATCATGGGCCGCCGCAGCATTGCAGGTTCGCTTGTCGGCGGCATTCGGGAGACACAAGAGATGCTTGATTTCGCTGCTGAACACGGCTTGGCTCCGCAAATTGAGGTCATCGGAGCTGACCAAGTAGATGAAGCATATGAGCGCGTCCTCAAAAGCGATGTGCGTTATCGATTCGTGATTGATGTCTCTACTTTGTAAATCATATATAATAACAGATAGGCCAGTCATTTTATTTGACTGGCCGCTTTTCTTAGCTTTTGCCCCGCATGACCCGGCAATTTCAGCCGAGCGAATGAAGATACCATTCTATATATCTCCTTGTTCTATAACGAGCAGAGAGCCGAACAGGGATTGGCGGCCTTGGTTTATGCGACAAGGGATCGGGGCCGAGGCGTCCTGCCATCAATTAGATTTCCTTACCGCTCTCATAATGACATATACGATCCCCGAATACTATTAATACCGAAATGATTGCAGGCCCTAATGGCATTTCACAACCTCCCAAAAAGAGAATTTACTTTCCATCGTTATTTTTACATTATGTAACAAACTTTCAAATAAATTCCAAAGGAGGAGTGCGACGTAATTTTTATACAGACTAAACCTTTGACAATACGAGCAACAGCTACTATAGTAGGATAGTACTTTTATTTAATATTTACTGATAATTCAGGACATTTATTTTGAAAATTTTTATCGCGCTACACTGCTGACTACTAAAAACGCACTAATAGCTTAACCCGAATCGGAGGACTCATGATGGCAAAAAAAATTCCTTTTTCATTTATCCTAATCATAGGATTAATGCTATTCGCATTATTTTTCGGTGCAGGAAATCTCATTTTCCCGCCTATGCTGGGTCAGATGGCCGGAGAGAATGTATGGACAGCCAATGCAGGATTCTTGGTGACCGGAGTCGGATTGCCATTGCTCGCCATTACGGCATTCGTTTTTTCAGGAAAAAATGATTTGCAGTCTCTGGCCAGTCGTGTGCATCCGTTGTTCGGCATTGTATTTACAACGGTTCTCTATTTAGCAATCGGCCCTTTTTTTGCGATTCCCAGATCCGGCAATGTGTCGTTTGAAATAGGGGTTAAACCTTTTTTATCAAATGATGCGGGCCCTGTTGCCTTAATCATATTTACCGTATTATTTTTCACTGTGGCATGCTTGCTGTCCCTGAATCCAACTAAAATTATCGATGTAATCGGAAAATTTCTAACTCCTATTAAATTAACATTTATCGGATTGCTCGTTGTTACGGCTATTATTCATCCAATCGGAAGCTTTCAAGCTCCGTCTGAAGGATATGCATCACACGTATTTTTTAAAGGATTCAAAGAAGGTTACTTTACTCTTGATGCCCTTGTCGCTTTTGTATTTGGAATCATCATTGTGAACGCCATGAAAGAGAAGGGAGCGGCCTCCAAAAAACAGCTCATAATCGTTTGTGCAAAATCGACGGCGATTGCAGCGGCGCTCTTGGCTCTGATCTATTCAGCGCTTTCATATATGGGGGCTTCCAGCGTTGAAAAACTGGGTCTTTTAGAAAATGGAGCCGAGGTTTTGGCAAAGGTTTCATCCTATTATTTCGGACCATATGGTTCCGTTTTTTTGGGCTTAATGATAACTGTAGCATGTCTGACAACAAGTGTGGGACTCATCACAGCATGCTCTTCGTTTTTCCACGGCTTGTTTCCAAACATCTCCTATAAAAAAATTGCTGTCATTCTGTCAATGTTCAGCACCCTTGTAGCAAATATAGGATTAACACAGCTGATTAACGTTTCAATGCCGGTTTTAACAACTTTGTATCCCATTGCGATTTCTTTAATATTCTTAACATTTTTACATCCTTTATTTAAAGGGAAGAGGGAAGTGTATCAAGGCAGTCTGATATTGACCTTTATCATCAGCCTGTTTGACGGCCTGAATGCTGCCGGACTCAAAATTGCAGCTATTAATCAATTTTTCAATCAGTTTCTCCCGATGTATGACATCGGATTAGGATGGGTGCTTCCGGCGATTTTAGGAGGAATAGGCGGCTATCTCATTCATAGACTCCGGAAGTGCTGAATAAACTCATAAATATGAAGGCAACCCTATGATCCCAGGGTTGCCTTTTTCTTTCAAATGTTTGCGATGGTTTTCCATAAATGGATATTCTATAATGGTGTTAGTTTATCCATTTTGAAAAGAAAAGAGTGCTGAGTATGAGAAAATGGTATTTTATTTTATCAGCGTGTATTTTAGTTTCTGTTATCATCGCTTTTGCTTACGATAAGACCGGAGCAAAAGAAGCAGAACCGGCTAACAGCTTGTATGTTTCCCCCGATGGAAATGATCAAAATGAAGGAACGAAAGAAAAGCCGTTTCGAACTCTGGGACATGCAGCAAAAAAAGCGGTCCCCGGCACAACTGTTATGATTCGGGAAGGCACGTATCATGAAACGCTTGATGTGAAGAAGAGCGGGTCGGCTGAAAAGCCTATCACATTTCAAAACTATGAGAATGAAAAAGTCGTCATCAGCGGAGAATCTATTCAGGATGCTGAATATGAAACACCGCTCATTCAGATTCACAATCAACAGTACATCACAATCAGCGGCCTGACGATTCAAGACCTTTCCGTTTCATCGGAAGAAGCAACCGCCATGGGAATTTATGTTTCAGGCTCCAGCAGTCATATTACCATCAAAAACAATCACGTCCGGGATATAAAAACAACAGCGGATGATGGCAATGCCCACGGGATTGCCGTTTATGGCTCCGGCAGCATGAAAGACATTAAGATCGAGGACAATACGGTTGAAAAGCTGACACTCGGAGCGAGTGAAGCGGTTGTGCTGAACGGAAACATTGACGGTTTCACGGTGAGAGGCAATGTGGTTCGCGACAATAACAACATCGGAATTGATCTGATCGGATATGAAGGAACGGCCGCTCAAAACGATTTTGTGCGAAACGGTATCGTAGAAAACAACACGGTTTACGATAACTCCACTTACGGAAATCCTGCCTATGGTGATGACTATTCTGCGGGCGGAATATATGTTGACGGAGGACAAAGCATTGACATTAAGGAAAATACGGTCTACGGCAACGATATCGGAATTGAAGCAACGTCTGAACATAAAGGGAAATATGCTGATGATATTCAAATAACCGACAACAAAGTGTATGAGAATGCGTATACGGGCATTTCTATCGGCGGATACGACCAAAAGCGGGGAGGCACCAGCCATTCTGTCATTGCACACAATATTATTTACCGCAATGATACAAAGGGGCTGGATGGCGGACAGCTTTTGCTCCAGTATGATACAAAAAACAATACAATCGAAAAAAACATCATAACAGCAAGCGATTCGCGAATATTTATCGCAAACGATTTTACGAAAAATGAAGGAAATAAAGTGAATCATAACGTGTACCACAAGGAATCCGGCAAAGACGGACTATGGATTTGGAAACAGAATGAATACGACTCGTTTTCGCCGTATCAAAACGCAACAAATCAAGATCAAGACTCGATTTATGCCGATCCGATGTATCGCGACGAGTCATCTCATGACTTTACATTAGATCCTGATTCACCGGCTTGGTCTGTGATTGAGTAAAGTGCGAAACACCGAACATGCTAAAAGAATTCCCCATACCCCAAAGCTGCTTTCACAGCGTAGCTTTGGGGATTTTTAAACTGCAAAATTAATCTATGGATTGCCTTCTGAATACAGCCAAAAGAGCGGATGAATGTTAGAAAGATACCCGTTCACTAATTTCTTTAATGTCAAACAAGAGAAGATTTTTTCTCACTAGTTGACCCCGAATCATTGTTTCATGTGATAGCCTTTTCAGCTACCTGAAAATCTGGAGTTCCCTTTTATGAATGTTGTACGTAGATCGGGCTTCGGTTGTTTCTTTCCTTTTGATCCTGCAGAAGTGTGGAAAAAAGTATGAAAAACTTGACATTGCCTAAATATAAAAGCTATCATGGATAAGTAAAGTCTATGATTGAGGTGAAAAACTGCGCTATGAAGTATTCGAAAGCAACGAACTATGCCCTTCACACTATGCTCTTTCTTGCAGCAGGCGCCCCAAATACATTTGTCGGTGTACAGCAGTTGGCAGAACGGCAAGAGGTATCGCCCACGTATTTATCGAAAATTTTAACGAAGCTGGCCAAGGCGGGAATGATTGAATCCGCTTCAGGCGCCAATGGCGGATATAGGCTAAAGCGGAATTGGGAAGACATTTCGTTTCTTGATATTATTCACGCAATTGAAGGTACAGCCTCCTTGTTCGATTGCAACTTGAACCATGGATCAGAATGTGTGATTCAGAAGGTGATGGTATCTGCAGAAGATGAAATGGAGAATTATTTGAGACAACAAAAAATATCTGACCTTGCCAAAAAAATAACTGTTGAGTTGTGAACCGCAGTTATTTTTTTAAGACTATCAAAGATATAAAGTGTCTTTAAAGTCTGTTAAGCCTTAATCATTGATTTTACAGCAAAAAATGAAAGGAGTTATGGATCTTGATAAACGAATTTTTTAAAGAAACCGTTTGGGAAGAAGCTTGGAAGGAAGATCAGCAGACAGCGGTTAACAAAATGAAAAAAGCCGGAATGGATAAAGTACACCATTTTGACCTTAGAGCAAAGTCATTCAATGAGCAAGCGTTTAACGAAGAAGGGAGGAAAAGGACAAAACGGATTATGAAATGGCTGGAAGGGCAGGGGGTGACATTTAAAGATACCTCTATTTTAGATATTGGAGCAGCCTCGGGCGGATTTACAGTGCCATTTGCAGAGAGAGGGGCCGAAGTTACCGCCGTGGAGCCTAGTCTTCCTTTAGTCGAGCTGATGAAAGAAAATATAACAGGAATAACAAACGGGAAGGTTAAGATTGTAGCTGAGCCTTTCGAAGACATAGATATCCAAGCAAAGGGATGGGGAAATGCTTTTGATTTTGTATTTGTCTCCATGTGCCCGGCTATTGCTGATTGGGAGAGCGTAAAGAGGGTGCTGAGCTGCGCACGGCAGTTTTGCTATATCAGTCTGTCAGCCGGCTCTCGGGAGCACAGTCTTCTGAATGAGATTTGGCCGCTGGTTTCAGATCAGCCCCTTAAAAATGAACATTCGGAGATGGCCTATTTGCTCCATTTATTGTTTCTAAAAGGTTATACCTATGAATCACTCGTAACCCGGGAAATGAAAACGAGGGAGGTATCCAGGGAAACGGCGCTCAATGAGGTTATGGACATGTTGAGAATGTTTGGTTTGCCTGCGGACGATCGCAACCGGAAAATCACCGCCGCTTATTTGGAACGGACTTATCCAAACGACAAGGTGGAAATCCGACAGGGCGGCCGTTTTGGAAAAGTTCTGATCCGATTACAGAATCAGAACATGTACATGAATTCATGACGACACAGCAATTAATTATAGATATTAAAGATCTATGGAGGTTCTTAAATACATGAAAAAACAACTTCTCGATGTAGCGATTATTGGGGGAGGTCCAGCAGGGTTGAATGCCGCCCTTGTTCTTGGGCGTGCGAGGAAAAATGTGGCGGTGATCGATGCAGGCCGGCCACGCAACGCCGTTACTCGCAAAGCTCACGGATTTCTTACCCGTGACGGAATAAGCCCAAGTGAATTTCGGCAAATTGCAAAGGAACAGATCAGTGCATATCCCTCCGTGTCTTTTATAGCGGATAAAGCTGTGTCGATTACAAAAACCGGCGGTCATTTTCAAATGACAACTGCGCAAGGAAACACTTTTGCAAGCAAGAAAGTGCTGTTTGCCGTCGGAATGAAGGATCAGCCGCTAGATATTCCAGGGCTGGCAGAGGTTTATGGGAAGAGCGCCTTCGTCTGCCCGTACTGTGATGGCTGGGAATTAAGGGATAAGCCTCTAGTGATCATTACCAAGGGGGACGAGGCCATTCACTTCGCTTCTCTCATATCAGGATGGACGAACCGTTTTACGATTTGCACGAACGGCCCCCATCAACTGACGGACGAGCAGTGCGAGGAGCTCAGCAGGCATCGCGTCCCTGTATTCGAAGCGCCGATTCGATGCATCGACTCAGACGACGGGATCGTGCAACAAGTCGTTCTCGAAGACGGGACGACAATTCCATGTAAGGGAATCTTTTTTAAAACGGAACTTGTGACAGGATCGGATTTACCGCGAGCCATAGGATGCGACATCACAGAATCGGGAACGGTCGTCGTTGATAACTTTGGGAAAACGAATATACCGGGCATCTATAGTGCAGGCGATGCAGCTACGAAATTGCATCAAGCCGTTGTCGCCGCCTCGATGGGTGCTATGGCCGCCGCGGCCATAAACAATGAACTGAATTTGGAGGCTTGGGAGCAAAACGGATGAAAACTTTCTGATACTCAAATGTCCAAAATTAAAAGAGCCATACTTTAAGTCAGAAGAAAATAGGGGTGTATGTTGACATATGTAGAGGTGAAATGCCTGGTAGCTGTTTTTTTATTCGTCATTTGATAAACCGTTCTGTGAACAATAAACTAAAGTTATCGATTAACAGTTCGTTGAAAAACTTGGTGTCATATGTTCAAAAAAACCCTAATTTAATGGGGTTTTTTTATTTTCGGTAATACACTTCTGTTGTACAAGGAAGTAAACATAGATCCATTTTATGCGTTGTAAACACTAGTCAAATAAGTATTTTATCATTTAATGGATCCACTCTTATGTTCTCTTTACAGAAAGTAAAAGTGGATCCATTATTATTTGGGAAAGTAAAACTGGATCCATTCTGAACGACTGATGCACTATTACTGAGATATTATGAATATTCATAGAAGGGTATTGTAGAACCTTGTCGAAATTTTATAGAAAAATCTTGTTAAAAGAGGTGTGCACATATATTCACCCATTAACATTAAAAGAAGCAGCAAGTTTGGAAATAATTATTGGGAATCATATATCTGAAATTGTTAGCGATCTCAAGAAAGCCAAGGAGTAGATATGATTCACTGAAGATAGGATGTAATAGTTTCACAGTTTTGAAAAGCGCTTATAGCGCAATGTATGTATTTCACATTCGCCACTTTTATTAATTAAGGGGGAATAAGAAAATGAAAACTTATGACGCATTTCCAGAACCAATTGGCGGCTATACTGTCGGTCGAACCCAGATGGATTTTGAGTACACGGCATCAGATCACTCAAAAAGAGAACTGACGGCGTTTGTGTACTATCCGTCCGACAGTAGCGAAGGTAAGACTACATCAACGTACATGTTTCCTGAAGTCTACGAGATGTTTAATGAGCAGCCACTTGTCACTGCGTTGAAGGATGTTTTCTCTATAGATATCAAGACCCAGTGTTACGACGACCTTGCTCTCTCCGGGAAGGAAAAGCGCTATCCGGTATTATTCTATGTTTGCGGCGGGGGCGGTTCTCCAGAATGGGGTACAGTGATCTGTACAGACTTGGCAAGCATGGGATATGTTGTGGTAAGCATCGGCCATCAGAATAGCACGATGTATAAGCGTAAAGATGGGCGCCTGTTTAATGTATCAAAGGATTTTTCGGATGTCATTATGGCGTTTTCTGAAGATCCGGAGATGCTGGCGTTGGCTGGTAAGATGGAGATGCGGCCTGACGATGAAACTGCCATTGAGATGTGCCATAACGTGCTTACACTGCCGATACTTGCCAAGTTAACAGAGTATAGTGAGTTACAGGCAGAAGATGTAAGGTATGTAGCCGATTATCTTTACAAACTGGACTCTGGAGAACTGAATTCCATCTTTAAGGGCAGATTGTTGCTTGACATCGGCATGGGCATAGTCGGACATTCTTATGGAGGGCCTACGACGGCGATTGTTTGCCGGGACGACGACCGGTTCGCCTGCGGGATTGGCTTGGATAGCGGTGCGTTCGGCCTTCTCGACAGCGACCTTAAGAAACCCTTCTTGCTACTGTTTTGTGAACCTAACTATAACATGAATGCGATAATTGGCGCTAACAATAGCATGGAAACCTATTATTTCTCTGTTGATCGTGTTGCGCATTTAGATTACTGCGACATCGTGTTTACCAGTGTTAATGAGGAACTCAGAGGTGAACGGGATGCTATGGAGATGCGAAATCTTGTTACAGACTATACGAAGAACTTTTTTGATCATTACATACTGCTGAAGGCTGCAAGTGTGGAAAGTCTGGCATACGATGGCGTGGACTTGATCAAGAAGACCAGCAACAAGTGACATAACCGAGAGGTTGCTGATAAACGCATGTCAAAGAGTTAGCCGTACAGACACAAAGCCGATAACCCTATTACGCGGTTATCGGCTCTCTCATATTTCAGGCATTGTTTTCTATTTGAGATGATAAGCGGTGTTTTCACCGTTGAAGATGTTAGAAATTGGCTGGATTCTAGAACAGATCATACCAAATGAATTTATACTATATTGACATATAGATATTGAGATGAGTTTTGATTTGATAGGGAGAATCGCGCCCAATTAAAACTAAATGAATATGCAAGCAAAGAAGTGTTTATTCCCTTCAAAATTACAATTCTTTTGTACAAAGATGATCACAAGAAGAGATCAATTTTTATAAGTTAAAGGAGAAGGAGTTTGAGAAGAATGGGTTATGTCAAAGAACCGTCGTACAGGAGGAACATTGTATAATCCTAACCTTCATTTCTTTCTAGTTTACATAATATATATTCTCGGAAGTTAAGGATTGAAAAGAAATTCTGTCTCAATACCAAAGTATACTCAAGTTAGTGAGACAGAATAAAATTTAGCGATACACTGAATATACGGCAATTTCTTTTCCCCATTTATGTATCGTTTTTTCTAAAGTCATGCCGATTCGTTCGGCTACTTTTCTGGACGGAAGATTTTTCGCATCAGGTAAAGATGCGATTTTTTTCAGGTGAAATGACTCAAATCCATATTGTTTGCATGCTGATGCTGCTTCGGTTGCATAGCCGTTTTTCCAAACGCTCCGTTTAAACAAATAGCCGATTTCCATTTCGTTCGATCCTTCGACTTCCTGTGGAACGATGCCGCATTGGCCTAAAAATTCGCTGGTTTGTTTATGTTCTGCAATCCAAAGACCGGTTCCGTGTTTTTCATAGTTTTCAAGCGTCCAGTCGATCCATTGCAATGTCTGTTTTTCATTCTTTGTCGATGGATAATATTCCATGGCTGCCGGGTCAGAAAAGATTTCGAGCAGGTTTTCGGCGTCATCATGCCTCATTTTTCGCAAAATCAGCCGGTCTGTCTTCATGATCATGTCTTTCATGCTCCTCCTCCCCCTTATTTTATTGATTATGGAGACGTTAATTCCCGATAAACCGTTTCCAATTCTTCCATCGTCAGATCTCCGTATGCGCATTTAATCACGGCATCTGCGAATTCATCATAGTCGTCATCTGTTGAAAAGCCTTGCTGGAGCGTTTTGGCGTAAAGCTCGATTTGCTCTTTTCTCTTTTCAATGTCTTCCTCTTTGCCTGTGTAATCCGGTCCATTGATCGTGTCATAGTGTTCCTTGACAAGCATCATGTATTGCTGCAATGTTTCATTCATACATCCATCTCCTTTCATGTTTACAAAAATATTCCTCATTCCTTCCATTATAATATATACGAAAACGGACACCATATCCGGTGTCCGTCAAAGTGCCGTTATTTAGGTTCAGTGCCCCAAATCAGCTTTCCGTTCTCATACAACGTGATTTTTTTCGTATTTTTAAACGTGTTTGAATTAAAAAATGAATAGTCGCCGCTTTGGGCATAATTGCTCCAGCCGTCATTGTGAAGACGGATCTGGATTTCGCCAGTATCAGCCCCCGGCGCCAATGTACCATTTTTAAATCCTACTTCAAGATACGTGTCTGCTCCGTTTACCGCTTTTTTTAATTGAACGAATTTGTGCGTGATTTTGCTGCAGCCGATTTGGGCATAGTCGCAGTCAAAATTTTGTCCTTTGCGATTCGTTTTATACCAGTAGCGGACAGTGATTCGATTTAAAGACACGGTTTTTTTGCTGTTGTTTTTAATGTTGAGCTGAGGGCGGATTTGGTTGCCGTTTACATTGTTGTCCCCCGCTCTGTATTGTACTGCTATCGTGTTGGCTGCAGCGCCGCTGTCTTGACCTGGTTTATCCTGATCCTTTTTTTGGTCTTTTTGATCTGACCCTTTCGAATTCGATCCAGAGTCTCCTGACGAACCGTTTGACCCGCTGCGGATGTTATCCCTGACGAATTTGCCTGATGGGGACAAGTCGGATTGCGACCATCCTCCGTTTTTAGAGGCGCCTGGGTTTAAAGCTGCTGACGACTCTTGTTTGTCGGATAAGTTCCAGTTTACCCAGCTGATTTTTTTGCTGTCTAAATATTTCAGCCACTCCCTGGATTGGTCAAGGTAGACCCCGCCGTTTCCTGAAGCATCGCTCGTTCCCCATTCTGTGACGAAAATCGGCGCTCCTTTGCTGAGTGCATAATCGGCTTTATCCCGCAAAGACTGACCGTGCGTGCCCGCATAAAAATGGAGCGCGTACATGACATTGCCGTCTTTCAGCTGATTGTCCGCCGCATCATTGACATCCTGGCTCCAGGTGCCTGTTCCGACAATCACAATATTTTTCGGAGAGTTTTTGCGAATCACGGACAGGATTTCTTCGGCGTAAGGTTTAATGTCGCGATTCCAGTTGACATCGCCGTTCGGCTCGTTGGCAATTTCAAAAATGACGTTTGGCGTCTTGCCATAAAGTCTTGACATTTCGTTAAAAAATTCTTTTGCTTTCGCTTTGTTTTGGTTTGGATTGCCATCGCTCAGTATGTGCCAGTCAATGATCACATAGATTCCGAGTTCTTTTGCCGCTTCGACGGCTTCCTTCACTTTGTTTTTAACCGACGGATTGTCAATATAGCCGCCTTCAGCTGTATACATGGCCGCGCGGAAGACATTGATGCCCCAGTCGTCTCTCAGCCATTTTAACGAGTCTTTGTTGACATAATCGCCATACCACTGTAGACCGTGGGAGCTGATTCCTTTCAGCTGAACCGCTTTTCCGTTTTGATTGACGAGCTGCGTACCTTTTAAGGTAAGCTGTCCGTTTACAGCAACGGGTGTTTTAGAAGCGGCAGCCGCTTTCGGTGCAATGATACCGCTGATGCCAAGCGCCGCTACCATAAAACAGGCGATGAAGACAGAGATGGAACGTTTCATATATGACATTCTTTTTCCTCCAATGATTTTATTTTTCGAAAATACTTTTTCCGCAGCCATTTTTCACTCCTTTCCTTGCCTGTAGCACGAACTGATTGTAAATAAACTATTCACCGATTGTCTATCAACCATATTTCTTGTTTTTTGGCGCTTAAAAAATCTATCTATTTCCTCTTTTCGTATAAAATGGGAGGTCTGAATACTAGTGACCGCAAGCTTTTAAAACAAATGGCCGGGGACTTTGCACATCCTTTTTCTCTCAATTCTAAATTTTAAAAACTGAAATCTTTACAATGAGATGCTTCCTCTCTGCCTAAAATGCCGCATCCGGGAAAAATCGCTGTGAAAAGTTCATAAAACTGACACGTTCTCTCTGCTGTTTGTATCACTTTATTGACAAAAAAATAAAACCATCCGCTTGGAATGGTTTACTTCTTTAAATCGGAGAAAAAGCCGACAAGTTTTGTGGCGACACCGACAAACGTTTCAAGAATCGCCTGCCCCCCGGCGACCGACAAAATCAAAATCAACGGGAATATCGCTTTTGGGGCAATCAGATATCCGACAGCAATGATCAACGCGCACCATATCCCTGCGCACCAATAGCAATTCAGCAAATAGCCGAAGTTTGATTTCGGCACTTTTTTCGTTTCTACATGCCCTTGTTCATCAATCGTCTGCTTCTTCTTCATGAACGGTTTCCGGATAAACTCCGTGATCTTATCAAAAACAATCAAATGAGTTAACCGGTAACTGGCGAGAATCAGCATCGTAAATGTAAGCCAGGATATATGCTCCATTGCGGGCCTCCAACATGAAAAGTTATCTATAGCTATTTCCCGATTTCTTCTGACTTATTGCTTTTTCTGTCATTTTTTCAGAATGTGATGTAGATCACGATTTTCCCTCGGTGAACCCGTTACATTTAACCTATAGCATACAAAACACTTCAGGAGGTTTTACAAATGGAAGCAGTTTTTGATCAAAATACAAAAACGGGTGATATTGTTACACGTTTTCCAAGAGCCAGCCGGCTGCTGAAAGAATATCGCATCGACTTTTGCTGCGGGGGCAACCGCCCGATCGGTGAAGCGATAAAAGAGCAGGATTTAAATGAAGAAGAGGTCTTAGCTAGAATCAATACATTATATCAAGAGACAAAGGCATTGAACGAAAAAGAGACGAACTGGAGTGAAGCCCCGTATTCACAGCTGATCGACCATGTGATTCATACGCACCATGCCTACCTGTATGAGGTGCTTCCTGAATTGTCAGGCTTTGTTACAAAAGTATACCGGGTTCACGGCATCCATCATCCGGAGCTCGCCCAGGTCCATCAATTGTTCCATCAGCTGAAAACAGAACTCGAACATCACCTCTTCCAGGAAGAAGAACATATTTTTCCGAAAGTGATGGCCTATGAAGAGACGCGATCAATGGACCGCTTAGCGGAAGCGGTACAAGCGATCGACGTCCTTGAACAAGAGCATGAAGCAGCAGGAAAAATCCTCAAGGAACTGAGAAAAGTGACCAATGACTATACCCTTCCTGAAGGGGCATGCACAACATATACACTGACTTACTTAAAGCTCGATGAATTGGAAACGGATCTTTTTCAGCACATTCACCTGGAAAACAATATTTTGTTCCCGCGGCTGGAAGCACAAGCTAATCAATAAAACAAAAAGACAGAGGATTTTACTTCCTCTGTCTTTTTGTTTATCTATTCATCTGAAGCAATGTCTTTAACAGGCAGCGCTTCGCCTTCCTGATGCGTCGGTTTGCGGAGATGGAATAATGCTCTGATGCTGAATATCACCAAGATCACGATTCCAGCTAAAAAGATCGTATCCGGCACAGCTCTCCAAGTCAGCAGCGTTTGCACCGCATCCTGCTGTAAAAACTCAGGCGCCCTTGAGCTCCAGTACCCATCTTCAAATGCTTTTTTCAATTGAAGAAAACCGACCGGCAGCAAGTTGATAAACACCATTCCGAACAGGCCGATGTTCAGTGACCAGCAGGCTATTTTCAGCCATTTATCATTCCACGCTTCTTTTTTGGCGATATTGCGGAGCGTATACAGCCAGACGGCAATGGCAAACATGCCGTACACACCCATCATCGCCCCGTGTCCGTGGGCGGGTGTCAAGAACTGCCCGTGCTCAAAATAGCTGACGGCAGGCAAGTTGATCAAAAAGCCCAATACCCCGGCGCCGACCAGATTCCAGATCGCCGTTGAAATCAGGAACCAGAACGTTGCTTTATACGGGAAGTGATGTCCGCCGTCTTTCATCATCTTGTATTGTTCGTAAGCTTCCAATACAAGCAGGGTAAGCGGGATGACTTCCAGGCATGAGAAGACGGAACCGAGGCCGATCCAGACTTCGGAAGACCCGTTGTAATAGTAATGGTGTCCGATCCCGATGACACCGCTCCCCAGCAGGATCGTCAATTGAAAATAGAGCGTTCTGACGGTCGACTTTTTCGTCACCAGGTTCATTTGCACGAGCAAAAAGCCGATGACCACGACGGCAAAGACTTCAAAAATCCCTTCCACCCAAAGATGGATGATCCACCACCGCCAAAAATCCGACATTGTAATATTAGTGCCGGGATTAAAGAAAAAGGCAGCACCGTAAAACAGCGGAATGGCGATCGAAGAATAAAACAGCAGATGAATCAAACCGCCTTTATCAGACTCCCGCTTGAGGCCGCTCTTAATGCCTCTGAAGACGATAAACAGCCAAATCAGCATGCCGAGCGCAAGAATGACCTGCCAAAAGCGGCCGAGTTCAATATATTCCATTCCTTGATGGCCGAATAAGAACCAGTTGTTTCCTAAAAAGCCTTTCGCTCCGAGCCATTCGCCGACCATGCTTCCGCCGACAAGGACGATCAGCGCCCAAAACAGAATGTCGACAAGCAGCCCCTGTCTTTTCGGCTCGCGGCCTCCGACAAGCGGCGCCGCATAAATACCCATCCCGAGCCATGAAGTTGCAATCCAGAAGATCGCCAGCTGAAGGTGAAATCCCTTAGATATGCTGAAGGGCAACAGCTCCCTGATCCAATCAATCCCAAAAAAGCTGTCCGGTTCAATATAATAGTGGGCGAGCAAAGCCCCGAACATCGCCTGAACAAAAAACAGCAGCGACACAACGGCGAAATATTTTCCGGTTTTAACCTGTGAAGCGGTGAGCGGCTGTTTATCCAGATCAAATACCGGAAACGCCCCTTCCTGGTAAGCCTCTTTCATTCCAAGCTTGTAACGGTAAAACACGAATAAAATAATGCCGACAAATAAAATGAGGATGGTAACGCTTGCGCCGCTCCACCAAACGGCGGCGAATGACATCGTGTTGCCCGCATCTTCATCATACGGCCAGTTGTTCGTGTACGTAATGTCGTCGCCCGGCCTTAATGTACTGGAAAGCCATGCCGTCCAAAAGATAAAATCGGAGACCTGCGTGATTTGGTCTTCGCTGTCGACCCACGCCCTGTTGCGTTCAGGCATGTGGCTTTCTTTAATTAAACCGGGCTCAAGCCCCCAGCCGTCTCCTTTTGTAAAGACTTTGCGGTAATGATCGCGAACTTGATGCAAGCCGTAGACCTGCGCGTCTGTCAGCTTCAATGTATCTGATGGGCGATCATAACGGTTTTTTCTCATTTCGCGGATGACGTGATTCCGGATGGTGGACTGCTTTTCATCTGAAAGTTGTTTAAAGCGCTTGCCGTATTGTGCCTCCGCCTTAAAATCCTGCATCCCTTCCGTATAGATTTTCAGGGCTTCGGCCGTGTAATCAGGCCCCATATAAGATCCGTGCCCCAAAATCGTTCCATAGTCCATCAGCGCGTATTTTTGAAATACGGCCTGACCGCCTGAAATAGACGATTTTGTCATGAGCACCTCTCCGTTTGGCCCGGACACTTCAACAGGTCTTGGTGCAAGTCCTTTGAAGATCCAATAGCCTCCCAAAAGCAGCACCGAAAAACTTACGATTAAAGTAAAGACGAGAATGGATTTCAGAAAACCGTTTTTTGATGCTTTTTTAACGGGCACCGTCTTTCTTTGTACTTCCATTGCGGTTCACTCCTTTTTTGATTTTGCATGTCCTAAGATACTGGATATGCAAAACACCAGTTGTGAACCAGATCACTTAAATCATGGCGTATTTGTGAACAAAATAAAAAACAGGCTTTCCATCTGCCGTTCAATGGAAAGCCTTAACCTCATGCCTTAATCGCAGCCGTTCAGCCAGTCTGTATCGTAAATGAAAATTCCGCTCCTGTCAGCTGTCAGCAGATTTTTCTTTTTCATTTCATTTAATGTTCGGTTGATCGTTTCTCTTGACGTTCCGACCATGTTCGCAAAATCCTGATTGGTAATGGGCAGGCTGATGTAGACCCCTTTTTCTTGAGGAATGCCATGTTCAGCAGCAAGCTTCATTAATACATGTGTCAAGCGGTGCTGGACGTCTTTTGAGATAAAACCCTGGATCCGCTCTTGCAAATCGAGAATCTTTTTCCCCATGATTTGCATCACTTTTATCGTCATTTCCGGAAATTTCATCAAAAGTTCATTAAAATCGGCGATGCGGATTACGATCAATTCGGTTTCTTGAACGGCTTCTGCCGTTGCCGGGTATGGGGAGAGGTCAAAAAAGCCGACATGGGGAAACATATCCCCGTTTTGCAGAATCGAAATCACTTGTTCATTGCCGTCTTCATCGATTTTAAAGGCTTTAACAAGACCGGATTTGATGAAAAATACCGCTTCCCTCTCTTCCCCCTCCATAAAAACAAACATTCTCGGCTGATAGGTGCGCTTGGCCGCGATCTGCTCGATTTGCTTGAACTCTTCATCATTCAACCCGCTGAAAATCATAAATTGCTTCAGAAACTCCATTGGTCTTTCAATCCCTTCGGTTTTGCTAAAGGAGAGCGGTTTGTCACAGACGGCGCTCCAGTGCAAAGAGCTCTTCTTCAATCGCCGCTGCCTTCTCTTCCACCACTCTGCGGCTGTCCTTCAAGGCCTGATTGTAAAAGTAAGGTCCGAGCTTTTCCTTTACGAATTCGAACATTTGAATCGCCGCAATGTCTCCGACCTCTTCTCCTCTTTCTTCAACATAAAAGCGTTTGATTTCATCGATGATCGCTTGTTTTTCTTCTTGGGTAAGCTTTATAAACATAAAAGCGGCACTCCTTTTTTTATTTCCATGATAAACGATAAAGTCCGCAAATGAACAATTTATTTTTTTACATCCGTTTACTCTCCGTCACTTACCGATATTAAACACGAAACAAGCGAATGACCGTGTGACGTAATTCACAATGTTTTAAAAAGACTTTTTGTAAGATAAACATGCTGATTGATTTATTCATTTTTCCCTTTGAAAGGAGCAAAACCGCAATGGCAAATCGTCAAAAAATACAATTACCGCTGCAGTCATTTAGTTTAGTCGCAGGATTTATGGTTTGGGTATTGATTTCCTCTTTAATGCCCCACATTAAGCAGGACATCGCCCTGACAGACAGCGAGGTCTCCCTTGTTACGGCCATTCCGGTCATACTCGGGTCGCTTCTCAGGATTCCGCTGGGCTACTACACGAACAGATTTGGAGCAAGAATTACATTCATGATCAGCTTTTTGCTGCTTCTGTTCCCGGTTTTTTGGATCAGCACAGCCGATTCGCTGTTCGACTTGATCCTTGGCGGCTTCTTCCTCGGCATCGGCGGAGCGGTCTTTTCCATCGGGGTCACATCACTGCCGAAATACTACCCTAAAGAAAAGCACGGGTTTGTCAATGGGATCTACGGCGCTGGGAACGTCGGTACAGCGATTACTACGTTTGCCGCTCCTGTTGTCGCAAAAACCGCCGGGTGGGAAAATACGGTGCGGATGTACATCGTGTTAGTCGCCGTATTCGCTTTATTGAACTTTATCCTTGGAGATCGAAAAGAAACAAAAGTTACGGTATCTGTAACAGAGCAAATGAAGGCAGTCTACCGAAATCAGACATTATGGTTTTTAAGTTTGTTTTACTTCATTACATTCGGATCTTTCGTCGCGTTTACGATTTATCTTCCGAACTTTCTTGTTAATCACTTCGGGCTTGATCCCGTCGATTCAGGGCTGAGAACCGCCGGATTTATCGCTGTCGCCACTTTTCTGAGGCCTGTCGGCGGCTGGCTGGCAGACAAATTCAACCCGCTGAAGCTGTTGATGTATGTATTTGCCGGCTGCACCTTGTCAGGGATTTTATTGGCCTTTTCGCCGAGCCTCGGACTGTACGGGTTTGGGGTATTAACCGTTGCCGTGTGCGCCGGACTCGGAAACGGGATCATCTTTAAGCTCGTGCCGCTTTATTTTTCAAATCAGGCCGGCATCGTTAATGGGATCGTATCAGCGATGGGCGGCTTGGGAGGATTTTTCCCGCCTCTCATCCTGTCAAGCGTTTTTCAGGCAACCGGCCATTATGCGATCGGATTCATGGCGCTGTCAGAAGCGGCTCTTGCAAGCTTTGTGATCGTGGTCTGGATGTATTTTCAGGAAGTGAACAAAACATCGTCCAAAACGAAGGCCAACCATTTATAAGCCCTTCCTGCAAAAAGAGATTGAGCCGATATGCCCAGGCTCTTTTTCGGGACTATATTCATATGTTCACAATATTGTTTATATTTAAAAGGTCACTCTGCCTTATTTAACGTTAAAATAAGAACTGCAAAAGGGGTGACGCTCAATGAACATTTCTGTTAGAAAATCAGACACAGATTTGCTCTCAGACGATCTGCATCACTTGCTGGAATCGATCAGTACGCGACGAAAAATCAGGCAGGACACATTCCTTTTTCAAGAAGGGATGGATGCAGAGGAACTGTATCTTATTCAGTCAGGACTTGTCCAGATCGGCAAATTGACGTCCGATGGCAAAGAACTGACGCTTAGAATGTGCAAAAAAAATGATATTGTCGGGGAGCTTACGCTTTTTACAGAAGATGCGAAATATATGCTGAGCGCAAAGATCCTCTCTGATGGCGAAGTGTTGGTCATCAATAAAGATAAGCTTGAAAAAGAACTCATTCAAAACGGTGCGCTGACGTTTGAGTTTATGAAATGGATGAGCACGCATTTGCGAAAGATTCAATCGAAGATCCGCGACCTTTTGCTGAATGGTAAAAAAGGCGCGCTCTACTCCACCTTGATCCGTCTCGCAAACAGCTACGGCATCACAAGAAGCGACGGGATTCTCATCAATATTGTCCTGACGAACCAGGATCTGGCGAAATTTTGTGCTGCTGCAAGAGAAAGCATCAACCGCATGCTGAGCGACCTCCGGAAGAACGGTGTCATTTCAATTGAGGACTCGGGAAAAATCGTCATCCACCAGATCAATTATTTAAAACGCGAAATCGACTGTGAAAACTGCCCGCTCGAAATCTGCAATATCGACTGAAAAAGCGAAAACAAACAAGGACATGAAGCACAGTGTCCTTGTTTTTTACGTTTGCAGCAGAAAAACGATCAACACGGCCATAAAGATACAGGCATTCACCAGCTCAGAGATTCCGATTATCTTAATCGACAGTTTCCTCCCGTGGAAAAACCACGCTCTAAGACTGCTCGGCACTACGCCGATCACCGCCCATCCTGCCCCTGCGGCCAGCGAGACGAACGGCAGGAAAACATGGTAGCCCCATGAATAAAGCTTGAATCGATTGTTTTTCTTTTCACGTATCATCGACTTGACATAAAAAGCGCTCCCTGTGAAAAACAAAGCGGACTGGATAAAAACAAACGATGCCTCACCATCAAGCTTCCCCGCTCCCATCCAGAAGCTCGCAAGCCCGCCCGTGCTGAAAACAAGGATTGCAGCTATATCATTTAAAAGCGCCCTGTCGTTGTTTCTTTTCGCATAATAAAGATTGATGAGAAAGAGCGGAAACAGCGGCAGACCGAGATACACAAGCTGCGGCTCCAGCAGGACCGAAATAAGCAGGAAAACGACGGCCGGAATGCCGTAGATGAGAACCCATTTTTGATAGTAAACGATATTTTTCTTCTTCACCATCATCATAGCCGGAGATGCCGCAAGATATAGAAACAGCCATCCGCAGAACAGCGGAATATGCTTTACATCTGCGCCTCCGGCGAACATGCCGAGAATAAACGGGATGACAAGCATCGCCCAGGCGCCGTGCTGCTTCGGTATGAACACTTTCATCACACATCCTCCCTTCTTTTCTATTACATTATAAAAGTTTCGTTCTTTTTACACAGTGACATTTTGCATACAGTCGTGTGAATTAAATCACTGCGCCCTGCAGCCCGGCGCTTTATACTAAAAGCCAATATAGAGAAGGAGGATATACCATGGACCGGTTTGACTACTTATTGTTTCTGAAAAATCTTCCTATGTTTTTCGGAGTACCCCTTCCGATCATCAAAAAGCTGCTGAAGAACGGTAAGGTGATCGATATCCAACCGTCTCAGCATTCGCGATCGTTCCTTCATTCGCAATCCGTCTATTTTGTTTTAAAAGGAGAAGTGCATTTTTCCGACAGAAGGCTTCCGGAAGAATCACGGACGATCGCCGAGTGGGAAAAAGGCGATGTTTTTCCTATTGATCAAAAAGGCGAACCTTTCTTATCTCCGTTTATTTCAGTCAATACTGCCTCTGAAACCGCCGTACTTGAAATACCGTTTCATAATTTCAAAAAAATGATGACTTATAACCGCCAATTACAGACGAACTTTCTCATGTTGCTCCAGCAGAATTTATTTTTTTCATACCAGCTTTTTTTGCGCTACCTCAACTCCTCCGCAGAAGACGACGTGTGAGAAGGGCCTCTCCCCTTCTTTCTCTTCTTTTTTCCAAATGTGATCTACTTAACTTTTTTTCTCCTGCATTTCCGCTACGATACACATGAATGCAAACGAAAGGACAGATGAAAGATGATACTTTGCGATTTCGACAAGTCTCCGTTTATCGTCATTTGGGAGCTGACAAGGGCTTGCGAGCTCAAGTGCCTTCATTGCCGGGCATCGGCTCAAAATAAACGCGATCCTCGGGAGCTATCCCTGAAAGAGGGAAAAGATTTAATCGATCAAATTCATGCGATGGACAATCCCCTCCTCGTGCTTACAGGAGGCGATCCTTTAATGAGAGACGACGTATTCGCCATTATTGAATATGCCGTCCAAAAAGGGGTTCGCGTCTCCATGACCCCGAGTGCCACGCCGAATGTTACAAGAGAAGCGATTCAATCAGCAAAAGAAATCGGGTTATCCCGATGGGCGTTCAGCTTGGACGGCCCGACCCGGGAGATTCATGATCATTTTCGGGGAACGGACGGGTCTTTTGACCTGACTATGAAGGCCATTCGCTACATTCATGAATGTCAGCTGCCTCTGCAGATTAATACCGTCATATCCTCCTATAACATCGATTACCTGGATGAAATGGCAAAGCTGATCAAAGAATTGAACTGCGTACTATGGAGTGTGTTTTTTCTCGTCCCGACAGGCCGCGCGAAGCGGGAAGATATGATTTCCCCGGTGGACCATGAAAAAGTCTTTCTCTGGCTCAGCCGTTTGGCAAAAGAAGCGCCTTTTGACATCAAAACGACAGCAGCCCAGCACTACCGGCGGGTCGTCATTCAGCAAAAAATGCGGGAAGCGAAAGACCCCCACATGAAAATCCGCTATGAACACGCATTGCAGAAAGGAAAAATGGATGCCATCGGCGGATTGGGCCGGGCTCCGAAAGGTGTGAACGATGGCAACGGGTTCATGTTTATCTCCCATATCGGTGATGTATATCCAAGCGGACTCCTGCCGGTTAAAGCCGGAAACATCCGCGAACAGCCGCTGGCTGAGATTTACCGCGAATCACCGATCTTTAAGGATCTTCGAAATCCGGACGGATTTAAAGGGAAATGCGGCGTCTGTGAATTCCGTCATGTGTGCGGCGGTTCGCGCTCGCGTGCTTATGCTCTGACAGGCGATTACCTAGAAAGCGATCCGAGCTGCATTTATATTCCGAAGGCTTTGCGCTAAAAAAATGTGATGTACGTCACATTTTTTTCAGCTTCCTTGTATTACGGTATAGATGAGAATGATCATCACTATCAAAGGATGTGATCCCTTGCATAAAAAAATTGATTTGGACGATTCCGTTTACAAACTTTGCACATTGCATCCTGAACTAAAAGCCGTGATGAAGGATGCCGGGTTTCAAAATATTACAAAGCCCGGCATGCTGGAAACAGCCGGGCGCATCATGACGATTCCAAAAGGCGCGCGAATGATGCAAATCGAATGGAACCATGTCTTAGACATATTGAAAGCACACGGATTTGACCCCGTTTGGAAAGGAGAAAAACAATGAGCGAAATCATTAACAATCGGGAAACGCAGCAAGGTCTGCCTGAGGAAAAAAAGCAGCTTCTGAAGGAGATCATCATCGACCTTCATAAAGGAAAGCCGCTTGCCGACGTCAAAAAACGGTTCGAAAAGGCATTCGGCTCAGTCAATGCTGAAGAAATCGCCCAGCTGGAACAGGCGTTGATGAAGGAAGAAGGCATTACACCTGAAGAGATCCAAGAGCTCTGCTCCGTTCACGCCGCTGTGTTTAAAGGATCGATTGAAGACATTCACCGCGCGGACGCCGACAAGCAGCCTGGCCATCCCGTTCATACATTTATGAAAGAAAATAAAGAAATCGACCTCCTTTTGAACTTTAAAATGCAGCTTCATTTGGAACGCTTTGAAAAAGAAGATCATCGCGACAACATTCTCAAACTGCTCGCAGACTTAAATTTGCTAGCTGACGTCGACAAACATTACAGCAGAAAAGAAAATCTTCTGTTCCCCTATTTAGAAAAGTACGGAATTACAGGGCCAAGCCAAGTCATGTGGGCTGTCGACGATTTTATCCGCAAGAGCATTAAAGAAGTGAAGCGTTTGTTGGAAGAGTATACGCCGGACAAAAAAGATGAGGTCATCCGCGAACTAACGTTTATCATTCAAGAAGGCACGGAAATGATTTATAAAGAAGAAAATATCCTCTTGCCGATGGCGCTCAGAACGCTGACAGAAGACGAATGGCTGAAAATCGCAGCTGAAAGCGACGAGATCGGATATTGCCTGACTGCTCCGGAAACGGTGTGGAAGCCTGAACGCCATCAGATCAAAACGAGCGAAGAGGCGGCTGATGGCTATGTCAGACTCCCTACCGGTATTCTGTCTGTGGATCAGCTTGAACACATGATGAACCATCTTCCGGTCGATATCACCTTCATCGATGAAAACGATGTGGTCCGCTATTTTTCACACGGAAAGGAACGGATTTTCGCCCGGACAAAAGCCGTAATCGGCCGAACCGTCCAAAACTGCCATCCGCCGGCTAGCGTCCACATCGTCAACAAACTTCTGGACGACTTTAAATCTGGCAAAAAAGATGTTGAAGATTTTTGGATCAAATTTAAAGACAAATACGTGTTCATCCGCTATTTTGCCGTACGCGATGAAAACGGCCGCTATATCGGCACTTTGGAATTCACCCAGAACATCGCCCCGATTCAGGAGATTAACGGGGAAAAGAGAATTTTGAACACGAGCGATTGAACCATTCGACAGCCCGCTTCCATGCAGGCTGTTTTTTTGTCCGCCCTCTTCCCCCTCCTGAAAATGTGACAAATTTGTGAAAAGCCGAAACCATGTGACAAATTTAACAAGGTGTAGCGCCTCCTCCATATATAGTGAGGGTAGCATCACTGACTCAGAAGGAGTGAACCAGCAATGAAAAAAAAGAAAAAGAGTCCCATTTTCAGGAGATTAAATTATTTCTCCCCTATTGAACGCCATTCCAATCAACACAGCCAAACCACTTATGAAGACCGGGATTGGGAAGATGTATACAGAAATAGATGGCAGCATGATAAAGTGGTTCGCTCTACCCATGGGGTGAACTGTACAGGATCCTGCAGCTGGAATATCTACGTCAAAAACGGGATCGTCACATGGGAAGGGCAGCGGCTTGATTACCCTTCGACAGGCCCTGATATGCCGGACTTTGAACCGCGCGGCTGTCCGCGGGGAGCCAGCTTTTCCTGGTATATATACAGCCCGCTCCGCGTGAAATACCCGTATGTACGCGGTGTGCTGATCCAGATGTGGCGCGAGGCGCTAAACAGCAGCAAAAATCCGCTTGAAGCATGGAAATCAATTGTCGAAAACCCTGAAAAAGCGAAAGCCTATAAACAGGCGCGCGGAAAAGGCGGATTTGTCCGCGCCGAATGGAGCGAAGTCCTGAAGCTGATTTCGGCTTCCCTTCTGTATACCATTGCCAAATACGGCCCTGACCGCAATGTCGGCTTTTCGCCGATTCCAGCCATGTCGATGCTCAGCCATGCAGCAGGATCACGCTTTATGTCCCTGATCGGCGGGCCGATGCTGAGCTTCTATGACTGGTATGCCGACCTCCCTCCTGCTTCACCGCAAATTTGGGGAGATCAAACCGACGTTCCGGAAAGCAGCGACTGGTACAATTCTGGCTACATCATGACATGGGGCTCTAATGTCCCGCTTACCAGAACGCCTGACGCTCACTTTTTAGCCGAAGCCCGCTATAAAGGAGCAAAAGTGATTTCGATCAGCCCGGACTTTGCCGAGTCCTCAAAGTTTTCCGATGATTGGCTGAGCATCAAACAAGGCACGGACGGCGCACTGGCCATGGCGATGGGCCACGTTATTCTGCAAGACTTTTATGTCAACCAGAAAACGGAACGTTTTATTGATTATGCAAAACAATATACCGATTTCCCGTTTTTGGTGACTTTGAAAGAGGAAAACGGAACGTTCACAGCAGGCCGCTTCCTCCATGCTAAAGATATCGGGCGCGCGACAGAGCACGATGAGTGGAAGCCTGCCGTTTGGGACGAAGACACAGATGGATTTGCGATTCCGCAGGGCACGATGGGCTCCCGCTGGGACGGCAAAGGAAAATGGAACCTGCGCATGGTTGATGAGGATTCAGAAAAACCGATCACACCTCGGCTTTCCATGCTTGGATACGAAGATATGATCGGCACGGTCAACATCCCGTATTTCTCACATGACGGCAATAAAGTGCTTGAAAGACCGCTTCCGATCAAAAAAGTCATCTTGAACGGCGAGGAAGTCTTTGTTTCCACCGTTTTCGACCTGACTCTCGCCAACTATGGCGTCAACCGCGGAATCGGCGGACAGACGCCGGCATCATTTGATGATCCTGAACCGTTTACACCGGCTTGGCAAGAGCCGATTACTGGCATTAAAAGTGAAATGGTGATCAAGATCGCGAGGGAATTCGCGCAAAATGCGATTGACACAGAGGGCCGCTCGATGATCATTGTCGGCGCCGGAATTAACCATTGGTTCAATTCAGACACCATTTACAGAGCTGTACTGAACCTTGTGCTTCTCGTCGGAGCCCAAGGAGTTAACGGAGGAGGCTGGGCTCACTATGTCGGCCAGGAAAAACTCCGGCCGGCCGAAGGATGGCAGACGATCGCGATGGCCAAGGACTGGGGAGGCCCTGCCAAACTGCAAAACGGCACATCATTTTTCTACTTCGCCACCGACCAGTGGCGCTATGAAGATCAGGAAATCAGCGGGCTCGCTTCACCAATCGCAAAAACATCGCGCTACAAGCACCATGCCGATTACAATGTGCTGGCGGCGAGACTCGGCTGGCTTCCATCGTATCCGACGTTTGAGAAAAACGGCATCGACTTGTATAAAGAAGCAGAAAAAGCGGGCGCTGAGAACGCTCAGCAAGTCGGAATCTATATTGCCAGACAGCTCGAGGAGAAAAAGCTCAAGTTTTCGATTGAAGATCCTGACAATGAAAAGAACTTCCCGAGAAATCTATTTGTCTGGAGAGCCAATTTAATCTCAAGCTCCGGCAAAGGCCATGAATATTTTCTGAAACACTTGCTCGGCACGACAAACGGACTGATGAACGATGATCAGGACAGCATCCGTCCGGAAGAAATCACTTGGCGTGACAAAGCGCCTGAAGGCAAACTCGATTTACTGATCAATCTCGATTTCCGGATGGCGGGAACAGCCCTTTATTCAGACATCGTGCTCCCTGCGGCCACCTGGTACGAAAAACACGATCTCAGCAGCACGGATATGCATCCGTTCATCCACCCGTTTAATCCGGCAATCAGCGCGCCGTGGGAAGCAAAGTCTGATTGGGATATTTTTAAAGCACTGGCAAAAGCGGTTTCCGATCTGGCTGAAGAAGTGGATATGGAACCTGTCAAAGAGGCTGTTGCGACTCCTCTTCTCCATGACACTCCACAAGAAATGGCGCAGCCGCTCGGGAAAATCAAAGATTGGAGCAAAGGCGACTGCCCTGCCGTACCAGGCAAAACAATGCCGCAAATTCACGTTGTGGAGCGGGATTATAAGCAGATTTTCAATAAGATGACATCGCTTGGGCCGAATGTTGTCAAACAGCCGTTTGGTACGAAAGGAATGAACTGGTCTGTTGAAGCGGAATATAATTCTCTCAAAAAAACGCTCGGCGTCGTAAAAGACGACACGATCGCCAAGGGCTGTCCCGACATCAGTGATGCTAGACAAGCTGCTGAAGCGGTATTGACTCTCTCTTCCACTTCAAACGGGAAAGTAGCCGTTAAAGCGTGGGAATCGCTTGAAAAAATTACGAATCTTGAGTTGAAAGATTTAGCTGAAGAACGGGAAGAGGAATGCTTCACATTTGAGCAAATTTCAGCTCAGCCGAAAACGGTGATCACCTCCCCTGCTTTCAGCGGTTCTGAAAAAGGCGGACGACGCTATTCTCCGTTTACGACAAACGTTGAAAAACTGATTCCGTGGAGAACGCTGACCGGCAGACAGTCTTTTTACCTTGATCATGAAATGATGACAGAATTCGGCGAAAACATGGCGACATTCAAGCCGATCCTGATCCACCGCCCTTTCTTGAACAAGCGTCCGGATCAGGAAGGAAAAGAAATCGTTTTAAACTACTTAACGCCGCATAATAAATGGTCGGTTCACAGCATGTATTTTGATTCCCTGCCGATGCTTACCCTTTTCAGAGGCGGGCCGACAGTCTGGATGAATAAAGACGATGCCGAAGAAACCGACATTCAGGACAACGACTGGATCGAGTGCTTCAACCGAAACGGTGTCGTCGTCGCACGGGCCGTGACATCACACCGGATTCCAAAGGGAATGGCGTTTATGCACCATGCCCAAGACAGACATATCAACGTGCCGGGAACAAAGCTGACGAATAACCGCGGAGGAACCCATAACAGCCCGACCCGCATCCATGTCAAGCCGACGCAGATGATCGGAGGCTACGGACAGCTCAGCTACGGATTCAACTACTACGGGCCGACAGGAAATCAGCGCGACCTCAATGTCGTGATCAGAAAATTGAAGGAGGTCGATTGGCTTGAAGATTAAAGCGCAAATCGGAATGGTAATGAACCTTGACAAATGCATCGGCTGCCATACATGCAGCGTCACATGCAAAAACACTTGGACAAACCGTTCCGGTGCAGAATATATGTACTTCAACAACGTCGAAACAAAACCGGGCATCGGCTACCCTAAACAATGGGAGAACCAGGATAAATACAAAGGCGGCTGGGAGCTGAAAAAAGGCAAGCTCCAGCTTAAATCAGGCGCCAAAGCAACGCGGCTCATGAATTTATTCTACAACCCGTATCAGCCGACGATCGATGACTACTATGAACCTTGGAACTATGATTATGAAACGCTGACAAACAGTCCGGAGAAAAAACATCAGCCTGTTGCAAGGCCGAAGTCTTCCATTACGGGAGACTTCATGAACCTTGAATGGGGTCCGAACTGGGAAGACGATCTTGCCGGCGGCCACATTACAGGCCTCCAAGATCCAAACGTCAAAAAAATGGAAGAATCCATCAAAACCGAATTTGAAGACGTCTTTATGATGTATCTGCCAAGGATATGCGAACACTGCATCAATCCTTCCTGCGTCTCCTCCTGTCCGTCGGGAGCGATGTACAAACGCGAAGAAGACGGCATCGTTCTCGTCGATCAAAATGCGTGCCGCTCATGGAGACACTGTGTATCATCATGTCCTTATAAAAAAGTGTATTTCAACTGGCAGACTAACAAGGCGGAAAAATGCACATTGTGCTTCCCTCGTCTTGAAGCAGGACTGCCGACAATCTGCTCTGAGACATGCGTCGGCAGAATCCGCTATCTCGGAGTCATGCTTTATGACGCAGATAAAGTCGAAGAAGCGGCTTCAGCCGAAAATGAAAAAGATTTGTATCACTCACAGCTGGAGATTTTCCTTGACCCGAATGATCCCGCTGTTGCAGAAGAAGCAAAAGCTCAAGGCATTCCGCTGGAGTGGATTGAAGCAGCGCAAAAATCTCCGATCTACAAAATGATCATCGATTGGAAAATCGCTCTGCCGCTGCATCCTGAATACCGGACATTGCCGATGGTATGGTATATTCCTCCGCTCAGTCCGATTATGAATATGTTTGAAGGAAAAGGAACAGCCCAATCAGCTGAAGATATCTTCCCTGCTATTGATGAAATGCGGATTCCGATCGAATATTTGGCCAATTTGCTGACTGCCGGTGATACACACCATATTAGAACGACATTAAAGAAAATGTCTGTGATGCGTATGCACATGCGGGCGACCCAAACGAACAAACAGATCGATTCATCTCTGATTCAAGATACCGGATTGACTGAAGAGCAGATTGAAGACATGTACCGTCTGCTTGCAATCGCCAAATACGATGACCGGTTCGTCATTCCTCAAACCCATCGGGAAGAAGTCGCGGATCTATACATGGAACAAGGAAGCTGCGGATTATCGTTTGCCGGAGGACCCGGCTCTTGCCAAAACATATAAACACTGGAGGGAAGCTTCATGGATGGAACAGACAAACAAACCGTTTTTGCCGCTCTTTCTTACCTCCTCTCCTACCCTGATGAAGAGTGGAGAAAAGAACGTTCCGAATGGCAGCAGATCATCGGCGAAATCGAGCATGAAGCGCTGAAAGGACATCTGCTTGCCTTCTTGGAAAGCGCGGCTTCCTATTCGTCTGAGGAATTGATTGAAACATACGTATATACGTTTGATTTCGGCAAAAAAACAAACCTTTATGTCACCTATTTCAACTCCGGCGAACAAAGGGAGCGCGGTATTGAATTGCTGCAGCTGAAAGATCTGTATCAGCAGTCCGGTTTTCAGCCGACAGATAAAGAGCTGCCGGATTATCTGCCGCTCATGCTTGAATTTGCCGCAGTTGCGGATCAAGAAAAAGCTGCTGCTGTTTTCCAAAAATACGCAGCAAACCTGGAAGAATTGAGATCGCAGCTTTCAGAGAATGAAAGCATCTATACACCGTTATTGGACGGATTAATGCTGATCTTAGAGGAAATTGGTGTTGAAAGGAATGTACAGCCATGATCGAACAAATACTGTGGGTCATCCTCCCCTACATTGTCATCACCATTTTTATCGGAGGGCATATATACCGCTATCAACATGATCAATTTGGCTGGACGGCCAAATCTAGCGAGATGCTCGAAAAGAAAAAACTTGCGCTTGGCAGCAGCCTTTTCCACTGGGGAATCTTTTTTGTCATCGGCGGACATGTGATGGGAATTTTAATTCCGGAAAGCCTTTATGAGGCGCTCGGCGTTTCAGAGCATATGTACCATAAGATCGCGATCGGCTTCGGACTGCCTGCAGGCATCGCCGCGCTGTCAGGGCTTCTCATATTGACCTACCGCCGATTCACGGACAAACGGATTCGAAAAACGAGCTCTGCCGGCGATTTAATCACCCTTGTCGCTTTGTTATTCGTGATGACCACTGGGCTTGCGGCAACCTTCTTAAACATCGATTCAAAAGGATTCGACTACAGGACAACAATCGGCCCGTGGTTTCGCAACATTTTCTTATTCAAGCCGGATGCCGGGCTTATGGCGAGCGTGCCCCTCTGGTTTAAGCTTCACATCATCATGGGCTACGTCATTTTCATCGTCTGGCCGTTCACTCGGCTCGTCCACGTATTCAGCATGCCGCTAAAATATTTGACAAGAAGCTATGTTGTTTACCGGAAACGGGCGCCCCGCAAAAGCATGTAAACATTTTCCCTAAAGCTAAAACGGCTTTAGGGATTTTTTTCTCCATAGGCAAGCTACCCATATTACCAATCAATCATACGATAAAGCAAACCATCAGAAAGGAGCGTTTTTATTGTATCCATACGATCCTTCACTATATGATCCGTATCGCCAGCAATTTCCGCCGGGGCCGCCTCCGGGAGCAGGAGGACAGCAGCAACAGCAGCTGCTCCCCCCGCCGCCGAGCCAATTTCCGCAAGACTCCGGCCCTTCGGTATTTGCCGTTGATCCTGGCGGAATCAGAAGATGCCTGTTCAGATACACGTTCATCCGCTTGAGAAACGGCAGCCGTTTTTGGTTCTACCCGGTTTTCGTCGGCCGTCGTTCGATTGCGGGCTACCGCTGGAGGCCGCGTCAATTCCGCTGGGTTTACTTCGGTATTGACCTGAACGAGATCACTTCTTTCAGCTGTCAGTAAAAATAAGAAAAAGGCGCCCCCAAGGACGCCTTTTTTAATATGGTTTATTTCGATTGCAATGTTTCCTTCTCGTCTTCCCAAGCCTCTGTATTTTTCAGACCTGGAATCGAGCTTGCCTTAAAGACGGGGTTCTTTCCTGCTTTGCGCTGTTCAGTATAGTCTTTCAGCACTTTCGCAGCAATTCCGGAAAGAAGCAGAATCGCAATCAGGTTAATGATCGCCATTAATCCCATAAATAAATCCGCCATGTCCCACACAAGCTGGAAACCGGATACAGATCCGAAGATCACCATTGCTACAACGGCTGTACGGTAAACAGCAAGCGCCGTCTTGCTCTTTTTAATAAATTCAATGTTCGTCTCACCATAATAGTAGTTTCCGACGATTGAACTGAAAGCGAACAGAAAAATCGCCACTGCGACAAATGCAGGCGCCCAGCTTCCAATGTGATGCTGCATGGCTGCTTGTGTAATTTGAATGCCGTCAAGCTCTTTGCCAGGCGTCAGATTGAACAGCAGGATCATAAAGGCTGTTGCACTGCAGATGACCATCGTATCAAAGAATACGCCAAGCGTTTGGATAAAGCCTTGCTTCGCGGGGTGAGAGACATTGGCAGTCGCTGCTGCGTTCGGCGCGCTTCCCATTCCGGCTTCGTTTGAAAACAAACCGCGCTTCGCACCGATAATAATGATGCTGCCGAGCGTACCCCCTGCAATCTGCTCGATCCCGAAAGCATCCTTCACAATCATCGCGAAAACGGCCGGTATTTGAGAAATATTCGTCAGCACGACAAATAAAGCAAGTCCAAGATAAATGATCGCCATGACCGGAACGATCAACTGCGAAACTGTCACAACGCGTTTCAATCCGCCGAAAATGATAAATCCGGTGATTGCAGCAAGGATGATGCCTACCACTGTTTTATCCAGGTTGAAAGCCCCTTGCATCGAACCGACGATCGTGTTGGCTTGAACCGCATTAAAAATCAAGCCGAATGTAATTGTAATTAAAACGGCAAAGATAATCCCCATCCATCTGGCGCCCAGCGCTTTTTCCATGTAATAAGCAGGGCCTCCTCTGAAATGATCGCCGTCTTTGACCTTGTAGACTTGAGCCAGCGTACTTTCCACAAAGCTTGAAGCCATTCCGACAAGCGCGACGACCCACATCCAAAAGACCGCTCCCGGTCCGCCTGTTGCAACAGCAAGCGCCACACCGGTCAGGTTACCCGTTCCGACACGGGAAGCGGCGGAAATAAAGAATGCCTGCAAAGACGAGACGCCTTTTCCTTTCTCCTCTTTTTGTCCGACGATACGAAACATCTCGAAGAAATAGCGGAATTGAACGAATTTCAATTTAAACGTAAAGAACAGGCCTATTCCTATTAATATATAGACTAAATAAGTCCAAATAAAACCGCTCGGGACATTGATGATTTCGCTTAAAATTTCTTCCATAGCACCCTCCTGAAACAAACGAATTTTGTTTTGATGTTAAGTTTTCTAACATGATAGGATTATATCATAATAATGACGCAAGCAAAACTAGATAGAATTTTCTGTTTTTTAATCGTAAAGGCTGATGGCATCATCATTACTTTAGACCCAATGCTCATTATAGCAGAGTATTATCTTTATTCATACATAAAAATGCGCTTTCATTTCAAATGCGCTGCGAAAAATCTAATGTTGTCAATAATTATTTGCAAACTGTCACAAAATAATCATCTTTTATTATATAATAAAATATGCTAAGATGATGAGATACTAAGGGGATGAGATCAAATGAAAAAGACATTGTTTCTGCAACTGTCCATATTCTTTTTAGTCATTGCGAGCCTTCATTCGTTCTCAATGCCCCAGATGCCGGCAAATCACCATGCGCAAAAAGCCGCTGTTTCAGGAGACGAACTCCATGAACTGACAGTCGGAAAATATGGTGAAGAAAAGGCGAAATCATTATGGAATTCACTCGGTTTCGGAGCTGAATCCGTCCTTCTCTTAATCTTAGCTGCCGCTTCCGGTCAAGCGTTCATGATGAACAGGCGGAAAGAGCATCTGAAGGCATTTATGCTCGCGGTGTTCTATCACTCTTCTTATTTCGATAAAGCGCATGTTTTAAAACCATAACCATACAAAAAAAGCGGGAGGTTTTAACATGTTATTTATCATAAGAATGGTGATTATTGGACTATTTTCATTGACAGCAATCAATCTGTTTGTTTTTCAAGGAATTGAATTCATGCACGCGATTACCGATCTTTTCAATCGCCAGGACAGCTGAATTTGAAGCGATTTGAAAAAGCTAGACAATAAAATTTCATGAAGCAGTTTGTTTGGCATGAATCCGGCATTGTGCGGGTTCATGCCTTTTCATTTGGTCTTCATCCGTTTAGCGATGACTGAATCGCTGTTTTATAGCAGAACATCCCTTTTATAGTTTTACATACAGTTCTTCCTCCCTCTTTCAAAAACTATTAAATTTTTTCGAAAAATTTTAAACATATTTTCAACAAATGCCGCGGCTTTACTTCAAATCTACAAATATAAGATATAATATTCCTGTACCAATTAAATACCAATTACTTATAGAAAGAAGATGTTTATATGAGTAAAGTATCTGGAAAAATTGCTTTTGTTACTGGCGGCGGTCAAGGAATTGGAGAAGCAATCTGCAAACGATTGGCAGAGGACGGATTCGCAGTTGCAGTTGCCGATTATAATGTAGAAACTGCAACACAAGTTGCTGAGGACATCAATAAGCTTAACGGCAAAGCAATTGCGGTTAAAGTGGATGTTGCTGATCGCGATGATGTTTTTAAAGCTGTCGATGAAACAGTAAAACGTCTTGGCGGTCTTGATGTGGTGATTAATAATGCGGGTCTTGGACCAACCACCCCTATTGAAAGCATTACATATGAAGATTATCGGAAAGTCTATGATGTTAACGTTGGCGGTACTTATTGGGGAATACAAGCAGCTGTAAAAGCCTTTAAAGAACTTGGACACGGCGGGAAAATCATTAATGCATCTTCTCAAGCCGGCCAAGTCGGCAACCCGGGCTTAGCGGTTTACGGAGGAACAAAGTTCGCTGTTCGCGGGATTACCCAAACTGCGGCAAAAGATCTAGCTGAATTAGGTATTACTGTAAACGCCTTTTGTCCGGGTATCGTTAAAACTCCTATGATGATGGGGATTGCACAGCAAACCGCTGATGAAGCAGGCAAGCCGTTTGAATGGGGCATGGAACAATTCGCTAAAAATATTGCATTAAAACGCTTATCCGAGCCGGAAGATGTAGCAGCATGCGTTTCTTACCTTGCAGGGCCAGATTCAGATTATATGACTGGTCAAGCTCTTATCATTGATGGCGGAATGGTATTTAATTAATTTTAAAATTATATTCTATATGGAGGGAGGAGTTTTCCCCTCCATATTTAGTATTGAATAATCAGCTATATAGCATGGCTTAAAACCGTGTAATACGAAACGGCCACGGCGTCCAACCACGCCTTGATTTATGGTTCACGTTTAAAAAACAAAGAACGCAGGCCGTTGGTTCCTCCCCCATCGGCAAATCGTGGCGTCCATGAATTTCGAATCGCATCAATACTTAGCGTTTACTGCCAAATTGTCATTCTAAACGCCCTTCTTCTTGAAGTTTTCCCAATTTTTTATGATTGCCCAGGTCCCTTTATCTGTTGAAGGACGGCTCCATCATTTAGGATATAACGAAGCGGGACAATTGAGCGGAAATGATACAAACAAGAGGCTAATTTTAATTAAAAAAAGGCCGAAGTGAGCAACTTCGCCCTCAAGCAAGGCGCCGTGAGGAAATCCATATGTTTACGATCTTTTGAACCCCTGTTTCAAAATGCACTAGTGCGAGGATTTCCCCTGCGATAAGCGGCACCCAAGATATCTTCTTTGAATTCTACTCCAAGCCTCCATAGGTTTTATTTACGCGCTTTTTCCGTCAACTCGTTTATTTTCTCCATTTTTTTCGATTTCCTCTAAACTGCGACCTCGAGTTTCAGGGACGCGTGTCCGGATAAATACAACTCCAAGCAAACAAATCACACCGAAGATTGCAAACACAGCTTCTTGAGACATCGAAGCGGTCATAACAGGAAATAGCAATCCAACCAAGAAAGAACCAATCCAGTTAAATGATGAAGCTAAACCAGACGCACGCCCGCGAATTACCAGCGGGAAAATTTCTCCAACTATGACCCAAGTTAAAGGAGCCCATGTGAATGAATAAAGTGCTACATAGATACTCAAAAAGACAACCATCATCATCGGATTCGCATTAGGAATTAATATATTCAATATTGCCGGCAAAATAAAGGACAGCCCCATTATTGTTCCGCCTACTGTTAATAAAGTACGGCGATTAAATTTATCAGCAATCACTAAGAATATTAATGAACCTAGCACGAGAATAACTCCTTGAATAATCGGCCACATCAAAGCTGAACTTGCTGCATTTCCTGTTGCTTTTTCTACAATTAAAGGAATGTAATAAAAAATTGCGTTTGCACCCTGGAATTGTTGAAAAGCAGCAACACCCACACCAGCAATTAATAAAAAACGATATTTATTGCTTAAGAGGGTAGCCCATGATGCATTTTGATTTGCCTTCGCTTCTTCTCTGGCAGTTTCTTGAATTTGCGTTATTTCAGAATCAATCTCTCCTTTGTTAGAGCGAATATAGCTCAACACCTTGCGAGCTTCATCAAGTTTATTGTTCTTTATTAAAAAACGTGGTGATTCGGGTAATTTTAGCATTCCAACATATAAGATCAAAGCAGGTACAGCAGCCAAACCAAGCATCAACCGCCACGCCATTGTTTCCGGCAAATCTTTCAATAGAAAATCAACAATGTAAGAAAGCAACATTCCAGAACAAATCATTGTTTGATTAATTCCTGACAGCCGTCCACGTAAACGTGCAGGCGCCATTTCCGACATATAGGCTGGGACCAATGCAGAAGCGGCACCAACGGCCAATCCCAATAAAACCCGAGAAACAATCAAAAATAGTATCCCATTATGAGGTGCTATTCCTGACAAAATGGATCCAACAACAAAAATGATAGCGGAAATTAAAATCATTTTGCGCCGTCCCAAACGATCAGAAAGTTGTCCGGCAAGGGCGCCTCCAAAAATAGCGCCTAACATTACCGAAGAGGTAATCCATCCAATAACCCCGGCGTTGTCTTGAAGGTTCCAATCATTTTGCAGAAAAGGCAAAGCACCCGTCATAACGCCGATATCATAACCGAAAAGAATGCCCGCAAAAGCCCCAAAAAAGTAAATGAAGCCACTTGAGATTTTCTTTTCATTAACCATTAAAGTTTCCTCCTCAAGGTTGAAATTAAATTGTGTAAAAATCCACTGCAAAAATATTGAAGGCTTTTTAAGAAATAATAAAAGCGCTTTCAAGCCGCAAATACATGCCAGGATATTATTTGGTGGGATTTCTCCCTAAATCTCATGGTTTTATTCGCCTATTTTTAAACGCTTTCAATTTTTACTGAATGTCGCGATAACGCTTACAAAATCATAAATATTTTGAAAACTGATGCCTATTTTCACCTCCAAGGAAGCAGCACCTCCTCGGAGGTTAGAGGCATTACTTAATCACTACATATTCCAAGTCAACGAGCTTTGCATAAGTGATCATTTGGTCTGTTGTTAAATTCAATGAAACAACTGTATGGTGGCCGCCGCCATTCTCAAGCCATGCTTTCACTCCATCTTGGAAGTTAGGCTTCACTTCCCAAAGCACCCGTGCAACTGGAAGGTTTGGTGCTGGAACAGTTGGTTCAAATGCAGAAACTTCGTTAATCAACAATTTGTAGTGCGTACCAAAGTCTGCCATTGAAACAACCACGCCATCTCCTGCTTTTCCGTCGAACACTAGGCGTGCCGGGTCTTCACGATCACCAATACCTAATGGAGAGACGATAATTTTTGGTTTATTGCTTGCTAAAGATGGGTCAACTTCAAGCATATGCGATTGAAGAATTGATTCTTGACCGGCAGCCAATTCATATGTGTAATCTTCCATAAAACCAGTTGATTGGTTACGGCTCATCACTTTGAGCAAGCGGTCGAGCGCTGCAGTTTTCCAATCTCCTTCACCGGCAAAGCCATATCCTTGCGCCATCAAACGTTGGACGGCAAGACCCGGAAGCTGTTTCATTCCATATAAATCTTCAAAGTTAGTTGTGAAAGCATTGTAACCACCATCATCAAGGAAACGTTTAATAGCGATTTCATAGCTTGCTTGTACTTTTACACTCTTCTCCCAATCTTCCCGACTGTAAGTGCCATAATCAAATTCATAAAGGTCTGCGTATTCTGCAAACAAACGATTAATCTCTTCATCTGTAACCGCATTCACGTATTGAACAAGATCACCGATGCCAAAGTAATCAACTGTCCAGCCAAATTGAATTTGCGCTTCAATCTTATCCCCTTCAGTAACAGCAACGTTACGCATGTTGTCACCAAACCGAGCGACCTTGATGTTGAAGCTTTCGTTATAAGCAACCGCTACGTCCATCCATTCTGCAATTTGCTGTTGCACTTCAGGTCGCTCCCAATAACCTACGACAACTTTATTTTGTTTTTTCAAACGGGCATTGATAAAACCGTATTCACGGTCGCCATGAGCAGATTGGTTGAGGTTCATAAAGTCCATGTCAATCGTTGGCCATGGAATACTTTCATTAAATTGTGTCGCTAAATGAAGTAATGGTTTTTGCAATAATTTTGTTCCGCGAATCCACATTTTCGCAGGCGAGAAAGTATGCATCCAAGTGATAACACCGGCGACTTCGTCACGATAATTTACTTCTTTCATGATGCTAGTGATTTTATCTGCATTAACAGCCAAATCTTGCAATACAAGCGGATATGGCAAAACAGCGCTTTCATTTAATGCATCGGTCATGGCTTGCGCGTGCGCTCTGACTTCCGCTAACGTTTCTTCCCCATAAAGATGCTGTGAACCTACGACAAACCAAAATTCTTTTTTCCCTGTTGTTAACATAATAACCCTCTTTTCTTAAATTGATGGGATAATTGATAGTTTGATAGAATTGACATTACTTTTGACCATAATAAGCATTTTTACCGTGTTTTCGTAAGTAATGTTTATCTAAAATACGTTGTGGTAATTCTTTTGCAAAAAGATTTAATTCTCTTGTAAATAAATTCATTTTCGCAACTTCCTCCAACACCACACTATTCAATACGGCTGATTTTACATCTTTGCCCCAAGTAAATGGACCATGACCGTGAAGTAAGACACCGGGAACAGCTAAAATATCTAACCCTCGCTCCTCAAATGTTTCGATAATCACATGACCTGTTTCTGCTTCGTAACCGCGATCAATCTCCTCTTGTGTCAAGTAACGGGCACATGGTACGGAACCATAGAATGTGTCTGCATGAGTGGTCCCCATCGCTGGAACATCAAGGCCTGCTTGAGCCCAGATTGTCGCCCAAGTTGAATGAGTGTGTACAATTCCTCCAATTTCAGGGTAGCGCTTATAAAGCACTGCGTGAGTCGCTGTATCTGATGAAGGCCTCAGCTCTCCTTCAACAACATTGCCATCTAAATCAACAACCACCATATCACTAGCTTTCATCGTTTCATAATCAACACCGCTCGGTTTGATAACGAATAGACCTGTTTCACGGTCAATGGCACTTGCATTTCCCCATGTGTATTTCACGAGTCCGTATTTAGGCAGGTCCAAATTCGCTTGTAATACTTCTTCTTTCAGTTGTTCTAGCACGTCAATCCCTCCATTAAATCAAATGGTCTACAGCGGCCTGCTCAATCATTAAACCTTTTTTGTACCGTTCGATAAATGCTTCAAATCCTTCTACATCTAATTGATCAGGGTAAATTTCCTGCCCGGCATCCTCTTCAAAGACTTTTTTGTCGAGGAAGTCTTCTAAGCTCTCTTCTTGACCTTTGTTCATCATGTAAGAAGCAAGAATAGCCATTCCCCACGCACCGCCTTCTCCGGCTGTTTCCATAACTGATACCGGCGTATTCATTGCAGCTGCAACAATTTTTTGTCCGACAAGAGGGGTTTTGAATAAACCGCCGTGAGCTAAAATGCTATCGATTTCAATTTTTTCCTCTTTGGTCAAAATATCCATTCCGATTTTCAAAGCAGCAAAGGCTGTAAAAAGGTGTGTCCGCATGAAGTTTGCTAAATTGAAACGACTCTCTGGTGAGCGGACAAATAATGGCCGGCCTTTTTCTAATCCCGTAATATTTTCACCGGAGAAATAGCCGTAGCTTAGCAAACCGCCGCCATCTGAGTCAGCTTCCAAAGCTTTATTTAACATCACTTCGAATAATTTATTCGTTTCAATCTTTTGTCCCATTGCTTCAAAAAATTCACGAAACAATCCTAGCCAAGCATTAATATCGCTTGAGCAGTTATTCGCATGAACCATTCCAACCGGACTGCCGTTTGGCGTTGTGACCAAATCAATTTCTGGATATACTTTTGAAAGTTCTTTTTCTAATACAATCATGGCAAAAACTGAAGTTCCCACCGAAATGTTTCCAGTGCGTTTCCTCACACTATTCGTAGCAACCATTCCTGTTCCAGCATCGCCTTCCGGTGGACAAATTGGAATGCCTGGTTGTAAATTTTTTGACTGATCCAGAATTTTTGCACCAATTTCGGTTAATTCACCAGCCTGCTCGCCTGAAATATAAACTTTAGGAAGAATATCCTTCAGCTTCCAAGGGTAGCCTTTGTTCGAAATCAGTTCATCAAACTGCTTGACCATCGATTCATTGTAATTTTGCGTTGATTCATCAATCGGGAACATGCCCGAAGCATCTCCAATGCCAATTGCTTTATTACCAGTCAGTAACCAGTGAATGTACCCGGCTAAGGTGGTGATATAGTCAATGCGAGGCAAATGCTTCTCTTCATTTAATATCGCTTGATAAAGGTGAGCAATACTCCACCGTTCGGGGATATTGAATTGAAATTGATCAGTTAATTCTTTTGCTGCAGCACCGGTTGTTGAGTTACGCCAAGTTCGAAACGGAACAAGCAGCTCCCCTGTTTTGTCAAAAGCCATATACCCATGCATCATTGCAGAAATTCCAATAGAACCGATTTTGCGAATGGTGATGCCATAATTTCGTTCAACTTCATTCTTCATTTCACTATAAGCTGTTTGCAATCCAGTGATAATATCTACCAAGTTGTACGTCCAAAATCCATCTTCCAAGAGGTTTTCCCACTCATAGCTTCCAGATGCGATTGTTTCAAAACTGCTATCAATCAACACTGCTTTAATACGTGTGGATCCGAATTCAATTCCAAGTGATGTTTCTCCCTCAGTTATGGCTTGCTTGATGTTTACTCGATTCGCTTTCACGTAATCCCCCCTCTGATAGCGATTTCATTATAATTCGAAAGAAGGCATTTTCCTTTCCGCTTAACTTTATTACAACCTTAGTATATTTTTTGTACGTACATATGTCAATCTAGAATATAATATGTTCATATAAATATCACAACGATATTTTCTGTTATTTTTCTCTTAATGTTTATAATAAAAGGTATTTGAATAACATAAAACCTAAAGAAAATTTTTATAATTGCTAGTTAATTTTCACGAAAATAAGGCGGAATCTTTTAATTCATTGTAAGCCATGATAAAATATGTCCACACAAATCATTCAATTAAAAAAATTAGAATGCGAACAACTACGAAAGAAGTGAGTGAAATGAAACCAAAGTATAAGGTCATCATTAATGACATAAAAAGTAAAATACTTTCAGGAGTTTACAGAGCGGGAGACCAAATTCCTACTGAATCCGCCATACAGGAAGAGTACAAAGTCAGCCGCCACACTGTTCGAAAAGCCATTTTAGAACTATCGAACGAAGGATTCTTAAGAAGTGAAAAAGGGTCTGGCACTTATGTTAGTAACCAGTATCAATCAAAAGCCGGCGGGAATTCCAATAACAAAATAATCGGTGTAATCACGACCTACATTTCTGATTACATTTTCCCCTCCATTATTCGTGGAATTGAAGGGAGATTGAATGAGGCTAATTATTCGCTACTATTAGCTAGTACAAATAATGATGTCGAACAAGAAAAAAAAGCTTTGGAAATGATGCTGTCATTTGGCGTAGATGGTTTAATTGTTGAACCTACGAAAAGCAATCTGTACAATCCCAATATTGCCTACTACCTATCGTTTAAGGAACAGGATATTCCTTTCATCATGATCAATGCTTATTATGAAGAATTAGATGTTCCTTTTCTTTGTCTCGATGACGTGCAGTCAAGCTATCTCGCAACAAAAGAATTAATATCAAAAGGACATACACAAATTGGTCTCATTTCAAAAATGGATGATTTACAAGGAAAGTATCGAATGAAGGGGTATATAAAAGCGCTTGGTGAAGCCAAATTACGATTTTACCCGGAGCATGTGCTTTCGTACAATACAGAGACGAAGCTGGACCTATACACAGACCTGAAGAAGTTTCTAAATGAAAAAAGAGACGTGTTGACTGCAATCGTCTGCTACAACGACGAAGTAGGGCTGGAAGTAGCAAATGTATGCAGACAACTTAATATTTCTATCCCGGACAAATTGTCAATTATTGGTCAGGACAATTCGTATATCGCCAAAAATGCGAATATCAAACTAACAACATTGACCCATCCTCAAGAACAAATGGGACACGATGCAGCTGATTGGGTCATTAAAAAATTACAAGGAAAGAAGGATTTACCAAACGAAACCTACTATCAACCTGTGTTAGTTGAAGGAGAAACCGTAAAAGAGTTAGAAATACAATAATCATAGCGTGATCAAGAAAAACCCAGTCCATGTTCACTAAAGGCGCGAACACGGACTGGGTTGTTTTACTCTGGTATCAATTAAGCAAAGAAATGTTGAATCAGAAAAACGGGCGAAAATCTCACCGAAGAGAAAAAATCAGTCTCTGATATATTAGATGCTGTATAATTGTGTCACAAGAAAGTAACATCGTGCTGTTTAAGGTTTATCCGGCATGCTCTTTTTCTGAGCATTGAAACGGCTTGATAGACATGTGGTGACGCCCCTAGATATTGAATGATCAACGGCGTGCTGTTCGATTTCACTCCAGCTCATGTTTGCTGATCCATACATCCGTTACTTCCCCTGCTTCATCTTCGTCGATGATGAAAGAACCGTTGCTGTACCGGTCATGAAGCTTGATTTCTTTGACAAGCATCTCCTCTGTGATGCCTTTTTCGGTTTGAAGCGTGATTTGATCATGATATGAACATGCGAGCAGGCCGGCAATGCGGTGAGGTTTTTTCTTCAGTTCCCTCAGCATGAGAACCCCTCGTTTCGCCCTTGACGTTTTTTCAAATTCGCTGCGGTTCATCCGCTTAATAGATCCGCGCTGGGTCACGAGCACAAGCACGTCTTTTTCCTCTAAAACCTGTCCGCTGGCGACAAAGTCGCCGTCTTTCAAATTGACGCCCTTGACACCGGCCGCCCTTGCGCCGACGACGCTGACTTCATCTTCTGTGAACCACAGACCGTAGCCGGAATGTGTCGCAATAAACAAATCTTTCGTTCCGTCCGTTACATGAACATCGACCACTTCATCGTCGCCTTTTAAATTAAGGGCAACCAGTGCTTTTGAATAGCGCTGTGCTTTATACTGCATCAGCTGAGTTCTTTTCGCCATTCCGTTTTTCGTAAAGAACAGCAGGTATTCAGATTCGGTAAACTCTCTGACAGGAATCGCCTTGACGATGGACTCATCGCTGTCAATCGATATGATATTCGTTATATGCTGACCTAAATCTTTCCATCTGATATCAGGGAGCTGGTGAACTGGACAATAGACATAGCTCCCTTTATTTGTGAACAAGAGCAGAACGTCTGTCGTATTCATTTCCAGCTGACAGAGCAGACGGTCGGTATCTTTCATGCCGAAGTCCTGGCCGTTTGATGCGGCGAAAGACCGCTGGCTCGTTCGTTTAATATAACCGTCTTTCGTTACGGTCACATAAACGTCTTCCGACGCCACCATCACTTCAAGGTTGATTTTAATTTCTTCGATTTTTTCTTCGATGACAGAGCGCCTTTGACTGGCATAGGTTTTTTTCACCTTTTTCAAGCTGTCTTTGATCACTTTCAAAAGTTTCTTATCATTGGAAAGGATCTCTTCCAGCTCTTTGATCTTCTGGTCCAGTTCTTTTGCTTCTTCCTGGAGAGCCGTAATATCTGTGTTTGTCAGCCTGTACAGCTGCAAGGAAACGATCGCTTCAGCCTGCGGCTCAGTAAATGCGAACTTTTCGATCAGATTGTTTTTGGCATCGCGCTTGTCATTGGAGGAGCGGATCGTCGCAATGACCTCATCCAAAATGGACAGTGCCTTCATTAAGCCTTCTACGATATGATGCCTTTCCTTCGCTTTTTTCAGCTCATACTGAGAACGGTTGGTGATGACTTCTTTTTGGTGGCCGATATAAGCGTCCAAAATCGATGTGAGATTCATCAGCATCGGTCTTCTGTTATGGATGGCGACCATGTTAAAGTTGTAAGGAATCTGCAAATCCGTGTTTTTGTATAAGAAATTTAAAATGCCTTGTGCATCCGCTTCTTTTTTCAGCTCAATCACGATTCTGAGGCCTGTCCGGTCGGTCTCGTCACGGACTTCTGAAATCCCTTCGACCTTCCGTTCAATCCTGAATTCGTCCATTTTTTTCACTAAATTCGCTTTGTTGACTTCAAACGGAATTTCAGTAATGACAATTTGCTGGCGGCCGCCTCTGATTGTTTCGATCTCGGCTTTGCCCCTGATGATGATTTTTCCTTTTCCGGTTTCATAGGCTTTTTTTATGCCTTCTTTCCCCTGGATGATTCCTCCGGTCGGAAAGTCCGGACCTTTTACGAACTCCATGAGGTCATCCACGCTGCAGTTCGGCGAGTCGATCCGCTTAATCACGGCATCGATCACTTCCCCGAGATGATGCGGCGGAATGTCAGTCGCATACCCGGCGGAAATCCCTGTCGATCCGTTGACAAGCAGGTTCGGGAACATTGCCGGAAGGACGACAGGCTCTTTGCTCGTATCATCAAAGTTTGGTACAAACTCGACCGTTTTTTTGTCAATATCCCGCAATAGCTCTGACGCGATCGCCGCGAGCCTTGCTTCTGTATAACGCATCGCAGCCGGCGGATCACCGTCGATGCTTCCGTTGTTTCCGTGCATTTCAATCAGCACGTTGCGAACCTTCCAGTCCTGGCTCATCCGCACCATCGCTTCGTAGACCGAGCTGTCTCCGTGAGGATGATAGTTTCCGATTACATTACCGACCGTTTTTGCGGCCTTGCGGAAATTCTTATCGTATGTGTTCCCTTCCGCATGCATGGCGTATAAGATTCTTCTTTGAACAGGCTTCAGGCCGTCGCGCGCATCAGGGAGCGCCCGGTCCTGAATAATATATTTGCTGTATCGGCCGAAACGGTCGCCGATCACGTCTTCCAATGGTAAATCATGATAAATCTCTGGCTGTGCCATTTATTTAAACCTCCTCAGCGACCGATAAATTCTCGTTTTCCAAAATGTTGCTTTCTTCATCAAGTCCGAAAGCGACGTTTTTCTCAATCCATTTTCTCCTCGGCTCAACTTTGTCGCCCATCAATGTCGTTACGCGCCGTTCCACCCGGGCCGCGTCATCGATTTTAACCCTGACAAGTGTTCTTGACTCGGGGTTCATTGTCGTTTCCCAAAGCTGGTCAGCGTTCATTTCGCCGAGACCTTTATAGCGCTGGATCGTATATCCTTTTCCGACTTTTTTGAGGACGTCGTCCATTTCCTCATCAGACCAGGCATATTCAATGATTTCTTTTTTGCCCGACCCTTTGCTCACTTTATAGAGCGGCGGCAGTGCGATAAACACTTTTCCGTGCTCGATCAGCGGCTTCATATAGCGGTAGAAAAAAGTCAGGAGCAGCACTTGGATATGCGCGCCGTCTGTATCCGCATCTGTCATGATAATGACTTTGTCGTAATTGATGTCCTCAATGTCAAAATCGGCGCCGACCCCTCCGCCGATCGCGTGAATGATCGTATTGATCTCTTCATTTTTAAAAATATCGGCCAGCTTCGCTTTTTCCGTATTGATAACTTTTCCGCGGAGCGGCAGGACAGCCTGGAATTTCCGGTCTCGTCCCTGCTTTGCTGATCCTCCCGCAGAATCACCCTCCACGAGATACAATTCGTTCTTGGATGGATTCCTTGATTGTGCAGGCGTCAGCTTCCCGGAGAGCGTCGCTTCGGATTTCTTTCTTTTCTTTCCGCTTCTTGCCTCTTCTCTTGCTTTTCTCGCAGCCTCTCTCGCCTGGGAGGCTTTAATCGCTTTTTTGACAAGCAATGTTGCCGTTTCCCTGTTTTCTTCAAGAAAATAGGCGAGCTGCTCAGAGACGATTGCATCAACGGCTGACCGTGCTTCACTTGTGCCGAGCTTTCCTTTTGTCTGTCCTTCAAATTGAAGAAGCTCTTCGGGAATCCGGACGGAAACGATGGCTGACAGGCCTTCCCTGATATCCGTTCCTTCAAGGTTTTTGTCCTTTTCTTTTAAAAGGGCCACCTTTCTCGCATACTCGTTGAATGCTCTCGTCATCGCCGTTTTGGCACCGGACTCATGGGTTCCTCCATCTTTCGTTCTGACATTATTGACGAACGACAGGATGTTTTCGGAATAGCCGTCATTAAACTGAAACGCGAAGTCAACCTCGATGCCGTTGTGCTCTCCTTCAAATGAGACCACTTCAGAAAGCGCGTCTTTCTCCTCATTTAAATAAGCGACAAAAGCTTCGATTCCGTTTTCGTATAAAAACGTTTCTTTTGTTTGATCGCGTTCATCGATCAATTCTATTTTTAGTCCTTTTAACAAAAAGGCTGATTCTCTCAGACGCTCTGAAAGCGTTTCAAAGTTAAACGTCGTCGTGCTGAACATCGCAGGATCAGGCTTGAAATGAATCAGGGTGCCGGTCTTTTTGGTCGTTCCGATTTTATCAAGGGATGTCACCGGTTTGCCGCCGTTTTCAAAACGCTGCCTGTAAACATTTCCGTCCCGCTCAATCGTGACTGTCAGCCACTCGGACAGGGCGTTTACAACGGATGCACCGACGCCGTGCAGCCCCCCGCTCGTTTTATAGCCGCCTTGGCCGAACTTTCCTCCGGCATGCAGCACTGTCAAAATAATTTCTGGAGTCGGCTTGCCGAGCTTATGCATTCCTGTTGGCATTCCCCGGCCTCTGTCTTGCACCGATATGCTGTTATCTTTATGTATTTTTACTATAATATGATCCCCATGGCCCGCAAGGACTTCATCGACGGAATTATCGACGATTTCATATACGAGATGGTGCAGTCCCCGGCTGTCTGTCGAACCGATGTACATACCGGGGCGTTTTCTGACCGCTTCAAGGCCTTCGAGCACCTGTATGGAATCATCATTATAGTCAACTTGCTGTTTTTTAACCAAATGCATAAACCCCTTTCAAAAATCAAACATTGCTTATAAAGAATAATACACACTCTGTCATATAAAGCAAAGTATTATCCGATTATTTTCCAATTTCTTCAAGCATTGTCGGAAACATGTTAAAATGAAAGCCGCTTTTTGCACAGCCGTCATTTTACACGATTCATCACCCGCAGCACAAGGCTTTCCACATCGCAATTGGAAAATCATTCTTAAAAAAACTGTCCAAGACTTATTGTAGCCGTTTTTCACAGCAATTCGCAAACATATTCTCGCATAAAAAAGACAAAAACCCTTGAAAAAACAAGGATTTTTTGTCTTTTTTATGCCGATTTTGTTAACGAGTGTGCCACTTTTATGCACAAATCCATAATCACCGTATAGCCTTTTTCGCTCAGAAGCTGATAAGCTTCTTCATTGACAAGCCCCTGCTGCGCCCAAAACACATCTGCGTCTATCTCCAGGAATTCCTTTGCGACATCAGGCAGATGCTCGGATCTTCTGAACACATTGACGATATCAACGTGTCCTTCAATGTCTTTTAAGGATGCCACAGCCTTGACGCCCAGCGCCTCATCAATGGTCGGATTGACAGGGATGATGTCATATCCCGCGTCCTGCATCGCTTTTGATACCATGTACGATGTTCTTTCAGGGTTGTCGGACAAGCCGACTACCGCAATTCGTCTGCTGTTTTCAAGAATGGTTTTGATTTCCTGTTTAGAAGGATTTTCCACACCGATCACTCCTTTTAAGTTCAGTTTACACGAAAACAAAGGAGATAATCAAAATTTTCATATGATTAGCGCGCATTATCTTGTATGATATATACGGTACTTCTAAAGAAAAGCCGTCATGGAAGGCGCCTCTCATGTTAAAATAAAGAGAAGGGATCATCTAAAAAGGAGAAATGAAATGTTAATAGCTTTATTATTTATTTTAGCCTATCTACTCGGCAGCATTCCGTCCGGCTTGATTGTCGGAAAGGCCGCCAAAGGAATCGACATCAGGGAACACGGCAGCGGGAATCTTGGCGCCACCAACGCATTTCGGACACTCGGCGTAAAAGCCGGCTCTATCGTTGTGGCTGCGGACATTTTGAAAGGGACGCTCGCCGCCTTTCTGCCCGCCATCCTGCACATCGGCGTACACCCTTTGCTGGCCGGCGTAGCCGCAGTCATCGGGCATATGTTCCCTGTGTTCGCAAAATTTAAAGGCGGAAAAGCTGTCGCTACTTCCGGAGGCGTATTGCTTTGCTATCAGCCTCTTCTGTTTCTCACAATGGTTGCGGTGTTCTTTCTGTTTTTGTATATCACAAAATATGTATCGCTTTCTTCCATTTTAACCGGCTTGTATACAACGGTTTACAGTCTGTTTACGAAAGACCTTTTATTGGTGGCAGTCGTCGCCTTTCTTACGGCGTTTGTCGTATACAGACACAGGACGAACATTAAACGCATCATCGATAAAACCGAGCCCAAAATCAAGTGGATGTCCGGCAAAAGATGAGCCTATCCGAAGAACATTATATTTTCATGATCGGACAAAAACGTTATATACTATAAATAGATTCAGCATGCTTTGAAACAAATGATGAAGGAGTGCTTGCCCGTGAATTTGAAAATTAATGAAGAGGCGCTTAAATGGTATAAGAACGAGCTTGATTTAAAAGAAGGTGATCAGGTTCGCTTCTTTGTCCGCTACGGAGGATGCAGCAATGTTCAAAAAGGCTTCTCCCTTGGGGTCTCAAAAGATGAGCCGCAGCAAATCGGTGTAAGTGCGGAAAAAGACGGCATTACGTTTTTCGTTGAAGAAAGCGATGTATGGTATTTCGACGGCCATGATCTGCTTGTCACCTATAACGAATCTGCGGAAGAACCTGTTTTTGAATATCAGTAAAATATCATTTTTTACGGCTTGCAGAGAATCCCCCGTTTTTCTGCAAGTTTTTTTATTTTTCTTCGTCATTGAAGTGCCGAAAAAAAGCCTTCAAAATCTAGGGTGGCTTGCCTGAGTGTTCGGCAAATGTACACCGCGAGCTGCGTAAAGCTCCTAAAGGACATTATATACGGGGCAGCAAACACGAATAACTGAGCGGGTACAGATCCTGTATATCTAAAATACAGTTCGTTTAAAATAAAGCGGCAAGGATTTCCCCATTCAATAAAGATTTTTACACACTCTAATATTATACAAAGTCATTTACATCGAGGTGTTTGGTCATGGTTTACGGTGTGACAACTTTTATTTTACTGGCTGTTTTTCTGATCTTTTATTTAACGGACCGAAGAAGGATCATCAACGGTTTTTTATTCAATCTATTTTTTTGTTCATTTCTTGTTCTTTCCTACTATCTGGCATACGTTGTCGGAATTGGCTTTTTCAGACTTTTCGTCATTGTACCGCTGCTGATCTTTTTCTTTATCCTAACGTTCGGTCTATTTGCTTTAATGATCGGGTTATTTCTGAATGCGAGAATTCTTATCAAAAGAGAAGGACGACGATTGTCTAATTGTTTGACTTTAATTTCCGGGCTAGGCATTATCATATTTTTTCTATTGTCAGTGATTGACCCCGCTCGTTTTTTATCGCCAAATGTTCAGCCGTTGTTTGCGGGATCATCGCTTATTGCGGTCTATTTCTTCTTTCATTTAACAAATTTCTTAACAGCCTATTTTCTATATCAATTTAACAGACCGAAACTTAATCAGGATTACATCATCGTTCTCGGAAGCGGATTAATTAACGATACTGTACCCCCGCTTTTAGCAAGCAGGATAGATAAGGCTGTCGATTTTTATCGGAAACAAGCAGCTGTTGCTCCTCCGCCGAAAATTATTTTTTCCGGCGGGCAAGGACCTGATGAAAACCTTTCTGAAGCAGAAGCCATGCAGAGATATGCTTTAAAAAAAGGGATACCTGAAGAGCACACTTTCAAAGAAGACCGTTCTGTAAATACATATCAAAATATGCTTTTCTCCAAACAACTGATGGACTCATTATCAGACGGCAAATACAACAGCATCTTCACAACAAACAATTTCCACCTGTTCCGCGCCAGCCTATATGCAAAACGAGCAGGCTTAAAGAGCCAGGGGATCGGTTCAAAAACCGCTTTTTATTATTGGCCGAACGCCATGATCCGTGAATATATCGCTGTTGTTGTAATGAATCGTAAACGGCATAGCATTGTCGTAGGCACTATTTTAGGTTTTTCTATAATTTTGACTGCACTTAATTTTTTCATTGATTAAACTTCAAAAAGCGTCTTGAGATTTTGGTTTGTCCGGATGGCACACTTTCTATTGCAGTCATCCCCAACAAGGATGCAGAGATATATTGATGGAAGTCCCAATAGATAATGATGGATATTTTCAAAGGACATCTTCGCCGGAAAGATGTCCTTTTGCTTTGAAAACATTACACCGTCATGTTGATGATTCTAATGCTTCCTGAGCAATGGGCAACTTCCCTGCTCCAAGCAGCTGTTTTTTTGATGCGCTTGGACTTTTATTGCTTACAAATGTGAAAGGAATATGTAAGATAAATCAATGGTTTCGTTGGGAGGTTTTATATATGATGGGTTCCGAGGTGATAAATGATGAAATGGTTTTTAGGAATTTTAACGGCAGGACTGATAATTTTGGTCGGGGGCTACTTTTTATATTCCGGATATTATTCAACGGAAGATTATTACGTCAAAATTACAACAGATCCAAAAGTCGTGAAAGAAAAAGCAAGTGATGGATACACATATATAAATTATAACTATGATGTTACGGGTTATGATAAAGATGGGAAATCCAAAAACCTAAAGCTCTCTTCTCAAGAAAAAATGCAGAAAGGTCAGTACTATATTATTCATTGGGAAGATAGAAGGGAAATCATATCCAGCAAAGAAAAAGCGGGCGAGAAGCAAATAGATAAGGACATCCTGCATAAATTAGACAATCAAAATTAATCAGCCGCTCACTCTTTCCCCCTAAAACTTCTTGTTTTAGGGACTTTTTTACGAAAAATAAAATGGCTTATCAAGGCATGAAAAACACTGAAGTAAAGGTGAACTTTGTGATTGAAACAGATGATGACAATATAACTGAAACTAAAGATACGTTTTTGCTCATCAAAATGAAACAAGCAAGAACAATGCTTGCTTGTTTCAAGAGTGTCCGAGTTTCTTTAAAACACCGTATTATTCAAGCCTGAAACGCTTGATATGGCTTGAGAGCTTTTCTTGTTTTAAAATCATGATCTGCTTCTCTCCCAATAAATCAAAGTGGGGAAATTCGCTTCTTTTATCAATCCACTCTTTTTTCAGTCCGTACTGTTTGCCCCACTCTGCAAGCTTCTCAATGTTCGCGCATCCTGCTTTTGTCACCGTTTTGACATCCGGATACCTGTCATCGAGCCAGTAATGCGTAAGAAACGCAACTTCGCCGTTTAAAACGGCGCGCTTCCATTCGTTCAGCTCGTTTCTTTTAATACCGAACGCCATTACTTTTTGGCCTCTTCGTATGCTTCATGCCACTTTGGATAAAGCTTGCGGAACTGAACCGGTTTGAAGCTGTCCCCGTCAACGCAAATATGGGACGATGTTCCCTTCACAGCGGTTTCTCCGGCGGAATTAAAAATTTCATACCCATATACCGTTTTAAAGCCGTTGTAATCTTCAATCCACGTATGTACCGTCGCTGTTTCACCGTAGCGAAGAGGTTTGACGTAGCGGACATTGATATCCACGACAGGCGACAGGATGCCGTCTTTCTCCATTTCGGCATAAGAAAAGCCGAGTTCTTTAATTAAAGCCGTCCGGCCTACCTCCATCCAAATCAAATAATTGGCGTGATAGACGACACCCATTTGGTCTGTTTCGGCATAGCGGACTTCTATTTCTTTTTTTGAGACGTACAAATTCCCTCTACTCCCTTTTCACAAATGTATTTAATCCAATTCTAGCATATACAATGGGCAAAAACACGACGGACGGCTTCATGCAAAAAAACCAGGTCGCCCTGGTTTATTGATGATATCCGTTTTTGCGGGCTTCCGCCTCGTCATGGATTTCATTGCGCATCGCCTCAATGCTTTCATTTCGGCGTTCATTTTTTTCGCGGATCTGTTCCTGTTCCGCCTCGCTGGCAAAAGACAGCTGCTCTTCAGACTCCTCAATGTTTTCGATTGTGTTCTGCACCATGTCTTGAAGCTTTTCTACGTTGTCTGATCTGTCATCCGGATGATGTTTTTGATGTGTCATTCGGGTCTCTGCCTCCTTTTCATCTTTACTCGCCTTTTGTCTGCATAATGATCGGTGTTTCTCCTGATTTATCATGCATCTTTTTTCCTTTGTTGCGCTTATATTCTACCGGTTTTGTCCCAAGATGGCTCGGGGCAAATTTAGACTGTTTGTCGTGTTCTCTCGGCATGTCTATCCCTCCTTTTCAGCATTAGGATTCTCAAAAAGGAGCGTAAACATGAATCGATTTTTAAAAACTCACTTCAGCTTAAATTTCTCTTCAAGCTTATCTTCCAGCCGATCAAGAAACTCCTGGTTGGTCATGAGCTCCTTTTTATTTTCCGAGACAAGTTCTTCAAATGTTCGCCTTTTCGCTTTTTTCATGTTGAATCACCTCCAGCTTGTTTTCATTTTCACCATTTTTTGGGCAATATAAGCAAAAAAGCCGGGATTTTTTATAATCCCAGCTTTTCTTCCATATTCTTTTTCGACATCGTCCCCAGCACGATATCTTTAATGATTCCGTTTTCATCAATGATAAATGTCGTCGGATATGAAAAAATCTCGTATTTCGCATTGATGCCCGTTCGGTCTAAGACGATGGGGAAATGTAAACCGTGCCTTTCGGCAAACGCTTTGACCGTCTTTTCGTTTTTCTCGGAAGATGTAAAGTTGACGGCTAAAACGGCAATGTCCTGATTTTCATTTTGAAGCTCTTCCATTGCAGGCATTTCGGTTTCACACGGTCTACACCAGGTGGCCCAAAAATTTAACAGCACTTTTTTCCCTTTAAAGTCTGACAAAGATACATCGTTTCCATTCTTTAATGACGGCAGCGTAAAATCAGGCGCCTTGTCTCCTTTCTCAATGCCGATTTCGGCTTCCTTTTGCCCTGTAAAATTCCAAACCGCAAGACCGGCCAAGACTAAAAGAAACGCGGCAGCCAGCACTTTTTTCATCATCGGCATCCTCCACATTCAGGATTACGCTGAAAAAAGAAGAGAAAGCTAAAGGCTCTCTCTTCCTCATTCAATTACTGTTTCATTTTATTGCGGAGCACCATTTGCAGGATTCCGCCGTGACGGTAATAATCGATTTCCACTTCGCTGTCAAAGCGGACAACAGCTTCAAACGACTTGACCGTGCCGTCTTCGGCAATCGCTTTGACTTGGACGAGATCGCGCGGGCGCACCGACTCACTCACGTCTACTTCAATTGTTTCTTTCCCGGTCAAACCGAGCGTTTCAGCGTTTTCTCCCTCTTTAAATTGCAGCGGAAGAACGCCCATCAGCACAAGGTTGCTTCTGTGAATTCTTTCAAAGCTTTCTGCAATGACGGTTTTGATGCCGAGCAGATTTGTTCCTTTTGCCGCCCAGTCGCGGGAAGAACCCATTCCGTAGTCTTTTCCGGCAATGACGACCAGACCTGTGCCGTCTTCTTTATACTTCATGCAGGCATCATAAATGGACATCACTTCTCCGGTCGGCCAATACGTTGTATAACCGCCTTCAGTGCCCGGAGCGATCTGGTTTTTGATTCTGATGTTGGCGAATGTTCCCCTCATCATGACTTCATGGTTTCCGCGTCTTGAACCATATGAGTTGAAGTCTCTAGGAGAAACGCCTTTTTCCTGCAAATATTTTCCTGCCGGCGTGTCTTTGCCGATCGCTCCCGCAGGAGAGATATGGTCTGTCGTGACAGAGTCTCCGAATTTGCCGACAATGCGCAAGCCTTTAAGCGGTTCAACTGTACCTGGCTCAACTGACATGTTTTCAAAGAATGGCGGGTTCTGAATGTAAGTGGACTCTTCATCCCATTTATACAGGGCTTCATCCGTTGTTTCAATCGCATTCCAGCGTTCATTGTCATCAAACACGCGCTCGTATTCTTTTCTGAACAGCTCAGGAGTAACGGTTTGCTTCACGACGGAATTGATTTCGTCCATCGTCGGCCAAATATCGTTGAAGTACACATTTTGACCGTCTTTGCCGACGCCGATCGGTTCGTTTTTCAGGTCGATATCTACCGTACCTGCCAATGCATAGGCCACGACTAGAGGCGGAGACGCCAAGTAGTTTCCTTTGACAAGCGGATGAATCCGGCCTTCAAAGTTACGGTTACCGGAAAGGACAGACGTAATCAGCAGGTCGTTTTCGGCAACCGCTTTTTCGATTTCAGGCGCAAGCGGTCCGGAGTTCCCGATACATGTCGTACAGCCGTAGCCGACGATGTTAAATCCAAGCTCGCGCATATACGGCAGCAGGCCTGAATTAACCAAGTAGCCTGTTACGACTTTTGAACCCGGAGCGAGAGATGTTTTCACATAGTTCGGTACTTTCAATCCCAGTTCAACCGCTTTTTTGGCGACGAGGCCCGCACCGATTAAGACATAAGGGTTTGATGTATTTGTACAGCTGGTAATCGCCGCAATTGCGATCGCACCCGTTTTCATGACGGCTTCTTCGCCGTTTTCAAGCTTAAATTTGATTTCTTTGTCAGCCTCGCTCGCGTTTAAACCGAATCCCTGGTTGCCCGCAGGGCTTGCCAAATGCTTGTGGAACGTTTCTTTCATGTCAGTCAGCGGAATGAGATCCTGAGGACGCTTCGGACCTGAAAGGTTCGCTTCAACTTTTGACAAGTCGATTTCAACGATATCGGTAAATACAGGATCTTCCTGATCAGGCGTGTAGAACAGTCCGTTTTGACGGCAATATTCTTTCACCACATTGATATGTTCTTCATCACGGCCTGTTAAACGCATGTATTCCAATGCTTCCTCATCAACAGGGAAGAAACCGCAAGTCGCGCCGTATTCAGGAGCCATATTTGCGATTGTCGCACGGTCTGCAAGCGGTAGTTCCGCAACACCCGGACCGAAGAATTCGACGAACTTTCCGACTACGCCTTTTTCACGCAGCACCTGTGTCACTTTAAGCGCAAGGTCCGTCGCTGTCGTACCGTTCGGCAGCTTTCCGACAAGCTTCGCACCGATTACTTCAGGTACAGGGAAATATGAAGGCTGGCCGAGCATGCCTGCTTCAGCTTCAATTCCGCCGACGCCCCAGCCGAGAACGCCGATTCCGTTGATCATCGTTGTATGGGAGTCAGTACCGACAAGCGTGTCAGGATAAGTGACAATCTCGCCGTCTTCTTCCACTGCATGGACAACGTTTGCCAAATACTCAAGGTTCACCTGGTGAACAATACCTGTAGCAGGGGGAACAGCTTGATAGTTATTAAACGCTTTCTTAGCCCAGCTTAAAAATTTGTAACGCTCTGCATTTCGTTGGAATTCAAGGTCCATATTAACGGTCAATGCATCTTCCGTACCCGCTTTGTCAACTTGTACGGAGTGGTCGATGACAAGGTCTACCGGTATTTCAGGATTGATTTTATCCGGATCTCCGCCGACTGAAGCCATCGCTTTTCTTAATGAAGCAAGGTCTACAACGGCTGGAACGCCGGTAAAGTCCTGCAAAATAACGCGGGATGGTTTGAAAGGAACGTCAATATCTTTTAATTCGGCAGTGCCCCATTTTGCCAAGTTTTCAACGTGTTCCTCAGTAATGACTCTCCCGTCTACTTGACGAAGAACGGATTCGAGCAAAACTTTAATGGAATAAGGAAGTTTTGATACGTTTCCGATTCCTTGATCCTCTAATGCTTTTAAAGAATAATAGCTGTACGTTTTGCCTTGTACTGTAAACGTTTTTCTTGATTGAAAAGCGTCTTTTTTTGCGATTTGTTGCTGATTCGCCATTTCTCCAAAATCCCCCTTTAAAGATCAAGATCATACGCCAGAAAAATCGGCATATTTCACCACAATTTTCTCACAATTTAATCTTAAAACAATTTTAAACATAAGTAAATATCAATGTTTTTATTAAATTCAATAAGAATGACTTATATACGGAAAAAAGTTTATTTTACTGGAAATACATTTTTTTATACAATACACCCGCTAAGGCTATACTACAGTCTGAGGTGATTGAAATTGGCCAAACGAAAAGCAAATCATGTAATAAATGGAATGAACAATGCGAAACGCCAAGGAAACGGCGCGGGATATATTGAAAATGATCAGCACATACTCACTGAGGCGGAACGCCAAAACAACAAAAAACGGAAAACCAATCAATAAATACGAAAGATCCTTCATGAATATCTTAGGAGGTTAAAACATTGACAAATAAAAACGACGGCAAAGATATGCGCAAAAACGCACCGAAAGGAGCTCAGCCGGGGCAGCCAGAGCCTTTGAGCGGAAGCAAAAAAGTAAAAAACCGGAACCATACAAGACAAAAACACAATTCCAGTCACGATATGTAACATTTTTTCCGCGCCTTTCACGGCGCGGTTTTTTTCCTTACCGCGCGTCACCCTGAGGCGTTGTCCACCCTCCTTCACATGAATTCAAAGGTGTGCATAATCTAATGGTAAGGCTAGGTATGGAGGAATGCTCCAATGACAAATACAAAACGTTTCGATTCCGCAGATTTTGATAAAGAATGGATGAAACAGTTTGTTGACGACCCTTTTCTCCTCTATGATGAAACTTTACCGATTGACCTTTATGAAACGAGCACTGAATATATAATTGAAGCAGATTTAAGCCACTTGAATGTCCGGCATCTTGACTTGACGTTTTCAGGCTACGATTTCAAGCTTGCAGTTAAAACCGATGAGCAGCTTTACGAGAAATCGCTGATGCTTCCTTTCTTTTTGAATGACAAACAGATCGAAGCGGAATGCGAAAACAACATTCTTGCAGTTAAAATCAATAAAGAATCAAGCAAAGATGACATTTCGCTTTCAATCAATATTCCTTTTATATCAAAGCTGCACAACAAGCAGAACCCGGACAGCGCTTAAAACACTTGCCATCCGGGTTTTTTTCCGTTCGTTCGTCAAATATCCTCTAGCAATTCTCTATGGCCGATTAGGGAATCGCTATACAATAGATTATGTTCTAGCATCTCTTTTGACCAGGCCGGTGTCCCATTTTATATTATTTTTTCTATGTTCTTCTAAAACGCCTTCATGTAAAATAGGTTATAGACAAAGGAGTGATGAGAGATGCTGGAAGGATGGTTTTTATGGCTGATGCTCGCTTGGATCGTCATCATGATCGTCCTCTTGTCAATCGGCGGTTTTTTCATGTTTCGCAAATTTTTAAAAAGGCTGCCTAAAGAAGATGGGAAATCTGAGCTGGACTGGCAGGATTATTATATTGAACAGACAAGGCATTTGTGGAATGACGAAGAAAAAGAACTGCTTGAGGAATTGGTTTCACCCGTACCCGAGCTGTTTCGCGATGTAGCAAAAGCAAAAATCGCCGGTAAGATCGGGGAGCTTGCATTGAAAGAAAAAGCAGGCGCCATCGACCGGGATTTAATCATCAGAGGCTATATTATGGCCACACCGAAAAGAGACCATAAGTTCCTCGTGAAACGTTTAAAAGAAAAGAACATTGATCACTCTACATATCAAGAGCTTTTTAAATAAACAAAACCTTTCCTTCTTTCAGGAAAGGTTTTGTTTTAATTGACCTGTATGTGATTTGACGCTTCAATCTGGCTTGAAAGCTTTCTAAACGATAAATACATGGCAATCCGCCAAGGAACGATCATCCCGAAAGCCAGAATCCAAAACATTCCGCTCAGTGCGCCGTAATCGATCGTTGTGCTTAATATGCTCTTCATCACGATCCGGATGACGAGCAGCGCAATTAAAATAAACACAAACGATTTGGACCGTTTAATATAGATTTTATCATCGCGGATTTCAAATTTTGAGGTTTTAATTAAGAAAATAGAAAAGATCATGCCCACGGTGAGAGCTTCCAAAAATTCAGCACCGGTTACGTGGAACACCGGAAATAAAAACATGAGAGCACCGGTGCTCATAAAAATCGGAGGCAGTATAATTTTTTTGGCCGTAGCCGGTTTTTCAGATGACTTGATTCTGACAGCCATGACAATGACGGCCATCACGATAGCAAGTATAGATGAAACGACGATCATCATACATATCATCCCTTTTTCTAAAGCTAATTTCTCTACTTGTTACTATACTCTAAAACGAAGAAAAAAACCATGTTCACGTTTATCAGCTGCAAGCATTTCCGAGCACATGCCGAATCGCTTCGACGACTTTCGTTTCCTCGAAAGGCTTGACGATGAAGTCCTTGGCTCCGGCTTCGATCGCCTCAACGACGATCCGCTTTTGCCGCATGGCCGTACACATGATCACTTTCACTTTCGGGTTCAGCTGGATCATATCCTTTAAAGCTTCTATCCCGTTTTTCACAGGCATCGTAATATCCATGATAACCAAGTCCGGCTGCAGCTCTTGATAAAGCAAAACAGCTTCTTCCCCGTTCTCGGCTTCACCCGCGACTTGCAAGTCTTCTGTTTCAAGTATTTCTCTAATTTTATCTCTCATAAATTTTGCATCATCAACAATTAAAACCCTTGTCATACTCCCCTCCAACATCATTATTCAGTTTTGCTGTGAATAAGTCCTATTGTAACAAAAAACCAAGGCGGTCCTTAGCAAAGTTTAAAAGCCTCTGAAATCGCCGAACAGGCTTGACAATACGATAATGATTTTCGTCATCCAGTCAAAGAACAGCAGGATGCCGACTACAATCATTGCAACTCCGCCGATCTTCATGATGATGAGCTGATGCTTCCGAAGCCATTTCATCTTTGTAATGAAAAAAGACAGAAGCAGAAACGGCAAGCTGAATCCGAGTGCATAAAGCGCCATATAAGGCACGGCCGACATCGGGTTCGTTCCGGCGAGTGCAATAACCGCTGCAAGAATCGGGCCGGTGCAGGGCGTCCAGCCGGCGGCAAATGCCATTCCGATTCCGATGGAACCGAGCAGACCTCCAGGCCTGTTTTTAAATTGGAGGCGCCTTTCTTTCATTAAAAATTCAGGCTTAAAAACCCCCAAAGTGACAAATCCGAAAAAGATGATAAAAACCGCACCAAGCTGCCTGATGAGCTGATGATAATCCTTAAAAAACGACCCGACAAGCGACGTGCTGTAGCCGAGTGCCACAAAGATCATCGAAAAGCCGATCAGGAAAAAGACCGTATGTACCAAGCTCCTTTTTTGAAACATAAGTTTGTCAGAATGGATTTCACTCATGCTGACACCGGTAATATATGATAAAAAAGCGGGATAAAGCGGCAGGCAGCATGGCGAAATAAACGATAGAAACCCTGCACCGAAAGCGAGAATATAATTGATATCAGCCATCTCTTTCTCCCTTCTATTTTTTGGAATACCATGAAAGAAAATCATTTGATATGACAATTACATTTCAATTTCCTAACATATCACAAAAAAGGATGTTGATTTCACGAATTTCTTTATATAATCAATTTTGACAATTTACCCTTATCACCTTCAGAATTGAAAAGAAACCTATATATGGATATAATAGCATTTAGTAGGCAACAAAAAGATGATTTTTACAGAAGAAAGGATAAATTCCTGTGATGAAAGAAAATCTGCTTCATGAAATTGAGGAAAAAAGAAAAGAGCTGCTAAAAATCGTCATGACAAACGGCATGACTTCACATATCACCATTCAGCACAGCCAGCAGCTGGATATCCTTCTCTTGGAATACCAAAAACTATCTCTCGGAAATACACAATAATCATAGATCAAAATAAAAAACCCGGAAGCGGGTTTTTTATTTTATAACCATGTTCCTTCTATGTCATAATCGCATTCGCATTATTTCGTTTGATTTTCCATGGCTTTCATCATTTGATTAATTTTCTTCTGGGATGGTTTCATACCCATCTGCATCATCATCATGCGCAGCATTTGTTCATTAATTGGCGGATTTTTTTTCAAATAGTTCATCATATATTTACGAGCAATAAAAAATCCGAGTGCAACACCTGCGAGCAATGCTAAAACGCCCACTAGGATGACAACCCACAAATCCATTTAATTTCCTCCTTCATGTTGTCTCGTATAAAGTGTACTAAACCAAACGCTATTATACAACATTTACAGTCCAAATTCTTTTTTTTATACAAAATTTCTTTCTTTCACAGGGTTCAGCCAGCCATAACGTTTCATATTAAAATCCATCGCAAGAAAACACGGACTGACTTTTCGCAATACCTCAAAGAAAACCGTTTCGGCATCGAATGGACCCTTTGCCAAAATCTCAATATGACGGTCTTTGATAATAAAAGAAGCGCTTCCTTTTGGAACAATCAATCTGTATACATAGTCAACCTGTGTATAGTCTTCCCGGCAGAGGTTCATTTTCATTCTTTTGTGTATATGAGCAGCGGGAATCGGTTTTGTAATAAACTCGATCTGTTTCGCGGCTAATTGAGACTTTTGATCGGGGCTCGTCCAATGATAATCGTAAAACAGTTTGAACATGACAGACTCTCTTCCAAAATAATGGCTGGCAAATTCCTCTTCTATCAAATACGTATAATAATGGCGTTCCATCCCTGTCTCATCCCCCTGTTTCGAAAGATATATGTTTTCTATTATACAAAAGGGGGTTAGAAATAATTGTCTGATGATGATAAAAGAAGCGACTAATTTTGTCGAAACGAAAAAAAGAGAATGATCCGCAGATCATTCTCTTTCATATGCCCGATTAGCGATTTAACAGTTTTTTCACCCGGTCAACTACATTCGCAGGCGTAAAACCGTATTCTTTCATGATCGTTTCGCCAGGAGCTGATGCACCGAACTGGTCGATTCCGAGAATGTCCCCGTCAGTGCCTGTATATCTCTCCCATCCGAGCGGCGATCCCATTTCAATTGCGAGACGCTTTGTCACATCAGTTGGAAGAACAGCGTTTTTATATTCAGCCGGCTGCTTGTCAAATCGATCCCATGACGGAACGCTGACAACGGATACGTCAATGCCTTCTTTTTGCAGCTCGCTTTGTGCATCAAGCGCAAGGCCAACTTCAGATCCGCTCGCAAGCAAGATCGCTTCCGGTTTTTCGTTTTGGCTTTTTGAAACGACATATGCACCCTTTTTAACGCCTTCATAAGCCGTTTCAGCAGACTGATCGATTGTCGGCAAGTTTTGGCGTGTCAACACAAGCGCAGTCGGCTGGTCTTTTGATTGAAGCGCGAGCTTCCAGGCAGCTGCTGTTTCATTTCCGTCGGCAGGTCTGATGACGGACAAGTTCGGCAGCGCACGAAGTGATGCCAGCTGTTCAATCGGCTCATGAGTCGGTCCGTCTTCACCGACGGCAATGCTGTCATGTGTAAATACATAGGTGACAGGAAGCCCCATCAATGCAGCAAGACGAATCGCTGGTCTCAAGTAATCGGAGAAAACGAAGAACGTTCCACCGAATACGCGGAGGCCTCCGTGAAGAGCCATTCCGTTCAAAGCTGCTCCCATCGCAAATTCCCTTACACCGAACCAGATATTTCTGCTGGCGTAATCCTTCGCTGAAACATCTCCGCCGTTTTTGATTGTCGTTTTGTTGGAACCGGCCAAGTCCGCGGATCCGCCAAAGAAAAACGGCACTTGTTGAGCGATTCCGTTTAACACTTCACCTGAGGATGCACGTGAAGCAAGGCTGCTTCCTTTTTCATATACAGGTACTTTCTGATCCCATCCTTCAGGAAGCTCGCCTTTGATCGCCAGTTCAAGCTCTTCGGCAAGTTCCGGGTGGGCTTTCTTGTATGCGGAGAACAGTTCGTTCCATTCCGCCTCTTTTTTCTTGCCCGCTTCCTTCACTGTTTCGTTAAAGTGCTCGTACACTTCGGAAGGAACATAAAAATCTTCTTCGTATGTCCACTCATACGCTTCCTTCGTTAATTTCGCCTCTTCTGATCCGAGCGGAGCGCCGTGGACGCCGGATGTGCCCGCACGGTTTGGAGAACCGAAACCGATCGTTGTTTTCACTTCAATTAATGTCGGCTGCTTTTCATTTTGTTTCGCTTTCTCGATGGCCGCCGTAATTTCGGCAATGTTGTTGCCGTCTTCAACATAAAGCACTTCCCAATTCATCGCTTCAAAGCGCTGCTTTACATTTTCAGAGAATGAGCGGTTTAGTTCGCCGTCAAGCGAAATGTCATTTGAATCATAAAGCACGATGAGACGGCCGAGGTTCAAATGTCCCGCAAGCGAAGCCGCTTCGGATGAAATTCCCTCCATCAAGTCTCCGTCACCGCAAATGCTGTATGTATAATGGTCAACGACGCGATAGTCGTCACGGTTGTAAGTTTCAGCAAGGTGACGTTCAGCAAGCGCCATTCCGACAGCCATTCCGATTCCTTGGCCAAGCGGACCTGTAGTCGCATCTACACCCGGAGTATGTCCGAATTCCGGATGCCCAGGAGTTTTGCTTCCCCATTGGCGGAAATTTTTGAGGTCTTCAATTGAAACGTCATATCCGCTTAAGTGAAGCATGCTGTACAAAAGCATTGATCCGTGTCCGGCGGAAAGCACAAAACGGTCCCTGTTAAACCAATTCGGATTTTCAGGGCTGACATTCATCATTTTTGTCCAAAGCGCATAAGCCATCGGAGCAGTCCCCATCGGCATGCCGGGGTGACCGGATTTAGCTTTTTCAATCGCGTCTATGGAGAGTGTTCGTATTGTTGCGACAGATTTTAATTCAATCGTTTTCATTATGATCCCCTTCCTGTATGGACTCTACTTTCTTATCATAAATCTACCCATCGGTTTTCACAACCATTTCAGCTCAAAAGCTGGGCGAAAAATGACGAATCTTTGCCTTCATTCTAAATTGTAGTATATACAAAAAGGGAATACGATATCGGCGTATTCCCTAAAATTAATGCAATCGGCGGTTTCTTTTTTCCTGTTTGAGCTTTTCAGGAGTCACATCATTACCTTCAGGGTCAACAATCGTCACAGTTTTCAACGTGTTTTTCATAGACGCGCGGACGCCTTGAAGGTATTCCTGGCGAAGCTTCTGCTGTTCTGCTTTTTCTTCGTCTGTTAAAGATCCGCTCTTTGCTTTTTTGGCAAGCTCGTTAATTCTGGCTATTTTTTCTTTAGAAATCATAAGATACTCCTTTGATTCGGTATATATCCATCATACTACTAAATCCGCTTTCGTTTGACAACAGATTAGTCTGCAAGGCCGTCCTTATACTCCTGGTAGCGGCGGTGAACGGTTGCTTTTGATATGCTGTATCCGAAGCCTCTCAACACGGCTGCAATCTCCGCAAACGTCAGCTTGTTCTCCCTGAGCCTGACGATTTCTGAAAGAGGCGCTTCGATTCGCTCTCTCCCGCCGCCTTCATTGCGGTGTTTTAGGTTCCTCTCCGGGCGGTAGCCGTTTTCGACCGCCTTCTTCATTCCCCGCTTAATTTTCAGGTTATGTATTTTCCGCTGGTATTCCTCGACAATGCCGACAATCTCCAAAACCATCGAGTCCGCTTCGGAAAGCTCGAGCTTTCCGCGGTGAGCCAGCGTGTAGATTTGAACGCCTTCTTTATATAAACAGTGAAGAAGGGCAATTTTGGCATTCCCTCTTCCAAGCCGCGTATCATCCTGTATTAAAACCGCGTCGATGTCTGATGTTTTGATTTCCTCGAGCAGATCGAAGACGCCGTCGCGGTCCATTTCATATCCGCTCGCCTGCTCGGAAATGACGCTCACGACGTTCATCCCGTGTTCGGCGGCAAGCGACTTAAGCTCTTCCTCCTGCCGCTTTAATGAGGTTTCCTGCTGCTCCTTCGCAGTGCTTACCCTGGTGTAAATAATCGCATTCATGGAAATCCCCTCAATCTCTTATTCTACAACTGCAAGCTGATATTGATCGGAGTGCTGTTTGGCTACCGGCAGGATCAAGACATCTCCCGGTTTAATGACAGAGGTCGGCAGATTGTTTTTATCGGCGACCCATTCGATGAATTTGTGTTTGTCAGCGGTTTTTCCGCCTTTGATCCGGTCGGCCAGCTCCCACAATGTATCGCCTTCTTGCACTTCTATTTTAACATATTGCTTTCTTTCTTCGATCTTACCGGCAAAAGACACAAACAGAATACAGCAGCTGATCACAGCAGTAAACAGACTGACAAAAATCAATGATTCTTTTTTCATATCCATCACCCCAGAATGTTTGTTCGGTTTTTGTGACTTCAGTATACATACGAACAAATGTTTCTGTCAATCGTTTTTTTCGAACCTATGTTTGTACTCAGAGGAAAAACATGCTATAATCTAGCTAAAATCGACGTTTTGAGGTGCAAAAAATGACGAAGCTATCAAAAAGACAACTTGATATTTTGCGTTTCATTAAAGAAGAAGTGAAGCGCAAAGGCTATCCGCCTTCCGTCAGGGAGATCGGAGAAGCGGTCGGCCTGGCGTCAAGTTCAACGGTACACGGCCACTTGGCAAGGCTTGAAACGAAGGGATTGATCAGAAGGGATCCGACGAAGCCGAGAGCGATCGAAATTCTCGATACAGAGGAGGAAATTCATATTCCGAAAAACCAGGTTGTCAATGTCCCGGTCATCGGAAAGGTGACCGCCGGTACACCGATTACCGCAGTCGAAAACATCGAGGAATACTTTCCGCTTCCCGAACGCCTGGCGCCGCCGGATGAGCACGTCTTCATGCTGGAGATCATGGGAGAAAGCATGATCGATGCCGGAATTCTTGATCAAGATTATGTGATTGTCAAGCAGCAGAACACCGCAAACAACGGGGATATCGTCGTTGCGATGACCGAAGACGACGAAGCGACTGTTAAGCGGTTTTTCAAGGAGGAAACCCATATCCGCCTTCAGCCGGAAAACCCGACGATGGAGCCGATCATCCTTCAGAATGTGACGATTCTCGGAAAAGTCATCGGCGTTTTCCGCACTGTTCATTAAAACACGGACTCATCAGCAAAACCGCCGGTCGGCGGTTTTTTTGCATGAAAAAACAGGCTCACATCCATTCGGCAATGAAGGATGCGAACCTGAAACAGAGGGAATGATAATATGCTTACATTACCATTATCCCCCACAATGATTTTCCTGTCAACAAAAATGTTTCCCAAAGGAAAGATATTTGTTTTTCGCCTTTTATTGAACGATAAACAAAATTCTCGTCCCGTCGGCGAAACCGCTCAGCCTGTTCCCGACCCAGGAGCCGGCTCCGCGGTTATCCGATGAGCTGACATATCTGACAGACGCTCCTTTGCCCCCTTCTTCACACATGGCCATCGGCCATTCGTCACGGTCAAAGCCCGGCTTAGTCGGAATCCCCTTCAGTGATTCCTGGCGGCGCTTATCCGCTCCCGATCTTTCAATCGTGCAGACATCTGAATGCCCCGCTTTGATTGCGTCGCTGATATGAGCGCCGGTTTCGGGATAGCGGGATGCCGGAAAATACAATATGTCGTCATACCTTGCAGCACCTTCGGCATGCTGAGGAGAATATGCGGCGCCTCCCGAAAGCCCAAGCAGTACCAATGCGGAAAACAGCAGATGAACCGCCCATTTTTTGATCATGACAAAAACAACCTCCTCTTGTATATGCTGGTGTTACTAACAGATTAAGAGAGAATTGTTTTTGCTTTTCGGGTTCTTTGTGAAAAAGACGTTTAGATTGTGTAAATGAACGTTTATTCTTCTATGACGTTATTTTTTAAGATGCTGCACGTCATCGCTTTTGCATCAGAACATGAACCGTTGATATCGTTGGTAAAAACATAACTTCAGCCGCGTGTTTTAATGAATTCCCGCAAACAGCTCCATATCGACAGCCCTTGTGCCTGTCTTGCCGTATTATATGTCTGTATCTTCTTGAATCATCCTCCAAGGCCGTTTTTCATCACTGTACAAAAAAACAGGCGGGAAATCCGCCTGTTCATACGGCAACTTCAAATGTCAGCTTGTCGCCGTGCTTATAGTCGATTAATTTAAAATCATCGATTGTAAAGTCATAAAAATTTTTGATATCCGGGTTGATCCATAGCTTTGGCGCTTCATACTGCTCGCGTTTCATCTGAATGTTTAAATTGTCGATGTGACGGGTATAGATGTGGCAGTCACCGATGTTGAAGATGTATTCGCCCAGCTCATAACCGAGGACTTGCGCGATCATGCGCTGCAAGACATTATATTGAAACACATTGAACGGGTTGCCAAGCGCCATGTCGTTGCTTCTCGCTCTTACTTCTAAAGAGAGCTTTCCTTCTTTCACATACCATTGCGTCTCATAGACGCAGGGCGTCAAAGCCATGCCATCCAAATCATCGGGATTCCACAGCATGGTCAAATGCCTGCGTGAAGAAGGGTTATGCTTTAACTGATGAAGCAAATAATCCACTTGATCGACTTTCTGGCCGTTAACCGTTCTGTTTTTCTTCCCTAATTGATAGCCGTACGCTGCTCCGATTGTGCCGTCTTCAAGACGCCATTGATCCCAAATATGAACCCCCATATCATTCAGAACTTGAACATCATTGGATTTCAGCTGCCAAATCCAAAGCAGCTCTTTAATGGCCGTTTTCCACGCCACCTTCTTCGTCGTCAAAATCGGCACTTCTGAATTGTCAAACCGCATTTTTTCGCTCATGATGCTCAGCGTATGAGCCGGCGTTCCGTCTGAATCCCACTTCGTCCGAACCTGATATTCTTCATCGGAGATCCCTGATTCAATAATTTTTTGTATGATTGCATTGTATTGCTGGTCATAATGGCTCATCTTATCCTCTCCTCTTTCCACATGATATGTATAAAATGAGTTTTTTTCAAGGTTTAAGATCACGCGCGGGTTTGATAAATCTCCAATGCTTTCTTGAGAACATTTTTATCGTATCCTGAGATATCGTGGATTTTTTCAGTCCATCCTTCGATTGTGTCCGGCTTCGCTTCTCTGTATAATCCTTTGCTCGTACTAAGATATATGTCCCAGCCGCTGAATTCCCAATGGGCGATTTCATGCTGAAACGGAATTCTGCATTCCAGTAAAGGCGCAGGCTTCAATGCCGCCTGCGAGTATTCAGCCGCCTTTAAAAAAACGGACATGTCAACAGGGTCTGTATTGTAGACTTGAGTCGACACCTTTCCGTTCGGCCGATGGTAAAGGACCTCAACTCCGCCGGCTGTCGGCATGACTTGAACTTGTGCGGCAGGGAAAAAACCGCCCAGCTTTTCATTGGTATAATCTTCAGATTCGCAATCGATCAGAATCGGATGCAGCCATTGGTCTCCCAGATCACACAAAAAGCGCCGGCCTCTTTCATCAAGGGCGATGACTGCGGCATGCGCGCGTTCCGTTTTGAACGAACGGCCGATTGGAAAAGCTTCCACTCCGTCTTTTGTGAACTCATCCAGCAGCCAAATCGAAAGGTCAAAACAATTGCCGGCAATCCCGTACTCTTGATAGTGCTCCTTCATCATCGATACTTCCCGCTGTCTCCCATCTCCTGCCTGATGATAAAACCATGCTTTTGTCAGCGTTTCCATCGGAAAAGAGTCAAATTTTCTCCACGTACGGAGAATGGCTTCCGGAGCAAACAACATCTTACCCCCTGTCTCAGAAACGATTGTTAACACCATTATATACGTGCGCCCGAGACGAAAAAAATCCCTTGGCAAGGGATTTTTTTCGTTTTATTTTCCTTTCTCATCGGTCGGAATCTGGATCAGGGAATTCGATCCGGTCGCTTTAGGCATTTTTCCGTCCCATTTTTGGATCCATTGATACTTGATCATTTCATCCGACATCGACTTTTTAATAATTTCGTTGTACTCGGCAATACCTTGGGCTTCGATCTTTTTCTTTTTCGCTTCCGCTTCGGCGATCTTCAGCTCCGTCTGTGTTCTTTCCAGTTCCTGCGAAGACTTCACGCGCGCGTCAATCGCTTCCTGAGTCGCTTTATCAGGCTTCGGCACGCCGAGTGTTAAATCGTCAATGACAAAGCCGAGCCCCTTCATATCATCTGCAAATGTTTTTTGAATTTCTGCAGCGGCATCAGATGATTTTTGTCCGTATGTATCAATGACGGAATATTTGGAAATCGACTTTCTCGCAGCGTCCCACAGCCTTGTTTTCAAGTAGCTGTTTTCGATTGATTCAATATCGACCGCTCCGAATTTATTAAACAATTCTACGACTTTATCAGGCTGAACGACATAGTTGTAGGCAATGTCCATTGAGATGTTTTTGCCGTCGGAAGTAGCCACTTGAATATCCTGATTGTTTACAGTCTGCATCCGTACCGGATATCTTGTGACTTTGTCAAACAGCCCGACTAAATGCCAGCCTTGATCCAGCGTTTCCGATTTTACCCCGCCATTCGGGGAATAAACGACGCCGACATATCCGTTCGGGATTTTCTCGATGAACAGGGAGGCCGTGAATCCTCCAATAATTAAAGCGGCAGCGACAATGATTCCGCCGAGCAGCGTTTTGTTTTTATTTTTCTTTGGTTGTTTTTCATTCATCTTTGTCGTCCTCCAGCGTTTTCTTTATTTTGGTCGCCCCGCTTCCGACTTTTTTAAAAAGCGGGCTCAACATAAGCCATACGCCAAACCCTATAATGAGCAGCAATATGATCGAACCAATCATGACTTTCACTTTTGTTTCACCCCTTTTGCATTTGTTGATTGATCGTATGACTAAATAAAATCATTTCACTTATGTTTACGTTCATATGAACTTAAAGTTTCATTTTTTTAAAATTTAATAGAAAAAAATTTTATCATTGTGAAATCATCAACTTAAAAGACGGATTCCTCCTGCACGGGCATCGTTATAGGATATGTTGGATATCTTATTCCTTATGCCGCGCAATTATGGCGTGTTCGCAGTCAAATGAAGACATCAAATAAGAAAAACGGCTCAACTGAACCAACTAAAAAAAGAGCCAGTCATTTGGCTCTTTTAAATTTCAAATATTACTGATTGCCCTTTTTGACCCATTCAGCTACGGTCACCGTTCGTTTTGCTTGATGTTTCACTGCGGCTTCTACGTCTTCAATCATCTTCCCGTCTTGATCGACTGTAACACTCGTTCCATATGGATTTCCGCCAGCCCCAAATAGGACAGGATCAGTGTATCCAGGAGAAGCAATAATAGCTCCCCAGTGCATCATTGAAGTATATAAGGACAAGATCGTCGCTTCTTGACCACCATGTGGATTTTGAGCGGAGGACATTGCACTTACAACTTTATTAACTGTCTTGCCGTTTGCCCAAAGTCCGCCTTGTGTATCAAGAAACTGTTTCATTTGGGATGCCATATTGCCAAAACGCGTTGGTGTACTGAATATAATAGCGTCTGCCCACTCTATATCTTCTGAGGTTACGACTGGAATGTCTTTTGTTGCATCAACAGTTGCTTTCCATACTTCATTTCCTTCAATAACTGATTGCGGAGCCAATTCTTGTACTTTTAATACTTTGACGTCAGCGCCTGCTTCTTTTGCGCCTTCTGCAGCCCATTTTGCTAATTGATAGTTTGTTCCGCCCATACTATAAAAAACTACAGCTAATTTCACATTTGACATATGATCCATCTCCTTTGATTTTCTAAATAATTTGTCTTAAAAATCCCATATTTTACACCCGCTTTTTTGTTTTCTTTTTTTAAACCTTTTAAAAACCACCCCCTTGAAAGTTTCGCTGCCTTTATTATTCCTTGCTACAATAAGCTTAAAACATTTCAGTTTAATAAATCTCAACTTCGAGATATCGTGGATGGTTATATTACTTCGGTCTTTCCCTGGTAAAGATTTCACCAATCTTTGCGTAATCATGCCCGGCCAATCGGCTGATGGCTCCGAGGCCTCTCGGATCTATTTTTCCATTTTCATAAATGCCGCTCTCGATATGATATTGAACGACTTGACCTATCATGAAATCGCAGCCGGGAGAGTGTTTATCTCCCAACTCTAATGAATACTCCAGAACACATTCCATGCGCACTTTCGCTTCTTTAACCCCCGGTACCGAGACTTTCACACTTTCAACCGGGGTTAACTCCGCTAACTGAATTTCACTTTGACTTGGAGGTAGGCTCGCGGCCGTTGCATTCACTTTTTCAACATTTTGTTCATCAACGATATGGACCACAAATTCTTTGCTCTTCAGAATGTTTCTCGCTGTATCTTTTTGGCTCCCTTCAGAACGTTGTATGGACAGGGAGATCATGGGAGGATTTGAAGATACAATATTAAAATAACTAAATGGAGCTCCGTTTAAGACGCCCTCCTCTGACAGGCTTGTAACAAACGCCACGGGTCTTGGTATGATACTCCCGATTAAAAACTTGTAGTTCTCTCTTTCCGTTTTTGTAAGCGGATCAATGGACAGCATTGAATCACTTCCTTGCAAAAATTAATCCAGCGCCTTCACTGTTATAGGAATTAATCTTCTTTCTAACTGCTCTCTGTAGTGTTCATACTGAGCCGGCAACATTAACTGTTCTCCCATTGTTTGATGTGATTCATCATGGGCGAACCCTGGAGGATCTGTTGCAATTTCAAATAAAATCTCCCCGTGTTCTCTAAAATAAATCGCGTTAAAATAATTTCTGTCTTGCACGGGTGTAACACGATAACCATTTTCTGCAACATATTTTTGCCATTCTAATTGATCATTGTCATCAATAGCTCTCCAGGCAATATGGTGAACTGTACCAATCCCCATTTGTCCGCTGCCTATAGTTGTTAATTTCAAATCAATTATATTCCCGATATCACCAGAAGAACGAAAACGTACAAAATCTCCTTCTTCACCAACTTTTTCAAGTCCCATGACCTTTTCTAATAATTCAGCCGTTTTTTCCGGTTGTTTGGATAAAAGTGTTGCTCCGCCAAATCCTTTGATTGCTTTGTCCGGTGTAATTTCTCCTATCTTCCAGCTGTTCTTTTCCCCTTCTTCTCTTTCGACAATTTCCAGATGAAGTCCATGAGGATCATCGAACTCTAAGTACTCCTCTCCAAAACGGTTCATTTTTGTATAAGGCAAATTAAATTTTGCCAATCTGTTTTCCCAAAATGCCATTGCGCCTTTAGGAACGACGTATGAAGTAACTCCCACCTGGCCATCTCCAATGACTCCTCGGCGAGCACCCACCCATGGAAAGAATGTAATAATCGTTCCCGGTTTTCCGCCTTCATTACCGAAATACAGGTGGTATGTTCCCGGATCATCAAAATTAACAGTTTTTTTCACTAAACGTAAACCTAGAACGCCAGCGTAAAAATCGACATTCTCTTGCGGATGGCCGACAATCGCGGTAATGTGATGGATTCCGCTTGTTTTCTTTTTCATATCATTTCACTCCTCTTTCATGAAACATAGCTTTATTATGAGATATAGGTTACAAATTCATTTACAGGTTTTCTAAATCCCCGCGGTTTTCTGCTTTCTAATTTTTCCTTCCCAAGGGTGATCATCATGACGACCTCATATTGCTCATTTATATTCAATACCTCTTTTACCTTTTGAGGATCAAAGCCAATCATGGGACAAGTATCCCAACCTTTTTCTTTAGCAGCCATCATAAAGAGCATAGAAGATAATGAGCCATTCCTGATGGCTTCATCCCTTTGAAATGCTTCTCCTCTGGATTGATAGAAAGAAACCGTATCGTGAACCATATCATCATATTCTTGTTTATTAAGTACTCCGAGCAGTTTTAAACCTTCGTAGATTTCTTTTGCTTGATGAAAGGCCTTTTTGTCACCCAAAACGATGATGACTGCCGACGAGCTTAGGATCTTGTATTGGCCATTAGCTGCTTCATGCAACATGTTCTTCTTTTCTTTATCCAACACCGCAATATAGTTTGTATGCTGCAAATTAAAAGCAGAGGGAGCCAATTTTACAATTTCAAATATTTCATTAAGCTCCTGTTCAGAAATTGAATATCCAGGAAGAAAATTACTTGCTGATCGTCTTTCTTTTACTAACTCTAGAAATTCGGTCATTACTACTACCTCGCAATCGACATTTATTATGAATTCGTATATTTCGAATTCGAGATATTGTCGTAAAAAAATTTACATGCTTTGGGCATGGAAGCCCAGTTTTTTCAACTTTTCAATTAGAACTTCTTTTTCTTTAATGTCCAGCCCGCCGAAAATGCCTTTCATAGCTGCTTTATGTTTAGGAAAAAGATTGTTCATCAGTGCAGTTCCTTCATTCGTTAAGGCAGCGTATGTTATACGGCGATCTTTAGGACAAGGCCTTCTTACTATTAAACTTTTCTTCTCCAGCTTATCTATAACATAGGTAATACTGCTGCTTGCGATTAATACCTTTTCGCCTATTTTTTGTATCGGCTGATCGCCTTTATTATAGATTAATTCTAAAACAGCAAACTCAGTTGGATTTAATCCTAAACATTTAATGTCTTCTTCCACACGCTTTTTAATCGATTGTAATGCTCGAGACAAGACAATAAATGCCTTTAAAGACAACTCCTCTTCATATCTCTCCATATCTTGACTGCCCATGGCATTCATCCTTTTTAATTATCTCGAATTCGAGATAATTGTATAATAACGATTTGCTTGTGTCAACTATTTAAAAGAAATAAACGCTCGCTGTTAAACGGTTGCATGTGATTTGCTTTGTTGTGCGGCGTACCGAAGTGGATTCATCTGACGCAAAAAACCGCCGACTCAAGGTCGGCAGCGCCGGCTGTTTCAAAAGTCTTATGATGTATTCATAGCTTGTCTTTTATCTGAAGATGCAGCTTCGGATTCAGCAAGAAAATAATGGACTGAAGCTGTTCCTGTTTATTAATCGACGGATCCGCGTGGTGTTGATGGTTGTAGCCGTTAAAGATGGCAATCAGCGTAGACGCCATCACCTTCGGATGGAGCTGTTTCTGAACAATGCCTTCTTCCTGCAGCTGCTCAATCATTTCGACAAAAAACTCCCTCCACTGCTCATACAGAAGGGCTACCTTTCTTTGAATCTCAGGATATCTATGACTATTTGCCATAAATTCCAAAAATAAAGCTGTCGAATGCTCTTTATTTGATGTTTGAATCAAGTGTTCAATCCCCGCGAGCAATCCCCTCAGCGTCTTTTTTCGAAAACAATTCATGCTGGTCTGAAAGCGATCTTCCATCTGATCATTCATAATATGGAGAAACAGCATCTCCTTTGACTTAAAATACAAATAAAACGTAGCTTTAGAAAAACCGGCTTCTTTCATAATTTCATCTACAGAGGTTGCCGAATATCCATTTTGGGCGAACAGACGATATCCGGCTTCTACGATCTTTTGAACCGTATTCTGTGTCTTCTTTTTCATTAAGCTGTCTGTCCTCTCTACTTCTCTAATTAAGTTAAACCGTCTATGTATTTAAATATACTGGGAACGTCAAGGACTTGTTATGTGAAAGAAAATTGGAAAAAGCCGCTTAAAATCTTTGCTCAAACATACACCTGCAGCCTAAGCGGACGTTCTACCATCAAGCATAGCAGTGACATATAAACACCGCCAAGTGGCATAAGCCCGGTAAGCCAACAAGGTCAATCGCCCTAACAGGCTCCGGTATGTTCCTTCCCTTGCAAAATTCCCAACATTCATTCTAGCATTTACTGCTAAAAACTTCATATATATTGCAATTTATTTAATTGGATTTTTCTGTTTTTTAAAAGCCTCAATGAAATACCCGGGGTCAACGTTCACTTCATAAGCAAATACCCCCTGGTTCGTATGGAGGTAAAGCAAACCGGCCTCGGAAAAAGGTCTGTATGAAACGTCATAGACGTGCTCCAAACAATACTGGCGGCTTGCTGTTAAAATTTTATCGTTGTACAAGTACATTTGATTCTGCTTTTTTGTATAAGTTTGCCGGTTAAAATCAATCGTCCGTTCTGTTTTGTAATAGCTGACAGCAGCAATGGCCTGATGGCACCCGTCATTCATTTGAAACCTCCCTTTGCTGTTCGTTGATTAATTTGGACATGACATATTCATCAACATATTGCCCTTTTACTTTCAAAGCATGCTTTTTAGTGCCTTCAATGATAAAGCCCGTTTTTTTGTATAAACGAACGGCAGCTGTATTATGAGTCATAACAGTCAGTTCAAGTCTGTGAATCTTTTCTTCACAGGCCCATTTTTCCAATGCCTGAAAAAGCTTTACTCCAATACCTTGTCCGATATACGCTTGGCGTATGCCGATCACCACATGGGCGCGGTGGCGAGCTCTCTGAACCTGCCCCCTGGCTGCTGCAACATATCCGATTAAGCTTCCGTCGTCAGCCGCACAAACAAAAACTTCGCACATTCCGGATTCGATCTGTTTGATTTGCCGTTGCGCGTGAAGCTTTCGTTCACCTGGTTCAAACAGCATGAATTCAGATTCTTCATCGATCGTTTCACAGAGTTTGAGATAGCTTTTGGCATCTGAATCCTTTATTTTTCTGACTTGCACGAAAAAGCCCTCCAAACAGTCTTTAGATTTTCTATATATTCTGAATTATAATCGCATGAAAAAGGCTGTGCAAACTTGCAGGTGCCAAATCGATTCGCAGCTTCATCAAAAAAACAGCAAAACCGCCGGCTTTACTTTTCAAGCAGCCTCGGTTTTGCAGGGTCGCACGCAGGTTCTTGCGTATTTGTCGATTCGGCGATTTTCATTAAATAATAGCATTCTTCCCTCATCATATGGTCTGCCATCAGTGCGGAGAACGTACCGAGCATCTGATCTGTAAGCTCCAATTCCTCCACTTCTTTCAAAAATGTACGGAACAGTTCGATCTCAAGCTTCACGTCTTTGTTCATCCTTCTGAGAGCGGGAAAAGATTCAACATTCGCTCTGAGATATCCCGTCAATTCAACGGATTTAATGTAGAACTGTTCAAAGTGTTTGACAAACTCCCGGCTCTTTTCTTTCAATCGTTTTTCAACCGCATCCAAGTCATCGGCAATCGCGCCGGCATGTCCGGCGGCATCCATCAGCCACAGCATATGGTGGTGCAGCTCGTGGAAAACAGGCGGCGCTTCCCGCTTTTTCAAGTATTTTAGCACAAGCAAATATTCCTCCAGTTCATTTACCATATGGTTGATAAAAGTTGGAGAAAGGTGAATTTTAATATCGCCTGTCAGGTGCCTTTTAATGATGAAGAGTTTAAATTTCCTGAACTGAAGAGCATATTCTTCAGCTTCAAGCGTTAATGAATACAAATCAGGCGAAGCGTTCACTTTTTTCAGCAAAACATCAAACGCTTGCTTGAACTGCTTCGCCTTTTGAATATCGTTTTTTTCCCTTTCGGCGAGAGAGTCCAAAATAAAACGCGCATGATCACCTAAAACCTGAAGCCAAAAGGTATGTTCGAAAACGGCCGTTTCCTTATAAGTTTTCAAGCTTGCGCCTCCCTTTAAATACCATTCTTCAATATGGCTATTCGCTGCAAGCCCGAAATATGATCATAGGAAAAATAAAGCGGTTCAATAAAGATTCGGAGGCAGTACATCATCCCGGTGATGTTGAATAACTGATGGCGGCGTATCATGAATATATGGAGGCGCAGGTCTTAACACCGGTTTTTTCGCAAGGGGCTGAGGATGCTCAACATACTGAAAAACGCCTTCTCCATCCATGCTCGGTCCCTTCGCCCATCTGCCTGCAGCGCTCTCGTTGCCTCTTGAAAAATTAAATAATACATGGGAGACTTCCCTTTTTTCCAGATTGCGCGGAAACGTACTTGGGACGACGACATTTTCTTTCGCTTCCAGTTCTTTGATGGCTGCAAGCCACTGGTTTTGATGCATCGTATCCCTTGCAATCAGCCAGGAGAGCATATCTTTAACACCGCGGTCCGTCGTCTCTTCATAAAGGCGGACGGCCTGCAGGCGCCCCTGTGATTCCGCGTTTAAATTTGCCCGAAAGTCGGCAAGCAAATTTCCGCTTGCGATAATATAATCGGCGGTCCAGCGGTTTCCCACACTGTCGGCCGGCATCGCCCCTAATCCTGATACGATGGCATGCTGCGGATTCATCCCTCCCAGAATGGCACCGATCACAGGATCTTTTGCCGCTTTTTCAAGATCACCGACCGGCGCACCGTCCAAAAGCCTTGCGATCATCGTCGCCAGCATCTCGATATGGGCAAGCTCTTCAGCTCCTGTATCCATCAGCAGATCTTTGTACTTGCCATTGCCCCTGACACTCCATCCTTGGAAAAGATACTGCAGAGCTACTGATATTTCCCCGAACTGTCCTCCAAGTATCTCTTGCAGCTTTTTCGCAAATAATGGATCGGGTTTATCAGGCTTTGCGTGATACTGTAGTTCTTTAATATGAAAAAACATAAGATCGCTCCTCTCCTGAGCTACCTTATGAACGATAAGAACAATAGGTGTTTGTCTATGCCTTTTGAATGAGTTTCTATGAATCGCTAAGAATGTCTGCAACCCACATATCAACTTGCCGCTCAGACATTCCTCCGACATACATTCGCTACGCTCTCCCTTCCCGATTAATGAATATACTTGCAGGCAAATAATACATTTCCCAAGAACGGTAAACTTCAGCCGATTGATCCAAAGCGACCGGAAAAGTTAAGCCATGGCGGTCGACAAAGCTCTTTACCGCACCTTTCGATTCACGCACATTGACAGCGATGATTTCAAAACCGTCTCCTTTAAAACGGTCATAAGCTTTTTGCATGACGGGCATCTCCTCTTTGCACGGTGTACAAAAAGCCCCCCAAAAGTTGACAAGCACCGCCTTTCCCCGTCATTTTTTCAGTTCGATGTCACCGCCCTCTAAAGTCGATAATTTAAAATGTAATGCCTGCTGATGAAGGACGGCGCCTGCCTGTTCATTCCGGCCTCCGGCAACATGCTGATAAAGAGCATAACCAGCCGCAGAACATAGCAGCAAGAGGATGGCGCCTCTCAATAAAAGCAGCGTTTGTTTTTTCTCCTGATATTTAGCATTTTTTGCGATGATATGAAAAAAGGACTCTGGAAAAGTCCCCTCCCGCGCTTTCTATATCAATTAGTAGCCCGGCATTTGGTGCTCAAAGCCGTAAAAACCTGTGATTCCAACATCCCCGCACCCCGACACTTTTGTGATATCCAAGAAATGATTTCGGTGCGGCGACCCGCTCACTTTATCTGCAGCACTTAAATGAAGATGATTTCCCGTAAACTCTTTCTCGCTTAAAGTGATCGCATGTCCTGTTAACGTGATTCTCTGCAGCTTGATGTTGAGTGTGCAGCCTTCTGCATTAAAAATCGTAAACTTATAATACAGCCATGTCGGGTAGTAATTTACATTGTTGCTGTCCGCCATAAAAAATCCCACTTGATCTTCAGTCATTGTCATGGTCGTCTTTTTCTCATCTTTTGTAACCGCAGCATCAGCAGGCTGAATATGAAAACCGAAGGCCGTCATGATTGAAAACACCATCAAAAATAAATTTTTTTCATTGGCGCCCCTCCCTTTTTCCATATTATTAACTTTATTGAATAAAAAGGATATTGAAATTTAATCTCCCGTCTCCGGATGAGTGTGCCGAACGATCCCTTACAAAAGTGTAATGTTCATGTCACGTTATTCGATTTTTTTATCAGACAATGAATCTTAGAATGATAAATGAGGTGAAATTGTGAAAAAGCATATCGTATGGATCAGCCTGTTGATCATATTTACCGCATTATTAAGCGGATGTAACTTAAACCGTGTGGGAACAGACGAATATTATGTTCACATTACCGGAAACGGGAAGGAAGACACGTCGAAGTTTGACGACGGCGAGGAATACTCCGTCTTCAAATATGAACTGGCCGGTTTTGATGAAGACGGTCAAGAAAAAACAATGGAATTCACAGCTGATAAAAACCTTCGCACAGGCGCGTTTTTACGGCTTTTCTATTCTGAAAATAAAGGCGTGAAGTCATGGGAAGAGGTTGAAAAAGACGATATTCCCGCCAAAGCCAAAGATCGATTAGGTGTGGAAAATTAAAAAAGCATGCAGGGAGATGGCGCCGCCATCTCTTTATTTTATCCTTGCATGCCTTCCTTTTTGCTTTTTTTAAGTGATAAAAATTCATCCTGAAAAATGCACATTCTAATAGCGTTACGATAATAGCCGTCAACGAAAAATTCATCCTGCAGCTCGCTCTCGATTGTGAACCCTGCCTTTTTATACAAGTGAATCGCTTTTGCATTATCTTCGTCGACGATCAAATACAATTTGTGCAAATTCAAGACGGAAAACGCGTAGTTCATCGCCAAATACGTTGCGCTTGACGAATACCCGTTCCCTTGATGCTCGGGATCAATGATGATTTGAAACTCCGCCCGTCTGTGAATATAATCAATTTCGACCAGCTCAACCAATCCGATCATCTCAGTCTCTTTCTCTATGATAAAGCGCCGTTCGCTTTGGTCATGAATGTGTTTGTCAAACAAATCCTGCAGCTCAACAAAAGTCTCATACGGTTCTTCAAACCAATACGACATAATCTTCGCATCGTTGTTAAGACGGTGGACAAACGGAAGGTCTTCTCTTTCGAGCGGACGCAATTTAAGCTGATTGAACATATCAGCAACCTCCAATATAAATTAAAATTTAAGATGATGTAAGGCGCAGGCCGATCACCCCGATTATAATAAAGCCAAGTGAAATGAGCTGCGGAGCACGAATACGCTCCTTAAACCAAAATAAGCTGACTGCCGTAATGCCGATGCTGCCGATCCCGGTCCAAACGGCATAGGCAACACCGGCTGAAAGTGCCTGCATGGCTTTTGAAAGGCAGAAAAAAGACAAAGCAAACCCCAACACCATGACAATAATCGGCCATTTTTTTCTTGTGCCGTCTACATATTTCATAGCGATGGCGGCAATGACCTCTTCGATTCCGGAAATCACCAAAAATATCCACGGCATTATCAATCACCCCCTGACTGGGTATTGTTCTCTTTTGTAAACATCTTCATGCCAATAATGCCTCCCAATAGCACGATCAAAAAAAATATTTGCCCTCCTGAAAAGGGTTCGCCCATAAAAACACCCGTCACATATGTGCCGGCCGTTCCGATCCCGACAAATACGGTATAAGCCGACGCCATCGGAATGTTCCTGTAAGATCGTATCAGCATGAGAAAACTTGCCGCGATCAGTACAAAGATCATCAGCCAATCGGCGAAGGAATCCGCATGTTTAAGACCTGAGGCCCAAACCACTTCCAAAAAACCCGCAATAATTACGAGGAGCCAACTCAATGATAACACCCTTCCTCTTGTGAATGAACGTCAGTCATTTTTAGGCCGATAAAAAATGAACAGCAGCAGCCGGTCATTTTTTACTTGGTTCCTATGCTTCTCTTTAGAAAAGTAAATATTTCTTTTTTGAACACACTGAGCTCTTCGTCTTTTTCCGCCCCGATGTAATAACGTTCCGCTGTGTTTTCGACAAAGTTGATAATCGTCCTGGCCGTCCAGCGCACATTGATGTCCGGAATAATCTCGTTTTTCTCAACTGCTTTTTCAATAAGTCCTTCAAGCCAGGAATAATAAGGCTGATAGATCGCCTCCCATTTTTCCATCGAATGGTCAAAGGCAAGACCTGAGTAGCAAAGAACGATTATATCCTGATGAAGTTCTGTCATGTTGAACGTCTCATCGATCATGATGTCCAAGGCGGTCCAGAAAGACATGGTTCCGTCGACCTTGCTCTTAATATGGTCCAAAGAATGTGTCAGAAGATTTTCCGCAATTGCGGGAATCAATGCATTTTTGGATGAGAAATAAAGATAAAAAGTGCCCTGCGCAGTACCTGCTTTTTTCACGATATCTGAAATCGACGCCTTATCCAGCCCCTTTTCAGAAATGACTTCAATGGCCGCCTGCAAAATCTTTTCATATTTCCCGGACGTTTGCTTTGGCATATTGCAGACCCCCCTAAAAATGAATGACTATCATTCATTTTAGTGGAGCGGCTTTTCATTGTCAACCGGGCGGCGCAGGACTTATTTCCTTAAAATTTCTTTAAAATCTTAAGCATAAGCTGTCTTTGGATATGAATCCCTTTTATAATTTACACATATACCGAAACAGATGGAGTTGATATTGTTGAAACCGCTGATCAAGCTGGCATGCGGAGCTGCCTCCCTTATCGCAGCCGTCCTCGCTGTATGTTTTGCAGTGAAACGAACAAAGACAAACAATAGGAATTAAGGAAAGTACTCAGCATAGCTTTTCTTTTGCTAAAAGCTCTTGTCATCATTCAATCCGGAACTTACTGGTTTCTTCATGACCGTTTAAGATCCTTTCAGCATCCGATTGCGCGATAAAGCGCCTTACTGAAAGGTTCCCAGTCGGTTGGCGATATTTTGATACCAGACCTCATTGTCGAGCATATTAAATTTTTTGCTGATCTCCCTGTTCTGCTTCAAGGGAAATGCAATGTTCATCGTAACAATGAAATCGCAAACGGTTAGACCTCCTATAGATTTCTATTAATCTTTTTGGACTATTATACAATATGAAAATATATACTCAAAATATAACACTTGGAAAATAAATATGATATAATGATTACTCTTATGAGTAAATAAAGGCATTTTACCTTTTCAATATAAAAAACACAAAGGGGCTATAGAATGGAACTTACGATCACCAGAGCACTAAGCGAACTCAAAATGTTGGATAAAAGAATCAAGCGGGCCGTAAATGAGAGCACATTCGGAGGCTTGATGATCGGAAAGAAACTGCCAAACGGATTTCGGACAACCGAAGACTTGGAAACTAGGGCGAAAGCCGATTATCAATCAATTGAAGCCTTAATCAAAAGGCGAAATGCCATTAAGTCTGCCATTGTTGTATCCAACGCGACGACCAAAATCGAAGTGGCCGGAGTCAAGATGACCGTGGCTGAAGCCATCGAAAGAAAAACCTCCATCAGCTACGACATTCAGCTTTTGGATAAGCTGAAAGAAGTGTACGCTGATTTAGTCGACGAGGCCGACAGCGTCAATCAAAAAGTAACAGAAAGACTGGACAAACATCTGGAGACTCTTTTCGGAAAAGACGGCAAAGTAAAAGCGGCTGAAAACCAGGAAATCGTCAAATCTTTCCTCGCTGAAAATGAAGCAAAAATCATCGATCCGCTGAATCTAAAAGAGAAGATCGATTCCTTGTCAAAAAAGATCGAGGACTTTGAAATGGAAGTTGACTTTGCATTGTCCGAGAGCAATACACTCACCAAAATCAAAATCGATTAAGGCCGATTGTTAGCCAACCGAAAACCGATAAAACTAAACACCTTCCGAGGGAAAGGTAACTCCCTCCTTTTATTTCATCTGCACAGCCAAAGAGACGCTGTGCCAACATTGAGATAAAAGCTCAAAGCTCAGCGTTCAGCGTTTACAGCTTAAGTATCAAAGCTCTTAACAGTTCAAAGCTTACGCCTTAAAGTTAAAAGATCGATAAAATCTGGGAGAAACGGCTGCTTGAGCATTTGTTTACCGGCTCAGTCGGTTGCCCGCCCAGCAGGTTGGCTAACAATGGATATCAATAACAAAAAAACGTCTATATAGACGTTTTTTTAATGGATTCACAAATCAATGGATGCGCTCAATCTTTCTGTTTGTCCTTTTCTATATGTACCCAAAGATAGTAAATCACCCCGCATGCTAAAATAAACACAATCCCCAAGTACCCTTGCTCTGCGGGAACAAAAAATTGAAATAAAAACGCTAAAATTAAAGCCGGTACCATAATCATGAAGTATTTCTTTTTATCCAACATGTAGAACACCCTTGCATTGATTTTAGCTAACTATACAATATAAGTGCTGTTTGGTTTCAATTTTTAAAGATTCCGCTCTGATTTATGACAATTTGAATCTGGAATTAGCCTCAAAGGTCTTTTTCTTTATGCAGAATATAATGGCCGCGGGCAGGTTTTTTAATTTCTGGGCGATGTTTCATTAAGCTCTTCATAAATGTCGTCATGTTTTTAATCGGAAAGCCGGTTTCTTTCTCGATTTCAGTTTTAAGCTTAATGCCTTTCAAGCCCTCTTCATAGCGGCTTAAAATGTTTAAGGCAGCCTCACGTTGTATGGTTGTTTTTGATTGGAAAATAGTATGAGATGGAGTCTTGATGGGCGGATGTTTGTCAGCGGCAATTTGGGATTGTTTTAATTCCTCTGCTGCAGCGCTTGCCAAGTCGATTAATGAAGATTTTTTGTTAATTGCGGGATCACCCTCCCGATCCAATTCATGCAGCTTCGAATAAATGTCCTGTCGTTCTTTTCGCAATTCCCGCATCACCTGAATCTCCGCATCACCTAGCTGTTCAAGTCTCAAACGCAACGCTTCTCTTTCGTCGAACATATCTCCCACATCCTAAAATTAAGATTCCATTCTAGTTTATAGGACTTTTTTAACTTTAACAATTTATTTAAAAATAAATTCAAGAAAAGTTCTTTTTATGGTTAAAACATATATGGAATATAAAGGATGTTTACGTTCATGATTCCTCTATGGGCAGTACCGACCGCATGACAGATATTCTTGTATCAATCGGCATATCCTTCGTCCGTCTCCTCCAAATCATATGATCATATCCCTTCCCCCAATAATCCTTCAGCACATAGTCAGGCTCGCCGAATTTCTTCTTCCATATTCTCTGTGCACCGGGATAGCCGCTGTCCAAACAAAATTCCTTCACTCTCCGATTCAGAAAGGTCAAAAACATAACGCTGAACAGCAAAGTCCCGATTCCGCGTCTTTGATAATCCGGGTGGACAAATACCGTTCCTACCTCATATAAATCCTTTAAAGCCCCATCCGTACAAATATCGATCAATTCGCTGGCAGGACCATATTCAATTGTACCGATGATTTTATTCAGACGTTGATCTGAAGCGATAAAAAAGTGCCGGCTTTTCCCCTTGCTGTCTAAGTCTGCTTTCAAATATTTCCTCTTACTTTCAATTTCACTTTCTTGATCATCAAGCAGATCGGATATCCCCTCTTTAGCAAAAGTATCCTCGACTACGATTCTGAAAAACTGATTCAGCTCTTCAACGTCGTCAATTTGCGGCCTTCTGATCTCAATTTCATTCATTTTAAATCACTTCCTTATTCAGTGATTGTCGTTTCATTTATACCACGGTATCTTGTTTAATTTCATTATTTCTGCGTCCTCTTCATCTCCGGTTTTCCACTCCACTTTGACTGATAACGCATGCCCGATGACATCCTCTTCAGGCATAAAATCAAAAGTCGCGATATGATCTTCCATATGGCCTCCGCCATCCATTTCCTCTCCGGTATATTCAGAAAGATCGTATTCTCCTCTGTCATCATATTTTTTGCCGTCTATGTATAAGGTGATTGTTTTCACAATCGTTCTTTTCGCATCTTCTTTCGCGCCATCCCAATATAAATTCAAAAAATAATTAGGTCCGATTGACGTTTTATCTAATTTCTCAATCGAAGCATGCCACAGACCGCTTTCCCCCTTTCCTTCATACACCACTTTCTTTCCGAAGATCATTGCACTGACATATCCTCCGCCAATGAAAAGCAGAATTGCGCTGATCATCAGCAGCCGTTTGAGTCCATTGTTGTTTTTCATCGTTTCCCCCGCTTTCACTGCATTAGTAGTAATGGGGGTGAAAAGGTTACGCAAAAAAAGCGCCATGAACGGCGCCTTTTTAAAATGAGATTTCCCCGGCAGAATTCATTGTTTTTGCCCAATAAATTGAATGACGTGGGACAGGCCGTTGTGCGAATCCCCTTCATGGCGAACGACTTCCCCCATAAAAAAGTGGACAATACGCCAATCTGAAAAAATCTGCAAAAATTCTTCCGGTGTATATAAAAGTTCCGGATCCTGCGGCCCGCCGCTTTTGTAAGGGATTTGGTGCGTCGAATACACTTCTGTCACGTAAAAGCCCCCGGGCTTTACGGCTTTTTTTACTCCCAGAAGCGTTTTGCGGCGCAGCTCTTCTGGAAAATGTCCAAAAATACAAACAATCTCGTCCCACTGCCCTTGATTCCAAGACGCTTTATTTAAGTCAACAAGCTCCGTCTTCACCGATACATGACGGGTTTCAGCAAGCTTTTTCGTTTTCTCCAACCCTGACTCGGCATAATCCCATGAAGTGACGTTCATCCCTTGTTCTGCTAAAAAAACCGCATTGCGCCCCTCACCTTCTGCAATAGCTAAAGCATCACCCGACAATTGAAGTTTTCTCTGCGAATCTGCCAAAAACGCATTCGGTTCCGTTCCATACACATAGTTCTCATCTTGAAAGCGCTTGTGCCAAAAGTTCATCGTTTTTGTTCTCCTTTTTTTAGATGCTTTCATATCAATGATATACCCGCTTCTTTTAGATGATGCATCAATTCGCAGTCAAACTGGATACTCACCTTCGAATTAATCCTTATCATTTGTCCGCAAATGAACAATGATCATGATGACGCCTAAAATGAGAAGCAATACAGGATAAAACAATACAGATGATTGAAAATAAACTGAAGCTTCACTATTGCCATCTGCATCAATTATATAATGAGGAAAAGCAACAGATAACACCTGTAAGAAAAACAGCGTTAATAGACCCAGCAAAATTGAAACAAATCCGGAAACAAAGTACATAAAAAAACCTCCTGTAAAAAGAAAACTTCCTATTAGAACATTTTGAAAATTGTCAGCTTATTAATAAATTAAAGAAATTATCCCTCATAAAGCTGTTTTAATTTTTTTCGGATGAAAGAAATCGTATCTAATGCCAGCTTTTTACGACAAAGAACAATTCCGGCATGGCCGCAATTGTAAAGATGTCTTTCGGGTCTCCCCCAGCTTTCCCACAACTTATCAGCATCCTCTAAGTGAACATATTCGTCATGAACGGCGGATATCAGCAAAATGTTATCTTTGTTAACTTTCGGCACAGCTTGGCTGGGATCTGTAATTTCCCAATATGTTTTTAAATCTTCATATGTCACACCGTGCTGTTCTAATTCTTCTCTTAAGAATTTACCCGGGATGGTATTCCATATCGAGTAAGAAAGACGATTCGCATAAAATATCGAGACCACGATGTCGATTTCAGTCTCAAGGGCAGCCAGTAAATTTGTCATCCACCCGCCTAAACTAACGCCCACAATAATAACAGGACTGGTTTTATTTGCTTTGATCCAGTGAATGAGCGCCCGTAAATCCACGACAGCTTGTCTTGTTGATTCAACTGTACGATTCAAATTCGCACTTATCATCAATTCACCGCTGTAAAGCGAATGTTCCGGCTCTCTTTCAAAATGATACGGAAGAGAATAGTAGTACATGCTCCAGCCTAAATCGTTCATCATACGCTCATGAAATATCTTTTTTATTCTGTCGTATGAATCCATTCGCCAGCCGTGTACAAAAATAACATTAGGTTGATCTATATCATTCTTATTTTAAAAAAACTCGCCTTTTAAACTATCATTGACAGGGTCCCCGGATGGAATGATAGATTCATAGCTGAAATGTCCAGCCAAATAGTTTTTTCTCGCTTCATGAAGAATAAAGGAGACATCAGCCGCTTTTGCTTGATAGAATTCGTCCCTGTCAATCGAATCCAATGAAAAAGCGGAAAAATGTTTTTCTTTACTTCTTTTCCTGTGCAAATCATATAACGCTAAACGATCGATCATCTTTGCAAAAAACACTTTTTGTCCTCCTGATTGGTATAAGTAATGGTGCTTTTTTATTGAAGGACGTTCGGCCAAAAAGAGGGGCTCCCTGCAGCTTCAGTCAGTTTCATTAACTTTTAAAAAGTGTCACAAGCTACTTTTAAATTCTTACCGCTCCCTTTGCGCAACTTTCAATACTGCAATTTTTTATGTAGAGTAACGCCATTGCTTAAGATCCTTAACGATATGCCATTCAAATTGTTAGGATTAAAGCAATTGGATAAAAAGCTGATGCTGATTTTTGCTTCTTTTCATCAATATGAATTAAAATTTGCGAATTTCGGTAAGAATATCAAAATAACTTGTAATAAGAAAGACAGCTTTTGCATGAGGGTAAGCGGACTAAATGTAAACCCGAATCCCGCATTACCTCCTATCGTTGACCAATACATAAAAAAGTTAAGGAAAGGTATTATAAAGCAAAATATATGTCTGTATAGATTGATATAGTAATCATGTTTTTCAGCATTCATACCTTTGGAAGAAAATCTAAGTCCATAGATGAAAAGAAAAACCGTTCCAAAACTTAATATCGGCTGCTTTATAAAGTACGCCAAGGTAAAACCTATTAAAAACATAATTTACTCCCTTATATTTCAATAAAATAAATATTTAAATCCATTTACGATCAGCAGTTTCACCGTTCTAAAATGCCAAACAAATAGCTTAATTTACTGCATATTAGTAGGGTGATGTCTAACATTTCGATTTGTATCCGCCTTTCTAGTAACCAAAGGCACCTGCAGTTCTTTAGTTCTATTATATAAGAAAGGGAATAATTATTAAGCAGCAAGTAAAATAAAAAATTGTAATGATTAAGGAGCTATAAACGTGTCTGGCGAAAGGTTCCAAATCAAGATCAATACACGCTGTAATTGCCGCATTTCTCCTTCCCTCTTCCCCGCACCAGTTTTCTTGAGAGCTGGTGTTATTGCTGTATAGAGCCACCTGTGGTAATATTCTCATGTGAATTTTTGATTAGCAATTTCACATAATATATGTTTTGCTCATTATACATTTCGCAGCATCTCTCTATTCTGATATTGTTTTGACAAAACAAATTGAAATAATTATTGCTTCACGTCCCAATTATGGCAAGCAATATGCCCCAAAATATTAATGAGAATGATTTCACATTCTATTGCGGCATTACTTTGAAATTCTTAACAATTTGCAGATTCAAGGAAACGGAAGCAGGATCGTAAGAAGCCCTCGGTTGCCCGAATGTATCAGCTCAAGATTCTATAAAACAAAAGAAAGGAAAATGTGCATGTGAAGTCATCCGCTGCAGCTCTCACTCCAATAGTGCAAAGCAACGTAGCTTTTTTAAAGAAGAAAGAAGCTGATTTTTATTGAAGGAAAGCGACCAATGGGAATTTTATGTTGATCGTGTGAGTTTAAGAGAAATAACTGTTGCCACTTAGGAAGATTGGCATATAGATTAATTGGGTGTTTTCATTTTGCTCTTTTCCGCAGGTTTGCTCCACTTGAAAATTTTGTTTAAATGTTTATAAACACTCTTACTTTCTTTTGCCATAAGTGGTCCTGAAACTGCCAGAATGAGAACATAGAGCGCGGTAAAAGGCGTTAAAATAGGATTTAATCCTGCAGCGACCCCTAAATTTGCTACGATGATAGAAAACTCTCCCCGAGCCATGATGGTTAATCCGATATTAGTAGAGGCCTTATGGGATAGCCCCGCTTTCCTTCCAGAAATCATTCCAGCCACAAAATTGCTTATTATCGTAAGTACAGCTGCACCTAATGCCAGCCAAATGGCATCAGCTAATGTTGATGGATCAATACTTAATCCAAAACTGAAAAAGAAAATTGCCCCAAAGAAATCCCTAAATGGAACAACAAGATGTTCAATGCGATCCCGATGCTCAGTCTCAGAAAAAACCAAACCTAACAATAAGGCACCAATCGCTTCTGCCACGTGAAGAGTTTCTGAAAATCCCGCAACAAAAAATAAGATCGAAAATATCACAATAATAAAAATTTCATCTGATTTTATGTTTAACCATTTATTTAATAACGAGGCTCCTTTTCGTGCGATAATAAAGAACAGTAACATATAAGCAACAGAAATAAGTACGGAGGTGAAGATACCAAGAAAAGATGTAGAACCTGCAAGCAAAACTCCTGATACAGTTGTTAAAAATAAAGCCAGAAAGATATCGTCAAATAAAATAATCCCCAGGATGAGCTCTGTTTCGGGATTAGCTGTTCTTTTTAAATCGACAAGAACTTTGGCTACAATCGCACTGGAAGATACACTAAGCAGTCCAGCAATAATGAGCGTTTCCATCCAAGGCATGCCTGTGATAAATCCATACAGAAGACCTAAGATAAAGTTGATGGCCACATAGATACTGCCGCCTACTACGATGTTTTGCCCTGATTTGACCAGTTTGCCAACGGAAAATTCAAGCCCTAAATAGAAAAGTAAAAAAAGCACACCTATTCGGCCTAGAAATTGAATAATCTCATTACTTTCGATAAATGTTAAATCAATGATCCCAATCGTCGGAGCATGCGGGCCCACAATCATCCCAAGAATAATTAGAAAGGGGATGATTGAAAACTTTAGTCTGTTTGCAACAACAGCTCCAATCGCAACTATAACAAGTGCCGTACCAACTTCAAATACTAAGTGATCCATCTTTAATCTCCACTCCTTATGTTGATAACAGCTTTTTAATTAACTCTTTAATCTGCTGTCTTTCTCCTGAAACAACCAATGTGTCGCCAGCTTCAATAACTGTATCAGATCCCGGATTGTGTGACTTTTTGCTGTTTTTTTTCTTAATTGCAATAACAGTAACTCCAAAGTTATTTCTAATATCAATTTCGCCAATGGTTTTATTTACAGCGGGTGCATTGGGTTCTACTTGATACCATTCAATGATTGTATCGTCAAAGGCAAATTCTACAGTTTCTAAAGCTTTAGGTTTATATGCCATACCTCCTAATATACTTGCAATTTTTCTGGCTTCAGAATCGTTAAAAGTAGCACTGACCAAAACCTCTTCATGATCGTCAGCATCAAAATGATAAATTTCTCTGCGGCCGTCATCATGGATTACAATGACCAACTTATCCTGATTTTTTGTAAAGATCTCAAACTTATATCCAATTCCCGGAAGCTCAATTTCCCGAATGTTCATTTAATATTCCTCCTCTGAAAACAATAATGGATATGGGTTAGGGCTATTCTAAAGATTGACTTCAATTTTGCTTTTCTTTAATTCCAAAGACATTTGATCGACTCAGAAGGGCGAATGATAAAATCGCTTTCGAAAGAAACCTCCTTCCCTATTGCCCCTTCTTATTCAAATAATTTTAATATTTATATGTGAAGACAATAAAGAAGGTAAGAACGTTCAAACACTTTTTTACATATTTTATAAAATTAACTAAATTTACATATATTGCTTAATTAACCTTCTCGATCCATGTCACTCAATACCATTATAGTATTGTTTTGTAACAATGCAAACGCCAAAGATTATGTAATTAGCCAACACTTGATTAAAGTTACTTCGCCTCCCTCGGTTTTATACGATTTTCTCTCAAATGCTCGCTTAATCGCAGGATTCCATCTGGATTAACGGGTAATTTTGGGTAATTGTAGAGAGATTCAGGAACAGTTGCTTGATAAACTTACTGAAGTTACATGCAAAAAGAACCTGGTTGAACACTTTTTAAAATTTAAGCTCAGTTTCGGATGCTGCAAATGCTAATTTGTTGATTGTAGAATCTGATACACTTTACATAAATCGACAATTGATTTGATGACGATGATATGATTGATATAAAGCATTCCCTTTTATGATGATCCGCCAAATGCAGTATACATAGCGGATAGTCAGAAATTATGGCAAAAAAATGAACAGCAATTGACAAGTTGGAATTTAATAAGCAGCTCTTTTTCAAGAGAGCTTTTGCATAGAATGCGAAATAAAATATGTAGCTCGTGTTGGAAAATTGCTGTTTTTTTAGTATGAATGTGTATTGACCAGAGTCTACACCTTTGTTTAAGATTTCTAAGAAACGATTACGACAGACATGACTGAACTTATGATTTCAAAAAATTTCTCTTCCTTTAAAACAACATAGCAAATTCTTTTTCTAAAAGAAACCAATCTTCCGATTTTTGGTTATGAAGGGCTGATTTTCTTGTGGTTATTTGGTTTGAACTAAGTTTTAATCTGCAAATAATTAGCCGCTGGCTATAAAAACCCATTTCTAATGAACTATCAACGAAAATCCAGACTTTATGATCGATGTGACCATTTCGTGACCAATTTAACTAACAATGAAATCCTTGGAAATCTAGGGGGTTTTTTGTGGGCTGCATCATTCCGCCCATTCCGTCTATCAACTTCGTCGTTTTTTGTATCCTTTCGAAAAATTGGCATAAGTGGGTTTCGAATAAGAATTATTTTGCCGACTCTCTTGTTTTTATATACTTTTCGTGCTTTATTTGTGATTTTTTCATTGTTGATTTATTTCTTACTGATAAGAGAATATCTGTATATTTTATCTATTCTTACAAATGATATAAGAAATCAATCACTTAAAAGAAGCGAGGTATATTATGTATTACTACAAAGAGGAACTGATAAATATCATTAAACCGGACAAGCCTGACCCGGCAGCCGCTAAGGTGTTGCAGGAAATATTGGGCGGACATTTTGGAGAAATGCGTACGATGATGCAGTTTTTTTTTCAAAGCTCAAATTTCAGGGGAGAACAGAAACAATACCGTGACCTGCTCCGGGGCATTTTCTTAGAGGAAATTGCTCACGTTGAACTAGTGCAAAGTACAATTAATGCTTTATTAGATGAATCAGGCGGCGAAGGAGTCGGCAATCAAGGTGCAGATCAGGCTCCTCTCAATGAAGCGATTAAAAATGCTAATCCTCATCATTATATTATTGGGGCGCAAAGTTCACTTCCCGTTGATGCAGGAGGAAATCCTTGGAATGGGTCATGGGTGTATAACCACGGAAACTTAATCGCCGACCTGCTGGATAACTTGCTTCTTGAGTCGACAGGCGTGCTGCAAAAAACAAGGATTTATGAAATGAGCTCTAATCAGACATTTCGGGAAACCCTTGCTTTTCTTATTGTACGCGACAATGCTCACCAAAATGCGTTTGCTAAAGCGCTCGAGACATTGGGAGTTGACTGGGCGAACCTTTTTCCTGTGCCGAATTACGACATTAATAAATATCCCGAGTGCAGAAAGTTTGTTGAATTAGGCTACCACAATGCCCTGTTTAACTTCAGGTTGGATGAGACAAGAATCGGAGAAATCTATCAAGGGAAATCTCCAAGCCGTAATGGCGGAGAGTTACAAGTAACAGACCCTCCGGCAGGATTTCCTGTACCGGTGCTTCCGGAAATACCGAATGAACACAGTCCCGGATTAGGCGATATGAATGCCTGATCAGGATGTATGAAGGTGCTCAAGAAATCTCTTGAGCACCTTTAATTTTGATTGATTATGCTTATTCGTTAATATAGAATTTTAAGGCTGCTTTAAATCATTTGTGAACTATCCACTCTCTATATCATGATTAAAAAATTAGCGAATGAAATGATATAGAGATGCATATTTCATCGACATCTCAATCCTAAATGTGGTAAAATCGATGACAATGAAAGAAAGGGCGGATTAAATGTATATGAGTATTATTATTTTAGCATCCATGCTTTTATGGGGTGCATTAACCCGTGAACTAAATAAACCTTCAAAAAAGCAAAACAACCAAAAAATTGTATCTTTGATATCTTTGGGCTCTTTATCAACTTTAGTTATTACTATTTCGCTTTTTCAAAAACTTCCGTTTTAAATTTGTTTATAACTAAATCCTTAGTATTAAATTATTCATTATTATGCTTTTTCCTTGAAACAAAAGAGGTTAAAGTAGTTTCAAGTGAAAATAGAGACGCTATTACAGTAATATCACTATTTTTAAGGAGTCAGTTGGATGTTTATAAAATATAATGAATATGATTTACTGGAACTTTTTGAGATCGAGCCAGTCAGTATAGCTGATGATCCAGAGGCCGGCGAATTGATTTATACTTATAAAGATAATCAAAACTTCAAGTTAATTTTAACGCTAGATGTTTATCAACTAACTTGTAGCTTGGATATAACCTATAAAGATTCCGCAGTATTTACAGGTGTTTTTCAAAACGTAACTAGCATTAAGAAAGTTGAAGACTTCATGGTTGTAAGTATTAGAGAAGAAGAGAGAATAAAAGTAAAATTCACTAAGCAAATTGGAGTAGAGTTACTTTAAGCTTTTAAGTTGTATTGAAAAAACTTTCCTTAGCGGGATGAGATTGCATTTATCGAGTGCTGTTATTTATCTCCGTCTTTTTTTAGACTCTCCTTTTTAAAAGAACTTTTAATAACGTCTTTACTTAATAAAACGATATCTCCTCATAGTCAATATCATTGATCAGGTGTCCAATGGTTGCAATGCGTTCATCTTCTAATTGTTTAATAAACTTCATATAATATGTTTCCCACTCGCTCTTTGCTTCAACACAGTCAGCAACAATGTCAATGAAATTGAGAATTCCCCCTCTTAATTCTTCATAAAATACAATTTTCGCAAAAATGGCCAATTCAAAATTCCCAAACGTAGCAAAAAGTGCGTCATATTCGTCGTCAAACAGACATCCCGAATTTAGCAAATCCAAATAATCATGTAGTGAAACAAAATGATCGCGGATCAGTGATATTTTTTCTGCTGTGTTCTCTCTTTCCATGATGCAATCCACCAATTTCCGAATTTCAATATCACTCATGCGATCATTTTCATTTAACATTAAGGCTATTGGTTTTTCTCTCTCTTCAATTTCTCTGATGATCAACATTTTGAAGCCATCAATTTCCGCAGCGTTATTTACCCTTTGAATAAATTCATTGCGATACAAATTGATATAATCAGTAATCGTTTGATCTGTCTTTAAATCCCGTTGTAACCGATCAAATGCTTCGTTAATTAAGTTTGCCCTTTTTTCAGCATGGCAATCACTTAACAACCGACTCAACCTGTCATATTGAACTTCAGAAATTCTGACTTGATTGGCTTCGCCCCCGGATAGCAGTGAAAAAACAGCATTGTTTATCATTAACTCAAAAATATTAAAAAGTTCTATGCGATAATTAAAGCGACATATTCTCCCGAAGTTTGTCAAGATATACATTAAATCGTGATGGTTAAAAAAGTGACAGAATCTCGTTTCTATCAGCAGTCGCTCTAAATACTGTTTAATATAAAAAACACCTTGCAGTTCCATGTTATCAATGGCTAAAGGATAGTCAATGCTCGCCATCGTATTTTGAGCTTCAAAAATAATATTATAATGATTCATAAATACAGGTAACGATTCGTCAATGGTTAAATGATAAGCATCAACAGGCACATCTAATTTTAATTTTTTTACGTCTTGATACAATTGTTTAGCTTCTTCAAAATAACAGTGAAGTAATTCGACACCTTTGGTATATATTTTTTTTATACTATCAGAATGTAAATATACTATGGCCTCTTCAGGTTTCTCAAAATGGAGAGCATAAGCATCTATTGCATACATGAGAGAAACCATAATCCCTTCCGCCGTTTCTGTAGTAACCGACGTACTTTCCCCTTTGGTATACTGGCCAATCAATCGTTGCAGGATTTGCATAATCTCTACCTGTATCTTGTAAGCTTTCTCGCTGGTAATAACTCCAACACTTTGGCCTTCTTTTAGAAGCGACAACATATATTGGCTTTGCTTTAACTTTGATTTATCAATCGTAAAATTTGAAACCAAATCATAGCGATTTAAAGTGTTATCTAAGTCCATGTTATTCATCACCTTTATATAAAGACTCACTTCTCATCGTATCTCTTCTGAAACACTCCGCGAGTTCCTCCATTTTACTTCTTAATATCTCTAAAGACCCGGCAGAAGGCCCGTTAAAACACTCCATCATCTGATGAATCAGTTTCATGTCCCCTATCTTATCTTCTGTTTCATTTCTGAGATAATAAAAAATCTCCTGAAGCTCGATTAACGTTTCGACATAATTATCCTCATCCATATAGGGCGAAGCAGCAAACACCTCAATTAATTCCTTTAGTACTTCAATCCCCAGCTCTATACGCCCATGATCATGAAGCACTTTATTTCTATAAACGATTAATGTTTTTATATCGCTGGGTGTTAAGATCAGGCCATGCTCTTTTGTTTTTTCATTTAATTCAAGCAGTTCCATCATAGGTTTTGATTGAGGGGATAATTGAATGGAATTCAAAAAACGAGATAAGTTCATAACCTCTCTTCCTTTCAAAAGCATCTTTTTTTAAAAAAACATTGACTTTTTATTTCTTGTGTGTTATAATAAAATTAGTTTACTTTTTATTAACATTCATTAATTTATTCTATTTACTTACATATGTCAATAGTTGTTTTTCAGCAGCATTGTTTCTTTCCCTTTTAAATCAGCTTTTTATTCCTCAAGCCCCATTTTCATTCCCCTTCAACTCAACAGATTTCTTTCAAAATTTTTATCTGCTTATACTTCATTCTGTTAAAATTGTTGTATTACTTAACTTTTCTAATTTTTTTAATCTTTTGTCTTAGACCCGTAAATACCATCAGTAGACGGTCCCGCCGCTTTCTGGCCGTATAGCCGTCAATACCTTGCTCTCAGAACAGCCAACGTTTCCTGGAACTGACGTACAGTCTCTCCTTTCACTTAATTCACTTGTCACCTTAAAGTACAGCAGCGAGTTGGATGATTTCTTTCCATTTGTACTGACTTTTTTCAAACTAAAAAGGCTCAGCTTGCAACCTCATTTTGTTAGCCTTTTTTGTTGCATAGTCTCTTTCTGTTATGGCTATAAAAGGTTTCCATTTCATTTTCGACAACAAAAGCAATAAAGACATTTCAATAAGGAACTCTATACTAGAGAGTAAGTGAATGCCAGTGTTCATAGTGAGAACTTCGAAGGAAATATAATGTCCGCGTTGAAAATAAACGGTTTTGTTCTTCAGTAAAAGAATGAAATAGACCTGAAGAAATCAAATCTATAAGAGTTAAAATGAAATAAAGATGCTTATTTCATCGACATCTCAATCCTAAATGTGGTAAAATTGATGACAATGTTAACCATAAAAAGGAGAATTATGCGTATATGAGTATTATTATTTTGGCATCCATGCTTTTATGGGGTGCATTAATTTATGAACTAAGTAAATCTTCAAAAAAGCAAAACAACCGAAAAATTGTATCTTTGATATCTTTGGGCTCTTTATCAACTTTAGTTATTACTATTTCGCTTTTTCAAAACCTCCCGTTTTAAAAATTGTTTATAACTATATGATCGTATATGTCGTCGGTGTGGTATGGTTATAAAAAAAATCCTTCTTGCAAGAAGGATTTTTTATTCATTATTCTCTTCTTTATTATCTAATTCTGGAAAGTTCTCAATTATCGATCGAATATCTTCGACAAATTCTTTCTCTGTATATTGATCACCCGCGTGTTTTAGATTATCCAGTTTTCCGCAAATAATCTTCAGGATTCCCTTTGCGTGCTCTTCTTTAAGGCCGTTTACTTTGTTTATATTCCTATCCAATTCAAGCATTCAAATATTTCCTCCCTCAGCTTATTGTTCACCCTAATAACATGTCCACCCCACCTAGTATTTAGTTCATTAGGTCACTTTTGCCGCGGCATTCCAAGCTGACCACGCTTTTCACGTGGTATTGCTCTTGAAATACAGGTGCTGACATCAAATATATCAGTAAATAGCGACCAAAATAGAATGAAAGATTACGAGGCAATTATGGAGTTAGATTATAACTTCACATTTTTTTGGTCATAATTTGGTCAAAGACCAAAAAGAAGACCCCTTACATTCTTTTGACCAAAATTCAAAACCCCCTGACACCGCTGGTGCCAAGGGATTCCTAGATTAATACTGAGACATATACTGCTCGCGCTCCCAAGGATGGACTTGTGTGCGGAACATATCCCATTCGATTTCTTTTGCTTCGACGAAGTGTTCGAATAGATGGTCGCCGAGGGCTTTGACCATGACTTCGTTTGATTTGAATTCTTCGAGAGCGTCTGCGAGTGTCGCAGGAAGGTCGACGATTCCGTTTTCGAGGCGCTCTTCTTTTGTCATGACATAGATGTTGCGGTCGATCGGAGCCGGTGCTTCCAGCTTGTTTTTGATGCCGTCAAGTCCTGCTGCAAGAAGTACGCTCAAGGCAAGGTACGGGTTCGCAGAAGGGTCTACGCTTCTGACTTCTACGCGCGTGCTGATGCCGCGGGAAGCCGGGATGCGGATTAACGGGCTTCTGTTTTGCGCGCTCCATGCCACATAGCAAGGTGCTTCATAGCCTGGAACAAGGCGCTTGTAAGAGTTGACAGTCGGGTTTGTCACAGCTGTAAAGCTTGTTGCGTGCTTGACGATGCCGGCGATGAATTGCTTTGCCGTTTCACTCAGCTGAAGATCGGCGTCTTTGTCAAAGAAGGCGTTGGCGCCGTTTCGGAAGAGTGATAGATTGCAGTGCATGCCTGATCCGTTTACGCCGAACAACGGTTTTGGCATGAATGTTGCGTGCAGGCCGTGTTTGCGCGCGATTGTTTTAACAACGAGCTTGAACGTTTGGATGTCATCGCAAGCGCGGATGGCTCCGGCGTATTTGAAGTCGATTTCGTGCTGTCCAGGTGCAACTTCGTGGTGAGACGCTTCGATTTCAAAGCCCATTTCTTCGAGCTCAAGTACGATGTCGCGGCGGCAGTTTTCGCCAAGATCAGTCGGCGCAAGGTCGAAATATCCGCCTTTGTCGTTCAGTTCAAGCGTAGGCTCGCCTTTTTCGTCTAGCTTGAACAGGAAGAATTCCGGCTCTGGTCCAAGATTGAAATCTGAGAAGCCCATATCTTCCATTTCTTTCAAAATGCGTTTTAAGTTGTTGCGCGGATCACCTTCAAACGGCGTGCCGTCCGGATTATAAATATCGCAGATGAAGCGGGCTACTTTACCTTTTTCGGCGGTCCATGGGAAAATCACAAATGTATCTAAGTCAGGGTATAAGTACATATCGGATTCTTCAATGCGGACGAATCCCTCGATTGAAGAGCCGTCGAACATGACTTTATTATCAAGTGCTTTTTCCAGCTGGCTCACAGGAATTTCAACGTTTTTAATCGTTCCAAGAATGTCTGTAAACTGAAGGCGAATATATTTTACATTCTCCTCATTTACTAGTTTAACAATGTCGTCTCTTGTATACTTTGCCATTCGTAAAACTCCTCCTCTAAAAGGTAAATGTATATAGCAATGCAGTTGCTAACAAATTAATGAAAAAACCTGGACATGTCTCCCTGGCGGAATGTCGTCCCTCTTTGGAAACGGCCTGCTTGGATGAGCTCGTTTTTCAGCAGTTTTCTCAGTTCTTCATCCGACAAGTTGTGCTTCTCTGCTTTTTTCGGCTTGTCTTGTTTGTCTTCTTTTTGTTCGTTTTCTGTTTTGGCGAAAATTTGTTTGATCCCCGCCATGTTTACACCTTGTTCGATCAAATCTTTAATTTCGAGCAGCTTATCTACATCATGGAATGAAAATAAACGTCTGTTCCCTTCGCTTCTTGCAGGAAATACCAGTCCATTTTCCTCATAATACCGAATTTGCCTTGCGGACAGTTCAGTCAGCTGCATGACGATACCTATCGGAAATAAGGGCATTGAGCGGCGAATTTTATCACTCATCTCAATTTCCTCCTTTTCTTATATAAATTTATTATATGTGATGTTATATAATGTGTCAACTCGATGTAAGGATTCTTTACATGAAAATATTCTTTATTTTCTTTACATTAATCCCTGCTTCATGAGCGCATCCACAGCACTGCATATCGCATTTTTCACATGGGAGTAGGTTAATCCGCCTTGGACATACGCCACATAAGGCGGTCTTATAGGGCCATCCGCTGATAATTCAATGCTTGCTCCCTGTACGAAAGTGCCTGCAGCCATAATGACATCGTCTTCATAGCCCGGCATATAGCTCGGATACGGCGTCACATGGGCATTGATCGGAGAAGCGTACTGAATCGCCTGGCAAAACGCGATCATCTGCTCCGGGGTGGAAAATTCGACAGACTGGATCAAATCGGTCCGCTTGCTGCCCCATGAAGGATTCGTCCTAAAGCCGAGCTTTTCGAGGAATCGGGCTGTGAACACTGCTCCTTTTAATGCCTGGGAGACGACATGCGGCGCAAGGAAAAAGCCCTGATACATCTCCTGGAGCGTGTACAACGATGCACCGGCTTCACTGCCAATTCCCGGTGAAGTCATTCTGTAGGAGCAGGCTTTCACCCATTTTTCCTTGCCGGTGATATAGCCGCCTGTTTTGGCGAGGCCGCCTCCCGGGTTTTTAATAAGCGAGCCTGCCATGAGATCCGCTCCAACATGGCACGGCTCACGCTCTTCTACAAATTCGCCGTAGCAGTTGTCGACGAAAACGATGATGTTTTCGTTTATTTCTTTAACAAAGCGAATCATCTTCTCAATCTCATCAATTGTAAAAGACGGACGGTCTGCGTATCCTTTTGAGCGCTGGATTCCGACGACCTTTGTCTGCGGCGTGATGGAAGCTGCCACCCGGTCAAAATCAACGGCTCCCTCTTCTGTCAGCTCGACATGGCTGTATCCGATCTGGAAATCCTTCAAAGACCCCGAGTTTTCCTCGCCCCTGACGCCGACGATCTCTTCGAGGGTATCGTACGGTTTGCCAGTGATGTAAAGAAGTTCTTCCCCCGGGCGGAGAACGCCGAATAAAGCAATTGATATTGCATGGGTTCCCGAGATGATCTGCGGTCTGACAAGGGCCGCTTCACCGCCGAAGACGTCGGCATAGATTTTTTCCAGCGTATCGCGGCCGATGTCATCGTAGCCGTAGCCTGTCGATGGTGTGAAATGCGTGTCCGATACTTTGTGCTTTCTGTAGCTTTCGAGCACCCTCCACTCATTTCGTTCACTGATTTCATCAATTGTTTTGTGGATCTGTGCGATGTCGGTTTCAGCCTCCACCGCCGTTTTCTTTAGTAGATCTCCGTGTTTTAATGTCTCAAACATGTTTTGCAGTATCCTTTCCTACATATACTTCTTCAGCTCTCCCAAAATGTTTTGGTCAGGGAGAATATATCCTTCCACTTCATATGCTTCGCGATCTTCGTCAAAAACGGTGCTGTTCGTCATTGTCTCAGACTTGATTCTCGACAACAGCCTTCCTTCTGAAGCGGGAATTCTCACGTCATACGGAACGAGCAGCTCCTTTTTCAGATAGTCTTCAACCGCCTGCTTAAACAGCGGCAAGTCTCCGTCTATTTTGGCGCTCGTCATGATATGCCCTCTCCCTGAAGAAGGGATGAAATCAGGCCGCTTCCGGTCTCTTTTGTTATAGACGGTTAAAACAGGAATATCGTCTGCTTCAAGTTCCTCAAGAAGGCGCTTGACCGTCTCCTCATGGCCCTCGTAGTCTTCGTGAGAAGAATCGATCATATGAAGAATCAGATCGGCTTCTTTCACCTCTTCGAGCGTCGATCTGAAAGCCGCGATCAAAGTTGTCGGCAGATCCTGAATAAACCCGACTGTATCCGAGAGCAGCACGCTGTATCCGCTCGGGAGCATCATTTTGCGGGTCATCGGGTCAAGTGTGGCGAACAAAAGGTTTTCTTCATAGCTGTCGGCGTCTGTAAGCCTGTTAAACCATGTCGATTTCCCTGCATTGGTGTAGCCGACAAGCGCGATTTGCAGTACACCGTTTTTCTTTCTTCTTTCTCTGTATCTGCTTCTGTGGCGAATGACGGTAGACAGCTGAACATTGATTTCATGAATCCGGTTTCTGATATGGCGCCGGTCGGTTTCAAGCTTTGTCTCCCCTGGACCTCTTGTTCCGATTCCTCCGCCTTGCCTTGACAGGTTGATTCCCTGGCCGCTTAACCGCGGGAGGGCGTATTGCAGCTGTGCCAGCTCAATTTGCAGCTTTCCTTCCCTTGTCCTCGCGCGTTTGGCGAAAATATCAAGGATCAACTGCGTCCGGTCGATGATTTTCACGTCAAGCGTTGTGACAAGCGCTTTCAGCTGACTCGGCGACAATTCATCATTAAAAATTAAAACATCGGGCGACAGCTCTTCACAGAGCACCGCCAATTCATCTACTTTTCCTTTTCCGATATATGTAGCAGCATCCACACGGTTCCGCTTCTGCGTGACCGTGGAAACAACCGTTCCGTCGGCCGTTTTCGTCAGCGCGGCGAGCTCTTCCATCGAGTATGAAAAACGCTCATCAGACACGTGCGGAAGCTGGCATCCGACTAATATGGCTTTCTCTTTCATGACTTCCTGTTCGTTCAAGTGATCATGTTCCTTTCTTAACGTTAGTCAATAAGCAGTACTATCATAACAAACGAAGGGAGCGGTTGCCAGAAATCCTCGAAAATAAAAAAAGAACGCGCCATTATACGTGCGGCGCGTCTTCCTTCAAGTCGAGATCCTGGCTTTTGATGGTTATCAAGTCATTCTTTAAGTAGCAGTCTCCCATCAGCAGTCTCATCGCCTGCGACCGGATGGATTTTTCGATCAGGTTGCGGACGAAACGGCCATTGCTGAACTTCGCGGGGCTGACCGTACTTTTGACGGCCATCAGATGGTCTTTCAGCTTCCATTCAGCCTCAGGGCTGAACTGATATTCCCTTTCCGCCATCATCCGTTTTGCAATGTCCATCAGCTGGCTGACTGAGTAATCGGGAAAATCGATGCTGATCGGAAACCTTGACTGAAGGCCCGGGTTTAATGAAAGAAAATGATCCATTTCCCGCGAATATCCGGCGAGGATTAAAATGAATTCGTTGCGCTTATCCTCCATATGTTTGACCAATGTATCGATTGCCTCCTTGCCGAAGTCTTTCTCTCCGCCTCTGGCAAGGGAATAGGCTTCATCGATGAACAGGATTCCGCCCATCGCTTTTTTGATTAAATCCCTCGTTTTTTGCGCCGTATGGCCGATGTACTCACCGACGAGATCGGCGCGCTCCGCCTCGATCAGATGGCCTTTTGAGAGAACATTCATTTCGTAAAAAAGCCTGCCGATCAGCCTGGCGACGGTCGTTTTTCCGGTTCCCGGATTTCCTTTGAACATCATGTGAAGCGCCTGTTTTCCGGCCTTAAGGCCTTGTTCTTCGCGCTTTTTATTAACGAAAATCCAGGCGTAGATTTCCTTGATATTGCGCTTCATTTCCTCCATTCCGACCAGCGTGTTCATTTCCCTTTCAATTTCTTTCAGAATGCTGTGTTTGGCTTCATTTTTTTGCAGTGCGGCCTGATATTCGGCTTCAGCCTCTGAATTGGCCAAAACCTGCTTTTGACCGTTCAATATGATATTGATTTGTCCGTTGTTTTTATAAGTAACAGCCCTTTCCAACACACTCACCTCACCATTCTCTCTTTATATCCTATTCATGGCGCGCTTATGCCGTGACAGACGCCCACATGACTGCACAATCCAATGCTTTTTGACAAGAACGGGGCAGGTCTTGTTGAAACCTGCGCTTTCCCGAGAAATACTTTATTTTTTATTGTATTCAGGTAAGCTGTGCGGACAAACCAATTTTTTCATCCTGTTTGGTAAATGCTTAACAGGTTGACATGGCAAATCGGGAGAAAGTGGTGATTGATGAGGTCCTTCGGGGAATGGAGCCAATCTGTCTGAAGATGTGCTGCAGGCGCTGCTCGGCTCTCCCCTGTTTCACAGCGGGATCTTCACCAAAGTCTTTTTGATTTGAAGGAAATGAAATTCGCCTTTTTTGTCTTCATGATTCTGTTACTGAACATAATATAGTTATCTTTCGTAATAATAAGCTTTGACCCAATAATAGGTTCTACCCTTATTTTCACACCATTCAACAAATCCCTTTGATCGTTCTTTTTTAAACATCACCCAGTCATCCAACAGATCTTGATAATAGTTAAGTGCTTCGTTATTGTTTTTCCTTGTTTGTTCACATTCTACTTTGTTGTTTAATTGCCGGGACTTAGCAAGAAGTGCTGTATCTTCTTTAATATCGCCAAGATACAAATCTTCGGAGATATGATGAAATGAATACCAAAGGGCGTTCAAATTAATATCGATTAGAGTTAATAAGGATAGTTGTTCATTCCCGCCACCAAGTCTAAGTGCATTGTTTAAATAATCGACACGGTTTTCAGGATTTAAAAACACCCCATACCACCTATATGGTCTTGAATCTTCAGGATCACTCTTCATCCATCTCTCAAGCAAAGGCTGTAAAAGTTCCTTTTCCAATGGATGAACGAGTACATGGTGAATATCATCTGATGTTTCAAATAAAGCAAACAGCCAACAAGCAAAATTCTGTTGTGCAATATCATCCCATTTCTTTGCTTCATCAATAAAGGAAGATAATGCTGTAAAGGATTTCTTACGCAACCCTTTTTCTTTGAGGGAACAAAACTTTTTAAATAATGGATATGCATCCAATCTGTCATTTTTCAAGATATTATTTAAGACATTTACCATTTTTACATCTCTCTTTGTTCAGAATAAAACCGTAATCTTTGAATAATCACAGCCCAGCCATATGGTTTGTGGTTTAAAAAAATCACAATCCAACTTCTTATACATGTATTTTAAAAATTCAATTTTTCCTTTTTTTATATTCATAAATCTAAAAATATTAACGAAGATATTCAAGATAAATACCAAAAACTCTTTATTGAATCTGAAAAAGCTAATGTTAGAAAATGTGTTCAAAATAGAGAATTTGCTAAAAAGATTCTTAACCAGGCTCGTTTTGAGAAAATTAAAGATGATATGGTTGATCAATAACAGTGGAGCCGTTGTTATTCATGGTCACTATGATCGAATTGATTAGTGTGTAACGCGTTTGCCTTAATTATTAGGATATATGCCCTGAGAGGAAGTTATTATCTTTCCCATCTAAAATCATCGAGGTGTTGAAATCATAAAGAAATTCAAATATTGCACAAGAAGATTTTCGAACACACAGCTCCCTCCCGTCTATTTTGAACTAAAAGGCCAATTAAGAATGCAGTTTATGAATTAGACCCCCTGTTTTAATAAGGGGTCTATTTTAATTCTGGATTAATCTTTTGTATTTTTTGTAGCTTTAAAGTTTTCATGATAAGGACTGTGCTAATATATAATGCTGGTATTCCCACAACAAAATAAAGCACACTTTTAGGCATAAACATATCATAAAAGTATAAAAATAGGGCTACCCCAAAAAACAGGACAACATATTTGCTTATGTTTTTCATCACAATCTATCATCCTTTAAAGTAAAGATCTATCCTTCTAAGGGAAAGTCTATTTTAATATGAGCCAGCCCATTGTGAGCTGGTTTGTATACTTGACTCGACTGTCAGCGGCAGTCGGGTCTTTTAGTTTATGCTTTTTACAAATTAATAAACCATTGCAGTGCTTTTGTTTAACGAATACCTCTTTCTAAACAGTATACTTCTCATTAAATTTCACTTCTTCCTAATTGCTGCATTCGAGTCGGTACTTCAGATGAAGAAATGTAATGCGTTAATATTTCAAATTATACATCAGTAAGTATTTTTTCTTTTATCTGATGGGTGCATAACTTTGGGAAATGATATGCCTCATATTTTAAAGTGAGAATTCTAATGGATTGAAATCCACGGGTAACTTTGGGTGAAAAACGCGTTAAATTTTCGGAACTTCAATCACTTTCCCTGGTGACTTTTCAAGTAAAGCATCGGGAATATGCGGGTTGTTTTTTTTCAACTTAAACCTTTGAACCCTTGTTATTTCAGGATCGAATGAAATATTTTGAGATTTAAACTGCAAATTTATAAGCTTTTGATATGTTTGGATTAAAAAATCCTTCCATTCTTCTAAAGTAGATGCTGAAACATCGTCTGGGCTTTCGAGCATACGATAACCATCTGCATAATGGAACATTAATAACCCCGTACCATAATCGCAATTTTCATTCTCAAGAATTGCTTTTGGAACTTCAAAACCACTATTCCAATTATAATTCGCTGCAAAAACGTGAAGAATCACAGGGCTTTCAATATTTCTCATCACTCTTACTAGATCGTCTTTATCTGTATTATAAAGCAGCTCCTCGAGGAACTTAATATCTTTCTTATCCAATACTGTTTTACCTCCTAACAAACACTTTAAATATTAGTCGACCAATTGTTTAAGCTTCCTTTCCCAAAGCTCAACTGTAGCACCTTGACTAGGATATAAAGGTAGACCTTTCTCTTGTAATGTTCTCAGGTTGCTTTGTAATTCTAAAACTTGTTTTTGTAAACTGTAGACGCTTTGATTAATATCCATTTTATTTAAAGCTCTTTCAACCACTTCATTATAAACAGAGTGATATCCTCTATGTCTTGACATAGCACTTATATCTTTATCAGGTATTCTTAAAAAAATACCGTTTGATGCGTCATCAAAATTCATTCCTATTTTTTTTATAACAGGATGATTTGCCATTTCAGAAGGAATAACATGTTGAGCTTGATAGCCACTCCATTTTGTTGAACGCTTAAGCCCCATCTTCTCCATCATATTTTTCCCTAGCTTATTAGAGTTCCCCCCTGTTACGACGCCTGTCTTACCAGGAATAATCCTTGCTTCACCTATCCCGACGCTATTAATAGCAGTGATTTTTTTTATTCGTCGAATAAGCTCATCTTTAAAGTTTCCCCCGTCAATTGCATTATAAGGAAGTTTCCCTCCTCCAGCAAACTGAACTTGCGGAGCAAAATGGTTATGTATTTGAATCCCTTTTATGTTTGAAGCGACTCTTTGTAACGATTTCTTGAAAGACGAAACACTTTTTTTCACTGCTTCTTTCGATGCTTTAATCGTTTTGTTCGCTACATTCTGAGAAGCTTTAGTTGCTTTGGCAGCGACTTGCCCTACCTTCCCCGCTTTGGCAGCTTTTGCTGCTTTGTCAACGCCTTTAGAGCCAACAATCGATGTTCCGACCATTCCAACGGCATAGCTAAACCATCTGGCTTGGGTGTAAGAATTACCATTGACGACATCTCGTTGATACGAGTCTTCAATTCCCTTTTTTATAATATTGAATGTGACATCAGGATGATGAATCGTAAAGTTAATGCCCTCAATCGTTTCGTCTGCGTGAACGACCATGTCCCATAGGCCTACAGCAGTGTCGACAACTGCATTTTTGAGTCCTTCAGCGCTTCCTTTAATTGCGTTGCCAAAATCACGAGCGCCTTCAATTTGATTGAAATACCGCTGTTGCCAAGGGGAAAGGTTTTCGTAGCCAATTTCCGCAGCCATCTCATAAAACTCTGAAGCCGTTGAAAAATTGTAATCATCAAGCTTCTTCTTTAGTTTAGAAATTTTATTATCCTGTTTGCTAACTTCGCTAACTTCTTTTTCAAGCTTCGATCTCTTATCCAGCTTATCCAACATGACGCCCATCGCTGTGTCTTGGCCACCACGCAAAGTATCCATCTCATCCGGCTTTAAAATCGAGCCCTTTTGGTAACCGGTGATTTCAATTTTAGGGTCTGTGTACATTTTTTCAAGCCTGCTTATGTATCTCTGCATCGTTTCCAGGTCGTTTTCTGCGGTTTTAAGAGCGCTTGTCTGTTCTCGGTCAAAAGCATGCAGCTTTTCAATTGTCTGATTGATTTCCTTTAAGGCTTTCCTGTTCTGTTCGTGAAAATCGCTGTCATTCAAATCAGGCAAATCGACAATGTGGCTGACCTTCGCAATTGTAGCGTTGGTCTTGGAAACCAAATGCTCGGTTGTTCGATCAGCAGCCTTTAAGCCATTCTCTAGTTCGTGTTCAAGAAAAGATTGTGAAATAAATCCGTTATGGTTTGGTTCCAGGGCATTCAATGCGCTTTTCATTTTCTTCAGCACGGAACTGTATTCCTCTATGAAAGCGTCATAGAACTGTAGAAAAGGGGTGTGACATTCCTTGTAAAAGGCGCGGATCGCGTCGCCGCCTTTTCCTTTTAAGGCATCATTAAGTGATGCAATCTCCTCAACGGCTTTTTGGACTTGAGCAAATTCGTCTGACTGCTGTTTTAATTGTTCCAGCGTTTGATCAATGGCTTTGTGCAACGCCTGCACGTCCAAAGTCTTCATGGCACTCTCCTCTAATACTAAAGTTACAATCAATTTAGAGTTTACCATTTTATAGAAGAAGATTGGTGAATAAATCCTGACTATTCATGAAAATGAATCCTTTGAATTGGGGAAATTAACCTATTCAGATTAAAAAAAGACGACCAGAAATCCGGCCGTCATGTTCTATAATAATTCTCCGCTGTGTAATATCTCCACTCCCAAAACGGCTGTCCATGACACATAACATATCGGTCTAAAAATATCTCAAAATTCAAATGAAGAGGTTTATACTCCAGGCCATCTTCAAGTAAATAGAGGTAGTTGGGATCTCTATCCTTAAGCTTGTCTTTGTCAATCATTAGGTCGCACTCTTCCAATAAATGTCCAATTGGAATGCCGCTAACATCCTCATACAATTTCTCATCTTTCAGTTCTGTATCAATTTCCTTGAGGTTAAATAAATGCAAACCTCCGCCAATATTCACTCCTTCTAAAAGATTATCAAAAATTCTGGCTCCATTATGCAGAGTTAAAAATTTTTTATAATCATCAGGAAGAGATAATTGATGATGTGTTTCGAAAGCTCGTATATCTCTTTGAGAGGCTCCGCTGTCAGAGAATGTGACAAGAGTGTCTGTAATTTCACCTTCAGAGCCAAGAATCCTAATGACTCCATTTTGATCTAATAAGCTCTTTAAGCCATTCACGGTATTCTGAACAAAACTTGTCAAGTGCATCCCCTCTTATATCCTATTCCTAGATTATGTCATTTTGGAATAATTAAGGTGATTTTTATTTAAAGGTTTAGGGGTACACTGCAGCAAATCCAATAGCTGCATGATATAGCCTCCTTGCAAATCTCGCTCCGACCTTTCACGGTGCAGTCTTATCCTCAAATGTTTCCTCTGAGGCACAATTAAATCGCTTCAGAAATATAATATCTTTTATTTTTGCTCTAAATTATTGCTTTTTACTTCCTTTAATATCTCCCTAAGCAGCTGTTGAGTTTCCTCGTTTTGTTTACGATTTATTTTGTTTTCCTTCACCAATACGATCAAGTAATATAAAAATAAAATTATGGCAGAAAGTATAAGCAAATTAGGCAACAACACACTCAGCATTTAATATGTAAACCTCCTATTTTAAAAATGATGTCCAAAAACTATATGAACATCTTTTCGATTGAATTTCTCCAGTATGCTAATGAGGCTTGTCTGCTTTTTCCCTTTAAACAAATTTAGAGCGGTCTGACCGGGGATGTCTCACTGCTCTGCCAACTCTCATCAATTTTTATAGTGGAGATTCTATTTCATCAAATTTTGACAAGAGCGGGGCAGGTCTTGTTGAAACCTGCGCTTTCCCGAGAAATATTTTCTCATTGTATTCAGGTAGCTGTGCGGACAAACCACTGTTTTATCCCTGTTTGCCTTTTCGGTAGATCAGCCATCCGGCCAGAATGATCAAAAGGCCCGATGCGTCATAAGCAAAGTCGAATAAGAGGCGGTTCGGGCTTAGCGGGTTGACGTGGTGAATCTGAAGAAGATGATGGTTGATGATGCCTTCAAGGAAGTTAAACCAGCCCGCCCCAAGCAAAGAGGCTCCCCAAAAGATGTGCTGCGGCCGGCTGCTGCCAAGTTCGCCCCTGTTCCACAGCAGGATTCCGCCAATGAAAAGGATGACGAGCGAAAACAGATGGAACAGTCCGTCGCTCATAATTTGGTGAGAGCGGTCTGTGTCCATGTACACGCTGTGCCATTGAAGCAATTGATGAAAGATGATGCCGTCGATCATGGCGATGATGCCGACGCCGAACAGAAAAGGTCCCCAAAACGCTTTTTTGTTTTTCATATGATTTGGCCTCCTTCACATGCTAATCTGTTATGTACCCGCCGGTTAAAAAGATAAAACCGGTTATGTTTACATTCTCTCTCGAAAGCAATTATCCTCTTTTTACCATAGATGTCTTGAAAAGAAAAAAAGCTGATCCGAAAAGTAACTCCTCTCAGATCAGCTTTTTTATTTATGGAAGCCTGGATGCCCGCACACGTTTTGTTTCAGCTTCGTTAATGGCAAGTGTCTCAGGGTCAATCACGACACCATAATCCTGCGATGCTGATTCAATGCTGACAAACTCGTTTAAGACGTCGTCCAGCACCTTTTCCGGTTCACGTTCCAGCGGATTTCCCCAGCCTCCGCCGCCTGCACGGTAAAATTGGATGATGCCGCCCGCAGGCATTTTGACTTCAAAAGCCGTTTCATCGATTTCTCTGGCTTCGTCTGTTCCATACCCGACAATCACCTTGTTGCTTGGTGAATCGCCGGCTCCGCAGAAGCCTTTTGTTGTGTTTCGAACCCCTGCCATCATGACGCTTGTGCGGCTTTCCTTTAAGTGCTGGATTTGAACATCCAACCCGGGTGTGCCTCTCCATCGGCCCGCACCCGTAAAATCGCTTGTATATTCATGCTTTAATACACGGCTCGGGTATTGAACTTCGGTCATTTCAATAGATGGAAGAATAACTCCTGTCATAACAGGAGGATAAAGCCCCCATCCGTCCGTTTCGTATGCAGCTCCCGCACCGCCGGTATAGCCGTAAAAATTCAGATTCACCCACGGCTTGCCGTCATCGTATTTTCCGTGAGAATAGGCGAGAGGAAGCTTATGGGCGTTCACTCCGACCCGTTTTGGCGCACATTGTGAAATGGCCTGAAGAACAGCCTCGGCTATTTCTGCTCCGACGCACGCAGTCGCGTGTCCGCACGGTGCCGGCAGCTGCGGGTTCACAACTGTTCCTATAGGCGCGGTTACTGTTACCGGATTCATATATCCTTCATTGATCGGAATATCCTCATCACAGCAAGTCGAAATACCGACAAAAGCAAACGAAGTCGTATTTGAGAGCGGGCTGTTGATGAAGCCTTTTACTTGCGGGGATGAACCGGTAAAGTCAATGTGAAGATCGCTGCCTTTGACGGTCACCGTTGCGCGAACCTTAATATCGCGGTTGCCTTGAAAGTCGTGATCAGCGAATGTTTCACCGACATAGGTGCCGTCCGGCCAGCTGCTGATTTCATCGCGAACCCTGTTTTCTGTATATTGAATCCGGTTGTCAATGGCTGTAATCACCTTCTCGGCGCCATACTTAACCAGCATCGTCTGGATTCGGGAGGCAGCGACCTTGCACGCCCCGATCATCGCATTTAAGTCGCCTTCAAGCCAATGTGAAAGCCGGTTGTTTGCAACGATTAAATCGAATACATCCCTTCGCTTTTCTCCCCGCTCATAAATTTTTAACGGCGGAATCCGCAGCCCGTCATGCCAAATGTCTTTTGAGCGCGGATTGTACCCTCCGGCAACCGGACCGCCATTATCGGCCATATGGCTTCGTACAGCAGGAAGCAGGATCGGCTTGCGATTATAAAAAACAGGCATGACGATCGTCCAGTCAAGGCTGTGCGAGCCTCCATGATACGGATCATTCACCAGGAGAATATCCCCGGGGTGAAGATCATACCGAAAGGCGTCCAATAGATGGTCCACTGCGCCTACGACCGCATAAAGGTGAAGCGTACAGCCGGGGGCCTGCGCGACAAGGCGCGATTTTTTGCCGGAAAGGTCAAAGACGCCCGTCGTAAAATCATGCGCTTCGTTAAACAATGGTGAACGGGCCGTTCTCGTGACAGTGACGCTCATTTCCCTGGCAACCGCATCAAGAGAACCGCCGACCACCTGTGATAAGATAAAGTCCTGATTGATCATAGCTGCTCCTCCTTTTGAGAGTACGTAAAGACGAGGAGGTCGCCTTTTTTCACATGTTGGTGTACCGTGCTTTCATAAAAGGTTTCGTCATGGTCTCCCGTTCTTGACAGAGACCCGTATTTTCCCCTTTCGCTAAAAGGCAGAAGAAGGTTGAAATAAATATCGTCCTCCTGGTTAAGCAGGGACACTTCCATTTCCTCCCCATTGTCCGTCCACTCCCGGGAAACCATTTTAAAACCGTGGTAAAGCTCCAATTCCTCCGCAGAGACAAGCATCCGTTGGCCAAATAAAGCAGGCGGTCCGAAGCCTTTTGAAGCTGAAGGATACCCGGGTGCGAGAACGATTGATTTTGTTTCGGCTCCTGTGCCAAGCTCCGGATAAAAAACGGCCTGCGGACCTGGCCCATAAATCGGCGGAAATTCTTCACTTGTGCCTTGTCCGTTTTGAATGGCTTTAAATACCGCTGCAGCGACGAAATGTCCGGTAATGCTTGGAGCTAGTGCTGTAGCTGCCGGAAATTCCGGATCTAGAATCGTTCCCGGCCTCGTCTTCGTTTGAAAAGGTTGAAGCGTTCCTTCATTGATCGGTATTTCATCGGCAATCCTTGCAAGAAACGGCCAAACGGCAAACGCCTTCGTTAAAGCGGCAGGTGAATTAACCGGCTTTACGGACTGCTCTGACGATCCGCTCAAATCGATCTCAACCGCATTCTCCTTCTTTGAAATTTGCACATGAATTGTACTCTTGTGCCCTTTGGTAACTTCAAACTCCTGGACAGCGCTCATTTCTGTTTCAGGCAGATGAGAGACATGATGCTCAACCCTTTTTTGGCTGTATTCAAACATGCTTTTGATCGATGCGGCCACTGTTTTTTGACCGTAGCTGCCAAGAAACGTTTTCAATTGCTGTTTGGCACCATGCAAACATGTATACATGGCTTCAAGATCCGCTTTAAAAGAAGCGGGCACCCGGCTGTTTGATAATAAAAAACGAAGAATATCAGTCTGCAGAACTCCTTGTTTATAAAGCTTAACCGGAGTAATTCTGATATTTTCCTGCCATACTTCAAATGCATCGGGATGGAAGCCCCCCGGATACTCGCCGGCCAAATCAATCATCTGAGCGCGGATAGCGGGGAAGAGTACGAGCTCCCCTTCAAGGAATAGCGGCGCCGCCATGGTGAGCGACTGCCCTTTCGTTCCGCCGCTGTATGGATCTGCGACCAGCAGCACATCTCCATCTGCGATATCAAACGAAAAATAGTCGAACAGATTTTCGACACTTTCTTTTAATGCGAACAAATGTTCAGGCTCGTATTGATGTTGAACCGCGATTTTCAGCTCATTCGTAAAAATCGCTGCAGCAAATGCCCGGTCTTGCGAAAGCACAGGAGAACGGGAGATTCGCTGCAAATTATCCCCGACTTCTCTGCCGATCGCTTGCAGCTTTCTATAAAGAATTTGAGCTTGGATCATGCATTTCCACCTCTTGTCGCCTGTTGAGCATGCTTTACTTCGATGACACAGTTGCGGTATGAATCGATTAGAGCCTCATGTCCCGGGTAAACAACAATGGTCGTACCCCATTGCTCAATGATGGCAGGACCGACAATCAGGTTGCCCGGCTCAAGCATTGACCCGTTGAAAATAGGCGTTTTCGCCGGTTCGATGTCAAAATACATATCGCGTTCACCTGTTTTCGCTTTTGAAGGATCCTCTTGTTCAAACTGCTCCTCCTTAAGCTTTAACGGCTCTCTGACTCCCACCAGATCAAGACGGAGGTTTAAGATTTCAATGTCGTGCTCAGGGTCTTTATGGGCAAACATTCTTTCATGAAGGTCATGGAAGTCTGCCGCCGTTGCTTCAAGATTCAACTCTGTAATCCTTCGCGTCCTTGACTTCACCGGTACGGTTACTTCATGGACTTCCCCCGCGTAGCGCATATCGATAAAGCGACGCGTTTCATATTGATTGGTGACCGATTGGCCTCCAAGTTTTTCGCGGGCCGTCTGTTCCATCTTTTCAAAATCGGCGTTCATCGCTTGCAGGTCAACGTTTTTCAAACTTTCAAAGCGCGTCCTGAGCTCCGTTACTTTAAGGTTTGCCGCCACATCGCCGAGCGCACAAAAGACCGGAGCAAGGGACGGAACGATAACGGTTTTAATGCCCAGGTCTTCCGCCTGCTTGCCTGCATGGATGGCTCCGGCGCCGCCGACAGCCATCAGGGCGAAGTTCCTTGGATCATGGCCTCGCTGTGTCGTTACAAAGTGGACTGCATTTGACATATCACTATTGACGATTTGTGAGATTGCAAGCGCGGCTTCCACTGTCGAAATTCCGAGCGGTTCGGCAATTCGTGTACGAATGGCTTTTTCAGCCAGCGAACGGTCAAGCTTCATTTCTCCGCCAAGGAAGTTATCAGGGTTGATATAGCCTAAGAAGACATTCACGTCTGTAACAGTCGGTTCTTCTCCGCCCCTTCCGTAGCAGGCCGGCCCCGGATTTGAGCCTGCGCTTCGCGGGCCGACTTGTAAAGCTCCGCCGCTGTCAATCCAGGCGATGCTTCCGCCGCCGGAGCCGATCGTATGGATATCCATCATCGGCAAGGCAACCCTGTATCTGCTGATCCAATTTTCCGTCGTGATCGCCGGATTTAATTTTTCGATAACCGAGACATCATAGCTTGTTCCGCCCATGTCTACGATAATGACGTTCTCGTAGCCCGATTTTTCCCCGATAAAGGAAGCAGCCGTCACTCCTCCGGCTGGACCTGACAAAAGGCCACCCGCGGCAAATTTCCCGCTTTGAATGACATTTTGGACCCCGCCGTTTGATTGCATAACAAACAGTTCTCCAGTAAATCCGTCTTCGCGAAGCCGTTCGTCAAGATGGTTTAAGTAGCTTTGCATGGAAGGGCCGGTAAACGCATTGACAATGGTCGTGCTCACCCGTTCAAATTCCCGAATCTGCGGCAGCACTTCATACGATAACGATACAAACATGCCGGGAGCTTCCTCTTGAATAATCTCTTTGACACGGATTTCATGTGAAGGATTCATGAAGCTGAACAGAAAGCAGACAGCAACGGCTTCGACCCCCTCTTGGATAAACCCGCGGACTGCCCGGCGGACGGCTTCTTCATCAAGCTTAGTTACGACATTTCCTGTATGATCCAGTCGTTCAGGAATCCCCACACGATACCTTCTTGGGACAATTTGATAAGGAGCTTCCAAGCGCGGAGAAAACACGCTTTCTTTATACGCGCGGCGGAATTCGATTTCGTCCCGAAAGCCTTCCGTTGTGAGAAGCCCCACCTTTGCTCCGTTATATTCCAGCAAGGCGTTAGTGGCAACTGTTGTTCCATGGACAACCAATGGACTATTGGCTAATAGATCCTTTACGTCTATTCCGATGATTTCAGCCATTTTTTTAATTCCGTTCATGACACCATCAGACTGGTCTGGGGTTGAAGGCGTCTTCGTCGAAACCATTTTTCCGTCCTTGTTGACTGCCACTAAATCTGTAAACGTCCCGCCGACATCAATTCCAAATACCCATTGGTTTTTTTCATTCATCATTGAAAACCTTTCCTCCTTATCCGCTTAAAAACCAGACGATTCCTCTGTCGCTTCTCCGATTTCGTAACGGAGATTTAATTTTGTGAAAATAAACGTAAAGATGATATAAATCAAAAATGCAAGTATAGTAGAGTTAATCGGCCCGATGCCGAACGTTATCTTTGAAGCGGTAAAACCTCCGATGATCACCGAAAGAATCGCCGCAACATTCAGCTTCGAATAAGTTGTTCCAGCCCCGAATTGATATTGTTTTTTCTTGATGACAGGTGCTGTGATCCAATGATCGGCGATCATGACTCCCGCAATCGGCGGAACATACAAGCCTAAGAATGTTAAAAATGGCACAAACATATTTTGGACACCTAGTAATGCAATGATAATTCCGATCACGCCCATGATCGCCACAAGTGCTTTCTTAGGAATGTTCACAACATTGCGAAGCCCTAGCGAACCGGTATACAAATTGTTATCGTTTGTCGTCCATTGTGCAAAAACGATGATTAAAAATGCTAAAAAGCCCAGGCCAAGCTTGCTCATAGCGGCAGGAATATTCGGTGTTGACCCGATATCCGGAACATTCGGGGCAATCGCCATTGCCGCTCCCGCAACAAGACAGAACACTCCTCCAAGGAAATAACCTACAGAAGCGCCTATTCCTCCTGAAACCGCTCCTTTTGCATATCTCGTCACATCAGGAAAAACAACCGCGCCCAATGCAGCATTTCCAACGACAATTGTAATTCCGGCAAATATCGTCAGAGGATCCCCTGTCGGGTGAAATGTCAGCAAGTTATGCCAGCTTCCTGAGTAATTGACAGCACTTATGATTCCCCATATGGAAAAAATGACGACTAAAGGTACAGCGATAAAGCTTAAAGCGGCAAGCCCGCGATATCCTATAAACGCGGTAAGGATCATTAAAATGCCGCCCCAAACGATGGCGACCTCAGGCTTTGCAAGCCAAACACCCGGAAACATTTCGGAAATGGTCGTGCCAAAGAAAGCAACCTGCCAGCCGAACCAGCCGATTCCAAGCGTCAGCGCCAAGACAATTCCAAAAAGGCTCGATCCGTAGCGACCAAAGGCCTGACGGGCAAGAACGGTAGTCGATATTCCGTATTTCGCACCCATTACTCCTAGAAAAAAGCCATATACCGCAAGAATCAGCATGCCTAAGACAGCTGCTAAAACGGCATGTGCAAAATTCAATCCCTGGATTAATGCCCCTCCAGTCACAATCGTCGACAATGAGATGATCCAGGCACAGCTTGTAATCGTAATGTTAAAAATCGATTTTCTTTTATTTTCAGGGACTGATGTAACAGCAAAATCATCAGCGTTTGTATAGGAAGGTTTTTTACTGTTGTTTTCCATTTTCATGCTCCTTCGTTTCATCATGTAGGTTGTTACACCATATTGGTATCAATCGTTACCCCTCGCTTTAACGTATTGCCGATTGTACATGCCCTTTCAGCAGAGGTGATTAGTTTCTTTTTATAGTCGGTCGGAAGATGCTCAGGCAATTTAACGCTAACCGAACATTTTTCAACACGGGACGGGCCTTCGGGGGCTTTAGCGGCGGAAACAGAAACGGAAAACTCATCCTCCAGCACCTCTATACCATCCCTTTCAAACATCTTTTGCAAAGAAATGGTGATGCACATACCTAATGAAGCTTCCAACAGCTCAATCGGTGTAAGTCCGTCTGAATTCGGAGTGAAAGACCCTTTCGCCTGCATACCGGCTTCATGAAAAATCCCAAACTCTCCATTTGTTTTTTGAATAGTAGACAAATTTAATTCCCCCTTTGGCCAATCAGTCCGAAAAATTCAAAATGAACCAATTCTTCAGTCATTTCATCAACTGAAAACTTAGGAACATAATTCAGATCATGCTTTGGCCCAAAAAGCCATTTTGATAGTGTGCCCAACACAAGACTTGTTAACATGGTGGCCTGCAGATCAGTGTTATGGGAGGAATTTAGCATTCCAAGTTCTGTAGCCCTTTGAATGTTCTTTTTAAATGCCTGTTCAACACTGATCAGCGCCTCTTCGATTGCCTCCCTGATTTCCGGATCGGCGCCTTGTCCCTTGACTAATAAAAATGTCATTAAGTTTCTATTCTCCTGTGCAAACGTAAAAATTCTTTTCATAAGCGCTGTCGTGGATTGGATCATATCATCGGCAAGAGCAAACGTTTGCCTGTAGCCTTGATGAATGGCTGCGAGAAGGTTATCTTTCCCTCTGCCTATGATTTCCTTGGCGATTTCTTCTTTGCTTTTGAAGTGCCAGTAAAAGGTTCCCTGTGCAACGCCAGCCTGTTTTACGATATCTGAAATTTTTGCCGCGTGGTATCCTTTCGTAGCAAAAAGCTCAAGCGCGATATGTAGCAATTCCTCTCTTGTGTCTGTATTCCCCATGTATTTCCCTCCTCACCCTAAGCCTTGATTGACAAGTCAGTCAGTTTTAGGGCTTTTATTCCTATTGGATTTGTAAGAATAATCTTATACAATGTTTTTTTTCTAGTCAAGTTGCTAACCTTTCCATTTTTCGCACAATTACAAGTATAACTTGCTTTTTTATCTTTTTGGTCAAGCATCGGCTGCTGTTAATTCTTTCATCTACAACTCGATCTATTTTTTCAAGAGATTTACAGTTTCATCGACTAACTCTAATAAAGTTTTTTTATGATGTGATGAAGAAACTTTTTGACGATCTAATTCCCGCAGCCTGGAATAAATGTCTTTCCGCTCACTTTGGAGTTCGCGTATGATCTGAATCTCGGCATTGTTCAGTTGCTCCAGTCTTAATCGGAGCGCCTCTCTTTCGTTGAACACGTTCCCACCCCCTAACAAAATATTACTTGTAGTGTAAAGGACTTTTTTCAGTTTAACAATTCTTCTTTCCCAAAAATTTGCCTGTTCAATTGGGTGAGCGGAATTTTGCCGTGATTCAAACTTGATTTTTTATACAAATATAGAAATGATATGTAGAAATAAAGCGGCTGTTGAGGAAAGTATTGGCTTTGAATTTCAATGTGCAGGATGCAATGGCAAAGGTCGCAAAAGAAAAGACAAAAGTGAGCTTTACAATGACTGGGATACCAAAGGTTTTTGTATGGCGGATCGTAAAAATCAAAGTTATTGTCCCACTTGGCTGTTCTACCGATTTGCGCTATTTAATACATAAGGGGGCACTCTCAACATTAAGCCGCAGAGGGGATCACAATAAGCAATCTTTTCATCAATCAACACTTGCATCATGAACTCCTTTTCGCCAAAATACAAGGTGTCCTTCAAAACAGCAAGGCTTTCCGCAGATTTGAAATAATCGTTCCAATCAACGCAAAAAGGAGTTTTTAGAAATGATGATCATTTTAATACTGATAGCCGGCATTTTGGCCGGAATGGCCATTCCCGTTCAAACCTCAATTAATTCACGGCTGGGCATGAAAATCGGGTCACCTTACGGGGCGGCGGCCATTTCTTTTTTTGTCGGGACGCTTCTCCTGCTCATTGTCGCCTTAGTGACAGAGCGCCATTTTTTGTCTATCATCGGACTTGTTCCTTCCATTCCCTGGTGGATCCTCATTGGAGGCGGATGTTTAGGCGTTTTTTATTTAACTTCAAATATTTTGTTGCTTCCGCGTCTTGGATCAGCTCTGACGGTTGTCGTCACTCTGCTTGGGCAGATGATCATGGCTCTGGCGATCGATCACTTCGGATGGTTTCACGTACCCGTTCATGAATTAAACTTTCCTAGAATCATCGGCATTTTATTCATTATTTCCGGAGTTTTCATCATCAAAAAATATTAAATAGCAAGGGAGTTCATCACAGATGAAAAACAAATCTATGTACGTTTTTCTTTTCATGATGCTCGGGCTTTTTGCCGGAATGGCATCCCCGATTCAAACATCCATTAATTCAGAGCTGAGAAATGCTATCCACTCACCTTTTATCGCTTCTCTGATTTCGTTTTTGGTGGGAATGCTCGTTCTTCTTTTTCTTACATCGTTCATTGAGCATCGGCGGTTATTTTTAAACAATTTACAAACAGCAAAAACCTTTGTCACAAGCAGTCCGTGGTGGCTCTGGACAGGCGGAATACTCGGCGTCGTCTTTATTACGTCCAATATTTTGCTTTTGCCGATTGTCGGAGCGTCTCTTACTGTTGTTTTGGCTTTAAGCGGCCAAATGATCATCGCCCTCGTCATCGATCATTTTGGGTGGTTCGGAATCCCCAAACACCGCTTGAACGTCCAGCGCATTCTAGGAATCGTCCTGATGATCACAGGAATTATGATCATTCAGCATTTTTGACGCCAGTCATTTTTGCATCTTCTGCCGGCTGGCATTCACGCATTAATTTCATATTACGCAATTCGCTTTAAAATGAATAAAAGGGCGGAAACCGCCCTTTATTTCAAATTTCACAGCAATTTAGTTTACATAAAATTTTTATTGTAAACTATTTTTCCGCAAATAAAAAAGCCATTTTGTTCAAATGACTTAAGTGCTGCAATTGCCGTATGCAAGTAAGAAAGTTTTAAACCACACTCCTCAAAGTGGGTGTCTGCAGAAACGTTCCTGTCGTCCTTTCGAGGAAGGCATGACATTCCGGTTCCGATATAAAACTCCCTATTACAGCTTAAAGGTTAAAACTTAATTATCATTACGTACAATGCAGCGTAATTTATTATATGATAAAAACATTAATCATGCAACCCCCTTGCCTAAAGATCATATTGCGTTCTATAATAAGCTGAATATTTAAAAAATTCCGTTATCAGGTGACAATCGTACAACCCTTCCCATACATCAGTTCATAGACTGTTTATTGAGGTGATGTCTTGTGGTAAAAATTTTTATCGATCCCGGCCATGGCGGGACTGATCCAGGCGCTTCAGCCAATGGTTTGCAAGAAAAACAGTTAACATTGCAAATCGCCTTGGCTTTAAGAAACATTCTCCTGAATGAATATCAAAATGTTACAGTCCAGCTGAGCCGGACAAGCGACCAAACCGTCAGTCTGACGCAACGCACGAACGCCGCGAACAGCTGGGGGGCGGACTACTTTCTATCGATTCACATCAATGCCGGGGGCGGGACAGGTTTCGAGGATTACATTTATCCCGGCGTCGGCGCACCTACCACCACCTATCGGGATATCATGCATGAAGAGATTTTAAAAGTGGTTGATTTCAGGGATCGCGGCAAGAAAACAGCCAATTTTCACGTGCTAAGGGAAACAGCAATGCCAGCACTGCTTACGGAAAATGGCTTTGTAGACAATACAAGCGACGCCGAGAAACTGAAGTCATCCGCGTTTATTCAATCCATTGCGAGAGGCCACGCCAACGGACTGGCAAGGGCATTTAACCTTTCAAAAAAATCCACAGCCCTTTTTAAAGTGCAAATCGGCGCTTTCAGGGACAAAGCCAACGCCGATTCACTTGCCGCTCAAGCGAAAGCAAAAGGGTTTGATGCCATTGTAATTGACAGGGACAGCCTTTACAAAGTGCAAATTGGCGCCTTTTCTTCGAAAGAGAATGCAGAAGCGCTTGTTCAGCAAGCCAAAAACGCCGGATTTGATGCTTTCATTTACCAGGAATAGGGACAATCATCAAGAAAAGCCCGCGATCTGTCTCGTATAGATCGCAGGCTTTTTTTATGCTTTTGCAGCTTTACTTTGAACCGCCGGCTTTTGATTCGATGCATGGCTGTTCAACACCATTCCGATAATCACAAGAGCCATTCCGCTCCATGAGATGGCACCGGGAAGCGGACTCGATAGGATTAAAATTTCACCAGCGGCCGCAAACAGCACTTCAAACGATTGTGTGGCCTCAACAGCCGCTAATTTGCGCATATCCCCTTTTACAAGATCTGTTGCGGCAAAGAACAGCACAGTCGCGCATATTCCGGAAAATACAGCCACCAATCCTGACTGAATGACTTGTCCCCGGCTGGGCGCACCTGCCGATGCCAGCCCGTACAGCGAGAGGATCAGCCAAAACGGAAGGCTTGCCAGCGTCATCCCCAATACCCGCTGATAAGCATCGAGGCGCCCGGCGCAAACTTCCATCATTTTTCTGTTCCCAAGCGGATAAGCAAATGAAGCCAATATAACCGGCGCGATGCACAGCAGCATCTCGTGCAAAGAAAGCTGTGCCGCGTGCTCAGCTTGCATCAGCGCCACCCCGATTAAAATGATGAACGACATCGTGAGCCCCTTATAAGGAATTTTGCCTCTTATCTGTACGGGACCTGTTTTTGTTTGAACGGTTTCATAAAAAAGCGGCGCCAAGAGGGAACCGGAAATGATCGTGATTTGCCATGTTCCCGCGATCAGCCAGCCCGGTCCGTAAGCCGCCGCAAAACAGAGCGGCGCATAAAAGAGACCGAAGCCGATGATGCTCCATCTCACCCAAATGCCCGGCGCTTTTTTAATTTCCTGAAAAAGCTCTTTCACATTCCCCCTAAGCCAAACGATGGCAAATAAAAGAGGCGCCATGAAGATAAATCTCAGCGAAGCGCTCCAGATCCAGCTTCCCCCTTCAAGCTCCATCGCCCTGTTTAAAACGAATGTAAAAGCAAAAAAGAAGGCTGCAAAAACGCCCAGTATAATCGGCCTCACAATCCCTTCACTCCTTTTCCTGATGTCCGGCCAATCGATCTCCGAGACTGAGCCAGTTTTCCTCGGCAAGCTTGATGGCCGCATTCCGATCCCCCTGTCTGCAGGCATCGATGATGTTCTGATGCTGTTCAACAGATTTCAAGCTGCCGATCGAGGAAAACTGCGACATTTCAAGGCGGTAAATTTTTGAAGAAATCCTTTCCAATGCCCGGGTTATTTCCGGGTTTTTTGATGCTTGTAAAAACACGTCATGAAAAGCAGCATCTGATTCGATTGCTTCGATAATGTCTTCTTTTTGAATCGCTTGCTGCAACGTTTTGTTATGCGCCTCCAGCTGATCAAAGTCGGAATCCGTTAAAAAAGGAAGCGACAGTCTGACAGCCAGCGCATGCAGCGCCGCAGTGACTGTAAAAGCGTGTTCAGCCTCCTCGCGATTTAACGGTGCTACACGTGTTGCCGATCCCGGGACAGCTTCAACAAGGCCTTCATCTTCCAGTCGTTTGAGCGCCTCCCTGACAGGTGTGCGGCTGATGCCAAACTGCTCTGCAAGCTCCTGGTCATGCAGGCGCTCCTCCGGCTTTAGCTCCAAATGTACGATGGCGCGCTTCAGCGTTTGATACACTTCTTCCCGAAGCGAAATTCGTTTGATTCGTTTAATGTTATTCTTCATCATAAAACCAATATATCGGTTTTTGGTTTTTCGCACAAGCAAATTTTTTATCTAACCCCTTTCTCTTTAGCGGCGTATTTTCTTTTCGCCTGGCAATCGTTGCAGATGCCGTACAGTTCCAATCGGTGATGTGTCACTTTAAATCCGGTCAGCCGTGCCGCAATGTCTTTTACTTTCTCTAGTTGCGGACAATGAAAATCGACGATCTTCCCGCATACTTCGCATATGACATGATCATGTTCCTCTAGAGCCAAATCAAAACGAAGCGGATCGGTAAACCCCATTTCTTTTATAAGGCCCTCTTGTTTAAAATAGCGGATGGTGTTGTATATCGTCGCTGTACTGACGGCAGGATATATCTCCCTCAATGATTGTTGAATTTCAGCTATTGTGGGGTGGTTCCTGTTGGCTAGAAAATAATGGTAGATAGCCAGCCGCTGCGGTGTCATTCGAATGCCTTTCCGTTTAAGCTGCGCCATTGCTTCCTGCTTTACATTCGTTTCGTTTTCCATACCTCTTTCGTTACTGCCCCTTTTTTCCCTTGAATCTTCCGATATTCTTTGCCGGTGGCTTTAGAACCGGAGTGCTTTAGATGTGATGTTCATTTAATAAACGTTCTCTTTGATCCGATCGAGCGCCTGCCAAGGCATCAGGGCACAGTTATGACGGGCCCGCAACGGATGGACGCCAATCAGGGAAACGGCATCTCCCAGCAGATCCTCTTCCGGCTCTTCTCCTTTTCTGATCATATTTTCCATCGCTTCACGCATTAACCCGGCTTCTTTTAACGTCTTTCCTTTTATCAGTTCAGTCATGATTGATGAGGAAGCCATGCTGATGCTGCACCCATCTCCGATAAAAGCTGCGTCTTCGATCTTTTCATTTTTAATGTCGATAAACAAAGTCATCACATCACCGCACGTTGGATTTTTATAATGGACGTAATACGCATCGCGTTTATCGATTTTTCGAAAGTTCCGTCTGTATCTCGCATGATCCATAATGACGGACCGATACAGCTCTTCCAGTGTCGGCATAAAATCATGCTCCTTTCCTTTTAAACAGTATATTTTGATTGAAAGAATAAACGGATTCAGTTATACTTCCGCTATTAAATCATAATAATTACGATTTAATAATAACCGATCAAAAATCTCATCGCAAATGAAAAGACACAATGAAGCTGCCTTTTCAAAGGCAGCTCGGTCAAACACAAGGGGGAAGGATTTATCATGAAGGAGCCATACCGCATGCAGCTCGAGTCTTTTCAAATGACAATTTTATCTGATGGAGCATTTCGGGTTTCAAGGGACTTTTTTTTGGCGGGAGGAGACTCCAAGGAAACAGAACGTTATCCTGAAGAATTTGAAGCAGCGCTGAACTTTGCCTGTCTGGAGACGAACGGCAAACGGATACTGATTGATCGGGATTTGGGGAAACAGGCGGACAAGAAAGCGGGCACTTGCTTCATCACCTGAAGCAGGCGGGAATCAAGCCTGACTCGATAGACTATGTCATTTTGTCACACAGTCATTTAGATCACACGGGAGGTCTTCTAAAAAACGGAGAGCCCGCTTTTCCAAACGCTGTTCATCTGCTCAGTGAAGCAGAATGGCTGTACGCAAAACAAACGCCGGCGTCTCCTCAGTTTCACATTCTCTCCGCTGTCCGGCCGCTTCTGAAGCTGCTGACAGAAGACACCGAACTGCTTCCCGGACTGAAGCTGATCCATACGCCCGGACATACGCCTGGACACCTGACCATTGAATTGCATACAAAAGACGGCGTCTGTCAGATCATCAATGATGTATTTCATATTCCGGAAAGTATCTCCAATCCGAAGCTGCGGGTTTCGCTTGAGCATGATCCTATCGAGGGAGAAAAGACAAGGAGACTGCTGGCCCGACAGGCTTATAACGGACAGTTCCTGCTCCACGGCTGTCATTTCCCATATCCCGGCTTCGGGCTGATCGAAAAGCATGGCTCATTTTTCAATGGAAACCGGTTCTATACGAAAAGAAAACTCGCTGATCAGCGAGTTTTCCAATTTAAACTAAGATATCAACGACAAACTGTGACCAAGATTCAAGTCTGTCATAGACGCTTTTTTCTTTCAGATCACTGGCTTTCATCCAACGGCCGGCAATCTGCTCCTTTTCTTTGACTTCAACGTGTGCGCCCGGTTTTAATTCAAGCGCTGAAAGGATTCCGATATGTACTTTCCCGACGCTGTTTTCATCATCATTAATCAGTCCGAGCGTCACCATTTTTTCTTTAGCTGATTCCTCGATTAGAAGCTCTTCATCAAGTTCGCGGTCTGTATTCAACTTCAGAATATCGGGAAAGTCAAGCCCTTCGGCAAAGTTCATGTGTCCGCCGAAGCCGAGTGACAGCTTGTTGTGAAGCCGCGCTTCCCCTCCGCCTTCGAGCCGCTCATATACAAATATTTCGTCTTCTCTTTTGATGACAACATAAGGGATCGGCTGTTTAAATGCAGGATCTTCCTCGGCGTCTCCCCTTCTCATTTCACTGAAGTGGCGTTCAATATGCGCCATGATCTTCCCGATCGTCTCACCGTCGCTGTTGACGCCTTGGAAGGTCAGCGTTTCATTTGCAAATACGTTTTCCCGCGGGACCACGAGAATCATTTCGTCCATTTTTCCCATTGTATCCGTTTCCTCCTCAAAGTGAAAAGAGCAGATTCGTTCTGCTCTCATTTTGCCGTGTATCAATAGCTGAAGGGCAGGGCTTGGGCGCTGGCGCGCCCTTTTAGCCCGGCTTACTTATCGTCAAAGTAAAAGTCGTCGTCTTTTAACGGTTCAACTGTTGCTTTTTTGTAGCCGTTCCCTTTCATTGAGAAGAAGTCGTGTGACTTCGTTTTCGTATTCAACCCGTTCAACACGATCGGATTGATCTCTTCTTCTTCAAAATAAGCTTCAAAGCCAAGGTTCATCAGCGCTTTGTTGGCATTGTAGCGGATGAACTTCTTCACGTCGTGTGAAAGGCCGACTTGATCGTACAGGTCTTCTGTATATTCAAGCTCATTTTCATAAAGCTCTTTCAATAGATCAATGGAAAATGCATACAGCTCTTCTTTTTTCTCCGGCGTCTGCTGATTGTAAATCTCCTGAGCGAGCAGGCCGACATAGACGCCGTGAATCGCTTCATCACGCAAGATCAGGTTGATGATTTCGCCGCTTTGCATCAGCTTGCCCTGTCCGTAAAAATAAAGCGGGTAGTAGAAGCCGCTGTAGAACAGGAAGCTTTCTAAATAAACGGATGCGACCATCGCTTTAAACAGCGAGATTTTATCGCCCTGGCGGATTTTTTCATAGAGCCCGACAATGATCTGAGCTTTTTTCTGCAGGTATTTGTTTTGTTTGACCCATTCAAAGACTTCGTTGATCGTCTCTGTCGGGGCCAGCGTCATGAAAATGTTTGAATAGGACTTGGCGTGGACCGCGTTTTCCATCATCGCCATGAAATTCAGCACCGCTTTGCGCTGATGCCCTTCCACATGCTCAGCAACAAGGGGCATTCCCGTGTTCCCCTGCTCTGTATCGAGAAGCGTCAGCCCCGCGAGCACCTTCATGTATGTGTCCTGTTCATTTTTACCCAAGTACTTCCATGTCAGAAGATCTCCATTAAGCGCAATCTCTTCCGGAAGCCAAAACTGCTTTACATTTTGGTTGTAAAACATTTGGGTAAAATCATCTTCATGCTTTGACCAGTTTGCTGCATCGTAAATTTTCGTCACTTTCGCATACTCTCCTTTAATCAAACGACACAAGAAAGGCAGCCTTCTTGCCCTGTATCCTTCGTTCTTGCATAGTAAAGTGTTTTGATTCCTTTATGGTGGGCATAAAGATCGATCCGGTTCAAATCGCGTGTCGTCATTGTATCTTTCAGGAACAATGTAAAGCTTATGCCTTGGTCAACGTGCTGCTGAATCGTCGAGATCATGTCGACAACCCTGAACATGTCCATATCATACGCTTCCTTATAGTAGAACCAGTTGCTCGGCGCAAGTCCAGGCATTGGATAATACGTCTTGGAGTTGCCGTATGTTCTTTCTTCAATCCGCTCCATGATCGGCATAACCGATGCTGTGCTTGACTGTACATATGAAATGGATCCGGTCGGTGCGATGCACAGCCGGTAGCTGTGGTACAATCCGTGTTCTTTGACAAACTGTTTCAGCTGCTTCCAGTCTTCTTTTGTCGGGATGTGCATGCCTTCAAAAAGCTTGGCCACTTTTTCGAATTTAGGCGAGAAATCTTGTGTAACATACTTTTCGAAGTATTCACCCGTTGCGTAAGCTGAACCTTCGTACCCATGGTACGTCTCACCTTTTTCTTTGGCGATTTCGGCGGATCGTTCAATCGAGTAGAAGTTCATCATCATAAAGAAAGTGTTCGCGAAGTCCCTCGCTTCCTCACTTTCGTAGGCGATATTGTTCTGTGCCAAGAATCCGTGCAGGTTCATCGCTCCGAGCCCGATGGATTTCATCGCTTTGTTCGCTTTTTTAACAGCCGGTGCGTTTGTAATGTTTGTCGTTTCAGAAACGTGCGTCAGCGAATCGGTTGCAAGCTTAACTGTCTGCTCGAGCGATTTGTTTTTCATGACGTTCAAAATGTTCAATGAACCAAGGTTGCAGGAGATGTCAAGGCCGATCTCATCTTCTTGACCGTAGTCTGTGTATGATGAAACTTGTGAAGCCTGCAGAACCTCCGAGCAAAGGTTGGAAAATTTAACTTTTGAAATATGATTGTTCGCATGCACGTTGTTGACGTTGTCCTGGAACATAATGTACGGATACCCGGATTCCGATCTTAACATCGCAAGCTTTTCGAGCATCTTGCGCGGGTGGATTTTTTCTTTTTTGACGCGCGGATCTTCCACAAGCCGGTCGTACATCTCGTTCATATCCATTTCGTCGAGGTGCTCGCCGTACGCTTTATAAACGGTGTGCGGATAGAAGACGTATGCCGCTTTATCCTCTCTTGCAAGCTCGATGAATTTATCTGGAATGACAACCCCGATGGACAATGTTTTCACCCGGACATCCTCGTCAGCCGAAATCTTCTTCGTATCGAGGAAATCGTTGATGTCGCGGTGGAAAATGTTTAAGTACGCAGCGCCTGAGCCTTGTCTTTGCCCCATTTGGTCAGCGTAGCGGAATGCGTTGTCAAGAAGCTTCATCACGCCGACGACACCTTTTGTCGCGTTTTCGACATCTTTGATCGCTTCGCCTTTCGCACGCAGTTTTGAAAGGTTTAAAGATACGCCTCCGCCGAGCTTTGACAGCTGCATCGAAATGTCAATCGCTCTCGAAATGTCGTTCAAGGAATCATTGACTTCCAAGAGGAAACAGCTGACCAGCTCTCCGCGGCGTTTGCGGCCGGCATTTAAGAACGTCGGCGTGCTCGGCTGATACTCCTGGTTGATCATCATTCTGACGAATTCCTTCGCCTTCTCCTTATCCCCGTTTGCAAAAAATAAAGCTACGATAGAGATTCTGTCTTCATAGCGTTCAAGAATTTTTTTCTTGTCGTTTGTCTTCAGCGCATAATCATTGTAAAACTTAAAAGCGCTCATAAAGGACGGGAATCTGAATTTTTTGGCGTAAGCCTCTTTGAACACTTCTTTGATTTCTTCAAACGTGTAGCGGCTTAAAAACTCTTCTTCATAGTAGTCATTCTTGATTAAGTAATCGATTTTCTCTTTCAGATCATGGAAAAATACCGTATTTTGGTTGATATAGTCTACAAAATAACTATGTACAGCTTCTTTATCTTTATCAAACTGGAATTTCCCGTCTTTTTGGATCATGATCTCATTGTTTAACTGGATCCATTTTGGCACTTGATTTTGTGACAACTCTTTCTACCTCCTGAGTAAACAGTTCAACGTCTTTGGCCGTCCCGCTGAGCTCAAATTTGCCGAGAATCGGAACCTGATACTGCTTCGAGATTTTTTCTGCGCTTTTCGCAAAATTGTCTCCCCACACTCTGTTTCCGCTTGCCGCAACTCCCAAAAGAAGATGGGCGTTTTTCTCAAGAAACATCTCAGTCGTTTTCGGAACTTCCCCAAACCCTGTCGTGTACGTGATCAAAACAAACGGTTCGTCTAGATACTCCTCTGTGCTGACTTTCCGTTTATTGCGAAAAGGCGTCTTATCCACAAAGCGCTGAACGTTTCCCGTTTTTGAATCAAATACGATCTGAATCATCATTATCACGACCTAGTAAAATTGTTTCCGAGTCTTCCACTCGAACCTTACACAATATATAGTATACTATCATTCAAGAAAACACAATATATTGTGCTCGAGTTGATGAAAGTTCACAATTCGCTTCAGCTTAGGAGGCCTTAGGCCAAAGAAATATGAGTAGAATGAGAGCCGTTCGCTCATCCTACTCACAAACCGAAATCTATCATAACACGAAAAAAATTGAGTTAGTAGACTAGACTTTTTCGCTTATTTTTTGTAAGCGTCACAGCACTTGTTCTCGCATACCTCTTTAATATCGGCTTCGATGCCGAGTTCCTTAAGAACCGACTGAACAGCCGTCATGATCGACGCTTCCCTGACAAGCTCTTTTCCGTTTACGAGAATACTTGTGCCGTATTCATAGCAGGAATCATCTTCACACGTCTCTTCCCAATGGTTGATGACGATCTTAGGTTTCATTGTTCGCTCATTCCTTTTCATTTTCAAACTGAATTGATGTAAACACTACTTAGTTTAGCGACTAGATGCCGCTTTGTAAATTTGAATGCCTCGGACTTTCACAGGACGTGATGACGGCGGCGTTTTAGACAGGTTGCCAAAGTTTTTTTCCTCTGAAAAACCGGCAACGGCCGCAGGTGATTGTAAAGTCGCTTTGAAAACGAAAAATCCCAAAACAGTAACCTGTTTCAGGATTTTGTCAGGCAATCTGAAAAAACCATGCAAGGCATGGTCTTTTAGTCCGTGAATCGCTATTCCAGTTCGAGCTGAACGTTTTTCTGCGGTGCAAACGTAGAAATGGCGTGTTTGTATATGAGCTGCTGCTTTCCTTCCGATTCAATCAACACTGTAAAGTTGTCAAATCCTTTTACTTGTCCGCGCAGCTGAAATCCATTCAGTAAAAAGACCGTGACAAATGTATTTTCTTTCCGAATCTGATTCAAAAACTGATCTTGAATATTTATCGATTTCATGTTTCTGGTCCTCCTTGTTTCTCTATACCATATTGTTTCGATTAAAGTTCGAGCTTTCCTGCTATGTAAGTGAAAATTTCCTGTTTTTTCTGCTCGATATTGACAGGGGGCGTCATGTCAAACCATGCGACATCCATTTGATTTCTAAACCATGTCAGCTGCCTTTTGGCGTAGCGTCTCGAATTCCGCTTCAATGTCTCAACCGCCTCTTCCAAGGACGCTCTGCCTTCGAGATGCGCATAAAGCTCTTTGTAGCCGATCGCCTGGACAGACTGGCAGTTTCTTACGTTTTCATCATAAAGCAGTTTCACTTCATCCAGCAGCCCCTCATCCATCATCTGGTCAACGCGGCTGTTGATCCTGTCATAGAGCACTTCCCGCTCCATCGTCAAACCGATGAGAGCCGTCGTGTATAAAAGCTCTTTCCGCTGTCCTTCCATATGTTCGGACATCGTTTTTCCTGTTGTATGCAGGATTTCAAGCGCCCTGATAACCCTTCGTTTATTGTTTGGATGAATGGCTCTTGCCGCTTCGGGATCGCGTTCTTTCAAAAGATCGTGAACATATTCGGCCCCCCTCTTCGCAGAGAACGCCTCCATCTCCGCCCGGAACTCAGGATCGCCTGCTTCCTCTGTGAATGAATAGTCGTAAAGGACAGACTGGATATAGAGCCCGGTTCCCCCGACAATCATCGGAAGCTTCCTTCGCCTGCCAATCTCTGCAATTTTTTGTCTGACGATCTCCTGATATTCAGCTACCGAGAAAGATTCCGTCGGTTCTTTAATATCGATCAGATGATGCGGAACCCCGTTCATTTCCTCTTCTCTGATTTTTGCTGTGCCGATATCCATTCTTTTGTAAATCTGCATTGAGTCTCCGCTGATAATTTCCGCGTTCAAACGCTCGGCCAGCATGACGCTTAATTTTGTTTTACCGACAGCGGTCGGTCCGATCAAAACGATGACCGGCGGCTTCGTTTTATTCACTGATGATCACTCTCTTTAAACAAGCTCCTCCCATTATACCATTTCACATTCAAAAACACCCATTTCATTTTACCCGTTTTCACTGTTTTCCAAACATTCCCTCACCAGCCAATCGGCTCATTTCCGACGATTTCTCTTGTGTAACCCTTAAAAGGATGCCGGTGCCTTTCCTTCATTCCATCGCTTACATAAACGACTCCGCCATATCTGACCGGGGGAGCCGCAGAATATGCCAAATAGGTCGTGCCCTCGATTTCATGATAGTGCGTGCCGTCCGCCCGCGGAATCGCTGGCCCCGTAATCGCATAATACCTATGGTAATGACCATCGTCGAAAGAAGTAATTCCGGAATAAAAATGAACGTGCCCATCTGTATTGCTCCCGTTTGCCGGCTGGGAAAAACCCTCAATTAGGTGGTAATGTCCCTCGGCAGTCGTTGTTCTCGCCCTGTAGGCGTGGGCATGGGGAGGCGCTTTTGACCAATCCGACTGATACAGCGTCATGTTTTCGTTCACTCCTTTTTGAGGGCTGCTTCACTAAAAAATCCGGCGGGCGCCCAGGCAAAAACGGCTGGGCAGAATACAGTGATGTTAGTCAGGTATCATTTTATTATTGGAGGGATTTTTTTATGTATCATTTCGACCATGCTCCTGTATATGACGACGACAGCCAGCGAATCATTGGCAGGCCTTTCTTTGGCGGACCTTTTGGGCGGCCGTTTTTCGGCCCGCGTCCATTTTTCGGTCCGGGCCCCTTCTTCGGAGGATTTTTGGGCGGCCTTACTGCCGGAGCGCTTCTCGGCCCTTGGGGATATCCGTATCCGCCGTATCCTTACTATCCTTATTTCTGACAGATAAAGGCTCTTTCAGGGGCCTTTTTACATTACTTTTTTCTTGACTTAGAACTTTTGCATCAATTAAGATGGATTTTACCAACCGGTTAGTGAAGCGGGGTTTTTTTTATGTCTAAAAAAGGGGAAAGCTTTGAAGAAGCTCATAACGATTTCGGAATAAAAGCTGAAACACTTTAAAATCGTTTATGGGCTGCGCTTTATGATATTCGAATGAAAACTACCGTTCAACTTTGTACAAGCGCGCGCAGAGGGCGCTGCGGAGTTTGCCCCCCCGGCCTTTGCATATGTCAAACTCGTATCCGGCGCATCTGGCTTTCGGGAATGTTTCAATTGGAACTGCTGGCTGACGAAGAGAAAGCTCTCCTTTTGAATCATGCAATAAAATCGATAGAGGAGGATTCCGTATGATTGCAGGCTACATTTTTCTTCTGATCGCCATCTTGTCAGAAGCGGCGGCAGCCGCCATGCTGAAAATATCTGACGGGTTCGCGCGCTGGCAGCCGTCGGTTCTTGTAGTAATCGGCTACGGTCTCGCATTTTACATGATGTCGCTCACATTGCAGGTCATTCCATTAAGCCTCTCCTATGCGACTTGGAGCGGAGCGGGCACCGTTCTGACTGCAATCATCGGCGTCTTGTGGTTTCAAGAAAAGCTGAACCGGCGAAATATCGCCGGCATTATCTGTCTCGTGTCAGGCGTTGTACTGATCAATTTGTCATAAGGAGGCGAATGTCATGAAAGGCATGATCTTTTTGGCGGCTGCCATTTTGTCCGAAGTATTCGGAAGCACGATGCTGAAGCTGTCAGAAGGCTTTAGCGCCCCCCTGCCCGCAGCCGGCGTGATAATCGGTTTTGCGGCTTCTTTTACATTTCTGAGCTTTTCATTAAAAACACTGCCTTTATCAGCGGCTTATGCGACTTGGGCCGGCACCGGAACGGCCTTGACAGCTGCAATCGGGCATTTTATATTTCAGGAGCCATTTAATCTCAAAACTCTTATTGGGCTTACTTTGATCATCGGCGGCGTCTTTCTGCTCAATTCAAAGCGCACCGAAGCAGCGGATCAAAAGGCTCAGCTCACGATCGAAATCTAATCCGCTTTGGAGACGACAATCTTCGGCTCTAATTCAATGGCGACGTTGCCCTGAACCGCCCTTGATATCATGCATGATGTCTCCGCTTTTTTAGCCAGTCTTTCGGCAAGTTCGGCCTCTTTTTGCGCCGCTTCTTTCGGGAGGCGGATCAGAGGTCTGTGAATGATTTTTTCGTACGTAAACACCCCGCCTGTCACATCGACAACGGCCTCGGATTCCATCGTCAGGCTCTCTTTTTCCAATCCGCTTCTTTCCATCATCGCTGCAAGTGTAATGATATAGCAAGTCGCAGCGGCACCGAGCAGCATTTCGTCAGGGTTTGTCCCCGCCCCCGGGCCGTCCATTTCCTTTGGTATCGAAATTTCGGTTTTTAAATTCCCGCTTTCAATCCTTCCGATGTCGTTTCGTTTTCCAGGCCAGTCTGCCTGAAGGTAAAAATGATGTTTAGCCATAAAAAATACCTCCTTTTTTTATCCTGCTTAAAAGTCTACCGGTATTTGACCTTTCTGTCTTATTATTTGCCTGTCAAACCGTGACAACTGTCTAACACACAGGGCATAAGCGGAACATAGAATACAACGAAAATCCGCACGAGAAAGGACGAAAGAAATGGAGAATGCAGAACATTTACAGCAGACGGCGGTTCCCGAACAGCATACGCATATCCCCCAGTATCAGCATCCCGAAACCGCCTTGCACCACATTAAATGTCCGTTGTTTCCCCACTTGAAACATAAGACGTTGTGCACAGTAGCACCTTTTGTTCATTACGGTTTAAATGAAGCCCAAGCCACTTCCTATCACCATGCCATGGAAGAAGTAGCGGCAATGGCTTATTTAATGGGCATGGGAATGAACCCTCACTTGGCCTACTGTACAGTTGAGTCATGGGAAATAAACGAAACATTTTATTAATTGGACTGAACGGTCAAAAATGAAGAGAAAAGACCGTTCAGCTTCAGGAACGAGTTAAAACAGACGCCAGCGTCCGGCGTGTTCATTAGCGAAATCAGCCAGTGAACGCGGTTTTTTTCCCGTGATGCGTTCCACTGTATCCGTGATGCGGTTTTCTTTGCCGTTCTTGATTTTCTCATCTAATTCCGACATGAAGCCGGCATAATCGGGAGATAATCCTGCCTTTATATACCTTGTTCTCAACGCGGACACTTCGACATTGACATGTCTGATGTCGCGGCCTGCCGCTCTGCCGATGATTGCCGCGGCTTCGGCATAACTCAAGGCTTCCGGCCCGGTCAAAATATGGCTCGTATTATGCGGCTTTTGATCAAGCAATGCGCGCACAGCTACTTCAGCGATATCGTCTGCATCTATAAACCCGACTTTGCCGTCGCCTGATGCGGTGACGATTTCATTTTTCTCCCGAATCGAAGCGCCATGCTGATGGTCAAAATTCTGCATGAAATATGAAGGCTTTAGCACCGCCCATTCAGGAACATATCGCCTGACCGCGTGATGAAGCTTCCCGAAAACCGGTCCATCTTCATCAATAATTGCAGCGCTGAGCAGGACAATGCGGCGGACGCCGAATGCCGATGCCATTTCCAAAAAAGGCAGTACGATTGGCGACGGTTCGTATACACCGACAGGCGCAACCAAATACAATGAGTCCGTGTTTTTTAATGCGTCTTTGTAAGTTGTTTGATCATTCCAGTCAAAATATACATGTTCTGCTCCGGTAATTGCAGGTATTCTCCGGCTTGCGATCCGGACGCCGGCACCCAAATGCACGAGCCTTTTGGCGATTCGGCTCCCTGTCGTACCGGTTCCGCCGGTAATCAATATTTTTTTTCCCACTTTCATCACTCCTTGTCAGATTATAAAAAGGTTTGCAGCTGTCCTCCGAACGATTTGACGACAGTCAAAGGATTCCAATAATCTTTGTAGTGGACAATTTTGCCCGCTTTAAGGTTTACAAGGCTGATGTACTGTTGGTTATAAGGAAGACCCGTCTCACACACAATGCCTTCACATTCAAATTCGACAGCCGAATAGCCCGATTTTGCCGTTTGATGAATAGTCGGCGCTGTAAAGCGGACAATATCGATTTTTTCGGGAAAATCCTTTATATAATCGTAAATCGCGGACTTACCTTCTATTTTTTTAGGAAAACCCGGCGGTGCGTATGGATGCTCAAACACCGCATCTTGATCCCAAAGCTGTATCCACTTTTCCATATCCTTTTCAAGCATCGACTGCAAAAACAGTTCCATCACATCGGTTATCGCACGCGTCATTTTCTTTCCTCCATTCTTTTTTGACCAATCAGTCTAAAATAGTGATAAAAACGGGCAGCAGCCCATCTCCCCATGACAAACAATATATCAATCAAGAATAGACAGGCTGACATCGATCAGATCCTGAAGGGCATCAAAATCCCCCGTTAACTTCGCCTGAAACGTGAGCGACAGCCGGGTTTGATTCAAAAAACGGGCAACTGCTGAAAGATCATGGAGGCCCTTCTTTAGTTCCCCCTGTGACTGTGCTCGGACAAGCGCTTTGTAAAAGGCGGTTTCCAACTGCTTTGTCTGCTTATCGAAGTATTCGGCAACCTCCGGATCGCGGGGAATTTGTTCAATTGCGCTGTTGATGATATAGCATGCCTTTGAACGTTCGGGGTCTTTCAGAACGTTTAAGCTTTCCTGGAAGATCTGCCGAACCGATTGCTTCACTGATCCGGGGCTTTCAAGCATGGCGATCACTTGCGCATTTTTATCATCTAGATATCTTGTAAGGGCGGCGATAAACAGATCCCTTTTAGTCCCGAATGCATTGTACAGACTTTGCCTGGCAATTCCCAGGCGGCTGAGCAGCTCCTGCATCGACGCCCCCTCATAGCCGAATTGGCCGAAAACCTCCATCGCTTTATGAAGGACGAGAGCGGTATCAAATTCTTTGCTCCTTCCCAAGCCCCTATCACCTCCTTTATTTGAAGGATACACTTTCTAGACTGTTCAGTCAAGAATTATCCGCTTCACGGTTCTATTCACCATTCCAGCTGTAAAAAACGGCGCATGATCCTTCTTTAACGGTCATAGACATAGCATAAAACCCCCTGTCACATACAGAGGAACAAAAGGAAGTGTGCCAGTTGTTTATTTATACAGTCCAGCCGGGAGATTCACTATTTGTCATCGGCGCCAAGTTCGGAATTTCGATTGACCAGATCCGATTGGCGAATGGGTTGATCGCAACAAACATTGTCCCCGGACAGGCTCTTTTAATACCGCTTTATACATATACCGTTCAGCCGGGAGACAGTTATTACACGATTGCCCGCCGGACGTTTGTATCCGTCGAAGCATTGCAAAAAGCAAATCCGTCTGTAACCCCTTCCAATATGAGGCCGGGGATAAAAGTGATGATTCCGGAATTGCCGAAAAAACCGATCACTGCTTTAGGATATTACACACTGAGAAACCCCCGGTTAGACCAGGAATTGATTCATAATTTTGCCCCATACGCCACGTATCTGGCATTTTTTGAATACCACATTTCAAGCGACGGATCGTTAAGCGAGCTGAATGATTCACCGGCCGTACAAACGGCTTGGAGACGGCGCGTTCCTCCCCTCATGACAGTCACCAATCTAACTGAATCAGGCTTCAGTCCGTCTCTTGCGCACCGCGTATTAAATCAGCCTGCCGTAAGAAATCGCCTCATCGACAATATTGTCCAAACGATTTCCAGAAAAGGATATTCAGGCGTCAATATTGATTTCGAACAGATTTTGGAGGAAGACAGAGATTTATTTTCAGGTTTTCTCCGCCTGTTGAAAGAGCGGCTGAAGCCGTCCGGCTATGTGTTGACGATTGCCGTTCCGCCGAAAACAAATGAAAATATCGCCTGGCTGAAAGGGTATGACTATGGCGGAATCGGCGCAGTGAGCGACCTTATCTTCATCATGGCATACGACTGGCACCACGGGACAAGCGAGCCCGGCCCCATTGCTCCGATCAATGAAGTCCGGCAAACAATTCAATTTGCTCTCCGCCATGTCCCCAAAGAAAAAATCGTTCTCGGCTTTCCGCTTTACGGCTATAACTGGACCCTGCCCTATCAGCCCGGTGCCGTATACCCCGGAATCGCCAACCAAGACGCCGTTCAGCTCGCCATGAAGCACCAGGCACCGATTCAATATGATACAAATTCTGAGTCCCCTTTTTTCAGATACACCGATGAACAGGGCAGACGGCATGTCGTATGGTTTGAAGACGCACGCAGCATCGGAAAAAAACTGCAGCTGATCACCGAATACGGACTTGACGGCGGCGGCGTCTGGCAGCTCACACTCAGTTTTCCGCAAGGAACATGGCTCTTGACCAAATTCTTTCGCGTCCGAAAAGTCTGACATCATTATGTGATTTATTGTAAAATAACAAACCGAATAATCCCGCTAACGAATTTTGATACTAAAGATGTGTCCTTCACACAATAACAAATTTGAAAGGAATGTTTGCGATTGAATAATGCGATCCATGAAACATTGGAGCTGCATGAGCTGTTAATGTTTAAAAACCTTTGTCTGACAAAGTCATCAACAATGACGGGAATGGTTCAGGATCAAGAGCTTCGCGACATCTTGGAGCGTGATGCATCCCAAACAAAGCATCAGATCGAGCATTTACAAGGTCTATTGTCAGTGAGAGGTGAAACCGTATGAACGAATTCATCCAAAACATGACAGGCATGGGCGCGATGACTGAACAAGTCATTGCCACCGATTTTTTAATCTCGGCAAAAACCGGTGTCAAAAACATTGCCACAGCTATCACGGAAACATCTTCTCCAGAAGTGCGCGAAACGCTTAAGCAGTATTTAAACGACGCGATTGACACCCATGAACAGATCACAAACTATATGATTTCCAAAGGGTATTACCATCCTGCGAATTTATCTGAACAAATTCAGATTGATACCAAAGCTGCCGAAACGGCTAAAGATCTTCCGCAACTGTAATAAAAACGTGTGAATACCCCGCAGTCCATACAGCGGGGTTTTCATACTTAAACGGTTTCTTCTTTTTTCTCATCATAATCAATGACTGCCTTTGGCAGCGCCGTATATTTCGCCCAGTAAAATACCGCAATCGATCCTAGCGCGATCAAGATTAAATCGACCGGCGTTCTCAATAGGCCAAGGCCGTTACCGAATGAGCCCAGAAACGATAAAATCAGGAGCATCACATAATATCCGACGATCCACCAGCTTGATTTAAGCTGCTGTGCAAACGAAACATCGTCCTGCGGAACGTATTTTTTACACGCGCAATAAACAGCAAACATCACAAGCTGTGATCCGAGCAGCCATGACACGGTGTTCCACCCTGACCAATAGACGATATACGACGCAAATATGAAGGAGACAGGAGCGATGACAGCCATTCCTTTGATTTGCAGAGGCTTTTTAAGCTGCTTGGCATTCACATTCAGCGCCGCTGCTGAAACCGGAGCAATCGCATAGGAGAGGATCAGGGCAACAGAGCAAACATTGACGAGCGCGTCCCAAGACGGAAACGGAAGCGTCCAAAAAACGGCGAGCGCAAACGACAGCCACAACGACGGACGCGGAATTCCCGTTGGTTTATTCACCTTGGCAAAGATTTTGAACAATGTGCCGTTCCGCGCCCATGCATAAACCAAGCGCGATGTTGTATTCATAAAAATATTGCCGTTTCCGCCGGGTGATAAAATCGCATCCAGAACGACAAGAGTGGCAAGCCAGCCCATCCCGAGCAGCACCGCGATATCTTTAAACGGAAGAGAAAATTCCCTGCCGATCGCTTTCCATCCGTCATTTAGCATATCAGTCGGTATGGCTCCGATAAACACCACTTGCAGTATCGTATAGACGCAAGCCGAAACAATGATGCAAATCAGCAGAGCAACCGGGATGTTCCGCTGCGGATTTTTCACTTCGCCGGCGACCGAAACGATCGGATGTAGACCGAGGTATGCGAACATCACCCCGCCGGTCGAAATGGATGTCTGAACCCCGCCAAAGCCAAACGGCGCAAATTCTCCCGCAAAGTTCGCCGATTTAAAATGGAATATCAACACGATGATGATTGTCAAAGGAACAAAATACTTAAAAACCGAAATAATTAAATTTGATTTCGCAAACGCTTTGACACTCCAATAATTCAGTAAAAAGAACAAACAAAGCAGCGCAAACTGCAAAAGCCAGCCGATAATCGTCGGCGATTCAGAACCTTTTATCGTCAAACCGGGAAACCAATAGGCTACGTATTGCCTGACAGCCGTCACTTCGATCGAAATCAGGCTTGTATAGGCAACAATCGTGATAAATGAAATCAAATATCCGACAAGGTGGCCGTGGGTATACACCGGATAGCGGATAATCCCGCCCGTCCGCGGCAACGCAGCTCCCAGCTCGGCATAAACGAGGCCGATTAAAAGGATAATGACGCCGCCGATAATCCACGAAAAGCTTCCAGCGGGCCCGGCTTTTGAAGCGACATTGCTGACGGCAAACAGCCAAGCCGATCCGAATATCGCACCCATGCCGATCAAAATCAGGTCAAGCAGAGAGATCGTTTTTTTGAAATTGCCCTGATTTGACAAAACACTTCCTCCTTTTTAATACATTTAATAGAAGGTAGTATGTTCAAAAAGCGCCGCTGTATACTTTTCCCGCTTCCTTACGGCAGCAACAAAAAACCCGGGGATTCCCGGGTTCGTTTAAATGGTTATTTTACTCCTGCGGGTGCTAAAAATGCCTCAATTTCATCTGCGGCTTTCTCGGCCCCTCCGGCTTGTTTAATGCGCTTTTGCATGTCCTGTATCCGTTTCAGGACATGCGGGTCACCATCCGTCTGAGAGACGGCTTCCCGCAGTGAAGCTGCTGTTGTGTCTTCCGGCTGCAAATGCTTGCCAAGCCCAAGCTCTTCGACGCGGCGGGCAGTGATTTCCTGTTCAGGCATTTGCGGAACGGCAACGAGCGGTACACCGGCATTCAACCCTTCCATCGTACTGTTCATACCCCCATGGGTGATGAACAGCTCCGCTTTCTTCAGGATCTCCAGCTGAGGAACGCGCTGATGAATCGAAAAGTTCTCAGGTATGTCATCAAAGCTTTCAGGATCGATTGTCGTGCCAACAGCCATGATAACCTGCCACTTCGTGTCCCTGAATGCTTCTATGCACATATGATAAAATTCCGGCCAGGCATTGAACGCCGTCCCTAAAGATATCAGCATGACAGGACGGCCGCTGTCCGAAATAATCGGCGTTTCTTTTTCCTGAAACTTGCGTTTGGCAAGAGAAGGACCAACAAAAGAGAACCGCTCATCAAACGTTTCGCCGTAAGGCTGAAAAGCACGAGGCATAAAGACAATGTTCAATTTTGCAGGCTCGAACATATCCTCAAAGTTAAATGACGGAAGATTCGAATTTTTCAAAGCATCCTCTTGCTCAGGCGTCAGCTCGATCTTAAACTCTTCAGAAATGGATCTGAATGTAAAATGTTCGTTCTGTGCATATGTAGAACAAAGGCGGACCGCCTCTATTCCAAACTTCTCAGCCAGCAGTTTTCCCGCCATGGCCATAAAGTCAAAAAGGATAAGGTCTGGCTTGTCATTCTCATAGAGCGCTTCAAGCTGAGGAAGAACCTCCTCCATTTCTTTGATAAACATCAGCGGAGCCTGCGACATATCTTTTTTATTTTTCATCAGCTCCCGAATTTGCTGCGGATCGATATTTAAAGTTGAGCGGTAGTTGAGCGGCTCTGCCCCAGTTTCCTCAACAGCCTTCACAAACTCATCCGTCACCGGATATGTTACCCGATAACCGCGTTTGACAAGGCTTGCCGTTAAAGCTAGCGTTGGATTAATATGGCCGTGAGCCGGAATATTAAAAATCGCGATATGTTTTTGTCCCATTTCTTAACCTCCCGTTATTTTTGCTTCATGACAGCACCGAAGATTTAAAAATCTCTTTCACTATGTTAAATAACATATTATAGATCATAAAGGAAAAACCCTTCAAAATTAAATTAAAATTAAAAAATACTAATATAGTCCTTTTCCTTGCAAAAAAACACAGAACTTTAGCCCTTAGTTTAAGGCTGTGTACGACTTTATTCCCCTTTTCGTTACTGCCGACTTATATTTCAATCGTTTTATAATAAAAAACATCCGTCAAAACAGCACTCGTTTTAACGGATGTCATGAAATTGCCTTATTTTAAATTTAGCTTAAATTATTCTGCAAATGATGGAAAATACAAAAAAATTTTTATAATGTTATTTTGGTCGCGCTTCCTGCTTCATTTCCTTTCAAAACTATCGTTTATTGTTTTCTTCTTATCATAATTAGATATGAAAGGACTGTTGTTATTGGTATATACAGCGGAACATCTTGATGATTATTTAATGGAACAAGCATCCAACAATCATTTTCACGGCAGCATTTTGCTGGCAGATTCAAACGGTATACTGTTATCGAAAGGATACGGTTATGCCAATTGTAAGGACAAGGTGAAGAATGAACCGTCTACACGCTACCAAATTGCCTCACTGACAAAGCAATTCACAGCTATAGCGGTCATGCAGCTGCAAGAAAAGGGGCTGCTTCGTACAGATGACCCGGTACAAAACTATTTAGAAGGCTATCCGAACGGCGACAGCATTACCATCAAACATTTATTAAGCCATACGTCCGGAATTCCTGATTTTCTAGAGGAAGAATTGCTCGATATTGAGCTGGAGCGCGCACCGTTGGACCAATTTATCAGACGTTTTATTGACAAGCCGCTTGAATTTCGGCCGGGACAAAGGTTCAATTACAGTAATTCAGGATACATACTGCTTACAAAAATCATTGAAACGATCACAAATGAAGCTTATGGAGACGTTATTCAACAATTGATCTTTGACCCTTTAGGCATGAAAAACTCCGGTTTTTTCTCTTCTCCGGAAGATATTTCGCCTACAGTCGGATATTTATGCCTGAATCGTGAAATGATCAAAGCGCCTATCGTATACGGCTACGGGGAAAGCGGGCTGTATTCAACCGTTGAAGACTTGTACTTATGGGACAGGGCGCTTTACACCGAGAAGCTTGTCTCAAAAGATGCTTTGAAAGAAGCCCTTTACAGCCGCGTCAAAAAGCAGGCTTTTGCAGCCGAAGGCCCTTCTCCGGCGCTCATTCAAAACAATTCGATCGGATACGGATGGTTTATTAATCATCAAAATAAGTATAAAATATGGCATGATGGAGAAATCCACGGTTTTATCAGCTCAATTAACCGATACATGGATGAGAAAAAAGTGCTGATTATGCTCAGCAATTGCAACCTCTCAAAAACTGACGAGATTTTGGCACACTTAGAAGAAGCTTTATTGCAAATGTAGAAGCTAAAGACAAAGAAAGGCAGCGGGAGCGGTATGATCAGAAAACTATTCACTATCATCATCATGGCAAGTATCATCGCGGTCGGATTCGTCTGCAAAGATTCCTGGCTCGACGTCATCAGGGACGGAGGCGTTTATTCGGTATTATTCAGCATGCTGCTTGTGGCGGCCTGTGTATTTTTCCCGATCGTCCCGTTTGCGCTCATTGCCGGATTAAACGGCGCCTTGTTCGGAATCGCAAACGGCGTGCTGATCACGCTGACGGGGTCTATGCTCGGCACCATGCTCTTGTTTTTCCTCTCACGTTACGGATTCAGAGACATGGCTCGCAGACACTTAACGAAATACCCGAAAATGAGCGAATATGAAGCGTATTTTAACCAAAATGCTTTTACAGCCGTACTATTGGGCAGGCTGATCCCGGTTATCCCAGCCGTTATCATGAATATCGTCTGCGGTTTAAGCAAGGTGAAATGGGCTGTCTTTTTTGCGGCTTCGACGCTTGGAAAAGTCCCCAACGTTCTCGTCGTCTCTATCGCAGGTGCCAATTTCAGCGAAAACAAGCTGCTCTCTGTCGGCGTCTACGGCTTATATATGGCGATCATAGCGTTTGTCATCTACAGAAAGTATCCCCATCTGACTCAAAAACATAAAGAGACGAAACAGACAGGGAAGCCTTCTTGACTCGCTGAGGCGGCAACGAGAGCCGCCGCCTTCGTTTTCGATTGCAAGCTAGCCGATTACAACAGCCGTACCATATCCGATGAGTTCGGAGGTTCCCTGGCCTGCAGACAGTTCGAACCTTAGACCGACGATCGCGTTTGCTCCAAGCTCTTCAGCTTGATTCACGAGCCGTTCCCTCACAGCTTTTTTCGAATCCTCAAGCATTTGGGTGTAATTTTTTAATTCTCCGCCAATGACTGACTTCAACCCTGACAGAATATCTTTTCCGATATTCCGCGACTGAACGATGCTGCTTGTGACAAGCCCTTTGACTTCGACAATGTTTTGATTTGCGATTGTATCTGTTGTGACGATGATCATCAATATCCTCCCTTTTCCTAAACTTACTAGCTACCATACCACATTTGCCGGAAGCGTGCAGTTATTTATTCATCATATCGGCTGGATTTTTAAAATGTTAAGTTTTTCATGCAACGTTTCACCATATTGCATAGCCGCATCGTTTCAATCGCGAGTTTAGGAAGAAGCTGCCGCTTGCCGCAAGCCAAACTGCGCCATATCCATTCAGCAGGCCCAAATTGAAATATCCACAGCCAAAGACGACTTCCCTATGGGCTAAAAGAATGCCAAGCAAAGCAAACCCGCGGATGATATCAAGTTTACCAACTCTCTCCCCCCTGGGAAATCGCAGGCAACGGTAATCAATGATTCATCCCGTACCTGTCCCTCTATCGGAATAGATTCTTATACATAAGTTTCCCTTGTGCTCCGAAAACCGGCCAGGGAGGATTTCTCATTCATCTTATTTGCAAGTCTTGTACGACGTTCATCAGTTCTGTTCGGAAAGATCATTCTGCTCTTGATTAAAAAATTGCACTACTTCATTTGCGGGTAGGCTGCGATCCTAAAATTTTATTCATCTTATGATCAAGATGATGTGGTTTTTAAAAAGCTGATGACCTTCTGTGAGACAGATTTACCCTCTGTTCCCAGCCAAATGAGATGACCCCAGCTGTCTGCCTGATAGACTTCTGAAAAAGGAATCAGTTTTTTTGCATGAAAAGCATGCTCGGCTGGAACAACACGATCATATCGGCAATGCATAATTAATACCGGACAAGAAATCTCCTTCAAATGATGGAAAGATAAATCGTCTATATTTTTTAAATCAAGCAAGAACCCTCGACTTGAACGCTGTCTGTTGTTCATTTTTCTCATTTCTTCAATATCTCCCTCCGTGACTTTCAGCATCGCCTGATCAGCAGGAAGTGTAGTAAAGGAGGATAGCATTTTCTTAAAGATCCATTCCGGAAATCGATTGTTAAGCGCCGATATCAGCTTCCATACGGCCTTTTCAACAGGCGGCCGAAAGATGATCTGACCAACTTTATATTCAATATCCTTCGCTGTCAGCCACTGCTTTGTGACAGCGCTTTGCAAAATTAAGGATTCTACTCTTTCCGAGTATTTGGATGCAAAACATATTCCGCTTGGCCCGCCGGCTGACACCGCAACCACATGAACTTTCTTGATATTTAAATGATCAAGCAGTTTCATATAGTAATAGCAGGCAAGTTCCAAACTGTCCCCGATTTCTTTCGATGTCCGGCCATACCCTGCACGGGAAGGCGTGATGATAGAGAATCGGCTCTCATAAAGATCTCGATACCCAAATTCCTCGCGGCAATTCGAATGACCTCCGTGCATCACAAGAATCGGCTTCCCTTCACCTACTCGCGAATATTCAATTGTCAGTCCGTCAATTTCAAAGGTGCCGATGCTTCTTTTCATCATTTTCATCCTCTCAAGAAGCTTTACATCAAATACGATTTTCTTTTCATTATGTTTCAGAAAATCGAGTCAGCATAAAAAACGGCTGGGCTTTCCCGCCCAACCACTCGAATATCCTAAGATTTTTTGCGTTTGCAAGTCAATAAATATAGCAATCCGCCAGCCAATACAAAAACTGTGAATATGGCAAACGAGCGGCTGAATACAGCACTCCAGGCATCGTTCATTGCCGGAAGCGCAGAATAGCCAAACCCGTGCACTGCCATCAAGCCTCCTGCTAATGCGACGCCTATTCCTTCAGATAAAAAACAGGCAAAGTTCAGCATCCCCATTCCAGCGCCTGCAGCCTTTTCTTCCAAGCTTTCTGCGGTACTGTTTGAAATTGCCGTTTTCACAAATGAAAGACCGCCAAATATAAACACGAGCATAATCGTCATCAACCATGGTGTCCGGTCGCCGACCTGTGACGCGGCTGCCATGGTTGACAAGATCAATAACCATCCAAGAGTAAAAACAAACCGGCTGCCGAAGCGATCTGTAAGGGCTCCGCCCGCAACGCCGAAAAAGATAACGCCCACAGTGCCCGGAAGTAAGATGCCGCTCCCGATAGTATCGGCATTTAAGCTAAACAAGACTCTCATCATATAAGGAACGACAGAGACGATTCCCGCAACGCTTCCCAATACAGTACATCCTGCCAAAACGACGCCTATATATCGGCGATTCTTTATTAAAGAACGGTCAATAAACGGATGTTCTGCATGTCGGGTATGAACTGCAGCTCCAATCAAGCAAAAAATGCCCGCCAGTAAATAAAAGACATGATACAGCGATATATATACAGCGAACATCACAATGCTGATTGTCAGCAGTCCGATCCCAATGATATCCAGGTTTGCTTTTGCAGCGGCTTCATCAGGCATATTTCTAAAGAAGAAAGGAATCGCCATCAGCACTGCCATCGGCAGAATAAACAGAAACGACCAATGAATATAATGTACAATCATTCCGCCGATGGCCGGACCTATTCCCTCGCCCATTGCCACCAGTGATCCGACAATGCCGAATGCTTTGCCCCGGCCCTCCGGACGGACATAGCGCGTGATGATGACCAGGATAAGCGCGGGTACAGCGGAAGCCCCGGATCCTTGAACAAAGCGCGCAAAGATCACAGCCGGGAAATAAGCTTGAGCCAACAAACCCATAAATGAGCCTCCTCCATAGATGAGCAGTCCGGCCACAAACAGCTTCCTGACGCCGTACATATCAGAAAGCCTGCTGTAAACAACTGAACCGGCAGCAAAGGAAATGATGAAACTCGTATTCACCCAATTTGCCGCCGCAGGCGACACGCCGAATTGATTTTTTATGTCCGGCAATGCAACATTAAATACGGTTTCGTTCATCACGCTGAAGAAAGCGACAAAGCTAAGCCACCAAAATGCCTTCTTTTGATGTTTAAAGGTTTGTATTTTACTGTTTTTCAATTGAATGATACCCCCAAAATTAAAGGGGAATCACGCAGTTTATAGGGTTAATGATGCGCTTTCCCCTCGAATGTTAACCCACTTATTTTTTTGCACTTCATCATTCATGCGCCTCCTAATATTTGATTTTTAAATTATAAATGGATATGAGCAATTGATCAACAAAGGTCTAAATGTCACTTATCATATAGCTGAACTTCCACATGGCAAAAAAAGGCCAATGAAGAATACCGGTGCAGTACCCTTCATTGACCTTTATTCGTGACATACTGAGCAAGCCTGCCTTGTACTGTGCTTTTCCGACGGCTTAATCAAATTCTCTGTTTAAAAATTTTTTCAGTTCCTTCTTTTGTTTTTTCGATACGAGGATATATAAAATATCGCCTGGTTTAATTTTCGTTTCTCCATGCGGCGTGACCAAATCCCCATTTCGGATGATCGCATTGATCAGGGCATCTTTTGGAAAGCTGATGTCTTTCAGCATCTGCCTGGTAATGGCTGCTTGGTCATCGACTTCAAATTCGATAATTTCGGCGTTCGCCTTGCCGATGGAAACAAGCTCCAGCGAATGCGGCGCTTCTACTTTCTGCGGTCCGTTCAATTTCAATTTTTCTGCGAAGACCGATATGGTTGACCCTTGGATCAAAGCCGATGTTAAAACGACGAAGAATACGACATTAAAGATCAATTGGCTGTTTTCAAGCCCCATCGTCATCGGAAATGTTGCAAGAACGATCGGGACTGCCCCTTTTAATCCGGCCCATGATAAGAAGATTTTTTCGTTAAAATTAAAGCCCATTTTGATGGTCGACAGAAAAACGGCAACCGGCCGGGCGATAAAAATTAAAATCAGGGAAAGCAAGAAGCCCTTGAAAATAATATCGAAGGATAAAAATTGGGCAGGAAAAACCAATAATCCGAGAATGATAAACATCAAAATCTGCATCATCCAGGCAAAGCCTTCATTAAACCTGAAAATGGAATGTCGGTAAGTCAAATCTTGATTTCCGATGACAAGCGCGGCAATGTAGACGGCCAGTAAGCCGCTCGCCCCGATGACATCTGTAAGACTGTAGGTAAGAAGCGCAAAAGCAAGAGCGAAGATCGGATAAAGTCCGCTCGAATCCAAGTTGATTTTATTGATGGCAAAGCTGGCGAACCGCCCGAGTAAATATCCGAGCAAAAGTCCCATTCCCATCTGCCAGAAAAATGAAATAACAAGCATGAAATAAGATGAATGGTCAGCCGTCAGCAGCTGGATGAGCGATAAAGTCAAAAACATCGCCATCGGATCATTTGTACCCGACTCTGCTTCTAGAGTGGAGCTCAATCTGTCTCTAATATTCTGGCCTTTCAATACGGCGAAAATCGCGGCTGCGTCTGTAGAGCCGACAATCGCTCCGAATAAAAAGCCCTCCATCCAAGAAACATTAAAAATCAGCTTGGCGGCAACCGCAACCACGCAGGTGGTCAGCAAAACGCCAATCGTCGCGAGCGACAATGAAGGAACGGCGACCGCTTTGACCGAAGACCACTTTGTTTGCAAACCGCCTTCAAAAAGGATGACGACAAGTGCGATAATTCCAATCAGCTGGGCAAGCTCGGGATTATTAAAATAAATAATTCCGAGACCATCGCTCCCCATGATCATCCCGACAATCAAGAACAATACAAGGGCGGGCACTCCGAGCCTAGTCGAAAATTTCGTTGTCAGTACACCGATAATCAGCAATAAGGCCGCTAATAAAATAAACTGCTCCATATTAATGTGTTCCAACCATTTATCCTCCTCCCAATCTTAACCGATACTGGTGCTTTTCCCCGTCCTATTACCCGGACTTGCACCTTCATAAAACATATGTAACAATCGATGGTTCACGAATGCCGGTGTATAGAACCGTCCTTATCTGGTCATCCCTCACTCTTTCCGTGAAACCTTGTGCCTGCAACCGCAATAATACCGATAATGATAACGATCGGAATCCAAATCACAACAAACGGATGCTCAGGTTCAGCAAGTGCGGCAATGACAGCCCCCAGGCAATAGAGCACAATCGTCAAAGCGCGAAGCCATGCGTCCTTATGGATGACCTTTTGGTTGTTATTACTGAGGAATCGTTTTGTCACATCTTCGAAAAAGTTTGCCAGCGTCCCCGTTAGGACAGTAGTGGAAATCCCTGCAATGCCGAGCTTTCTGGCTGCCGTAGTCTGAAGCCCCATCGCAATGCTTAACAGCAAGATTAAAAGGTGCGGCGAACTTTCAAAGAAAGTCAGGCAGGCAAATAGAAGCAATACGGCTGCTTCCACAGCAAGTGCAATCGTGACGCCTGTCGGCCAGAACGATTTTTCCTGTTTTCCGACAATGGCTGCTGATATAATCACGCCGATGATAAATCCGAACAGTGCGATCAGCGAGTACACGGCGGTCGCATGAAGAGAATTGCCGATTGATAATCCTAACAGTACGATGTTCCCGGTCATATTAGCGGTAAATACGTGACCGATACTTAAGTACCCAATCACATCTACAATACCTGCTGTCAAACAGAGAAGCAAAAGCATGATGTTTCGATCACGAGCAGCATTCAATGTGATTCAATCCTTTCTTAGCTATTCTGCCCGGCAGAATGTTAAGTCATTCCATCCGGTATGTCATGAGCCTTTCCTAAGGGAAAACTCGTTTTGGGGGCTTTTTTTGTTGTAAGAAAAAGGAGGGTTCTTAACGAAAAAATGCGGGCAATCCGATCATTCACCTCAGCAAAACACTTTTTTGCTTGTCGAGTTACATCTGCAATTCAATTGTATCATAAGCATTAAAATTTTTTATAAATGAAGTTCTTAAAAACTTGTTTTTACGAATGGAAACACTTCTTACTGTTGAGGAAGCAAAAACAAATTTACATCCCCTCAGAAGGCGGAGTTTATTGGAAGATCCGTCTGTTTAACTCAATAAAAACGAACAAGCCGCTTTTTAACAGCGACTCTTCCCCATCCCTTAAAATCGGTTCTTTCTATTAAAATACTTGCAAAGTTCATGTTATACGCGGGAGGCCTGATTTACTTCATACGCCGCCCGTATTCCCGATTCAATCGCTCCCTGCATCCACCCATGAGTGAGGGAAGCGTGTTCCCCGGCGAAATACACCCTTCCTTCAGGCATCGGAATATAAGGATACAACTCTAATTCCTGCCCTGGTTCGAAAGCTGTAAATGCTCCGGCTGAAAAAGGATTTTGCGTCCAGCTGAAAGAAGCGCCTGATACAAACTCAGAATACACGATATCTCCATATATTTTCGCTAAATTTTTCAGCGTATAGCGGATCCGCTCTTCTTCAGGCTGACTGTCCCATATTAGCGCTTCATCAGCCCACGTATAGCTCGCTAAAATGACAGCATGCCCGTGTCCTCCTATGCTGCTAGGGTAGTATGAAAAGCGAATCGGCAAATCGGTAATCGATCTGCCGCCGCGCTGTCCGACTCTTTCCCAAAACCTGCTCTTAAATTCGATTCCTATTTTTGTCGCCGCAATATAGTTAAGCTCCCGAATCGCTCTCCGCTTTTGGTAGGAAAAGGATTCAAACGGCTCAAATGCCACAAATCGCAATGCTGAAAAAGGTATTGTTACGATCGCGAAGTCACCTGTCACCGCTGAATGTTCTGCCGACTGCTGGTGAATGCAATGGGCTGTTACACTGTTTTTAGTTTGAGACATTTTCATCAATTTTTGACGGAATAAAATATTCCCCTTTAATTGCGGAAGAAAAGCTTGCGTCAACAGGTCCATGCCGCCTGTAATCTCATAGAAGCGAGTCGGCGATGTAAAAAAAATCGATTCCCGCAATACTTCGACAAGGGACAATCCCATGTACGCTTCCATGTCCAAAAGCACACCAATCATATCGATGGAACCGCTTGAAAAATGAGTGTTGAGAAAAGATCCTAACGATTCGTTCCTGTATTGTTTTTCAACAATACGCCAATTTCTCGCCGGATCTTGGCTGATAAAATTGAGGATAGGCTGCAAAGCAGAAAGCATCAGCTGTTCTGCCGTTTTTCCCTGCTCATGGGGAGCAACAGGGAACCTTAAAACGCCCGGATTTTTTTCAAACTCATGAAGACGGGTTTTCACGCCGTTGACGTAAAGAATATCCATGGGGGTTCGGTTGATAAACACATTGACAGGCAGATTAAACTTCTTAATATATTCCATCGTTAAAGTATGGATATCGGGGATGCGCATCGGCCCGGCATTGAAATACAACCCTTCGCTAAAGGGCGCACGGGAAGTAAAAACACGCCCTCCCGCTCTGTCATTTGCTTCCACAATCGTCACTCTATGCCCGGTATTCTTTAATAAAGACGCTGCGATAAGTCCGGACAACCCGGCACCAACGATCATCATATGCTTAGGGTACTGTGCCGTTTGAAGACCATTCCTGATGATACGAAGCATGTCTTTTTCAGTTAATTGAAAATTCAATTTATTCAGCGCCCTTTTCGGTGGATTTATTGCATTATATTCCGTTTAAAGGACGCCAATCACCATTTTCATCCTCTCTGCACGAAGTCCTCATGATAGTCGGCTCTTCATCTGAGACTCGCATGAGGGTGAAGTTGGTTCAACTATTTTTAAAAATGTAAATCAATATCCTATACCAAATTTATAAAGTGACATAGGATAAACTATGTCTCTTTAGGGAGGTGAAACATATGAGCGGAGGTTACGGACACGGAAGCGGTTTTGCTTTAATTGTTGTTCTGTTCATTCTCTTAATCATCATCGGCGCCAGCTGGTTCGGCGGTGGATATGGAGGCTACTAAAAAGTTCGTTTTAAAAGTCAGCAATAACTTATGACCTTCTCCTTATTTTACATGTTCTCCTCCTGCTTACCGTTGTTGACTCCATCATGAAAGGCTCTTTTTTAAAAAAGAGCCTTTTTTTAATGCAATACAGATACCGAACCTCTCCTGCTGCTGAATGTTAATAGAAAATTAATGTTTTTTTCAAAAAGAGACATGATTTTCATTCTATTAATGCTATTATTTTTCCATCCTATTAATAAATAGGAAAATTAAGAGAGGGAGTGTTGTTATATGTTTAAAACTAAGTTCAAGAAAACAATTGGGATTGGACTCGTTGCCGCTGCCTGTTTGATTTCCGCGTCGACGGCAAGCGCTGCGTCGCAAAATGAAAGCGATGTTAAAGTGAAACTGGACGATCAGCAGCGGAATCAATATACGGTCAAATCTTTCCACTACTTAACCGTTGACGGAAAAAATGTGGATTCGCCGGCTCAAGCCAACGCCAAATCCGTCAGAGATGTCAAAGTAACCATGGTTCTGCCCAAGCAGAATAAGAACGGCGATTTGCTTGCGTATGGATTTACGAGCAAGGTTACTTTAGAAGCCTTTATCGCGAAAGACAAGCAGAGGCTTGAGAAGCAATTCAAACCTTCTGCCAGCGGTCCCTGCTGTACCGATTTCTATGAATATAAAAATAAAGGCGGGCAGTATATTTACTGGAGAGACGGATTTAAAAACTTGCCATCCAGCTGGAATGACAGAATTTCATCGTTAAGTACGGCGTCTCCTTCATCAAGCTATTCAACGACGCTGTGGGAGCATACTTCAACTCAAGGATACGGCAAAGGCGTTTTGTTTAGACATTCCGATTGGTACGGCAAAACTGCTAATATGGCTTCTGATTGGGACAATAAAGCTTCGGCCATCGATATCAAGTAACGGGAAATTGAAACATTTATTCAAAGATGAAGTGTCAAAAAAATAGAGAGCAAAGCTTAGGCCTGCTCTCTTTTACCCTGTCTGTTGCCAATTCCGCTTAGATCCGTCAAGCAAACAATAACGAACGCGCTTTCAAAAACTTGCGGACAATTTAGTGACCAACTTATCATATGATGCTGCACTCGAAGTCCTTCTACGGAGGAACTCATGCATAACATAAACATTCGAAAAGCTATTTCTGCCGATTTGCCATTTATCTTAACTATTTATAATCAGGGCATTGAAGATCGAATTGCGACTCTGGAGCAAGATTTAAAGGAAATGAGCGATATCGAAATATGGTTTCAGGAACATCAAGGGCGCTATTCTGTCCTTGTGGCCGAATCAAAAGGAGAAATTGTAGGCTGGGCTTCTTTGAACCCGTACTCCCACCGTTGTGCTTATCAAGGTGTTGCCGACCTTTCTGTCTATGTTGATCGTGCATGCCGCGGAAAAGGAATAGGCGGCCTCCTTCTTCAAGCTCTAGAAAAAACAGCTAAAGAGAATAATTTTTATAAAATCGTCCTCTTTACATTTCCCTTTAACGAACTTGGGCAAAACCTATACAATAAAATGGGCTACAGGCAAGTTGGCATCTTTAAAAATCAAGGAATTTTAGATGGACGTTTTATCGATGTAATGGCAATGGAAAAATTGCTATAGATAAAAAACCCCTTGATTGCTCAAGGGGTTTTTGCGCCAAGGTGCGGCTGGATAAAGAAGCTGCACAGATCTCATTGGCACCGTTTAACCTCTTCTATTTGCGTTTGACTTGAAAAAGAGATAAAATGATTTACAAATCGTAATAATTACGTTTTGTTGTAGTATTGAAATAACCAAAGGCGCAAAAGAAGGCTGAAATATATGGAGCTTTTCGAAAGGAGTGAAATACTGCGGATGTTGCCGGGGCCGTCTCCCCGTTATGAGTATCACCTTTCGGACAGTGATCGACCGGGGCGCCTCTATATTCATTCTCAGTTCTTTATCATTTTATCGCTTACAAATCGGAATAATTCTGTTTTATTTGGAGGGAAGATACATATGGCGACATGGGATTTAAGTAATATGAAACATCATATTTTTATCTGCAACGGCAGCAGCTGCAATCGGGCCGGAGCTGAGGAACTGACTCAAGTGATTCTGCAAGAAATCTCGGAGCGGGAGTTTGACGATGTCATTCATACAACGCGCACGCGGTGTAATGGAAGATGCCAAGATAAGTGCGTGGCCATCCATTACCCGAGAGGAACTTGGTATAGAGATTTAATACCTGAGGATGTCCCCCTCCTGATTGACTCGCTTTGTACCAATGAAGATTATAAAGAAAAAGCAAGCCATTTGTATGACGGCCAACGCTTCGAACGTTCATCCGGCGTCATCTCCGGAGTTCCAAAAGAAAAAGTAATCAAAGTATCGAAAAAATTTTAAATGGAGTCGAATGATCATGCCTATAACTAAAAAGAAAATTCCTGTCGCTATTCTCACTGGGTACTTAGGCGCCGGGAAAACCACACTTTTAAATCGAATACTTACAGAAAAGCACAATCAAAAGATCGCGGTTATTGTCAATGAGTACGGAGAAGTCGGGATAGACAACCAGCTTGTCGTTGATTCTGAAGAAGAAATTTTGGAAATGAACAACGGCTGTATCTGTTGCACGGTCCGCGGAGATTTGATTCGCATTCTGAGAACGCTTGTATTCTCAATGTATCAAGGGAAAGTTGCATTTGATCGCGTTTTAATCGAAACAACGGGACTGGCTCATCCTGCCCCCGTTGCCCAGACGTTTTTCATGGATGAACTGCTATCCGAAATATTTGAAGTTGACAGCATCGTCACGGTAGTAGACAGCAAGCATGTCACCAGACATCTGGATGATCAGGATGAAGCGCAAGAGCAAATCGCATTTGCTGACGTCATCATCCTCAATAAAACAGATTTAGTATCGAATAACGAGCTGAAATCCTTGGAGCAAAGACTTGTCAACATTAATCCTACGGCTAAGAGGCTGCATGCCAGAGATTGCAAGGTCAATTTAAGAGATATACTGGGGATCAATACGTTCGACGTCAATCGAAAAATTGAAATCGATCCTCATTTTCTAGAAGATCATCATCACCACCATCACGATGATAAAGTGTCTTCTATCGCTTTTCGGGAAGAGAAGCCTCTTGATTTGGCAAAGGTGGATCATTGGATGAGTTATCTCGTACGGGAAAAAGGAGAAGATTTATTGCGTTATAAAGGGATCCTTTATATTAAAGGCGAAGAATATCGAATCGTATTCCAAGGGCTTCATATGCTGTTTTCAGGACGTCCGGACCGGAAGTGGAACGAAAACGAGAAAAAACAAAGCGAACTTGTTTTCATCGGAAAGGACTTGGACAAAGAGGAACTGGAGCGGCAATTTAAAAATTGCATCGCAAAGTAACTCTTTCTCGCTTTGTTGGCTCTCTCTTTGCTTAACAGAAAGACCCGAGATTTGATTTTGCGAGTCTATTTCAAGGGCAAAATCAGTTTTTAAGCAGGTTATCTCCTGCTTTTCTTTTTTTATAAGGACTTCCCTGTGTCCCCTGACTATCGCGCGCAATCCTGCATAGACTCCAGCCTCCAGCCGTTCCTCCTGTGAAGCTGACGACCTTCATCATCATTCGATACATCCGAGTTCACACTTGATAAGGGAAAGGTGCGTCTCCCATTCTGGCCAATAAAAAAGCGGCCACCAATCAGCTGCACAACATCCATATGCAAAAGGTCAGTGTCCGCAGGCTCTCCTTCTTGGACTCGATATTCACGTTCGTTTTTCTTGTCTCTATCGTATGACAAAGTGGAATAGAAAAAGTCCCCCATTTTATCCCCCTTTTTGTCGGATTTGAATATGAAAAAACCTTGATAGGCAGTTGCCAATCAAGGTGTTTAAATAGTTCTCTTAGTTATTCTTTTTAATGTTATCAAGACTACATTTTCCAATATGGATCTCGTATTGTTGTTCTTCAAAAAATATTTTTGCAATCATTCCTGTAGATTTATCAGCAATTAGGAAATTATCAGGTTCTGACATTTCCCAAAGCTCATGAATTGCTTTAGAATAGTCTAAAACTCGAACATTTGCCCACACTGGTTGTAAACATTTGGGAACAACGATAAACCACTCTTTTTTTTGTTTAAGGAAACTTAGGGAATTTTCTATCCATAAAATATTGTTTTCTTTAGAATCCCCAATTAATTTATAATAAGTTGGTTTGGAATCTATTCTTCGAAATTGTTTTAGTAATGGCTCGAACAAGTCTATCCAAGGAGAATCAAACTCTTCAAAATCTAATAGTTCTAAGCAAGTAAATTCCTTCATCGATTTCCTTGCATTCATTATCGCTTTTTTTGTTTAATAATTTCATTACGAGACGACATAACTTCCTCACCTTTTATTTATAGTATATATGGTGGTCTCCATTAGGACCGTATATATTAGTATATCTCTCTTTCTTAAAGTCATAGTTGAATTGATTTGCCTCTTTGTCAGGCTTACCTGCATGTGCGTGTAATCTGTTATCGTTAGTATGGGTAACAACCACTCTTAATCCTTCAGGAGTTTCGTACTCATAGTAACGTCCATGATGGGTTGGATTTGAACTATATTTATAGTTTTTATAGTCTACACCCTTCTTAGTTATATCATCGCCAACCTGCCATTGACGTGTAGGTTGTTGCCAGCTAAGTCTTTTGCCTGATTGAGAGCTTGTTTTCTATTAATTTTAGGCGTAGCATTAGCACTTCTCTCGGCATTCGAAACCCTTTTCGCCGTCTTCGCACCTTTAGTGGCTTTGAAAGCATATTTCCCTACCTTGACTACTTTAGTAGCGGGTATGACAGAAACACCGGACAGGATACGGTCAGTGACGGTTAGTTTTTCACCAGTCACAGGGTCAACACCTGTTATCGCTCTATAACCATCATAACCACCGGACAATTCCCCAACTGTGTCTTTAGCCCAATCAAGAGCTTTTTCAATGTTGCTTTTCTTCACTCTGCTTTCCGGTATGCGACTGACAAGTTCGTATTTCACTTCACCGCCGGATATGTATTTTCGGACAATTTGACCGTTTGAATAAAGCATGTACGAACCGCCGATGAAGTCCTTGCCTGTACCGATTTCATCGGTGACATCGACAGAACCGAGCTTTTTGTATCCCTTCATATCATGCAGTGAATCAAATCATTACAGTACCTCGGACAAAAAAATTTTCTAATCACTGCTATGAATAATCTGATGATTTCTAAATGAAAATGATGACTGTTGGCAGCGTTGGACAACAATCCTCCAACAATTTTCCACTCGATTACGGGGGTTGATTTTTCGTCATTGAATGTTTCGCGCTTTAATCATTCACATTGCTTTTGATTAACCATTCTACTTCTGTTAATTGTTGATTTTGAACATCTTTTGTGTGTTTTTTCGTGAAATGGGCTTTAACAGCTTCTTCGTTTTCCCAAATCTCCCAGAGCATTATTTTGCGCTCCGACGGTTCAAGCGGATAAGCATGGAATTGAATACACCCTTCTTCTTTGTTCGTTTTTTCCTCAAGTGTTTTGAATTCCTTCATTATTTCATTAAGGTCTTTATCGCTGATGATGTTTAAGCATGCCGTTATGTAATGCATCAAAATTCCCCCCTCTTCAAGTCATTTCGTGGCTTTTCATTATAACATTTTCTAGAAAAATGAAAACAGCTGCGAAATCTGACTAATGGTTGCCTATGAGACCTGATCTCAAAGAGAAGCCCTCTTTTGGTTATCCAAATTTTCTTAGAATTATAGCTTACAATCATCCATAAAACAGAATACCCGGACGATATACGTGCCGCTTCCTAATTGTCTTCTTACAGACGGCAAGATTTAAAGCAGGCCGTCTAGTGTTAATGCGGTCAAAATGTGGTCAATAAAATCAAAATCGCCCACAGCCATTGATATACCAAAGGTTGTGAGCGATTAAAAATTACATTACCCGCTTAAACATCTTCTCCATCTCATAGGTGGAGTAGTGGATGATGATCGGCCGGCCGTGCGGGCATGTGAAAGGGTCGGATGTTCTGCGCAGCTCATCGAGCAGGGCGGTGATTTCGTCGTCCCGCAGGTGATGATTGGCTTTGATGGAGCCTTTGCAGCTCATCATGATTGCGGCTTCTTCGCGCAGTTTTTTGATGTCGATCGTGCGGTCATCAAGGACCTGCTGAATGATGTCTTCAATGATCGTCGTTTCTTCCCCTTTCGGAAACCATGTCGGGTGGCATCGGACGATATAGCTGCCGGCGCCGAACGATTCGAGAAAGACGCCGACTTTGGCTAAATCGTCCAAGTGCTGGTCGATCGTCAGCGCTTCATTTTTTGAATAATGGAATGTCAGCGGCACAAGCAGGTCCTGGACTTCCGATTCGACTTCCCCGACTTTTTCACGGAAATATTCGTATTTGATCCGCTCCTGTGCGGCGTGCTGATCGATGATGTACAGCCCGTTTTCATTTTGGGCAAGTATGTAGGTGCCGTGCATTTGGCCGATCGGATACATGATCGGCACCTTTTCTTTTGGCGTCTCTTCGTCCTGGACGTTCTCTCCTGCCTGTTCCGGTTCTGCTTGTACGGCCGGCGCGGCTTCAGGCGTATACTCTTCAGCTCCGGGCCATTCAGGCTCGGTGTCCTGCATTACGTTTTCTTCGCGCTCTTCGGGAGCGGAAGGCGGCGGGTCTTTGACAAGCGAGCTTAATTTCATCGCCGAAAACGAAGGCTCCGGCTTATACTCTCTTTCAACATCAGAATCAGAAAGAGGTGCCGGTTCTCGTACCTGGTCGAAATCAAGCTTTTGCTGCTCTGGTTTATTGATCAGAGGTGCGGTTTTTTTCGGGACCTGCACGCTTGGAATGAGCTGCTGCTGTTTAAAGACGTCTTTGATGGCGTCGCGAATCAGCTCGTGAAGCTCCGTCTCTTTGCTCAGCCTGACCTCCAGCTTTGACGGGTGCACGTTGACGTCCACAAGGAGCGGGTCCATGTTGATTTCAATGAACGTGATCGGATGGCGGCCGATCGGAAGAAGCGTATGGTAGCCCTCGTGGATCGCTTTTACGAGCGGGAAGTTTTTAATGTATCTGCCGTTGACGACAGATGACATGTAATTTCGCGAGGCGCGCGTAATTTCAGGAAGAGCGATATAGCCCTTCACTTCAAAGTCAAGAGATCTCGCTTCAAGCGGGAGCATTTTTTTGGCAACCGCCGTGCCGTAAATCGCCGCAAGCACGTGGCGGACATCGCCGTTTCCGTTTGTCTGCAGAAGCGTTTTCCCTTGATGACGCAGCCTGATCGAAACTTCCGGATGGGCAAGGGCGATTCTGTTGACCACATCTGTGATGTTGCCAAGCTCGGTATGAATCGTTTTCATGTATTTCAGCCTTGCCGGCGTATTGAAAAACAGGTTGGTAACCGTAATTTCGGTTCCTCTGCGGCTTGGCGCTTTTTGCTCGGAAATGATTCTTCCCCCCTGCAGCGTCAAATGGGTGCCTGCCCCTTCTCCGGTGCTCGTTTTAATGCTTAAGTGTGAGACAGACGCGATACTTGGCAAAGCTTCTCCGCGAAATCCGAGCGTTCTGACGCGAAACAGGTCGTTTTCGTCTTTGATTTTGCTTGTGGCATGACGCAAAAAAGCCGTTCTGCAGTCTTCTGCGTCCATCCCTTCGCCGTCGTCAAGCACTTTAATCGAGGCGAGACCCGCTTCTTCAACATCGATTTCAATCACGGAGCTGTTCGCATCGATTGCATTTTCGACAAGCTCTTTGACGACCGACGCCGGCCTTTCCACTACTTCACCCGCCGCGATTTTATTCGATAAATCGTCAGGCAGCTGAACAATTTTTGCCAAGTTGGCTCACCTCTTTGTTACTTTAATTTTTTTTGCAGCCTGTACAGTTCATTCATGACTTGTATAGGCGTCATATCGAGCAGATCCATCGCTTTAAATTCGGCTAAAACAGCCTGCTCTTTTTTGGAGAGCTTCGTCTCTTTTTCTATTGGCTTGTCCGTCTCAAAAAATGACAGCTGGGCCGGTTGATCTGCAACAGTCGCCGCGGCTTCTTCCGCCGCCTCTTTTACCATATTCGGTGCCGTTGATGGAGCGGCTTCTTTTGCGCCGGATTCAAGTTCTTTCAGGATCGTTTTCGCCCTGCTGATCAAACCGTCGGGCAATTCAGCCAGCTGCGCGACATGGATACCGTAGCTTTTATCTGCTGCTCCTTCTTTTATCTGGTGAAGGAAAACGACCTTTCCTTCGTATTCTTCCGCACGAACGTGGACATTCTTCAAATCGTCCAGCTTTTCTTCAAGGGACGTCAGCTCGTGGTAGTGAGTGGAAAATAAAGTCTTCGCGCCGATGTGCTCGTGAACGTACTCGATGATCGCTTGTGCAAGCGCCATTCCGTCGTAAGTGGACGTACCCCGGCCGATTTCGTCAAATAAAATCAAGCTGTTTTTCGTCGCATGGACGATCGCGTTTTTGGCTTCAAGCATTTCCACCATAAACGTGCTCTGTCCGGATATAAGATCATCCGCTGCGCCAATTCTCGTAAAGATCTGATCAAAGATCGGCAGCACCGCTTTTTTCGCAGGAACAAAGCAGCCGATCTGCGCCAAAATGGAGATCAGCGCCATCTGTCTCATATACGTGCTTTTCCCGGACATATTCGGCCCGGTGATTAAAAGCATCTGCCTGCCTTTGCCCATTTCACAGCTGTTCGGAACGTAAGACTGGCTGTCCATCACCTTTTCTACGACCGGATGCCGTCCGTCGATCACCTGAACGACATCATCGGAAAACTCCGGCTTAACATAGTGCCGGTTTTCGCTGATCGTCGCAAAACATTGGAGCACATCAAGCTCGCTCATCATTTTTGCCAGCTGCTGCAAGCGCGGGATATATTCCTTCACCTTGCTGCGAAGCTCGGAAAACAGCTCATACTCCAGCTCGCAAATATTGTTTTCCGCTTCGAGAATCAGGGCTTCTTTTTCTTTCAGCTCCGGCGTGATGTAGCGTTCTGCATTGGTCAGCGTCTGCTTCCGTTCATAGCGGCCTTCTTCAAGCAGATGGATGTTCGCTTTCGTCACTTCAATATAATAGCCGAACACCTTGTTAAAGCCGACTTTTAAAGAGCGGATTCCCGTGTACTCGCGTTCCTGCTGCTCAAGCCTTGCGATCCAGTCTTTTCCGTTCTTGCTTGCGTCCCTGTATTCATCCAGTTTCGCGTGGTAGCCGTCTTTGATTAAGTTCCCCTCTTTTAAAGAAAGAGGCGGATTCTCGTATATCGCGTCTTCCAAAAGATTCAAAAGATCGCCGCACGGATCGATTTTCTCGGCGCGCGCTTTTGCTTTCGGATGGTCGAGGGAGCCGACAAGCTGTTTGATGGCCGGGACTTGTTTCAGCGATTCCTTCAGCTGGATCAAATCTCTGGCGTTGACGTTGCCGTATGCGACCCTTCCGGCGAGCCGCTCGAGGTCGTATACTTCCTTCAGCCGTTCGCGCAAATCTTCCCGCTCAAACAGATGGGCGATCAGCGTTTCAACGATTTCCTGGCGCTCTTCGATCTGTCCCTTTCTGATCAGCGGCCTGTCGATCCATTGCTTTAACAGCCGCCCTCCCATGGCCGTTTTCGTTTCATCCAAAAGCCAAAGAAGCGAGCCTTTTTTGTTTTTCGAACGGATCGTTTCCGTCAGTTCAAGATTGCGTTTCGAGTACAAATCGATTTTCATCGCTTCTTCGAGCTCGTAGGCCTGAACGTTTTGAAGGTGGTCGAGGCTTCTTTTCTGCGTCCGCTTCAAGTAGACGTAAAGCCTCATAAACGTATCGACAAGCTCTTTGGACCCCAGTCCGTTCACAATGCCAGGCACTTCATCCGCTTGTTCATCCTCGAAAGAGATCGTGGCGCCGCAGCGCTCTTTCAGCATTGCGACGTCTTTCTCGTCAAGGTTGCGGCTGACGACGATTTCCCTTGCTCCGACAGAGTAAATTTCGGAAACGACATCATCAAGCCTTTCGATAGCCGTTACTAAATTCTCGCCTGTCGTCAAATCAGAAAAAGCGAGCCCGTATGTATGCTGAAATTTACTGACAGAGGCGATAAAGTTGTTTTCATTTTCATGAATCCCTTTGCCGTCCATCACGGTGCCGGGTGTGATCAGCTGCACGACTTCCCTTTTGACGACTCCTTTGGCCGATTTAGGGTCCTCCACCTGTTCACAGATCGCGACTTTATAGCCTTTTTTAATGAGCTGTTCGATATACGAAGAGCAGGAATGATAAGGAACCCCGCACATCGGGATTCTTTCGCTTGATCCTCCGTCCCTGCTCGTCAGCGTGATTTCGAGCTCCTGAGACGCCTTTTTTGCATCTTCAAAAAACATCTCATAAAAGTCGCCAAGACGAAAAAATAAAAAGGCATCCTGGTACTCTGCCTTAATCTTTAAATATTGCTGTATCATAGGCGTGTAGCCTGCCATATTTAATCCCTCACTATGTATAAACGTTTCTATTGATTCCAACACTCATTATACCATAAAGATTCGTGCTGAAAAAAAAGAAACTAGGGCGGTGTTTCCCTAGCTTCCTTTTATTCTTCTGGATCTCCAACCAAAAACTCGGGATTGATATCCTCAAGTTCTTCATCAAGCTCTTCTTCCCACGCTTCTTCTTCATCGCTTTCCGTCCAATCAGAATTGACCTCAACGACGACCTTCGTCTCGCCGACGACCTCTGCTAAAAATTCTCTTTCCGCCTGTACAACCACTTTGTTTCCGTTCGGAGAAATGGTCACTTCAAGGCAGTTCGGCTGCTGAAGCACTTTCGCAATGACTTCGTGTTCATCATCTAAGTAATTTTTGTCGCGATACCGGAGCTTAATGACATCAACATAGGAAACGCGTTCTGTCACAACTTCGGTTTTGGTGTTGTCCGCATATGAATACCAGACGTTGATATCATATGTCCCTTCAATTTCCACGGTTTTTCCGATTTTTTCAGCGTCATACTTATGATTGATAATCCAACCGCCTAAAATACTGGTTGGCTTTTGCGAAGGGGAGATTGTATGAGTGGACTGGGTGAATTTCCGGCCTTTCGCGACCACCGCTTTAGTGATAATTTCCCTGTATTCAGACATTCGGTCATGCCTCCTTGTTTTTCCTCGTATTATCCTATGCTGGGCATTCGTCTAATGTGCGTTCCTTGAGAAATCAAAATAAATTCCCATATAATGAATCTGTTTAAGTGTATGCAGGTAAAAGGATAAACTTGACTTAAATCAGAAAAGAAAAAGACAGCCGAAAAACGAATCTTTTCAATAAGCCGTCGCGGCGGGAAATTGAATTCAAAAAAAACGGCGCCTTAAAAGGCGCCGCCAAATTATAGAGAACAGCTCGGTGATGAATTTTTCACTTTTGAACCGGTCTCGCCTTTCAGCAGGTCTCCCCCGGTCGATGTGATGATCTCGTTTGTCACTTGGTTTGATATTGTATGCGCGACAAGCTGAAGAAGGTCGTTGACTTCCATTTGGGAGTCTCTGAACTCTTGAATGATCGGAATCTCGTCAAGCTCTTCCTGAAGCGCGTCAATCTTTGCTTCCGTTTGTTTAAGCGCTTCGTGCTTTTCGTAATGTTTAAAGTTGACGGCTTGCTTTTGCAGGGCTTTGATTTGGTTGATTATGCCCGTTATTTTGGCATTCTCATTAATCTGTGCCTCCGCTTTTTTGAAAAAGTCGACTTCTTCCGTTTCTGCAATCATTTTTGCGAGCTCCCGCGCTTTTGCAACAATCTCTTTTTTCGTATAAAGCGTCACTTTACTTCACCTCGATTGCTTCTCCTACCATTTCCCCGTCAAGCGACCAAGTTTTCGCCTGGTGGATTTTCACGTTGACAAGCTGGCCGATCGCTTCTTTTGGTCCTTTGAAGTTGACAAGCTTGTTTTTCCGTGTATAGCCGGCAAGGATATCAGGGTTGTTTTTACTTTCACCCTCTACTAACACTTCGACAACCTGCCCCTCATATTCCTTCATTTTCTTCGCGGAAATTTCGTTGACCACTTCATTTAACCGCTGAAGCCGTTCTTTTTTCACGCGCATCGGAACATTGTCTTTCATTTTGGCAGCAGGCGTTCCTTCGCGAGGCGAGTAGATGAACGTATAGGCGCTGTCAAATTCAACCTCTCTGTATAAAGAGAGCGTTTCTTCAAATTGCTCGTCTGTTTCGTTCGGGAAGCCGACGATAATGTCCGTTGTTAAGGATGCGTTCGGCATCGCTTTTTTAATTTTGGCGACAAGCTCAAGATAGCGCTCCCGGTCGTATTTGCGCGCCATCAGTTTCAAGACATCCGAGCTTCCGGACTGGACAGGCAGATGGATGTGGTCCAGAAGGTTTCCGCCTTTTGCGAGCACCTCGATCAGATGGTCGTCAAAATCGCGCGGATGGCTTGTCGTGAAGCGGATTCGCGGAATGTCGATTTTGCGGAGTTCATCCATCAAGTGGCCGAGTCCGTATTCCATATCCTCAAAATCTTTGCCGTAGGCGTTGACGTTCTGTCCGAGAAGCGTGATTTCTTTGTAGCCTTCAGCCGCAAGCCTTCTCACTTCCTGGATGATGTCTTCAGGACGTCTGCTTCGTTCTTTTCCTCTTGTGTACGGCACGATGCAGTACGTACAGAACTTGTCGCAGCCGTACATGATGTTGACCCAGCCTTTAATTTTGCCGGTGCGGACTTTCGGAAGGTTTTCAATGACATCGCCTTCTTTAGACCACACTTCGATGACCATTTCTTTTGACAGATAAGCCTCTGACAAAAGTTCGGGCAAGCGGTGGATATTGTGTGTACCGAAAATCAGATCGACGAACGGATGTTTCTTTAAAATCCGGTTGACGACTGATTCTTCCTGGGACATACATCCGCAGACTCCGAGGATCAAATCCGGATTGTCTTTTTTCAAAGCTTTTAAATGGCCGATTTCGCCAAACACTTTGTTTTCCGCGTTTTCCCGGATCGCACACGTGTTGAGCAAAATGACGTTTGCATCTTCCGTCGAGTCGGTCGGTTCATAGCCGAGCGCCATGAAAATCCCTGCCATCACTTCGGTATCGTGCTCATTCATCTGGCAGCCGTACGTGCGGATGTAAAACTTCCGTCCTTCGCCCATGCCTCTGAACTGCTCTGAGATTTTAAAATCGTTATGGTATTTAACCTCTTCTTTGCCGCGTTTTTTCGCATCTTTTAATGAAGGCGGAACATAAACAGCTTCGAAGTACTTGCTGTAATCCTTCTCGGATTTTTTGTCCGATGGATTGACCTGTCCGCTTTCAATGCGCTGTTTCTCATTCATGTTTTTGATCTCCTTTCAAACAAAGCTCCACTCTTCAGTATAAAGGTTCTCGGTTGTCAGCACAACCCAGAACCCATCATTGTACACTAACTGAAAATGATTATCAATGGTTATTTGCTTTGTTCAAAAAGAAATCGATGAGTTTAAAGCAGACCCGCTTTTTTAGCGCCGGTTTGAATGATTTCAAGCGCTTTATCGAGCTCTTCTTTCGAATGCTGGGCGGTCATGATCGTTCTGATCCGCGCTTTGCCTTTCGGGACGGTCGGAAATACAATGGCCTGGGCAAATAAACCGAGCTCAAAAAGCGTGTTTGAGAAGCGGCATGCCTCAGCTTCATCACCGATCAAAATCGGCGTAATCGGCGTTTCGCTCTTAATCAGCGGAAGGCCGATTTTTTCAAGCTCTTTTTTGAAGTACGCGGTATTGTCCCAAAGCTTTTTAATCAATGAAGGTTCCTCCATCAGCACATTGACCGCTTCAATGCATGCCGCAGTGACGGCCGGCGGATGGGAAGTACTGAAGAGAAACGGTCTTCCTTTATGCTTTAAGTAGTCGATCAGCACCTTGGATCCGGCCGCATAGCCTCCTAATACGCCGATCGCCTTGCTGAGTGTGCCGACTTGAATGTGAACCTTCCCGTCCAGCCCGAAATGGTGAACCGTTCCGCGCCCGTTTTCGCCGAGAACGCCGGACGCGTGCGCGTCGTCGACCATGACAAATGCGTCATACTGTTCAGCGAGCCGGACGATTTCGGGCAGCGGCGCGATGTCTCCGTCCATCGAAAACACGCCGTCTGTAACGATAAGGCGCATTCTGTAGTTCATCGACTTTTTCAAAATCTTTTCTAAATCTTCCATGTCCGCATGCTGATATACTTTTTTGCCCGCTTTGGTGAGTCTGATGCCGTCAATGATGGAAGCATGGTTTAATTCGTCTGAGATAACAAGATCATCTTTGGTGAGAATGCTTGAAAGAATGCCTTGATTTGCGGTAAATCCGGACTGGAATACGAGTGCCGCTTCAGTGTTTTTAAATGAAGCAAGCTTCTTTTCGAGCTCATCATGCATGGTGAATGTTCCGGCTATTGTACGGACCGATCCGGTTCCAGCTCCGTACCGTTTGACCGCCTCTTCGGCCGCTTTTTGGAGGCGCGGATGAGACGTCAGCCCGAGATAGTTATTGGATGAAAGCTGTATAATGTCTTTTCCTTTCATTTTGACGGTTGATCCTTGCATTGATTCGATGATCGGCAGCTCTTGAAAAGTTCCGTTTTCTTTCATTGTATTAAGCTCGGAAGCTAAAAAATTGAATTCTTTCATATTAATCTCTCCTTTCTACGGTATCAGTACGACTTTGCCGCATTGCCCTTTTCTCATCAGTTCAAAGCCTTTTTCAAACTCTTCCATCGGGAAACGGTGAGTGATGACAGGCTTGATTTGAATCGTGCCGGATTGGAGGATACCGCTGACCTGTCTCCACGTTTCAAACATTTTGCGGCCGGTAATTCCTTGGACCGTCAATCCTTTAAAGACGATATCATTTGTCATGTCGATGCATACGGGATGCTCAGGCAAGCTTAAGACATGAACCCGTCCTCCGTTTGCCGCCATTTTTAAACTTTGGCGGATTGCCGTCGGATGGCCTGACATTTCGCAAACCAAGTCCGCCCCTTCACCATTTGTTAAAGCGCTTACATTTTTGAGCGGATCTTCTTTTTCAACGGAGATGATATCGGTTGCCCCCATTTGCAATGCAAAGTCGAGCCTGTATTCATTTTTATCGATGGCGATCACCTGCGCCGCCCCAGACGCTTTTGCAACTGCCACGGCCATCAGTCCGATCGGTCCGCAGCCGACGACAGCGACTTTCACTCCAGCCGTCATTCCCGTCAGAACCGTATGCACGGCATTTCCGAGCGGTTCTTGAATAGAAGCGAGATCCTCAGGCATGCCGGCCGGGTTTTTCCAAATGTTTGCGGCGGGCATTTTGACATATTCAGCAAAACAGCCGTCTGTATCGACACCGAGAATCAGCGTTTTTTTGCAGACATGCTCTTTTCCGGTCAAACACGGCAGGCACTTTCCGCAAACGATGTGCGTTTCTGCCGAAACATACTCCCCTTCTTTTACCGTAGTCACATTTTCCCCCACTTGAACAACTTCGCCGGAAAATTCGTGGCCGAACACATAAGGCGGTTTAACCCTGCTTTTCGCCCATTCATCCCAATTATAAATATGGACATCGGTTCCGCAAATCGATGCGGCTTTGACTTTGATCAGGACCTCGTGTTTGTCGATCTTCGGAATCGGGACGAGCTCGAAGCTGGCGCCCGGCTCCCCCGGCTTCTTGATAAGCGCTTTCATATTTCCGTCCAAGATGAACAGACCCCCTTTGTAAAATCGCTTTACAAAAGGATTGTAGCACGATAATCAGTCTTGGTAAACACCAGTGTCCTTCTGGAGAAAACAGATGAACACCCTCTGAAAAATGTATGATATTTTTTTAAAATGGGATGCGGCTGATGAAATTTTGAAAGAGAAATCCGTCGACTTGACTTGGTGTATATGAGCGCTGCAGCGCTTCGATCAGATTCCCGTAATCTTTGTGGGCTTCAAGATTCGGAATGACACGGTCGATGCCGTCAAAATCAGACCCGAATCCGATATGCCGCTCGCCTCCTAAAGAGCAGACATGGTCAATATGCGAGAGGATATCTTTGATCACAGGCGTTTTTCCGTTTCTCACGAATTCAGGGACAAATGTCAAGCCGATGACGCCGTTCTTATCAATAAGCGCTTTGATTTGATCGTCTTTTAAATTTCTCGGATGAGGGCAAAGGCTGTGGGCATTCGAATGAGAGGCGATCGGATACGCCGCCGTTTCAATCGCACCCCAAAAGCTTTTTTCGGATAAATGGGAGAGATCTGTCCATGCCCGGTTTTTGTTCGCCTTGCGAATCAGCCTTTCCCCGTAAGAAGTCAAGCCGGCGTTTCTTTCTTCTAAAGCGCCGTCTGCGAACGTATTGGCCCAGTTCCATGTCAGGCCGAAACTTCTGACTCCGAGCTGAAAAAAGATGTCAAACAGCCTTAAGTTTTTTGCGATCGGCTCACAGCCTTCCATCGTTAAAATGATGCCGGTTTCATCGCTTTTGAGCTTGTCGATATCGGCTTTATTTTTGATCAGTTTGATCCGCTTGTACTTTGCAATTTTTTCGTGAAACAGCTGGATCTGCACAAGCGCCATTTCAAGCCTTATTGTGTCTGGCACGGTTTCAGGCAGAAAAATCGCCAGACACTGCACTTTCGCCTTTCCGTTTAAAAGCGCTTGGACCGGCGTTTGAAGCGACGGGTCGCTGTATTCATTGAGCTTCGGATTTTTCCAGAGCTTCAGCAGCAAATCAGAGTGGGCATCAAAAATCTTCATGTTGATCCTCTCCCGGCTGATTTTTCAAAAACGGACAAACCAAAAACAACCCGCTTACGTAAAAGTAAGCAGGTTGAAGCATTTGAAAAAGAGTGATCTTTCTATCAGCGAGGCTCTACGATTAGCTTAATCGCTGTTCGTTCTTCACCGTCAATTTGAATGTCCGTAAACGCCGGAATGCAAATCAGATCGACTCCGCTCGGCGCTACAAATCCCCGTGCAATCGCTACCGCTTTAACAGCCTGATTTAATGCCCCAGCTCCGATTGCTTGAATTTCTGCAGCCCCTCGTTCCCTCAAGACTCCTGCGAGCGCACCTGCGACCGAGTTTGGATTTGATTTTGCTGAAACCTTTAATATTTCCATTCCTGCTCCCCCTTAAGTTTACAATGGATAAGTGAGTGTTCATTAGAACAATCATTATTAGATGTTGCTATTTTCAAAGCCATCCCCTTTTAATTGCTTTTCAAAAATAGCAGGGTACCTTCCATTTTTACTATATTCACGATAGGACCGGGATATTCCTGCTTTCCTTTTAATATTTTTCTAAAATGATTTTCTGTTTAGTTATTCAAAAAACATGTGGTCGTCATTAATTAATATCCGGTCAATTTTAACGGCTTTCTTGCTCTGTTCGTCGATGTCGATGACAACTCCGCTCAGAGTTGTGCGGCCTTCGGCAATCTCAAAACGGACGGGCAGGCTCGTTTTAAAACGCTTGATAATCGTCTCGCGGTCGACGCCGAGAATACCGTCGTAAGGCCCAGTCATCCCCACGTCTGTTATATATGCCGTGCCTTTCGGAAGAATGCGGTTGTCCGCTGTCTGAACATGCGTGTGCGTTCCGACAACCGCTGAAACGCGGCCGTCCGTATACCAGCCGATCGCCTGCTTTTCGCTTGTCGCTTCGGCATGAAAATCGATAAAGATGAACGGCGTTCTTTTTGACGCTTCTTCTATTAATTCATCAGCTTTTCGAAATGGGCAATCGATCGCAGGCAGAAAAGTGCGGCCTTGCAAATTGATCACAGCCAGTTCCTTCGAACCGTTTGTTTTTATGTATGTGATGCCTTTTCCAGGCGTGCCTTCGGGAAAATTGGCGGGTCTGACGATCTGCGGCGCATCATCAATAAAATCAAATATTTCCCTTTTATCCCATGTGTGGTTTCCCATCGTGAGAACGTCGGCTCCAGCTTGAATGAGCTGGTGATATATTTTTTCGGTAATGCCTTTTCCGTGTGCGGCGTTTTCTCCGTTGACGATGACGGCATTCGGTTTATATTTGAGCTTCAGCTTCGGCAAATAGGTTTTGATCATGTCTCTGCCGGGCGAACCGACGACATCTCCAATAAATAAAATTCTCATAATTTGACCCTTTCTTTTTTTAAATAGGTTTTAATTATAGTGTTACACAAGGAAACAAAAAAATAAAGTGGCGCATTCGCACCACTTTATTTTGCGTATTCAACGGCTCTCGTTTCCCTGATTACGGTTACCTTGATGTGTCCAGGGTAGTCAAGCTCGTCCTCAATTCGTTTTCGAATATCACGCGCCAAACGATGGGCTTCAAGATCATTGATTGAGTCAGGTTTGACCATGATCCGCACCTCTCGTCCCGCTTGTATCGCGAATGATTTTTCAACACCTTCGTATGATTCGGAGATTTCTTCCAGTTTTTCAAGCCTGCGAATATAGTTTTCGAGCGTTTCGCTTCTTGCGCCTGGTCTTGCGGCAGACAGCGCATCGGCTGCGGCCACGAGCACGGCGATGATGGAAGTCGGCTCCTGATCTCCGTGGTGAGATGCGATACTGTTGATGACAACTGGATGCTCTTTATACTTGGTGGCCAGTTCCACACCGATTTCAACGTGGCTTCCTTCCACCTCATGGTCAATCGCTTTCCCGATATCATGAAGAAGTCCTGCCCTTTTTGCGAGCGTTACGTCTTCTCCGAGCTCTGAAGCCATCAAGCCTGTCAGAAACGCCACTTCCATTGAATGTTTCAGTACATTCTGTCCGTAGCTCGTTCTGAACTTCAAGCGGCCGAGGATTTTGATTAAATCGGGATGAAGACCGTGAACTCCAACTTCAAACGTCGTCTGTTCACCCATTTCGCGGATGTAATCATCCACTTCACGGCGGGATTTCTCAACCATTTCTTCGATTCTGGCAGGATGAATGCGGCCATCCTGAACGAGTTTATCAAGAGCGATCCTGGCTGTTTCACGCCTGATCGGATCAAATCCTGAAAGGATAACGGCTTCCGGCGTATCGTCGATGATCAGATCGATCCCCGTCAATGTTTCCAATGTACGGATATTACGTCCTTCACGTCCGATAATGCGGCCTTTCATCTCATCATTTGGAAGGTTGACAACTGAAACCGTTGTCTCGGCCACATGATCTGCCGCACAGCGCTGTAAAGCCAATGAAAGAATATTTTTCGCCTTTTTATCAGCCTCTTCTTTCGCTCGATTTTCACTTTCTTTCATCATGATCGCGATGTCATGGGAAAGCTCGTTTTCAACCCGTTCCAGAATGATTTGCTTCGCTTCATCTCGCGTCAGACTTGAAATACGCTCCAACTCTGACTGCTGCATACGAATCATTTCATCCACTTTGCTTTCCATCTCTTCAATATGTTGTTGTCGTTCATTCAGAGAATGATCTTTCTTCTCCAACATCGCTTCCCGTTTATCTAATGATTCATCTTTTCGGTCAAGGTTCTCTTCCTTTTGAAGTAAACGGTTTTCTTGTTTTTGAAGCTCATTTCGTCTTTCACGAACTTCTTGTTCAGCTTCTATCCGAAGCGTATGAATCTCGTCCTTTGCTTCAAGAAGGGCTTCTTTTTTCAACGCTTCAGCATCCCGCTTTGCGTCTCCAAGAATTTGTTCGGCTGCATTTCGCGCACCTGAAATTTTTGCTTCGGCAATGATTTTACGAACATAGTAGCCAACAACTAAACAGAATAGGCTCAGCAAAATGGAGATGAGAATTGCTAAAGGACTCATAACTTTCACCTCCTCTTGCTATGAACTTGTCTTGCTAAAAGTAAGTGTCGGCATGTACATTGTACTTCTTCTCAACATACAGAACCTTCACAGGGAGTGAAGCGGATTCACAGCCCTTGTCAAGTTTAAATGTTTATCAATCATGTTAAGAAAAACAAGTGATACAATTTCATTGTAATTGTGTGGGAAATACTTGTCAAGCTTACGGTCTTAACGTTTCTGGATTAAACGCCTTTCAAACTGCCCTCATGAAGAGGATGGATGGAAGAGAAGCGCCTGAAAGCGAAGAATAAAGTAAAAGGCTGCCGATCGGGCCGGCAGCCTTTCACACGTTTCATGATTAAAACTCGAGTTCTTCCTGAGCTTGGGCCTCGTCTTCCTGTGCAGGAGCAGCGCCTCCAGTATCCAAACCGTAGTGCTCCCGGATCTGCTCTTGAATCATCAAAAGGATATCCTTGTTTTCTTTCAGGAACTGTTTGGCGTTTTCACGGCCTTGTCCAAGGCGTTCCTCCTGATAAGAGTACCATGCACCGCTCTTTTGAACGATGTCAAGCTCTGTTCCGAGGTCGATGATTTCCCCTTCTTTTGAAATTCCTTCCCCGTACATAATGTCCACTTCGGCTGTCCGGAATGGAGGTGCCACTTTGTTTTTCACGACTTTGATTTTCGTCTTGTTCCCCATGACGTCGTTGCCTTGTTTCAGCTGCTCTGCGCGGCGCACTTCAAGGCGGACAGAAGAGTAGAATTTCAGCGCTCTTCCGCCTGGCGTCGTCTCAGGATTTCCAAACATGACACCGACTTTTTCACGAATCTGGTTGATAAAGATCGCGATGGTCTTCGATTTATTGATCGCTCCGGAAAGCTTGCGAAGCGCCTGAGACATCAGTCTGGCCTGCAAACCGACGTGGGAATCCCCCATATCTCCTTCGATTTCAGCTTTCGGCACAAGCGCTGCTACAGAGTCGATGACAACGATATCCACCGCTCCGCTTCTGACAAGGGCTTCAGCGATTTCGAGCGCCTGCTCGCCCGTATCAGGCTGTGACAGCAAAAGCTCATCAATGTTGACGCCCAGCTTTTGTGCATAGACGGGATCAAGCGCGTGTTCGGCGTCGATGAACGCCGCTTGTCCGCCCTGCTGCTGAACTTCGGCAATCGCATGAAGCGCCACCGTCGTTTTACCGGAGCTTTCAGGCCCGTATACTTCAATAATCCGGCCGCGCGGGTATCCGCCCACTCCAAGAGCCGCATCGAGCGCTAAAGAACCGCTCGGAACTGTTGAAATTCTCGTTTCAGTTTGTTCGCCGAGTTTCATAATCGAACCTTTACCAAACTGCTTTTCTATTTGTTTAAGCGCCATATCTAAGGCTGCCTGACGATCACTCATTCTATTTTCCTCCTTTATCACTTCCGCTATATCTACTATACCTTGTTTATGCGGATTTGCCAAGAAAAAAGCGAACGCATATTCGATTTTTTTAAGAGGAAAAATCGATCTCCTAAAATGGAATGGCCTTTTTCGAAAGAAAGATATTCCGAAAATCCGGTTTCCGCTTATTTTTCCATCATTTTCAGCAACAGATGGCAGCCGTATTTGGCAGAACGCTTCCGCACCGCAGACCTGGATCCGGCGAACTGAAATTCGAACGCTTCCTCAGCCTGGTCCTTCACGGAGATGCCGATAAACACCTTTCCAGCCGGATGGCCTTCTTGCGTATTCGGCCCGGCTACTCCAGTGAAGCTGATGCCGATATCGCTTCCTGTCTTGACTCTGATGCCTGCGGCGAGCTCTTTAGCGCATTGCGCGCTGACCGCACCATAGCGCTGCAGCGTGTCTTCCGAAACGCCGGCCGCTGACACTTTCAATTCGTTTGTGTAGCAGACGGCGCCGCCTTTGAAATATTCGGAAGCGCCGCTCATTTCCGTCAGCCAGCTGGAAAAAAGCCCGCCTGTAAAGCTTTCCGCAGCAGCCAGAGTCATACCCTTGCTCTGGCATGCTTTCGCAAGCTCTTCTGCGAGGGATGTATCATCATACCCGTAAAAGAATTCTCCGACCCGCTCCAAAATGCGGTCTTCCGTTTCTTTTAACAAGCGGTTTGTCTCCTCCGGATCCGCATGCTTTGCCGTAAGCCTGAGCGTGACTTCCCCGTCTGCCGCAAGCGGAGCGATTGTCGGATTAGTCTGCGCATCGATGAGATCTTCCAAATCGGTTTCAAGCTGGGATTCACCGATGCCGAAGAAGCGCAGCACCCTTGACACGATCTTTTCCCTCGAGCCGAGCTTTTCCAAAATCAGCGGCTTCGCTTCGTTTTCAAACATCGGCTCCAGCTCTTTCGGAGGTCCCGGCAGAAGCATATAAAAGCGCGATTCATGCTCAAGCAGCATTCCCGGAGCCATCCCGAAGCGGTTCGGCAGAACATCGGATCCTTCGAGGATCAGCGCCTGTTTGCGGTTGTTCGGCGACATCTCCCGGTTCGTTTTTTTGAAGTAATCCTGAATCGATTCGAAGGCTTCATCGTCGAGCTTAAGAGGGCGCCCGACAACTTCGGCGATCGTTTCTTTTGTCAGATCGTCTTTCGTCGGTCCGAGGCCTCCCGAAAAAATGATGAAGTCAGACCTTTGCTGCGCTGTCTGAATGACTTGTTTAAGGCGCTCCGGATTGTCTCCCACCGCCGTGTGATAAAAGACGTTAATGCCGATTTCGGCCAAATGCCTGCTGATAAACTGAGCATTTGTATTAACGATTTGTCCGAGCAGAAGCTCAGAGCCGACAGCGATAATTTCCGCTTTTCTTTCCAACTTCATTGTTTCCACTTCCCTACGTTTAGTTCGATGTTTTTAAAGCATCCCAGTTTTTAGCGAAATAATCCCAGCCGGATACGACTGTGAAAAAGACAGCCACCCATAAAGCAAGAGAGCCGAACGGGAAGGATACAAGCTCAAATGGGAGATTGTGAAGCAAAAGGGCAGAGATCGCGATGATCTGGGCCCATGTTTTCACTTTTCCAAGCATGTTGGCTGCGACGACTTCCCCCGTTCCCGCAAGGACGAGCCGCAGTCCCGTTACGGCAAATTCCCGGCTGATAATGACAATGGCCATCCAGGCCGGAGCAAGATGGTAATGCACCAGAATAATCAAAGCGGAAGACACGAGCAGCTTGTCTGCAAGCGGGTCAAGGAATTTCCCAAAGTTTGTTACAAGGTTCAGCTTTCTTGCATAATAGCCGTCAACCCAATCGGTGACCGAAGCGAAAATAAACAGCAGTGCGCCGATCAAATGGGTGACCGGAATCGACTCGCTGCCGAAGGAGACAGCCCCCCACTGAAACGGCACAAGCATGATGACCATAAAAACAGGAATTAATGCGATTCTAGAAAGCGTGATTTTATTCGGTAAATTAAACATAAAGGTTCCTCCATATATGTATGTTTTCCTAATGATGATGAACGCAAGAAAAAGTCATCTGTGCAATTAAGATGACTTTTCCTCCTTTTTATTTTGAATCGTTATGTTTTGTGTCATCACAGTCTTAGGATCGAGCTTGTAAGAAAGAACTTCTCCGTTGATTTTAATTTCAACGCCCGGCGCATATCCGATCCGCAAATCAATTTGCGATTGATCGGTTATATTCTTTTGAAAGGTTTCCCCTTTTTTCATCATTCCTTCTTTAAGAGAGCTTCCTTTCTCGTCGCGCACTCTGACCCATGAGTTTTCGCTTGCCTTTACTTCAAGCTCCAGCTTGTCGGATCCTGATACTTCATAGGTTGTGGAAGAGCCTTCGCTTGCGGTCGCTTTAATGGTCAGCTTGTCGTTCTCATCAGACTGCTGATCCTTTTTTTCTTTGTCGCCTTCAGCGCTGTCTTTCTGCGCATCCGTGTTCTGTTGATTTTCCTTAGTCAGCGGGGAATCTTTTGAGACGTCGTACTTGCTTTGCGATTCCTCTGTTTTAGGCCCTTCAGCCTGCTGATTCCCTCCGCCGTTTACAGCCTGAACAATGACGTAAATGATCGCGATCACAACGATAACGCCGGCTGCCACAAGCAAGGTGGGCAAAAGTTCAAGCGCTTTTGAGGCAGACTTGGGAAGCTCCCTCTGCGGCTTGATTGAAGAAAGCTTCTCAGAAACCTCATCATTGTAAGAATTAGGGATATCTTTTTTAAACTCTTCAAACAAGTGCTCCGAGTCGAGGCCGACAGCTTCGGCGTACTGCTTGATAAAAGCCCTCACATAAAATTTCCCCGGAATGATATCATAGTTTCCTTCTTCAAGGGCCGTTAAATACCTTTTTTGGATCTTTGTGGCCGCCTGAAGGTCGTCCAATGACATCCCTTTTTCCTCTCTGGCTTCTTTCAGCCGATTTCCTAGTTCAGTCACAACAAACACCTTCCATTTTAAAAATCAAAGCCGGAAAAACCTGAATGGTCAAACATCTGCGGTTCTTCAGCGTGCTCATATGTAATCACCTCATCGGGGCTGTTACGCAATTCGATGATGTAGTCAAAATCGTCCATCGTATATTCCGTATTTTGCACGAAAATGTCCGGATGCTCGACAACTTTGGTCGCCGGCAGACGCATAATCTCACTGACGAGCTGCAAATGGCGTTCAGATCCTCTTCTCGTCGACACAATGCCGTCCAAAATGAAAACATTTTCCGGACTGTACTCATCGGCAATCAGCTGGCTTCTGATCGTTTGCTTCAGCAGCGTCGAAGAAACAAAAAGCCACCTTTTGCTTGCACAGACGCTTGAAGCAACAATTGATTCCGTCTTGCCGACGCGGGGCATTCCCCTGATCCCGATCAGCTTGTGCCCGTCTTTTTTAAACAGCTCAGCCATAAAATCGACAAGCAAGCCGAGCTCGTCGCGTTCAAACCGGAACGTTTTTTTATCGTCTGCATCCCGCTGGATATAGCGGCCGTGCCTTACAGCGAGACGGTCGCGAAGCTTCGGTTCGCGGAGCTTCGTGACTTTAATCGTATCCATCGTGTTCAAAATCGATTCCAATCGCTTAATCTGATCTATATGACGGCATTTTAACAAGAGGCCTCTTCTTTGTGTATCGACGCCGTTAATGGTCACAATATTAATTGAAAGCATCCCCAATAAAGAGGATATATCTCCCAGAAGTCCGGGACGGTTGACTTGGATTTCATATTCTAAGTACCATTCGAGCTTTGCCAAATGATAACCTCCCTACCCATCATCGTGGCAAAAATTTACCTTCCTTTATCATAAAGCATTTTGTCTTAATTAGAAAGCAGAATGTTGTGATTAAATAAGAAAAACGTCCGTTTCCCAAAATCGGGAAAAACCTGCTGTATCGGCGCCTGAATGCTGTTTACCCTGTCGGGGCGAAAAGCAAACGATAAAAGCGGTGCCGCAGGCAAAATCGCGCCTATAAAAAAGAGAGAGTGAACACACTCTCTCCTTAATGTGAGCTGTTGTTTTCAACAAGCTTAACCATCACGTTCGCAATGGCGCGCTGCTCTTCTTCGGAAGCCACGCTCCAAAGGTCTGCGAGCACTCGTTCTTGATGGTTTTTTGAATCAACCTCACCGGCCAAATAATCGCCGATCTCATATGCAAGATCTGAGATGGTTTCTTTTGACATTCCTTGTTCTTGGGCATAGTTCAAACGGTCGCCCAAAAAGTTTTTCCACTGATCCCAATTATCCAGTACGGACATATCAGGCCCCTCCATTCTCTTGAAGTTACAGCCTTATTATTCTCTTGGGAATCGTAAACTATACATGTTTTTAACAATGCCAGCCGCCATTAACTGACAAAATTTGACCCGTGATATAAGATGCTTTCGCCGAGAGCAGAAACAAGACGGCGTCTGCAACCTCTTCGGCTTCGGCGAGCCTTCCCATCGGAATCTCATCGGCGATCATCTCTTCTTCCTCTTTTGAAAATGAGCTCATCATCTTTGTTTTTACAGCGCCCGGAGAAACAGCGTTGACTCTGATGCCGCTCGGCGCAAGCTCTTTTGCAAGGGCTTTGACAAACACATTTTGCGCGCCTTTTGTCATGCTGTATAAAACTTCGCACGACGCCCCTGTCTCACCCCAAATAGAGCTGACGGCTACAATAGCGCCGGACTTTTTCCTGATCATCGCCGGAAGCAGATTCCTCGTTAATAGAAACGGGCTTGAGACATGGAGCTGCACCATGTCCTGTACAGCTTCATCGGTCATATCTGTCACAAGCCCGCGGAAGCTTTGTCCGCTGTTCAAGACGATGCCGTCTAGCGCCCGTCCGCCGATGGAAGCGGAAACGGTTTTTGCACCTCCGGGGTCGGACAGGTCGCCGTGAATGATTTCAGCGTGAATGCCGTATGTATGTGACAGCCTTTCTGCAAGTGAAGCGGCCGCCTTCTCATTTGTATGATAATGGAGGAGAAGATCATACCCGTTTTGCGCAAGCTTTTCGCTGATGCTTTGCCCGATTCCGCCGCTTGCGCCGGTGATGAGAGCGAGTTTTGTCATACCATATTTCCACCTTTCCGTTAAAAAAGAAGAAAGGTTCAGCGTGCATCGGAAATATCCCTGCACGCTGAACTTTCAGACCTTGCTTTATGATTTTGGAACGACTTTGCAGACGGTGATCCTGTCTTCCTCAACTTCTTCCTCAATGACGCGGTGAACGTCATCAAGCGTAATCGATTCGAGTACGGTGACGATATCAAACAGACTCGTCTCCAGAAAAGCGTACCGTGTAAACTGGTTGGCGATGTACTCAGGCGAATTCATCGATTTCAGGAAATTGCCGATTTTTTTCTTTCTGGCCAGTTCCAGCTTTTCGGCTGTGATCGTTTCTTTCGCTTTGAACAGCACTTGTTTGAGCTCTTCGGCCAGCTTGTCAGGCTCAGGCGTATCTCCGCCGACAGAGACGAAGCCAAATCCGTGTTCTTCAGTATAGTCATAGCTGAATGTCTCATCGATATACCCTTTTTCATAAATTCTTTCGTAATCGCTTGAGCTTTTGCCAAACAGACACTCGAGGATGAGGTTGATGGTCAGCTCATGCTTCAGCAGGGCTTCTCCCGTATTCATCGGATGAGCGCTTTTTAAACCGACGAGGCATTTTGAGCTTTGAACATTCATTTTAATTTCCTGTTCTTTTTTAAATACGGCCCCAGGCTCTTTAACTTCTTTCCGGACGATTTCAGGCTGGTCTGTATACGGTTTTTTCTGCTGGTTTTCGCGGACCTGGCGAATGATCGCTTCGGGATCGACCGGACCGACGACAAACAGCAGCATATTGCTCGGATGATAGAACGTCTCATAGCATTCGTACAAAAGGTCTTTTGTAATATGAGAGATGCTTTCGATCGTGCCTGCGATATCGATCCGGACAGGGTGCTCTTGATACATGTTTTCGATCAGGCCGAAAAACAGGCGCCAGTCGGGGTTGTCGTCATACATGTTGATTTCCTGTCCGATGATGCCTTTTTCCTTCTCAACCGTTTTTTCTGTAAAGTAAGGGTCCTGCACAAAGTCGACGAGCGTTTCCAGGTTTTCTTCCACATTTGACGTGCTTGAAAACAGGTAGGCCGTTCTTGTGAAGGAGGTAAACGCATTTGCCGAAGCTCCCTGCCTGCTGAATTGCTGAAAAACGTCGCCGTCTTCTTTTTCAAAGAGCTTATGTTCGAGAAAGTGTGCGATTCCATCAGGCACGCGGACCATTTCATCTTTTCCGAGCGGGACAAACTGATTGTCAATCGACCCGTATTTTGTGGTAAAGACCGCATATGTCTTGTTAAATCCTTCTTTCGGAAGAACATAGACATCGAGGCCGCCAGGCATTTTTTCGTAATATAGTGTTTCCTTCAGCTGTTCAAATTCGATCGTTTTCGTCAAGATGCTCCCTCCGTCCCTTTGAGAAAGTACGTTGTATCCAAATCGATTTTCTTTCCGACTTCGATGATGTCTTCTTTTGTGACATTGTCGATTCGTCCCAGCCAGTCTTCCAAGGAAAATTCGGTTTGGGCGGCAGCCTGCTGATAAATAAATTCGACTAAACCGTACGGTGTATCAAGCGTTTCAAGAATCTGGTTTTTAATGACGGCTTTCGTCTGGTCGATTGCCTCTTCTGTAAAGCTGCCTTTTTTCATTTCCTGAAACTGCTCCTTGATGATGTCGACGGCTTTTTGATAATTGCCGACTTCAATCCCCGACATCACCATCAACAGCCCTTTAAAGCTTTCGATTCTGGAAGCCGCATAATAGGCAAGGCTGGCCTTTTCCCTGACATTAATAAACAGCTTGGAATGTGAAAATCCGCCAAACAAGCCGTTAAACAGCTGAAGCGCCGGATAATCGTCATCCGTAAAATGCGTTCCCGTCCGAAATCCCATGTTCAGCTTCCCTTGCTTGACATCAGCATCCTCGATGACTTCCTGAGGCTCCCTTGTGCGGGTTTGCTCAAGCTCGGGAACAGGTCTCAGCTCCCGCTCGTTTGCTTCAAAGTATTTGGAAATGTACGAATCCACCTGCTGCTCATCCACATCCCCAACGACGTAAATGTCGAGCTGGTCTTCGCTGACCGCTTTTTGATAAGCTTCATACAGGCTTTGAGGCGTGATGCCGTCCACATCATCAAGCTCTCCGTTGACGTGAAGCGCGTATGGCTCATCTTTGCACATCTCCTGAATCAGCCTCAAATTTGAATAGCGCATTTTGTCGTTATAGACCGCCTGTATTCTTTGCTTTAGTGTGCGTTTTTCCTGAGACACGTACAGCGGCAGAAAGGCCCCGTCTTCAAGCGCCGGCGAAAAAATGATCTCTGACAAAAGCTCAAGCCCTTTTTCCAGAAGCGGTGTCTGATCCTTTAAAAATTTTTCGTTAGCGATATCGAGCCTGAATGTGATGACATGCATTTCCCCTTTTTTGGAGAGATCGCATGATACGGAAGTGCCGTAAAGTTCATCAAGATACGATCTGAGTTCGGCCGTTTTGGGGCGGGTGCTCGTTCCCCGCAAAAGCACATGCGGAAAAAGCGCCCTCTTTGTCACATCCTCTTTTGTTAAAGGAGCAAGCATTTTAAAAATAATCGAGACGGTTTTGAATTTTTCCGTTTTGACAATGTGGCTTGTCAATCCGCGGTGCTTTCCTTTTATTTCGTTAAGGTATGTCATACTAGAACCTCCTTCGTCCTTGTTTATATTATGTATTATGACCACATTTCAGCATATGCGCTTGGACTGTATGGTTGTAATTATATCAACTGGAGGAGATTTAAGGAAACTAAAAAACCTTATGAAAAAGACGGTGCAGATCTACACCGTCTTTGCCGCTTCACTTTCGTCTTCTTTCGGGTCAATATTAAACAGCACAAGCGCTAGTGCAGCTAAACTGCACAAAAGCGATACGATGAAAATCAGCCACCCCGCATTTGTCATCATATAGGCGAAAACCGGCGTTCCGAGCGCAACACCGATAAACCTCATGCTGTTGTAAAACGAAGATATCGTGCCGCGCTCTTCTTTTTCAATTCCCTCGGTAATCAGCGCATCCAAAGAAGGGAGCGCAATTCCGATGCCGATGCCGCCGATGGACATAAACAAAAATAACGGGTAAAAGCTGTGGTTCCACCACAAACCGGCAAACGACAAAGCCAGCAGGATCATGCCGATCAGCACGCAGATCCTCATTCTGATCTTATCGTTTCCGATCAGCTTTCCGGCAAGGTAGGAACTGACGGAAAGAAAAAGCAGCGGAATGCTGAGAAGCGCTCCTTTCGCAATCCCGTCAATTTGATGCTTCTTCTCCAAAGTATCCGACAGGTAGAAGAGCACTCCGAATAAAAGAAACATAATAATTCCGCCGATGACAAAAGTGGAAACAAGCCACCGACCTTCCCGTTTGAAAATTTCCTGTACGCTTTTTGCAAAGTTTTTTAACGTTTGCTTTTCATCATCTTTGTCCTTCGGTTTGGGAACAAAAAACAAGACGAGAAAAAAGCTGGCAAGAGACACGACCGGGATAAACCAAAACGGCATGTACCAAACCCAAGATGCTAAAAAAGCCCCTAATATCGGGCTTAATACTTTGCCGGCAGTATTTGCCGTCTCTATATCTCCGAGTCCCGCGCTGATTTCTTCATCATTTTGGAACAAGTCGCCGATAAACGGCATGACGATCGGCGCTGCGCCGGCTGAGCCGATTCCTTGAAGGACGCGACCTGCTAAAATCATCGCAAACGGATCATTGAAAAAAGTTGAAGCCAAACCTGCTAACGCTCCTCCAGCTCCCGCAATCAGAAGGCATGGGAGCATGATCTTTTTTCTTCCGAACCGGTCCGACATATAGCCGGTAATCGGGATGCATACAATCGCCACAATTGAATAAACCGTGATGATCAACGACACCTGAAACGAAGAAATGTTTAATTTTTTTTCGATCACCGGCAAAACCGGAATCAGCATCGAATTGCCGAGCGTCATCACGAGCGGGACCGAAGACAGCGCAAAAATGCTTTTCATGTCTTTTTTTCTGCTCAACTTTTTTCACCCAATTCATCAGTATTTCCATCTGTTATTGTTCCATGATGCGGGCTTATTTATGTATAGGCGCTCAAGCGGGCAAAAAAAACACGCTCCTAATAGAGCGCCCGCATATCAAAAACGTTTTCTGACGACATGAAATCTGAATTTATCGGCCCTAAAATAGTTTAAAGAATATAAAACGGGCTTATCGTTTTGGTCATAATGAGTCTGTTTGAGCAGCAGCAAAGACGTTTCAGGATCGCATTCAAGAATTTGGGAAATGGTGTCATGATATCCGATTGGCACAATATCGGCAACAGCGTAGCTGATCACGGCGCCGGATTTGTTCTCAAGCCATTCAAACATCGATTCCTGCTCGTGTGAAAAGCCTTCCGGGAGAATGTCCACAGGTATTTTATCAAGACAGTAGACAACCGGCATTCCATTTGCCGTTCTCACCCGCTCAAGCAAAAAGATCTCGGTTTCTTCCGCATATTGAAACCGGAGCATATCTTCTTCAGTGGGAGCGGTAACCTGTGAGGACATAAAAATGGTTCCCGGCGTCATGCTTGCCTGCTCGATCATTTTTGTGACGCTGTTCAGCTGCTCAATACCTGATAGAAATAACGGTCTGGCATTTACAAAATGTCCGACTCCATGCCTTCTGATGATGACGTTTTCTTCTTCCAGTATTCTAAGCGCCTCACGCAAAGCCGTTCTGCTCACACCAAGCATCTTTGACAACTCAAATTCACTCGGGAGCCGTTCATTTTCGCAAAAGACCCCATTTTGAATATCATCTTTTATCCGATCAATCACCTTTAAACATAACCGTTGATTGTCAGCTTTTATCGACATGTTTTCCCTCCGTCTGACAGATCAGATTCAAATTATCTTTAATTGAGGATAACTATATCATGTTTTGTCAAATAAATAAATAGATGTTTTTTAGTTTACATAATGAAATTATGTTAAACAAGAACTCTCTTCTCAAGAAGAGAGTTCTTCGTATTGCTCTTTTGACAAGAGAACTTCACGGGGTTTTGATCCTTCATATGGGCCGACGATTCCCCGCTCTTCCATGGCATCGATAAGCCGCGCCGCTCTTGTATAGCCGATGCGGAATCTCCTTTGCAGCATGGATACAGAAGCCGTCTGCATGCTGACCACAAGTGCGACCGCTTCGTCATAAAGGTCGTCTGTCACTTCGCTGACCGTTTCCTGCGTCTCTTCTGGAATCATTTCTTCTTGGTATTGGGCTTTTTGCTGGCTGATGACGTGATCGACAACTTTTTCAACTTCTTCGTCTGACAGAAAGGCACCTTGAACGCGGAGCGGTTTATTGGCGCCGACAGGGAGAAACAGCATGTCCCCTCTGCCGAGAAGTTTTTCAGCGCCTCCCATATCAAGAATCGTCCTGGAGTCGGTCTGAGACGATACGCTGAAAGCGATCCTTGACGGAATGTTGGCTTTAATGACCCCTGTGATAACATCGACCGAAGGCCTCTGCGTCGCAATGATCAGGTGGATGCCCGCCGCCCTGGCCATTTGCGAAAGCCTTGTGATCGAGTCTTCAACATCAGAGGAAGCGACCATCATCAGGTCGGCAAGCTCGTCCACAATCACAATGATGTATGGAAGCTCCGGCTGCTTTGCTTCTTCTGCGGCATTCATCCGTTTAATATAGTCGTTATACCCTTCGATATTTCTCGTTCCCGTGTGAGAAAACAATTCGTAGCGCCGCTCCATTTCGTTGACGACTTTCTTCAAAGCCTGCGATGCTTTTTTCGGGTCTGTCACGACGGGAGCGAGCAAATGCGGAATCCCGTTGTAGACATTGAGCTCGACCATTTTCGGATCAATCATCATCATCTTCACTTCGTGGGGCTTTGCCCTCATCAAAATGCTTGTAATGATCCCGTTGACACAGACGCTTTTCCCGCTTCCGGTCGCTCCTGCAACAAGAAGGTGGGGCATTTTGTTCAGCTCTGCCAATACCGCTTCTCCGGAAATGTTCCGGCCGAGGCCGATCATCAGCTTTGCATCCGGCCGGTCATTCAGTTTCGATTCAAGCACTTCTTTCAAGGAAACCATCGCCACTTCCGCATTCGGCACTTCGATTCCAATCGCCGATTTTCCGGGGATCGGGGCTTCGATGCGGATATCCTTGGCCGCGAGCGCTAAAGCCAAGTCGTCACTTAAGTTGACAATTTTGCTGACTTTGACGCCCACATCAGGATAGACTTCATATTTCGTGACGGCCGGGCCGAGATGAACCTGGGTGACTTTCGCCTTAACTCCGAAGCTTTGAAACGTCCTTTCCAGCTTCCTGGCATTGTCGTAAATATTCTTTTTATCCGCCTGCTGCCCTGTGTGCTTCGGATCATCCAGCAATTGAATCGACGGAAGCTGGTAATCCTTGTTTTCTAGCTCTGTAAACGTGATTTCGGGCGCGCCGGAGGCCTGCATTTCCTCACCGATTTCGGGCTCAGCAGGAGGTTCAGCAGGAGCCGCCGGAGCTTCGTAAGCTTGAACTTCGGGCTTTTCATCACGGTCGGAAAAGCTTGAAATAATCGGTTCTGATTGAATAACCGGATCTGGATCAAGGTCCGCTTCTTGTACAGGCTCTTCAGACACTTTCGGTTTTCTCTGCGTCTTTTGTTTTTTTCCGGATTTCTTTTTCGGCGAGCTGTTTTTCAATTGTTTAAGATCTGCTAAAAAGGCCTGCCACTGGTTTTTCATGAAGGAGGCGACCGGGGTCATCCATTTGATCAGCGTCTCCTGAAGCGACCGATCCGTAATCAAAAGAAGGCCGATCAAGATCAGGAAGACGGCGATGATTTTAGATCCTGCAGATGCAAACAGAAAATATGACGCCGCGAATAAAAGGGCTCCAATCATTCCGCCTCCAAGATCAGGCGATCCTGTCTCGCCTTTTACATCCATCAGAAACAGCTCCCACGTATTTTGGATCACGCTCGGAGACTGAACCATTCCCCTTTCGGTCAAATGCTGAAACAGCTGGACATGTGAAAGAAGCAGCATGCTTGCAATGATGCAGTAAAGGCCCGCTTTTCTCCTCGTCAAAAAACTGGGTGTTTTCTTTTTCCAAAATAAAGACAAGCCCGTTAAAAAGAGGCCGAGAAGGCAAAGGATGAACCATTCACCGGCGAAAAAGCGGAACATGTAAATGAACGTTTGCCCTGCTACGCCAAGCTGCAAAACCGCAATAATCGAGATGGCGATACAGATTAATCCGTACAATTCAAATTTAAGATGGATCCGTTTTTTTCCTTGTTTTTGTTTCTTTGTTGATTTTCGTTTTCTTTTTGCCATGTTCCATCACCTTACTGCGTGTTAAAAAATGTAAAAACAAAGAGAAAGCAGCCTTTTTTCGGCTGCGATTTTCCTCTGGATTCCCCTATTATAGCATATTTATCCTTGAGACACTCCAGCTATTTATAAAATGTCAGTTTAAGCGTCTGCCCAGGGGCCGTTTCTTGTTTTAAAAAATCCATCGGGTTCGTGCTGAGAACCTGAACGACCCTTGCTTCCTCTCCGTTCATCTCGACTAAAAGGGGCACGCCGTTTACATCGATCTGTTTTAAGTTCGAGTTTTCCGCCTGCCCTGCGAACACGATTTCCTGCGGCATTGTCGTATACAGAATCATTGGATCATCCCTTCCTGGGCGCCCTTGTTTTGTTCGATTAATTCATTCAGCTTTTGAATCGCCTGTCCGACTCCGCCGGTTTCATCGATTAATCCGTATTTAACCGCATCGTTTCCTACGACATTCGTCCCGATGTCACGGGTTAAATTGCCTTTTGAAAACATCAGTTCTTTAAATTTTTCTTCCGATATGTTGGAATGGCTTGTCACGAAATTGATGACCCTTTCCTGCATTTTGTCGAGATACTCAAATGTCTGCGGCACACCGATGACAAGCCCTGTCAGCCTGACCGGATGGATCGTCATCGTAGCTGTTTCAGCGATATAGCTGTGGTCGCAGGACACTGCGATTGGAACTCCGATTGAATGTCCGCCGCCCAGTACGATAGAGACCGTCGGCTTTGACAGGGACGCCAGCATTTCCGCAATCGCAAGGCCCGCTTCTACGTCTCCTCCGACCGTGTTTAAGATGATGAGCAGACCTTCGATTTTAGGATTCTGCTCTACTGCAACGATCTGGGGAATCACATGTTCATACTTTGTTGTTTTGTTTTGGGGAGGAAGCTGGACGTGACCTTCAATTTGTCCGATAATGGTCAGGCAGTGAATGTTGGTGTCCTGCCCCATCTGCGGGAGTGTCGTTTCGCCGAGCTGCTGGATTTTGTTGACGAGACTGTCTTTTGCGTCCTGCTTAGCCGGCTGCTCCCCTTGGCTGTCCCCGTTTTGTATCCGGTTTGAATCCATCTGGCTCACCTCTTTCTCGAGTTTCTTTTGTATTATGGACAATGGCGTTTTTTTCATTCAACGCAAAAGGCATGAAAAAAAACCAAGAGGAGTCTCTTGGTTTTTTATACTTCCATGATGATTGGAATGATCATTGGTTTTCGTTTCGTTTTTTCGTATAGGAACTGGTTTAATGCCTCACGCATCGTCTGTTTTAAGGCGGACCATTCGACGACGGCGTTTTCTGTGCTTTCGTTGACGAGTTCCCTGACAAGCTCTGTCGCTTCAACGATCAGCTGTTCAGATTCTCTGACATAGACAAAACCTCTCGTGATAATTTCGGGTCCTGAAACTAGATGTTTTTTCTTTTTATCAAGGGTAATCACAACAATTAAGATTCCGTCCTGGGATAGCAGACGGCGGTCTCTGAGCACGATGTTGCCGATATCGCCGACGCCGAGTCCGTCGATCAATATATTGCCTGAGTGTACTTTATCGCCGATTTTAACGTTTTGTCCGCGGAATTCCACGACATCTCCTTTTTCAATCAGGAAAATGTCGCTCCGTTTCATGCCGATTTCTTCGGCAAGCTTGGAATGCGCTTTTTGCATTCTGTATTCACCGTTTACGGGGATTAAATACTTCGGCTTCAGCAAGTTGAGCATCAGCTTCAGCTCTTCTTGACAGCCATGGCCTGATACATGGACGCGTTTTTGTGCGAATACGACCTGGGCGCCCGCTCTCGTTAAGAGATCGACCGCTTTGGAGTAAACAAGCTCCTGACCCGGGATAGGGGAGGATGCGATCAGGACGGTATCCCCTTCCTCAATGTCAAGCTGCTTATGCCCTTGTTTTGCGATCCTGGTCAATGCGGCGAGCGGCTCTCCATGGTTGTCCCCTGTCAAAATCGCGACTTCTCTTTTTGGATACTTTTTGACTTCTTGGACAGGGATGAACATATCTTCATCTGCCGTGACATACCCGAGTTTCATCGCCAGCTGGAGTATCGCCGAAATATTTTTCCCTGAAACTGCAAGCTTCCTGCCGTTTTGCAGCGCGGCATCAATCACCTGCTGAATCCGGTTAAAGTTAGACGCGAACACGGCAATAATCACGCGGTTTTCGGCGTTGTACATCACATCGGATATCTCTCCGCCAACGAGTGCTTCTGAAGGCGTATAGCCCGGCTTCTCGGCATTGGCGCTGTCGGAAAGCAGGCACAGCACACCGCTGTTGCCGATTTTGGCAATTTCGCCGATGTCGCTTGTCTGGTTTAACACAGGTGTCTGGTCAAATTTAAAATCGCCTGTGCACACGATGGATCCGAGGGATGTTTTAAAGCTGACACCGACGGAATCCGGGATGCTGTGATTTGTTTTGAAGAATGACACCTTTGTCGATTCAAATGTAATAACGGATTTTGAATGAATTTCTCTTAAATCGGGCTTTTTGTTTACACCGTACTGCTTCAGCGTTTCCTTTAAAAGGGCAAGCGTCAGCTTCGTTCCGTAAACAGGCACAGAAAGCTTGTTCAGGCAGTAAAATACGCCGCCGATGTTTTCTTCATGCCCGTGTGTGAGAAAAATCGCCTTTACGCGGTCAGATCGTTCAATTAAATAAGAAATGTCAGGGATGACCACATCGATACCCAGCATTTCATTTTCTGGATGCATGAGGCCGGCGTCAACCACGAATATGTCTGAATCGATTTCAATGACATAGAGGTTTTTTCCGATCTCTCCGACGCCTCCTAAGGCGATGATTCTAATATTTTCTGTATTTTTTTTCAAATTGTAATCCTCCTAATCTAAGTACCCGTCCATCATCACTTGTCCCTATTATACCTGAATCTAAATTTAGAAAACAAGAACCATTATGTATATGACAAACGGTCATCCCCTCCAAAAGAGAATGACCGTTTTCGTCCGTATTGTTTTTTACAGGCCGTTCATCAGGCTGCTTAAACGGAGTCGTTCATCTTCATTTAGCGGAATCAAAGGGAGCCGGACGGACCCGACGTCAAGACCCTTCAGCTGAAGAGCCGTCTTTAATGGAGACGGGTTCGGTGCGGCAAAAAGCCCTTTCATCAGCGGAAGCAGCTTTTGATGGATCAAAGCAGCCTGAGCCGTGTTCCCCTCGGTATAATGTTTGATCATTTCCTGCATTTCCGGTCCGATGATGTGTGATGCAACGGAAACGATTCCTCTCGCTCCCACGGACAGCGCCGGCAGTGTCAGGCTGTCATCTCCTGAATAAACTGCAAAGTCCTCAGGGGTTTCGGCTACGATTTTTGTTATCGCATCTAGGTCGCCGCTCGCTTCTTTAATGGCGATAATATTCGGGATCTCCGCAAGGCGGATTGTCGTCTCTGGTGCGAGCGAAGCAGCCGTTCTTCCCGGCACATTATAAAGCATGACAGGCAGCGATGTTTCCTCCGCAATCGCTCTGAAATGGCGGTACATGCCTTCCTGAGAAGGCTTGTTGTAGTACGGAGTGACGAGCATGACAGCGTCAGCGCCGGCTTCTTCAGCTTTTTTCGTCAGCTTGATCGACGCCTTCGTGTTGTTGCTTCCCGTGCCGGCGATGATTGGGGCACGGCCTGCCGCTTCCTTGACAGAGTATTGAATGAGCGCTACCTTTTCTTCTTCGGAAAGCGTCGGCGATTCTCCGGTTGTTCCGGCAACGACCAGGGAATCCGTCCCATTGTTTAGTAAATAATCGATCAGCTTTGACAGTTTTTGAAAATCGATATTTTCATTTTTGTCAAAGGGCGTAACCATCGCGGTTGCGATATTTCCGAAATTCATTTTTTTCACCTCATCATGATTCAATCATATTTATTTTGACAGTTCAAACACTTCATGCAGCGCATTTACGGCCGTCGCCATATTTTTCTCGTGCACGAGCACCCATATCGTCGTATGGCTGTCAGCAGACTGCAGGATCGGAATGCCTTTTTCTGACAAAGCGGTAACGATTTTTGAGGTGACGCCTGGAACGCCCATAATCCCCGCGCCAACCGCTGACACTTTCGCGCAATTTCTCGTCACGGCCGGTTCATAGCCCAATTCCTTCAGGATGCTGTGGGCGCGGTCTGTCATGTTTCCAGCCACCGTGTAGACAATTTCACTTGGTGTAATATTGAAGAAATCGACGCTGATGCCCGCATTCGCCATCGCTTTAAACACTTCAGTCTGTACGTTATATTGTCCTTCTTTTGCCGGGACTTTAAACTGTGTCACGTCTTTCACATGGGCGATGCCTGTGATGAGCCGCTCAAAAACGTCGCTTCCGGCTTTCGAGTTGTGATGGCTTGTGACGAGCGTACCGGTTTCGTTTGAATAGGTTGAACGCACGCGGATCGGCACTTTCGCCTGCATTGCGATTTCAACGGCTCTCGGGTGGATCACCTTGGCCCCCTGATAGGCTAAATTACAGATTTCCGTATAGGTAATCACAGGCAGCGGCTTCGCTTTTTCAACGATGCGCGGATCAGCTGTCATGACACCTTCGACATCTGTATAAATATCGATAAATTCCGCGTCCAGAGCCGCGCCAAGCGCAGCGGCCGATGTATCGCTTCCGCCGCGGCCGATCGTTGTGATATCCCCTTTTGCAGTCGCGCCTTGGAAGCCTGCGACGACGACCGCATCATGGTCGGCCAGCATGCTGACAAGCCGCTCCGGCTTCATTTCGAGAATCTTTGCATTCGTATGGTTGTTGTCTGTTAAAAAGCCCGCTTGCGCACCGGTTAAAGCAGCAGCTTTAATCCCGTTTTCCAAAAGCATGCTGGCGAACACAACAGAGGAAATCGTTTCCCCGCATGATAAAAGCATATCCTGCTCACGCTCGGTAATTGTATCCTGTCCGCCGTAAAGCAGATCAAGCAATGAATCAGTCGCATACGGATCGCCTTTCCGGCCCATGGCCGATACGACGACAACCGCTTTGTATCCTTCATTGACCGCTTCCTTAATATGGTTTAAGGCAAGCTTTCTGCCGCGGTCATCTTTTACAGACGTTCCGCCGAATTTTTGAACGATGATTTTCACTTTATTTCACTCCAAGTTGATTTCGGACGTAACAGAAGAGAGCAGGCCTTCATTTTTGCCTCACTCTCTTCTCACATCCCGTTAGAAATCTTAAACTAAATTTAAAGCTTTTAGGCTTTCTGCGATTTGTACGGAATTCCATGCCGCGCCTTTCAGCAGGTTGTCGGAAACGATCCACAGATGGAAACCGTTCGGGCGGTCAAGGTCTTTTCTCACCCGGCCGACAAATACGTCTCTTTTCCCTACTGCATCTGCAGGCATCGGATAGACCTGTTTAGCTGGATCATCCTGCAGAACGACGCCTGGAGCTTCTTTTAACAGATTTTTAATATCCTCTGCTGTCACATCATCACGGTCTGTTTCGATGTAGACGGATTCTGAATGCCCTGTTGCAATCGGCAGTCTGACACATGTGGCTGAAACTTGAAGCTCAGGCATGTGCATGATTTTTTTCGTTTCATTTATCATTTTCATTTCCTCAAACGTAAAGCCGTTTTCCTGGAATTTATCGATTTGAGGAATAGCGTTAAATGCGATTTGGTAGTGTTTTTCATCACTCTTCACCGGCATGATCTCAGGCTCGAACGGTTTGTCGTTCAAAATGGCTTCGGTTTGCCCGTAGAGCTCTTTTACAGCTTCGTTTCCGGCTCCAGACACCGCCTGATAAGTCGATACGATGATTTTGTTTAAACCGAAAGCCTTGCGGATCGGTTCGAGCGCAACAACCATCTGGATGGTTGAACAGTTCGGATTTGCAATAATCCCGTTGTGCTTGTGCAAATCTTCCTCATTGACCTCAGGTACGACGAGCGGAGTGTTTTGGTCCATCCGGAACGCGCTCGTATTATCAATGACGATCGCCCCGCGTTTGACAGCCTCGTGAGCAAGCGCCTGCGAAACGCTTCCCCCGGCGCTGAAAAGCGCGATGTTGACGCCTTCAAAGCTCTCAGGACGAGCTTCTTCTACTGTGTACTCTTCGCCTTTGAAAGTCAGTTTCGTACCTGCTGAACGTTTTGAGGATAATAAAGTCAGTTTATCCAGTTCAAAATTCCTGTCTTCTAGTGTTTTTAACATTTGCTGTCCTACAGCGCCTGTCGCACCAACTACTGCTACATGTAATCCTCTGCCCAATTGTAAAACTCCTTCCACCTTAATCGTCGTAAACGATTGGTTGACTATGCATTTTACATTTTATTTTAACATAGATGTGTGCCGTGGTGATTGATATTTTTTGTTACATCTTTATTTTCAAAAGATTTATTGATCATTATGGACCAGGATAGGCTGTATTTGTTTATGGGAGAGCGCTTCTTCGACCGCCGGCACTAAAAGATCCATTTTGGCGACGAGCGAATTCGGCTTTTTGTAAGGGTCATCCTGGCCGAACGGAATAAAGTAAACATTTTTTGCCGCCATCAGCCTCATCAAGTTGACGCCGTTCAAGCCGAGCGCGTCATTCGTTGAAATGCCGAGGACGACGGGACGGGAGTTTCTCATCGTCGCTTTGGCCGCCATGAGAACCGGACTGTCCGTCTGGGCGTTTGCAAGCTTGCTCATCGAATTTCCCGTCAATGGCGCAACAACCATGCAGTCCAGCGGTGTTTTCGGCCCGAGAGGCTCAGCTTTCGGAATGGAATCAATGACTTCAAATCCAGTCAGCTCTTCTATTCTTCTGACCCATTCTTCCCCTTCTCCAAAGCGTGTATCCGTCGACTTGACAGTATGCGTCACGACCGGTCTGACTTCAGCCCCTTTGTTGATCAGCGCTTCAATCTGCGGAAAAACGGCATCATACGTACAATGTGAACCCGTTAGGCCAAATCCGATTCTTTTTCCTTTGATCGACATTATGACAGCCCCTTTCGGTCAGTTGTTAATTCAGACAAAAGGTTGCACAAAACATTGGCAATGATCTGTCCCGCCGTTTTAGGCGCGACGATCCCGGGAAGTCCTGGAGCAAGCAGCGCTTTAATGCCTTGCTTTTCGGCAAAATCAAAATCTGTGCCTCCGGGACGGGTTGCTAAATCGAGAATTAATGTTCTGGGTGTCATTCGTGAGAGGACATGTTTATCGAGAATCAGGCTTGGAATGGTATTGATGCATATGTCGATATTTTCAACATGCTCTGCAAGTTCGTTTGTGTGGAAAGGAGTGAGGCCCATCTCCATGATTCTGGCGAGGTGGGCGGAGTCGCGAGCTCCGACTTTTACGCGTGCGCCGAGCGCCGAGAACGTCCGGCTGATGCTCATTCCCGTCCGCCCCAGCCCGAGAACCATTACATTCGAGCCGTGAATCGTAAAGTCTGTATGCTGTATGGCCATCATAATGGCACCTTCGACTGTAGGTATCGAGTTGTAAATCGCAATATCGTCTCTTTCAAAGAGCTTGATAAGACGACGGTTCGCCCCTTTGGCCATGCCGTCTAAATATTGGTTTGAAATCCCTGAATAAATCGCGCAGTGCGGCTTGGTTTTTTCTAAATGTTCCTGTTTTAACACCACTTTTTCATTGGAAAAAACAGTCGCAACCGTTCCTTCCATCGATGTGCCCGATACAGGCAGAATAATGCTGTCTATTGTGCCAAAATCAAGTTCGTTCAGCTTTAGTTTTGTAGCTCCGGTAAACCCGTGATCAAGCTGATCAAAACCGATTAAAAAGACCTTTGCATCCTGTTCCGTCAGCTTGCGGATGATCTCGAGCTGCCTTGCATCGCCGCCGATGATTGCAATCGTCAATCCGGTTAACATGGCTCTAACATTCACCTTCTTTTTTGACAAGGATCTAATTCATAAGCTAATTTCATCATATGACAAAAAGGAAATAGCGGTGAATTGAAATCCAGAAAAACAAAAAGCCCGCCCCCATGGGACGGGCGGGTTTCCACCTTGCTTACTCCTCTTTTGTCACGCTGCTTTCCGGAACATCCAAAATGATCATATCCGAGCCGATTTTTTGAATTTGCGACCAGGGCACCTTAATGTCATTCCCCTGTTTTCTTCCTAGTCCGAACCATTTAACAGAAGGGATGATAAGAGCGGTAATCTGACCGTCCTGCTCATTGATCTCAAGGTCCGTCTGCCCCAGTACGCCGAGCCGTTCGGCCCGCTTAACATCAACGATTTCTTTTCCCGAAAGTTCACTCAGCCTCATGAAAAAAACCCCCTTTTGTTATGATGTATGAACCGATAACAAAAAACATGCCTGCCTAAAAAGACAAGCATGTTTTAAGGAGGCATTATTTCGGCAGCTCACCCGACGGGCTGATTAATGCAGATGAGTAATCATCGGTGAAAATCCGGTTGGCAAGATTGTTCACACGCTCGAGGCTGACGGCATTCAACTTTTCGATGATTTCATCAAGCGTCCGGTGTTTACCGAGCAAAAGCTCATTTTTGCCGTTGCGGCTCATTTTGCTGTTTGTGCTTTCGAGACTGAGCATCAGGCTGCCTTTCATTTGCTCTTTGCTGTTTTCAAGCTCTTTCGGTGTAATACCGTCGCTTTTCAGCGCACGCAGTGTTTCATGAATCGTTTCTGACAGGAGCTGAAGCTGATTTGCGCCGGTTCCCGCGTAGATGGTCATCATGCCGCTGTCTTCATAGGAAGTGTGGTAGCTGAACACGGAATATGCAAGACCTTTATCTTCGCGGACATCCTGAAAGAGGCGGCTGCTCATGCTTCCTCCCAAAATATTATTGAGAACGATCAAATCGTAGATTTCCGGATGGCCTGCTTCCAGCCCGTTGAAGCCGAGGCAGAGGTGAGCCTGTTCGGTTTCCTTTTTGCGCGTCATTTTCTCATGGTGAAAATCCGGTTTTGTCATGCCGGTTCTTTTGCCTTTGGCTTCATATGAACCGAAATGCTTTTCAGCTTCTTTTATAAAAGTTTCCGGCACATTTCCGGCTATGGAAATGACGACTCGGTCAGGCGTGTAATATTCGTTCATATATTTTCTGAGCGAATCTCCGTCAAATTCGGCAAGTGTTTCCTCTGTGCCGAGGATCGGATAGCCGAGGGAATGGCTGCCGTATGACGCCTTGCTCAAGAGATCGTGGACGATGTCATCAGGTGTGTCCTCATACATTTTAATCTCTTCATAGACGACGTTTTTTTCTTTTTTTAATTCTTCTTCGTCAAATGATGAATGAAAGAACATGTCAGAAAGCACTTCCAGAGCATAGCTTGCATGCTCATCGAGCACTTTGGCGTAATAGCACGTATATTCCTTTGAGGTAAACGCGTTGACCTGTCCGCCGATTCTATCGAAAGACTCTGCGATGTCCCTTGCAGTGCGCGTTTTTGTCCCCTTGAAAAACATGTGCTCAAGAAAGTGCGAAATGCCGTTAATTTCGGGTGTTTCATGTCTTGATCCGGTTCCAATCCAAACTCCGATGGCCACAGACCGGACGGTGGGATTGTTTTCGAATACGATTCTTACCCCATTTTGACAAGTATACCGTTTAATCAAATTTGTTCCTCCTATTCAAAGAACGGGCCGCACATCCTATTCTTCAACAAGCCTTTTTTCATTCATCAGCTGTGAAACAGTTCCGATTTGATAGCCTTTTTCATGCAGGTTCTGTATCAAAACGGCAAGACTTTTTGCAGTTGGATCTGTCGGATGCATTAATATCATGGCGCCGTTATGTACTTTGCTTAATACCCGTTGCTGTAAGACGGCCGGCTGCGGTTTCTGCCAATCGATCGTATCAACTGTCCACATGATCGTTCCCATCCCCATCTTGTGAGCCTGATCCACAACCTCTTTGCGGAAGCTGCCGCTCGGCGGGGCGAACCACTTCGGCTTGACGCCAAGCGTTTCCTGTATTTGTTCATTTGTCATCCGCAGCTGTTCTGAAATACGTTCTCTCGTCAGTTTGCTCATATCCGGATGATTGTATGAATGGTTTCCGATTTCATGCCCGCCGTTTTGTATGGCTTTGGCCAGCTCGGGGTGATGCTTCACCCATCTGCCCTCCAGAAAAAAGGTGGCTTTGATACGATGCTGTTGTAAGACGGGAAGCATCTCTTCTAAATATTCATTACCCCAAGCGACATTGATAATAAACGATACCATCGGTTTATCCGGGTGTCCGCGGTAGATCGGCTCAGGCTTTAAGGATTCTAAATGAACGTCAGGCTTCACTTGGTCATAAACGAGCAGTTTCTCATCAAATTCACCGGCCTGTTTCATTTTTTTGTACGATTTTTCGATGTTTACTTTTAAGCCGTTGTAGCCGGGCATCGCTTTCCATATGTGATCAATTTTCGCATTCTGGGCCTTCACTTCATATTCAGGCGCTTTTTGCAAAAGCTCCTGGTACAAATCGTCCTTTTGAGCGGCAACCGTGACCGCGTCTTTTTTCATCGCATCTATGTAATGTTGTGAATACGGACGGTTCATCATCTGATAGGACATCAGCAAAAGAAAGAAAAAAACGGAAATCCGAACAATCGTTCCTTTCAATTGTATTCCTCCCTTCCCCACAAAATATGTGAGAAAAGGACAAGATAGAACCGGACCGTTTTCACGGCTTAAAACAAAGAAGCCGGGTTACCCAGGCTTCCTGTTGCTTGAAGACGAAGACAGAAGCAAGATAGACACCGTTTTTTTTACGATTTTTGTTCTTCTTTTTCCTTCTGTTCACGCAGTACAGCTTTTCTTGATAAGTTGACGCGTCCTTGTTTATCGATTTCAGTAACCTTTACAAGGAGCTCGTCGCCGATTTTGACGACATCTTCGACTTTTCCTACCCGTTCGAGCGCAAGCTCTGAAATATGGACAAGACCGTCTTTTCCGCTGAACAGTTCAACGAAAGCTCCGAATTTTTCAATCCGCTTCACTTTACCTAAGTAAAGCTGTCCGACTTCAACTTCTCTGACAAGGTCTTCGATGATTTTCTTCGCTTTTTGGTTCATGCTTTCATCGGTAGAAGAAATGAAGATTGTGCCGTCTTGTTCAATATCGATTTTAACGCCTGTATCTTCAATGATCTTATTGATTTGTTTTCCGCTTGGTCCGATGACGTCGCGGATTTTATCCGGATTGATCGACATCGTCAAGATTTTCGGCGCATAAGGAGAAAGCTCTTTTCTTGATTCAGCCAATGTGCTCAGCATGCTTTCAAGGATCTCCATTCTGCCTTTTTTCGCCTGCTGAAGAGCCTCTTCCAAAATCTCTCTCGATAAGCCTTCGATCTTAATATCCATTTGCAGAGCTGTGACGCCTTTGGACGTTCCCGCCACTTTAAAGTCCATATCCCCGAGATGGTCTTCCATACCTTGAATATCGGTTAAGACGGTATAGTTGTCACCTGATTTGACAAGGCCCATCGCGATTCCGGCAACCGGGGCTTTAATCGGCACCCCTGCATCCATCATCGCTAGCGTGCTTGCACAAATGCTCGCCTGGGAAGTGGAACCGTTTGATTCAAGCACTTCAGAGACGAGGCGGATGGTGTACGGGAAGTCTTTTTCAGACGGAACAATCGGCTCAAGCGCTCGTTCCCCGAGGGCTCCGTGCCCGATTTCGCGGCGTCCCGGCCCGCGCATCGGCCCTGTTTCCCCGACGCTGAACTGCGGGAAGTTGTAATGGTGCATAAAGCGTTTGGATTCTTCGACGCCGAGACCGTCTAAAATCTGCACATCGCCAAGCGCACCGAGCGTACAAATGCTGAGCGCCTGAGTCTGTCCCCTTGTAAAAAGTCCTGAACCGTGTGTTCTCGGAAGCAGTCCGACTTCTGAAGAAAGCGGGCGGATCTCATCGACAGCCCTGCCGTCAGGACGAACTTTTTCCTCCGTAATCAGACGGCGCACTTCATTTTTAACAAGCTGGGACAAAATGTCTTTCACTTGTTTCAGCGTTTCTTCATCGTGTTCCTCTTCTTCAAACTTGGCCAAAACCTCGTTTTTCACTTCGCTGATCGCGTCCTCGCGCGCATGCTTTTCATGAACCTGAATGGCTTTTAAGAGGTTCGATTCGGCCATTCCCCGCACTTTTTCTTTCAGATCGGAATCGATCTCATACAGGGTGATTTCTGATTTTTCTTTCCCGACAGCGGCGACGATTTCCTCCTGGAAGGCAATCAGCCGTTTGATCTCCTCGTGACCGAACATGATCGCTTCAAGCATGATCTCTTCCGGAACTTCGTCTGCTCCCGCTTCAACCATGTTGATCGCGTCCTTCGTTCCCGCTACGACGAGATGAATGTCGCTTTTTTCAAGCTGTTCAAGTGTCGGATTGATGATGAATTTGTTGTCAACCCGGCCTACCGTCACTCCGGCGATCGGCCCTTCAAACGGGATGTCGGATACGCACAGCGCAAGAGATGATCCAAACATTGCCGCCATTTCTGACGAACAATCCTGGTCAACGCTCATGACGATGCTGACGACTTGAACTTCATTCCGGAAGCCGTCTGCGAACAGCGGGCGGATCGGCCTGTCGATTAACCGGCTGGCGAGAATCGCTTTTTCGCTCGGTCTTCCCTCTCTTTTAATAAACCCGCCCGGAATCTTTCCGACGGCGTAAAGTCTTTCTTCGTAATTTACGGTTAACGGGAAAAAGTCTACGGTTTTAGGTTCTTTTGAAGCCGTTGCGGTGCTGAGCACTGCAGTGTCTCCATAACGCACCATGACAGCTCCGTTTGCTTGTTTTGCAAGCTGGCCGGTTTCTACTGTGAGCTTGCGGCCGGCCCAATCTATGGAAAAGACATGTTTCTCTTGTCCCATTCTTATATGAACTCCTCTCTTCGGATAGTTTTTAGGTTACTCCTATTATGAACGAAATGAATTGAACATATCAATGGCAAAGTGCTATGTAAAGAATGAATCGGTGTCATTTAAAATCATTTATATGAACAACGCGTTTTAGAGTTGCCGGATATTCGTTCTTATACGATAAAAAAGCGGGAATCCTCCCGCTTTTTACGATTATCGACGTAATCCAAGTTTGTTGATCAACTCACGGTAACGAGTTACGTCTTTGTTACGAAGATACGTAAGAAGATTACGACGTTTACCTACCATTTTAAGAAGACCGCGACGTGAGTGATGGTCTTTCTTGTGAGTGCGTAAATGCTCGTTCAAGTTGTTGATTTGATCTGTTAGGATAGCGATCTGAACTTCCGGTGATCCCGTGTCAGATTCGTGGGTTTTGAACTCATTGATGAGTTGTGTTTTACGCTCTTGAGTAATTGCCATCCTGTTTCACCTCCATATAATATTAGCCCCGATTACCTAGCAAACGCCGGTGATTCGATTTGCCAAGTGAACGGTTTTAAAGCTACAGACAATATGATACTAAAAGTTCGGGTCTAATGCAACCATTTATGATGAAGTTTACCTTTTTATCACCATTGTTGACGCGTATTGCCGTTTCCATACATCTAGATTCCGGCCGGCTTCCGCTCTCTGAAGAAGCGGATCGCTTCTTCTTTGTCTCTAGAAATCTGTTCGACAAGCTCGTCAACGCTGCCGAATTTTTTTTCGCTCCTCAGCCGCTTATACCATTCAACCTTGATTTCGGAGCCGTATATGTCACGGTCAAAATCGAATAAGTTGACTTCGATTGAAGGCTGACCCGGCCGTTTTTCGTAAAACGTCGGCTTGTATCCGACATTGCAGACGCCGTTGTAGACAGCGCCGCCGATTTCGGCTTTAACGGCGTACACACCTGTCGGCGGGACGATGTATGTGTCTTTAAGGCCGATATTCGCGGTCGGAAATCCGATCGTGCGGCCCCTTTTATCGCCGTGGATCACAAAGCCTATCACATGGTACGGCCTGCCGAGCAGTTCAGCAGCGTACTCGACGTCACCGGCTCCCAGAACGCTGCGGATCCTCGTGGAGCTTACCTTTTGATCCTGATTGGAATATTTTGCGACAGACGTGCTTTTAACACGGCCTTTCGCATACTCCTGGAAGTTTTCCATAGTGCCTTTGCCGAATTTCCCGAAGGTAAAGTCAAATCCGGCTACAACATGAGTGACATGAAAGCCGAGTATATATTGATCGATAAATTCCTCAGGTGATAGAGAAGCGAATTCAGGGGTAAATGTGACAACGTATAAAAAATCGACCCCTAAATCTTCAATGATGCTGATTTTGTCTTGCAAAGGCGTGATTAAATCCTTCGGCTCCCGGCCTTTTTTGAGCACGGCAGAAGGGTGGGGATGAAAGGTCATCACGGACGTTTTGACCCCTTCTCTTGCCGCGGTGTTTTTTGCTGTAAGAATCACTTGCTGATGTCCCAGGTGAACACCGTCAAAATAACCTAATGCCATAACTGATGTCGGAAAATCCTCACGCTTCAAGTCGTGTGGGTGGGAAATATGTATCGTCTTCAAGAACGGTCACCTTTTCTATTGTTCGCTTTTTTGCACGAGTACTTTTGCCGGCTTCAACAAACCGGTTTTGGTCGGATGCGGATAATAGACGGCTGTGCACCGGCCTGCTTCCGTAAAGACCGCAATGCGGTCTTCGCTCGTCAAATGAGAAAAGCTGCCGGGCGTTTCAAGCACCGCTCCATTTTCCACTTTCTTAGCTAATGTATCACTAATTATCCATTTCGGCAAATGATCAAGCGCACGTTCGATGGGGACGAGCTTTTCAGACAATGTTCCGTCAGCGATCAAGCCTTCGACGTCTTCAAAGGTCAAGCATTCGTCAAGGGTGAAAGGGCCTGACGCGGTCCTGACCAGATTGGACATATGCGCGGGATATCCGAGCTTCTCCCCGATGGTTACCGCCAAGGTCCTGACATATGTGCCTTTTGAACATGTCACAACAAACCGGAAGCGGGCTTTATCCCCCTCATGGCGGATCTCGGATGTCAGTTCGATATGATGGATGGTGATGGTCCGCTTCGGCCGTTCAACCTCGATTCCAGCCCGCGCGTATTCATACAGCTTTTTGCCGCCTACCTTGACAGCTGAATACATCGGCGGAACCTGCTCAATCGTTCCTTCAAGAGATCTCAGGACGCTCTGCACGGTCTGTTCATCAGGCGGCGCTAAGACGGGTTTCTTTTCTGTGACTTCCCCCGTCTGATCCTCTGTCTCCGTGGAACAGCCAAGCGTGACCTCTGCATCATATGTTTTGGACTTTTCGGTCAAATACTCGACGATTTTGGTTGCCCTCCCGACGCAGATCGGGAGAACGCCCGACACCTCGGGATCCAGTGTACCGGTATGGCCGACCTTTTTTGTTTTCAGCAGTTTGCGGATCTTCATGACGCAGTCGTGCGAGGTCATGCCGACCGGTTTATGTAATAGAAGGACTCCGTTATACATTCGTGCTTCTTCGCCCCTTTCTCATTTGGAGCTAAAAAGGACAGGCAGTCGCCCGCCTATCCTTTTTCAGCTTATGATTCTTCTTTGTTTGCGTTCAGCTCGTGAATCAATGTTTCGATACGGTTTCCGTAATCGATCGATTCATCGAACTCAAAATGGATTTCAGGTGTTTTGCGAAGCCTGATTCGGTTTCCAAGTTCGGAACGAATAAAGCCCTTTGCTTTTGCCAGGCCTTTGAGCGTTTCTTCCCGTTTCTTTTCATCGCCTAAAACGGAAATATACACTTTGGCAATTTGCAAATCACCTGAGACCCTGACGTCGGTGACTGTTAAAAATCCGATTCGCGGATCTTTCAGCTTTCTGCCGATAATGTCACCAAGTTCTTTTTTCATCTGCTCTCCCACACGGGTAGCTCTCATCGTCATGACCATACCACCTCTACGTTAAAACCACTCTGTTCTCGTGATCGTCCGTTCAATTTCCGGAAAAGAGTCAATAAAGGCGAGGACCCGCTGCAGCTCTTTTTCCGTTTGCACGCGAGAGGAAGAAACGGCGGCGATACCAAAGCTTGTGCGCTGCCAAGTGTCCTGATAGTCAATTTCTGAAACAGAAACGTTGAACTTGGCGCGGATTCTTGTGATGATCCGCTTCAGCACCGCCCGCTTTTCCTTGAGTGATGATGCATCGTAAATGATGCATTCGCATTCAACGAAACCGATCACTTTCTTTCAATTTCTTGCATGACATACGCTTCGATCATATCGCCTTCGCGTATGTCGTTGTATTTCTTAATGGTGATACCACATTCATAGCCTTGTGAAACTTCTTTGACATCATCTTTAAAGCGTTTCAGCACATCGACTTCCCCTTCAAAGATGACGACGCCGTCGCGGATCAAGCGGATTCCGCTGTCGCGCGTGATCGTACCTTCCGTTACATAGCCTCCGGCAATCGTTCCGATTTTAGAGACTTTGAATGTTTGACGGACTTCAACCATGCCGATCACTTTTTCTTCATACTCAGGATCAAGCATGCCTTTCATGGCTGCTTCGATCTCATCGATGACTTTATAAATGATGCGGTGGAGGCGGATATCCACATTTTCGGCTTCGGCGGTACTCTTAGCATTTCCGTCAGGTCTGACATTAAACCCGATCACGATTGCATTTGATGCAGAAGCTAAAATAATGTCTGATTCGGTAATCGCACCTACGCCTGTGTGGATGATTTTGACTCTGACGCCTTCGACCTCAATTTTTTGCAAAGCTGCGGCCAGCGCTTCAACAGAGCCTTGAACATCGGCTTTTACGACGAGGTTAATTTCTTTGACATCGCCTTGTTTAATCTGTTCAAACAAGTCATCAAGGCTGAGCTTCGCTTTATCGCTGCGCTGTTCTTCAAGCTGTTTGGTAGCGCGCGCTTCGCCGACGGAACGGGCTGTTTTTTCGTCTTTGAACACAAGGAACTGATCCCCTGCGTTCGGAACTTCGTTCAACCCGGTGATCTCAACAGGAGTTGACGGTCCCGCCGATTTCACGCGTCTGCCGACATCATTGACCATCGCACGAACGCGTCCGAAAGTGTTCCCGACGACGATCGGATCTCCGACGTGAAGCGTTCCGTTTTGAACGAGCAACGTTGCGACAGAACCTTTACCTTTATCAAGCTCGGCTTCGATGACCGTTCCTTTTGCCCTGCGGTTCGGATTTGCTTTGAGCTCCTCGACTTCGCTGACGAGCAGGATCATTTCGATCAGCTCATCGATTCCCTCTCCTGAAAGTGCGGAAAGAGGAACAAAAATCGTCTCGCCTCCCCATGCTTCAGGAACAAGACCGTGTTCAGTCAGCTCCTGCATCACGCGGTCAGGGTTTGCCGTCGGTTTGTCGATTTTGTTGACAGCGACGATGATCGGCACTTCAGCCGCTTTCGCATGGTTGATCGCTTCAACCGTCTGCGGCATGACCCCGTCATCTGCAGCTACGACGAGAATCGTAATGTCCGTAACTTCCGCACCGCGTGCGCGCATCGTTGTAAACGCGGCGTGGCCCGGAGTGTCGAGGAAGGTAATCTTCTTGCCGTTTTCCTCGATCTGATAAGCGCCGATATGCTGAGTGATGCCTCCGGCTTCGCCTTCAACGACCTTCGTTTTTCTGATGCTGTCGAGAAGCGTTGTTTTTCCGTGGTCGACGTGACCCATGATCGTTACGACAGGAGGACGGATTTCGAGGTCTTCTTCGTTATCCGGCTCTTCGTATTTTTCGAATTCGGTTTCTTCATGGACGATCACTTCTTCGACTTCGACGCCGTATTCTGAAGCGATCAGCTCAACGGTATCTTTGTCAAGATCTTGGTTGATCGTCGCCATGATGCCGAGAAGCATTAATTTTTTAATGATTTCTGACGGTTCTTTTCCGAGCTCTTCGGCAAGCGCGCCGACCGACATTGATTTGGTAAATTCGATTTTTTCAGGCAGTTCTTTTTTCGGCTTGAACTGCTTCTCCTGAGGAGATTGATGATTTTTACCGCGTTTGTTCTTTTTGTTGTTGTTGTTTTTCTTCTTGTTTTTATTGTTAAATTGAGTATTCTGCACGTTATTCTTCTTTCCGTCTCGATTTTTGTTTGGCTTACTTCCGGCATTCAGTTTTGCGGCTTCTTGCTGCGGCTTTTGTCCGCCTGTACCGGCATCCTTTTTATTTCCCGCAGGTTTAGCGCTCTTCTTGAATTTTTGATCGAGCTGTTTGATCGCATTTTCTTCGATCATCGCCATATGGTTATTGACTTCGATATTCATATCTTTCAATGCCGCGATAATATCCTTACTTGAAACATTTATGGCTTTTGCATATTCATAAACTCTCATTTTAGCCATTCGTTCACCCCCAAAAAAAATTAATCGAGCTTTCGGAGCAACGTATTCGCAAAACCTTGATCAGTGACAGCAACAACCACACGGGATTCTTTGCCGATTGAACGGCCCAGAAGCACACGATCACCGACTTTTTTCACCGGTACATCGTAGTGCCTGCATTTGTCGGTTACTTTTTTCTCCGTGTTAGCCGATGCGTCGTCTGCAAGCAAAACAAGCTTTGCGCGCGAATGCCTGATTTCTTTCACAACCAGGTCTTCTCCGGACACGACCTTTCGAGCTCGATTCGCCAGACCCAGCAAGGAAAACCATTCTGATTCCGACATTTATCTGTTCTCCTTTTCCGCCAGTTCCAGCAGTTCATCAAAAATCTGATCATCAATCTGTGCTTGAAGCTGATTTGCTAAGCTGTTTCTCTTTTTTGCATTTAAAATGACGTCTTTATCAAGTGTAAGGTAGGCTCCCCGGCCGTTCTTCTTGCCGGTCGGGTCAACGGAAACTTCGCCTTCCTTCGAACGGACGACGCGGATGAGCTCTTTTTTAGGCTTCATTTCCCCTGTTACGACGCATTTTCTAAGCGGGATCTTCTTTCGGCTTTTCACCAAAGGTCACCTCTTATTCATCCGATTCTGGAGTTTCGCTTTCCAAGAAAAGCTCTTCCGGCTCCTCTTCTTCAAGCTCCCTTGGATAAATTCCAAGCTCTCTTGCATCTGTTTCGCTTTTAATATCGATCTTCCAGCTTGTCAGCTTGGCTGCCAGGCGGGCGTTTTGACCTCTTTTTCCGATGGCGAGCGACAGCTGATAGTCAGGAACGACAACCGTTGTCGCTTTATCCTCTTCATTGACGATGACGTCGAGCACTTTTGAAGGGCTCAGCGCATTGGCGACAAATTCAACCGGGTCGTTTGACCAGTGAACAATATCAATTTTCTCGCCTTTCAATTCATTGACGATCGCCTGAACGCGCTGACCCTTCGGTCCGACGCAGGCGCCGACGGGATCGATGTCGGGATTATCCGTGCGGACGGAAATCTTCGAGCGGTCTCCCGCTTCTCTCGCCACGGATTTGAGCTCGACCGTTCCATCGTAAATTTCCGGCACTTCGATTTCAAAGAGACGCTTTAATAAACCTGGATGAGTTCTTGAAACGTAAATCTGCGGACCCTTCGTCGTTTTTTCGACTTTTGTAATGAACACTTTGATCCGGTCATGAGGCTTGTAGACTTCATTCGGCATCTGTTCTGCAACCGGGAGAAGCGCCTCGATTTTTCCTAAAGAGACATAGATGAACTTATTGTCGATCCGCTGGACGATGCCTGTCATGATATCTTCCTCGCGGTCGATGAATTCAGAATAGATGACGCCGCGCTCCGCTTCGCGGACGCGCTGGGTCACGACCTGCTTTGCCGTCTGGGCAGCGATGCGGCCGAAATCTTTCGGCGTCACTTCGATTTCCACGACATCTCCGACAATGTAGTTCGGATTGATGTTTACGGCATCTTCAATCGAGATTTCAAGGCGCGGATCATACACTTCATCCACGACATCTTTGCGGGCGAAAACGCGGATTGAACCGGTGTCGCGGTTTAAATCTACCCTGACGTTCTGCGCCTGGTTGAAGTTCCGCTTATAAGCGGAAATGAGCGCAGCTTCAATTGCTTCAATAATAATGTCCTTACTGATTCCCTTTTCTTTTTCAAGAACAGTTAGGGCATCTAACAACTCACTACTCATGTTTATGGTTTCCCCCTTAAACAGTCAAAAATTAATTGAACGAAACAGCCAGCCTCGCTTTGGCTACTTTGTCATATGGAATATTGATCGTTTTCCGGCGCGTTTTGATCATCACCGTGACCTCCACGTTTTCACCGTCAAATGCGGAAAGCTCGCCTTCAAACTCTTTATTGCCTTCAATAGGTTCGTACGTTTTAATATATACGTTTTTTCCGAGCGCCTTCATGAAATCGGCTTCTTTCTTTAAAGGCCTCTCAGCTCCCGGGGACGATACTTCAAGAAAATAGTTTTGCTTGATCGGATCAGCCTCATCGAGCTTTTCACTAAGAGCTTCGCTAACCTTGGCACATTCCTCGATGTCTACGCCGTCATCTGAATCAATAAACACGCGAAGAAACCAGCTCTGGCCTTCCTTGACAAATTCGATGTCAACGAGCTCAAGCTGAAGATTGTCTAGTATAGGCTGGACCATTTCGCTGACGGTATCGATCACTTTGTTACTCATACTTTTCCTCCTTGTGCAGGCTCCCATTCATCAGCTCCCTCGTAAAAACCCTGCTTCAAAAGCAGGGGATTTTAGAAAAAACGATGAACATGTCGAGACAAAATTGCCTGTTCAATACAAAAGAGCGGGTTTCCCCACTCTTCGCCTCGGCTATCGTTAGCATTTCCAATAAAACTATACCATAACCATATTTTTATTGCAAATCATGACAGCGTTTAGTCTGAAGCATTTCGGAAGCGGCTGATTTTTCATTCATCCGCTCCGCGTGCTCTGAAATGACAGAAGCGGCAGAGCTCGGATAAACGATCCGAAAACCGTCATAGTCCGGATAAAGGGTCCCGTCATCCTGAATGCCGGTCAAAATCCAAAATTGGCTGCCCGCACCGCTCTGCTTTTCTATGAGTTCAAGCCAGGTTCTGTAGACGTAGTCCCTTCTGGACTTATCCTGATAGCCGTACTCTTCTAAAACGACCGGCTTGCCGATTTCTTTTCCATCGCAAATATGGTCTGTGATCCACTGATTCCCCCACTCGGCCGTTTTGCCCCAATGATCCGGATAGAGGTGATATGTGCCGTAATCAATATGCTTCAGAGCGGTCAGCCTTTTCCAATCCACACCCTCTCCGCCGTTGTAATGCCAATCAGGGTGCCCTTCTATATGATAAAATCCTTCATCTCCAACCGCTACAAGATGGTTCTGATCAATGGATTTAATAAATTCGCTCATCTCATCCGCCCATTCGACAAGTGTATTTCCGGTCCTGTCAGACTGGACCCTCGGTTCATTGGCAAGCTCCCACGCCATAATCGCGGGATCATCTTTATATTTGACGCCATTATATGTGTTGACTCGGTTCAGCATATAGGATACATAATTTTTATACGCCTCTTTAATGTCCGGATGAGTATAAAAGGCGTCATGTCCATCCGCCTGAAACCACCTGACATATTGATTCATTCCGCCGAAATCATCCCAGTTGTTCACAAAAGGGATGACTAGTTTTATCCCTGTCTGCCCCGCTTTATAAATGGCATAGTCAAGCTTTGAAAAGCCTGATTCATCATATATGCCCGGCCTTGGCTGCATGACTGTATTTTCCTGCGGCTGGCCGTCAAGAAATCCCCAGATGCGGATCACTTTCAAATTCATCGCTTTCATATCTTCGAACACATCATCGACCATTTTTTTAGATTTATAATGAAAATAATAGTTATTCGTCCCGGCAAAATAAAATTCTTTCCCATTTAAAGTGAACGATGTTCCGGCTGTCTCAACAAAAGGAGACGCGGCTAGTGCAGGCCGGGGATTGCCAAACTGAATGGCGGAAAGTGCAAGCAAAAACGGCATCAGCACTGTCAATAAACCCTTTTTCGTCATCATTATTTTTCCCTGCTTTCATAAAGAGGATGCATGGACGGCGTCATTGAGAGGATAGCCGGCCGTTCAAGGCGTGACTTTCACCTTCACGACCGCCTCCACGCCTTTCGGCCACAGTTCAAATGTAAAGGTGGAATCGCTTTTCAAATACTTTAAAACCCGCTCTTTCAAATACAAATCCCCGTCTTTTTCGTAAAAATCTTCGTCATAGTTCAAGTAGGGCGTCCATGACCATACTTCTTCAAGAACCGGCCTTCCTGTAGAATCGACGACTCCTTTAACCGTGGCCAGCTTCGTTCCGTTCAGTGACGCCGGGATTTTGAGATCACCGCTGATTGCCGATTGACTGATGGTGAATTCGCTTTTTTCAAGCTTCGGGTCATCATAAAGAATGATATCCATAACCTGGCTGGCTCCTTTATGAAACGTAAAAGTGAGCTGCGCTTTTACCCCAGGCTGCCCCGCCCCGTTCAGCAGCTTTGCCAAGCAGGATGCCTTAATAGAGACCGTTTTTCCGGCATTGTCAACTGTATAATCACTGCCTTCCTTTAATGGTTCAGATTTCTGATAAATGCCAGTCAGCACATTGCCGTTCAGCTGAATGTCCACCGTCTGATCGCTGATGCTTTGACCTTTTTTGATAAAAAGATCTGCCGGTTTGATGATCGCATTGGGAACGCCGCGTCCCGCCTGAATGACAATCTCTTTAACAACAGGATCACGCCACTGTCTCTCAGCCCGGTCAAACTGGTCATTCCCGTTGTCCCACCACATCGGGACCATTTGATATTTGTGGGCAAGGCGGACAAACGTATCATGATAGAGCCATTTTGAATGCTTTTCATTGGCGCCGAGGGTACCGTATTCACCGATGATAACCGGGTATCCTTCCCTTACAAATTTTTCATAAACCGGTTTGATATCCTCCTCCATCTCGGAGATTTCGGCTGCCGATCCCCAAGTCGTCCGGCCCCACCAGTTTGATACGTAATCCCAAGGAGAATAGTAGTGATATGTGAGGACAATCCGGTCATCATCAGGCGGTTCAAATGAATGAAGCAATTCATCTTTGTTATCTTCAAGCCCCCCGACGATTACGAGCCGCTGGCCGTTTTTGCCGCCGGTCGAACGGATGATGTTCAGCATCTCTCGGTTAAGCAGATTCATTTGATATGCGCTCATTCCGGTCGGCTCATTGACAATTTCAAACAGGAGGCGTTCACTTTTGTTTTTGAAGCGCTCGGCAATCTGCTTCCAGACTTTCCCCAGCTTATCTAATGTCTCCTGCTGGCTGTTTCCCATCCGGCTGATCCATAGCCAAGAATCGTGGTGAATATTTAACACGACGTAAAACTCTCTTTCCAAAGCCCAATCTGTCACTTCTTCTACCCGGTTCATCCAATCGGTATCGATCGGATACTCTGGAGCGCTGCCGATGTGGGAATCCCATGTCACCGGAATCCGGACGCTTTTAAACCCCGCATCGCGAATATCATCAAAAGTATGCTCGCGAACCGGCGGATTGTTCCAAGAGCCTTCTGTCGGAACAGCATCCAGCGTGTTGCCAAGGTTCCATCCAGGGCTCATGTTTTCCAAAAGATCAGCCGGGGTGATGATGCTCTGCTTTTCTTGCTTTGCTGGCCCGCTTGTTCCCGAAGCTTTCGGAACTGCGGATAAAAGAACGGTTCCCATGATCAAAACGAACAGAATGATCGACTTTAAACATAAGGCTAACCATTTTTCTCTCAAACTTTTGATCTCCTTTTTAGATAATCGTGTAAAACACTCGCTAAAATCCTAAATCCTGCCTTTAAAAAAGAAGGCGGCTGAACGCCGCCTTTGCCCAAACGGCCAAGCGCATCTAATATTCTCCTATTGATTGTTATGCATTTCCGATTAAACGGTCATACTCAGCATAAGCTGTCGCCATATCGACCTGAGACCAGAAACGGTGATATACAAAGGTCGGCAGTCCGTTTTCCCATTTGCCCGTATTCGGATTCCACGAGGTCTGATATTTGTTTTCCAAATAAGGCCACATCGGATCATTTTTAATTTTCGGCCGGAGCTCCGCATGACTGATATAGACGCCGTTACCGCCTTTTGCCGGATCAGACGGCACAGTGTTGGGGCCAGGGATGGTATTGCCCTGCCCGTTTCTGCCGCTCCAGCCATTCGGAAAGTAGATTTCCTTCGTAAAGTAGCGGATATAATCTTCATGTTCTTCCTCTGCTGCGATACCGATTCCGTCATTTTTACTCCATGCTGCATCAAGCAGTTCTTTTGCCAGATTTTTGGCTTTGTTTCCAAGAGCGGTAAAGCCGCCGGTTTCGGCTTTTGTTCCGGCCGCAAAGAAGACGAGCGTTTTAATATAGCTGCCGAGAACGCCGACATCTTGAGAAGGATTCTTCGTCGTGACATGCAGTCCCGGATTTCCGGTAAATGAATCAAATCCCTTCCACGGATCAGGCTGGCCGCTCCATTCAAGGTTTGCCGGAATCCAAAACTCGCCTGGGTCGGATTGTACGGCGATCTGCGGGTTTTGGCCGCCAAGGACGCGTTCTCCCGCATCATTTAAATAATAGCCTTCTTCGTCAGTAACCGGCCGTTCGCCCACAAACACATAATCAAGTGAATATGCGATCCATTTTTCAATCACATGCTTTGCCATGTGGAAGTTTTCAGACGATTTGTCACCTTTCTCTGCGAAAATATAATACAGTTCCGCCACCCTTTCCAGCGGCCAGACTTGCATCCCGAACCAATTGTTAGAAGGGGGATCGTGATATACAGGCGCTTCTGTGTAGGCCATTTCGTAAAATGTGCTGACATTCTGCGGATATGCGCTGTAGTTGCCGTTCCAGCTGTTCGTGGCGCCGCCGGCAACGGCTCCTTCTGAAGAAAGCAGCCATGTGTAAAGTTCTAGCTGCCTTTTCAGCGCCTTTTCCCAATCGCTTCGCGCTGTGGATGAATTTGGAATCAATCCGCCTTCAGCCGTTGACAGTGCATAAGAGGCAACAGGGTTTTGATAACCTTGATGCACATGGCTCGCACCGATCCGCCACGCCCAGTTTGCATACTGTCCCAATCCGCCTCCCCAAGCGGTGTACCACGCCATTAAATAATGACATGCATTTTTTCCAGCACCGCGGGAAGGCGAGCCGTCAGCGGCACTTCCAATCTCTTGAAAGTATTTGTCATACATGCCGTAACGGAGAAAGTCCCCCATTTTTTTAGCTTTTTCTAAATAATTAGTATTGCTGTAGCCCCATTGCCTGGCCCAGAACATCGCCTGAACGGCGCGCGCATCTGCATCCGTTGCATTGGTGTAGCGCCATTGCGGTGCTGGAGCCTGATTTTCTTTTGTAAAAAGGCTCATGAAACCTTCATTCGGTTTTCCGAACGTCTGATTATCCTGAGACGGATGCGGAACCGTTTCCCAAACGGATTCCTGTTCGCCCCGCTGGTAAGTGTTCACATAAACGGCAGTGTGCGAAGGGTTCAGAAGATTTCCGAAGCCATACCAGTTGTCAACATCTAACAGCCAATGCATTAAATACGTTTCGTTGCTTCCATATGTCGCTTTAAGCTCGGCATCGAGCGGGTCATTTCCTGCCGGATACTGTCCGGTCAGCGCTGAAGGGTACAGATCTGGGTAGGGGTGTTCTGCAGCATAAGTGGCTGGACTTGAGGGGTTGTAGTAGTTCATGGTCGGCTGTTCTTCGTTTCCGTCTCCTTCATTGACCGGGATAATATATTTCTCCATATTGTCCCAGGCGGCTTCTAGCTTTGACCAGTCCTGTGTGTACCGGCCATACATCGCTTCAAGCCACAGCCAATAGCTGTACGCTTCAGATGTCGTCATATGACCGTAGTCGGGCGCCTCACATATGAGCGTTTCAACCGAGTGATAGGGAATTCCTTCGGGTGAGAAATAACCGTTGTTCGGATTTTTAATTTGCTCATACAGCTGCATAAAACGTGTTTTATTATCCATGATGTTCCTCCTCTTGAAGTTCAATATCTAGTAACCGGGCTCATGTCCGAAAACGAGCCGTCCATCATCATAAACAGGAATATACCGCGTCTTCAGAAGCGCATGTGACAGACCCTGATAAGAGTGGTCATTTTCCGGGTTCCAAAAAGACGTTCCGTCTGGTGCCGAAAGGCGGAACTGCACTTCTTTTTTATGGGCGGATTGACCGCCTGGATAAATCAAAACCCCGCTGAAGCTGACTTCTGTATAGTAAATGTGCTTTGAAGCGTCATGCGGCTTCAGCTCTGATACCGAGGCCCCTTCGTTATAGCCGGCTGTGACTTTTATATCTTCGGCGGAATATCCAGCTTCTACAGCTTCCGTCAAGTCAACGTAGTAGCGGAAAGACAATTGATCGGTTTTCTTTGCCGGCCATCCCGAACGGTTATTGAGCTGCGCCCGGATTTCAGTATAGCTGTTTCCGGAGCTGTTGATTGATGCCTCTGCAAAATATTCGTCCTCAGGTGTTTCCTTCTCCGGAAAATCAGGCAGCGGAACATGGCCTTTCCCGAACAGCTGAAACATTTTCGCTACGTTGCCGGTAAAAGCGGCATTATAATCGATCGCAACTTCGTTTGACGCATAATCTGTTATGTCATCTCGGTACGAATCGTCCCTTCCCGGACCGCCGACTAATGCGCCGTATAGGGTATGGCGATGGTTTTCAGGCACATTCATCTGATTGGCCCATGAACCGTGTGCTGTACGGTGATGCGGATGTTTCGGCGGATTTTTACCGTATCCAACGACAAAGCTTCGCTGCTGCGGATTATCTCCTAGCATATACTCCGTTTGCCGAACAGCAAAATCCCGATATCTTTTCGCTTTTTCTGTATCCACCCAATCGGAATAAACGAAAGCGAGAAAAGCGGCATTCGAAGCGTATCGCAATGATCCCCACTGCTCAAGCCAGGCCAAACCGCCCGGCGTATACGTGATCCGTTCTATGCTTCCATTATGACTGTAGCCTGTCGACCAATAATCAAGATTGCGTTCGACAGATTTGACAAAACGGGAATCGTTTGTCAGACGAGCGAGCAGCAGCTGTGCTCCGTAAGTGACGTCATCCCAGGAAAGCGTCCAGCGGTAAGGCCAGTTTGCGGGATCGCCCCAATCTGAGACCGAAGCAAGGGCTTTATCCAAATATTGTTGTTCTTCTGTTGCCAAGTAGAGCCAGACAGCTCCCCATGTCAGTTCATCTTTATACCCGCTCCACGAATTATAATATTGCTGTGCGTCTGTAATGCAGTCTGAATATTTGCCGCGGTAGCGGTCGGCAAAATCATACAATTGCTTGGCATGAGCCAGTAATTTTTCAGAGTAAGAAGAATCTGTCGGCTTGAAAATAATTGATGCTGATGCTAGCGCTGCGGCTGTACCACCAGCAAGGTCTGACCCCGGACAGCCGGCATCGATCTTATAGGCAGGGCGCTTCATCGGCATTACTTCGGCCGGCCCCCACCATGCGTGGTCTAGAGCGCCATTTCCGACTTGGCCCCACAATTCATAAGGAGCCGTATGGGCTTTAAGAAAGTAGTCTGTCGCCCATTTAATATTGTCCAGCGCCGCATCAAGCTGACCCGATTCTTTGTAGGCATCTCGGTACTCATAGACCGACCATGACAGGATTGCGGCAGAATAAGCCATCGGCAGACCGAACTTCACGTGGTCGCCGGCATCATACCACCCTCCCGTTAAATCGAGGCCAACGTCTTTTCCGTCCTCAAGCCCGGAGTCTCCTCTCCAATTCAGCCGGCTGTTTTCCGGAAGTCTTCCCGAGCGCTGTGCTTCATAAAATAACAAAGACTTTTGCAGCAGTTCAGCATAATTATGAGGATATTCTTCAGCAGAAGCTGCACGGGTCTTTTCTGAAAACGACGCTATGCTCATAGAGAAGATCACTAAAAGTGCCAAACAAAGCGCTTTCATTTTTAAAAATACTTTCTGTTTCACGTACTGCTTCCTCCCCATCATGTTCGTTAAGATCAAGCAACTCCATCTGTCTACAACATGCTCACCTCCTTTTAGATTTGCCGGCGAACAAAACAAGGCCAAAGTTGAAAAACCGAAGATATTGATTGCACATTAAATCAGCACACGACTGCAAGCGAGGAATTTGATAAGTAACTTAGTTTATTTGTTCAATAAACTAAGTTATGAGAGTAGAAATCTAATAGACAGCACATTCCAAACGAAGTGTTATATTTTGGAAATTCTAACATTGATGTTTATTTATTGTCAACAGATCTGACAGCCCTTTATTTTTTTGTGATCATTTCTCCCCTGGCATTTGTCACCCAATTCCGAAAAAACGCTCTTTATGCCGTAAAACAGATAAAAAAACTGCCTGCTTTAAGCAGGCAGTTTCTAGAATAATGACAGCTGGTTCTGATCTGGAAGCGACTCGAGACAGCCGTGGCGCTCCAAGTATTCCATGATCGTTTTTGACACCTTTCCTCTTTTTTGCAAATCTTCTTTGGAAAGAAATTCGCCTTCTTCCCTCGCTTTGACAATATTCAAGGCGGCGTTTGTTCCAAGCCCCGGTATTGAATTAAACGGCGGAATCAAGCTGTTTCCATCAATGATGAATTCTGAAGCGCTCGATCTGTATAAATCGACTTTTTGGAAAGAGAAGCCCCTTTCGCACATTTCAAGCGCCAGCTCAAGCACCGTGAGCAAACTTTTCTCTTTTGGAGAAGCGTCAAGGCCTTTAGAGTTGATATCATCCATGACGGCTCTGATCGCTGTCGATCCTTTGATCATCGTTTCGATGTCAAAGTCGTCGGCCCGCACGGTGAAGTATGCTGCGTAGTAGAGCAGCGGATGATGGACTTTAAAATAAGCGATCCTGACCGCCATCAAAACATATGCCGCAGCGTGGGCTTTCGGGAACATGTATTTGATTTTTTTGCAGGAATCGATATACCAGTCCGGAACATTATTATTCTTCATTTCTTCTTCCCACTCAGGCGTCAGTCCCTTTCCTTTACGGACAAACTCCATAATCTTAAAGGCGAGGGATGGCTCAAGCCCCTGGTAGATTAAGTACACCATAATGTCATCACGGCAGCCGATCACTTCGCTCAGTTCACAAATATTGTTGTGAATCAGCTCCTGCGCGTTGCCGAGCCATACGTCCGTACCGTGTGACAGGCCGGAAATCTGTACGAGCTCGGAAAATGTCGTCGGCTTGGTGTCCTCAAGCATCTGTCTGACAAAGCGGGTTCCGAATTCAGGGATGCCGAGTGTACCGGTTTTACAGCCGATCTGTTCCTCGGTTACCCCTAAAGACTCTGTCCCTTGGAAAATTTTCATCACTTCAGGATCATCGGTCGGAATCGTTTTCGGATCAATCCCGCTAAGATCCTGGAGCATACGGATGACCGTCGGATCATCGTGTCCGAGAATATCAAGCTTCAGAAGGTTGTCATGGATGGAATGGAAGTCAAAATGCGTCGTCTTCCATTCGGAATCTGTGGCATCCGCCGGAAACTGGATTGGTGAAAAGTCGTAAATATCCATATAATCCGGCACAACGATAATTCCGCCCGGGTGCTGCCCTGTAGTCCGCTTGACGCCTGTACAGCCTTGGACAAGTCGGTCGATTTCCGCCCCGCGCATATGCAAATTGTTGTCGTTTGCATACCCTTTGACATACCCGTAAGCCGTTTTTTCGGCGACTGTTCCGATCGTTCCCGCACGGTAGACGTTATCCTCTCCGAACAGGACTTTCGTATAGTTGTGGGCATGCGGCTGGTATTCGCCCGAGAAGTTCAAGTCGATATCAGGAACCTTGTCCCCTTTAAACCCCAGGAACGTCTCAAACGGAATGTCGTGGCCGTCTTTTCTGTAGGCCGCTCCGCACTTCGGACAGTCTTTGTCAGGCAAATCAAATCCCGAACCGACCGATCCGTCGTTGAAAAACTCGGAATGGCGGCAATCCGGACAGACGTAATGCGGCGGCAGCGGGTTGACCTCGGTAATTTCCGTCAATGTTGCGACAAGGGAAGAACCGACCGATCCCCTCGAACCGACGAGATAGCCGTCATCAAGGGAGCGTTTTACAAGCTTATGAGAGATCAGATAGATGACGGCGAATCCGTGGCCGATTATGCTTTTCAGCTCTTTTTCGATCCGTTTTTCGACGATTTCGGGCAGGTCCTCGCCGTAAATGCTTCTTGCTTTCTCATAGCTCATGCGGCGGATTTCGTCATCTGCGCCTTCGATCTTCGGTGTGTAAAGATCGTCTTTGATCGGCTTGATTTCTTCGATTCGCTCGCTGATCATGCGGGTGTTCTTGACAACGATTTCTTTCGCTTTTTCCTCACCCAAAAATGAAAAGGCCTCAAGCATTTCATCCGTCGAACGGAAATGAACGTTCGGCAGCTCGTGCCTGTTGAGCGGATTTGCGCCGCCTTGCGAGGAAACTAGAATCTTCCGGTAAATTTTGTCCTCAGGGTTCAGATAATGGACATTTCCAGTTGCTACTACTGGGATATTCAGCTTCTCGCCGAGCTTTGTGATGTTGGCGATGATTTCTTTTAACGCTTTTTCATCCCTGACGAGTTCGAGCTGAAGCAGGTGCCGGTAGACTTCAGGCGGCATGACTTCAAGGTAGTCATAAAATGAAGCGATGTCTTCAACTTCTTCCGGCGATTTCTGCATCATGCCTTCAAATACTTCGCCTTTGTCGCACGCCGAACCGATTAAAAGCCCTTCTCTGTACTTTTCAAGCTGTGACCTTGGGATCCTCGGCACCCTGTAAAAATAATGGATATGCGACAGCGAAACAAGTTTGAAAAGGTTTTTCAAGCCTGTCTCATTAACCGCCAAAAGTGTCGCGTGATATGGCCTTGAACGCTGATAGGCATTGGACTGCCCCATATTTTCATTCAGCTGATCGTGGTACAGGATATTTTTTTCGGCCGCATCTTTCAGCATTTTCACAAGGAGATAACCCGTCGCTTCGGTATCATAAATCGCCCTGTGATGCTGGGTGAGCTCGATGTCAAACTTTTTACAAAGCGTATTCAGCCTGTGGTTTTTGAATTCCGGATAAAGAAAACGGCCCAGCTCAAGCGTGTCAATGACCGGGTTCTGCACTTTCTCCGAATTCAGCAGGCGCTTATAGGCGACATTGATGAAGCCGATGTCAAAGCTTGCATTGTGAGCGACAAGCGTGTGATCACCGACCCATTCTTTAAAATCGCGGATGACCTCTTCGACTTCGGGCGCATCTTTCAGCATATCATCGGTAATCCCCGTCAGCTCGATGATCGTAGCCGATAAAGGTCGATGCGGGTTGGCAAACCTTTCAAAGCGTTCGATGATTTCCCCGCCTTTTACTTTAACGGCGGCCAGCTCGATGATTGTATCATAGACGGCAGACAGCCCCGTCGTCTCGACGTCGAACACGACATATGTTTCCTCTTCAAGCAGACGGTGCACGGGATTGTAGGCAATCGGCACGCCGTCGTCGACGAGGTTGGCTTCAAGTCCGTAGATCATTTTCACGCCATGCTTTTTGCTTGCCGCGAATGCATCCGGAAACGATTGGACTACGGCATGGTCAGTGAGCGCGATAGCCGGGTGCCCCCATTTTTTCGCCTGTTCGACAAGCTTGCCGATGCTTGATACGGCATCCATCTGGCTCATTGGTGAATGGAGGTGGAGCTCGACTCGTTTTTCGTCCTCTGGCGCTGTATCCTCACGGGTTTTCGCTTTGATTTCATTGACATCGTTGGCGATCATCACCAAATCGCGGACGAATGTATCGTTTTGTATGCTTCCTCTCGCCTTGACCCACATCCCTTTTTTCAGGGACTTCATCAATACAGCGTCTTCTTTTTCGCGGGCGAACATTTTGACGAGAATGCTGTTTGTATAGTCGGTTATTTTAAAGATGCAAAGCGTTCTGCCGCTTTTCAGCTCTCTTGTTTCAGCGTCGAATACATAGCCTTGCACCGTAATTCTCCGCTCTTCATCCATGATGCTGTCAAGCGTTCTGATTTCTTCAGAGTCTTTAATCTGGTAGCCGATCTGAAGAGGGCCTGCCGGCGCTTCATCGTCTTGTGCTTCCTTATCCTGCTTCTCCATTTCGATTAAAGCCTGAAGGGCCCTCTCTTGATCTTCGGCCATTTTTTGCTCTCTGAATTTCTGAATCTCTTGATCTGATACAAAAATTTCTGTGTCCAGCTGGAGCTCAGGAAAGCCGAATGTGCGGTAGCTTGACTGGATGAGCGAGCTGTATTTCTTTTTTAAAGCGGACGCTTCTGTATCTGTTTTCGTTTTAAGCAGGATTTTGTTTCCCGTAAGCTTGGGCTTTTGGTCGTTCAAAAGCGCCAAGATCGGCGGAGAAATACCATCGAGTTCCTGAATGCAGCGCGTCCAGTAATCCTGAACAAGCTGCTCGTCAATCGAAGGGTTTTCCGCCTCGATGGAACAGGTGACCTGGGCGATATGGGAAAAGGTGCGGGTCAGCTGGCTGTGAAACCGTTCGAAGATTTGATAAGGCAGCACATTTCTCAATTTAAAGTGAAAGTGCCATGTCTTCTTGTTTTTATGAACGGTCAGCTTTATGATTTGTCCGCCTTCAAGGTGGCGGATCATCGTATCTTCCGTTACATTCAGCTGCTGCAGAAGAATTTGAAACTGTCTTCTGTTGACAGAAAGCTGGTCTTCCAAGACAGATTCCTCCCTAAAAGAAAATCATAATTGAAGGTACCTTGGGACGATTCCCGAGGTACCTTCCTTTACTCTAGTTTACCATGTTTTAAGAGTGAGAAGATAAGCTCTTGACTTGTTTTTCGATAAAGTCAAACAACTCATCAGCAGCGATTTCAAAGGATTCTCCGGTTTTGCGGATCTTCACTTCGACAACGCCTTCGTCAGCTCTTTTTCCGACCGTGATGCGGATCGGCAGACCGATCAAATCGGAATCTGCAAATTTAACGCCGGCCCGTTCGGCACGGTCATCAAACAGTACGTCATAGCCGTTCGCTTTAAATTCTTCATACAGCTTTTCGGCAAGCTGAACTTGCGCGTCATTTTTCATATTAAGCGCGAGGATATGCAGGTCATACGGCGTCACTTCCAGCGGCCAGATCAAGCCTTTATCGTCATGATGCTGCTCAACGATGGCCGAAAGCGTCCGGGAAATCCCGATTCCATAGCAGCCCATCAGCATCGGCTGAGCGCGTCCGTTTTCATCAAGGTATGTGGCGTCCATCGCTTCAGAATAGCGGGTGCCGAGCTTAAAGACTTGTCCGACTTCGATTCCTTTTGCAAAACGGATCGTTCCTTTTCCATCCGGTGAAGGGTCTCCTTCCTGGATAAAGCGGAGATCGGCGAATGTCACATTGTGCGCATCCCGGCTGATATTCACGTTTTGATAATGGTAATCTGTTTTATTCGCTCCAGCTGCTGCGTTTGCCATCGCCTTCACAGCAAAGTCTGCAAAGATTTCGATTTCGCGGTCGAGCCCCACCGGTCCGACAAAACCGGGTTCAGTGCCTGTTATCTCTGCAACCTCTTCGGCGCTCGCGAATTCGATTATTTCTGCTTGAAGCAGGTTTTTCACCTTAACATCATTGACTTCGTGATCCCCTCTCGTCAAGACGAGGACAAAACGTCCGTCTGCTTTCATCAGCATTGATTTAATGCAGTCTGACGGGGATATGCCAAGAAATGCGGCAACCTCTTCGATCGTTTTGACCGAAGGTGTGTGGACTTCCTGCAGCTCTTTCATTTCTGCCTGCTCGCCGGCATCTGTTTCCTTCACTTCAGCCATTTCAATGTTGGCGGCGTATGAAGACTGATCAGAATACGCAATTGTATCCTCACCGACATCGGACAATGCCATAAATTCATGGGTATCCTTTCCGCCCATCGCGCCTGAGTCTGCAATGACCGGTCTGAAATTCAGGCCGCAGCGCGTAAACACATTCGTATACGCCTGATACATATCATTGTACGTTTCATCAAGGCTTTCGGCGGAGGAATGGAAGGAATACGCATCCTTCATGATGAATTCCCGGCCTCTCAACAGACCGAAGCGCGGGCGCTTTTCATCGCGGAACTTCGATTGGATCTGGTAAAGGGTCAGCGGAAGGCGCTTGTACGATTTCACTTCATCTCTGACGATGCTTGTGATGACCTCTTCGTGTGTTGCGCCTAGGGCAAATTCACGGCCGTGGCGGTCTTTCAGCCTCATGAGCTCAGGACCGTACGTATACCATCTTCCCGATTCCTGCCAAGTTTCCGCCTGCTGGAGCGCCGGCATCAGCATTTCGACGGCATTGATTTTCTCCATTTCTTCGCGGACAATGCTCTGGATTTTATGAATGACTTTATTGGCAAGAGGCATATAGCTGTATACACCGCTTGTGTTTTGTCTGATAAACCCTGCTCTGAGAAGAAGCTGATGGCTTTTCGCTTCAGCATCAGCCGGCACTTCGCGGAGCGTAGGAATTAAAGTCCTGCTCTGTCTCATTCATTCGCACCTCATTTGTTTCAGTTGGTTACTTTTTTGAGTCGGGAACGGTGTCCCTAAAAAAGAGCCTTTTAAAAGGCTTGGCTGCACTTAAAAAAGGCGATTGGTTTTACAGAAATAAGCGCTGGATATCGTTCCATGTGACGACAAGCATTAGGAGCATCAAAAATGCGACGCCGATAAAGACGACAAACGCTTCTTTTTCGCGGTTGATCGGCTTCCCGCGGATCGCTTCAATAAACAGGAACAACAGTCTTCCGCCGTCCAGCGCAGGGATTGGCAGAAGGTTGACGATCCCGAGGTTGATGCTTAAAAATGCGGCCAGCTTCAGCAGGTTGATAACGCCTGTCTTGGCCACTTGGTCTGTCATGTCATAAATGCCGACAGGACCGGCCAGCATGTCGATTGAGAATTGTCCTGTGACGAGCTTTCCGAGATTGGTGACGATGCTCTGGGCCACTGTCGCCGTTTCGGTCGCACCGTAGGAAATCGATGTCAGAACGCCTGTTTTCACAGGATTGTAAGCGCCGAATCTGCCGACGGTTTCATCCCCTGCCTTGACAGCTTCAGGTGTTACGTATTTCGTCAGCTTGACATTGTCGCGCATCAAAACGATTTTCAGTTCTTTTTCAGGGTGTTCTCTGACCGTGTTGACAATATCCGTCCACGACCTCATGTTCTCCCCGTTGATCGTTTGAATGCGGTCTCCCTCCTGGAGGCCTGCTTCCGCCGCCCGTCCGTTGTCTATCAACTTGCCGAGCACCGGCTCGTCAGACGGCACTCCCTGCATCAGTCCGAGCATCACGAGTATGACATAAGCCAAAATAAAGTTCATGATCGGTCCGGCAGCAATCGCTTTGATGCGCTGCCAAACCGTTTTCGAATGAAATTGGCGGTTGTAAGGAGCGATCTGGACTTCTTCCCCGTCTACGATGAAAAAGGACGTTTCACTGACAGAAAATGAAGAGAGATGATCTTCATTGCCGTGCTCATAGCCCGTAATCCTCATCTGGTGCTCCAGGTCGGCCTGCTCCACTTCAATGACCAATGCGTCGGGATACTTTTCTTTTTGGTTGATAATGATCTTTTCGACCTTGTTTTCGCTGTCGAACAACAGCCCGACCGTATAACCGGGCTTCACTTCAATCATCTCAGGATCTTCGCCGGCCATTCTGACAAAGCCGCCGATCGGAAGAAGCCTGATCGTATAAACGGTCTCATTTTTCTTAAACGAAAAGATTTTCGGACCGAAGCCGATAGCAAACTCCCGGCACAGTATTCCGGCTCTTTGAGCAAGGATGAGATGACCAAGCTCATGGAAAAATACGAGCGTTCCAAAAATAAGAATAAACGCGATCACAGTATTCACGAACATACCACCTTATGTGAGTAATGTTTGGACAAACTTTCTGGCGTCTTTGTCCACTTCACGGATCTCTTGAAGGCTCGGCTTTGCGATCACCTGATGGCGTTCCAAAGCCTTTTCAATGATGTCTTCTATTCCGAGAAAGGAAATCCTGCCCGAAAGAAATGCCGCAACGGCTTCCTCGTTGGCCGCGTTTAAAACAGTCGGCATTGTACCGCCTATTTTACCTGATTCATAAGCGAATTGTAAGCAGCGGAACCTTTCAAAATCAGCTTGGGCAAAATTCAGCTGTCCGACTTCCCAGAGATCGAGGGATTTTGCTTCATTAAACGGCAGGCGTTCCGGATGGCTGAGCGCATATTGAATCGGCACTCTCATATCAGGTGTGCCAAGCTGGGCGATGACGCTGCGGTCGTGGAATTCAACCATTGAATGAATAATGCTTTCTTTGTGAAGGAGGACATCGATCTGGTCATAGGGCAGATCAAACAGCCAGTGGGCTTCAATAACCTCGAGTCCTTTATTCATCATTGTAGCCGAATCGATCGTGATTTTTGCACCCATCGACCAATTTGGATGATTGAGGGCTTCTTCCACTGTGACGCCTTCAAGTTCCCGCCTTGTTCTGTCCCTGAAGCTGCCGCCTGAAGCCGTGACGATCAGCCGTTTGATATGCTTCGGATTTTCCCCCTGAAGGGCCTGGAAAATCGCGGAATGTTCGCTGTCGACGGGCAGGAGCGGGACATCGTATTTTTGGGCGTGTTCTTTCACTATATGACCGGCTGTCACGAGAGTTTCCTTATTTGCAAGCGCAATTGTTTTTTTATGCTCCATCGCCTTTAAAGTCGGAAGAAGACCGACGCTGCCGACGAGAGCATTGACGACGATATCCGCTTCCGGGATAACGGCCGCTTCGATTAAAGCTTCCTCCCCGATCCCTGTTTTAAAGGTGTAGGAGAAAGAATGCTGTTTTAATGTTTCATATGTATGCTCATCCCCAACGCCTACATACTTCGGTTTAAAGGTTTCAATGATTTCTGCCGCTTTTTCGGCGTTTTTGCCGAAAGTCATGGCGGTCAGCCGAAACTTATCGTCATGCGCTTTGATGACATCAAGCGTCTGTTCTCCTATGGAGCCTGTCGCTCCCAATAGACATATGTTCTTCAAAATTGCCGCACCTCTGTTTCTTTCTAGCTATCAGTACCCTTTTCTATCATAGCCCGAACGGCTGAAAAAGAACAAGCAGGAAGTACAGAACCGGCATGACAAATAAAAAGCTGTCAAAGCGGTCCAGCATTCCGCCGTGTCCCGGGAGGATCCGGCCCGAGTCTTTCACCTGGTAATGCCTTTTGAACGCAGACTCGGCCAAATCGCCGATCTGACCGACGATTGACAAAAGCACGGTAATGATCAGCACAAACAGATAAGCGTGCGGAAAACCTGTGGCGGCCTGATAAATCGCGGAAAAAACGACCGCTGTCAAAATTCCGCCCCAAAAGCCTTCTACCGTTTTGTTAGGGCTGATTTCAGGCCAGAGCTTCCGCTTTCCAAACGCCTTTCCGATAAAATAAGCGCCGGAATCTGTTGACCAGACGACGCCGATCGCAAAAAAGACATAGCTGAGTCCGATGTTTCTGATTTCAATAAAGTAATAAAACCCGAATCCGATATAAACTGCTGCCAGCGCCACGAATGCCGCTTCGTCAAAAGTAAACGAGTTTTTGCTGAGCACCGTATATGCCAAAAGCAAAAGGACCGCCAAAAAGACGACCTCCCCTTTGGTTATACCCAGCCCAGCGTCTTCCGCGTATTGGCTTGGACACAGCAAAACCGCCAACAGCAGCATGCTGATGATACCCGGAGCGCTGATCAGCTTCAGGCCTTTCATTCTTAAAAGTTCAAATAGAGCAAGTATACCTATTGCATAAACTAGCAGGGCGAACGGCAGCTCGCCGAAAATCACGAGCGGCAGAAAAACCGCTGCCGCGATCACACCCGTCAATATTCTCTGTTTCATCTGCACCATCCTCTAAATTCCGCCAAACCTTCTCCCGCGACGCTGATATTCTCCGATAGCCTGAAGCAAGTGAACGTCTTTAAAATCAGGCCACAATACATCGGTAAATAAAAATTCGCTGTAGGCAAGCTGCCAAAGCATGAAGTTGCTCAGCCTGATCTCGCCGCTTGTGCGAATCAGCAAATCAGGGTCCTGCAAAGTTTCTGTCATTAAATAATCGGAAAATAGCTTTTCGTCGATTTCCTCGGTATTCAATGTGCCTTTTTTGGCTTCTTCGGCAATTTTCTTTGCGGCTCTGACGATTTCTGCACGTCCCCCGTAATTCAATGCAAAATTAAGAATAAGTCCATCATTGTTCTCCGTATCACGGATGGCTTTTTCAACCGCGCGGATCGTGTGGGGCGGCAGTCCTTCCCTATCGCCTGTCATGCGGACCCGGACATTTTCTTCGACCAGCTCCGGGAGATACGTTCCCAGAAACTCTTCAGGCAGCTTCATCAGAAAGTCAACCTCAAGCTTTGGACGCTTCCAATTTTCCGTCGAAAAGGCATACAGCGTCAACGCTTTGACACCGAGCTCATTGGCAAGCTTTGTCGTCTGTCTGACCACTTTCATGCCTTCGTGATGACCCGCGATGCGGGGCATCGCCCGCTTCTTTGCCCAGCGGCCGTTTCCGTCCATAATAATGGCGATATGTTCAGGAATTTCTCCTTTTAAAATATTTTCTTTTGTGTAACATTCCATGTTGGAAGCAGCCGAATGCTGATTCTTCCAATTTTTGAGTATATTGAGCATGAGAGTCCTCCATCACCCAAAAGGTTGCTTTCCTGTTATATCGTTCTAGATAACAACAGTATTAACAAAAAAACCCCCTGTAAACATGAGAGGGTCTTTTCACTATTATCTATTGTACAGAGTTTTTCATTAAACTTCCATGATTTCTTTCTCTTTATCTTTTGTGATCTCATCAATTTTTGACACATATTCATCTGTCAGCTTTTGTACGTCTTCCGTTGAAGAGCGCAATTCATCCTCAGTCATTTCACCATTTTTCTCTAGTTTTTTCAGATCGTCATTTGCATCGCGGCGGATGTTGCGGACCGCGACTTTGGCATCTTCCGAATATTTTTTCACGAGTTTGGCAAGCTCTTTTCTGCGCTCCTCAGTTAGAGGAGGGATCGTGATCCGGATGATATTGCCGTCGTTTGACGGAGTTACACCGAGGTCGGCTTTTTGAATCGCTTTTTCGATATCGCCGAGCGCCGTTTTGTCATATGGTGTGATGACGAGCATGCGCGCTTCTGGAACTGTAATGGACGCAATCTGGTTTAAAGGCGTCTGCGCTCCGTAATACTCAACTGCCACTTTGTCCAGCAATGACGGATTTGCACGTCCTGCGCGGACAGTGGCCAATTCGCGCTGATAAGCGCTTATCGCTTTTTGCATCCGTTCTTTTGTTTCATTCATCACTTGAGTTGACACGTTATTTCCCCCTTACGATTGTACCGATTTGTTCGCCTAAAACGGCTCTTTTAATATTTCCTTCTTCCATAATAGAAAAGACGATCAGCGGGATGTCGTTATCCATGCAAAGTGAAGAAGCGGTTGAATCCATGACAGCCAAACCGTCTTTCAACACATCGAGATAAGACAATTTTTCATATTTTACGGCTGTTTCGTCAGTTCTAGGATCGGCATTGTATACACCGTCGACATTATTTTTGGCCATTAAGATGACGTCGGCTTCGATTTCAGCCGCTCTGAGCGCTGCTGTCGTATCCGTTGAGAAATATGGATTGCCTGTACCGGCAGCGAAGATAACGACGCGCTTCTTTTCAAGATGGCGAATCGCTTTTCTTCTTATGTATGGCTCAGCGACCTGCCTCATTTCGATGGATGTCTGAACTCTTGACTGAATCCCGAGCGTTTCAAGGCTGTCTTGCAGCGCAAGGGAATTCATAACCGTTGCAAGCATTCCCATGTAGTCCGCTGTTGCGCGGTCCATTCCGAGATCGCTGCCCGTTTTTCCGCGCCACAGGTTGCCGCCGCCGACGACGACCGCCACTTCAACATCAAGCTCGGCGATTTCTTTCACCTGTTTGGCGATGGACTGGATCACGGTCGGGTTGATGCCGTTTCCCTGTTCACCCGCAAGGGCTTCTCCGCTAAGCTTTAATACGATACGATTATACTTTGGTTTTTCCATAATAACCTCCAAGTGCATGCTTGCCGTTATTTATTATGCAAGAGAAAAAAAGGTTTGTAAACTGTTTTAAAAATAGGGACACAAATTGTGTCCCCTATTTTCCTTGAAAAGATCCTGCCGTGTGTTTTATGGCAAGCGGCTTTTCAATCTTATTTTTTCACTTGGTTCATAACTTCTTCAGCAAAGTTTTCTTGGCGTTTTTCGATACCTTCTCCAACTTCGTAGCGGACGAACGTTTCAACCGTTGCGTTTTTCGCAGCAACGACCTGTTTCACTTTTTCATCCGGGTTTTTAACGAACGCTTGATCAAGCAGGCAGATTTCTTCGAAATATTTGTTCAGGCGGCCTTCAACCATTTTTGCGACGATGTTTTCAGGCTTGCCTTCTTGAAGCGCCTGCTGAGTCAAGATTTCGCGCTCGCGGTTCGCTTCTTCTTCTGACACTTGGTCGCGGGAAATGAAGCGAGGGTTTACAGCTGCAACGTGCATTGCGATGTCTCTTGCTGTTTCTTCGTCAGTTGTGCCGTTAAGGACAGTCAATACGCCGATTTTTCCGCCCATGTGCAGGTATGCGCCGAATGCAGCGTCATCGCCTTTTGTCAGGACAGCGAAGCGGCGAAGCGTGATTTTTTCTCCGATTTTAGCAACCGCGCTTGTGATGTATTCTTCTACAGTTGAACCGTTAGCCATTTTTTGACCCATAGCAGCTTCAACGCTTTCAGGCTTTTCAGCCAGAATGTGGTCAGCCAGGTCGTTCAAAAGCTCCTTGAAGCCTTCGTTTTTCGCAACGAAGTCCGTTTCAGAGTTCACTTCAAGAATAACGCCTGTGTTGCCGTCGGTTTTGATCAAAGTCAAACCTTCAGCCGCGATGCGGTCAGCTTTTTTGGCAGCCTTTGCGATTCCTTTTTCTCTTAGAAGATCGATCGCTTTATCCATGTTGCCGTCAGTTTCAGTTAACGCTTTCTTGCAGTCCATCATGCCTGCGCCAGTTTTTTCGCGAAGCTCTTTTACCATTTGTGCAGTAATTGCCATTTTTGATTTCCTCCTTATATATCAAACAAAATATGTAAATGTTGATCTGGTGAAAAAAAAGGTGATAAAAGGCAGACCCCCTTATCACCTTTTGACCAGGTTAAGCAGTTGTTGTTTCAGTTGTTTCTGCTTCTTTCGCTTCTGTTTCAGCTGATTCTTCACCTTGTTTTGCTTCAAGGATGGCATCTGCCATTTTAGAAGTCAGCAATTTAACAGCGCGGATGGCGTCATCGTTCGCAGGGATGACAACATCGATTTCATCAGGATCGCAGTTTGTGTCAACGATTCCGATGATCGGAATGTTCAGTTTGCGCGCTTCTGCAACCGCGATGCGCTCTTTGCGAGGATCGATAATGAACAGTGCGTCAGGAAGCTCTTTCATTTCTTTGATTCCGCCGAGGAATTTTTCAAGACGCTCTAATTCTTTTTTCAATTGAACGACTTCTTTTTTAGGAAGTACGTCAAATGTGCCGTTTTCCTGCATTTTTTCGATATCTTTAAGGCGTTTGATACGCTTTTGGATCGTTTCAAAGTTTGTTAATGTACCGCCAAGCCAGCGTTGGTTGACATAGTACATTCCAGAACGTTCCGCTTCTTCTTTAACAGAGTCTTGAGCTTGCTTTTTCGTACCGACGAAAAGGATTTTTCCTCCGTCAGCTGCAAGGTTTTTCGTGAAGTTGTATGCTTCTTCAACTTTTTTGACTGTTTTTTGAAGATCGATGATGTAGATTCCGTTACGCTCCGTGAAGATGTAACGCTTCATTTTTGGGTTCCAGCGGCGCGTTTGGTGGCCGAAGTGAACACCAGCTTCAAGCAATTGCTTCATAGAAATGACTGACATGTGTTATTTCCTCCTAATATAATGGTTTTTTTCCTCCGCTTAGGTCATTTTTATGCAGGACTGCACGCGAGAATCGCACAGCACCGCTTGCATAAATCGTTAAGCGTGTGTAATTAACACCAAGAAATAATATAACATAAGCTTTCTCGACAATCAAGAATCGTTTTTGAGCTTTCCGCGAAATTTTAAGAAAAGCTCGATTTCTGTTTTCCCGCTTTTCAGCTGTCTTGCGATTTCCTCCGGAGAGAGCCCCTTTTCATATAATGCGAGAGCTTCTTCTTCATAGGATATGGATGCTTCCTGCTCCTTTTGATTGAGCTCATCCTCTTCCTGCTCCACCTCATTGATCATCGCTTCGATGTGAAGCGGCAGATCGCGCGATTCGTCCGCTTCCGGAAGGACGGGGGTTTGAGCGGGAATTTCAGGCTGTGTTTCCGGTCTTTGCGGCTCTTTTTCGGCATTCGCCCGAATCTCTTGAACGAGTTTTTCATTTTCGTCTTTTAACTCCATCAAAAAAGCGGTCAATGTATTCTCGGTTTCTTCCAAAAGCTGTTTTTGCTCTTTCTCCGCTGCCTTGAAAGCGCTGAGCCTCGTATTCAAAATGATGACGAAATAAATCAATATACCGTGGAGCGTGAAGCTCACAAGCCATAATATTGTTGACATATTTTTCACTCGCTAACCATGAAATTTAATCAAAAAAAGACTTCCCGTCGGACGCTTAAAAAATGCTGCCGGTTTCATGCCGGCAGCTTACATGCTATTGTACCACTTTATCCAGCAGATGCTTCAATTTCAAAAGCGCCTTGGAGTGAATCTGTGAAATACGGGAAGTCGACAAATTCAAAACCTGTCCGATTTCCGTCAGCGTCAGCTCTTCTTTATAGAATAAGCTGATCACGAGCTGCTCTTTTTCTGATAGCTCGTTTATTTTTTCCGCAAGCTGGGAGATCAGTTCGTCTTTGAGCATTTTTTCTTCAGGCGTGCTCGTTTTGTCGTCCCTTATCATCACCTGGACGTTCTCCCCGTCTTCATGGTCGTGAAGCTTCTCATCAATTGAAAGGAGGTTCGCAAAGAAACCTTCATTGATTGTGGTCACGACGTCTTGTTCGCTCATTCCCAGCTCAGCTGCGATTTCGCTCGGCGAAACATTTCTTAAGTAACGCTGTTCGAGCTTTTCGATCGCTGCTTCCACTTTCTTCGTTTTTTCACGGGACGTTCTCGGAAGCCAGTCTTCTTTGCGAAGACCGTCGATGATAGCGCCTCTGATTCTGAAGGAAGCGTATGTATCAAACTTCAAATCCCTTCCCGGATCAAATTTTTCAAGGGCATCATACAAACCCAGCATGCCAAGGCTGACCAAATCGTCTTTATGAACGGACTTGGGCAAGCCGACGGCTATCCGGCCGACATGATATGTCACAAGCGGCATATAGCGGCGGATTAAATCATCGCCTGCCTGAGGATCTTTCCATTCTTTCCACCGCGACCAAAGCATCTGATCTTCATAGTTCAAGGATTGCATCTTTATCCCCCTATATTGCTTATTAAATCGTTGTTACACCTTGTTTAACTGTCCGGATGACAAGTTCAGCTGATTGCGGATCGAACTCGATCGTCCTTCCGCTGTTTCCGCCTGTATCCTCGCTTACAATCGGAATGTTTAAGAGAGATAGATGTTTTTTAATCGCAAGCACATTTCTTGGCCCGACTTTCATCAAATCATTTGTCATCTTAAATTTAAACATTTCGGCTCCTCCGGCCATTTTCGCTTTCAAAGCGTATTTTCGGCATCCGGCTTCAAGCAGCATCTTGACCGTCGCTTCGACGGCTGTGTCCGCGTATTTTGCCACGTTGATGTCCGGCGTCTTGGATAAGGAAGAGTCCGGAAGCATGACGTGGACGAGACCGGCCGTCTTTGCTTCCAAATCATACAGCACGAGCCCGACGCACGAACCGAGACCCGATGTTCTGATCTTGTCGGGAGTGCGGACGATTTTTACATCGGCAATTCCCACTCTGATAATCGATGTTTCTTTTTCTAAGATTTTCATAGCGCTGCACCCAATGCATGAAAGAGCTTTTCAAAAGAATCATAGTCCGGCAGAAGGAACAAATGCGCTTTAACTTTCCGGTTGTGCTCCTCGTCAAAAATGGAGTTGTCGATCACGATAACTTGATCTCCGACTTGGCTGAGCTCGATCAGCCCTTCGCTGATGACGGCTCCGAACATATCTAGCGTCAGTTCTGGGACGCTCGGGTACATTTGCCGGTTTGTCAAATCAGCGAGAGCGGTCAAATAAGATCCCGCCATAATGTTTCCGAGTTCGTGCAGGGCAGAGGCTCCGATATCGTTCGGCGTCATGCTGTCAATCTCGAATTCCGGATTGCCGACAAGCTCCCTGATCAGCTGCTCGGCCTCTGAAAAAGGCATGATCACGAACATAGAACCTGGAAAATCCCCTTCCATGCGCAAAAAGATGCTTGCGACAGGAAGATCTGCACCGCCGAATAGGTTGACAAGCTCATCAAACGACATCAGCTTGACAAACGGCACTTCCATTTCGATTTTCCTGTTCAGCAACAGGGCCAGGGCGGAAGCGGAATGGCCCGCTCCGATATTCCCGACTTCCCGCAATATATCAAGATGCTCTTCTCTAATTCCGTTAAATACGCTCATCATTGGCTCCTTATTTCTTCACATTTTCAGAAGCGGCGGCAAGGCTCGACTTCCGGTTTAAAACAGCTTCAGAGTCAATCAGATTGAGAAGTCTGGACCCTTGCTTGACGATGCCTTTAATCCATTGCCTGCCGTCTTTTCCTACCGTTTCGGGAGCCGATTCAATTTCCTCTTCCTCGACTGTGATGACATCGTTCGCCTCATCCACCACCCAGCCGACTTCAATGTCCTGATGGGTGATGATGATGATTCTCGTTTCATCAGTAATCGTGTCTCCAGGCGCTTCAATCCGCTTTCTTAAATCGATGACAGGTGTGACAACACCTCTCAAATTAATGACGCCGCAAATATACGGTTCCACTCCCGGCACCCTTGTTGGCTGCTGCCATTTTTCAATGGACATTACTTCTGATACAGAGATGGCATACTCTTTATGATTTACTTTGAACACAATCATTTTCTCACCGGTGGTAGTCTGTGTGGTCAAGAGGATCGCTCTCCTTTCGCTTTCTATTTAATAAGGGCGTTGCAGTCGATGATCAGGGCTACTTGTCCGTCTCCCAAAATCGTCGCGCCGGAAATGGCAAAGACGTTTGTTAAATAATCGCCGAGTGATTTTAATACGACTTCCTGCTGGCCGATAAAGGAGTCGACAACAAATGCCGTCAGCTTGTCTCCTTTTTTCACGACGATGACGTGAAGCTGATCAAGATCATCTGAAGAATCCTCAACATTAAACTGTTCTTTCAGGTAAACCACCGGTACGATATGGCCCCTGAAATCGATCACTTCGCGGTCGTGCGTTTGAAGTATATCTTTCTTATCGATGACAGCCGTTTCTATAATAGAAGAAATCGGAATCGCGAACGTTTCATTTTCAAGTTTGACTAACAGCACGGAAATGATCGACAGTGTAAGCGGAAGCTGGATGGAGAAAAGCGAACCTTCGCCTTCGCTCGATTTGATGCTGACAGAACCGCCCAACGATTCCAGCTTGCTTTTGACAACGTCTAAGCCGACTCCGCGTCCTGAAATATCCGAGATTTGATCTGCGGTTGAGAATCCCGGCGCAAAAATGAGCGCGTCGATTTCATGATCTTCGATCGTTTCGGCTTCGCGTTCAGTAATGACGTTGCGCTCAAGCGCTTTTTCGAGCACCTTTTTGCGGTTGATGCCGGCGCCGTCATCCTCCACCTCGATAAAGACATGGTTACCGCTGTGGTATGCTTTCAGGCGGACTTGACCGGTTTCAGGTTTACCGTTTTTCACCCTGACTTCAGGCGCCTCGATCCCGTGATCAAGGCTGTTTCTCAAGAGGTGGACAAGCGGGTCGCCGATTTCGTCTATTACCGTTCTGTCAAGCTCTGTTTCCGCTCCGAAAATCGACAGCTCGATCTTTTTATTTAATTCTTTTGTCAGCTGGCGGACCATGCGCGGGAATCGGTTGAACACCGTTTCTACCGGAACCATTCTCATATTGAGGATGATCGACTGCAGGTCGCCTGAAATTCTAGTCATCCGTTCGACGGTTTCCGTTAATTCGCTGTGTTCTAGCTCTTTGGCGATCTGCTCTAAGCGCCCCCTGTCAATGACCAGCTCTTCAAACAGGTTCATTAATGAATCGAGGCGGTCGATGTTGACGCGGATCGTCTTCGTTCCGCCGCCTGCCGCAGGTTTCGCCGCGTCTTTTTTGCCGTCCGGCTGCTTAGCCGGTTTTTTCTCCGCCTCTTTCGGTGCGGTTTCTTTTTCGGATGCGGCGGGCTTCGCTTCTTCTTGTGCCGAAAAATCGTTTTTCAGCTCGGTCACTTCTATTTTTTCAATTTCAGATACGCCGTTGATTTTGTTGAAAATCTCTTCTTTTCCGTGTTTGCTTAAAAAGCAGATGACGAATTCGGAATCAAAATCCTCCGATTCAAGGACTTCTGTTTCCGGAATCGTTTTAACGACTTCGCCGACCTCGTTCAGCTGCTCAAATACCATGTACACCCGAACGCCCTTCAACAGACAGTCCTCTTTCAATGCAACTTTGATTTCGAAACATTTAAAGCCTTGTTCCTCAGCTTCGGCGATGACCGTTCGTTGAAATTCGTCATAGGACCATTTCGTTTCGGAAGACGCCGCTTCAGGCGCTTCTACCGCTGCTGCCGTCTCCTTGTTTGCCCCTGTCACATCAAGCTTGGCGCAGACTTCGGAAACATCTCTTTTGCCGTCGCCGCCTTCGATGATCGAAAGGACGATTGCTTCAAGGTCATCGAGCGCTTCAAACATGACGTCCATCCACTCTGACGTGATGGTCATTTCTTCATTTCGAATCGCATCCAGCACGTTTTCCAGACTGTGCGTTAAATGAGCCATGTCTTCATAGCCCATCGTTGCGCTCATCCCTTTCAAGGTATGAGCCGCTCTGAAAATATCATGGACAAGCTGCAAGTCTGTCGGATTTTTTTCGAGTTCGAGCAATTTTTCGTTACAGGTTTGCAAATGTTCTCTGCTTTCTTCAATAAAGACGTCTAAATATTGATTCATATCCATATGAGTCACGCCCTCTCTTTTTTCATATACGTCATAATGGCTGCGGCAATCTCATCAACATGCTTGATGTCGTTTGCAAGCCCGTTGTTAATGACCGATTTCGGCATTCCGAAAACGACGGACGACTCGGCTGCTTCGGCGATCACCGTTCCGCTCCCATGTTTCAAAAGGCCTTTTACGCCTTCTGTTCCGTCGCTTCCCATCCCCGTCATAATGACGGCGATTTTTTCAAACTCCCGAAGTGAGGCCAGGGATTGAAACAAGTAGTCAACAGAAGGCTTGTGGCGGCTTTCTGTGTCGCGGTCATCGAGCGTGATCACCAATTCGCCCTTTTCAAGGCCGACCGCCATGTTTTTTCCTCCGGGTGCAATGTAAACCCAGCCGTCTTTCGCTCTCTCACCGTTTTCAGCCTCCTTCACGGTTACTTCTGAGAGGTGGTTCAGCCTGTTCGCTAATGAGGCCGTAAAGCCCTTTGGCATGTGCTGAACGATAAAAACAGGCGCCTTCAACGTTTTGGGAAGCTTGGGAAGCACTCTTTGCAGCGCCCTCGGCCCCCCTGTCGATGTACCAATGCAGATGAGCTGTTTTCCAGCCCGAAAGCGGACTGAATCGCTGCCGCCCACAATCGGCTGCTTCGCCGTCTCGATGGCGGGCTTTGAGATCGGAACTTGCCGGCCTTTCAGTTTCACCCGTCCTGCTGTCAAAACCTTCTCAATCAGCATGTCTCTTACTTTATATAAATCTATTGAAATCGAACCCGACGGCTTCGCGACGAAATCGATCGCCCCAAGCTCCAGACATTCGATCGTGATATCTGCTCCCTGCTGCGTCAGGCTCGATACCATGACAACCGGAAGCGGATCGCTCGCCATAATCCTTTTCAACGTTTCTTTTCCGTTCATCACAGGCATTTCAATATCCAATGTGATCACATCCGGACGGAGCTCCTTGATTTTTTGGAGCGCTTCCTCGCCGTTTCTTGCCGTTCCTGCTACAGCAATCTCGTGATTGGATGTTAAAAACTTGGTGATCATGTTTCTCATAAAAGCAGAGTCGTCAACGACAAGAACACGAATCATAATGTATTGCCCCTCCTCAGGAATGAAGATAATTTTTCGATAAAGGACCGGTTTTCGCCCATTTCCGTTCTGCCGTTATGAAGCAGCGATTCGGCCAGCAGGTAAACCGCCCTGCTCGGCTTGGAACGCGGACTCTTTATCAGAAACGGCTGCTGCTCCACAACGGCTCTTGAGACCAGGGGATCCTCAGGAATCGGCCCTGCATATGCAAGCTTTTGCTGCAAAAAAGCGTTTACCGTGTTGGAAAGGCGGAGAAAAGCAGAAATTCCGTCTTTTTGGGTTGTACAGCGATTGACAACGACTTTCAGCTGAAGATCGCGTCCGGTTAATGCCAAATGCTTGATCGCACTGTATGCGTCCATGATGGATGTCGGCTCCGGCGTGGTGACGACCAGAATTTCATCCGCTGACAGGACGAAAGGCAGCTGATCTTTTGACAGCCCCGCTCCCATGTCAAATATGACATAGTCGAAGCTTGTCAAAGCCCGCGTCAATTCCTTCAGAAAAAACGCCCAGTTTTCCCTGTTCAATTCGAACATTGCATCCAGCCCGGTTCCGCCCGAAATGTATTGAAGGCCTCGCGGGCCGGCTGACAAGGCGCGCTCAAACGGCATTTTTTGCTGGAGGAGGTCCATCACCGTGTAGAGCGATTGCCGGCCGATCAGAATATCAATGTTCCCCATACCGACATCAAGATCGATCAACAGCACGCTCTTTCCTTTTTCCAGAATGGCGAGAGCCGTATTCAGCGATACATTCGACTTCCCGACGCCTCCTTTTCCGCTCATGACAGCGAGCGTTTCCGCTTTTGGATGAGCGATAGCGGCGGGCGGTTCGGCAAAGCGTTGCCCCATCCGCCTTCGTAAGCTTTCTGCCTGATCCATGTTCAACACCCCGTAAGCAGTCTGACAAATGCTGCGTTTGACAAGTAGCGGATATCCTCCGGAACATTTTGTCCGTTTGTAATATAGCCGAGGCCGATTCTCGATTCGGCGAGCAGATTCATGACGCTTCCCAACGAATCGGTCTCATCCACTTTCGTGAATATCAACTGATCGATCGGAATGCTTGAGAACTGCTTAATGAGCTCCTTCATATCCTCGTACTTGCTCGTCGCGGACATGACGAGAAACGCCTGTATCTTACGCTCAAACGGAATGATTTCCTTCAGCTCCCTGACATATTGCCCGTCTTTGAAATTCCGGCCCGCCGTATCAATGAAGACGTGGTCAAAATCGGCGAACTTTTGCTGGGCAGCTTTAAACTCTTCTTTCGTGTAGCACACCTCAAGCGGCGCATTCAGAAGCTCGGCATATGTCCTGAGCTGTTCAACCGCTGCAATCCTGTACGTATCGGTCGTGATAAAAGCGATTTTTTTCTGCTTTTCCAGTACAGAAGAAGCGGCGAGCTTTGCCAATGTCGTCGTTTTGCCGACTCCGGTCGATCCGAAGAGCACGACATATTGCGAATGAATCGCCACGTCCTGTTCCAGATTATCGGGAAGAAGATCGGCCAAAGCATCTGTTAAGTGCGCCAGCGTCTTTTCATCCGTCCACTCTTCGCCGTCTCTTAAAGAAGTGCTGATCAACCGGCCGAGCGCTTTCGTACGGATGGCCGGCGATACCCCTTTCTTTGCCAGGAGCTGGTCCGCCTTTTTCAGCGGTTCAGGCAGCACATCAACAGGCTGCTCATGATGCCGCATTTCCAGCAGTTCTTTCAGCTCTTTCACTTGGCTTGCCAAATCAAGATGGTCCGGCTGCGGGACAGGCGAAGGGCTTTGTTCCCGGAAAACGGGCTTTTGACGCTCTTGCTTCCTTGCGTCGGAAAAGTCCTGGTCGACGACCGCGATCACTTCAACCCCGGTTTTTTTCACAAAGCCGAGAAATTTTCTCTTTTGAATTTTTTTAGAATTCAAGATTACGGCGTCATTCCCGAGCTCCTGTATAATTTGCTTTGTGGCTTCCTGCATAGAACCAGCTACAAATTTTTTGATTTTCATTGAATATCCACCACTCCGATGCTTTGAACTTCTACATTGGCTTCCAATTCGTTATAGGAAAGAACCGGCAGATCAGGGAAATAGCGCTCAAGCAGCTGCTTGACATACATTCTGACAGGCGGCGAACATAGAAGGATCGGCACTTCCTGCCTCAATGAGAGCTGTTCGATTTCTCTTGCTACAGATTGAATGATATTTTCGGATAATGTTGGTTCAAGAGATAAAAAGTTGCCGTGTTCAGTCTGCTGAATTCCTTCCGCCACGGCCTTTTCGACGCGGCCCGAACAAGTCACCACTTTCAGCGTCTCATTTTCCTTCGCATATTGGGCGGTGATCTGCTTGGCCAGAGCCTGTCTGACATACTCGGTCAGCATATCTGAATCCGTCGTCAGCTTTCCGTAGTCGGCCAGCGTTTCAAAGATTGTCACCAAGTTCCTGATCGATACTTTTTCTTTCAGAAGTTTTGCCAGCACTTTCTGAATGTCACCGACAGACAGCGGATTCGGCGAGACCTCTTCGACCAGTACAGGATAAGATTCTTTCAAGTGGTCGATCAGCTGTTTCGTTTCCTGTCTTCCGATCAGCTCATGGGCGTGCTTTTTCACCTGCTCCGTAATATGGGTCGATACGACTGAAGCCGGATCGACAACCGTGTACCCGAGCATTTCGGCCTGATCTTTCTGAGATTCCGGTATCCATTTAGCCGGAAGACCGAAGGACGGTTCGATTGTGTCAATCCCTTCGATCTGATCGTCTTCGCCTGTCGGAGACATCGCCAGAAAGTGATCGAGGAGAAGCTCGCCTTTCGCGACTTCGTTTCCTTTAATTTTGAGCCTGTACTCGTTCGGCTGAAGAGCGATGTTATCCCTGATTCTGACGACCGGAATGACAAGTCCGAGTTCAAGCGCGAGCTGGCGCCTGATCATGACAATTCTGTCCAACAGATCGCCGCCCTGATTTGCATCTGCAAGCGGAATCAATCCGTAGCCGAATTCAAACTCGATCGGATCAATATCAAGCAGATGGACGACGCTTTCGGGGCTTTTTAATTCATCCACTTCAGCTTCTTCCTCAAGGATATCCTCCACTTTTTCCTTCTCTTCACCGGCTTTGGAGAGCATATAGCCGCCTGCGGCGAGAAGAAGAGCCAGAGGGCCTGTCAGGAGAATGCCGATCGGCGTGAAAATCCCGAGCAGGAAAATCGTTCCCGCCGTGACATACAAAAGCTTCGGATAGGCAAACAGCTGGCCTGTAATATCGTGGCCGAGGTTTCCGTCCGACGCCGCTCTTGTCACGACGATACCCGTCGCCGTTGAGATCAAGAGCGCAGGCAGCTGAGATACGATTCCGTCGCCTACAGACAGGAGTGTAAAGTGTGAAGCGGCTTCCTGAATGCTCATTTGTTTTTGCAGCATGCCGATGACAATTCCGAAAATGACGTTGATAAGGACGATGATGATCCCTGCGATCGCATCCCCTTTCACGAATTTGCTCGCTCCGTCCATCGCTCCATAGAAGTCGGCTTCACGGGCCACCTTCTCACGGCGCACCTTCGCTTCCTGCTCGGTCACCATTCCGGCATTCAAATCGGCATCAATGCTCATCTGTTTTCCCGGCATGGCGTCGAGCGTGAATCTGGCAGCAACTTCAGATACCCGTTCCGCCCCTTTCGTTATGACGATAAATTGAATAATGATCAAAATGATAAAGACAACGAGACCGACCAAAACGTTTCCGCCGACAACGAAAGACCCGAACGTCTCGACTACTTTTCCCGCATCACCGTTGGACAGAATCGAACGCGTCGTCGATACATTCAGCCCAAGGCGGAACAGCGTCAAGAGGAGCAGCAAAGAAGGAAAAATCGAAAATTGCAGCGGTTCTTGCATGTTCATTGTGGTGAGAAGCACGATTAACGCAAGAGAAATATTAACGATAATTAAGATGCTCAACATCCATGTTGGAAAGGGTATGATAAGCATTGCCACAATGAGGACAACGCCGGATAAAATAGATAAATCTCTTGCAGACATGCTGTTTCTCTCCTTTTAAAACTGAAAAATTCACTAGATTTTTTGCTTTGTTTTGTAAACATAGGCCAGGATTTCGGCTACGGCCTTAAAGAATTCTTCCGGAACGGCCTGGTCGATCTCAACCTGGTCATAGAGCGCCCTTGCCAAAGGCCTGTTCTCGACCGTCATGACATCGTGTTCTTTGGCGATCTGCCTGATTTTCAGAGCCATTAGATCGACCCCTTTTGCGATGATAAACGGCGCATCCATTTTGTTTTCGTCGTATTTCAATGCGACGGCGTAATGGGTCGGGTTTGTGATGATGACATCCGCTTTTGGCACTTCCTGCATCATGCGGCGCATCGCCATTTCCTTTTGCTTCTGCTTGATCTTCGACTTGATCAGAGGATCGCCTTCGGTTTTTTTGTATTCGTCTTTGATGTCCTGTTTTGACATGCGAATATTTTTTTCATAGTCAAATTTTTGATAGAGGTAATCGAGCACCGCGAGAAAAATTAATGCGACTGCAGCGGAAACCCCCATTAAAAAGGTGAGCCAGCCGACATATGACAAAGCCTCGCCAGCCGACAGCGCCGGGATTCTGAGAATTTTGTCAAAGTTCAGCCATAAAACGGCGAATGTCACGCCTCCGACAATCACGATTTTTAAAATCGATTTAAGCAGTTCAACGATCGCCCTGATGCTGTAAATCCGCTTGAATCCATTAAGCGGGTCAAGCTTTTTCAAATCAGGCTTGATCGCTTCAGGGGCAAATAAAAACCCGACTTGCATATAGTTGCTCAATACCCCAGAGACGACGGCTGTCAGCAAAAGCGGTGCCATAATGAGGCCCGATTCAAGCACAACACTTTGAAACAGGCCGGGAATATTGGCGACTGACACCTTCATCGTGATTAATTCTTTGTAATACTTTTCGATCAGGCCGAGCAGGCGGTCTCTCATAAAAGGTCCGATGAATAAAAAGGATAAAAACACGATGAGAAGAGTGACCGCCGTATTGACATCTGCACTTTTGGCAACCTGACCTTTTTTTCTGCTTTCCCGCCGTTTTTTCGGCGTCGCTTTTTCCGTTTTTTCACCTGCGAAAAATTGCAAATCCAACGTCAGCTTCATCATGCCACCCCAAGCAAAGTTAATAGATCTCTCATTGTCCGAATGGCAAATTCGAAGACGTGCTGCATCATGCTGAACATAACGGCCATGCAGATGATGAGCATGATAAAGGTGATCGCGATTTTCAAAGGAAGCCCGACGACAAACACGTTGAGCTGCGGCACCGTTCTCGCCACAATCCCCAATGCCAGATCGACTAAAAACAAACAAGCCACAACAGGCGTAGACAATTGAAATGCTGTAATAAACATCGTATTGAAGCTTTTTGCGATAAACTCGGCAAATTCTTCGCTTCCAAACGACAGCGCCATCTTGTCGACCGGAATGTATTGATAGCTGTAATAGATCCCGTCAAGCAGGAGATGATGCGCATTCAGGCTCAGCATGAGAAGCAGCGCCATCGTATATAAAAACTGGCCGACAAGCGGGCTTTGCGCCCCTGTCTGTGGATCGATCACATTCGCCACCGCAAATCCCATTTGAAAATCAATGAACGATCCGGCGATTTGAACGGCTGAGATCATCATGTAAGCGATCAGCCCAAGCAGAAGTCCGATGAGCGCTTCCTTCATGGCCAACATCATGTAAATTCCGTCAACGTCAAGGTGAGGAGGCTTTTCAATCGCTTGAAAACTGACGAGCGCAAGAAAAAATGCAAAACCTATTTTATGAACGGCCGGAATTGTCCGATAAGAAAATAGAGGCACCGTTACATAGAATGCTGTGATTCTGACAAACACAAGTAAAAAGGCTGGAAATGATTCGATTATTGACATGTTAAAACTACCCTGCAAAACGGTTTAAATTAGAGAACAGCTCAGTCGCGAATGACAAAATCGTCGACAGCATCCACGGGCCGAAAACGACGAGTCCGACCAAAACGGCGACGATTTTCGGAATGAATGCAAGAGTCTGTTCCTGTATTTGGGTGGTTGCCTGAAAAACGCTGACGATCAGCCCGACGAGAAGAGCGAGCGCCAAAAGCGGCCCGCTGATAAGCAATGTAACGTATACAGCCCTTTCAGCCATCGATATAACAAATTCTGAATTCATGTATTAGCACCTACTCTAAAAGCTTTGCAGCAAAGATTTAACGATTAAATACCAGCCATCTACAAGCACAAACAGCAAAATCTTAAACGGCAGTGAAATCATGACCGGCGGAAGCATCATCATCCCCATCGACATCAAAACACTTGCCACAACCATATCGATAATCAGAAACGGTATAAATATCATAAATCCCATTTGAAACGCGGTTTTCAATTCCGAGATGACAAACGCAGGAACCATAGTTGAAAGCGGAATATCATTGATGGACTCAGGCGTTTCCATCTTTGCGTAATTCATAAATAAAGCCAGATCTTTCTGTCTTGTATGCTTGCTCATAAATGTTTTGATCGGGGCTTCCGCTTTTGTATAAGCTTCATCCAAGGTGATTTTATTGTTCATTAAAGGCGTCAGCGCTTCTTTATTAATCTCTGAAAAAGTCGGCCCCATAATGAAAAATGTCAGGAACAGTGCAAGTCCGATCAGCACCTGGTTTGGGGGCATTGACTGTGTTGCCAGCGATGTCCGGACAAAGGACAGGACGATGACAACCCTTGTGAAACAAGTCATCAAGATCAAGATACCCGGAGCGATCGAAAATACTGTCAAAAGCAGCAAGAGCCGGACGCTGGCGCTGACATTTGCCGCATCGCTTGAATTAAATAAATCCATAAACTCATTCATGTTGATTTTGGCCTTTCTTTCTGCCTTCTGCGCGATTTTGTTTCAGTTCCGCAAGCTGTGCTTTTAACGACTCGGAAAAAGATGCCGTGCCGCTATGTTTTTGCACGCCTGGAACTTTGACTTGATCCATCCATTTCTGCCATTCAATCTTGCTGTTCATCGCAGCTTCATGCTGCGTGAGAATTTCTTTATATTCCTTTTCATCATCGATCTCTTTCAGCAGCTGGATATTTTCGCCGACACCGACGACCAGCACCCTGTTTCCTACTTTAATCAGCTGTACGGACTTGTTTTGCCCGAGTGAAGTCCCGCCGATGTTTTCAACATACTGGAAGGGTTTTAGCAAACGGTTGCGTTTATTCATGAATTTGACCAAAGCATAGATCAGAAAAATGACGAACAGTAACGCGCCGATCATTTTCACAAAATCAAATATGGAAACGGAAGGAGACGGGGGTTCGGTCTCCGCCTCTTCCTTTAGAGAACTTTTTTCCTCGGTTTTGTCTTTGTCTTTTGCTTGTTCTTTCTCTTTGCCCGCACCTTTTTGCTCAAACAGATGATCAACGGTCTGGTCCCCCGATTCCTCTGCGAGAGCCGGAGCGTACGGCAATGCGAGAAAGGCGCATAGACAAAGGCCGGCTATGAAAATAAGAGGTTTCTTAAACAAGTTGTACACCCTTTAGCTTAGCGTTTTATTGATGGCTTCCATGACGCGGTCAGCCTGGAACGGTTTGACGATAAAGTCTTTCGCTCCCGCCTGGATGGCGTCGATAACCATCGATTGCTGGCCCATTGCCGAACACATGATGATTTTTGCCTGCGGATCGATTTCCTTGATTTCTTTAAGAGCCGTGATTCCGTCTTTTTCCGGCATCGTGATATCCATTGTGACAAGATCAGGTGAATGCTCTTTATACTTTTCAACAGCCTGTGCCCCGTCTTGCGCTTCTGCGACGACTTCAAAGCCGTTTTTCACCAAAATATCTTTAATCATCATTCTCATAAATGCTGCATCATCAACTACTAAAATCTTGTAAGCCATTATTAATCTCTCCAATCAATCTGTTATTATCGTAATTTGCTGATTCGTTCAGCCTGACTCAAAATGTCTGTCACCCTGACGCCGAAGTTTTCGTCTATGACGACGACTTCGCCTTTAGCAACGACGCGCTGGTTGACCAAGATGTCAACAGGCTCACCGGCGAGTTTGTCAAGCTCAATGATACTGCCGGTTGACAGTTCAAGCACCTCTTTGACGCTGCGGTTTGTCCTCCCCAGCTCGACCGTGACGGACAAAGGAATATCCATGAGCATGTCAAGGTTTTGAAGGTGCGGCTGCGCTTCAGTCTGAGGGGCAAAGGATTGAAACTCTGCCGGTGCCACCTGCACAGGCTCTGAAACTTTTGCCGTCCCTTGCCGTTTAGGCGCAGGCTCCTGTCTCTGTGTCTGAGCAGGTGCCGAATTCGGATTAGGCGCCGGTTTTTCCTGTACGGGCGTCTGTACCTCTTCAGTCTTCACAGGCTCTTCTCCGCCGTCCTGATTTGTTAATTCATCAATCAGATCTTTTGCAAAGGTCAGCGGATAAAGCTGCATAATATGCGAATCGATCAGATCTCCGACTTTTAGTCTGAAAGATACTTTGACGAGCGGGTCCTCTTTCGGAATTTGCTCTGTCCCTTCCCCTTCTTTCACATCAAGGAGGTCAACTTCCGGCGGAGAAATATCGATCTTCTTGCTGAAGACGGTGGACATCGATGTCGCAGCGGAACCCATCATTTGGTTCATCGCTTCCTGAACGGCGCTTAGATGAATTTCGCCAAGCGACGGATCTGCGTTCGTCCCGTCTCCCCCCATCATCAAGTCAGCAATGATCGCGGCATCTTCCTGCTTGATGACGAGAAGATTGTTTCCTGAAAAACCTTCTGTATAGCTCACACCGATTGAAACATACGGGTGCGGGAACTCATCATTTAAATGGCTTTTTTCAATCACCGAAACAGTCGGCGTTGTAATTTCGACTTTTTGATTCAATAAAGTGGACAAAGCTGTTGCAGAGCTCCCAAAGGAAATGTTTCCGATTTCCCCGATCGTATCCTGTTCCATCAGGGACAACCCTGATTCTGGCTGCTCTTGAGCCGTATCATCGCCGCCTTTAAGCAGCGCATCAATTTCATCCTGTGATAACCTATTGTTATTCTCCATATTCTTCACCTCTTATGTCGTGATCTAGAATTTGAATCGCAGTCTTTCGATTCATTCGGCCGGCTTGTGCTAGAAATTTCGGTTTATCTCCGACCAAAACAGTAAGAGGTTCTGCTACTGATTTGTCCAAAGTGATACAATCTCCAATTTCTAAATTTAAAAACTCTTCAATGGTTAATTCCGATGATCCGAGTTCTGCGACAATTGGAATTTGCGCTGTCAAAATCCGCTTTTCTATCGACTTTGTTTCCTCCGGTTTTGGTTCAATTCTGTCTGATTGCATCCAGTAGTGAACGGAAAGCTTAGGAATGATCGGTTCCAGGACGACGTGCGGGATGCACAGGTTGATAACCCCGCTGATGTCTCCTATTTGCGTGTTCAGCGAAATGACAACGACCGTCTCATTCGGCGATACCATTTGCACAAACTGCGGATTCACTTCAAAATCGGACATTTCCGGCTCGATTTCCGTGATGGATTCCCACGCATCTTTGTAATTCGTGAGACAGCTTTCGAATAAATTGGACATGATTTTCGTCTCAATCTCCGTCATGCTGTCAATTTTGTTGTGGCTCGAGCCGATCCCGCCCATCACCCGGTCCATCATCGTATAGGCGATGGTCGGGTTGATCTCCATCATGATTCTTCCTTCAAGAGGGCGAACCTCAAACAGATTGAGGATCGTCATATTCGGAATCGATCTGATGAATTCCTCATACGGAACCTGATCAACCGAGCTGACCGAGATTTGGATATAGGTTCTCAACTGAGCTGAGAAATAAGTCGTTAGCAGCCTTGCAAAGTTATCGTGAATCCTGGTCAAGCTGCGGATTTGATCCTTTGAAAAGCGGAGCGCCCGTTTAAAGTCATAGACTTTTACTTTTTTAACGGACTCTTCTTTTTTCAGCTCGTCGGCGTCCATTTCACCGGTCGATATCGCTGAAAGCAGTGCATCGATTTCATTTTGGGAGAGCACTTCTCCTGCCATCTGTTTTCACCTCCATGGTTCTGTCATCTATGTTCCTACTGCAGATTAAAGGAGGTAATGTACACAGTTTTCACTTTTCCCTCTTTCATGTAGTTCGTGTTCAGCTTTTCTTTCAGCTGTTCTTTAAATTTTTCTTTTCCTTTTTGTCCTTCAAGCTCATCTGCGTTCGTGTTCGCCAAAAGGGAGATGACTGAATCTTTAATTTGGAAATCCCGCTTTTCAAGCTCTTCTTTCGCCTCTTTCGAATCGGTTTCAAGCTTGATTGACAAACGGACTACATTGTCTGATTTCAAGTTTGTCGTGATTTCGGCGACTTCAACTGAAGATTCGACCACTTCATCGATCGAAGGTTCTGCGTTTTGATCTTTTTCACTTGCGCTTCCCTTGATGACAAAGAACGCAGCGGTTCCCAACACAGCAATTGCCAAAATAATCGTCATCATAATTCCTAGAAGTTTTTTATTCATTCAGATTCCTCAATTCTTTGGTCACAAGAAAGTATTTGGATTTTTTGATAGAATGACACGATTGTATCCACAACTGTATCTTCATCTTCTTTGACAACAAACTTTTTTCCGTTGGACAGCGTAATTGTCGTATCCGGAAAACATTCAATTTGCTCAATGAATAGTGCATTCAGAATAAAGGGCTGTCCGTTTAATCGCGTAACTTTGATCATGTGTTATCAAGAGGCGCCTTCACGAGGGCGCCTCCTTCCCTCCTATCGCTTCAGATTGACGAGTTCCTGAAGAATTTCATCAGAGGTTGTAATGATTTTCGCATTGGACTGGAAGCCGCGCTGCGCGATAATCATTTCGGAAAATTCTTCTGAAAGGTCGACGTTCGACATTTCAAGCGCACTCGTTTGAATTTTTCCTGAGCCGCCTTCCCCAGGTACAACGACTTGCGGATCTCCCGAACTCAATGTTTCGCGGTAAAGGTTGTCTCCAGCTTTTGATAATCCGGATGTGTTGCTGAATGTCGCAAGCGAGATCTGGCCGGCGGTCTGGTTCTCGTTGTTTTGATCGACATAAGAAACGGTTCCGTCAGGAGCGATGCTGAAGCTTTGCGCGTCTTGCGGAATGTTGATTCTTCCATTATTGGCCGTTAAGACGAACAGCCCGTCAACAGTGACGAGGTCACCTTCATCAGATCGGTAGAAGTTTCCTGATCTTGTGTAGTACACTTCATCTCCTGATCCGACGCGGAAGTAGCCGTCTCCTGTAATGGTCATGTCAAGCTGGCGGCCTGTTGTCGAAGGCGCTGCGTTTGTGTGAATGATATCGATCGATCCGATCGTTGCACCGAGTCCGACCTGCTGGCCGTTTACAGAGCCGCGGTTTGCAGTAGACGACGACGCGCCGGAAAGCTGCTGGCTGACAATATCTTTAAACGTAACCCGGCTTTTCTTATAGCCTGCCGTATTGATATTCGAGATGTTGTTGGCGACGACATCAAGCTTTGTCTGAAAGTTTTTCATGCCGCTGATTCCTGAGTATAGTGAACGTAACATAATTATTCCTCCCTGAATTGTCTGTTTTTATTTATCAGAATGGCTTACCGCCGTCACATTCCACGGATTGACTTCGGTTCCATCGTCAAGGACAAGCAGATACTGTCCGTCTGAGCTTTTAACTGATTTGACGAGCGCCGTTTTTTCTTCGCTGTCTTCGCCTTCATAGGTGACTTCTTTTCCGATCCAGCTGACATACATCGTCATCGGGTCCTGAAGTCCGACGAACGTCGACATCGTTGTGTTCAGATTCGTTAGCTGCTCTAGGCTTGAAAAGGTCGCCATTTGCGCAATGAATTCGCGGTCTTCCATCGGATTTAAGGGATCTTGGTACTGCAGTTGTTTCATCAGCAGTTTCAAAAATTCATCCTTCCCAAGATTGGAGCCGCTCCCTGCTTTCTCGGCTTTTTTTGCCTCGGATAAAAAATCGGATGTCGTCGATTTCGTGTTTGTTGTTCCTAAGGCGGTTCTGGTATCAATTGAAGTATCAGACATTAGATCTCCTCCTCGCTGTCCTGTGATCGAGTCTCGATAAGCTCATCCAGAAACTCCTGAAAATCCTCATTTTCCTGCTTACTTTGCTGATCTTGCTTCGGCTGATGCTGGTTTTTCTCATCGTCCGCCAGCTGTCCGAAAGTCTGATCGCTGTTTTGAAGCGGAACACCGAAGCGGTCAATTTGCACAGACATGTTGGGCAGCGCCTGTTTAAGATGCGCGAGATTGTGTTCGAGCAGCTCTTTAGCCGACTGGGTCGATGCGATGATTTTGCTTGAAAACATCCCGTGCTGTTTGACGAGCTTGATCGTGATAAAGCCAAGATTTTCAGGATTCAGGCGGATCGTGAAACTGCCTGTCGACCTGCCGAACGGCGTATACTTCATCTGTTTCCATGAGCTGAGAATTTGTTCTGAAAAGCTTTTCGGCTGAGCGGAAGCTTCCTCTGCCGCCGAAGGCTGGAGACCCTGGATCAGCGCTGTGCCTGTCCGATGATTGGCCAGTACAGAGGATTGAATCGGCTGTTCCTTTTGGCCTTGCTTTCCTTCAGTTTGAATTTCTCTTCTGTTCAAAACAAAGGACAACGGCTTCTCAGAAAGAGAAACATCGGTTTTCTTGCTCATGAGCATTGCCTTGAGTTCGCTTTCGGCCATTTTCCACTCTTTTTGATCCGGTTCAGCGTTTGCGTTCATCATCTGCTCCATTAAGCTTTTCAAGCTTTTCAGCTCGGTGTTTGACATGGACAAAAGCTGCGATTGGCTCGGATCTTTCGTGAAAAATTGACGTTTAAGCTCATCAATCAGCCCTTCTGCTCCCGCCTTTGTTTGAAGAGCGGCGAGAAATTCCGGCGCCTGTTTCAATAATTCTGCGATTTGCGAAGTTTTGAGTGACGGTTGATTTTCATTTACAATCGCAGCTAGCAGCTGCTGAATCTGGCCGAGAATTTGCAGGTCGGGCTTTTTCGGCTCTTCTGTCCCGCTTTCGTCGGCAGGCAAAGCTTTAGCATCAGCCGTTTTGCCTGATTGTTCAGGCAGGGCGGCTTTTTCAAGCAGCTCTTTTATTTGTTGCAGCAGCTGTTCTGCCAATGCCAGTTCATCCGGAGATGCATTCAGCTCTTCAAGCTGCTGAAGGGAATTCAGCCAGTCTTCATTGAAAGAGCTGTCTTCCTTATTTGAAAGCCATTGCTTCAGTTCATGCAAAAGCCCTTCCAACGGCGTATCCTGAGAAGGCTCTTCTCCCTTTTGAAAAGGGGAAAGTGAGCTGTTTTCCTTCTGGAGCACATTCTGAAAGAGCGCGCCCAACGGCGTCCTGCTCGTTTTTGCAGGTGCAGTGTCCACCGCAGGTTTGGCATCAAAGGAGATTACGTCAAAAAGCCTCAAGCTATTCCCCCCCTTCTTTTTTCGCTTCGTTTTTCGCCTCGTTTTTCACAAGCTTTTCTGTGAATACAGCCGCTTTATCAGGAGACATTTTTGAGAGGATCTCAGTCACTTTCTTTTTGCTTAAAGAATCTAAAATATTGATTGCCTCTTCCTCTTTTAATTCGCTTAAAATTTTTGCAGCTTTATTGCTTTGCATGCTTTCATAAATTTTGACGACTTTTCCGTCTCCTTGACCTTCGGCGTTCTTTTTATCCTGCTCTTTTTCATCTTTTTCCGTTTTTTCGAGCGAGCTGATTTTTTGTTTCAGCCTTTTAATCTCTTGATCACTCGTTTTTAAGTCACTCGTCAGCGTTTCGATTTCGCTTTTTTGTTCATCGATCGTCTTTTGGAGCTTTTCTGCTTTGTTCTCCTGCTGTTTAGTTGCGTGATCTATGTCCTGATCCTCGCCGTTTTTCACAAGCTCTTTTACGACGGGAATTTTTGAGGCTACATCCTGAAAATTGACGCCCAAAAGCCACATGCCGACGAACGCTACAACGATTAAAAAGATCAGCGGAATGACGATGACAAACAAAAATGTCTGAAATTTACCGGCTTTTTTTTCTTCGGTCATCGTTTTTCTACCCCTAGCTTCCTTGAGTTATGTACTGGGCAATGGAGATATCGTCCATTTCCTTTAACTCATTTGCTTTGTTTTGCAGCGAATACATTTCAAACTGCTTTTCTTTCATTTTTTCAAATTTTTTCAGCTCGATATTTTTCTCCGTCAAATCGTGCTGTTTTTCATTCATTTCATTTCTCTTCATCATGACGAGCTTTTGATAATGGTAGATTGTCGTTTCAAGATTTGTGACAAATTGCTGATAATGCCGCATTTCCTGAACGCTCATCCCCGTCTGCATCTTGATTTCCTTGTTTTTTTCCAGCGTTTCTTTTTGGCTCATGCTTTCATACAGCTTTTCCGCGACCTTTTCGAATTCGGAAACTGAGTGCTGATATTCAGCAAATGATTGGTCTTTTTCATTTTCTTTAAGCTCGAGGAGCTTTTGAAATTTAAATGAATAAGCCATTCTTAATCCTCTCTTCCTGTAAGACTCTTTAATAAGGAAATGCTCTCTTCCAGCGATGCCGCTTCATCCACTTCCTGCTTGAGGAAGCTGATCAGCTTAGGGTGGAATTGTATGGCCTCATCAATTTCTCTGGAAGACCCTTTTTTATAGGCTCCTATGTTGATCAGATCCTCTGAGTTTTGATAGGTTGACAGCATTTCCCTGAACCGGTTCGCTGCTCTGATATGGTCTTTCTCGGCGATGTTCGACATCACCCTGCTGATGCTTTTTAAAATGTTGACTGCCGGAAACTGGCCTTTATTCGCAAGGGCTCGGTCAAGAACGATATGGCCGTCCAAGATTCCCCTTACAGTATCGGCGATCGGTTCATTCATATCATCGCCGTCGACAAGAACCGTATAGAAAGCAGTTATTGACCCGCTTTCCGTCGTTCCTGTTCGTTCTAAGAGCTTAGGTAAAATAGCGAACACTGAGGGTGTATAACCTTTTGTCGTCGGCGGTTCGCCCGTCGCCAGGCCGATTTCCCTCTGGGCCATGGCGACCCTTGTCACCGAGTCCATCATGAACATGACGTTTTGTCCTTTGTCGCGGAAGTACTCGGCAATCGCTGTTGCTGTATAGGCCGCTTTCAGACGCATCAGCGCCGGCTGGTCAGATGTAGCCACTACAACGATCGTTCGCTTCAGCCCTTCTTCGCCGAGATCTTTCTCTATGAACTCCCTGACTTCCCGGCCCCGCTCTCCGACAAGAGCGATGACATTCAAGTCTGCGGCCGTCTCTCTCGCAATCATTCCCATAAGCGTGCTTTTTCCGACGCCGCTTCCGGCGAATATCCCGACACGCTGTCCTTTTCCGACGGTCAGCAGACTGTCGATCGATCTGACGCCGACCGCCATTTTTTCTCTGATCGGCGGCCTTTTCATCGGATTAGGCGGCGCCTGGTCTGTCGATACTTGAGCCAGACCTTTCGGAAGCACGCTGCCGTCGAGCGGATTGCCGAATGCATCGACAACTTGTCCGATCAACCCGGAGCCGACTTTGACCCTAAGCGATTCGCCCGTCGCTTCGACAATGCTGCCGGGGGCAATATTGGCCGCTTCCAAATATGGCATCAGAAGAATATTTTGGTCTTTGAAGCCGACAACTTCAGCTTTAATAGCCTTTGGCCCGTCACCTTTTGTATAGATTTTGCAGACATCGCCGATTGAACATTCAGGTCCTTTGGATTCAATCATCAGGCCGACCGCCTGTTTGACTTTTCCGTATCGTTTGTAGGAATCTGCGGTTTCTATACATTCAAGCAGCTGCTTGAGCATCACCGGACAACACCTGCCGTTTCAAGCAGGCTGAGCAGTTTTTGTTTCAGCTGCTGCAATTGAGTGTCGATGCCTGCATCGATTCTTCCGAAAGCCGTTTCAACATAGCACGTTCCTTTCGGCGCTTTTTCATCGGCGTATATCGCGATATGGGCGCCGTATTGGAGGAGCTGCTCAAGTTCGTTTTTGTGGCTTTGAACCTCGGTGTAGTACTCCGGATCTACATAGATGGCAATGTCATCGAATTCCTTAATTTCCGACAGCACCTGTTTTACGAGGGCTGTAAAAGCTTCTTTGTCGTCAGCCTTTTGATTCCAAACTTTTTTAGCCAGTGACACGGCAAGTTCGACAATTTCTTCGGATGATTGTTCGATTTTTTCTTCATAGTCACGTCTAGCCGCCCGGACGATGGCATTGGCTTCATCCAAATACGCTTGATAAGCGCTTCGGGCCTCGGCCTTTCCCTCTTCAAATCCAGCTTGAAAGCCTTCTTGTTTCGCCTGGTCTATCAGCGCTTCGCGTTCTGTTTCCCAGCTTGACCGTTCCTCTTCGATTTGCCGTCTGACCTGTTCGAGTTCAGCGCTCGCTTTTTCGTATATTTTTCCGGCTTCTTGTCTGGCATGGTCGAGGAGGTATTCCGGATCCTGTCCGGTATCAAGTTCGGTTTCTGTCTCAGGAAGTTTGACTTCCTTTAATGAAATCGTCCGCCTTTCTTTTTGCGGTATTGATGATAATCGCTGTTTAATAATGTTAGACAATGATATCATCTCCTCCGCCTCTGGCGATTACGATCTCACCTGCTTCTTCAAGTCTTCGGATGACGCTTACGATTCTCGATTGAGCTTCTTCTACGTCACGCAGACGCACAGGGCCCATGAATTCCATTTCCTCTTTAAATGTTTCAGCCATACGCTGCGACATGTTGCTGAAGACGATGTCTTTGACCTCTTCGCTGGCCACTTTGAGAGAAAGAAGCAGATCGTCGTTTTCCACATCGCGGATAACCCTTTGAATAGCGCGGTTATCAAGCGTAACGATATCTTCAAAGACGAACATCCGCTTTTTAATCTCGTCGGCAAGCTCAGGATCCTGAATTTCAAGGGCGTCAAGGATCGTTTTCTCCGTACCTCTGTCAACTCCGTTCAACACTTCGACTACGGCTTCGATACCGCCGGTCTGCGTGTAGTCCTGAGTGAATGTGGACGATAGCTTTTGCTCCAGAATCTGTTCGACTTCATTGATGATTTCCGGCGACGTCCTGTCCATAACAGCGATCCTTCTTGCAACCTCTGCCTGCACATCCTGATTCAGCTCTGACAATATCTGACCCGATTGCACGGGATCGAGATAAGACAGAATCAATGCGATCGTCTGCGGGTGCTCATGCTGGATAAAGTTCAGAATCTGCTCGGGATCCGCTTTTCTGGCAAAATCGAACGGTCTGACTTGAAGAGACGATGTCAGCCTGTTGATAATGCTGGCGGCTTTGTCTTCGCCGAGCGCTTTGTCAAGCACCTGCTTGGCGTAATGAATGCCGCCTTGAGAAATATATTCTTGAGCAATAGCCGTTTCATGAAATTCCTGAATAATCTCATCTTTTTTCTCAGGTGATACAGCTCTGACATTTGATATTTCAAGCGTCAGCCTTTCGATCTCTTCATCTGTTAAATGCTTGTAAACGGAAGCTGACACATCAAGCCCTAAGGATATCATGAGAATGGCCGCTTTTTGTTTGCCTGTAAGCCTGTCTTGTTTCATTTTTGCCATTTCAATACTCCTCCTAATCCTCGGTCAGCCAGCTGCGCAGTAATTTGGCGAATTCTTCAGGCTTGTCTTTCGCCATTTTTTCAAGCTGTTTTCGTCTGACAGTTTCTTCTGTCTCTTTTTCATTGTTCACATCAGCAACCCGAATCGGCTCCTGAGGCGTTTCATACCATTCTTCCTCGTATTCGTCATCTCTATTTTTACGTCTTCTGACAAGCCAGATGATGAGGCCGATTACAGCAACAAGCGCTGCTCCGCCTGCGATGTAAGCCCACATCGGTATGCCGCCTGTTTCCGTTCCTTCATCGATTGTCTGCTTGCCGTCGAACGATTGGACAGAAACAACGATTTTATTTTCAACATCCTCATCTGTCAGAGGCTCTTCTTCATAGTTCTTGTCAATCGATGTTTTCACAATGGTTGAGAGGATTTTTTTAATATCGTCCTCCCTTTCAGCAGGCAGTGACTGCGGGTTGTTTGCATCAGGCGGTTCAACCATGACCTGGACGCCCAGATCTCTGATTTTGTACGGGCTCTCAGCGATTTCTTTATGGATTCTGTTGACTTCATTGTTGATTCGTTCTTCGCTTTTCTCATAGTCTCCGTTGCCTGTTCCGCCTTCTGTTTCAGCATAGTTCGTTACATCGTTTTCACCTGTTCCGTTGACGCCTCCCGCTTGTGCTCCCTGTCCGGAATATGTTTCACTGACGCGCTCTGCGCTGACCGTGATTCCTTCCATATTTTCTTTGTCGACAGGTTCAACCAGGTCTTCCGTCCTGTTTTCTTTTGTGAAATCGATGTCAGATGTGACGGATACAACCACTTTATCCTGTCCCATCATCGTGCCGAGCATGGTTTGGATTTGTCTTTGCAGGTCCTTTTCGATCTGGGCCTTGACTTCCCTTTGGGAAGAATAGCTGTCGGCGTAAGAACCGGACTCTTTGCCTGTTTGATCGTAATATGTGGAGTTTTGATCCATGATCACGATGTTTTTCGGGTCAAGGTTCGGCACGCTTTTCGATACGAGATGATAAAGGCCGTTGATTTCATTTTGATCAAGCGTGTGGCCGGGCTTCACCTGAAGAACAATCGAAGCGGATGCTTCCGGCTTTTCCTCTCCGACAAAGACGGATTCCTTCGGCAGGTTAATCATAACCTTCGAATCTTTAATCCCGTCTATTCCTTTGATGAGGTTGGATAGCTCGGTTTGCGTGGCTTTCACTTTCAAAACGTCAAATTCGTTGTCCGTCATGCCGAAACCGGCATTTTCGCCAAAGAATGAATAATCGATGCTCCCGCTTTTCGGAAGGCCCTCTGCGGCAAGATCGACTTTCAGTTCATCGACTTTTTCTTCCGGAACTTTGATGACTGAACCGTCAGTCGCAACTTCAGATGGAATACCTTTTTCATCGAGCACCTGTTTGATTTGGCCGGTTTCTTCAGCTGACAAATCTTTATAGAGCGGCACCATTTTATTTGACGAAGCAACAATTCCAATGATGATTGACAGGATGACTGCCAGAGCGACAATGCCGATCAGCAGAATCTTCTGCAGCTTTGATCTGTTTTTCCAAAAATCAGTTATTTTCGTTTTAATTTGCAATAAATTACGATTCATCTTACTCCCCCGGTAGTTACACTAATTCTCTTCGCTTTCAGACTCCTTTCTTACATTTGCATTCTCATGATTTCCTGATAAGCTTCAACCGCTTTGTTGCGGAATTCCGTCGCAGCCGTCAATGTAATGTTTGCCTTCTGGGCTGCAATCATCACTTCATCAAGGTTGACATCCTGACCGAGAGCAAGCGCGTTTGTCAGTTTATCAGATTCATTTTGAGATTGATTCAAAGCATTGATAGAATCTTTCAGCACGTTGGAAAAGCTGACTTGGTTCTCTGAACCGTCCTGCTTGTTCTTGATCTGATTTGTTGCATTCGTTCCCGCCTGCACGGATTGAACTCCAAACGGAGAGATTCCATTAACCATTCGTGTCATCACCCTACTTTCCGATTTCTAATGCTTTCATCAGCATTCCTTTTGTCGCGTTCATTGCTGTGACATTGGCTTCATATGACCTTGTGCTGCTCATTAAATCGACCATCTCTTTTAGCGGATCGACATTCGGCATCTGCACGTATCCGTCTTCGTTTGCGTCGGGATGGGTCGGATCATAAACGAGCTTAAACGGTGTTTTGTCTTCGCTTATCTTGGTCACCTTCACCCCTTCGCCGACTCTCGCCGATGCATTCATCGATGATTGGAGAACGGATGAAAAGGATTCGCCTTTCGGAGCCGTCGATACAAGCTTTCTTCTATACGGCTGCCACTGTCCGTCAACCAGCTTCGCTCTCGTCGTATCCATGTTTGCCAGGTTGGAAGAAACGGTATCCATTCTGACTCTCTGTGCAGTCAACGCTGAAGCTGAAATGTTGATGCTATTGAATACCCCCATTATTTACCTCCTGTAATCGCGGTTCTTAGCGAGTTGAATTTTCCGCTTATTCTTTCAACCAGCGCTTGATACTGGATTTGATTTTTCGCCATTTCACTCATTTCCTGATCAACGTCCACATTGTTCCCGTTTTCTTGATAAGTTGTATTCTTTCTCGACACAACTGAATAATTTGGCTCATTCCCTTTAAAGTCAATGTGTCTATAGTCTGTTTTTATGGCATTAATCCGGGAGGACTCCTCATTCAGCACATTTTTGAAGGATACTTTTTTCGCCTTGTAGTTCGGTGTATCTACATTGGCCAGATTGTTCGTTATGACTTTTTGCTTAATGTTCGCTTGATTCAAGGCTCCCTCTAGTCTATGTATCGTTCCTGAAAATATATCCACCGTCCAAATACCTCCAATCTTTTTCCATCTGTCTTAAAATCTTGTCGAGAATTGTAAAAACCATAAGCCTATTGTAAGGAATAATAGGCTTAAAGTCTATGATCTGGAAGCAAAAAAAAATCGTAAGAAATATCTATTTTATGAATAGGTATTTTGACCTAGATTATAAGAACTATGTAATGTTACGTTCATTAAAGTTTCAAAAAATTATGTTAGTATATCTTTTATTTAAGTAACGCATTGATTTTGCACCGCGTTTTAGTTGTTTTTTGATATGAAAAAATTACGATAATATAGTTTAAAACATGAAATAAAAAAAGCCGCAGAACGGCATGTTCTGCGGCTTTCGCCTTTTAATGAGACTTTAGTTTTTCTAACTCCATCAAAAATTTGTTGTTCAGCACTTTGATGTATGTGCCTTTCATCCCTAGTGACCTTGATTCAATGACACCGGCGCTTTCAAGTTTACGGAGCGCGTTGACAATGACCGAGCGGGTGATGCCGACGCGGTCTGCAATTTTACTAGCGACAAGCAGGCCTTCATTTCCGTCAAGCTCCTCAAAAATATGTTCAATTGCTTCAAGCTCGCTGTAAGATAGTGAACTGATCGCCATTTGAACGACCGCTTTGCTGCGCGCTTCCTCTTCGATCTCTTCCGCTTTCTCTCTGAGAATTTCCATTCCTACGACAGTGGCGCCATATTCGGCAAGGATCAGATCGTCATCCTCGAATTTCTCCTGAAGGCGGGACAGAATCAAGGTGCCCAGTCTTTCGCCTCCTCCGATGATCGGAACGACCGTGGTCAGACCCGCTTGGAACAAATCGCGGTTTTCCACAGGGAAAGCTGTGTATTCGCTGTTGATGTCAAGGTTAGATGACGTTTCCGGAATGTTGAACAGGCTTTTTGTATAATCTTCAGGAAACTGGCGCTCTTCAAGCATTTTTTTCATCCGGTCATTTTCGATCTGCTGGTTGATCGAGAAACCGAGAAGCTTTCCTCTGCGGCTGACGACGAAAATGTTCGAATCAATCACATCGCGAAGCGTTTCGGCCATTTCTTTAAAATTAACCGGCTTCCCTGCCGCATTTTGCAGCATTGCATTAATCTTTCTTGTTTTTTGTAATAAAGCCATAATAAATTGATCCTCCTAAATTACTCTTATTTAATTGTTTATAAAATAAACTGGCTTAAATCCTTATTCTTAGCGATCGAACCGAGCTTTTCTTCAACATATTGAGGCGTGATGACCACTTCTTCCATCGTCACATCCGGAGCCTCGAATGACAGTTCTTCCAAAAGACGTTCCAAAATGGTGTGAAGCCTTCTCGCCCCAATATTGTCTGTGTCCTGGTTCACATGATAAGCCACTTCTGCAATCTTACGAATAGCATCGTCAGAAAATTCAAGAGATATACCTTCCGTCTTCAATAAAGCCTTATACTGCTTAAGAAGAGCGTTGTCAGGCTCAGTTAAAATTTTCACAAAGTCATCGATGCTCAGCTTTTGAAGCTCAACGCGTATTGGAAAGCGCCCCTGCAGCTCAGGAATTAGATCTGAAGGCTTCGCCATGTGGAATGCACCTGCAGCAATGAACAGAACGTGATCCGTTTTGACCGCACCGTACTTTGTCATGACGGTAGATCCTTCAACAATCGGAAGAATATCGCGCTGCACGCCTTCTCTTGAGACGTCTGCCGATGAAGAAGCACCGCTCTTTTTGGCGATTTTATCGATCTCATCGATAAAGATGATTCCCGACTGTTCGGCTCTCTGGACAGCTTCCTGGGCAGCTTCGTCCATATCGATGAGCTTTGCCGCTTCTTCATTCGTCAGCACTTTTCGCGCTTCCCTGACCGTAAGCTTGCGGCGCTTTTTCTTTTTCGGCATCAGGCTGCTGAGCGCATCCTGCATGTTCATGCCCATCTGTTCCATACCCGAGCCTTGGAGCATATCAAACATGGACGGCTGCTGCTCCTCCACCTCAACGGTGACATAATGGTCTTCAAGTTCGCCGAGAGCAAGCTGATGCGCAATCCGTTTCCGGTTGTTTTCGATATCCGCGTCTTCTTGCTTTTCCGCTTCACCAGTTTCTTGATCCTGATTTCCGCCAAACAGCATTTCAAAAGGATTTTTCGCACCTGTCTGTTTTTTTCTTCCCGGTACAAGCAGGCGGACGAGGCGTTTATTTGCGTTTTCTTCAGCGATGCCTTTCACTTCGTTCATTTTTTCCTCTTTGACGAGGCGGACTGACGTTTCCACAAGATCCCTGACCATCGACTCCACATCTCTGCCCACATAACCGACTTCCGTGAACTTCGTCGCTTCGATTTTGACGAACGGAGCGCCGACGAGTTTTGCGATTCGTCTTGCAATCTCGGTTTTTCCCACACCTGTCGGGCCCATCATCAATATGTTTTTCGGAACGATTTCTTCGCGCAGTTTTTCATCAAGAAGACTTCTTCTGTAGCGGTTCCTCAATGCCACGGCGACCGCTTTTTTCGCATTGAGCTGGCCGACGATGTATTGATCAAGCCTTTCGACGATCTGCCTAGGAGTCAGCGGCTTTTTTTCCATATGCCTCATATCCTTTCTATTCAAGTTCTTCTACAATGATCTGATCGTTCGTATACACACAGATTTCGCCCGCGGTTTCAAGTGAAGCCCTCGCAATCGCTTTCGCGTCAAGCTGGCTGCCGGCATGACGTTTCAGCGCCCTTCCGGCTGCAAGCGCGTAGTTTCCACCTGAGCCGATCGCCAAAATGCCGTCGTCCGGTTCAATCACTTCGCCTGTTCCGGAAACGAGCAGCATGCTGTCGGCATTCATGACGATCAGCATCGCCTCAAGCTTTCTGAGGACTTTATCGCTTCGCCACTCTTTTGCAAGCTCGACTGCCGCCCGCTGCAAATTGCCGTTGTATTCTTCAAGCTTCGCTTCAAACATTTCAAAGAGCGTGAAAGCGTCTGCAACAGAACCGGCAAAACCGGCAATGACCTTTCCGTTGAAGAGTTTTCTTACCTTTCTTGCGGTATGCTTCATGACGACAGCCTGACCGAACGTAACCTGGCCGTCTCCCGCCATCGCGCTATTTCCGTTGTGCTGGACGGCAAATATCGTCGTTGCGTGAAAAGATGACATAAAAGAACCTCCTTTATTTCCCTTTATGTGCCCGAGGGTGATGAGACATATATGTCTTTCTGAGCATATCTTTAGATACATGCGTATACACCTGGGTTGAAGAAAGATTTGAATGCCCAAGCAGTTCCTGAACGCTCCTCAGATCCGCACCCTCATTTAACAAATGGGTGGCAAATGTATGGCGGAGCATATGCGGATGTATATGTAATGTACCCGAAGTCTTCTTGACCAGTTCTCCCAAAATGTAACGAACCCCCCTCGGGGTTAAGGGCCCGCCCCTTTGATTCAAAAAAATAAAAGGGCAGGGCTCTTTCGCTTTTAACAGAAGGATGCGTCTTCCATTTTGCAAATACAGATCCAAAGCCTCCCGGGCGAATGAACCAAATGGAATATACCTTTGCTTCCTGCCTTTCCCGTGGACCAAAACCGTATCTAAAAACAGATCCAAATCAGATTCCTTCAGGCTGCAAAGTTCGCTTACCCGCATGCCTGTCGCGTAGAGAAATTCCAGGAGCGCCTGATTTCTTTGGCCGAGCGGTGTACTCAAATCCGAAACCTCAAACAGTTCTTCAAGTTCCTTTTCATATAAAAACTTCGGAATCCGCTTATCCTGTTTCGGGAGACTGACAAGCAGAAACGGGTTTTCTTTTACCAGCTTTTCCCTTAATAAAAATTTATAGAAGCTACGCAGAGCCGAAATTTTCTTGCTGATCGTCCTGCGAGTGAGCCCTTTTTCATGCGCTTCCGTCAAGAAAATTCTCACATCCGGATAAGTCACGTCTTCAAAACCCTTTATGCCCTGAACGTGTAAAAAGCGTTCAAAGTCTTCAATGGAAGAAATGTAACCCACAATTGTATATTTTGAATAATTCTTTTCTATTTGTAAATATTCAATGAATAAAGTTAAAAAATTCTTAACATTTGCCATCATTACACCTCTTCGAAAAGGGCTTTTAAATGTTATCACATAACAAGTTCATCTGGCAATGAATAACTATAGCGTTTTCGAAATATTTCGAATTGTCTCCAATGCGCGCGAAGCATACTGTTCATTTCGTTCCTGCTTGTTTTTAATTTTAACACCCAATTCTTTGAACAGGCCGAAGTTTGCATTCATCGGCTGGAAGTTTTTCTTGTTTGTTTCCGTAATGTAATGGGCCATGCTGCCGATCGCTGTTTCATTTGAAAAAGTGACAGGTTCTTTTCCCTGGATGAGCCGAGCCGCATTTATACCGGCAACAAGACCTGAAGCCGCTGATTCAACATACCCTTCAACACCTGTCATTTGACCGGCAAAAAACAGATCGTCCCGCTTTTTAAACTGGTAGGTCGCTTTTAACAGACTCGGCGAGTTGATGAACGTATTTCTGTGCATCACGCCGTAGCGGACGATTTCTGCCTGTTCCAGTCCCGGAATGAGGCGGAGCACTTCTTTTTGGTCGCCCCATTTGAGGTGGGTTTGAAAACCGACGATATTGTAAAGCGTGCCGGCTGCATCATCTTGGCGCAGCTGCACAACGGCGTACGGACGCTTTCCTGTTTTTGGGTCTTCAAGTCCGACAGGCTTCATCGGGCCGAACAGCATGGTTTTTTTGCCGCGCTTCGCCATGACTTCAATCGGCATACAGCCTTCAAAGAAGATTTCCTTTTCAAATTCTTTCAATGGAACGGTTTCCGCAGACACAAGGGCGTCATAAAACCTGTCAAACTCTTCTTCTGTCATCGGACAGTTCAAATACGCTGCCTCCCCTTTGTCATAGCGGGATTTCAAATAGACTTTATCCATGTCAAGGCTGTCTTTTTCAACAATCGGCGCAGCCGCGTCATAAAAGTATAGATAGTCCTCGCCTGTCAGCTCCCGGAGCTTTGCGGAAAGCGCTTCTGATGTCAGCGGTCCTGTCGCAATGATTGTCGGTCCTTCCGGTATTTCCGTGACTTCTTCATGAAGCACGGTCACATTCGGATGATTCTTTACTTTTTCGGTAACGTTTGCGGCAAATTCATGCCTGTCTACGGCAAGCGCACCGCCGGCAGGAACAGAACATTCGTCAGCAGCAGCGATGATGGCCGAGTCAAGAACCCGCATTTCTTCCTTTAATACACCGACAGCATTCGTTAATGAATTCGCCCGAAGCGAGTTGCTGCAGACAAGTTCGGCAAATTTATCTGTATGGTGCGCCGGCGTTTGCTTGACTGGCCTCATTTCGTATAAACGGACATTGATACCGCGCTTAGCAAGCTGCCATGCCGCTTCGCTTCCTGCAAGTCCTGCACCGATGACATTTACTGTTTGATTCATATTCACATCTCCTAATTTATGAATTGACTTATTCTTTTAACACAACAAAGAAGGTGAGCAAAGCCCTGCTCACCGCTACTTTTATTGTTCTTCCTTATAATCGCAATTAACGCACTGCACTTGAACGCCTTTTTTGAGCTTTTTCTCCACAAGCATGTCCTCGCATTTCGGACATTTCCGTTCAAGCGGTTTATCCCATGATACGAATTCACATTCAGGATAGCGGTCACAGCCGTAAAAAATGCGGCGTTTTTTCGATTTGCGCTCGACGATGTTGCCGGTTTTGCATGATGGGCATTTGACGCCGATCTCTTTTACGATCGGCTTGGTGTTGCGGCAGTCCGGAAAATTGGAGCAGGCCATAAATTTGCCGTACCGGCCCATTTTATAGACCATCGGATGTCCGCACGCTTCACAGTCAACACCTGCATACTCCGGTTCGATCTCCACTTCCTGCATCTCGGCTTCCGCTTTTTCAACGCGCTTTTCAAAGTCCTTGTAAAAGGAATCAATTATCTGCACCCATTGAATGTTTCCGTCTTCAACGTCATCAAGCTCTTTTTCCATTTTGGCGGTGAACTCAACGTTAATAATCTCAGGGAAAAACTCCATGATCAAGTCAAGCACAATTTCACCGAGCTCAGTCGGAATAAAGCGTTTATTATCAAGGGCGACATACCCGCGCTTTTGGATCGTGTCAAGCGTCGGCGCGTATGTGGATGGACGTCCGATTCCCAGTTCTTCAAGCGTTTTGACCAGCCTTGCTTCCGTATAGCGCGGAGGCGGCTGTGTGAAGTGCTGTTCGGGCTCGATGTCTTTTGAAAGCACGGTATCGCCTTCAGCGAGATCCGGAAGCATCTTATTCTTCTCTTCCATCTGATCGTCTTTGCCTTCAACGTACACTTTCATGAAGCCTGAAAACTTGACTTTACTGCCGTTTGCCCGAAATGTCAACCCGTTGTTTTCAAGGTCGACGCTCATCGTATCCAGTGTCGCCGGAGCCATTTGGCTTGCGACAAAGCGCTCCCAGATCAGCTTGTATAGCCGAAGCTGGTCTCTTCCCAATACCGCCTTCAGATCGGAAGGCTTTCTGAGCACCGAGGTCGGCCTGATCGCTTCGTGGGCATCCTGGGCGTTTTCATTCTTTTTGGCCGGCTTTCGCTTGCTACCCAAAAATTCTTTTCCGTACTGTTCGCCGATGAATGATGCCGCTTCTTCTTGAGCAGTATTCGAGATACGGGTTGAATCCGTTCTCATATAAGTGATTAACCCGACCGTTCCTTCTTTGCCGAGATCGATTCCTTCATAAAGCTGCTGGGCGATCATCATCGTTTTCTTTGCCCGGAAATTCAATTTGCGCGCCGCTTCCTGCTGAAGCGTCGACGTCGTAAATGGGAGCGCAGGATTTCGCTTCCGTTCTTTTTTCGTTACCTTTTTGACCTCAAATTTGTTCCCTTTGATCCGGGATAGGATTTGCTTCACATCATCTTCGCTTTTCAGCTGGTGCTTTTCCCCGTTGATTCCGAAGAAGCTCGCTTCAAACGTTTCTTTACCTTTGAGAAAAGACCCTTCAATTGTCCAATATTCTTCCGGTATAAAATCGTTGATTTCTTTCTCCCGGTCAATGATAAGGCGGAGCGCAACAGATTGGACACGTCCCGCACTCAAGCCTTTTTTTACTTTTTTCCATAATATCGGACTGATTTTGTACCCTACAAGGCGGTCCAGAATTCTTCTCGCCTGCTGGGCGTCGACAAGATCCATATTGATCATGCGCGGATGCTTAAATGATTCTTTGATCGCATCTTTTGTAATTTCATTAAATACGACGCGGCAGTCGGAATTCAGGTCCAAATCAAGGCTGTGCGCCAAATGCCACGCAATCGCTTCCCCTTCCCTGTCGGGGTCGGCTGCGAGATAAACTTTTTTTGCCTTTTTGGCGGCCGTTTTTAATTCTTTCAACACGGGGCCTTTCCCGCGGATCGTAATGTATTTTGGTTCAAAGTTCTGCTCGATGTCAACGCCCATCTGGCTTTTCGGCAAATCTCTGACGTGCCCCATCGAGGCTTTTACTTTATATTTTTTTCCTAAGTATCGCTCAATCGTTTTTGCCTTTGCAGGCGATTCCACGATGACTAAGTATTCGGACATAACATTATCCCCCTCAAGAGGTGTTCTCTCTCTTTTCAATTTAGCCTTTTTATTGTATTCAGCATAATCGTCGTTTATATAGTCATTATTTTTACGAAAAGTGTCTGATTTAATCCTTCTATATGTTGAACGCCGATTAAAGCGTTTAAACTTGAAATCCTCACTATTATTAAATATTACAATACGGTTTGTCAAACGATAATTCTAAACAGGCTCTGTATATTGAGCGTTTGAAGGCGGAAGTTCGTTCAAAATGTCTTCAATAGTTAATACGAGTTTCGCCCCTTCCTGGATCAGCCTTGAAGGACCGAAAGAGTTGGCATCAAAGATCGGACCCGGCACGGCGAACACCTCCCGCCCCTGCTCAAGGGCTTGGTATGCTGTAATGAGCGATCCGCTCTTTTCCTTGCCTTGGACGACAACGATTCCTTCCGTTAATCCGCTGATCAGCCGATTTCGCATGGGAAAATGCCATTTTTGCGGTTTAATGTGAGGAGGGTGCTCTGATACCAGCAGGTGGCTTTCGGCCATTTGTCCGGCGAGCTGGCGATGTTCACGGGGATATATGCTGTTGAATCCGCCCGCGATAACGCCGATTGTCCTTCCCTTTGAACGGATGCTCTCCTGATGGGCGAGACCGTCAATTCCTTTTGCAAGACCGCTGACGATCGTCCAGCTGTTTTTGCAAAGCTCCCTGACAAGCTGGACCGCAGCTCTTTTTCCGTATAATGACGGGCAGCGAGTTCCGACGATTCCGATCAGTCTTTGTTCATGGAGAAGTTTTTTGTTTCCTTTTAAAAAAAGGACGGGAGGCGGGTCATGAATGGTTTTCAGGCTGGCTGGATAATCAGGGGAAGATATGGCGGTCATGCGGACGCCGGCCGCCTCGTAAGAACGGATGAGCCGTTTAACATTAGACAGTTCTTGTTCCGCCAGTTTTCGTATGGAGCACAAGTCTGATCTTTTTAATGAAAGCTTCGTTAAAAGATGGTTTTTTTCGCCCGTAAGAGACAAGGAAGGGTCCTGCTTCCACCACTTGGTCAGCAGAGAAGGGGAGAGTGTGCCGCGAAGGCGGAGCAATATCAAAAGCTCGCTGCTGTCGTTCATTCAAAAACCTCCAAAAATTTTCAAAACAAAACAATCTGAAAGTACTAAACGATATAACCAGTTATGAAAAAGCAGGAATAGACCAATCGGACTATTCCCGCTCTTTTTAATCATCAGTGTGTTTTACACGTTTCGTAAAGACCTTTTTCCTTCAGCACTTTAATCAATGTTTCTCCCATGACAGAAGGCGTTTCAGCCACTTCGATTCCGCAGGCATTCATCGTTTTGATCTTTTCGTCCGCCGTGCCTTTTCCTCCGGAAATGATGGCGCCCGCATGCCCCATGCGCTTGCCCGGAGGCGCTGTCTTTCCTCCGATGAAACCGACGACAGGTTTGGTCATGTTGGCTTTCACCCATTCAGCCGCTTCCTCTTCAGCTGTTCCGCCGATTTCGCCGATCATGATCACCGCATGTGTATCAGGATCTTCATTAAAAGCCTTCAGCACATCGATGAAGTTTGTGCCGTTGACGGGGTCTCCGCCGATGCCCACTGCTGTCGACTGGCCGACTCCTGCTTCGGAAAGCTGATGAACCGCTTCATATGTAAGGGTTCCTGAACGCGACACAACGCCGACATGGCCTTTTTTATGGATATATCCGGGCATGATCCCGATTTTGCATTCCTCAGGCGTAATGACTCCCGGGCAGTTCGGACCGATGAGTCTCGTTTTCTTGCCTTCCATATACCTTTTGACTTTTACCATATCAAGCACCGGAATATGCTCAGTAATGCAGATGACAAGATCAAGCTCAGCATCTGTCGCTTCCATAATCGCATCGGCCGCAAAAGCCGCAGGAACGTAAATGACAGACGCATTTGCCCCGGTCTGCTTTACAGCCTCTTCGACCGTATTGAACACAGGCACCCCTTCGACCTCTGTTCCGCCTTTGCCCGGTGTGACTCCGCCGACAATTTTCGTTCCGTATTCAAGCATCTGCTTTGTGTGAAACAAAGCGGTTGAACCCGTTATCCCCTGAACAATGACTTTTGTGTCTTTATTAATAAATACACTCATTTTGGTCCCCTGCCTTTCTTACTTCACTAAGGATACGATTTTCTGCGCGCCGTCAGCCATTGATTCCGCAGACGTAATATTGAGTCCTGAATCATCGAGGATCTTCTTGCCGAGATCGACATTGGTGCCTTCAAGGCGAACGACAAGCGGCAATGTCAGACCGACTTGTTTTGTCGCTTCAACAACGCCTTCTGCAATGACGTCGCATTTCATGATGCCGCCGAAAATATTGACAAAGATCCCTTTGACGTTTTGATCAGACAAAATGATCTTGAACGCTTCCGTTACCTTTTCGGCTGTCGCGCCGCCTCCAACGTCAAGGAAGTTGGCCGGTTCCCCTCCGTAGTGCTTGATAATGTCCATGGTCGACATCGCAAGCCCCGCTCCGTTGACCATGCAGCCGATGTTTCCATCGAGCGAAATATAGCTTAAATCATACTTGGATGCTTCGATTTCCTTCGGATCTTCTTCATCGAGATCTCTGTACTCCAAGATGTCTTTTTGTCTGTATAGCGCATTGCTGTCAAAGTTCAGCTTGGCGTCAAGGGCCATGACTTTTCCGTCCCCTGTGACGACGAGCGGATTGATTTCAGCAATGGAACAGTCTTTTTCAGTAAACGCCTTGTACAGCCCCATCATAAACTTAACGGCCTGGCCGACAAGCTCTTTCGGAATATTGATGGCGAAGGCGATTTTTCTCGCCTGGTAGCTCTGCAGTCCGACAGCCGGATCGATCACTTCTTTGACGATTTTTTCCGGTGTTTTTTCAGCGACTTCTTCAATTTCCGTGCCGCCTTCTTCAGAGGCCATCAGCACGATGCGTGAAGTCGCCCTGTCGAGAACTAGACCGACATAGTATTCTTTTTTGATATCGCAGCCTTCTTCAATAAGTAAGCGTTTTATTTGTTGGCCGTCGGGACCCGTCTGGTGAGTGACAAGCGTCTTTCCCAACAATTCTTCCGCATAGGCTTTGACTTCTTCTTTTGATTTTGCAATTTTAACCCCGCCAGCTTTACCGCGTCCGCCGGCGTGAATTTGAGCTTTCACGACATAAACCGAGCTGGACAGCGCTTCCGCTGCTTTGACCGCTTCATCTGCTGTAAATGCCACTTTACCTTCCGGAACAGCCACTCCGTATTTTCTGAGTACTTCTTTCCCTTGGTACTCATGGATATTCATTTTCCCATCCTCCTAACTTATGTAGCAAAAATAAAAATAGACTGCGCTTTCATTTTATATAATCATAGATCGATTGTCTAGGTTTCGATGAGAAATCGTAAAATCCTTCTAAACATTCACACTTTTATTTTATTAAAAATATAAAATTAATAGAGGAAACGGCTTTTTTTCAAAAGTCATTCCCTCTTTTTCATTTTTTCATCAAGCGTATAGACGAATGAAAAGATCTCGGCGACGATCTCGTAAAGCGCTTCAGGAATGTGGTCGTCAAGCTCCAAGTGGCGCATCAATTCGACAAGCGTCGCATCTTCCTGAATCGGAACACCGGCTTTCTGCGCCTCTTCAATGATCTTCTCCGCCGTGTATCCCGACCCTTTGGCAACCACCTTCGGCGCCTTGTCCTTCATTTCATCGTAGTGAAGCGCAACAGCTCTTCTTAATGGAACAGATTCCTTCATATTTTCACATCCACTGCGCTCTCTGTAATTTGTTCAAAACGGGACTCCAAAAACGGAGCGAGCTTCATGTTTTCCCGTTTTTTTGCTGAGACGCCTGACAAGCTGTAGCCCAGCTCTTTCAGGTTTTCCTTTAAAGCCGGGACCAGCGGTTCAATCAAAGACTCCAAATCGAACTTTGTTTCAATTGTAACCGTCATGACGTTTTGCTGGATCAAACAATCGATCACCGTCTCTTCAAGGGCTTCCAACTGAAGGTAAAACATGAGGCGGCACTGGGAAGGGTCGATTTTTCCGTCGTCTTTTTTCTGCCCTTTTAAGAAAACGTTCAAATCCTGGACGCCGTTCTTTGAAAACAGAGGGTACGACAGAAAAAGCTGGCTCTGGGCAGGCTGATCATTCTGCAAAAACAGCTGTCCGTTTAAACGGTGAAAGATTTGGTCCGCTTCCTGTTTTACAGGAGCCGGAAGATCGGAAGCATGCCTCATTTCATTCAGCACGAGCTTTAAAGATTGCAGGCCCTGCTCTTTGAGAACGGCGCCGTTTTCCATCGCTCTCAACAATGAGAGCTCATCTCTGACGCCTAAAACATCTTTGATCTTGAGGAGAACGGATAATACATCGGCTTTATTCGTCAATGCAGGCGCTGTTTCTTTCATGATATGCTGCAAAAGTTCCGTCTCTTTTGGCGTGAATCCTTCCAGAACGGCCGGAGCTTGTCCGAGAGCTCCGCGCGATTCAAGCGCTTTGATGACGCCTGCCGCTTCTCTTGCAATATGCGTCCCGTTCGTTTCGGCTTGTGCCGCCAATTTAGCGAACACGTCTTTAGCTGCTGCGATTTGCGGATTGTGCTGGGCTGCTTTTGCTTCCTGTCCGTATGCGCCGCCAGCGTCTGCTTTTTGCGGAGGTTTTCCGCCTTCTGACTGAACCTGCGGCTTTAATGGCAGAACGGCCTGCAGTTCTCCTTTTTCCAGCGATCTGATGTGTTCCGCAAGCTTTTGAATCAGCCTTTCGGCATGCACCTCAGTCTCCGCTTGTAAAACTGGCAAAAGCGCCTGTTTCAGCTTTTCCATGCCTGGGGATGGCTGAGCGGCGTTCGCGATCATATCAAGCGTTCTCGCAATCTGCTCATTGAGCGGAACGGGGCTTTTGACGGCCATAATCGAATCGAGCACGCCGGGGTGGACGGGAAGTTCGCGTTTAAGAGCGAACATGACGGCATCGGCGCCTTTTTGGGCATCGGACTTCGGCAGATTTTCAAGCCACTTGATGGCGGCTCTTAAATCGTTTTCCCTGATCGGCTGCTGCTCCTTCAGCAACGCTCCGACCAGAAAGACGGCTTCCTTCGTCCGCTTCAGAGAAAGCCCGTTCAACAGCTTAAAGGCGGCATCCTGCACGGTCTTCGGGTTTTTGTCAAACGCTTCAACGACCTGAAGGCGGCCTGTCGCTTCATCCGGCTTCTTTTCATACGAAAACCAGTAATGAGCGCCCGCTTTCAGGGGTGCCTCAAGCTTCCCCTGCCATTTCGTATTGCCGATTTGTATTTCGGCGAACTGCTCGCTGATAAAGCGGAGCACTTTGCCGAGCATCAGCCTTTTCTGATCCGTCTCCGTTCCGCTGATCCGCTGGAGAGAATCCGCTTGTTCAAATTGTTTTCTTAAGCTGTTATGTACATCGTTCAGCATCATCAAAGTCATTCTTCCTCCGGAACGTTATTCATGTGCTTTAACAGGGGCGAACGATCTTCGGTGTATCGGCGACGGGCCGTATTTCGCCAGGGCATTCAGATGCTCCTTCGTTCCGTAGCCTTTATGCTTTTCAAACCCGTAGAGAGGATACTTTTCAGCGTATTCATCCATCAGCCTGTCCCTCGTCACCTTTGCGATGCATGCGCCTGCTGCTATCGAGGCGCTTTTGGCATCCCCTTTAATAATCGATGACTGCTCTGTATCGACCGCAAGCGACATGGCGTCGATCAGAAGATAATCCGGTGCGACGTCCAGCGCTTGGACCGCTTTCAGCATCGCCGCTTTGGAGGCTTCATAAATATTCAGCTCATCGATCTCATGGGCGTCCGCGATCCCGACGCCGACTGCTGCGGCTTCTTCCATTATGTATGAATAATAGTCTTCTCTTTTTTGCTTTGACAGTTTTTTCGAATCTGTCAGCCCTAATATTTCACAATCTTCTTTGAGGATGACAGCGGCGGCGACAACCGGCCCTGCGAGAGGCCCTCTGCCCGCCTCGTCGATTCCGGCGATATATTGATAGCCCCGCGCTCTCAGCGACCGTTCAAAAGACGTCATCGCCTGCCACTCTTCCCGCATGGCCGAAAGCCTTTCATTTTTCTTCAGCCAGGCGTCGACGAGCGCTTGAACGCTTTTTCGCTCATCATTTTTGCACTGCTCTATAAAAGGGTCCTTTTCATCGCTCACCGATTGAAGATGTTCTTTAATTTCTTTGACGGTTAATGTTTTCACTTTCTCTTCTCCCCTAATGTTCTTATCGGCGCATCTTCTGCAAAAATAAAGGCCCGCTCTTTTAAAAGCGCGCCTTTTTACATATCCTCCGGCTTTTCAAAAGAAAGCGGGCCGAATTTTTCGGTGCGGATATCGCGGATGATGACTTCTGTCGTCTTGTCGTAATTGATCTCGCCTCCGGCCATGAGGCAGCCGCGTTTTTTTCCGATCTCATCAAAAAGCGCTGCAATTTCTTCAGGAATCTCCTCCAGGTCATAGCGCTTTTTTAAGCGTTCGGGGTAATTCTCTTCCAAAAAGCGCAAACCGTAGACGGCGACATCCTGCAAGTTGATAATCGAATCTTTAATTGCGCCTGTTGCCGCGAGCCTCAGCCCGACAAGCTCGTCCTCAAACTTCGGCCATAAAATCCCCGGTGTATCGAGAAGCTCCAGCTCTTTTCCGACCTTCACCCACTGCTGTGCAGTCGTTACTCCGGGTCTGTCGCCCGTTTTGGCGATGTTTTTTTTCGCAAGCCGGTTGATCAAGGTCGATTTGCCGACGTTTGGAATACCGACGATCAATGCTCTGATCGCGCGCGGCTTTACACCTTTTGCTTTCATTTTATCAAACTTTTCTTTCAGCAGCTCTTTTGATGCAGGAAGAATTTGATTGAGCCCCTGTCCGTTGACCGAGTTGATGGCGAGGGTAGGAATTCCGTCTTTTTCAAAGTGCTGCTTCCAAGCCTTTGTCACGGAGGAGTCCGCTTTATCCGCCTTGTTGAGCAGCATGATTCTCGGCTTGTTCTTTAAAATGTCTTCGATCATCGGGTTTCTTGAAGACATCGGAATTCTGGCGTCGACCAGTTCGTATACAATGTCGATCAGCTTGAGTTTTTCCGTTACTTCCCGCCTCGCTTTGGCCATATGCCCGGGGAACCATTGGATCACCATTTGTCTGCCACCTACTTTCTGTTATTGCTATTCTTTTAATGGTGCGATGCATTTATACTTGTTTGACAAAAAAAGAGCTTGTTATGGTTAACAAGCTCTTTTCGTTCGTTATCATTATCGTCTGATTTCTTTAATACGAGCCGCTTTTCCACGAAGTTCGCGCAAGTAATAAAGTTTCGCACGGCGTACTTTACCATGACGGACAACTTCGATTTTCGCGATTTTCGGTGTGTGCAATGGGAATGTACGCTCAACTCCGACACCGTAAGAAATCTTACGAACTGTGAAAGTTTCGCTGATTCCGCCACCACGACGCTTAATCACGACACCTTCAAAAACCTGGATACGCTCACGGTTACCCTCGACAACTTTAACGTGTACACGTAAAGTATCACCAGGACGGAACGCAGGCAAATCAGTGCGCAATTGTTCTTTTGTGATTTCTTCAATCAATTTTTGCATCGTCTTCAACTCCTTCCAACAGATGCTCTTGCGCGAGTTAACCGGCACAGCGGAACATCGTTTTCAAACTTAAACGAGCGTTCCCGTTCAAGTCACAAGTAGTATCATACCACACCTTTTTCCCGGGCGCAATAGAATCTACCGGTTTTTCCATTCAGAAATCCACTTTCGCTCTTCTTCTGACAAAGGATAGTTTTCCAGAAGGTCGGGACGCCTTAAAAATGTGCGCCTGAGAGACTCCTTCCGCCGCCATTCTTTGATCTTCGCATGGTTCCCGGATGTCAGAACGTCCGGCACCTTCAAGCCTTTATAATCTGCCGGCCGCGTGTAATGAGGGTGTTCAAGAAGCCCTGTGCTGAAAGAGTCTTCAAGGTGCGATTCTTCCTTGCCGAGCACGCCCGGCAAAAGCCGCACAACGCTGTCTGCGATCATCATCGCCGGCAGCTCTCCCCCTGTCAAAACGAAATCTCCGATCGAAATCTCGTCTGTAGACAGGTGCTCCCTGATCCGTTCATCATACCCTTCATAATGGCCGCAAATGAACATTAAATGCTCTTCCCGCGCCAGTTCTTCCGCCTTCTGCTGGGTATAGCGTTCACCCTGGGGGCAGACGAGGATGATTCTCGGAGACCCTCCGGCTTCAGCCGTCAGCTTTTCGACCGCGTCAAAGACGGGCTGCGGTTTCAGCACCATTCCGGCTCCGCCGCCGTATGGATAATCGTCAACGGTTTGATGCTTGTTGTCGGAATAGGCCCGAAAGTTCACCACGCGAAAACGGACAGCGTCCTTGTCCTGAGCTTTTTGCAGGATCGACGAGCCGAGCACGCCTTCAAACATTTCCGGAAAAAGCGTTAAAAAATCGATTTTCATTCGTCAAGTAATCCTTCCATGATATGAATCTTGATCGTTTTATCCGCTACGTTAATCTCTTTGACAACGGCGTCAATATAAGGGATGAGCGCGTCTTTCTTTCCCGGTCTGGCCACGACCCAGACATCGTTGGCGCCCGGCGTTAAAATTTCTTTCACCTTGCCGATTAAATCCCCGTCTTCCGAGAAAACATCGCAGCCGATGATTTCGTGAAAGTAGTATTCGTCTTCCGCCAACTGGCTTAATTGGTCTTCGGGAACTTTAATCAAGGCATTCTTTAATTTTTCGGCTTCGGTGAGCGTTTCAACCTCTTTAAACTGCAAAAGGTGGAACTGTTTGTGAAGCCTGTGGGCGCTGACGGTCACCTGGACAGGCTCGTCTTTTCCTTCCAGAAACAAGTAGAGCGCGTTTCCGGGCTTGTACCGCTCCTCAGGAAAATCGGTTCTTGAAATGACGCGGACTTCGCCTTTTACCCCATGAGTATTAACAATTTTCCCTACATTAAACCATTGTTTCAGCATTTCTTCACCTCGGACGAATTTCAATGACGATCCCGTCTTTAATCACGATTGTTTTTCCCGCCGTCATATCATGCCAATTATCCCCGACTTCAATGTCCATTAAAGCGTCGATTTCTTTTTCCTTTACTTCGCTGCCAAGCGGCAGTGTGTGGATTTGATTGATTTGAAAAACGATCATTTTAATCTTGTCCTGTCGTTTTTCAATTTCTTTTTTAAATGATTCAGTCGCCGCCGGATTGTGGTGTTCCTTTTCGTGTTTCCTGAGCTGAAAATAGAGCTGGTTGCATTCGCGCTCAAGGATTTCCTTTCTTTCTTCAAAAGAAGCCAGCAGCTTTTTTTTGCTGTTTTCAGTCAAAACCTGCATGACGGTAACACGTTGGATAATTTGCATGGCATCATCACCTACTGTCCCGTGATTTTTCCTTTCCCTGAAATCCGGCAGCCTGGCATAAGCTGACGATCGGAATCGTTCATCTGTTTCTATTTTTCTTACATGTTAAAAAAGGGGGAGGTTTTCACCCTCTCCCCTTAGTCTGCGATCTCAAGTTGAACTTTCTTAGAAGACTGTGCGCCTGCCGCAAATACGACAGAGCGTATCGCTCTTGCAGTGCGCCCTTTTTTGCCGATGATCTTGCCGGTATCCTCTCTGTTGACAGACAGGCGGAACATAATCCGCTCTGGATTTTCCTCTTTGAAAACCTGAACATCATCCGGGTGATCCACAAGCGGCTTGACCAGTGATACAATCAGCTCTTCCAAGTGCAGATCACTCATTATTTGCTTTGTTTAGCGTTGTGGAATTTTTCCATAATGCCTTCTTTTGAGAACAGGTTGCGAACCGTGTCAGACGGTTTAGCTCCTGTTTGAAGCCATTTAAGCGCAAGCTCTTCGTCGATTTTGACTTCCGCTGGTTTTGCAAGCGGGTTGTAAGTTCCGACTGTTTCGATGAAGCGGCCGTCACGCGGTGAACGAGAATCTGCTACAACAATACGATAGAAAGGAGATTTTTTAGCTCCCATACGTTTTAAACGAATTTTTACTGCCATTTTACTAGCACCTCCGAAAATATTTCAACAAGATAGTATATTAACAATGATAAAAGTGTTTGTAAAGTGTTTTTTCTTAACAACGTTTTTATCATCTGAAAACAGGTTTACATGAAGGGCAGTTTAAACCCTTTTTTCTTGCCTTTTGTCATGTTTGTCATCTGTTTCATCATTTTTTTCATTTCTTCAAATTGCTTTAAAAGACGGTTGACTTCCTGGACGGATGTCCCGCTTCCTTTAGCAATCCGTTTGCGCCTGCTTGCATTGATGATCTCAGGCTGCTCTTTTTCCTTCCCGGTCATCGACTTGATGATCGCTTCGATATGGCTGAGCTGTTTTTCATCAACCTTCACGTTTTTTAAGCCTTTCATTTTGCCTGCGCCGGGCATCATTTGAATCAGGTCTTCAAGCGGCCCCATATTGCGGACCTGTCCGAGCTGTTCCAAAAAGTCGTCGAGCGTAAAGCTCATATTTTTCATTTTTTGCTCGAGTTCCTTCGCCTTTTCTTCGTCTACGTTGGCCTGGGCTTTCTCGATAAGGGTGAGCACATCGCCCATTCCGAGTATCCGCGAAGCCATCCGTTCAGGATGAAACGGCTCCAGCGCATCAAGCTTTTCGCCCATTCCGGCGAATTTGATCGGCGTGTTTGTCACGGCGCGGATTGACAAGGCCGCTCCGCCTCTAGTATCGCCGTCAAGCTTCGTCAAGATGACACCTGTCACACCGAGCTGTTCGTTAAAGCTTTTGGCAACATTGACCGCGTCTTGACCCGTCATGGAGTCAACGACAAGGAAAATCTCTTCCGGCTGAGCGGTTTCTTTTACCTGCTCAAGCTCATCCATCAGCTCTTCATCAATATGAAGGCGTCCCGCCGTATCGATGAGAACGTAGTCGTGATGATCTTCTTTCGCCTTTTCGATGGCCTGCTTGGCAATCTCCACCGGACTGACCTTGTCACCCAGTGAAAATACCGGCATATCGAGCTGCTTGCCGAGCGTTTCCAGCTGTTTGATCGCCGCCGGGCGGTAGATGTCTGCTGCCACGAGCAGCGGATTGCGGTTATGTTTTTTGCGAAGCAGGTTGGCAAGCTTTCCAGTCGACGTCGTTTTACCGGCCCCTTGCAGACCGACCATCATGATGACGGTCGGCGGACGCTTTGCAGCGGCAATCTTGCTTTCCTCGCCGCCCATCAGCTCCGTCAGCTCTTCTTTTACCACTTTAATGACCTGCTGTCCGGGCGTCAGGCTTTTCATAACGTCTTGTCCGACAGCTCGTTCGCTTACCTTTTTCACAAAATCTTTCACGACTTTAAAATTGACGTCCGCTTCAAGGAGCGCTAAACGGACTTCGCGCATCATCTCTTTGACGTCTTGCTCCGTTACTTTTCCTTTTCCGCGGATTTTTGAGATCGTTTGCTGCAGTCGGTCGGCTAATCCTTCGAATGCCATATTAAGTGCCGCCTCCTAATCTAATTTCTCAAGCGCATCAATCAGGGACTCCGCCTCAGGCTGACCGTCAGTCAGCTTTCTCAGCGCTTCAAAAATCTTTTTGCGCTCTTGAAATTTTTTAAACAAAAGTAGCTTTTCTTCATATTGCTCAAGCATGGCTTCGGTCCGTTTGATATTGTCATAGACCGCCTGCCTTGAGACATGATATTCTTCAGCTATTTCGCCAAGGGAGAAATCGTCTAAGTAGTAAAGCGACATGTAGCTTTTTTGTTTTGATGTCAACAACGACTGATAGAAATCGAATAAGTAATTCATTCTCGTTGTTTTTTCAAGCGTCATGAGACTCTCCCCTTTGTTAAGTCAAATCCCTTTACGATACACTAGTTTACGCTGAAATATTTGATCTGTCAAGTTTTTATCTTGTCATACCGGACGGCAAAAAAGAAAACCCCCGCAAAGGGGTTTTCCGCGCCTACTCTTCTTTCTCGATCAGATCGGAAAACAGGCCGTATACATATGACTCTGCTTCAAACGGCTGCAGGTCATCCATTTTTTCCCCCAGCCCGACAAACTTGACCGGAATCTGCAGCTCATGGCGGATGGCGAGGACGATGCCGCCTTTTGCCGTTCCGTCGAGCTTCGTCAGCACGATGCCTGAGACATCAGTCGCTTTGGAAAATTCGCGCGCCTGTGTCATTGCGTTCTGCCCTGTCGTCGCATCCAGTACGAGCAGCACTTCATGAGGCGCATCAGGCACTTCGCGCTGAATCACGCGCTTTACCTTTTCTAGCTCTTTCATTAAGTTCACTTTATTTTGCAGGCGTCCTGCCGTGTCGCAAAGCAGGACATCGGCGCCGCGCGCTTTCGCGGCTTGAACGGCGTCATAGATAACAGCCGCAGGATCCGAGCCTTCCGCCTGTTTGACGACATGCGCGCCGACGCGCTCTCCCCACACTTCAATCTGGTCGATCGCGCCGGCCCTGAATGTATCTCCGGCAGCAAGAACGACATTTTTGCCTTCTTTAATGAATTGATGGGCAAGCTTGCCGATCGTCGTCGTTTTGCCGACGCCGTTGACGCCGACGAATAAAATGATGTTTAGGCGGCCGTCTTCGACGCGGAGCTCTGATGCTTCCTGCTCCCCGCCTTCATAGATTTCAACGAGCTTTTCAGAAATGACGGACTGCACCTCTTTCGGGTCCTGAATATTTCTTCGCTTGACCTCGCTCTTCAGCTCGTCAATCAGCTCCATAACAGTCGCAACGCCGACATCAGCGCCGATCAGAACCTCTTCAAGCTCTTCAAAAAAATCCTCGTCCACTTTCCGGTAGCGGGAGACAAGCTCATTGACCCGCTCCTGAAACGTATTTCTCGTTTTCGCCAGGCCTTCTTTAAATTTGCCTGAGACCGAATCGGTCTGCTGTGTGATTTTTTCTTTCAGTTTTTTAAAAAAGCTCATGTCCTGTAACCTCGCTTTATTGAACTAATTCTTTTGTTTCTTCAAGCTTGACTGAGACCAGCTTGGAAACGCCTGATTCCTGCATCGTCACGCCGTAAAGAACATCGGCTTCTTCCATTGTTCCTTTCCGGTGGGTGATGACGATGAACTGGGTTTCATGGCTGTATTTTTTCAAGTATTGGGCAAAGCGGAACACGTTCGCTTCATCAAGGGCCGCCTCGACTTCATCCAGCACGCAGAACGGAACCGGTCTGACTTTGAGGATCGAAAACAGGAGCGCGATCGCCGTCAAGGCCCGTTCCCCGCCGGAAAGCAGGCTCAGGTTCTGCAGCTTTTTGCCCGGAGGCTGGGCGATAATATCGACGCCCGATTGGAGCAGGTCATTCGGATCTGTCAGCTTGAGCTCGGCTCTTCCGCCGCCGAACAGCGCCCGGAAGACGTCTTCAAAATGGGAGCTGATCTGCGCAAATGTTTCCGCAAAACGCTTCGTCATTTCCTCATCCATTTCCTCGATGACCTTAAAGAGCGTATTTTTCGCTTCGAGCAGGTCGTCTTTCTGCTCTGAAAGGAAGAGGTAGCGTTCATTGACCCTTTCGAATTCCTCAATGCTGCCAAGGTTCACCGTTCCCAGCTCTTCGATCGCAAGCTTGATCAGCTTGACGCGCTTCCTCGCTTCTTCAGGGGAAAGCTCCAAAGGATATTTTTCCCTTGCCCCTTCAAATGAAAGGCCGTACTCTTCCCGCAGGAAAGAGAGCAGGTTGTCGAGCTCGACTTCCATGCGGCCGAGCTTGACTTCTTCATCTTTTAAGAGACCGGCCATCTGCTTATACTGGCGCTTCATTTCTTTCAGTTCGAGCTCTTCGGTTTCAAGGCCTTTTTGCAGCTTCATCCGCTGTTCTCTTCTTGAGGCGATGAGCTCTGCGGTTTTATTTTTATCGTTCAGCTTCTTTTTCGCAGCTTCTTCAAGTTTTTCCTCACCGGAAGAATTGGAGGACATCTCTGTCGTTAAGAAAGAAAGATCCTCTTCGGCCACCTTGAGCGCTTCCGCATTCTCGGCATACTCTTCTTCAAGCCTTGCGAGCTTTTCCCGTTCGTTTGCACACGACTGTTCGGTTTTCGCCAGCACCACTTTCAAATCGGTCAGCTCGCTTTGCAACGCTTCTTTCGTCGAGGTCTGCGTCTGTTTCCGCTCCGTCATGGCTTCGATTTCGGAATCAAGGCGCTGCAGCTCGCCGGCGATCGATGCGAGCTTTTCTTCAAGCTCTTCTTTACGCCGCTTCTTGTCTTCGTCCCCTTCAAGCAGAGCCGATTTTTCCTGGTCATAGAGCTCCAAATGGCTGTTGACGTTTTTCTCGGCGATTTCGAGTTCGTACAGACGGCCTTTGATTTCCTGCTGCTCGGATCTTAGGCGTTCTCCGTCCTCCCGAAGTGACTGTAGCTTGGCATCAAGCTCCTGAATGGTCTGCTTCAGGGCTTTCACTTCTTTTTCGAGCAATTCGGTTTTTTCTTCCATCTCGGCGAGGCGTTTTGTCTGGGCTTCCAGTTCCCTGTTTCGTCCCAGAAGCGAGCTGCTTTTTTTCTTGACAGCTCCTCCCGTCATGGAACCGCCCGGATTGACGACATCCCCTTCAAGGGTGACGATCCGGTATCTGTGGCCGAGCCGCTTGGCAAGGTCGTTGGCGCCCTTTAAATGCTCGGTGATCAGCACGGTGCCGAGCAGATTTTGCACGACGCTCCGGTAGGCCGGATCAAATGAAACAAGCTCGCTGGCGATGCCGATGAACGACGGGTTTTCTTTCGCCGTCTCGATGTCTCTCGGCTGGATGCGGCGCTCTTTGATGACGGAAAGCGGGAGGAAGGTCGCCCTTCCGAACGAATGCTTTTTCAAATATTGAATCGCCCGTCTGGCGGCGTCTTCATCTTCTGTGACAACATGCTGTGCTGTTGCGCCGAGCGCGATTTCGATCGCTGTTTCATACCGCTCGTCCGTCTTTAACAGCTCTGCAATCGCGCCGCGAATTCCCGGAAGCTCGCTCTTGGCCTTTAATACTTCTTTGACGCCTTGATAAAACCCCGAAAAGTCCTCCTGCATCGCTTCAAGCATTTCCTTTTTAGAGCGCGCCTGCTGAACGTATTGATAAGCCTGGTAAAGGGCGGATTCCTTTTTTTCGTACTGGCTTTTTTTCTGTTCATAGCTTTTTTGCGCGTCCCTGAATGCTTGAATCTGGCTGTGAAGACGCTCGTCCACGAGGCTGAATTCGTGTTCGGTTTTCATCTTTTGGTCGGCGATTTCCTTCCGCTCGCTTAAATATTTTTCATTGTTTTGTGCGAGCCGTTTCTGCTGTGCCGCAGATTGGGTCATTTGGTCTTCAAGAAATTGAAGCTCGTTGCGGACGGAAGCCTGTTCGTTCAACAGCTCGAAATAATCGCTTTTCAGCTGTTCGATTTCTTCCTCTACATTTTCGCTGTATCCGGATAAAGCCTGATTTTTTTCTTTCACCTGTCGGGCAAGCTCTTTTGCTTCAGTCTCGAGCTTTTCAAACACAAGCTTCTGCGCGGCGATTTTCTCTTTCAGGGTTCGCTCTTTTTCACTGCGCTGGACGATCGCTTCTTCAAGCTGAGCTCTGTTTTGCGTGGCGTTTTTTTTGCGTTCCTTCAGCACTTCTTTCCGGCCTTCAAGCTTCTCCAGTTCCTCGCTTGTCAAAAGCAGCACTTGCTGAAGCTCATCGACCGATTCGTCGAGCGCTTGAATTTTGTCTCTTGCCTCTTCGATTTTGGCTTCTTTTGCCTGGATGGCCGCAGAAGAGGACATTTCTTCGTCTTTCGCCTTTTCGACTTTTTGCTGAAGGGCTTCCCATTTTCCGTGAAGCTCTTCGATGTCATACGCCGTTAACGCGATTTCGATTTTTTCAAGCTCATCCTTCTTTTCAAGGTAGTCTTTGGCGATCGATGCCTGCACTTTCAGCGGCTCCACCTGTCCCTCGAGCTCGTGGAGGATGTCTTCGACCCGGTTCAAATTGTCCTGTGTCTCAAACAGCTTGTTTTCGGCTTTTTTCTTTCTCGTTTTGTATTTTAATACGCCGGCCGCTTCTTCGAAGATGCTTCTCCGCTCTTCAGCCTTGCTGCTTAAAATCTCTTCGACTTTGCCTTGGCTGATGATGGAAAACGCTTCTTTTCCAAGCCCTGAATCCATAAAAAGATCGATGATATCTTTCAGGCGGCACGGCTGGTTGTTGATGAGAAATTCGCTTTCCCCCGATCTGTAGACTCTTCTCGTCACACTGACTTCGTGAAAATCGATCGGCAAAAAGCGGTCATCGTTGTCAAGCGTCAGCGTCACTTCGGCAAGGTTCAGCTTTTTCCGCGAGTCGCTGCCGGCAAAAATGATATCTTCCATCTTGCCGCCCCTGAGCGATTTGGCGGACTGTTCACCGAGCACCCAGCGGATCGCGTCGGTGATGTTGCTTTTTCCGCTGCCGTTCGGGCCGACGACGGCTGTCACGCCTTTTACAAAATCTACAGAAATTCGTTCTGCAAACGATTTAAATCCTATCACGTCTAAACGTTTGAGGAACATGGTGATCCTCCTTATGTATTAAAGTATTACAATTCTATCATAACCCTATGGAAAAGGCTCAAAATACATTGAAATCCCCCTGGTTTTTGCAAGGGGGATTTATTGTTTCATATGGTGTTTTTGCAGCTTCGCGAGCGCTTCTTGAGCGGCATGCTGTTCAGCTTCTTTTTTGGAACGGCCGCTTCCCACCCCAAGTACTTCTCCTTTTAGCGATACATTTGCTTCAAATTCGCGGTTGTGCGCCGGTCCTTTTTCCTGAAGGATTTTATACTCCAGTATGCCTCGCCCGTCGCGCTGTACAAATTCCTGCAGCTGGCTTTTAAAATCCATCACATGAGAAAAAGCACCATCGTCGATTTTAGGGAAAACGTACGCTTTCAGAAAAGTCACGACGGCTTCGAGCCCCTGATCCAGATAGAGCGCACCGATAAAAGCTTCAAACACATCGGCTAAAAGCGCCGGACGCTTTCTTCCTCCAGTCATTTCCTCTCCTTTTCCCAATAGAACAAGCTCTCCGAAAGAAAGCTCATGGGCCAGGGAAACCAAAGAAGGCTCGCATACGATCGCCGCTCTCAATTTCGTCAAATCACCCTCGCTCATCGCCGGGTATTTGGCGTATAAAAATTGAGAAATCGTCAGTTCCAAAACGGCGTCTCCTAAAAATTCAAGCCTCTCATTATCTTCATATGGCTTCTTTCGATGCTCATTCACATAAGATGAATGTGTAAACGCTTGATATAAAAGCTTCTCGTTTTGAAATTGAACCGAAATCCGTTCCTGAAACTTTTTAAACTGCTCCGCTTTTTTTTGAAACATTTTTTTGTCTCTGAAATGTGAATGTTTTGACATAGCAACCTCCATATGGGCACATCAAGTTCACCTCACCTCCTATGAAAAGGCAGGTTCGTTTATCATTGGGCAAAACATTAAAATTAAAGCCGCATTTATAAAGGGATAAAGCCCCGTCTTTAAACGGGACTTTAAATGAGCTTACTGCTTACTATTTATGTAGTTCACAGCGTCACCGACTGTTGCAATCTTTTCAGCATCTTCGTCAGAAATCTCCATATCAAACTCGTCTTCAAGTTCCATGACAAGCTCAACTACATCCAGGGAATCAGCGCCTAAATCCTCTTTAAAAGAAGCTTCAAGAGTGACGTCAGCTTCATCCACGCCGAGGCGGTCTACGATGATTTTTGTTACACGCTCTAATGCGTCTGCCATAGCTATTCACCTCCCCTCAAGTATTATAGTTGATTCGTTTTTAAAAAACCAGAGATAATTCAATTTTTGATTTCGTTTAAACCATAGCCATTCCGCCGTTGATGTTCAGCGTCTGGCCGGTCATGTAGCTCGCATGGTCAGATGCGAGGAAAACAACGGCGCTGCTGATGTCAGACGGCTCGCCGAACCGCGCAAGCGGAATCTGCTTCAGCATTTCGTCTTGAATGTCTTTTGTCAGCTTGTCCGTCATTTCCGTCGAAATGAATCCCGGAGCGATCGCATTCACAGTGATGTTTCTTGACGCCAGTTCTTTTGCCAGCGTTTTCGTCAAGCCGATCACGCCTGATTTAGCCGCGACATAGTTGGCCTGCCCGGCGTTACCGACGACGCCTACAACCGAGGTGATATTGATGATCCGGCCGCTTCTTTGTTTCATCATCTGTCTTGTCACAGCTTTTGAACAATTGAACACACCTTTTAAGTTTATGTTAATGACGTCGTCCCATTCATCTTCTTTCATTCTCATGAACAGATTGTCTTTAGTAATGCCCGCATTGTTGACAAGGATGTCAAGCGTGCCGAAGCGTCCGACCGCTTCCTTCATCATCGCCTGAACCTCATCCGCATTGGAAACGTCCGCTTTAAAAGCAAACGCATCGCGGCCGAGCGCTTTGATTTCGTCTACGACTTCGTTCGCTTTCGCTTCATTTCCCGCGTAGTTGACGACGACATTTGCTCCGTTTTTCGCCAGGTCCAGGGCGATCGCGCGGCCGATTCCTCTTGAGGCTCCTGTCACAACGGCTGTTTTATTTTCCAGCATTTTCGTTTTCCTCCTTCAACGTTTGAACGGCAAGTTCAATTGTGTTCGGGTCTGATACAGCAATCGTTTTGACTCTGCGGTTCACTTTCTTCACAAGCCCTGACAAAACCTTTCCGGGACCGATTTCAATGAAGGTCGTGACGCCTTCGTCAATCAGGCGGCTGATTGTTTCTTCAAAGCGTACAGGGGAATACAGCTGTTCAATCAGTTTATTCTTAATGTCGTCTTTATCCGTTACAAAGTCGGCCGTTACGTTGGAGACGACCGGAATGGCTGCGTCGTTGATCGTGCACGCATCAAGAACTTCACGAAGCTTATCAGCTGCCGGCTTCATCAGCTCAGAATGGAACGGCCCGCTGACTTCGAGAGGAATCGCGCGTTTTGCGCCCTTTTCTTTCGCAAGCTCTGAAGCGAGCTCCACGCCTTTAGCTGTTCCCGAGATGACGATTTGCCCAGGGCAGTTCAAATTGGCGAGCTGAACAAGGTTTCCTTCTTCGGAAATTTTGTCCGTCACTTCTTTCAGCGCCTGGCTGTCCATGCCGAGAATGGCCGCCATCGCGCCTTCTCCCGCCGGCACGGCTTCATTCATGAATTCGCCGCGCTTTCTGACGGCATAAACCGCATCTTTAAACGACAAGGCGCCGGCAGCGACCAATGCGCTGTATTCGCCGAGGCTGTGACCTGCCGCATAGTCGGCTTTAATGCCGTATTCCTTCAGTTTTTCAAGCGCTGCGATGCTCGCCGTTAAAAGGCTTGGCTGCGCGTTGTATGTAAGCGTCAATTCCTTTGCATCCCCTTCAAACATGAGGGTGCTCAGTTTTGTTTCAAGCGTTTGATCCGCTTCTTCAAAAATCTTCTTCGCATTCGGTTCTTTTTCATACAATTCGTGTCCCATGCCGATATGCTGCGAACCTTGGCCCGGGAATAGAAAAGCAATCTTGCCCATGTGTTAAAACCTCCAGACTATTCATCTGCTTTTTGTTGAATTTTTTCTTCGATAAATGCCGCGACATTTTGGCTGACCATCTCTCTGGCCTGGCGGATCGCGTGATAAACGGCGCGTCCGTCAGATGATCCGTGCGCTTTGATGACGGGCGCCTTTAAGCCGAACAATCCGGCTCCGCCGTATTCAGAGTAATCCATTTTCGTTTTCATTTCTTTCAGCTTCGGCTTCAGTGCAGAAGCGGCGAGCTTCGCCGTGAAGCTCGAAGTCAGCGTCGTTCTCAGCATTTTAAAAATGGACAGCGCCGCGCCCTCGACCGTTTTCAAGGCAACGTTACCGGTAAAGCCGTCTGTGACGATGACATCAGCGACTCCGTCCAGCATATCGCGGGCTTCCACATTGCCGATGAAATTCAAATCGGTTTCCTTCAATTTTTGAAAGGTCTGCTTGGCAAGCTCATTTCCTTTTTTATCTTCGGTTCCGACGTTCAAAAGTCCGATGCGCGGATTTTTGACGCCCAGCACCTGTTCTCCGTAAACAGATCCCATAATGGCGTATTGAACGAGATGTTCGGGCTTGGCGTCCACATTCGCTCCGACATCAAGAAGGAGAAAGCCGTCTCCGGAGACGGTCGGCAATGTCGGTGCCAACGCAGGCCTTTCAATCCCTTCAATCCGGCCGACGATAAAGAGCCCGGCCGTCATAAGCGCTCCGGTGTTTCCGGCGGAAATGCAGGCATCAGCCCTGCCTTCGGCGACTTCTCCGGCCATCAGAACCATCGATGAATTCTTCTTTCTTCTGACGGCTCTGACTGGCTCGTCTGTCGCTTCGATGACTTCTTCCGCGTGTTTGACGGTGATCCGCCCGTGTTCTGTTAAATGGGCGGCTATTTTTTCCCGGTCGCCGATCAGCGTGATCTCGAGGTCTTCAAAATCTTCGACCGCTTTCATCACGCCTTCAATAACCGCTTTGGGAGCATTGTCTCCTCCCATGGCATCTACAGCAATTTTCATGACTTACGCGCCACCTTCTATGATTGTTTTGAACGATACATGACAAATTCGCCTGAAAACACAGGCTCTTCGGCAACATAGCTGTTCACTTCAACAACCGTTCTGCCTTTATCTTTATCAAGCTTCACGACTTTCGCTTTTGCAACGACCCGTTCGCCTTGCTTGACCTGCCTTGTAAAGCGGATGTCCGCTTTGGCCGTCAATGCGAGCTCATCGTCGATGAGGGCGACGGCGAGCGAGTTGGCCTGGGCAAACAAATGGTGCCCCCTGGCGATTTGATTTCGGCTGAAAACATGCTCCCTTCTGATCTCAAGAATTGAAATCGCGTGCTCATCCAGCTCCAAATCAATGATCTCGCCGATGACCTCGTCAAGCGGCAATGACTTGACTTCATCTTCAAGAGACTTCTCGGCAACACTTTTGATTCTTTCTCTCAGTTCAGGTATGGAAAGTTCCAAACGGTCCAAGCGAATCGTCTGAATGCTGACGTTAAATTTCTCCGCTAACTCCTCGTCCGTAATAAACGGGGTCGTACGAATCGTCTGCTGCAGCAATTCTTGGCGTTCTCTCTTACTTTTTCTCATGTTATTAAACACCATCCGCGCAATTATGACTAGGTACTAATAGTAGTATATAATTTCATAGATTGGAATGCAATCTTTCTTTACCCGCCGACGATAAATTTTAGCTGGACTTCAGATCAGCTCAGCTTTTCTCCGTCCATAACCCCGCTGTTTTGCAAGTGTTCCCGCAGGCTTTTATATTCGGCATCCGTCCAGAACGCTTTTGAAGAGACAAGTTCTGCAGCGTCTCTTCTTGCCGTTTCCAGCGCGCGGTAGTCGTGAACCATGTCGGCGACTTTAAACTCCGGCATCCCGCTCTGTTTCTTGCCGAAAAAGTCCCCGGGCCCTCTGAGTTCAAGATCTTTTTCAGAAAGCTCAAAGCCGTCCGTCGTCTCAGACATGATGCTCATGCGCTCTTTTCCCGTCTCAGATTTCGGGTCTGCCATCAGGATGCAATACGACTGGTGATCTCCCCGTCCGACCCGGCCGCGAAGCTGATGCAGCTGGGAAAGACCGAACCGGTCGGCATCATAGATCAGCATGACCGTCGCATTCGGAACGTTTACCCCGACTTCAACGACGGTTGTGGAAACGAGAATCTGGCATTCGTTTTTGCTGAACTGCCTCATTACCTGTTCTTTCTCGTCATTTGACAGCTTTCCGTGCATGAGACCGATCTGCCATCTTCCCCTGAAGGCATGAGTCAGCATGCTGTGCACATCAATTGCATTTTGAACGTCGAGCTTGTCCGACTCTTCAATCAAGGGACAGATCACATACGCCTGTCTGCCTTTTTTCAGTTCTTTATCGATAAACGCGAGAATCCGTTCGAGCATGTCGTGCTTTACCCAATACGTCTCGATCCGCTTTCGCCCAGCCGGCATTTCATCGATGACGGACACATCCATTTCCCCGAAAACCGTGATCGCCAGTGTTCTCGGAATCGGCGTCGCCGTCATAAACAAGACATCGGGATCTTTCCCTTTGCTTCTCAGTTTTTTTCTTTGCTCGACGCCGAAGCGGTGCTGTTCATCGGTGATCACGAGCCCGAGCTGTTTAAAGTGGACATCGTCCTGAATAAGGGCGTGCGTCCCCACCAAAATATCAATTTCTCCTTCTTTTAATCTGTCTAAAAGCTCTCTTCTCCTTTTCCCTTTCACAGAGCTTGTTAAAAGCGCCACATTGACGTCGTGCTGCTCAAAGAGGGATACAAGCGAATCGGCGTGCTGTTCCGCCAGTATTTCGGTCGGCACCATCATCGCCCCCTGGAATCCGGAAAGCAGCGAGGCGTATAGCGCAATCGCGGCGACGGCTGTTTTGCCTGAACCGACGTCTCCTTGCAAAAGCCGATTCATTTTATACCCTGAAGCCATGTCCCTTAATATGTCGTCGAGCGCTTTCGCCTGCGCGTTTGTCAAAGGAAACGGAAGGCTTTTGACAAACGAATTGACGTCTTCGAGCCGAAAGGTGTGGCTGATTCCGTCGGACGCTTCCCGCTCGAACTTTCGCAAAGCCTGCATTTTCAGCTGAAACAGCAAAAATTCCTCATATACAAAACGGCGCCGCGCATGCTTTAAAGCTTCCCTCGACTCGGGCTTGTGCATCGCCTTTACCGCCTCCTGGTAAGACAGAAGTTTGTAGGCGGTCCGAAGCTTTTCCGGAAGAGGATCTTCGGCAAACGGCAAATGGCTGCGGACAGCTTCCTGAATCAATTTCCTCATCGTCTTTACGGTGATGTTTTCTTTGACGGAGTATACGGGTTCAATCGACTGATCACCCTGGTGCGGCCCGTTTTTCAGCTCTTGCACCATCACGGATTGTCTGTGCTTGTCCCATTTTCCGGTTACGGTAACAATCGAGCCGATCGCAAGCTTTTTTTTCAAATAAGGCCTGTTAAAGCAAACCGCTGTGATCAAATAGTTCCCGACCAAAAGCCGGAACGTGAGACGGCTCCGCTTTTTCCCGTAATAGGCAAGAGAAGGCTCGCTGTGAACCTTCCCTTCCACCGTCACTCGTTCATCGTGTGCCACATCTTCCAAATCGCGCAATTCATAATCGTCATATCGGTACGGGAAGTAGTTTAAAAGATCGAGAACCGTATAGATTCCGAGCTCGTTCAACGTTTTTTCCGTTTCCGTCCCGACGCCTTTTATAACAGATATACTAAGTTGCAGATTGTGTTCCACGTGCAGCTGACGCTCCTCCGAATATTTTTTTCTCCAATTCTTTGCCCGTCGGTGTTGCGGCAAGACCGCCCCGGCCTGTTTCCCTCAGTGCCGTCGGCATCGTCTGTCCGATTTTGTACATCGCATCGATCACTTCATCGCATGGAATGCGGCTTGTAATGCCGGCAAGCGCCATATCAGCCGCGACCATCGCATTGGCTGCGCCCATCGCGTTCCGCTTCACACACGGCACCTCAACGAGCCCTGCGACAGGATCGCAGACTAGACCGAGTACGTTTTTTAAAGCGATGGCCATCGCTTCGGCGCACTGTTCAGGGGTTCCGCCCGCCATTTCGACGATGGCGGCAGCCGCCATGCCCGAGGCCGATCCGACTTCAGCCTGACAGCCTCCGGCGGCTCCCGAAATGCTCGCATTGTTGGCAACGACGAATCCGAACGCTCCCGATGTAAATAAAAAGCGGACCATCTGCTCTTTCGTCGGGTGAAGTTTCTCTTTTACCGCAAAGAGCGTCCCCGGGACAACGCCGGCCGATCCGGCTGTCGGCGTTGCGCAAATCGTTCCCATCGCAGCGTTGACTTCATTTGTCGCTACCGCTTTGCTGACAGCGTCAAGGATGACATCCCCTGACAGCCCTTTGCCCGATTTAAGGTAGGCCTGAAGCTTAACGGCGTCTCCGCCCGTCAATCCGGAGTGCGATACGACGCCCTCAATGCCTTTTTGAACAGCGTCTTCCATGACAGCCAAGTTGGCTTCCATCTGCTTGAATATATCTTCCCGCGTCCGGCCTGTCACCTCGATCTCCTGTGTGATCATGATTTCAGAGATGGACACGTTCTTTTCCTTTGTCAGTTGAATTAATTCTTTCACATTTCGAAACATATCGTCTCACCCTCCTTTTTAGTCAGCGATCTGGGTCACCTCAATGATGTTCGGCAGCGCTCTCAATTCATCAAAAACAGCCGGATCAATCGTTTGATCGACCTCAATCGTCATGAGCGCTTCCTGGCCGACGTCTTTGCGGGCAACTTCCATATGGCCGATGTTGATTGCGAACTTCGCAAGCACATTGGCTACGCCTGCAATCGTTCCGTAGCGGTCGTTATGGACGACTAAAATAGCGGGGTGATTACCCGATAATCTGAGTTCGAAGCCGTTCAGCTCAATGATCTCGATTTTCCCTCCGCCGATTGAGATGCCTGCGAGTTCAAGGGAGCCTTCATCATCAGAGATGAGGATGCGGGCTGTATTGGGATGCTTCGGTACCGCTTCTTCTTCCCGGAACTCGATGGCGATTCCCTTTTCTTCGGCTAGACGGATCGAATCTTTGATTCTTTCATCAAATGTATCAAAATCCAAAAGGCCGCCGATGATCGCAACATCTGTTCCATGTCCTTTATACGTTTCGGCAAAAGAACCGTAGAGCGATACAATAATTTGTTTCGGCTCCCTCCCAAACACGCTTCTGGCGACTCTGCCGATTCTGGCCGCGCCGGCCGTATGAGAACTTGACGGTCCGATCATGACGGGCCCGATAATATCAAACACACTTCTGTACTTCATCCTTATCCCCCTTTTACAAACAGATTCCCCCGCTGTACGGAGGAAAAAAAGCCGTTTTTTTTAGACTAATCGATCATTTCCCAATTGGCAAGCAGACAACGTCCGTTGCGGGCTGAGGCTTTAAAAAAAGCCAAAAGAAGAGAAGGGCTTTTATCAACATGCCCTTCTGCCTTTGATTCGTTATTCGACAGCCAGAATGTAGGAATACAGCGGCTGTTTTCCGTCGTGCACTTCTACTTCGACGTCTTCGTACGTCTCGCTGATGTAGGCTGCGAGTTCTTCGGCCTCTTCTTCCGGGGCGTCTTCCCCTTTGATCACGGTGACGATTTCGCTGTCTTCATCGATCATGCCTGCGATCAGCTTTTTCGCTGCTGTTAACTGTTCTGACGCCGTCTCAACGATTTTCCCGTTTAATATGCCCATAAAATCGCCTTTTTTAATATCGATGCCGTCAATGTTTGTGTCTCTGACCGCATAGGTGATCTGTCCGCTTTTCACCTCGCCGATCGCACCGAGCATAGCGGCTTCATTCTCGTCCGCTGAAAGGGCCGGGTTGAATGCGAGCAGTGCGGCCATTCCTTGAGGAACGGTCTTCGTCGGGATGACAATTACATGTTGTCCGGCAACATCCGCGGCCTGGTTCGCCGCCATGACAATGTTTGAATTATTCGGCAGAATCACGACCGTGTCCGCATTGGCGTCTTTTATCGCCTGAACGATGTCTTCCGTGCTCGGATTCATCGTCTGGCCGCCTTCTATGACCTTTGTGGCGCCGATGCTTTCGAAAAGCTCGGCAATCCCTTCACCCATGGCCACTGTGACGATGCCGTACGGCTGTTTATCTGCCGGCGCTTTTTCTGCCGGTGCTGTCTCCTGTTTGTTCTGGCTGAGAATCGCGCTGTGCTGTTCTCTCATATTTTCGATTTTCATGTTGATTAAGCTGCCGTATTTTTGCGCGTAAGTCATGACTTCCCCTGGATATTCGGCATGGATGTGCACCTTGGCGATATTTTCGTCTGAGACGACGAGAAGCGAATCACCGAAGCGGCTTAAATCCTGGCGGAACGCATCTTCATTAAAGTTTCTTTTGCCGCTGTCGAGCTTTACCATAAACTCCGTGCAGTAGCCGAATTCGATGTCTTCAGTATTCATGTGGCTTTGAGCGTTTTTATGGTGCTCGGCGCTGACAAGGTCATCCAATGACGGAAGAGCTGCCGCTTTATCAGAAAGCTTTTCTCCCTTTAAAGAAGCGAGAAACCCTTCATACACGTAAAGAAGCCCTTTTCCGCCGCTGTCGACGACACCGACTTCCTTTAAAACCGGAAGCAGCTCAGGCGTCCGCTCCAAAGAAGCCTCCGCTTCATTTACGACAGCTTCCATCACCTTGATGATATTGGTTTCAGTTTGAGCGGCGAGCACTGCTTTTTTTGCGGCATCTTTGGCAACCGTCAAGATCGTGCCTTCGACCGGTTTCATGACGGCCTTGTAGGCGGTGTCCACTCCGGCCTGGAACGCGGCGGCAAATTCTTTCGCGTTAATTTCCGATTTCTGTTCAATCGATTTGCCAAAGCCTCTGAACAGCTGGGATAAAATGACGCCCGAGTTTCCCCGCGCCCCCATCAGAAGCCCCCTTGACAGGCTTTGTGCCACTTTGCCGATATTGGCGGTGTCGATTTGCTCCACTTCTTTCGCACCGGATGTCATCGACAGATTCATGTTCGTTCCCGTATCTCCGTCCGGAACCGGAAATACGTTTAACGCATCAACTACATTTGCGTTTTGAGACAGATGGTGTGCGCCGTACAGAATCATATCTGCAAAAGCTTTTCCATCCAGATTTCGTATAGACACTCTTGTTTTCCTCCTAACTACGGGTTCGTCACTCGTACTCCTTGAACGTAAATATTTACGGAATCCACTGCAAGACCCACTGTATGGTCGAGCGTATATTTGACTTTTGTTTGAACATTATGTGCCACTTCTGAAATTTTTGTTCCGTAGCTGACAATGATGTACATGTCAATATGAATACGATCCTCTTCCTGGCGGACGATGACGCCTCTTGCAAAGTTTTCTTTTCTGAGGATTTCAGTCAGTCCGTCTTTAATTTGGTTCTTGGATGCCATACCTACGATCCCGTAGCAGTCGATCGCTGCGCCTCCTGCAACCATGGCGACCACTTCGTTTGATATATCAATCTGTCCGTATTTTGTTCGGAATTCAATGGACACGTTGGTTCCTCCTTTTCGAGTCTCGCTTTTGACCTCTGGTTATAAATCATTCTACTATAAGGACCTTCTTTTTAAAAGAACAGGCAGGCTTCTCTCCAAACCTAACCCTACTTATACTACAGCGCGTTCATTTTTTCAAGATGTCAAGGAATTTTTCTTGAAAGCAGAGCAATCAATAGTTGCAAACGGTTTTCAGCTGTGGTAAATTATTAAAGTATCTGAAGCATCACAGGTGATCAACTGATAAAGAATGATGATGTTTTTTTTGATAGTTAGGAGGGAAACAAATGGCACGTAAATGCGTTATTACAGGCAGAAAATCACGTTCTGGCAACTCTCGTTCTCACGCGATGAACGCTTCTAAACGCACATGGGGCGCTAACGTTCAAAAAGTGCGCATCCTTGTGAACGGCAAGCCTAAAAAAGTATATGTATCTGCTCGAGCTTTGAAATCTGGAAAAGTTGAGCGTGTATAAGAAAAAATAAACGCCTGCCAAGAGCGACTGTACGCTTTAGGCAGGCGTTTTTTCGTTCTTTTGCCATCCGGGGACAGCCCTTTGACCCGCTCCGCAAAAAAAGCGCACCCGGCGCTTCTTAGTCTTTGCGAAACGAGCCAAGCATCGCCCGGACGATTCCCCCTAAAAACTTCGGTAATTTGATGGTGTAAAATTTCATTCCCTTCCCTCCTCAAAGAGTCCGCAACCGCATCCACCTTCAACATCGGATCCCAAACACAAAGCGAGCGGAAGCGCCAGGATATTTAATCAGTGCTTCTTATCATTATTAATATGCCTTCTGAAAACGAAAAAGCACCTTGTGAATGGATGAGTTCGTTACTAATACATAGTGTCGAACCGAGAGCAATATGACACTTATTTAAAGAATACTTAAATCCTTCGAGAGAAAGGTTTTTTACCGTCTCCGCAAACGGCAGGAATGAAATATACGGTTTTGTTTGATCATGCATGACGGTATAGGAGCCTGGGGGATGCATGCTGATCGTATTTTGGCGGTCGATCATGACGGTCTTGACGTTTTGCTTCATCGCGGTATAAAGAAGGTGCAGATTCCCGAGAAAATGGTCTGCTCTGCCTCCCGAAATGCCGAACATTCTAATAAATGAAGGACGCTGTCCGACAGCCCAGCTCAACGCAAGGTCCAAATCCGTCTGATCTTTTTCCGCCTGATAAATATGGAGGCGGGGAGCGGCCTTTTCAATCGCTTTTTTTTGCTCGTCTGTGATGCTGTCAAAATCCCCGAATGCTTCATCAGGCACGATCCCCGCATCCAAAAGGGTGACAGCGCCTCTGTCAACCCCGACCCAAAGCGCATCCCCGGCCTGATACTGCAGCAAGTCGGGAATAAGATGATCGGGGCCTCCCGCTACAATATTGATCGTTTTCATCGCATTATCCTTTCTGTGAACGCCCTAAAAAAAGAGCGCAGCTGCAGAAAGCCGGCTCTCTTTCATCAGGAAACCTTACCCAAGCGCACCTTTTATATCGGAAATGGCTTTTTTGCGGTCTTTTTCGTTATAAACGGCAGATCCTGCGACAAGCAGGTTCGCTCCCGCTTCAATACACTGTCTTGCCGTATTTTTGTTGACGCCACCGTCCACTTCAATCAGCAGATCGGCAAGTCCTTTTTGCTCAGCCATCTCCTTGACCTGCCTGATTTTCGGCAGGACCGAGGAAATAAACGACTGTCCGCCGAAGCCCGGATTCACCGTCATCAATAATACGAGATCAAGGTCTTCAAGCACATGCTCGATCTGCTGCACAGGGGTATGCGGATTCAAGACGACTCCCGCTTTGACCCCTTGCTCTTTGATGAGCTGGATCGTCCTGTGAAGGTGCGGGCATGCTTCAACATGGACGGACAAAATATCGGCGCCCGCTTTTGCAAAAGCAGGTATATAGCGGTCAGGCGCTTCGATCATTAAATGAACGTCGAGCGGAAGCTCAGTGATCGGGCGGACGGCTTCCACTACAAGCGGCCCGATGGTCAGGTTGGGAACGAAATGGCCGTCCATCACATCGATGTGGATGAAATCGGCGCCGCCTTGTTCAACATCTCGAATTTCCTCCCCTAGACGGGCAAAATCGGCTGAAAGAATAGAAGGAGCAACATATACCATATCTTAATACCTCGGCTTTCTATCTTTGATCTCTGTTAAAAATTCAACATAATGGTTGTAGCGATACTGGGCGATTTCACCGTTTTCCACGGCGCGTTTGACGGCGCAGTTCGGTTCTTTTATATGCAGGCATCCGCGGAACTTGCATTCGGCGCTCTTTTCGCCGATTTCCAAAAATGTCTGCCCTAAATCTTCAGCTTCAATACCGGCAAACTCAAGCGAGCTGAAGCCCGGGGTGTCCGCGACGAGCCCGCCGTTTATATCGATCAGCTCCACATGGCGCGTCGTATGTTTTCCCCTTCCCAAGTGGGCGGAAATCCCGGCGGTTTTCAGTTCAAGGTCAGGGCTGATCGCATTTAAAAGCGAAGACTTGCCCACGCCGGACTGGCCGGCGAATACGGTGATTTTATCCTGAAAATGGGGGATGATGTCTTCGATGCCTCTTCCGCTTTTCATTGATGTCAAATAGACGCTGTACCCGATGTTCCGGTAGTCTTCGGCATATTGATGAATCTGCTCTTTCAGCGCGTCATCATCCACAAGGTCCATTTTCGTGATGCATATGATCGGCCTAATATCACCCGCCTCAACCAGCACTAAAAAACGATCCAAAAGCGACGTGCTGAATGTCGGCTCCTTTGCCGAAAACACGAGAACCGCCTGATCCACGTTGCTGATCGGAGGTCTGACCAATTCATTGAATCTGTCTTTAATCTCGAGAATGTAGCCTTCCTTATCGTTATCGGCTTGGTAGACAACATCGTCGCCGACGAGAGGGGTTACTTTATTTTTTCTGAAAACCCCTCTTCCTCTGCACTGAATGACCTGATCGCCATCCAATACATAGTAAAATCCACTTAATGCTTTAATGATTTTGCCCTCAGGCATATCGCACCTCCCTTATTCATCCTCAGGATATTCAATCGTTTTTGACCTGACTACTTTATCGTTGATCGTTACTTGATAATACCCTTTTTGGCCGGGCGCAATCCTGAATTTGATCGTCCGCTCTGCCGGCGCTGTGATTTTGAAATTTTCGTAGACGTCAGAAATGCTGTGTTCTTCATCATCGATCGAAATTTGGACGTTTTGTTCTTCGCCCGCCGCTCCCGGTTCATAAGGAATATCAATTTTCTCGGTCACCGTTTTGACGGGCTTTTGTTTAGGTCCGAGCGAAAACGTGACCTCGACTTTGTCTCCCGGCTTGACTGATGCCCCCGCCTCCGGCTTTTGTTTAATGACCTGACCTTCCGGCACGTCTTCAGAATGCGCCTCCTTTTCGACAAGGACAAGCTGATGGTCGTCCAAATAGCCCGAAGCCGCCTGTTTGCTGTATGTTTTTAAATCCCTTAAAGTAATGGCTTCCGGACCGAGGCTGACCGTTAATTTGACCTCGTCGTCGGCGGCAACGATTTCGGTTCCGGCTGCAGGGTCCTGTTCGATGATGGTTCCCGCTTCTTCTTCATCGTGCACTTCTTCTGTCTTGATGTTTTTAAAGCCTTTTTGCTCAAGAAGCTTCTTGGCGGCATCGACTTTCTGGCCGACCACATCATCGACTTCAGTTTTCTCTTTGCCTGAGCTTTTATATAGCTTGACAGTTGAACCTTCCTTCACGATATCGCCGGCTGCAGGGTCCGTCTTCACGATCAGCCCTTCTTCAATTTTATCGTCGGCAATGTCTTCAGCATTCGGATCAACTTCAAATCCTTCGTCTTCAAGCTTGATGACGGCTTCTTCATATTCAAGGCCGGCAACATCGGGAACGGCCACATCTTTCGGAATAAAGAGCGACGGAAACACCGTTAAAGCCAAGACGGCTGACGCAGCCAGAACGAAAAACACCGTCAGCAATATAAGCGGCCATTTCTTTCTTTTTTTCTTCTTGTTTGCTTTTGCCTGCTTCTTCTTTTCTTTTTTTGATAATGGAGCCGCTTCCTCTTCTCCGCCGCCGGATTGCGAGCTGCTCCCGTTTTCCGGCAGATTCTTGATGATCGGAACTGCTTTCGTCATCTCATCATCGGATGGAATCGTGAAGCGCTTTTCGTTGAGCCGGTCCGGGTCGAAAGCCGTTTTCAAATCGTTTTCCATCTCTTCGGCCGCTTCATAGCGATGGAATGGATCTTTTGCCATCGCTTTCAGGACGACGTTTTCTATGCTTTGCGGCACGGCCGGGTTCCATCTTTTCACCGACGGCGTTTCTGATTGGAGATGTTTCAGCGCGATGCTGACCGCCGATTCTCCTTCAAACGGCATACGCGCCGTCAGCAGCTCGAAAAGCACGATGCCGAGCGAGTAGATATCGGATTTTTTCGTCGATAATCCGCCTCTCGCCTGTTCGGGCGACAAATAATGGACAGAGCCCAAAACCGAGTTGGTGTGCGTGATGGTCGTCGAGCTGAGCGCCATGGCGATGCCGAAATCAGTCACTTTAATGTGGCCCATATGGTCGATCAAAATGTTGTGGGGCTTAATATCCCGGTGGACAATCTGGTTATCATGGGCATGTGCGATGGCGGATACGATCTGCTCCATGATTTGGACCGCTTCTTTCGGATGAAGTGGGCCTGTTCGATTTATGTATTCTTTCAGGGTCATCCCCTCGACATACTCCATCACGATATAATAGATGTCATCTTCTTCTCCGACATCATAAATGCTGACGATATTCGGGTGGTCGAGGCTTGCAGCGGACTGCGCTTCCCGTCTGAACCGCCTGATAAAATCGGCATCGTGAACGAAGTCAAACCGCAGCACTTTAATCGCGACTTCACGGTCGAGGATGATGTCCAGCGCTAAATAAACGTTCGCCATCCCCCCGCCGCCGATGGCGCGCAGGATTTCGTAACGTCCGCTGATCCGTCTGCCGATTAACACTTGTCTTCACCTTCTTCAATTTGAGAAGGAAGTTCCAATAGCGCGACGGTGATATTGTCTTCGCCGCCGTTGTCATTGGCCAGCTGAACGAGCTGATCCGCTTTCTCCTCCGCAGAAGAAAGAGTCGTGAGCATATCCTTCAGTGTCTCATCATCCACTTTATTCGTCAGCCCGTCAGAACATAATAGCACTTGATCACCCGGTTCGATTTCAAATGTGTGGGCTTCTACCTTCACTTCGGGATCTGTGCCGAGCGCTTTTGTGAGCACGTTTTTCCGCGGATGGTGTTCAGCATCCTCCTTCGAAATCCCCCCAGTCCGCACGAGTTCATTGACAAGCGAGTGATCTTCCGTCAGCTGTATGAAACTTCCGCCTTGCAGGAGATAGCAGCGGCTGTCTCCGATATGGGCGACCGTCAGCGTTTTTCCCGTGTATAAAGCGCAGACGACCGTTGTCCCCATTCCCTGGCACTCTTCGTGGGCCCTCGAATGGTCGAAAAGTTTTTGGTTGACGGCTGAAATCTGCTCTTTCAGCCACGCTTCGCTTTCAGCCGGCGAAGCCGGGACTTCTTCGGTTTCCTCCCAAATATCACGAAGGGCTGAGACGGCCATCCTGCTGGCGACATCGCCGGCCAGATGACCTCCCATTCCATCGCAGACAACAGCTAATACCAGTCCGTTTTTTTCTGTGAAAATGCCGGCATCGTCTTCATTGTGCTGGCGTATTTTTCCCCTGTCCGTTTTTAAGGCTGTTTTCAACCTTGATTCACCTCGTCTCTTCCTGGCGCTCCTTTGCACGAAGCTGTCCGCAGGCAGCGTCAATATCATGGCCTTGCTCTCTTCTGATCGTGACATTTACTCCATGAGACTTTAATGTTTTTTCAAAGGCGAAAATCTGTTCTTTCGGTGTTCTGACATAGTCTCGTTCAGGTACATAGTTGACCGGAATCAAGTTGACGTGGCATTTGATTCCTTTTAGCAATTCAGCCAGCTCTTCCGCGTGTTCAACCTGATCGTTGACACCGCCGAAAAGCCCGTATTCAAACGTAACCCTTCTGCCGGTTTTCTTAATGTAGTAATCGACCGCTTTCATCAGATCGGGCAGCTTGTAGGCTCTGTTGATCGGCATCAGCCGGCTTCTGATCTCAGTGTTCGGCGCGTGCAGAGAAATCGCAAAGTTGATCTGCAGCTTTTCGTCTGCAAACTCGTAGATTTTCGGAATGATCCCGCTCGTTGATACGGTGATATGGCGCGCTCCGATATTCAGTCCTTTATCATGGTTGACGATTTTCAAGAACGCAAGCATTTCCTGAAAATTATCGAACGGCTCGCCGATTCCCATAATGACGATTGAGCTGACGCGTTCATCTGTTTCATCAAGCGCCTGCTGCACTTTGACAACCTGTGCGACGATCTCTCCGGCTTCCAGGTTCCGCTTTAAGCCGCCGAGGGTCGATGCGCAGAACGTACAGCCGATCCGGCAGCCCACCTGTGTCGTTACACAAACAGAATTGCCATATTCGTGCCGCATTAATACGGTCTCGATCGTGTAGCCGTCATGAAGCTCGAATAAAAACTTCATTGTTCCATCTTGGGAAGTCTGTTTGACGGCCGTTTTCAGCGTCGTTAATACGAAATGCTCATTCAGCTTTGTCCGCAGCTCTTTTGAAAGGTTTGTCATCTTTTCAAATGACGTGACTCTCTTTTCGTATAGCCATTCGAATATTTGCGCGGCGCGGAATGGCTTCTCGCCGTTTTCCGATAGCCAGCTTTTCAGTTCTTCTATTTCAAAAGAATAGATGGACGGTCTTTCTGTCCGCAATTCTTTTCTTACTTTTTGTTTCGATTCCATTATTGTGATCCCTTCTTTCTCATGCTGCAAATAAAGAAGCCGTCCGTTCCAAAGTAGTGGGGAAGGATTTGAATGCTTCCATCCTTGACATACGGCGCCGCTTTTTCGGGCAGCCGCTCGGCGAGGGTGGGGTCCGCTTCAAATTCGTCGTGTTCTTCCAAAAAAGCATGCATGACTTGTTCATTTTCGGTCGGGTCCATTGTGCATGTGCTGTAAACCAATGTCCCGCCTGTTTTCAATAAAGGTGCGATTTCGTTTAAAATCGCAAGCTGAATCCCGGCGAGACGCGCGCTGTCTTCGGGCGTTTTGCTGTATTTGAGATCCGGTTTTCTGCGGATGACGCCGAATCCCGAACACGGGGCATCGACGAGGATCCGGTCGAACTGTTCCGGTTCGAAGACTTCTCCGGCTTTTCTGGCATCCAGCGCTCTTGCTTCAATGTTGGAAAGTCCAATCCGGCCTGCCGCTTCTTTGATCAGCTTTACTTTATGCTGATGAAGGTCCAGGGAGACGACCTTTCCCGTATCTTCGAGCAGTTCGCCGATATGAGTGGATTTTCCTCCCGGAGCTGCGCATGCATCCAGCACTGTTTCTCCCCGCTCAGGTCCAAGGGCTCTCGCTACTAGCATTGAGCTTTCATCTTGTATGGTGACTTCGCCTTCTTTGAAAAAAGGAGTGGACGCAATCGTTCCTTTCAGCAGTTTGACAGCGTCTTTGGACAAGTCGCCTTCTTCCGCCTCAATCCCCGCTTCATTCAGACGGGAAAGAAGCGTATCCCGGTCGTTTTTCAGCCTGTTGACGCGGATCGTCTGCTTCGGCGGGATCATATGAATCCGGCAGATTTGTTCTGCCGCTTCGAACCCGTAGGCATCCGTCCATTCTCTGACAAGCCACTCCGGATGGCTTGTCTCAACCGCAAGGCGTTCAATCGGATCGGCAATATCCGCAAAGGAAGGCACTCCTTCCCTCTGAACGGAGCGCAGAACACCGTTAACAAATGAAGATATTCCTTTATGCCCGCGTCTTTTAGCGATTTCAACGGCTTCAAAAAGAGCGGCCCGGTCAGGGATTTTCTCCAGGTATTCCATCTGATACAGCGACATTCTCAACAGATGGATGACCCAGTCTTTCACCTTTTCCGGCTTTTTAATAAACGGCTTCAGCATATAATCAAGCGCCAGCTTATTCTGAAGGGTGCCGTAAACGAGTTCTGTCAAAAGGCCTCTGTCTTTGTCGCTTAAATCGTTCGCTTTCATGGCAGACTGAAGCAAAAGATTGCTGTATGCCTGATTCTGGTCAAGCTTAATCAGTGCATCAAGCGCGACTTCTCTCACATTATTTTTCATCGTCATGACCCAATTTCATTCCGGCTTGAAGACCCGCTCCCCTGACAAAATCTTCAGCCTTCATTCTTTTTTTGCCGGCAGGCTGCACTTCCGTTAATTTTAACGCGGTGTCATTTCCGGTTGCGACGACAATGCCGTCTTTTTCAACGGTGACGATCTCCCCCGGCTCTGCCTGTTTTAAGGCTTGGCATTTTTTCGCGGCCCATACTTTCAGCGTCTGGCCGTTTAAGACCGTGTATGCGACAGGCCAAGGATTCAAGCCTCTGACTTGGTTGTACAGGACTTCGCCGGGCTTAGACCAGTCGATCAGTTCCTGCTCGCGTTTAATGTTCGGCGCGTATGTCGCTTTCTGTTCATCCTGTTTTTCCGGGGTTACCGAACCGTCAATGATTCTCGGAACCGTTTCGGAAAGAAGCGCAGCTCCGGCCTTGCTCAGCTTATCGTGGAGCGTGCCGACATTATCTGTTTCTTCGATGTCAACTTCAACCTTGGCGAGCATATCGCCTGCATCCAATTTTTCGACCATGTACATGATCGTCACGCCTGTTTTCTCTTTGCCTTCCAGAATGGCGTAATGGATCGGGGCTCCTCCGCGCAGCTCCGGCAGAAGAGAGGCATGGACATTGATACAGCCGTATTTCGGATAATCGAGGAGCTTTTTCGGCAGGATCTGTCCGAATGCCGCCGTTACGATTAAATCGGGTTCAAGCGCCAAAATCTTGTCCGTTTCCGCTTCTTCCCTCACTTTCTCAGGCTGGAGCACGGGAATGCCGCGGCGCAGCGCTTCCTCCTTGACAGGCGGCGGAGTCATCACCTTTTTTCTGCCTTTCGGGCGGTCAGGCTGGGTGACGACACCCACTACCTCATAGCCGTCATCAATCAATGTGCCGAGCACCGGGACGGAAAAATCCGGCGTTCCCATAAAAACGATCCTTGTCATCCAATCATCCTTCCATTTCCTCAAGTTCTTCCGCATCATAATAGCGCGTTACTTTTGATGTGAATAAAATACCGTCCAAATGGTCGATTTCGTGCAGCAGCGCACGCGCCAAAAAGCCCTCAGCTTCAATCGTAAACGGTTTCCCGCGGCGGTCGAACGCCTTGACCTTTACATAATCGGAACGCTTCACTTCACCGTATAGATCAGGAAAGCTCAAACAGCCTTCAGGACCCGTTTGTTCACCGCTCTCTTCGATGACCTCCGGGTTGACCAGTTCAATTCTTCCCGTGTCATCGCCGATATCGACGACTGCCGCTCTTTTTGAAACGCCGATTTGCGGAGCGGCCAGTCCGACTCCGTCCAGCTCAAGCATCGTATCATACATATTGTCGAGTAGTTTCTTTAATGATTTATCAAAAGACGCAACGGGTTCGGCAGGGGTCTCAAGAACCTCCGCCGGATACGTTACGATCGGTTTTACTGCCAATCTAAAAGCCCTCCATCACACTGTTATTTTTACATCATCATATATGGATTCATGTCGATCGAAATCGCCAATTGCTTTTGTTCAATGTCTCGTTTGTAATGATCCATAATGTTTTTAAGCAACGATGTAAGCTGGTTTTCCTGTTTGTATTTTATCACGCATTGATAGCGATATCTATCTTTGATCCTGGCGATCGGAGATGCGACAGGGCCGAGAATCTTCGCCTCGCTTGAAATGTTCTTTTTTAAATAGGTGGCGATTTTTTCAGTCACGAGTGCCGCCTTCGTCACTTCCTCGTGCGATACGCTGACCAGCGCCAAATAATAATATGGAGGATAGGCCTGTTCCCTTCTGTGCAGCATCTCCTGCCGGAAGAATGTTTCATAATCATGCGTTTTTGTGAGCTGAATGCTGTAATGGGACGGTGTGTACGTCTGAATGATCACCTTGCCCGGCTTTTCGTGGCGCCCCGCTCTTCCGCTCACCTGCGTCATCAGCTGGAACGTTTTTTCAGCGGCTCTGAAATCGGGGATGTGAAGCATCGTATCCGCGCTCAAGACACCGACGAGCGTGACGTTTTCGAAATCGAGCCCTTTGGCGATCATCTGCGTTCCAAGCAGGATATCGGCTTCGCCTCTGCCAAAGGATGTGAGCAGCTTTTCATGCGCTCCCTTTCTTGAGGTTGTATCGACATCCATGCGGATCACCCTTGCAGCCGGCAGAACCTTCGTCAATTCTTCTTCGACCCGCTGTGTGCCTGTACCAAAGTAGCGGATATGCTCGCTTCCGCATTCGGGGCAGCTTGACGGCATGCCGGTTTCATAGCCGCAGTAATGGCACTTCAGACGCTGTCCATACCTGTGGTACGTCAATGAAATTTCACAATGAGGACACTGGATGACATATCCGCAGTCCCTGCACATGACAAATGAGGAATAGCCTCTTTTGTTTAAAAACAGAACGGCCTGCTCTCCTTTTTCAAGAGTTTCCTCAAGCCCGGCCATTAAGTCTTTGGAAAACATCGAGCGGTTTCCGCTGCGCAGTTCCTCTCTCATATCGACGAGAGACACGTCGGGCATGACTTGGTGATTGACGCGGTGCTTGAGAGAAAGAAGCTTGTACACGCCTTTTTTCGCCCTCGCGAACGATTCGAGCGTCGGCGTCGCACTGCCGAGCACGACCGGACACCGGTGGTATTTGGCCCTTTGAATCGCCGCTTCTTTCGCATGGTATCTCGGCATCTCCTCCTGCTTGTACGATGTTTCGTGCTCTTCATCAATTATAATCATGCCGAGATTTTCAAACGGCGCGAAAATCGCCGAGCGCGCCCCGACGACAAGCCGGACTTCTTTGCGGTGGATTTTCCGCCATTCATCATATTTTTCTCCTGTTGAAAGCCCGCTGTGCAGTACGGCTACCTGCGAGCCAAAGCGCCCTTTAAAGCGGTTGACCATCTGCGGCGTCAGGGAAATTTCCGGAACGAGAACGATCGCTTCTTTGCCGGCTTCCAGCACCTTTTCGATCGATTGCAGATAGACTTCCGTTTTTCCGCTTCCGGTCACTCCGTGAAGAAGAAACACATCGTGCCGCTTTTCTTCGATTGCATCCGCTATCGCCTCGTAGGCCTGCGCCTGCTCTTCAGTCAGCGGAAGCGGTTCGGTTTTTTTGAACATTCTGTCCTGATAAGGATCCCTGTAAACCTCCTCTTCGCTTTCCTTTAACAGCCCCTTGTCGATGAGCGCTTTCAAGGACGCGGAAGAGCCCCCCGTTTTGTCGATCAGATCCTTTGCCGGAACAGCGCCGCCCTCTTTGCGGTCGATGAAAAACTGAAGGATCGCTTTTTGTTTGACAGCTTGCGGAGAGAGGCCGGCAAGCGCTTCTTTTAAATGTTCTTTCGCGCAAAGGGGGGCGATCATTCTCCGCATTTTTTTGTTTGTTTTCTGCTTTACTTTATACGCCACTTCAAGATTGCCTTCTTGAACCTGGCGCTGAATCAGCTTTAATGTTCCGTGGTCATTTATATCGGAATAAGAAAGCGTCTCTTTTTGCGAGAACAAGGTTTTTAGCGGTTCGGGAAGCGGTTTATCGCCGATCACCTTGATTTCTTTGCCGTATTTTGCTTTCATAGCCGCGGGGAGCATCGCCTGCAAAGCCGTAATTTTAAAAGAAAGTGTTTTTTCTGTCAGCCAGTCTGACAGCTCAAGCAGCTCCTCCGTCAAAACGGGCGCCAGATCAAGGATATCCTCGATATCCTTAACCGAACGGCCGGCAAGCTCCGACGATTCTTTCACGCTGGTGACAAATCCCTGGATTTTGCGGGCGCCGAACGGAACGATCACGCGCATCCCTTTTTTAATCATACCTTTGAATTTGTCGGGGATGCGGTAATCAAACGGTCTGTCGATATTTTTCGTTGTAACATCGACGATCACTTCAGCGAAGTTCATGAAGACGTCCCGCTCCGTCCGGCAAGCTCAGCGGCTTCCTTCAAGACTGCGGCGGCAACCTCCCGCTTTGACATTAGAGGATGCGCCGTCTTTTTGCCGTCTCGATGAAACACCGTCACGATGTTGGTTTCCGTTCCAAAACCGGCGCCTTCAGCCGTGATATTGTTAGCGACAATCATATCGAGATTTTTCGTCTCCAGCTTTTGTTTGGCATAGTCTTCGACGTGCTGCGTTTCGGCTGCAAAGCCGACCAAGATTTGCTTTGTTTTCCGCTCTCCCAGCGCTTTTAAAATATCCTTCGTCCGTTCAAGCTCAATGACGAGGCCGCCGTCCTTTTTCTTCATTTTTTGATCGTGGACATGTTTTGGCCTGTAATCAGCGACAGCTGCTGTTTTAATGACGATGTCGCTCTCATCGAAAACAGACAGAGCCGCTTGATACATATCTTCTGCGGACTGAACATGAATCACGTCGACCCCTGCGGGATCATCAAGCGATGTCGGGCCTGCAATCAGCGTCACGTGCGCTCCCATTCGTGCCGCTTCCTCAGCGAAAGCATAGCCCATTTTCCCTGTCGAACGGTTGGAGAAAAAGCGGACGGGATCGACTTGTTCTCTTGTCGGCCCCGCTGTAATTACGACGCGCTTTCCTTCAAGCAAACCGCTTTTTTCGCTTGAAAAATACGACTCTGCCAACTGGACGATCCGCTCAGGCTCTTCCAGTCTGCCCTTGCCGATATAGCCGCACGCAAGGTAGCCTTCACTCGGTTCGATAAACCGGTAGCCGTCTTTGTAAAGAACGCTGATGTTCCGCTGAACGGCCGGGTGGTCGTACATATGAACGTTCATCGCCGGAGCGATCCACACCGGCGCTGTCGTCGCCAAAAGCGTCGTCGTCAGCATGTCGTCAGCGATGCCTGAGGCGAGTTTTCCGATCACATTGGCCGTAGCCGGAGCAACGATCACGAGATCCGCCCAATCTGCGGCATCGATATGGGCGATGACACGGGGATTCGGTTCTTCGAACGTATTGGTATATACTTCATTGCGCGAAAGCGCCTGAAAGGTGAGCGGAGACACAAATTCACAGGCGGATTTTGTCATGATGACTTTCACATTGGCTCCTGCCTGCACGAGCTTGCTCGTTAAGGCGGCCGCTTTGTATACCGCGATTCCTCCGCTTACTCCCAGCAGGATGTTGCGATTTTTCAGCATCGTATTTCTCCCCCTTATGTTCTGTTCGCCAGCCCTGAAAAAAATAACAACCTAGTGTATAGGTTGCTATTTTTAAGGCTATTAGCGATTTTCCTTTTCGAATGTAAGCAGTCCGGCATCAATTTCTTCCAATGCTTTGCCTACAAATTTATGCGACTTCGGATTTTCGATCTGCGCGTCTTTGTTCATCTGCATTTCGCGGGCGCGCCGTGCGGATACGGTAACGAGCGTGTATTTTGAATCCAGTTTGTTCATTAAAGAGTCAATTGACGGATCTAGCATATTTATTCAACCTCCAGCATTTTCTTATATCTTGGAGCAACTCGGTCGCGCCGTAAATGTTCGGCGAGAACGATTGCTTTGATTCTTTCGCACGCAAGCTCAATGCTGTCATTTTCGACAACATAGTCATAGGCGTCCATCAGTTCGATTTCTTCCTTCGCCGCTTTCATCCGGTTTTCGATCAGGGCTTCTGTTTCTGTCCCTCTTGTGACAATCCGGTTTTTCAATTCGGCGAGGCTCGGAGGCGCCAAAAAGATAAACAAGCCTTCAGGAAATGCCTTTCTGACTTGCAGCGCACCCTGGACTTCGATTTCAAGAAAAACGTCCCTTCCGCTTTCAAGCGTCTGTTCGACGTAGTCAACGGGTGTTCCGTAATAGTTGCCGACATATTCGGCCCATTCGAGCAGCTTGTTGTTCTCGATCATCTCTTCGAACTCTTCGCGCGTCTTAAAAAAGTAGTCGACGCCGTCTCTTTCGCCTTGACGCGGTTTTCTTGTCGTCACCGAAATCGAATATTCAAATTTTGTGTCCTCCTGAGCAAACAGCGCCTGCCTGACTGTTCCTTTTCCGACGCCGGAAGGGCCGGAGAGAACGATTAACAAACCTCTTTCTTTCATAAAGCTCTTATCCCTGCCCTTCATCCATAATTTCTTCTTTAACGGAAAGCCTTTGTGCTACTGTCTCAGGCTGGACGGCAGATAAGATGATATGGTCACTGTCCATAATGACAACCGCACGGGTTCTTCTTCCATATGTAGCATCTATAAGCATGCCGCGGTCTCTGGCATCCTGGATCATCCGCTTAATAGGCGCGGACTCAGGACTCACAATCGAGATCAGCCGATTCGCGGATATGATATTTCCAAAGCCGATATTGATCAGTTTAATCGTCATCCTATACGTTCCCCCTGTACTTGGACGTCTCTAGTTTAACCTGCAGAGAACATCCGTAAACAATACGCACAATCGCTATTCTATATTTTGCACTTGTTCTTTTATTTTTTCAATAGAGCTTTTCATTTCGACCACATGTTTTGTGATCTGGTGATCATTCGCTTTTGAACCGATCGTGTTCGCTTCACGGTTGAGCTCCTGGACGAGGAAATCGAGCTTTCTCCCCGCGGCTCCTCCCGCTTTGCAAATATCGCGGAACTGGCGGAAATGGCTTTTCAGCCTCGTCACTTCTTCCGTGATATCCGAACGGTCTGCAAACAGTGCGACTTCCGTCAGCAGGCGGCTTTCATCGAGACCGTCTGTTGACCATTCTTCAAGCCGCGCCTCAAGGCGTTCCCGATAGTGGTCGACGACCTTGGGAGCAAGCTCTGCGATGTCGTCTGTCAGCTTTTCAAGCCTTTCAATATGCTGAAGGCAGTCGTCCTTCAGCCTCAGCCCTTCCGCTTCGCGCATGCTGCACAATTCTAGAACGGCAGCCTCGACCGCTTCCAGAAGAACCTCTTCAAGCTTGTCATTTTGGATTGGCTCTTCTTCAACTTGGATGACATGCTCAAACTGAAAGGCGTCTTGAAGCGTGATGTCTCCAGAAAGCCCGCAGCGGTCTTTCATTTCGCGCGCGGCTTTCTGGTACTCTTCAAGCAGCGGCCAGTCAACCTGGATTTTCCGGGTGACCAGAGCCTCGTCGTCAACGGAAACAAACAGCTCCAGCCGCCCCCTTTGTATATGTTTAAAAATCGTTTGCTTTATTTTGTCTTCTAAATAGAGCAAAGGTCTTGGCATGCGGGCGTTTACTTCTTTAAACCGATAGTTGACAGATTTCAGCTCAACAGCTGCTGTCAGCCCATCCTTCGTTTTGCTCGCGCTGCCGAAACCGGTCATACTCCGTATCATAAAACACACCCAATTCCGTATAAGTGAAAAAGACTTTCTTTGATTTAAATTTACGCAAGATGAAAAGGCAATAGAAACCTCTATTACCTTTAAGATTATATCATACAAGCCTATTTTTTTCTTGTCAAAAGTGACCCGGCCAGTAAAAAAGTTGGAATCGCCGACATTCCGACAATCAGGAGCCAGTCTGCCATTAAAATCGGAACCGTATGAAAAATCGGCTGCAGCGGCGGATAATAAATAACGACAAGCATCAAAAGAATCGAAGACAGCACTGCACCGAGCAAATAAATGTTTTCAAACGGATTGCGGTCAAAGATGGACCGCTCGCTTCGGCAGTCGAACACGTGGATCAGCTGCGCAAGGACGAGCGTTGCAAATGCAACCGTCTGTGCATACTCAAGCGCTTCTGGATTGCGGTTATAAATGAACATAAACGCCCCGAGTGTCGCGATTCCGATTAAGAATCCGCGCGATACGACCTTCCAGCCGAGCCCCCTTGCAAACACGCCTTCTTTCGGACTCCGCGGCTTTCTCTGCATCACATCGTCCTCAGGCTGATCCATGCCGAGCGCCATGGCAGGCAGGCCGTCCGTTACAAGGTTGACCCACAGAATCTGTATCGGGACAAGCGGCAGCGGCAGAGCGAGCAGCATTGCAAACAGCATGACCAAAATTTCGCCGACATTGGATGCGAGCAAGTATCTGATGAACTTTCTAATATTTTCATAGATATTGCGTCCTTCCTTGATGGCCGATTTAATCGTTGCAAAATTATCATCGACAAGGATGAGTGAGGACGCCTCCTTGGCGACATCCGTTCCCGTAATCCCCATCGATATGCCGATATCCGCCTGTTTAATCGCAGGGGCATCATTGACTCCGTCTCCCGTCATGGCGACGATGTGGCCGTTTTCCTGGTAGGCGGTCACGATCTTCAGCTTATGTTCGGGCGACACCCTTGCAAATACGTAAACATCGTCAACAATTTCCGCCAATTCTTCCTGCGAGAGTTCGTTCAGCATCTGGCCGTCCATGACCTTTCCGCGCGGAGGCAGCAATCCGAGATCTTTTGCAATCGCCGTCGCCGTTATCACATGGTCCCCGGTGATCATGACCGTTTTGATCCCCGCTTCCCGGCATTCTTTAATCGCTGTTTTCACTTCGGGCCGCGGCGGATCGATCATCCCTAACAGCCCGATGAAAGTTAAGCCTGACTCCGCTTTTTCGAGCGGGGGATTTTCTGTATCTTTGATCGGTTTATACGCGACGGCAATCGTTCTCAGCGCCTGTGACGCAAGAGTTTCCAGCGCCGCGCTTGTTTCAGCGAGCCTTTCCTTTGTGAAGATTTCTCGCTTTTCTTCTGTCAGCGTATGCGACGAACGCTTCATCAATACATCCGGCGCGCCCTTTGTAATGACAAAGCGCTTGCCGCTCTTGTCTTCCACAATGACAGACATCATTTTCCGCGTTGAATCAAACGGAAACTCCTCGATGATTTTAAAATGTTCATCAACATATTTGTCCGTAAAGCCTGCTTTTCGAGCCGCCGTCAGCAAAGCCCCTTCGGTGGGATCGCCATCAAGACGAAACTCCCCGTCTTTTTCGATAATCGAAGATGAATTGCATAATGCGCCGAACAATAGTACCTGCTGGAGCGGTTTATGATGCTTTGCTTGCACATCGCGCCCGTTCATGCTGAAAGAGCCTTCAGGCTCATAGCCGATCCCTGACACGTTCCATATCTTCCCGCCTGACCAGACATGGGTGACCGTCATTTTGTTCTGCGTCATCGTCCCGGTTTTATCGGAGCAAATAATGGACGCGCAGCCGAGCGTCTCAACCGCGGGCAGCTTCCTGACGATCGACTTTTGCCTGATCATCCGCTGCACGCCGAGAGACAGAGCGACCGTGACAATGGCAGGCAGCCCTTCAGGTATGGCAGCGACGGCAAGGGAAACTCCCGCTAAAAACATGCTGTATAAATCATGCCCCTGAATGACGCCGGCAGCAACGACAAGCAGTGTCAGGAACAAAGCGGCGACAATCAAAATTTTGCCGAGCTCTTCAAGCCTTCTTTGCAGCGGGGTCGCCGTATTCCCGGCAGATTCAAGCATATCGGCGATTTTCCCCATCGCAGAGTTCATACCCGTACCGATGACGACGCCGATTCCGCTCCCCCTTGTGACAAGCGTTCCCATGAAAGCCATATTCTTCAGATCGCCCAGCGATACATCTGACGCCTGAAAAGCATCTGCCTGTTTGGACACGGGGAGCGATTCACCTGTAAGGGCCGATTCTTCTATTTCAAGGCTCTTTGTCTCGACAAGTCTGAGATCGGCGCCGATTCTGTCTCCGCTTGCAAAACGGACAACATCTCCCGGGACAAGCTCTTTGGAAGGAATTTTCACCCAATTCCCCTCCCGGAGCACAGCCACTTGAGGAGCTGACAGTTCTTTCAAAGCCTCGAGCGACCTTTCCGCCCGCCTCTCCTGAAAGAATCCGAGAATGCCGTTAACAAAGATGATCGCGATGATCGCGATGGCGTCAATGTATTCGCCGAGGAAACCCGAAATCAACGTGGCCGCAAGCAAAACAAGAACCATGAAATCTTTGAATTGAGAAAAAAACAATGCGACCGCCGATGTTTTTTCCCCTTCCTGAAGTTCGTTTGTTCCGTGTCTTTCCAGCCGCTTTCCGGCCTCTTTTTCTGTTAGACCTTTGTCGATGGACGTTTTTGTTATATTTAACAATTCGGTTTGTCCCATCTCGTGCCATTTCATTGAATCGTCCACTCCTCCTGCCCTAAAGGTTGCTTTTGGTGTATCCATCTCTATAAGTCAATTTATTCAGACTCGTCCCAAATCATGCTATAATTATTGAATGGACGTTTTACGAAGAGGATTAACGAGAAAAGGGAGTTTTTCATATGTCTTTTGACGGCATTTTTACATACGGAATGATCGAGGAATTAAATGAGGCGATTCGAGGCGGACGGATCGCAAAAATCCACCAGCCGTTTAAGCACGAGCTAGTGTTTCATATCAGGGCAAACGGGAAGAACCGCAAATTGCTGCTCTCCGCCCATCCGAGTTATGCGCGGGTACACCTGACAAACGAAACCTACGACAACCCGAGCACCCCTCCGATGTTCTGCATGCTCCTCCGCAAACATCTGGAAGGCGGCTTTATCGACCAAGTCGAGCAAATCGGCATGGACAGAATGATGGTCTTTCATATCAGGAGCCGGAACGAAATCGGCGACACGCTGACAAGAAAGCTGATGGTCGAAATCATGGGCAGGCACAGCAACATCGTGTTAACAGACGGAGAAAAAGACGTCATCATCGACAGTTTGAAGCATCTGTCACCTGCGATGAACAGCTACCGCACCGTGCTCCCGGGATACGATTACATTCTCCCTCCCGCGCAGAACAAATTGTCTCCGCTTGAAGCGGAGACTGAAGATATTCTCCGCCATCTGAATTTCCAGGAAGGCAAACTTGACAGGCAGATCGTCGATACCTTCTCCGGCGTCTCGCCTCTGTTTGCGAAGGAAGCCGTCTTTCGCGCGGGTCTAGCCAACAGGGCGACACTGCCAAACGTCTTGACGGAGATGTTCAGCGAAATCAAAAGCCGGCGTTTTCAGCCCCAGCTTGTCACCACAGAAGACGGAAAAGAATATTTTTACCTTCTTGAGCTGACCCATATAAAAGGAGACAACAGGCCCTTTCATACGCTGAGCGAACTTCTTGACCGCTACTATTTCGGAAAAGCGGAGCGTGACCGCGTCAAACAGCAGGCTCACGATTTAGAGCGTTTCGCGGCAAACGAAAAGAAAAAGAACGAAAATAAAATCAAAAAGCTGAAAAAAACGCTTGAGCAGTCCGAACACGCGCAAGACTATCAGCTGTACGGAGAGCTGTTGACAGCGAACCTGTACCAGCTGAAAAAAGGGGACAAAGAGGCGAAGGTCATCAACTACTATGATGAAAACGGCGGAGAAATCACGATTCCGCTCAATCCGAATAAAACGCCTTCTGAAAATGCACAAAGCTATTTTACAAAATATCAAAAAGCGAAAAATTCGGTAGAAGTCGTGAAGGAGCAGATCAAATTGGCAGAAGAGGAAATCGCTTATTTCGACCAGCTGATTCAGCAGCTTTCATCTGCCTCACCGAAAGATATAACCGAAATTCGCGAAGAGCTCGCCGAAGGAAAATACTTGCGGGCCAAGCAGCAAGGGGGCCAGAAGAAACAGAAAAAACAGGCGCCGACGCTCGAAGCATATGAGTCCAGCTCAGGAGAAACGATTCTCGTCGGCAAAAACAACAAGCAGAACGAATATTTAACGATGAAGCTTGCCGCCCGCGACCACATCTGGCTTCACACAAAAGATATTCCGGGGTCGCACGTCGTCATTCAATCGACCGATCCGGACGAGCAAACCATTCTGGAAGCGGCGCAGATCGCTGCATATTACAGCAAAGCGAAAAACTCCGCTTCGGTTCCCGTCGACTATACAAAAATACGCCACGTCAAAAAACCGAATGGCGCAAAACCGGGGTTTGTCACCTACGACAGCCAGCAAACCGTTTTTGTAACACCTGATGAAGACTTGATCATCAAGCTGAAAAAATAATAATGCCAAAAGCCTGAACCTCAAGGGTTCAGGCCTCTTCTTTTTCGGAAAAGCTCGTCGATCTCTTGGACGAGCTCATCATCGATCAAATCATCGATCTGTCCGGCCAGCCTGATCGTGTGGCGCGGGCTGGCTCCGTTTGTTGAGACGGATATGGTTATGTTTCCTCTGTTGATTATTTTTGGAACATATACATTTCCCAGCTCCGCTTCACTCGCAACATTGACGAGCTGCTCAGGAGCTGCCGATGCGGCGAGACGCTTGTTTGCCTCATGGTCATCGGTCGCAAGAATGATCAGAAATGCATTCTTGAAATCACCGGGTTCCGCCTTTTTCTTCTTCCATTCGATGCCGTGTTCGTTAATCAATCCGAGCATCTCTTCTGATGCTTCAGGGCTGATGACGGTCGCGGATGCACCTTCTGCCAGCACCGTTTTCAGCCGCCGCGCCGCAATCTTCCCCCCGCCCGCAATGACTGCGGCTTTGCCTTTCATGTTAATGTGCAGCGGCAGCATCTGATGCTCCTGTAAAATCAAAGCGGCCGGCTTTGTTGATAACCGCTTCCTCTACGCGGTGCAAAAAGGCGTTTTTTACATGGGGGTGGAAGCCGAGGTAATCCGTCAGCACGACATTCGGATTCGTTTCTTTCAGCTTTGCGGTTTCCCTTTCAATCTCGTTCATCAGCATACCGGTGAACAGCAGATACGGAACGATGAATGTCGTTTTTCCGTCCCGTTCTTTAAGCTGTTTAAACACATCCAGGTAGTGCGGCTCACAGGCTGTCATAAAGCAGGGAATGACCTCATCCACTGGTGTGAGGTCTCTCAGCCGTTCGCAAATATCATAAACATCCCGTTTGACATCCGGATCAGAGCTTCCCCTTCCGATCAACACGACTCTTGCATGTTCATATGGCGTCCCCGTTTCTTCGATCCTTGTAAAAACCGCTTTGACGACTTCCTGATCGACGCCGATCGGCTTTCCGTAAGCGACGCTGACGGAAGGGTACTGTGAGGAAGCACGGGCAAGCTCTTCAGGGATGTCCCTTTTGGCATGTGCGGCTGTCAAGAGGAGAAGCGGCACGGCCGCGATATGCGTCGCCCCCTTTTCCACACACGCTTTAAAGCCGGTTTCGATATCCGGTGCCGCCAATTCCAAAAAAGATATTTCCTGAATGGGGGCGGACATGTTTTCTTTGCAGCTCTCCAAAAAAGCGGCTGCTTCTGTTTGGGCTCTTTTCAGACGGCTTCCATGGCCGATATATAAAATCGCTTGTTTCATATTAAAGCGCCTCGCTTAATGCCGGATCTTTCAGCTCAGGTTCAAACCAGCTTAACTGCGAGCTGAATTGAACGACATCCCCGATGACAATCAGGCTCGGGTTTTCAATCTTTTCGCTTTCGACTGTACCGGCAAGCGTTTCAACCGTGCAAAGCACCGTTTTTTGTTTGTCTGTCGTTCCCCAATGGATGAAAGCGGCTGGCGTTGACGGGTCTCTGCCGTTTTCGATCAGAAGCCTTTCAATTTGCTTCACGTTTTTAATCCCCATATAAATGACAAGCGTATCGATCCCTGTGGCTAACGCTTTCCACTTCTCTTCAAAGTTTTCTTCTTTTTGATAATGGCCTGTCACGAAAGCAACGTTTGAACTCGCTTCCCGGTGTGTCACCGGAATGCCCGCATAAGCAGCGGCAGCTATTCCCGAGGTGATTCCCGGCACGATTTCAAAAGCAACCCCGTGCTCAGCGAGGGTTTGCGCTTCCTCGCCGCCTCTGCCGAATACGAAAGGATCGCCGCCTTTCAGTCTGACAACGGTTTTCCCTTTTTTCGCATACTTGACGAGAAAATGATTGATCGTTTCCTGCTTCATCATGTGGTAGTCCGGAAGCTTTCCGCAGTAGATGAGATCCGCTCCCTCCTTGGCGTGCTGTAAAATCTGTTTATTCACAAGCCTGTCATACAAAATGACATCGGCTGTCTGGATGGCTTTTAAAGCTTTGATCGTCAGTAAATCGGGGTCTCCAGGACCTGCCCCAACGATATATACTTTCCCCATCTTAGATCTCCCCCCGATCTGATCAACGTCTTCTTCAATTCATTATAAATCATAAAGAAAGCGTTTGGTGCCTGAAAATATCACAAAAACCAAACGTTTTCTTTATGAAATAGGAAAGTGCATGCGCTGCACTTTCCTATTCACCCGCATTTTATTTCGTTTGATCTTTCACGTATTGGACGAGCTGGTTTTTGCACTCTTCCCGGTTATGTGCGCCTGTATCAAGAACAAGCTCAGGCGTTTCAGGCTCTTCATAAGGCGAATCGATCCCTGTGAAAAATGGAATTTCTCCGTTTCTCGCTTTTTTGTACAAGCCTTTCGGGTCGCGCTCTTCACACGTCGCCAAATCGCATTTCACATAGACTTCGTGAAACTCATCTTCCTCGACAAGCTGTCTGACAAGCCCGCGATCTTCTTTAAAAGGAGAAATGAACGCCGTAATGACGATCGTCCCCTGTTCGACAAAGAGCTTCGCAACCTCGCCGATCCGGCGGATGTTTTCCTTCCGGTCTTCATCGGAAAACCCGAGGTCCTTGTTCAGCCCGTGCCTGACGTTGTCGCCGTCAAGCACCGTGACCTGGTAGCCTTGTGCAAACAACTCACGCGCAGCGGCGTTGGCAATCGTTGATTTTCCTGAACCGCTTAAGCCCGTCAGCCAAATGATTGAGCTTTTATGTTGATTTTTCTCATGATATTCCCGTTTTGTAATGGACGCTTCATGCCAGACAATATCTTTATTTACCAAGAGATGCTCCCCCTTAAGAAACCCCGGCCGCTAAGCCTTTGATTAATGTTTGAATAACTTCGGGACGGCTGAATGTGCTCGGCGGGAACTCGCCGCTTCTCAGCATCGCCCTCACCTTTGTGCCGGATAAAATGACTTGATGTTCTTTGCCGTGAGGGCACGTTTTCGCCGTAGCCATTGAACCGCAGACATTGCAGTAGAAGCTGTGTTCGAATTTCAGCGGCGTAATGCCGATTTCTTCCGGCGCGAACTGATCGAACAGCTCCTGCGCTTCATATGTGCCGTAGTAATCGCCGACTCCGGCATGGTCTCTTCCGACGATAAAGTGCGTGCATCCGTAGTTCTTTCTCACAAGGGCATGGAAGATCGCTTCCTTCGGCCCCGCATAGCGCATCGCCGCCGGAAAAACGCCGAGGAAGACGCGGTCTTTCGGATAGTAGCCGTCAAGCAGCACCTGATAGCTTTCCATGCGGACATCAGCCGGAATATCGTCTGATTTTGTTTCCCCGACGAGCGGATTGAGGAAAAGGCCGTCTACCGTCTCGAGCGCCGTTTTTTGAATGTATTCGTGCGCTCTGTGAACCGGATTTCTCGTCTGGAATCCGACGATCGTTTTCCAGCCGAGTTCCGCGAATTTTTTTCTTGTTTCAAGAGGTTCGAATGTGTGCGCCGGGAATTGTTTTACACTCCGCTTAATGAGCGTGATCGGCCCGCCCACATAAACGCTGCCGCGGTCAAACAATTTTTTGACGCCCGGATGTTCGAGTTCGTCGGTTTTATAGATATTGACGGCTTCCGTTTTCTTGTCCGGCGTATAGATATCTTCGATCTCAATGACGCCGTAGGTTTCCCCATTATAGGTAAGGCGGACGGTGTCACCCGCTTTTAAGCTTAAAGCTTTTTGCTCGTCAACAGGCAGAGTGATCGGAAGCGTCCATACTTCGCCGCTTGATAGTCTCATATTTTCGAAAACGGACAGATAGTCTTTCTCTGTCATAAAGCCTTGGAGCGGGCTGTACGCACCGATTCCGATCAGCTCCAAATCTGAAAAAGCCATTACATCAAGCTCAATTTCATGTGCGATATGTTGAAAATCGTATGCTTCATTGACGCGGTTAACCAATACACCGCCGTGTGGTGCTAAACTCATAAACTTGTTTCCCCCTACTTTGTGTTTAAATTCCTCCGCCTTGTTCATGGACGGAGCTGTGCTCTTTTTTGACCGCTCTCATCAGGCTGATCGTTCCGACAGATGCCAGCAGAACGCTTGTGACAACAATAAGAGCGTAGTAGTCTCCTTTTAATAAAAGGCTGACCAGCATATAAGATAGGCTTAATGAAAGGAACGGCGAGACGACCCATACTTTCAGCATCGTTTTGACCACTTGTTTATGAAAGACGTTGCCGCCGTTTTTTGCCATTCCCATCCCTATAATAGAAGATGATGTGACTTGCGCAAGCGGAACCGGTAAACCGAAAATTGAACTGGTAATGACAAGCCCGGCCCCCGTTCCGGAAAGGATGATTCCCTCTCCTTTTGAAAACCTCGTAATCTTTTTGCCGTTTGTTTCAAGAACGCGCCTGCCCAGTAAAAGGGCGCCCAGCGCGACAAACAGCCCGCCGTAGAGCGTTCCTTCCCCGACTGTCAAAACATGCGCCGCCACCAGAGGTCCGACAGCGTTTGCGACATTGTTCATGCCCGCTGAGAAGGCTTCAAAAAACCCTGTGATCAATAGAATGACCGCCAAAACCTTTGCTTTTTTTCCCGAGGCTGGACGTTTGATCGTTTTTTTCATGATTTTTGCCATCGCAAATGTAAATGCAAAAGCGACGATTGGTACAATGACCCAAAATGAGACGATGACAAGCAAAGATTTGACATACAAAACCTGGTATGCGACACCTACTCCGACAACAGATCCGACTGTCACTTCACTTGTCGAAAGCGGAATGCCGAGTACATTTGCGATAAAGAGCGACAGCGCCGCTGATCCGATAATAATGCAGACGATTTCAAGCGAAATCACCCGTTCGGGAATGATGCCTGAACTGATCGTTTTCACGACGTTTCCTCCGCCGATGACAGCGCCCGAGAGAACGCCCGCTGCACAGATCAGGAGGGCGTGAAACTTCTTTTTGACAGCTTCAGATCCATAGGCGATCCCCATTGAAGCAGCTGCACCGCTCGCTCCGATATTCATCGCAAAAAACATGCTAAATAAAATGGCGGCAAGTTCCATGACTCATCTCCTTACTCGTGTAATCCGCATTCTGTTTTAGCCGATCCGTTCCAGCGGCCGGATCGAAGATCATCCATTGTAAAGGCCGGAGAGGTGCACGGAGCGCAGCCGATGCTCGGATAGCCTTGATCATGAAGCGGATTGTATGGGAGATCGTGCTTTGTCACATATCTCCAAATATCCTTCCACGTCCAATGAATGAGCGGACAAACTTTGATAGACTTGAATTTTTCATCTTTGTTCAAAAAATTCGTTTTGCTCCGTCCGGGCGATTGCTCGCGGCGCAGACCAGACAGCCACGCCGGGTAGCCTGAAAGCGTCTCGCGGAGAGGGATGACCTTCCTCATTTCGCAGCAGGAATTCGGAGCGGTCTTCCATAGTTCGTCCCCATATTCTTTCGCCTGCTCTTCGACGGTAAGCTCCGGTTTTTTCATGATAATCTGAAGGCCTGGATATCGTTCTTTGACGGCGTCGATCGTTTCATACGTTTCTTTAAAATGAAGCCCTGTATCAAGAAAAACGATAACTGCATCTTTTTTCACCTTATAAATCAAATCGATCAGGACGATCCCCTCAATTCCGAAGCTGCACGCGTATACGAGCTGATCCCCGTAATGTCCGTACGCCCATTTCAGGACGGACAGCGCTCCTTTATAAGAGTCATCTTCCTGAAAAGAGATGTTTGGTTCCTCCCATGTGCTGTAAGTAAAAATTTTCGGTTCCCCCTTTTTTCGCCAACAAAAAAACGGCTTCCAGCAGAAAAAAAAACTGTGAAAACCGCCTCTAGTTTGTCTAGTCAGCTATTTCAATCTTATTTTTTCATTTTTTTCGATTTGAATGACTTTGCCGTCCTGAACAACGAATGTGATCGATCCGTAATTCATGTCTTTCAGCATGTCTTTCATTTTGATGATCACCTTTTCAAGCTGTTCATCTGTCTTCACTTCTAGCTCCTCCTCTGCCCCTAAAAAATTAAAATCTTTCTTCCAATTTTGAAAGAAAGACGAGGAACTCCGCTATTCCTTATCTCTCAAAATGAGGGCATTTTGCTGGAAGTAGCACCTTACGCTTCACACGCAGGTTGCCGGGTTTCATCGGACCAGTCCCTCCACCGCTCTTGATAAGTTTGCTTTTGTTATTTTAAAATTTTAGCACAATTCGAATAAAAGTCAACCCGACTTTTTTTATAGGATTAATAAAAAATAAAAATAATCCGATTTTACTATTTTAAAAACGGCAAAAAGGCGCAAAAAAGCCGTTCTCCCATTTGGAGAATACGGCTTTGATCATCAGTTCATCCAAGACTTGCTTTCAGGATCCGCTTTCCATTCTTTCAGTTTGGCGGCATCCTGTTCAGTAATATATCCACCGGCAAGCGCAGCCTCGGTCAGCGTATCGTAATCAGTCAGCGTGTGGTATTCAACGCCTGCTTCGCTGAAGGCGGCGGCGGCTTTTGGAAGCCCGTAAGTGAAAATGGCGGCGACGCCGAGCACTTCACATCCCGCCTCTGTGAGGGCGGCGGCGGCTTCAAGAACGCTTCCTCCCGTTGAAATTAAATCTTCGATCACAACGACTTTCTGTCCTTTTACAACGGCCCCTTCAATTTGGTTTCCTTTGCCGTGCGCCTTCGGTTTGCTTCTGACGTAGCACATCGGCAGGCTCAGCCTGTCAGCGGCAAGCGCGGCATGAGGGATTCCCGCGGTCGCTGTACCGGCGATCATCTCGGCTCCGGGAAATTTGTCTTGAATCAGTCCGGCAAGCCCTGAAGCGATATCATCTCTTACTTCCGGATATGAAAGCGTCAAACGGTTGTCGCAGTAGATGGGCGACAGAATGCCGCTCGCCCATGTAAACGGTTCGTTCGGGCGCAGGAAAACCGCTTTGATTTTTAATAAATGGTTTGCAATGTCTGTTTTCATGCCTTGGTTCCCTCCCACTCATGTCCTATTCTTCTGTAGGCTGACACAGGATCTTCCGCCTGGGTAATCGAACGGCCGACAACGATCGCCGACACGCCTTTTTCCCTTGCGTAGCCAGGCGTCGCCACCCGGACCTGGTCGTTGTTTTTGTCATCTGCCATGCGAATTCCGGGTGTCACGGTCAGAAAATCTACAGACACAGCCCGGTAAATGTGTTCGGCTTCATGAACGGAGCAGACGACGCCGTCAAGACCGCTTTCTTCAGCCAGCCGGCTGTAGTGGACAACTGTATCGAGAAGCGGCGTTTCAATCAGGAGCTCACGCTGAAGCATTTCTGAGGACGTGCTTGTCAGCTGAGTCACGGCAATTAATGAAGGGCGTTTTTGGCCTGCCGGAGTCCCCGCTTCAAGGCCTTCAAGCGCCGACTCCATCATTTGCTTTCCGCCTGCTGCGTGCACATTGACAAGACTGACGCCAAATCCCGCCAGCCTTTTCACCGCCTTGTATACGGTCGTTGGAATGTCGTGGCACTTTAGATCGAGGAAAATGCGGCAGCCGCGCTCCTGCAGATTTTCAAGGATGGCAGGTCCTTCCTGATAAAAAAGCTCCATGCCCACCTTAACGAACAGCTCTTCTCCTTGAAACCGGTCCAAAAACGCATATGTTTCCTGTGCTGATGCAAAATCAAGCGCGATGATGGGCGGCGTATTGTTCATCCTTCCAGCTCCTTCCGATACACTCGTTCAACGAACGGTATCCGTATTTTTCTAAAACGCGCGGCAAATCGTCGATGATGTCGGGACAAGCAAACGGATTAACGAAGTTTGCCGTGCCGACGGCGACTGCGCTCGCACCCGCCAGCAAAAACTCAAGCACATCTTCGGCTGACTGGACGCCGCCCATGCCGATGATCGGAATGCTGACCTTTTGGCTGACTTCATGCACCATTCTGATGGCCACCGGTTTAACGGCAGGTCCTGATAATCCGCCGGTTTTGTTCGCCAAAATCGGCTTTCCCGTTTTTAAGTCGAGCCGCATCCCGATCAGCGTGTTGATCATCGTCAAACCGTCCGCTCCCGCTTCTTCTATGGCAAGAGCGATGTCGGTAATGTTCGCGACGTTCGGCGACAGCTTCACATAGACGGGGACGCTCGCAACCTCTTTCACCGCTTTCGTCAGCTCGCCGGCCATTTCCGGCTGCGTGCCGAAGGCGATGCCTCCGGTTTTCACATTGGGACAGGAAATATTCAGCTCGAGCGCATGAACGTTTGGCGCTTTGCTGATTTCTTCAGCCACCTCAACATAATCCTCGATCTGCGAGCCGGCGACATTGGCGATAATCGGTGTATCGAACTGTTCGAGCCACGGCAATTCGCGTTCCATGACAGCCTTTAAACCCGGATTTTGCAGGCCGATGGCATTAAGCATGCCGGCTTGCGTCTCGGCGACGCGCGGCGTCGGATTCCCGAAGCGCGGCTCGCTCGTCGTCGCTTTAATCATGATCGCACCGAGACGCGAAAGATCGTAAAAGTTCGCAAATTCTCTCCCGAATCCGAAGCAGCCTGAGGCCGGCATGATCGGATTTTTCAATTGAAGGCCCGGCAAATTGATTTCAAGCATCATAACAGCACCTCCTGGGCTTTGAAAACAGGACCGTCAAGGCATACCTTCACATAAGACGTTTCGCTTTCTTCCGTATGGCAGACACAGGCAAAGCAAGCGCCGATCCCGCATCCCATGCGCTCCTCCATTGACAGATATACCTCTTTATCCGGATAGCGCTGTTTTAAAGCTTTCAGCATCGGCGTCGGTCCGCAGGCCATTATGCAGTCAAACTGAAGCCCCTCGTTTTCAATGACATCTGTAACAAATCCCTTTGAACCGCGGGTGCCGTCTGCGGTTGCCACATACACCCGGCCGAAACGGCTGAATTCCTGTTCGTAAAAGACATCTTTTGCAGAAGCAAATCCTAACACATGGATCGCGTGCACCCCTCTGTTTGTCAGCTGTTTGCTCAGCTCGTAAAGCGGCGGAACACCGATCCCTCCTCCGACGAGAAGAGCCGTTTTCCCCTGTTCAAGCGATTCAGCCGGAAAACCGTTGCCGAGCGGACCGAGAACATCGAGCTGATCTCCTTCCTGTTTTAAAGAAAGGAGTCTCGTGCCTTCCCCATCTTTGCGAAAGATGATGGTCACCTGCCGGGCGGCTTTGTTGATATCAGCGATGCTGATCGGCCGCCTCAAAAGCGGCGTGAGGGAGTCTGAGACCTTGATGTGAAGGAACTGGCCGGGAGCGCCGCAAACTTCGGCAATCTCCCCTTCAAGCACCATTTGATAAATATGATCCGCGATGCACTTGTTTGAACGGACTGTCATATACCCTTTTCTCATCTGACGGCCGCCTTTTGGGCGATTTTAATCGCCGGCATATGATCGGCGCGGAAGCTCATGCTTTCAAGCACCCGCAAAATCGCTTCCGCCGTATCAAGGGATGTCAGGCAGGCAACGCCGTTTTCAACGGATTCGCGTCTGATTCTGAAGCCGTCCCTTGCCGGCTGCTTCCCTTTTGTCAGCGTATTGACGACGAACTGCGCCTCCCCGTTTCGAATGACATCAAGGAGATTTGTACCTTCTTCGCCGATTTTCCCGACGGTTTTAACAGGTACGGATGCATCTCTTAAATAGCCTGCCGTTCCTTCCGTAGCCAAGATTTTATAGCCGATCGCATGGAACCGCTTGGCGATCAACAGCCCTTCCTCTTTATCTTTATCAGCAACTGTCAGGAGAACAGAGCCGTAGTTCGGAATTTGAATGCCTGAAGCGATCAGTCCTTTATATAGCGCTTTTTCCAATGTGCTGTCTTTGCCCATGACTTCCCCGGTCGATTTCATTTCCGGTCCGAGCGTGATATCCACTCTTCTAAGCTTCGCAAACGAGAAGACCGGCACTTTCACATATACGCCTTCCTGCTCTTTTTGGAGGCCTTCTGTATAGCCCATATCGGCAAGCTTCCCTCCGAGAATCACCTTTGTTGCGAGATTGGCCATCGGAATGCCGGTGATTTTGCTGAGAAACGGCACCGTTCGGCTCGATCTCGGGTTGACTTCAAGGACGTAAACCTCATCTTTTGAAAGGACAAACTGAATGTTGAGCAGGCCGACGATGTTTAAGCCCTTTGCTAGCTTAATCGTGTATGCTTCAAGCTTTTTCTTGATGTCCTCTGAAAGGGATTGCGGCGGGTAAACGGCAATCGAATCCCCCGAGTGGACGCCCGCCCGTTCGATGTGCTCCATAATCCCCGGAATGACGACCGTTTCACCGTCAGAAATGGCATCCACTTCTATTTCTTTTCCGGTCAAATATTTATCGATCAGGACAGGGTGCTGCGGATTGATTTTTACTGCATTTTCCATATAATGGAGAAGCTCTGCTTCATGGTAGACGATCTCCATCGCACGTCCGCCGAGTACATACGATGGGCGGACAAGCACCGGATAGCCGATATTGGCTGCGATTTCAACGGCGCCTTCCACAGATGTCGCCGTTTTTCCAAGCGGCTGGGGTACCTGCAGCATTTCAAGCGTCTGTTCGAACTTGTCGCGGTCCTCGGCGCGGTCCAAATCTTCAAGGGATGTTCCGAGAATGGCGACGCCCCTTTCTGCGAGCTCGTCGGCAAGGTTGATCGCAGTCTGTCCGCCAAACTGAACGACGACGCCTTTCGGCTGCTCCAAATCGATGATATGCATGACATCTTCAACAGTAAGCGGCTCAAAGTAGAGCTTGTCGGATATGCTGAAGTCTGTTGAAACCGTCTCAGGATTGTTGTTGATAATAATGGCTTCATAGCCGGCTTCTTTAATCGCCCAGACCGAATGCACGGTCGCATAGTCGAATTCGACCCCCTGGCCGATCCGGATCGGACCGGAGCCAAGAACGATGACGCTGTTTTTGTCCGTTCTGACCGATTCGTTTTCTTCTTCATACGTGCTGTAGAAATACGGCGTCTCCGATTCAAATTCGGCCGCGCATGTATCAACCATTTTATAAACAGGCGTGATGCCTGCTTCTTTTCTAAGATCATAAAGCTTTCGTTCAGGCATCTCCCAGAGAAGGCTGATAAAGCGGTCTGAAAAGCCGAGCTCTTTCGCTTCTTTTAAAAGGCCGAGGTCGCCGCGTCCGGCTTTCAGCTTCTCTTCAAAGCGGATGATTCCCTCAAGCTTGTGGAGGAAGAACAGGTCAATTGCCGAAAATTCGTGGAGGTCGCTGACTGTGTATCCTCTTCTGAACGCTTCGGCCAGGTAAAAGAGCCGTTCGTCTCCCGCTTTTTTAATCCGTTTTTCAAGCACTTCATTCGAGATCTCACCGGCATCTTTCAGTTCCAGATGGTAGACATCCGCTTCAAGAGAACGGACCGCTTTCAGGAGAGATTCCTCCCACGTTCTTCCGATCGCCATCACTTCGCCTGTCGCTTTCATCTGCGTGCCGAGCCTGCGGTTTGCTGATTCAAATTTGTCAAACGGCCAGCGCGGTATTTTTGACACAACATAGTCGAGTGCAGGTTCGAAAGACGCGTACGTTTTTCCTGTAACAGGATTCATCATTTCGTCAAGAGACAAACCGACAGCGATTTTTGCGGCAAGCTTTGCGATTGGATAGCCCGTCGCTTTTGAGGCAAGCGCAGAAGAACGGCTGACCCGCGGGTTAACCTCGATGATGTAGTACTGAAAGCTGTCCGGGTCAAGCGCCAGCTGAACATTACAGCCGCCTTCGATTTCAAGCGCGCGGATGATTTTCAGCGAGACATTGCGAAGCATTTGGTATTCGCGGTCGCTCAGCGTTTGGCTCGGTGCTACAACGATGCTGTCCCCGGTATGAATCCCGACCGGATCGATGTTTTCCATATTGCAGACGACGATCGCATGGTCGCTCGAGTCTCTCATGACTTCATACTCGATTTCTTTGTAGCCGGCGATGCTCTTTTCAAGCAGGCATTGATGAACCGGGCTCATTTTTAAGCCGTTTTCAACGATTTCCTTCAGCTCGTCTTCGTTTGAGCAGATGCCTCCGCCTGTTCCGCCAAGCGTGTATGCCGGCCTGACGATGACGGGGAAACCGATGCGCTCGACAAACTCGCGCGCTTCGCCGAGCGAGTGGATGATCTCGCTTTCCGGAACAGGCTCATTCAACTCATTCATCAAGCTTCTGAACAAATCGCGGTCCTCCGCTTTTTGGATCGCCGACAATTTCGTGCCGAGCACTTCGACGCCGCACTCAGCCAAGATGCCGTGCTCTGACAGTTCGACCGCCAAGTTGAGGCCCGTCTGCCCGCCCAATGTCGGCAATATGGCGTCCGGCCGCTCTTTGCGGATGATCCGTGTTAAGAATTCAAGCGTCAGCGGTTCGATATACACGCGGTCGGCCATTTCCGTATCCGTCATGATCGTCGCCGGATTCGAGTTGACGAGAATAACTTCATAGCCTTCTTCTTTTAAAGCGAGGCAGGCCTGTGTGCCTGCATAATCAAATTCCGCCGCCTGCCCGATAATAATCGGCCCCGATCCGATCACCAAAATCTTTTTGATATCTACGCGTTTAGGCATACCGCTTCCCCTTCTTTCTCTGTGGTTTCAATCATGTCTAAAAATTGATCAAATAAATGGTTTGCGTCTTCCGGCCCCGGTGAAGCTTCAGGATGGTATTGAACCGTAAAAGCCGGTTCGTGTTTATGTTTAAGCCCTTCGATTGTGTCGTCGTTTATCGCCACATGGGTCACTTCAAGCGGCGTGTTTTCAACAGACGATACGGTATAGCCGTGGTTTTGAGCCGTAATTGATACTCTGCCGGTTTCAAGCTCTTTAACCGGATGGTTGGAACCGCGGTGTCCGAACTTCATTTTCTCCGTCTTTGCTCCACAGGCGAGGGCAAACAGCTGATGGCCGAGACAGATGCCGAACAGCGGAACCTTGCCGAGAATGTTTTGGATCATCGCAATCGCTTCCGGTACGTCCGTTGGATCTCCGGGTCCGTTTGACAGCATTACGCCGTCAGGCTTCAGCTGCATCACTTCTTCTGCCGTTATATTGTGGGGAACGACGATCACATCGCATTTGCGCTTGTTCAGCTCCCTTAAGATGCCGTGTTTCATTCCGAAATCGACGAGCACGATTCGCTTCCCTCTCCCAGGGCTCGGATATGCCGTTTTTGTTGATACTTGGCTGACCTGATCGGTCGGAAGGTTCGTTTCTTTCAGCTTTTGAACCAAAGCCCCAGCATCTTCTTCAGGGCCGGCAAATACCCCTTTCAGCGTACCTGCCGTTCTGATCATTCTTGTCAGCTTTCTCGTGTCTATCCCTGAGAGTCCCGGGATGTTTTTCATTTTTAAATATTCATCAAGTGTATAAGCAGAGCGCCAGTTTGATGGAAGTTGACATAATTCCTTTACGATAAACCCTTTTACATAAGGGGTGATGGATTCAAAGTCGTCTCTGTTGATCCCGTAGTTCCCGATCAAAGGGTAGGTCAGGGTGACAATTTGTCCGCAGTATGACGGGTCTGAGAGGATTTCCTGATAGCCTGTCATCCCCGTGTTGAAGACGACTTCTCCCATGGTGTTTTCCAGGCTGCCGAATGCTTCCCCTTCAAAAATCGTTCCGTTTTCTAATATAAGACGTCTTTTCATTTTACAAGTCTCCCCTCTTGGTAAACGAGTTTTCCCTTTGCCATTGTCATAGCCGGCCAGCCGAAGCAGCTGATGCCGTCAAACGGCGTGTTTTTCCCTTTAGAAAGAAAGGTGCTTTTATCAATTTTTTCTTCGCGTTCAAGATCAATGAGCGTAATATCCGCGGACCGTCCGGCTTCAAGCTTCCCGTACGGCAGCCCGAACGCCTCGCAAGGTTTGACCGTCATATAATCGTGCAGCTGTTTCAGCGTCCATTTGCCTGTTTTGACAAAGTGCGTGTAAAGGAGCGGAAAAGCCGTCTCCAAGCCGACAATTCCAAAAGGCGCAAGGCTCATTGTCTGTTGTTTTTCTTCTTCTGTATGCGGGGCATGATCCGTTGCGATAAAATCAATTGTTCCGTCTCTAAGCCCCTCAAGGAGCGCTTCCCTGTCTTCCGGACTTCTAAGCGGCGGATTCATTTTATAATTCGTATCAAGGCCGGGAATGTCGCTGTCTGAAAGGAGCAGATGGTGCGGCGTCACTTCCGCCGTCACGCGGATTCCCGCTTTTTTGGCGTCGCGGACGACCCTGACCGATTCCTTCGTGCTGATATGACAGACGTGGTAATGGCAGCCTGCCGCTTCGGCAAGAAGCACATCCCTTGCGATGTGAACCGCTTCGCACACCGAAGGAATCCCGTTTAAACCGTTGGCTTTGGCAAATTCCCCATCGTGTACACTGCCGCCGTAGATCAGTGAATTGTCTTCACAGTGAGCGACGATCGCTTTATTAATCGAAGCCGCTTTTTTCATCGCTTCATACATCATCCCCGCCGTTTGAACGCCGACGCCGTCATCGGTAAACGCGAACGCGCCGGCGTCTTTCAGCCCTTCGAAATCGGTCATTTCCCGACCTGTTTGCCTGATGGTGATTGAAGCATACGGCAGCACTCTCACTGATGCCGTTTCGTCAATGCGGTTGACAAGCCACTCCATCTGCTCTTTCGTATCGGGGACAGGCCGGGTATTCGGCATTGCGGCGACAGTTGTAAACCCGCCTCTCGCTGCGGCTTTTGCACCTGTTTCGATCGTTTCTTTCTTCTCGCCGCCCGGCTCTCTGAAGTGAACGTGAAGGTCAACAAGCCCTGGCGAGACGAAAAGTCCATCCGCATCGATGACCGTTTCCCCCGAAGCGGCCTCAAGGCTTCCGATCTCGCTGATTGCATCGCCTTCAACCCTGATATCGCGCTGTACTTTTTCGCCTTTTTCGTCGAGCATGAAGCCGTTTTTAATTAAATAAGACATAAGCCTGATCTCCCCTTTTTTTGTTTTCGCCGTTTAGAAGCGCTCTTTTTAAAACCGCCATTCTGATATATACTCCGTTTTCCATTTGTTTAAAAATCCTCGACCGGCCGGATTCGACCAGTGCACTGTCAATCTCGACGCCTCGGTTGACAGGTGCGGGGTGCATGATGACCGCGTCTTTTTTCAAGAGCTCCGCCCGCTTGAGCGACAATCCGAATGTTTCGAGATAATCGCGTTCTGCCGCCTTTTTCTCATGCCGTTCGTGCTGAATCCGGAGAAGCATCACGACATCCGAATGTGCAACCGCTTCGTCAGGCGACACATATGTCCCGTATGGATTGTCTTCATCCCGCCATTCGTCTGGACCTGAGAAAAGAACCTTTGCTCCGAGTCTTGTCAGCACTTCGGCATTGGACCTTGCCACTCTGCTGTGCTTGATATCTCCGTGTATGGATACCGTCAGTCCGGCAAATCTGCCCCATTCCTCGTGAATCGTCATCAAATCGAGCAAAGACTGAGTGGGATGCTGACCGCAGCCGTCTCCGGCATTGATCACCGGAATGCCGACATGTCCGATGAGTTCATCGTAATAATGATCATGAGAGTGTCTGATCACACATACATCAGCGCCGATGGATTCGAGGGTCTTGACGGTATCGTACAACGATTCTCCTTTTTGTACGCTCGTTGAAACACCGTCCAGGTTCAACACATTCATGCCGAGTTTCTTTTCAGCCACTTCGAAGCTGAAGCGCGTTCTTGTGCTCGGTTCAAAAAACAGGTTGGCAGCGAACTTTCCGGAGAGAACGGAATCGGACTTGCCTTTTTTCAGCTCTCTCGCCTCTTCAATCAGCTCGTGAATATCCTCAAGACTAAGCTCATTCATTGCGGTCAAGTGTTTCATTTTTTCTCCCCCTCAGGCTTAATTTCCCGTAAAAAAACCCCAGGCCATAACGGCTTGGGGTACAGTGAATCAGAGAATGCGCTTTTTTGCACTTCTCTCTCCGCAACCCTTTCAAGCCTCTCTGGACTTCATTTAAAAGGTTTTTAAATATGCTCTTCTATTTCAATTCCGTCCTGATCTCCCTTTGATTCAGGCAGGACAAGGTTTAAAACCACTCCGACGATCGCCGCAAGCGCCATGCTTGACAGCTCAAACCCTGAGATCTTGATAAATGCGCCGCCCACTCCGATGACGAGAATGACGGATGAGATGATCAGGTTTCGCTTGTTTTCCAAGTCAATTTTATTATCGATCAGCATGCGCAGTCCGCTGGATGCGATGATACCGAACAGCAGGAAGGAAACGCCTCCCATGACTGCGGAAGGGACAGAGCTGATCAGGGCCGAAATTTTGCCGATAAATCCGAAGCACAGTGCAATGACAGCCGCTCCGCCGATGACAAATACGCTGAATACTCTTGTGATGGCGAGTACGCCGATGTTTTCTCCGTAAGTCGTTGTCGGGGGTCCGCCGATGCATGATGCAAGCATCGTTGCGACGCTGTCGCCGAAAATCGAGCGGTGAAGCCCGGGCTTCTTAATAAAATCCTGGCCGACGACCTTGCTTAATACCATTTGGTGTCCGATATGTTCTGACATTGTCACGAAAGCGACGGGCACCATGGCGATTCCGATTCCGACAGCCGCCGCGCTCGGCGTATAGTCGACAAACGGAAGCACGAAGTCCGGAACAGCAAACCATTTGGCGTCAAGAACCATCTGGAAGTCGACGATTCCCTGGGTCAGGGCGAACAAGTATCCGCCGATAATTCCGATCAAGACAGGAATCAGGCTGAAAAATCCTCTCAAGAAAATCGCGCAGATTATGGTGAGCGCGAGTGTGAATCCTGCGACGCCAAAATGCTTGGCGCTGTAGACGAGCACTTTTGCTCCCGAATCTTCATACATGGCCATATTGACAGCCGTGCTTGCCAGCCCGAGTCCGATGACGATAATGACCGGACCGACGACAACAGGCGGCAGAAGCCTCATCAGCCAGTCCGTTCCAAGCTGCTGGATGAGAAGGGCGATCAGCCCGTAGGCGATGCCTGCCATAAATGCGCCGATCATGGCCGCGCCAGGGCCTCCGGCGGCTTTTGCCGCGATAATCGGGGCAATAAATGCAAAGGATGAACCTAAGTAAGCCGGGATCTGTCCTTTTGTAATCAAGAGATACGCAAGCGTTCCAAGCCCGCTTGTAATGAGGGCCACGCCCGGGCTTAAGCCTACAAGCTTCGGCACAAGGATCGTCGCTCCGAACATGGCAAACAGATGCTGCAGGCTGAAAGATATCCAATTCAAAGGTTTTGGTACTTCTCTGACACCAAGGTTCACTTTTTTCTGACTCATATTTTTTCCTCCTGATGATCGACTCACTGTCTATGATGTCTTCATATCCTGAAATGATTTATGCCCATTAAAAAAGCCTCTTTGCTTAAATTGCGCAAAGAGGCAGACAAAGACCGCCGCACGGTAAGGCGGCTTTCTTTCGTTCCATCCCTCTTTGCAAACTCACTGGAATGCATTTAAAAAAGGATTATAGGATTATCATTCACTTTTTATAAATCGCCGCAAGGTCGCGTCCGTCAACTTCCTCCAATTGAACCATGACCTTTTCGGTTTTCGACGTCGGGATGTTTTTCCCGATAAAGTCGGCTCTGATCGGCAGCTCTCTGTGGCCGCGGTCGACAAGCACCGCAAGCTGGATGGATGAAGGCCGCCCGACATCGACGAGCGCATCCATGGCCGCTCTGACCGTCCGTCCCGTGTAAAGCACGTCATCGACGAGGATCACCTTTTGATCGGTGATGTCCGCCGGAATGTCCGCTCCTTTGACAAGCGGCTCTTTATTGGACGTTTTTTTGGAGAGATCATCCCGGTAAAGGGTGATGTCCAGCTCTCCTACGGTGACTTTGTTTCCTTCGATTTGCTCAATCCGTTCGGCAAGCCGTTTGGCCAGATAGATGCCTCTCGTTTTGATTCCGACAAGGATACAGTTGTTCATTCCTTTGTTTCGTTCAATCATTTCGTGGGCGATTCTTGTCAGCGCCCTTCTGATCGCCTGTTCGTCAAGCACAACAGCCTTTTCCTGCTCTTGCATGGCCAAACACCTCGCATCTTTTAAAGGATAAAACAAAAACCCCTTCTGCATAAAGGCAGAGAGGGGTCTTTAAACGAATTCATTGATTCGCTTGTCCGGTATCCTTCTCAGCCTCTCTGGACTGTGTTAAAGAATCTGATTTAACTGCATTTATTATTTCAAAAAAGAAAACGTCTGTCAACGTTTATTTCGAATTTTGTCGAGGAGGTTTTTCATGTCGTCAGGCAGAGGCGCCTCAAATTCAACATATTCTCCCGTACGCGGATGGTCAAACCCCAATACGCCCGCATGCAGCACCTGGCCGTTGAAATCGACCGTCTTTTTCGGTCCGTATTTCGGATCTCCCGCGAGAGGAAAGCCGATATATTTCATATGCACGCGAATTTGATGGGTTCTCCCCGTTTCAAGCTGGCATTCAACGACAGTAAAATCGTCGAACCGTTCGATTACTTCAAAATGAGTGACGGCATGCTTTCCGTTTTCCCTTGTAACCGTCATACTCTGCCTGTCTTTTTTATCCCTGCCGATCGGCGCGTCGATCGTCCCGTGGTCATGCGGGATGACGCCGTGGACGAGCGCGGTGTATTTTCTCGTTACTGTTTTGTTGACAAGCTGGTTCACGAGCGACTCATGCGCCATGTCGTTTTTGGCAACCATCAACAGGCCTGAAGTGTCCTTATCAATCCGGTGGACGATCCCCGGTCTCATCACGCCGTTGATGCCTGACAGGTCGTCACAATGCGCCATCAAACCATTGACTAGCGTCCCTGTCAAATGGCCGGGAGCCGGATGAACGACCATTCCCCGCGGCTTGTTGACGACCAGTACGTCCTGGTCCTCATAATAAATATCAAGATCCATCGGTTCAGCCGTGACATCCAGCGGTTCCGGTTCGGGAACCTGGACTGACACCGCATCCCCTTCCTGAACTTTATAATTGGCTTTCACCGCATTTCCGTTAACCAGCACACGGTCTTCTTTAATCCACTGCTGTACTTGAGTCCGCGACCAATCCGCTTCAACTGCGGTCAAGTACTTGTCAATCCGTTCACCTTTATGTTCTTCATGAACGGTCATATCATAATGCTCCATGTTACAGCTCCTTCTTCTTCTTTCCGTCTAACAGCATTTGTATAAATAAGAGCAGGACTCCGATGCATAAAGATGAATCGGCAATGTTGAAAATCGGATAGTGATAATTGACGATCGTCACGTGGATAAAATCGACAACTTCTTGTCTGAACACGCGGTCGATGAAATTGCCGACAGCACCGCCAAGCATCAAACCGAGAGCGATTCCGAGCAGGATTTGTCCTTTTGCATGTTTTTGAATGTAGTATACAATGCCGATGATCACCACCGTCGTAATGATGTAAAAAAACCACATCTGCCCGGCCAAAATGCCCCATGCCGCACCTGTATTCCTGTGCGACGTAATCTGAAAGAAGCCATCGATGACGGGGATGCTTTCACCGTACTCCATTTTGCTGACGACCAGCCATTTTGTAAATTGATCGATACCGATAATGAGCAGCGCAATTATGTAATAAGGCACAAACCGTTCCTCCAGTTTCTGTTTCTCTTCATTTAAGCATTTTAACAAGAAAAAGAAAAGGAGTAAAGGAATATTCATTGACATCCTGCAAGAGGGCAAATGCCCTCCCCTCTTGCAGAATGTTATGAGTAGAGCGCCCGGTTGAACGTTTCATCCGTCTCAGCCCAAATAGGAAGCGTCTTTTTTTCAAATTGGGCATGATATAAAAAATCGTTCGCAGTGCGCGCCGTCGGCAGAATAGCCATCTTTGCCAGCGGAATAGCCTGATTTGTTTCTTCGCAAATGCCGTATGTTCCGTTTTCGATTTTTGAAAGGGCCAAAAGCACGTCCTGAAGCTCTTCTTTTACATGATACATAAGTGTTGCCTGCTGATACGAACTGATGCCCTGAGAATCCTGCTGAAAAAAGGAGTATTCAAAAAGCCTTGCTTCCAACTCTTCCTTCATTTGAAGAAGTTCGGTATGAATTGCCGCCAGCTGCTCGTTCACGCCTACATCAACTCCTGCTCTTATCGTTTGTGACCTTAGTGTTACCGACAATGCCGGTATCCAAGCCCAAAAGATTTTTCCTGACGTACAAAACGATGTCAGCAATGGCATCCTTACTGCGGACTTTCACAGGATGTGGCGGCGGCGTTCAAGCAGGTTAGCTGCCGATCCTTTTTATTTACTTAGCAGGCATGACAGCAAATGATAAGGTTTGGCGGCATGCTAAAAGCGGTTCGGAAAAACTCCGAACCGCTTCATGGTTAATTTTGATAATACGTCTTCACAATTCCAGCACAGCGAGGGCAGAGTTCCGGATGATCGGGATCCTCGCCGATTTCTTTGGAAACCATGCGGCACCGCTCGCAAGTCTCGCCTTCTGCCTGAGCAACGACGATTTTTCCTGTTTCAAACGACTGCGCATCCTCAGGCGCATCGGCTTCCGTTCCGCCGATGGCAAGCTCCGACACGATGAACAGCTGTTTGACGTCTTCCTTGATTGAAGAAAGCAGCGCTTTAGCTTCTTCATTCGGATACAGCGTCAAGCTGGCAACCGAAGATTTTCCGATGATCTTTTCATTCCGTGCTGTTTCAAGCGCTTTAAGAACATCGTCGCGCAGCTTCATGAAGCTGTCGAACTTCTCTTCCGTCTCTTTTGCATTCGGAATGTCTCTTGTTTCCGGCATATCTGTAAGCTGCACGCTTTTTTCCGATACGAATGTGAAGTGGCTCCACATTTCGTCCGCAGTATGCGGCAGAATCGGCGCGATCAGCTTGACAAGCGCAAGCAGCGTTTCGTAAAAAACGGTCTGCATGCTGCGGCGGTCTTTATGATCGGCGTGTTCAATATAAACGACGTCTTTAGCAAAGTCCATATAGAATGAGCTGAGCTCGATCGCACAGAAGTTGTGGACAGCATGGTAAATGACCGCAAAATCGTATTCTTCATACGCTTTTTTGACTTTTTCAATGAGGCTGTTCAGCTTGATCAAAATGTACTGATCGACTTCTCTCAGATCTTCCACAGCGATTGCATCTTTCGCCGGGTCAAAATCAGCAATGTTTCCGTGAAGGAAGCGGAACGTGTTGCGGATCTTCCGGTACACTTCTGCGACTTGCTTTAAGATCGCGTCAGACACGCGGACATCTGCCTGATAGTCGACAGACGCAACCCACAGCCTTAAAATATCTGCCCCGAACTGGTTCATGATTTTTGCAGGAACAACGACATTGCCGAGTGATTTACTCATTTTGCGGCCTTCTCCGTCAAGAGCAAAACCGTGCGAAAGCACGCCTTTATAAGGTGCTTTGCCTGTTACGGCAACCGCTGTCGAAATCGATGAGTTAAACCAGCCGCGGTATTGGTCAGATCCTTCCAGATACAAGTCGGCAGGTCTTACAAGATCTTCGCGCTCTTCCAGTACGGCCTGATGAGACGAACCTGAATCAAACCAGACGTCCATGATGTCCTGCTCTTTTGTAAACTTGCCGTTCGGGCTTCCAGGGTGAGTAAAGCCTTCCGGAAGCAGTTCATTCGCTTCTTTTTCAAACCAAATGTTCGAACCGTGCTCCCTGAATAGTTCAGAAACGTGGTTGATCGTTTCGTCCGTGATGATCGGCTCCCCGTTTTCCGCATAAAATACCGGAATCGGCACGCCCCATGCGCGCTGTCTTGAAATACACCAGTCGCCGCGGTCGCGGATCATATTGTAGAGGCGTGTCTCGCCCCATTCAGGCACCCATTTAGTTTCTTTAACCGCTTCAAGAAGCTCGTCTCTAAAGTCTTTGATGGAAGCGAACCATTGGGCGGTTGCACGGAAAATAGTCGGTTTTTTCGTTCTCCAGTCGTGCGGATAGGAGTGAGTGATGAAATCAAGCTTCAGCAAAGCGCCTTTTTCTTCGAGCTGTTCTGTAATCGGCTTGTTGGCCTGATCGTAAAACAGTCCTTCAAAACCAGGGGCTTCGCTCGTCATATGTCCTTTTTCATCAACCGGACAAAGCACGTCAAGCCCGTATTTTTGACCGATGATAAAGTCGTCTTCCCCGTGTCCTGGAGCGGTATGAACGCAGCCTGTACCGGCATCTGTTGTTACGTGTTCGCCGAGCATCACAAGCGAATCTCTGCCGTATAGAGGATGAACTGCGACGATATGTTCCAAATCTTTACCTTTAACAGTCTGAACGACTTCATGATCTTCAAAGCCGATCGCTTTTGCCACGCTTTCAATCAATGCGCTTGCCATCACGTAGCGCGCGCCGCCGGCAGCAACGACGCTGTACTCCAGTTCAGGATGTACGGCGATGCCGAGGTTGGCCGGGATTGTCCACGGCGTTGTCGTCCAGATGACAATCTTTTCGCCGTTTGTTAATACGCCTTTTCCATCCTTTACATCAAATGCAACATAGATAGACGGAGAGCGTTTATCATGGTACTCGATTTCCGCTTCAGCCAGAGCAGACTCACTTGAAGGAGACCAGTAAACCGGCTTCTTCCCTTTGTAAATATAGCCTTTTTTCGCCATTTCGCCGAATACTTTAATTTGCTGCGCTTCAAACTCAGGCTTAAGCGTCACGTATGGATTTTCCCAATCTCCTCTGACACCGAGCCGCTTAAATTGCGCTTTTTGGCCTTCGATTTGCTGCCATGCATATTCTTCGCAAAGTTTGCGGAATTCGGCAACTGTCATTTCTTTGCGCTTCACTTTTTTGTTCTTCGTGAGCGCTGTTTCAATCGGCAGGCCGTGTGTGTCCCAGCCCGGAACGTACGGCGCATGATAGCCGCTCATCGATCTCGAACGGACGATGAAATCCTTCAGTACTTTGTTAAGCGCATGCCCCATATGAATATCGCCGTTCGCATACGGCGGTCCGTCATGAAGCACGAACATCGGCCGGCCTTCGGTACGTTTCTGAACGAGGCTGTAAATGTCCATATCCTCCCATTTCCCCTGGATTTCAGGTTCGCGGTTCGGCAGGTTTCCTCTCATCGGAAAATCTGTTTTCGGCATTAAGAGCGTGTCTTTATAATCCATTACCATTCCTCCAAAACATCTTTTCTAAAACAAAAAAAGCCTTTTCATCCCATAAGGGACGAGAAGGCTTTGATCTCGCGGTACCACCCTTTTAGACAAGCCGATTCGGCTTATCCGCTCAAACATCGTAACGTGATGGGACGTCCTTTCCTACTGGACGGTTCAGAAAGGAAACTTGAGGGCTGATACACAACGATTCCAACAATCCCGGGCTTACACCGCCCCCGGGTCGCTTTCATTGTTTTCAGGAATCAATGTCTGTCCCTCTCAAACGTTTTTCACTCAATTTATGAACGTATTATATGCGAACAGATGACGGTATGTCAAGATTGCAAACGAAAATCTATTCCTTTTCATCCATTACTGCGTCTACTTCGTATTCAAGCAAATGATCCCAGTCATCGTTTTTCAACAGGTCAAGCTGCGCTTCGATCAGCATTTGGAAACGGGTTCTGAACACTTTTGACTGCTTTTTCAGCTCTTCGATTTCCATCGCGATCTTTCTCGATTTTGAAAGAGACTCATTAATGATCCGATCAGCGTTTTTCTCAGCTTCACGGATGATGAGCTTCGCTTCTTTCTCGGAATTGCGCTTTACGTCTTCTGCCGCTTCCTGTGCGACAAGGATCGATTTATTCAACGTCTCTTCGATGGTCGAAAAATGGCCGAGACGCTCGTCAAGCTCGTTCACCTTTGTTTCAAGCTCATTTTTTTTGCGCAGAATGATCTCATAATCCTTCCTCACCTGGGCCAGGAATTCGTTCACTTCATCTTCATCATAGCCGCGGAACGCTTTCGTAAATGTTTTATTATGAATGTCATTTGGCGTCAAAGGCATGCTGCCCACCTCCATTTTTTTCTTTATGTACACTTGTCCTAGTCAACATTATAAAGCAAAATTCGACCGGGCGGAGAAAAAACTGTTAAAACGCGTCATTTTTGTTTTTCAAACGTCAATCTCCATTTGCCCTTCTTCGTTTTGCCGTCAATGTTTTTCATTCTGAAGCGGCCAAATCCCCGGATCGAAACCATATCCCCTTCAGCCAGTGCATATGAAGGGTCTTCGATGACTTTCCAGTTCACTTTCACGAGGCCGTTTTTCACAAGAACCTGTGCTTTCTGCCGGGATTGCCTGCTCATTGCCGAGCAAATCGCATCAAGCCTCAAAGATGAAACCGTATCATCCCTTATTTCGACATCCTGCTCCGGTACTTTAAGCTTTGAAAGCGGAATTTTTTCAAGGGAAACTTTCACCTTGCCGATTTGTGTCAGCTGGGTGAAAACAAAATCAGCGACTTCTTCCGAACAGATAAACTGCCATGTTCCGTCCGAAAAGATCAGATCGCCGAACTTTTGGCGCTTCAATCCGATGCCCATCAATGAGCCGAGAAGCTCGCGATGCTCGATGGAGGCAAATTTTTGCGGGTAGATGACTTCCCAGGCTTGAAGCTGAAAATCTTCGGCAGACGGCTCGGCATATTCGGGGAACAGCACAGCCCGCTTTCGTTCAGCCTCAGGGAACCCCCCGAAAAATTCAAGCCTCACTTCGTCCGACTGACCGATGACAGACTGCAGGATCACCTGTTCCCGCGGATCCAAAAAATCGGTCAGCTTCATCCGGTACTGTTCCGCTACGATTCTTTTCCACTCAAGAGCCTGGTCGATAAACGGCTCTTCGTCTTTTCTGAAATGCTGGTAAATATCGCTCATTGTCTTTCCTTTCTATGTAAAGAGGCCTGGCTACAGCCAAGCCCGATACTCGGCCCGCAAAGATTGAAGGCACACTCATGAAAAGCGGCGCCGCTGCCGCCGGCAAGTCCTTACGGGAAATCGGCATGATCTCAATTAAAAAGCGCCGAGCATTCTGAAAACCGCAAGAAGCCCTGCATCTGCGAATTTCAGGACGAAAATCGCCACAATCGGAGAAATATCAATCATCCCGAGCGGAGGAATGATCCTTCTGAACGGTTCGAGATAAGGCTCGCAAAGTGAAGCAAGCACCCGGCCGAATGAAGATTCCCTTGCATTAGGCACCCAAGACATAAAAATGTAAATAATGAGCGCAAAAGAATAGACGGTTAAAAGCGTGCTTAAAATTTGATAAAGTAGGATCATCTGCGATTTACCACCTCTGATGTTCTTCTTCTATGAGCTCGGAAATCGTGCCGGAAACATCGACGTTCTCAGGCGTGCATAAAAAGATGTCCGCTCCGATCCGCTGAATATCGCCGCCGAGAGCATATACAGTTCCGCTCAAGAAATCAACGATTCTTTTCGCCTGATCGTGCTGGATGCGCTGCAGGTTCACGACGACGGCGCGTCGGTTTTTGATATGGTCTGCGATTTCCTGGGCTTCCGCGTACACCCGAGGCTCACTTAACACTACTTTAGAAGATTTCTGAACGCTTTGCAAACTTACGACATTCTGCTTCCCAGCCGCTTTAGACTGGTAGGCGGTTCTGTCTTTTGATTCATGCTCTTCAGGGATTTCCTCCCTGTCTGTTTCAATATACTCGTATTCGTATTCCTCATCATCCAAGGAAAAAAAGTTTTTAAATTTGTTTTTCAAACTCATGATTGTCCACCTCCAGTTTCATTTCCGACTAAGGAAGATCCGATTCTGACGAATGTCGCGCCTTCCTCGACTGCGATCGCATAGTCGTTAGACATACCCATCGAAAGCTCGCTGCACGGAGCGTTCCATTGATCAAGGCCCCGCACCTCGTCGCGCAGCTCTCTCAGCAAGCGAAAACAGCTTCTGATTGCCTTCTCATCATCCGTAAAAGGAGCCATCGTCATTAATCCCGCGATCCGAATGTTTTCGTATCCAGACAGTTTTTTTACAAAAGGAAGAACTTCTTCTTTTGCCATGCCGTGTTTTGAAGGTTCAAGGGATGTGTTGACCTGGACAAAACAGTCAATCGGTTTTTTTGCCCTCTTTTGAATTTCATCGGCCAGTGAAAGCCTGTCTAAAGAATGGATATATGAGACATGATCGATGATTGCTTTTACCTTTCTCGTCTGCAGGGTTCCGATAAAATGCCATACCGGTTCGCTGTCTTTCAGAACGTCGAGCTTGTGAAGCAGCCCGGTATCACGGTTTTCACCCAAATGCCTGATTCCTGCATCCAGCGCTGCCTGCGCCCGTTCCGGGGAAACATATTTCGTGACAGCGATGACGGATATTTCGTCGGGCGTTCTGCCCGCTTTGATACACGCTTCGTTGATCCTGTCATTTATATGTCGTAAATTGCTTTTTACATCCACCTGTAAGCTATACCTCCTTTAATCCGATGAAGGACATCATCCGTCCGGTTTTTCCCCGGTCTCTCCGATGGGAGAAAAACAGTGAACGCTCGCAGCTCGTACAAAGGGAACTCACTTCGATCTGGCCGTTTGGAATTCCGGCGTGTACAAGCAGCTGCCTGTTCACTTCTTTTAATTCGAGACGGTACTCCCCTTCTTTTATCGTCAAAAAGGCTTTGTCTTCTTGCTGAAGAGGAAGATTTCTGATTTTGTCTATTACATGATCGTCGACAGTGTAGCAGCACGAACCGATCGCAGGCCCGATCACGGCACGGATGTCTGCGGGATTCGACCCTTCCCGCCTGATCCACATGTCAACCATGCTGGCGGCGATCCCAAGTGCGGTGCCTTTCCAGCCCGCGTGAGCGATGCCGACCAGCGAGCGGACCGGATCGTAAAAATAAACGGGAACGCAGTCGGCAAAGCAAAGCGCCAAAAACAGGTTTGGCCTGTCTGTATAAAGTCCGTCCGTAGCCTTCAGCGCCGTATCGTATCGGAAAGCGCCGCTGGCGCGATCGCCATCCGTCACTTTATGAATCCGGTCTTCATGCGTCTGATCAGCAAATACCCAGTCGTGCAGATCTGTTTTTAGGATGTCGGCAACCTTTTTTCTGTTATTGATGACATGCTGTTCATGATCCTGAACGTGCAGCCCTGTATTCAATGAGTGAAAAGGCGGTTCGCTTTCTCCGCCGTTTTTTGTCGTAAATCCGGCTGTGACGGCTCCGCCGGTTTCCGCCGTCTGATTCCATTCCTCAATCAAAAGCATTGACGGAGCATCAAGACGAAAGGGGTTATATGTATTCATGGTGATCAGCCTTTCGACAAACATCGTAGTCTTTCATCATATCGCTCCTATTTTAACACATCTTGATGCATTCGTTTAGTTTCGTTTCAAAAAACTAAACGAAATGTATTGTTTGCAACATTTATCCCTGCTTTTGCAGACGTTCTCATCGTTCACAACATTTTGAAAAAAGCAGGCGGATAAAGGTCCGCCGATTGATCAGGCAGCATCTGATTGTGCTAGATCAGCTTAAACGCACAAGAATCACATCTTCTCCAATTTTAACAATATTTCGCCACGGAATGACGATTTCCTCTTCTTTTCCGAAAAATCCGAAAACTTTCCCCGTTCCTCCGATGACGATCGCCTGTATTTTGCCTGTCGTTACATTTATATCGATATCGCCGATGCTGCCGAGCTTTTTTCCGTTTGATACGTTAACGACATCTTTTATCTGGAAATCAGAAATATTCATCATGTCCACCGCACGCCTCCTCTGATCAAATGTCCTTTTAAGATTATATGAAAGGCAGTCCTTTATTTAGACTGCCTTTTCAGTGGTTTATTTCGTTTTTTTCCTGCCGGCTAAAATATCGAGATGGACGGTCATAACAGCGGATTCCTTCTTTAGAAAGGCATTGATCCGCTCCTTTTGCGCGCGCCATGATAAAGGCGTCATCTTGATGAGCGGCGGGAGCTGGATTCGGTCTAAACGTTTGCTGTAGGCGATCTCCGTTCTGTCGATCAGATCAAAATGAGACGCGAAGCGCTCAGCCGTATCCTCGCTCGTATAGGCTTGTTTGTCCGAGCCGTCGTACAAAAATCTCCTCAGTTCTTTCAGATGGCCGCTTCTCGGAATCACTTTCAAAACGATGCCGTCATCCGATAACAGCCGCTCGAATTCCGCGTAATTAGAAGGCGACAATATATTGAGGATCGCGTCGAATGAACGATTCCGAAACGGTGCGGCAGCCAGATCGGCGACACACCAGATCGCCTCTCTTTCTTGCTTAGCCGCCGATACAATCCCGGCTTTCGCCAAATCCAGCCCGACTCCAAGGACAGGCGTTCCGAAACGCGCTTCTAGCGTTTCAGCGATTCGCGTCAAATGCGAACCTTCCCCGCAGCCGGCATCGAGGATCCTGACAAAATTGCAAAACGGCAGGCCGGCTTGTTTAAGACGGTCTGTCAACGCGCCTCTCATCGGTTCAAAAAAGCCGGCGGCTGCTAACATTCTTCTCGCTTCAAATAATTCTTTATCATATTTAACAGAAGGAGCATGCGTCGTGACATTGACATATCCCTCTCTTGCGATATCAAACGTATGTCCGTTTGCACAGATCAGGCTTTTTAAATCGGTGACCGCCATATTCGCCGCACATATCGGGCACTGAAACATCGTTTCGTGCCTCTTCATGAGCGATGCTCTTTTTAATTTTTTATTCATCATTTTTACACCTCATTCATTCACATTTAGATCAATGAAAAAGGCATAGACAAATAAACCCGCTCCTTCGGCATTTTTTAAAGACGAAGGTGTGGATGGTTTAAGCGTTTGTCTATACCTTTCATTATCTGTAGCGAATGAATTGAATGATCATAATGATGAACCCCTCTTTAACATGATGTTCTCTATTATCTTACCAGCTTCTTTAAGATGAGGAAAGCTGAAAAAAGCCTCCAAACAAGGAGGCTGCCAAAGAATCAGCAGTTTTAAACGCTGAGGTTTAGAGGCTTTTTCTTGGACAAATACGGTCTGCCGTCCGTCCATACCGCCTGGACGGGCATATCGAAAAATTCGGACAAAACCTCGCCGGACATCATCTCTCTTGTCTCCCCCAAGGCAAACACTTCACCTTTTTTCAACAGCAGCGTTTGGCTGAAAGCGGGGAGAATTTCTTCTGCATGGTGAGTAACGTAAAGCATGGACGGCGCACTGTCTTTCTTGGCAATTTGTTCAACCGTATCCAGCACCTGCTCCCTCGCGATAAAATCTAGACCGGTGACAGGTTCGTCGAGAATCAGCAGCTCAGGATCGGCCATCAAGGCCCTTGCGATCAGCACCTTTTGCTTTTCTCCCTGGGATAGCGTTTCATATCTCCTGTCCGCATAGCGGATGGAGCCGAATTCCTCCAAGAGGGCGACCGCTTTCTCTCTGACAGACTGTGAAGGCGATTCATAAAGGCCGATCGAAGCGAAGGCGCCGCTTAAAACAATTTCAAATGCACTGTCTTCAGGATAAAGCTTCTGCTGCAGGGCGGCTGAAACAAGGCCGATTTTTCGCCGAAGCTTCTCGCCAAGCTCCGTTTTTCCGAATTCGCGCCCTAACACGGTGACTTTTCCTATTGTCGGAAAATAATAAGCGCACAGCATATTGAGCAGTGCGGTTTTGCCGGCTCCGTTCAATCCGTATAACGCCCAGTGCTCCCCCTTTTCCACCGTCCAATCAATATCCTTTAATATCCACTCTCCGTTTCGTTTTAGTGAAGCATGCTCAAGCTGCAGAACCACTTAAAATCCCCCTTTTTTTATGTAAATATTCTGATAAATTAAAATATAATTCTTTTATTATAGCTTATATATTTAATAAAGTGAATGAGAGATTTTCCATTTTTAGCATGTGAAAAGCCGCAGATTGACTGCGGCTTAGTGAATGTTCTTATTCATTTGTTTAATGGCGGCTTTTTCCAGCCTTGAGACCTGGGCTTGGGAGATTCCGATCTCATCAGCGACTTCCATTTGCGTCTTGCCTTGGAAGAAGCGTTTTCTGAGGATCATTTTTTCCCGTTCATTCAGCCGTCTCATGCCTTCTTTTAAGGCGAGCTCTTCGATCCATTGCGAATCCTTGTTGCGCTCATCGCTGATTTGATCCATGACATAAATCGGATCTCCTCCGTCATTGTAAATCGGCTCAAACAAAGATACAGGATCTTGAATGGCGTCAAGCGCAAAAACGATTTCTTCATGGGACACTTCAAGCTCTTTAGCGATCTCCTGAGCAGTCGGCTCCCTGCTTGTCTCACTGATCAGCCGTTCTCTCACTTGCAGCGCCTTGTACGCGATATCCCTGAGTGACCGTGAGACGCGGATCGGGTTGTTATCGCGCAAATATCTGCGGATTTCTCCGATGATCATTGGTACAGCATATGTTGAAAACTTAACATTGTGGCTCAGGTCAAAATTATCAATTGATTTCATTAGTCCGATGCAGCCGACTTGGAATAAGTCATCAACATATTCTCCTCTGTTGTTAAACCTTTGAATGACGCTTAAGACAAGGCGCAAATTGCCGTTAACAAGCTTTTCTCTCGCTGTTGTGTCTCCTTCATCCTGCATTTGCTTGAATAACTTTCTCATCTCTTCGTTCTTCAGTACGGGCAGTTTTGATGTATCAACCCCGCAGATTTCAACTTTATTCCTCGACACTTTTTTCCCTCCCTACAGGAGCTGCTGTACAAAGTTCAGTATCTCCTCGGGTGGGAAAAATATGCATCGTTGATTTCCAAAAATAAGAAGATCGAGCCGAAAACCCTTGACTGTCAATGCTTCAAATTTCATAAAAAAATTAAACCATCTTGTTGAATTCTTTTCGGAGCCTTTTAATAATTCTTTTTTCAAGTCGGGAAATATATGACTGGGAGATCCCGAGCATATCGGCAACGTCTTTTTGTGTTTTTTCTTCCCCTCCGACAAGCCCGAAACGGAGCTCCATGATCTGTTTTTCTCTGTCATTGAGCTGTTCAAGCGCTTTTTTCAGCAGCTTCTTGTCAACGTTTGCTTCGATGTCTTTTGTAATAATGTCGTTTTCTGTTCCGAGCACATCTGAGAGAAGCAGCTCATTTCCGTCCCAATCGATGTTCAGCGGTTCGTCGAATGATACCTCTGAACGGATTTTATTGTTTCTTCTTAAATACATCAAAATTTCATTTTCAATGCATCTGGAAGCATATGTAGCCAGTTTGATTTTTTTCTCGGGATTAAACGTATTCACCGCTTTGATGAGCCCGATCGTGCCGATGGAGATTAAATCCTCGATATTGATTCCTGTATTTTCAAATTTTCTCGCGATGTACACGACCAGTCTGAGATTTCGTTCAATCAAAATCGCTCGTGCCGCCTGATCACCGTCAGGCAGCTTATGGAGAAGCACCTGCTCTTCATCTTTTGACAATGGCGGGGGAAGCGCCTCGCTTCCGCCGATATAATAAATTTCGTCGCTTTTCAGCCCCAGTTTCATTAAAAGTTTGTACCATAGATAGGTTAACCTTAATTTTAGTTTTTTCATCTTCCTCCCCCTTCTAAATAAACGTCTTCAGGAGTATGATAATGTAACAGACTTCAAGTTTAAGAAACGTGTTTGACCGGGTTTCCGGCCAGCATTTTCGGATGGACGATGGCGTCAAATTCGCCGTCAGCGGAAAGCGGTGATGTGCTGATGCCAATCAGGCATTTCGGCGCTTCAATCACTTCTCTTTCCGTACAAACGAGCACATGATCCGGCTTTAAGCAGAGCAGAAACTGATGCTGATGGCCGACCCCGCGGTACGGAATCAGGCGGATCCGCCCGATATACGGCAGTGCTTCATCCAGTTTCCCGACGGCATCAAGCGGGCTCATTTCCTTGATGGTCACACTTGCCTCTTCTCCCAATACAACTTTCAATTTTTCAATATTGACGATCATGACGGGCGTTTTTGTGATTGGATCGTAGAGCTGGTTTCCGGAGTCAATCAATCCGGTGAAATGAAGCGTATGTTCACCAATGCAGGCCTCTAGGCGGACGCGTTCTTCGTATTGAATTTTCTTCGCTTCAGCATCTTCAAAACGCTTTTTTGAAAACAGCCATACAGCCGCAAAACCCACACAGACAAACAGCCAGCTGACGGGGTCTCCAAAACCGGACCAATTCGTCATAAAGACGCCGTTTTCCATGATCGAATCCGTTTCAAGCAAAGAATGCGCTCCGATAATCCCTCCTCCCATTAAAAAAGTGGCAAAATAAAAAGAAAACAAATTCTGCAAAAAAAACCGGAACCGCTTAAAACCAAATGCCACAAGAACGATCACAACCGAAAACGACAGTTTGCCGGCAGGATGAAGGACGTACGGTGAAAAAGGTGTAAACATAAACAGAACGATGCTTGACGCGACAAATGCCCCTAGGATCAGCCTCCGCTTTTTAACCCTTCGCTTTAAAATAAATGCGGTCATCATTAAAAGCAGCAAGTCAAAACAAAAGTTTAACAGCCATATCGCATCTAAATAGATTTCCACATCCTTCCCCTTTCTGCGGCTCGGTGACCTTAGTGTTTGTTTTCCTAAGTATAAATCAAGCCCAAAGGTAAAGTCTGTCAATTAATGTTGCGTAAATCGTACATTTTTTGAAGTTTTCGTACTGAATTTGTCGATCGTAAAACGAAAAAAACGCTGCCATTAAAGACAGCGTCTTTTCACCTTTATTTCAGCTTTTCATTGATATACAGCTTGCCTTTTGCCGTTTGTCTCGTTTCATTGCCGTAATCATCTCTGACGATGACCTCGATTTCCGCTCCTTTTGCTTTTGCAGTTGAAGTAGCGGTCCAATATCCTTCATATTTTCCTTTTGAGACTTCTCTGATCGGCAGCTCCGTTACGTTTTGGGCAGCGGTTTTGAAATTGGTCAGCGGCATTCTGATCACAAAGACAGCATCCAAATCAGCGGCGCTTTCAAACTCGATTTTCACGGTTTCTCCCGTTTTGAGCTCGAGATCTTCGGCCGGTTTCAAGCCGGTGATTTGCGGCGCTTCAAAGTTGACATCTACCGTGACCTTTTTGGTCGTTTTGTTGCCTGCCGCATCCGATGCCGTTACTTTGATTTCATTTTTGCCGTTGTCAAGCATAATCCTTGCAGAATATTCGCCATTGTCAACAGCTGCTTTTTTGCCGTTTACATGAACAGATTCTAAGTGATCGTCTGATACTGTTCCTTTCACGGTGACGGTCTCTTTATTGAGTTTTGAGCCGCTTTCCGGCGTGTCGATTGTAAGCTTCGGCTTTTTCTGGTCAAGGACGATCCGGACCGGTTCTGAAGCATCAGTCGTTCCGGAAGCCGATGACGATTTCGCGGTGATGACATTTTCCCCTTTATTCAACGGTATTTCTTTTGAGAAAGTGCCGTCTGCCGCCGTTTCCGCTGTTCCGGCTTCTTCATCCCCGTTAAAGAGATGAACGGTCGTATTCGGCGAGGATGTCCCTTCAATGACAGCGTTCTTTTGGTTGGTGATGAATCCGTCTTTAGGAGACGTAATCACAGGCACCGACAATTCATAGTCGACCAAAGCGCGGATCATAAAGTTGCCTTGGTCTGATGGCGCTTTTGACCATGAGCCGTCCGTATACTGCCAGTTGCGGCCGGAATATTCTCCGTCTTCGTCTGTAGCAAGTCCAGGTGAGTTGGCCAGATCCTCTTTCTGGACGTATACGAGGTAAAAGTCTTTTCCGACGATGATGCCTTCGTCACCTAAATCAACGGTCGTCCATTCGCCTGTGCGGAGCGCTTCAGCCTTGAACGGGCCGGCGATTTTTTTGCCCGGAGAGCCTTTTTCACCCGAAGCATCATAGACCTCTACTGCAAAATCAGTGCCGCCCGGATCAGGGAATTCTGTATCCCAGAATTTAAACAAACCGCCTTTCAGCATGGCTTTTTCCTGCCCGTTTTCAAGCGTCATTTTAACGGCCAGCCCGTTGCCGGATTCATAGAAAGCCCAGGCGTTTTCCCCGGTTCCGTCATCATAGCCTATTTCCCCCGGATAGCCGATGAAAGGATCGAGATCGATATCTTTCGAGACATCGCCTTTTAAATCAACGGAAAACTCGCTGCTGTAATATCCGTTTGCAGAGACCTTTACCGTATACGAGCCTTCATAGGCCGTTAATGAATAGCTTCCGTCATCATCCGTCTGGACTGGTTTTACAGCTGCATCTTCAACGATATACAACTTTGCATGCCGGACGGGTTCGCCCGTTTTTTTATTTTTTATCGTTCCGGTGAGCGTCCCTTTTTTTAGTTCTTTTAAAACAAAGTCTGCCGTTGTTGTCTTGTCGGACTCGATTTTTACGGTTTGGGCGTTTGATTCATATCCGTACGCTTCCGCTTTCAGCGTATAGGTTCCAGGTGCATGAGCCAAGCTGTATGCGCCTGTTGCCTGGTTGGAATATGTCGATTTGCCCGTTTCCAGCACGCTGACCTGAGCGCGCACCGGAAGAACCGCAGGAGCTGCTTTTTTCGTTTCGGTTTTTTCCTGAAGGGCTTCTGCCGGTTTTGCTTTTTTCGGATCAATCATTCGTTTCTTTGTTTTCTTATCCTTCATTTTGGCCGGCTGTTTTTCAACGCCCAATCGTTTTTTCGTACCGGCGCTCTTTACTTCCTTGACAAGCGCTACATCATCGATGTACAGCCCGTCACCTTCAATGCTGTCGTCAGATTGAAGGTTGAACATGACCTTAATCGTCTGTCCCCCGTATTCCGACAAATCGATCTGTCCGTCTTTCCATTCTGATGTCTTGCCGCTGTACTCGGCAGCCGGGATCCATTCACCTTTTCCTTCAGGCTGTACGTAAACGAAGCCGTAATCAAAGTCCTCTTCAATATCGTGCCAATATTTGTATGTGAGATAAAGCTTTTGATTTTTTGGAACGCTGACAGGAGGCATGAGAAGATTCATATTAGCCGAACTTTCATACGGCCCTGTCAGATTTGTTGCGAATACGTTTTTTCCCGATGCTGCGGCGTTCGGGCCTGACTGAGGAATTCCGCGCTCCCATGAATTCTTCACGCCTGATGTGAGCCAGCCGCTGGCGGAATTCTCGAAATCTTGTTTATACCCTGTTGTCACAGCCGGGAAATCGGGACTTCGTACACTTTGGATTCCGTTTTGTTGCCTCCGAAATCGGTGACAATCCACTTGTAGGAAAGGGTTTTCCCTTCAGAAACAGTTACAGCCGCCTCGTACGTTCCTTTTTTATAGTCGCCGGAAGTTTGTTTGGCAGCGATCGTCTCCCAATCGGCGTCATCTGTTTTATAGCTCAATTTGACCGATATGATGCTGACATCGTCTTCTACATCAGCTTTAAGAGGCGTTTTCGAGCCTGAGTAAATTTCGGTGATCTCTTGATGGTTTAAGGCCGGCGGACTTTTGTCTTCGCCTTCTTTTCCGACTTGTCCTTCCGCTCTGCCCAACCCGCCTGTCACAGCGGACACTGCGTCAAACACGTTCACGAGTCCGTGGCCGTATCCGTTGTTCGGCGATTCGGTAAATTTGCTGTCTGTGAGCGGTGTTGCAGTTTCCATCAAAATCTTTTCGGTCTCATCAACAGTGATCGACGAATCGGCTTGCTTGATAAGAGCGGCGGCGGCTGCGACATGCGGGCCAGCCATTGAAGTGCCGTCCCAGCCGTCTTGATAGCCGCTTCCAGGCACAGATGAGCGAATGTTGACACCAGGCGCCGATATTTCAGGCTTAGTCTCATCATACGGGGAAGGACCTTGAAGTGAAAAATCGGCTAAGCGATTATCGATGTCTGTCGCTCCGGTTGCGAACGCTTCAGGGTAGTTTGCCGGATTGGCAATCGAAGCAGGTCCTCCCGGATTGGCGAAATCGACGTTCCCCGCAGAGAACTCAGGAAAGATGCCGGCAGCTCGCCACGCTTTTACGATATCCCTGTAAAACTCATCAATCCCGGCTCCCCCTGACCATGAGTTATTGACGACATCCGGCGCCATTTCAGGGTGCGGGTTGCCGTCTTTATCTTTTGGCGCCAAAATCCATTCACCTGCTGCAATAAGGTCTTCGTCCGTTCCGCCGTCATCTGAAAAAGCTTTCACAGCAATCCACTTCGCACCCGGCGCCACGCCGATTTGGTTTTGGCCGTCAGGCTCTGAGCCGACCATCGTCCCGGTTACATGCGTGCCGTGCTCCAGATCGTCAAATGGTTCAGAAGCGCCTGAAACCGCATCATACCAACTGAATTCGTGGTTAGGCTGATCGGGATGCTTCGGGTCATATCCGCGGTATTTTTCTTTCAAGGCCGGATGATCCCACTGCACGCCCGTATCAATCGACGCGACAACCGTGCCCGATCCGTCATATCCCAATTTCCAGGCTTTTGGTGCGTCGACTCGATTGATATTCCATTCGATTTCTTTTTCATCCTTGGCTGCTGATTTTTTCACAGACTGTTTAGTCGGTTTGATCAGCTGCCTTTTTTCGTTCGGAAGCACTTTTTCTACTTCCGGAAAAGCCGCTACTTGTTCCATGACCTCTTTCGTCGCATGGACGGCCATGCCGTTGACAATATAATAGGATCTGATTTTTTTTACGTTCCCCTGTTTTTCCTGCTTTTTCAAATAACGTTTCAGATCGCTTTGCGACTCATCCGCTTTGACTCTTAAAGCGGAAACAACAGCCGAGCGTTTTTGATATTCTGTTTTAGCAGCGCTCAGCGACTTTTTCTTCGCGTTCTTTTCCGCCTGTTTGGCCACTTTTGGTGTATCGACTTGATCTTTCAGTTTAATCAAAAATGTGACTTGATCTTCTTTTTTGAACTGTTTGACAAGAGTTTTTGAAATTTTCCCCTTCCCTGCGGCTGCTTGTTCTTTCATGGAAGTAAGTGCGGGCTTTGCCGCGGCATCTGAAACGGCGGGCATGAACAGCGAGCCGATTAACAAACCGCTTAAAATGGTGGAAAACGCCTTTTTTCTCAGCTTTCTTTTCAAATGAACATCCCCCTTTTTTATGAAATTAGCTGAATTTTCCTGTCCCCCCCTCCTTGTGGACGCCTTGTCTGACTTTGATGTAACTTAAATATAGTAAAAACTGGTTAATTATTTTGTCGGTATTTGTCAAGGCCTTGTTTAAAATTAGATAAAAAAAGGACAAAACCGCTTAAAGGTTTTGTCCTTTTTTATCATTTAGTTTTTTTTGCTGCGTCAAAAGCTTTTAAAGCGTTGACCAAGCCGTATCCGTAGCCGTTGTTCGGGGATTTTTTAAACGTTTTGTCAGTCAGAGGCGTCGCCGTTTTCAGCAGGATGCGCTCGATTTCATCGACTGTGAGGTCCGGATTGGCTTCCCTCATTAAGGCGACGATGCCGGATACATGCGGGGTCGCCATCGATGTCCCGTTCATTGCAGCATACTTATGTCCCGGATAAGCAGAGCGGATGCTGACGCCAGGTGCAGAAATATCGGGCTTGATTTCGTCATATGGCGAAGGCCCTTGCAATGAAAAGTCGGCTAACGCGTTTGAGCTGTCAACTGCGCCAATCGCGAAAGATTGCGGATAGTTGGACGGGTTTTCAACTGAACCCGGTCCGCCCGGTTCGAATTCGCTGACATTGCCCGCTGCAAATGCAGGGAAGATATCAGCTGCCCGCCAAGCTTTGACAATATCCAAATACCATTCATCGAGTCCGCGTTCCCCTGCCCAAGAGTTGTTGACGACATCGGGAGCCTTTTCAGGGTGCGCTTTTCCTTTCGCATCTTTCGGGGCCAAAATCCATTCTCCTGCAGCCAAAAGGGATTTTTCATCTCCGCCGTCCTCTGAAAAGGCCTTGACAGCGATCCATTTCGCCGTCGGCGCGACACCGATCTGGTTTTTGCCGCCGGCTTCTGAGCCGACCATCGTGCCTGTCACATGTGTGCCGTGGCCCAAGTCATCATATGGCGTTTTCTTATTGCTTACCGCATCAAACCAGTTGAACTCATTGTCTGGACTGTTCGGTTTAGAAGGGTTGTAGCCTCTGTACTTTGTTTTCAACGCCGGATGATCCCACTCTACGCCGGTGTCAATTGAAGCGACGACGGCTCCTTTGCCTTTATAGCGCTTTTTCCAGACATCCGGCGCATGAACCTGCTCAATGTTGGAAGCAGGGGTGCGATCCGCGGTTGTTTTCGATTCTACTGTAGGTTTTTCGGTATTGCCCAGCTTGATTTTTTGATTGGGCAGCACCTTTTCAACCTCAGGAAATGAAGCCGCTTTTTCCATAACATCTTTTGTCGCCGTCACGGCGATGCCGTTTACAATATAGAAAGATTCCACTTTCTTAGCTGTTCCTTTTTTCTCTTCTTTTTCCAAAAACGATTTCAAATCTTTTTGTGTTCTTTCAGCTTTTGTACGCAGGGAAGTCAGCACTGCCGAGCGTTTGATCTCTTTTGCTTTTTTCACGGTCATAACGCTTGCTTTCGCCCGTTTTTCAGCCGCGGTTGCCGCTTGCTGAAGGTTCGCCTGGCTTTTCATTTTAATTAAAAAGGTCACTTTACCTTCTTTCTCAAAACGTTTATAAAGAGCGCTAGATATTTTGCTTTGTTCCTTTGTCTTCGCTGCCGTGCCTGTATCAGCCTGCACAGCAACCGGAGCGAGAAGTGAACCGATGAGTGCAGCGCACATGAACGTGCGGAATAATGGCTTTTTCTTCACATGACATCCTCCTTTAAGCAATAGCAAATATAGTCGTTTCTTGCGTTTCTATGTCTAGAAACAGAATCTATTAATAATGGTAATAGAAAAGGTTTATAGATATTGTCGTATTCTGTCATTTTTCCTTTGTCAGTTTGCAAATTCGTTCTTTTTACATATGACTTGTTCACCGTTCATAGTTCGGCCTGATGACAAGAAAAAAGGAAAATCTGTACATTCGGGAGAAAAGAGAGAGATTAGATGCAAGGCTTTTGAGGGAGCCGCTTCCATCAAGAAGACAATTGATGCTTTTGGAGGGGAAGGAACATCGGCTGCTGTTCCAGCGCGCAAAAAAAGCCGCCGACTTCTTGTCGGCAGCTTTCCAATGTATTGTAGACGTTTAGCGTTTATTGCGGTTTCTTAAGAAAGTCGGGATGTCAAGCGTATCCTCGGCAGGCTGTGATGGGCTGCGATGCGGCATGCTTGGCTCCTCGCGCTTCGGCTCCCGTTTCGGAGCAGGCTGATGATGCTGTTTTAAGCCTTGGTTTAAAGGTCTCTGCGGCTTTGATGAATCTTGATCCTGTTCGATAAATCCAGTCGCGATCACCGTAACGACGATCTCGTCTTTTAAGTTTTCATTGATGACAGATCCAAAGATCATGTTGACGTCCTGGTCAGATGCAGCTGCAACGATGTCCGCCGCTTCCTGAACTTCGTATAGGCTTAAGTTGGTGCCGCCTGTAATGTTCATCAGCACGCCTTGGGCGCCGTCAATCGCCGTTTCAAGCAGCGGGCTGGAAACAGCTTTTTTAGCGGCTTCCGCAGCGCGGTTTTCGCCTGTCGCTACACCGATACCCATCAGTGCAGAACCTTTGTTGGACATGATCGTTTTGACATCGGCAAAGTCAAGGTTGATCAGTCCAGGCGTTGCGATCAGGTCTGAAATGCCCTGAACACCTTGGCGGAGAACGTTGTCCGCTTCACGGAACGCTTCAAGCATCGGTGTGTTTTTATCGACGATTTCAAGAAGACGGTCATTCGGAATGACGATCAGGGTGTCGACGGCTTCCTTCATTGCTGAAATACCGCCTGCAGCCTGAAGCTGTCTTTTTCTTCCTTCAAAGGTAAACGGCCTTGTGACAACGCCGACAGTCAATGCGCCCAGATCTTTTGCGATTTGTGCGATGACAGGTGCCGCGCCCGTTCCTGTTCCGCCGCCCATTCCGGCTGTGACGAACACCATATCTGCACCTTTCAGCGCTTCTTCAATTTGTTCTTTGCTTTCCTCTGCGGCTTTTTTGCCGACTTCCGGATTGGCTCCGGCGCCGAGCCCGCGCGTCAGCTTCGCACCGATCTGCATTTTCGTTTCCGCTTTTGACAGGTTGAGAGCCTGAGCATCCGTGTTGACTGCGATAAACTCGACTCCCTGAACGTCATTTTCGATCATCCGATTGACGGCATTGTTACCGCCGCCACCTACTCCTATTACTTTAATCGATGCTAAGCCGTCTATATTTGTTTCAAACTCTAACATGCTAAATCCTCCTAATCCGTCGAATGACTAATCTCTATTCCCAAAAGAAGTTAAATATTTTCTTCATTTTGCTCGGCTTTTTCTCAGCTTGAGCCTGCTGCTTGGATTTTGGCTTCGGTCGCTGCTGCACTTCTTTTTGATGAGTTGCCGCGACTTCCTGAACCGCTTGTTCCGGCATCTTAAACCCTACTTTTCTGCCTTGGATTTTTGCGTTGCGGTAAGCGAATTGGATGAGGCCGACTCCTGTCATGTATTGAGGTTCTCTTACACCGATATAATTCGGGCTAGCCACTCTGACGTTATTTTGAAGAACATCCTGTGCGAGGCTGAGGACCCCCGGCATTCCAGCCTGTCCCCCTGTAAGCACAAAGCCTCCCGGCAATTCTTTTATTCCCATGTTCCGCAGTTCCTCTGCCACGAATAAAAAGATTTCTTCAAGCCTGGCTTCTATAATGTCTGCCACTTCCCGCTGAGTAAAGGTCTGCTTTTGGTCCGTCCCGATCACGGCGACTTCAAATGTTTCCTCTTCCGACGCTTCTTCGTAGAAAGCATGTCCAAACTGCTTTTTCACCCGCTCAGCTTCGTCCGTGGAGGTGCGCAATCCGATTGAAATATCCTTGGTGATGTTTTCTCCTCCCAGTGGTATGACACGGGTCGCAAGAAGGTGGCCGTCCTCAAATACGGCAACCGTTGTTGATCCTCCCCCGATGTCGATTAAAGCCACTCCGAGGTTTTTTTCGTCCTTTGATAAAGCGACAGATCCGGCAGCCAGCGGCTGAAGGCAAATATCCGTTATTTCAATTCCCGCTCTTTCCACACAGCGGAGCAGGTTATGTAAAATCGTTTTAGAGCCCGTGATCAGCGATCCTTCCACTTCAAGGCGGACGCCGAGCATCTTTTTCGGATCTGTAATATCGCCTCTTCCGTCAACGATAAACTGTCTCGGAATCACATCGACGATCAGCTGTTCAGGCGGGATGGAAACGACTTGAGCGGCCTCCATCACCCGGCGCACGTCTTCAACGTGGATTTCTTTATTCTCGCTTGAGACAGCCACAACACCGTTCGTATCTTGAATATGGATGTAGTTCCCATTAACCCCGACGATCGCGTGGGTCAGCGGAAAACCTATCATTCTTTCTGCTTGTTCAAACGCTTTTTTTATAGAATGAACCGTTTCATCTATATCAACGATTGATCCTTTTTTCAGCCCCTCTGAGGGAACATTTCCGACTCCGATAATGTTAAGAGAATCGTCTGACATTTCACCGACGATCACTTTAATATTGGACGTACCGATGTCTAGACTGACGTAAAGTTCATTGTTGTTCATTCTATGGCACCTCCTCACATTTCAGTCAATTCTATTCTATTATTTGCCGAACAACAATACAATGAATCTGGTTTTACAAGTGTGTAACAATCAATACAAACCAATACGCTTCGTTTTCAGTTTTAGGATTACTGTGAATATTCGTGATATCCTATGTATATCCTCTTTTAAATCCGATTTTTTTTAATTTTTTCTCCTCGATGCCGTCCATTTGGCGAGCAGTATTCTTCTGATGACCGCGATGTTTTGAAAAAGCCTCACGCCAAATGCAAACATACCGACTAAATACAAGTCTACACCAAGATGAACGCCCAGAAAAGCCAAACTTATGGCAAGAATAATATTGAAGAAAAAGCCTGTCACAAAAACTAGTTCATCGTATACACTTTCCAAATGGGCCCTTATTCCCCCGATCAACGTATCGAGCGATGCCAGAATCGCCAGGGACAAATAATTTGAGTACTCATCCGGAATGGTGAAATTCGTGCTGAACCCGATTGTAATTCCGAGCAAAAGCCCTAAAACCGGAAGCCACATTAGGAATTCTCTCCTTTTGATTTTTCGAGCGGTTTCAATGGCGCAACTTGCATTGAACCTTCGTAAGCTTTGATTTTGATTTGTTTTTCAGGCCTTTTGATTTGCAAATCCAGATTTTCTCCCGCGAACAGATCCTGCAGGGATGAAGCATTCATTCGGCTATATAGTTTATCGGCGTTTTTGCCGATGACTTTTACCGTTATCGGATAGTTGTCCAAAGGATAACCGTCTATTTTGGTTGTTCCGTTGATATCGCGGATCACCGTCGTGTTGACAACCCTTCTGTCGTTGATGGATATTTCTTCCGCTTCATACATATTCAGTTCATTAATCAGCTTTTTCAGAAGGTCGGGAGGGGGATTTTGAATCGATTCCCCTGTCAATTCTTCCGAGAAGAGCTGAGAAATGGTGATGATGATTCCGTTCCCTGTGACATCTGTGAAGCCGGCCTGTTTTTTTAAGTTTTGAAGCGTTTCATTCAACGCTTTTGTCCGCGAGGTTTCTTCTTGATGACTGTATGTGTTCAGCATTTTTTCATACTTGTCAATTTCGCTGATCAGATCAAGCTGTTTTTTCTGTTCTTCCTTCAAGTCCTCCCTGAGGTCCCAAATGTCCCGCGTATCGCGGACCTTCGGCGCCTTCAGCGAATTGAACTGCACGGACAGCATAATGCCGAAAATGAGCATCAAGATGCTCAAACTGATGAAACGATTATTTTTCTTCAATGTCCGCCCACCAACTTTTCAACGTTCATTCCCCTTGCTTCAAAAGGGGCTCCATCTCGATATTATCTTGTTTTTCGATGCTGACTGAAATATGATCGCGGCTCAGCTGGTCCACAAGCCCTCCTGCAATGTTCAGCGCCGGCATCAGCACATCCGCATCCCCGATGGCCGAAATAACAAACGGCGCCGGATACTGGTTGCCGTCAACCGTGATGACAGGGCCGTTGCACGATATGTAGGAATGATGTGTCACGCGCTGTCCGTTGATCGACACCGCGGCCGCCCCGGAAATCCACAGCTCATTGAGCAGGCGGAAAATGTGGCTTTCATGGACGATATAGTTGTTGACATTCTCACCCTCTGGGATGTACGAAGCGTCTTTCAGCGTCACTTTGATCCCTTCGCCCTGAACGCCGATTTCCCCGACGAACATTCTGTACCTCTCAACATCTTCCACAATATTGTAGTACTCTTTTTTTTCCTTTTTCAAAGCCGTCTCTGTTTTCTGTACTTCCTGCTGTTTTTTGTAAAGCTCCTGTTCCAGCTTCTTATTTTGCTTTTCTTGGGAAATCAGCCGGTCGCGCAGGGAATATTCCTCTTTCCAATTTTCAGCAGTTTCTTCATGGTCTTTGTTTTCCCTGGCGAATTGATAGGAGAAAGACAGCAGGAAGCCGAGGACAAGCATGGCGAGTGAAAGATTGACTGTGTGCCTCTTCAATTTCCGTCTCCCTTTTTGCTTTCATCCGTTTTTTTCAGAGGTTCAAAATAAGTCGCGACTTCCATATGGATAATGCCTTTTTCCCCTTTCGGCAGCTCTTTTACGATCGCCGGATAGCTGTTCATTTTCTGTCCGAACGTTTTCAGCGAAGCTGTCACGATATAGCCGTCGTTCATATACAGTTTGATCAGCCAAGGGTTTGATTTTTGAGGCGTATAGTTGATCTCGGAAATCGATTTTTTCACGGAATCGGAAAGCTTGTTCAGCTGTTTTGCCATTTGAACGAGCTTTTCGTCTTCCTCCCAGTTATTAAGGGTTGGTCCGATGTCAGTCGGCGTCACCTCTTCAGGAAGCACCGTGCCGTTTTCAAGCACGGAGTAGTACACATTATGTTTTTGCAAAAACGCAATGCTTTTATACTCTTCGATGGAGATGGCGATTTTGTTGGGCAGTTGTTTAGAAATTTCGGCTTTTTTGATCAGTTTATTCTGCTCGATCTTTTCTGCGGCTTTTTGCTTGCTCAGACTCCAAAATTCCGTCTGTCCTTTATGGATTGAAGAAAGGGAAATGATCTGTTCCTTTGAAACGTTTTTGTTTCCTTTGATCTCTACCTTCGAGACTTTGCTGATCGGCGTCTGCAGGTAAATGATGATCAGCATCATCGTGAAAAAGAGCAGAATAAAGGTGATCAGCCGGCGGTTTGCCTTTTGCTTTCGCTGTTCTTTAATTTTGGGAATACGTTCTTCTATATTCACTACTTTTTCTTTATCAATACCGGGTTTCACGTAGGCTCACCTCAGGTTAATAAAGCAGACAAAAAGACTTTTATTTGCTTATTTTTGTTCGAAAAAAGACGCGCTTTTCGACATATGAAAGCACGGGGGCAAGCTAAAAAGCTTCCGTTTAGCGAAACAAACGACATACTAGGATGCCGTTTGCTTGTTTGTTTCATACATTATATCATAAGGCGATCTGAAGTAGAGAGGCCGTTTACCGTTTTTCTCCGATAATTTCGACCTCAGTGTGCATGTCGATATCGTATTTTTCCTTAATCGTTTTCTGAATGAATGCAATCAAATCAAGGACGTCTTTCGCTGTTGCGCCGCCTGCGTTGACAATGAAATTGCCGTGCATCTCCGAAACCTTTGCCCCGCCGATCTGATGGCCTTTCAAACCAGCCTCTTCAACTAGCCGGCCCGCATGTTCAGGCAGCGGGTTTCTGAAGATGCTGCCTGCGCAAGGGTTGGACACAGGCTGCGTTTCTTTTCGGTAATCTTTGTTTTTCTGCATCTGCGCGACGATCTGATCGCGTTCTTTTTGCTCCAATTGGAGAACGGCTTCAAGACAAATGCCCGGCCGCTTGTTTTGAAGGATGGATGTGCGGTAGCTGAACAACATCTCTTCATTCGTCAGCCATTCGATCGTTCCGTCTTCAAAAAGGATCAATGCTTTCACCAATACTTTGCTGATATCTGAGCCGTGGGCGCCGGCATTCATGTAAACCGCTCCGCCGACCGAACCAGGAATGCCTGCGGCAAATTCAAGGCCGGAAAGCCCTTTTTTGCTGATGCCTGTCGCAAGCCTTACGACAGAGTAGCCGCCGCCGACCGTCACTTGCTCGCCGTCGATTTCCATATGGTCGAGTCCCTGGCCGAGCTTGATGACGACGCCTCTTATCCCTTCATCGAGAACGAGAAGATTCGAGCCTCTGCCGATGGCCGTCCACTTGACGCCGTGCTTCTTGACAACCTTCATCGTATCTTTGACAGCTTGAATGTCTTTCGGAATCACCAGCACGTCAGCCGGTCCTCCGATTTTAATCGTTGTATGGTTGCTGAGCGGCTCGTTTTCCAGAACTTTGCCGACTTCAAGTTCTTTTAATTCTTGTATCACCTTATCCATCGAAAACCTCCACAATCCTTCTGTCTTATCATTTTGCATGATGTTTCAATTCTTTCAGCACATTGTACAAGCGTTCCGCAGCGTCCGGCACGCCAAGCGATTTCGCGCGGATCTTCATCTCTTCCAACGTCTTTTCGTCTTGTAAAATATGATCGATCGCCTGAATTAAGCGGTCTCCATTAAGCTCTGATTCTTTTAAAACGACAGCGGCGTTCTGCTCCCCGAGTGAGCGTGCGTTTACTTCCTGGTGGTTGGCCGTAACATACGGACTCGGAATCAGAACGCTTGGAATGCCGAGCGCGGTGATTTCCGCTATTGTCGTTGCCCCTGCGCGGCCCACGACGACATCGAACGCTTTTAAGTACTCGGGCATTTGATGGAGAAACGGCTGGACGACCATATTCGGAGCGGCGCCTTCTTTTTCAAGCGCAGCTGTGACTTTATCATAGTGAACTTCCCCTGTGACATAAAGAACCTGGTAATCCCGCTTTTTTAATTCGTTTTGCATCGCAATGACCGCTTCATTGATCGGAGCGGCACCGCGGCTGCCTCCGAAAATAAGGACCGTTTTTTTGCCCTCTGCAAGACCCAAAGCGGTCAGGGAACGGCCCCCTTTTATAGAGACGACTTCAGACGCCCTCGGGTTTCCTGTAAAAACAACTTTTTCTGCAGGAAAATGTGTTTTCGCTTCATCAAAACAAATCGCTACCTTATCAACATATTTGGATAAAAACTTATTGGTGAGTCCGGGAAGGCTGTTTTGTTCGTGGATAATCGTCGGAATCCCCAGTTTTGAAGCGGCGTATACGACGGGGCCGCACACGTAGCCGCCCGTGCCGATCACGGCATCCGGCTTGAACCGTTTTAATTCTTCTTTGCATTCTTTTACACCCTTTAAAAAGCGCATGACGGTTTTGACGTTTTCAAATGAAAGTTTTCTTTTAAAACCCGTAATTTCAATCGCTTTGAAAGGGATCCCTTCCCGCTCGACGATATTTTTCTCCAGGCCTTTTTCGGTTCCGATATATAAAAACTCAACATCTTCGTGATGCCGTTTCACTTCCTTAATAAACGCAAGGGCGGGGTAAATATGGCCGCCCGTTCCGCCTCCGCTAACAACAATCCGCATCTGTTCTCCCCCTTAATCCTTATGTACACGCCGATAACCCTGCTATCTCGCAACAGGGTTATCGCCAAAATCTAGTATCTAGAATACCTGCTGACATTCAGCAGCACGCCGACCGCCATGAGCATCAAGGTCAGTGATGAACCGCCATAGCTTAAAAACGGAAGCGTAATGCCTGTAACAGGAATCAAGCCAGTCACGACTCCGATATTGATCATAACCTGAATCGCTATCATCGAAATGACGCCGACGGCGACAAAACTGCCGTATAAATCGGGCGCACCGAGCGCGATTCTGATGCCTCTCCATAATAGAACGCTGAAGAGCAAAAGAATCAGCGATCCGCCGATAAAGCCGAGCTCCTCTGATAAAATCGCAAAAATAAAATCTGTCTGCGGCTCAGGCAGATAGAAAAACTTTTGCCTGCTCTGGCCGAGGCCGAGGCCGAACAGCCCGCCGGGCCCCACCGCATAAAGAGACTGAATGATTTGAAAGCCGCTTCCTAAAGGGTCCTCCCAAGGGTTCAAGTATGAAGTGATCCTTTTGATCCGGTACGGCGCCGACAGCACAAGGCCGACAAAACCGCTCAGTCCGATCAGGCCGAGAAAAACGAAGTGCGAAATTCTCGCCCCCGCGACAAAGATCATAATGATGCATGTGCCGACCATCACGGTTCCTGTTCCGAGGTCAGGCTGCATCATGATGATCAGAAAAGCTGAAAAGACAATGCCCAGCGCCGGCACAAAGCCTTTTCTAAACGACGTAATATTCTTTTGCTTTTCAGATAAAAACTTGGCCAAAAATGCGATCATCGCGAGTTTCATAAACTCGGACGGCTGAATGCTGAAAGCGCCGACTCCGATCCAGCTCCTCGACCCGTTCCGTTCCATGCCGATCCCGGGAACCAGGACAATGATGAGCAGAAAGAAACATACAATGATCAGTATTTTCGCATAAGTCCTCCACGTCCAGTAGTCGACGTTCATGATGAAAAACATGGCGATGACCCCGATGCCGGCAAACAAAAGCTGCCGTTTCGCAAAGAAAAAGGAGTCGTCGTATTTGTAAGTCGCCCATACTGCACTGGCGCTGTATACCATAATCAGTCCGATTGTTAAAAGCAATAGCGTAATGATAACCAGCAAAAAATCCGGTGACGTTTTTTTTGTTTGCAAAGCCGAACACCCCAAGCTCTAATTCTTAGGGCTATCTTTACGAGACAAGCCCTTATTTAAGCATATGCACGGCGTTTACAAACATGTCACCACGTTCTTCAAATGTTTTGTACTGATCCCAGCTTGCGCAGGCCGGGGACAGAAGAATGACATCTCCTTCGTCTGACAGGCTGAACGCCGCAGTTGCTGCTTGTTCAACATTATCGACACGTTTAACCTGTTGTATTCCCATTTCTTCGGCCAGCTTCTCAAACTTCGGCGCGGTCTCGCCGAAAGTGATCACCGCTTTTACAAAAGACATATGCGGCTTTAGTTCATCAAATTCATTTCCGCGGTCAAGCCCCCCTGCCAGCAAAATGACCGGCTTTTGAAAGGCGGACAGCGCTTTTTTCGTCGCAAGAATGTTTGTCGCTTTGCTGTCATTGTAAAACAGTCTGTTTTTGATCGTCGCGACGTATTGCATCCTGTGCTTAACACCTGTAAAGCTCGTCAGCACCTTACGGACGGCCGCGTCGGAAACGCCTGCTGTTTTAACGATGCAAAGGGCGGCCAAAATGTTCTCCAAATTGTGCTCTCCCGGCAAAACGACGTCTTCCAGCGGCATGACCGGTTCGCCGTTAAACATGATTGCGCCGTCTTTCACGCACGCTCCGCGCTCAAGTGTCCGGCGGACCGAAAAATACACCTTCTCCGCTTTTGAACACTCCGCGAGCCGGACGACTGTCTCATCGTCCAAATTGACAACGGCAACGTCTGTTTCCGATTGATTTCGATAGACCTGCTGTTTGGCAAGCTCATAATTTTTGCGCGAATGGTGATAATCGAGATGGGCATCAAATACGTTTAATAATAATCCAATCTTCGGTCTGAATTGATAAGTCCCCATGAGCTGAAAACTCGACAGCTCTGTCACGATCCATTCGTCTCCGCTGGCCTGATTGGCCACTTCGCTTGCCGCCGTACCGATATTCCCAGCAACGAGCGCTTTTTTCGAATCGGCCTTCAGCATTTCATAAACAAGCGTTGTCGTTGTCGTCTTTCCGTTTGAACCGGTAATGCCGATGAACGGAGCATCTGTCAGATGATAGGCGAGTTCAACCTCCGTCCAGACCGGGATACCCCGCTTCAGCGCTTCTTCGACCATCACGTTTTCATAGCGGATGCCCGGATTTTTAATCAGAATGTCGATCGAATGAAGATCAAACAGTTCCGTCGGATGAGAGCCGCAGACGACTTCCACCCCTTTTTCCGCGAGAATCCGCGCAGGTTCATTTTCCTCAAAAGGCAGCTGGTCATTCACGACAACCTTTACGCCTTTCTCATGAAGGATCGAAGCGGCAGCATATCCGCTTTTCGCCAGCCCCAGTACGAGCACATTTTGATTTTGCAATAAATCTTGAGTATCCACTTATAACCACACCTCGATGTAAATTCCTAAGACGGCAAGCAGAAGCCCCGCTGTCCAAAAAGTGACGACAACTCTCCACTCAGACCATCCGACAAGCTCGTAGTGATGGTGAAGAGGGCTCATTTTGAAAATTCGTTTGCCGGTCGTTTTAAATGAAATGACCTGCAAAATGACGGACAGCGTTTCAATGACGAATACACCGCCGATGATAACAAGCAGGATTTCCAGTTTCGTTAAAATCGCGATCGTCACAATCGCGCCGCCGAGGGCAAGCGACCCTGTATCTCCCATAAAGACTTTCGCGGGGTGCGCGTTAAACACAAGAAATCCTAACACCGCTCCGACAACGGCAACCGCGAAAATTGCGACATCGTATTGCGACTGGTTCCACGCCAAAATCGCAAACGCACCGAACGCGATGGCAGCTGTACCCGACAACAGACCGTCAAGCCCGTCAGTCAGGTTGACGGCATTTGAACCGCCGACAAGCATAAAGATGACGAGCACTGGATAAATCCAGCCGAAGTCAAACGACAGCTCTGTTCCCGGAATGCGGATGTCAGTCGGCATTCCTTGGAAGTGGTAGACGGCATAGAATACGAGAGCAATCACGATCTGACCGATCAGTTTTTGTTTGGATGTGAGTCCAAGGTTGCGCTTCATCACGACTTTAATATAATCATCCAGAAAGCCGAGCAGACCGTATCCAACCGTAACAAACAAGAGGAGGATCATGTTCATGCTGACTTCGGAAAATTTCATCGTCATAACAATGGTCGTCGCGATAATCGACAATATGATCATGACGCCGCCCATCGTCGGCGTTCCCGATTTTTTCTGATGGGATTTCGGACCTTCCTCACGGATGCTCTGCCCGAATTTCAGCCTTCTTAAAAACGGAATGAAAATCGGAGATAAAAGAACGCTGATTAAAAAGCCCATGATAATGGTAAATAAAATTACTTGTTCGAGCATCGTTCTTCTCTCCTTTCCGCATGATATAAGAAGCAGCATACGCATTTATCATATTCACTGTTTTTTTTCATATGTTGATTTATTTCATCCATCATTTCAACAACTCTTTCCTGTAGTTCTTTTTCGATTATTTCAGCTCAAGAATGGCTCTTTTGGCCACCTCAGCGTCATCAAAATCAAAGGTTTGACCGCCGATCTGCTGGTAAGTTTCATGGCCTTTGCCTGCAATCAGGACGACATCGCCTTTTTTGGCGTTTGCAATTGCAAAAAAGATCGCTTGCTCGCGGTTGACGATGCTGTGATAGTAAGCTCCTTTTACGCCTTCCTCCATATCGTTTAAAATGGCGAGCGGGTTTTCGCTTCTCGGGTTATCGGCTGTAAAGACGGGTTCATCAGCAAGGTCAACGGCGATCTTCGCCATTTTCGGACGCTTCGTCTTATCGCGGTCTCCACCGCAGCCGACGACGACAAACAGCTTTCCTTCCGTTAAGCCTCTGCACGTATTCAAGACATTTTCGAGGCTGTCAGGGGTATGGGCATAATCGACGATCACCGGGAAGTCCTGGCCTGCGTCCACAAGCTCAAATCTTCCTCTGACCCCTTTCAGCCCTTCAATTCCTTCTGTAATCGTGGCAAACGGGATATCCGCTGCAATCGCGATCGCGGCAGCCGTTAAAACATTGTAGACGTTAAACAGGCCGACAAGCGGAATCGTCACTTGTGCAGAACCTTTTGGCGTCACCAGGTCAAAGGTTGTCCCTTTCGGAGCCATTTTGATATTTTCAGCCATGACATCGGCATCGTTTTGAATTCCGTATGTCAAAAGATGTGCTGACGTCACTTGGGCGAAATAGGCTGAAGCAGGGTCATCCGCATTCAGCACGGCCCACTTCGGTGTTTCGTGGTTAAAGGATCCGCCGAGCTGCGAGAAAAGCAGACTTTTCGCATGTTTATATTCTTCCATTGTCTCGTGGTAGTCGAGGTGGTCCTGGGTCAGGTTTGTAAATGCGGCGATATCGTAATCACACCCGTGCACCCGGCCCATGTGGAGAGCGTGTGAAGATACTTCCATGACGGCTGTATCCACACCCTGATCAACCATTTTTCTAAACGTTTTTTGAAGTGTGACGCTTTCCGGCGTCGTATTTTTCGCCTCGAACGTTTCGTCGTGGATTTTCGTGTACATCGTGCCGATCAGTCCTGTACGGCTCCCGGCTTTTCTAAAGATCTCCTCCACCATGTGAGAAGTCGATGTCTTGCCGTTCGTGCCTGTAATTCCGATCAGCCTCAGCTGCTTTGTCGGCTGGCCGTAAAAAGCGTCCGACAGCACGGCAAGCGCTCTCTTCGTATGACGGATGATAATCACCGGCACATCGGCGTCCACTTCCCTTTCCGCCACAATGGCGGCGGCCCCTTTTTCAGCGGCTTGGCGGGCGTAGTCATGCCCGTCGACTGTATAGCCTTTTATACAAACAAAAAGACTCCCTGTCTTGACTTCCCTGGAGTCCATCTCAATTGAAGTTATATCAGGGTCTTCTTGGCCGGCATAGGAAGGTGCATTTTTTAAATATGTAAGAAGCTTTGTCAATTTCATCGTATCAAACCTCTCAAGTCTCATCATTCTTCATTCGTTGTCATATTGATTCGCCGCACGAGCTTCGTGCAGACATACAGTTCATATTTTAGCGTAAAAAAGAGGATACATCCAGCTAATCCTTTAAAATCGATATATTTTTTAGGAGGAACGGCCCCGGACATCAGCAGGCAGCCGCTCCTATATTGAAACGAATTAATCAGAGGCTCCGTCATCGCTGTCAAGATAAATGCGAATCGTCGATCCTTCTTTTACTTTTTCGCCCGGCTTAGGGGACTGCTGAACGACGACATCGCCTTCTCCGGAAGCCTTCAGCCTGAGGTTGATCAGCAATGGTTCAAGCTCTGTCACGGAAAGCCCTATAAGGTTCGGGACCTCGATCAGCTTTTTGTCCAGCCATTGATATTCGCGTTCGATCTGATCTTTCCGCTTCTTAACGCCGAGCTGCGGAAGACTGTCTCTCATGATGTTTCCGACGATCGGCGCTGCAACCGTACCCCCGAATTGAATCGTTCCTTTCGGGTTGTCGACGGCGACGTAGACGACAATGCTCGGATCATCTGAAGGAGCCGTTCCGATAAATGAGACGATGTGGTTGTTTTTCAAATATTTCCCGTCTTTTACTTTTTGTGCCGTACCGGTTTTGCCGCCGACCCGGTAGCCGTCGACAAAAGCGTTCCGCCCCGTCCCCTGGGCGACAACGCTCTCCAGCGCGTAGCGGATCTGTTTGGATGTCTCTTCAGAAATCACTTTTCTTTTGGCGATCGGCGTCTGTTTTTTCACTGTTTGTTTTGTCACGGGATCAATCCACTCTTTGGCAATATACGGCGTATACAGCGTTCCGCCGTTAACAGCCGCAGAAACGGCCGTGACCTGCTGGATCGGCGTCACCGATACCCCCTGCCCGAAAGCTGTTGTCGCCTGCTCTACAGGGCCGACGCGGTCAAGAGGGAATAGGATGCCTGTTCCTTCGCCTTGCAGATCGATCCCGGTTTTTTGTCCGAAGCCGAAACTTTTAATGTAGGTGAACAGTTTTTCTTTGCCGAGCCGCTGACCAAGCTCAACAAATCCCGGGTTGCACGAATTTTGGACGACTTCAAGAAACGATTGTGCGCCGTGTCCGCCGCGCTTCCAGCACTTCAGCCTCGCGCCGTCCACTTCAACGGAACCTTTATCATAGAATTGATCTTTTTGGAGGTTGACTTTGTTTTCCTCCAAAGCTGCGGCAAGCGTGATGATTTTAAAAGTAGAACCCGGCTCATATGTGCTCCATACAGGCAGGTTCCGGTTATAGACTTTGGGATCGATTGATTGGTAGTTTGCGGGATCAAAGTCCGGCCGGCTGACCATCGCCAATATCTCCCCGTTTTTCGGATTCATCGCAACACCGACCATACCGTCCGGATTATACTTCGCTTCTGCGATATCAAATTCCCGCTCCATGATCGTCTGCACCTTTGAATCGATCGTCAGCTTCATATCAAGCCCGTCTTTCGGCGGGGTATAGTCATCCGCCTCCCCAGGCATTCTCTTGCCTTTTGCATCGGAATAAAATTTCACATAGCCCTTTTCGCCCTTCAGCTCTTTGTCATAAAAGGCTTCAAGGCCGAGCAGACCCTGGTTGTCAATGCCCGCAAATCCGAGCACATGGGACAGATAGCTGCCGAACGGATAATGGCGGATCGAGTCTTCTGCGATGTATACGCCTTTCAAATTGAGATCTCTGACTTCTTTTGCTTTCTCGTGGGAAATCTTCCGGCCCTCGGGATTGATCCTTTCAATCGACGTTTTTTTCGTGACATGTTTATACGCTTTTTCTTCCGACATATTCAAAACGCTGGCCAGCAGTCTGCTCGTTTTGATCGGATTTTCAACTTGCTTCGGAACAACCAAAACCGATGGCGCGCTTTGGTTTGTTGCCAGCTTGACGCCGTTCCTGTCCAATATTTCGCCCCTTTCCGGCTCAAAAGGAAGGTTCCGGCTCCAAGAATCTTTTGCTAAAGTCGTCAGTTTATCCCCGAGAACGAACTGAACGTATCCGAGCCTTGTATCAATAATCAAAAAGATGATCACACCAAAAAGCAGAACGAATATTAAACGTTTTCTGACCGTTACATTGGAAACGCGCAAGAGACCGTTCACTCCTTATTTAGGCTTGTTTCATTTTATGCCTCGGAGCGTTTTGATAGAACGGCCCGATTTTTCATCTATTCAAGGCGGCCGCGTCCAAACGGAAGGCTATCGACTTTGAGCCGATAGCCTTTGACGGGATCTATTCGTTTTTCAATCTGACTTTCACGACTGAATTTGCTTTTAATTCTTTGCCTGCTTTTACATTTTGACTCTTCACATAGCCCTGGCCGCTCGTTTCGATATGAATGCCTGCCATGGCGCCGAAGCGGAGGGCGTCCCGTTTTGACCAGCCTGTCATATCTGGGAGTGTGATTTTCCCGTCGGTTTTCAGGAAGACCCGTTGGTTCGGCAGGACGGCTTCGCCCGCTTTCGGGTACTGTTCTTTCACAGCCAAGCCATCGCCGATCGTAACGGGAACAAGGCTGCTGCCTTGCGCCTCTTTTGCGGCGGATTCGGCTCGTTTGCCGGAGAAATCAGGCATTTTCAGCTGTTTTTCTTCCTGCTTTTCTTCTTTTTCAGTCTCTTTCGGTGTGATATTTAAGTAGTGAAGACTGTTTTTCATCACCGGATTGAAAATTTTTGACACCGGAGCAGAGCCTGTTTCCGTAGCTTTTAATTGCGGCTGCTGCACGGCCACATAAACGAGAAGCTGCGGATCGTCCTTCGGGGCCATGCCCATGAAGGAGAACACGTAGTTTTCGCGGCCGGTCAAATATCTGCCGTCTTCTCCGGCAATTTGCGCCGTACCGGTTTTTCCGGCGACATCAAATCCTTCGATCTTGTACGGCTGCCCCGTTCCTTTTTCAGATGTGACGACTTTTCCCAACAGCTCGCGCACTTCTTTTGCCGTTTTGGCAGAGATCGGCTGGCCGACTTGTTCCGGTTTATTTTGATAAATCGTTTTGTTTTTGTCAGAATCAACGACATGATCGATCACATAAGGCTTCATCATTTTTCCGTTATTGGCGATCGCCGTCGCGGCCTGAAGCTGCTGGATTGGCGTGACAGCAGAGCTCTGTCCAAAAGCCGTCGACACTTTATCCCGCAAATATTCAAAGTTGATTTTGCTGTTCGCTTCCCCAGGCAGGTCAATCCCCGTTTTGTCGTAAAAATGGAATTTCCGCAAATATTGATTGAACCGGTCCGTGCCGAGTTTATCGTTGGCAAGGATCGCAAACGCGACGTTTGAGGAGCGTTCAACACCTTCATTAAAAGTGATCGGGCCCCAGCCGTTTCCACCGTTATGGTCTTTGATCGGCTTATCTTTTTTAGAAACCGAATATGATCCAGACTTGTATTGTTCTCCTCCATTATATACGCCTTCTTGGATGGCCGCCGCCAATGTGAAAATCTTCATCGTCGAGCCCGGCTCAAAGCTGTAGGAGACAAGGTCGTTGTAATAGTTCGTGACATCGCGCACGTTCGGGTTGAAGCTCGGCCTTTGCCCCATCGCAAGCACTTTGCCCGTTTTCGGATCAACAACCGCCGCCATAATCTTTTTCGGCTTGTACTCTTTTTGAACGGTCGTCATGCTGTCTTCCAAAAACGCCTGAATTTTTTGATCGATCGTCAAATACACGTTGTCTCCGTTGTTTGGCGCTTTAATCTTTTCATTGCTGTTCGGCAGGCGCCAGCCCGTTCTGTCGGTATCGTACGTCATGTATCCGTCCGTTTCTTTCAAATAATCGTTCAGCGTTTTTTCAAGGCCCATCATGCCTTGCATTTCACCCGTTTTTTCGTTGATCTGCGAATAGCCGATGAGGTTGGAGGCGAAGATTCCGTTTGGATAGTAGCGCTTCGTATCGCGGGTGAACACGATGCCCGGCAGCTTCAGCTTTTCGATTTTCTCTTTTTGGGCGTATGTCAAATCCCGTCCCGCCGATCCGAATTCGACCTGAAACGCTCCTTTTTTATTTAGAATATCGAGCACTTTCCCCTCATCCATGCCGAGGATCGGCGCGAGCTTCTCAGCTGTCAGCTGCTTGTCCTTAACGTATTGAGGCTTCATCTTTTCGCTCATAATCGCGACAAGCTTATATGTCGTAGCATCTTCGGCAAGCACTTTTCCGTTCCGGTCAAGGATCGATCCCCGGTGGGCTTCGATCGTCCGCTTTTTCTCATACTGTTCGTTCGCCTTCTGCGCAAGCACTTCGCCGTTCACTTTTCCCGTCGCTTGAATAAACGCAAACCGTCCTACGATGACAAAGAAAAAGAGGGCAAAACAAATGCTGAGTATTGCCGCTCCTCTGTTCATGAATTTATTTTTTTTCGGCATTTTGCATCATTCCTGTATGTCTTTCACTTTTTTATCACCCAATTTAAGGCCTTTTTTCCGGGCGATGTCCATGATACGGTCCGGCTCTTTCAGCATATCGGCTTCTTTTTCGAGGTCATCAACTCTGCTGCTTTCCGTTTCAACCTTCTTTTCGAGCTTTTGAATTTCAATATTGGTCTGATACGCGGCAAAAGCCTTTGAAATCATAAAAAGTGAAGCGCTGAGCACAGCCAGGGCGAAAAGCACAATCAATACCTTTTCCCCCAGCGTAATCGATGCTCTTCTCCGGATGATAACGGATTGTTCTGCACTGTCTGTCTGTCTTTGCTGTTTTTCTACTTTATAAGCCAAATTGCTCATAGACTGATGACCTCCTTTTAATTCGTACAGCTCACTCTCGTGCTTTTTCCGCGATGCGCAGCTTCGCTGAGCGCGCACGGTTATTGTGTTCAAGCTCCTCTTCGGAAGCTGTGATCGGCTTTCTGTTGACTAATTTTAATTTCGGTTCAAACTCCTTGGGGATCACGGGCAGTCCGTGAGGCAGTTCAGGAGGCGACGACATGTCTTTAAATGTCGATTTGCAGATCCGGTCTTCCAGCGAGTGGAATGTGATGACCGATACTCTTCCGCCCGGCTTCAGCACCTCAATCGCCTGCAAAAGCGCTTCTTCAAATACCCTCAACTCATCGTTTACCGCAATTCGAATCGCCTGGAAGATCCGTTTAGCCGGATGCCCGCCGCTTCTTCTTGCCGGTGCGGGAATCGCCTCTTTGATGATATCGACAAGCTGGCCTGTTGTTTCAATAGGCGATTGTTCTCTTGCTTTTTCGATTTTCCTGGCAATTTGCTTGCTGAACTTCTCTTCTCCGTATTTAAAGAAGATTTTCACGAGATCCTCATAAGGCCATTCATTGACGACTTCCTTTGCCGAAAGGCCCGCCGACTGGTCCATTCGCATATCAAGAGGTGCATCATGATGATAGCTGAAGCCCCTTTCGGGTGTATCCAGCTGAGGAGATGAGACGCCTAAATCAAATAAAACACCGTCCACTTTCGTGATGCCGATTTCGTTTAGACGGTCTTTTAAATACCGAAAATTGCTTTTTATGAAAACGACTTGTCCTTCATAATCCGCCAGTTTTTCCTTCGCATGGCGGAGTGCGGTTTCATCCTGGTCAAAAGCGACCAATTTGCCTTTTTCAGACAGCTGTGAAAGCAAATACTCGCTGTGACCGGCACCGCCTAATGTGCAGTCTACATATGTACCGTCTTCTTTTACATTTAAACCATCAACTGTTTCTTTTAATAATACTGTTGTATGCTCAAACATTTCTTTACTAGTCCCACCTTTTTCAAATGAACTGATTGCAGAAGCGCCGCATGCGCAAAGATTCATTATATATCAAATCCGATCATGTTTTCAGCTATTTCGGCAAATGAATCTTCCTGCTCTTCTACGTATTGTTCCCAAATCTCTTTGCTCCACAATTCAATTCGATTTGAAACTCCGATGACCACGCATTCCTTCTCAAGCTTTGCATAATTTAACAGCGGTGATGCAATGTTGATCCGGCCCTGCTTGTCCAATTCGCATTCGGTGGCTCCGGAGAAAAAAAAGCGGGTAAAAGCGCGTGCATCTTTCTTCGTAAGAGGAAGGGCCTTCAGTTTTTCTTCGATGAGTTTCCATTCGGACATCGGGTAGCCAAACAGGCACTGATCAAGCCCGCGCGTCAGAACGAACTGCTCGCCGAGGCCTTCTCTGAATTTCGCCGGAACGATCATGCGGCCTTTTGAATCAATCGTATGCTGGTATTCACCCATAAACATGATCTCGGTCCCCACTTTCGTTCCTCAACTCACCACTATCCACCACTTCTCTCCACAAATTTATTTTACACTGTTTTAGAACAAAAAAAAACCCTGAACTACTCAGGGTTTTTTAAAAAATTATTTCAAAGTTTGACAACTTGATGCATGTTTTGAAATGAATATGGCAAATCCTTGTATTTTTCCAAGAAATCCGGACCGTATTTGTTCAAATAATACACGATGTTCCAAATTCTCTCCTGGGGAGCGTCTAAAGGTTTGATGCTTGTTTGAATTTTGTCAAAATCACGCAAAATATAGTTTTCTTTTTCTTCAATCCTTCTGATGACTGTTTTCTCCAAAAATTGGAGCTGATCTTGAATGAAGCCCGCGTTTTTTTCTAAAAGGGGGCCGAGGCTGCCGTCGATTTCGAGGGCTTCGGCGCGCACTGCGGAATGAATGTTTTCGATTTTTTCTTTCGCCTGTTTGACCGAATCGGTAAATCCGTTCGGAACCTTATCTTGAAAATACTGCTCTTTTTTGGCCCGCGCTCCCTTTTCAATCGATTCGCGGAGTTCGATTCCCCGTTCGTCCAGCTTTTTTTCGATGTGCCGTTCAAGGAATGTAACCTGAAGCCTCGGTACGACAGGCGGCATTTTATAGCCCATGACCTGAAAAGCGCCTTTCAGCTCGCCCCAATAATTGATCTCTCCGGGACCGGCGATGAACGCCAATGTCGGTAGAAGATATTCCTGCATGAGCGGCCGGGTTACGACATTATTGCTGAACGCTTCCGGGTTCTGGCAGATCAAATCGCAAAGCTCTGCTTCAGACCACTGAAGATGAAGCTCTTTTATAAAAAACGCGCCGTTTTCTTTTTCAATTAAAAACCGCTCGCCGTCGCGCTCATAAAAAATGTTCGCATGTTGTGCGGCCCCTTCGATAATCGGTGTGTAACCCAGTTGTTTCATCAATTCCTGCTGCCGTTTGACAGAGTCGGTCAGCTCATCGTTTTTGTCCAGCAGCTGCCGGAAAAAGCGCGCTTCAAGGTTTCTGATGCCCGGGTCTCCGGAATTCAAAAGGATCAAGCCGTCTTGTTCAAACATGTCGGCAACAAGAAATTCGAAAAAATCGGTAAAAGAAAGAGACTGCCTTAAACATCGGCGCAAATGGCCGAGAAGATCATTCGTATACTCCGTTTCTTCAAATGAAGCAAAAATCCCGTCCAGCCACTTTTCAGCTTTCTCGGCATCGAGCGCCGTTTTTGCCGCCTGGCTTTTTTTCCAGTGGGACTGCGGGAGCTTGTGCTTTTTCACCTTGCCGCCGTCAGAAATGTAGACGTGATTGATTTCTTCCAGATCATGGTCTTCCCCCGCAACCCAGAATACCGGAATGACCGGAACGTTCAGCTCTTGTTCTTTTTGCTTTGCTAATAAAAGGATCGATACGATTTTATGTATAGTGTAAAGAGGACCCGTTAAAAGGCCGGCCTGCTGCCCTCCGACAACGACGACGCTTTTCGGATCGCGAAGGCGTTCGATTGTTTCATTCATGGTTGCCGATTGAAATTTGCGGTGATAGTCGAGCAAATAGTCTGCTAACGCATCGCGGTCATACGTCCGGGAGGAAAGGTCATCCAAACGGACACTCCAACTTTCATTGCTCAGGCCGTAATCAAAAAACGGCTCTATCTCCTTTTTTCCATTTATATAGTCTCGTACAAAAGGGTTTTGACTTTGTATGGAAAGTTCAGTAAGCTGCATCTCTAGAACTTCCTTTCTCCAGTAAATAGTTAGCTATCCGAAACGAGTATAGCACGTTATGCGATTCGGTCAAAAGATTTAGCTTCATTCGTTTTCAAGCGCCTTGATGCTGCGATATAAAAAGGTAAGGTGCGGGGCGGGCTCTCCTGACTCTTTTGCCCGCTTCAGCAGATAGCCGATGATCGCATCCGCTTCCGTTTTTCTTTCTGCCAGCACATCGGCAAGCATTGAGGACGTGTTGCTTTTCGTCCGGCGGCAGACGGAAAGAACATGGTCCCACGCTGCCTGGCGATCTTCAAGTTCCAAAATCCGGCTCGCTTCTTCAAAGACGAACTTCATATAGGCCCCATACATCGGCTCCTCAAGCAGCGCGCCGTTTTTCACCCGCAAAAGAGCCGTCAGCGGATTGATGCAAGCATTGACAATCAATTTTTCGGCGAGGGGCTTATACCAGTCTTCGGACCAAATAAAAGGGAACGCTTCATGCACCGAAGCGAGCTCTTTTTTCAGCCGGGCGGCGGATTGGCTTCGGAACGCGCTCCATTTTACGGCCCCTTTTCCCGTGTGCCGGAATGTGCGGTCATCCACCCTGACAGCTCCGTGTTCCACAGATCCCGTATAGATGCGGTGGCCCGTCTGCCATTTTTCAAGCACGGGAATATGCGCCATTCCATTTTGCAGGAACATGATGTCAAGAGGAGCCGCCTGCTCCAGCTCAGACAGAACGGCTCCGAGCTGATGCTCCTTTACGGCAACAAAAAGAAGGTCGCAGTCCGGATCAAGTTCAGTCACGCCCCTGGCGTTCACGGTCATCTCTTTCCCGTCTTCAAGAAGGCGGATTCCCTTTTCTTCAATCGCTTCCGCCTGTTCCTTTCTCCGCGCAATCACAGTCACTTCGTGGCCGAACGAAAAATAGTATGCAAAAAGGAGGCCGACCGAGCCTCCTCCGATGACTCCGATTTTCACATTCTCACACCCTGATTTTTTCATATACTGTATATCATAGCAGAAATTTTCGCCGTTGACTTGTCAGTTGTTTCAAATATTCAGAACCGTTTCGCTTCATTATATTAGAAAATTTTTATCATTTGGATTTTTTGAAAAAAGCGTTTACAATAGAAGTAGACCACAAACAAGGGGGTAACATAATGGTCAAAGTCGAACGTTTGCTGATCAACTACAAAACGCTTGAAGAATTTAAAAAGTTCAGGGAGTACGGGATTCAAGAGCTTTCCATGCTGGAGGACCTTGAAAGCAACATGATTGAAAACGACAGCAACTCACCGTTTTACGGCATCTATTACGGAAATCGGCTCGTCGCAAGAATGAGCCTGTATAAAGTGGATGGTAAATCAAACCAATATTTTGAAGAAGGCCAAGATTACCTCGAGCTCTGGAAGCTTGAAGTTTTGCCGGGGTATCAGCGAAACGGCTACGGAACGATGCTTGTGGAGTTCGCCAAATCTTTCGGACTCCCGATTCGCACAAGTCCGCGCGTCAAATCATCCGATTTTTGGAACAAGATGGGCTTTACACCGGTTAAATACGATATGGCCCGGGATAAAGGGGAAAATCCGCTCGTTTGGCATCCTGCGAGCGAACCTAGTCAAAGTTCTGAATCAGCATAAACGAAAAAAGCCGGCCGATAGCGGATGGCCGGTTTTCTATTTTCAAGCTTCCCCCAGATTTTCATTCGGCTCCGGCTGGAGCATCGCCTTTTTGTTTCGTTCGTCTCCCTGAAGAACGACCATTTTTCTGGCTCTCTCCATGATTTCAATCAGCGCTTTATAATCCTCTTCTGTCAATTCAAGCTTTTTTTTCAGCGATTGATTTTCGCTTCGCAGCTTTTCAACTTCTTGTTTCAGCTCATTGATTTCTTCAGCAAGCTTTTTCTTCTCGTCGATAAAGTCCTTTTGAACCGGGGCTTCTTTCAGCTTTTCCAAGTACTCTATGACATCATCGAGCGTCAGGTTTTCCGCCTTGCTCTCAGAAACCGTTTTGACAGATCCAGGAAGGTTTGCGGAATGGATGCCGATTTTTTTGCGCAGCTCTTTGCGCTGCTTCTTTGCCAGTTCAATGCCTGATTGGTATTGCTTTCTGACAAATGAATTCCAGCGGAATCCGCAGGCGGCCGCGGTTCTGCTTAAAGCCTTGCCCACTTCTTCAAAGGCTGAAAGCTGTGTCCCGCCTTCCCGAATGTGCCTTAATACGACCTCAGCCAGCAATATATCTTCATCCTGTGTCCATGCATCCTGTCTTGTAATCGTCAAATGTTATCCCCCTCCATGACTTTATGAATTTACCTCATACATATGCGGCTGATAGAGTAGATAGACTATTTTCTTTACAGGAAATAAAAGGATGAAGGGAAAACGGGTATAAAAAAACACAAGACATGAAGTCTTGTGTTTTCATTGTTGACGATTAGTTGCTTTTTACGTCTTTTCCTTTGTATGATCCACATGCTTTGCAGACGCGGTGTGAAAGTTTCATCTCACCGCAGTTTGGGCATTCTACCATACCAGGCACTTGCAATTTAAAGTGTGTACGACGAAGTCTTTTTTTCGTTTTAGAAGTTCTTCTAAAAGGTACAGCCATTATTCCCACCTCCTTAAAGAGCGTTAAGATTCATCTTCTTGTTTTAAGAGCTTCCCGAGTCCGGCAAGTCTCGGATCGATCCGGTCTTTCCGGTCATCTTCTGTAATGACCTGCCAATCCTTGCCCTCCTGCGGAGCACCTTCTTCTTTTTGAACAGACTCACAAAAGATTTGCATAGGGATCTCAAGAAGGATTTCTTCTTTCACGACCGGAGTCAAGTCGATGAGGTCATCTTCAACAATATGGATGTCTTCATCTTCCATTTCCTCGGTCTTATGAAATATAAACAGTTCTTTTGTAGAAATGCTGAATGGATAACGAACATCAACAAGCGTTCTTGAGCAAGGCAAGATCATCTCGCCTGAAATGGTAAAATCAAATGCAGCCTGCTTTGAGCGGATTTCTGCGCGCCCTTTCACCCGCACCGGTGAAATGCTGCGGATTTCCGAGCTTTGAGAGAGTTCGCTTAAATCAACTGTTTCATCAAATTCAAAGTCCTTCTTCGGCATTTGATTCAGCTGATGTATCGTCCATTTCATTGTATCACCTCTAAGTGAGCAACAAACATGATTATAGCTTTCATCATGTTTTTTGTCAATATTTTTTCTTTACAGATATGCGCCTGCGCCTTTCATTCGTTGACATCGTGAACAACAATTCATACACTTAGGAAAAACGCTGTTTTCGCGAGGCGTCTGGACATTCCATGTGTAAATGTATCATAACTATTTCAAGAGATGCAAGAGAGGTGAAAAAATGAAAGCGGTCGGCCTTGTTGTGGAATACAATCCTTTTCATAACGGACATTTATATCATATAAAGGAAGCAAAATCAGAAACGCGGAGCGAGGTGGCGGTTGCCGTTATGAGCGGCTCCTTTTTGCAGCGCGGCGAACCCGCCATCGTATCAAAGTGGGCGCGTACGAAGATGGCGCTCGCATCTTTTGCCGATGTCGTCGTTGAACTCCCTTACATATTCGCCGTCCAAAAAGCGGAAACGTTTGCTGAAGGCGCCGTCTCGATTTTAAATGAATTAGGGTGTTCTTCTTTGTTTTTCGGAAGCGAGCACGGCGATATTGAGGCATTTCTCAATACAGCCGCACACACGATAGAGCACGAAGACAGGCTCAACGAAGAAGCCAGAAAGCAGATAGCGTTTGGGCTGAGCTACCCGCAAGCGATGGCAAAAGCGTTCCGGTCTGTAACAAGAGAAGGCGGTAACATCGTTGACCTTTCAAAGCCGAACAACATTCTCGGATTCCATTATGTGAAAGCCATCATGCAAAAGCAATTAAGCATGAAGCCCGAAACCGTCAAGCGCCGGTCCTCAGGCTATCACGATTCAACATTCCCTGAAGCGGACCGAATCGCAAGCGCTACGAGCATACGCAAGTCGATTTTTGAAACGGGAAGCCTTGCGGACAGCCGCTTCTACCTTCCAAAGACAACGGTCGATGAGCTCGATGAATACGCCCGGACTTTCGGCATGTGGCACTCGCCCGAAGATTATTTCCCCTTTTTGAAATACAGCCTGCATACAATGGATACAGAAGAGCTGAAAGGGATTTATGAAGTGGAAGAAGGACTTGAGCACCGCGCCAAAAAAGCGATCCGAAAAGCAGGCTCATTTAAGGAATACATGGAGCTTTTGAAAACGAAGCGCTATACGTGGACAAGACTGCAGCGCATGAACACCCATATCCTCACAAAAACGAAGAAAGCCGACGTTAAGCGCATGTTAAACGAAACACATCCGGCATATATCAGACTTCTCGGAATGACAAAAAAAGGGCAGGCCTATTTGGCTGAAAAGAAAAAAAGCTTGAGCGCACCCCTTATTACAAAGACGGGATCGTTTTCCCATCCTTCCCTCCAGCTTGACATAAAAGCGGGCCAAGTATACAGCGCCCCGCTCAAAGAGCCGGTGCGGACGATGCTGACAGAGCAGGAATATTCCCTTTCGCCGATCAGGTATGACGAAGACAGCCGGATATTTTTGCGCAAATAAAAACACCTGATGGACATCAGGTGTTTTTCACTTTATCTTCCAAATAATGAATCGCATCATCCATCGTGTCGACAGGGACGATTTTCATATCGGTTTTAATATCTTTTGCCGTTTTTACAGCTTCTTCATAGTTTGATCCTTTTTTTCCGCCTTCGTTCGGGGCAAAAAAGATGTCGGCTCCCGCCTTGTCTGCCGCAACGACTTTCTGGCTGATGCCGCCGATCGGACCGACTTTGCCTTCGTCGTCGATCGTTCCGGTTCCAGCAATATGGTGTCCTTTCGTCTCGTCTTCTTTTGTCAGCTGGTTATAGATCTCCATTGACATCATCAGCCCTGCCGAAGGGCCGCCGATGTTTTCAATATCCATATCGACCTCCGGCTTCACCTTGACATTGCGGTCTGTGATGAGGGAGACGCCGAGCCCCGCTCTCTTTGGATCTTCTTTGAATGTTTTCAGCTTCATCTCATATGTTTTTTCTTCTTTATCCCGTTCAACTACGATTTTCACGCGGTCCCCGGCTTTTTTTGACTCGATGTAGCGGACGAAGCTCTCCGCTGACCGGAACGATTTTCCGTCCGCTTTTTTAATTTTGTCCCCGACTTGTATTTTCCCTTCTGCAGGCATGCCGCTGACGACCGACATGGCATATACGCCGTTAAACGTGTAGCTGACTTCTTTTCCGGCCCGCTTATAAGCGGCGATCATCGCATTTTCCTGGGAATCTCTCATCATTTGCAGTTGGCGCTTCATATATTCCTGATCAGATTCGCCTTCTTGTTTAAAATTTTCTTCCGGAAGAATTTCGTGGTAAGGGCGCATTTTTGCCCATATATATGTAAGCGGGTTGGCAGGACCGACTTTAACTGTCATTAAAGAAAAGCTCCCTTTTTCAGGATAGCCGTTATCGACTTTAATTAAAGGGTTCAGCTCGGTCGCTTCGCCAGGTTCGGTGATGTAATATGGCAGCTTCACAAATGACAGCGCGGCCACGATGATAACGAGCAATAGTGCGATGCGTATAATTCTTTTTTTCAGCATGAAAATGTAACCCTCCATCTTTATTTTCACCGGCTCACATCTTGATCCGGCTTCGAATTTTCAGCCTGCATGAATTCACAGATGTATGAAATGCCTTCTTTTGATGCTCATCAAGGAGAAGGGTTTCCGCGCGTTTAAAGAGCTTCCGGTTCATTTGTTTCATCGCCGATCTGCAATCTGGTGGTCTAAAATAAGGACCAGCCTTCGTATAATGATAAAGAAGTTTCACGGAGAAGGCTACCGCACAAATCGGGCAAGCTTTTCGTTTATTTTATCATGATCCTGTTTCCAATGTGTATTCACAGCCGCAAAGGGGGTTAGAAATGGACATGTCAAAGGTAAAGACACTCATGATTGCCGTTTTGCTGCTTTCATTTACAGCTGCCGTCATTACCCACCCGCAAGAATCATTTGACGCTTCTAAAAGTGGACTTGCCATGTGGTGGGAGGTCGTATTCCCTTCCCTTTTGCCTTTTTTTATTTTATCAGAGCTCTTGATCGGGTTTGGTGTCGTCAGGTTTGTCGGGCTGTTGCTCGAGCCTTTCATGAGACCGGTGTTCCGCGTACCCGGCGTCGGAGGGTTCGTGCTCGCAATGGGAATGGCATCGGGAAACCCGGCCGGCGCAAAACTGACTTCAAGGCTGAGACAGGAACGGCAGATTTCCCGGGTCGAAGCAGAGCGGCTCGCTTCATTCACCAACTCATCTAACCCGCTGTTTATTTTCGGAGCCGTTGCGGTCGGCTTTTTCCATAATCCTTCTCTTGGCGTTGTGCTTGCGGCGGCCCATTATTTGGGCAATTTCGCAGTTGGACTGACGATGCGCACTTACGGAAGAAAAGAAGAAAACCGCACCGCCGTGCGAAAGAAGCTTCCTGTGCCTTCAATTAAAGAAGCCTTAAAAGCGCTCCATCAGGCAAGACTTGAAGAAAAGCGGCCGCTCGGCAAACTTTTGAGCGATGCTGTCATCTCCTCCGTTCAAACGCTGCTAATGGTGGGCGGCTTCATCATTCTTTTTTCGGTTTTTAATAACATTCTTTCTGTGATGCACATCACCGACATTCTTTCGCACGCGACAAGAATGATTTTGACGGCTCTTCAATTGCCCGGTGATTTTGATAAGCCTTTATTATCGGGATTGTTTGAGATTACGCTCGGCAGCAAACTGGTCAGCGCAACGGATGCGGCGCTTCTCCAGCAAGCGGTGATCGTCAGCTTTATTTTGGGTTTCAGCGGCTTCTGCGTCCAAGCGCAGGTTGCAGGCATTCTTGCTGAAACGGATATCCGCTTTAAGCCGTTTTTTATCGCTCGCATCCTCCAGGGAATTTATGCAGCGATCTTTGTTCTTATTCTTTGGAAGCCTCTTTACACATCGTTCTATTCTCCGACTGAGCCGGTCTTCTCCTTTCTGACGGCCGGGAAGACGGAACCTTTCTTTCTGGAGATGTGGAACACTTTAGCAGAGATCGGTCCGCTCCTAACAATCGGCACCCTTCTCATCTATATCATTCTTTATGCCAAATCTTACGCCCCTGTTAAAAAATGAGCAGCCGGTTACGGCCGCTCATTTTTTGCAAACTTTTTTTCAAGTGCAGCCTCGACCGCTTCCGGCACGAGTTCTGCGACTGAACCTTTATATTTTGCCACTTCTTTGACAATGCTTGAACTGAGGAACGAGTATTGGTTATTCGTCATCATAAAAAACGTTTCAATATTTTCATCGAGCACTTTGTTCATCGAGGTTCCCTGCATCTCGTATTCAAAGTCAGATACCGCTCTAAGCCCCCGCAGGATGACGTTTGCCTGCTTGCTCTTTGCATAATCAATCAAAAGCCCCTGAAAAGATTCCACTTGCACATTCGGGATATCCTGCGTCACTTCGCGAAGCAGCCCACAGCGTTCTTCCACTGTAAACAGCGGCTTCTTCGAAGAATTGTTCAAAACGCATACATAAACTTTATCAAACACTTTCGCCCCGCGCCTGATGATATCCAAATGTCCAAAAGTCACCGGATCAAAACTTCCGGGACAAACGGCAATGCTAGCCATCCCCATTCCCTCTCTTTCTGTATATGGTCACGCCTGTTAAGCCGTATATTTCCTGCCGGGCAAGCTGAAGTCCGCCCGCCGCATCCGGCAGCATGACTTCCTTCGCATGCTCAGCCACAATAAACCCTCTTTCAGTCAGCATATCCGCTTCATCAATGATCGATAAAAGCGCTTCCAGCTTTTGCTCTCGATATGGCGGGTCCAAAAAGACGGCATCAAAGCTTGCGCCCCTTTTCACCAGTGCATGCAGAGCCCGTTCTGCGTCATTTCTGTACACTTCGGCGCACTTTTCTAAGCCCAGCGTTTTCAAATTTCCTTTCACGGTTTGAATCGCTTTAAAATCCCGGTCGACAAAAATGAAGCGGTCAAATCCCCGCGACAGCGCTTCAATGCCCAATCCGCCGCTTCCCGCGTACAGATCAAGGCCGGTGCCGCCTTCAAAATACGGGCCGACCATATTAAAGATGGATTCCTTTACTTTATCGGTCGTCGGCCTTGTCGACGTGCCGGGAACCGCCTTTAAGGCACGTCCCTTATACGTCCCAGAAATCACTCTCATACTTCCACCACTTTTTCTTAAAACTCGAAAAAAATCATTCCTATCTTATCATAAAGTGTTTTCTGGCACAAACACCCAAAGTGCAAATTCATATGTATAGCAAAAAGGCTCGGTGGTGATAATAATAGCAACAGCATCGATTGATGTTGTTGCCAACCGCGGAGAAGACTTACGTTTCCCCATAAGTTCTTCCTCCGGTTTCTCCTCTCCCTTTGCCTTCTCCTTAATTTTTTAAGGAATAGAAGGACCCCGCAGAGGTATTTCTGCGGGGATTTTTTTAACATAAACCAAGTTAGAGCCCGGCTTTATAGTCGTATTCTTTCGCTTTATCCTGCTTGGATTCAAACTCCATTTTCAAAAACGGTTTGTATGAAAGATCCACCTGTTTGACAAAAGAGTACGAACGTATTTTTGCGATGATTCTTTCGGCATCTTCCATATTGCAATACACCACTACATATTTCAGCCGCTTTGAAACGTAATGAACATTTCCGAATTTCCTGAGCATTTTCGCCTGCTTCAAGGAGTGCAGCCAAACGATTAAGCCTTGACGCCTGATTTCCAAATTGTTCACCTGCCTGTCGCTCTGTGCATGAAGTTCTATAAAAAAACGAGACTCGGGGCGACCGAGCCTCATCAGGAAACTTTACAGCCGCAGCTTCCGCCTGACCCGCAGCCGCCGCCGCAAGATGAAAGATTATCAAAATAAGGGTTTCCAGTCGGTACTTTGATATGTTTTGACACAGCATGACCGATTTCCACGCTGACTTCATCAAGAATGGATTGCAGCTCTGTTTCCGCCTTTTTAAATTCGGCTACTGTATCGTGAAGGTCAAGCTCCCGTTTGATTTCCCTCATTTTCTTGGATATCTCTTTATAATCAGGATGATACTTGCCAAAGCGCTGCACATCCTCGTACTGTTCTTTTATTTTCGTAAACGAAGCGATAATACGTCCGGCCTCTTCATCTTCGCGGAGACGCTTGTAGCATTTTCTGTAATGTTCAGCCGCCTCTGATTGAAGAATCATGTTGGCCAAATCATATGCTTCATTTTGAAGCCGCAACGATTCCATTGTGGCAAACATAGACATGCACCTCCAGCTATAGTGTATCACAAAACAGCCGTTTTCAAAAATGTCTATGCCGCCTCCGAACTATAATTTTCCAAAAACTTCGCTTTCACAAGCGGAATCGCGCCAATCAGATAAGCCTTTGGGCTTTGGTTTATGGGTGGCGCAGCCGGCCAGCAAGAGGCACAGCGTGATCACAAGCCAGCACTTTTTCATCACAGATCAACTCCTTTACACCTAGCTTTGCCAGAATGACGCGATTTATCATCATAAAAAAAGACTCAGGCTTTAAATTAATCCTGAGTGCGCATCGCATGAAACATTTGCAGCATCATCTGGGCCATCTGAATGCTGCCCGATAACTGGTTGACCCTGTGAGGAATCGTTTTTTCATAAAAATTCATCATATCGAGATGAAAGGCTGACAGATCATTCGGATTCCGCGAAAGCTTGCGGTACCAGACCGGCTGCTCACGGATGAACCGGCGGCGCTCTTCGTCGGCGAACACATACTCCTGCACTTCTTTACGCATGTCTTTCTCCTTCCCTAATCTTTTCGGAAAGAAAACGGATGCTCGCCGCCGCTTTGTTTCTGCTGTTTTTGGCTTCCGCCCGAAAACTGGCTGAGCAAGCTTTGCAGCGAAGAAATAGACTGGCTCATTTTATTGATCTGCTCATTCATTTGATTGGCATCCATCTTTCGAACGGCCGTCACCATTTTCGAAATGAAATCGTTTTTGCCGCCAGCGTCCGGCTCCTTTTCCGCTGAAGCTTCTTCCCTGTACGGATCCCATATCGAATCGTCTTCCCCGAGCAAAACCCAGTTTTCATAGACTTCCTGCCAGCTTTTTTCTTGTTTCCGGACTTCGGAAATCAACTTAGGATGCCGTTTTATAAATTGCTTAAATTCATTGATGGATGATTGCGCGTTTTGATTTGCCAACGTCTACACCCCCTCCGAAAACATATGCCTACTATAGTGTAATCCGCCCCGGCAAAAAATGTTCGCCTAAAATTCCTCTTTTTACAGGAACGGTGAGCAGCCGACATTTCAGGATTTCTCAAAAAACGAAAAGCCCGGGTATTGTCCCGGGCTCTATTGCCATTCTTTAATAAAGTTTTGCGTATAATATTTCTCATCCACCCCGACGCCGAGATGGGTATAGTCGGCATTTAAGAGCGCTTTTCTGTGCCCTTCGCTGTTTAACCAGCCTTCAACCGCCGCAGGCCCGTCGACATAGTTGAGCGCGATATTTTCCCCCGCCTGCTCAAAATTGACTTTTCCTTTTTCAAGCCTGTCTTTGAGGGTGCCTTCCGTTTCTGACACATGGGAGAAGTAATGGTGCTCTTTCATGTCGCTGCTGTGGCCGTAAGCCACTTTTGATACGCCTTCATCCCAAGTGAGCTCAGACAGGCCGTGCCTTGCGCGGATAACGTTTGTTATATCAAAAATCTGCTTCTCATTTGCTTTCTCGATTTTCTTCCAATCCGATTCTGTCAATGCTTTAGGCTCGATCAGGGTGCCTCTGTAGACAACTTCATACGGCCTTTGCTTGATTAAAGTCGGCGCATCAAATGCCCTGATGCTTGAAAGCGTCCCCTCGAATTTATCCATGTACAGCTGAACATAGATGTCTCCGACTTTAACCGTCGGCCTTGTATTCATATCTTCCTCGGAAAACTCAAAACGGTATGAACTGCCTTTATATTGAACATTGACATACGGGGCGATCTGGGTCGTTTTGAAAACTTCCCTTGACGGCCGTCCGATTTTAAACGGAGCGGTGTTCACCCCGTCGCCTGTCGCAAACAATGTCACAGCCTTGCCGCCCAGCAAGCCGATTTGAACGTACTGTTTTTTCCCTTGGTTATAGACCCACCATTCATAATCATACGCTGAAGGATCGACTCTGTCCGGTTTCCCCAGTTTCTTTTCGATCGTCTCGGCCGATTCCCCGATAAAGGAAAGCAGGCCGGAATCGGGAATGTTCAAGGGCTTCTCTTTTTTTGCATCTTCGTTTGAGACTTGCGGCTTGTCTTCCTTCGCAATTTTCTCAGGCGTTGAGCCGTATTGAATAAACAGCGTGTATGAAGCCGCAACGATGAGAAGGATCACGACCGCTCTTAATATATTTTTCAAACTTTCACCTCCGACTGACGGATCAATCTATCCATTAAGCTGCGCACGCATCAAAAACTTGCCTTTAGTGTCATTTAAACAGAACTGACATGAATTTTCAATGTTAATACAGCCTATTAAGATGTGAGACAAAATATGTTTTAATGAAGAAAATCTCCAGGCCGCTCTTCGTTTTCAGATATAAATGTCAGCGCGTCGCCAGCCTGGCGGTTCGATTTATTGTGAGTTGAAACATCGCCGAGCGTAATGATGCCGGCAAGCGTTTTTCCCCGTGTAACCGGGACCCTTCTGATCTGATAATCTCCCATGAGATCGACCGCTTTTTCAATTGAATCGTCTTCACTTACCGTAATGAGATCAGTCGTCATGACATTTGTAATTTTTTGCGAATTCGGTTTTTTAGCTGCGATTCCCCGCAGCACTAAATCCCGGTCAGTGACGATCCCAACCAGTTCCAAGCCGTCATCAAGCACAACCGGAATCGCTCCCACATCCCCGTCTTTCATTTTCACGGCAGCCTCGTATACATTATCAAGAACCGTACAATATAATGTTTCCTTTGTCATGATATCTTTCACACGTGTCAATCAGAAGACCTCCTCTTGTCGTTCGTTTGTTCATATTGTCGTCAAGCCGCGCGCGATTCATACTGTCCACAAAAATATTTATATATCGGCTCAGGCAGGATTGAAAGTTTAACGCTTTCATACTATGATTGTCAGTAAAGGTAATTTTTTTAAGGGGGTTTTACGGGATGAAATTTGAAGAATCCGGAATTGAAGGATTGACTGCCGACCTTAACCGGTTAGACGACATCATGGAAAACGAAGGGTTCGTAAGAGCTGGACAATGGGATTATGAACGCGTCACATATGACCGCAAATTCGATATGGTCGAAGGAAGATTCTACCTTCGCGTGTTCGGATATGCCATCGAAGGTGACGTGGGCGCCCGGCGCGCGGTAATCAAACTGATGACGCCGCTTTTGGGCAAATATTATTATCCGCATGGAGTGGAATACGGCGAAGACGAACATTTTCCGCCGCAGCTCCTCAAAACAAGCAAGACGGTGCTGAATTCGATCAAAGAAAAGGTTTCAGCGCTTGAAGTGTAGCAGGCGTACATAAAAAAGGGTGCAGCCCCTCGGTGAGGCTGTACCCTTTTTTGACCTTAATGAACCGTAGACGGAGAATATGATTCTTCTTCCAGGTCCTTTTCGTCTTTGGCTCTTTCCTTCCTCGCCCAGCCGAAAAAGATAATCGCCAAAAATGTCCCGTACACGATTTCCTGTAGGATTTTCATGACAATCGCGCCAAGCTGCTGATCTTCGAGAACAGGCATGCTGCTGAACATTTCCGGACCTGTAAGCGTCATTCCGCTCAGCGTATCGAGAGGAACGCACAGCTTCATTGCCTCCGCCCATGCTGACGGATCCGAATATGTCGAATACAGAGCCGTATCGCTGAACATGATTAACGCGCACGCCGGTGTCAGCAAAATGCCGTCAGCCATAATGTAGCCGAGTTTCAAAAGTCCGCTCATCTGCGGAAGCTCCTCGACCTTGTGAACGAGCGGCCACCACATGAAAAACGCTGCAATAAAGATCAGCACGGTAATGGCGGCATGATAAACGGCATCCGTCTTTATAAAATCAAACACCAATGGAATGTGATACATCGAAAATAGACCGTTAAACACGATTATCGCGATCAATGGTTTGGAAAAAAACCGGAACAGCGGCTTGACGATCGGCAGAAAAATGACCTTTTTCCAAAACCAAGGCGGTATGCCAAGGATGATCAGAGGCGGCACGATCAAATACAGAACCGCCATTTGCGCCATATGCGCGCTGAACATAATATGTCCCAGCAAATCAACCGGACTGCCCTTAGACGCGTATAAAAGAATCATCGCCGTCAGGAATAAACCGATTTCTTTCCTGGACGCCCGCTCTCCTTCTGATCCTAAGCGTTTCATCAGAAAAAAGTAAAGGGCGGTTATGAAAACGACAGCCCCTAGGAAATAGGGGCTCCAAAGGGCGCGAAAACCGAATATTTCAAGGCTGCCCAACATGAGCATCCTCCTTTCTGTATGTCGGTTCGATTACCACCAGATTAGCGTTACAAAAGCCAACACGGTAACAAAAGCGACCAAAACGCCCGAATAAAGGAACAAAGTCGGCGCTTCATGCCCCCGCTGACTCATATGCATAAAGTAATACAGCTGAAACGCAACCTGAATGACGGCGAGCAGCAGAATAAACGGCACCGTAAACCATACGCCGGCATCTGAGGCGACCGTTAAAAAAGCGACAATGGTCAGGCCGATCATCAAACCGAATGAAATAACCTGATATCTCATGTCCTCCGCGTTTTTCTTTTTGCGGTAGGCAAGATCTGTTTTGGGATTCCCTCTGTTTTCGTTATTCACCATTTTTATCCCACCATCCCCATCAAGTATACAACGGTAAAGATAAACACCCAGACAACGTCGATAAAATGCCAGTAGAGGCTTGCGACAAAAAACTTCGGCGCGTTGTAAAGGCTTAATCCGCGGCCCGCATTTCTGATCATCAAAGAAAGAATCCAGAGAAGCCCGAAGGTAACGTGTGCTCCGTGTGTGCCGACAAGCGTATAAAAAGCGGAGCCGAGAGCCGAGCTTTGAATGGTGAACCCATATTCGTGAATGTAATGCGTGAACTCATATATTTCAAGCGCCAGAAAGCCTGCACCGAGCAGAACGGTGATTCCGAGCCAAACCTGCATCTTTTTAAAAGCGAAGTTTTTCATATGATACATCGCATACACGCTCGTCAAACTGCTCGTCAAAAGGAGCATTGTCGCAAGAAAGACCAGCCCCATGTCGAACATCTCGGTCGTTTTCGGCCCCCCTGCATTCGAATTCTTCAGCGCAAGGTATGTTGCGAAGAGAGACGCGAAAAGAACCGTCTCTCCCCCGAGAAATAGCCAAAAGCCGATAAATTTATTTTTTCCTTCTAACGTAGCTTTTTCAGGAGAAGCCGGGAAGGTTTCAGCCGTCAATTTCTCTTCTGTATGCATTATGCCTTCACCCCTTTGTCGTCATCATCCATCAGATCTTCTTTATGAATATGGTACCCGTGGTCATCAATTACAGACCGGAGAAGCATCATAAATAACGTGATCCCTAACCCGATCAGAATGACAGGCAGCCCCCAGGCAAATTCCGTCCGGTACATAAAGCCGAAGGCGGATATAAACAGCCCGAGTGACATGATGAACGGAAGAATCGATCCGTTTGGCATATGGATGTCCTGAAGCGGCTCCGCGGCGGTCATTGACTGCTTGCCGGCTCTTTTTTCGATCCATAAAGCATCAAGGCCTCTGACCAAAGGCAGCTGTTTGAAGTTGTATTCAGGAGGCGGCGAAGAAACGGCCCACTCAAGCGTTCTTCCGTCTTGCCAAGGATCGCTGCCGACTTTTTCCCCTTTGGCAGTCGTCACGATAATATTGATCACGAGTATGATGACCGCAGCCGCCATAAACACAGCTCCGATTGAACTGATCAGGTTCGCCATGTCAAATCCCTGATTCGGCAAGTATGTGAACACGCGTCTCGGCATTCCCCACAATCCGAGCCAATGCTGGATGAAGAACGTCAGGTGGAACCCGATGAAAAAGAGTACAAACGTTATTTTGCCCAACGCTTCGCTCAGCATTTTCCCGAACATTTTCGGCCACCAGTAATGAGCTCCGGCGAGGATGGCGAACACCACTCCGCCAATGATGACGTAATGGAAGTGGGCCACGACAAAGTACGTGTCATGGAACTGATAGTCAGCCGGTGCGGCAGCAAGCATGACGCCTGTCACCCCGCCCATAACAAACGTCGGGATAAAGGATATCGCGTAAAGCATCGGCGTTGTAAACTTGATGCTCCCGCCCCACGCCGTGAGCAGCCAGTTGAAGATTTTAATACCAGTCGGGACGGCAATGGCCATCGTCGCCACCGCAAAAATGGCGTTTGCCACAGGCCCGAGTCCCGTTGTAAACATATGGTGAGCCCAAACCATGAAGCCTAAAAAGCCGATCAATACGGTTGCAAATACCATTGAAGAATAGCCGAACAGCCTTTTTCTCGCAAAAACCGGAATGATTTCCGAAAAAATGCCGAACGCCGGGAGTACGAGAATATAAACTTCAGGGTGTCCGAAAATCCAGAACAGATGCTCCCAAATGATCGTATTTCCGCCTAATTCCGGATTGAAAAAGCTCGTTCCGAACAACCGGTCCAGCATCAAGAGCGCAATGCCTACGGTCAGCGGCGGAAACGCGAACAAAATCAAAGCCGAAGCGACGAATGTCGTCCATGTGAAAAGCGGCAGCCTCATGTATGTCATGCCCGGCGCCCTCATGTTGATGATCGTCGCGAGAAAGTTAATCCCGGCAATCAGCGTACCGATCCCGGCAATTTGCAGACCGAGAACATAGAAATCGATCCCGTGCCCTTCGGAATGAAGGGAAAGCGACGCATAAGACGTCCAGCCGGCATCGGGTGCCCCTCCCAAAAACCAGCTTAAATTCAGAAAGATGCCGCCGAAAAGAAACAGCCAGAAGCCGAGCGAGTTCAAGAATGGAAACGCGACATCCCGCGCGCCTATCTGCAGCGGAACGACGGCGTTCATCAATGCGAACAACAGCGGCATCGCCGCCAGGAAAATCATCGTTGTGCCGTGCATCGTCATGATTTCATTGTAGACCCCGCCGCTCATGATGTCATTGTTCGGTATCATCAGCTGAACCCTGATCAGCATCGCTTCGATTCCGCCGAGCACAAAGAAGAACCCGCCGCCCAGCAAATAAAGGATGGCAATCTTTTTATGATCGACAGTCGTTAAATAGTCCCATAATACAGCCCCAAAACCTTGCTTTTTCTTAAGCGTACTCACAATGTAACCTCCCTCATTCTCCCTTTGAAGCGTTAGTCTTCGGTTTTTAACCCCTTTAAATATTCAGTCAGTGCATCAAGTTCCTTGTCGCTCAAATCAGGGTATGTGCCGGTCATTTTGTTGCCCGGTTTTATGCTTTCAGGATCCTTGAGCCACGCTTTCAAGTTTTCATCGTTGAATTCCTTCACGCCGGCGATCGTCGACCTGTCTCCAAAAGTCGCGAGGTTCGGAGCCGTTCTGGCCGCTTCCGCCCTTTGGTCTTTTGAATCGGTCGCATGACAGCTCAGGCAGTTTTTCTCTTTGAACACCTTTTCTCCTTCAACAGCGAGATCGGTTTTCGCTTCCGCTTTATTGTTTTCCATATCGCTCATCCATTTCTTGAACTCATCCTTCGAAACCGCTTTAACTTTAAAGTCCATTAAAGCGTGGGAAGGTCCGCAGAGCTCGGCGCATTTCCCGTAGAAATAGTCTCCGGCTTTTTCCGCCCGTTTTGAATCAATCGTTAAGTAGAACTTGTTTTCATTGTCTGTGTTCGTATCAACCTTGCCCCCGACAGAAGGAATCCAGAATGAATGTTTGACATCGGAAGCTTTCAGCTTGAAGTAAATGCGTTCATCGGTCGGCACGACCAGCTCCTGGCTCGTAATCACGCCGTAGTCAGGATATTCGAATTCCCACCAGTAAAGGTTCGCCCGCACGTTGACGACGAGCGTCTTCTCCGGATCCCTGTTTTTCTTATCCATCGGTTTCGTATCAGCAAGATCAAAGGTCTGTGCGACAACAGGAACAACCAGGATAAGAAGGAGGATAATCGGAATAACAGTCCATAAAATTTCTAAATTGCGGTTTCCTTCAACCTGTTTCGGGATGTGGTCATCACCGAGCTTAGATCTTCTGTACTTGACGATGACAAATACGAAAATGAAACTTACCACTACTACAACAACAACCATGATCAGCGTGCTGAGAATCATTAGGAAATACTGCTGATCAGCCACCTCGCCCGCCGGCTGCAGCGTTGATATAAACGGTTCTCCGCACCCTGCTAAAACAAGCGCCAAAATAGTGAACAGCGACATCAGACGCCATTTCTTTAACATTTCTTCCCAACCCCTTTTCAATCAATCCTTTTGAAACTTTCACTGTTCAAACGTTTATAGGACACCTATTCATTCATCTGACTCCCCACTCCAATTAAAGCACTTACATTTCCTCATTTCATAAATAATGAGGTTTTTTACTCAAAATACCATCTATGTATGAACGTAAAGCCGCCTTGTTAAACATAATCGAAAAAATCGATAAGGCGGCTTTTACATGATTGTTGTCTGCTTGAAGTGTTAATTGACAGCCTTCAATGTGATGAATTATAGAGTTCTATCCAATTTTAAAAAGTGTAAATACGACCATGGCAACGAAGAAAATGGTCAAGTAATTTAATGAATATACAAACATGAGCGTTGCCCACTTCATGATATTTTTGCTTCTGTAACCGACCAGACCGCAAACGAGCCAGCCGATATTAAGCACCGTCCCCAAAATGACGATCGGCAGTCCGAGTCCGCCCAGGAAAAACGGCAGCGGCATTAAGCAGGCAATCCAAATGATGATCTGCCTTTTCGTCACTTCAAAACCGTGTACAACAGGCAGCATCGGTATATTTGCGGCTCTGTATTCCTCCGTTTTCTTAATCGCAAGCGCCAGAAAGTGGGGAATCTGCCAAATAAACATAATTAAAAACAGCACCCACGCCTCGACTCCGATGGAACCTTGGACAGCGGTCCATCCGATCAAAGGTGGAACAGCCCCTGACACACTTCCGATGATCGTATTAACGGTATAGCGGCGCTTTGACCACATCGTGTATAGAAACACGTACGTAAAGACGCCGACAAATCCTACTGCGGCAGCTGTCAGATTGGTCATCAGCAGCATGATAAAACCGAGCGCAGTCAGCAGAATGCCGAACCACAATGCCTGTGAAGGCTGGATTTTTCCAGTCACCGTCGGCCTTGTTCTCGTCCGCTGCATGAGCTGGTCAATATCACGGTCATAAAAGTTGTTGATGACGCATGAGCCTGCAATAATAAGCGAGGACCCCGCTAAAGTGAACAGCACGATATCAAGGTTTCCTAGAAAGCTCAGATTTGAAAAGTAAAAAGCGAGCCACATGCCCGTAAAAGTTGTTATCAGGTTCGAGTAAACAATCCCGACTTTGATAAGGGCGAGGAAATCTTTCCATGCTGTCGTCTCTTCTATTTGTCCATTCATTGCTGTATCAGCTGTAATTCTTGTTTCAGCCATAATACTAACCCCCCTTACTCAAACCTTCATCACGTCAAGAGAAGCGGTATATTCATAAAAAACCTACAACTCTATCATACAAGATTACCGGATGGAAAAAAACAGCCTATTAAATATTAATCGACAAACCGGTTTATATTTGTGAACTTTTTATGACTTTCTTTACAGATGAAGGAAAAGTTGTGAACAAGAGCGGAAAACCACTGTCATTCTAATATAGTTCTATCAAACGAAGCCACAATTATCAAGTCTTCAAAACCAATAAAAATGTGAACGCCTTCTATTGCATTTTTGTGAACAATAATCATTATGAATTGCAGCAGAACATCAATTCGCTTACACTTGAAGGTGGTAAATATCTTTTTATTAGTCAGTTTGCATTAAAAAGGAGAATTGAATTTATGAATAAAGCATTAAAAGGCTTGGGAATTATCACAACTATCGCCATGCTTTTCGTGCTGATCGGCGGCGCCCTCGTCACAAAGACGGGTTCAGGAATGGGCTGCGGCAGATCTTGGCCGCTTTGCAACGGAAGCATATTCCCGGCTTTAACCCTTGAATCGATTATCGAATGGAGCCACAGGTTTGTCAGCGGCACATCCGGCGTCCTTGTGCTGGCTCTCGCCATTTGGACATGGAAAAAAATCGGCCATATCAGAGAAACGAAATTTCTCGCGGTGATGTCGGTCGTCTTTCTCATTCTTCAGGCGCTTTTGGGCGCTGCAGCGGTCGTCTTCGGGTCATCGGCCCTGATCATGGCTTTGCACTTCGGAATCTCGCTTATTTCCTTTGCTTCTGTGCTGCTTTTGACGCTCCTGGTGTTTGAAGCTGACAGCAAACAGAAATCCGAATCGTTTTATATAGGAAAAACCATGCAGTTTCATATGATAGGAATCATTATATACACATATGTCGTCGTTTATACAGGCGCATATGTCCGGCATACGAGTTCAAGCCTCGCGTGCCTTGACTTTCCGATGTGCAGCACGGAAAACGGCTGGCTTCCCGGGAAGTTTCACGAATGGGTGCAGATGGGACACAGAGCTGCGGCGCTTCTTCTGTTCGCCTGGATCATCGCGGCAGCGGTACATGCAGCAAGACAGTATAAAAATCAAAAACGCATTTATTGGGGCTGGATGATTTCCCTGATCCTGATCATCCTTCAGGCTGCCTCAGGAATTGCGGTTGTCTACAGCAGACTGGATTTGGGTTTTGCACTCGCCCACGCATTCTTTATTTCCTGCCTGTTCGGAATCCTTTGCTACTTCCTGCTGCTTGTTGCGCGCTATCGCAGGCAGGTGCAAAAATAAAAATAAACGGTTGATCCTCCGCCTTTTGCGGGGGATTTTTTCATAAAAAGAGGCCGCCGACAAAAGTCAGCGGCCGCGCTTTTATTTTTTCAGTTCAATGAGAAGGTCGCCGGTTTGAATGGCTTCTCCGTTTGTAACGTGAATGTTTTCAACAGTTCCTGAAAACGGAGCCTGAACGGTCGTTTCCATTTTCATCGCTTCATTGATCATCAAATGATCGCCCTTCTTCACTTGGTCCCCTTTGCTTACAAGAAGCTTGATTACCGTTCCCGGCATAGATGCCGCGATATGATTCGGGTTTGAACGGTCGGCTTTCACCTTTTGATGAACGGACGATTTAATGCTTTCGTCTTTAATGACCACTTCGCGAGGCTGGCCGTTCAGTTCAAAATAAACGACTCTCGTCGCATCCGGACGCGGTTCCCCGATAGAGACAAGTTTGACGATCAGCGTTTTCCCTCTTTCAATCTCGACCTCGATTTCTTCGCCGAGGGTCATGCCGTAGAGGAAGGTTGGTGTATCAAGCACAGAGATATCCCCGTACAGTTCCGCTGTCTTGACATACTCGGTAAACACTTTCGGATAAAGCGCATATGCAACAGCATCCTGGTCGGAAAGCTCCATACCATGCTTTTCCAAGAATTCCGCTTTTATAGCGTCAAATGAAACCGGTTCAAGCAGTTCTCCAGGGCGTACTGTAATCGGCTCCTGCCCTTTTAAAATCAGCTTTTGCAATTTCTCAGGGAATCCGCCGTGAGGCTGACCGATATACCCTTTAAAAAGCTCGACAACCGAGTCAGGAAAATCGAGAGATTCTCCCCTTTCGTAAATATCATCTTCCGTCAGGTTATTTTGCACCATGTAAAGCGCCATATCCCCGACGACTTTAGATGACGGCGTAACCTTTACGATGTCCCCGAACAGGTGGTTGACCCGGCTGTACATTTCTTTCACTTCATTCCAGCGGTCGCCGAGGCCGACTCCCTTAGCCTGCTGCTGAAGGTTGCTGTATTGGCCGCCAGGCATTTCATGCTTGTAAATTTCGGTATGAGGCGCAATCATGCCGCTCTCAAACTCGCTGTAATATTTTCTGACAGACTCCCAATATTGAGACAACGACTCTACCGCATCGACATTGAACTGCGGACGGCGTTTATCTCCTTCAAGCGCATGGTAAAGCGAGCTTGCGCTTGGCTGTGATGTCAGACCCGCCATCGAGCTGACCGCTACGTCGACGATGTCGACGCCTGCTTCTATCGCCTTCGCATACATAAAAATACCGTTGCCGCTCGTGTCGTGTGTATGCAAGTGGATCGGAATGTCGATCGTCTCTTTCAAAGCCGACACCAGTTCGTATGCCGCTTGAGGTCTCAGCAGGCCGGCCATATCCTTAATGCCGAGAATATGCGCCCCCGCAGCTTCAAGCTCTTTTGCCATTGACGTATAATATTCAAGATTATACTTGCTTCTGTTCGGATCGAGAATGTCCCCTGTATAGCAGATCGCCGCTTCGGCAAGCTTGCCTGACTCGCGCACTGCATCAATGGCGAGCGTCATCCCTTTAACCCAGTTCAAGCTGTCAAAAATGCGGAATACATCGATTCCGGCCGCAGCCGATTCGCTGACGAACTTTTTAATCAGGTTGTCAGGGTAGTTTGTATACCCGACGGCATTCGAAGATCTCAAAAGCATTTGAAACATCGTATTCGGAATTTCCTTCCGCAGCTCCTCGAGCCTTTTCCACGGATCTTCTTTCAAGAAACGGTAAGCGACATCAAATGTGGCGCCGCCCCACATTTCAAGACTGAAAAGCTCTGGCCAGAGCGCAGCCGTCGGATTGGCGATTTTTTTCAGGTCATGCGTTCTGACTCTTGTCGCAAGCAATGACTGATGGGCGTCGCGGAACGTCGTATCAGTGAGGAGCACTTCCTCTTGATCTTTCACCCATTTGACAAGCCCTTCGGCTCCGCGTTCATCAAGAATCTGTTTTGTTCCGCTTGCGATTGGCTGATCGACATCTGTTTTGACGATCTGCGGCTTATCAAACTCGGGCTTCTTCTTTTTATCGATGCCCGGGAAGCCGTTGACCGTTACGTTCCCGATATATGTCAGCATTTTCGTTCCGCGGTCTCTCTGCTTAGGAAAGACAAAAAGTTCTGGCGTTGTATCGATAAAAGACGTGTCGTATTGCCCTGTAAGAAACTTTTCGTGTTTCGCCACATTTTCAAGGAAAGGAATGTTCGTTTTGATTCCCCTGATCCTGAATTCCTGAAGGTTGCGGACCATTTTGGCTGCCGCCTGTTCAAACGTCAGCGCCCAAGTTGAAAGCTTAACAAGCAGCGAATCGTAATAAGGCGTAATGACAGCGCCCTGAAAACTGTTTCCGGTATCAAGCCTCACCCCGAAACCGCCGCCTGAGCGATATGCCATGATTTTGCCTGTGTCAGGCATGAAATTGTTTGACGGATCTTCAGTCGTAACCCTTGACTGGATCGCATATCCGTGCAGCGTGATCGCATCCTGGTTCGGAATGCTGATTTCGCTGCTGTCCAGACTGAGACCGGCAGCGATCAGGATTTGCGTCTGAACGATATCGACGCCCGTTACCATTTCCGTAATGGTATGCTCCACCTGAACACGCGGGTTCACTTCAATAAAGAAAAACTCATCGTTCGCAACTAAAAATTCGACTGTACCGGCATTGACATATTCAACATTCTTCGCAAGCTTAACGGCAGCATCGCAAATCTTTTCCCGGAGGGATTCAGAAAGCGAAACGCTCGGCGCCACTTCGATGACCTTTTGATGACGCCTTTGCACAGAGCAGTCGCGGTCGTAAAGGTGAACCACGTTCCCTTCTTTATCTCCGATGACTTGAACTTCAATGTGCTTCGGCTTTTCAATCAGCTTTTCGACATAAACTTCATCATTGCCAAAGGCCGCTTTCGCCTCTGATTTCGCCCTATTATAGGACTCCTCCAGCTCCGATTCGTCCCTGACGATCCGCATGCCGCGCCCGCCGCCGCCAAGCGACGCTTTAATGATAAACGGATATCCGAACTTTTCCGCAAATTGTTTCACTTCCGCTATATCCGCCACTGGTCCGTCGCTCCCCGGTATGACCGGAATTCCAGCTTTTTCAGCTTGTTCGCGGGCTTTTACTTTGTCTCCAAACATATCGAGGTGCTCGGAGGTCGGTCCGATAAAGATGATGCCTTCCTCTTCACACCGCTTAGCAAACTGAATGTTTTCCGACAGGAAGCCGTAGCCTGGATGGATGGCATCCACATGGTTGCGTTTTGCAATCTCGATGATGCCTTCAATATCAAGATAAGCGTCAATCGGCTTTTTCCCTTCGCCGACCAGGTATGCTTCATCGGCTTTGTATCTGTGGTAAGATCCGCTGTCTTCTTTAGAATAGATCGCTACCGTACGGATATTCAGTTCTGTGCAGGCCCGAAATACGCGGATAGCGATTTCCCCTCTGTTTGCAACAAGAACTTTTTGAATAGACTGTTGTGACATGTCGTTCCCCCTCATCCGCTGTTATAAGTATGTATCTATTCTAAATGAATCGGATGGTCATTGTACACGCTTAGTTTTTTAAAAATTTATACTTTTTTTATATTGATTTTCTTTCGCTTTTGTAGTATTGACAGGCTGTTTTCGTTTGAACCGATCAAAATATTCATTAAACATGCTGATGTTCACCAATATCCCCGCGCTTGCCATCAGCAGAATGAGCGATGACCCTCCGTAGCTGATAAACGGAAGCGTCACCCCTGTCAAAGGAATCAAGCCGGATATGCCGCCCAGGTTCACGAAAGACTGGATGGCGATCATGCTCGATATGCCGATCGCGAGCAGGCTTCCAAACGGATCATCGCATTTCCTCGCTATATAAAACCCTTTTAAAACGATGAAAGAAAGCAGCAGCACGACAAAAAGGACACCGAAAATACCGAGCTCCTCGGCGATGATCGCCATAATAAAATCGGTGTGCGTTTCAGGCAGATACCCATACTTCTGGACGCTCTCGCCGAGGCCCAGGCCGAACAGTCCCCCGGAACCGATCGCCAAGTAGGAGTTGACGACTTGAAAGCCCGAATCTCCCGCATCTTTAAACGGGTTTTGATAGCTTTCAAACCGCTTCATCCGTCCTTCTGTTAAAATGCTGTCCCAGTTGAAATAAATGAGCGGGCTGACGAGCACAAGGACAATCCCGGCCAAAAGCACGAGCTTTAACAGCGTTTTGCCGCTGAATCCCGAGCACAAAATGATGCACAATGCGATTAAAGCGATGATAAAGGCCGTTCCCACATCCGGCTGAGCAGCGACCAAGGCGCAAATGAAGAGCGTGATGATCGCAGGAGGGGCGATTCCGGCTCCCAAGTTGTCAATATAGCTTTGCTTTTTGGCGTAGACGGAAGAAAGATACAAGATGACGGTCAGCTTGACAAACTCCCCCGGCTGGATGCCGTAATTCGAAACCCTGAACCAGCTTTGGGCATTCCCGGCCACATGTCCGACAACAAACAGCCCGAACAAAGCGACGACGGAAATGAGCAGCAAAAACTTTTGGAATTTTTGATTGGCAAAAGCCTTATACGGAAAAAGCGCCGCGCATAAAAATATGACGGTTCCGAGCGCCAAAAACATCAGCTGCCTGTCAAAAAAGTAGCTGCTGTTTTGTCCGTACCTTGTCACGGCCGTGATCATGCTTGAACTGTACACCATGACGAGCCCGAACCCGCACAGCAGGAATACAGCGAAGATTAATGAATAATCATAGGATTTGAGCATTCTTTTTATCATATTATCCTCTTCCTTACTTGCCTTCAAAATGTGTTTGTGGTAGTTCCTTCGTTATTTTACTACACTTTCTTAAAAAGCACGAAAGATACCCTTTTCATAAGACTTCGAATCTCCTCAGAAAGAAAAGTCCGTCTGTTCCAAGACTGCCATTCTATTTTTTTATCGGCAAATCATGCGTCTTCGTTTATTCGGCGTGAACAGCGGCCATTCCTTCATCAACTGGCGTTTTCTTTCTCATTCCATAATAAAAAAAGCCTGCCGGCAGTTTGTTTCTATCGAAACGTCGTCGACAAGCTGACTCAGACAGAAAGATTCTTCTGAGGTGTTCATTTATTTTTTTGTAAATGCATCATGTAATGCAGACAATTCACGCTCCAGCCTGTAAAGCAGTTCTTTACCCTCTTCTTCATCCACTAATCCAAGGCGGACAGCAAAATCAATTTCTCTAGAGAGTCCGAACATTTGTGTATCTAAAACCTCTTCATAAAGAGGACATTGAGGCATCGTTAAGTTGTCCATTTGCACTTGAATCAGCTTTAAGATTTTATCAGCATCACGTTTTAACAGAGCAAGTGCTTTTTCACGATGGTCGACTACAATCTCAGACGCCAAAAGTATCCCTCCGTTCCCCAGGCGAGTACCTAATTCTTCTATTTATGATAAAGCCTCAGCCGAAAAAAAGCAAGCTATTTCTGTCCTTTCGCCGTATTTCAAAGACTCGCTTTTTAAGCTTCCGCTAACGTTTTAAAAAATGCTTAAGCTGTAATTCGCAGATAATAGCTCTAAAAGCCGGATTCCGGCAATGCTGTTTCCCTTTTCATCGAGCGAAGGCCCGAAGATGCCGATGCCGAAACGGTATGGGGATAGCCCCATGATGCCCCCTGAAACCCCGCTTTTGGCGGGAATTCCGATTTTGATTGCGAATTCGCCGCTGGCATTATACATTCCGCATGTCACCATAAATGTCTTGCAAATTCTCGCGATATCCTTCGGTATGATTTGTTCTCCCGTTTCGGGATGCTTGCCGTTCAAAGCAAAAACAGAGCCGATTTTTGCCAGGTCCAGGCTGTTCATTTCAATGGCGCACTGTTTTGTATAAACATCCATAACATCCTCAACCTCAGCCTGAAAAATGCCGTGCTCTTTCATGTAATAGCACATCGCCCTGTTGACCATCGAGGTTTCAAATTCAGATTCGGCGACCTTCCCGCAAACGGTAATGCTCCGGTTGTTTGCAAGTTTTTTAATAAAATCAAGCAGTCTCCCGATCTTATCAGCGTTCGTCTCTCCTTTAATCATGCTTGTGACCACCAATGCTCCTGCGTTTATCATCGGATTCAGCGGCTTCCCCGGGTTGACGGTTTCAAGCTTGATGATGGAGTTAAACGGATCGCCAGTCGGCTCTTGTCCTACGTAATGAAACACTTTTTCCGGTCCGTGATCGATCAGAACGAGGGCAAGCGACAATACTTTTGATATGCTTTGCAGAGTGAATGCTTTTTCCACATCCCCCGCTGATATACAAGTCCCGTCGGTAAAGTAGACCGCCGCCGATAAATCGTCCTCCGATAATTCGGCCAAAGCCGGTATGTAAGATGCAACCTTTCCTTTGTCCGTCACTTTTTTCGCTTCTGTGACAAAATATTCGAGCTCCTCATTATGCCGGCAATTCAAGTTTTTTCCCTCCATCCGAGCGTCATTGCTGTTATCTTTCCCGGAGAGGGCTTTTGTTATGAGAAGTGACAATTCGAAAGAAAGCGCTTATAATTTTTTGTGAGGGAGTGGTAGAGACATGAGCATTGTAACGATCACAGGAAATGTAAAGTATCCGATTACGCTCGATCCGAGCGTCTGGATTTTTGATGACCGAAAATTCGATCTCGAGCAGTTCTTTTCACATTTCGGAGAGGTACAGGATGAAGATGACGACCTTGTGATTGACCGGGAACGGCAAATCAGAGAAGGTGCTGTATCGCCGCCGACGCTGAAATCAGAGAAAAAGTATGAAAAGGAAAAATTGCTTGACGGCACTTTCGGAATCAAGCTTGAGCCTTTTTTGAAAAACGCGGAGGTGTCAGGCTCCGCCGTCAAATGCCTCTTCAAAACGGAAGGTGAAGACGTTTCCGTTCCAATTGAAGAAGCGGGCGGCATGATTCTCTGCTTCAGCAACAAAGGCAAGCCGCTTGGCGAAGACGGGCCTGTACACGTTTATTTTCCCGACGGTTCTAACAAGATGAATCCTGTGAAACGAGTAAAAGAAATTCACATTATTTAAAGCGGCAACACTGTAACGGGTGCGCCGGAGGCGGGGAAAAAACTCCGCCTCTTCTTTTCCCGGCCGGGTTTTCGGCTTTTGCAGACGACCCGGCCGGCGTGCCATGCAAGTTGAAACCCGGGTTAAAAGCCCGGTTTTTTTATTTACAGCAGGTCTGCTGCAAGCCTTGCAAGCCGGGAGCGCTCTCCTTTTAAAAGCTTCACGTTTCCGGAAATTTTTTGATCTTTAAAGCGCTCTACTACATAGGCCAGGCCGTTGTTCATCGCATCCAAATAAGGATGATCGATCTGTTCGGTATCTCCCATCAATACGATTTTGCTGCCTTCCCCGACGCGTGTCAGAAGCGTTTTGACTTCATGCTTGGTCAGATTTTGGGCCTCATCAATGATGATGAATTGGTCGGGAATGCTTCTGCCCCTTATATAAGTAAGGGCTTCGACTTGAATGGAGCCCATCCCCGCCAAAATATCATCAAGTTCCCCCGGTTTTTTTGCATTGAACAAGTATTCCAGGTTATCAAAAATAGGCTGGACCCACGGTCGAAGTTTTTCTTCTTTTTCACCCGGAAGATAGCCGAGATCTTTTCCGACAGGAACGATCGGCCTTGTGACAACAAGTTTTTTAAAATTCCCCAGATCCTCTGTCTGCAGCAATCCGGCTGCCAGCGCAAGCAGTGTTTTTCCTGTGCCGGCTTTTCCGATCAGGGTGACAAGCGGAATATCTTGTCTTAATAGAAGTTCCAACGCCATCGTCTGCTGTACGTTTCGGGAACGGATGCCCCAAACCTGCTCCTGGTCAAAAACAAGCTTTTTAACGGCTTTTCCGCTTTGATCTACGATTCCAACCGCAGAAGATGATCCGCCGAGCGCGTCCTTCATGACGACAAACTGGTTCGGACACAGCGGCTCCTCGCTGATTTCGTCAAGCTGCAAATAATGATGTTCAAAAAATGAATTCATCTGATCCGAGCGAATGTACACGTCCGTATAACCGCTGTATATATCATCATTGTCGACAACCCTGTCGTGCAAAAAATCCTCTGACATCAACCCGATGGCATCGGCTTTGACGCGGATCAGCATATCTTTGCTGACAAGAATAACCGGTCTGCCGCCTTCTTTCGTTTCTTCTTCAAGGCTGAGGTTTTTCGCTACGGCTAAAATCCGGTTGTCGCTAGTTTTTTCGATAAAGATTTCCTGAAGCTGCTGAAAAGAGCGATGGTTAAGCTCGATTCTCAAGCTTCCTCCGTTAGGGAGAGGAACATTTTCATACAGCTTTCCTTTTAAACGCAAATCATCTATCAATTTAGATACGCGCCTTGCATTCCTCCCAATTTCATCCATGTAACGTTTCTTTGAATCGACTTCCTCCAATACGACAGCCGGGATGACGACCTCGTTATCTTCAAAAGAAAAGATTGAATTCGGATCCTGCAATAACACATTCGTATCTAGCACATAAATTTTACTCAATCTTCCGCCTCCTGATCAGGATTTTTAGCCTTTTATTTTCATTTGGGTTAAAAGCTGATGGAGCGCCCGCTAAAATATATGTTTTTGTGAATAAAGATAGAAGGTTAATTCAACAATAAAAATTAATGAAAGCATTTTTAAGGAGGCAACCTCAAGTGCGAATCTTTTTTTTGATCCTAATTCAAACCGTTATGCTGCTTTCAGCCTGCGGCATTCAAAATAATGCCCGAAATGAAGCAAATGAGCTTCCCGGCAACAGACCGATTCATGTAAAAAACAGCGCCCAGGAGCCGGTGAACCGCGAAGACGGACAAGCCATCTCACGGCGCCTTGTAAAGATCACCGAAAGCGTTCCGGGTGTCAATGATGCGACCGCCGTCGTGCTAGGCAGGCTCTCCGTCGTCGGAATTGATGTGAAAGACAATTTGGAACGCAGCAAAGTCGAATCCATTAAGTATTCGGTCGCTGAAGCTCTGCAGAATGACCCTTATGGAGCAAACGCCGCCGTTGTCGCGGATCCCGACACTGTAAACCGCCTGCGGGCAATGGGCAGAGAAATTCAAGCGGGACGTCCTGTCAAAGGGATTCTCGATGAGCTGGCAGCCATTGTCGGGCGCGTCCTTCCTGAAGTGCCGAACGACGCAACAGACAACCAGCAAACAAATCCTACAAAATCCAACAACGACCAGCTGAATGAGAGAAACCAAAAACAACTCGAAAAGAAGCAGAATAATCAATCGAACAAACATATGAAAAATCGGCAGCAATAACTTTAAAAAAGCCTGTGCCACTGTTTTCTTGACGGTACAGGCTTTTTCCTTTTTTCTAATAGAGAAAATTTATTTGTCAGATCGATTAAGGTATAATGGATCGTAAGCGAGGTGAATCAAGTGAGGGTAAAGTGTTCATTGTGTGACAAAATCGAAAAAATCGATGACGACACACTCATTGCCAAACGTCTCCGAAACCGGCCGATACATACCTATATGTGCCATGAATGCAGCGAAAGAATTAAAATCAAAACCGAAAACCGGATGAAAACCGGCCGTTTTAAGTTATATCCGCACAGAAAAGATAAAGAGCAGATCAAGTCATAAAAGCATGGACAAGCTCCATGCTTTTTTTATCTCTTTTTGTTACATAAGTAACAAAATAACAGAATATAGTTGATAAAATTTTCATTTGTAGTATTTTAAAATTGTTTCATATGCAACAAAAAAGGAGTGATTGATCATGGATTTTGATGTATTGATTGCAGGCGGCGGCCCCGTCGGTCTGCTGACGGCTTCCGAGCTGGCTTTGGCCGGCGTCCGGACCTGTATTGTCGAACGGCTGAATGAGCCTTCTCCATTCTCAAAAGCGCTCACACTGCATCCTCGCTCAATCGAAATACTTGAAATGAGGGGGCTTGGAGAACGATTTAAGGAAATTGGCAAGCCGCTCGGTTCGGGGCACTTTGCAGGTCTGAAGACTGGATTGGATTTTTCTGCGCTTGACACGCGAGCCAATTTTACACTGTTCATCCCCCAGTACGAAACTGAGAAGGTGCTTGAGGAACACGCGAGGAATCTCGGTGTCTGCATCCTTCGCGGTCATGAAGTTCTCGCTGTCCGCGAGCATGAAGACACCGCCGAGCTTGTCGTCCAGGGTCCGGACGGCCTGTCCTTACTAACCGCTTCCTATATCGTCGGTGCCGACGGGGCCGGAAGTACCATCCGCAAGCAGGCGCGCATCGCTTTTTCCGGAACTGATGCGAATATCACCGCAATGCTTGGTGATGTGTCGCTTGAAAATCCGCCGGAATCGCATTTCTATACTTGCGTGAACCGTGAAGGCGGCGTTGTGATCGTGCCTTTAGACGGCGGCATTTTCCGCGTCCTCATAACGGCGCCGCATATGCCCCAAGCTTTGCTTCACGAGCCCGTCACACTGGAAGAATTAAAAAAAGAACTCAGCCGCATTTGCGGTACGGACTTTGGAATTAACAGCCCGGTTTGGATGTCCCGCTTCGGAAATGCCAGCAAGTTGGCGGAGCATTACCGTTCCGGCAGAATTTTTTTAGCTGGAGATGCCGCGCATATACATTTTCCCGCAGGTGGACAAGGTTTAAATGTCGGGCTTCAAGATGCGATGAACCTTGGCTGGAAGCTCGCAGCAAAGATCAACGGACGGTGTCCCGGCTGGCTGCTTGACAGTTACCATCATGAAAGACACCCTGTCGGCAAAGCGCTGATCGTCAATACACAAATCCAAACAAAGCTGTTTGATTTTACGCGTGAAGGGCTGTACCTCCGTGAATTGCTATCCGGCATACTCGGATTTTCAGACGTCAATCGCTATCTGGCAGAACAAATTGCAGCGCTCAGCGTGCAGTATGATGCAGATGAAAAAATGCCTGAACATGAGCTGAACGGTAAACGCCTGCCCGATATTGACCTGACCCTTTCAGATGGTACTGTCAAACGACTTTACACATTTCACCGCGATGGACGTTTCTTATTAGCAGCATTCGGAAAAGAACCGAAGGAATTTTCCAGACTGCCTCATGTCCGGCTTATGCAACTGAAAGCGATTGACGGACGGCCTGAATGGAATGGCGTAAAAGCAGCGCTGATCCGCCCCGACGGCCACATAGCCTGGGCTGTGGACGAATCCCTGGAAAACGCGGAGCAATTGATTGCCGATGGAATCCGCCGCTGGTGCGGAAACGCTTAATCTGCAATCTGTTTAACCATTTTGTTTCACGCGTAACAAAATGGTATAATCAAAGCAGAATAATCGATTAAAGGAGCCGGTTTTCTGCATGGAACATTTAACACACGCCAAACAAGAAATATTTGACCTGTACATCAGGCTCATTCATCAGCAGGAGCAGCAAGAAACCGTCATGAAAGAGCGCATCTCCGCAGAAATGAAAAAGATGGAGCGCGAATTCGGAGCTGAAATGAGACTCAATATGTCTGACATCCATACGATCAGCTGCATTGGCGACCACGAACCGATCAACGTCACCTCGATTTCCGAGAAGATGGAATTTTCAAAAGCGACGGTCTCAAGGATCACCGCAAAGCTGACCGAAAAAGGGCTCGTCAGCAAAACACAGCTCAGCGATAATAAAAAAGAAATCTACTTCCGTTTAAGCCATAAAGGGAGAAGCATCCATCACCTTCACCAGCGGGAGCACGATAAAATCGAACAAAGATTTAAACGATTTTTAAGCCGGTATTCATCTGATGAGATCCTTTTTGCCAGGGCTTTGTTTCGGGACTTATTAACGGCGGATTTTCTCGCGGATACAGAAAAGACATAGCCGAAGAAGGCTATGTCTTTTCTACGTATTCGCCCCCGTCTGCTCTTTTTTCGAACGGTGCAGGCGGATTTTATAAATCGAAAGGATTAAAACAGCTACGATCAGCCCTTCTCCAACCGGCAGAAAAACGCCGAAAAAAGTTAAAAACGTACAGCCTAATGCCAGAAAAAAGTAAATGATCGCCGTTTTCAACAGCGGCAGCCGTTTGGCGAAACCCAGTTTAAAGACGACCGCAGACAGGACGAAGATGGTGGCATAAAGCCACCACATTCCCGCCTCGGGATTCTGGTCCACTTTATAGAGAGCGGCAAAAAACGACAGCCGTTCACTTACATCAGTCAAAAAGATTCCCCTCCCCTTTGCTTAGTTGGGTTGCTCTTTTTTTAGGTTCTGCAAATATTACGACAATCCTGCCAGCTTTTTCTTTTTCGCTGCTTTTTCGCGTTCGTTTTTGTCGAGAATTTTCTTTCTCAATCTGATGGATTCAGGTGTGACTTCGCAGTACTCATCCTCGTTCAAGTATTCAAGCGATTCTTCAAGCGACATGATACGCGGTTTTTTCATGCTGACCGTCTGATCTTTCGTCGCTGAGCGCACGTTTGTCTGCTGCTTCATTTTGTTGATGTTGACGACAAGGTCGTTTTCACGGTTGTGCTCGCCGACGATCATGCCTTCATATACTTCTGTGCCCGGCTCGACAAAAATCACGCCGCGCTCTTCAACGCCTTGAATGCCGTAGGCTGAAGCTTTCCCGGTATCCATTGAGACAAGCACGCCTTGGCGGCGCCCGCCGACTTGCCCCGGCTCAACCGGCTGATAGCTGTCAAACGTATGATTTAAAATCCCGAAACCGCGTGTAAGGGAAAGGAATTCGGTTGAGTAGCCGATTAATCCGCGTGAAGGGACATTGAAAATCAGGCGGACTTGCCCGTTTCCGTTATTGATCATGTCGATCATTTCACCTTTGCGCGCACCCATTGATTCCATTACAGATCCGGTATGCTCTTCAGGCACATCGATTTGTACGCGTTCAACAGGCTCACAGCGAACGCCGTCGATTTCTTTAATGATGACTTCCGGCTTCGATACTTGCAGTTCAAAGCCTTCGCGGCGCATGTTTTCGATTAAAATCGACAAATGCAGCTCACCGCGTCCTGACACGATCCATGCGTCAGGAGATGGCGTCGGATCGACTCGAAGGCTGACATCTGTCTGCAGCTGCTGTTCAAGCCGCTCTTCAATCTTCCTGGCCGTGACATATTTTCCTTCGCGACCGGCAAAAGGACTGTTGTTAACCGCAAACGTCATTTGAAGCGTCGGTTCGTCAATGCGAAGAACCGGAAGCGCCTCTTGATGCTCAATCGGGCAGACGGTTTCTCCGACATTGATGTCTTCCATTCCTGATACAGCGACAAGGTCGCCGGCTTTCGCTTCTTCAATCTCGACTCTCTTCAAGCCCTGGAAACCGAAGATTTTCGTGACGCGGAACGGCTTGACAGAACCGTCAAGCTTCATTAAAGCAACTTGCTGTCCGACCTTCATCGTTCCTCTGAACACGCGTCCGATTCCGATACGGCCGACATAATCATTGTAGTCAAGCAGAGCCACCTGGAACTGCAAAGGCTCCTCATGGTTATCGACAGGACAAGGAATATGGTTGACAATCGCTTCGAATAAAGCCTCCATGTTTTCATCCTGCTGCTTCGGATCTGCTGACGCGGTGCCGTTGATCGCAGAAGCGTAAACAACCGGGAATTCAAGCTGTTCTTCATTTGCATCTAGCTCGATAAACAAATCGAGCACTTCGTCAACGACCTCTTCAGGACGGGCAAAATCGCGGTCGATCTTATTGACAACAACGATCGGCGTCAAGTTTTGCTCAAGTGCTTTTTTCAGCACAAAGCGGGTTTGCGGCATGCAGCCTTCATAAGCGTCGACAACAAGCAGAACGCCGTCGACCATTTTCATGATCCGTTCAACTTCCCCGCCGAAATCTGCGTGTCCCGGAGTATCCAAAATATTAATGCGTGTATCTTTATAATTAATCGCCGTATTTTTCGCTAAAATCGTAATGCCGCGCTCTCTTTCCAAATCATTGGAATCCATGGCGCGCTCAGCCACGTTTTCATTTGCACGGAATGTACCGGCCTGATGGAGGAGCTGATCCACCAGCGTCGTTTTTCCATGGTCAACGTGGGCGATAATAGCGATATTGCGAAGATCTTCTCGAAGTTTCACATTTTCATCTCCTAAAAAAATTCAGATAATCTTTCATATTATAACTGACAAACAAAGTTATTTCAATTTGTTTCAAATTTTCAGCTCCCATTGCCCCTTTCTATCCAGCGCGATTTTCTGTAAACTAACAGTAGACTTCATACTAAGGGGATGGAAAAACAGTGAAACAAATCAAATGGATTTTCTTATTATTCGCACTTGCTGCAGTGATCAGCATCATGATGATCGGAGTTGCAGTCGCCGAAAAAAGCGCAGCCGGCGTCGCAATCGCCATCGCGATTCTGATCGTCATTATGGGAAGCGGTTTTACACTGAAAAAAAGAATGCGCGAAAAAGGCCTGCTTGAATAGGAAAGAAGCCCCTACCGAATGAAGGGGCTTTTGATTTTATATCAAAAAACCGGCGGCTGGTTGCCGCCAGTTCTTATAAAAAGAATAAGTAAATCAAAAGCATCAGCAAGTAGCCCCCGCCAAACAGCGCTGCCCCTTTGAGAATCAGCCTTTGATAATACGCTTTCCTGAACTTTTGTTCTTCCGCTTCTTCTGCTTCCTTTGGCAATCCTCCGTCATCATGAAAATTGACAGGTTCCCTCATCATGTCGTACATTTCCCGGCAATCCTCGCATGTCTTAATGTGTGCGGCAACCAAACGTTCCGTTTTGCGGCTGCAATCGCCTTCTATGTATAAAGGCAGTAAATCTCTTACAAGATGGCATTTCATATTGTTAAACCTCCCTGCCTTCCAAGCTTTTTTTCAGCTCCAGGCGGGCCCGGTGAAGATTGGTTTTTACCTTTGACAGTTTCCAATTCAGCACTTCCGCTATTTCCTCGTATGACAGCTCTTGAAACTCTCTTAAAATGAGGACAGTCTGGTAATCTTCTTTCAGCCGGTCAATGTGATGTTTCAGCTCTTCCTGCATTATGGCGTTTGCCAAATGGCGCTCAGGCATTTCAAATGTGTGCTGTTCCATATCGCCGCAGGCCGCCACGTCAGAAAATTGGATTTTTTTATCTTTTCTGTACCAGTTGATAAACGTATGATGTGCGATCGTATACAGCCATGTTTTGATCGAGGAATGGCCCCTGAAAGACTCCAGGCCCGCAAAAGCTTTTAGAAACGTATCCTGCGCCAGGTCTTTCGCCGTCTCAAGCTGATGGGTTCGCCTGTACAAATAGTACATGATGTCATGATAATATTCCCTGTACAGTTCTTCAATCGTCTGTTTTTTATTGTGAGCCATTTAGAAAAAAACCACACCGTCATCCAAATCGATAGGAGCAGGAAAGCACCATATAACGAGTAAACAAAAATCTTGATATGAAGGAGCTTCTGATGATCATCTGTTTTTTGCATGCCGGGGAGCTCTCTATTCCCGGCTGCTGCCGCTTCAGCCTGATCCTGAAAAAACTGCTCATGCTCTTTCATCCAGATCATCGTTTCCTCTTCCAGTTCACTTTCTTGATAGAGCTCATACAAATCGATAAACACCGCTTTTTTTTCTTCATTTGTCATCAAAATGTTTCACCTCATCTGTCTCGGCATCAACCAAGTATGCGTCATGTTCATTTGAGCCGAACGGCTGGATGATGACAAGCCACGCATAACGGCTCTTTTGATCCCCGTCTGAAACGATTACAAGCTTCGTCCGTTTATGATAGACCAGCCCTTTTTGATAGCGTTCAGACACTTTCTGAAAAGCTTTTTCCCCGTCTGCATACGTGTAGGGGGGTTTTTCATCTGCTTTTTGAAAGTTTTTTCTCACCGTCAGATAAGCTCCCTCTTCATGTTTCGTCATGGTCCAGACCGTATTTAACACAGCATCGCTTTCTTTTTTCTGAAATTCTATCAGATCCTTTTCTAACTCCACCCTTTTCAGATTGGAAATGTCTTGATCAAATAATGAAAGCAAGCGTTTTTCAAGCTCTTGTCCGCGATAAGGCAAGGCGCTTTCAGATTTGATCGAAATAGCCGTTAATGCACCTGTTACAGGGTGGAACTCCATCCCCATTCCGTCACTTGTCTTTATGTTGATGGATGCCGAGTTGAGGCTGAATGGGAATAATAAATCAATATCTGTCAGCCGATAAGATGAGACGGGTATGCCCAGCTTACGATAGACGGCTTCAACTCCCCGCTCGATATCCTCACCAGAAACGCGGGCTTGGTTCACGCTTTCTAAGCTGTAAACAGACGCGTCCTCATGGAATCCCATCAGAGTCTCCTTCCGCCAAGTAAACCACATTGTGCTTAATTCAGGATCCTCGCATTCACGGTAAAATTCAACAGTAGCTTCGCCGTCATCACGGCTGACCTTTGCCTTGATTTGTTTGTCAAGTTCGCGGCCGTGTTCCCTTAGAAATTGCTTCGACCGCTTGATATATGCCTGACCGGACAGGATATTCCCGCTAGGCTTTTTTTGATTGTGATAATTGGTGATCATTCCCGTCCAGCCGTCAACGTCCGCATCGTAATCTTTCGTTTTGAAATGATAAACGTTATGAAAATCCTGGTTGGTAGCTGACAAATAGATAAAGCTCTCTGTCGGAAAAAACGAGCTGACAGTCTGCTTCGCTTCTTTAACCGAAACAGGCCGAAAATTGGCATCAACCACGTCTGAAACCTCCGGGTGTGAGATTGTAAAAGCGGCATCCGCCAAATTGTAAAAAGGATTGAGGTGAAGCGTGAAAAATACGGCGGTGCCCGCGGCTAAAACACGCTTCACCATCAACAAAGGCTTTCTCGAGTCATTCAGCAAGTGATATGTCATAAGAAAACCGATCATTGTCAATACGTTCAGCGGAAAAAATTCGTATCCAAGCTTTTTGATGAAGAAACCGCCGATCGTCACAATATAAAAAATCAAAAGGAGAACGTAACGGTTTCTTTTCCAATAAAGCTGAAAAAACAAGCAGATCATCAGTCCCGGTATTCCGACAATCAACAACAGAACGAGCGGCAATTCTTCAAGCTCCTCCGCTCCAAATTCCTTCAAATAGGCGGCAAAGCTGAACAGCGATTGGAAAAGCGGCATCGCCATCACCGCAATGTCAAATGCAAAAAACAGCCCCTTGCCCCCTTTTTCCGCGAGTGTCATCATATAATGAAAAGAGACAAGCAAAATATAGCCGAACAGCAAAAACTGCATAAAAGGCAGAAGCGCATCTTGTTCGTCTATGTACAGGTTTGAAAACTCAGCGGCTTTCATTTGGTGAGCCAATTCAAACGAAAGGGCGCCAACCAGTATCAGCCTGAGAACGATGCCTGCATAAAAAAAGAGGCGCCGCCTGCACACTTTCGGATGAAATGACACGGCATACAAAAGGACAAGGCCTGTCACACACCACTGAATGACAAGCATGCTCTGTCTGCTTAAAACAAAATAACGTTCAAAATGGAGCACATAATCACTAAATAGTTCGATCAATTTCCACAATTCCTTTACATCAAATTAAGGCCTCATCTTTATAGACAAACGACGCTGCATATTGTTTCATAAAATCATAAAAAAAAGAGACCTGTTGTTAAACAAGTCTCATTGCAGCCTCAAGGGAAGGGGCAAAACCATGATCAAATATCGTTTTCCCTTTTCATCTTTTTCCGTTTTCAGCTGTTCAAATCCTGAACGGGCCAGCATGTTCAACCATTCGTCTTTCTCATAAGGCACTGCCGCAAACAACGCTTTATGCCCCTTTTCTCTCAAGCGTTTTCCGATCGTTTTGATCACTTCTTTTGCCCGGCCTTTTTTGCGGAAATCGGGATGGACAAGAAGCGTTCCGAGCCAAGGCTTGCCATTAGAAGGCGCCCATTCGAGATGAAAGCTGAGAGCCGCCGGCAGTCCCCCGTCTTCCCACACGAGCCATTCACCGTTATACATCGCATAAGCACTCATATAGCGTTCCAGGCTGTTTCCGTCAAGCTCTTCCTTCACCCACCCGGGGCTCGCTTCGGCCAGCTCTTCAAAAAAGGCGAGATCAGAAGAAGAGAAAGACCTGCTATTCATGCGGCAAATATTCGTCGAAAATCGCCCGGTGAGCTGCCGGATTGCCGGCTACGATGCTGTGGTTTTCAAGAAAATTGAGCGGTTTCCCGTCAATGGTTGTATATGTTCCGCCGACCTCGTCAAGCAGAATGCAGCCGGCAGCGTAATCCCAAGGAGCGAGCCTCATCGTCACATACACATCCATTCTGCCTGCCGCTACATAAGCGAGTTCCAAAGCCGCTGAACCGTATGAACGGGTCCCTCTGACGCGCCTGACAAGCGGGGATAATACGCTTGGATCGATCCGTCTGTTCTCGGTGATCCATGTCGCATTGATGGCCAGAATCGATTCCTCAAGCGGCACTTCTTTCATCTTGCCGAGCTTTGTATTGTTTATGTAAGCACCCTCGCCTTGAAAAGCATGATAAAGCTCATCGTGAGTTACATCATAAATCAAGCCGATTTTGCCTTTTCCGTTTTCAAAAATGCCGATTGAAATCGCAAAATTGCGTTTTTGATGAATAAAGTTCATCGTACCATCGATCGGATCGATGATCCAAACGACGCCGTCCAAAGATGTGAGCTTGTCCCCTTGGCCTTCTTCGCCAAGAATATGATGATCCGGAAAAACCGATTGAATTTTTTCAATGAAAAAACGCTCTGTTTCCTTGTCAATGTTTGTGACAAGGTCATTTGGATTCGATTTCGTTTCAATCGTCATCTTTTCTTTCATTGATTGCTTAATTTTCTGACCAGCTTCTTTCACCCAGCTTTTCGCCAGGCGATCGATTTCCTTCCAGTTTGTCATCACACTACCTCTTTTCTATGTATACCTGTTGATTTATTCATAGCATACTGATATTAACCGGGAAAAATCAAGAAAAATGACAAATATCCAGGCAGCCCAGATAAAAACGAACCTCTCAAACGGTTCGTTTTTATTATGGTTTCAACCATGTAATCTGATCCATTCTTTTCTGAGTCGTTCCAGTTTGCGCTTGCTCAACTCGATTTGGGTTTCATCCTTTTTTTCCATAGCTTCAAAAAGCGTTGCAAGTTCATAATCGACCTCAAGCCTCCAAACAGCGGCCCGATTGTCTTTTTCCTCTTTCAATCCTTGTTTTACTATTGGTTTCATGTGCCCTACGCCCCCTCCAGAGAAAATTGATTTCAAAAGGAATCCTTCTGGCTTTAAGTCCTAAGCGTGATATATATTAATTTCTTATTCATATCGTATGAAGTGCTCAAACATTCGCAACGTTATTCTAAAAATTGTGTGTTTACCTAACGATTCCCCAAATTCCGCAAGGCGAAACGTAATTTTTTGTTTGAAAAGCCGACTGTGATACAATATCTTTACTGATTGGACAAGGAGGAACACAATGAGCAGTCTGCGTTTTACTGAAGAGGATTTTCGTACATTTACAATAGAAGGTTTAGATGCGCGGATGAGCGTTCTGAAAGACACAGTGCGCCCGAAACTTCAAGGGCTCGGCGATCATTTTGCGCCTGTTCTGTCCGCTTTGACAGGAGACGAAATGTTTGTCCACGTCGCCAAGCACGCGCGCCGCTCAGTCAATCCGCCGAACGACAGCTGGGTTGCTTTCGCAAACAATAAGCGCGGCTATAAAAAGCTGCCGCATTTCCAAATTGGTTTATGGGAAACCCACGTTTTCGTATGGTTTGCATTGATCTATGAGTCCCCTCTCAAGCAGGAATACGGCCAGCTGTTTAAGAAGCATCTGCCGGATATTGAGAGCAGCATTCCAAGTCGCTTTTTCTGGTCGGCCGATCATACGAAACCGGATGCCAAGAGACAGTCTGAGATGAATGAAAAAGATCTGGAAAACCTGTTTGAACGGCTCGTCAACGTGAAGAAAGCAGAAGCGCTTTGCGGTATTCAGCTTTCTAAAGACGAGGTGCTGCATATGAGTGAAGAGGCGTTTCTATCCGAAATCGAAGCGGCTTTTGAAAAGCTCGCCTTCCTTTACCGCCTGACGCAGAAAGTATCGGTATAATTAAAAAGGGATGGCCGGTGGTGCCATCCCTTTTTGTTTTGGATTTTCTCATTACATTTTAATTTTCGTATCTTCCGTTTGTTCCTTTGCTTTTTTGACTGCTTGATACGGAGAGTAGTCGCTCGCTTCTTCAAACTGGCTGCACAGCTTTTTTTCCTCCGCTTTTCCCGGAACGATTTCTTTAAAGCGGCGGTAAGCACTCATCAGCACGTCTCGCTCTACGCCTTTTTCATAAGCGAGCTCAACCGCCTGAAAAAACGATATGACGTCTATCGCTTCCTCTGTGCTCCAGTCTTCATTCATCGGATATTGGTACCCTTCTTCCATTTGGTTCATCTCCTTGTGCAGTTCAGCCTGACGGCTTGTATAGCTTTAGTATTGGTTCTCTTTTTTGCGACTATCCATAGGGACCTAGAAGCCCCTTACAGGAAAGATGATAAAATGTTCTTTACATTCTTTCAAGAACATAATATAATTCATTTGTTTTATGCCATCAAGCAAAAACGCAAAATAACTCAACGATTTTTGATAAAGATTAGTCTTTAAGGAAATAGCAGGTTTATCATGAAGGTGGGAAAACAATTGTTGCAGCACGAAACACCCCTATATACCGGATTAAAAAAACACGCCGGCAAAAACCCAATCCAGTTCCATATACCGGGGCACAAAAAAGGCTCTGGGATGGACCCCGAATTCAGGGAGTTTATCGGAGAAAATGCATTAAGCATAGATTTAATCAACATCGAGCCTCTCGACGATCTGCACGCGCCGAAAGGAATAATCAAACAGGCGCAGGATCTGGCGGCTGAAGCATTCGGAGCCGACTACACGTTCTTTTCCGTCCAGGGAACGAGCGGCGCCATCATGACGATGGTCATGGCCGTATGCGGACCCGGAGACAAAATCATCGTCCCGAGAAATGTTCATAAATCGGTGATGTCAGCGATCGTCTTCTCAGGCGCCGTACCGATCTTCATCCATCCGGAAATCGACGATGAGCTGGGGATTTCACACGGGATCACCCCTGAATCAGCGAAAAAAGCGCTGCTTGAGCATCCTGACGCAAAAGGACTGCTCGTCATCAACCCGACTTATTTCGGCATAGCTGCAGACTTAAAAAGCATCGTCGAGCTTGCTCATTCTTTTCATGTCCCGGTGCTAGTTGACGAGGCGCACGGCGTTCATATCCACTTCCATGAAGATCTGCCTCTTTCGGCAATGCAGGCCGGAGCGGATATGGCGGCGACGAGCGTTCATAAGCTCGGAGGATCCCTTACACAAAGTTCGATTCTCAATATGAAAGAAGGTCTGGTTTCAAAGGAAAGGGTGCAATCGATTTTAAGCATGCTGACGACGACATCGACCTCCTATCTATTGCTCGCTTCGCTTGATGTCGCCAGAAAACGCTTAGCCACAGAGGGACACGAACTGATCGAACAAACGATTAAGCTCGCCAACGAAACAAGGGAACGCATCAATGATATCAACGGGATTTCATGCGTCGGGAGGGAAATCCTCGGCTCCAAAGCGGCTTTTGACTATGATCCGACCAAGTTGATCATATCTGTGAAAGACCTCGGCCTGACCGGTCATGATGTGGAAAAATGGCTGCGCGAGTCATGCCAAATCGAAGTGGAGCTTTCTGACTTATACAACATCCTGTGCATTTTTACACCGGGAGACCGGAAAGAGGATGCAGATGCGTTAATTAAAGGATTAACCGAGATTGCTCAACAGGCCGCTTCATCTGCGGAAAACAGACGCAAGCCTGAAGTGCTTCTGCCAAACATTCCGGCGCTTGCGATGACACCGCGTGACGCTTTTTACGCAAACACGGAGATCATTCCGTTCAAAAAAGCAGCTGGCAGAATGATTGCCGAGTTTGTTATGGTTTATCCGCCAGGGATACCGATCTTCATTCCGGGCGAGATCATTACCGAGGATAATATCAACTACATCGAAAAGAACCTGGAAGCTGGGCTGCCTGTTCAGGGACCGGAAGATGACACCCTCCATATGATCCGCGTTATTAAAGAACAGCAGGCAATCCTGTAAAAACATAAAAGCATGCGGCACTGTAAATGGCCGCATGCTTTTTTCTATTCTTCCTCTTTAAGATGGCAGTTGCACTGTCCGCACGTTCCGTAAAGTATCGTCACTTTCTCATCTTCAAAATGCTGAATGGTTTCATTGCAGTCTTGACAAACGATCGTGCCCATCTTTCATTCCCCTTTTCTTTTCAAAATGGAAGCGTTTAAATTTGTTACCCCTATAATATTATGTCACATTAATATTGTCAACGGTAAATTGTATAACACATTTAAATCATTTTTGCTCTTTTTCTAAAAAAAGGCCATCATGTTATATATGTATTCCTGCTTAAGGTATAAGCAGAACGCTTCCCGGCTGATTCCGACGATGTACCCATCAAACACGCTCAACCTACAACATCTCATAAATAAAACGGCAGTTATCAATTGTGTAACAAATGGGTAACAACGAAAAATTATTTCAATTATCATGATAAAATAGGAATTGTTTACTAATCGAACAGGAAAATCGGCTTGCATTATATAGAGAGGTGAAGAGACGTCATGTGGTTTCGAGCGATATTCACCGCCGCAATTTGTTTCCTTTTTTTGACGAGTGGATGTTCTTTATCTCACATCATGCCTGACCAGCAGCATCAAAGCACCAATCACCGCCACCTCAAGCTCATCTTTTTTTCCGATGACGAGCATATGGAGCAGGAAGTGGCTTATTATGATGCGCTTTTGGATTTAAAAAAAGAATTTCCCGAACAGGTTTCAAGTATGGAAATTTCACATGATAAAGGCGAGTGGAAAAAAGAGGTTAAAGTCTTTCCAAGCTTGCTGCTTGTTAATGATAAGAAAGTACTGGTTAAAATTGAAGGAAAAATAAAAGATAAAGATAAAATTGTAAGGCTTCTTCAAAAGGAATTGAAACATTAAAAGCCCCCTGTGCATGTGCAAGGGGATTTTTTTTCTGCTTCACATGTATCCCGGGCAATTTGTCATGCACCCGAATAAGAGAAAACATAAAAAAACCCCCTGCAGAGGGGGTTTTTGATTTATTTTACAACGTGGATCGGCATGCCGATGGCAACTTCTGCAGCTTCCATTGTGATTTCTCCCAATGTAGGGTGAGCGTGGATTGTCATTGCGATATCTTCAGCAGTCATTCCTGCTTCGATTGCCAAGCTCAGCTCAGAAATCATGTCAGAAGCGCTTGCTCCGGCGATTTGTGCACCGATGACTAAGCCGTCTTCTTTGCGTGTTACAAGTTTAAGGAAACCGTCAGTTTCGTTTAATGACAGCGCACGTCCGTTTGCTGCAAACGGGAATTTGGCTGCAGTCACTGAAAGACCTTCTTCTTTAGCCTGTGCTTCAGTGTAGCCTACAGATGCAAGTTCAGGCTCAGAGAATACGACCGCAGGAATTCCAAGATAGTCGATTTCCGCAGCTTCTCCGGCAATCGCTTCAGCAGCAATTTTACCTTCATAAGAAGCTTTATGCGCAAGCGGAGGACCTTCGATGATGTCACCGATCGCATAGATGTTCGGAATGTTTGTACGGCATTGTTTGTCCGTTTTGATGATGCCGCGCTCCGTCATTTCGACGCCGACTTGTTCAAGTCCGAGCTCGTCCGTGTTTGCAACGCGGCCGACAGTGACAAGTACGTAGTCCGCATCGATCGTTTGCTCTTCGCCTTTCACTTCGAACGTAACGGTTACGCCGTCAGCTTTTTCTTCTACGCCTTTAGCCATTGCTTTTGTATGGATTTCAACGTTGCCTTTTTTCTTCAGGTTGCGTTTCACAAGAGAACTCATTTGCTTCTCAAATCCTGGAAGGATTTCTTCTCCGCCTTCAAGAATGACAACTTCAGTACCGAAGTTTGCATATGCAGTACCGAGCTCTGTTCCGATGTAGCCGCCGCCGATGACAACGAGCTTCTTAGGAATTTCTTTCAGTGCAAGTGCGCCTGTTGAATTCAGTACGCGGTCGCTATATTTGAAGTTTGGCAATTCGATAGGGCGAGAACCTGTTGCAATGATCGCATTTTTGAACGTGTAAGTCTGAGCTGAGTTCTCATCCATCACGCGAACAGAATTGCTGTCTACAAAGTATGCTTCGCCTTTTACGATGTCGACTTTGTTTCCTTTCAGAAGGCCTTCAACACCGCCGGTAAGCTTATTAACGACAGAGGCTTTCCATTCTTGAACCTTTGTAAAGTCAACTTTTACGTTTTCAGCAGTGATCCCCATCTCTTCAGAATGCTTCGCATTCTCATAGCGGTGGCCTGCATTGATAAGCGCTTTTGAAGGGATACATCCGACATTCAGACATACGCCTCCAAGATTGCCTTTTTCGACGATTGTTACTTTTTGTCCAAGCTGAGCAGCGCGGATGGCAGCTACATAGCCGCCAGGTCCCGCACCAATGACAAGAGTATCTGTTTCAATAGGGAAATCTCCTACTACCATTACATTACGCCTCCATTAAAATTAATTGTGGATCGTTCAGCAAACGCTTGATGTGATTCAACGCGTTTTGTGCAGTTGCGCCGTCGATCATACGGTGGTCAAAGCTTAGAGAAAGAGCCAGAACAGGTGCAGCGACGATTTCGCCGTCACGAACGACAGCTTTCTCAGCGATGCGGCCGATTCCAAGGATCGCAACTTCCGGATGGTTGATAACCGGTGTGAACCATTGACCGCCGGCAGAGCCGATATTCGTAATTGTGCAAGAAGCGCCTTTCATTTCAGCAGGAGCAAGTTTGCCTTCGCGTGCTTTTGTCGCAAGCTCGTTGATTTCGTTTGAAATCTCAAAAATCGCTTTGCGGTCCGCATTTTTAACAACCGGCACAAGCAGGCCTTTTTCAGTGTCTGCCGCAATACCGATGTTGTAGTAGTGCTTCTGAATCACTTCATCTGTATTGTCGTCAATTGATGTATTCAGGACTGGATATTTTTTCAGAGCTGATGTCAAAGCTTTTACCACGTAAGGCAGGTAAGTCAGCTTAATTCCTTGATCAGCCGCAACTTGTTTAAACTGCTTGCGGTGAGCGACAAGGTTTGTCACATCGACTTCGTCCATTAATGTAACGTGTGGAGCGGTATGTTTTGAGTTGACCATAGCTTTTGCAATGGCTTTGCGGATTCCGCTCATTTTCTCGCGAGTTTCAGGGAATTCGCCTTCAGGCACTTGAACCGCAGCTGCAGGTTGCTGTGCAGCAGGTTCTGCTTTCTCTTCAGCTTGAGCAGCCTTAGCGTCTCCGGCAGTTCCTCCGTTTAAGAAGCTGTCGATATCTTCTTTCAGAACGCGGCCGTTTTTGCCGGAACCTGAAACATTCACGATATCAACGCCTTTTTCGCGGGCATACTTGCGAACAGATGGCATTGCAATGACGCGCTTATTCGGATCTGCATCCGCTTGCTCGTTTGCTTCCGCTGCTTCTGCAGGTGCATCAGTTTCTTGTTTTTCAGCTTCTTCCGCTTTCGCTTCGCCTGATTCGTCGCCTTTGAATTGAAGATCTTCGTAACCTGGTGCATCAAATGTGATGATCGTCTGCCCAACGGTTGCGACTGTTCCCTCTTCAACTTTTAATTCTAATACTTTTCCTTTAACAGGTGAAGGAATTTCTACAACTGCTTTATCGTTTTGTACCTCTGCCAAAACGTCATCTTCGTTTACCTCGTCGTTTGGCTTGACGAACCATTTCACGATTTCGCCTTCGTGGATTCCTTCCCCGATATCCGGAAGTTTAAATTCAAATGCCACAGTTCTCGACCTCCTAAGATTATTACGTAGTTGATATAGTGGTCGGCCTCTTGTTTAGGCCGACTGTCAGTACACGGCTACAGTTTCTCCGACTGACTGTGGAAATGCATGAAGGGAAAAAGGCTGATATCAGCTTTTCCCTTTTGAATTGTTCAGATCTAATTAAAATTCCAATACTTTTTTCGCAGTTTCAAGCACGTCTTTATGGTTTGGAAGCCATACGCTTTCAGCTTGAGAGAATGCGAATACAGTATCAGGAGCAGTGACGCGAAGCACTGGAGCTTCGAGGCTCAAAATCGCGCGGTCGTTGATTTCGGCAACAACGTTTGCAGCTACTCCAGCCTGTTTTTGCGCCTCTTGAACGACGATTGCGCGGCCTGTTTTTTCTACAGACGCGATGATCGTGTCAATGTCAAGCGGGCTGACTGTGCGAAGGTCGACAACCTCAGCAGATACGCCTTCTTTTTCAAGCTCTTCCGCCGCTTTTAATGACTCGTGAACCATCGCTCCGTATGTGATGATGGAAAGGTCTTTTCCTTCGCGTTTCACATCGGCTTTGCCGATTTCAATTGTGTATTCCTCTTCAGGAACTTCCTGGCGGAATGAACGGTAAAGTTTCATGTGCTCAAGGAAGACAACCGGATCGTTATCGCGGATCGCAGAGATTAAAAGTCCTTTAGCATCGTACGGAGTTGAAGGAATAACGACTTTAAGTCCAGGCTGCTGTGCAACGAGTCCTTCCAAGCTGTCCGCGTGAAGTTCAGGCGTATGAACACCGCCGCCGAACGGAGAACGGATTGTCACCGGAGAATTCCAGCGGCCGCCGGAACGGTAGCGCATCCGTGCCATTTGTCCGGAAACAGAGTCCATCACTTCATACACAAAGCCGAAAAATTGAATTTCCATTACAGGACGGAAGCCTTGTAAGCCTAAGCCGAGTGCAAGGCCGCCGATACCAGATTCAGCAAGAGGAGTGTCAAATACGCGATCCTCACCAAACTCTTTTTGCAATCCTTCAGTCGCACGGAACACGCCGCCGTTAACACCGACGTCTTCTCCGAAAACTAAGACATTTTCGTCATTTTTCAGTTCTGTGCGTAACGCATCAGTGATTGCTTGAATCATTGTCATTTGCGCCATGGCTTACTTCGACTCCTTCTCTTTATAAATTTCCTTTTGTTCTACAAGGTTGTAAGGAAGCTCTTCATACATAATGTCGATCAGGTCGGTCACTTTTTGCTTCGGCTCTTCGTCAGCTTTTTTGATCGCCTGCTTGATTTCTTCTTTCGCTTCTTCAATTACCTTGTTTTCTTCTTCTTCAGACCAAAGGCCTTTGTTTTCCAAGAACTTGCGGAAACGGACAAGCGGATCTTTCTGCTCCCACTCATTCTCGATTTCTTTTGTACGGTATTTTGTCGGATCGTCACCGGCCATAGTATGAGGACCGTAACGGAAGCAAAGCGTTTCGATCAGGGTAGGGCCTTCGCCGTTTACAGCGCGCTCGCGTGCTTCGCGTGTCGCAGCGTATACAGCAAGGGCATCCATTCCGTCTACTTGAACGCCGACGATACCTGCAGCCGCAGCTTTTTGGGCGATTGTTTGAGCTGCTGATTGCTTTTCAACAGGTGTTGAAATCGCATAGCGGTTGTTTTGAACAACGAAAATAGCTGGAGCTTTATACGCACCGGCAAAGTTGATTCCTTCGTAGAAGTCACCTTGGGAAGCACCGCCGTCTCCAGTATAGGTGATCGCCACAGCCTGTTTGCCGCGTTTTTTCAAGCCGAGTGCAACGCCAGCCGTTTGGATGTATTGCGCACCAATAATAATTTGCGGTGAAAGCGCATTGACATCGTCAGGCATTTGGTTGCCGCGGAAGTGTCCGCGAGAGAACAAGAATGCTTGATAAAGCGGAAGTCCGTGCCAGATCAGCTGCGGAACATCACGGTAGCCCGGAAGAACGAAGTCTTCTTTTTCAAGCGCGAAATGCGTAGCAATTTGAGAAGCTTCCTGACCGGCAGTCGGCGCGTAGAAGCCAAGGCGGCCTTGTCTGTTCAAAGAAATAGAACGCTGATCCAAAATGCGTGTATACACCATGCGGCGCATTAATTCTTTTAATTGATCATCAGATAGATCCGGCATTGCCGCTTCATTAACGACTTCGCCTTCTTCATTCAAAATTTGAAACGTTTCGAACTGCTTTTTAATGGCATCGAATTGCTTTTTGCTATCAACGATTGCTTTTTTCGTTTTTGCAGCCATATAAAGTCACCTCTTCCTTTCTTTTGACAGTCATAGACGTGTATCCCTTATACATACAGAATTAGGGTGTCCTAAATTGACGGGCGCAACTCATATTTATTTCTTATTAGCCGCTTTGATGGTTGTCGAAACTTTTATGTAAGGACAGCACAACGCGTTCTAAAACTGTATCACTTATAGTTTATGACAAACTAATACAACAAGTTCCACCAAGGCTAAGTTTACACCAGTCGATCATGATCGTCAATCGTTTTCATTCCTGAATTTCAATAAATGTATTCGCTTTATCGGATTTCTGTTTCAGCGTTGTCAAGACTGCTGCAAACTGTTCTAGTATAGATAACAATCTGTATTACAATAGCGATACAGATTTTGTCGAAAAAAAGAGGGCTGAACAATTCAGCCCTCTTTCATCTCAAACCCCGCAGCCTTGTAAAAATCTTTTCTGGCTTTGTTGTAGTCCTTTGTATACTCATTGAAATGCTTGCTTTCTTTCAGCACTTTGTCATACGATTGATTGATTTTTTTCAGCTGCTCCTCAAGGTCATCCAGTTTAAGCCCTTTATTTTTGAGCAGCTTGTACAGCTCTTTGTCAAGGCCGATTGCGTTTTGATAGGCGCCATAAAGAGAGTCGTATGCTTTGTAGCGCTTTTCCATATAAGATGCAGCGTTCTCAGCCTTTTTCCTGACCTTCTGATCATCGATTTTTTCTGCCGACGCTTTATTTGCTTCAAACTCCTGCTTTGCTTCATCTATGCTTTCTTTCTCAGAATTCAAGTGCTTCTCGCGTTTGCCGGCTGTCTTCAGCGCTTTGTCGGAGAGCGCAGCGATCCGGTCAAAATCATCCATATTGAGCCTGATCATTTCCTCGTAAAGCTTCGATTCGGCTTTTTCAAGACTTTTAAGTGAACCCTGCTCTTGTTTAAAAGGCTCTTCCAATTCCACGATCTTCTCCAGCGAGCCGTGAAACGACTCGACAGGATCCTTCCAGAGACAGCCTGTTAATACAAATGCAGCCGTGCAAAAAACGACGATGCCTGCGGGCACCCGCATATTTGAAAATTTCACTATGAACTTCCCCCAATCTCGACAAATTCCACTATAAAATGAATTCGCTTGTTTGACAACAGAAGTCTAAAGATATGGACAAGCCGATATCAGATCGGTATGCAACCGCCTTCGCTTTTAGACCAAACCTTTAGGGAAAATTCCTTGAAGCTGGGCATTCGACTATACAACCTTTGGACTTTTACATAGTTTATATTAGACGCCATGCCTACTAAAAAGAAAAGGCTGTGCGTAAAATAACGGAGGAGGTCTTTATATGTACGGTTATTGCTGCCCTGGATACGGGTACGGCGGCGGTTATGGATACGGCTACGGCCGCACATTCGCTTTGATCGTCGTTCTCTTTATTTTGCTGATTATTGTAGGGGCCGCTTATTTAGGCTGCTAGCCCCTGATGGATCCGTCATGACCAGCCTCCTTTAGGCTGGTCATTTTATCATGCACAGAGATTGCGCGGAAAGAGCAAGATCCGCTATACTTTACATAATGAATCGTTGGGAGTGAAGATGTTGATCACAATGGAAAACATTGTCCGCGACGGTCATCCTGCTTTGAGAACCGTCGCCGAAGAAGTTCAATTGCCAGCAAGCGAAGAAGAAATCAAACAGCTGAGCGAAATGATCGAGTTTGTCAAAAACAGCCAGGACCCCGAAATCGCTAAAAAGTACAACCTTCGTCCTGGTGTCGGTCTAGCCGCTCCGCAAATTAATATCAATAAACGAATGATCGCCGTTCATGCCGAAAGCGAAGACGGGACACTATACAGCTATGCGCTTTTCAATCCGAAGATCGTCAGCCACTCTGTTCAAAGATGCTATTTGACAAGCGGCGAGGGCTGCCTGTCCGTCGACGAGCCGATTCCCGGATATGTTCCGCGCTATGAACGGATCCGAGTCAAAGGAACGACGCTTGAAGGCGAAAACATCGACATCCGCTTAAAAGGATATCCGGCGATCGTATTCCAGCATGAGATCGATCATTTGAACGGCATTATGTTTTACGACCACATCGACAAAGAAAACCCGCTGAAACAACCTGAAAATGCAACGCCTGTAGGCAGGTAAAGTCATAAAAAAAACGGATCATTTCTGATCCGTTTTTTATGATTTCAAAAGTCCGAGCGCTTCCACCGCGTATTGAATGCCGTCTTCATCGACGGGCTTTGTGATAAAGTCGGCTATTTTTTTCAGCTCGGGCACAGCGTTGCCCATCGCTACTCCGGTTCCCGCAAATTCGATCATCTGCAGGTCGTTCAGACCGTCCCCGAACGCATAAGTATCCTCTCTGTCGAACGGAAGTTTTTCAATGACTTTTTTGATTCCTTCCGCTTTCGATCCGCCTGAAGGCAGCACATCTGTGGAGCGCTCGTGCCAGCGGACGAGATCAAACTCTTTAAACCGGCTGTACCGCTCTTCCTCGTCTTGCGTGCAGAACAAGAGGACCTGGAAAATGTCCCTGCCCTTAAAGTAGGTACGATCCTCTTCCGGCGGATTGACTTTTAAGCTGCCGATCCCTTCATCGACGAACGGATGGGCGGCAGTTGTAGAGCGCATCCCCTCTTCCCCCATGAAGACGAGGGGGTGGCCGCAGCTGTCCGAATGCGCAAGCAGCGCTTCTAACGACTGCTCGGCAATGGGATTTTTATAAATGACCTCTCCTTCAAAAACGACATATTGTCCGTTATAAGAGACAAAAGAATCGATGCCCAGTTCTTCAAGAACAGGCCTGACCATAAACGGCGCACGGCCTGACGCGATGAAAACATGATGGCCGTGCGCTTTCAAATCGGAGACGGCCTGTTTTGCGGTGGCGGGAATGCGTTTATCGTGATCATAAATCGTTCCGTCAATATCAAAGAAAATCAGCTTTTTATCCATGGCAGTGAATCCTTCTCCCTTAGCTAGTATGATTGATGGTTCTCCTGTACCATCATACAAAAACTGCGTACGCGAGAAAACCTTTTCACTCCAAAATCAAAACTAAATCAACATGCCAATAATATCCATGTAACAATAGACGGATTCATCATATAATAGAACTAAAGAGATACGGAAGTTACTCAGACAAGTCAGAGAAAGGAGGAACCCGTATGCTTCGCCGTCTGCGGAAAAAATTAAAAAAACAGCTGAATGGCATGATGCGCAGAAAGTCGATTGCCTAAAAGGACCTTCACTCGTGTGGAAGGGTCCTTTTTTTCTCAGGCGCTTTTCTTATGAGCCAATTTCGAATATAATAGAAAGATGAGTCTAACAATCGGCAGTTAAGGAGAGATTTGGATGATCTATAAGGTATTTTATCAAGCAAGCAATGACGAAGTACCTGTTCGTGAAAAAACAGATTCAATTTTTGTGGAAGCTCAATCTGAACGTGAAGTCAGATCTAAATTAAAACCATACAACTACAATATTGAGTTTATACAGCAAGTTGAAGGCGCTTTTTTAGAATATGAAAAGCAAAGCGAAAATTTTAAAGTATTGGAGTTATGAATGAATGAAATTTGTTAAAAATGACCAAACGGCTGTATTTGCCCTTGGAGGACTTGGGGAAATCGGCAAAAACACGTACGGGGTCCAGTTCCAGGACGAGATCGTGCTCATCGATGCGGGGATTAAGTTTCCGGAAGACGAGCTTCTCGGAATCGACTATGTCATCCCTGACTACACTTATTTAGTCAAAAACGAAGAAAAAATCAAAGGTCTTTTTATTACGCACGGACACGAAGACCACATCGGCGGAATTCCGTACCTGCTCAAACAGGTGAACATTCCGGTTTACGGCGGACAGCTCGCCATCGGCCTTCTCAGGAAGAAGCTTGAAGAGCACGGTTTGCTTCGCCAAACAAAGCTTCATATCATTGAAGAAGACGATATCGTCAAATTCAGAAAAACGTCGGTTTCTTTTTTCAGGACGACCCACAGCATTCCGGACTCATACGGGATTGTCGTAAAAACACCGCAAGGAAACATCGTACATACCGGTGACTTTAAATTCGATTTTACACCGGTGGGCGAACCCGCCAACTTGACAAAGATGGCCGAAATCGGAAAAGAAGGCGTGCTTTGCCTGCTGTCAGACAGCACAAACAGTGAAATCCCTGATTTCACGATGTCAGAGCGCAAAGTCGGAGAAAGCATTGATGATATTTTCCGAAAAGTCGAAGGCCGGATCATCTTCGCAACCTTTGCGTCAAACATCCACCGCCTGCAGCAGGTGATCGAAGCGGCTGTTGCAAACGGACGGAAGGTTGCCGTATTTGGGCGAAGCATGGAGTCGGCGATCGAAATCGGCCAAACGCTCGGATATATTAAGTGTCCGAAAAACACTTTCGTTGAAGCGAATGAAATCAACAGGCTCCCTGCCGGGAAAGTGACGATTCTCTGTACCGGAAGCCAAGGCGAACCGATGGCTGCTCTATCTCGAATTGCAAACGGCACACACCGGCAAATCTCCATCAATCCCGGGGATACGGTCGTATTTTCATCATCTCCGATCCCGGGCAATACGATCAGCGTCAGCCGCACGATTAACCAGCTTTACCGGGCGGGTGCCGATGTCATCCACGGAGCTGTGACTAACATTCACACCTCGGGACACGGCGGACAGGAAGAGCAAAAACTGATGCTCCGCCTCATCAAGCCAAAGTTTTTCATGCCGATTCACGGTGAATACAGAATGCAGAAAATGCATGTCAAACTGGCGACAGACTGCGGAATTCCTGAGGAAAACTGCTTTATTATGGACAACGGGGAAGTGCTTGCTTTGACAAGCGAAGAAGCCTCAGTTGCGGGTAAAATCCCGTCAGGCAATGTTTATATTGACGGAAGCGGCATCGGCGACATCGGCAATATCGTGCTTCGCGACCGCCGGATTCTTTCCGAAGAAGGGCTCGTCATTGTCGTTGTCAGCATCAACATGAAAGAATTCAAAGTGTCCGCAGGGCCTGACTTAATTTCCAGAGGATTTGTCTATATGAGAGAATCCGGTGATTTAATCAATGATGCCCAGGAACTGATTGCAGGACACCTTAAAAAAGTGATGGAGCGCAAAACGACACAGTGGTCTGAAATTAAGAACGAGATTACAGACACGCTTGCTCCTTTCCTCTATGAAAAAACAAAACGCCGGCCGATGATCCTTCCGATTATTATGGAAGTCTAATCGCGGATGCGGATACAGCAAAAAACGGATGCACCGGGGTGCATCCGTTTTTTTATGGTTGAACCGGGATATGCCTGAACGCTTTAACATCAAACAATCCTTCCGTTGTCATTTTAATGTCGGGAATGACCGGAAGCGCTAAAAAAGAAAGCGTCAGAAAAGGATTAAACGCTCCTGAAAATCCTGTCTCTGTTATTGCCGCGTGGAGAGATTTCAAGCTTTCGTTGACCGTCTCAAGCGGTTTGTCCGACAAGAGGCCGGCGATCGGCAGTGCGACGGATTGAAGCTCCTTCCCTCCTTTGGCAATGGTGAGGCCTCCTCCGATTTCTCCGAGGCGTTCAATCGCTTTTAAAATGTCTTGATCATTTGTACCGACAGCGATTAAATTGTGGGAATCATGAGAAATGGTTGTCGCGATGGCGCCTTCTTTTAAACCGAAGCCTCTGACTACGCCGAGTCCGATTTCTTTAACGCCGCGATGGCGCTCAACCACTGCAATTTTCAACAGATCGCTTTCCAGATCCGGCTGAAAAAAAGCTCCGCTTTTCGGCTTGGCCAGGGACAGCTTTGTTTCGAGCTGATTGGGGATAATGTCAATAACCCTGATTTCATTCTCTTGAACGATCGGAATTTGCAGATCATCCTCATGTAAATCAGACAGATGCACAGATTGAAGCAGACCGGATGCCGCTTTGCCGCCCGTCGATTGGCTTTGCTCTGTCCCGCTCCAGATCACGCCGTTAATCATCGTCTTTGTAATGCTCACGTTCTCAAAATCGCTGATGAAAAGAAGATCTGCGTCATAACCCGGGGCGACCGCTCCCTTCGTCTTTAACCCGAAGCATTCCGCTGCATTCAGGCTGCCCATTTGATATGCGAGAAACGGGTCAAGCCCCTCTTGAATGGCAAGCTTGACCTGGTAGTTAATGCTTCCTTCATCGACCAGTTCGTCCAGATGCTTATCATCCGTACAGAAAAAGAAGCGTCTCACATTTTTCTCGTTGACCGCAGGTAAAACATGACGCGTATTCTTTGCCGCAGAACCTTCTCTCAGCATGACGTACATCCCTCTTCTCACTCGTTCAAGCGCCTCTTCAGGTGTTGTGACCTCATGGTCTGTAAGCACGCCCGCCGCTCTGTAGACATTGACAAACCCGGCTGACAAGCCGGCCAGATGCCCGTCGATCCGCTTGCCCGCTTTATCGGCATCAATGAGCTTTTGCACCATATCCGGCTCTCCAGCTTCAACGGCCACATAGTCCATCACTTCCGCAAGCCCGAGCACCTCTTCGCGGCTGTAAAAAGGATGTAAATCCGCGGCGTTCAAAATCGCACCCGATTTTTCGAATGGTGCCGCAGGCACACAAGAAGGGAGCATAAAATAAATGTTCAGCCTGGTCATCTCAGCCTGCTCCAACATGAACTCAAGACCCTTCACACCTGAGACATTCGCGATTTCGTGGGGATCGGTGACAACGGTTGTCACACCGTGGGGAATCACCGCTTTAGCGAATTCGGGCGGCGTCACCATCGAGGACTCAATATGGACATGACCGTCGATAAAGCCGGGAACGATCATTTGTCCCTCAGCGTCAATGATATTTCCCCCCTCATATTCGCCCAAGCCGACGATGGCCCCGTCTGTGATGGCAATGTCCGTCTCCAACCATTCCTGATTAAAAACATCCATGATTTTTCCGTTTTTAATTACAGTTTCCGCTTTTTTGCGATGACTGGCGGCGCCAAGCCGGCGAATGAACATCTCTTTGTCCAAAGGTATATGTCCCCTCTCTTTTTTATATGTATATGGTTCAATATCGTAGCCGAATCGCTTGAAACAGTCAATGAAAAGATCAAAAAAAACCGCGGGCTGTGGGGTTCCCGCGGTTAATCGGTGGCATTTTAATGTTGAAAGACTTTTTTTTCAAATCTCTCAATGTCAGGATTTGAGCCGATGACGATTAAAATATCGTCTTTCTGAATTTCTTCAGTGGCAAGCGGAGATACGATGACTTCCTTTCCCCGCTTGATCGCAACAATATTAATTCCGTATCTGGCCCGGATATCAAGGTCAAGCAGTGTATTTCCGGCCAGTTTGCCGTTCGCTGCGATTTCGACAAGGCTGTGTTCATCAGAAAGTTCCAGATAATCAAGCACATTGTTGGAGACGATGTTGTGGGCGATCCTTTTTCCCATTTCACGCTCCGGGTGAACGATCCGGTCCGCTCCGATTTTGGATAATACTTTTTCATGATAATCGTTTTGAGCTTTTACGGTAATCATTTTCACACCAAGCTCTTTTAAGATCAGCGTTGTCAAAATGCTCGCTTGAATGTTCTCCCCGATCGCTACAATGACATGGTCAAAATTGCGCAGTCCAAGGTTTTTCAGCACAGATTCGTCTGTAGTGTCTCCTATCACAGCATGTGTTGCAATTTTGGCGTATTCGTTTACGCGATCTTCATCTCTGTCGATCGCCATTACTTCAAGCCCTTCTTCACTCAATGCTTTGCAAATGCTGCCGCCGAACCGGCCGAGTCCAATTACTGCAAATTCTTTTTTCATCGGTAATTCCTCCATGGGTCAATCTTGAACAAATTCTATCATATGAAGTGGAATTTTTCCTCTTTTATTTTATAGTTGCGCGGCTGCAGCATCCTTGCTGAATGTCGTTCTCTTCGGACGCCGCACCTTTATCGACCGGAAGCAAAATGTGGAATGTGCTTCCCTCGCCCAATTTGCTGTCGATTTTCATTTCTCCGTTGTGGGCGCCGATGATATTCAGGCAAATTGTGAGCCCAAGACCTGTCCCTTCTTCTTTCGTTGAGAAGAAAGGCTCCCCGAGCTTTGCCAAGTCGGCTTGGGAAATGCCGCCGCCTTCGTCTTTGATGCTGATTTTCACATAGTCTCCTTCTGCCTTTGAGGAAATCGTAATTTTACCGCCGTCAGGCATCGCTTCTATCCCGTTTTTAATTAAATTGATGAATACCTGTTTGATTTGATTTTCATCACCGTTTATTTCCCACTCCTCCCCGTGCTGAAACGCTTTTTCGATCTTAATGTGGGAAAGCACGGCGTTCGTCTCAAGAAGCGTTGCCACTTGCTGAAGAACCGAATTGATTTTGATCTTTTTAAATTGAACCTGGTGCGGTTTGGCCAGCACAAGCAGTTCTCCGAGCACAGAATCGATTCGTTTAATCTCTGAGAAAATAATGTCAAAGTAATCTTTCCGGTCAGGATATTCCGCTTTCATCAGCTGCAAAAATCCGTTTACAGATGTCAGCGGGTTCCTGACTTCGTGAGCGATCCCCGCTGCGAGCTGCCCGGCCATCGCCAGCTTTTGAGACTGCATGGCCAGCCGCTGATTCGACTTAAACAGTTCCATCTCCGCTTTTTTCCGTTCTGTCACATCAGTCAGCGTCCCCAAGCTGCCCGTAAATTGACCGTTTTTATAATAAAGTTTATAGTGAACTTCGCCCCAGAACTTGCTCCCGTCTTTGCGATGGTAGAGCACCTCGATCCTGCCTTCGGGCTCCTTGTTCTTCAACTGGGCGATCAGGTGATTCGAGATCCGTTCTTCATGGTCAAAATAATCGTTGTACATCGTTCCAAGGCTCTCTTCGACACTGTATCCGGTCAGGGTTGTCCACGCCTGATTCAGAAATGTAATGTATCCTATCCGGTCCGTTTGAAAGACGATTTCCTGAAGATTATCCATTATGCGGTTGGTTTCTGAGGAAAGCTCTTTATATTTCTTTTCGCTTTCCTTCAATTTATAGACAAGCTGATTTGACTCATCGATATAAAGTGTGAGCCACCAAACGCTGATTAATGTCACCAGCGTAAACAGCAGATCAACCGTCCAATTGATTTTATTTCCCAACACCCCATAGAATAAAAAATTCCAAAACATGATAAAAGTCATTGCCAGCACGGTTGCAATGATTCGTCCTTGATATCTTTTCATACCCCCACCTGCCACTTGTATTTCTCAGTCAATTGTAACATTCTTTACACCACATTTGAGAGGATTGTTCGAAGTATTTATCGTCTCTATGGCTGAATTTTTCAGTGACGGCGGTTTTATCTGCTCCCGGCGCAAGAAAAAGCCCTTCTGATGAAGGGCGTCGAATGTTATGCTTTCACTCCGTTTAAGGCAGCTTTGATTTCTTCCAAAAGCAATTCGGCCCCTTCAGGACTGAGCGTAATTTTCCCGTTTCCATACTCGCGGTTTTCAGAAGTGATTTCACCGGTCATCAGACACACACCGTGCGGTTTATATTTTTTCAGGACGATTTTATCTTGGTCGACAAAGAATTCGATGCTGTCCTTGATCGAGATATCCAAAGCTCTTCTCAATTCAATCGGCATCACGATCCTGCCGAGTTCGTCTACTTTTCTCACAACTCCTATTGCTTTCAAAACTTTCGCCTACTTCCTCTATTGTTTCTATTTTTCTAAGATATTGTCTTAGCATAACGATAGACGAATGAAGACTGAAAAAGGTTTCCCTTATCAAGCGTTTCTTCGACAAAAATCCGGTCATAAAAATGAAATAATTTTCTCATCATGTAAATATGAGGACAGCATTTTACAGATTGGTTTCAAAATCGTCACAAACCCCCAAAAATCGCCGATGATTTGAGAAAATTTAAATGAAATTCATTTTTTCAGCACGAAGAAAATTTCGTTTTTCGGAAAAATTTTAAATAGAGATTGGGTGAAAACATGTTTCAAACAACCGAGATCGGAATTGATCTAGGCACAGCTAACATATTGGTTTACAGCAAAAACAAAGGAATCATTTTAAATGAGCCTTCCGTCGTCGCCGTGGACACGGAAACAAAGAGCGTATTGGCGGTCGGCACAGAAGCCAAAAACATGATCGGAAAAACGCCGGGAAAAATCGTCGCGGTCAGGCCGATGAAAGACGGAGTCATCGCCGATTATGACATGACGACAGACCTCTTGAAGCAGATTATGAAAAAAGCCGGAAAGAACATCGGCTTTACGTTCAGAAAGCCGAGCGTCGTCGTCTGCACGCCGTCCGGCTCAACCGCTGTTGAAAGGCGCGCAATCAGCGATGCTGTCAAAAACTGCGGAGCCAAACAAGTCCATTTGATAGAGGAGCCTGTCGCCGCCGCCATCGGCGCAGATCTGCCTGTCGATGAACCTGTCGCAAACGTTGTCGTCGATATCGGCGGCGGCACGACAGAAGTGGCGATCATTTCATTCGGAGGCGTTGTCTCGTGCCACTCGATCCGGATCGGCGGTGATCAGCTTGATGAAGACATCGTGTCATTCGTCAGAAAAAAATACAACCTGCTGATTGGTGAACGGACGGCCGAAGAAGTCAAAATTGAGATCGGCTACGCATTGATTGACCATGAGACGAAAACGATGGAAGTCAGAGGACGCGACCTTGTTACAGGCCTGCCGAAAACGATTACCCTGGAATCGAAAGAAATTCAGAAGGCGATGCGCGAATCGCTCCTGCATATTATCGAAGCCATCAGAGCGACGCTAGAAGACTGTCCTCCGGAGCTGAGCGGAGACATTGTCGACCGGGGCGTGATTTTGACCGGAGGAGGCGCGCTTTTGAACGGCATCAAAGAATGGCTGTCACAGGAAATCGTTGTGCCCGTGCATGTTGCTGCAAATCCGCTTGAATCTGTCGCTATCGGAACGGGTCGTTCTCTCGAAGTGATCGATAAATTGCAAAAAGCGGCTAAATAATTTTTGTTTTCGCGTCTTTTTTCCCGGCTTCTTTCATATCGTGAGGAATGGAGAAACGATAAGGAGGAAGACCATGCTTAGAGATATGGGAAGACGCCTGGCCATCACCGTTATTTTAAGCGGTATTATTCTCGGGGGGATGAGCATCTCCCTTGCAAACATGCCAAGCTCGCCCCCCGGCCAAACGGCCAAAATCAACCGTTAAAAAAGAAGCAGCCTGAACCGGGCTGCTTCTTTTTTTCTTTTCAATCAAATATTTGATATGATGTTATGGACAATAAAGGAGGTTTTGCCAATGAATTCGTTTACTGATAAACTGAGCAAATATGCAAAGCTTGTGGCCGAAGTCGGCGTAAACGTTCAAAAAGGACAGCAAGTCGTCATCAACGCGTCAACAGAAGTACGCGATTTTGCACGGCTCCTCGTCAAAAGCGCCTATCAAAGAGGGGCGAAAAACGTGACGGTCCGCTGGCAGGATGATGAGGTCACAAGGCTGAAATACGAGCTGGCTCCTGCGGAAGCCTTTGAAGAGTTCCCTGAATGGGAAGCAAAGGGGCTTGAGACGCTCGCCAAAGAAGGCGCTGCTTTTATTTCCATTGTCTCTTCAAGTCCTGATCTTTTGAAAGGCATCGATTCCAAAAAAATCTCCGCACAGCAGAAAGCCGCCGGAAAAGCGATGCATACATACAGGCAAATGATTCAATCGGATAAAGTCAGCTGGACTGTCGTCGCAGCGCCTTCGCCGGCCTGGGCGAAAAAAGTATTCCCTGAGGCAGATGAAGAGACAGCCGTGCAAAAGCTATGGAATGAGATTTTCAAAACGACCCGCGTTGACCGTGAAGATCCCGTTCAAGCGTGGAAAGATCACGATCAAACCTTGCGCGATAAAGTAAGCGTCTTAAACGACAAGCATTATCACGCCCTTCATTACCAAGCAAAGGGAACAGATTTGACGATCGAGCTTCCCGAGAAGCATCTGTGGGTCGGCGCCGGAAGCACAAACGAAAACGGCGTCGAGTTCATGGCCAATATGCCGACAGAGGAAGTATTCACTGCTCCGAAAAAAGACGGGGTGAACGGCACCGTTTCAAGCACGAAGCCGTTAAGCTACGGCGGCAATTTAATCGACGGCTTTACACTGACATTTAAAAACGGACGGATTACGGATGTCAAAGCTGAACAAGGCGAAGAAATTTTAAAAGAGCTGATCGAAACGGATGAGGGTTCACACTACTTAGGCGAAATTGCGCTTGTTGCCCACGATTCGCCGATTTCCAAGTCCAATATTCTGTTTTACAACACACTGTTTGATGAAAATGCCTCAAACCACCTCGCGATCGGCAGTGCATACGCATTCAACATCGAAGGCGGAAAACAGATGTCGCGCGAGGAGCTGGCGAAAGAAGGATTAAACGAAAGCATCACACATGTTGACTTTATGATCGGTTCAGGAGAAATGAATATAGACGGAATCACTGCTGACGGAAAAAGAGAGCCGATATTCAGAAACGGCAACTGGGCGATATAAAGCCTTCCGCAAAAAAAGACCTCAGAAAACTTCTGAGGTCCTTTTATATCGTGTCCGCATGCCGCCCGCAATCCTAAACTTCCCTGTACATGCATGGCGGCTGTAACAGCTGAAAATCAGGTCCATGCTCCGCCGCCTCATCGCTTGGGCAAACTGCTTAAATGTTCATGCTTCAGTTTCCAGCGTCCTGACTCGTCCTTTACAAATACGTTTGTCGCACGGCCTGCCCCTTGAACCGGTTCGCCCCTATATAACCCTTTCCATTCGTATGTATAAAGACAGACGGCCTGTTCGTCCGTTTCCGTGATCCAGCTGACATGACCGGCGCTGTATACTTCATTTTCGATTTGCTTCCAGGCGTTTTCAAAATAACGCTGAATCTCCTCAAAGCCCGAGCACGTTTGATCCGAAAACCAGTACACAGCGCCGGGGTCAAGGAGGGCTTTGACATTCTCAAACTCATGTGTGTTTGTTGCTTGAATATATTGCTCAAGAGCCTTTCGGCATGACACAGCAACCATCTCCTTTTTATAAAAAAAACCCGCTTTTTAAGGCGGGTTTTCTATCATTACGCGTAAAGTTCAGCAAGCTTGTCCTGAACCGTTTTGTCTTCCAAAAACTCGTCGTAGCTCATTTGTTTATCGACGATTCCGTTTGGCGTGATCTCGATGATCCGGTTGGCGATTGTTTGGACAAACTGATGGTCATGAGATGTAAACAGCATGGCGCCTTTAAAGCTGATTAAACCGTTATTCAGCGCTGTAATGGACTCGAGGTCCAAATGGTTTGTCGGCTCATCAAGCATCAGCACATTGGCGCCGGACAGCATCATTTTCGACAGCATGCAGCGGACTTTTTCTCCCCCTGACAAAACGCTTGCTTTTTTCAGCACTTCTTCTCCGGAGAACAGCATCCGGCCTAAAAATCCGCGCAGGAAGCTTTCACTTTGGTCATGCGGCGAAAATTGGCGGAGCCAGTCGACAAGGTTTAAATCGCTGTTTTCAAAATACTCGCTGTTGTCTTTCGGGAAAAACGCTTGGGATGTAGTGACGCCCCATTTAAACGATCCGCTGTCAGGCTCCATTTCCCCGGCAAGGATTTTAAAGAGCGTTGTAGCGGCTAGCTCGTTCCGGCCTGTAAAGGCGATTTTATCCTCTTTATTCATCATAAAGCTGACAGAGTCAAGCACCTTGACGCCGTCGATCGTTTTCGACAGGTCTTTGACAACAAGCACATCGTTTCCAATTTCGCGTTCAGGTGCGAAATGTACATACGGATACTTGCGAGATGAAGGCTTAATATCGTCAAGCGTAATTTTTTCAAGCAGTTTTTTTCTCGATGTCGCCTGCTTCGATTTTGAGGCGTTGGCGCTGAATCTGGCGACGAACTCTTGGAGCTGTTTGATCTGCTCCTCTTTTTTCTTATTGGCTTCCTGAGCCATTTTAAGCGCAAGCTGGCTTGATTCATACCAGAAATCATAGTTTCCGACATAAATTTGAATCTTGTTAAAATCCAGGTCGGCAATATGCGTACATACTTTATTTAAAAAGTGGCGGTCATGCGATACGACGATAACCGTATTCTCAAAATTGATTAAAAACTCTTCTAGCCATTGGATCGCCTGAATATCCAAGTGGTTGGTCGGCTCATCGAGAAGAAGGACGTCGGGTTTTCCGAACAGGGCCTGTGCAAGAAGGACCTTCACCTTTTCAGAGCCGCCCAAATCTGCCATTTTCTTCGTATGAAGTTCTTCAGGAATGCCGAGTCCTTTTAATAAGATCGCGGCTTCCCCTTCGGCTTCCCAGCCGTTCAGCTCGGCGAATTCGCCTTCAAGCTCCGCGGCGCGGATTCCGTCTTCATCTGAAAAATCAGGTTTCATGTAAATCGCGTCTTTTTCCTGCATGACTTCATAAAGTCGTCTATGTCCCATGATCACGACTTTCAACACTTCATGCTCTTCATACTCAAAGTGGTTCTGCTTCAGGACGGCAAGACGTTCGCCAGGACTCATATGGACTTCGCCTGTCTGAGGCTCAATTTCGCCAGACAATATTTTTAAAAAAGTGGACTTTCCGGCGCCGTTTGCTCCGATCAATCCGTAGCAGTTTCCGGGCGCAAACTTAATATTTACATCTTCAAACAGCTTCCGGTCTGCAAACCGCAAGCTGACATTTTGAACAGCTATCATTTAATATCCTCCATCTATACTTCATTAAAATGAGTATAACACGAAAATTCCGCAAGAGAAATGCTTTGCTTTTTTACGATAAAGTTTGAAAGAAAAATATATCAAAAAAACGCTTATTTCCACTTTCTTTGTGACAATATGTTACAATTAATGAAGAATGGGGGAAGGAATAATGAAATTGAAAGATGACCCTGATATCATCAGATGGATTAATTCGAGGCCGCGCCAAGCGCTTTTCGCGTCAGTGGCCATGGTGATTTCTACGATGTCTATCGGGCTTTTCAAAGGGTTTGATATGTGGACCGCTGACTTTTTTATATTTTCCTGTCTGCTGATCGGCTTCGGCCTCCTTGTGGGATGGCTCCAAAAGATATATTATAAAAAGGTGATATTTGAAGAAAACTCGGATCGTTAGACGGAGGAAACCATGAAGCTTATCACTTTGACGGAATACTGCATGTTTATTTTTTTTGCAGGGGTCTATCTTGCCATAACCGGCTTTACAGCACGGGATCTGGGGCTTTACATCGGGATTGCCATGATTTACGTGTTCGTTCATATCGCGGCGAAACGAATGCTGTCAAAACGGGGAAAAGAAGCCGCGGAAATCAGAATCTTGTACAGCGTTCTTCTGATTATGGCCTCTGTGTTCGTTACCGTACTGTTTATCGCAGTGCTGGCATCATTATCCGCATAAATCAAGCAAAAATGCCTGATTGTCCAAATGGACATCAGGCATTTTTCAGTCTGTTTTTCGGATTTCGTTAAACGGGAAAAACACAAATTGCGAAGTTCCGGCCACTCGTTTTTTATCAATCAGTCCGAGGCCGTTCCGGCTGTCCATTGACCTCTGGCGATTGTCTCCCATCACGAAATACTTGCCTTCGGGAACCTTCACAGGGCCAAAGTCGCCCGTCAGCTTGACGCCGACTGCTTCCGCCTCTTTTCTGTTTTCCGAAAGATACGGCTCCGACACCTTCTTCCCGTTTATGTACAGCGTGTCATCTTTCATTTGCACGGTATCTCCCGGCAAGCCGATCAAGCGCTTTACATAATGGACATTCTTTTCGTCGCCGTCGATAATGACGATATCTCCCCGCTTAAATTCGCCTACGTATCTAACCGTTTTATAGACGAACAGCCGCTCTCCGTCGTGCAGCGTCGGGTCCATCGACGTACCTTCCACTAAATACGGTTCGAATAAAAATGCCCTGATCAATAACGCCAGAACGACTGCAATAATAATGGCTTTTACCCATTCAAAGAGAGAGTTTTTCTTATTGGTGGATTTTTCTTCAGTCAAAACGCTTCCTCCTAAAAACAGTCTGTCACAGCATACATGCCAAAATAAAAGCTTTCCTATACTTTATCACAAGTTCCCGCTGAATACATAATCCCCGCGCTCACTTCCGGCAAAAACAGTAAAAAAGAAAGTGCCACGAGAGGGATTACTGTGGCACTTTCAGCACTTATTTTTCAGTTGGAACCGGCTTTTTCAAAACGCCGAGAATCAAAGCTGTCACAACCGCACCGATCAAGATGCTGAGGAGATACAGCAGCGCATGATTCGTCGTAAAGAAGAGAACGAATATTCCGCCATGCGGCGCTTGCAGTGTGACATGGAAAAATTGAGACAGACCGCCGGCAACTGCTGACCCGATGATACAAGCAGGAATGACGCGTGCCGGATCTGCTGCCGCAAAAGGAATCGCACCTTCAGTAATAAATGACAAGCCCATCACGTAGTTGGTAATTCCGGCTTCGCGATCCCGTTTTGAGAATTTATTTTTAAAGAAAGTCGTTGCAAGGGCAATTCCAAGCGGAGGCACCATACCGCCTGCCATGATGGCTGCGTGAGGCCCAAAGTTTCCAGCTTCAATCATTGCGATACCGAATGTAAAGGCCGCTTTGTTGATCGGACCGCCCATATCAATCGCCATCATACCGCCTAAAACAATACCCATTACGACAAGGTTTCCTGTTCCAAGACCTTCAAGCCAATGTGTCATGCCGTCCATAATGTACTTGACAGGCGTATTGACAACATATTGCATAATGATTCCGGTCAAGAATATTCCAAACAGCGGGTAGAGCAGCACAGGTTTTAAACCGTCAAGCACTTGCGGCAGACCAGCGAACACTTTTTTCAACAGGACAACAATATAACCAGCTAAGAAACCGGCAATCAGGCCGCCTAAGAAACCTGCGCCAGCTTGTGTCGCCATGAAACCGCCGACCATACCAGGCGCAAATCCCGGACGATCTGCAATGCTCATCGCGATAAATCCGGCCAATACAGCGACAATTAATCCAAGTGCATTCGTTCCGCCAATATTATTTAATACAGCAGCGAACTCATTATAAGTCGGATCTCCCGGCTTGGTCGCGTTAATTCCCCAGAAGAACGAAATCGCAACTAAGATCCCGCCCCCGACGACGAACGGCAGCATGTTGCTGACACCGCTCATCAAGTGTTTGTAGAAACCGCCGCCTTTTCCTTTGGCAGCTCCGTCTTCAGAAGCGGTTGCACCGCCGCCTTTACCCTGATAGATAGGCGCGTCTTGTTTCAGCGCCTGCTCAATCAGCTCTTGCGGACGTCTGATACCTGCTGTTACAGGTACTTCAATGACATGCTTGCCTTGAAAGCGTTCCATTTCAACCTGCTTGTCGGCGGCGACAATGATCGCAACGGCATCTTCGATTTCCTGGGCCGTCAGACCATTTTTAATACCGCTTGAACCGTTCGTTTCAACTTTGATATCAACCCCAAGCTCTTTCGCTTTTTCTTTCAAAGCATCCGCAGCCATGAACGTGTGGGCGATCCCTGTCGGGCATGCTGTAACCGCAAGGATTTTTCCTTTTGCTGATGGTGCAGGAGCCTCTTCGGCCTGCTCTTCTTCTTCATCATCATCTTTATCATGCTGATTGATGATGTCGATGATTTCGTCTTCAGATGAAGCTTCAAGCAGCTGTTTGCGAATCTCCTCCCTCATAAGCAAAGTCGACAGTCTTGACAATGCTTCGAGGTGAGTGTTATTTGCACCGTCTGTAGCGGCGATCATGAAAACGAGATGGCTTGGCTGGCCGTCAAGGGATTCATAATCGACGCCGCCTTTTGAACGGCCGAACGCGATCGCAGGCTCTTTGACGCTTGCCGTTTTCGCATGCGGGATGGCGATGCCTTCGCCGATACCGGTAGAGCTTTGTTTCTCGCGGTTGATCACAGCTTCTTTGTAGCCTTCTTTATCATTCAACTTGCCAGCCTGATCCAAAACGCTGACGAGTTCTTCGATAACGTTTTCTTTCTGGCTGCTCTCAAGGTTTAACTTGATCGTATGCTTTGTTAGTAGCTCAGTTATTTTCATAACCTTTCCTCCTTTATATCGCTTTGACTTGAACTTCCGGAAGCAGCTTGTGAACGAGCTCTTCCGTTCCCAGCTCCTCTGAAAAGGCAGTTGCGCTTCCTGAAGCGACTCCTAAGCGAAAAGCTTCTTTGATGCCAAGCTGTTTTTCAATGCCTGCGAGAAAGCCTGCAACCACTGAATCCCCCGCACCGACTGAGTTTACGAGCTTTCCTTTAGGTACGTTGGCATGGTAGACACCGTCTTTTGTACATAAAAGTGCGCCTTCTCCAGCCATGGAAACGATCGCGTTTTCAGCCCCGCGTTCAACGAGTTTCTTTCCGTAAGGCACCGCTTCTTCGGCCGAGGTGATAGTTGTTCCAAACATTTCTCCGAGCTCGTGATGGTTCGGTTTCATTAAAAGCGGCTTCATTTCTGCTGCTTTTAAAAGGGCCTCACCCGAAATATCAACGACAACCCGGACATTTTGCTCTTTGCATTTTTCCGCAATCTTTTCATATGTGTCCTGCGGCAATGATGAAGGAATGCTGCCCGCCAGTACAACAATGTCCCCTTCTTTCATCGCTGAAAACTGGTCTAAAAAGGCCGCGAAATCTTCTTCGCTGATGACCGGCCCCTGCCCGTTGATTTCCGTCTCATCCCCGGTCTTCAATTTGACATTGATGCGCGTGTCGCCATTCACCTCATGAAAAGCCGTTTCAAGCTTCTCTTCTTCGAGAAATGATTTGATATATCCCCCGGTAAAACCGCCGATAAAACCGAGAACTTTTGAAGGTACATGGTGTCTGTTCAGTACGCGTGAGACATTGATTCCTTTGCCTCCGGGATATTTCGTGTCATAGACTGAACGATTCAGCCCGCCTACAGAAAATTCTTCAACGTGAACAATATAGTCGACCGATGGGTTGAGAGTTACAGTGTATATCATGTTTTCACTACCTTTACGACAGTTTTTTCTTGATAGTTATCAAATGAATGTTTTGCAGATCCTGCTGTAATGATAGTTGCTTCGTCTAAACCGGCAAAGGCAGAAAATGAAATTTCCCCAAACTTGGAAACGTCAGCTAAAATAAATGCTTTTTTCGCCTGGTTGACAGCTTTTGTTTTCAAAAGCGCTTCTTCAGGATCCGGAGTCGTGAACCCCGCTTCCTTATGAATGCCGTTGACGCCGATGAAGCTTTTGTCAAACCGGTATTGGCTGATGGCTGATAAAGCCGAACCGCCTACGATCGCTCCGGTTTTATACTTCACATACCCGCCTAATAAATAAAAAGTAATGCCTTTTTTACCTAGTGCCTCAATGTGCATGACTCCATTTGTAACCACGATAATATCCATCTCTGGATTGATAAAATCGATCATTTGCAATGTGGTCGTTCCGGCATCAAGGTAAATACAATCGCCTTCTTCAAGAAGTGAGGCCGCTTCTTGAGCGATTTTTCGCTTTTCATGAAGGTTTTTGGATGATTTCTCTAGCATGTCAGGCTCCGTACGAATATCGGAAAGCCTTGATGCCCCTCCATGAACACGCTTTAAATATCCGCGGGCTTCCAGCGTCGACAAATCTCTTCTGATCGTTGACTCAGATGCGTTCGTTAAATTCATTAAGTACTGGATTTTCACGACATCATGCTTTTCAATCTCGTCAATAATCAGCTGATGCCGTTCGGGAGTCAACACATTATCACCCCTTTTGGAAACGCCTTCATTAAGCTTACAATTTCATTGTAAACGCTTTTTCGACATAACTCAACAAAAATCTTTCAAATTCATTCAATAACCATCAAAATCTTTCACATTTTAAAATATTAACGTGATATGTACCGTTTGTAAACTGTATAAACTATAAAAATCCGCAAAAATATGTGACATTATTATTATCTATTCCTTCAAACATCATTCAGGTCACAGGATAAAACCCCATGCTCACCGCATGAGGTTTTACAGCAAATCTGTATCCTGTTTCCGATTACTGAATATTTTCTATAAATTGATATAGTAAGACAGGCCGCAACATGGATATAAATATAATTGAAATGCCGATCCATCGTTCTCCGGCTGCTGATGCATATTCCAAGTAGATTTAATAGAGGCTTCTCGGCCGGAATGTAGCCACCAAGCACCAAGCATCCCTTTATATAGGCATGTTTAACCGGAACATCCATACACCATATGCCTGATCAAATTTGCTTTTCCATAAAAAAACCGCCTGCTCAGGCGGTTTCAATATTGTCGATAGTCTGACGTACTGGCATGGACCATTCGTGCATTTGGGTTTTTCCTGCAACTGCTTCAAGTTTCTCAACCATCTTACTCATACCTCAATGCATCAATCGGATGAAGGCGGGCCGCTTTATTGGCCGGGATGAGTCCAAAGATAATCCCGATCGCCATGCTGAACAGGACGCCTCCGAGGACCACCTGCCAGGAAACGAGCGGCGGCCACCCGGCAAAAAACGATACGAGGGCTGCACCGCCGTATCCAAGGCCGATGCCAAACACCCCGCCGATCAGTGTAATTAAAGACGATTCTATTAAAAATTGCATCAGAATCTGGCCTCTTGTTGCACCAAGCGATTTTCGAATCCCGATTTCCCTCGTCCGTTCAGTGACCGACACCAGCATAATATTCATGACGCCGATCCCCCCAACGAGTAAAGAAATGCCTGCAATTGAACCGATGAACATCGTCATAATTGTTGTAATCTGGCTGATTCCGGCCGCTATGGCCTCCATGTTCATCACTTCGTACGAGTCCGAAGTGCCGTGATTCTTGTTGACGGCCGCTGCAGCCCGCTTCCCGACGGCCTGCAGATCGTCGGCAGACTCAGCTTGAACGGAGACAGAGTCATAGTCGCTGATGCCGAAGGACGATTTTAACATTGAAAATGGAACATACATCTCATTCATCCCCAATGCAAGCAGCCCGGTTTCTTCTTTCAATACGCCGATGATTTCAACAGGTTGGCTATTTATCCATACGACACGGCCGAGAGGCGACTGCTGAGAAAACAGTTCTTCCGCAAGCTTCGGCGAAATAATGGCGACCCTGCTTCCAGCAAGGTAATCCTCTTCTGAAAATTCTCTTCCCTTTTCGATTTCCATCGAATTGATGCTGATATATCCGTCATTAATGCCGTTTACAGCGGCATCCGTATTTTCATCCCGGAAGCGGGCATTCATGGACTCGGTTGTTTTCGCAACGACATGTTTCACGCCTTCGAGTGACTTTAAGCTTCTGATGTCTTCTTCGGTGAAGCCGGCGTCTAAGTAGGCGTTCGGATTGGCGGTTAATTCTTCATTGCTGGGCTGATAATAGATTTCGACCGTGTTGCCGGGTCCGCTGATCGTCTGCTTGAGCATCTGCTCTCCTCCTTGCCCCGCTGCAACAACGACAATAACGGAGCCTACACCAATAATGATTCCAAGCATTGTTAAAATCGATCGCAGTTTATGGGAAAGGATGGAACTTAAAGCCATTCTCAAGTTTTCGATGAGATTCATTGCACCGTCCCCCTCCGCTCTGTTTCCGGCGAGACGATCACACCGTCCCTCACCATGATGGTCCGGCTTGTATAGTCCGCAATTTCAGGTTCGTGTGTGACGAGCACCACCGTCGTTCCTTCCTCATTCAATTCGGTGAATTGCTCCATGATGTCCCGGCTTGTTTTCGTATCGAGCGCTCCGGTCGGTTCATCAGCCAATATCAGTTTAGGTTCATTGACGATCGCTCTAGCGATGGCTACACGCTGTTTTTGCCCGCCGGAAAGCTCGTTCGGCATATGGCGCATTCTGTCCTTGAGCCCGACTTTTTCGAGCGCCCGTTCAGCCCGCTCCCGCCGCTCCTTTCTTGGAACGCCGCCGTAAATCATCGGAAGCTCCACATTTTTTATGGCATTCAAGCGCGGCAGAAGCTGAAACTGCTGAAAAACAAAACCGATTAAACGGTTTCTGACACCGGCAAGCTCCCTTTCGCCGTATGATGAAATATCCTCGCCGTCCAGCCTGTAAATACCCGATGTCGGGCGGTCAAGGCAGCCGATAATGTTCATGATCGTCGATTTTCCCGAACCGGACGGCCCCATGATGGACAGATATTCTCCCGGCTCGATTTTCATATCGATCTCCCTGAGAACATCAATGGTTTCTCCTCCGATTTGGTAGCTTTTTTTCACTTTGGAAAGCTCAATCATTGAAGCTTCACTTCCGTTCCGCTTTTCATATCCTCGGCCGGGTTTGCGATAACCGGGTCCTTGTTTGTCAGACCGCCGGTAATTTCAACGAGGCCGTCTGCTTTCTCACCGGTTTTGACATTGATCCGTTTTGCCTTGCCGTCTCTTACGGCAAACACGTATGATTGATCACCATCCTGCTTGACGGCATCTTCAGGAAGAGCCTGAACGATTCTTTTGTCCGTCTGGATTTTGAGAATCATGTTAAAGCCGGACTTTGCTTTAGGACGCTCCCCTTTTATTTTGACTTCAAACGGATATTGAACAGCTTGCTCCTTTGTTCCCGCAGCACCTGCAGACGCCTCTTCTTTGGGAACCAATCCGACTTGTGATACCCTTCCACGCCACTCTTTATTTTGGATGACATCCGACGTGATGGTCACGTTCTGTCCCTTTTTCACTTTCAATGTGTCATACTCTGAGAGCACGCCTTTAACGACAAGCTTGTCCTCGTTACCTATATGTATAACCGGCTTTTGAATATCCGATTGCTTTGCAGCGGCTTGTTTGTCAACGGTAATAACCGTCCCGTCAATGCCGCTTTTCACTTGCAGCGCTGCCGATTTCTTCTCGAGCGTTTCCTTTTGCAGGTCGGCTTGTTTCAGTTCAAGCTGGAGCGATTTTTCTTCCATTTCAAGCTGTGACCGTTCTTCATCAATTTGCCTCTTGGCTTTTTCCGCTCCGAGCTCAGCCTTCAGCTCGTCTTCCTTGCTTTTTAGGCTGCTGATTTTTCGCTTAACCTGTTCAAGCTGGAGATCCTTCGATTGAATGGATAAAGCGTTTTGCTCCTTTTCCAGGCGAATTTCTTCATTTGTATAGGTGAAAAGCACATCTCCTTTTTTCACCTTATCGCCTTCTTTTACTTTGATGTCGGCAATTTCTCCTTTTTCAGGTTCAAAATATTCGTATTGTTCGTTTGCAAACTGAAGGGTCCCCGGAACCATGACTTCAGAAGAAATCTCTTTTTCTTCCAATTTCACGGTTTGAACCGCTTCTTCAGCCCCTCCGCTCGTTTGAACCGAGCGGTAGAGGTTGAGTCCGATAAAAAGCGCAGCAGCCCCAACAATGACGATGCCGATCCATATTTTTTTCATTTACATTGCTCCTTCAAATGAATCGAAGAAATTGATCGCCATACCGCCTATTAAAGCGAGCAGAATGGAGATCACAAATAAAATGATCACACCGGTCCAAGCCGCTTTTTTGGAGATGCCCCCAACCTTTTGGAGACCCAGGGCAACCAATGAGAGCGACCAGATCGTGAAAATATCAAATACACCCAATACCGATTTGAGCGGCTCGTCTGCCGGGATGATGCCGTTTAAAGACGTGACGACGATCGTGGGATCGATATTTGAATAATAGATCACTAGTCCGCCTATGAATTGTCCGATAGCCGCAATAAAATATGTAAAAACAGACAGCGAAAACATGTGAACAAAATTGGTTGTTCCTCTTCCGATTTTGACAATCAGCCAATAAATTAAAGCGCTGATCAGCAAGGCAATCACAAAGCCGAAGATCCCGCCGATGATGCCGATTCCCTTCATAGCAGCTTGAAATGCTTCAGCATCCGGCATTTCCGACAAATCGGTAGACAACGCCGTTTTTTCGCTGAGCATATACGCTCCCGCAACCGACAAGATTAAAACAATGACAAGCGGAAACCAGAAAGCCGGCTTTTCTCTCATTCTCTCGAACTGTTCTCCGGGCCGGGTAATCAATCCGAGCAATGATGGATTCTTTACTTTTTCAGTTTCTAAATTCGTTTCCATATGTATCCCCCTTAAAAAATGAATTACCAGTTTATACGCAGAATGTCCTAAAATGTTTCACAACTGTTCTCAAAAAAACGCCCCGGCCGCATTCTTAGAAGGTGCGGCGCGGACGGTTTTAGTTTCGCTGAAACATTTGATACTGCGCTTTTACCAGCTCATAATACATTCCACGTTTCCCGATCAATTCCTGGTGATTTCCTTCTTCTATTTTCCGGCCGTGGTCAAGAACCAGGATTTTATCCGCATCCCTTATCGTTGAAAGCCTGTGAGCGATCATAATAGCCGTTCTGCCATGGAGCAGTGTTTTCAAGGCAGCCTGGATTTTGACTTCCGTTTCTGTGTCAATGCTTGCGGTTGCTTCATCAAGGATTAGAATACGAGGATCTGCCAGAAGCGCCCTCGCAAATGAAATGAGCTGCCGCTCACCTGCCGATAATACATTGCCGCGTTCTTCCACTTCTGTGGCGTATCCATTCGGAAGCGCTGAAATAAACGAATCGGCTCCGACAGCTTTTGCTGCTTCGATCACTTCTTCATCGGCGGCGTTCGGACGGCCAAAACGAATATTTTCCATAATCGTTCCGGAAAAAATAAACGTGTCCTGCAGCACGATGCTGATTTGCGAACGAAGATCGGAAAGCGAGATATCGGTAATCGGTATACCGTCCACTTTGACAGCCCCGCCTGTTGCATCGTAAAACCTGCTGATCAGATTTGCGATCGTCGTCTTCCCTGATCCTGTATGTCCGACAAGCGCAAGCGATGATCCCGCAGGTATCTCAAATGAAATGCTGTGCAGCGCCTTGCGGTTCCCGTCATAAGAAAATTCCACCTGTTCAAATTCGATCCGGCCTTTTAATTCTTTTATTTTGACCGCATCTTCCTTGTCTGCAACGCTCGGCTTTTCATCCAGAAATTCAAAGATCCGCTCTGACGAAGCCATCCCCATCAACAGCTGGTTGTAGACTTGGCCGAGCCTTGAAATCGGCTCCCAGAACATTCCGAGATAGAAGGCGAACGATACAAATACACCGATCGTGATCGTTTCATTGATGATCAAGCTTGAGCCGTACCAGATTAAAATGGCCGTCCCGACAGCGTTTGTCATTTCTACAAGCGGACGGAAAGTCGCATTTTTTTTCGTCGCTTCCCGCCAGGCTTCAAAGTTCTCACTGTTGACGCCTTCAAAATACATCATATTCTCTTTTTCCTGAGTAAATGCCTGAGTGACCCGGATGCCTTGAATGCTTTCGTTCAAATGGGAATTCAGCTTGGACTGCTTTAAGCGCACCTTTTGCCAGGATCGCCGGATTTTCCTTCTGAGATTAGTAGAAATGAAGAACATCACAGGCAGCGTCACCATAATGGCGATGGTCAGCTCAGGACTGAGCGAGAACAGAATGACGACAATTCCAAAAAGAAGCAAAATATCCATCAATAAATTGATGACTCCGCTCGTAAACAGTTCCTGCAAAGAATTGATGTCATTCATGATCCGGACAAGGATTGAACCTGCCGAACGCTCGTCGAAAAAGCGGTGCGACAGCCGCTGAACATGCGTAAACAAATGCTGTCTGAGATCATATATGACATGCTGGCCAAGCTTGTTCATCCAGCGGATTCTCAGCACATTGCTAACATAATTGACAAGATACAACCCACTGATGACGGAGATCAGAATCACAAGAAGATTCATATCCCGGCCTGCGATCGCTTGGTCGAGCGCATAGACGCCGATCAAAATCGGCACCGCCAGCCGGATCGCCGCCGAGATCATGACCGTTAAAAACGACAGCGGCAGCAAATTTTTTCGGTAGGGCTTTAAATATTTAAGCAGCCTCCACATCTGCGCCCAGTTAAAAGGCTTTTCAATGATTTGGTCTGAAGTATAAAAAAACCGGTTCATCAACGTTTGTTTTTTCGCCTGGTTTTCCATAGCAAGAGCCTCCTATCCTGCAAAATGCGGCTCATTCAACACATTTTGATCTTTATACTGCAAATCAAAAATCCGTTTGTATAAACCGTTTGCTTCCATTAATTGTTCGTGTGTTCCCCTTTCCTTGACTACGCCTTTATCGAGAACAAGGATTTCGTCGGCATGCTTTAAGGATGAGATTCTGTGAGCGATGATGAAAGTCGTCCGATCCCGCATCACTTCCCGCAATGCAAGTTGAATGCGGTGCTCCGTTTCCATGTCAACGGCACTCGTCGAATCATCCAGGATGAGAATGCCCGGGTTCATACAAATCGCTCTCGCAATCGCAATCCGCTGTTTTTGGCCACCGGACAGCCCGAGCCCCCTCTCGCCGAGCATCGTATCATATTGATTCGGAAGCTCCATGATAAAATCGTGAGCCTGGGCTCTTTTCGCGCTTTCGATAATCTCATCCATCGATGCATCAGGCTTTCCATACGATATATTTGACCTGATCGTTGAGGAAAATAAAAACGATTCCTGCGGAACGACGCCGATATTGGAGCGCAGCATCTTTAATGAGTAGTGTTCAAGCGGTTTGCCGTCGATCGTGATCCGGCCGGATGTCGGTTCATAAAAGCGGCTCAGCAGTTGAATGATGCTGCTCTTGCCTGACCCCGTCGCGCCGATTAACCCAATTGTTTTGCCGCGCTCAGCCTGAAAAGACACCCCATGCAATGCTTCCGCATTTTCTTTTGTATATTGAAGGGAAACATCGCTGAATACGACATCGCCGTTCAGTCTGCCGCTTTTCACCGCCTGTTCGGTATCGGTGATTTCCTCCTCGGCATCAAGAATTTCCAGCAGCCGCTCTCCCGATGCTTTCGCTTGTGAAAACAGGTTGATGACATAACCGAGGTTCATGATCGGCCACATCAAGTAATTGACGAGACTGAAAAAAGCGACAAGCTCACCCGGTTTTAAGCTGTTCTGCATCACGAGCCAGCCGCCGAACGACAGCAGAGCCACGAGGCAGATATTGCCGATAAACTCCATCAGCGGAAAGAACTTCGACATGATAAACGAAGCGTTTAAATTTTTAGTTCGAAAATGGTCATTTGAATGAGTAAAGTTTTGAATCTCAAAATCTTCTTTTGATAAAGATTTAACGGTGTTCATGCCGCTGATATTTTCCTGAACCTTCGTATTTAAACGGGCGAATGATTTTCTTATGTTCCGAAAAGCGGGATGCACTTTTTTATCAAACCGGTAGACGGCCGCTCCTAAAAACGGCAGAGAAGCAATCGTAACCAGAGTCAGCGGCACAGAATAAGAAAACATGACAGACAGACTGAAAGTGACAAGCAGGATAAATCGAATCGCCTCAGCAAAGCCGAAAGATAAAAAGAATCTGATGCCTTCGACGTCCGCCGTAAGCCTTGACATTAAATCTCCCGTTTTAGCGCTGTCGTAATATTTGAACGGCAGACGCTGCAATTTCGCATACAGCTCTTTTCTTAACCGGTAGACAGAGCGAATTCCGAACATATCTCCGAGATACTGATGAAAAAAAGTGGCTGCGCCCTTCGCCGCCATGACAGCGATGAACCCGAGGCTGATCCATATGACCAAACCGTATTTTCCGCCGAGAATTACTTCATCAATTGTCATTTGCAGAATAATCGGATAAACAACGGTAATCGCCGTCATTAGAAGCATCGACGCAATCGACCATAAAAACATTTTTTTATAAGGCCAATAAAAATCTTTTAGTTTTTTAAGGGACTCCATTAGCACCAGCACCTTTCCAATTCATGTAAAACAAGGACACATCATCTAATATATCGGTTTACGAAATAAAATTCCACCGTTTTTAAAAAATTCAGTCTTATTATGGAGTTTTCCCCCTTCTTCGGTTTGAAATAAAGCCTGTTTAAAATGTGACAGCCGATAAAAAATAGTTTCTCGATGTCAAAGGAAATTTTTTGATGAATGAAGGAAGATGATGTAAAATAATAGAAAAAGTTATCAAATTATGAATGACGGAGTTGATTGCAATGTCGAAAAGAGAGGCTTTAAAAAAACGGCTTCTCCTCTTAGGTGAATTGGAACAAAAAATCTGGAAGGACTTCCGGAAAGAACGCGAAGGGATTTATGCAAGGTTGGGAGAACTTGACAGACAAATCCAGCGACATAGACGTTCCAATAAAGAGTATTATGCAGCACATTGCGTAGACATTATTAAACAGCAAAAAGGAGAAATTGTAACGACAAAAGAACTGAAAATGAAACTGAAGGAAAGAACCAATTTTAACGTTCACCGTATTAGTGAGCTTTATGACCTGATTCAAAAATTAGAACCAAACATTTCGAAAGAACGGCGCGGCTGTTTTCTTTATATAGAGAACGGTTCTAAAAAAAACGTCGGTCGGTGACAGGCTTATGCCTGAACCGACCGACGTTCTCATCCTCCGCTGACCGGGGGAATAAAAGCAACCGTATCTCCCGACTCGACCTCACTGTTTCCTCTTCTGTACACTTCGTTCACAGCGATCATCGCCCGGTCCGTCCCCTGAAGATTGTACGTTTCTTTTAAAAACTGTCTAATCTCGTCTGTTGTCGTCTTTTCTTCATCTATATCGATACTCTGCGCACCCGCTTGTTCCGCAAGCTGGGCAAACAGCAAAATTTTAATCAATGGTCAGCACCTCTTTCTCTGCCGGAAGCCGCCTCTTCAATATCCGGTTTCCCTTCCGGGTATTCAGTTGTCTCAAGCTGGTCGCCGATCCAAGTCTCGCCGTCCTCCCAATGTTCTTTTTTCCAAATCGGGACGATTTGCTTTATTCTTTCGATCGCATATTCATTCGCTTCATACGCCGCTTTCCGGTGAGGCGACGACACGGCGATGACAACGGCCGCGTCAGAAATGTCCAGCCTGCCGATGCGATGGGTAATGGCTGCAGCTGTGCCGGGCCATTTTTCATTGATTTCTTTGCCGATCTGAGCGAGCATGCTGACCGCCATTGGAACATAAGCTTCATATTCGAGATAGAGGGTCTTTTTTCCGTTGGTCCATTCTCTCACTGTTCCGATAAACGTCGTGACGGCACCGGCTTCCCTTCTTTCAACTTTTTTGACGACATCTTCGATGACAATCGGGTCTTTTGTTATGATAAATCGTTCAGACAAACGCCTTCCTCCTTTAGATGATTCAGAATAAAAGCCAGGGCACCCGGGTCTTCAATATGAAAGGATGGAACATCTGTTTTCGGCTCGCTCTGCTGGTAAATGACGGCGATGATGCCGTCCAATTCCTTCAGGAGCCGGCAGTCCGCTTCGTTTCTGACCATGACAACTTTTTGATATGGCGCATGTTTAAATCCTTCGATGAGGAGACACTCAACTGCTAAAACGCCGTAAGCGGCAATCAGTTGATCAAGCGTCCACTCGCCGCGCGCCGTAAGCTGAAAAACGCCCGCACCTTCTACGCCGGACGCAGCCGCTCCAGCCCGAAAAAAGCGGTCGGAATCCTTCCCTTCGGCAAAAGCGTCCGGTTCTCCTCCATGTCCGTGGTGTTTCAGACAGCCAACATTGACTCCTAGCTGATCGAGCTTTCCCGCCAATTTTTCAACGAACGTCGTTTTGCCGCTGTTTTGGTACCCTACGATCTGGAGGATTGGAAAATGTGCGGCCACAGCTGTTCACTTCCGTTCTCATCCCGGTATAAAAGAACATGCACTCTTGCCCCGGCTTCAAAGCCTCTCGTTCCGCCCGGCAAAACCATCAGCGCATTGGCATCTGCAAGAGACGTTACGGCGCTCGATTTATCCAGACCGACAGGCTCCGCCTGAAGCGCGCCGTCTTGAATGGATACAAACGAGCGGACAAACCTCGTAAACGGGTTAGGTTTTGGAAAATCCTTGGCTAAAACCGCTTCTGCACATAAAGAATACGGCTTCGGATGATGCAGCCAGGTGCGCAGGGACGGCTTGACGAAAAGCTCAAATCCAACGAAGCAGGCTGACGGGTTCCCGGACAGCCCAAACAGCAATTTGCCGTTTAATTGAGCGACCGTCGTTACACTTCCGGGACGCATCGCCACTTTATTAAACAGGACCTCGGCACCGAGCTTTTCGTAAATTGCCGGCAGAAAATCAAAGTCCCCTACGGATACCCCTCCGGTCGTAATCAGAAAATCCACCTTGTCCAAAGCTTTTTCCACCGCTGCAAAGCTTTCGTCAAATTGATCAGAAATCTTTCCTAAATAAAGGGGTTTTCCGCCTGATTCTTCAACCTGAGCGGCCGCCATGCCTGCATTGCTGTTGCGGATTTTTCCGGGAACAAGAGGATCGCTGACATTCAGAAGCTCCGTCCCGGTGGCAATGATGCCTACCACAGGCTTTTTGACTGCAGGAACCGCTGCATATCCGAATGTTGCAAGCAAAGCGACAACACCCGGCGTTATCCGGGTTCCTTTTTTCACAAGAACTGATCCTTTTCTCGCATCTTCTCCGGTTTTTGATATATTTTCTCCCGGCTGTAGTGAGCGCTTCAACACCATATAGTTTTTGCCGTCTTCCGAGAAGGTTTTTGTCAGCTCAAGCATGACTACCGCATCAGCGCCCTCCGGAATCTGCGCTCCCGTCATAATTCTGACGGCTTGAAAAGAACCCAGCTTTTTATCCGATACGGCCCCGGCTCCAATGTGATCAACCACCTCGAATTGCAGCGGATTTTCCCCCGAAGCACCGGCTGTATCGCATGCTCGGACAGCAAAGCCGTCGTATGGCGAACGGTCAAAAGCGGGTACATCGTGATCAGCCTTGACATCTTCGGCTAAAAATCTATGGAGACTCTCCTCAAGGTGAATCCACTCTGCATCTCCCAGCTTCTGGTGCTGAGAGACACGCGCAGCGGCTTCAAAAACTGGAATGGGCGTTCTTTTTTCAATCATTTAAAAAAACCTCCTGTTGTTACATTCCGATGACTCTCGCCAATATGGAGTTGGCTTCTTTTATATCATTTGTGCCGTGAACAAGGGCTCTTCCATCGTTGAAAATAACGATTCTGAACGCCTCATATTGTACATGCAGCAAATAATCATTCGCATCCACTTTTCCGATGACCGAAAGCTTTTTCATGAGCTCCTCTTTAGGCAGCCGTTTTAACATTTCGCTGCGAATTTGGACGGTCTCTCTTCCGCACAGCACGTCGGCTTTCTTTTGGCTCATGTTGCTGAGGAAAGGATAAACCGGCGTTTCTCCGCACGAAGGACATTTCTCATTGCGGCCGATCTGCATGCGATAATGGGTGTTCGCCCATAAATCAAACGTGACAAAAGCAGTTTGAAGCGCTTCTTGCTGTCCAGTTAAGATTTTTAAAATTTCAGCTTGCTGATAAGCCGACACCATTTGAACGGCCGGCGAAATAATCCCCGACGTATCGCATGTAGCCCCGCCAATCGGAACATCTTCAAACAGGCAGGCAAGGCATGGCGTTTTTTGGGGAATAATCGTCATATACATGCCCTGACTGCTGACACAAGCGCCGTAAACCCACGGAGTACCCGTCTCCTGCGCAAGGTCATTGATGATCATGCGGGTCTCAAAGTTATCCGTTGCATCAATGACGGCATCCGCCTCTTCGATCAGCGGTCTGAGTGTTTCAACTGTGCCGTCTGCAACATATGTACGAAGCTCAACACCGCTGTTGATCTCGGAAAGACGTTCTTTTGCAGCCGCCGCTTTCGGAAGCCTTTCCTCCGCGTCTTTCTCTGTGTAGAGCTGCTGCCTTTGCAAGTTGCTCCATTCCACATAATCGCGGTCTATAATAGACAGTGCGCCGATGCCTGCGCGCACAAGCCCTTCAGCGGCTGACGTGCCAAGCGCCCCGGCCCCGACGATCAAAACATGGCTCTGCCTGATTCTGTCCTGACCCGCCTGTCCGATGTTTTGATATCTGATTTGTCTTGAATACCGTTCATGCATCAGGATGATCCCCTTTACTTCCTTTTCTATATCATACCATTTTTCCGTCTGCTGTTCTTTGAAAAACACCTTCCGAAAAACCCTTGCAATCTATGATAAAATATTTCATCCCGGAAAGAACGGCTCTATTTCTTCTAAATCCGACTTTTTATTGACATTTATAAATTCCCACGGCTCTGCACCAACCGCATCTGCTTCAATGTACTTGACGCGAATGCGGTCGAGAAAACTGCTGATCTTCAGTTCGTTCTGCTGAAGCTGTTCATGGAGGACGGATTTTACCCTTCTGTGGTAGACGGCAACAAGCGGCTGCGCCCTTCCGTCTGCGACAGGCACGACGGCGTCATCCGCCGGGGTCAACTGCCGTTTTAAAGCCGATATGGTCTCCTGCCGGACAAGCGGGGTGTCACAGGCCGAAAAAATATAGCATTCCCCTTCCGCCCGCTCCATGGCTGTGTACATACCGGCAAGCGGCCCTTTCCCTCTGTACGGTTCGATATCTTCCAGCACCGCTTTTTCCCCGAGTTCTATAAACCGCTCCGTCAAGCCCGGACGGCTCAATATCAGGACGTCGTCTCCCAGCGCCTGTTTGCACCATTGATAAAGCGGCTTGCCTTTCCAGCGGGCAAACGCCTTCGGTTCCCCAAAACGGCGCGAAAGCCCCCCTGATAATATGACATGTATTTCTTTCATACGGCTCAACCTTCCTTCGCGTGTTCCTGCCTGCGAACATCATAGCAAAACTTTAGAAATCCGAACAAGTCTGTAAAATCTCTTTTTCAAAAGGCATGGCGGGTTTCATTTATGCATATTGTAGTTGTAACATTTATAGGGGGCTGGTCACCATGAAAAAAACATCGGGTTCGCTGCCTTATTTTCAAGATTTATCACAGGAAAACCTTTTTTTAAAAGCTGAGCTGGCAAGATCACATCAATTGATACACGAGCTTGAAGCAAGCTATTTTCACCAGAAAAATCATAAGCTCAGCCGGGAAAACGCAGCAATGAAACAGCAGCTTCAGCAGCTGTCATTCGAACTGGAGCGGATTTCGGCAAACAAGGAAGACAAGTCGGCCGAAACGCTCAACCGGATAAAAAGCGAATTGCTGAGTAAAATCGTCGTTCTTCAGGAGCTTCTTCAAAAAGAAACCTATGCAAGAAAACAAGAGATAGAAGAAAAGCACCGCCTTCATTTAACAAATGTAAAAGCCGAAGAAGAGAAAAAAAGCTTACATAGCCAAATAGAATACGAAAAGCTTCATGCAGAAAGAGAAAAAACGCTGAGGGAAAAAAAGGAACAGGAGCTCAAAAACGCTGCATACGAAAATGCCCGCCTGAAAGATGAACTTCACGCTAAAAGTCTTCAGCTCAAACAAATCGAAACTGATGTTGCGGTATTAAAAGAGCGGGTGACGGAAACGAAAAGCCGGCTTTTGGAGGCTGAAAAAACAAAAGAAGCGCTGTTTTATGAAGCGATTCTCTCTTATAAAAGGCAACTCGATGAAAGTGATAAGTGGATCGCTTCTCATTTTGCCGATATTGATGCATTTCAGCAGACGGAGAAGGCGCTTGAACAAAACGAGGAGGTTTTTGAACGGTCAGAACAGATCGAGGCGGTGCTTCAAACTGTTACAGAGCAAGTTGATCAGCTCCAACAACAATTGAGCGCCATTCAACAAAATGATACGAAAATGGATCAAAAAATAACAGAGTGGAAAAAACAGGCGAAAGAAGAAACACCCCCGCAAAAATGGGTCTATCAAATTAAACGCAAAGACAAAGAAACAAAACCTTTAAATTAAATACCACTTTAAGGAATAATTTGGTTTTTACAAAAAACCGCTTGAGTAGATTGTCTCAAGCAGTTGATTGGGCGGCGGCGTATAAAGCGGCCGCCTTTATGTTCCCTCAAAATGGAAACGCTATCTGGAAAAGCAAGGGTTTGACCTATTGCTGCTCTGTCTCAGTAGAAATCTCACCCTCTAATATATATTGACCGCGGTATGGTTTTTTGACTTCCGGGTACATTTTAATCAGGCTTTGCATAAAGGTTGTCATATTAGGGATCTCAAGTCCGCTCTCTTTTTCGATTTCTTTTTGAAGTTCGGAGCTTTTGATGGCCGCATTATGGCGTTTTAATGTTTTAATCGCCGCTTCACGCAATTTTGCAGCTTTTGAGCCTGGACGTGCTGTACCCCTTCTGCGCCTTGTCGTTCCATCTGGAATTCCGGCAGGCAGTGAGGAGGTTTGCGGAGAAGTCTGCTGCTGGTTCTTTTGAGATGCTTGCGGCTGCTGTTGCTGCTGTTGCTGGTAGCTCTTCATCTCCTGTGCAGCCAATTCAGCTAAAACAGGGAGAGATTCAGTTTTACGCTCCGGGCGAAAATCTTTTTTTGTATCATTAAAGCTGGATGGACGATCCAATTCACGCAGCTTTGCATATATGTTATCCCGCTCAATTTGATACTCCCTAATCACCTTAACTTCAGCCTCGTTCAGCTGCTCTAATCTTAAACGCAATGCTTCCCTCTCGTTAAACATACCGTTTATACCCTCCTATCAGAATAAATAAACCTTCCAATAAAAATATTAGATTACCAAACTAATTTTATCAACTATTTTTTCGTTTTTCTACTGTTGCTCTCCGTTAAGAAAATAGAACTAAATTTCCGGAAAACTTGAGGCCTGAGGAGTTTTTGAAGCATTTCGGCCTACTCTAAACCCATTGTCGAAAAATGGTAAATAATGAAGGAACCTAGAAAATTACTTTTCAATGAAACATAATTTAGGAATAGAATCCACTGTTTAATTATGATGGAAAGTGTGAGGTATCAATGATTATTCCGGCTTATAAATCCAGAATATTCAAAATTTCCAGATTTCACTTGTCGAATCCACAGTCTTTTATGCACGGGGAAAGTAAGAACTGCTCCCGAACCAAAAATAGGCCAACAGACTCATCAAATGAAATAAACAGTGTCAAATGGCCTATTTGTCGAAAGGGGCGGCTAGAGGAAATTTTTTTTGTTTTTTTGTAATTGGGGAGCCAAATAAATAAAAAACCCCATGAAAACGGGGTTTTTCATCTTTATTCAGCAGACTGTTCTGTTTCGGCAAGAACGCGGTTCACACGTTTTTCGAGCATTTTCATTCCGCTGCCTCCAGCTTGAAAATGGCGAAGCTGGCCTGTTTTGTCAAACACGTAATAAGCAGGGACATATTCATTCTCAAAAGCGTCAGTCAGCTTATGGTCGCTGTCAACAAAAATAGGCTGAGTGATATCATGTTCAGCGGCAACTTCTTTGATTTTATTCAAGTCTAAATCGTCTTCTGAACGCGGCATATGCACGGCCACCACGTTTAGTTTATCGCTGTAGCGGTCGCGGAATTCATTGACCTGGGGCATCGCCTCTTTGCACAAGTGGCAGCTGATGGACCAAAAATGAATTAATGTCGGCTTTTCTCCTATAAGCTGCTCTTTTGTCACTTCTCCGTTTAACCACTCTTTTGCGCCGGTCAGTTCCGGCATCGGCTGACGTAATTTCATGATTTTTCCTCCAATGTCATTTTTGTCGTTTAAAAAGGTCTAACAAATGTTAGACCTTTCCAATCAGATTTCTTATCGAAATTAAAGGGTTGCTTGTCCCGGTTTCCAGTTTGCAGGGCAAAGACCGCCTGTTTGCAGCGCTTGAAGCACGCGCAATGTTTCGTCTACATCACGGCCGATATTGTTATGGAACACTGTTTGATATTGAAGTTCGCCTTCTGGATTAATGATGAACAATCCGCGAAGCGCTACACCTTCTTCTTCAATCAGTACGCCGTATTCACGAGATACTTCATGGTTTGTGTCGGCAGCAAGCGGATATTTCAGCTGGCCGAGACCGTTATCTTTGCGGTCCGTGTTAATCCATGCCAAGTGAGTGTGGATGGTGTCAGTTGATACGCCGATAACTTCTGCATCAAGGTCTTCAAACTCGTCATAGCGGTCAGACATTGCTGTAATTTCTGTCGGACACACGAAAGTGAAGTCCATTGGATAGAAGAATAGAACCGTCCACTTATCATTTTTCATGTTTTCTTCAAGGCTTACTTTTCCGAATTCTTTGTTTGCAAGAACCGCTTCCATTTCAAAGCGCGGCGCTTGTTTACCTACCATGCGTTCTGCCATTTTATGTATCCCTCCAATTGTGATTTTTGGGTTATGCTACCCGTATCTAAATGAGAATTCAAATATTAAATTCTCATTTAGTTAATAATATCACATACATAGTTCATTATAATGCTTACCATATTTTAAGTCAATATTAATTGATAATAAATTTAAATTAGCGGTTGTTCTATTTAAATCCTTTAAAAAAATTGTAACATGCCGCCGGATGAGGAAACAACCGTTTAACACGCAGCAGCTGTTTTTTTTGGAAAACAAGTTAAAACCGAAGCTGGAACTTCGGTTTTATGTCTATTACTGAAGTTTTTGCTCAACCTGCTGACAGATTTCATCGGCAGTTAAACCCGTCGCCTGTATGACAGATGCTCCGGTCATCGTATCTGAAATCCCGAGCATATCAGTGTCCAGACCAGTGACGACGCAGCAGTCGCAGCCTTTTGCATCGTCTTCGGTTTTCATCGTTACAACCTCATACCCTTTTTCCTTCAAAGCAGCCTCGACATCAGAAAGAGATTGTTCGATTCCGATTTTTTTCGACATGAAGAAACACCTCCACCAATTAAGATGCCACGTTTGCCGATTTTTTATACCAGCCGCTTTATCTAATTGGCTTTGGAAGAGAAATAAGCCGTCATGACGCGGACTGCCGTTTCAAGCGCTTCCTCTTTCGGCTGCAGCTTGGCGTGGTGAAGCCCGTAAGGTGAATCGACGCCGAGCCAAAACATGAAGCCCGGATACTTTTTCAGCATATAGCCGAAGTCCTCCCCTGTCATCGCTTCTTTTGAACGGACGACCTCTGCAAGGCCGTTTTCAGAAACGAACTGCATAAAGTCTTCGACTAAATCGCTTGAATTGCAGACCTGATAATATGCTGCAGGATAGCTGACTTTACCGCTGCATTGATAAGCCGTTTCCAGGCCCCGAACCATGGCCTCGATCCTTTTCTTCACCTGTTCCATTGACGCTGGGGACAGCGTCCTGATCGTCCCTTCAAGCCTTGCTTCCTGAGCGATGATGTTTTGTGCCGATCCGCCTGTAATCGTCCCGATGGTAATGACAGCACTGTCCAGCGGATCGACATTCCTGGCTACGATCGACTGCATTTGCGTAACGAGCGAACTGGCCGCGACCACCATATCTTCTGCAAGGTGGGGATATGCGGCATGCCCGCCCTTTCCTTCAAGTTCGATTACGAGCTCCGACGTATTGGCAAAGAGCAGCCCGCTTTTCGTTCCGATCGTTCCGACCGGGAGTTCAGGCGCGATGTGCAGCGCTGTGATCATGCTCGGCTCCCACTTTTTAAACAAGTCGCTTTCAAGCATCGGCTCAGCGCCGCCCGGTCCTTCCTCAGCCGGCTGGAACAAAAACAGCAGATCTTGTTTAACCGGGTGGCGGACGAAATGATCGATGATGCCGAGGGCAATCGTCATGTGGAAATCATGCCCGCACGCATGCATCCTGTCCTGATGAACGGAAGAAAAAGAATATCCGGTATCTTCCCGAATAGAGAGCCCGTCCATATCCGCCCTGTACGCCAAAATCTTTTCAGGGGCCGTCCCTTTAACCTTTACAAACAGTCCGGTTCTCCACTTTTCAATTTCAATCCGTCCTTCCGGATGCTTTGCTAAGTGGTTCAAAAGATAAGCCTGTGTCTTATATTCCTGAAAACCGAGTTCAGGAATTTGGTGCAGATCTCTGCGAATCGCTGCTAATTCGTCCAATTTCATCTTTCTAACCTCCCCGGCGATGCGAAAATGCGTGGATTGTCACATCCACGCACTTTTCGCTGCCGCTTCTAAAGCTGGCGCAATTCCTGTTTGATTTCTGTTTTGCCTTTAGTTTTTTCATCGATGTCTTTGATTTTTTTCGCAGGTGTTCCGGCGACTACTGTGTAAGGCTCAACATCTTCCACAACGATCGCGCCGGCAGCAACAACGGCTCCTTTTCCAACAGTCACGCCTTCAAGTACGACGGCGTTTGCACCGATGACGACATCGTCTTCAATAACGACAGGTTTTGCTGAAGGAGGCTCAATGACACCCGCAAGCACGGATCCCGCTCCGATGTGGCAGTTTTTGCCGACGGTAGCTCGTCCGCCCAGCACGACATTCATATCGATCATCGTTCCTTCTCCGATCACAGAGCCGATGTTGATGGAAGCCCCCATCATGATGACGGCATTATCGCCGATTTCCACTTGATCGCGGATGATCGCACCCGGCTCGATGCGCGCTTTAATATTTTTTAAATCGAGCGTTGGAATCGCCGAATTGCGGCGGTCGTTTTCGATGACATAGTCTTCAATTTTGCCTTTGTTGGCTTCGAGCGCAGCTTGAATCTCCGCCCATTCTCCGAATACAACCCCTGTATTGCCTGTAATAAAAGGCTTGGCTGAAGCGCCGAAGTCAATTCCTTCAAGGTCGCCTTTCACATACACTTTAACAGGTGTCGATTTCTTACTATTTTGAATAAATGAGATAATCTCATTTGCATCCATCATTTTCATTATGTAAGTCCTCCTTCTCTTTTTCTCCTCATTACTGTATCAAAGGAAAGATTTAAAAACAAGAAAAAAAGGAAAGGGATGTCCCGTTTCCTTTTTTATCAAAAGCTATGCCGGCACTTCACATTTCTTTGCAAAATCCCTGCCGAATTGGAGCAGCATGCCTTCTTCTTCATCCTCCGGATTCATTTCGATTTTGACGGACGGAAGCACCACGTTCCCGCCGAGCTCCTTGATTTTATCTTCAAGAATGTCGACGGCACCGCAAAAATGCTCGTAAGAAGTATCTCCGGATCCGAAAACGGCAAACGTCTTGCCTGTGAAATCCATCCCTTCCATATCGTCGTAAATATCCAAAAACTCATCCGGAAGTTCTCCGTCGCCCCAAGTATAGGCGCCAAATATCATGTGCTGATAATCGTTAAAGAGCGCCGCATCTTCATCCATCGCTTCATGACGGTCCACTTCGGCCCCGCCCTCAAGAAGGCCCTTCTCGATTAAATCGGCCATCGCCTCTGTATTTCCAGACATGCTTGCATAAACCAGCAAAACTTTCCCCATCATTATTCCTCCTATAAAACGCTATAAAATCAGTGGGCTGCAGCAGGCTGTTCATAAGGCCTGACAAATTTGCATTCATAAAGACCTGCGCAAAAGAAGTTCTCCTTTTGGTTGGCCACCCTGAACCCATGCCCTTTTATCGTGTCAAACCATTTCAGCTCCCTCTCAAAGAAATCAAGCTGATAGATTCTTGAAAAGCCGTCTCGGTCCTGAGCCGATGTGACATAGATGATTCCGTTGTCTTCGGACACATCCAGGAATGATTCTTCATTCTCAACAAGGCCCCGCCTGATTTGTATTTCATCATTTGTGTGAATGTTGACCAAATCGACGGCACCGTGATTCCCTTTTTTGGATCCCATCGCACATACCAGCCATTCGCCTTCAAATGCGATCATCGAGGCGGTCATGCGGCCGGTTTCTTTTTTGATCATAAAAGCCGATTCTGATGCCAAATCGTATGCCCAAACACCGCCGTGCACTTCATGAATCTGCGTCCCGATGTAAAGGCGCTCTTCATGGAGGCACAGAGAGCGGATAACGGGCGGATGACTCAAACCGGAAAACGGCTTGACGACTTTCCATGAGACGCCGAAATCGTCGGATATGTAAATGCAATGCTTCCCATGCGCACACACAAAGCCGTCCGTTCTCCCCGTGATCGACCAAATCGTGGCGTTTGTCGGAAAGCTTGAGATTGACCAGGTTGCCCCTTGGTCAGACGATCTGATAATCGTTCCTCTCTCCCCTGCGCCGAATAAATAATCGCCGATATAGGTGATGGAACAAATTTTGCTTTTTAATTGAAAGAGCCTTTTCCAGCCTTGCTCAAGTGAATAGTGAAAAATGCCTTCCCGCTTGACGGCGACAAAGTAACCGGAATGCTTTGCCGAAGCGACGGCCGTCGCACCTTTATGAAACATGGATCTCAGCCCGCCGTTTTTGCTGTTCTGCCCATCTTATAAAGCCTTCGGCAAATTCCTTGCAGCACTCGGCATCTTCATCTGTTTCAGGAGCAAGCTCTATTTTCAGTGTCTCTTGATAAAGGTCGGCGCCGGTTCGTTCAAGCATGGTGTAAAACGTGTTGACCGCTTCGCAAAATCGGGGGTATGCATAATCGCCGGATCCGAAGCATGCCGCTTTCTTTCCTTTAAGGTCAAGCGAAGAGACCTCTTCGTAAAACGATTCCGCTTCATAAGGAAGATCCCCGTCCCCCCATGTGTAGGTGCCGATTAAAAGAAGATCATACTCAGCCAATGAGTCGGTATCGACATCATCCATTTCCTGAATGGTGACATCAAAACCGTACTCTCGCAATGTATCTTTAATGATCATAGCGATATCCTCCGTGTTGCCGGACATGCTGGCATATGCAATCAATGCTTTAGACAACAGAATCACCTCTATAATTGATAATGATTTTCATTATTGTATAGATACACTTTAAATGATAATGATTATCAATGTCAATAAATCGTACAAAAAAAAGCAGTCCCCTTTTTGGAGTCCTGCCTTTCTAGTGTTTATTCCATTGCCGTACATTCTTTCACAACTTCTACAAACGCCTGTACTTGCTTCAGCTGGAAAGCCGGCTCATAACCGAGCAGCCACGTATCTCTGCCGATTGCTTTTCCTTTAGCATCAAGCAAAGGGATTTGGTGAACATGGCTCCCGCTTCCGTGAAGCGTCACCGATGGAAGGATCGCATAACCGATTCCGTGGAAAGCCATCTGTTTGCATGTTTCAATTTGGTCGACAATAATGGTTTGTTTCGGCGATGTTTTGAACTTTTGGTGCCACCAGTGCTGAATTTCCTGATAGTACGTGCTGTCGCTTTTGAACTGGATGAACGGCCGTTCCGTTTTGGCAATGTCCTCAATGTTTCGGATCTCTGTATCGACGAGGTACAATTCGTCCCGCATCAAGTAGTGCTTAGGGCCTTTCCATTCCGGGTTTCCCCTGATAATGCCAATATGAACATGGTCTTCGTAGAGGCTTTTCAGCATTTCGCTGCTCCAGCCGGTGACGAGGGAGATTTTGACGTTCGGATATTGTTTAACGTAGGTTTTCAGAACGTTCGGAAGCCAATGCTGCCCGATAATCGAAGCGGCCGCCAATTTGAGCGTACCGTGTATCTCGCCCTCCAGCTCATCTATATTCTCTCTCACTTTTTCCTGTTCCAATGTTACATCTTTTGCAAACTGGATAATTTTTTCTCCGGCAGACGTGACAGTCAGCCCTTTTTGCGATCTTAAAAAAATTTTCGTTCCCCATGATTTCTCGATGGTCTGCAGCCGCTGGGATAATGCCGGCTGGGAAACAAACAGACGTTCAGCCGCTTTCCGCATATTTAATTCTTCCGCCAGAACGACAAGCATGTGAAGCTCTTGAAGCTGCATGGACATTCCTCATTCCAATAAGTTTTTCTTATCATACATTTAATCAAACGGCTGTTTTTTAATCAAGCGGGAAGTCGGGCATCGGGGAATGTGCGGAGGATTGGATGGAGCGCTGCAAATAAAAAATAGGCCGCTGCCGCGCCTATTTATTCAACGTCCTCAAATGCTTATTCAGCTGTTTTAATACGACACGCCTTGTAAAAATGCCTTCGAAAACCTGCTCTTCATTTTCGACACATACAAACGCGTTGTTGATGACGAGTCCGAATCCTTTTAAAATCGGATCATCAATTTTTAAGCGGGGGATGTCCGTCAGCATGACTTCTTCAACATGAATCTTATCAAGCTTCTCAAATTCGATTCGTTCCAAGCCGAAGATTTTATCCATGATCATATTCGTTCCGATTAATCCGTGCAAACGGAAAGAAGCATCAAGTACAGGGATCGCGGTATATCCGGTTTTCGTCAAAACGAGAAGGGCATGTTCCAGATTGTTTCCGACTTGAACATGGGCTACTTTATCAGCATCGATCATAAACTGACCTACTGTCGTTTCAAGAAGTTCATCTGATTGCAAACTAATCATGATTTTTCGACTCCTTTTCAGCTTTAATCCATCAACGCATAATTTCCCTATACTACAATAATATAAACAATATCAATATTTGTCGAAAACTTTCCTTTCTCCCAAGGTCAGTTTATCATTCAATATCCTTTTAGGAAACAAAAAAGATACTCTAATGAGTATCAATTGATATAATCTGACCTAATTTTCAGACCGGACACGGTCATATAAGGTAACCAGTTTCTTATATGTCAGGCTATCCACATTTTTTGTACCAGTTTCTATATCATTGATCTCACTGCTTAGTAGCTCTACGGCATACTCATGGTCCAAAAGTACGTTCAGCAACAGTTTTCTCTCTTCTTCTGAAAAGCGTTCCATTCTTAACCAGCCCCCTAATTGATTTAGCTAGAGTCAGAAACAATATGTTCTCTCTAGTTTCTATAGGGCTAGAATATGAAATTGAAAATCAAACGTCAACCGCACATTTCGACATCTGTTCGATTTTCTTTCAAACAATTATTTTGTGTACCGGTTTGCATAGCTTGAAGCTGTATAGGAGTCAGGTTTAATTTTGGCGCAGATCCCCATCGAAGTGATTCGTCCTGTCATTTCCTGAATTAAATCCTTTGTCATTCCTTTTTTTCCGATATCCAAATGAACTTCAAGGGTTAAATCTGCTCCCTCGTCTGTAAACGGAAGAAGCAGATCCATGATTTCATTAAAATAATCATTTAAAAGATATGCGGCAATCTCTTGGCTGTAAGCTGTTTCAAGCGATATTTTCTCCCTGAGGCTATGTATCGGTCTGTTGACAACCGTGTTTTTCAGACAGCCCCACGCTCCTTTGCCTTTGCGGTGCAAATGGATAGCTGTGATAAATTTTGTGCAATTCTGATGGATCTGCGAGTCTGTTCCGACGGACAGCAGATAGCTTGCCCTCGGATCTTGGCGTATGAACGACTTTAGTCTCCCGATCACTTCAGGAAATGTCATTTGATCTTCAGAAAGATTGTAAAAAAGAAAAGAATCAGCCATTGGAATGCCCCTTTTCATTTTTGATCTGCACCGAAGATGGAACGATTCGTCTGTCTGCTATCCTTTTTTGGTCGGTATATTTTTCAAGCTGAACCCGCAGCTCTCACATCTGTAAATCACATTCTGATTGGACTGGGCCGTCAGAACTTGATCCATATGCTCGGTTGTTTTGCAATGCGGACAAATAACGCTTGGAAAAGCTTTCATGCCATATCCTCCTATTGCTGAAGCAGTTCAAAGATTTCGATTGAAATCATATCGATGTTGTCAAACGGAAATGTGGTAGGCTTATCTCCTTTTTGATAAACTGTCAGCTCAAACGTTTGGTTTTTTTCAAAATATTTTACGCTGCAAATTTTTTCTCCGTTCACTTCAAAATTGCGCTGCGTCGGTTCTCCGGCAGCCTCCGCAGTCTCTTGCAGGCTCTGCAGTCTCGTGATGATACCCATTAATTGTGACATTCTAAAAAAGACTCCTTTCAAAAAAACAACTTCAGGATCAACAAGTATTAATTATAATACAAGTTCTACAAAGCATCATACCACAAAGTATCAGCCGATGACATTTTTCCTTTTTGATCATGAAAAAGAAAAACCGCTTTTTCATAGTTTGAGTTTTCTTTTTTCATGTCATACATGAAAAATATTTTTTTGACTGCAGAGGAGTCTATTTGAACCACCAATTTAGATTTATGGAGCAAAGGATTGTCTTATTCCTGCGCGCGCCTAATGCCCAAAAATCCCGCAGCTATTTGAAGTGCGGGATTCCATGCAAATAAAAAACTTGGCGGGGGCAGCGCCAAGTTTTTTAAATCTTGATCTGATAGAGGGGTTGGGGAACAGAGAGGTTCATCTCTCTATAATTAAATGATAATGATTATCAGTATCATTGTCAATGATTTTCTTTAAATTCTTTTGCTAGCTGAAAATTCCGGCCAATGTCCAGTTAACATCGGTGGCAAAAAGCGGAAATGCAGCCTGGTCTCCTTCCCCTTTATCCGCAAAATTCGAGCTTGTTTCTTTTTCATCCGGTTGTTTGGACATTATTTCTTCTCCAGCCGGTTTTGTATCAGATTGGCCGATATCCGTTACTTTGAAGCTTCCGCCGGTATTCTTCAGCGTCACCGTCTGATAATTTTTTTGATATGAAACAGGGCCGTCGTTTTGATCTCCAACAAATTCATATACGGTATAGCTTCCGTCTTTCTCCGCCACTTTTGTGTCTTCGTCATAGCTGAAGAAAGGGATTGCAACTTCAGGCGCGTCTGTCCCGTAAAAAATCCACCCCGCTTGTTCAGGAAAGGCGTTCGCCTCTACATACTTCACTGCCATGGCGTGCTCCATATAAGGTTCCAAGAGGGATATCATGTCTGTTTTCGTTCTTTCCTTTTCGGTCAGCTGAAAATGGACGTCCGATACGGATTGAAGGGTCTCAAATAACGATGCTCTTGTCGGTTTTTCTCCGGCTTTGGCAAAATCCGCGCAGAAGAATACAAGAGCCGCAGCCAGAAGCGCGCACAGTAAGGATGACCAAACGTTCTTCATATGATCCACCCCTTTTTAGCATTTATATTTTCACATTTTCCTTTATATACGCGAAACAAACCTCTCGGGATTCATTTTTTCAAAAAGAAAAAGCGGCGAAAGGCCGCCGCTTAAATTAATCCGTCTTGTTCGTATAAATATGAGTAGGACAGGTCAATGAACAGATACAATTCTTCATCCATCGGATAGGAAAACGTTCTGATCATTTCCCCCGTTTCGATATCGCTGTACAAATCGCTGAAAAACCCTTTTCTCATCGTTCTCATCCTCATGATATTCTCGAGAAAATAAGGGCGCCAGCTCCAATTTTTGCCGATGTACTCAGGCTGAAATATCCATGCTCCGTCATGCTTAAACACGTTTTTCGTCAGCTGAATACCGTCTTCATCGCACATGTAAATTCTAAAGCTGCAATCTGTCAGTTCTTTTCCGAGATTGAAGAGAAATTCATCGTCTGACTGAGCCGTTTTCTTTAGCGATGTGACAAGCTGATGAACCCGTTTGTAAAACTGCTCGGAGTGATCGTACAGAATGGTTAGCTTCTTCTTCTCATGCGTGATGAATTGATGAAACTCGGCCTGCAGCCGGTCCTTTAATACATCCCGTTCGATAAATTTATCCTTCGGCAGCTCAAGATACTGCCCCTGGAAATATCGGCCCCCGTTTCTCCATGCGTATTGCAGCTGAAAGCTCGCTTCAATATCTTCATAAAGCAATGCGGCTCCGATTTTTCTGGCAAGGAGAGATATGCTGTAAAGCACATATTCATAGGAAGGCGAAGGAGAAGACAGCTTGAGCGGCTGAAGGTCGATCTTTAACAGATCCGGAGAAAGAAGAGCGATTCTGTCGAGATTGCTGCTTTCCTTACCGATATTATCAACAGCGACTTTAATTCCGTATGTACGGTAATAGGTCAGCAAATGATGAAGCTGTTCAATATCCCCTTCAAACTTTTGCTCCGTGATTTCGATAACGAAACGGCTGAGCTCGAGCCCTTTATCCTGATATTCCATCAACAGGTCGAGGAACGATTCGCCGTGATCCATCATCAGCACATTTGCATCTTGATTGACGAAGATGAGCAGGTCGCGCCCGCTGTCCAGAAAATGATCGAGCGCCTGGCGGATCACCTTGAGATCAACCTCTTTCTTGTATTCTTCCGGAATTGTCGGATCAGAAAAAAACGGCCCGAGGCTCTTCACTTCAGTTTCTACCTTGATGCGCCCCAGCACTTCATAGCCGATCACCTTTTGTTCTTCAGCACTGAAGATCGGCTGATAGTATGGAATGACATCTTCAATGTTCGTTAAAATATCGAGTGGATCCAACATGGCATATCACCTGCTTCTAATCTTTGTCTGATTATACCATACCGGCTCGCACCTTTGAATTTGAAATCTAAAACGGACGGGGATTCAGCCATTGACCTCCGTCCATCGTCACACACTCCCCGTTGACATATCCCGCCTGCTCAGAAAGCAAAAATGCGGCGAGTCCCGCGATTTCTTCAGGGGTGCCCAGCCTTTTGAGCGGAACGCTTTTGATTGTCGCGTGCGCGGCTTCTTCCGATTCAAATAATTTTTCGGCTCCGCCCGTCCTCTCGATCGGACCGGGCGCAATGGCGTTGCACCTAATCCCGTATGCACTTCCCCACTCGACGGCAAGCGTCCTTGTCAGCGACAGAACGCCTGCTTTTGCCGCCGCGGAGTGAACGACACCGGCACCGGCGCCCCATGCATACGTCGCGACCATATTTAAAATCTGGCCGCGTTTCTTTTCCTTGATCCAGTAGCGGCCGGCTGCTTGGCTGCAATAAAATGTGCCGTTCAGCACGATATCGATGACCGCCTTCCAGCCGTTGACCGATAGTTTTTCAGCCGGGCAGATAAAGTTGCCTGCGGCATTGTTAACCAAAGCGTCGATCGTGCCAAACCGTCCTGCCGCCTCTGTGATCATCTGTTCCACATCTTCAACAGACCGGACATCCATCCGGCATACGGCCACCTGCCCGGCAAAAGTTTCAATTTCTTCTTTGGCCGCTTCGAGCGTTTCTTGTGTTCTGCCCGTAATCATCACATTCCATCCTTCTTCAGCCTGCTTTTTGGCGATCGCTTTTCCCATTCCGCTCGACCCGCCGGTCACGATTACAACTTTTCTGTCCATATCCATCCCCCTTGTTATGAATGAGTATTCATTCAATTGATAGTTTATCATATAAATTAAAAAAAATTAACAAAACATGCGGACTGTCCTAAAATGGCTTTTCTGGATGATATAATGTAGAGAATCTATTAAAGGTTGGTTGATTATGAAAAATCCGTCCAGAAGACAATTTTTAAAAGGCTTCTTAGGCCTTGCCGCAGCAGGGCTCTTTACCGCTGCCGGCGGCTTGGGCTATGCGCGCTATCTCGAACCGCACATGCTTGAAACAAACTTTATTCCCATTCGGCATCGGCTCATTCCTAAAGGGTTTGATCAGTTTCGGATCGTTCAGTTCAGCGATACCCACTTAAGCGAATACTTTACAGCAGACGAGCTTTCAAATGTTGTCAGCCAAGTGAACGCCCTCTCCCCGGATCTTATCGTATTCAGCGGGGATTTAATAGATAAACCGCATCGCTACCGGGAACACGAGCGTGCTGTAAGCGCCTTAAAAAAGCTTTCAGCCCCCTATGGAAAGCTTGCTATATTCGGGAACCATGATCACGGAGGCTATGGAACAAAAGTCTATCAGACGCTCATGGCATCGGCCGGTTTTCGGGTGCTGCGAAACGATTTGCTGAAGCTTGAATTGATAGACGGAAGCGTAATTGAGATCGCTTCACTCGATGATTTGATGCTCGGCAGACCTGACTACGAAGGCATCCTGTCAAAGCTGAGCAAAAAAGCCTTTTCGATTTTGCTCGTCCATGAGCCTGATGCCGCTTTAACGGCAAATCAATACCCCGTCAATCTGCAAATATCCGGACACACCCACGGCGGACAAATTCAGATTCCCGTATTCGGTCCTTTGATTACGCCTCCGTACGGAGAAATTTATACGGAAGGAATGTATGAAACAGCCGGAATGAAAATCTATGTCAATCGAGGAATCGGCACGACCAGGCTGCCGCTCCGCTTTCTGTCAAAGCCTGAAATCACCGTGTTCCAGCTTGAATCCATTTAAATCTTGCCCGGTCTTTTGGCTCAAAACAAAAGGCATCTGCATACATTAAGTAAAAACATTCCCGCTCCATTTCATCCAATCCCCATCAAAAAAACGAAACTTCCTCAGCCTCTTTCCGTCTATATATTAGCAGCGGAAAAGGCTCTCTTTTCGTTTTTGAAAAGGAGATGTGCTGATTATTGCTGATGTACCAAGTCAAACCCGGAGAAACCCTGGAAAGCATCGCCGCCGATTTCAGAACGACCCGGCAGGCGTTGCTGCAGGCGAATCCTGGCTTAAACGGCGGCCAAGTGTCCGCGGGCCAGTCGATTATCATTCCCGGCATCAGAAATCCGGACACAATTCCATACCGGATTGCCGTGTCTCTCAACGGAAGAACGCTCAGATTGTATGAGCGAGACAGACTTGTAAAAACATATCCGATTGCCGTCGGAAAAATCCTCACACAGACGCCGAGAGGCGAATTTGTCATCGTCAACCGGCAGCCAAATCCGGGCGGCCCGTTCGGCGCCTACTGGCTGAGCCTGTCAAAACAGCACTACGGCATCCATGGAACGAATAACCCTTCGTCAATTGGCAAAGCTGTTTCAAGGGGATGTATCCGCATGCACAATCGGGATGTTCTGGAACTTGCTTCTATCGTACCCAACGGAACCCGAGTGTCCATTACACCTTAGACGAGTACATTTCCAGACAAATGCAATTTGAACAATACAACATCTTGTATTAAGATATAATGGGACCTTTAGGGTAAGGAGCGTATATATGGATCTTTTTAAAAATCGTAATTTCGTCCGACTTTTTTTCGCAGCTTTCGCTTCTCAAATGGGAACGACAGTCGGAAATATGGCTTTCGCCTTTTTCTTGCTCGACCGGTTCAGCAGCCAGCCGGCCTATACGACAATCGCCGAGCTGATGTATTCCTTGCCGACGGTTTTCGTATTCTTTATCGTCGGGGTGGTCGCTGACCGTTTTGACCGCAAGAAAGTCGCGGAAAACTGTGATTGGATCAGAGCGGGACTGACTGTCGTTCTTTTCTTTGTATTGTATCTTCAAATTATACCGCTTGTGTTTTTAGTCCTATTTATCAGAAGCGCGGTTACAAAATTTTTCTACCCGGCCGAAGCAAGTTTGGTCCAGGCCATTTTAAGAAAGGACCAGTATGCAAAGGCTGCAGGACTGAACCAGATGCTTTTCAGCCTGTTTCTATTGTTCGGCGTAGGAATTGGAGCATTTATGTACAAGACGATCGGCTTGCATGGAGCAATCGCTCTTGATTTTGTGAGCTTTATCGTCTCCGGCTTTTTAATCCGTTCCTGCGATATACCGCTTGCAGCGCGGAAGCCGAACGGAAATAAAGGCTGGAAAAACATGACCGTCAAAGATTCGATGCGCGATTTTAAGGAAGGCATCGTTTATATATTAAAAAATAAATTGCTTGCCTCTCTTGTATTCGGATATTTTATTTTCGGGCTTGTAAGCGGCGGACTTTCGGTTCTGCCGATGTTTAAAATGAAGTATGAGCTGTCCCCTGACAGTTATGAGTGGCATACTTCCCTCTTCACAATCGTACTGGGCATCGGACTTTTGACTGGGATTGCCGTCGCCGCCCTGCTCGAAAAAAAAGTGAAGCCGGCATACATGATGTCAGTCCCGATTTTTATCGCGGGTGCCTTTATCATCCTGCTTGGCTTTACAGATCAATTGCCCGTATACTACTCGGCTGCATTTCTTGCCGGGATATGCATCGGGCCGATCAACACAGCTCTTGGCGGCTGGATTCCCAAAATCGTCCATCCAAGGCTGATGGGAAGGGTCAGCGGGTGGACCGATCCGCTGACAATGCTGGCGCAATCCTCAGCGCTTGGCATGATCGCTGTCCTATTCCCGGGAATCATCGCCGATGTGGATTATATATATTACGGCTTGGCGGGAATCATTCTGCTGGCGGCGCTGTACTACTTTATCGCCCTGCCTAAATTAAGCGCCGAGAGTGCGGAAATCGACGTTCAAGCGGCGCTGAAGAGACAAAAAAATACAAAAGCGAAAATGAACTCTGTTTTATAAAGATGAAAACGCGCGATTCCATAAAAAATCGCGCGTTTTTTCTATGGGATATTTGCATTTTCTGTTCTATTTCGTATAATTTAGACATAAGCCTTGCATCTTTAGGAGGTGATCTAGAAACGAATGGATAGGAGAGAAAAAATGGACGACCATAATCATACGAAAGAATTAAAACCGACAGTTGAAAACCTTTCAAAAGCGATTTATACAGTTAACCGCCATGCGAAAACCGCGACTAATCCCAAATACCTGTATCTTCTGAAAAAGAAAGCTTTGCAAAAGCTGCTTAATGAAGGAAAAGGTAAAAAGGTAGGCCTGCATTTTTCGAAAAATCCAAGATTCAGCCAGCAGCAGTCAGATGTGCTGATATCTCTCGGAGACTACTTTTTTCACATGCCTCCAACAAAAGAAGACTTCGCAAACCTTCCACACTTAGGTACATTAAATCATTCGTATCGGAACCCTAAAGCTCATATGTCCTTGAATATAGCGAAACAGCTTCTTCAAAACTACACGGGAATCAAAGAAAAACCGCTCGTCACAAACCGGAAGCGTCCAGCCTCAAAACCCGTCTTCAAGAAGCTTGGCGAAAGCTATTTTTAATAAAAAAAAAGCCTCCTTTCGAGGCTTTTTTTAGTTCTTGAAAATATATTTATCAAGCTTTTCGATCAGTTCATTGAGCTCTGGCTTGCTGATTTGTTCATCGGCTCCGACTTGTTCCCCTTTATGGCGAAGATCGTCTGTAATCAAAGAAGAGAAAATCAAGATCGGCAGCTCCGTACTCAGCGGGTTATCTTTTAGCAGCTTTGTGAGCCGGTGTCCATCCATCTGCGGCATTTCAATATCCGTGATCATCAGATCGACTTTTTCGTGAAGAGCTGTGCCGTCTTCCATCAATTGAAGCGCGTGCTCGTAAGCGTCTTTTCCGTTTTCAAAAGACACGATGTTGTTGTATCCCGCTTCATTCAGCTTTTCCACCAATAGCCGCAAGAGGAGCGGAGAGTCCTCGACAATGATCAGCTTTTTGTCAGTCCGTCTCTGATCGAATTTTTCATTTTTCATTTGATAAGGGTCCATACCTGACTCAGACTCAAGATCAAAAATGATTTTTTCGTAATCTGGCAGGAAAATCATGGTGCCGTCGAGCTTAATGATGCCGGTAAGGTGACGGTCCATCCCTTGATTCAAAGCAGTCGGCTTCTCAATTTCTTCCCATGACACCCGGTGAATCTGTGAAACCGCTCCAGTGTGAAAGACGATTTTCCGCTTGTTAAATTCCGTCACAATGTATTTTTCTTGATGCTCGTCATCACCGTGCTCAACGCCAAAGAAAGAGAATAAATCAATGACGGGAAGAATTTCCCCGCGCAATGTAATCATGCCCTCCATATGCTTATGCGAATGAGGCACTTTCGTAATTTCAACCGGCTGAATGATTTCTCTGACTTTCATGACATTTATGCCGAAAATGTTGAGACCAACCTCGAACTTCACGATTTCTAATTCATTGGTTCCCGAACTTAATAAAATTTCCTGTTGGTTTGAAGACACTGATATCCCTCTCTATCCTACTTTGTGTTTACTTTTTATATCGGCGTCTTTTGTTAAAAGTTGATGCTCCGGCTCAAGCTTTTGCCTTAACATTTTGATGAATGATCAGGCCGATCGCCGCCAATAACACTAAAGATCCGAAAGCCATTCGGCTGGCCATGTTCCCGAGATCCCTGAACAGCAAAGTAATCGATCCGTAGAGGACCGGACCGAAAATGGAAGAGATTTTCCCCGACAAAGCAAACAATCCGAAAAATTCGCCTCTTTTATGTTCTGGCGTCAGCTCGATAATCAGTGTCCTTGATGCGACCCATGTGCCTCCAAGCGAAATGCCGAACAAGCTCCCCGCAATCCAAAACAAGAGCGTTGACGTCGTGCATGCTCCAATCGTCAAAGCGGTGATCATAATGGCGGCGACAAGGCTGACCGCGTGCTTGGCGCCGATTCTTTTCGTCACAAAGCCGAGCAGAAATGAACCGATGATGCTTGATACAGTAGAAACAAGGTAAAGCAAAACGAATTGTCCGGTCGTAAAACCGATGACCGTTTTTGAATAAACCGCCATCATGGCTATTGCTGTAGCAAGCGCATCATTCAGGAAAAAGTAGGCGATCATGAATAAGAAGACCGGCTTATATAGACGAATGTCTTTGAATGTCTGCACAATTTCCCAGTATCCGCTGAAAAACGATTTCTTTTCTTTCGGTTCCGGTTTTCTTTTCTCTTTCGTGAAGAGCAGATACGGAAGTGAAAAAAACAGAAACAAGAGAGCCGACGGGATGAATGCGCGGTGAAAATCCTGGTTGCCGACAAGAAGGTATACCGTTAACCCGGCTAAAGTGCCGATATACCCGATTGCAATTCCGAAACCTGATAAGAGCGGGATTTCTTCTTTTGTCCCCAAGTCAGCCAAAATCGTATCATAGAACACCAAGCTTGAATGATAGAAAAACTTTGCGGTCACAAACATGATGACGACAAGGATCAAGGATAGCGGAAGCCCGTATATGTCCTTCTGAAACGAAGCCCCGGCAAAAACCCCCATTAAAATGGTGCATGAAACACAAATCATCGTAAACAGGCCGATGTATTTTTTCTTTCTGCCCGTTCGGTCGATCAGCACTCCGAATAAAGGCGTGAAAATGACAAGCAGAAAGCTTGCGGCTGCGTTCGAATAGGAGATAAAAGTGCTTGCCACCTGATTCATGCTGGCATTTTCGCCGACTGCCTCCTGCAAATAAAAAGGAAAAAAGATCGTCACAATATTTGATGAAAAAATGGTATTTGCAAAATCGTATAACGCCCAAGAAAGAATCGGCAGCGTCAAAAAGAGCTTGATTCCCGTTCTTTGCGCCCGCTTTACAGCTTGTTCACGTTCCGGCTGAGTATCCATCTGGATTGATGCCTCCTTATTTTTATTCCTGCCGTGAAACATTTTCCTGAACAAGACAGCACGCATTCAAGCTGAAAGCGTGCTGTCTTTTGCCCGTTATTTTTTTACGACAATGGTTCCTGCCAACATATCATGAAGCGCCTGGCGCCTTTCTGTAAAAAAGGCCATAATGTAGCCGATCATCAAAATCGGAGATAGAAAGCTTTTGGCCAGAAACCTTCCGGCTGCACGGCCGAATGAGATTCTTCCGCCTTCTGCCTTCGCCACCTGAACGTTCATGATTTTCTTGCCTAGCGTCCCTTGCCATTTGGATGATTCCATCAGCGTGTAATAAAGAAAATACACAATAAAAGTAATACTTCCAACGATCGCTACGGTTTTGAACATACTGATGATAAACGTAAAGACTTCCTGATCGCTCAAATACTCGGGATCAGTCTCCATCATGAGCATGATATCCGAATTTCCCAACATCAACGTCGCTGTTAAAACGTACGTGAAAATATATGCGGGAATCCCGAGAATCAATCCGTCGAGCAGGGAAGCTACAAAACGCGCGCCGATTCCGGCATACTCGCTCCTTTCAGGAGCAGTTTCGTGTTTGTCTAATTCCAATTCCAATGTGCTTTTCCTCCTAACATCTTGACTTCTATATACTACTAAGACTGGCTGAACATTATCAATACGTATCGCATTTTTTTAAAGTTAAATTAATGTACGGATCACAAGTTTTTCATTGACTTTGACATTTATCGTGTTACAATGGTCAAGGATTTTTCAGGAAAGGTGTTTATGATGGGAACAATTGTAGCGATTAAAAATCATGAAATGACCATTTTAGAAGAGGTCAGCCGGGCCGTTTACACAGAAATGCTCAAGGAAGCTTCAGACAGTGAAGAACAAATATATATTTCGTGGAAAGAAGATTTTGACTCCGATTACGGCTACTAAACGGAACATAACGTAAGGCAATCGTTTGATTGTCTTATTTTTCTATCTGCCGCCGTCCGCATGTCCGCATACCTTGCATCGTTTCGCATATACTTGTTACGAGTTTTTATAAAATTGATTGATTAAAAGATGACAATTGGTCTGATGATGGTAAAATAAGATAAACCATAACATTTTTAAGGTGATGCTAAATGGAACATTTGCTTAATCCAAATGTAAAAGAAATCGAAATCTCAGGGATCCGCAAGTTCTCAAACCTTGTATCCCAGTACGAAAACGTAATCTCTTTAACAATCGGCCAGCCTGATTTCTTCACCCCCCACCATGTCAAACAGGCCGCCAAAAAAGCGATAGATGAGAATCAAACATCCTACACTCACAACGCCGGATATCCTGAGCTGAGGCAGGCTGTACAGCTTTATATGAAGAAAAAAGCCGATTTAAATTATGAAGCGGAAAGCGAGATTATTGTGACAACAGGCGCCAGCCAGGCTATCGATTCGGCATTCCGCACGATTTTATCTCCGGGCGATGAAGTCATTCTTCCGGGGCCGGTATACCCCGGCTATGAGCCGATCATCAAAATGTGCGGAGCGTCTCCATTGATCATTGACACCACGTCCCACGGCTTTAAGCTGACAGCAAAATTGATCGAGGAAGCGCTGACGCCGAAGACAAAATGTGTTGTTCTTCCATATCCGTCGAATCCGACGGGAATGACGCTGTCCGAAGAAGAGCTGAAGGACATCGCCTCCCTTTTAAAAGGCCGAAACGTCTTTGTGCTCTCAGATGAAATATACAGCGAACTCACTTTTGACAGACCGCACCACTCGATCGCAACTGTGCTAAGGGACCAGACGATCGTCATCGGCGGGCTTTCCAAATCCCACAGCATGACGGGCTGGAGAATCGGGTTTTTGTTCGCACCGAAGGAAATCGCAAAGCATATTTTAAAAGTCCATCAATACAACGTATCTTGCGCTTCATCGATTTCTCAAAAAGCTGCTCTGGAAGCCGTCACCAACGGGTTTGATGACGCTCTGATCATGCGCGAGCAGTATAAAAAACGGCTGGACTACGTGTACGACAGACTTGTGACGATGGGCCTCGATGTGATTAAACCGTCGGGAGCATTCTACATTTTCCCGTCCATCAAATCGTTTGGAATGTCTTCCTTTGACTTCTGCATGTCGCTTCTTGAAGAAGAGGGGCTTGCGATCGTGCCGGGCAGCTCGTTTTCTGAATACGGGGAAGGCTATGTGAGGATCTCTTACGCATATTCTCCTGATACGCTAAGGGAAGGTCTTGACCGGCTGGAGTCCTTTGTTTTCAATAAGAGGCAATCGATACAGACTACGTAAACAACGGCTTTTACGCCGTTGTTTTTTTATTTTATTTTGGAAATAGAATCTTAAATGTCGTGCCTTTTTCTGCTTTGCTGTCGACTTCGATGGTTCCGTTGTGATTTTCGATGATATTGAAGGTGACCATCAAACCGAGGCCTGTTCCTTTTTCCTTCGTCGTCAAAAACGGCTCGCCGATCCGCTTCAGGACATGTTCAGGTATCCCTTCTCCTTCGTCCTCCACCTCGACGACGACCGAATCGTCGGTTTCTCTGACCGTCAAATGAACCGTCCCGCCGTTTGGCATGGATTCGACGGCGTTTTTGATTAGGTTGATAAACACTTGCTTTAATTGATTTTGATCCCCTTTAATGTAAATTTTGTCGTCTGTGAGGATCGTATTGATCAAAATGCCGTTTAAGTTGGCCTGCGTTTCTAAAAGCGCCGTCACTTCGCGGATCAGCCTGATCAGATCAAGCTTTTCTTTCAATGCGTTTTGCTGCGGCTTTGCCAGCATGAGAAGCTCGCTCAAGATCAATTCGATTCTGCTTAACTCGGAAAAGATAATATTAAAATAATGTTCATTTTCTTCCATTGTCGGCTTCATCAGCTGCAAAAACCCTTTGATCGCGGTGAGCGGATTGCGGATTTCATGGGCGATCCCGGCTGCAAGCTGTCCGGCAATCGACAGCTTTTCCGAACGGACCATCAGCTCTTCGGTCTGCTTGCGTTCAGAAATGTCCCTTAAAATCACCTGAACCGCCGTTTCCCCGAAAAATGTCGTAGGGATGCAAACCATTTCTGTATAGATGAGCCTTTTTTCAAATGTATACCACGTCTGTTTTATGATTTCAGATTCGGATTGGCGGTCTGTGATCCGTTTCAGCCTCGCTTTGACATCTTCGTGATCGCATGGGTGCAGGTGTTCGTAAATATCTTTGCCGATTAAATCCTCATACGTCTTTGCTTCAAACAGACGAATGCCCGATTCATTCATAAAGACCCATCTTCCTTTATGAATCACGGCTATCGTATCGATTGAGTTTTGAATCAAGAGCTGATATCGCTCCCTGCTTTTTTGCAAAATGGTCTGAAATTTTTTTCTCGATGAAATGTCAATGAGAAGAAGCAGCTCCGCTTTCTGGTTTTGATAAATGGTCGGCGCCGCCTTGACTTCGAGGTGAATCTGCGTGCCGTCGAGCTTATGCCACGTTTGCTCGATCATTCCGACATCAAGTCCCTGCTGCATCCGCTTAATGCGGTTTTTGACGATGTCATGGTACTCTTTCTCGATAAAATCGTAGGAATACTTTCCGATAATTTGCCGTTTATGCTCGGCTCCGAGCAGGTTGACCATGGCGTCATTTACGTAGACTATTTCCCCTTGAACGCTGATGCACAGAGGGTTTGGCAAGCCTTCGATCATGGCTTCGAATTCCTCTTTTGCCGGCAGCCTGGAGGCTTCTTCCGGAGCGTCTTCCTCTTTTATGGAGCTGCTTTTCTTAGAGGGACGGTCTTCAAACACTTTCATTTTGAGTACAATTTCGCGTTCTTTTTCTCCAACATGGGTCGTCACGAAATCGATCGATGCTTCGATCCAGATCATCGTGTAGTCTTTTTTCACAAATCTGAAGGTGCAGGGCAGCAAATGATGCTCATTGTAAAAATAGCTTTCTACCAGAAAAAGATCGTCTTCGTGTAAATAGTCCTTCAAATACGTACCGATCAGTTCATTCTGCTCGTAGCTTAAGAGCTCTTTGCAATTTGCAGATATGTATATAAAACGGCCGTTAGCTGACAGGACTGCCTGTAAATTCATATGAGGCTTATATTGCTCAAAACGTTTTGTTTTTTGTTCCATCATATCCCTCCTTTATACCCTATTCATGACCAGCATTCATTAAAACTATTTTGCTTAAAAGGATTCGCTAAAATGCGAGAAATCTCCTTCAAAACTTCTAGCATTCGTCAAATTTTGATAACAAAAAAAGAACCCGGAAAAAATCCGTGTTCTTTTTTGTCTAATCTTTGCTGTATTTTTTTTGCAGATCGACATAGGCTTTGACGATTTTGGCGGCGATGTTTTTGTTCATCTTCGTTTTGTCGTCGACATTCGGGACGACAACGCTGAAGGCGACCTGCGGATTTTCCGACGGGTAATAGCCGGCAAAGGTGATATTGTAAGTCCTAGTCCCCCACCAGTTTCGGTTTGTGCCGTAGTATTGCGTCTGCGCCGTTCCGGTTTTGCCTGATACGTCAAGCGAACCGAATGCGCCGGCTGCAGTTCCCGTCTGGGTTACTCGTTTAAATCCTTGCTTGACGATGGCGATGTCGCTTTGAGAATTGTTGATACGATTCAGCACATTGGCAGAGCGCTCTTCAATGACCGGACCGAGTTTTTCGCTTTCTGGCTGGTGAATGCTTTTCACGACTCTCGGCTGCAACCTGTATCCGCCGTTGGCGATCGTTGAAACATATTGGGCGAGCTGCAAAGGCGTGTACGTGTCAAACTGGCCGATCGCTTCATCGAGGAGGAGACCCCCGACTATTTTTGGGTTTGTCTGCATCCCGGCCGACTCCTGCGGCAAGTCGATGCCTGTTTTTACCCCAAGGCCAAATTGATTGAAGTAATACCTCATTTTCTTTAAGTCCTCTAGGTTCGCCGGAAGCGGGCCGTTCGGTACATACGTAATTCCTGCCATTCTCATTGCCACATAGAACATATAAACGTTTGAACTTTTTTCCAGCGCTCTAACTTCATTAGCCCAACCGATAGTGTTTCCTCTGTAGGAACCTTTTTTAACTCCCCCTGCGAAGCTCAGCTCTTGGTCTAAATAACTCTGCCCATGCGGCATGCCGTCCTGATAGCCGGCCAGCACGGTCGCGCCTTTGACCGCCGATCCCATTTCGTACTGGGTTGTAAACGCGCCGATTGCATAGTCGGTGATTTTGCCGTCGACGATCCGCTTTCCGGCCATGGACAGAATGTCTCCGTTATTCGGGTCCATCATGACGACGAACGCTCTGTCCAGCATGTAGTTTGAGCCGCGGAATTTATTAAGCTCCTCTTCGATAGCCTCTTCGACTTTCTTTTGGAGCTCCATGTCGAACGTCAGCTGCAGATCGTAGCCGCGTCTTCCTTCATCAACCGTTTCCTGGCTGATAACCTTTCCTGAACGGTTTTCGGTATATTGGACTTTCGCTTTTTTCGGATTTAAATATTCTTCATATTGATACTCGAGATAGCTTTTTCCCACTCTGTCATTCCGGGCATATCCCCTTGTCAGGTAAAAGTCTTCCCGGTCCTTGATAAGCCCTTGTTCAGGCGTTGTGACGCCTCCGAAAATGGAGTAGAGCGTTTTTTCATAAGGATATTTCCTGGTCCAGTCCATGATGACGTCGACGCCGGGCAGTTCCTCAAGATGCTCGGAAACGCGTGAGACTTCCTCATACGTCAAATCGTTGGCCGGCATCTGTTTAGAAGCCTTCTCATCAAGGAGCTGCGCATCGTTTTTCCCCGCGGTTTTCGGGCTCATCGCCTTGACGATTTGCGGCTCATACGCATAGCCGCCAGAAAATCTTCTGAAAATCGCTGCGACTTTAAGCTCATCTTTGTCCTTTTCCAGCGCTTTGATCTCTTCCGCCGGAACGCGGTCCACCTGAAGCTTGTATGTTTGATCAGACTTGAGGGTTTTCTCGCTGTCTTTCAGAAGTGCAGCAGCTTTTTTCGGGTGTCTGGCAAGCCAGTAATCTTTCAGATCTCTCTCTTTCAGAAACGAAGTATCGATATCGATCAATTCTGCGAGTTTTTTGGCTGTGCTGATTTTTTCCTCCGTTTTTGTGCTAGTCATCATCGTATATGTGATCGCGGGAACGCTTTGGTTGTCGACAACCACCCGCCCGTATCTGTCATACATTTTACCCCGCGGTGCCGGGTATGACGCAATTTTCGCCTCGGTTTTCGAAGCTTCCTGCTCATACGCCTCTCCATTGACGATTTGCACGAGGCCCAGCTTGACAATCAGCGCAGCGAACAAAGTGAACACCGCAAAGAAGTACAGGTTGATCCGCCATAAACGCGAACGCCTGCTCTTTTTGATTTCAGCCGGATCATGTTGAGATTCTGTCACTGAAACTCTCTCTCCTCTCACAATATTCAATTTTACATTAATTAACTGAGATATATTGTAACACTTTTGTAATGGTTGTTACAATCTAAAGTTTTCAAAAAAGCTGTCAATCTCTTTTTATATTAAAATTTAACTAACAAATTTAAATTTTACCACGTTTATGACAAGACGTGTAAAAGAACGATCTGGTTGCATATTGGCAGCAAAGGGTTTTTCTTTTTTTATGTCAAAATTAACAATAATACCTTGTCAAAGGGAATATATGGATCTATTATTTCAAAAAAGCCATGTTATGATTCTAGTGTACGAAACAACAACTACTACAACATTTAGGAGGATTACTGTTTATGAAAAAAGCTTTTCTTTTATCAGCAGCAGCTGCAGCAACGCTCTTCACATTCAGCGGCGTTCAGCACGCAGACGCTAAAGAGCAGCAGCAAGTACAAGTCAAAACCGTTCATTCCATAAATGTAACTGATCTCGCGGGCAAACTGAATATCCAAAACATGAACCAGCTTTCTAAAGCTGACCAAGAAAAAATTCAGTCCCTGCTTCATTCTTATATGAAACAAGCAACTCAACAGCCTAAAGCTTCTGCACCGAAGGCTTCTGCTCCTAAAGCTTCAAAGCCTGCGGCTTCAAAAGAGCAGACTTCACAGCAAAAGCAAAATACAGCGCCTGCATCTTCTTCTGTAAGCGCGTATGAAAAAGAAGTTGTTGAACTGACGAATGCAGAAAGAAAGAAACAAGGGCTAAAACCTCTTACATTGGATGAAAAACTGAGCAAGGTTGCCCGCACGAAATCTCAAGATATGAAAGATAACAACTATTTTGATCACAACAGCCCGACTTACGGTTCTCCATTTGACATGATGAAGAAATTCGGCATCACATACCGCACTGCCGGAGAAAACATCGCAAAAGGCCAAAAAACGCCTCAAGAAGTCGTCAAAGCTTGGATGAACAGTGAAGGCCACAGAAAAAACATTATGAATCCTAACTTCACGCATATCGGTGTCGGATATGTGAAGGACGGCAACTACTGGACTCAGCAGTTCATCGGAAAATAAGAACCAGCAAAAAACCACTTGCATGCAGCAAGTGGTTTTTTTCGTTATTTGTATTCTGTCCAAAGCTTGTACAGACTTTGGGTGCCGCTGTTTTCTTCGCCTTTTTCAACAAGGGTGTCGTAAAGGCTTTTCGCAAGCTCGAGCCCCGGCATTTTCTCGCCCATCAGCTCCGCCTCTTCAAGCGCGATGCCCATGTCTTTAACAAAGTGTTTGACGTAAAAACCCGGTTCAAAGTCGCCTTTCAGCATTCTAGGCGCTAGATTTGAGAGCGACCAGCTTCCCGCAGCGCCGGTCGTAATGCTTTTCAGCACGTTGTCGGGATCGAGTCCGGATTTTTCGGCGTAGGCCATCGCTTCTGCGACGCCGATCATCCCTGCGGCAATCGCAATCTGGTTGCACATTTTCGTATGCTGGCCGCTTCCGGCCGGCCCCTGATACTGGATGTTTTCACCCATGATCGAAAAGAGCGGGTAGCATTCATCATAAGCTTTCCGTTCTCCTCCGACCATGATGGCGAGCGTGCCGTTCCTCGCGCCGACGTCCCCGCCTGAAACCGGAGCATCCAAAGCGTAAAGTCCTTTCTCTTTTGCGGCAGTCTCGATTTGTTTGGCAAGCGAAGGTTTGGAAGTCGTCATATCGATAAGGTAGGAACCTTTTTTGGCATTTTCAATAATGCCTTCGCTTCCAAAGTAAACCTCTTCAACGTCTTTTGGGTAGCCGACCATTGTGATGATCACATCAGACGACTGCGCCAGTGCTTTGACGGATGATTTCCATTCCGCCCCTTTTTCCACGAGGCTGTCCGCTTTGTGTTTCGTTCTCGTATAGGCGCTGACGGGATAGCCCGCGGCTAAAATGTGCGAGGCCATGCTGTTTCCCATTACACCGAGTCCGATAAATCCGACCGTTTTTTTCATGGTCTCATCCCCCTTAAATTGCTTTTACCATTCCGCCGTCGATCAGCAGCGTTTGTCCAGTCATATATGTATTGCACTCTGATAAAAGAAAGCTTGCATACTGTGCAAAGTCGTCAGGTTTTCCGTAGGAGCCGAGCGGAATTTCTTTCTCATAGCTTTCTTTCACCTGCTGCTCGGAAAGGCCTGTTTTCTCGGCTTTCAGCCGGTCAAGCTCTGCCACGCGGTCCGTCGCGATTCTTCCGGGGGCGAGCGTGTTGATCAAAATGCGGTGTTCGGCCAACTCTTCGGCAATCGATTTTGTCAGACCGACGATTCCCATTCGAAACGTGTTGGAAAGCAGCAAGCCCGGAATCGGCTGTTTGACTGATGATGAAGCGATATTAACGATGCGTCCCCCATCCTTTTTGAGATATGGAAAAGCTTCGCGGATTAAACGGACATAGCTGAGCAGATGCAATTCAAATGATGAGGTCCAGTCATCGTCTGTCAGATCAAGCAGGCTGCCGCCCTTCGGTCCTCCGACATTGTTGACAAGCATATCGATCGTTCCAAATGTGTCAGCGGTCTTTTGAACGAGCGCTTTGATCCCGTCGGCGTCTGCAAGATCGCATACTTGATAAGAGACGGTGCCGCCGCCGAGTCCGTTCAGCTCTTCCGCGGCTTTTTTCAAGTCCGCTTCGTGTCTCCCGGACAGCATGACATTTGCCCCTTCTTTCGCAATGGCTTTGGCGATCGCATTGCCAAGTCCTTTGCTGCTTGCAGCCACAAGCGCTGTTTTGCCATTCATCTTTAAGTCCACAATGATCACTCCCTTCCTTCTTATAGTGTAACACGTATATTCTGAAAATTGGGATTGTGAATGTTGAAAAAGGAGAAGTCCCTCTTTCAACAAGAGGGACCTCTTTATTACACGTTAAACTTATTGATCGCATTTAATAATTCTTGGTTGGCCTCGCTCAGCGCTTCAGCCGATTTTGCGATGCTTTCCAGCGCTGTCAGCTGCTCGTTGGCCGAAGCGCTGACCTCTTCCGCAGCCGCGGCAGACTGCTGGGAAATGGCTGAAATGCTCTGAATCGAATCGGACATTTTTTGCTGCTCTCCGCTCATATCCGAGATTTCAGAATAAATGTGGTCAATTGAGTTGACGAGCGCCTGCATTTCAGCAGTAATTTTGCTGAGCGCTTCACCTGTTTCGTGAATCATTCCATTTTGCACTTCATTCATCTTGCTTGCTTCTGTCATCGCTGAAACGGCTTCTTTCGTTTCCATCTGAATCTGTTTGACCGTTTCACTGATGTGCTGTGAAGAAACCGCCGATTGTTCAGCAAGCTTTCTCACCTCTTCTGCAACTACCGCAAAACCGCGTCCGCTTTCTCCGGCACGGGCCGCTTCAATGCTGGCGTTCAGAGCAAGCAGGTTTGTCTGATCAGAGATCGCCGAGATGGCTGTAACAACGTCTTCAATGTTTTTCGTTTTTTCTTCAAGCTGGAATAGCATATGTTCCACTTTCTTTGTCTCCGAGTTTGCTTCATTTGACTTTGCAAGCAGCTGCCCGAGGGCATCGATTCCTGTATAGCTTGCTTCTTCTGATGTTCTCGAAAGTTTCTTGATGCTGTCGGCATGATGTTCGATTTCTTTAATTTTGACAGACAGCCGTTCGGATTGTTCATTGACATTTTCGACCTCAGCCGCCTGTTCAGTCGCGCCTGTCGCCACTTCTTCGATTGCTTTGGCGATTTCATCGCTCGCAGAAACCGTCTCTTCTGAAACAGCGCTTAATTGATCGGTCGTATCCGATACTTTTCCGGACGATGATCTGACTTGCACAATCATTTCTTTCATATGTTCGACCATCTTGTTAAAGTCTTTTGTCAATATACCGATTTCATCTTTTGAGGCAGCTGCTGTTTGGACCGTCAAATCGCCGCCAGCGACTGCTTTTGTTTTGGCAATCAGCTGCTTAATCGGGCCTGTGATCGTTTTGGCAAGGAAATAGCTTAAAATGATCGCCGCTGCCAGAGCAATGATTGAAACGATAATGACCATTTTGTTCATTTCCTGCGCGACCCACATCAGCTTCGCCGTGTCGAACTGCGTACCGACTTTCCAGCCCGTACCGCCGACAGTCTGATAAGCGATCACAGTATCTTTGCCTACTTTGATTCCGTTTTTTGATGACGGGATGTCCCGATATGTTTTATCATTCGATATATCGTCGCCCTGTTTTGACGGGTGGGCGAGCATTGTCCCGTTTTGGTCCAAAATAAATGCGTAGCCGTCATAAGGCATCTTTTGATTTTCGATAATTTTGTTCAATGAATTCAATGACAAGTCTATACTGACAACGCCTTCAACTTTATTATTGACGACGATGGCTTTTGCCGCAGTAACTGTCATATCTCCGGAAACCGCATCTTTGTAAGGTTCCGTCCAAACGACTTTGTCGGGTGTTTTTGCAGCTGACGTATACCATGGCCTTTCAGCCGGATTATAATCATCATCAAAGGTCGTTTTCGGAAATGTAAACATTTCCTTCTTTTTTGTGCCGATATAAGCTAAATTGACATACTCATTTTTTTCTTTTAATTGTTTTAATTCATCATTGACGATTTTTATAATTTTATTATCCCCGTCTTTTAAGAATGAGTGAGCCATTTCTCCATCACTTATACGATTCAAAGAAATCTCGTAGTGTTCTAATTGAAGCTCAATATTTCTTTTAATTGAACCGAGGAGGCTGGACGTTGATTCTTTTGCCTCATCTTCAAGCATCGATTTCAACAAATGTGTTGTCGAGAACTGTAGGACGATAACCGTCAAAACCAGCAGGACGGCAACAAATCCGGCAATTTTGACATGCAGTTTTTTAAACAAATGAAACCCTCCTTTACATGCACCTTCATATTCTTTTTATCGGCAAAAATTTCGCAAAATTAAGATAGCCTGTTAAAATAACGGTATAATGAAGGAAATAGCAAAAGGAGTGATTGGCGATCTATAAACAGTTTTACGTCGATAACGGCACTTCTTATCAGCAGGTGGACATCCGCAATTACAGCAAAAAAGATATTCCCGGTTTGATTGCTCTCCAAAGAGAATGCTTTCCGCCTCCGTTTCCGGAAGACCTTCTGTGGAATGAAGAGCAGCTCCATTCCCATATTGAACGATTTCCCGATGGAGCGCTTTGCGCAGTTTCCGAAGGCCGCATCATCGGTTCGATGACAGCGCTCATGGCTGATTTTGATCCGCATCATCCGCACCACAGCTGGGTTGAAGTGACGGACAACGGGTATATCGGCACACATCAAAACGATGGAAACTCCCTTTATGTCGTCGATATTTCCGTGTCCCCCGACTATCGAAAACTCGGCATCGGAATGCGGCTGATGCAATCCATGTATGAACTGACGGTCTTTAAAGGGCTCAAGCGTCTCATTGGCGGCGGACGGATTCCCCATTATCACAAGTCGGCTGAAGAAATGACGCCCGAACAGTATGTTCAAGCTGTATTGGACGGGGAAAAGCGCGATCCAGTGCTCTCGTTCCTGCTTCATTGCGGACGCTCTCCAGTTTGTGTGATTCCCGGCTACATTGAAGATGAGGAATCGCTTGATTATGCGGTGTTAATGGAGTGGAAAAATCCTTTTTTAACATAATGTTTTCAAAACAAAAAACAGAGCTTTTTCAACTAAAGCTCTGCTATGTGAAATATTCGATTTTTGCTTCGGGAAAATAGTTGTCGATATACGATTCAAGGGCGCTGCGAAGCTCTGCTTCTTCATCCTTCTGATAAATGTATTTGCCAATCCCGTATCTGCCCCATTTATAGCGCCGTTTTTCTTCATCCAGTTCGAGCTTTGTCTTTGGATAGTTTTTTTCAATGACTCTCTTTGCCGGCTTCGTGAATCTATGCTGGATCATTTCAAAGGTGATGTCGCGCCTCGCATGCTGCGGCAGCGCACGATCGAGCTTTTCCAGCAGCACTCTGTAGCCTTCCTGCCAGCCGTCATGAATATAAATCGGAGCGATGATAAAACCGAGCGGATAGCCCGCTTCCGCTACTTTCACGGCGGCTTCGATCCGTTTATCCAACGGGGATGTGCCGGGTTCAAAGCTTTTAATGACATAGTCGGCATTCACGCTGAAGCGGAAGCGCGTTTTTCCGTTGTGCTTGGCATCGAGCAAATGGTCGACATGATGAAATTTTGTCACGAAACGCAGCTTACCATGGTCGGTTTGACCGAAATGCTCAATGGCGCGTTTTAACGTATGTGTCAAATGGTCAATTCCGACGATATCGGATGTGCAGGAAGCTTCAAACCGCGTATCTTCGGGAGCCCTTTCTTTTATATATTGATCCGCCTGCTCAAGTATTTCCTCCACATTGACGTACGTTCTGATATACGGCTTGCTGCCCATTGTCGTTTGCAGGTAGCAGTAATGACAGTGACCCATACACCCTGTTGCAAACGGGATCGCGTATTCTGCGGACGGTTTTGACGAATCGAACTTCAATGTTTTTCTGACGCCGATCACCAAAGTGGATTTCGCATTTCTGTATTTTTGCAGGTGGCCTTCCCCCGGGATATTCCTCACCTGGTTGTGTGAAGTTGTTTCCCTGATCTCAAGTCCCATGTTTGAAAATTTATCCCTCAGCTCTTTTCCAAGCGGATATTCCAGGGCTCTCGGTTCAATATAGACGAGTTGGGGAACAAACGGTTTTACCATTGGAAACAGACACATCCTTTGCATATTTCCATTACTTTTTGCATTTAGAGGATGTGATATACCGGTAATGTCTTCATATCCCGTCAAATAATTCACGGTAAAGCCGTTCCGCCTCTTCATATGAAGAAAAAACGGCATCATCTTCGGCAAAGGCGTGATATGTATCATACATAAACAATGCCAGTTCGCCTTCGTGAAGCGGATGATCAACGACTTCAGCTTCCTTTATATGCGCCACATTCGCTGCATGCGGATTCCGGTAAATGACATACACCTCATCTCCCGGTTTGAATGGCTGCCTAGGCATATCAGAATCCCCCTTTCTAACAATTGGTCACATGTATTATCTCCGCCGCAGCCGGGATCATTCAGATAAACAAAAAACCCGGACGGGCATTGGTGATGCCGGTCCGGATTTTCAATTGCTTATGCCAGGTTGAAGGTTTCTTTTACGAATTGTACAACCTCTTCTGTTGTGCTCATAGACAGAATTTGCTCTTTGAACGATTCTGTCTCTTTTTTAGAAAGCTTGCTGATTTGCGTTCTTGCCGGCAGGATTGACGTCGCACTCATTGAGAACTCGTCCAATCCAAGACCCAGCAGGATCGGGATCGCAATTTCATCTCCCGCCATTTCGCCGCACATGCCGACCCATTTTCCTTCTTTATGAGCCGCTTCAATGACAAGCGTGATCAGGCGGAGAATCGCAGGATTGTATGGCTGGTAAAGATAAGATACCCGCTCATTCATCCGGTCAGCAGCCATCGTGTATTGAATCAGGTCATTCGTTCCGATGCTGAAGAAATCGACTTCTTTAGCAAATTGATCAGCGATGACCGCTGTTGAAGGGATTTCAACCATCATACCGACTTCAATGTCGTCGGAAACTTGTTGGCCTTCAGCTTTCAGCTTTTCTTTTTCTTCTAAAAGAATCGCTTTCGCTGCTTTAAATTCGTTTACAGTCGCGATCATAGGGAACATAATTTTTAAGTTTCCATATGTACTTGCCCGAAGCAGCGCACGAAGCTGCGTTCTGAAAATCTCTTGCTCATCAAGGCAAAGACGGATCGCTCTGTATCCTAAGAAAGGATTCATTTCTTTTGGCAGTTCTAAATATGGAAGCTCTTTGTCTCCGCCGATATCAAGAGTACGAACGACAACGGATTTGCCTTCCATACGCTCAAGAACGGTTTTATAGGCATCAAATTGCTCCTCTTCTGTCGGAAGCTGGTCTCTGCCCATGTAAAGGAACTCAGTTCGGTAAAGGCCGACTGCTTCTCCTCCATTTTCCAGAACGCCTTTTACATCATCAGGTGTACCGATATTAGCGGCAAGTTCCACGTGATGGCCGTCGCTCGTTACAGTCGGTTCGTTGACAAGCTTTGCCCATTCGGCTTTTTGCGCCAGGAAGGCTTGATGCTTTTCTTCGTATTCGCTGATTGTTTCCTGGGAAGGATCAACGATGACATCGCCATTGATGCCGTCAACGATAACTGTTACGCCGTTTTGGATGCCTTTCGTTGCCGCTTTTGTGCCGACAACGGCCGGAATTTCAAGCGAGCGCGCCATGATGGCAGAGTGGGACGTCCGTCCGCCGATATCTGTTGTAAACCCTTTTACAAAGTTGCGGTTTAATTGCGCTGTATCAGACGGTGTCAAGTCTTCGGCCACGATGATGACTTCTTCGGAAATCAGGCTCGGATTCGGAATCTCAACGCCGAGAAGATGCCCTGTGACACGCTTGGTGACATCGCGGATGTCCGCGGCGCGTTCTTTCATATATTCATTGTCCATCGACTCGAACATGGTGACGAACATGTCGGCCGTTTCTTTTAAAGCGAATTCCGCATTGACAGAATCAGATTTGATTTTGTCTTTAATCGGGTTTAACAGTTCAGGATCGCTTAATACTAACAAATGTGCAGAAAAGATTTCCGCTTTATCTTCGCCAAGCTCTTTCAAAGCATGGTTTTTAATGGTTTCAAGCTCTTTCTTAGAACGCTCGATGGCGTCTTCAAAACGATTTACTTCCGCATCAGAATCAGAGATGTTTTTCTTTTCAACCGTTAGATCAGGCTCCTCAAGCCGATATGCTTTTGCAATCGCAATACCGGCTGAAGCGCCTATTCCTTTTAATTCAAGCATTATTCGCCTAAACCTTCGCTTTTCATTGTTTCTTCAAGTGCGGAAAGAGCATCATTTTCATCAGCGCCGGAAGCAGAAATCGTGATTTCAGCACCTTTGGCAATACCTAGTGACATAACGCCCATAATAGATTTAAGGTTTACTGTTTTTCCGTTATATTCCAAATTAATATCTGCATCATATTTGCTTGCTGTTTGTACAAGAACAGTCGCTGGACGAGCGTGGATTCCAGAATCTGCAGTTACTTTAAACGTTTTTTGTGCCATTTTTTATCAATCTCCTTTTAATTTAAAGCTTTGAGTACATTCACAATATTATATCATACAGCCGTACATGTCATCTGACAAGTACGGCCATTTTGTGAATTTATTTTTCGATGCGGACGATGTCGTCCTGTGTCAGGCTGACATTGCCTTCTGCCTGCAAGCTCACGCTTTCTCCTTCTTGAAGGTTCGTGAACACGATCGGCGTCATCAGGGAAGGTACATTGTCCTTCACTTTTTCAATGTCGACTTCAAGCAGTTTCTGGCCAGGCTCAACCCTGTCACCTTCAGAAACAAATGAAGTGAAGCCTTCTCCTTTCAGACTGACTGTGTCGATTCCAAAGTGGATCAGAATTTCTCTGCCGCCGTCAGACTGCAGACCGATCGCATGCTTTGTCGGGAACACGTTCAGCACTTTCCCTCTTACAGGTGACACAACTGTGCCTTCTGCAGGAAGAATCGCAAATCCGTCACCCATCATTTTTCCGGAGAATACTTGGTCCGGAACATCTGCAATCGGATGAAGTTCACCCGCAAGCGGTGAAACGAATACTTCTTCACCTGATTCGTTTTGAAGAGGCTCAACCATAGCTTCTTCGATTTGCTGCTCCACTTCCTCGGCAGCGTTCGGCGCTTTTTCAGGACGAGGCGTCCGGCCTGACATAATGTCTTGCATTTGTGATTTTAAATTGTCGGATCTTGGTCCGAATATCGCTTGGATGTTATTGCCGACTTCCAGCACGCCGGAAGCGCCGAGTTTTTTCAAGCGCTCTTTGTCAACTTTCTTCTGATCGTTGACTGTTACGCGAAGTCTTGTGATACAAGCGTCAAGGTGCTTGATATTTTCCTGGTCACCCATCGCTTCAAGAATTTGATAAGGAAGATCTCCTGCTGCTTCTTTGCCTTCATCAGCGGGTTCTGCAGCTGCATCTTCGCGTCCAGGCGTTTTCAAGTTGAACTTGCGGATGGCAAATCTGAATCCGAAGTAGTAGATGACAGCCAGGACTAAACCGACAGGAATGACAAGCCACCAAGCTGTACGGTTCGGCAGAATTCCGAACAGGAAGTAGTCGATCAAACCGCCGGAGAACGTCATCCCGATCTTAACATTCAAGATGTCCATCATCATGAATGACAGGCCGGCAAACACACAGTGAATCGCAAACAGAATCGGTGCGACGAACAGGAATGAGAATTCGATCGGCTCAGTGATCCCTGTTAAGAATGATGTTAAGGCTGCTGACCCCATAATACCGGCAACAAGCTTTTTGTTCTGCGGTTTTGCTTCATGATAAATGGCAAGCGCTGCCGCAGGAAGACCGAACATCATGAACGGATACTTACCGGTCATAAATGTACCCGCTGTCAATTCGACGCCGTCTTTGATTTGCGCCATGAAAATTCTTTGGTCACCGCGGACAATTTCTCCCGCCTGGTTCGTATAGCTGAAGAACTCATACCAGAACGGCGAGTAGAAAATATGGTGCAGACCGAACGGAATCAGAGCCCGCTCAATCATTCCGAAGATGAGAGCTGCGACCGCTTCATTGGCTGCAAGCAGGTTCGTTGAAAAGCTGTTCAGTGCGCCTTGAATTGGCGGCCAGATAAACAGCATAACAAGTCCCAGCAGCAATGCACAAATAGATGTAATAATCGGAACAAAGCGCTTTCCGGCAAAGAATCCTAAATATTGCGGAAGCTCGATTGTGTAGAATCGATTGTACATGGCTGCGGCCAGGACACCGACAATAATACCCCCGAATACTCCCGTTGCCAATGTCGGTATCCCGAGCATTGTCGTGTATTCCGGATGGTTTTGAGTAAAGAACTGTGCTCTTTCAACTGCATCGCTTGGAATTGAACCGTTTTGAAGGAGCACTGCACTCATCGTGACATTCATAACAAGATATCCGATAATAGCAGCGATTCCGGCAACGCCGTCGCCGTTAGCCAAACCGATGGCAACCCCGACAGCGAAAAGGAGCGCCAAGTTGGTGAACACAACGTCACCTGAACTTTCCATCACTTTCGCAACAAGCTGAACGGTGCTGTTCGTTAAGAATGGTGCGACTTTTGTCATCTGCGGATTTTGCATGGCATTACCAAGCGCGAGCAGAATCCCTGCAGCCGGCAGGATGGCAACAGGAAGCATCAGCGCTCGTCCAATTTTTTGCAGAACGCCAAATAGCGATTTAAACATTTTTTAACCCCCTCTAAGAATAGTTTGACCTTACAGCAAAAATTCATGACAACTTCGTTCAAAAGACTGCTTTTTCATCTAAATAAACCGTTTACATTTCGCCTTTAGAACGACAAAAAAGGCATGGTGAAAGCGGGTACACTAAGAAACAAAAGACAGCGTCTTCATTTCTCCCTTTTTTCACTCATGCCTGATCGAATCAGTAACACGTTATAAAGGCGTTATGAAATTTTATTAGTCAAACGGTACAAATGCAATGTCAAATAAACGGCTTCTGCCTCATGAACCGGTTTCTTGAGCGCTTGCTGCAAGATCTTGATCATCTTCCAAGCAGTATTGTAACACAGCGGATATTCCGTTTTCAACAACAACATTAATTTTTCCGGTTCCTGAATCGGCTCGTCCCGTTTTATCCTGTCAATCGTAAAGCGCAAGTGCCTGATCAGCCGCAAATAGTTCACGCTTTCCCTGTTGACTTGCATCTGGAATGAATCTTCGATGACCTGGACAAGCCTGGAGATCAGTTGTGAATGCTGATTGACTTCAGAAAGCGGGCGGTTTGTCATCGCACTGTGGATATGAAGCGCGATGAACCCGATTTCACCTTCAGGCAGCTGAATGTCGGATTTTTCATTAATCATATCGACGGCTTCCTTGGCGACTTCGTATTCCTTCGGATAAAGCGATTCCGTCTCAAGCAAAAACGGATTTTTCATATCAAATCCCTTTTCTAGACGCTTAACTGCAAATGCGATATGGTCCGTCAGGGCGACATGAATGTGTTCGTTCAGCGGCTGGCCGATTTTTTGCGCGATATGGTAGATGACATCATTGGCGATATCAACCATTTTTTCATCGACATAAGTGAGGAGCTTCTTATACTGCGATTGTTCCTTATCATTTTCCAGGATAAACATTTTTTCGTAGTTCTCATGTTCGATAAGATCTCCGCGCTTTTTACCAAAACCGATTCCTTTGCCAATCAAGACAACTTCTCTGTAATCATCATGGAGAGCGATTAAAACGTTGTTGTTGAGTACCTTTTCAACGGTAAAGGATCTGTTCACGATCCTCAGCTCCTTTTTGTCATCAATCTCTCATATCGTACAAAACTCATGAAAGCGCGTCAATTTATTTTGACGTTTTTGATGAAAAATGTCGAATTTTGATCACTGTCTGGAAAAAGATTGATGTTTTGATTACACAGTCGCCCTTTTGATCAGCTTGTAAGGAACAGTCAGTTTTTCCGGCCCGGCGCCGCCGATTCTTTTTTGCAGAAGGCGAAACGCGCGCTTCCCCATTTCCTTTATATTGATTTCAATTGTTGAAATGCCGAGCACTTCGCTGATCGGCTGGTTGTCACAGCTTAAAATAGCGAGGCTTCCGGGAATATCCACTTGATGCCGCTGCGCTTCAAGAAAAATACCGGCTGATACTTGGTCGTTTGCGACAAAAACAGCCGTCGGCTTCTCCTCCATCCCTTTCCATTCGGAGAACAGTTTTTGCCCGTCGGTAATTGTCAGCGACCGCTCAAATACCCACTCTTCCCGGTAAGGCTCCCCGATCGCGGCCAAAGCTTCCTTGTATGCCTTGAGGCGAAAATGGCTGTTCATGCCGTTTTTCCTTGCCAAACCAATCGCGATTTTTGTGTGCCCTTTTTCAATTAAAAAATCCAATCCAAGTCTGAATGCTTCTTTATGCGGAATGCTGACCGTTGCAAAGTGCTGCTCGCCTGAGTCCTGGCACAGGATGAACGGGCCGGTTTCACGCCAGTCCAAAAGCGCTTCATCGGACATCGCTTTTGAACAGAAAATCAGGCCGTCCACCTGTCTTTGTTTCAGCTGCTCCAATGCAAAAATTTCTTTTTCCAATTGATAATTTGTTTGGTAAAGCGAAAAGTGAACGCCTTCCTTCGCAGCTTCTTCAGCGATTCCTTCCAGCAGCTCGCCGAAATAAGGAAGGCTGATGGTCGGCAGCACAACGCCTATCATGTTGGAAAAGCCTTTGGATAAATGAACGGCATGCATATTCCTTGCATATTCGAGGCGTTCAATCGTCTCAAGAACTATTTGACGCTTTTCTTCTTTGACATACGGGTGGCCGTTGAGAACCCTCGAAACAGTCGTGATGGAAACCCCTGCCGCTTCAGCTATTTCCCTGATATTTGCCATTCGTTTCCCTTCTTTCATTCAAATCTTTTCGCACATCCGGATCATTTCATCATAAAGAAATTATATCGCTTTGAGCCATAGATTTTGATCCTTTTGGCCATTTTTTCGGGATTCTATTGATATGAAGAAAACAGCGAAGAAGATTTCGGAGGAGGTACAAGGCGGCGAAAAAAATCGGCTGATATGAAAATATTTCACAATCAGCCGGATACTCGAAATATTTTTTATCTAAACCATGCTTTTCCTAGGTTATTCGTGAAATTGTGATCATTGAAAGGAACGTTTGCGCTTCCGAAATCCGTTGTGTTCAATGCGTTTCTTGCGGCAGGCGTCAAATCTTCCCACCCGATGAGAGGCTGGGTGCCGCCCTTTGCACTGTCCACATATAGGCTGTGGTTGATCGGCGGTTGAGGAGCATCATAGCGGATCTTCGGATGATCGCCTTCCATAATATTGTTGTTTGGCGCTGTTTTTTGAAATTTACCGTGTTGAGAATAAGCGATGGAAAGCACTTTTGGATTTTGATTTGCCGGATTGTCGATCCATACGACGATACCTTCCCAATCATGTCGATGGCCGAATGCTTTTAAAGGCAGAGGTGAATCTTTAGGAAAATACCATGCATACATAATCGCCCAAACTCCATTATACCATGCGGATCGTGAGTACACTTGTCCCACGCTTTTGCTGCAGTGGCCTTCGGGCGCTCCGGTAGGCTCCAGACCTCCGCTTGTGTTGCCTTGTGCGTCAACTGCCGGAAAAGGCACGCAGCCGCTCGCAACCTTCAAATAAGGCTGAAAACGTTTGGCCGCTTTTTGGGAAACCGTCACAGGGGTCACTTCGCTGAAGCCTTGCACTTTGTCATGATCAATGACTTTCGCCTCAGCTGCCGGTACTACACTGACAAAAGCAAACATCGACATAAACAGTACAAACCCTAATTTTTTCACTCTTTCTAGCTTCCTTTCAGAGGTAATGGATGGCTTCAAATCATTAGAAAAATCCTTAATGCTTATTTGTTTTATGGGTGATTCCGCAATCGTTGCGGAGACTGAAATATCTGGATGCGAGATGAAAAGATTTTGTCTAAAACAGTAATTTATCAGTGTTTTTCCCGTGTAATCCCCCCTTTCTTCTGAGCTAAGTATACAAATTTTTCACATGAGAATAATGATGCAATCCGATTATCTTTTGATCAAACTAAATCACCAAAACAAAAGCAAAAAGGCGTCATAGATTCATTCATCAAACGATCATCACAGGACTTTTTTGGCAGCATGCAGCCCCAATAAACTCAAGCGATGGTCAAAATATTCCAGAACCCTTTGGCATCAGAAGTTTCTTTTATTGATTTAGGGCTTGATATGGAAAGCGTTTCATAATTTAGAATGAAGACAGCACCGGTGCTGAACACGTTTACATTCCAGAAAGGAGAAGGAAAATGGGCATCTTCATTCTGATCCTATTATGTATCGTTATCGTGCTGTCTTCAAAAGCAGCGATGAAACCCCTCAAAGAAAAACACGAAATCAAACCATTCCGTTCCTTTGACGATTTCTTCATTTCAAAGGATTGACGGTGAGATGAAAAGATTCACTTCCGTAATAAAATAGAACCCGCGCACGGCGGGTTCCATTTTTTATGAAATGACAGTCAGCTCTTTTGGATACTTTGTCAGCGCTTCTGCTCCATCGGCTGTAACAAGTACATCATCCTCGATGCGAACGCCTCCGATTTCCGGCACATAGATGCCGGGTTCAATCGTGTATACCATGCCTTGTTTCAAAAGTTCGTCATTATTATGGCTCATGGACGGGTATTCATGAGGCGAAATCCCGAGCCCGTGCCCGAGGCGGTGCGGAAAGTAATCGCCGTAGCCCGCTTTTTCGATGATGCCGCGCGCTTTTAAATCAAGATCGCCGATTCTCACACCGGGTTTGCTCATCTTAAGCGCCTCCGTTTCGGCTTGAAGCACCGTATTATATATTTCTTTTTGTTTTTCGCTCACATTTTGATACACGAGCGTCCTTGTAATATCAGAGCAGTATCCGTCAATGATTACACCTAAATCAAAGAGGACGAAATCGCCCGGCTTGAGCGTCCGGCTGCCGGGGTTTCCGTGCGGCTGTCCCGATTTTTCTCCAAAAAGGACCATTGTGGAAAACGACATCCCCTGGACTCCTTTTTTCTTCAGCTCATACTCGATTTTAGCGACGACATCGATTTCCGCTATCCCCTCTTTTAATGCGGCGGCTCCTGCTTCGACCCCGTAATCGGCAAGCTTGGCCGCTTCGCGGAGGATGCTGATTTCTTTTTCGTCTTTGATGACGCGGATTTGGTTCAGCCTTTCTTCTGCAGAGACAAGCTCCGCACCGTTTGTGACCGCCTGCAGCATTTCGGCGCGCGAAAGAGCAAGCGTTTCTTTTTCAACCGCCACTTTTAAACATTGGCCGTTTCGCTTTTGAAGCGCTGAGGATATGAGTTCCCAAGGGTTTTGATGATCCCCGTATCCGATGATCTCATACGCCCAGCCGGCTGCTCTCGCCTGACCGGCCTCCATTTGCGGACAAACAAAAAACGGCTCTTCATCTTGAAAAATAAAAACGCCCATCAGCCGTTCATGCGGTTCTGTATAAAAGCCGGTAAGATAAAATACGTTTTCTTTTGAATGAATAAAAGCCGAAGATATGTTTTTTTCTTTCAGCCAGGAAGAGATTTGTTCAATTCTTTCCATGCTCTGTTCACTCCTTGAGACAGTTTCCGTACCATACATGTAAAATGTAAAAGCATCACATCCATTGTATCAGTTTTTCCCGTCTCTTGCTCACCGCTTATGTATTGTGGGGGTGCCGCCCGCTTCTATTATTGCCGCCTCTTCCTCAAACTGCCCTCTGATGTGAAAAACGGCTGCCGTTAGCATGCAGCCGTTTCTTTGCTTAGGATTTCAGCAGTCTGAGACCGTTTAAAATCACAAGCAGCGTGCTGCCTTCATGCCCGATGACACCGAGCGGCAGATCAAGAATTTGAAGAAAGTTGCTGCAGATTAAAAGACAGATCACAGCAAGCGAGAAAATGACGTTTTGTTTAATGATCGTATTCATTTTCCGGGAGAGCCGAATCATTTTGGTCAGTCCTGTCAATTCGTTTTTCATTAAAACGACGTCAGCCGTTTCCAGTGCGACATCTGTTCCTCCCCCCATTGCGATCCCCACATCAGCGGCGGCTAGGGCCGGTGCATCATTGATTCCGTCTCCCACCATAACGATTGTTCCGTATGTTTTTTTCAGCTTTTTCGCTTCCTCTACTTTTCTGTCAGGAAGGCATTCTGAAACGACGATTTTCAAGCCCGCTTCTCGTGCGATGGCCGCTGCGGTTTCAGGCTGGTCCCCTGTCAGCATCGCCGTCTGAACGCCAAGCGCGTTCAGCTCTTCGACCACCGCTTTTGCTTCCGGTCTGATTTGGTCTTTTAATGCAAAACACCCCGCGATTTTTTCGCCTTTTTTCATGAACACAATTGTTTTTCCCTGCTTGGCAAGCTCCTGAACAGCCGCCGTGAGAAATTGCCCGGCTGCCTCTTCCCCGACAAATCCGGCTTTGCCGATCAGCCATGTCTCTCCATTGTATCGAGCCTGAACGCCAAACCCTGACGTCTCCTCAATCGACACATTCGCGGCCGGCTTGATGCCTTTTGCTTCTGCATACTCGACAATCGCTTTGGCAAGCGGATGGCCTGACTGCTTCTCAATCGCAGCAGCAGCCTCCAAGCATTCGCGCTCCTCGATATCTGCAGCTAAAAGCATATCCTCCACGCCGGGCTTTCCGTTCGTAATCGTTCCCGTTTTATCCAATGCAACGATTTTGCTGTTGCCAAGCTTTTCAAGAAAGACGCTGCCTTTGACAAGCAGGCCGTTTCTTGCGCCATTTGATATCAGCGACAGCGCGGCAGGCATGATTGAAGCGACAAGGGCGCACGGCGAAGCGACGACCATGAACACCATCGCTCTGTAAAATGTCTCGCTCCAGCTCCAGCCAAGCAAAAAATGCGGCAGAAAGAGCAGCAGTCCGACAGCAAGCAAAACCCCTTTAACGTAAATATTTTCAAATCGCTCAATGAACGCCTGCGACGGTGAAACGCTGTTTTGCGCAGACTCAACGAGCCGAATGATCTTTTTGAACAACGAATCTTCATTTGCCTTTGTGACACGGACCGTGAGCGATCCGCTCAAATTGACCGTACCCGCAAAAACCGCGTCTCCGAGTGTTTTTTCGGCTGGGATGGATTCGCCCGTTAGAGCCGATTCGTCGATACTCGTTTTTCCGGTTTCGATTTCTCCGTCTGCCGCAATGCGTTCTCCAGGCTTCACAAGAATGAGGTCGCCCGCCTGAAGATCGGCTGCCGCCACGGTTCTTGTTCCTTCTTTTTCAAGCAAAACAGCTTCCTCCGGCTCCAATTTCATCAGTGAAGTCAAATCGCGTTTGCTTTTATTTAATGTATACGTTTCAAGCGCTCCGCTGAGAGAAAAGATAAAAATTAACACGGCCCCTTCAGCCCAGTAGCCGATCAGCGCAGACCCGACCGCCGCAAAAATCATCAAGAGTTCAACATTCAGCGTTTTTTCCGACAGCGTTTCTTGTATACCTTCTTTCGCTTTAGCAAAGCCGCCGATACAAAAAGCTAAAATAAACAGAACAACGGACAATGTTTCATTGCCGGACAACAGCCAGCCTGCAAGAATCAACAAACCCGACAAAAGCGCAGCTATCAATTCCCCGTGCTGCCTCCAATTTTCAAATTGCAACGTGTGACGGTTTTGCTGCGATTGCTTCCCGATCTCTAATTGCATCTCCAATATCCTCCCTAATTGAGAATGTAATTCATCGTCAATTTCCTTCTTAAAAAACAAATTGCCGCCTCATCGGCAGCATAAACATTAAGTATTTTATTTATATAAAGGGTATGACTGCTACTTGTCCATTGGACACACCCTTTTCTATTTCTCATTATAGCACGACATCCTACGTTTTCAAATAATAATTATTATAATTTCTTTATGATATTAATTATCATTTACATTTTAAAAAAAGCTGAACTCCCGGCTCAGCTTTTCCCTGCCCATTCCTTCATCTGTTCTACAGTAATGGGGCCGACAAACGTTTTCTCCAGCTCTCCTTTTTCATTAAAGAAAAAAGTCGTAGGAATTGTCATGACTTTATATGCTTTCATCATCTCACCCTTTTTGTCAAAAACGATCGGAAATGTCAGCTTGTTTGCTTTAATAAACTGTTTTACCTTCTGTTCGTTCTTTTCGGCATTCAGTAAATTAACGGTCACGAGCTTGACGCCGGATTGCTTGCTTTCATAGTAGGATTGGAATCGCGGAAGCTCTTCACGGCATGGCGGGCACCAGGTCGTCCAAAAATGAACGATCGTCTTCTGGCCTTCGGCGGGAATGACGACGCGCTGACCTTCGACCGTGTTCATCTGCATGACTGCCGGCGAAGCTTGTTTTGCAGATGCCTGCGGCTGAAATACGAATAACCCGGTAAAAAACAGCAGGATGAGCGGGTAAATGAGACTGATTCTTCGCATGGGAACTCCCCTTCTTTTTTAATATTAGCTTCCCCGCAAAAGCTAAAACTATGAAGAGGATCCATCAGCGGCTTTCAATTCTCGGAGATCGGGATTTGTTTGTCAAAAAAAGCGTGACGCCCAGCTCCTTGCAAATCGTCACATAATGCAGCGCCGTCAGCAAAATCATACCGGTATTCATCGCAAGAATGATCCCCGTCATCTGCAAAGTCTGCATGGACCCGAGAACATACATCATCAAAAACGATAAGACACTGGCCCAAACGTTATGATAAAAAGCATCTTTGGCCAACCCCATTCCGATTAAACAGGCCTGAAAAGGCATCGCAAAAAAGTGGAATAAAAAATACGGCCACAACATTTTAAGGTAAAACGACGCCTTGACCGAATCGAAAAATAAATGGGTCAGCGGCTCTGCAAAGTGATACATCACCATGACGGACGGTATGCCGTAAAACAGCGTAATAAAGATCGCCTGTTTAATCCGTTTGATCACTCTTTCGTATTGCCCGTAAGCGTAGCTTTCAGAAATGCTCGGGATCATGACGACCATCAGTGAATGGGCGATAAAAGCCGGAAAAAAGCCGATTGTCATCGCAACTCCCGAAAGCATGCCGAACTGGTCGATGGCCGATGTTCTTGATACGCCAGCGGCAAGCAGCGTCCCCTTCACCAAAAAAGGTTCGACGGCATTTGTCACAGCATGAAACACGCGCAGCCCCGTCGTCGGGATCGAAACAGTGAGCAGGCGTTTTAAAACATCGTTTCTCCGCAAGTGGATCTGCTGCCCTTTTTGAGCGGCACGCCTGACCAAAACAAACTGCGAAAACAAATAAACAAACACGACCACTTCACTTGCAACGAGGACAAACAATGAAATGAGAAGAGAAGTATCCAATTCAAAGGAATACCATTGAAAAAATAAAAACAAGCCGATGAGCTGAAAGATTTTTTTCAAGGCATTCGCCGTTGCGATTTTACCCATTTGCTGAACGCCCATGAAGTAGCCTCTCGCGATCGATGTGAATGCAACCGTAGGAATCATCCCGATCACAAGTCCTCTGATTAGAGGGTGGTAAGAATCAAAAACCGGAATAAATGGAAGAATGATCACTGCGGCTGCCGTGGAGAAAACCGTGCAGACCGCAGTCATCCGCAATGCATGTTTCAGCATGCTTTCGTGCAGCTTCGGGTTGGACTCGGCGATAAACTTCGATATTGATACGGGCAGCTCAAGGCTCGCAATCACCACGACTAAAAAAATGGAAGGCAAAACACTCATGTAGAGCCCCATGCCATGCTCGCCAAGCTCCCGTGCAAGAATCATGTTGATGACGAATTCAAGACATTCTGCAAAAAAAGCAGCTAGCGAAAGAAGAACGATTCCTTTTACAAAACGGTTCATGAGGTCTCTCCTTGTCTCACGGGTTTATCCCATCATATGAGACAAGTCTAAAAATTATTTTCTTTTTAATTGAAAATTGATTTTCATAAAGTATCAAAAATAAATTTTTTCTTGGGCTGTGAAAGATGATAATGCGTAAGAAAGAATCGCACAAAAAAAGCAGCCAAGGCGAATGGCCCTGACTGCTTTCTAGATCGCAAAGACATGATTGCCGATGCGCTTCACGACTTTTCTCGTTTTAATCCAGTCATCAGAAGCGATGTCGGGATTATAGAAAAATAAAGCGTCTGTTTCTTTTTTATTTTGATCTACCGCTTCTTCCACAGCTTCCACTGATTCGCGGTCTGCTTTTTTCTCGATGCTGCCGTTTAGAACGGGCTCAAAAGCGTTTCTTTGATAGATCACGCTTTTTACGCTGTCAGGAAATCGGCTGTCTTTCACCCGATTCAGGACGACATTGGCGACAGCCACTTTTCCTTCAAATGACTCGCCTTTCGCTTCGGCGTGTACAAGCCTTGATAAAAGATCTTTTTCTTTATGTGTAAGATCAGTCGTCTCTTCTTCAGCTTCTTCTATTTCCTCCTCCTCTTCAGCTGACAGATGCGCGGCTTCAATGAAGCTTTTCTCATCTGTCAATTGGGAAAAAGCAGGATTTTCTTCTTGTTTAAGGCTTTCCATCAGCCGTTCCATTTCCTGTTTATCTTTTTTCGAGAACAACATGACAGCTTGAGCATGCTCGATTCTTGCCGCCGGCAGCATGCAGATTAAAAACGCAGCTAGAGCAGCAAATTTCGATTTCATTTCCTTCCTCCTTGTCAAATCTTCATCGAAAAAAACATATGTTTTACAGTAACAAGACGATTCGCCGATTTCATTGCCAAAATGTTGGCATGACTTCCATCAAACCGTTCGGCTGTCACATTATTGCAGACAGCCGGCGGATTTCATGCAAAAAACACCAAAATCTCCAGAAACATATGGCTTCACACAAATAAAAAAAGCTTTCTCAGCCTGTCTGAGAAAGCTTTTTTCAGCTTCTTGCCTCTTTCATATATTGAAATATAATATCTCCGCCATGCTGGGCAATGCCGCGAAAATGCTTAAAATCTTCCTGCTTTGTTAAGATGGCTCTGAAAGAAAGAAAATCCTCTTTTTTCACACGGAGCTCATGAATGCTCCCTGACCTTAATTGCTCGATCTGATCGATGGCATTTTGCTCTGTCAACTTTTCTCTCCCCTTTTCTCTCATCATCTTTAACTAATTAACTATATCATTAAGTCACACCGGGTACAACAATAGTGATGCCGCTTCCCAAATCGCTTTACTTCTCCAAGAAAATATTGCAAAATACTTTCAATAGGTTAATTTACTTTAAAGGAGAGGAAGTCACTTGAAAATTGCAAAAGTCGGGAACGTCATCGAATTTAAAAACGGACTCACCGGAATCGTAGAAAAAGTAAACGAAAACTCTGTGATCGTCGATGTCACGATTATGGAAAACTACAGAGACTTGGAACTGGACTCCTTAACCGTCGTCAATCATAAAAACTATAAAATTATTAAAGACTCCCTGCATTAATCAGCCGCCCTTCACAGCAAAAAATTCACGATTTCCACGAAGCTTTATTTCCACAAGTTTTTCTACAAAAGGAAAACCGCCTGCCACCTTGGTCCGGCGGTTTTTTCCTCTGTCCCCTGCATCATCCCGAAGAAGTTTGATATGTTCAGGATGTCTTTTGAAGCATCGCACAGCGCCTTAATCGATTTTTGATTGGACAGCTGAAAAAACGGCGACTGTGCGAAATGAAACACCCGAACGGTTCCCCAGGACATTATTTTTCAAAATAGATGATGAAATCTCCACTTTTTCTTTCCCGCTCATATCCATACAGAAAATTGATCGGTTTCCAATCTCTTTATCGGTTAGGAAGACCTTATCGGCCAAGCGTGCTTTTTCTTGAATTATATCCTAGGTTTTTGTTGATTCTATTGTCACTCAAGTAAATGGTGTAAGTCCCCGGGGCCAGCTCTTCCATGTCCTCGATATCCTGGACAACTTGATTATAAATGCACTCGTCCGGTCTTGTATTTGGTTTATTCATATATAACCGTATATTGATATCACATGATTTTGGGGTGATTTCTTCATCTTCCAATTTCTCTTGCCAGTCTTTTTTGCTTCTTTTTGGGTTTTCTAAATAGGCTGAATAAAGGTCATCCTTCCAATCAGCATTTAAAGAAACAGCATAATAAGGCGTCTGATATCCCATACCGCTTGTGTTATCAACGGCTGCCTGCGTTTTACCTACAACCGGCTCTTCTTCTGCCAGCTTCTCTAAATAGTAATCTAGAGCGGCAAATTCGTCTTCAAAAGCCAACGCATATATCGCGCTTGTAATCGAGTCTTTTACGTCCCACTCCGATGAGCTGATCGCGTCAGCCTGCACCTCTTTCTTGTCCAAATCAATTTCAATTTTTGCGCTTGTGTAGAAATGCAAGTTTCCGACTGATTCGGCATACACAGTAACAAACCCATGCCCTCCGACAATGTTATGGACTTTTACCTTCGTTCTATATTGATCCAAAAAATAATCTTTTACCGTTTTTTCAACTTCATCTCGATGCGCTTCTGCGATCTCAGCGGTTTCCTTCTGATAACCTCTACTATGAATATGAAAATCCTGTCCTGTGTAATCTTGGACGCTGATTTCAGCTTCCCCGCTCTTCTGACATCCGCCTATAAATAAAAGTAAACCAATTCCAAGTGCTGCTGCTTTTTATATTTCAAAAATGTATCCTCCAGTTCATACTGCATGCCCTTATACGATTTTATTGCATTCCGCTCCATGTTTGCTGATTGTTAGGCCCGCTTCATTATAAAACATATGGAGTGCATTTTTGGTACTCAATATATAAAACAGGACAATAGAACTAATAAAATTCGCATCATTAAGTTCTTTCGTTCTAGGTGAAAAAAATGCCCAAAACTGCAATTTATCCATTTTAGAGGATTAAACGTGCCTACTGAAGAACTATTTTATGTTGAGGAGGCCTAAAAGGGGTAATAAAAACCGATTAGTTAAACAAACGAGAGATGAAAATAGAAAAAAGCCCGCTCAATCGAGTCGGGCCTTTTATTAATAATCGCAAATTTTATCTTTATATTCGGGCTTTCTTTCAGCATCGACTGTGAAGGACCCAACTTCGTCATTTGCCTTATCGTAAATACCCCATATTTTCTTTTTCTTATCATCATTTAGATACCCTTTAATATCAATTCCGCCCATTGGATTCACTTCGTAGTCATCATAATAATCAATTGACTTAATGTCCTTATAATTCGTTTTAATAAAGTCTGTCATTCTTTCCTTAGCTAAATTATAAAGCTCTTCTTTTTCTCTGTTATTATTTTGTTGCTTCATAAATATTCCTCCAGATGTTATAATGACCAGAGCAAGAAGGATAATTATGTATTTTTTCATAAAACCATCCTTTCCACGTTACATTTTACATAGTTTGCGGGGTTATGTACCTGAATAAAAAGAGCGATATTCCTAAATTAACAGATAAAGAGTATTATTTTCTTAGCCAAAACACATATAGTACCGATAAAATGAAAGAAGCATTCAAGGAAAGAACACCTATAGAGAGTAAATCAAATAAGGCTTTTTTTGTTGATAAAATTAAAAGGGACTCTGACACTGGACTTGATGCGTATGTTTTTGTTCAAGCAAAGAAAAAGGACGGTAAATGGGTTAAACAAAACGTCGTCGTGGCCTTCGCTGGAACAAATCCTAAAGAACAGTTTTTTCAAGATGTTATTGATGCAGACGGCGGTAACGTTGTTATGGGTCTTGATCCGAAAAAGAAATCGCAATACATAATCTAAAAAGATGCGAAGGATACATCAAAAACAATAGGAAAATACAACGCAACCCCCTCACAAGACGCGATGCTTAGCACCGGTAAATACAAATTAATTACGAAAACGTCCCAAATCGGGCAAGCTGATGATCTGGTACGGGAAGTTAAACAAAAGTATAAAGGCACCTCGACGGTTATTTCAACCACCGGACACTCTCTTGGCGGCGCAGAGGCTGAATACAGCGCTGTGAACAATGATATATACGCAGTCGCATTCAACAATCCTTCCGTCGTTAAATTGCATTCTGAAGAAAAGCAAAAGGAGATCCGAAGCGGCAAATATGACTCGTCTGTAAAAGCGATTGTCAATCCGGATGATATGACTGGTTCCGGCTGGTGGAATGAGTACGAACGACACGCAGGCAGAACAATATATACCAAAGACCCCTCTACTTCGCGTGTGGAACGACAAATACGACTAGATCCGAAGTATAACGGCGGTATATTTGGCACAGTGTTTAATGTCGCTGTAGACTACATTGCTACCACAGCAATGGGAATGCCGGATACACACGGCCTCAACAAAGGCAACTTTACCTTCGACGAAAACGGCAACGTTCAAAATATAGAGGGCGATGAACTCGTTTATGACAAAAATTTAAAAGCGATGCTTCCACCGGAAGTTGCATCCGGAAGTGGCGCAATTAAAGTAACGCCCGAAGTTGCCAAGCAGCTCGCGCAAAAAGTAAATGCGATCATCGATGACTTGCGGACGATGAAACGGGAAGCCAAAAACGCTTATCAGGAACACGACGCCGAGATCAACGACCTGAAGCACGATACCTACCGTCAAGTCGGCCACGGTTTATACGACAAGCTGACACTCGAGGATGTAAACAATACGCTGAAAAACCTGGCGCAGTCGTTTGACAAAAAAGGCAATCCGCTATTTTACGATGTTCATGCCGAAAAAGCTTACATCGCCTCATTAAAGGACACGATTTCAGATTTAGAAGACATCAGCGGATACCTGGCGCAGATTGCAAAAGATTTTAAATCGAAAGATAAAATGCTGGCAAATTGGCTTAAACTTTAGGAGATGAAACAATGGAAAATTTCAACAAACTGGCTTCACTCAACAACTTAAACTGAGATCAAGAAGATACCCTCTTCATACGGCGCAATCAGCTTCAAATGCTGAAAACGGGCATGAGGGTAACAGCCGCAATGAAGCTTGAAGGCATTAAAACGACGCTAAGACCGAAGTTTAAAGTAGACGATATACAAAAAGAAATGAACAGCGTTTATTCATCGCTTCTCTACAGCTTCGAAGGAAAAGCGCAGCAGGCGCTTGCTCAACGAATCAGCCAAAGCGCCCAGCAGCTTATTGCGACAGAGAAGGATGGAGAAAGTTTTGTGAATGGATTTAAGACATGATGAAGGCGCCTTAATTGGCGTCTTATTTTAATTTAATCTAACAAGACTCTCTGCTCTGTGTTTACCACAATAAAAAGACGTCGATCATGCGTCAGCGTCTTCTGCTTCACCTCAAATAACTCCTCGACTATTCACGTTAAAAGGAAAGACACGCCAATCGCCAGCTGTTTTATTTTATAACACAACATATGCTAGTCGACTTGTTGATACATATTCCTTTAAAGCTATTCTATTATAAATTCAAAATATGTTTGGGAAAAATCGATTCTTTTTCACTCCTCGACGATCTGTAGGATTCAGTACGCGCTTAACATATTTAGGGCTTTTATTTGCATATAAGCGGAAGCCGTAGAGGTCTGCAAGATGTGTGTGTACTCTGCAGACGTGTCGGCTTTGTTTCCGCAAGTAACGCCATCTCGTCTAAAAATCAAAAGATCAGTCCATAACAATAATAAAATCATCAATTTCAATATATTTTTATTGTAAAACGATAAATAATGTGTTAAATTCAAATCGACAAAAATAAGTGAGGTGCTTTTAATGAAACGGGGATCAACTCTCTTTTTAAAGATAGCTGTTATTCTTATTGGAATCCCAGTTCTTGCTTTGTGCATATTTTTTGTGCCGGAAATAGCGAATTTTGCAGCCGAATTGTATCCGGGTATTTCTTATTTGAAATATCTCGTATATGCCGATTTGTATGCAGCGGCGATACCTTTTTATTTTGCTCTGTATCAAGCCTTTAAACTTTTAAGCTATATTGACCAGAATAAAGCTTTCTCAGAATTATCTGTACGGGCTTTAAAGAATATAAAATACTGTGCAATCACCATCAGTATTTTATTTGCGGCAGGCATGCCGCTCTTCTATCTCATCGCAGAGATGGACGACGCTCCAGGGATCATACTGATCGGGTTGGTCCTTATTTTTGCTTCAATGGTTATCGCAGTCTTTGCCGCTGTTCTCCAAAGGCTATTGCAAGAAGCGATTGATATAAAATCAGAAAATGATTTAACAGTCTGAGGTGATAACAATGGCAATTATAATCAATATCGATGTGATGTTGGCTAAAAGGAAAATGAGTGTAACAGAACTTTCTGAGAAGGTTGGAATCACAATGGCGAATCTTTCTATATTGAAAAATGGAAAGGCAAAGGCCATTCGATTATCAACTTTAGAGGCAATTTGTAAGGCGTTAGAATGTCAGCCCGGAGATATTTTGGAATACCGAAGTGATGAAGACACCCAGGATTAAAAAAGTATTTAATATGGAAAGAAACCATTTTTTTGGCGGTGATCCTATGCGCATACCTGTAAGCCGGTTTAGCTGCTATACTATGCTGGCCTCGCATATATTCAGAAAAAAACTTCGGAGGCACACATCATGAGAGCACTAAAACAACTCGTTCGTTTTGGTTGGGAGCAGTCCTTGTCATGTGTATTTCCTGTCGTTATTTTTGCCTCTTTGGCTGTTACACAAATCATACCTCTTCCCTTCCTGCCGCGGTATGACTTGCTGCTCATCATCTGTGTTCTCATGCAATGGTGGATGGTGCGTTCCGGTCTTGAAACACGGGATGAATTAAAAGTAATCACATTGTTCCACATTATTGGACTTGCTCTTGAGCTTTTCAAGGTGCAAATGGGCTCCTGGTCTTATCCGGAGGAAGGTTACTCCAAAATCTTTGGGGTGCCTTTGTATAGCGGCTTTATGTACGCAAGTGTAGCCAGTTATCTTTGCCAGGCTTGGAGGAGGCTCAAGGTTGAACTGGTTAAGTGGCCGCCGTTTTACGTCGTTGTACCCCTGGCCGCTGCGATTTATTTAAATTTTTTTCTCCATCATTTTTGGATTGACGTCCGCTTTTGGTTATCTGGACTTGTGATAATTGTCTTTTGGAAATCATGGGTCATATACGAGGTTAATGGGATTCGTTACCGTATGCCGCTCGCACTTTCTTTTGTGCTCATCGGATTTTTTATATGGATAGCCGAAAATATCGCAACGTTTTTTGGGGCCTGGACATATCCAAACCAAACCAGTACGTGGAGTCTCGTTCATGTAGGGAAAGTGAGTTCATGGCTCTTATTAGTGATTGTCAGCTTTCTAATCGTAGCCACGTTAAAACAGGTGAAGGGGAAAGATTCCACTAGAGTGGATGCTGGTCAATTTTTATAACTCTTTATTTTAAAAGGGTTTCGAGGAGCTGTGGAAGTTGTTGCATCCATCAATAAAAGATCAATATTTTCTTTAAGTTGATCATTCACAAATCGAATTACTTCTTTATTAGGCCAAGTTTCATGTTCATGGATGCACAGGGTTTATCCGCAAATTCCTTCAAATAGTAAACCCTTCAAGATCGCGGTGGACGAAATTTCCCTTCGAGAATACTGCAGGTGCGGCTTGAAAAAGAGCATATAGAGATTCAGGCGTCTTAGCAGGCGTCTTTTTGTTGCTGATTTTATTGCGGCATACCGAAAATTTTTTCACTTTTCAACCTATTATCACCCGAATTATAGTAATATATTTATAAAAATGAAATAAAAAGGTATAGGCGGAAGTGAAACAGTTAATACCCTCGTCAAAAGTCGGAGTGAAAATCCACGAATGGTATAAAATGATAAGAGAGTTTAGCGTACCGGATGCAGAGGCTTTAAAAGAAGAAGTAGAGAAGGAAATTAATCAAATGGAAGAAGATCAGGACTTACTCCTTTACTATCAGTTGATGTGTTTTAGACATCAATTAATGTTAGAATATTTAGAACCTACTAACAAAAGAAAACAAGGACAATCAATAAACAAATTGTTGGCCCAAATCGAGGAGCCTCGAAGAGATTTAAATGGCCTCCTTAGTTACTACTCATTTTTCTTTAGGGGCATGTATGAATTTGAGAAAAAACAGTACATCAAAGCAATAGAGTCTTATCGAAACGCAGAAAAACAGTTGGCTCTCATTACGATGTTATAGAACAAGCCGAGTTTCACTTTAAAATGGCTGAAGCATACTACATCATGAAACAGACACATGTATCATATATTAAGGGCCTTTAAAATATACAATAATCATGAACTCTACACAGTCCGTAAAATCCAATGTTTATTTGTTATCGCGGGTAACTATGACGATTTAATGTGCCATGACAAAGCCTTACCCCACCTGGAAAATGCACTTGAATTAGCGATAGAGATCGACAATAAAAGGCTCATTAGTTCTGCCTATTTTAATATAGCCGACTGTCATGAATGTATGGGAGACATTGATGCAGCAGTTGAATATGCTGAAAAAGCCGTAGAGATTAATCTAAAAGAAGAATATAACAACCTACCACAATCATTATATTACTTTACTCAACTTCTTTTTAAGCAGAAAAACTACGAGCGCGCAATCGAGATATTTCTTATTGGTTAGACAAACAGCTCGAAAATTCAACGATACCCTATTCACTTCTCTATTTGAATATCTTGAGGCGTTATATATCTATTCTGTGAATAAAGAAGAGATTTTAGAGGTATTTAAATACTTGGAGGAGAATAAAATATTTGCATACATAGAAGAGCTTTCGCTTGAAGTCTCTAACCAATACCTTGAAAGAAAAGACCATAGAAACTCAATCGAGTTCCTTCAAAAAATGATGTATGGGCAAACAAAAATTAAAAAAGGGGAGTGTCTCTATGAGTATTAAAAAGCTCGTTATTCCCATTTTAGCCGCCGCGTTATTAACGATGGGTATTAGCGTTGTTTCAGCAACCGACCAGTCTGACGGCGTATATCAAATCGCTACCCGTAAGCAAACGTAAGAAACGCCGCAAATGTGGGGCGCTTTTTATTTCTACGGTTTCTTAACGTTAAACATCGTGATTAACTTCTTATCAGCTGTCGGCAAGATTAACGTATACCATTCCGACTCAGTGCCAACCTTCCTTTAAAAGCCTCCACAAATTCTTCAACGCTCCTCCCGTCTATAACGATCGATTGTTTCTTTCGTAAGCCCTCCAACATCTTCGCGTTACATATTTGTGTGTATACGAATAAGACATGCTCTTGGCACTATGTCTTCGTCTCTGCTATATACCTCCCATCCCCTCCTCAAAGTCAGAATAACTAGATTTTTATGTTTAAAGAAAAAACAGAAAACATCCTTTGTAACATGAGGACAAAGCTACATTTTTTCACGAATAAATGAACAAACAAGACTAAAAACAGACGGAAACCATCTAAATACCGAACGCTAGAGCATTCGCAGTTAACGACGAACTGTCAAGCGGAGACGTTAACGAGGCGAGTGAAGACGAAGTTTCCTCCTCTTTACCTTTCAATTAACAATTCGAATCGTATTTCATATACCCGGACTAGCATTCGACCAATACGCTTGGTAATTGTTCGTGGAAATTTCGAACAAAAAAGACGCGTAACAGTACGCGTCTCGGTCACACATCGATCACAAACCTTCGCTTCATCTGCCCGCATCATCACCGTTTATCAATCGTCTCCGGATACAGATCATGGTTCATCATCCGATACTCGGCCATTTTTTCATACTTTGTGCCGGGCTTGCCGTAGTTGGTGTACGGGTCGATCGAGATTCCGCCCCTCGGCGTGAATTTGCCCCAGACTTCGATGTAGCGCGGGTCCATCAGCTCAATTAAATCGTTCATGATGATGTTCATGCAGTCTTCGTGGCGGAATCTTTTGTTAAAATGCCGCTATATCAACGCTCACACATCCGATCACACAAAACGGTCACACTGCGGTCACACTTTCGCGACCAAATCGTCCAATTTTCCGACTAATTCCGCCTGCATCGAAGGCAAAACATGACTGTACGTTCCGAGCGTCGTTTTGATATGTGCGTGGCCTAAACGCTCCTGAACAATCTTCGGACTGATTCCGATACTGATTAAATACGTCGCGTGAGTATGTCGCAAATTCTTCGGAGGGATTTTCGGGAGCTCAAGCTGCGCAATTAACCGAGTAAATGCCCGTCGATAGTTATTCGGATGTACCCACTTACCGTGCTTCGTACACACTACGAGATCATAGTCGATGTAGTCCTCGCCGAGAATTTCTTTTTCGCGCTGGACCATTTTCTTATGTTCGATTAGGTATTCGATAAAGAATTTCGGTAAATGGACGGTCCTGAAGCCCGCCGCAGTTTTGACCTCGGGAACTAATCCGTAATTGCCCTCGTCATCTACCTTCGCGAGCGTTTGTCGAATTGTTAGATAACCCTTTTCGAAGTCTATATCGGACCACCGTAACCCGAGAACCTCTCCCATTCTCATACCTGTAATAACGGATAATACCATTCCGATAAAATATCGCGTTAAAGAAACGATGCAACTCCGAGCAGCTAAAAACGTTTGAACGTTCTTCTCGGTCCACACTTTGGATACACGATTTTCAGGCGGAAGGTTTATATCGTCAAGGATTGCGAGGTCGAACGCCCCTTTACGGGAAGCCTTCTTTAAAATTTCCGCCACAATTCCATAAGCGGTCCGAATGGTTGCCGGCGCTAATTTCCGTTCATTGTGAAGTCGGTTAATATAATGCTGCAAGACTTCCTCAGTGATGTCTTTAATTTTAAACGTTCCTAGATATGGAAGTATGTTATAATCAAGCTGCTCACGGTAATTGACGATTGTACTTGATCGAAGTCTAACCTTTTTTGATTCGAACCATTTTTCAGCAAAGTTACCGAATGAGCTTTTATCTGCCTTATATGAATTTTTCTCTTGTTCTACTTCAATTATTACTCGTTTTAATTCCTCTTTCGCTTCTTTTAAGCTATGAATTCCTTTTCTTTTCTTCTGTATCCTTTTTCCGGTTACAGGGTGGAATCCACCCGAATATACAAAATAATATTTTCCTGTCCTTTTATCCTTTTTAATAGACGTCAATCTCTCCACCTCGTCTAAGGTGAGAAGATAATAGTCTGTGACCTTCTTCCATTATATCATTATGATCTCTTGTTAGTGAGTTATACTTTCATCCTAATTAGTGTAGTTTATTAACTTTATCCATGATACTACAGTTGTAACTTTGTAAAGCTTGAAGAAACGCTTGAGCTTAAGTTTCACATTAGTTGCAAGGATTATATCCTGGATTGATCGAGAGGCGGTAAAGATAGTGGAAAGTTAGGTGATGCACTCTTCGGAACAAAGGAAAAAACGATCACCTAAAAACAAAAAAGCGCCCCATCCGACGGAGGACAGGGCTAGACGATCTATTCAGTTTTTCCGGAGCCTTTGACGTAGGTTAATAGATACGACAGTGCGATCAGTATGCCGCCTTGATATAACGGATGAATGATATCGGAAACAATCTCCATCATTCTAACCGGCTTCGGTGTTTCTCCGTCAGCAACGAATTGATTCGCGTTAAGATACAGGGTACCTTCGATGTTCGTCAATATACCGGCCACAATTACGATCCAGCCGAGAACAAATAATACCAGACTAAACTTACGTTCCATACTAACATTTCCTCCGTTTGACAGATACAGATTATGTATGCGAGCACCTACGAATTATACGCAGGCGTCCGCAAAAAGTTCCGCTTACTTAGTCGTTTCTTCGCGTTTCACGCCGAACTCGAAGAGCCTACGCCAAGATGTCGGCAATCTTTTTGCGATCACACAAAAAAGCGCCCCACCCGACGGAGGACGGGTCGGTTTAAGGAATTTAACGCGTTGACCTCAACATTATATGCTCTTCAATAATTTCTTTAGCCCAATATTCGGCAGTTATTTCCTGCTTTACAATCATTAATCACCGGGAGCATCACCCTCAAAGATCCCTAGAGATAGACAATGCAATAAATTTTCTTCTAAGACACACCATCTTTCTTGGTCTACTTTATTGTACTTCTTTAACAATAAACTCTTATGTATGCTAGCAGTTTGGCTAAGATCAACATATCTTTCAAACTTCTCGTTAGGAATATACGTATAGATTGGGTGCTCATCGTCTTTTAAAATTGAATACCAATCTTTATTTCTTTCTTGTTCTTTTATGGTGTTAATTGGGGCAACTAAAATATACTCAAATTCATCATTTTGGTTTATGTCATCTGATGAAATTACCACAACTCTTCTAGGTTTCAATGAAACTACTATTTGTTGAACTTGCGCTCTTAGCCTTCCATCTATTAATCGAGGACTAAAATCCCCGTCTTTATTTACTAATCTCCCCTTTTGAGGATTCGATTTTTCCGGAATAAAAAACGAAAGGGGTCTTTTTGAATCACTCGGAAACATGAATGCCGCTTCAAATTCAGTGCCCCTTTCTATATTTCCCCAGCTTTCTTTTGACCGAAAATCCGACAAAGCTAAATTACCTCCCATAAATATCTCGGTAAGTCAAACCTGAAATCCCTCGATCTTTTTTTGATTGTTCGTTTGTCTCTTTCCAATCATCCTTAGTCAAGTTCGCAAATTTATTTTTCGTTAATCTAGGTTTTTTTACTGACCTCCGCTTAGGCAATGTGTTAGAGAACATGTTCTCTTGCCTCCCTTTGTCTTCTCTTATCTTTTTGTTTCGTCTTTTTTCGTCGCTTCTCTCGTTTTCTCTTGTCTGATTTTTTCTTCTTTCGTCTTTGTTCATATTATGTCCTCCCTTACACTAACCTATTACATCAGTATAGGGAAAAGACCAGTTATTAAACCCTAAGGGTTTACCTAATTTTAACTATCGCACAAGGATAAATCAATACTTTTCCCCTTATTAATTTATTTCCTCCCCTCTTCCATTTCAAAACAGAGTAATTTATGTACTAACGACTATGGGCACCCCATTGACTAAATTAAAGGCGGTCGCTTATCGGCGCCCGCCAAAAGTTCCGTTATTTATTCGCCTTTTGTCCGCGCTTTCTTCGTCACGTCGTTATTTTTCCAGTACGCCCACAGCGAAGTAACGCCCATGAACGCGAGCGAAATAAATTGCTGCACGCCTTCCTCATCGACCGGAATCGGACTGTAACCCGTCATCGTAAGCGTCTGGTTAACGAGTGCCAGCGCAAGTAGTACGAACCGGGCGACTGTGCCCGCGCTAATATTTTCGATTGTCTTTACGTTCATAATATCGTCTCCCTTTTCGATTAGTTTACGGAATAGCCGGCTTTTTTCAACGCAGCAGCGAGTTTAGCTTTCGTATTAGGTCCGTAAATCCCGTCCTGGCTCAATCCATACATTGACTGGAACCGTTTGACCGCGTTCGCCGTTTTCGGACCGTAATAGCCGTCGATTCCGTTATTCTTTGCGCCTTTGTCCGGGTAGAAGTAAACGGCAGCAAGCGCGGTCTGAACTTGCGTTACCTTCGTCCCTTTCGTCAGCGGACTTGTTACTTTAAGAACTCCGCCCGGTAGCGTGAACGTCTTTTTAGAAGATCCGGATGGCTTCGGAGCCGCAGCCGGTTTAGACGTCCCTTTAAGCTTCAGCACTTGACCAACGTAAATTTTATTCGGATCCTTGATGTTGTTCCAGCTCTGAAGGCTCGCCACGCTTACTCCATTCGCTTTAGCAATAGCGGAAAGCGTATCGCCCTTTTTAACGGTATAAGTTGAGCCGGACGGTTTAGACGCTGAACTAGACGACTTTCCTCCGAGAGCTTTCAATTCCGCAGCGATAGACGCTTTCACCGCATCCCAACGTCCCTCATCGAGTACACGGTGCGGGCAGTATTTCCCGCTCCAATCCTGATGTTTCTTAACGCGATCAACGCCCCAGCCGCGCTCTTTTAATAGCTGAGCGATGAATTTAATCGCAAGTTTTTCGGCCGCTTTATACTTAGCGCCGCCTGACTTCGAATAGCAAACCTCGACGCCGATAGATGAACGGTTGCCCGGTCCGTTCCTGTCTCCGCAATGCCATGCGTTACGGTTAGTTGGAATCCCCTGAACGACCTCTTTATCGTCTACCGCGAAGTGATACGATACTTCGTTGTTATTGCGGATCATGTACGCAATTTCATTCGCTGCTGAAGCGTCGTTTGCCGTATTATGGAACGTAATGTACTTCGCATCCATTGAATACGGACACTTAACGGAATACTTACTTGACGCGACGAGGTTTTTCTTGACTGAAATCGCCATTTAATCGTCTCCCTTTTCGTTAATTTTGCGTATATAAAAAGCCCGCCGGACTCTCACCGAACGGGCTCATAAAAATAGCGCAATCCCCGAGATCGCCAACCCGACGACCGTGAGAATTACGCCCCATAACCATTTCGTATTTGCTTTCATGTCGGAGATATCCGCTTGGCTTTCTTTGGCGAGTACCAACGCTTCATCCGCCTTTTCATGCGCTCGATCTGCCGTATGTTTTACTTCGTTGAAATAGTCGACCTTCGTATCGATTCGTACTAACCATTCGCGAATGTCGGCTATTTTATCGTTCATTTCGTTGTTCGATGGTTCGCCCAATGACTACGCCTCCTGTTCGCTATTAGTTACGTTCTCGTCTTCGCTTGGTGGCGAATCAGGATCGTAAGGATCTCCGGTAATTTCCTCGTATTGTTCCGGCGTGATCCGTCCGGCAGCCACAACGTCATGCACGCGTTTTTTCGACCAAAGGCCCCCTTCATAAAAACCTTTGATGTACGTATACCAGTCTATCGGCAATTTACGCCCCTCCAATCGCGATAATATAATATAAATCAGCCACTTGTTTCTGGAGGATCTCGACTTCTGACGGCTCCGGACTAGGCGGTTGCAGACTATCGATATACTCTTGAGTTGCTGATTCACTCCATTTCTTTTTTGTAGGATCGAACTTCGCCAAATAAAGGCCATCGGACGGTTTCACATCGGTATAAGATTCAGGGATTTCTGTGTCGTCTTCAACCTCCAGATCGGCCCCTCTAACGTACAGATAGTCTTCATCATATTTGTAAAGCCATTTCATATAACCCCTCCTCAAGCTGCCTTGAATTTAAAGCCGAATGTGATAAATTCATTGGGATTTACCGTATTCGAGCAACTTTGGATGTATACAGTACCATCAGTTGCAATTTGCGTCCTGTGATACTGAGGCGTTGAACCCGTTCCAAGACTCGAAGCTACACCAATGAAATGAGTCATCTGTAACGGCCGGTATCCAACCGGCAATGTGAAGGCCGGCACATCAAAACCAATTGTTCCACCGGTTATTGAGCCGATAATTTCAACCTCTCCAAGGGCATTTTTACTAAACTGAACCTTATGGGTTCCATACTGCTTCCACCCGTTTAACAAAGTAGGTGATTGCCAGGTAACTTCCGCGTCGGCATCCGTTATAAATCTCTGCCAACCTTTAAATGATCCGTCAGTGTGGATTGTCCCAAACCACCTTTTAGGATTGGCCGTAGCAGTTACCACGATCGTTTTGCGTGCATTATTAGTTGAAACATCGTAATGAAACCATTCAACTACATTCGGATCTGGCGAGTTTATAATTTTGTTGCTGACAGCATAATAAAGCCCGGACGGTAAGGTTAATAAGTCAGTGCCATCTGGAATTTGCGTTCTGCCTCCGTTGTCATCAGTTAACTTATAAAGCTGGCTGGCATTCCATTTCGTACGTTCATCCGCCGTAATATGGCGGGTGGTGTCGCTGTTATGCGTATCAAATTCCGTTTTGCTCGCCTGCTTAACGTTATCTACATTCGACAATCCGACTTGCGCCTTCGTGACTGCGTGAGGGTTCGCTGTATTGCCGACATGATTGTCAAAATCGGCTTTAGACGCTTGCTTGACGTTATCAACGTTTGAGAGGCCGACCTGAGCTTTCGTTACCTTGTGCGGATTATCAATTTTAGCCGCATGCTTATCGGTATAAGCTTTAGCACCAGCCTCTGCGGCGTCTGCTTTTTCCTGAGCGCCTTCTTTCGTTTCAATGTTATCAAGATTTTCGAATTTCTTCTGTAATTCAGCGAGGACCTGTTCGGCATCGTCCGCCATTTCTTGAATGACGGCTTTTAGCGATTCGAAATCGTCGACATAATACTCGGCCACCGGAGCGATATCCTGATCAACAAGCGCACGGTCGATTTCGAACGAAAATTTATGGACGCTCAATTTCTGGCCGTTGTCGTAATTAACGTAAAGCTCGGCCTGCACCGTTCCGTAATGCGTAACTTGATCCGGTTTCAAGACATAAAAAATAACGCCCCCTAGCGCGTCTTGAACTTCCGTATTAACGTAGAACTTGCTTCCGTCCGCAAACCGCATGAACAGCTTCCCGTGAGTCGCTTGGCTGATCGGCAGCGGCACGCCATCTTTCGTTAAGCTGAACGTTAGCTTTGCCGTATCGATATCCTGCGTACTGAATTGAATGTTCGCGGCAATACTTCGTTTAATTTGCGAGCTTATATTGAAATGGACTTCGGAATCTTTATATATCATACGGAGACATCCCTCCCTTTAATTTAGCTGCTGCTCTTCGTGCTGATTTTTCTTATATAATCATTCTGTGTTGTGCCGTAATACCCGTTAAGATTCGAATCACCTTGAACGATGACGCGACCAGTTCCCTTCGTGTTAAACACGTTCACTTCAGTTGCGGTAGACTGGACTAAGATGGCGAATATTTTCTCTACACCTCGGATTCGGTTACCTTCGATACGTCCATCGTAAGCCTTTTCTACGAAAACACCTCCGCGATCTTTTGATCCTTGTTCGATATTCGTATTGAATATGTTGTTGTTCCGCACATCAAAATTATCGCAGTTCTGGACGTAGATCCCGTTTCGCCCGATCGTGTTAATTTCGTTCCCGTCTATCGATAAATGTGTAGATTTTGTGATAGTCGAAGATGTATCGCGGCTTTTCGCAACGTAAACTGCTTCCGTATCTACACATGATATATAATTGTTCGAGATGAACGTATTAAAACAACCCTCGAGCCAGATGCCCCTACGCCCTCCGAAAATCCTGTTATCGGAGATGAAGACGTTCCTTCCGTAGATTATCTGAATCGCCTGCTCATTGCCGTAGCTGCCGATATCTTTCTCCCGCAGTTTAAAGTAGTTTCCGAAGATCCGGATACCATCGCTCCAAGCAGCTTCCTTATTGTAAATCTGCCCGTAGGTCACTACTCCGCAGACCGTATACTCGTAGAAGTCATTCCCTTGGATTAGAATGTTTTGAGCGTTTTGTGGGCGATTCATCTGTACGCCAGAGGCATTTTTAGAGCTCTCGATTCCGCCGGAAACTTGCGAAATCCGGACGCACTCCCGATTCCGTCTGAAGACGTTGTTAATAATTTTAACTTCGCCCCATTTAAATGTACGAATGCCAGCAAACCCGCAATCCTCAATCGTATTGTCGAATATCGTTATGTTCGTCTGGAACACGTCGTATACAGCGTAGTGGTTTCCGACAGCGCATCCCCAACCGCCTAAAAGATCGGACTTACCGAAGTAGTTATGCGCAATATAGACGTTAGTGTTCGGCGTGCTGTCGAAGGCACCGAAAATGTTGACGCCGCCTTTCGTAAACTCTCCGAGCTGAATCGCTTCAGAAAAAGGACGTGTTCCGCTAGTATCGATAAATCCGGTAAATCTGCAATTTGTGATTCGAAGGCCGTTACATCCGTTCGCATCGATTGCGTGGTCGGTAATTACGTCTTTAAACGTTACGTTATCGATAACGATATTTTTCGCGTGACCGATAATAACGCTGTCCATCGCATTCGTTTTATATGTTTCGATCTTCAGGTAATTCCCATCTAACATACCGCCCTCAATGACGATGTTACCTCTTCCGGAATATCCGGAGAAATTATCGGTGGGCTTACCGTTTGCAAAGAATCCGCCAGACCATCCTCGAAGCAGCACGCAATCAGCCGCCATTGTAACGCGTGTGTTTTCGTAAATGATCATTCGTTTATCGATCAGATAAGTACCACCAGGAATGACGAGCCAACCACCGCCTTCGCTGTGAATTTCGTCTAACGCGCTTTGAATCGCATCCGCTGACGGTGCTTTACCCGTAGGATCTGCGCCATAACTAAGCGCATTTTTAAAGCTGATTCTCGCAATGATATCGTCCCTTACATCGTCTACGGCCTTTCCGTCAGCATCCAGACGATCCCGCAGCGTCGGATAAATCGTGCCGTTCCTATCGACGCGAGCATCGACGACTTCCTTAATGTTTGTTCCGTCGACATTAAGTACGAGATTCCTGATTCGCGCCTTCTCTACTTCGATTTCTTGCGCGACGGTTAACCCGCTGCTGTGCGCAATTTGATCTGATGTGTGGGCGGTTTTAGCTTTTTTGTGTTGGTCAATAACCGTGTTAGTTTCCCGTATATCCGATTCAATATCGGCCATATTCTGATTGTAATTATTCCGAAAGACACGGTCCCAGGTAGTACCGGCTTTTCTATACGGATATTTCGCCATTCGTATCCCCCTTTATCATTCTCCTACCTTAGCCTCAAGCGCAGCTAGTCTGTCTAAAATCGATTGCATATCGACGTCACCCGATGCCGGCATAATAATCCGTTTCAACTTCGTAAAATCTGCCGCGCTCATCAGCCCGTCGTTGTTTTCCGTCGCAAGAGCCACCACTACCTGACCGTCCGGCCCAACGAGAATGTTCGCCAACTTTACGAAATCAGACGAACTCATCAAACCGTCAGCACTTGCCGAAGCTAGGCCGTACTGCGGAATGTTTATCAGCGTCGGATCGTACCCAGGATCGAATGAAGTTCCGCTGCCAATTTTGATCGATCCCTCTCGTATCTTACCGGTCTGAGGATCGACAATTTTAGAAAGCGTCTTCTGCGTCTTTTTAAAGGACGCAACTATACTCGGGGCCTTCTGGACAATGCTTCCGAATGTGTATTTCGGAGATTTTAACGGATCAGAATAATCCTCGACCTCTACGACGCGTATCTGTACGTCAATATCTAACGGATCTAGGATGCACCAGACGTAATCTCCTAGCCGTATATCTTGAACACCGAGTTCAGAAAGCTCGACATATGTTAGCGTGATTGAAATATCGATCTGGTCATGAAGTGCTTTCTTCATTTGCGCAATCAACTGGTCCTTGTTCTTTTCCGTATACTTATCGTCGCGAACCGGGGCCGCGTGGCGAATCCCGTAAATGCTCGCTAGCGGACTCGTATATTCCGCTGTGACCGCGTAAGTTCCAGTTTTTTCGTCTTTTTTACCGAATCCTTTGATAAACGTTTTAAGTTGGCTTGTATCGATCTCTTTCGATGGATTGGCTGCGTTAAGTCTGTGTCGTATCTGATGATCTGTGTATCTCGCAATCTGTTTCGCGATATAAATCGTTCGGCCAGCACAATCAAACTCCGCTCCAAACTCCGAGGCGACTGTCTTCAAAAGATCGAGCGAAAAGTTGTCGCCAAAATTCGAAACTTTGATTGTAGAAGGCAATCCGGTCTTATCAACTTTGTAATTGTATCCGGTCCCTTTCAGTGCGATATTTAGAGCTTCTTCGATCGTATATTCCTTTTCTTTCTCTTCGACTTCGTAAATATAGACGTCAGCAAGATCGATAAACATGCGATGGATGCCCTTCACTTTCACCGCTCGGACGGAAGCATTTATTGGACGGATGACATATTCTTCTCCTTCGTAGATCAAAAAATTCTCCGGCTGAACCAAAGGAAATGAATGTTCGTTTGTCTCATGCTTAACGACGGTAACATCGATATACTTTTCACTGTTTAGACCGCGCTTTCTTGTCACGTCATACTTAGTGAGCGCTTCCTCTTGCCCGAGAATGCTGCGAACATATAATTCTTTCAAAAACACCACCTCAAGATGCGTAGTAAAAACGGAAATTAAAAGACACTTCGAAGCTCCCGGACGTTCCGCTCAACTTGAAGTGATTCCATCCCGGAGCAAGTGTTATAAACTTCCGATTCGTATTCCCGAATATACTAATATTGTTTTTAGTAGCTCGAACCCGATTGAGAACGATTGTGTCTCCCGACGACGTTGTCCCACTGTATTTCCACACATCCCCCGTTGTCTGATTCGTGATAGTTAGATTAGAAGACCCACCTTTATACGCTATGATCAGCGGCATCTCGATCGGATCTATCGGGATATCTCCTGCGTTATAGATTGAGAACGACGCAGTCTTGTGTGTATATGACGGGACGGTATCGGTGAGTCCTTCTCCCAAAAGCCACCTATCCGCGTCAAACGTGAATGGATCAAGTGTCGTGCCGAGAGATTCCGCGAATCCGTCCGCACAGTCAAACTGAATATTAAAGTCTCCTGTTGTTCCGATACGGTCAACGTCAAAAGACGAGCTTACTTCGACCTTCCATCGCTTGTAAGGCTCCGATTCAGTGATGATGTAGAATTGCGACTGCTTGTAAAGAGCTGCTACTATTTTGTTTCGCAACAGGAAAAAGTCGTCAGTATCTTCGGCAAACAGGCGGCATTCTGCTTTGATCGACCGTATTCCGAAATCTTTTCCCGTCCTGATGCTGCCGTTTGTCCCTTCGATTTTTTCGTAATAAATGTTAGGAGACGGCGCACCCGGAACAAAGCTTCGAACTAAAACAGAAAGGTCCCTCGCCATATCGACGGTGGACCCGTTATCGTAAACGATCTTAAAATTGCTGTCTGTTATCGGAATTTTTTCCACGCAACCACCTCCCGCCATTAATTATTAAACGCGCTCAAGACGCCTATTTCTTCGGCTTGCTGACGGCTCACATACGGCTCCACCAAGCGCCCGACAACCTCGTCATTCATCACGATCACTTTTCCGTCACTGTTGCGGATGGCTCTTTCGATAGACGTGAGCGCCGCCAATACTTCCGGTGAGGCTCCGACCTGGCTTCCAACTGCCGCCGTATGGCCTGCGTCAATCATCCGCATTAAATTCGCCTGCTGTGCTTCCGTCAGGACCATCTCGTTCCGCAATGCCCGGATGTCTACTTCGTGGCTCATCGGAGCATTTTCGAACTTAGACGCAAGACCTCCGGTATGGAGCTTGTTGATCTGACCGCGTCCGACGATGCCGCCGACGTGATACGGCACTTCTTTTCCGCCCTTACCGTGTGTCTTCTTGAATGTCGACGCACTCTCTTCGATTTCAGATCCGTCCGCGCTGTAGGTGACGTGGATCTTTTTATTGATCCTTCGCGCCAGCTTTTCGTTCATAGTCTCCGCTTCTTTGGTAATGGCCTGAACCCGGCTTAAAGCTGATTTAAGTTGAGCGATTTCTTTATCAACAGCCTTTACTGAATCGCGATATTCCTTCGTCTTTTTATCTGCCGCAGACGTGTTATTTTCGAGTTTGGCCTTCACGTCTTCTAGGCGGAGAAGCTCCTTCCTCAGAACGTTAACGCCTTCGCCTTTTTTCGCGTTCAAACCGACTTGCTTCAGCTCGATATCGATCAATTTCTGGTTGATATCCTTCAGCTTGCCGAGCTCTTTTTCTACTTCTCCTAGGCTTTCTCGCTTTGTCTGAAGATTATCGAGGTTTGCGACGAGTTGTTCCCGCAATTTATTGAGCGTCGCTTCTTCCGCAGCTAAATTAATCTCGGCTTGATATTGATCTTTTTTACGCCCTTCTTCTTTTGCTGCATTAACTTCGGCAGTTATGTCCTTCACTTTTTGCGTTTGATCAGCAATCTTCCCTTCTAGTTCTGCTCGCTCTCCATCTAATTTTTTTATATCTGTTTTAAGATTCTGCTGTTTTTGAAGGTGTTCGGCTTCTTTGCTCTGAGCTGTAGCTTTTTGTTTTTCTAATTCAGTCCGAAGTTCTTCCGCCTTAGCCGCACTTAACTTTTTAACGGCCTCGGTGTTTTTTGCAAAAGCATTGCCCTGCTCGCTAATAGCCGCGTTTGTTTCTGGCGCCTTCTTTACGATGTCGTCATTCAGTTTCAGAAAACGGTCAAACTCCGCATTTGTAAGCCCGGACCGCTCCTTTAGATTCGCCTGCTCGTCTTTAAGACGTTTGATAACCTCTGGATCTGTCTCCGTTTTCAAACGGTCATTAAGGTCGAGATAATGGGCAAACTCATCCGCAGTCAGCTTCGTTTTTGATTGAAGCTTATCGAATTCTGATGCGACCTTATCAAGCGACTCGATCTCTTTCTGCTTTGTCTCCGCAGCCTCCAAACTAACGGTGTTCATTGCGTCATAACTATTTTTAACGCCGATGAGTAAGCCGCCGAGAAGAGAAAGAGCCGTAATCGTCAGCCCAACCGGCCCTAACGTTAAGCTTTTCAGCGCAACTCCAAGTTTGACAACCGTCGACGCTACGAGGGCAATCGCCGCCGCTGTCCCGGCCATTTCGAGTCCTGTCGTAATGATCCCCGGATTCAACTTGTTAAGGAAATCGAGTATTTTCGTTCCCTCGTCTACAATTTTTCGGAAAGTAGGCAAAAACTCATTACCGATCTTGATGCCGAGCCCGTCGAGCGCACTCTTAAACTTTTCGAAGGAGCCTTTCAGGTTATCCATTTGCGTCTTGGCTACGCGATCAGCCGTCCCGCCAGCGTTCTTTAGTGCGTTAGAATAATCTCGCAGTCCTTTTTCGCCAACGCCAAGCAACGTTACGAATCCGGACGCAGCTTCCGTTCCGACGAGCTGAGCCGCTGTTGCCGTTTTCTGTGCGTCGGACATTCCTTCGAGGTTCTTCGAAATATACCCGATCAATTCCGGAAGCGACTTTAAGTTTCCGTTGGCGTCTTCCAATTCGAGATTGTACTTTTTGACCGCCTTCGCCGTCTGCCCTACCGGATTTGACAAATGCAATAGCGTCGCCCTTAGCGCGGTACCCGCCATCGATCCCTGAATACCGGCGTCTGACATTTTCGCGACAGCTGCGGCCGTATCTTCTATCGAATAACCTAGTCCGTTTGCGACCGGGGCCACGTATTTCATGGCGTCGCCCAATTGGCCGAGGTCCGTATTCGCCGTCGTCATCGCTTTAACAAGCACGTCGACCGCATGTCCGGACTCTTCCGCTTTGATTCCGAAACCCGTCATGATGTTCGAAACGATATCGGCTGATCGTCCGAGGCTTTCATTTGATGCTGACGCCAGGTTAAGGACGGCCGGTAATGATCCGACTTGTTCCTTTACGCTGAAGCCCGCCATTGCTAAAAATTGGAGCCCCTCCGCCGCCTCTACCGCTGTAAATTTCGTTTCAGCGCCCATCTTAGACGCGATGTTCTTTAAATCTTCGAATTCCTGACCAGTCGCGCCACTGATCGCCTTAACGTTCGACATGGCCGCTTCGAAGTCTGCCGCAGTCTTGACGGATGCTCCGATACCGGCGACTACCGCACCGCCGACGGCCAGCGACGCCTTTTGTATTTGGCCCATTTCCTTCGATAGCTTTTTGGACGATTTCCCCATCTCCGACATGTCGCTCTTTGCTTGATCGGATTTTTTAGACCAATCGGCCATATCGAGAATCAAACGGGCACGTATTTCTCCGACTGTTGCTCCGGCCATCTAGTTACCTCCTTTCCGAAAAGCTGCTTGCATCATGCGTAATTGTTCGAATTTTTCTCTATCGAAGTGATTAGCGTTTTCGATTCCTGCTGTTCTCGTAAGCCCGTTCATTAGCGACTTGAAATCTTCGTCCTCACTTGCTCGGTTATTCGTAGCGAGGGCGATACGGACTTCCTCAAGGCGTCTAATTGCGTTTTGCTTTGCCTTGGCGCGAATAAGCTTCGGAATATCAACCATGTAATAATCGTTTTCAATCTCGCGCTGAGTGACTCCGAGAATAATAGCCGCATCTATTAAGTAGTCGTCGATCGTATATGAGACGCCCTCTTCTTCGCCTACTTGCCGAGGTTCGGAAGAAGGCTTTTCACGTTTTTTGCCATCGAAGACAACCGGTTTTTCTTAACCGTTAAGGCGAGGTATTCGAACATCTCGTCTGCCCCGACGTTCTCTGAAATGTAATCAGCGTCGACATCGCTTAAAGCCGCGACAATTCCGACTATCTCATCAAGTCCTACTTCGAGACCGGTGACTACGTACGAGTAAAAGTCTTCCGGTGGCGCGCTAAGAACTTGAACGATAATTCCTGGTAGCTTATCAACGGCCCCGAATAATTGCTTCCACTTCTTCGGTGTGAGCTTCGGAATCTCGACCGGATAATCACCGAAATAAAGCTGTTCAGGATCTTTTTTGGTGAACAGTTTCATAAAACATCTCCTTTCTCTTAAATAAAAAAGACACCGCGGTTAAGCGATGTCCCTCGGTTATTCTGCTGCGGATTCGTCTCCCATAATGAACAAGTCTCCGTCATTATCCGTATCCGGATATGCGACAAAGGTCAGATTCGCAATCCGTTCGTTGTCTGAATCGTAAGTGTACTCCGGATCAGCTACTGCGCCTGCTAACGGAATTGTGATATAATCGTTCGGCGTTGTCGAAGGTGCCGTCGGCTTAATAACGAGTTTCTTTGCGGCTGCGAGCATGTCGAATCCCGCCTTACCGCTAACAACTAGCTTTTTCTTTGTCGAATCGGTACCATCGGTCACCAACCGACTGTTCGGAATGGCTACCGCAAGTCTATCGAGGTCATGTAGAGCGAAAGGGATCGTGACTTCTGCGGTCCTCCCCTTCATCGTAGACTTAACGATTGTGTCTCCGTATTGGTCGACCGTAGTGTCTTGCTTTGATGTTTGAACCTTAAACTGAATTCCGCCCTTAGTGATGTCGTAGGTAACCATATCGTCGCCTTCGCCATACTCAACAATTGCTGGGCCGATCGGTACGTTAATACCTCTAATTCCTGCCGCCATGCAATTTCCCCCTTATATTCAAAATAAAAAGCCCCTGATTAGGGGCGTATCACGCAATCAAAATTCAAAGAGTATTGAGGACGATTGTTGTCGTCGTATCCAATAAACAACGGGACTGAAGTAGTAGCGCGAATAATGACAACTGAATTCTCGCCGATCATTACCTCTTTCAAATTAGTGAGCGAGTTAAAAAGCTCGTAAGCTTTATCTTCGCAATCCTGTTCGCCTGCTGAGCGTCCTCTTACAAGTATCTGAAAAGACGGCTGCTTTTTCCCGGTCCATTGCGATGTCGGAAAACCGCCGGTCAGTTTTACGGAAATACATTCGTCAGGTGCTTCGCGAGGGAATCTGTTCGGAAAGTAAACGCCAGGAACCCGCGATTTAATGAACGATATTAATTCGAGTATCTTCAACGTTTACCTCAACTCCTCTCTTACGGCCTCTGCGACGTTCCGTATATACTTTTCGGCCTCTCCTTTTAACGGTCGCTCAAGGTACTTGTTACCGACCGTATATCCGTCCGTTCCACCGGCTTGTGCGGATGTAGGTCCGAGATTGTAATCGGCTTCGTGCGTCCAAATTGCGTAGTTAAATCCGTTTTCTACTGCACGGAAGGATACTTCGCCAATCAACCGATCTCGCGATAGTTTTACCTTCTTCTGCATCCCTCTACGAAGTGTCGCCTTATCGATAGGTGCGATGTTTTGGGCGATACGAGCGAGATCATCGGTATTGTCCTCCATCGCTCTGACTGCCGCCTGCTCTGCGCCGTGTTCAGTTCGGTTCAGTCGATTAAGGAAATCGCTTGCGTCGAAATCAAAACTCAAACGATCACCTCCGTCAGAATCGGCTTTCCGGATACGTGCCTTCTTACGTTGATCTCTTTCGGCTTTCTCGCAATTGTCTCCCCGAGTTCATTCGTAAATAAGATCGTATCTGAGTACCGAATATCCGCCAGTTTATCGACTAGAATTCTCGCAGTGGCGACGGACTCTTCGCTTTTAATGACGCCAGACGATCGCGATAAACTGATTCGAGAGCCCTCGTCGACACGGCACTTGACTGCGAACGGTTCGATTTTTATTGGATTGCCCCACGAATCGAACTCTCCGGAGCTGTCACGCTCCACCGTAATGGTCTGCCTCATAGGAACGATAGCCATCTACAACACCGTCCATTGAATACGACGTCCGCCGAGCTTCACACCGTTTTCTTCTCCGATCAGATCAAGCGTCTTTTTCGGAATTAACGATTCATCATCGACTTTCATCGTATCTTTAAAGTTAAACGACGCCACACCGGTCAAAGAGAACGACGCAATTCCTTGTTTGTTCAGACGGTTCGTGTCGTTATAGGCAATCGCCAGCACGTTTGCGAATTCGTATACTGCGTCGGCCGGTATTTTATAGTCGGGAAATTTACGTACGAGAACGTCATCAGCAACGTTTAAAATCCGTTGCTTCCTTTCGTGATCAGAATCGTTCCAATCTTCGTTATCTACCGTAAAACTGTTGATATATTCGTCAGCACCCTCGACGCTTACTGCCATATCGCCACCTCCTGTTATTTTGCGGAGGATTTACGCGTTTGTTTCTTCGTTGCCGGCTTTGGTGCGGCTTCCTCCGTTGGTTTGTCGATCCGAGTTACGTCTGCCAGTTCGGACAGGACTTTGATTTCGTCCTCATTATCTGTTTTAAATACTCCATTTTTGAACGACTTAAATGCGTCGCCCACGTAAAACCCAAGTTCGGGATATTTCGATTTGAATTCCGCCATCATTTCGCAACACCTCTGTCAAAATAAATAGACCCGCGATTTGCGGGCCGTGGATTACGCTAATCCTTTGATTCGCGCGTGTGCTTTTTCTTGTAAAAACTCAAGTGTGTACTCACCAACGATCTGGCCCTCAAAGCGATCACCTTTCCTACCGAGATATTCGTGGAAGAAACCACGGTCTTTAAGAGGTTTGATTTTTGTTCGGTTAGCATCAAAGATGAACAACTCATCCCCTTTTAAGTTGTTATTCAAAACAATTTCTGCTTGACCAAAGTCAGAAACGAAGTGATCTACAACCTGTCCACGGCCATTATCAGCGCGAGTCAGATTAATTTTAGACTTGTCGAAGTTTGAAATGGCACGTTTTTGTTTAGCGCCAACCATGATTTTGAAAATACCTCCGGTTGTAAATCCACCTCTTTCATAAATTTTTTGCATAGCATCGTTGATTTTCTCGTCAGTTAGCGCCCCATTTTGCGCGTCAATAACATTTGTCTGAATGAATTGGCGCATGCCTTCCATTTGGCGAACAATCCCGTCAGTTGATTCGTATTTTATGCCATTAATTGCAGCTTTTTCGAGTTGCAGTGCAAGTTCGAGCTGTCTCTTCTGCTTCTCATACTCATAAAGATCATCGATTCCGTAGTTGCTTACAACTGCAGCAGTCCCGGTAATTGAGATTGTTTCATCGAAAATTTGTGTGATGTTCGATACGCGTTTTCTTGGCTTATATCTCGCATCGCGAGCATCTGCACCTTCCTGCCCTTCTACAAATTGAACTTCTACGACAGCACCAGCAGGAATTTCAGCAGGGGTAGTTCCCGCATATCCCCGTTCTACAGTAAGCGTTTTGTTATAAATGGAAACAACTTTGATTAGCTCTTCTCCAATTTCAATCACCTGGTTAGCCATAAATGGTTCAATGTCCTCAACTGTAATCTTTGTGTCCTCTGCAGTTTTAGCTACAGTAGTGGTTGACTTGTCAGCGAACATCTCATCTTCAAACCACTGGTGCTCTACCTGAGTGACCGGATCGCTAAACCCTAATAAATTCAATAACGGTGTCTGGTGTTCATTCAATAGTAGAATTTCATCTACTACGGATTCTCGCTTACCCACTAATTCGCCTGATAAAATCTTAGACATTAAATTTCCCCCTTGTTTTTTGCATTAAAAAAGCGCCCTTTAAAGGCGCTGATTTACTTCGTCAATTCTCTTTTTAATTTTGCGTATGCCATTTTGTCTTCCGGACGGCCACTTTGCCGGGCTTTCTCTGCGGCTTCTTTCAATAGTTGTTCCGCTGTTTTCTCCGAAGCAAGGGCCTCATTTCCATTCGAGCTCTGTCCGATAGGCTTTGGCGCCTTCTTCTTGACCAAGAACGGTTTATTGTCAACGAGCGTTTTGACAACGTCCTCCACTCCGACAACCTTTCCGTCTTCAACCTTTACCGCGGACAGGTCGGCCAACGCAATGGCGTCGTCAATGTAGGCGATATCATTGCTCGTAGCAACCTTAATAAATTCATTGCGGATTTTCTCGCGTTCACGGGCTTTCTTCTCTTCTTCGAGTTGCTGAGCGAGAGTTTTCTCGGCCTCTTCCTTCGCTTTCAAGTCTTTTTGGAGGCGCTCAAGCTCCGTCATTTCGCTACGCTTACGTTCCTCTTCGGCAGTTTTCTGTGCAGTGTAGTCTTCGACGAGTGTTTTAAGTGAATCAACTCCGTCGATGCCCAGCTCTTCAAAGGTAGACTTAAAGGCTTTTAAATCGTCGTTAACTTGCTTGAATCTGTCGTAAGGAATTGTTTTTACTTCGTCTTTTGGCGGTTCTGGTGTATCGGTGTTTTTCGGCTCCGCAGCCGGTGGTTCCGCCTGGTCTTTAGTTTCTTCCGCAAAATGCTGTAAATCTAACGACAATAAAGATTTTGATAGTTCCATAGCCTGGTTTCCTCCTATTACGTTTTTAACGTCCAACGCGACGAATTTATCGGATAGTTTAATGTCATAACCGAATTTGGACAAAATAAAAGACGCCGTATTAGACGTCCACTGTTATTCCGCCATTATATTTGCAGCGCGAAGAGCAGAAAGCAGCGCATTAAAATCCGCGACTAAGCCTGCGATATCCTCTGCGGTACTATCCGTTTGTGCAGCCGCCTGTTTCGCAGTCAGCTTCGAATTGAGCGTTGTTTGCAAGTTGGTAATTTGCGAAATTGGATGCGTATGTGACGAAGGTGGGAAATTTTCCGGCTTGTTCTGAATTTCCGACCAATCAACGGCTGTATCACCGCCACCGACACTCGCATAAACGAATTTACCTTCAGCGTTTTTCGTAACAGGAACGATTGGTACGGCCTTCAATCCGTCGACGTCTTCGTCAACAACTTCGGCAGATCCAGCCGGATCAGTTTCGACTGGATAACTCATTTCGTTATCAAGCGCAGTACCTTCCTCCGGATCTGATCCGTATGAGAAACTACCCTCCGCAGTCTTCTGAACGAACACGACTGGGATCGCCTTTGTACCGTCAAGTGATTCGTCAACAACTTTGCTAATGCCGCGTGAATCATTCGAGATACCAACGCGCATTTTATTATTTACGTTCAAAATAAAGCCCCCTCTGGATTTCTGATCGGTGAATACACGTGTTTACAATTCGGATGAAAAATCTCGCCCGACGCCTTCAACTGATCATACGTCGGATAATTACCGGGCGCGTCTTCCGTCAATTTCATGATCCTTCCTTCGTAGAAACGACATGCGTCCTTCGCTCCGTGTGAAGAGATCTTCGCATAATACACGTTCCTTCTAAGCGCCTCATTTGTCGTAGCCTCTCGATAGGTATCCATCATTTTTGTACGTGTCGCCATGTCCGCATAAACTTCCGGCCGCCAACGTCTTCCCGCTGCGTCTATGATTCCAGTTTTCACCGACTGCTGAAGCGTATTTCGAATGTCGGACGCAATAGTTCGCCGTCCGTTCGTACCTCGCGTCATGTGATATCGCATAGAATCGGAGACAGCTTTCCGGACAGCCGCTTTCGTCTTCCGGTCGATATTCTGCGTGACCGCTAATAGGTCGGCCTGGGTATCGGCAACGGCAGCCGCAACCATTTCTTTGTTCAAGCGTGAGAAGGAAGCGATCTGAGCCGCTTTTTCAATCGTTTCGGCAACGCCAAGAGATACTATCGTGTTTATTACGCCATCTGTAGCCGCCTTCGGAATGTTCTTTTCGACCCACGCTTTCGACTTATTATCTAATTCCGAAAGGATTTCCGAAATAGAGGCCAGTGTCGCGTTGGCGTTTGCCCGGCGGAAATTGTCGATATCAACTCGGTCCAATTCGGCTAGGATATCCTGGACGGCGTCTTTGTAATACATTGCGAGTTGATCGGTTTGATAGCTATACTTTGGCTCCGGAACTCGCATTACTCGTCATCCTCTTCGACGACCTCTTCTTTTACTTCGGTCTCGTTAAATACCGATCCATCAACAAAACCACTGACGCTTTTTTCATCTTCTTCAATTCTTCGTATAGTCTCTTCGGCTTTATCGTCATCTACTTCGTCAAGCTCTTTAATAGCAGATCGAACGTCAAGCGTAGGTTTGCCGCCGGTTCTAATACTCGCAATCTCTGCCGCTTCTTTCTCGTTACGCGGAATCCCGTCGTTCCATATCGCTTTGGGATATACCGGATCAGATACGGACAAGTCTCCGAATTCTTTTTCGAAGAGCATACACGTCCATAGCGCGTCCCGGATCGCCTTATCGTAATGCGCCCGGATGCGTTTCACTTTCGAAAGGATTGGCATAAATCTCGCTCTAATTGCTACTCCGTCCGTATGAGACGTCCCAGTACCGCCCGAATTGTCTCCGGACACCGTCGTTCCGAAAAGCCATTGCGGCGTCTCTGCCATCTGAAAGACGTTACTGAAAAGGACATCTAATTCTTTAAACGCCGCATCTAGTTGCGCTTGCCACACCATATATCCCGGCGTCGGATCGTCTTTGTTAACAGGAATGTACTTTCCGCCAAACTGTACAGCTCCATTGGTCGTTTCCAGGTCTGGACCATATGCAGTAGGATCGCTGTGCTTCCAGAGAATATAGTCGATCTGAACAAGTCGATCATTGATTGCAGCTAATACAGTTTCGAGCTTTTCGATGAGTCCGATTCCGAAATACGAGTCATCTACCGATTTATACGGAATGTGGAAAACCGGAATATGTGGTAGATTCGTTACTTCTACGTCTTCCTCTCGACCTGTCGGAACTTGTTCCCCGATGGTAAACAATTGGACCGGTGTCCCTGTCGAAGTATCAACGCCGTTGCCATGTAGGCGATGTCGCGAATACATAATATAACCCGGTATGTGACGCTCAACGTTCAGAAATGGTATCTCCGTTTTCTCGGTTTCCACCCATTCAACCTGCGCAATATTGATCGCCTTCGTCTGCTTAACATTGCCGGCGGACGTCTCCGGAAAAACCCAACTTGCGTTAACGTGCTCAATAATCGGCTCCATCTCGACACCTTCTGGCGCATCTCCCTCGATGAGTCCCATCTTTTTAAGTTCCGAATAATCCTGGCGGTAGCCATAGCGAACTTTAAACCACGCGTCGCCGCGATATCCGTTTGCCGTAGCGCTTTCGTGAATCAATTGATTAACGTCATTCTCCTCAACGTACCTGTTTAGCGCCCTCTGCTCTTCGCTGTCGTCGGCTTTTCCGCTCTCAAAACGGACCGGCTCTCCGACAAGTAGATCCGCAGGCTTGGTAACGAGGATATCCGCCAGGTTGATCGCGATATAGAGTTTTTCGAGCTGCGACGAGAATGGCGAATCTTTTAAAATAGCCGTTGCCCTTTCGTATACGTCTCGCTGCTTTCCGTCGAACCATTTTTTAGCCCGTTTATATTTCGCGAGTCTTTCGATTGAATCTTGCGGTGGAAATTGAGCACCCTTACGGATAATTCCGTAGGTTTTTACATATGTGAATTCGTCTGCATCGTCGTGTTTACGGTTAAATAAATTCATAGCTACTCGTTCCCATCGTTAAGCAATTCGTCAATATCTTCGATTTCTTTCGCGATATCTTCGTTGCTGGCCATCCCGCTTTCGTTTTCTGTTGCCGTTACCTGACGATCAGTAAGCAAGCCGAAACGTCTGAAGAACAAGTCGATCGCTTTAACAGACGGTTGTTTGCTTCGAATGAGTGAAATAAGTTGCGCATACACTTCGGATCGGTGTCCGGACAGCATATCGTCCGCGAGTAGATTCATATATTCGATGAATGCTTTATTCTGCGTCCGCCATCGGTAAACCGTAACGCGGTCGGCTCCGATTTCCTTGGCGAGCTCCTCCTGCGTCTTCCTTGCTTCGGCCATCAACTCGTTTTCCACGAGCAAAAGCGCGGCCTTTCGTTGTTGTAACGTTAATTTTGCCTCTAATTCTTTCAATCGTGACATTATTTCGCCTCCCCTTTAAATCCAATTCGGTTTTGCTACAAGCCTAGTTTTAGGCCGGAAAACTCCTTCGATAGCTTGCTGTAGTGCATCGAGTGAATCCACGTAGTCCCCAAATGGGTATTGCGCCATCTGATCTAAGAGCATCGTGTGACGGTCGTTTAGAATAAGCGTTTTGTTATGCAGCATCGGCTCCAACGATTGAATACGCTCATCTTTCGATGACCTGTGCGACTTAACATCGTTGACGCGGCACGTATAAAGGCCTTCTTTTCTGACCGCTTCTTGCAATTGCCGGTAAAACTCGTGCTGAGCGTTGATCGTTTCAACGTTAAATATTCGGTGACGGTACTGCTTGATCTTCTTAACGATGATGTCGATGTAAACGTGCGCCGGCTCTTTCGACGCATATTCGTCAAGTACGAAAATATAGCCGGTCGGCTCATGTTTCCCTAGCGTAATAACCGAGTTGTAGCAAGACCGCGCATTCTTTCCTTGTGCAATATCCCAGGCGCCGCTGATCGTGAGATCCCTGATCGGTATTTTCAATTCGTTATAAACGACATAAGCAACGCCGTTTTCATGGTAGTAATGATAGTAAGCGTAGTTTTCCGGGAAGAAAAATTGTTCATCTTCACTGAACGCAAGGTTTCGGAACTCCGAATTGTAGGCTCGCGTTCCCATGTTCACTTTTTCGTGCATGAGCTCTCGGTAAGTCCATCGCCAAGGCCACGCAAGTTCTACGCCTTCCTCCAACACCTCTTTGTTTCGCTCGTAAAACTCATCGACTTCCTCCATCGACTCGGAACGCGCATAAATCTCACAATACTTTTCCCAAAGCTGCGGATTCGACGGCTCACTGATGATGGCGCCATGAAAACTCGATTTAAAGTCCTTCCGCTTCAGAACGTGGTTTAATAGACCTGTCGCCGAAACCATCGTTCCGACAAGTATGATTGCTGTTGCTTTAGATCCGATCGGTACGACAACGGAGTTAAACCAGTGAACGAGCTTTTCGCGAGCTTCCTTCGTGCCTTCGTTGTTACTTGACGAAGGATCGTCAATGATAACGAGATCGGGACGGACGGCTCCGTGCCGTTTCCCCCGGAGCTGCTTCCCGGACGAAGACGATTCAATCAGGATATTCGTTGTTGTGATGAATGCTTCTTCGTTATCTTTTTCGTTACGACTTGCGGATTCGTGCATCATCGGACCGAAGTCTTCGCGCAACTTCTGATTGTATTTCATCTGTTTGTTGACCCACCCGATAAGTTTTTTCGAAAGTGAGTCGGTTTCGGAAATAATCAGGATATACTTGCGCTTTCGAAAGGCCGCTTGATGTAACGGAAGGGCATTCGAAAACATACCGGACTTCGAATGTCCCCGTGCCGCCGCAATCGCAAGTCTAGCGTTCCTTTTTTCGTTATTTACATAGTTACAAAGATCGAAAAACTCTTCGTGGATCTTCGCGATATTCTCGATTCCGTCATGTGGCGTTCCGTCATCCGCATTTCGAACAACGTTGTCCTCATTATCCGGATTCAAACCGTCGCTCAAGTACTCGTATGTGAAATATGCGATGTCGACTTCGGCCTTGTGTACCCGCTTCAGCTTCGTCAATTCCGCTTTATCTTTCCGAAAGGTGTCAATGTGATATTCCGTAGCTTTCCCGGCCTTAATGAGCGCCACCAATTTACGGACACGCTCGGTCAATAAATCGATCCGTTCCTGTCTTTCTTCGCGATCAAGCCATTTTCCATCAACGTACGCCAAATTGGCGGCCTCCTTTCGTTTTAATTTCGTGTTGACTTTCGTTATCTTTTTCGTTAATATGAATGTAACAAAAATATTTATAAGTTACGTAGAGGTGAATCGGCATGGCAAACGAAGTTTTTCCGATAAAGTCAAAACGCGATTATAACAAGTTCATAAAGGCGCTCAAGCCGGGGCGTGATCAGTGGCTGGCGCAATTAGGCACGGCATTCGGCCTCCGCATCAGCGACTTGCGGCTTCTTAAAATCGGACAACTTCGCGGCCAGAAGTCGATCACCCTATGGGAGAAGAAACGGAAGAAAAAGCGTGTGATTACGTTCAGCTCTTCCGTACTCAAAATCGTTTCTCAGCTCGAAGGTGACGACGATGATTACGTATTTGCCAGCCGTAAAGGAGGCGAGCCGATCAGCCGCGTCCAGGCTTACCGCATTCTAAGCGACGCAGCTAAGCGAGCCGGCATTTACGATAAGATCGGCGGCATCGGTACGCATACGCTGCGCAAGACTTTCGGATACCGGCTTTATCAGTCCGGAGTGCCGCTCTCACGTATCATGGTGATTCTCAACCATTCGAGCGAGCGCGATACGGCTAAGTACATCGGGATTACTGCGGAAGAGATATCGGAAGCTTACGAAAGCATCGAGGTTTAAGACTTCGGTGCTTTTTTGTTTATAGAAGCGAAACCCATTTCGTCTGTCTCGTAGGATGATCGCCTGCATATCCGAGGTTATTGACGACTTCGCGTTCCCACTCCTTCTCCTGATCCGTTTTAAGCTCGCTATACGCAAGGATAACCGTCGTTGGCCGCGTTCCTTTAAACTGCCATCCGACTGCCGCTTGGCCTACGTGTAGCGCCTGAAATCGAGTTCGATCGCTGTTTAGCGAGCGTAGCGCGCCTTCTAGCATTTGTGCCTGTCCGGGAGTGTCTACGACTATAACAACGTACTCTATATCACTCCCTATTCGTCCGTAATAAACATCCTCAACGCTTGGCATTTCTCGAATATGTTGCTGCGAACTTTCTAATTCAGCCAGCGCCTTAGTCGCCGCCTTTGCTTCGCGTTGAACCGCCTTGAGTCCGGTTATCGCGTCGGATACATCGACATCGAGCTTGATTCTGATTTTGTCCGCAGCGTTGTCCGTTTCGTACATTTGATTCGATCCCATTTCGATTGATTCGCGCTTTGATTCCGCCATTCACATCGTCTCCTTTTTCGTTATTTAAGACGGCAAGACCGTCTCTTACAGGGGCGACAGGGATCGAACCTGCCCACGCGGTTTTGGAGACCGCATCGCCACCGAGGAACATGCGCCCCTAGGATCACCTGCGCACCGGAAGGCCCGTAGGCAACGCAAGCACAAAAAGAGCGACCCTTATTCGGAGCGCCCTCGTTCTGATTGTGTTTTATTCGTCAACTCTTTCGTAAGTCTTTTCGAAAATATCCGATTTACACGGGTACAGCTCGCCTTCTACTCCGCGAATAATATAGTCGCCTTCTTTAGCGATCATAACGCCTTCTAGCGTTTTAATTTCGCACCAAAGTCCTTCGTTAGGTTCAAACGGGCTCCCGCTTTCATACGCCGCATGTGTAATAACGTCATTACTCGTTACTTTGTCGTGGAACCAATCCGGCCATGGTGCGCCATATTTAAACGCCTCAACTACAACCGGCTTTTTACGGTATTTCGCCACCCTTACGTCCCTCCCTTCGAATTTACACGAAATTAGCGCTTCTAACCGTCACCCTACCGAATACCCTCGGAGAATACTAAAACGTCTAATTTCGTGTGATTTGTGCGTGAAAATCGTTATTCTCCTTTAGCTCGAAGAGTTAGCGTTGTATCCCGTTCACCGAATAGCCCACCTACGCCAATATTAACGGAGAAATTTACGCAATCCTGTTCGATTAGCTTTTCGAACAATTCCCGTAGATACGCTTTCTCTTCTTCGGTCAATTTCGCCATACTACCGCCTCCTTTACGTTTTATTTTCGGTACTCCTCTGTAAGCGCGCTAACCTTCGCTGTTATCTGCCGCTGAACCTCGTCCGCTTCTTTCACGGAATCATCCGTTTGACGTAGCCGCTTGACCTTGCGAATTAATTTTCGCGTTTCACGGTCCGTTATGATTACCGTATAGTGCTTCGAACAGTGCGGGCATTCGAAATACGTCTCCTCTACTCCGGAATTATTCAGCGGACGTTCCTTCGGCTGAACTTCGAAATCTTTTAGACACTCGTCGCATTGTACCGCCATGATTCCGCCTCCTTTGCGTTAATTTATTCGTCAATCCACTTGCCTACCGCAATTAAAACGGAGTCAATCGTTGCTGCCGCTAATAAAAACGATTTCCTAAACGGGTGTATCTCGTCTGCTAACGCTGAGGCGGTTCCGTTTGAATTCCGGAGTTCTTCTTCGTAGTTCATTCGCGATCATCCCGGGATATATGTTCGACGAACTTAACAATCGGATGCTGGCTCCGAAAACTTAAACTCATCTCAAGACCGTCGTCGTCCGTTCCAACCGCTATCGCTTCGCCTTGTTCGAGTAGTTCTGCGACCAACTTCCGCAATAGATCCTTGTCACCTTCCGATAGTGCATGAGTCGGAATGAACATCGTAATCACCTCCGTTTGAGTTACGCCCCGAGTTCGAAAAATTGTGCGCAAGTTCTGAACAGCAGTCGTCCGGGGTTGTTCGGGGTGGCCTGGGGGCGGGCGCAAGCGAAAAATTCCGTTGAATAAAACATTCATCGTTTTGCATATCGAATGTAACACAAACACTTTTTGTTACATTGAACAATCGAATGAAACGTTGATATGACTGTGTCTATCGTATGTTATCCTTCGCAATCAATCGAACTATCTTTATGCATTCGATAAACAGCGTCAGATCAACGATGGTTCAAGTGCGCGGTGCGGGCCGGTATGTATAAGATACTGCATATCGGCAGTAGGTCGGTGGTGTTGGTCGGCTGACCCCGTGAGTTTCGGAAGGGCTTATCCTCCGGCACGGTCTCGCTGATGTTCGGGTAACAAGACGTTGTCTCTCTCGCCTGTCCCTCACCGTTTACCTTCCTATATATAGCGTAGCCCATGCCGTATGCAACAGGCGGTGCGTATATGCGGTGTGCCTGCCGTAGCTAGCCGATGCCCATTCCGTATAGCGGTCATAAAGAAAGGCGCCATTATTTACGGCAACTGCCTCGGTAGTTTATTCCGAAGTGGCGTCCCTTCTTTATAATCACTGTTCCTCTCATAACGTATAGCCAGCTAAAGGCAAAAGTTGTGCATACCTGTCTCATAACGTAAGACAGCATATCGAAGTTTTTTGTGCGTATCCTCCTCAAAATACATAGATAACTATCCGTATTTATTGTGCGTATTAACGCAATCCTTTCGTATAAAAAAGAATAGCGCCCACTCCGTCGCTTTCGCTCCTTCGTGACCGCAGATATATTTATTAAGTTCTTTATCGCGATAAGGTATTAATGATTAAGGATCTAAGATTCTATAATATCCGCGTGTCTATAAGCGTTAGCGAATAGGCACGCTATTATTTGTTTGTTATTATTAGTTCGTTATTATTGCGTTTGTTATTATTACCGTCACTCTACGGTGATTTAGGTAAATCACTCTACAGTGATTGACGTCAGTCACTCTACGGTGATTGACCGTACAACTCATCGAGCCTCTGCCTTATTTCCTCGTCGCTCAAATCGCTGTAATATTGCGGATAATAGAGTTTGTTTCGCCTACTCAACGTATAATCATACGCAGTCTTCAGCAAACCCACCGCCTCCAACACTTTTGCTAATCGCGCAATTCTATTTCGCCCTATCCCCGTCTCTTCAGCGATCTTATCCGTGGAGGGAAAAGCGCTCATATATCGATCGTTGTTAGGACGTCCGTTCACATGCGCCAGAAGGTACGTATACAATTGCGCCATGGCTCCGTTACCTTTCTCGTATTCTCTCGCGATAGGAACCAGGCGCCGCCATAAATCATGCGGTATGGGCGCGTTACCGGAAAGTCCGTTATCTTTTTCCATCGCATACTTTTTTCGTTGTAGCGCTTCTTCAGCAAGCTTCTCGAATTGCTTTCCCATTGACTATCGACTTCCTTTCGTTAACTAATCGCGCTACTTACCGCGCCTTCATATTCGCTTTTCTTTCGTCATATTCGTCCAGCAGAGCGCTTAATCCAGCATCTCTATCAAATACCCACATCCGGTTATTAGTTCGCGGATGGAGCCTCGTAAATTTATAGCGGCGCCCATTCGCTTTCAAAAAGTGCATGAGCGTTGTTGAGTAGCAGTAGAATAAACGATTCACACAACATACCTCCCGTTTAAAATTCGAACTGCGGCACCTATTACCCGCATCAATAGTCCGGATCTCGTCCCTCATCGTTCATCCTTTCGAGCGTAGTCTTATATCGGATTTCTTGCGGAAACTCATCGACAGCTTTTTTGATTGCGTCATAGCCAAATATATCGACCAGGTATCGCATAAAACGCGGGAGGGGAACGGCCTGTTGCGTTGGGCCGTCCGCCTTTAATTCGATCATTTGGTTATAGTAGTACGGGTTATTCGAAATCATCAGCGTTTTACCTTCCCTTGTCAGCGAAACTCCTACACCGTTATTCTCTTCCATCTTCGTGTACTTCCTCGATTTTTAGATTCCTTACTTCTTTAAACCTTCGGACATCTCAATCGCTCCTTCTTCGCTCGGAACATTGGCCCAATCTCCGTTTACCGCGGCTTCGAGAGCGTCAATCATGACGTCATAGTGAATGTTTCCAGCTTCTGTTTCGTAGAGAAGATCACCGATAATATCCGGAACCTCTGCGACTTCCCCAAACAATGCCTCCTCTAATAAGTAGTTGCGGCCCTCTACGAGATCAATGTTCGCGTTTCTTCCAAAGACCCTTTCGAAATCCTGTTCCTTTTTAAAATCGCTACGACGTCCGTCTAAGATAACCGTAATTAGATTGCGCTCAAGCTCAGTAAACTTTTTCATAATGGAATTCCCCCTGTTTTTGAATTGTTTTATTTTCGTTAAGTGCGGCGATACACTCCCGTTTTTTTTTAACTGGCGCAGTACCCCTCGCCTCGATTCGCCCAATAAGCATAAATTTTCACGATTTTGTTAACGCCGGCTGTTAAATGCTTTGACACCACACTTCTCTCGATCCCCAAGCGTTCAGCCGCCATTTGTTGCGTTAAATCTTCCATATAAATAAGGCGTATAGCCTCGCTCTGAAGCGCTGTTAGCTCGGCAGCATCGATAGCATCCTCTAAGTCTAGTAAGATGTCAGACGCCGCAGTATCGCCTTCAAAACGCCTTTGAAAAAGCTTGTCATAATCCCGCAATAAGATACGAATACCTTCTGCATCATTTAGTTTATATTCCGCATCATAGCGTCGGTGTTGGTCCGGTCTATTTGTTGCTGACCCCATTGCATCTCCTCCATTTTCATAGTATAGTATAATTGGGTGGTTTTATGTTTTTTTAGGTAATATAGTTGATAATGTTTCTGACCTCCGATCCTGATTTAGGGCTTAAATTTTAATTAACTTTTCGTGTTTTTCTTTGAACCTTAAAAACTCATCTGTGATTTCAACCTTTTCAATAACCATACGGTGCGTTCTTTTTGAAACCGGCCTTTCTCCTCTCTCAATTGCACTTACTGTTTGCTTGCTGATTCCCAAAAACTTAGAAAACTGCTCCTGAGTCATCCCTTTATAGATGCGTATAATCACAAATAATTCTTTAGAAATGTACACCATTTATCACCTCCTTTAATTGAAAAACAACGAAAGTCTACAAAAATCTTTAGAAATATCCTTCACGAAATAATACCCGCAACTTTTCTAAGTCGCACAAAAATCCTAACTTCCTAAAAAATCAATGCTGATGTGCACTATTAAGTACGTAGCTTCTTTATCCCCCTGTCATACGAATGCCACTTATAGATAGAGCGGACATTTTAGTCCGATCTCAATATCTTTTAAGGGGGAGGAGTTAAATTGTTCATAATAAATATCGTTGTAGCTTGGATCGTTGAGAAGTTGCTTGATCTGATTTTTCTAATGTTTATAAAGTCTTTTCGAAATAATAGAAACCAATATAAAGATCATTTCGAGGCCGCGACTTTTTAAAACCGCACAATAAATTCGAAATTTTTCCGCCTTCACTTATAACTGCGTAACAACTTTCCGAAATGGACACCGTTTTTATAAATTCGCTGTCATAAATAACTGCGAAGTCACCTTCGGATTGGCACACGTTTTTCTGCGTTCACTATTAGTTGCGTATAAACTTTCCGGATCGGACAGCGATAAAAATTTCGTTCTCATAAAAAGAGGCGTAATGACTTACGGATTGGCAATACCTAATCAGCAATTTTTCCGAAAAACTTCTTCACTTATATACCGGGTATGACACACTCAATTTTGATTTTTTCTGCGTTCAATCATAGATGCGTATAAACTTTTTGGAACGGACAGCATTTCGATTCAAAAGTTGCTCTCAAGAATAACTGCGAGGCAACTTCCGGATCTAGACATCCTATTGAGGGAAAATTCTCTCATTAGTAACTGCGAATCGACTTCCGGAATGGCAAAAATTTGTGCTCATATAGGGATGCGAAGTCACTTTCGGATTGGCAAACATTTTTCTGCGTTCATTTATGGTTGCGTATCGACTTTCGGATTGGCAGCGTTTTTGAACAAAAAATGTTTGCGAACTTACGTTCTATCAGTTATAATAAAAAAGACGGACCCGTCAGCCCGTCAATTGTTCAAATAATATCCGATAATCTTAGAGACGAATTGAGTTGTTCCCGCAACCGTTCGTCTTGTTTTATTTTCGCCCTTATAAACTATCCCCACTACGAATACACTTCCGGATTGGCACGTTTTAGATATACGGCACAAGTGCGCGTTCCAACTCGGTCCTTTCCTTCCTCAACGCAGACCTTTCGTTGTGCAGCCGTTTGTTTTCGGCGCAAAGCTGGGCCAGCCGCCTTTTTATTCGCAGCTCATCGTCACCGGTGGCCTCTATTAAAGCCAGCCGACGTCTAGCAATCTCGTAGCTGTTCGAATGGAACTCGACCTCTACCTCGCACCATTTGCGATGAACTTCGTCCCTTTTCGAAAGCAAAGCGTTACGTGTCGCTTCTTTCAACGAATGCAGAGCATCATCAGACAACGCGTGCGGAGACTGAAGCGCATAGTCGGCCGGGAAAACATCTAAGATCGTGCCATTTTCCGCAATGACCAGGCGCACCTGTTCGCGGGGATTATCATAAACGGACTGGCTGCCGCTAGTTGATTCTAGCGACCAGACGAACGAGGCACCTTGAGCATACTTCGGTAATACGTTTTGTGCCTGCGTTTTTGAAAGGCCGAGGCGCGCCATTGCTTTTTTAACTGCCGCTTTAGAAACTGTATACTGCATCATCGTGAACCCTCCCCTAGTGAAAAACCAATTCGAACAAAATCTGCAAACGATATATTTGCGAGCTCAGAAACATCGATTTTGCGGAGGTCTGCGTCGACCTTTGACGTGTCTACCATAAAAAAACGAGGATAGTTGTTTTCGTAAAGATGGTATCCATCGCTCTTTTTTTCTAATCGGTCAGTATCGTAAAACACCAGTCCGTCATCCGAATACATTCCAACGACGTCGGCCGCGATTAACCAGGCGTCCGAAATTTCGTGTATTTCCTGTTTTGTATCGAACGTTTCCCCGTGATAATGCAGCTTTACTGCCTGCGGTTGAAATGTATCCGTCATGCCGACCGCACCTCCTTACCGAATAGTTCTCGCGCTGCCGTGACGCCGATTTCGGCGCAGCCTGCGAATGCTCTCCGGGACACTTGCGGCAAGAGTGCGGCGAATTCTTCCGGGTTTAAGTTTATAAATTCGTCTGAGCCTGCGGGATAGACATTCCACCAACCAACAACAGTCTTTCTATAGTAAACGTTCATTCTCCAACTACCTCCTTTAGTTGTCCGCCAAGATGAGCCAACAGCTCGATCGTGTTCATATTCGCAATAGTTTCGAGATCCATCTCCGAGTCAGAGACGTACGGTAGATCGTAAATCAATTCCGCACGCTGACCGATTTCTGAACCATGAGGACCGTTGTATAGGCGATAAAGATTGAGCCACTCCTCATCTATATAAAGTACATAATCGCGACCTACGTTTAAGACATCTACCTGTTCGTGGCTTTCTTCGCCGGTATCCGAATAAATAAAAACGAAATCCACGGTCATTTTCTTCGGTTGCTCCCCTGCGTCAATCCACGTTAATTCGCTCATAGCGTCTCCTCCTTCTTTTGCGCCAAGAATAGCATGAAATCGAGTACAGACATTTTCGCGATCTCTACGGTTGTTAAGCCGAAATTAAACCCGACAGGAAATTCGAGTGGAAGATCGTACAGGACTTCGCACTTTTCGCCGATTTCCCATTCGCCATCTTTGCCGCGCATCCTATAAAGCGTGAGATAGGCTTCGTTCACTTCGAGCGCGATATCGGCTCCAAGATGCAATACTTCGGTAGGCTCTCGATAATCGACGGCCCCCGTTTTCGGATCGTACAGGACGTAATCCACGATTAGTAATTCAAAATGACGGTTTTTGATAATTTGATCTTTTAAAGCTTTCATATAAACACTCCTTACACATGCGTAATCTGTAATATCTTGATGATAATATTACACTTGTGTAATTCGTAAGTCAATACTTATTGCGAAAAAAATTACAAATGTGTAAGATGAAATTAATTAGACTTGTCTTAAGGGTGTGTTAATAATTGAAAAAGCTAATAGTTCGATCTAGGTTAAATGAGGTTATGAAAGAAAAAGGAATTCAAAGTCAAAAGGAATTGGCTGAGTTGGTGGGTACTACAGAGGCCACGATAAGCAGATTTAAAACAAATACCAGATATGACATCACAACATTATTTATTATTAGTAGAGGATTAAACGTGCCTATAGAGGACTTATTTTATGTTGAGGAAATAGATGAAGGAAAATAAAAGTGGAGATGGGCTGTCGGAGAGTTTGTTCCCTTAAGGTGAACGCGCAAATATGCGAATACTTGAATTGCCAGATCGAAGAGGCCGTCCAATTTGAACGCATTGATTGCACTTCCGAATAACCAACGAAATAAATAGTGAAAGTAAAAATTGAAGCTCCTCTTAATTTAAATAGGTCTATATTTAGGTTTTTGGGCCTATTCTTTTAGATTCATTTTCATGGATGTTCAGGATTTATCCGCCAATTCTTTTCAATAAAGTGGTAAAATCTTTACTGATATGTCACTTTAGTAGTATGAGGAGAATGTTATGAAAACTCTGGATGTTCAGTCGTTGCACAATGCAATTGATCAAACGCTGGAACAATTAAAACATCAATCAGACGAATTCGCCAAGGTCAAAAAAGCCATTGAGGGGATCACATCACTTGATGATGCTTTAAAAGGAAAAGGCGGCGACGCGATCCGCGCCTTTTACGAGGAATGTCACACCCCTTTTCTACAGTTCTATGATACTTTCATGGAGGAATACAGTTCCGCGCTGAAGAAAATGAAAAGCGCGCTGAATTCCCTGGAACCAAACCATAACGGATTTATTTCACAGTCCTTTCTCGGGCATGAGTTGGAGAATGGCTTGAATGCCGCTGATCGCACAACGAAACATTTGGTTTCTAAAACCAACGCCACGATCGCAAAAGTCAGCCATATTGTCGATTTACCGGATTTGAATGACAGCGGTTTTCATGAACAAAATCAGAAAGCGTTAAAGGAAATCAGCACGACTCTTGAAAAGCTCCATGCGTTTGACCGCGGGCAAACCAACGCCCTGAAGACGGCTGAAAACGACCTTGAGACGATGCAGAGATACATCGCAAGGCTCGAAAAAATGTATACCGGCCCCAAAATTGAAATCACCGGTTATCAAAAAGGCGCGATTCTAAAGCCGGATGAGATGGATACCTTGAGTGGAAATCAAGAAACAGCGATGGGTGCCATGCTGAAAAAAGTCGGAGACAAAGAAGATGCTGACGTAAACACTCTCGCCGATCCAGATCGATTAAAAAAATTGGCGACACAAAAGGTTTCCAAAAAAGAGTACACTCAAGAGGAATTGAATAAACTGAAAAAAGATTATAGGGTATTTAACGATACGCTTTACCGGGCATACATAGATGGTGATACAATCGTCAAGATAGAACCCGCCTACACCCTTCCAGAGAATGTGGAAAAAAGCGACTTTGCTGAATATTTCGATACAGCGATGGAATTTACAGGTGTGTATGATGCAGTAAGAGTAGCGTTTGGATACGACCTTGCGACAGGCAAAATCGTTAAAGGTAAGGGTGACCGTTTGATGGCCGGATTGAGTGTCACACCTTTCGGAAAGGCATTTAAATACGGAAAGCGCGGCTTCAAGTTATTTAAAGGTGAAGAAGTGGGAAAGAAAGTTGCGAAGGTAGATAAAAGCACAAAAGCAGCTAAGGATGTTGGAAAAGTTGAGCAAGGTGCTAAAAATTCTAAGCTAATTAAATTTAAGGGTGACGAAGATATACGGCACTTCGAAAAACACGCCCAAGAAGTCAAGGATGCTATGGGTAAAAAACAATATAACTTAAAAAATTATCTCGAAGATGCTAACTACGTTATTAAAAACGGGAAATATGTTCCTGAGTTAAATGGCTATGTAAAACTAATTGGCGGAAAAGGGAGCGCAAAGTACGGCTTTGTGGGACTTAATAGAAATACAGGACATATTACTACATTCCATGTCAAAACTGTTAAAGAACTAGCAAAAAAAGCGCCTAGTTTAGGTCTCAAAATAAAGAAAAAGTAAGGGTGAAAGCAATGAAAATTAAAAAAATTGATTGGCTATCGAAAGAAGCTTTAGAGGCGGAAGTAGTAGTAACTGATGGTGAGTCTGAAATAATTTGTTTCGCCCACCCATTAAATTATAAGATAGATAGCAATTTAGAAGGTCCGATTTACTGCTTTGATGTTGCTGAACTTGTTAAGGTGGACAAAAAATCCTTTATCATCGAGAAGTTAGATGGACATTTTGAATATAGATTCACAGGACAATTAATCGACAAGCAACTCGAAACAGTGAAAGTAGGACAATTTCTATTAGAACTGGATACTGATTGGCCGGGGGATATAAAAGATGGTGATTTTGTATCCTTTATTTCTAAAAGACTAGACATAATGTAAGTGAACTTATTCGAGTTTTTTATACTAGACGCCTAACCGGCGTCTTTTTTATATAAACAACTGTTTTTTAATTGAAACGTGGATTTAAAAAGAGATAATTACAGCTTCCTTTACAAGGCAGCTCCCACCCCGACTCCTTTCGACAACCGCCAAAAAACGGCTGTATCCATTGGCGCTCTTAGTCCGAAGCCACTTTTTGCGTGTTCTGTTTTCGCCACACTAAAAAGACGCCAATCATTCGTCAGCGTCTTCGTCTAGGTCGATAAGCTCCCGTATATCCGATATATTCAACGCGGTTGCAATCCGGCTAAGGTGGTCGAGCTGCACCCGTTCCTTAATCCCGCGACATAGTTCGCTGATGGCAGTCGGACGGATTCCGGTTAAGTCAGCGAGTTCCTTCTGCGTCATACCTTTCCGATCAAGTAGCTCGGCTATCTTTAATTTAACGATCATTTGCCGGCACCTCCTGCGATTATTATAACGTAAAAACGATATTTTTGTAAATGACGCATTGACGTTATAACGGTTATGCGTTATAATTAAGGTAACGAAAGGAGGTGAACGTAATTGATTGACACCGTGATGAAACTTTCGGCAATCGTCGCAACTTGGCTCGGAATTCTAAAAATCGGCTTAGAAATCCGGAAGATGCGAAAGGAATCCGAAAGTAAAGAGCGACGGCCTCCGACCAAGAAGCACCGTCGCCGACAATAAACACCGAGGGGCATTTCGCCCCTTGTCAATCAATTATAACACGAATGAAACGAATTGATACTACGGAAATTTTGTTAATCGTCGTCTTGCTCGCCTGGATTGCGGATATGGAATTCGGCCGGCTTTCCGTCCTGGACTACGTCGGTCTCGGCTCGGCTGTCGTTTTTATCACGCTTCTATTCTTTAGATCGAGGAGGAATCGGTCACACCGCCGCTGAAGCCGCAGCAGACAGATCAACTTCTCGATCTATATCAGCGCCCTGACGCCGGCAAAGCGTATCAGATCGGCTTCAATCTCGGCTATTTAATCGTAACCAAATACGGAGGTAATGACGATGAATAAAACGAAACTCTTAACGGCCATCCTCGGCCTATCAATCGCAGGCAATGCGGCTCTCGGAATCTACGCCGCCAAATTAAACGAAGATGTCGATATTGCTTATCGCGTGGCTGACGACATGGCCGCCGAAGCCAAGGACGCCCAGGAAACGATCGAGCGCGAATATATTGTCGAAGGCAAAGACTACGCGGTATCAGCGGACGACGGCGGCTTCTCTTTCGATCCGCAAGCCACAGACGCAAAGCCGGGCGATCGGATTAGCGTGACTTTTACGAAGGATCAATACAAAAATGGCAGCGGATTTAAGGCGATTAAGGTTATCGATTAGATTTTCCGTTATAATAGCGGTAAAAACGGAGGGATTACGATGAACACAAAAGAATACGCAGCACTTGTCGAAATGGTTGCGTGTGCTCGCTATCTTGCGGCATTGACGGATAATCCATCCGTTATTGAGGTCGCGGAGAAAGTAAAAGGATTGGGCGCTAAAGCGGCGGAGGCGATCGGTCAGCCGACGGATATCCTTAAACGCGATTCAGTCGAAAGATATCACGATGTTCGAAAGTATTTTGACGGAAAATAAGACGTTAGACGGCCGCCGATACCTAATATACCCGCAGCAGATTCCGGCGGCTCCTACGCTTTAATTTCGTGGGAAAATCATTGAAAGGAGACGATGAACAATGTCGATCAATAAAACACGCGGCTTTCTTTACGGATTATCTCGCCTGCTTGGCGATGTGAACGCGGTCAAGAAAGGAACGGTCGGAAAGCGTATCGTTCGAAGGGCAGCTGGCAAGCACCGGTTCAAGACGAAAAACGGCCTGCTGCGGCTTCCGTCGTTTCATGAATGGCGTTGAATTGATCACACTATTGTCGTATTCTAATATTCGGAGGTTGAGACGAATGGATTACGAAACAAAAGGATATGATACGACGATTGTATACGATTATAAGGAGTACCCGGACGTTCATTACGGGCGCTGCGATAACTGCGATTATACGCTGTTTAAAAGTTCGGTGAAGGACGGCATTTTCCTACGTGAGTGCCGCAGATGCGGTATGAAGAAGAGCATATAAAACAAATAAGGCCCGACTCGGTTGAGCGGGCTAATTTATCTTGTACAAAGCTTATCTTTACATTCTTCTTTGGGTTCGGCATCAACCGTATATGACAATATTTCTTTATTGGCTGGATCATATAGACCTTCAAACTCTTTTTCTCCGTTAGTATAACCCTTCACAGTAATACCACCCATTGGATTAATATAGTAATCCTCAGAAAAATGGATATCTTTCACATCTTTATAGTTAGTTGTTAAAAATTTTTCCATATGATTCTGTGCTTCTTCGAATAAAGCAATCTCTTTTTCCTTTTGATCGTGCTGATGCTTCATAAAAAGTCCTCCAACTGCTATAATTATTAAAATAAGGATAATTATGTACTTTTTCTTTTTCAATCGGAAATCAACCCTTTCCTATCCTATTTTACAAAAATAAAGAGGCGATGTATATGAGTGATAAGATAAAAGTTCCAAAAATAACAGATAAAACTTATTATACGCTAAGTCAGGAATCTTACAACCGCGAAAGATTAGATGATAAATTGAAAACAGGAAAACCGATACAGACAGACCAAAAAACTTATTGGTATGTCGAAAAAATTAAAAGAGACTCTGATACGGGACTTGATGCCGTTGTTTTTTCTCAGGGTCAAAAAACAAAAGACGGCAAGTGGGTCAAATCAGATAATCCCGAAAACGTCGTCGTAGCCTTCGCGGGAACTGATCCGAAAAGCCAGTTCTTTCAAGATGTTATTGACGCAGACGGCGGGAACGTTGTGATGGGAATTGACCCGAAAAAGAAGGAACACTACATAGTCGAAAAAGATGCGAAAGATACTTCTAAAACACTCGGAAAATATAACGGAACTCCGTCACAAGACTCGATGCTTAGCACCGGTAACTACAAATTAATTACGAAAACGTCCCAAATCGGGCAAGCTGACGATCTGGTGCGGGAAGTTAAACAAAAGTATAAAGGCACCTCGACGGTTATTTCAACTACCGGACACTCGCTTGGCGGCGCAGAAGCTGAATACAGCGCGGTCAACAACAACATCTATGCCGTCGCGTTTAACAGCCCTTCAATTGTTAAGCTGCACTCTGAGGAGCAGCAAAAGAAAATTAACAACGGTGAATATGACCGGTCCATAAAATCGATTATCAATCCGGATGACATGGTCGGGGCCGGCTGGTGGAACGAATATGACCGGCACAATGGAACGACAATTTATACGAAGGACCCTGAATTATCAAATGCGGTGCGCGAGGCGAGAATGCAGGGCGATGTATTCCAACAAATCGGGCAAAACGCTGGGTATTTCTTTCAGACCGCAATCTTAGGAATGCCTGATACGCATTGGGTCGGGAGTAATAATTTCACCTTCGACAAAAACGGAAACGTTCAAAATATAGAGGGCGATGAACTCGTTTATGACAAAAATTTAAAAGCGATGCTTCCACCGGAAGTTGCATCCGGAAGTGGCGCAATTAAAGTAACGCCCGAAGTTGCCAAGCAGCTCGCGCAAAAAGTAAATGCGATCATCGATGACTTGCGGACGATGAAACGGGAAGCCAAAAACGCTTATCAGGAACACGACGCCGAGATCAACGACCTGAAGCACGATACCTACCGTCAAGTCGGCCACGGTTTATACGACAAGCTGACACTCGAGGATGTAAACAATACGCTGAAAAACCTGGCGCAGTCGTTTGACAAAAAAGGCAATCCGCTATTTTACGATGTTCATGCCGAAAAAGCGTACATCGCCTCATTAAAAAATACGATTTCAGATTTAGAAGACATCAGCGGGTACCTTGCGCAGATCGCAAAAGATTTTAAATCGAAAGACAAAATGCTGGCAAATTGGCTTAAGCTTTAGGAGATGACATAATGGAAAATTTCAATAAACTCGCCTCACTCAACAACTTAAACGGTGATCAAGAAGATACGCTCCTCATACGACGCAATCAGCTTCAAATGCTGAAAACGGGCATGAGAGTAACGGCCGCAACTAAGCTTGAAGGCATTAAAACGACACTAAGACCGAAGTTTAAAATAGACGATATACAAAAAGAAATGAACAGCGTTTATTCATCGCTTCTCTACAGCTTCGAAGGAAAAGCGCAGCAGGCGCTTGCTCAACGAATCAGCCAAAGCGCCCAGCAGCTTATTGCGACAGAGAAGGATGGAGAAAGTTTTGTGAATGGATTTAAGACAAGATGAAGGCGCCTTAATTGGCGCCCTCTTTTCGTTCATCTACGGCTTCTTCACGTTAAACATCGCAAGCAACGTCTTGTCAGGCGTCTTGGACTGTCGATAAAACACGTTAGGATTAAACGTGTAGCGTTCCGGCTCGCCACCGACCTTTATTCACAAAAACCTCCGCAAACTCTCGGCCACTTCATTCTTATCTAAATATAAATATTTAGTCGTTACCGAAAGATCACTATGTCCCAGCGCTCTTGAAATGTCAGTTAAATTTGCGCCTTTTTCAAGCAAGGATTTCGCAAAGCCCCTTCTTAATGCGTGCGGATTTATATTCTTTAATCCGTACTCACGCGCATACCTGTTCAACCGTTTTTGAATATTGTTATTCGACGGCCCTGTTGCTATTTGATTGCCGTACTTTGTTAAAAAAACAAATTTATTGTCCTTCTTATATGCTCGGCGGATTTCGGCGTTTTTATTCACCAGTACAGAGAGAAGTTGAGCGAGAGTCTCATCAAAGGGCAGTAGTAAAGGTTCTCGATTTTTAACGATTTCACCACTTAACCGAAGTAATTCTCCATTAAAATCGACATGTTCTTCTTTTAAGTTTGCGAGCGTCCCTACACGCATACCTGTTTTATACATAAGAAGCAATGCTGTCGCATCACGTAGCTGTACAAAGTCGGTTAAATCTAATAACGAAAGTAAGATTTTGATTTCCTGATCCGTCGCCCCCTCTTTAACTTTATTGTCGACCTTCACCTTTACGTTCTTCCAAAACTTCGATTCGAACCATCCATTATCGAAACAACGCGATAAAAATGCTTTGAGACATTTCAAACGCGTGAGCCTTGTTTGTGCACTGACATCCATGTTTCCAAGCCATGAATGAATCGACTTATATGTAATTTCATGTAGATATGTTAATTCTTCTGATTCCTTAAAATGTGATACATGAAGATGGTAATCGCTAATTGTCCGCTCCCTATTCCCGCTTACTTCCATCTGTCGGAGAATAATTGTAAGTGCTTTTTCAATTGTAATTTGCTTTGGGTTTGGCGATGCCGAGATATTATTAAACATTCCAGAGAGATCAGGAAGACTTTCTTCTACCGAGAAAATTTTTTTCTTTTGAGTCACGATATTTCCTACCTTCCGTATTTTCTTTTTGTCTTCCTTGGCTTATTTAACCCATCTACCACTTGGTTTATTAGCGAATATTCACTCTGTTGCCTTGCGAGGGATTCTAATGACAGATGAGTATATCGTAATACCATACGTAAATCTTTATGGCCGATGATCGTCTGGAGGTGCCTAAGATCCCCTCCTGCCTGCAAAAACATGCTCGCCGCGGTGTGTCTAAATAAATGCGGATGGACTCTTTTATTTATTCCTGCCTGATGAGCGTAATCCGCAAGCCGTTTTCTAAAATTGTCGGACGTTAGTCTTGTCCCTTCCTCCGTAATGAAGACATACTTGCTAGGCTTAAATCGCGTATTTCTTAACAATAACTTTTTAAGCAGCTGCATTGTATTTTTATCTAATGGAATCATACGGCCTTTTCTCGTTTTTGTTTTTTGAGCTTCAAGAATAATGTAGCTCAACTCAAAATTTATATTTTCGATCTCTAAAGTGACGATTTCTCCGATTCTACACATAGAGTTAATTAAACACATCATAACCACGTAATCTCTAAACTCAGAGAACTTTCGCTTATTCGGTGTTTTTAAAAGCTGCTTCATCTCCTCTACAGATAATATTTGAATTATAGGTTCCGGCTGCTTGACTTTATTTATTTTTTGAAATGGATTTTCCGAAATCATATTTTCCTTTATACAGAAAGTAAAAACTGCTCTCATAGTTTTCAGGTGGTCATTTGCATATTTCGGAGAACACCCTGGAGTTTTCACACTTTCCGGTTTATAACGGTGTCCCTTAAACGTTTTCTTCTCGTGCAGTATATAGGTCATGTACTGCCTCGCAAACTCGACATCTATAGATTCAACATTGGTGGACAGTCCTTTAATTTCCGCGAATTCTTCCACACTCTCACAAACCCGGCGATAGCGATCAATTGTTTCTTTCGTAAGTCCTTCAGACATTTTTACGTTACAAATTTGTTTACACACATCAGACAGAGTCTTACTTTCGTATGTATTTTTCTCACTATGTTTAATCGCCGGTCTTCGTCTCCCCCGCATATACATCTCATCCCCTCCTCATTGTCAGAATAACTGAATTATTTAGTCACTTCAAGTGAAAACCGAAAAATAACTCTTTTAAAACGAGAATAAAGCAGTACTTTTCACGAATAAACGAACGAAACAAGACGAATAACTGGCGAAAATTAACGAAACCCGAACGAAAGAGATCGCGAAGTTGGCGACGAACTAGCGAACGAAGACGTTAACGAGGCGAATGGCGAAGATATCCCTTTCACTCTTCGAATAACGAATCGAATCTTGTCTCGTATAGGCGGTCTAGCATCCGGTCAAGCACGCCGTTGTAGTAGCCGGCCAGATTCCGAATATGCTTTCGTTTCGTTCCGATGAACGTTTGACGTACCGCATATAGGCCGATTTCTTCCAGCGTCTCGGAATCATAGACGCCTTTTAAAAACGACGTATGCGCAAGGTAAATACCGTAGGAACGTTCTACATGAAAAAAAAATAGACGTGCGTAATTGCACGTCTAGGTCACAAACATTTCTATCCCCTCGACCATTATTTCTATACAAAATACCGTATTTTCACGGGTCACACTTCGCTATTTTCGGGTCACACCCGAGTCACACTTTTACTGTCACTCCAGTCACACATCGATCACAAACCTTCGCTTCATCTGCCCGCATCATCACCGATTATCAATCGTCTCCGGATACAGATCATGGTTCATCATCCGATACTCGGCCATTTTTTCATACTTTGTGCCGGGCTTGCCGTAGTTGGTGTACGGGTCGATCGAGATTCCGCCCCTCGGCGTGAATTTGCCCCAGACTTCGATGTAGCGCGGGTCCATCAGCTCAATTAAATCGTTCATGATGATGTTCATGCAGTCTTCGTGAAAATCGCCGTGGTTTCGGAAACTGAAGAGATACAGTTTCAAAGACTTGCTTTCTACCATTTTTTTATCAGGGATGTAGCTGATGTAGATCGTGGCAAAATCGGGCTGTCCGGTTTTCGGGCACAGCGATGTGAATTCAGGGCAGTTGAATTTCACGAAATAGTCCCTGTTTTCGTGTTTATTCGGGAAAGACTCAAGCACTTCCGGAGAATAGTCAAACAAATAATTGGTGCCTTGATTTCCAAGAAGGGTTACGCCTTCCAGTTCTGAATCTTTTCTTGTCGTCATCATTCATCTTCCTTTCTTAAATCAAACACCCCGTTTGTTTCCCCAGATCAGGGTGTGGAGCTGCGGGAGAACGCGGACGCGGTTCAATTCAGGGTCGCGCGTGACCGCTTCTACCAGCTGTTCATATTTTTGGAGCAGCCGTTCGACGAGCCGCTCTTGGTCTTCTGTATGAACGTCATCATTTCCGACCTGAAGAAAAAACGGGATATCGGGATAACGCTGGTGAACTTGTTTTGCAAATTGAAGGTCGTCCGCCGTGAAAATGACGACCTTCAAACTTGCCGCAGCCGCCCGGCCGTGTTCCTTCAGCCTGTCAACAATATGATCAAGCCTGTTAAAATCGGTTTTCATATTGGAGCTCGGCGGCTTTGGCGAAATTGTTAAATCATCGATTCCGGTAAACCAGTCTTGATAAAACGTTCCTTGCGTCTCAAGCGCTGTCCGTATACCGTTTTCTTTTAAAAGGGAAATCAGTCCGTCCAGCTGTTTTAAAAGCGCCGGGTTGCCTCCTGAAATCGTAACGTGCGAGAATGCGTTTCCGCCGATGTCTTTAAGAGATTCGTACACTTCTTCCGCGGTCATCCATTTGATGTCTTTTTTCGCCGAACCGTCCCAGGTAAAAGCTGAATCGCACCAGCTGCACGAATAGTCACAGCCGGCTGTTCTGACAAACATCGTCTTTTGGCCGATGACCATCCCCTCTCCCTGAACCGTCGGACCGAAAATTTCAAGTACGGGAATCGGCTTAGCCATGCTGAACACCCGGTTTCGGACGGTACACGACATAGCTTGTCGGCGTTTCCCTGACAAACACCTGGACGCAATGCGGACGGTTGTTGAGATCTTTCAAATAAGCCTCTACTTTATCGTAAATCGTTTTGGCCACGACTTCTGTCGAAGGGATCCGATCCGCGCTTTCACCTGAAAATTCCTGATGATCATTTAAAAGCGTATGATCGTATTCTCCGTGGATCAATTTTTTAATGGTGCTGAAGTTGACAAGGAAACCTGATGCATTCAACTCATCCCCGGCAATCGTAATATTGATTGTATACGTATGCCCATGGACTCTGCTGCATGCGCCTGCATCCTCTCTCGGAATAAAATGTGCAGCTGACATTTGCATATCTTTATTTAATTCAAAAGAGTAAGGATGGCTTGGTTGCGGATAAATTTGTGTAAGCACTGTTAAGCTCGCTCCTTTTTCATTTTCATATATTCATTGTAGCCGTTTGCGCGAAGCTTGCAGGCCGGGCATTCGCCGCAGCCGTCGGCAATGATTCCGTTGTAGCACGTCAGCGTCTCGTTTTTCACGAAATCAAGCGCATCAAGCTCATCGGCGAGCTCCCACGTTTCCGCCTTGTTCAGCCACATAAGCGGCGTATGGATGACAAACGGGCGCTCCATCGCCAAGTTGACAGTGACATTGCAGGATTTGACGAACTCATCACGGCAATCCGGATACCCGCTGAAGTCTGTCTCGCATACGCCTGTAATGATGTGCCGCGCGCCGACCTGGTAGGCCAGGATCGAAGCGAACGATAAAAACACGAGGTTGCGTCCCGGAACAAAAGTGGACGGAAGCTCGCCTTCTTTCGCCTCAATCTCGATATCATCCCTTGTCAAAGCATTCGGCGCGAGCTGATTTAACAGTTCCATATCAAGAAGGTGATGCTTGACGCCAAGCTTTGCAGCGATCTTTTTCGCGACTTCGATTTCCTGCTTGTGCCGCTGATTATATTGAAACGTGACCGCCTCCACCTCCTGAAATTGCCGAAGCGCCCACAATAGGCAAGTCGTACTGTCCTGACCGCCGCTGAATACGACGATCGCTTTTTCCTGTTTCATAGTTCCTCCTTCTCCGCTTTTCGTCACCATTTCATAAAAGAAGAGATTCAATGATATCTAAACGAAAAAACACCTTTCTCTGTGAGAAAGGTGCTCTAGCAAAAAAACAATAAAAAAGGCCATACCCCAAGGATACAGCTTTCCTTAGTTTTTTATAGAGGGTTTTGCTAGAACCTCTCCCGCAGTTTCAAGCGGATTTTATTTCAATTTTCCTTCGCCATCTTATCACAAATCGCACGTTTCGCCAAGTGCAATGCCTGCCAGTCATCGCTCAGGCACCCTTTTGACGATCAGAAAGAAAATAAAGACGAGGCTCAGCTGGCCGAACAAAGGATAAATGGTCGATATCAGCTTTCCGTAGCCGATTTGTCCCGTCAAGTAGATTGTCAGCAGGATGAAGATAAACACATACAGGCTTTTTATATGAATATATTCATTAATCTGCTTTTCAAGACCGTATAAATTGCCGATGACTGATGTGAAGACTTCCCCGAAAATGATAAACAGATAGATGATATGGACAGAATGCTGGACTATGAATACGACCTGTGCCATCGGGACTTCATATAAAAGGGCATCAGGCAATGTTGAAAGAGACAGAAAGCTTGCGACCAACACAAGGGTAAGCAGAACCCCTCCGATTAATGCTCCTTTTATAATCAGGCGTTCGGATTTCAGTTCAGAAGCGATCGGCACGAGAACAGCCTGTGCGAGCGACAAATTAAAAGCGCCGTACGAGACAGCGGATAAAATCCAATCGGGGTTTGCCGAAAATGCCGCCAAATTGTGTATCTCCGGCCCTCTGAAAATAAACGAGTCAAACAGGACGACAACTGTGAACAGAAGCAGCAGCGGAACGACAATGACATTGACGCCGAATATCCCTTTAACGCCCTTCATCATGACAAACAGACTCAAGGCAATCGTCGCAATCATCCCCGCTTGGTTTGAAAAGCCGAGCTGTTCTTCAAATATCGCCCCCGCTCCGGACAGCATGACGGACGTCACGCCGAGCAAAACCACGAGCATGAAGACATTGACAAATTTCCCAAGCGTATGGCCGAATAAATATTTATTCAGCTCCTGATAAGACTTGGCATTGATTCTGACCGCAATCAGCATCATTTTTGCACCGAGAAACGTAAACATCAGTCCGCTGATCAAAATTCCGGCCAATCCCGGCCAGCCGAATCTTAAAAAAAACTCGACGATTTCTCTTCCAGTTGCAAATCCGGCTCCGACAACCGTTCCTACATAAACAAATGCCAGCTGAAAGGCTGATCCTTGTGATTGACTCATACGACTCCTCCGTAAGCGAATTCCCTTTCTACACCATATGATCCATGTCCTTCAAAAAGAAGGACAACTTCTCATCCAGGAACAAAAAGGAAAAAGCATAGAACTTGAAAGTCAAAGAAGGTCAATGTATACTAATAGTCAGAAATGGTCAAACTGCAGACCATTTTTTCTAAGTCAATTGGTCAAAAAAGGTCAAATTCAATAAAGGGGGTTTTGGCAAATGCGTTGTCAACATTGTCAAAAAAATGAGGCGACGATTCGCCTAAACATGCAAATCAACTTTACAAAAAAACAAATGGATTTATGTGAAGACTGCTATAAAGAGCTGACTCAGCCTTCTATGTTTTCAGGAAATCACTTTTTTGGCGGCGGAGGTTCTTTCTTCAGCCAGCCATCACAAGCGCAGACGCAAATCGCTGCCAAAAAAGGCTTGCTCGATGAACTTGCCGTCAATTTAACAAATGCAGCAAAGACCGGCTTGATCGATCCGGTGATCGGCCGCGATGATGAAGTAGCCCGTGTGATCGAGATCTTAAACCGCAGAAATAAAAACAATCCGGTCTTAATCGGTGAACCGGGCGTCGGTAAAACAGCCGTCGCTGAAGGACTTGCTCTCAAAATCGCCGAAGGCGATGTTCCAAATAAATTGAAAAACAAAGAGCTCTACCTGCTTGATGTCGCTTCCCTCGTGGCAAACACCGGCATCAGAGGGCAATTTGAAGAAAGAATGAAACAGCTGATGAAAGAGCTGAAAGAACGCAAAAACGCAATCTTGTTTATTGACGAAATTCACCTTCTTGTCGGGGCCGGCTCTGCAGAAGGCTCCATGGATGCGGGCAACATTTTAAAACCTGCACTTGCCAGAGGCGAGCTGCAAGTTATCGGCGCTACGACGTTGAAGGAATATCGCCAAATTGAAAAAGATGCGGCGTTAGAGCGGCGCTTCCAGCCGATCATGGTGCACGAACCGACAATTGAGCAGGCCGCAGCGATTTTAAACGGGCTCAAGGAAAAATACGAAGCATATCACGATGTGACTTACACGGATGAAGCGATCAAAGCCTGCGTCGTTCTGTCAAGCCGCTATATTCAGGACCGCCATCTTCCCGATAAGGCGATCGACCTTTTGGATGAAGCCGGTTCAAAAGCGAACTTGAAAATCGACACGGTCAGCGGTGAACAAGCTTCCCAACGCCTGCAAGAAATCGAAGCGGAAAAAGCCAAAGCGCTTCAAGAAGAAAACTACGAGCTTGCAGCAAAACTCCGCGACGAAGAAGAAGCGCTGCATAAAAAAATGGAAAGCCATGAGGAAGAAAAACGGGCAACAGTTGAAGCGGAAGACATTCAAGCGATCATCGAACAAAAAACCGGCATTCCGGTCGGCAAGCTTCAGCACGACGATCAGAAGAAAATGAAAGAGCTTGAAGCACACCTTTCAAGCCGCGTGATCGGTCAAAAAGAAGCGGTGAAAAAAGTGGCAAAAGCCGTCAGAAGAAGCCGCGCCGGCCTGAAATCAAAAAACAGGCCTGTCGGTTCATTCCTGTTCGTCGGCCCGACAGGTGTCGGTAAAACAGAACTTTCTAAAAGGCTTGCGGAAGAACTGTTCGGCACGAAGGATGCCATCATCCGCCTCGATATGAGCGAATACATGGAAAAACACGCCGTATCAAAGCTGATCGGTTCACCTCCTGGATATGTCGGCCACGAAGAAGCCGGACAGCTTACCGAAAAAGTCCGGAGGAACCCGTACAGCATCGTTTTGCTCGATGAAATCGAAAAAGCCCATCCCGATGTCCAGCACATGTTCCTGCAAATCATGGAAGACGGACGTCTGACAGACAGCCAAGGGCGGACGGTCAGCTTTAAAGATACCGTCATTATTATGACAAGCAATGCCGGTGTATCTGAAAAGCGGACAACCGTCGGTTTTAACCGGGAAGAGCAAGTAATGGGCGAACAATCAATGATCGATTCATTAAGCGGCTACTTTAAGCCGGAATTCCTGAACAGATTTGACAGCATCATCGAATTCCAGCCGCTCGAAAAAGAAGATCTGGTCAAGATCGCCGCCCTCTTGCTGAAAGAGCTTGAAGAAACGTTAAAAGAGCAAAACATGACGCTCGAAGTTTCAGATGAGGCAAAAGAAAAAATCGCTGAAATCGGATACCATCCGGCCTTTGGCGCCCGCCCATTAAGAAGAACCATTCAAACAGCGGTCGAAGATCAAATGACCGATCTGCTGCTTGAAGAAGAACACATCAAAGGTTTTGCGGTTATCGTTGAAAACGATGAAATCCGGGTGAAAACAACCAGATAACACACACAACGGCCTCCGATCGCGGAGGTCGTTTTACATACAACATAAGAATCACAAAAGTTCTATTTTTTAACATTAAATAACCCTAAAGTCCCTTTTCACCATGATTTTGCAACAATTTAAGAAACAGCCTAAAGTTCCTATCACGCAACACCGATATTAACGATAGAAAAGTTAGTTAAAGGAATTGGTGAAAAAATGGACAAAACATCGTTAATTGGAATCATCTTAGCTATCATCGGAGTAGGTGTCGGCATGGTCATGAAAGGTGTCAGCCCTTCCGTTCTCGTCAATCCCGCGGCATGGCTGATCATCCTTGTCGGGACAATCGCAGCAGTTGTGATCGCTTTTCCAATCCGCGAGCTCAAAAAGGTTCCCAAACTCTTCGGCATCTTGTTCAAAGAGAAGAAGATGATCGAAATCAACGAACTGATCCCGATGTTTTCCGAGTGGGCGCAAATCGCAAGACGCGAAGGACTTCTCGCTTTGGAAGCAAATTTGAATGAGATCGATGATGAATTTTTGAAAAACGGCATGAGCATGGCGGTTGACGGTCAAAGTGCCGATTTTATCAGGGACGTTTTAACTGAAGAAGTTGAAGCAATGGAAGAAAGGCATCAAGTCGGAGCGGGTATTTTTACCCAGGCAGGCACATATGCGCCGACACTCGGCGTTTTGGGCGCTGTTGTCGGACTGATCGCCGCACTTGCGGATATGAGCGACACAGAAGCGCTTGGACATGCGATCAGCGCCGCCTTTGTCGCCACCCTTCTCGGGATCTTCACCGGATATGTACTATGGCATCCTTTTGCCAATAAATTAAAGCGGAAATCCAAACAGGAAGTCAAAGTCCGCGAAGTTATGATTGAAGGCATCCTTTCGATCTTGGAAGGCCAGGCTCCAAAAGTCATTGAACAAAAGCTTTTGATGTACGTTTCTCCAAGCGAACGCTCCAGCATCGTCATCCCAGATGGAGACAAAGGGGACAGCAGCAATGGCTAGAAAAAAGAAGCACAAAAAAGACCATGAAGAACACGTGGATGAGTCTTGGCTCATCCCATATGCAGACTTGCTGACACTGCTTTTGGCCCTGTTCATCGTACTGTTTGCCATGAGCTCGATCGACGCCAAGAAGTTCGATATGCTGTCAAAATCATTTAATGCCGTATTTACCGGCGGAACAGGAATGATGGATTATTCCAGCTTCACCGAGCCGAAAACGAGCACAACCGAAGATGGAAAAAGCCCTGACCAGGCAAAAGATCTCTCCGAAGCTCAAAAAGAAAAAGACAAGCAGTCGCTGAAAAAAATTCAGGAGCAGGTCAACCGGTTTATTAAAGAGAAGAATCTTCAAAAACAGGTCAATACGAAGCTGACAGACGAGGGCCTCCTCCTTTCCATCGAGGATAATATCTTTTTCGATTCCGGAAAAGCGGAGATCCGCCAGCAGGACATTCCGCTGGCCAAGGAAGTATCCGACCTTCTCGTATTGAACCCGCCCCGCAATATCGTAATCAGCGGGCATACGGACAATGTGCCGATTCGAAATTCTCAATTTAAATCAAATTGGCATTTAAGCGTGATGCGGGCTGTCAATTTCATGGGGCTTTTAATCGAAAATCCAAAGCTTGACGCCAAGATCTTCAGCGCGAAAGGCTACGGGGAATTTAAACCGATCGCTTCAAATGACACCGAAGAAGGAAGAAGAAAAAACAGACGCGTTGAAATCCTTATCCTGCCGATCGGCCAGGAAAATCTGAATAAAAAAGAATAAGGAAGCTGTCTTTTGGCAGCTTCCTTACTCTTTGCCCTTATAAATATTTCTTGCATTCAGTCCGACTTTTTTCAGCATTTCGATGCAGGCTTCTTTCTCCTCATCGCTTAATACGCTGATCATGTTGTGCAGCTCTTCTGCATGACCCGGAAAAATCTTCTCGAGGAGCTCGGTGCCTTTATCTGTAATTTGCGCATAGGTCACCCTGCGGTCTGTCGTACAGGCTCTTCTCGTGATCAGCTGCTTTTGCTCAAGCTTGTCAACCACATATGTAATACTCCCGCTCGCCAGAAGAATCTTATCCCCTATTTGCTGAAGGGGCTGATCCCCTTTATGATAGAGGAGTTCTAAAACGGCAAACTCGGTTGGATTCAGACCATGATGATGAATATGTTTATTCATATGATCATTAATGGATCTGTACGCTCGAGATAATACAATAAATAACTTCAAGGACTGTTCCTGTTCTCTATTACTCATATCACTCATCTCCAAAGAAACAACTACAGGAAAACATTAATAAACTATGAGGAAAATGTCAACTGTTAACATTCAAACCATGTTATGATGAGTAGGAATTGAACAGCAAATAGATATATCCGGAAATTCCCCGGCATTGTGTCCTATTTTCACGGTATTGGTTATCTTTTCTATAAATCGGCTCTCACTAGTGATATAATACCTCTATTCCTGTATCGATTGGGAGAGAGTAAAAACATGCGCAATTTGAAAAGTATATGGAAGAAAATCAGGCTTTATTTGATCTTGGTGATGATCCCCGCCTTCATTATAAGCTTTTTTGTATACGAACAAGAACGAGAAAATATCACTGAAAAGCACCGTCAGACTGCGACTCTCATGCTCAATATTCACCGCAACCAAATCAACTACCTGATCGGCGAAACAGAAGCAAGGCTCAGCTCCCTTGCCACGGCCCTCAACCACCCTGTTAATGAGCAGCATATCAAACGAATCCTGACGGAAACGTATAAAAAAGAACCGCGTTTTTCGGCTTTATACCTTTTAAATGAAGACGGCGATGTCATGGTGAGCACGTCTCCCGCCAAAGAAAAAAAGGCGCTTTCTTACAAGAGCATTCTGCAAAAAGCGGAAAAATCAAAGAAATCCGTGATCACAGACGATATACATACAGTGTCGGACGGGCTGGAGCTGAATATTTTTACTCCGGTCTTTGACAGCGAAGGGAGAACAACAAATTTTCTGCTCGCTTCGATCCGCGTCGATTATCTGAAAAATATCATGAACGTCTTGAGCCCTGAGCTTTATATCAAAATTCTCAATCAGAAGAATCAGATCGTCTTTACGGCAGGCCATTCTCCTCCTGAGAAGCCGGACGGCGGTACCGTCGACGCTTTTTTGGACCAGATCGACTGGAAGCTTGAAGTCTATCCGGAACCGGTCCAGCTTGATGAAATCGTTCACAGTCTTCTGCTGTCATTTTTGAGTATTTTCATTCTGCTGAATATTATGTTCCTCCTGCTCCAGTATGTCCTGCTGAAGCGGCGGACCAAGCAGGAGCGCGCCCAAAATGAAGCGCAGAAGCTCGAATTAATCGGCACCTTGGCGGCGAGCACCGCTCATGAAATCAGAAACCCGCTGACAGGCATCAGCGGCTTTATCCAGCTCCTTCAAAAAAAATATCAATCAAAAGAAGATCAAATGTATTTCTCAATCATCGACCAGGAAATCCGGAGGATCAACCAGATTGTCAGCGAGTTTCTCGTGCTCGGAAAGCCGACGGCAGAGCAGTGGCAGCTCAACTCCATGAATGAAATGATTGACGAGATCATGCCGATTATTCATTCTGAGGCAAATTTATATAATGTGGAAGTGGAATTTCAAGACTGCGGAGAAGATCCGGCTTATGTGTATTGTAAAAAGGATCATATTAAGCAGGTTGTCTTGAACGTCGCCAAAAATGCTCTTGAATCGATGAAAAACGGCGGAAAGCTGGTCATTCAAATCGAACATGATCAAGAGAAGGCGCAAATTATTGTGAAGGATATCGGAGAAGGCATTCCACAAGAAATGATGGAAAGTATTTTCCAGCCTTTTGTTACATCAAAAGAAAAAGGAACCGGACTCGGCCTTGTCGTGTGCAAGCGCATCATTTCCATGTACGGGGGAACCATTCATATCGAAAGCGAACGGCATAAAGGAACGACTGTAACGATTACGCTGCCGACTTCAAAGGAACAGGACGACTGAGGTTTCCCCGTTCCTGTAAAAGAGCCTGCCTTCCTTACGGCAGCTCTTTTTCGTTCATCCGCTATGCCGTATATTTTTCAACGGGCAGACAGTCGATGCAGCCTAAAAAATCTTGCAGCAGATTGTCTGGCGCGTTTTCATTCATAGACAATTTTTGATATTCATAAATTAATTGATCCAGCTCCTGGCTCCGCCTGATCGTTTCATCCCCTGTATATCCATAGATTTCAGCGGCTTCAACCATCATTTGCCGCTTCTTGCTGATGGAAACGAGCAATGCTTCTTTTTCAATATACCTTTGCATACGCTTCACCCCTTACCAACATATCGTTTCTTAAAACCATCCAGATTTTGCGTACTTGAGCATTATTACAGATTATACTTATTTTGTAAACCTATTTCCGAAAAAAATATTTTGAAATCGAGTATAATAGATTTGTGGAATTAATGGTGTTATACCCATCGATGAAATATGGTAAACCACCTTTAAAAGAGTTCATACGGATAGAAGGAGGTCCAATGATGCGCCAAATGATGAAAAAACCAGTTTCAAAGCTCCGAACCGTCTTTGCCGTGAAAGAAGCATATTCAGGCCTCTTATTGTTTTTCAGGGCATTTAGAGCCTGGAGAAAGGGAGACTACCCCTTATTCCCGAAAAAAACAATTTTGCTGGCCGCGCTGGCATTTATCTATGTGCTGTCACCGATCGATTTGATCCCCGATGTTCTCGCAGGCGTCGGCTGGCTTGATGATGCGGCTGTGCTCGCTTTTCTCTTCAGGCAAATCACCAAAGAGCTGGACGGGTTTGAAACACATCTAACAGGGAGAGTAAATTACAATGGAAAACAATAAAATCCTCGGCATCAATCATCTCTTGTTTTCGGTCTCTGACCTGTCCGTCTCTATTTCATTCTATGAAAAGGTGTTTGATGCCAAGTGGCTCGTAAAAGCCGAGAAAACCGCTTATTTTGACCTGAACGGCATCTGGCTCGCATTCAACGAAGAGAAAGACATTAAAAGACAGGAAATCCACGACTCTTACACCCATATCGCGTTTTCGATCCAACAGGAAGATTTGCCGTTCTGGGAAAAGAAATTACACGATTTAGGCGTTAATGTGCTGAAGGGCAGAAAACGGAATGAAGGAGACAGAGATTCAATTTATTTCTCAGATCCAGACGGCCATAAGTTCGAGCTTCACACAGGCTCTGTATTTGACCGTCTTCAATACTATCAAAATGAAAAACCGCATCTTTCATTTCATGAAGGCCACATCAAGGCTCTTTATGACAGAAACAAATAAAAAGCGTCCCCGGGGACGCTTTTTTTATGACTGGTTCACACTCTCTTTTTCATAAATCGGCACCCAGCCCTCTGTCGTCACAAAGATTCTGACAGCCACGACTTTCCGGTCTTCCTGAAGCGTGAAATAATGGCGGGTGTTTTCAGGAACAGAGATCAAATCCCCCGGATTTAAAAGGACATCAAAAAATGTGCCGTCTTTTCCTTCTATCGCAAAGATGCCGTGGCCGCTGACGATAAACCTGACTTCATCGTCTGTATGATGATGCTCCTGTTTGAAGTTTTTCAAAAGCTCATCGAGTTTCGGATTTTGGTCGGAAAGCGAGATGACATCGCTCGCTTTATAGCCGCGGCGTTCTGAAATGTCTTTGATTTCAGCGGCAAAGACGTCTAAAATCTCCTGTTTCTCTTCATCGGTCAAATCGTATTTTTCCTTTAAACCGGCCGGCAGTTTTGTGATATCCCACTTTTCATAAATGACCTCCTGCCGCTTTAGAAATTGTTCTACTTCTTCCTGGTTTTCAATGCTCGTGTTTTGTTCATCATGGATCCGAATTGTCGCCATGCTTTCTCCCCCTTTTTTAGTTAAACGTGATAAGCCTGCAAAGCTTTCAGCTTTAAATGCCAGCTGAACAAGAATTCATATGCTTCAAGCATCCGCTTTGCCTCAAATGCCGTTTTTCCCCAGACAGTAATGCCGTGGCTGCGAATCAGCACTGCGCCTGAATCGCCTGAAAGGTGCCCGGCAAAATCCGCCGCCAAATCAGGAATATGAGCGCTGTTTTCGATAATCGGGACCGTGACCTCCGCGTGCTCCTCCCAAAGTCCGAGCGCCTTTATGATTTCCTGGCCCCTGAATGTCACTTGCTTTTCTTTTGCATAAAGCTCTGAGATGACATTGTTGTCAACCGTGTGGACGTGAAGACAGCAGCCGGCGTTTGTGTGTTGATAGACATAGGTGTGCAGCAGCGTCTCCGCCGACGGCTTCAGCGCGTGTCCGGTCTCCGCCGGCCTCCCCTCTTCGTCCGCCAGGAGAAAATCCTCCTCGGTCTCTTTTCTTTTATCTTTTCCGCTTGCTGTGATGAGAAACCGCAGCGGGTCTTCTGATACTTTGATTGACAGATTACCGCTTGTCGCCGGGAACCAATCCCTTTCCGCAAGCTCTTTTTTTACCTCGGCTAGTTCCTGCCGTTTTTGCTCAGACATCCATTCTTTCACCTCCGCGGTCTCTTCGAGTATTCGCCTTACATCGCGGAAATCGCCGAATGCCGCATGCTTCAAGCCGAGCTCTTCACATTCCCGCAGCAAATAGTCGCGCGCGATGCATAAATCGGAACATTTGGCAGCTTCAACATCTGTAACAGAGTCCCCGATCATGACAACGAAATCGTCCCGGCCTTTCAGCCGGCGGATGATGGAAGGCTTGCAGCAGCCGCAGTCATTTCCGCAGCCGCCGTCACACGGATACGGCCAGCGGATCTCGATATTGCGGCTGGTGAAAGCGGCCTCGTTGCAATAAATGCGGTCCTTTCCGACAATTCCTTCAAGCAGAGGATAGACGAAAAAATCCATCCCTCCGCTCACAACGTAAAACGGAAGACCCTTCTCATCCAGGAAAGAAACAAATTCTTTAAATCCGGGGCGGGTCTCGGCTTGTTTCAGTACATATGCCGTAATGTCTTCTTTCAGGCTGGCCGGAAGCAAATTAAACATTCTGCCGACTCCGTCCCGAATCGATATGTCCTTGGACAGAACCCCGTCTTTTAGAGCGGTCCATTCTTCTGGAGCAAATTGTTTCATAATGCTGATGATGTTGTCGTTTGTTGTGATCGTTCCGTCAAAATCGCAAATGATAAGCGGCTTTCTCATACAGAGACCTCAACCCTTCCCCATTTTTCAAGGGCGAGCTTCAAATCGGGAGAGCGCTTTGCTTTCTCTTCGACAGGCTCCGCTTCTAAGACGGCATCAATGACCGCCCGAAACGCTCTTCCTCCGCCTGCCGCCCCGTTTGGATGGCCGTGAATCCCCCCGCCTGCATTGATGATGTGGTCAATGCCAAAGTCTTTCATCAAGAGCGGGACCATGCCGGGGTGAATGCCGGCCGACGGCACCGCGAATGTCGGTTTAAAGACGTCTTCCTTCGTGCATTCATCGTATATGGCAAGCGCATCTCGCTTCGGCAGAGCGACGCTTCCGTACGGAGAAGGGAACAGGCTGAAATCGGCACCCGCATACCGGTTCAGTTTGCCGAGCAAGAGCGAATGGGAAAAACCGTAATGCGGCGATGAAGTAAGTGCGCCGCTTACTGCCGGGTGCGCCATAATCGGCAGCGGGATGTCATCGTCTTCTGCAAAGCTTTGCAAAACATCGAGCCCGTAGGCAAACACATTAAGCAGCAAAACATCAGCTCCGAGCTCGGCTGCTTTTCTCGCTTTCGCTTTCAGCTCCATTGTCCTGCCCGTCAGGTTGACGGCATACAGCGTTTTGCGCCCTGTTTCTTCAAAGGCTTCCTCAAGCACTTTTTTTCCTTCCGTGATTCGTTTTTCAAAGGGGGCACTGCCTGTTTCGAATAGGATTTCATCGTCCTTGATCAAATCCACTCCGCCAAGAGCCTGCTGCCTCAGCTGTTCCTTCAAGTCTTCCATATCGCGGCCGATGACGCCTTTAAAAATGCTCATCAACAGCGGCCTTTCAAATTCGCCGATTTTTTTCCGGATCCCGTATACGCCGAATTTTGGACCCGGCAAAGATTGCTTAAAAGACCGCGAAAACTCCAAATCCGCCAATTTGATTTTTCCGTCGAGAGACAGCTTTCCAAAAACGGTCGTCAGCACAGCGGGAATGTCGTTTGTAAAATTGGCTTCCGGATAGGCGATGGTGACCGTTGCCTGTTTTTCCCCCAGCTCGCTTTCTGTTTCTTCGACGTTGACGACGCGTCCTTTATGCTTTTTCAGCTGCTCCTGCTTTAAGAGCGGCAGATCTGTCCACGATCCGACCGTCAGCCCGATCGCGATTTGCTCGGCCCGCTTTTCTGCGTCACAGCCTGGATCGGCCAAGATATATGTTGCCAAAAGTTCACTCATTCTGTAGCTCCTTCCTGCTTCATGCATATAAAAAAACCTCTTTTGCTGCTTTAGCTAAAAGAGGTTTCGCTTTTCAGGTTCGAATCCTTATCTCTCAGCGTCAGCTGCAAGAATTAGCACCGTGCTTAAAAAGTCGGTTGCCGGGCTTCATCGGGCTTGTCCCTCTGCCTGCTCTTGATAAGAATATTGATTTTATAAATTATTTTGAATTATCCCATCGTTTCTCCCGGTTGTCAATGACTGTGGCCGGTCTTTTTGAATATATTCAGCTCGGCAATACGCGAAGCCGCTTCCCGGAGCCGCTCTTCGCTTGTCAAGAGGCCGACTCTCACATAGCCTTCCCCGTGTTTGCCGAAGCCGATGCCGGGCGCGGTGACGACATTCGCTTTTTCGAGAAGCAGATCGGAAAAAGCCTCAGATGTATAGCCGTCGGGAACAGGCATCCAGGCGAAAAAAGATCCTTGCGGAGCATCCGCATGCCAGCCGATATCGCGGACCGCGCGGATCCATGCATTCCGCCTTTTTTCGTAGCGCTCATTTTGCTCCTGGACACACGCTTGATCTGATAGGAGCGCGGCCGCCGCGGCGTCTTGGACTGCTTTAAAGAGGCTGACATACATATGGTCCTGGTAAAGGTTCAGCGCTTCGATCACAGAGGCGTTGCCGACTGCAAACCCGACCCGCCATCCAGCCATATTATACGTTTTGGAAAGCGTGTAAATTTCGATTCCTGCGTCTTTTGCTCCCGCCGTTTCGAGAAAGCTGACAGGCCTCTTGCCGTCGTAGCCGATCGCGCCGTAGGCAAAATCATGGACGACGCAAATTCCGTTCGACTTGGCAAACCAGACGGTCTCTTCGAAAAAAGCAGATGTGGCTTGGGCACCGGTCGGGTTGTTCGGATAATTTAAATACATGAGCTTCGCTTTTTCTTTCACTTCCTTGGGAATCCGGCTGTAGTCAGGCAGAAACTGATTGTCCGCTGTAAGCGGCATCGTTTCCATGTTCGCTCTTGCCAGTTCAACGCCCGACCAGTAGTCGGGATAGCCGGGATCGGGAACGAGCACTGTATCCCCCGGATTTAACAAACATTGCGGAAGTTCGACAAGACCGGCTTTTCCGCCGAACAATACAGCGACTTCGCGTTCAGGATCGAGCTCTACGCCGTATTCCCTTTGATAGAACGCGGCCGCCGCCTCCTTGAGTGAACGGCTGCCGCGAAAGGAAGAATACCGGTGGTTTTCAGGGTTGCGGACGGCTTGCGCCATTGTATCAACGATATGTTCCGGTGTCGGCTGATCCGGATTCCCCTGACCGAGATTGATGACATCATGGCCGGCGGCAATTTTTTCATTCACCTTTTTGACCAAGGAAGCGAAAAACTGCTCCGGCAGCTGCTTCAGTACATCTGAATGCTCAAATTTCATACGATTCACCCGCTTTTGAAAAATTCTTGAAATGATAGTCCATCATCATATATTGTTAAATGTAAAATGTAAAGAAAAAAATGAGGTGATCCAGAGTGAAGCTGACAATTTCATGCCTGCAATTCGATATCGCGTACGGCAATCCTTCTGAAAATTTCAAAAAAGCGGAGCAGCTGATCGAGCAGGAAAGCCGGAAGGCGGATATCCTTCTCCTTCCTGAGCTGTGGACGACGGGTTATGATTTAAAAAATCTCGGCTCCATCGCGGATGAAGAAGGCAGGCAAACGAAGAGATGGCTGCAGGAAACGGCAAAAGCAAACCGCATCCATATCGTATGCGGCTCAGTCGCAGTCAAGAAAAAAAGCGGTGTGTACAATATCATGTACATCGCAGACAAAAACGGACATTTGATCAAAGAATACAGCAAAGCTCACCTTTTTCAGCTGATGGACGAACACCTCTATTTGTCAGCGGGCTCAGGCGACGGGCGCTTCGAGCTTGAAGGGATGCCGGCTGCGGGGTTCATCTGCTACGACATCCGTTTCCCGGAATGGATCAGAAAACATACGAGCGAAGGTGCGGGCATCATCTTTGTATCGGCGGAGTGGCCGCTCGCCCGCCTCGATCACTGGCAAAGCCTTTTAAAAGCCAGAGCGATTGAAAATCAGTGCTTTGTCGCAGCCTGCAATCGTTCGGGAAAAGACCCGGCAAACGAATTTGCGGGCCACAGCACAGTCATTGATCCGCTCGGCCGCACCCTTGCTGAAGCAGGACGCGGAGAAGCGGTCATCAGGGCCGAAATCGACCTAAGGGACATTGAAAAAGCGCGGGGGCAAATTCCGGTTTTTGAGGACATTCGCAAAGATTTATATTAAAAAAATGTTGACAAGAAAACGGAGATGCTGGTAACATGTTCAGCAACTGACCGAACTGAAATTTCAAAATTTTATATTGATTTCTCTTATCGAGAGTTGGGTGAAGGACTGGCCTAATGATCCCAACAGCAACCGACCGTAATACCATTGTGAAATGGGGCGCGAATCTCTGCGCCGCTAGGGCACGGTGCTAATTCCATCAGACTTTGAATTCTGAGAGATAAGAGAGGCGTACGCGACAAATCAGCCTCTTTCTCTCGACGAGAAAGAGGTTTTTTTATTTGTTAACGACATTTTAGGGGGAATCACACATGACCGTAACAAAAACCGCAGCATACGAAACTTTGACTGAAAGCTCCGCGGCCGCGCTTGCCGTCCGTCTCGGGCTTTTTCCAAGCAAAAGCACCCTGACATGCCGAGAGATCGGGGACGGAAACCTGAATCTGGTCTTCCGCGTTTATGACAAAGAGCAGCAAAGAGGATTGGTCATCAAGCAGGCGGTGCCTTATGCAAAAGTCGTCGGCGAAAGCTGGCCGCTGACGCTTGACAGGGCAAGAATCGAAAGCAGTGCGCTGATCCGCCAGGCTGAGCACGTTCCGCACCTTGTTCCGAAAGTGTACTATTCTGACACCGAGCTTGCCGTCACCGTATTGGAAGACCTTTCTCACTTGGAAATCGCCAGAAACGGACTGATTGACGGGAAGGATTACCCGCATCTGTCGGAAGATATCGGAGAATTCCTTGGAAAAACGCATTTTTACTCATCAGAATATGCGCTTGACCCAACGGTTAAAGAGCGGCTTGTGAAGCAGTTTACGAATCCGGATCTGTGCGATATTACAGAAAGCCTTGTGTTCACAGACCCTTTCTTTGACCATGAGACGAACGATTTCGAAGAAGAGCTTCGCGATGAAGCAGAAGTTCTTTGGGGCAATGAAGCGCTAAAAATTGAAGCGGCAAAACTGAAGCAGCGCTTTTTATCAGCGGAGGAAACGCTGATCCACGGAGACCTGCATACAGGCAGCATTTTCGCCGGTGAAGATGGCGAAACGAAAATCATCGACCCTGAGTTTGCGTTTTTCGGCCCGATCGGGTTTGACATCGGACAGTTTATCGCCAACCTGCTGTTAAACGCGCTTTCTCGCGAAGAAAACAGGCGGGCTCCTTTATACCGCCATGTTGAGACCGTCTGGAATACGTTCAGCCGGACATTCAGCGAAGCATGGGAAAACGATGCTGTTGAGACTTGCAAACATGAGAATGGGCGCCTTGAGTCAGTCCTGAGACAGGCGTTTGAAGACGCAGCAGGCTTCGCCGGCTGCGAAATGATCCGCCGGACGATCGGCCTCGCCCATGTTGCGGACCTTGATACAATCGTTCCATTTTCCCGGAGAATCAGCCAAAAAAAGCTCGCCCTTAAAATAGGCGCAGCATTCATAGAAAAACGCAGCGGTTTCCGGACGCCAAAAGACATGATTGAAGCGTTTCGAAACGCGCTTAAGGAGTGAATGACATGCCGGAACAATTTGCGGTGCCCCGTTCTGTCGAATGGGAAGAAACATCGGTAAAAATCCTGAACCAGCAAAAGCTTCCCGAAAAGACGGAGTACCTGCATCTCACAACTAAAGAAGACATCTATGATGCGATCCAAACGCTAAAAGTGAGGGGAGCGCCTGCCATCGGCATAACAGCCGCCTTCGGACTCGCCCTTTGCGCACAAAGCATCGATACATCTGATGTTTCCGCTTTTCTGCGGGAGCTCCGCAAAATCAAAGATGAACTCAATCAGGCAAGGCCGACAGCCGTCAATTTATCCTGGGCCCTCAATCGGCTGTTAAAAAGCGCAGAGGGCGCAAAATCGGTCAATGAGGCAAAAACAAACCTCGTCCACGAAGCGATTCAGATCCAGGTTGAAGACGAAGAAACATGCCGGCAGATCGGACAGAATGCTCTGCATTTGTTCAAATCGGGCGACAGCATCATGACCATCTGCAACGCCGGCTCGATCGCGACAAGCAGGTACGGAACGGCCCTTTCCCCGTTTTACCTTGCCAAAACAAAGGATCTCGACCTTCATATTTACGCCTGTGAAACAAGGCCTGTTCTTCAGGGGGCGCGCCTGACGGCGTGGGAGCTTATGCAGGGGGGGATTGACGTGACGCTGATTACAGACAGCATGGCTGCCCATACGATGAAGGAAAAGAACATTTCAGCCGTCATTGTCGGAGCGGACAGGATCGCAAGAAACGGAGATACAGCCAATAAAATCGGAACGTTCGGCTTGGCAATCCTCGCCAAAGCCTTTCAAATCCCGTTTTTTATCGCTGCTCCCCTGTCAACTTTTGATGTCTCGATTTCATGCGGCGACGACATTCCGATTGAAGAACGCGATCCGGATGAAGTCAGACGGATAAACGGAACGCAAATAGCGCCGCAAGAGGTGCCTGTGTTCAATCCTGCTTTTGATATCACGCCGCACGATTTAATCTCTGGAATCATCACGGAAAAAGGGATTATCACAGATAGATTTGAAGAAGAAATCGAAGCGCTGTTTTCCGCTGAAGCCCTTACTTAGGCCGCTTTAGCGGATTTTAATCGATTTGATGATGTCTTTCTTTTGCTCTTCGGTCAAAACGTGCAGCTTGACGAACAATTCCGCGTATCCTGCTATTTTTTTCGGGCGGTTTGTTTTCACTTATTCGTCCTCCTTTTTTACCAAGGCCAACATTTTTAACTTAATAAAATTATATGTCGCGGACGAAAAAAAGAAACGGCGTGCTCGTATATTATTTTCCTTTATACGCAATATTTTCGATGTCGAGCAGCACCGCTTTTTTATCCGTTTCATTTCCGGAATACCCCGTCAATGAACGATTTTTGCCGATGACACGGTGGCACGGGATCAAAATCGGCAGCGCATTTCTTTTATTGGCTTGGCCGATTGCGCGCACCGCTTTCGGATTCCCGACGGCGCATGCGATGTCTAAATAGCTCCGTGATTCACCGTACGGGATCGACTGCAGCGCCTCCCACACCTTTTTCTGAAACGGGGTTCCATCCTGGCGGAGAGGAAGGGTGAACGTTTTCCGCTCCCCCTGGAAATATTCTTCGAGCTGGCGCTTTGCCTCCTTCAACAATTCCGTTTCGGCCGGGCGAAGCTCCAGGCCGTCTTGTTGAAGCTGTTTTAGTTCTTCTTTTTCAAATAGCAAATGTGTAATATGGTTATTTTCCTCGACGATGTAGGCTTGTCCAAAAGGCGAGGTCATTTCAATATAAAAGCCCACGATGCGATTAAGCCTCCTCCTCATGCTGCTGTCTGATCGGGAGAGTCAGGTGGAATGTCGTGCCTCTCCCTTCTTCACTTTCAACTTCGATTTTTCCTTTATGTTCTTCAATAATTTTATAACTGACCATCAGCCCGAGTCCAGTGCCCCGTTCTTTTGTCGTGTAAAAAGGTTCGCCGAGCCTCTTCAATTTGTCTTCTGTCATGCCGATTCCTTCGTCAGCAAGCGAGACAATGATATGGTCGTCTCCTTTCGGTTTGATCGACACATATACATTGCCTCCGTCGGGCATTACTTCGATCGCATTTTTCAAAATGTTGATAAATACCTGCTTCAGCTGATTCGGCTCGCAGTAGATCAGCGGAATGCCGTCTTCGCACTTCAGATGCATCTGGACGTTGTCAAGGTTTGCCTGCGCATGCAGCAGATCCATTGTGTCCTGCATGATTTTGACGATGTTTTTTTCTTCATACATAATCGCCTGCGGTTTTGCAAGGATGAGAAACTCCGTAATAATGGATTCAATCCTTTTGAGCTCTGATGTGATGACATTAAAGTAAAGCGCGTGATCCTCATTTTGGATGCTGCCTTTCAGCAGCTGGATAAATCCTTTTAATGCCGTCATCGGGTTGCGGATTTCATGAGCAATTCCGGCTGCGAGTTCTCCGACGACATGGAGGGTATCAGACTTGCGGAGCCGCTCTTCAAGCTCTTTTCGTTCCGTCACGTCTCTGAGCATCGCCAGATTCATATTTTGAATGATGTTTCGCTTAAATGAAAATTCAAGTATCCGTTTTTGGTCGCTCAGCAGGAATGGGATATCATTGTCCATTTCTTCAAAGGAAATCGTTTTAGCGGGAGAAGCCGCGTTTTCGATGTGATAGCCGGAGATGACATCAAGAAGATTGGACGTTTTCAGCTGTTCAAGAGGGATGCTGAGAATTTTTCCGGCAAGGGGGTTCGCATCGATAATATCGTACTGGTTGTTGAAAAGAACGATTCCGTCCATTGATCCGTTGAATACTTTTCTGAACTTCAATTCGCTTTCCCGCAATTCTTGTTCCATTCGTTTTCTGTCGCTGACATTTCTCAAAATGGTTAAGTCCTGGCTGTCGAACATAATCCGTTTTGATGTGAACTCAAGCTCCTTATATTGTCCGTTTGCCATACGAAACAGCAGTTCCGCCCGGATTTCCCCTTTTTGATCGTACTGCTTTTGAATGGCATGATACCGCTGATCGGTTCGATCTATAAAATCAGTCATCTTCTTGTTGAGCAGCTGGTCCATCGGCAGTTCGAAGATTTTGCAGGCCGACTGGTTCGCTTTGACGATGCGGCCGTCGTTATTCATCAGAATGATGGCATCCATCGCATTTTCAAAGACTTCCCTAAAGCGTTCTTCGCTCTTAAACAGCTGTTTTTCCATTGAGCGCTTTTCGGTAATATCCCTCATAATCGACATGTAAAAGCCATTTAAAATATTCGAGGTTATCGTCAGCTCAAACAGCCTGTCTTCTCCTGATCTGAGGCGGACAGGAAGCTCCCCTTTTGCCTTCCCTCTTCTGAAAAGAGCGTTCCAGATTTTATCGAGCCGCCCCTTGTTTTCAGGCGATACGAATTGAGACAGCTTCAGTTTTGAGAGCTCTGATTTTTCAATTTCGAAGCTCTGGCAAAACGAATGGTTTGCATCGATGAAACAGCCTTGTTTATCAAAGATGACGATTCCTTCAACCGCACGGTGAAACAAATCTTTAAACAGCTTTTCATTGATGGTGCGCTCCCGCTCCAATATTTTTTTAGACGAAATGTCTCTCATGACGACAAAAAAGCAGTCCTCACCGATTCCTTTGCTTGCGGTAAATTCGATATATTTGACAGATCCGTTGTCAAGCCTGATGGCCACTTCTTTTTTCGCATATCCCCGCTCCAAGAAGCGGTGAATGTTCTGGTTTAGTTCATCCGGCGGAACGGCGTGCAGGAAGTCGAGCGCCGACCGGTTCAGCAAATTCTTTTTTTGGCTTTGCAGGATCTTGCAGGCGGCATCATTCGCCTTAATGATGTTCATCTGTTTATCCAATATAAAAATAGCGTCCAGCGTCCCGTTAAACAGCAGCTCATACTGATACAAATCCGCTTTCAGCTTGGCGTTTTCTTTCTTCAGTCTGTTCAGCTGGTTTTGCAGATTTAAGGATTCATTCAAATCAAGAGTTTCCTCCATTTATTACACTCCTTCTTGAAAACCTGTCCTCCAATTATTCTACAAACCGGAAAATCTTCCTTCATTTGTTTCAAACTTTTACAACCTTTCCGCCTATTTTACATGAAGATGACGATATAAAAGTTCCTTACTGTTCAATTACATCGGCCTAACAATAAGACTTAATGCATAGGAAAACACATGCTTTCTATTTTAAAATTTTAAAATGAGGCAAGACTGGTTGAAGACGTCATTCCGGAAAGAATGTAGCCGGGTTCAGACGCTTCCCGCACCGGCGCCTCCTGAAATTGTTTGCGAAAGGGTGATGTTATGGCGAATTCACGCGACAGCTATTTCGACAACGCAAAATTCCTATTGATTTTTCTCGTCGTCTTCGGACATATAATCAGGTCCTATATTCATGACAATGATGCACTGCTTCATATTTATAAATTTATTTACACGTTTCATATGCCTGCTTTTATTCTCATATCAGGCTATTTTGCAAAAGGGTTCAATCGGCCCGGATATGTCAAAAAAATCGCCTGGAAGCTGATCGTTCCCTATTTGATTTTCCAGGGAATCTATACGCTGTTTTATTCCTTTATCGATGATCAAAGCTTAACTGCCGCAAATCCGTTTGAACCGCAATGGTCGCTTTGGTTTTTGCTGAGCTTGTTTTTTTGGAATCTCCTGTTGTTTCCGTTCACAAAACTGCCGGCGAAATGGGCGTTTGCCGCAAGCTTTGCGATTGCCGTTCTTGTCGGGTATATCGACATGATCAGCAACACGCTCAGCCTGTCCCGCACGTTTGTTTTCTTTCCGGTCTTTTTGGCGGGCTATTATTTGCAAAAAGACCATTTTAAAATGCTGAAAGGCTGGAAAGGAAAGCAAGCGGCTCTAGCCGTTTTAGCAGCAACGTTCGTTTTCTACTTTTTTGCAGACTTCGATTACTCCTGGCTGTTCGGTTCCAAGCCTTATTCGGAATTCGGCGATGTCGGAATAAAAAGCGGGTTAAACCGGGTGGCGCTTCTCGTTATAACATTTGCCTCAACCTTCGCGTTCATGGCGCTGGTGCCTGAAAGGCGGTATTTCTTTACCCTCTGGGGAACGCGCACATTCTATGTCTACCTGCTGCACGGCTTTATCATCAAGTCGTTCAGAAAGACGGGCGCGGAAGAATGGCTTGCCGATTATCAGAGTCTGACGCTATTGTTCATCGCCACGGCAATTTTAACCTTCTGCTTATCAAGCGGATTTGTGAAAACGGTCGCCCAGCCGTTCATCGAATTAAAAATGACGAATTTAATAAGGCTGTTGAAAAAAGACAACGGATATAACCCTTATTTAAAATAAATGAAGGTCCAAATCGTTTCCGATTTGGACCTTTCTCGTTTGCTCTGCAGTTTCATTCTTTATCTTTATCCCGCTTCTGTCCGTCCGCCTTTTTGTTCTTCTTTTTATTGTTCTCGATCACATCGATAAATTTAAAGGCGTTGACATCGCCCAGTTCGTTCGAAAATTCCTCCTGAAGCACATCGGGATTCATCGGTTTTTTATGGTTTTGCATATCCTTGCTTTTTTGGTGTTTTTTCATTGGTGCGATTCTCCCTGCTTCCCGTGTTTCGAGTTGCGGTTGGCTCCCCTGTCTCCGTTTTCGGCGTCATATTGGGTCATGTATTGATGATCATGCATGCTTTCAGCAGGCGTTTTATTGTTAAGAGCCGCTTCATTCCTGGCAACTTTTCTTTTCATAATGACATTCCTTTCTTTAGTCGTTTCATCCATATCCTTTCCGTTTCGGCACATTCCACACATCCAGTTTTCGGCAAAAAAATAAGCACCCTGAAGGGTGCTTATTTCAGCTTGTCGACAAAGTCACAAAAAAGTGGCTTGATCGACAAGCTTTTTTTG